>Ga0102832_1000004_pt1 | contig 1001027 bp, 927 predicted proteins | sample EBPBio282013_DNA_FD_88942 | JGI IMG/M metagenome (GOLD analysis project Ga0102832, IMG submission 88942) | Wastewater treatment Type I Accumulibacter community from EBPR Bioreactor in Madison, WI, USA - Reactor 2_5/28/2013_ DNA (Illumina Assembly) | ecosystem: Engineered > Bioreactor > EBPR >... | reverse complement strand
CGCTCGTCGGCGAACCGACCCATTGCCCGTCAATCAGGCACTGCGTGCGCAAAAGAGAAGAATCAGCAAGAAAAACGGGCATCGGGTTGTCCTGGTCACAGCTTGGGATTGCCCGTCAGATAGCACGGGGGTGTCGGGAAACCACCCCCGGTGGCTCAAGTTGAAGAACGCGTTTACGGACGCCAAGCAGGCATGTATGCAACATACCAAATCGTTGAATGCTCCAGACCGAGGAAACCCCATGGCCCGTTCGAACACGTATCGCCTTGCCGTCATTCCGGGGGACGGCATCGGCAAGGAGGTCATGCCGGAAGGGCTCCGTGTGCTGGAGGCGGTGGCGAGGAAGCACCGCTTCTCGCTCGATCTCGACCGCTTCGATTTCTCGTCCTGGGACTATTACGAGAAGCACGGCAAGATGCTGCCGGATGACTGGAAGCAGCAGATCGGCGGGCACGACGCGATCTTCTTCGGCGCGGTCGGCATGCCGGACAAGATCCCCGATCACGTCTCGCTCTGGGGTTCGCTCCTGCTCTTCCGCCGCGAATTCGACCAGTACGTGAACCTGCGCCCGGTCAAGCTGATGCCGGGCGTGAAGGCGCCACTCGCGGGCCGCAAGCCGGGCGATATCGATTTCTTCGTCGTCCGCGAGAACACGGAGGGCGAATATTCCTCGGTCGGCGGCCGCATGTTTCCCGGCACCGAGCGCGAGTTCGTGCTGCAGGAAACGGTGATGACCCGCGTCGGCGTCGATCGCATCCTGAAATACGCCTTCGATCTGGCGATGCGCCGCCCGCGCCGCAAGCTGACCTCGGCGACGAAATCCAACGGCATCTCGATCTCGATGCCCTACTGGGACGAGCGCGTCGCGGAGATGCGGAAGGCCTATCCGGATGTCGCGGTCGATCAGTACCACATCGACATTCTCACCGCGCATTTCGTGCTGAACCCGGACCGGTTCGACGTGGTTGTCGCGTCGAACCTGTTCGGCGACATCCTCTCCGATCTCGGCCCGGCCTGCACCGGCACGATCGGCATCGCGCCGTCCGGCAACATCAACCCGGAGCGGAAATTCCCCTCGCTGTTCGAGCCCGTGCACGGCTCGGCGCCGGATATCGCCGGCAAGGGCATCGCCAACCCGATCGGCCAGATCTGGTCGGCGGCAATGATGCTCGATCATCTCGGCGAACCGGAAGCGGCCGCCGCCATCGTCCGTGCGATCGAGGCCGTACTCGCAAAACCCGATTACCGCACGCGCGACCTCGGCGGAACAGCCAGCACCGTCGAATGCGGAAAGGCGATAGCCGACGCGCTCGATTGATCGGCCCGGCCGGCTATTCGGCGCCGCTCTGCGCGAGCAGGCTCGCGTTGCCGCCGGCTGCTGTCGTATCGATGCAGACATGCCGCTCCAGAACGAGGCGGCCGATCTCGCCAGGATGGGTGAGAAGCGGCAGGATCGCGCCCTCGCGCTTTGCCAATGCCTGTCGGACTTCGCGCAGCCGGCTGTCCTCTCCGAAATACGCAACGGCGTCGAAGCCGGACAGGCTGTCGAGATCGCCGGGCGCGAATTCCACGGCGGGATTGCGGGGCGAGCAGCCGGCCTGCCGCGCCATTTCCTGCTGCTGGCGGCGATCCTCCTCGGAGGGACCGAGGCAGAGCAGCGCGCCGCGCGGAACGATCCGTAGTTCGTTGCTCTCGCCGGTCGGTCCCGGCATCGCTTCCCGTGCCGGCGGTAGCGGAGCCGTGACCTCGCGCCGGAAGCGCTGCAGGTAGGCCGGACCGCCGGCCTTGGGGCCGGTGCCGGACAGGCCCTCGCCGCCGAACGGTTGCGAGCCCACCACGGCACCGATCTGGTTGCGGTTGATGTAGACATTGCCGGCGGCAATCTTTTCAGAAACCGAAGCGACGCGCGAGGAAAGCCGCGTGTGCATGCCGAAGGTGAGCCCGTAGCCCGAAGCGTTGATGGCGGCGATCACTTGGTCGATCTCCTCCGCCTTGAAGGTCGCGACATGGAGCACGGGACCGAAGATCTCTTCTTTCAGCGCCTCGATGCCCGAAACCCGGATGATCGTCGGCGGCACGAACGTGCCTTCCGCCGGCGTCGGGAGGCGCTTCACCATATTGCCTGCGAGCGCGTGCTCCGCGACATGCGCCTCGATCTTCACGCGCGCGGCCTCGTCGATGACCGGACCGACATCGGTGGCGAGCGTCAGCGGATCGCCGAGCGCGAGTTCGTCCATCGCGCCCTTCAGCATGGCGAGAACGCCGTCGGCAATATCCTTCTGGAGGTAGAGGATGCGCAGGGCCGAGCAGCGCTGGCCCGCGCTCTGGAAGGCGGAGGCGAGAATGTCGCGCACCGCCTGCTCCGGCAGCGCGGTCGAATCGACGATCATCGCATTGAGCCCGCCCGTCTCGGCGATCAGCGGCGCGTCGGGCGAGGCATGCGTGGCCATCGCCCGGTCGATGCGCTTCGCCGTGGGGAGCGAACCGGTGAAGCAAACGCCGTCGATGCGCGCGTCCGAGGTCAGTGCCGCGCCGACGCTTGCGCCCTCGCCCGGCAGGAACTGGAGCACATCGGCTGGAATGCCGGCCTCGTGCATGAGCTGGACCGCGCGCCAGGCAATGAGCGGCGTCTGCGCGGCCGGCTTGGCCAGAACCGCGTTGCCGGCAGCGAGCGCCGCCGCGATCTGTCCGGTGAAAATCGCCAGCGGGAAATTCCACGGCGAGATGCAGGTGATGACGCCGCGCGCCGCGCCGTCGGGGTGCGTTTCGGCTTCCGCCGCGTAATAACGCAGGAAATCGACCGCCTCGCGCACTTCGCTCACCGCGTCGCCAAGCGTCTTGCCGGCCTCGCGTGCGAGCAGCGCGAACAGTTCGACGTGGTGACGCTCGTAGAGATCGGCCGCCTTGCGCAGGAAAGCCGCGCGTTGCGCAACGGCAACGCTGCTCCAGGAAGCACTCGCCTCTTTTGCTGCGGCGATCGCGCGACCGATCTCTGCCGGCGTCGTGTTGGCGATGTTGCCGACGGTATCGCCGGGCTTCGCCGGATTGCGCACAGGCACCGGCGCCTCCCCCTTCGCGTCGCCAGCGATCAGCGGTCCGGCTTGCCATGTCGCTTTCTCGAACGGCGCGCGCGCCGCCATCAGGGCTTCGACGGCGACGGGATCGGTAAGGTCGAAACCGGCCGAGTTGGCGCGGCTCGCGCCGAACAGTTGGGCGGGGGCGGGGATCGCCGGGTTGGGAATGGCATTGCCGAATTTCAGCACCTTGCCGATCGGATCTTCCGCGACCTTGGCAGCGGGAATATCGGCATCGGCGATCTGGTAGACGAATGAGCCGTTGGCGCCGTTTTCAAGCAGCCGCCGCACGAGGTAGGCGAGCAGTTCCTTGTGCGGCCCCACTGGCGCGTAGATGCGGCAGTTGGTGCCCTCGTGGCGGTGAAGCACCTCGTGCAGGGTTTCGCCCATGCCGTGCAGGCGCTGGAACTCGAAGTCTTTCGGGCTTTGCCCCGTGGTTTGGGCGAGGTGCAGCACGGCGGCGGCGGTATGGGCGTTGTGGGTCGCGAATTGCGGGTAGATTCGCTTCGCGCCGAGCAGTTTGCGCGCGGCGGCGATGTAGGAAATATCGGTCGAGGGCTTGCGGGTGAAGACGGGGTATTGCGCAAGCCCGAGCACCTGCGCGCGCTTCACTTCCGCATCCCAATAGGCACCCTTGACGAGCCGGACCATGATGCGGCGGTCGAGTTTTTCCGCCAGCGCATCGAGCCAGTCGATCACCGGGAGCGCACGCTTGCCGTAGGCCTGGACGACGACGCCGAAGCCGTCCCATCCGGCGAGTTCGGGGTCGGCCAGCACCCGTTCGATCACATCGAGCGAGAGATCGAGACGGTCCGCCTCTTCGGCGTCGATATTGAAGCTCATGGTGCCGGCCTTGGCGGCGCGGGCAAGAATGCGCGTGCGCTCGACGAGTTCGTCGAGAACCCGCTCGCGCTTGGCGAATTCGTAACGCGGGTGCAGCGCGGAGAGCTTCACCGAAATGCCGGGGTTGTCATGCACCCGCGCCGACGTGCCGAACGGCGCGAGCCCGGCAATCGCGCCGGCATAGGCGTCGAGATAACGCGCGGCGTCATGCGCCGTGCGCGCTGCCTCGCCGAGCATGTCGTAGGAGAAGCGGTAGCCTTCGCGCTCAAGCCCCTTGGCGTGGGTCACCGCCTCGTCGATCGTCCGCCCGAACACGAACTGGCTGCCGAGCATCCGCATCGCCTGCGCCACGGCGACGCGGATCACCGGTTCGCCTAGCCGGCGGATCACGGCATGGAGCGCCGATTCCGGGCCGATCGCGTTGTTTCCGAGAACGTCGGCCGTGAGGCTGAGCGCCCATGTCGAGAAATTGACGAAAGTCGATTTCGAATGGCCGAAGTGCTCTTCCCAATGCGATCCCGTCACCTTGTCCTGAATGAGGGCGTCGATGGTCTCGCTGTCCGGCACGCGCAGCAGCGCCTCGGCAAGGCTCATCAGTGCGACGCCCTCGTCCGTGGCGAGGCCGTATTCGGACAGGAAGCTCTCCATGAGGCCGGGCCGGGCGGTGGAGCGCACGGTTTCGACCAGATCCGCCGCCTTGGCGGAGATGGCGCCGCGCTCCGCCTCGGACAATCCGCAGGCGGCGATCAGGGTCGAGACGAGATCGGTTTCGTCGATCGCGCCGGTGCGGCGGATCGCATCGCGGGCGATGTCGAGGCTGCTCATGGACAATCCTCAGGAGGCTGGAACGGGAATATCCAAGAATGGCACGATTTCTGATGTTCGTTTGCCCAAAATGATGGCACTTGATAGTTTGTTAAACTGAAATCAAGTTCATGAAACGAACGATCGCCTATGAAAACCGATAATGACAACCAATTGGACATCATCGACCAACGGATCGTAGCCGCGCTCAGCAAGGACGGTCGGATCAGCGTCGCGGAGCTCGCGCGACAGGTGAACCTTTCGAAGACGGCTTGCCAGATGCGGGTGAAGCGCCTCGAAACCGGCGGGCATATTCTCGGCTACCGCGCGATCCTCGATCATCGACGCTTCGGCCGCTCGCACATCGCCTTCGTCGAGGTGAAGCTGTCCGACACGCGCGCCGCAGCGCTCGCGGCGTTTAACGCGGCGGTGCGGGCGCTGCCGGAGGTCGAGCAGTGCCACATGATCGCCTCGTCCTTCGATTATCTCCTGAAGGTCCGGACACGGGACATTGCCGACTATCGCGCGGTGCTGGGGGAGAAGATCTCCTCGCTCCCCCATGTCGCCCAGACCAGCACTCATGTCTCAATGGAAGCGGTGAAGGACGATCACGGCTGAGGGGCGGTTTCCCTGCGCATCCGCCGCAGCGCCAGCCCGGCACCGATCAGCAGCGCGACCGCGCTCGCGGCGAGGATGGCGAGACCGTCGATCCAGAACTGATGGAGGCCGAGGCGGCGGCGCTCGGCGGCGGAGTCGTAGCGCACGACATCGGCCCCGCCCTGCGCGAGATGCATCACCTCGCCGTCGCCATCATACTCGGCCTTCACCGTCCGGCCGATCATGGCCCGGACGGCCCAATCCCCGACCTGATGTGAGGGAACGCTCAGTTTGAAGGCCTCGCCTTGCAGCGGCTTCATATTGAGTTCGTAGTGCACCGAGGTGGTGCCGGTGCGGCGGTTCTTCTTGGTGACGCGGACGGCGCTTTCGACGCGCGCCTCGGCGACCTGAAGCTCGGAACGTTCCGGAACCTTGGCAAGCTGGCTGTAGCCGAGGAAGCCGATGCCGGCGGCGAGCCCGAGAAGCCCCAGCTTGGCGATGATGGAATTGCGGAAGATGGCAATCAGCATGGTTATGAATATCCCCGTCGAAATTCGGCCGGAAAGAGAGCCGCATCATTGGAATGGCGCCGTTGTCGCGGCCGGGCCTGCGCGGTGCGTCGGAGCACCGATCCGGCACGGCGCCCGTGCGAGATGACTATTCCCGCAGGCGGCGCCTGGCGGTTGTGCGTTGCCGCACATCGGGCATCGTTTTGATCCCGGTTAAGGCGTTGCGTGCCGTCTCCGGCTATCGACAAGCTCACCGACGTCGGTCGATCCAGCGCGGGGCGACAGCGCGTGCGGCAGATCGGGCGAGGATCAGCCAAGGAGCAGCGGCATGGCGCCCTGGCATTTGTGGATGTGGCCGTGGCTCGGCGCTGCAACCGGCGGCATGGCGCCGCGCGCGGCATCGCCGGAGCCCGGAGCCGGGCAAGACGGGGCCGACCGTATCCCCTGGAGGTCGCCCAGCCATCTCGTGCTCGAAACTGCGCAATTCCGCCTTCGGGATTTCTCCCCGGAGCCTGACAAGGCAGTGCCCGAGGCAAGTCGGCCGGTGCTGATCGTGGCGCCCTTCACCCTGCATGATGCCGGGCTGGCCGATCTCGCGCCGGGACATAGCCTCGTCGAGGCTCTGCAGGCAGGCGGCTGCACCTCGCTCTGGCTGCTCGAATGGAAATCGGCCGGTCCGGAGCGTCGCTTCGAAACCATCGATACGCAGCTGGCGGCGCTGAATGTCGCTGTGGACGAGATCGGCGGCAGTGCGGATATCGTCGGCCTGTGCCAGGGCGGCTGGCTGTCCCTGCTCTATGCGGCGCGGTTCGAGGGGAAGGTTTCGCGGCTCGTGCTGGCGGGCGTGCCGGTCGATGTCGAGGCCGCGCCGTCTGCGATCACGCTCGCGACCCAGACGACGCCGGCATTCGCGGTTGAACAACTGATCGAGAGCGGCAGCGGGCTAATCGAGGGCGAGGGGATGTTGCGCCTCTGGCCGGATCGTCCGGAATGGCCGGTGCTGGCGCAGGATGCGCTCCAGATCGGCTCGCGCCCTTCGGAGAACGGAAAGAGCCCCGCCCTAGCGGCATTCTTGGACTGGTTCGGCCGGACGCTCGACCTGCCCGGCGCATATTATCGCGAGACGTTGACTTGGCTCTATCGCGAGAACCGGCTCGCGCAGGGCCGGTTCCCCGCGCTTGGACGCGAGGTGGGCCTCGCCTCGGTGACCTGTCCGCTCGTGCTGCTCGCGGCGGAAGACGATAACATCGCGCCGCCACCGCAGGTCTTTGCGGCGGCAGGGCTTGTCGGCACGCCCGCCGATGCCCAGATCTGCCTCAGGGCGGGAGGAAACCACCTCTCGCTCTTCATGGGGAAGAAAACGCTCGCCCGGGAATGGCGGCGGATCGCCGGCTGGCTCTCTGGAGCGGGCGGGCGACCGGAGGAGGCGAACACGTCTCCGCGCAAGCGGGGGCGGGTCCATCATCGTCGCTAGACGGGAGAACTATGCGTGTCCGGGAAACGTTCCCCTTCGGTTGAGCCGAATTCGAAAACGCCGGCAATCCCGGATAGCCCCGCAAGTTCCACTCCGCATCGGGAGAACCGCCTCGACCGGTCGACCCATGCCGCCCTTGGGCAGATGACGGGCGGATTCTCGCCAATGGGGCTGACGGAGGCCTGGCTCGACTGGGCGCTGCATCTCTCGGTTTCGCCTCAGCGCATGAGCGAGATCGCGCAGGCCGGTGGTGCCGAGGCGATGCGCCTTGCGACGCTTTCGCTCGGCGCGGCCGCGACGCATGGTGATTGCGTGCCCTGCGAGCGCTCCCTGCCGCAGGACAAGCGCTTCCGCGATCCGCGCTGGCGGCAATGGCCCTTCGCGCTTTATGCCAGCAGCCTGCTTGCCTGGGAGCGCTGGTGGGACGAGGCGACGCGCGACGTCCACGGCGCGACGCCGCACCATCTCGAACTCCTCAACTTCGTCGGTCGGCAATATCTCGACACGCTCTCGCCCTCCAATTTCGTGCCGACCAATCCCGAAGTGCTCGATGCCATCCGCGAGACCGGCGGGCGCAACCTCGTCGAGGGCGCGGTTCTGGCGGCGAAGGATGCGCAGCGGAATCTCTCGCACCGGCGCCCGGAAAGTGCGGAAAAATACGAGCCGGGCCGCAACGTCGCCGTCACGCCCGGCCGCGTTGTGCATCGCACGCCGCTCGCGGAAATCATCCAGTATGCGCCGACAACCGGCGCGGTGCGGCCGGAGCCGGTGGTGATCGTGCCGGCCTGGATCATGAAATACTATATTCTCGATCTCGGCCCGGAATCCTCGCTCGTCCGCCATCTCGTCGATCAGGGGTTTACGGTTTTCATGATCTCGTGGAAGAATCCGGGCCCCGAGGATCGCGATATCGGCTTCGACGACTACCGCCAGAGCGGTGTGATGGCGGCGATCGAGGCGGCGCTTGCAATCACCGGCGCGAAGAAGGCCCATGCGGTCGGCTATTGCATCGGCGGTACGCTGCTCACGGTCGCCGCGGCGGCGATGGCGCGCGACGGGGACGATCGTCTCGCGACGCTCACGCTGTTCGCCGCGCAGACCGACTTCGAGCAGGCTGGCGAACTGCGCACCTTCATCGACGAGAGCCAGCTCGCCCTGCTCGACGACATGATGGCCGAGAAAGGCGTGCTCGAAGGCTCGCAGATGGCCGGCTCCTTCCATCTCCTGCGCTCGAACGATCTCGTCTGGTCGAGGGTTATCCGTCGTTACCTGCTCGGGCGTGACGAGCCGATGGACGAGATGACCGCCTGGTCCACCGACGCGACGCGCATGCCGGCCCGGATGCACAGCGAATATCTGCGCGCGCTCTACCTCAACAACGAACTGGCCGAAGGCAATTTCGTCGCGGGCGGGCGGAGTGTCGATCTCGGCGATATCCGGGTTCCGGCCTTCGCTGTCGGCACGGAAGCGGATTACGTCGCACCCTGGCGCTCGGTGTTCCGCCTGCATCACCTTGTCGGATCCGACGTCACCTTCGTGCTTGCCAACCGCGGCCACAATCAGGGCATCGTTTCGTATCCGGGCGCCGAAGGCCGCTACTTCCGCATCGGGACCTCCAATGCCGCCGGCAATCATGTCGATGCCGACCGATGGATGGCGGAGCATCAACGGCAGGAAGGATCATGGTGGCCGGCCTGGTTTGAATGGCTCGGTGCCCGGTCCGGCGCGATGGTCGCCTCACCGCCGGTGGGCAGGCCGGAGGCCGGCTTTGCGGCGACGGAGGCGGCGCCCGGCCGCTTCGTTCGCGGCTGAGCCGTGGAAAGGTCCGCTTCTCTTCTCAGACATTCAAGAGCGGCGAGGCGGCTCGCCTCGTCGAACCGGCTGCGGATGCCCGAGACCGATAGCGCCCCGAGAAAGATGCCGTCGGCTGCGAAAAGTGGCACCGCGACTGCCGCGACCGCCGGATCGCGCTCGCCGACTGAAACGAAATAGGCGCTCGCTTGTTGCGATGGCTCCCCCGTCGTAAAGGCTGCGAGAACCCGGCCGGCCGCGCCCTGTGCCAGCGGCAGGCGCGTGCCTTCCTCGAGATGGTGGCGCGCCGCGTGGTTTGAGTTGCGCCGATAAAGGCAGATCCGCTCCTCGCCTTCGCGGATGTAGAACGAGGCCGTTTCGCCCGTTTCCGTCGCGAGGCGTTCGAGGGCGGGGCGGATGCGGGCCGCGAGGTCGGCCGTTCGCGGTGTCGCGAGCGGTGCAAGCCGGGCCAGCGCCGGGCCGGGTCGATAACGTCCGCCCTCGTCCCGCAGCAGATAGCCGCAATATTGCAGCGAGCCGGCGAGGCGCAGCAGCGTGCTCTTGTAGATGCCGGTGCGCCGCGCGAGTTCCGCCAGTGTCAGCACGGGGGTATCGCGGTCGAACGCATCAAGGATCGCGAGCGCTCTTTCCACAGCTTCCACGCGATGGGTTTCCGGAATGTCCGGCGCGCCGGGCCGTGTGATCTTTCCGCCTGTTCTGGCCAAACCGACCTCGATTGACTCGTCCCGCGATTCGCAGTGTAATTCTATCTGACAAAATAAAGTTCTGATAGACAGAACATCATAACAAACGGGATGGAGGAAAGAGTGTCGGGGCTTCTCGCCGGCATTCGCGTGCTGGACCTCACCAACGTGCTGGCGGGGCCGTTCTGCGGCTATCAGCTTGCGCAGCTCGGCGCCGAGGTCATCAAGGTCGAGACGCCCGGCGCCGGCGATCTCGCGCGCCAGTTGGGCGCGGACCCCGCCCTCAATCGCACCGCGATGGGCGCATCGTTCCTCGCCCAGAACGCGGGCAAGAAATCGATCACGCTCAACCTCAAATCCGAGGGCGGACGCGCGGTGATGATGCGGCTCATCGCCAGTGCCGACGTGCTCGTCGAGAATTTCCGACCCGGCGTGATGGACCGTCTCGGCCTCGGCTACGACCGGCTGAAGGAAGCCGCGCCGGGGCTGGTCTATTGTGCAGTGTCGGGCTTCGGGCAGGACGGACCTCTCGCCGGCAATCCGGCCTATGACCAGATCGTGCAGGGTCTTTCCGGGGTGATGAGCGTCACCGGCACGCCGGAAACCGCGCCCTTGCGCGTCGGTTATCCGGTCGCCGATACAATCGGCGGGTTGACGGCGGCTTTTGCCATTGCCGCTGCGCTCGTCCGCAAGGGACGGACGGGGCAGGGCGAGTTCATCGACGTCTCGATGCTGGAAGCGACGCTGGTGACGATGGGCTGGCAGATTTCCAACTGGCTCATCGCCGGCGTGCGTCCGCGCCCGATGGGCAACGAGAACATGACCGCCGCGCCCTCCGGCACGTTCCGGACCGGCGACGGCCTCATCAACATCGCCGCGAACAAGCAGGAACAGTTCGAAACCCTCGCTCGCCTGCTCGGCGCGGAGGAACTGGCCACCGATCCGCGTTTCGCCGAGCGCGAGGCCCGCAAGGTCAATCGCGACATCTTGCGCGACGAGATCGAGCAGCGACTGGCGAGCGACGGCGCGGCGCATTGGGCGGCGCGCCTCAACCACCACGGCGTGCCGGCCGGCGAGGTGCTGAGCGTGCCGGATGTTCTCGAACATCCTCAGATCCGCGAACGCGATCTGGTGCGGACTTTCGAACAGGTCGAGGGTGTCGACCGGCCGGTGCGGGTCGTGCGGGCCGGTTTCCGGCTGCGGAGCGGCGACCCGGGGCCGGAAACGCCGCCACCGGCGCTCGGCGCGGATACGGATGACATTCTCGCCGGTCTGGGTCTCGCCCCGGAGGCGATTGCGGCCTTGCGGAAGGAACATGTGCTGTGAGCCGGACACCGCAAACCCCGGAGGATTGGTGGCGGACTGCGATCATCGCCATGAAACCCGGCGAGATACGGTTTCGCGGCTACGCGATCGAGGACCTGATCGGTCGCGTCGGTTTCGTCGAGATGATCTGGCTCATGACGCGAGGCGAACTGCCCGATCCGCGCGCCGCGCGCCTGCTCGAGGCGGCTTTGGTCGCCGCGGTCGATCATGGTCCGCAGGCCCCCTCGATCGCCGTCGCGCGGATGGCGATGACATGCGGGGTCGGCATCAACAACGCCATGGCCTCGGCGATCAATGCGCTCGGTGATGTGCACGGCGGTGCCGGCGAGCAATGCGTCGCGCTCTACCAGGATATCGCAACGCGGATGGATGGACGCGGGATTTCCCTGAAGGCTGCTGCGCAGGAAGCGATCGCGGCCCTCAAGGCCGAGGGAATTGCCCATGTACCGGGGTTCGGCCATCGCTTCCACCCTGTCGATCCGCGCGCGCCGCGCCTGTTGGCGCTGGCCGAGGCGGCGGCAGCCGGCGGCGTGGTCAGCGGCCGCTTCGTTGCCATCGGCCGCGCGGTCGAGGAAGCCATCGCTGAACAGCGCGGCGGGCGGCGTATTCCGATGAATATCGACGGCGCGACCGGGGTGATCTTCGCCGAACTGGGGTTCCCGCCCGTTCTGTGCCGCGGCCTGTTCGTGCTTTCGCGTTCGGTTGGCGCGCTGGCCCATGCGTACGAGGAATCGCAGTCTGGCGCGCGCAACAAGGGGCCGATCCCCCGCCATCTGCTGTGGACCTACGACGGGCCGCCGCCGCGAGAGGTTCCGGTGCCGTGCGAGGACGGCCCGCCGGAAGACTAGTGGCAATCACGGAAACATATGCCAGTATCCATTTCACAAGAACGTTCCATCGAGGGAGGAATACAATGAAATCACGGCGTGACATCATGAAGGCAGGTCTCGCGGCGGGCGTAGCCGCAGGATTGCCGCTCACCTTCTCCGCCGAGGCGGTCGCGCAGGCGCTGACGTCTCTCCAGATCTTTGTGCCGGCAGCGCCGGGTGGCGGCTGGGACGGCACCGGCCGCGCCATCGAAGCGGTGATGCGCGCCGAGAAGATCGTCGAGAATTTCCAGTTCGAGCATGCGCCCGGCGCCGGCGGCGTCGTCGGCCTGCCGAAATTCATGTCGTCGAAAAAGGGCCAGCCCAACGCGATCATGATCGGCGGCATGGTGATGGTCGGCGCGATCATCGCCAACAAGGCGCCGCTGAAGCTGTCGGACCTCACGCCGATCGCGCGCCTGACCGGCGAGTTCGAGGCGATTGTCGTCCATGCCGACAGCCCCTTCAAGACGATGAAGGACCTCATTGCCGCCTTCAAGGCCGATCCGGGCAAGATTTCATGGGCGGGTGGCTCGGCCGGCGGCACGGATCATATTCTCGCCGGCATGATCGCCAAGACGGTCGGCGTCGATCCGAAGCAGGTGGCCTATGTCGCCTACGCCGGTGGTGGGCCAGCCACGGCGGCGCTGCTCGGCAATCAGGTCTCATGCGGCATTTCGGGCTATGGCGAATTCGCCGAGCAGGTGAAGGCCGGCAAGCTGCGGGTCCTCGCGCTCTCGTCCGACAAGCGCCAGCCGGGCATTGACGCGCCGACGCTGAAGGAGCAGGGCGTCGACGTCGAGCTTTTCAACTGGCGCGGCGTGTTCGGCGCGCCGGGGATCACCAAGGAACAGCAGACCGCGCTCATTGCCCTGTTCGAGAAGCTGGTGATCAGCGAAGGCTGGAAGAACGAACTGAACAAGCGCGACTGGACCGGCATCTACCTGCCGGGCGATGCGTTCGGCAAGTATATCGACAGCGAAACCGTCCGGATCACCGGCATCCTCACCGATCTCGGCCTCGCAAAGAAGTAAGCCCATGTCTCTGCGCCCGGCGCTGCCCGAAACCTGCGTCGGGCTTTTCATGGTCGGTTTCGCGGTGGTGGTCGGTGCTGCTACCGCCGCGATTCCCGATTCGCTCTATGCCCGCGTCGGCCCCGCCGTCATCCCTTGGGTGATCGCGGCGGGCCTCGCGTTTTTCGGGGTCCTGCTGGCCATCCAGGGTCTGCGCGGCGGCTGGGAACACGAGCATGACACGCAGCACGATCTCCGTTCGCTGAGCTGGCTCGGCGCCGGATTGCTGCTCAATCTCGCGCTCATCGACGGCATCCGTTACGGCGATACGACGCTGATCCCGCCCGTCGGCTTCATTCTTTCCTCGACCGCGATGTTCCTCTTCACCGCGCGCGCTTTCGGCTCCGACCGTCCGGCCCGGGACGGGCTGATCGGCTTTGCGCTCGCCATCGTCGCCTACGTCGGCTTCGACCGCGTGCTCGGCTACCAGATCGGCTCCGGCCTCATCGAAAGGTTCCTGTGATGGACACCCTCGGGAACCTGATGCACGGCTTCGCGATTGCGCTTACGCCCATCAACCTGATGTGGTGCCTCGTCGGCGTCGCGGTCGGGACGGCGATCGGCGTGCTGCCCGGCCTCGGCCCGGCGCTGACCATCGCGCTTCTGTTGCCGATCACCACCAAGGTCGATCCGACGGCGGCTTTCATCCTGTTCGCCGGCATCTATTACGGTGCCATGTATGGCGGCTCGACCACCTCGATCCTGCTCAACACACCGGGTGAAAGCGCCTCGATCGTCACCTCGCTCGAAGGCAACAAGATGGCGCGGCGCGGGCGTGCCGGGGCGGCGCTGGCGACGGCGGCGATCGGCTCGTTCGTCGCGGGCACCATCGGCACCATCGGCATCACGTTCGTCGCGGAACCGGTGGTGAATTTCGCACTGAGGTTCGGTCCGGCCGAATATTTCTCGCTGATGATCCTGTGCTTCATCACCGTCTCGGCGGTGCTCGGGAATTCAGCGGTGCGAGGGCTGACGGCGTTGTTCGTCGGCATGTTTCTCGGCATGATCGGTGTCGACAACCAGTCCGGCCAGTTGCGCTTCACCTTCGGTATCGTCGAGCTTTATGACGGCATCAACGTGATCGTCGTTGCCGTCGGCCTGTTCGCCATCGGCGAGACGCTCTGGCTCGCGGCGATGCCCAAGGAGAAGGAGGAGGAGCCGCTCGCGATCAAGGATTCGATCTTGATGAGCCGCGAGGACTGGCGGCGCTCGTGGAAGCCGTGGCTTCGCGGTGCGCTGATCGGCTTTCCCATCGGCGCAATGCCGGCGGGCGGCGCCGAAATCCCGACCTTCCTCTCCTATTCCATCGAGAAGAAACTCTCCGAGAAGCCCGAGGAATTCGGGCACGGCGCCATCGAGGGCGTCGCCGGGCCGGAAGCGGCGAATAACGCCTCCGCCGCCGGCGTGCTCGTGCCGATGCTTGCTCTCGGCCTGCCGACCTCGGCGACGGCGGCGGTGATGCTGTCCGCCTTCCAGAGTTACGGCATCAACCCCGGCCCGCAGCTGCTCTCGACCAACGGGCCGCTGATCTGGGGCCTTATCGCCTCGCTCTACATCGGCAACGTGATGCTGCTGGTGCTCAACCTGCCGCTCGTCGGTCTCTGGGTGAAGATGCTGAAGATCCCGGCGCCGCTGATGTACGGCGGCATCCTGATCTTCGCGACCATCGGCACCTACGGTATCTCGCGCTCGGTGGTGGATCTCATCCTGCTCTATACTGTCGGCGTCTTGGGCTTCTTCATGCGGAAATTCGATTTTCCCACCGCGCCCGTCATCATCGGCATGATCCTCGGGCCGCTGGCGGAGATGAATTTCCGGCAGGCGATGACGATCAGCCAAGGCAGCTTCCGCATCTTCTTCGAGAAGCCGCTTTCGCTGTTCCTGCTGACGCTGACGGCGCTCGCGCTCGTCGGCCCGCCGCTTCTGTCCTGCGCCCGGCGCCGCATGCGCACGGCTGAGGCATGAGCCCCGGCCGGTTCAGTCACAGCGTTCCCGTCATCGCCTTTTCGAACAGCGATCGCGCGGCGGCTTCGTCGAGCGGGACCGGGTTGCCGCCGGCTGTCGGATCGTTTGGCGACATCTTCGCCATCAGCGCGATATCGGGCTCCTTGACGCCAAACTCCGGCAGTGTATGCGGCACGCCGAGATCGGCCCGGAGTTGCATCACGAAGTCGAGGAAGGCGCCATAGCTCGGCTTGAGGCCGAGATAGGCGGCTACGCGCGCCATCTTTTCCTCGATGGCCTTGCGGTTGAACTCGAGCACATAGGGCATGAACACCGCATTCGTCATGCCGTGGTGGGTGTTGTAGAGCGAGCCGACCGGGTGGCTCAACGCGTGGATCGCGCCGAGCGCTTTCTGGAAGGCCGTGGCGCCCATCGCGGCGGCGCTCATCATCTGCGCACGCGCCTCGATATCCGTGCCGTCCTTCGCGGCGCGGGGGAGGTTCTCCTTGACGAGCCGCATGCCTTCAAGCGCGATACCGTCGGCGAGCGGATGGTAGAACGGCCCGCAATAGGCTTCGAGACAATGGGCGAAGGCATCCATGCCCGTGCCGACCGTGATGAACTTCGGCATCCCCACCGTCAGTTCCGGGTCGCAGATCGTGATCTTCGGCATCATCAGGGGATGGAAGATCACCTTCTTGGTATGCGTGACCTCATCGGTGATGACGCCGGCGCGGCCGACCTCCGAGCCGGTGCCGGCAGTAGTCGGCACAGCGATGATCGGGAAGATGCCCTTCGGGTCGGCACGGGTCCACCAGTCGCCGATATCCTCGAAATCCCACATCGGCCGGGTCTGTCCTGCCATGAAGGCGATGACCTTGCCCGCATCGAGCGCCGAACCACCGCCGAAGGCGATGACGCCATCATGCTTGCCGGCGCGCAGCACCGCGATGCCGGCCTCGACATTCGCCGCCACCGGGTTCGGCTTCACATCCGAGAAGACCGCGCAGGGAAGGCCTGCCGCATCGAGCTGTGCCTTCGCCGCGGCGACCATCGGCTGGGCAGCCAGAAACGGGTCGGTGACGAGCAGCGGGCGGGCGATGCCGGCGGCTTTCGCGGCCTCGGCGAGTTCCGCGATGCGCCCGGCGCCGAATTTGATGCTGGTGGGATAATTCCAGTTGCCACGCAGGTTCATGGGGGTCTTTCAGAGTTTCTTGAGGTGGAAGCTTTTGGGGCGGGTGAGGCTTTCGTAGCCGAGGCTCGAAAGCGAGGCGCCGCGCCCGGTTTCCTTGACGCCGGTCCAGGCCAGCCCCGGATCGAGATAATCGCAGCGGTTCATGAACACCGTGCCGGTCTCCAGGGCCTCGCCGATCTTCTCGGCAGCGGCCTCGTCGCGGGTGAAGATCGCGGCGGTGAGGCCATACCGGCTGTCGTTCATCAGCCGGATCGCCTCCTCGTCCGAGGCGACCGGCATGATGCCGATCACGGGGCCGAAGGTCTCCTCGTTCATCACCAGCATCGAATGATCGACGCCGGTGAAGATCTGCGGGGCGAGGTAGGGCGTGCCGGCCTTTTCCGCCGGGAAGGCGGCCGGGTCGAGCAGCGGCTTTGCGCCTTTCCGGATCGCGTCCGCGTTATGGGCGCGCACGGTTTCGGCGAGGCGAAGCTGCGCCATCGGTCCGAGCGTTGTCGCCTCATCGAGCGGATTGCCGAGCACGTATGTCGCGGTCAGCGCCGCCGCTTCCTTGACGAAGGCGTCATAGACATCCTTGTGGACATAGACGCGCTCGATGCCGCAGCAGCACTGGCCGGAATTGAAGAAAGCGCCGTCGATAACGGTCTCCACGGCCTGCCTGAGGTCCGCATCAGCGCGCACATAGGCCGGGTCCTTGCCGCCGAGTTCGAGCCCGACGGAAGCGAAGGTGCCTGCCGCCGCGCGCTCGATCGCGCGCCCGGCCTCGACCGAGCCGGTGAAGGCGACGTGGTCGATTTTCCCGGAAGCGATGAGCTGCGTCGTATCCTCATGCCCGAGCACCAGCCACTGGAAAAGGCCCTTTGGCAGGCCGGCCTTGTCGGCCGCCATCTGGAAACGTTTTCCCACCAGGATGGTCTGCGCCGCGTGCTTGAGGATCACGGCGTTGCCGGCCATCAGTGCGGGGACGACGGTGTTGACGGCGGTGAGGTAGGGGTAGTTCCACGGCGCGATGGTGAGCACGAGGCCGACCGGATCGCGGCGGATATAGCGCGTGAAGCCTTCCTTCCCTTCCGGCACCACCGGCGCGAGCGCCTTTTCGGCGATGGCGATCATGTGCCGCGCGCGCTCGGCAAAACCGCCGAGCTCGCCGGCGGCATAGCGGATCGGTCGGCCCATCTGGCGCGTGAGTTCGGGACCGATCTCGTCCTTCATGCTGAGCATCGCCTCGACGAAGGCCGTGAGGTAACGCGCCCGCTCGGCAACCGGCACCTTGCGCCATTCGGCCTGCGCCTTCCGCGCGGCGGCAACGGCGGCATCGATCTCGGCGGGCGTGGCGGTCGGAAAACGCGCGACCTCGCTGCCGTCGATGGGGGAGATACAGGTGATATCAGGCATGGAATTTTCTCGGAGATCTTCTCGAAAGTCTTCTGGGGAAGGAAGCGAAAGCGCCGCGCGACCTTGCGGCTTCAATACCGCTCGAAGCCGCGGAAGAGTTCCCAATCCGTCACCTTGCGGTCGAATTCAGCCTGCTCCCAGCGCGCGGTGTGGACGTAGTGATCGATCACCGCGTCGCCCAGCGCGGCACGCAACATCTTTGATTTGTCGAGCGTAACGGTTGCTTCACGCAGCGTTTTCGGCACGTCCGGCAGCTTCTGAACCGCATAGGCATCGCCAGAGAACGGCGCGCCGAGTTCGAGCTTCTCGTCGATGCCGGCAAGACCCGCCGCGATCAGCGCCGCGAAGGCGAGATAGGGGTTGAGATCCGCGCCGCCGATCCGGCACTCGATGCGGATCGCCTTGGTGCTCTCGCCGCAGAGGCGGAACCCGGCGGTGCGGTTGTCCCGGCTCCAGATCGTCTTGGTCGGCGCGAAGGTCCCGGCCATGAAGCGCTTGTAGGAGTTGATGTAGGGCGCGAGGAAATAGGTCATGTCCTTCGCGTATTTGATCTGCCCGGCGACAAAGCTCCGCATCAGGGTACTCATGCCGTATTCGGCCTTGGCGTCGAGAAACAGTGGCGTCTTGCCGTCCTGGCTCCAGAGCGAGGCATGGACGTGGCTCGACGAGCCCGCGAGATCGGCGCGCCATTTCGCCATGAAGGTCACGGCCTTGCCCTTGCCCCACGCGATTTCCTTGATGCCGTTCTTGATGATGACATGGCGATCGGCCATATCGAGCGCGTCGGCATAGCGGACGTTGATCTCCTCCTGCCCCGGCCCCCATTCGCCCTTGGAATTCTCGACCGGAATGCCCGCGCCCGCGAGCCCGAGCCGGACGGCGCGCATCACATCCTCTTCCTTCGACGTCTGGAGGATGTGGTAATCCTCGATATAGTCGCCGGCGGTCTTGGGCGCATGGTAGCGCTTGGCTCGGATCGCCTCGTAGCTCTCGTCAAACAGGTAGAATTCGAGTTCTGAGGCGAAATAGGCGCGCATGCCACGCTCGGTGAGGCGTGCGATCTGTTTCTTCAGCATCGCGCGGGGCGAATGCGGGATGTCGTGATGGTGGTGATCCTGCACATCGCAGAGCACCATCGCTGTTCCCGGCAACCAGGGCAGGCGGCGCAGCGTCGACATGTCGGGCTTGAGGACAAAATCGCCGTAGCCCTTCTCCCAGCTCGCGGCCTTGTAGCCCGGCACCGGCTCCATATCGATATCGTCGGCGAGGAGATAATCGCAGGCATGGGTTTCCTCGTGCCCGCCGTTCACGAAGAACTCGCCGTGGAAGCGCTTGCCGATGAGGCGCCCCTGCATGTCCACCATGCAGACGAGAATGGTGTCGATCTCGCCGGCGGCGACCGCCGATTTCAGGCTCGCCAAGGTAAGACTCTGTCCAAGGTTCTGCGCCATTCAAGTTCCCCCAGCGGAAAAGCGAGGGGTGGATAATGCCTCGCGGAACGCCCATGACAATGCGTTTTTTCGTAGCCGTCGAAATATTTTTCCCGGCGCCATGTTCTTGACTTGATCGTTAGCCAACTCAAGTCCATCATGACAAGAAGCGGGAGGATTTCTTGGTCGATTCTTCTGCTATTCCAGATAGTTGGCCCTGTTGGGCCTGCCAGACGGCCCGGCGCGATCCGGGTGGCGGACACGAAAATTGAACAACGGCGGCTCCCTCCTCCTTCATCTTCTGGGCGGCATCGCGCTGCTTTTATGGTCGACGCGGCTCGTGAAAACCGGTGTCCAGCGCGCCTTTGGCGACCAGCTTCGCGGTCTCCTGCAACGGGCGACGGAGAACCGCATCCGGGCCTGTGGGCTGGGGGTGCTGGTTTCGACCGCCCTGCAGAGTTCGACCGCGACCGCCCTGCTGCTCGTTTCCTTCGCTTCGCGCGGGCTGATCGCGCTCGGATCGGCGCTGGCGGTGATGCTTGGGGCGGATATCGGCTCGACACTGGTCGTTCAGGCGCTCTCTTTCGACCTCAAGGCGCTGATTCCGGTCCTGCTGATTGGCGGCGTCGCGGCGTTCATGCTGTCGGACAATTCGACGGTCCGGCAGAGCGGGCGGATTGTGATCGGTCTTGCGCTGATGATCCTTTCGCTCGGCATGATCGTCGGCACCTCGGCCGCGATGCGCGAGCATCCGACGCTGACCTTCGTTCTCTCGCGCCTCGGCGACGAGCCTATTCTCTCGGTGTTGCTCGCCGCCGGGCTGACCTGGCTGCTCCATTCCTCGGTGGCGATGGTGCTGTTCATCATGGCGCTCGCCGGCGCGAACGTCATCTCGCTTGATCTTGGGCTCGTTTTCCTGCTGGGCGCCAACATCGGCGCGGGGCTCATTCCGCTCGGCCTCGGCTGGCACGAGGCGCAGAAGGCGCGGCGCATTCTCGTCGGCAATCTCGCCTTTCGCGGCGTCGGAGCCCTGGTCGCGCTTATCGCTCTCGGCTTGATGCGCGACCTCTCCTGGGTCTCCGGGCACGATCCTGCCCGCGTGATCGCCAACGCGCACATGCTGTTCAATGTCGCGCTTGCGATTGTCTTCCTGCCCTTCGTGCAGCAAATCGCGCAGCTTCTCGCGCGGTATCTGCCGGAGGACGAGAGCCGCGAGGCCGGCCTGAGCCGGCCGATCCATCTCGATGAGGTGCTGCTCGATCAGCCGGCGCTGGCGCTTGGCGCCGCGGCTCGGGAGGTGATGCGGCTCGCCGAGCGGGTCGAGGCGATGCTGTCCGACACCATCCACACCTTCTCCGACAATGACGACAAACGCCGCATCGCCATCCGCAAGGTCGATGACGAGGTCGATGCCCTGCAGGAGGCGATCAAGCTCTATCTCACCCGCCTCACGCGCCAGCCGCTGAGCGAGGAGGATGCACGCCGCGCTTTCGACCTCATTCTCTTCACGACCAACCTCGAACATGTCGGCGATATCATCGACAAGAACCTGCTCGAACTGGCCGCCAAGAAGCGCAGGAATTCGGTGAGCTTCTCGGAGGCCGGCTGGTCGGAACTGACCGAGTTCCACGCCCGCATCGTCCGGCAGATGAAACTGGCGATGACGGTGTTCATGACAAAGGATGTGGCGATGGCGCGCGAGCTTGTCGCCGAGAAGGATGCCATCCGCGTGGCGGAGAAGCGGGCGACGGAACAGCACCTCGCCCGCCTGCGCGAGGGCACCCCGGCCTCGATCGAGACCAGCGCGCTCCATCTCGACATGCTGCGCGATTTGAAGCGCATCAACGCGCATATCGTCTCCGTGGCGCACCCCATCCTTGAAGCCTCCGGCGAAATCCGCCAGTCGCGCCTGAGGGGATAACGCCATTACGCTTGCCGTTTTCCTTGCCGTGATCGCCGCCGGCGCCATGCACGCCGGCTGGAACGCGCTCATCAAGATCCGGCTTGAACCGCTGCTCGCCGTGACGCTCATCAATGCGACGGCGGCCGTCGTCGCGCTGCCGGCGCTGATCGGGTTCGGCTGGCCGGGACCGGAGAGCTACCCGTGGCTGGCGGCCTCGGCCTTGCTGCACACGGGCTACAATCTCCTGCTGGCCAGTGCCTATCGCATCGCCGACATGAGTCTCGTCTATCCGGTCGCGCGCGGCACGGCGCCGCTGCTGACGGCGCTATTCTCGATCGTCATTCTCAAGGAGCCCGTCGGCTGGCTCGGCGCACTCGGCATCGCCGTGCTCGGCCTCGGCATCTTCGCGATGTCGATCCGCAGCGCGGCCGAGACCGCGAACATGGATCGCAAGGCCTTGCTGCTCGCCGGGGCGACCGCGATCATGATCTGCGGCTACACGATCGCCGATGGCACCGGCGCCCGTGCTTCCGGCAATACGGTCGGCTATGTCGCGGCGATGTTCCTGCTCGACGGCCTCGGCATTTCGTTGATCGCGTTGAAGCTGCGCGGCCTCGGGGGGCTCAGGGCGATGCTCGGATTCGCGGGGCCGGGCATCGCTGGCGGCACGATGGCCTGCCTCGCCTATGCGATCGCCATCTGGGCGATGACCGTTGCGCCGATCCCGCTTGTCGCGGCCGTGCGCGAGACCAGCGTCCTGTTCGCGGCGGTGATCGCGATCGTATTCCTCAAGGAGCCGTTGCGCGCTAATCGCCTCCTCGGCGCGGCGCTGATCGTCGCGGGGCTGGTGATGATCCGCCTGCAGTAATCGCGGGAAGGGGAGTTATTCCCCGGCTATCGTTTGCGCCATGCCTGAAGCCGCTCGAACACCAGCTTGTCCAGCGTGATGTGCAGCAATTTCGCGGCGATGGCGGTGAGGACGATGCAGGTCGCCATGGCGGCGGCGGGCGCGGTCGCACCGGATTCGTCCATGTGGATCACCGAGATCGAGGCGAGTTTCGTCGCCGGCCCGTAGAGGAAGATCACGGCGGAGATCGTCGTCATCGCGTTGACGAACATGTAGACCGCGATGTCGAGGATCGCCGGCATCGAGATCGGCACCGTCACGCGGCGGAAGGTTACCCAGAACGGCACCTTGAGCGAGGCGGAGACCGCCTCGAATTCCGGGTCGATCTGCTTGAGCGCTGTCGTCGCTGTAATATGCCCAACGGTGTAGAAATGGGCGACGGTGTTGATGACCAGCACCGCGAGCGTGCCGTAGAGCGCGCCGAACGGGCTGTCCTTGGCATTGATGAAGAACACATAGCCGAGGCCGAGAACGAGGCCCGGCACCGCCATCGGCAGCATGGCGAGAAAATGCGCGATGCCGCGCAAGGGCGCGGCGACCTTGGTTTTTTCGACGAGATAGGCGCCGGTGAAGATCAGTGCCGTGCCGAGAGCTGCGACTAGGCCCGCCATTTTCAGCGAGGTGACGTAGGGGCCCCAGGCGCCGGGCTCGAAATTCTCGAACTGGTAGTTCGCGAGCGTCAGCGCGAGATTGTAGGGCCAGTAGCGGATAAACGACGCCCAGACCGCCATGCCAAGCATTGCGACGAGGATCGCGGCGATGGCGAGACAGAACAGGATCAGCGCGAGATCGCGCCCCGGCGCCGGCTTCGGCTCATAAGGCACCGCGCGGGCCGAGAGCAGCGCGACTTGCCGCTTCTGGATGTGCCGGTCGACGAAAAACGCAAGAATCGCGGGCACCAGCAGCACGAGCCCGACGACGGCGCCCATCTCGAAATTCTGCTGGCCGACGATCTGCTTGTAGGCATCGGTCGCCAGCACCGAGAACTGCCCGCCGATCACCTTCGGGATGCCGAAGTCGGTGATGACCAGCGTGAAGACAACGAAGGCGGCGCTGATCGCGGCATAGCGGACGCCGGGCAGGGTAATCGTGAAGAACACCCGCGACGGTCGGGTGCCGAGCGCTTCCGCCACCTCGTAGAGCCTTCCGTCGGCGAGCCGCAGCCCGGTGGCGATGATCATCACCGCATGGGGGAAGCAGTAACAGCTCTCAGCGAAGACGATGCCGATCGGGCCATAGATCGATTGGCCGAACAGCAGTCCCTTCAGGAAGCCCTGATTGCCGAACAGGTAGATGAGTGAGATCGCGGAAAGCAGCGACGGCGCGAAGATCGGCAGCAACGCAAGTGCCGTGAACAAGCCCTTGCCGGGCATCCGGCTGCGTGTGAGCGCATAGGCATAGACGAAGGCGAGCGGCACGACGATCACGGTCGTCAGCCCCGCGACCCACAGGCTGTTGAGAAGCGCCGACACCATCGAGGGCGTCGTGAAATAGGTGCGGAAATTGGCAAGGCCCACGAAGGTGCCGGAACCGTTTTCGAGGCTCTTCGAGAGCAGCGCCCATAACGGCCAGCCGATCATCAGGACGAGCGCGACGATCAGCGCCCCGACAAGCGCGTTGGCGACCGCCGTCTCCCGGATCAGCGGGCGGGCTACCCCCCCGCTCATGCCGCTGTCCGCGCCGGAAACAGCCGCAGCGCCTCGGCCGGAAGTTCGACCGGGATCACCATCCCCTCGCGCAAGGCGAGATCCTGCATCAGGTTGGCGGAAAAATCAGCGACGAGATGCAGCTCCGGCCGCGCCTCGATCTCCAACAGGGCGCGGCAGAACGCGCCGAGGAACTCGAGGTCGTGGATGCGCACGCGCACGGCGTTGCCCTCGCCGCCGGAAACGCCGCGCACGCGGATCGCCTCGGGCCGGATGCCGACTTCCACCTTCGCGCCCGGCGCGAGACCGGAACCGGGCGGACACGAGAACGCCCTGTCGGCGAACTCGACCCGGCCGTTTTCGCGCAGCGTGCCCGGCAGCAGGTTGATGCGGCCGATGAAATCCGCGACGAACGGAGTGCGCGGCGAACGGTAGATCTCCTCCGGCGTGCCGATCTGCTCGATGACGCCGTGATTCATCACCACGATCCGGTCGGCCATCGACAGTGCCTCCTCCTGATCGTGCGTAACCATGAAAGTCGTAACGCCGAGACGCTTCTGCACGTCGCGGATCTCCTCGCGCAGGCGGATGCGCACCTGCGCGTCGAGCGCCGAGAGCGGTTCGTCGAGCAGCAGGAGGCCCGGTGAGGTCGCGAGCGCGCGGGCGAGCGCGACGCGTTGCTGCTGGCCGCCGGAAAGCTGGGCGGGAAATTTGCCGGTCTGTCCGGGCAGGCCGACCATGGCGAGAAGTTCGGCGACCCGCCCGGCGATCTCCGCTTTCGGCCGGCCGCGATTGACGAGCCCGTAGCCGATGTTGTCGGCGATGGTGAGGTTCGGAAACAGTGCGTAGGACTGGAAGACGATCCCGAAATCGCGCTCCGAGGGCGGGGCCTGCGAGACATCGCGCCCGCCGATGGAAATCGAGCCCGAACTCTGGCGGTCGAGGCCGGCGATGGCGCGCAGCAGCGTCGTCTTGCCGCAGCCCGAGGGGCCGAGGAAAGAGACGAATTCACCACGCGCGACATCGAGGTTGATATCGCCGAGTGCCTTGAAGTTTCCGTAGAATTTTTCGAGCGAACGGATCGAGACGAACGGCGCGTTGTCCGGTCCTCCCGCCAACGATTGCGACTCTGGCATCACGCCTCCCGCACCCCGCATGAAAAGGGCCGGTCCCTCTGGACCAGCCCCGTGCTTTTCCTGTTTCGGCGTTACTTCGGCTGCGCCTTGCTTTCGTAGCGCTTCACCCATTCCTTGAGGATGCGGTCGCGCTCGGCGGCCATCCAGGCGAAATCGTTCTTGACCAGCTTGCCTTCGGCCTCGGCCGGATAGTTCGGCGGCGCGTTCTTGACCTCGGGGTGCGCCACGATGGCGGAATACTTGCTGAAGAGTTCGTTGGCGCCCTTCGTTGCCGTCCAGTCGACGACCTTCTTCGCGGCGGCCAGGTTCTTGGTGCCCTTGACAATCGCGGTGGTCTCGACATCCCAGCCGACCCCCTCCTTCGGCACGATCAGGTCGATCGGCGCGCCGTTGGTCTTCTCGCGTGCGCCGCGCATGTCGAAGCCGATGCCGACCATGCGCTCGCCCTTTGCCGCCTGTACGCACGGCGCGGAGCCGGAATGGGTGTAGAGCGCGATGTTGTCGTGCAGCTTGTCCATATAGGCCCAGCCCTTCTCCTCGCCCATCAGCTGGAGCCAGGCGGCGACCTGGAGATAGCCGGTGCCGGAGGAGGCCGGGTGCGGCATCACCACCTTGCCCTTGAACTCGGGCTTGACGAGATCTTCCCACGAGACCGGCGTGGTGGCATTGGCCTTCTTCGCCTCGACCGTATTGTAGCAGACGACGGCGAGAATGGCGGCCGTACCCGTCCAGGTGTAGGCGCCGGCGGAATCGCGGAAGGCCGGGCGAAGCTTGTCGGCGCCGGCCGGGCTGTAGGTTTCGAGCAGGTTCATCTTCTCGAACAGCAGCGTGCTGGTCGCCGCGAGGCCGATGACGAGATCGGCGCGCGGATTGTCCTTCTCGGCGAGGAATCGCGCGGTGATCACACCGGTGGAATCGCGCACCCAGACGATCTCGACATCCGGGACCGCCGCTTCGATCGCCGCCTTGAAGGGCGGAAGCTGGTCGTTCTCGAGCGCGGTATAGGCCGTCAGCTTGGTGCGCGTCTGCGCCAGCGCAGCCGACATGAAAACACCGAGGGCCGCCACGCAGACGCCCGCCCCCATGAACAGTCTGGACTTCATCACTTGCCCCTCCGAATGCGGTGGCCGCGCCCGACCAGGGCCGGCGGCCTCCTGATCATGCCCAGCTTGCCGCGCTTTGCAATGGATATGAATAGCCGTCGAATTGTTTTGTGGCGATCCAAGCTGCCTGTGGCGCGTCATCCGGCTGTCATATCGCTCTGATGGAAGCGGCAAGCGACCGGCCGGTTCTCGTCGGAAAAGCTACTTTTTGTTAGACAACGAAATAGTTTCGCTCAAACATAGAGCTGCCGACGACCAAGAATCGCGGGTCGCATCAATGTGCTTGTTTCCAAACGGGAGGTATAACCCTATGAAAAGACGGTCGTTTATGATCCGTTCCGTGGCGCTTGCCGCTCTTCTTGCCGCCTCGGGCGCGCAGGCCGCCGAGAAGCTGCGGCTGCTGACCTGGGCGGATTATACCCCGAAGGAAGTCGTCGAAGCCTTCACCAAGGAGACGGGCATCGAGGTCGAGATCACGGTGTCGAACAACGAGGAGATGATCTCCAAGCTGCGCGCCACGCAAGGCGCGGGCTTCGATCTCGCCCAGCCGAGCCAGGATCGTATCGCCGGTCCGCAGACCGAATTCGGCATCTACAAGCCGCTCGATCTGTCGAAGATCGACGCCAAGCTGTTCATCGGCTCGATGCTCGAAGCCACCAAGAAGAACACGACCGTCGGCGACAAGGTCTACGGCCTTCCCCATCTCTGGGGCACGGACGGGCTGGTGGTGAACACCAAGGCGGCGCCGGGCGTGAAGGATTACCTCGATCTTTGCGGCGCCGAGGTTGCCGGCAAGGCGAGCTTGCGCGCCAAACGGCCGACGCTGATCGCCTTCGCCTTCGCGATGGGCATGGACCCCTTCGCTGCCTACGGCAACGAGAAGGCCTACGGCGAGATGATGGAGAAGGTCGGCGCCAAGCTCACCGCATGCAAGAAGAACCTCAAGTTCTTCTGGGAGGGCAAGGACGCGCTGCTCGCGGGCCTTCGCGCCGGCGAAGTGACGGCGGCAATGGCCTGGGACACCGGCGGCTGGAAGCTCAACGGCGAGAACCCGGACATCAAGTTCATCGCGCCGAAATCGGGCGCGCTCGGCTGGGTGGATACCTTCGCGATTCCCGCCAAGGGCCGCAATGACGAGGCTGCCTACAAGTGGATCAACTTCAACATGCGCCCGGATGTCGCGGCCAAGGTCGCGGCTTCGGCCGGCAATTTCACGGCCTCGGCCGGCGCCGACAAGCTCGCGGCCGGCAAGCTCAAGGATCAGTTCGCCGAGAGCTTCCCGCAGGCTGCGATCGACAACATCAAATGGTATCCGGCCGTTCCGGCGGGCCTTGAAGCGATCGAAGGCAAGATTCTCGACAAGGTGAAGGCCGCCAACTGAGAACGGACAGCCCCGCGAGCGGTTGCGCGCGGGGCGTTTTTTTTGCGGGGCCCGCCATGTCTCAGCTTGCAGATCTAGCACTCGTTGGCGTCACGAAGGATTTCGCCGGCCACAAGGCCGTCAACGATGTTTCCTTCGAGGTCGCGCCGGGTGAATTCTTCTCGATCCTCGGCCCGTCCGGCTGCGGCAAGACGACGCTGATGCGGATGATCGCCGGGTTCGAGCATCCGACCTCCGGCGATATCCGCATCCGGGGGCAATCGATGCTCGGGGTGCCGGCCAACCGGCGGCCGGTCAACATGGTGTTCCAGAGCCTCGCCCTTTTCCCGATGATGAGCGTGGGCGAGAATATCGGCTACGGGCTTGCCTGTGCCGGCATCTCGAGGGCCGAGGCCGGCCCGCGCATCGCGCGGATTCTCGACAAGGTGGGCCTTGGCGGTTTCGCCGATCGGCCGGTGACGCGTCTTTCCGGCGGCCAGCGCCAGCGCGTCGCCATCGCCCGCTGTCTCGTGCTGGAGCCGACGCTGGTGCTCCTCGACGAGCCGCTCGGTGCGCTGGATCTGAAGTTGCGCGAGCACATGAAACTGGAGCTGAAGCAGCTTCAGGCCGCGTTCAACACCACCTTCGTGTACATCACGCACGACCAGTCCGAGGCGCTGGTGATGTCGAACCGGGTGGCGGTGATGAACCACGGCCGTTTCGAGCAGGTGGGCACGCCGCGCGAGCTTTATCACCACCCGGCGACGAGCTTCGTCGCCGGCTTCGTCGGCGATACCAACATGTGGTCGGGCGAGGCCGATGGGTCGCGCGGGCCCGGAACCTGGATCGCGCTCGAGACCGGCGCTGAGCTGGTCGGTTCCGGTTTGGCAAAAGGGGCGGCGAAGGCCTATCTCCGGCCGGAGGCGGTGGCGCTGGCGGGTTCCCTCGCGGAGCTTGCGGGCTTGCCGAACCGATTCGCGGGCAAGGTCTCGACGGTGCTGTTCGACGGCGCCGCCTCGACGCTGGTGATCCGCGCCGACAAGTTCCCGATGTTGCGGGCGACGCTGCCGCAGGCCGGGCCGCTGGCCGGGATCGAACCGGGCGCGGACATCGCTTTCGGCTTCACGCCCGAGGCACTCAAGATTTTCGACGGGCGGGGGGCGTGATGTCAGCGGTCGCGGGCACCGGCGAGACGGCGATGGGGCGGCGGCTTGCGCTGTTCCTCCTGCTGGCGCCGGCCTTCCTGTGGATCGGGCTGCTCGTCATCCTGCCGCATGTCGAGATCGCGATCCTCTCGTTCTCGCAGCGCGTCGCCGCGCGCGTCTACACCTTCGGCTTCGCGAACTACCTCGAATTTCTCACCGAGCCCGTTTACTGGCGCACCTTCGCGCGTACGGCGTTGCTCTCGATTCTCGTGACGCTCGTCACGCTGGTGATTTCCTTTCCCGTCGCGCTCTACATCGCCAAGTTCGCGCGCGGGAAATCGAAGCCGTTGCTGTTCCTGCTCTGCCTCATCCCGTTCTGGGCCTCCGAACTCGTCCGCACGCTCGGCTGGATGATGCTGCTGCGCGAGACTGGCATTCTTTCGCACCTCCTGCAGGCGATCGGCATCGTCGGCCAACCGGTTGAATTCCTCTACAATGACGGCGCGCTGATCCTCGGTCTCGTCTATGGCGGGATGCTGTTCATGATCGTCCCGTTGACCAACGCGCTCGAGAGCCTCGAGACCGCGCAGATCGAGGCGGGGTACGATCTCGGCGGCAGCCATCTCACGGTGCTTCGCCGGATCATCATTCCCCATGCGATGCCGGGCATCGTCGCCGGTTCGATTGTCGTGTTCATGCTGACGGTGGGCAACTTCGTTACGCCCGTGATGCTCGGCGGCAAGAACGGACTGTGGTTCACCGAGCAGATCTATTCGCAGTTCATCACCCGCTTCAACTGGCCCCAAGGCTCGGCCTTCGGCTTCATGCTGCTGCTGCTTTCGACGGGAATCGTCTGGGTCGGTCTGCGGTTGACCGGGCAGGGCTTCAGCGAAACGCTGCGGAGGTCCTGAGCATGATGCGGAAAAGTGGACACCGGTTTTCCGGAACATCACGCGATGAAGGGAGGGGCTGACATGGGAAAGGCCTCGCTCTCCTTCCGTCTCTACATTCTGGCCTTCTACGTCTTTCTGTTCGCACCGCTGGTTTCGGTCGGGGTGTTCGCCTTCAACGCAAGCCTGTTCCCGGCGCCGCCCTGGAAGGGCTTCACCATCGAATGGTTCACCGGCGCGGGCGCGCTGTTCGGCAAGCCGGGCATCTTCCGTGATCCGGCGATGCTCGCGGCCTTCTTCAACAGCCTGAAGATCGCCATTCCCGTAACCGTTCTCTCGATCGTCATCGGCACGGCGAACGCCTTCCTGCTCGAACGGCGCGAGTTTCCGGGCAAGGCGCTTCTGTCGATGATGATGCTCTGGCCGCTCGTCATCCCCGGCGTGATCCTCGGCATCTCGATCCTCGCCTTTTCGTCGCGGATCGCGAATACGCTCGAGAACTGGCTCAACATGGACCTCGATTTCCTGCGGCCGGGGCTGTTTCTCGTGATCCTCGGCCAGCTCTCCTTCATCCTGACGATCTCGACGCTCATCATCGGCGCGCGCCTGAAGAAGTTCGACCGCAGCCTCGAGGAGGCGGCGCTCGATCTCGGCGCATCGCGGTTCCGGGTGCTGACGACGATCACGCTGCCGTTCCTCAAGCCGGCCATGGTCGGCGCCGGGCTGGTGGCCCTGCTGATGTCGTTCGAAAACTTCAACACGACGCTGATCCTCGTCGGATCGGACGCGCCGCTGCCGATCTACATGTATGGCCAGATGCGGGAAGGCGCGACGCCCGCGCTCAACGCGGCAAGCCTCGTGCTGATGCTCGGCGCCGGCTTCCTCGCGACGCTCGTCGCGCTGGTCTCGCCCCGCAAGGAGGATTAGGCGATCGCTCCGGCTTAGTTGTAGTGCGCGCGATACCAGCGCACGAAAGCCGGAATGCCGACCGAGAGCGGCGTCGTCGGTTTCTGCCCGGTGATCGCTTCGAGCAAATCGGCGCTGGCGAAGGTCTTGACGACATCGCCCGCCGGCAGCGGCTTGAATACCTTCGCCGCTTCCACGCCGAGCGCCTTTTCGAGTTCCTCGACGAGCGAGGTCAGCTTGGCCGGCTGCCCCGCGCCGATATTGACGAGGCGATAGGGCGCGACCGGGCTCAAGGTGTCGCCGGGGATTGGCGCGAGGCCCTCCCGCGCATCGGCGGCGGGTGGCGGCGTTTCTGCCAGCTTGAGGATCGAGGTCACGAGATCGTCGATGAAGGTGAAATCGCGCCAGCTTTCGCCGTGATTGAAAATCTCGATCGGTTCTCCGGCGAGGATTTTCCGGGTGAAGAGAAAATAGGCCATGTCCGGTCGGCCCCAGGGGCCATAGACCGTGAAGAAGCGGAAGGCGGTGGTCGGCGTCGCGAAGAGGTGCGCATAGCAATGCGCCATCAGTTCGGTCGAGCCCTTGGTGGCCGCATAGAGCGTGATCGGGTGGATCGCCGGATCGGTTTCCTCGAACGGGTACTTGTCGTTGGCGCCATAGGCGGAACTCGTCGAGGCGAGCAGCAGGTGGCGCACAGGATGCGCGCGGCAGGTTTCGAGGATGTTGAAGCTGCCGACGATATTCGCGTCGATGTAGGCGCGCGGGTTCTCGATTGAATAGCGCACCCCGGCTTGCGCGGCGAGATGGATGACGACATCGGGCCGGAACGCTCCGAACACCGCTGACAGCGCGGCATTGTCCTCCAGCCTCATCGTGAGGTGCCGGAAGCCTTTCTCCTCGCCGAGAAGGCCGAGCCGACGCTGCTTCAGGTCGACGTCGTAGTAGTCCGTGAGACTGTCGATCCCCAGCACCTCGTGGCCTTCGCCGAGGAGGCGGCGCGCGACGTGAAAGCCGATGAAGCCGGCATCGCCAGTCACGAGATAGCGCATGGGTTCCTCCCGTCTCGCGCGCGTCCGATCGAGGTCCGCGCCGATGCGCCGGAGCTTCTGCAAGCTTTCCCGGCGCTGTCAATCGAAAGGCAGTTCGTCGCGGCGTGTGCGTTCCCGCACCGGCGCGGTTTCCGTTCTCGTGCATTGAAACTTTCATGACGCCGCGACGTTCCAACGAAAGCCCGGCGCCAAGGAAAACTGAGCAAGACCGGGAAACAGAGCAGGAATAGGGAGAGCCCCATGTTTTTTCGCAAGATCGGCATCACGCTGGCAGTTGCTACCGTTGCGGCTTTCTCGATGGCCGCGCTGACCCTCAACGCCAGCTCGCAGGACGATACCGCCGTCTACAGCAAGCGTCAGGATCGCCTCACCCCGGCGGGCGGCTTCCGCCCCGCCGCGATGCAGACCGATCCGTCCTACGGAAATTTCACGCCGCGCGTCGGCTGACCATCGACCCCATCAACCCGAGCGCTGCCGCCGACCGCCCCTCGGATGCAGCCCACCCCGAACCTCTGGAGAAACACCATGATCCGCCATCTCGCCATCGCCGCCCTTCTCGCCCTCGGCACCAACGCGGCCAGCGCCGCCACCGACATCGAAGGCATGTGGAGCCCGCTGAAATCGAAACCCGTCGTCGAGACGATGCCCGAAGCCGCCGCTATCCCGCGCGAAATCGTCCCCTTCACCGGCGATTTCGCCAAGGGCACCATCATCGTCAACACCGTGGAGCGTCGTCTCTATCTCGTTCTCGGCGACGGCAAGGCAATGCGTTACGGCATCGGCGTCGGCCGCCCGGGGTTCTCCTGGACCGGCGAACACAAGATCAGCGCCAAGCGCGAATGGCCCGAATGGCGTCCGCCGGCGGAAATGCTGAAGCGCCGCCCGGACCTGCCGAAGTACATGGCTGGCGGCGAGGAGAACCCGCTCGGTGCCCGTGCGATGTATCTCGGCAATTCGATGTATCGCATCCATGGCTCGAACGAACCGGAATCGATCGGCTATGCGGTTTCCTCCGGCTGCATCCGCATGCTCAACGAGGACGTGATCGATCTCTACAACCGCGTTCAGGTCGGCACCCGCGTGGTTGTCCGCTGACATCGGCATCGCTAGGGTTTTCCAGCCCCTGCGCTCCTGCAAATAACGAGACCTCGATGAAGCCCCACGTGCTCGTCCTCTGCGCAACCACCATCCTGACGGGTGGTGCGTTGCGCGCGGAGGATGCCGATTCCCGCGCGAGCTTCGATTGCGCCAAGGCCCGCTCGACCCACGAGCGGGTGATCTGCGCAAGCCCGGAAACCCGCAAGGCGGACGCCACGGTCGCGAAAGCCTTCGCCACGGCGAAAGGCGCGCTCTCGCCGGCCCAGGCCCAGGCGCTCGTCGTGTCCCAGCGCGATTTCAACACCTATCTCGCCAAGATCTGCTGGCTCGATGGCGCGATGCCGAAATCCGCCGAGGCTCAGACGGTTGCGACCTTTTGTCTCACAAACGGACTTGGCCCGCGCGCGGAATTCCTCGACGGGCTGAAGGTGGCCATTGCCGGATCGCTCCGGCTGGAGCCAAGGGTGACGACCGCGCACCGCATCCTGCCGGGCGAGAGCCGCAACGGCTGGATCACCGATGATGCAATGCCGGTGCTCATCGGTGCCCCGGCGGCGGTCGAGAAAGCCTTCGCCGCCGAAATCCGCGAGATCTACAACGCCGGCCAGCCCCTGATCGCCGGGCGGACGACGCTCGTCGGCGCCGTGACGCGCGACTATCGGGTCGCGACGATGGACGAGAATTTTGTCAGCCTCTCCGTGACCGAACGGGTCGAAACCGGCGTGAGCGTTCTGCCACGCGAGGAGGGGCTGAACTTCGATCTTAAAACCGGCCGGCCGGTCGCGCTCGACGACATCTTCAAGACCTCGCAAGCCTGGCGGACCGCGATGAAGACGGCCCTGCGCAAGGACCTCAATCATCCCGAGGAGTTCGACCACTACATCGACCACGTGCTCGATAACGGCAAGGGCGTGAACTGGCTGTTCTTCCGCGACAAGATCGAGGTGAACTGGGTCGGATCGCAGCAGCCGGGCGAGTTTGTCGAGGTGCCGGTTTCAGTCGTCGCGCCGTTCCTGAAGCCGGATTCGCCGTGGAAACCTGTCACGCGCTGAACCAGTAGCGCGTGATGTGGAACATGATCGGCGCGGCGAAGATCACGCTGTCGAGCCGGTCGAGAATGCCGCCGTGGCCCTCGATCATGTGGCCCCAGTCCTTGACGCCGCGGTCGCGCTTGATCGCCGACATCACGAGCCCGCCGAAGAACCCCATCAGGCAGATGACAAGCGCGATAAGCCCGGCCTGAAGCGGGGCGAACGGCGTGATCTTCCACAGCGCCATGCCGATGAGCGACGCCGACGCGACGCCGCCGATCAGCCCCTCCCAGGTCTTCGACGGCGAAAGGCTCGGCGCCACCTTGTGGCGGCCCAACAGCTTGCCGAACACGTATTGCAGCACGTCTGAGCCCTGCACCACGATCACGAGGAAGGCAATCAGCAGGAGTTGTTTGCCATTGTAGCCGGGAATATCGAGCGTCAGGAACGCCGGCACGTGGCTGAGGCAGAAGACGCAGATCATCAACCCCCATTGCACGAACGAAATCCGTTCGAGAAAGCGCGTCGTGTCGCCGCCGATCGCGGCGATGATCGAAAGCGACAGGAAGCCGTAGACGGGGATGAAGATCGAGTAGAGACCATACCATTCGATCCAGATCAGGTAATACTGGATCGGCAGCGCCAGCAGGAACACCGCGAGCAGCGCCCAGTGGTCGCCGAGGCGCGTCGGCGTCAGGGTCAGGAATTCGCGCAAGGCGGCGAAAGACGCGAAGGCGAAGAGGAGGATCACGCCGGCCTTCCCGAACAGGAACGCGCCGGCGATCAACCCCACCATCACCCACCAGGCATGAATGCGCTGGTTGAGGTTGACGATGACGGCTCCCGGCTCCGGCCCCGCCCGTTTCGCGAGGATCTGGCCGATGAGGGTCGCGACGACGAGAACGCCAGCCACGCCGAGCGAAAGCCAGAGGAATTCGGTTTGGGCGCTCACGGCGGGTTCTCTCCGGGTGCGAGGGTCAGCAGGGCGGTGCGCGCGCGGGCGAGGAAGGCGTCCTTCCCTTCTTCCGCCGCGAGCCGGATCGGCGTCCCGAACGTCACGCTGCACAGAAGCGGCACCGGGAGAAAATGCCCCTTCGGCATCACGCGCGAGAGGTTGTCGATCCAGACAGGGACCAGTTCGACATCAGGGTTGTCCCGAGTGAGGTGATAGAGACCGCCCTTGAAGGGCAGCAGGATGTCTCCCGTCGTATTCCGCGTGCCTTCCGGAAAGAAGATCAGCGAAGAGCCCTCCTTCAGGGCCGCGCCGAGTTGTTCGATCGGGTGCGGCTGCCGAGGATCGGGCACGCGGTCGATCAGCACCGCGTTGAAGACGTTCCGCCCGATGAAGGCGCGCAGGCCGGTCCCGCCCCAGTAGTCGCGTGCCGCGACCGGTCGCGTCGTCGTGCGCAGCGCCTGCGGCAGGACAGTCCAGATCAGGACGAAATCACCATGGCTGGCGTGATTGGCGAAATAGACGCGGGCGGACGGCGAGGGCAGGCAGCCGCGCCATTCCGGCCGGACTGCGGTTACAAGACGCGCGAACCCGACGACGAGGCCGGCGACAACACGCGCGACAATCGCTTTTGGCGCCAAGTTGGCCTTGGCAGCCATGTCAGGAAAGTCCGGGAGCGAGAAGCATCATGGCCATTTCCGCGAGCAAACAAGTGCCAAGAAGCATCGCGCAGATCGTCTGGAACCGGAAGAGGCGCATCGCGCCTTCGAAGCGTGGTGCGAGCGTGCGCCCGGCTTTCGCGGGCGTGAGCATTCCGAACTTCGTCAATCCCGCGTCGAGGGCGGCGAGATCGAGCCGGCCGTCGCCAAGCGCTGCGAACAGGCGTGCATCGAACCCGACGCGGATCGCGAGATAGCTCTCGGCCATCAGGAACAGTACGCCGAACACGGCCAATACGACCCCCGGTCCGCCGACCGGGTGGCGCGAGGCGACAACAACGACTGCGAGTGCCAGCGCCAGCGAGGCGGTGTGAACGATCCTCCCCTGTTCGAGCAGGGCCGCGGCGATGGTCGTTTCCTGCTGCTGAGGGCTGACCGCATCATTCATGAGAGATCGCCGCTTCGATGGCGCGCAGCTGGCTGTCGCCGAGCCGCATGCCGGGCCGGCGCGCCTTCACGAGCGCCAGCGCCTCCGCGAGGGTCTGCACGCGGCGCGAAAGGACCAGCCAGACCACGATCGCCGCGACCGAACGGCCGTAGCCGAGCGCGCAGCAGACGAGAATCGGGGTCGGTCCCTGCGCGACCTCGATCGCCAGCGCGGCGCGGCGCAGCGATCTGGCGTCCGGCGCCACAAGGTCCAGCATCGGCTGCGCGGTCCAGCGGGCGGAGGTTGCCGGCGCGGTGAACTCCGCCGTCAGGTCGATAATCTGGCGAAACCCGGCCGCGTCGTCGGCATCGGGGAACCGGCCGAGATGGACGTTCGCTGCGATCTCGACCGGGTTCGGCGCGCGCAGCGTCCAGAGGCGGGAGTTGAGCCAGGCGCCGGCCAGATAAGGCGCGAGGAGGATCCGCGCCGGCCAGCCCATCATGCCGTTCCGGTCCTTCATGAAGGCGGCGGGGCCGAGCGCGGCGTAGGCCGCCGCGACGAGGAACAGGGACAGCGCCGGCCACAGGAGCCACAAGACTGCACCGCCGAAAAGGATCGCGAGGAAGGTGAGTGCGAGCGATCCCGCGAGATAGATCACGGCGAGCTTGCGCCGGGAGGGGGCCTGCGTGAAGCGGAAGCCGGCAAAGGCGTGGGTTCCATCGTCACGCCACAGCCAGACGCAGGCCAGCCCGAGCAGCGCGCCGGTCGGAATGTCGATGAAATGGTGCTGGAAGGTCGTCATCACCGAGGCGATCACCAGCGTCGACCACGCCGCGAACAGCGGAAAGAGCGGGCGCGGCAGCAGCTTCGCGAACTGCGCGACGAGGATGACGGTGAGCGCGACATGGAGCGACGGCGCCTGGTTGAACGGCTTGTCGAAAGCGCCGAGCGCCTCGAACATGAAGCCGAAGAAACCCTCCGTCTCCGGCTTGGGCCACGAGAATTTCAGCGGCGCGACGATGAAGACGAAGACCGCCACGAGTTGCGCGGTGAGAAGCCTTTTCGCGTGCACGTCAAGTTCGGCCCGTGTCCGCGAAAACAGCAGCGAGAGGGCATAGAACAGGTTGGTCGACCAGTAGGGGACGATGGTCCAGGCAAGGAAGGGCACGTGCCGCTCCCAGTCGAACACGACGGCCGGCACGTCGGTCCGGGTTCCGGCAAGCCAGTTCGTGAAGCCGTAGCTGAGATAGAAGAACGCGCCGAGCCCGCCGAGATAAGCTGCCGCGCGGCCGAGCGGACGCTCGGAGGGAGTGCCGATGAGCGCCATCGTCATGCCCGCACCGCCAGGGAAACCGTGAAGATGCCGTCTTCGTCGATGCGCTGCGTGATCTTGCGGAAGCCGGCGGCCTCGACGAGTTGATCCATCTCTCCTTGCGTGCGCCGGCGCATCACCCAGGCCTGCCCCTGCCGGTGCGATGTCAGCGCGCGGGCGATCATTTCGAGCTGCGGATGAAACGGCTGGTTGGTGTAGATGAGATAACCGCCCGGTCGGATCGCATCGGCAAGCCCGGCGAGGGACCGGGACACCATCCCGTTGTCCGCGAAAAGCTCATACAGGCCCGAGACGATGCCGAGGTTTGTCCCCGGCTGTGCGGCGCCGATCGAGGCCCTGTCGAAGGCATCGGCCTTTTCGAAACGCGCGATGTCCGCAAGACTGCGCTCCGTGATCAGCTTGCGGCCGCTCTCGACGTTGAGATCGGCGTAGTCCCGCAGGAGGACGGATTGCGGCTGCTGGCTGGCGGCGGCCAGCGCATCGAGCACATAGCGCCCGTGGCCGGCGGCGATATCCATGACGTGCGCCGGCTCGCCCGCAGCATGCAGCCTGTCGAGCGCCGCGCCGATCAGTTCTTCGAGATGGCGCTTGCGCTGGCGGATGCCGCGCCAGCCGATGGCGTCGAGGTAGGTGCGGTCGATCATGCGGCCGAGGGGACCGAGCCCGTCGGCGGTATCGCGATAGACATAATCGAGGGTGGAGCCGGAATCGTAGCCCGTGCGGTTGCCGAGCGCGATGCCCTTCGAGAGAAGGCCCGCAACCTTGAGGTTCGCGCGATAGGCGGCCCACCACAGCCCCTTGGGCGAGAGCGCCGGCAGGGGCGAGGCGAGACGGTCCGCCTCGTCGCGGGTGTAGCCGGCGAGATGGGCCTCGCCGAGGTCCGGCTGCTGGAGCGGCTCGGCGAACCGCTCATGGATGAAACGCCGGACTTCGGCGAGCGCCGGTGCCCGGTCGCGCTCGCCGAGCGTGTCGTGGAAGAAGCCCGGCAGCACATGCCGTTCCTTGATGCGCGAACCGAGGTTGACGAAGAATTCGTGCTGTGGCGCATGCCGCACGACGAAATCGGCCCCCGAGATCAGGAGTTGCGTCGGCACGGTGATGGCGCGCGCGTCGGCGACGACGCGTTCGGCCGCGTTATAGAGCTGGAGCAGGATGTTGACCGAGATCGGCCGGGTGATGAGCGGGTCGGCGGCATAGCTTGCCCGGCGCTCGGAGTCATGCGTCAGGAAGCGTGGCTTCACATAGGAATTGACGAAGAAATGCCCCCTGAGCTTCTGCATGAGCTTCAGGCCGGGGCGTGCGAAGGGCACGTAGAGCTTCACCGAGAACGCCGGCGAGGCGAGCACCATCGCCCGGATTTTCGGTGCGTAATCGTGCACCCAGGTCGAGATCAGCACCGCGCCGACGGATTGCGCAACGACGGCCATGTCCGAAACCGCAACGCCATCTGTCGCAGCGAGAAAATCGACGAAGCTCTGCACGTCGCGCACGCTGGTTCCGAACGAGGGCGAAAAACCGCGTTCGCCCGGTGAGCGGCCGTGTCCGCGCGCATCCCAGGCGTAGAAGGCGAAATCCGGCATGTCGAGTTCGTCGACGAGATGGGCCATCCGCCCGCCATGCTCGTGGCCGCGGTGGAACAGCAGGATGGCGCCGCGCGCCGGGCCGGAGAGCGCCGGCCAGTGGCGGAAGAACAGTTCGGTGCCGTCATGCGTCGTGAAGTGCCGTTCGTCGGGGGTGCGGGACACGGGAGAATTCCTCGAAAGGGAACAGGGTTCAGGGCTCGCGCAGACCGGCGCGAATGCGGTTGATGGTCGTAAGGACGAGCAGCGCGGCGAAGCCGGGCATGATCCAGAACAGCGCAGCCGGCATCGGCAGCGCGGCGCCGACCCAGAGGCCGAGCGCCCCGGTCGCGAGCGCGCGGTCGCTCTTGCCGAAAGGGCCATCGTAGCGGCGGGGCGCGCCGACCAGCGGACCCATCGCTCCGGCATATTCGCTGAGCGCGGCGAGGAAGATCACCGCGAAGACCGAAACCGGCCCGAACGGCGCGACGAAGGCGAACGGCAGCATCAGCGCCGCGTCGGAGACGACATCGCACAGTTCATTGAGATAACCGCCGAGGCGGCTCGCCTGCGCGTGTTCGCGCGCCAGCATGCCGTCGATCGCGTTGAGCGCCATGCGCAGCAGGAGCCAGACCGGTAGCGCCAGGAACAGCGCACGGTTCGCCGGCAGCGCCACGAGCGCGGCACCAAGCCCGATCGAGCCGGCGGCGGCCAGCAGCGTGACCTGATTGGCGGTGACGCCGGCTGCGGCGAGCCGGGTTACGGCAGGCCGCAGCAGCGCCTGGAAACGCGGCTTGAGATCGTAGAGTGTCATGGCAGGTCGGCAGCATAGCCGGCGTTCAGCGCTTGGCGCAATCCGTGGTCGGGCCCGGCAGGCAGACCGCGACCTTGGTGACGTTGTAGAGCGGGATCACGCGGACCGGCGCGCCGCGCTGGGCCTTGCCTTCCGCCTTGACCGGCAGCGCCGCGCGCTCGGTCATCGCGGTCGGGGCGGTGATCTTCTGCGTCGAAGCCTGCGCGGCGGCACCGCCGAGGGCAAGGGCGAGAGTGGCGGCGGAGATCTTGAAGAGGGTCTTGTTCATCGGGCGGCTCCATCATTCGCATCGCTGCGAGGTCAATCTGATGAAACTCGTTCTAGGGGCAGCGGCGGCCGGGCGCTGTGTCGCCGCGCACAGTTCCCACCGATCTTCACTTGCTGCGGCCCGTATGGCCGACCTCGCCATCATTTGAATGGAACGCGCCGCAGGACCCGTGCGAGATTGCCGGCTCCGGGTGGCGAGCCGGCCGGGAGGCAAGGGAGTTGGCGCAAGGGAGCTGACGATGGAATCCTACAGGCTGGACGGGCGCGTCGCGATGAGGTTCCTGCGGTTTGCGGGCGGGTTCTGGCGGGGCGCGAGCGCCGGCCCGGCCTGGTTCCTCACCCTCGGCCTCGCACTGTTCCTGCTGCTTTCGACCGGCGCGACGCTGGGCCTCAACCGCTGGCAGAAATGGTTCTTCGATGCGCTCGAACGCAAGGATATCGAAGCGGCAGGCTGGGCGGTGCTGGTTTTCGCCGGCATCATCGCGGCGATGGCGGCGATCGGGGTCGGCATCGTCCTGACGCGCGAATACCTCCAGGTCCGCTGGCGTGCCTGGCTGGTGGAGCGCCTCGTCGCGCTCTGGACCGGCCGGAACCGCTTCTATCATCTCGGCGCCGGCGACAGCCGGCTCGACAATCCGGAATACCGCATCTCGGATGATACGCGCTGGGCGACGGAACCGATGGTCGATCTCGTGATCGGGCTGTTCTCGGCGGTGATTGGCGCCGCCGCCTTCGTGACGATCCTCTGGACAGTGGGTGGGAGCTACCGGCTGGCTCTCGGCGATGTTTCCGTCACCATTCCGGCCTACATGGTGCTGGTGGCGCTCGTTTATGGCGCGCTTGCCTCCGGTCTGATCCTCTGGGTCGGGCGCCAGCTGGTCAGCGCCGTCGCCGGCAAGAATGCGGCGGAGGGCGCGTTCCGCTTCGCGATGATGCGTGTGCGCGAGAATGCGGAGAGCGTCGCGCTCGCCGGTGGGGCGGCCAGCGAGGAGCGGGCGCTGAAAACGCTCTACGGCGCCGTCGCGGCGCGCTGGTTCGACATCGTCCGCCAGCACGGGCGCATCACCTGGGTGACGAATGCCTCGGGGCCGATGATCCCGATCGTGCCGCTGCTGTTCGCCGCGCCGAAATACTTTGCCGGCGAGCTGACCCTCGGCGAGGTGGTGCAGCTCGGCGGCGCCTTCGTGCAGGTCCAGCTCGCGATTTCCTGGATCGTCGATAACTACGCGCGCCTGTCGGAATGGTTCGCCTCCGCCCGTCGCGTTCTCGATATTGCCGATGCCTGCGACGGGCTGGATCGCGTCCTCGGAAGCCCCGAGAGCGGGAAGATCGCCATTCAGCGCTCCCCCGGCACCGATCTCCGGCTCGAGGATGTCGTGGTCACGGGCGATGATGGGCAGGCGATCGTCGCCGCATCCGGTCTTGTGCTGAAGCCGGGCGAGCACGCGCATGTTCACGGCGGCACCGGAGCTGGCAAGACCTCGCTCGTCCGTGCGCTTGCGGGTCTGTGGTCGCGTGGGAGCGGGCGGATCGTGGTTCCGGAACAATCCCGCCTCATGGTCCTGCCGCAGAAGCCCTATCTGCCGACCGGCTCGCTCCGGAACGCGTTGCTCTTTCCCTATAATGCCGCCGGCATTTCTGACGGAGAGCTGATCGCGGCGCTCGCCGATGCCGGGCTCGCGCATCTCGGCGCGCGGCTTGACAGCGTCGAGCGTTGGGATCTCGTGCTGGGCACCGGCGAGCGCCAGCGGCTGTGCCTTTGCCGGGCATTCGTTCACCGGCCGGATATCGTCGTGCTGGACGATGCGCTCTTCGCCCTGCCCGAGGAGGTGCAGGCGGATCTCGAGGCGCGGTTGCTGGCCCGGCTCGGCAGGGTGATCCTGATCGGCTTCAGCCAGCGGACTGCGCCGGTCCGGGCGGGCATCGTGCCTTTCGAGATCGGACGACAAGGAGGCGTGTCGAGGCTTCGCCGGCTCGATCCGGTCGCGGCTTAGGCAGAGCGTTTTGAAGCGAAGTGGGAACCTATTCGCGCGACGGAAACGCGTCAGGACAAAGAGATGCATCACCGATCATCGGTGCAGGCAGGAGAGGCGCAGGAGAGGCGAATGAGCAAGCTCAACTTCTATGAAATCGGTTGGTATCTCGACGAGGCCCAGTGCCCCTGCGACATCCACCTCGTGCAGTATATCGAGCGGCAATCCATCCGCGACCGCACGATCTTTCATTTCGGCACGGGCGAGCATCACATCGTCGGTGTCCGGTGTCACGAACTCGGCACCGGCAACAAGGTGTTCGGCATCACCGCCTCACCGCGCGAGCATGACTTCTACGAGAAACTCGTCATCGAGCGACCGGAACTCGGGTGGGACTACAAGGTCCTGTTCGGCGACATCTATCAGTTGCGCGCCGAGCTCCTGCCCGAGTTCGATATCCTTTCGCTGTTCCATATCGGTGAGTTCCGCACCGAGAAGAACGACGCCTACGGTGCGCTGACCGACGAGGCGATGGTCCGGCTGCTGATCGGCCGCCTCAAGGGGATGCGGCAGGTGATCCTTTACTCCGGCTCCTACGCCTTCGATGTCGCGCAGCGCATCGCCGATAAGCTGGTCGCCGAAGGTGTGCTGGAACCCGCCGGCAGCTTCGAGAGCTTGCGGATTTTCCACGCGCGCAGCTGAGCAGGGCGCATCTTGGCTGGAAGGAGACGGTTGAAAAATGGCGCGCCCGAAAGGATTCGAACCTCTGACCCCCAGATTCGTAGTCTGGTGCTCTATCCAGCTGAGCTACGGGCGCATCGTCATGCGGAAACGCATGAGAGAGGCGGTCTGATAGCGGGTTGGCCAGGAAAGGGCAAGCCTCAATCGGGCGGAAATTTTCAATTCGGGAAATTTCTTTGCCCGCCGACTCCATGCGTGGCGCCGCGCGCGACGGTGCTGCGTCTTCACGCCTTCGGCAACAGCAGCCGGAACGTGGTTCCGGGCGCAGAGCCGGGTTCGGGTTCGACAAGGGTAATCGTGCCGCCCATGCCACGCATCAGTTCCTGCGCGATGGCGAGGCCGAGGCCGGAGCCGCCGGTATTGGCGGAACCGGCGAAGGCCTTGAACAGCGAGCGGCGGATGCGTTCCGGAATCCCGGGGCCGTTGTCGGCGATCTCGATGCCGATGGCTTGGCCCTCGTCGCGGGCGGAAATCCGGATCAGGCCGCGTGCGGTCTCGCCGCGTTGCTCGAGCGCGGCGCGGGCGTTGCGGAGGAGATTGGTGACGACGCGGTTGAGGTGATCGGGGTCCGCGTGCAGCACCAGATCGGTCGGCACCTCAAGGACCAGGGCCGGCGCGGAGTCCGGCGAGAGCATGAGCTGGTCGGCGATCTCGGCCAGCATCGCCTCGAGGCTGACGGGCACGATGTCCGGCACGCGTTCCTGCGCCTTGCCGTAGGCGAGCGTCGTCTGGCAGAAGGCGATCGCGCGGTCGAGGGTGCCGAGCAGCTTGGGCACGAAGCGCTGCACGTTTGCATCCGGAATGCTGCCGAGCCGGTCGGCCATCAACTGCGCGGCGGCCAGCATGTTCCTCAGGTCGTGGTTGATCTTGGCGACGGCGAGACCGAGGTTGGCGAGGTGCTCGCGCTGGCGCAATTCCGATTGAAGCGCGGACTGCATGTCGGCGACGCTGCGCTCGAGCGTGCCGAACTCGTCATCGCGCGCCGAGGGCTTGTGGACCGCCCGGGCGTTGGAGGGATCGGCGCTGAACCGGCCGACGGCGCCGGCGAGGCTTTTCACCGGCCGGACGATCAGCCCGTTGAGCGCGGCGAAGACGAGCACGGCCGTGATCGCGGAGATGACCAGCGACAACAGCAGGATATTGCGCGAGAAGCGGATCATGGCCGCGCGCAGGCCGGCCTCGTTGATGACGATCTCGACGAAATCGCCGCCCTTCGGCGGCGGTCCGACAACGCGGATCGTCCGGTCGCCGCCGAACAGCAGCGTGTCGAACGCGCTGGCAATCTCCTGAAGCGGCTGGCGCGACCGCAGGTCGATCTCGAAATCGACCATCGGCGGCATGTCCGAGACGGCAAGCAGCCGCCGCATGTTGTCCATGCGCAGCGCGATCATCGTCGTCTCGATACCGGCGAGAAGCTCGTCGACAACCGCCTTGGGCAAGGTGTCGGGCGGCGTCTTTTCCAGCACCACGGCGGCGGCTTTGGCCTGCGAGATACGCTCGCCGAGCCAGGTGTTGCGGAAATTGGCGACCGAGGGGACATAGATCAGGATTTCGGCGATCAGCACGAAGATGACCGTCAGCAGCAGCACCCGGCCGGAAAGTCCGGGCTTCCACCAGGCTCTCGCCGATGCGGGGTCCGAAGGCAGCGGCGCGCCGTTCGCGCGAGGTTCGATGTCGCTCATCCCAGCACCCTGAGAAGGCGAATAAGGCGTCCTGTTGACGGTGCGAAAAGCTTTTCGCGCAGTCCCAGCCGGGCAAGATCGCCGATGGCTGCGGCATGGGAGGCCGATGGCAGCGGCAGGCCGGCGAGGTCCGCGATCCCGAGCCCCTGCGCCATCGCGAGCTGGAAAACCGGCAGCAGGTCGAGCGGGCGCGCGGCGACGATCGAGACGCCGAGAAGCTTCCCCTTGGCGTTCGTGATGACCTTTATAGACCCCGAAATGCCCTCGTCAGGCAAGCGAACCCGGTAGAAGCGGTGCCTGCCGCGCGCGCCCTTGCCAAGATCGTTTTTGCCAAGATCGTCCTCGCGCAAGCCGCATTCGGCGATCGCGGGGATGGACGGCGCATATCGGACGGCCAGTGCGGGGTAATGCCGCGACGCACGCCGGAACAACAGGCTCCCGAGCGCCGTGCTGACCTGCGCGGCGCGGTTGACCGCCGCATCGGCATCGCCGCTTGCGGCGCCGACGGCGAGGACATGCCGGTTGGTCGTCGTCAGCGCCTTGTCGATGATCAGGCGGTTTTGCCGGCCGAGGATGCCGGCCTCGCCGGGCTCGATCTCATCGGGAAAGGTTTCGGATCGGCCCTCGACGAACATCCGGTCGAACGCGAACGCAGCCTCATCGCGGCTCACCAGCTTGTGCCGGCGCTGCGGACCGCGGCCGGAAGAACTTGCCGGAATGACGGCTCCCCCTTCGAGCAGGGGTGCGTCGACCACCGCGATTCCGGCCCGGGCGAGATTGATCCGGGCAAGGCGCACGGAATCGCTGTCGAAATCGGACAGAAGCGCTCCTTGCGTGAGAAGCGTGACCTCGGCGCCGGCCTGCCGTGCCTTGCACGCCGCTTCCACGGCCCTCCGGCCCTGTCCGATCGCCAGGAAGGCGCTGCCGGGCCGGATCTCGGGCGTATCGAGATCGGCGAGCCCGGCGATATCGGGTGGCACAATGCGGGGCAGCGTCGCCAGCACGAAGCGACGCGGGCGGACGATGAGGTCACCGACCTGAAGACGCCGGGGATCGAGGAAACGGCACGGGCCGGAAATCACCCGGACGCCGAGCGCGCGCAGGCGCTGCAGCGCCGCTCCGGTATCGCCGGGCTCGAATTCGTCCGGCACCACGAGCGTCACCGGCACGCCGAGCGCGGCTGTGCTCATGGCGATCTCCATCCCGGCGGGGTCGGTGCCGATGATGGCAATATCGGGTCGAATGTCGCCGTTTCGGGCCATGAACAGGGTATTTCCAGTGCGTGCTTCGCCATACCTAGAGCATTTTCCGCTTCTGTGGGTACCGGTTGATCGAAGAAAATGTGACAAATTCAAAAATCTGAAGCGAACAACCCAACCGGATCGTCCGCTTCAGTCATGCGCGCCCTGAGATCAACCACAACGTAGCGAAATTGGGCGCCCACGGCGGATCTCGCCGTGACGCTTCAAAAAAACCAACATGAAAAACGCCGCAGGCAAGTTTCGCATTGACTTTTGTGGGAGGCTGACGTTTAAGCGCCGTCTGTTTTGCCAACACCCGGTTCGGGGCGCGCCTTTTTGCGCTCGGGTTCCGGAGCGGGTGTACGAGACCCAAGAGTTTTTGGAACCAAGAGCCTTCCGATGAAACGCACCTATCAGCCCTCGAAGCTTGTTCGCAAGCGCCGCCACGGTTTCCGCGCCCGCATGGCCACCAAGGGCGGCCAGAAGGTGATCGCAGCTCGCCGCAATCGCGGTCGCAAGCGCCTTTCGGCCTGACCGGGCGCGCCGGTTCGCGCCGGCGCATCCAAGCCGGCACGGCCTTCCCGTTCGCGAGGCCGGAATCATGACAGACACGAATGTTCAAGGGGGGATGGCCGAGGCGCCGTCGCCCCTTTTTCAGCTTGTGACCCTGAAAAAGCGCGCTGATTTCACGGCCGCCGCCGGCGGGCCGCGGTTCGCGACACCGGGATTCACGATGCTGCGCGGCCCGGAGGCAGGAATTGCGCCCGACAGGGCCGGTCTGCGCTTCGGCTTCACGGTGACGAAAAAGGTCGGCAATGCCGTCGAGCGTAACCGCATCCGGCGCCGGCTGAGGGAGGCCGTGTGCGCGGCCTCGTCGCGTTTTCCGGCCAAGCCGATGAATCTCGTCATTCTCGCGCGCCGGGCGGCGATCGAGCGCTCATTCGCGGAACTGGCGGACGATATTGCTCGCGCGGTGGAGACGCTGGCACGGCGCGAGCCCCGCCGGCAGGGAAAACCGCCAGCCGGCTCAGCATCGGAAAATTAAGCCGAACCAGCGGATTCGGGTCGCTTTTCCCATCCCAACCCTTGGCAAGGCGACCGTGATCGGCATAGAAGGCGCCTGACGATTTTTCGGGCTCTACGCTGTCCGCCCTGCCGTATCGGCGGGACCGGTCGGCCTGCCGCCCTTTCCACAGGAAGAGCCGATGCATTCCGACGACAACAAGAACCTGCTGCTCGCGATCGCCCTGTCCGTGATCGTGATGGTGGGCTGGAACTACTTCTACGGCGTGCCGAAGCTCGACCAGCAGCGCCAGACCGCGCAGCAGACTCAGCCCGGCGCGAACCCGGCAGCACAGCCGGCCGGTCCCGGTTCGCCCCCCGCTGCCGCGCCGGGTGTTCCTGCCAGCAACGGCTCGGTGCCCGCCGCCGCACCCGTCACCCGGGAAGCCGCGCTCGCCGCGTCCGCGCGCGTTTCGATCGAGACGCCTGCCGTTGCCGGTTCGATCGCGCTGGTCGGTGGCCGCCTCGATGATCTAAGCCTCGTGAACTACCACGAGACCGTCGACAAGAAGAGCCCGCGCATTGTCCTGTTCGCGCCCCAAGGTGTGAAAGATGCCTACTTCGCCGATTTTGGCTGGGTGGCCGCTGCGGGGCAGACGGTTGCCCTGCCGAACGCAGAGACCAAATGGACGGCGGACAATCAGGTCCTCAAGCCCGGCGCGCCGGTGACGCTGAGCTGGGACAACGGGCAGGGCCTCGTCTTCAAGCGTCGCTTCGAGGTCGACGACAAGTTCCTCTTCAATATCGCCGACAGCGTGACGAACAACGGTTCCGCCCCGCTGGCGCTGTCGAATTACAGCCGCATCACCCGCATCGGCACGCCGCATACCTCCGGCTTCGGCGTGCTGCACGAAGGCCCGCTCGGCTATATCGAGGACAAGCTCGCCGAGCCGAGCTATGACGACGTGAAGAAGGGCAAGGTGAAGGCCGTCGCCAAGAGCGAGGGCGGTTGGCTCGGCTTCACGGACAAGTACTGGGCGACGGCCATCGTACCGGCGCAGGACAAGCCGTTCTCGGCAGCCTTCGTCGCGACGGGCAATGATCCGGTCTACGAGGCGGCGGCGATCGGCGAGATGCAGACGCTCGCGCCGGGCGCGACCGCCTCCTCCGCGTCCCGGCTTTTCGCCGGCGCCAAGGAAGTCAACATCATCAACGGCTACGGCGACAAGCTCGGCCTCAAGAAATTCGATCTGATGATCGATTGGGGCTGGTTTCACTTCATCACCAAGCCGCTCTTCTTCCTGCTCGAATGGGTCTTCAAGCTCGTCGGCAATTTCGGTGTCGCGATCCTGATCGTCACTGTGCTCGTCAAGCTCGCCTTCTTCCCGCTCGCCAACAAGTCCTACGCCTCGATGGCGAAGATGAAGGCCGTCCAGCCGGAAATGCTGCGCATCCGCGAGCAATACGCTGACGACAAGGTGAAGCAGCAGCAGGCGATGATGGAGCTTTACAAGAAGGAGAAGATCAACCCGATGGCGGGCTGTATCCCGGTCCTGCTGCAGATCCCGGTGTTCTTCGCGCTCTACAAGGTGCTGCTCGTCACCATCGAAATGCGCCACGCGCCGTTCTTCGGCTGGATCAAGGATCTTTCGGCGCAAGACCCCACTAACATGTTCAACCTGTTCGGGCTCATTCCCTTCACGCCGCCGTCGATCCTCCACCTCGGCATCTGGCCGCTCATCATGGGCGTGACGATGTGGGTGCAGATGAAGATGAACCCGGAGCCGACCGACCCGGTCCAGAAGACCATGTTCGCCTGGATGCCGGTGGTCTTCACCTTCATGCTCGGCTCGTTCCCGGCTGGCCTCGTCATCTACTGGGCTTGGAACAACACGCTCTCGGTGCTCCAGCAGTATGTCATCATGAAGAAGATGGGCACCAAGATCGAGCTGTGGGACAACCTCAAGGGCACGTTCGGCCCGAAGAAGGGCTGAGATGGCCGCTGAGGGAGCGCAAGCCGACGGGCCGGACCTCGTCGAGGCCGGCCGCCGGCTCTTTGCCCGCGAATGCGAGTTCTACTGGGCTGCGGCGAAGAAGGACGGGTTACCCCCGCCGCGCGGGCTGGAGATCGCCTTCGCCGGGCGCTCGAACGTCGGCAAGTCCTCGTTGATCAATGCGCTGACCGGGCGCAACAGCCTCGCTCGCACCTCGCATACGCCGGGGCGGACGCAGGAGCTCAATTTCTTCGATGTCGGCGGGGTATTTTCCATCGTCGACATGCCGGGCTACGGTTTCGCGGCTGTCGGCAAGGAGAAGGTCTCGGCCTGGACGGGGCTGATCCACGATTACCTTCGTGGCCGCGTTCAACTCGCCCGCGTCATGCTTCTGATCGACGCCCGCCACGGCCTCAAGAACACCGACGAGCCGATCCTCGAAACGCTTGGGAAATCCGCCGTCGCCTATCAGGTGGTGCTGACGAAGGCGGATGAGCTTTCGTCGGCGCAGGCTGCCACACGCAAGGCGGAGATCGCCGGCGTCCTCAAGAAGCACGCGGCGGCGCATCCCGAGATCATTCTGACGTCGAGCCGCACCGGACAGGGGATCGGGGACCTGCGCGCCTCGATCGCCGGGCTGCTGTTCGATCGTAACGCGGCGCCGGATTGGATGGTAAAACCATGACGCGGTTGCTCACGGTCCTCGCCGGGGTCGCCGGCGCGCTTGGGGTTGCGCTCTGGGCCATGTCTGCCCATCGTGCCGGCTCGGACATCCTCTCGACCGCAGCGAATTTCCTGCTGCTGCACGCGTCCGCCTTTCTCGCGCTGGCGCTGGTGGCCCATGTCCGGTTGCTGGCGCGCGGCTGGCTGATGCTCGCGGCAGGGCTGCTGATCACCGGGCTTGCACTGTTTTGCGGCGATCTTTCCGCGCGGGTCTTTCTCGGCACGCGGATTTTCCCGATGGCAGCCCCGATCGGCGGCACATTGCTGCTCACGGGCTGGCTGGCGCTGGCCTTCGGCGGGCTGGTCTCGCGCCCGCCGCGTGCGTGAGGAAATTTCCACCCTCGAAAATTTCCGCGAAGGTGATTGAGCGCGCCCCGGACTTTCCTTAAACAGGGCGCAGCTTATCGCCCGTGAGGCCCCGATGTCCGCCAAAGATCTCCCCGATGTCCATACGCGTGCCGAAGTGATCGCCGAGGCCCTGCCCTACATGCAGCGTTACGATCAGGAGGTCGTCGTCATCAAGTACGGCGGCCACGCGATGGGCAATCAGGCTGCGGCCGAGGATTTCGCGGAAGACGTGGTGCTGCTCGAACTGCAGGGCGTGAAGCCGATCGTCGTGCACGGCGGCGGCCCGCAGATCGGCCGCATGCTCGACAAGCTCGGCATCAAGAGTGAGTTCCAGGGCGGCCTGCGCGTCACCGACAAGGCCACGGTCGAGGTGGTCGAAATGGTGCTCGCCGGCTCGATCAACAAGCAGATCGTCGGCTGGATTTCCGCCGAGGGCGGCAAGGCGATCGGCCTTTGCGGCAAGGATGGCGGCATGGTCACCGCCCGCAAGCTCTCGCGCACCGTGCGCGACCCGGATTCGCATATCGAGAAGGAGCTTGATCTCGGCTTCGTCGGCGATCCGCACAAGGTCGACCGGGCTGTTCTCGACGCGGTGCTGAAGGCGGAACTGATCCCGGTGCTCGCGCCGGTCGCCATCGGCGAGGACGGCGAGACCTACAACGTCAACGCCGATACCTTCGCCGGGGCCATCGCCGGGGCGATGTGCGCCAAGCGCCTGCTGCTCCTCACTGACGTGCCGGGCGTGCTCGACAAGAACAAGAAGCTGATCGAGCAGTTGACTGTCGACGAATGCCGCAAGCTCATCGCCGACGGCACCGTGACCGGCGGCATGATCCCCAAGATCGAGACCTGCATCTACGCGATCGAGCAGGGCGTCGAGGGCGTCGTTATCCTCGACGGCAAGGTGCCGCACGCGGTGCTGCTCGAACTCCTGACCGAGCACGGCGCGGGAACGCTGATTACCGCTTGATCCCGAAAAGTGGGCACCGGTTTTCGGATCGGATCAAGCGGAATTAAGAAGGCCTGATCCCGAAGGGCGCCTTGCCCTCCGGATAATCCACCTGCATGAAATAGAGCCCGTCCGGTGGGGCGACCGGGCCGCAGCGGGCACGGTCTGCCGCGTCGAGCGCCGCGCGCATCTCGGCGAGCGGCCAGGTGCCGAGGCCGATCCTGACGAGCGAACCCACCATCGAACGCACCTGGTTGTGGAGAAAGCTGCGTGCGCTCGCCTCGATGCGGATTTCCTCGCCCGCCCGCGTCACGTCGAGCCGTTCCAGCGTGCGAACAGGGCTCTTCGCCTGGCAGGCGGCGGCGCGGAAGGTCGTGAAATCGTGCCGGCCGAGGATCGTCTGCGCTGCAGCGTGCATCGCGTCGGCGTCAAGCGGCCGCGCGACATGCCAGACCTTGTGCCGGTTGAGCGCCGAGGGCGGGCGGCGGTTGAGAATGCGGTAGCAGTAATGGCGGCGGATCGCTGAGAGCCGCGCATCGAAGCCTTCCGGAGCGGGCGCCGCATCAAGGATCGTCACCGCTTCGCCAGCCTGTGAAAGATGGGCATTGAGCGCGTCGCGCAGCTTGTCCGGCCGCCATTCCTTCACAAGATCGAGATGCGCGACCTGCCCGAGCGCGTGGACGCCGGCATCGGTGCGCCCGGCGCAGGTGATACGATGCGGCCCTTCCTTGAGTTTCTCGATGGCCCGCTCGATCGCGTCCTGAACGGTCTTGCCGCCGCTCTGGCTCTGCCAGCCGTGATAGGGCGTGCCGTCGTATTCGATGCGGAGCGCGTAGCGGAACCCCGCCATCTCAGCCGAACCGCGTGCCGGGCGGGATCGGCGTGCCGCGCAGGAAGTCGGCGGCGGACATCGCGCCCTTGCCTGCCGGCTGGACCTCCAGCAGCCGGACGGCGCCTTCGCCGCAGGCAAGGGTGAGCTGATCGTCGAGCGCGGTGCCGGGAATACCGTTTCCGCCCGTTGCTTCCGCGCGCAACACCTTGAGCCGCCTGCGCGCGTCTTCCGGCCCGAACTCGGTGAAGGCGCCGGGGAAGGGCGCCAGTCCGCGGATGTGGTCATGCACCGCCTGTGCGCCGAGCATGAAATCGATCCGGCATTCGTCCTTGGTGATCTTGGCCGCGTAGGTGACGCCGATCTCGGGTTGCGGCGAGAACGCGAGCGAACCGCGTTCGAGCGCGGCGAGCGCGCGGACGATCAGATCGGCGCCGACGATCATCAGCCGGTCATGGAGCTGCCCGGCGTTCATGTCCGGCGTGATCGCGACGCGCTCCACCATCGCCACCGGGCCGGTGTCGAGCCCCTCGTCCATCTTCATCACCATGACGCCGCTGGCAGCATCGCCGGCCATGATCGCGCGCTGGATCGGCGCCGCCCCGCGCCAGCGCGGCAGCAGCGAGCCATGCAGGTTGAGGCAACCGAGCTTGGGCGTTTCGAGCACCGCCTTCGGCAGGATCAACCCGTAGGCCACCACCACCGCGACATCGGCGTCGTGCGTGGCAAACTCGGCCTGCGCTTCCGCCTTTTTCAGGCTCCTCGGCGTGAAGACCGGGATGCCGAAGCGGTTCGCGGCCTTGTGAACGGGGCTCTCGACCAGTTCAAGCCCGCGCCGCCCGCCGGGCGCCGGTGCGCGCGTATACACGGCCACGACGTCGTGCCCCTGTCCGATGATCTCGGTCAGCGTAGGGACCGCGAAATCCGGCGTCCCCATGAAAACGACGCGCAGGCTCACGCCTCGTCATCCTTCATGCGCGCGAGCTTGGCGTAGCGCTTCATCACGCGGTCGCGCTTCAATTTGGAGAGGTAGTCGATGAACAAAACGCCGTTGAGGTGATCGACCTCGTGTTGGATGCAGGTCGCCAGCACGCCATCAGCCTCGATCTCGTGCTCTTTGAAGTCGATATCGCGGTATTTGAGCCGCACCCGATCCGGCCGCTCGACGGTCTCGTAATATTCGGGAATGGAAAGGCAGCCCTCTTCCATCTCCCGCTTTTCCTCCGAGCGCCAGACGATCTCGGGGTTGAGGAGCGCCATCGGCTCCTGCTTGTCGTCGCGTTTGGAGACATCCATCGTCACGACCCGCAGCGGCACGCCGACCTGGATCGCCGCGAGGCCGATGCCGGGTGCGTCGTACATCGTCTGGAACATGTCGTCGACGAGCTTGCGCACTTCCTTGTCCACGCCGGCGACGGGCTTGGAGAGGAGGCGCAATTGCGAATCGGGCAGGATGACGAGCGAGCGGATGGTCATGGAAATCTCTCTTTTTCCCCCACTTAAGGATTGACGCGCGAGCGGTCAATATGTTCATATTTTGTTCTAGAAGATTCCAGCGTGGGGAGGCGCTTGGGCCGGCATGAATCAGGCGTTCCTCACGATCGGGGATTTCGTGGTGACGGTTTCGCAGGCGCTCGCCGCAGGAGCGGCGGCGCTGTTGGTTCTGCTCGTTCTCATGGTGTTGCAGAACGCGCAGGCGGCGCGGAACCGCGCCGTCGAGGCGGCGGGGGCGGTCGAACGCCAGCGCGAACTCGACGACAAGGTCGAGGCTATGAACCGCCTTCAGGCCGAGATGACCGGGCGGATGCAGACCTTGGCGGAAGTGTTCGGCTCCCGGCAGGCCGATCTCGCGCGGCTGATGTCGGAACGGCTCGATTCCGTGCGCCACTCGATGAACACCTCGCTGACCGAAACCGCGCAGAAAAGCGCCGAGACGCTGGGACGGCTCAACGAGCGCCTCGCGGTGATCGACGCCGCGCAGGCCGATCTCAAGGGGCTGACGAGCGAGGTACTGAGTCTCAAGGATGTGCTCGCCAACAAGCAGGCGCGCGGTGCTTACGGGCAGGGACGGATGGAGGCGATCATCCGCGACGGGCTCCCGACCTCGGCTTACGATTTCCAGAAGACGCTGCAGAACCGCACGCGGCCGGATTGCGTGATCCACCTGCCGGGGGACGATCGCCCGCTGGTGATCGATGCGAAGTTTCCGCTCGAAGGCTTCGTCGCCTGGCGCGAGGCGGGTTCGGATGAGGCCCGTGCGCTGGCGGAGAAGCGCGTGCGTGCCGATGTCTCGACCCATATCAAGGACATTGCCGAGAAATACCTCGCGACGGGCGAGACGCAGGATATCGCGCTGCTTTTCGTTCCGTCTGAGGCGGTTTACGCGGAGTTGTGCGAGAAATTCGACGATGTCGTCCAGAAGGCGCATCGTACGCGGGTGCTGATCGTCTCGCCCTCCATCCTGATGATGGCGGTGCAGGTCGCGCTCTCGATCGTCCGCGATGCGGCGGTGCGCGAGCAGGCCCGGCTGATTCAGGGCGAATTGTCGAAGATGATGGAGGACGTTCGCCGCCTGTCGGATCGGGCCGGCAAGCTCGAGCAACATTTCCGTCAGGCGCAGGAGGATGTCGCCGGCATCGTCACCTCCGCGGACAAGGTCGCGCGGCGCGGCACGCGGATCGAGCAGCTCGAATTCGAACCGCCCGCGAAAACAGAAACACCGGAGAAGCCGTCTGCCGGCGAGGAAGTCCCGACGCTTCCGTTCAGGCGGCAGGTTCAGTGAAAGCGGGTGATTGGACGAATCCGTCGATAATCCGGCCGTAGATGCGCGCAAGCGCGTCGATCTCGGTGATCGAGGCGCGCTCGTCGACCTTGTGCATGGTCTTGCCGACGATGCCGAATTCGATCACCGGGCAATAGGCTTGGATGAACCGCGCATCCGAGGTGCCGCCTGTCGTCGAGGCCTCGGGGGTGAGCCCGGTTTCCGCCTCGACGGCCCGGGTTACGAGGTCGACGAACGGACCGGGCTGGGTCAGAAACGCCTCGGCATTGGTGGGATGACAGACGAGTTCGAACGAACCCAGATCGTTGACGCCGGCGAGGCGCCGGCGCAATTCGGACTCCAGCGTCCTACTCGTCCAGAGATCGTTGAACCGGATATTGAATTTGGCGACAGCCTTGGCGGGAATGACGTTCCGGGCACTGTTGCCGACATCGACCGAGGTGAATTCGAGGTTGGAGGCGGGAAAGAATTCCGTTCCCCGGTCGAGCGGTTCCTTCAGCGGCGCCATCAGGCGCACAAGCCGGTCGATCGGATTTTGCGCAAGGTGCGGATAGGCGACATGGCCCTGCACGCCCTCGACGACCAGATCGCCGGAGAGCGAACCGCGTCGACCGACCTTCATCATCTCGCCCATGCGCTGCGGGTTGGTCGGCTCGCCGAGGACGCAGGCGGCAAAGCGCTTGCCCCGCGCGGCAGCCCATTCGAGCAGCTTGACCGTGCCGTTGATCGCGTCCGCTTCCTCGTCGCCGGTGATCAGGAATGCCAGGCGAAATGTCTTCGGAGCACCGTGCCGATCGATGTGATCGAGCACCGCGGCGATGGCGGCGGCGACACCGGACTTCATGTCGCAAGCCCCCCGGCCCCAGATCTCGCCGTTGATCACCGCGCCGGAGAAGGGCGGTTGGGTCCAGAGGGTTTCGGCGCCGGACGGGACGACGTCGGTGTGCCCAGCGAACAGGAGGCAAGGTCCGCCCGCGCCTATCTCGGCATAGAGGTTTTCGACATCATAGGTCCCGGCCTCGCTGAAAACGGGGCGACTGATCTCGAAGCCGTAGGGTTGCAGCCAGCTCTCGATCAACGCCAGCGCACCGGCCTCCTCGGGCGTCACAGAGGCGCAGCGTACGAGATCGCGGGTCATGCGGGCGGCACGGGAAAGATCGGTCATTGCGTCGTCCTGAATTACCACCAGCCCTCGCGTGGCCAAGTGCTTTTGCCGCCTGCTCGATGCCAGCAATACGCGAAGGCCGCAAGCAGCAGGGCGCCGAGGCCGACCGGCGCGAACAGAAATCCGAAACCAAGCCCGTCATTGCCGATGAGGAATGGATTGATCCCGGCGGGAGGGTGGAAACACCGCGTGAGGTGCATGAGCACGACGGCAAGCGCTACGCCGGCCGCCGCTACGTAAGGCGAGGGACCGAACAGCAGCATGAGCGGGTAGCCCGCCAGCGCGGAAACGAGATGTCCGCCGATCAGGGCGCGCGGCTGGGCGGGGTCCGCTTCGGGTGCGCCGAGCACCAGGACGATCGACGTGACGAACGGGATGAGATGGAAGGGTTTCGCATCAAGCCAGGCGCCGAGTTCCATGCCGGCGACGGCGATCCCCGCGCCGAGCGCTCCCCACCATGCCGACGCGAAACGCTGTCGCGGCCCGTACCAAAGACCACGAACGCGCTGGATGACGATATCGCGACGGCGCACCGCCATCACGTCGTCTTGGCCCGGTAGGGCGGGGTCGGGATGTCGTTGTGGGCCTTGCGAAGGGCGGCCGACCACCGCTCGCGCAGATCGTGGAAATAGGGTTCGCCTGCTTCGATCCGGTGTTCGAGTTCAGAGCGCAGGGCATCGCGCCGCAGCACCAGAACGTCGATCGGCAGGCCGACGCCGAGGTTGGAGCGCATGGTCGAATCCATCGAGATCAACCCGAGCTTGAGCGCGTCGTAGAGATCGCTCTTGAACGTCACGGCCCGGTCGAGGATCGGTTTGCCGTACTTGTGCTCGCCGATCTGGAGATAGGGCGTATCGGTCGTCGCCTCGATGAAGTTTCCGGCCTTGTAGAGCATGAAGAGGCGCAGCGAGCGTCCCTCGATCTGCCCGCCGAGCAGCATCGAGACGTCGAGCGAGGCGCCGTGCTGCTCGATGGCCGTGCCGACATCCTGATAGACGCGGCGAATGACCTCGCCGACGAACTGCGCAGCGCGGAACATCGAGGTCTGGTCGAGCAGGGTCTCGAGGCTGCCGTCCGGCCGTTCCAGCCCCTCGCGCAGGACCGAGATGACCGACTGGGTGAAGCCGAGATTGCCGGCGGTCGCGATCCCGAACAGCTTCTCGCCGGGCTTCTGGAAGATATGGAGCTTGCGGAACGTCGCGATGTTGTCGAGCCCGGCATTGGTGCGGGTGTCGGCAATCATGACGAGCCCGTCGTTCGTCAGAATACCCACGCAATACGTCATCGTCGCTCCTGTGGAAAGCTGGTGCCCGGCCATAGCAAAGCGCGGCCGGGTTGCGGAAGCCTATTGTTCGATGGCCCGGCTCGCCCCGCTCAGGTGAATGAGCACCTTGAGCGCCTCGCCGGCACCGCCGATGCGCGCGCCGCGGATCGGGGCGGCCTCGAGATAGTCCCGGCCGATGGCGACGCGAACGAAGCGATGGTCGGTGCAAAGGCCGTGCGCGGGGTCGAAGCCGATCCAGCCGAGCATGGGCACGTAGGCCTCCGCCCAAGCGTGTCCGGCGCTCTGGTGGACGCTGTCGGTGCGCAGGAAATAACCGCTGACATAACGCGCCGGGATTCGCTGCGTTCGCGCGGCCGCGACGAAGACATGCGCGAAATCCTGACACACGCCGGCGCGGGCGGCGAAAGCCTCGCCGGCAGCTGTCGCCACATGGGTCGCATCGGGATCGAAGCGGAACTGGCCGCAGATCGCGGCGTTGAGCTGATGCAGGAATGCCAGCGTATCCCCCCCCTCTCCGGCCGCCAGCGCCGCTGCGAATTCCGCGAGGCCTTCGCGGGCCTCCGTCAGCGGCGTGGGACTCATCCAGTAGGCGACCGGAAAACGCTCATAGGTGCCGCGCACCACGCCGGCGTCGTCCGAGACATCAACCTCGCCGTTGACGGTGATCGTCAGCTCGTTGATCGGGCCGTCGATCGAGAAGGTGTGGGTGATGTTGCCATAGGCGTCCTCATCGCGCTGGAGCCGGCCGTCGGCGTCGATCTCGACCCGCCAGTTGTGGACCGACTGCGTCGAGTGGTTGCGCGGCGTCAGCCGCAGGACCTGGATCGCCCCGCGCGCCGGTTGCTCATAGCGGTAATGTGTCTGGTGTCGCAGCTTCAGCCGCATCGCTTTCTCCATGCGGCCGGAACTATTGCAGGTATTGCTCGGAAATCGCGAGTCCGAGCTGGCTGTTGTCCGCAATGAATTGCGTCAGGAATTCATGCAGTCCGCTCTGGAACAGGGTGTCGCCGTCGAGGTTCTGAAGCCCCGCATAGGTCTTGCGCACCAGCCGCTGGCTCGGCCCCTGCCGGCCGTATTGCTCGGACAGGAGATCGAGCACGCGGTTGAGATTTTCGTAGGCGAAGATCAGCGACCGCGGCTGCTCGGAGCGGCGGACGAGGAATTCTGCCACCAGCCAGGGACGGATGCCGCCACGATAGATGAGATGGTACGAGTTGAGCGACGAGACGGCGCGCAGCAGCGCCGACCACTGGAAATAGTCGAGCCCGCCACCGACACTCTCCGTCTGCGGCAGCACGACGTGGTATTTGACGTCAAGCAGCCGGGCGGTGTTATCAGCCCGCTCGACGAACATGCCGAGCCGCTGGAACCAGTAATGATCGGTGCGCAGCATCGTCCGGTAGGCGGCGCCGTCGAAGCGCAGCGAAACCTCTTTCACGAAGGCGAGAAAGCGCGAGAGGTCCTTGCCGGTGAAGCTCTTGAACTTCTGCCGCTGGAGTTCGCCCCAGGCATCGTTGAGGATCTCCCACATCTCGGTGGTGATCGCCGTGCGCACCGCGCGGGCGTTGTGACGGGCGATCTCGATGCAGCGCCGGATTGAAGAGGGATTGTTTGGCCCGTCGATCAGGAACTGCGTGACGCTGGCCTGATCGGCGACCTCGTTGTTCTCGAAAAAGAGCTGGCGGCACATCGCGATGTCGATCGCGCTCTCCCATTCGTTGGAGGTGCCGGCATAGGCCGAGGGCAGGGTGGCGAGGCGCAGCGCGACGTCAAGAATGCGCGCGAGGCTTTCGGCGCGTTCGACATAGCGCGAGAGCCAGAACAGGTTGTCGGCCGTGCGGGCAAGCATGGGCGCCTCCTCAGCTCATCTGCCGCTGGGACTGTTTCTGTCCCTTCGGCGGGGAGGGCGCGTCGTCGATCACCCAGGTATCCTTGGTTCCGCCGCCCTGGCTGGAATTGACGACGAGCGACCCTTCCTTGAGCGCCACGCGCGTCAGTCCGCCCGGCACGATGCGGACCTTGTCCGATCCCGAGAGCACGAACGGGCGAAGGTCGACGTGTCGTGGCGCCAGTCCGCTTTCGACGAAGCAGGGGCTGGTCGAGAGCGCAAGCGTCGGCTGGGCGATGTAGTTGGCGGGGTTGGCCCTCACCTTGGCGGCGAAGGCCTCGCGCTGCGCCTTGGTGGCGTGCGGGCCGACCAGCATCCCGTAGCCGCCCGAGCCGTTGACCTCCTTGACGACGAGGTCCTTGATGTTGGCGAGCACGTGGCCGAGCGCATCCGGCTCGCGGCAGCGCCAGGTCGGCACGTTGGCGAGCTTGGGCTCCTCGCCGGTATAGAACTTCACGATCTCCGGCATGTAGGAATAGACCGCCTTGTCGTCCGCGACGCCGGTACCGACTGCATTGGAAAGCGTCACATTGCCGGCTTTATAGGCAGACATCAGCCCGGCGACGCCCAGCGCGCTATCCGGCCGGAATGTCAGGGGATCGAGAAACTCGTCGTCGATGCGCCGGTAGATCACATCGACGCGCTGCGGCCCCTCGGTCGTGCGCATGTAGACGACATTCGAGCGCACGAAGAGATCGCGGCCTTCGACCAGTTCCACGCCCATCCGGTCGGCGAGGAAGGTATGCTCGTAATAGGCCGAGTTGAACGGACCCGGCGTCAGGACGACGACGGTCGGCTCGCGCGAGGCCGTTGCCGGCGCCAGCGACCGCAGGGTTGTCAGCAGTTCGTCCGGGTATTGATCGACTGGCTTGATGCGCAGCCGGGCGAAAAGCTCCGGAAAAAGCCGCAGCATCGCCTCGCGGTTTTCCATCATGTAGGAAACGCCGGACGGCGTGCGGGCATTGTCCTCCAGAACGAAGAAGTCATCGGGACCGGTCCGCACCAGGTCGATGCCGGCAATATGCGTATAGAGCCCCGCTGCGGGCTTGATCCGCGTCATTTCCGGGCGAAAGGCGGGGTTGGAGAGGATCAGGTCCTCGGGCACCACGCCGGCCTTGACGATCTCGCGCGCGCCGTAGACGTCGCCGATGAAGGCGTTGAGCGCCTTGACACGCTGCTCGAGGCCCACGGAGAGTCGCGCCCATTCGTCGCCGGAGAGAATGCGCGGGAAGATGTCGAACGGGATGATCCGCTCCGCGCCGGCTTCGTCGCCATAGACCGCGAAGGTGATGCCGATGCGCCGGAAGAAGGCCTCTGCCTCCGCCTTGCGGCTGGCGATCAGTTCGGGGCTCGCCTCGCGGAACCAGGCGACGGCTTCGCGGTAGATGGGGCGGGGCTCGGTATCGAGACCGCCGGTCTCGTCGAAAATCACGCGCTCACTCATCGTCCTCTCCCCCGATGCCGGCCGATCTTCGGGCCGGCGATGCAATCGTTGCAGCAAATGGCAGGCCAAAACCAGCCGGAAAGCGATGCGATTGCTTGCGACCATTGGAGGGGTTGATCGGCAAGGTTGCAAGGAAATTTAGCAGCGCCACCTCAGTGCTGTACGCGCGCCCGTGCGGGCGATAGGGGCTTGCCAGACCCGGCGATTTGCAGCATAAGAAAACATGAAATTTAATTCCGCAAAATAGCACGAGGCTCCCCGATGTCCGCCAAGTCCAGCCGTTTCAACTGGTCCGATGCGCTGCTGCTCGACGATCAGCTGACCGACGACGAACGCATGATCCGGGATGCCGCGCGGGCCTTCGCGCAGGGCGAACTGGCGCCGCGAATCGAGGCAGCCTACCTTGAGGAAAAGACGGATCCGGGCCTGTTCCGCCTGATGGGTGAGCAGGGCCTTCTCGGTGTCACGCTGCCGGAGAAATACGGCTGCGCCGCCGCCGGCTATGTCTCCTACGGGCTTGTCGCACGCGAGGTCGAGCGCGTGGATTCGGGCTATCGCTCGATGATGAGCGTGCAGTCCTCGCTCGTGATGTATCCGATCTACACCTACGGTTCGGAAGAGCAGCGCATGAAGTATCTGCCGAAGCTCGCTTCGGGCGAGTTCATCGGCTGCTTCGGCTTGACCGAGCCCGACGCCGGCTCCGACCCCGGCTCGATGAAGACCCGTGCCGAGAAGATCGACGGCGGCTATCGCCTGACCGGCACCAAGATGTGGATTTCCAACGCGCCGATCGCCGATGTCTTCGTTGTCTGGGCGAAGAGCGCCGCCCACGACAACGAGATCCGCGGTTTCGTGCTGGAAAAGGGCATGAAGGGGCTTTCCGCGCCGAAGATCGGCGGCAAGCTCTCCTTGCGCGCCTCGATCACCGGCGAGATCGTGATGGACGGCGTCGAGGTCGGCGAGGAGGCGCTGCTGCCGAACGTTTCGGGCCTCAAGGGCCCGTTCGGCTGCCTCAACCGCGCGCGTTACGGCATCAGCTGGGGCGTTCTCGGCGCGGCGGAGGATTGCTGGCACCGCGCACGGCAATACGGGCTTGACCGCAAGCAGTTCAACAAGCCGCTCGCCCAGACCCAGCTCTTCCAGAAGAAGCTCGCCGACATGCAGACCGAGATCACCCTCGGCCTTCAGGCGTCCTTGCGTGTCGGCCGGCTGATGGACGAGCATCGCGAGGCGCCGGAGATGATCTCCCTCGTGAAGCGCAACAACTGCGGCAAGGCGCTCGATATCGCCCGCCAGGCGCGTGACATGCACGGCGGCAACGGCATCCAGATCGAATATCACGTGATGCGCCACGCCCAGAACCTCGAAACGGTGAACACCTACGAGGGCACGCATGACGTGCATGCCCTGATCCTCGGCCGCGCGCAGACCGGGCTTCAGGCCTTCTTCTGATGATCGGCCTGCGGGCGTTCCGCTCGGGAGCCCTGCTGTTCGCCCTCGTATTCGCCGCCGGTTTCGCGCTCGGCGCCATTCGCGAAATCCTCGTCCGGCCCTATCTCGGGCCGGAGACGAGCCGTCTTCTCGAACTGCCGCTGATGATCGGGATTTCGTTCGTGGCGGCTGAATCCGTTGTGCGCCGCACCGGTCCGGCGGACCGGTGCACATGGCTTCGCACCGGTCTCGTCGCGTTCCTGCTCTTGATCGTGGCTGAACTCGTGCTAGGCGAAATCCTGTTCCGGCGTGGCTTGATGGCCTTTCTCCGGGATGCCATGACGCTCCCCGGTGCTCTGTCGCTTGTGGCGCAGGTGCTGTTGATCGTCATGCCGCTCTGGGCCGCGCAAAGGACAGGACATATCGATGACGGAAACCGCCGCTGACCCTCGCCGTGAAAGCAGCGAACTCGTTACCCTGCGCGATTTCCTGCGCTATGCCGTGAGCGCGTTCCAGGGCGCGCAGCTTCATCATGGCCATGGCGCGACGACGGCGCTCGACGAGGCGGCGTTCCTCATTCTCGAAAGCCTTCATCTGCCGGTCGACGATTTCAACGCTTTTGCCGATGCCCGGCTGACGGCGCGCGAGAAAGCGATGCTCGGCGAGCGGCTGGCGCTGCGGATCGAGAAGCGCATCCCCGCCGCCTATCTCACCGGTCGCACCTATCTGAACGGCTTCTCGTTCCGGTCGGACGCGCGCGCCATCGTGCCGCGCTCCTACATCGCCGAACTGCTGTTCTCGCCGCTCTTCGATGGGTCCGGCGGGCCGGAAGCGCTGGTGAAGGCCCCCGACGCGCTGACCCGTGTGCTCGATCTATGCACCGGCGGCGGAAGCCTCGCGATCCTCGCCGCGCATGCCTTTCCGAACGCCATGATCGATGCGGTGGAGCTTTCGCCCGAGGCGGCCGCGCTCGCGCGCGAGAATATCGCCGATTACGGGCTGGAGGAGCGTGTCCACCTGCTCGAAGGTGACCTTTTCGCGCCGTGCGGGAAGACGGCCTATGATCTGATCATCTCGAACCCGCCCTACGTCGATCGCGAGACGATGGACATGCTTCCGCAGGAATTCCGTTGCGAGCCGGCGATGGCGCTGGGGAGCGGCGAGGATGGGCTCGACGTCACCCGCCGGATTCTGGCTGAAGGTGCCGCGCATCTCCTGCCCGGCGCCGGGCTCCTCTGCGAAGTGGGTCTCGGCAGGGCAGCGCTCGAAGCCGCCTTCCCGGATACCCCCTTCCTCTGGCTCGATACGGCGGACAGCGAGGCCGAAGTCTTCTGGCTTGCGCGCGCGGACTTCCCGCAGCGCGGCGTCTAGAGCGTTTTCCGATCTGACCGGGTCAGATCGGTCGCTCTATCTCATTGTTTTACCGCATCATCTTTTCCATCAACCGGTGCCCACTTGATGGGATGATGCGCTAGGCGACCTCGCTCTCGGCGGCAGGCTCGGCGTCGAAACCTTCCTCGTCCATCAATTGCCGGATGCGGCGATAGGCAAGGTCGAGCTCTTTCTCGATGTTGGCCCGCAAGCCCTCGTAGATCTTGCCCACTTCGCCGCGCGCCGCTTTTTCAAGCTCGCTCGCCATGGCGGCGACGCGCTGCGCGCCGAGCGACAGGCTCATCGATTTCAGCGCATGGGCTGCCTTGCCGAGACGGGTTGAATCGGCGGCTGCCAAAGCGGCGTCGATCTCCGCGAGCGCCGGCGGTCCGTTCTCGAGATAGAGCCGGTAGATGCGGGCAACGGCGCCGCCGCCGCCCATCCGCGCCATGTCGAGCAATTGCCGGGTGATCGCCGGTTCGAGGATCGGATCGCCCTCCTCCGCCTCCTCCGCCTTGGGAGACGGCGCGGGCCTTGCGGCCGGTTCCGGGGGAAGGACCGGGGCGGGGAAGGCCGGCTCCGGTGCCGGATCGACGGCGGGCGGTTCGACCGTGACGATCGGCTCTTCCCGTTTCGCGACCGTCGGCGGTGGCGAGGCTGCCGGCATCCGGCCACGCGGTGCCGGCTCCGATGCCATGTGGTTCGCGAGGGTATCCGCCATGGCCTGAAGCGTGAACGGCTTGTGCAGAACGGCATTCATGCCGGCCTTCTTCCAGGCGTCGGCATGGGCGCCGACGACATGGGCCGTGAGCGCGATGATCGGCAACGTCGCCCGGCCTGTTTCCTGCTCCCAGCGGCGGATCGCCGCCGTCGCCTCGAAACCGTCGATATCGGGCATCGAGCCGTCCATGAAGACGAGATCGTAAACCTTGGACTTGACCGCCTCGATCGCCGCGCGCCCGTCGACCACCGTGTCGCAGGGAAGATCGAAGCGGCGGAGCGTCTCGATGATGACCTCGCGGTTGACCGGATTGTCGTCGGCGACGAGCACGAGATGGCTGGGGAATTTCGGCATGTTGCCGGCCGCCGCGCTCGTCGCCTGTCGCCGTGCGGTGTTGCCGGAGAGCACGTCCTCGATCACCTGGATGAGTTCCCGACGCGCAACCGGCTTGATGATCTGGCCCTGCGCGAGCCCCTGATCGATGAGCCGGTCCGTCTCCGCGTCGCCGAAGGCGCCGACGGCAATGGTCGGTGCGCGCTTGAGAAGGGGGCGGATGCCGGGGTCGCTCAGCAGTCCCGCTTCCGCGATCACGAGCCGGATTTCGCCATGGCCCGGCGAGAGCGTATCCGCGACAGGGTCGGCGATATCGAAACCGAGTTCCTTGAGATAGGCCGAGAGGTTCGCGGTCGTGGCCGGGCCCGACACGGCGAGCAGCACACGGCCCGGCCCCATCGTCTTGCCGAGCGGGGCGGTATCCATGCGGTCGGCATGGACGATGGGAACGGACACGAAGAAGGTCGTGCCGACGCCGAGTTCCGATCGGATGAAGATCTCGCCGTCCATCGCATCGACGAGGCGCTTGCAGATGGCGAGACCGAGGCCGGTGCCGCCGAACTTGCGCGTCGTCGTCTGGTCTGCCTGGCTGAAGGCCTCGAACACCTTGTCGACCTTGTCCGCCGCGATGCCGATGCCGGTATCCTGAACCGCGAACAGCATGTTGCCGGCCCGGTCCGGATCGCGCGAGACCTTGAGGTTGACGCCGCCAGTCTCGGTGAACTTGAGCGCGTTGTTGACGAGGTTCGATAGGATCTGGTTGAGGCGCACCGGATCGGTCGCGAACCGGTTCGGGATGCCGGGCGCGATATGGGTCGCGAGGTCGAGCCCCTTCGAGCGCGCTTTTTCTTCGAAGAGCTGCGCGACGGTCTCCATCACATCGTCGATGACGACGGGGATCGATTCGAGCTCGATCTTGCCGGCCTCGATCTTCGAAAAATCCAGGATGTCGTTGATGATCGCCAGCAGGCTGCCGCCGGACCGCGCGATGACGTCGGCGAAGCGCTTCTGCTTGGGCTGGAGCTCGGAGGCGGCCAGCAGTTCCGCCATCACGAGGATGCCGTTCATCGGCGTGCGGATCTCATGGCTCATGGTGGCCAGGAAGTCGGACTTCGCGGCATTGGCCGCGTCGGCGTTTTCCTTCGCCAGCCGGTAATCGCGCGTGCGCGCTTCGACCTCGCGTTCGAGGTTGGTCCTGTGCTCCGCGAGCCGGGTGTCCCGGTACTGGACCTCGTCCAGCATGGCGTTGAAGCTGTTGCCGATGACATCGAGTTCGTCGCGCGAGCCGGTGTCGATGCGTTTGCTGAAGTCATGGCGCAGGCGGACGTGCTCCATCGTTTCCGTCATCCGTCCGATGCGTCGGCTGATCGAATGCTGGATGCGGAACGCGATCAGGAAGCCGACCAGCATCGCAATCAGGCCGGCCGCCAAGGCCGTCTGCAGGCTCTCGACCGCGTTCGCCCAGACCTTCGACGTATCTGCGACGAGATTGAGCTTGCCGACCTCCTCGCCGCCGGAAATCACCGGCACCTGTTCCTCGAGGCTCTTTTGGCGCAGGACGCTGAGGACGCCCGAGAAGAAGCCGGCATCGGTATTGGTGGTGACAAGCCGGACGCTGTCTCCCATCGAGGCGAACACCGTGCCGTCGGGGAGGGTGATGCTCGCCGTCGTCACGCCGGGAATCCGGGCAATCGCCCGGAGAACCCGCAGGGCGTCGCCGCTCGAGCGGGCCTCGACCGCCTCGGCGGTCATCGATGAGAAAATCTGGGCGGTCGCGCGGATTTCGGCGCGCTTGCCTTCGGTGAATCGCGCGGCCTCGCGCCAGACCGAGACGCCGGTAGCGATCAGGGTTGTCGCCAGCGTCGAAACGAAGATGAGCGCGAGTAGTTTGGCCCTGATCGTCAAGGCAGGCTCCCGGATAAGAAAATTTGAGGGGATTATCGTGAAAAGGCATCATTTTAGGGTTAACGGAGTAACGGCCGTTTAAGTCTTGTCGCCTAGCGTTGCGACACGAGGTTTCCATGTCCTTGGCCGCACTTCAGCAAGCACCGCAAAACGCGAATACGACGCAACCGATGCGGGTTCTGATCGTCGATGACGATCCGATCCATCGGGAGACCTCGCGCATGTTCCTGACCATGTACGGCCGCAAGGTCACATTGGCGGAAAATGGCCGGGCAGGGCTGGCGGCAGCGGAAAACGGCGAGTTTGACGTGATGATCGTCGATCTCGAGATGCCGGACATGACTGGCCTCGAGGTGATCGCCGCCATCCGCAAGATGCCCCGCCACCGCGACCTGCCGATCATCATGGTGACGAGCCGTGACGACGCCATGGCGATCGACCGGGCCTACGAACTCGGCGCGTCCTCTTTCGTTGTCAAGCCGGTCAACTGGACGTTGCTCGATCATTATCTGCGTTTCGTGCTGCGCGCCTCCAAGAACGAGATCGCCGCGCGCGAAGCGTTCCGCAACGCCGAGAACGTCTCGCGCGCCAAGGACAACCTGCTCGCCGTCATCCGCCACGAGATGAAGACGCCGCTCAACGCGATCATCGGCTTCACCAAGCTCGCCGTCGAGGCACAGCGGAACGGCGACGTTTCCGCGCTGAGCGAAAGGCTCGATTTCGTTCGCCAGTCAGGCGAACGGTTGCTGGCGAGCTTTGCCGACATGTCGACCTATTCGGATATGCTTTCGCAGAATCTCAAGCTCTCGCGCGAGCGCGTCGCCGCGAGCTGGATCGTCGGCGATGTCATGGACCTCTGCGCGCGCAGGGCGGCCGACAAGGGCATCGAACTGGTTTTCCGGGATCCCGAGACGAAGGTCGCCGTTCTGGCCGATCAGGCGATGCTTTCGTCGGCCCTGACGCGCCTCGTCGACAACGCGATCCGGCACGCCAAGGATGCAACCCGGATCGAGATCGCGATCGAGGAACGGGAGGATGCGGTCGTTCTATCGGTCCGCGATGACGGCGAGGGCATGCCGCCGGACGCGGTCAAGCAGTGTCTGGCGCCGTTTTCGCAGGCGGACATGTCACGTTCGCGCACCTCGGAAGGGCTTGGCCTCGGTCTTCCGATCGCCAGCGAGATCGTTCGGCTGCATCAGGGAAAACTGACGATGCAGTCGGAGCCGGGGCGTGGCACGGTTGTCGAGATCAGCCTGCCCGCGGCATAAAAAAGGGTGCGGGAACCCCGCACCCTTTCCGGTTTCCACTGACGTCCGATCGGTCAGGTGAACATGTCGGCCGTGATGCCGGCATACCAGCCGATGTTCTCCGTCTGCACCTGCTTGCGGTGCTCGGGGGTCTCGTCCAGCTTCGACAGGAACGTCTCGGCCGCCGTGATCTTGTCCGGCTTCGGCTCGTAACGACCGCCGACCTTCACGGTGTCGTCCGGTGCGACGAGGCTCCAGCAGGTATTGGCATAGCGCGCCGGGAAGGTGCGGGACTTCGTGAGTTCACCGCGGATCATCAGCGCCGCCACCTTGGCCTGGCTGTTGGCGGCGAAGCCCGATTTCGGCATGTCGCCGGCGATCGAGGCGTCGCCGAGGATGAAGATGTTCGGGTCCGTCTGCGAGGCCATGTTCTCCGGGTTGATCGGGCAGAAGCCGGTCTGGTTGGCAAGGCCGGCATCGATCACGATCTTGCCGGCGCGCTGGGCCGGAATGACATTGACGAGCGCGCAGTTCTTGTAGGTCTCGAACCCGGTCGTCACCGTCATCGTCTTGGGATCGACCGACTTGATGCCGTCATGCACCTTGGGGCCGAGCCATTCGACGAGGCCCGGATAGTATTTTTCCCAGGCCTGCTGGAAGAGCCCCTGCTTCGAGAAGCTCTCCTTCGGATCGAGAATGATGATGCGGGCCTTGCCGCGGCCGGAGGACTTGAGCGCGTGCGCCATCATCGAGACACGCTCGTAGGGGCCCGGCGGGCAGCGATAGGGGTTCGGCGGGGCGATCATGACGACCGTCTGGCCGTCCTTCACCGCATCAAGCTGCTTCTTGAGGATCTGGGTCTGCGGTCCCGCCTGCCAGGCATGCGGCATGACCTCCTCATGCTCTTTGCCCCAGCCGGCGACCGAATCGTATTTCAGGTCGATACCCGGCGAGACGACCAGCCGGTCGTAGGGCACCCGGCTGCCATCGGCGAGGACGACCTGCTTCTTGTCGCGATCGATCGCGTTGGCCCACTGCCGGACATGCTTGATGCCGTAGGTCGAGACGAGTTTGTCGTACTTGTGGGTGATCTCGTCGAAGGTCTTGAAGCCGCCGAGATAGAGGTTGGAATGGAAGCAGGTCGTATAGGCTTCCTTCGGCTCGATCAGCGTGACCTCGATCTCGCCCTTCGAATCCTTGGCGATATATTTCGCAGCCGTCGCGCCGCCGGCACCGCCGCCGATGACGACGACCTTGGGCTTGCCTTGCGCCAGCACCGAGGGTGCGGAGAGAACCGAGCCTGCGGTCAGCGCGCCGCCGATCAGGACATGTCTGCGATTGATCATGATAGTTCCTCCTTGGCTGTTGTTGGACGCTGCACGCGCCTTGCTTGCTATTTCGCGGCTTCTTATTTCGCGACATCGGGCTGGTTGGGGAGCCCTCCGAAATAGGCGGCCAGCGCCGCGATTTCCTCATCGGTCAATTGCGCCGTGACGGTCTGCATCACTTCGTTGTCGCGCTCTTTCCAGCGATAGGAGTTCACGACGGCGACGAACTGGTCCTCGGGCCAGGCGACGATCGGCGGAATGCCGCCGACCGCCTTGCCCGTGGGCTGGTGACAGGTGACGCAGAGCGAGGAGAGATATTCGCCGAAAGCCGCGTCGCCCTTGGGTTTGGGCTTGTCCTGGGCGAGGGTGCCGGCGGCAAACATCGCCATGGCCGGCAGCAACGCCGCTGCCGCGATCACTTTCGGAAGGAAGCGCGGTCCTCGCCCGGTCATTCGACCTTCACACCTTTCCCGTCTTCCGGCGTCACGTCGATGATCCGGGCGCGACCCGTCACCTTCGCTTCCGTCTTGCAATCCTTCATGCAGGGGTTCTTGTTCCAGAACGCTTTCTCGGTCGTTTCGCGATCGTCATCGTAGAAGCCGCCGACATTCGGCATCTTAACCGAGCCGAACGTCTCCTTCGAGAGCACGAAATCGTCTTTCACGATGCCGTTCATCTGCAGGAGGAAGGCGGTGATCGCATAGACCTCGTCGTCGGTCAGCGATCGGGCGTTGCCGTAGGGCATGGCGCGGCGGATGTAATCGAAGGTCGTCGAGGCGAAAGGCCAGTAAGACCCCGGGGTCTTCTCCGGCGCATCGGCCTTGAGCGAACCCTGACCGCCGACGAGAACCGGCCAGCGGCCGACGGCCTCGCCGAATTCGCCGTGGCAGGAGGCGCACTTCTCCAGGAACAGCGCCTCACCCTCCTTCACCGAGCCCTTGCCCGGCGGCAGGCCGAGACCGTCGGGGCGGACATCGATATCCCAGGCCGCGACTTCCTCGGGAAGCGCCTCGCGGCCAAGGCCCACCTTCTTCGCCAGCACCGGCGAGGCGGCAAGGCCAGCGAGCAAGGCCAGCGCGATAACCTTACGAAATCTCGACATTTTCAGTCTCCCCGCCGGTGCGAAATCAAGCGAAGTGGGCACCGGTTCGCGGGAAGATTTCGCGACCCCGGCAAGGAATCGAACGGGCGCATCACGAAATCTCGACATTTTCAGTCTCCCCGTTCGCCCGCACGAGCCAGGTCTGGATACCGTTGTTGTGGTAGATGGAGTTGACGCCGCGCACCTTGCGCAGGTCGTCTTTCGTCGGCTGGACATAGCCGGTGTCATCCATCGCGCGCGACTGGATCAGCATCTCGCGGCCGTCCCAGTCGATATCGGCATAGAAGCGCGTCAACGAGAGCGGCAGCACCGGGCCGTCGAGCCGCGCGGTCACCCAGTTCTTGCCGCCGTCGATGGTGACATCGACGCGACTGATCGTGCCACGGCCCGACCAGGCCAGACCCGAGAGCACATTCGGCCCCTTGACCTTGAGCGGCGCCTGCGGAGACGGGTTGGTGACGATGGATTTGGCGTCCATGATCCAGGTGAAGCGCCTGGCCCGGCCGTCCGCCAGAAGGTCGGTATATTTCGAGGTCTCTTCGCGCTGGTGCCAGGGCTGGTCCCCTACCTCGATGCGGCGGAGCCACTTGACCCACATATTGCCTTCCCAGCCCGGCACGACGATGCGCAACGGGTAGCCCTGCTCCTGCCGCAGCGCCTCGCCGTTCATCGCCCAGACGACCATGCAGTCCTTCATCGCCTTCTCGATCGGGATCGAGCGCGTCATGGCGGCACTGTCGGCACCTTCCGGCATCACCCACTTGCCGTTGGTCTTCACGCCGGCCTCGTCGAGCAGCACCTTGAGCGGAATGCCGGTGTACATGACGTTATGGATCATGCCGTGAGTGAACTGGCAGCCGTTGAGCTGTGCGCCCTTCCACTCCATGCCGCCGTTGGCCGCGCATTCGAGGAAGTAGATCTTGTTGGTGCGGCCCGGGAATCGCTTGAGGTCTTCCATCGTGAAGACGAGCGGCTTGTCGACGAGACCGTTGATCATCAGCCGGTGCTTGGAGGGGTCGATCTCCGGCGCGCCGCCGTGATGGCGTTCAAAGCAGATGCCGTTCGGCGTGATGATGCCGTCGAGCGCATGGATTGGCGTGAAGTTGATCGAGCTTTCGCGGCTCGCCGTCAGCCATTCGACATCGCGACGCACGACATGCTTCTCGAATTTGGAGGGCATGCCGTAGGGGTGGGCCGCCACGCTGTCGCCGAGATAGCGGTTCCAGTCCTGAATCTCGGTGATCAGAGGGTCCGGCTTACCTTGCGCGAAAGCCGCGCCCCCGCCGGCCGCCATTGCGGCGCCGGCGCCGGCCGCGCCGAGGAAACGGCGGCGGCTCAGATCCGGCTGCGGGGCTTGCTGCGGATTCTGCCCGCCTTTCTTCTCATGATTGCTCAGGTTTTTTCCCTGATCCATGGCACCATGCTCCCTCTTCATTCGCTTGCGGCGGGGTGGGCTCAGGCGCCCAGCACCTTCACCGCGTCATTCGGTTCCAGCTTCACGGTCTTGACGCCGGCGACGTATTTTTCGACCACATCCCAGATCGGCGGGCCCTGGACGTTCTCGCCAACGCTCGCCCAGCCGGCGACGACGTATTTTTTGTCGGCGTCGAGCGGCGCCTTGCGCTTGAGATCGGTCAGACCGGAAATGCGGCTGCCGATGTCCTTGGAAACGTCGATCGTGTAGCCGACGCCGCCGACGCGGACCATGTCGCCGCCGCCTTGGAAATAGGGGTCCGGGTGGAAGATGTTGTCGGCGACGTCTTCGAGCATGTCCTTGATCTGCTTGCCGGTCATCTCGGTACGGTAGCAGTTCGGGTAGGTCATGGCGGTCGCGTTCGCGAGCGCGTCGAAGGTGATCTTGTCGCCCGGCAGCAGCGAAGCGCCCCAGCGGAAGCCCGGCGAGAGCGCGATTTCGGCGTCGCGCTCCTTGAGCATCGCCTGGCAGATCAGGTCGTCGAAGGTGCCGTTGAAATTGCCGCGACGATAGAGGAACGAATCCGTCTCGCCGATGACGCGATCGAGATCCTTGGCAAAGGGCGCGCGGATCTTCTCGACCATCGCCTTCATCGCCGGGTCGGGCGTGATGGCGTCGGAGAAGATCGGGATCAGCTTGTAGCGGAAGCCGGCGAGCTTCTTGTCCTTCACGTCGAGATCGAGGCGCGAGACGAACTTGCCGTGGCTGCCGGAGGCGACGATGATCGTCTCGCCGACCTTCATGACGCCCGGCATCGCATCATGCGTATGCGCGGTCAACGCGATGTCGATACCCTTGACGCGGCTGACGAGCTTGCGGTCGACGTCATAGCCGTTGTGCGAGAGCAGCACGACGATATCCGCCCCCTCGGCGCGGGCTTCTTCAACCTGCTTCTGGATATCTTCCTCGCGCAGGCCGAATTCCCATTTCGGCACCATCCAGCGCGGGTTAGAGATCGGCTGGCGGGGGAAGGCCTGCCCGATGACGGCGATTTTCGCGCCGCCGCGCTCGAACACCTTGCGGCCCTCGAACACGGGTTCCTGCCATTCGTTGTCGCGGACATTTTGGCCGAGGAAGGCGATCGGCATCGCCTTGACGGCCTCCTGCACGCGCTCGGCGCCATAGGTGAATTCCCAATGGCCGACCATGGCATCGACCTTGAGTGCGCTCATGACGTCGATCATGTCCTGGCCCTTGGTCTGGAGCGAGGTCCAGGAACCCTGCCAGGTATCGCCGCCGTCGAGCAACAGCACCTTGTCCGCGCCGCGCTCGGCCCGGACGGCGTTGATGACGCGGGCGATGCGGTCCATGCCGCCCATGCGGCCGTAATTCTTGGCGAGCGAGACGAAATCCTCGCTCGTCAGTGCATGCGCCTCGGCGGTGCCGGCGGCGATCGTGAAGTAGGTGCGGAACTCGGCATCCGTCAGGTGCGGGGGCAGGCCCTTGACCTCGCCGACGCCGAGATTGATCGACGGTTCGCGGAAATAGAGCGGAACGAGCTGGGCGTGGATATCCGTGACATGGAGCAGCGTCACGGTACCGAGTGGATCGAACTTCAAAAGCTCCGCCTCGCTCAGCTTCTGCTGCGCGGCGAGCCGGCCGAGCGAACCCAGTCCGGAGGCGGTGACGATGGCGGAGGCGGCGGCGCTCGCCTGAAGAAATTCGCGGCGTGAGATCATGGCTTCCCGTTCGCGCAGGGCCCCGGCCTTGCGCGCCAACAATGACGTTTGCAGAAAAGAAAGCCGGCCCTCTCGGGGACCGGCTCGGATCGTCAGGCGACCGTCAGCTTGGCCTTGTGCTCGTAGGTCGAGCCGTCATCGTCCTTCCAGGAGAAGGTGAACTCGCCCGATTGCGAGGCCTTGTAGAAGAACGACTGGTAGGGGTTGGCCGAGATGGCTGGCTGCCACTTGGCTTCAAAGAACATCTTGCCGTTGAAGGCCGCCGTGAAGGTGTTGATGATCTTGCGGGGGATCACCTTGCCGTCCGAGCCCTTGCGCTGGCCCGATTCCATCTCGTGGCTGATCAGCGTCTTGATCTCGATGATCTCGTCCTTCTTGGCGTTGGCCGGAACGCGGACGCGCGGGGTGGGTTTCGTGCTCATCGGAATTTCCTCACCTGAATTTGTTGTGCCGTTACCGGGTTCTCAGCCGCCGCAGCCGCCGATGGTGACCTTCACCTGCGTCTTGGCGGTGAAGAGCTTGCCGTCGGACATCTCGGCGATGCAGAGGATGTTCTGCGTGGTGGCGAGGCGCATGCGGGCCGACGCCGATGCCTTGCCCGCCTCCGGCGTGAACGTGTAGCTGAGCACGCCCGGCGAGGGGTTGCCATCCGCCCAGACATGGACCGACTTCACGAAGTCCTTGTCCGTCATCGGGCTTTCGACCTCGATGTTGATCGGCACGACGAGACCGTTTTCGGCGATCTGCGGCACATCGAGCTTGACCTTGCCTTCCGCGCCCTTCTTGTCGCCGTAGAGTTTCTTGATCTCGGCTTCGACCGCGGCGGCGTCGGCGTGGGCAAGACGCGGCGCGAGCGCCAGTGCGACGGCGCCCACGGCGCCGGCCTTCAAAGTGTCGCGACGCGACGCGATCATGCGAAGAGCCATCTCTTCCTCCTTGGCTTTGTTTCTTTTTGCGAGAGCATCTTGACGGCGCCCGCTTTCCTCCCGCAAGGTGAACATATCCATATATTGTTTTTTGTGAATGTAAAGTCTATCAGTCATTCGTTGCAGGAGATAGGAAGCCTAACAGGCGTTATCGATCCGGTTCAAGCTTAGAGACAAGGCGGAAGGGCGGTTTGCGCCTCCCGAAACCGCAGCGACGGAGGAAATGGAATGAAAAGGAAAATCGCGGTTCTCGCGACACTGGCCATGTGCGCGATCGGGTGGGGCGGAGCGGCCCTGGCCCAGCAGGCGGTCGATACCGAAAAGGAACTCGAGAAATACCGCCAGATGATGAGCGACCCGATGTCCAATCCGGGTTTCCTCGCGGTTGATCGTGGCGAGCAGCTCTGGTCGCTCAAGCGCGGAACCAAGAACGCGAGCCTTGAAACCTGCGACCTCGGCATCGGACCCGGCAAGCTCGAAGGCGCCTTCGCCAAGCTGCCGCGCTATTTCGCCGATACCGACAAGGTGATGGACCTCGAACAGCGTCTCGCCTTCTGCATGGACAAGATCCAGGGCCTCGATCTCGCGGACATCAAGAAGCGCCGCTTCGGCAAGCCCGGCCAGACCTCGGACATGGAGGACCTCGTGGCCTTCATCGCCAACAAGTCGAGCGGCTTCAAGATCGAGCCGCAGCTCAGCCATCCGAAGGAGAAGGAAGCGGCCGCTGTCGGCGAGGCGCTGTTCTATCGGCGCGGCGACATCCTCGATTTCTCCTGTTCCACCTGCCACGGCGATGAAGGCAAGCGTATCCGCCTGCAGGGTCTGCCCGATCTGTCCAAGCCGGGCAAGGACGCGCAGGTGACGATGGGGTCGTGGCCGACCTACCGTGTCTCGCAGGGGCAGCTCCGCACCTTCCAGCACCGCCTCTGGGATTGTTATCGCCAGCAGCGCGCGCCGGAGCCGGGCTACCTCTCGGACGGCCTGACCGCGATCACCGTGTACCTGATGAAGCAGGCCGCTGGCGGCGAGCTTCAGGTTCCGTCGATCAAGCGCTGAGGGGAGGGATGACCATGAAGAAGATCGCTTTCGCATTCGGCATCGCCCTGATCGCCGCTTCGCCTGCGTTCGCGCAGGACAAGGGCGTCGACGCCGCGACGCTCGAGAAATACACCAAGGCCATGTGGCCCAAGACCCCCGAGGGCTGGGAAAGCCGCGTCGCCTACGACGAGACGATGAAAATCTGCTCCGAGACGCGCAACCAGCCTTCGGATGCCGATTTCGCCAAGATCAAGGCCCGCGAGGCGGCGACCGTGAAGTTCCCGGCCGACGGCAACGTCATGGGTGACTACAAGACCGGCCTCAAGATCGCGAACAACGGTCGCGGCGGCACCTTCACTGACAAGCCGATGACCAACGGCGCGAACTGCTATGCCTGCCACCAGCTCGACCTTCAGGAAGTCAGCTACGGCACGCTCGGCCCCTCGCTCCATCTCTACGGCAAGAATCGCGGCTTCAAGCCCGAGGAGGCCAAGGCGGCTTACGCCAAGATCTATAACTCGATGGGCACGGCACCCTGCACCAACATGCCGCGCTTCGGCTATCACCACTTCCTGACCGAACAGCAGATGAAGGATCTGACGGCGATGCTGTTCGATCCTGCCTCTCCGGTGAACAAGTAAGCGGTAGCCTTTCTTACCGGCGCTATGCAACAAAAGGGGCGGAGAGGCCAGTTCTCCGCCCCTTTTTCAGGTCGTCCGCCGTGCTCACCATCGCTTCGACGCCACCATTCTCGCCGCATCCCGCGCGCCATGCCATTCTCTCGGAGGCGCATGCCCGGCCGTTCTTCCGGCTGGAGGCGCCGTCGCGGGTGCTGGCGCTGGCCTTCCTGCGCGGCGAACTTGCCGGGGAAAAGCTGCGCGAACGCCTCGATGCCTTCGCGCGGGCGCATGGTGCGGCGCCAGCGCCGGCCGGGGCGCGTCATCACCGGATGATTCTCAAGGACGGGTTGTTCCGCTGGGAAGAGCACACTGAATTCACGACCTATGTCTTCATGCTCAAGGGCGAGGCGGCACGGTTCGATCTGAGCGCTGGCGAGTTGCTGACCTCGCTTTCGCTGCCCGAACAGCCGGGGCCGCATCTCGTTTCGGCGGACATCTCGATCCTTCCGCCCGAGCAGGCGGAGGCTGCGCTGAGCCATGTGCGTTCCGGCGTTATTTCCGTTTCCGATCTCGAAGGCGGGCGGGCGCAGGTCGCCTCGGATTTCGTGCCGGATGAGTCCGGCTTCGTGCGCTTCGTGCTCATCAACCGCGATCTGCCGGACCGCCGGCTTGGGTCCATAGGCCGCGACATCATGGAGATCGAGGTCTACCGCAACCTCGCGCTGCTCGGCCTGCCGGAAGCGCAGCGGATCGGCCCGGTGATCCGCGAGATCGAGGTCGGGCTGGCTGGCCTGATGGGTGATCTCGTGCATCAGCAAAGTCTGCCGGAAGGCGATGCGCTGCTCGCGCGCCTGACCAACATGACGGCGCGCGTCGAATCGGAAATCGCCCGCACCAAGTTCCGCTTCGGCGCGACGCGGGCCTACGGCGCGATCCTGAACGACCGGCTCTCGGGCTTTGGCGGGGTGGCGACGCCGGATGCGCCGACCATCCAGGCCTTTCTCGCACGCCGCAACGCGCCGGCACTGCGGACCTGCGAGACGATGGAAGCGAACCTCCTCGATCTCGCCGCGCGTCTCACGCGCGCCTCGGGGCTGTTGCGAACGCGGATCGACGTCGAGCTCGCCAAGCAGAACAACGCGCTGCTCTCGACGATGAGCGAACGTACGCATCTCCAGCTTCGCCTCCAGCAGACCGTCGAGGGGCTCTCGATCGCGGCGATCAGCTATTACGTCGTTGGCCTTGTCGGCTACCTTCTCAAGGCGGCGAAGGAAGCCCATTGGCTGCCACTTCCGATCGACCTCGCCATCGGAATTTCCGTGCCGCTTGTCGTGCTGGCGATGGCCTATGTCGTGCACCGCATCCGGCTGGCGCACGGCGGCCGGGGCTGAATTCAGGCGCCGTCCTTTTTCAGCCATTCGGTGAATGGCGTCGTCGCATAGCCCTCCTCGGCCACGAACCGGAACATGGCGAGAAACGGCTTCGGATCAAGAAGGCCGGGCATCCGCGCGACCTCGCGCTTGAGCGGGTCGAGCGCCGCGAGGCCCTCGGCCGATTTCGGGAAGAACTGCAGGCTCGGCGTCGTCCGGATACCGTAATGCTGGCCGAAGGCCTTCTCGCCGAGCTTCTTGCCGTCGAAATCCGTGACTTCCTTCGCCCCGATGATGTTGAGGTGGACGATATCGAAGCGCGCCTTGATGTAATCGACGATCTCGGTGTTCTGGAAATGGATCTCGTGCATCTTCTTGCAGGCCGGGCAGCCCTTGAGCCCCCACAGCACGGCGAAGCGCTTGCCTTTGGCGCTGGCTGTCGTGAGGTCCTCGGCGAGATCGAGGAAGCTGTCGATGAACCAGTCCTGATGGTAGAGCCCGTCCTCGCCAAGGGTGCCGGTGGCGCGGGCAAGGGTGGGAGCGACCGTCAGCGCGAGGCCGCCGGCAAGGATGGATCTGCGATCGGGAAGGCGCGACATGAGAACCTCCGCTTGCGGTCAGCCGATCTGACCGAGAATTGGGAATGTTGAGAGCAGCCAGTTGGCGATCTGCGGCATGGAGCCGGTGAGAAACAGGATGCCCGTTCCCACCAGCAACGCGCCCATCAGCTTTTCGACGAGATCGAGGTGCCGCTTCATCCGTGCCATCAGCCCGAGGAACGGGCCGGCAAGCGCCGCTGCGGCCAGAAAGGGAATGCCGATTCCGGCGGAATAGACTGCCAGCAGTGCGGCGCCGCGCATCGCGGTTTCGCCCGTCCCCGCCACCATCAGGATCGCGGCGAGCACGGGTCCGACGCAGGGCGTCCAGCCGAAGGCGAAGGCCAGCCCCATGAGGTAGGCCCCGAACGGCCCCGCCGGTTTGCGTTCAACCGAAACCCGCGCTTCGCGGTAGAGCAGCGCGATGCGGAACACGCCGAGAAAGTGCAGGCCCATCCCGATGATCATGACGCCAGCGAGGATCGAGAGCCAGTCGAGGTAGCGTGTCAGCGCCTGCCCGATCAGCGTCGCCGTCGCGCCGAGCAGAACGAAGACGGTGGAAAAGCCGAGAACGAAGGCCAGCGCCTGTCGGATGATCCGCCAGCGCGCGCCCCGGTCGAGGCCGGAGGCGTCGGACCCGGCATGCTCGCCCGCGAGTTCCTGCATGCCGACGCCGGCGAGGTAGCACAGGTAGGGCGGTACCAGCGGCAGGACACACGGCGAGGCGAACGAGAGAAGCCCGGCAAGAAAGGCACCGAGATAGCCGATGTCGAAGGACATGCACCGCGCCTTGGGACGAGAAGAGACTGGTCAACATATTCACATACATCTATATTAGGTGAACCGAAAGGCCGAAAAATGTCCCGGCCCTGCAACAAGGCACCTGACGTGCGCAGTTTCTTCGCCCGCCCGCTTCCGGTCATCGTGTTGGCCGCCGCTCTGCTGGGCGGCACGGCGGCGTGCGCGGCCGAACTGGTGATGTTCGACCGGGCCGGTTGCGCCTGGTGCCTGCGCTGGGAAAAGGAAATCGGGCCGATCTACCCGAAGACGGATGAGGGGCGCCTGCTGCCGCTGCGGCGGATCAGCCTCGACCGGCCGTTGCCGGAGGGGCTGAACCTGACCGCGCCGGTGCGCTACACGCCGACCTTCGTCATCCTCGACAAAGGGCAGGAAATCGGACGGATTACGGGCTATATTGGCGAATACGCCTTTTGGGGGCTACTCTCGGACATGATAGCGAAACTCCCTGAGCGGCTGCGCGATCCTGCGGCCGATCGGGCGGGGCCTCAGAAGGCCTCACAGGAAAAGTGAACACGATCGATGGCATTGCTGCGCGCTGAACTCGAAGACGAATTGCGGGATGGGGCCGAGTTCTCCCCTGAACTGGACCAGCTCATGCGCAAGGCGCGCAAGGCGAGCGACTTTCTCAAGGCGTTGAGCCACGAGAACCGCTTGCTGCTGCTCTGCCTGCTGGCGGAAAAGGAGCGCTCGGTGAGTGAACTGGAGAACATCCTCTCGCTCCGTCAGCCGACTGTCTCCCAGCAACTGGCGCGTCTCAGGCTCGACGGCCTCGTCGACACCCGCCGCGACGGCAAGACGATTTACTACAGCCTCGCCAATCCGGACGTTCGTCAGGTCATCTCGATCATCTACGGGATTTTCTGCGAACCGCCCGCCGGCAAGAATTGAGGCCTCATGCCGGCCTTCACGACCGGTCTTTTCGGCTTGCTGGGCGGTATGCTGATCGGGGCGCTGGTCCAGCGCTCGCGGCTGTGCACCTTCGGCGCGATCGAGGATGCGCTGGCCGGTCATGACTGGCGCCGCATGAAGGTATTTGGCCTCGCGCTTGGCCTCGCGCTGCTGGTTACGCAGGCGCTCATCCTCGGCGGCGCGCTGGATCCCGATCGGATTTCCTATCTGCCCGAAAGGTTGCCCATCGCCGGGCTCGTCGTCGGCGGTTTGATGTTCGGTGTCGGCATGGCGCTGGTCGGCACTTGCGGGTTCGGTTCGCTCATCCGGCTCGGCACCGGCGATCTGCGTTCGCTCGTCGTCATTCTGATTTTTGGTGTCGCGGCCTACGCCTCGCTGCGCGGCGTGCTCTCCGGTTTCCGGATCGGGGTGATCGAGCAATGGTCGATCATGATGCCGGGGCCTTCCCGGTCGGATATTCCAACCCAGATGGAGCGCGTGATCGGCATCGACGCGCGTGCGCTGCTCACCGGGCTGGTTGCGGCCTTTCTCGTCACCATCGCCATCCGCGACGCGCGGCTGAAGCGCTCGCCACGGCTGCTAGCCGCCGCGGTCGCGCTCGGGCTCGTCACCGGGTTTGCCTGGGCGGTGACCGGCTGGTTCAGCGATCCGTTCGATCTCCATGCCCGGCCGCAGAGCCTGACGTTTGTCGCGCCGATTGCGCGGGCGCTGTTCGGCGTGCTGGCGGGGCAGGATTCGATTTATGACTTCGGAGTCGCAAGCGTCATCGGCGTGATTACAGGGTCCTTTCTCGCGAGCTTCCGCGCGCGAGAATGCCGATGGGAGGCCTTCGACGATCAGCGCGAGATGCGCCGCCACATTACGGGAGGCGCTTTGATGGGGGTCGGCGGCGTGCTCGCTGGCGGCTGCACGATCGGGCAGGGGCTCGCCGCCGGTTCGGCCTTCGCGCTCTCGATGCCGATCGCGCTTGTGGCGATGATGGCCGGGGCGCGCCTCGGGATCGCGATCCTGGTGGGCGAGATGCACGATATCGTCGCGCGGTTCCGGCGCTGATCGCCCGGCCTTGCTTCGCCCCAAGTTCTGCACAGACGCGAAGCATGTTGACCTCTCGGAAGCATTGACGGATACCGATCCGGGTCCGCTCCGGAGCTTGAATGAACGACAGTCTCAGCACAGGCACGCCGCCGACCGCGCTCGACACACAGACGCGTCTGCGCCGGGCCCGCATTTTCAAAATCGGCGGCACAATCGCCAGTCTCGCGCTGTTCGCCGTCTCGCTCGTTGTGCTCTATTACGTGATGGGCCGGCTCGACGCCAACGAGGTCAAGGGCGCCTTTTCCCGCGCGAGCTGGCAGCAGATCGGCCTGGCTCTGTTTTTCACGGCGCTCTCCTACACGATGCTGACCGGCTATGACTGGGTGGCGCTGCCAGGCGTGACGGCGCAGAAAGTCCGGTATCGGGTCGCGGCGCTGGCGTCCTTCACGAGCTATGCCGTCAGTTTCACGCTCGGCTTCCCGCTGCTGACGGCGGCGACGGTGCGCTACTGGATCTATTCGAGCGTCGGGCTTGGTGCACGCGCCATCGCCAGCCTCACGCTGATCGCCGGTATCACCTTCTGGCTGGGCATGGGGGTAGTGCTCGGCGCGGTGATGATCGCGGCGCCCGGTGCCGCGGCAACCTTTACCCGCCTGCCGGTGGCGATGAATGTGCTGATCGGCATCGCTGTCTGTGCCGCGGTCGGGTTTTACCTGCTGATGGTGAAGCGCGGCAATCGCCGGCTTGCCATTCAGGGCTGGCAGCTGCGGCTGCCGAGCATCCGCGTGACCGTGCGGCAGATGGCGCTCGGCGCGGCCGACGTCTGCGCCGGCGCGGCGGTGCTTTTCGTGCTGCTGCCGCCCGATGCGCAGGTGCCATTCGCGACGATGCTCGCGGCTTATGTCTTCGCCTGCCTTCTGGGCATCGCCAGTCATGCGCCCGGAGGGATCGGCGTGTTCGAGGCCACGATGTTGTTGGCGTTGCCGGGTGTGCCGACCGAGGCGCTGCTCGGCGCACTGCTGGTTTATCGGCTCTGCTATTATCTCGTGCCCTTCGTCATCGCGCTCGTCCTGCTCGGCACGCGCGAGATCCTGATCCGGGCCGGCATGCTGCGGCGCCAGCTCGCTGATGGCGCCGAAGGGCCGAACAATGGCTGAGATGCCGCCGGAATCGCACGCGTTCGGGGCGGGCCAGGAAGCAGGGCAGGAGGCGGAACGGGAAGCCCGCGAGCAGGCGCGGCGTTCGGACATCATGCGCAAGCTCGCGCTTGTCGCGGCGGCGGGGCTGGTCGTGCTCGGGTTCAGGTCGGGTCTGCCCTGGCTGGCGACGCTGGTGGCCCTACTGCTGTTCGGCCTCGTCTATTTCGGCTGGGCGTCGCCGGAGGGCCGGGCGGCGGGGCGCGATCCGGGCCGGCGGCCGAGGGGGCAGGTCGAGAGCCGGCTCAGCGCCCTGCTCGATGCCATTGCGTCGCCCGCTGTCCTGATCGACCATCGCGGCACCATCCTGCGGGCGAATATCGCGGCACAGGAGGATTTCTCCGGCTTGCGCAACGGGCATCCGTTCTCCTTCGCGATCCGGACGCCGGCGGTGGGAGAGGCCTTGTCGGCGCTGCTCGAGTCCGCCCGCGAAACCCAGGCCGAGTTCGTGGAGCGCGTGCCGGTCGAGCGCTCTTTCTCGGTGCTGATGCGTCGCCTCGAGGGGGCAAAGCCGGTCGGCGGCCTGCCATTTGCGCTGATTCTTTTCACCGAGACGACGGCGGCGCGCCGCATCGAGACCATGCGCGGCGATTTCGTCGCCAATGCCAGCCACGAGCTGCGCACGCCGCTCGCCTCGATTCTCGGCTTCATCGATACCTTGCAGGGCCCCGCGCGCAACGACGAGGCGGCGCGGCGCAACTTTCTCCTGATCATGGAGCGGCAGGCCCGGCGGATGTCCCGCCTCATCGACGACCTGCTCTCGCTCTCTCGCATCGAGATGAAGGCGCATATCCCGCCCTCGGACCGGATCGATCTCGCCAATGTCCTGCGCTCGGTCTGCGATGCGATGGCGGGGCTGGCACGCGAGCGCAACGTGACGATCGGCATGGCGCTGCCTGAAGGGCAGGCCTTCACCACTATCGGCGACCGCGACGAACTGGTGCGCGTGTTCGAGAACCTGATCGAGAACGCGACCAAGTATGGCCAGAGCGGCGGCAAGGTCGATCTTTCGCTCGCGCGGCTTGTCGACGGTGCGATTGGTCCCGCGATCGCCGTTTCGATCCGCGATTACGGGCCGGGCGTCGCCGAGGAGCATCTACCACGCCTCACCGAGCGCTTTTACCGCGTCGATGCGGGCGAAAGCCGGATGCAGGGGGGCACCGGGCTGGGTCTGGCGCTGGTCAAGCACATCGTCTCGCGGCACCGTGGTCGCCTCGTCCTGCGGAGCAAGCCGGGAGAGGGGATGGAGGCTGTCATTATTCTGCCGGCAGTTCATGAAAAGTCAGAATAAAAACAAATGGATGGACTGTCATCAATCTGTGATTTTGGCACTCTAGAAACCGCTCAGCCGCGGAATTGACGGGCTCCGCATCCGGTGTGAGCGACCGTGGCTGCCAACAGGAGGCATCCTCTCATGGGTTCCAAGATCATGGGTTCCAAGATTCTTTCGGTTTCGGTTCTGGCGCTTGGTCTCGCGTCGGGGCTCGGGGCTGCTGAAGCCCGCGACCAGATTCGCATCGTCGGCTCCTCGACGGTTTATCCCTTCACCACCGCCGTTGCCGAAGTGTTCGGCAAAGCCGGCCTCGGCAAGACGCCGGTGGTCGAATCGACCGGCACCGGCGGCGGCATGAAGCTGTTCTGCGCCGGCGTCGGCGAAGCCCATCCGGACATCACCAACGCCTCGCGCGCGATGAAGAAGGGTGAGTTCGACGAGTGTCAGAAGAACGGCGTCAAGGATATCGTCGAGGTCAAGGTTGGCATCGACGGTCTGACGATCGCCCAGTCGAAGGCGGGCGCGCCGGTGAAGATCACGATGGCGCAGGTGTTCCTCGCGCTGGCCGAGCAGGTTCCTGGCGCCGATGGCAAGCTGGTGCCGAACCCCTACAAGAAGTGGTCCGAGATCGACAAGTCGCTCCCCGACGTGAAGATCGAGGTGCTCGGTCCGCCGCCGACCTCCGGCACGCGCGACTCGTTCCATGAGCTGTTCATGGAAGCCGGCGCCAAGAAAATCCCGGCCGTGGCCGCGCTCGAAAAGACCGACAAGAAGGCCTTCGAGAAGGCCTGGAAGTCGCTCCGCAAGGATGGCGCCTACGTCGAGGCGGGCGAGAACGACAACGTGATCGTTCAGAAGCTCGAAGCCAACAAGGATACGTTCGGCATCTTCGGCTACTCGTTCCTCGAGGAGAATACCGCCAAGCTGCGCGGCGTGACCGTTGATGGCATGGCGCCGACCTATGAGAACATCGCCGAAGGCAAGTACAAGGGGGCCCGCCCGCTCTTCATCTACGTGAAGAAGCAGCATGTCGGCGTGGTTCCGGGCATCGACAAGTTCGTGGCGGAATATGTTTCCTCCAAGGCGATGTCGGAAGACGGCTATCTCGCCCGCAAGGGTCTCGTGACTCTGCCGAAGGCCGAGGCGGCCAAGATCGCCGCCAACGCCAAGGCGATGCTGACGCTGACCGGCGCCGAACTGCACTGATGTTTTCAGTGGAAAAGGGAATGCGGCGTGCAACCAGCGCCGCATTCATTCTGTAAGAACCGCCAGGTTTGGCGGGCCGGGATCGGCGGGAGAGCCGTTTCTGTTCCGGCATGGCGCAGAGCCGCGGAGCGTTCCCATGACGGGCTTCTATTTCCTGGCAGTCGCCCTCGTTGCCCTGGGGGGATTCTGGCTCTCGCGGAGCCGGGCCGCGCATCTCGCGGCCCAGCCCGGTATGTCGCTCCATTCGCTGCCGATCTATCACGGTCTCCTTACCGCGAGCGCAGTCCTGATCGGGATGATCGCCCTGTTCGCGGTCGGCAAGCCGCTCGTCACGACGCTCGCCGTTGAGCAGGCCCTCGCCTTCCTCCCCGCCGCGGAGACCGCCGATGCCCTGCATCGCGGCAAGGCGTTGCGGGAGATCGGCAATGTCCTCTCCGGCCAGTTCCCGGGTGAGGTGTCTCAGCCGCTCCGGCTGGCGGCAGACAGAATGGGCGCCGTCCTGTCGTGGGGCAACGGGTTGATCCTCGTGCTCGGCGTGTTTCTCGGCCTTGCTGCCGTGCTTTATTTCTATCGCCGGGTCGGGTCCGAATTCCGGGCGCGCAACCGGTTCGAGCGCGTCGTGCGCGTGGTGCTGATCGCCTGCGCTTCGGTTGCGGTGCTCACGACGATCGGCATCGTCCTGTCGGTGATGTTCGAGACCTACCGCTTCTTCTTCGATCCCGCGCTGAAGGGCCGGCCGACGGTCACCGAGTTCCTGTTCGGCACCGAGTGGAACCCGCAATCGGCCCTTCGCGCCGATCAGGGTGAAATCCGCACGGCCTTCGGCTTCGTGCCGCTGCTGACGGGCACGCTGCTCATCACCGCGATTGCGATTGCGGTTGCCGGGCCGCTTGGCCTGTTCTCGGCGATCTACCTTTCCGAATACGCCGGCCCGAAGGTGCGCGCCGTTGCCAAGCCGCTGCTCGAACTGCTGGCAGGCATTCCCACGGTCGTGCTGGGCTTTTTCGCCGCATTGACGGTCGCGCCGCTCGTGCGCGGCTTCGGCGGGCGCCTCGGGCTCGATGTCGCCTCGGAATCCGCGCTCGCGGCCGGGCTGGTGATGGGCATGATGATCATCCCGTTCATTTCCTCGCTTTCGGACGATGTGATGAACGCGGTGCCGCAATCCCTGCGCGATGCTGCTCTGGGGCTCGGCAGCACGCGGGCGGAGACGATTCGCCTCGTGGTGCTGCCTGCGGCGCTGCCGGGTATCGTCTCGGCTTTCATGCTGGCGATTTCGCGCGCGATCGGCGAGACGATGATCGTGGTGATGGCGGCCGGTCTCGCCGCGAACCTCACGGCCAATCCGTTCGACGCGGTGACGACGATCACCGTCCAGATCAAGACCATTCTCGTCGGCGATCAGGAGTTCGACAGCGCCAAGACGCTGGCCGCCTTCGCGCTCGGGTTCGTCCTGTTCTTCATCACGCTGATGCTCAACTTCATCGCCCTTCGGGTCGTGCAGAAATACCGGGAGCAATATGACTGACGCTGCCCTGTCCGCTTCCACGAGCCCGCGCCGCCCGGTTTCGGCGGCAGTGCAGGCGCGCCTCAAGGCCCGTTACCGTGCCGAGCGGCGCTTCCGCGCCTATGGTCTGTTCGCGCTGCTTCTGACGAGCGCCTTCGTCGTTGCGTTGCTCGGCGACATCCTCGTTCGAGGCCTGCCCTCGTTCTGGCAGTACCATGTAACCCTCGATGTCGATTACAAGGCGGACGTGATCGATCCCGCCGGCAAGCGCGAGGCGGATGCGCTGCGCAGCGCCGATTACAGCCAGCTCGCGCAGCAGGCGCTTCAGGAAGCGGTGCCGGGGATTACGGGCAGGCAGGCCCGGCGGGCGCTGTCACGCCTCTTGTCGACTGGCTCGGGTGATACGCTCCGCGCCGCCGTTCTGGCCGATCCGGCGCTGATCGGCACCCGGCAGAAGGTACAACTGCCGATTTCCGCGGATTCCGATCTCTATCTCAAAGCTAATGGCGGCGCGCCATCGGCCACGCCGGGCAAGGGAGCCCTGACCGCGACGGTCGACGGCAACGATGTCGCGCTGACGGCGAACGGTCCGGAATTTGGCGCTGCCCTCGCCGCCGTGAAAGACATTCTCGCCGCGCGTGCCCGCACTCTTCGCACGGAGATGGCGCGCATCGGCACCGGCGGCTCCGATGCGAGCAAGGCGCGCCTCGCCGAACTTCGGGCCGAGGCCGAAAAACTCGAGGCGCGCGCAACCGCCAAGGATCAGCCGGAAGAAGTCGACGGCAACATGCCGAGCCTGCTGGTCGGCTGGGGCGAGGGGCTGGTGAAGATCGCGCGGCTGGGGCCGGACAAGGCCGAGGGCACGGCGCTGCTGCCGGTCGGCGACGGCGGGGAAATCAAGGCGGGCGCGTGGTCGCTCCGTCGCTACGCCGTGCCGGAGAACGCGCGCAAGACGACCGATCAGGAGATCGCGTTTCTTGATCGGCTCGCGGGTGCCGGCCGGATCGAAAATCGCTTCAACACGCTGTTCTTCAAGGCTGGCGACAGCCGCGAACCGGAACTCGCCGGCATTCGCGGTGCGCTGGTCGGCTCGTTCCTGACGCTGCTGGTCACGCTGGCGCTGTGCCTGCCGATCGGCGTGATGGCGGCGGTCTATCTCGAGGAATTCGCGCCGAAGAACCGGCTGACCGAGATTATCGAGGTCAATATCAACAACCTCGCGGCGGTGCCCTCGATCGTGTTCGGCCTGCTCGGCCTCGCGGTGTTTCTGAACTTCTTCAACCTGCCGCGCTCGGCGCCGCTGGTCGGCGGGCTGGTGTTGGCGCTGCTGGTGCTGCCGACGATCATCATTGCCGCCCGCGCGGCGATCAAGGCGGTGCCGCCGTCGATCAAGGAGGCGGCACTCGGCCTTGGCGCCTCGCATCAGCAAGCGGTATTCCATCATGTGCTGCCGCTGGCGATGCCCGGCATCATGACCGGCACGATCATCGGCATGGCGCATGCCCTTGGCGAGACCGCGCCGCTGCTGATGATCGGCATGGTCGCCTTCATCGTCGACATCCCGGGCGGCATCACCGATGCCGCGACCGTGATGCCGGTGCAGATTTATCTCTGGTCGGATCTTCCCGAGCAGGCTTTCAAGGCGAAGACGGCCGGCGCCATCGTGGTGCTGCTGGCCTTCCTTTTTGCGATGAACGGCGCGGCGATCTGGCTGCGCAAGCGTTTCGAGCGACGGTGGTGACATGAACGATGTTGAGACGATGACGACAGCCGGGTCGGTGGACGCGCAGCCGCGCGTCAAGGTCATCGCGCGGGGGGTCGATGTGTTCTATGGCGAGAAGCACGCCATCAAGAACCTGACGGTCGATATTCCGGACCGCGCGGTGACGGCGTTCATCGGCCCGTCCGGTTGCGGCAAATCGACCTTCCTGCGCTGCATCAACCGCATGAACGACACCATTGCGAACTGCCGCGTGACGGGACGCATCGAGATCGACGGCGAGGACGTCTACGATCCCGCGCTCGATGTCGTTCAGCTGCGCGCCCGCGTCGGCATGGTGTTCCAGAAGCCGAACCCCTTCCCCAAATCGGTTTTCGAGAATGTCGCCTACGGCCCGAAGCTGCACGGCCTCGCGCGTGACCGCACCGAGCTTGAGGAGATCGTCGTGCGCTCCCTGAAGCGCGCCAGCCTTTTCGAAGAGGTGAAGGATCGCCTCAACGATCCCGGCACCGGCCTCTCCGGCGGCCAGCAGCAGCGCCTGTGCATCGCCCGCGCCATCGCGGTCAGCCCCGAAGTCATCCTGATGGACGAGCCGTGTTCCGCGCTCGACCCGATCGCCACCGCGAAGATCGAGGAACTGATCGACGAGTTGCGTTCGAACTTCACCATCGTCATCGTGACGCATTCGATGCAGCAGGCGGCCCGCGTTTCCCAGCGGACGGCTTTTTTCCATCTCGGCACGCTGGTCGAGGAAGGCGCAACGGAGCAGATCTTCACCGCGCCGCAGGATCGCCGGACGCAGGATTACATCACCGGTCGCTTCGGCTGAGCCGGCAGGAGGAACGCATGACCCAGCATATTGTCCGTGCCTTCGACGAGGAACTCGGCGCCCTTTCCGCCAAGATCATCCAGATGGGCGGCATCGCCGAGGCGATGCTGATCGACGCGGTGGATGCGCTCGCCAAGCACGATGTTGCCAAGGCCCGAACGGTCGTCGAGCGCGATGTCCAGCTTGACGAACTCCAGCATGCCATCGAGGAGCGGGCGGTGCTGGTCATCGCCAAGCGCCAGCCGATGGCGAACGATCTCCGCCATATCATGGGCACGATCCGCATCGCCGGCGACCTTGAGCGGATCGGCGATCTCGTGAAGAACATCGGCAAGCGCGTGACGGTGATGGAAGATCTCTTCCTCTCGTTCCGCTCGATGTCCGGCATCCAGCACATGGCGCATCTCGTGCTCCAGCAGGTCAAGGCCGTGCTCGACAGCTTCTCGCAGAACAGCGCCGAACTTGCCCGCCACGTCTGGCTGCACGACGGCGAGGTCGATACGCTCCACAACGCGCTTTTCCGCGAACTCCTCACCTACATGATGGAGGATCCGCGCTCGATCACCTTCGCGACGCACATGCTGTTCATCGCCAAGAACATCGAGCGCGCCGGCGATCACGCCACCAACATCGCCGAGACCGTTTATTTCATCGAGACCGGGCAGCAGCTCAGCGGCCCGCGCCCGAAGGGAGAATCCTCGGCCGTGGCCTTCGACAGCCAGGACGACTGATATGTCCGGTGCGCCGCGGATCCTCGTCGTGGAAGACGAGGAGGCTCTCGCCATTCTCCTGCGCTACAACCTTGAGGCGGAAGGCTATCAGGTCGATCATGTCGCGCGCGGCGACGAGGCGGACCTGCGCCTGCGTGAGCAGATCCCGGACCTTCTGGTGCTCGACTGGATGCTGCCGGCGCTTTCGGGCATCGAGATCTGCCGGCGGGTGCGCTCGCGCCCCGAGACGGCGCGCCTGCCGATCATCATGCTGACGGCGCGCGGTGAGGAATCCGAACGCATTCGCGGGCTTTCGGTTGGTGCCGACGATTATGTCGTCAAGCCGTTCTCGGTGCCGGAGCTGGTGGCCCGGGTGCACGCGCTCCTGCGCCGTGCGAAGCCCGAACATGTCGCCCATCAGTTGGCGATCGGCGATATCGCGCTCGACCGGATGACGAAACGCGTGCGACGCGGCGAGCGCGAGCTGCACCTCGGGCCGACCGAGTTTCGCCTGCTCGAATTCCTGATGAAGAGTCCCGGCCGGGTGTTCACACGCGAACACCTGCTCGACAATGTCTGGGGGCAGGATGTCTATGTCGACGAGCGCACCGTCGATGTCCACGTCGGGCGCCTGCGCAAGGTGCTCAACCGCCGTGGCCAGCAGGATCCGATCCGGACGGTGCGCGGCGCCGGCTATTCCTTCGACGAGACGTTTGGCCGCTGACGGCGAACCTGCGGCCGCTGACAAAAAAACCCGCCTTCCGGCGGGTTTTGGCGTTCTGGCGGGGAAAACCGGTCAGCTCGCGCGCCGGCGGTCGTTCTGCGGCTGGAAGGCGATGCGCGCATGGGCCTCGCAATAGGTCTTGCCGGCTCCGCAATCCGCGCCGCAATAGGCGAAATCGGCCTGGAGCGGATCGCCGAGCGGCCAACGGCACACGCCCTCCCGCAGTTCCATGATCGAGACACGGCGCGACATCGGGATCACCACGCTCTCCCGCACCGGCTCGGCAATCGCGATCGCATCGGTGACCTCGACGACCGCGAGGTTGCCGCGGAACGAAACCGTCGTCGAGCGGACCGGTGCCTTGACGGCCTTGCGCGGCCGGGCTGCGGCGGCCGGCTTGGCCTTGGTGCGGCCGGAAAGGCCGAGGCGGTGAACCTTGCCGATGACCGCGTTGCGGGTGACGCCGCCGAGTTCGGCAGCGATCTGGCTGGCGCTCAGGCCTTCGCCCCAGAGCTTTTTCAGCTGCTCGATGCGATTGTCGTCCCAGGACATGCCCACCTCCTCAAAGTTTCTTTGCGCGCTCCGGCGCGGAATCCCTCTCCTCGCCCGCGAAAAACGCCGCGAACTCGACCGGTTGAACCGGGTGGGGAAACTGTCGACCGGAGCCAGCGCTCTCATGCCGTCCGCCGCCGGGGGCGACTGCGCTTGACCTGAAAACGACCCTAGCCGATCCCGCCGCCGAGGTTGAGAGTCGCAAAAGCAACAGTTCCTGTTTTCAACAGCGTTTGTTGCCGGAGCGCCTGTTTTCCCGCTTTCGGACCGGAGTTGCGACGGTGCCGCGGAACATTGACTTTTTTTGGAAAATCGGAAAGAAAAACGCATTCGCCGCCCTTGTTGGGCGGCCTTCTTTTTTGGTCCGGAGGATGCCATGAGCACGATGCAGAAAAGCGACGCCGCTTCTTTCGCCGTGGCCGCCACCCGATCCACGCCGTCGCACATGATGGGGACCTATGCGCGCGCCGATCTCGTTTTCGAGCGAGGAGAAGGCGCTTGGCTTTACACGACCGACGGCCGGAAATTTCTCGATTTCGGTTCCGGCATCGCCGTGAACTCGCTCGGCCACGCCAACCCCAGGCTGGTCGAGGCGCTGCACGCTCAGGCGCAGAAGCTCTGGCATGTCTCGAATGTCTATCGCATCGGCGAGGGCGAGACGTTGGCGGACAAGCTTTGCGCGCTGACCTTCGCCGACCGGGTGTTCTTCACCAATTCCGGTGCCGAGGCGCTCGAATGCGCGATCAAGACCGCGCGCCGCTATCATCACGTGAACGGCCACCCCGAGCGCTACCGGCTGATCACTTTCGAGGGCGCGTTCCATGGCCGCACACTGGCGACGATCGCCGCCGGCGGCAACGCGAAGTATCTTGAAGGCTTCGGCCCGGCGATGCCCGGTTTCGATCAGGTCCCGGTCGGGGATCGCAAAGCGCTCGAAGCGGCGATCGGGCCGGAGACCGCCGGCATTCTCGTCGAGCCGATTCAGGGCGAGGGCGGTGTCCGCTCGATCTCGAACGAGGATCTGCGCTATTTCCGCGAACTGTGCGACAAGCACGGGCTTCTGCTGGTGCTCGACGAGGTGCAGACCGGTGTTGGCCGCACCGGCAAGCTGTTCGCGCATGAATGGGCCGGCATCACGCCGGATATCATGGCAATCGCGAAGGGCATCGGCGGCGGCTTCCCGGTTGGCGCCTGCCTCGCAACGGAAGAAGCCGCGAAAGGCATGGTGCCCGGCACGCATGGCTCGACCTACGGCGGCAATCCGCTTGCCACCGCCGTCGCGACAGCGGTGCTCGACGAGGTGGCGAAGCCGGAATTCCTTGCCCGCGTCCGTGAAACGGCGCGCGACCTCAACCAGCGTCTCGCCGAATTGAAGGCGAGCCATCCCGATGTGATCGAGGATGTGCGCGGCGCCGGCCTGCTGATCGGCATCAAGTGCAAGGTGCCGAACACCGAACTGGTGGCGGCCGGGCGCGAGGCCGGTATCCTCACGGTCGGCGCGGGCGACAATGTCGTCCGGCTGCTGCCGCCGCTCAATTGCGGCGAGGCCGAAATCCGCGAAGCCTACGAGCGGCTCGACAAGGCCTGCTCCGCGCTTTCGAAGAAGCATGGCGCCGCTTGACGGCGCCGGCTTTCATCCTGAACGGGTTTTGCACCCAGAACCGGAATTGAACGACGAGGCACATGCAAATGGCCAGGACGAATGGAACCCTTCCCGGCAACCGGCGGCATTTTCTCGATCTCGGTGTGTTGAGCGCCAACGAGATCCGCGACATTCTTGAGGGCGCCCGCCGTATCAAGGCGCGCCGCAAGGCGCCGCTCGCCACCGACAAGGTTCTCGCCGGCAAATCGATCGCGATGATCTTCGAGCAGCCCTCGATGCGCACGCGCATGTCGTTCGACATCGGCATCCGCGAACTCGGCGGCGAGAGCGTGATGGTGACGGGCAAGGAAATCGAGCTCGGCGAGCGCGAGAGCATCGCCGATACGGCGCGCGTTCTCTCGCGCTATGTCGACGGCATCATGATCCGCATCCTCAATCACGCCCAGCTTCTCGAGCTCGCCGAGAACGCGACCGTTCCCGTCCTCAACGGGCTCACCAAGACCTCGCATCCCTGCCAGGTCGTGGCGGATGTCCTCACCTTCGAAGAGCACAAGGGCGAGATCGCCGGCAGGACGGTCTCCTGGGTCGGCGACAGCAACAACGTGCTTCGCTCCTGGGTCGAGGCCGCGGCCAAGCTCGATTTCACCATCAAGGTCGCGACGCCGGAAGAACTGGCGCCGCCGCAGGACCTCGTGGATTGGGCCAAGGCCAACAAGGCCGATCTGCGCCTGATGCGCGAGCCCGAGGCAGCGGTTGAGGGCGCGGACTGCGTGCTCGCCGACGCCTGGGTGTCGATGGGCGACAAGGACGGCAAGCGCCGGCACAACCTGCTCAAGCCCTATCAGGTCAACGAGCGGCTGATGAAGGCTGCCGGCTCGCAGGCGATTTTCATGCATTGCCTGCCGGCCAAGCGCGGCGAGGAAGTCACGGACGCGGTGCTCGATGGCCCGCAATCGGTGGTGTTCGACGAGGCCGAGAACCGCCTCCACGCGCAGAAGAGCATTCTCGCCTGGGCCTATGGCGAAAGCTTCGCCTGATGGCGGAGGCGATGGTCGGCACCGTGCCCGCCTTCGGGGCGGATGATATCGTCCTGCCGTTCCGCGTCGAGCCGCTCGACACACGCGGCCGCGCGATCCGGCTGGGGCCGGTGGTCGATTCCATTCTCGCCCGCCACGCCTATCCGCCGGCGGTGGAGCGGCTCCTTGCCGAGGCGATCACGCTCACGGCGTTGATGGGCTCCTCGCTGAAGTTCGAGGGCCGGTTCCAGTTGCAGGCGCGGACGGACGGTGCGGTCAGCCTGCTTGTCGTCGATCTCGCGACGCCCGACGGATTGCGCGCCTATGCGCGCTTCGATGCCGCTGCGATCGAGGCCGCAGGGGGCGATGTCAGCCCGGCCGATCTTCTCGGCGTCGGTCAGCTCGGCTTTACGGTGGAGCAGGGCGCCTATCGCCAGCGCTATCAGGGCATCGTCGCGCTCGACGGGCATGGCCTCCCGGAAGCCGCGATGCAGTATTTCCGGCAATCCGAGCAGATCCCCACCGCGCTGCGGATCGCGGTCGCGGAGCATCATGTCGCGGGCGGTGTCCGGCAATGGCGCGCGGGCGGCATCCTCGCCCAGTTCCTGCCGACCTCGCCGGAGCGGATGCGGCAGGCCGACCTTCATCCCGGCGATGCGCCGGAAGGCACCGTGATCCATACCCTGCCGGAGGACGAGGCCTGGGTCGAGGCGCGCGCCCTCGTCGACTCCACCGAGGATATCGAACTGGTCGATCCCGCCCTGGGGCTCGACCGGCTGCTCTACCGCCTTTTCAACGAGCGTGGCGTGATCGTGTCGGACCCGCTGGGGATGCGGGACGAGTGCCGCTGTTCGGAAGAGCGCATCCGCGAGACCCTGGCGCAGTTTCCGGCCGAGGAGATCGCCTCCATGCGCGAAGCCGACGGACAGATCGCGGTCACCTGCGAATTCTGTTCGCGCAAGTACCGGCTCTCGCTCTAACAAGCATCGGCTCTCGCTCTCGCTCTCGCTCTAGCGCAGCGCGGCCTGCACCTTCGGCAGCAGCCATTCCGCGAATGCGCGATGGCCAGCGGCGTTGAAGTGCATGCCGTCCGGGTCGCGGTTCTCGCGGCCGCCGATCCGCCCCAGCGCTTCCAGCAGGATGACCGAAACGCCGCGTGCCTCGAGCCGACGCTGGATCTCCGCGACATTGGCGGCGGCGGCTCCTTCGTCGACGCCGCGCCGTGCGTCATTTCCGCCGGGCTGGAGGATCACCACCTTCGTCCCTTTGGGAACGGCGCGGTCCAGCCTTGCCAGCATGCCGCCGGTGGTGTCGCCCGCGATCCCGGCATTGCGGACGCTGGCGCGGATCCCGGAGGCGCGCAGCATGGTCTCGAGCTGGGCCGGATAGGCCTGCGGGCGATCGACGCCGCCGTTGAAACGTCCTCGTCCGCGCCCCGCGGTGTTCGAGGCGCCGAGCGCCACGACGAGATTGCCGCCCTGTTGGGCTTGGGCGGAAGCCGGGGCCAGCATCGCAAGCAGCCCCGAAGCCATCATCTGCCGCCTATCGAATGTCACCGGCATGTCGCCTGTTCCTTCAGTTGAAGACCCGCGCGCGCGAGGGCATGTCGAGCGAAAAGGCAGGGATTTGCACATCGAACCGCCGCCCGTCCGCCGCGACCATCTCGTATTGCCCCGCCATCATGCCGTGCTCGGCATCGAGCGGGCAGCCGGACGAATAGCGGTAGACCTCACCGGGACGCAGGATCGGCTGCTCGCCGACCACCCCGAGCCCGCTGACATGCTGGATCTTGCCGTTGCCGTCCGCGATCTGCCAGCGGCGCGAGCGCAGTTGAACCGTGTCCCGCGAGAGGTTGCGGATCTCGACGGAATAGACCCAGAAATGCTGGCTGTCAGCCGGCGAGGAGCGCTCGGCAGCATAGGCTGGCTCGACGGTTACCTCGATCCCCTCGGTCACGGCCCGGTACATGGAAGGTTTCCACCCGTTCTTTCTTGTTTTTCCTACGATGCCGCCCTATCCGGCGCGCGTCAATCGCCCCGATGCTGCAAAAAACCGGGGGCAATCGGTCCGGGGACCGGGGCAAGTGTTGCCCTTGTTTTGCCCCTCCTGTAGCGATCGGGAGGGGCTGAGAGGATTGGCTTGTGAGTTCTGTTTCCGCGGACGGTATTTTTTCTGACACGATGATCGAGGACCTCGTGCAAACGGGTTCCATCGTTGTGCCGCAGCCGCTCGCGAAGGGGCAGATCCAGCCGGCGAGCCTCGACCTGCGCCTCGGCAAGCGCTGCTGGCGCATGCGCGCAAGCTTCCTGCCCGGTCGGGACGGCGCGGTGCGGGATCGGATCGCGGCCTATTCTCTTCATGAAATCGACCTCGAGAAAGGCGCCGTCCTTGAAACCGGCTGCGTTTATCTCGCCGAGGTTCAGGAAGGCCTGGCCCTGCCGGCGGATGTCGCGGCCTCCGCCAATCCGAAAAGCTCTACCGGCCGGCTCGATGTGTTTACCCGCGTCATCGTCGATGGTGCGACCGCGTTCGATACGGTGCCGGCTGGCTATCGCGGGCCGGTTTTTGCCGAGATTTCTCCGCGAACCTTCCCGGTGCTGGTGCGGGCGGGGAGCCGCCTGTCGCAGATCCGGTTCCGGCGCGGCCAGCCTCGCATCGACGATGCCGCCCTGCGCGCACTCCACACCCGCGCCCGGCTCGTTGATCGTGAGGAAGCGCTGATTCAGGACGGCGTGACCTTTTCGGTCGATCTCTCGGGGTTCGACGACAAGGGCCTCGTCGGCTATCGCGGCAAGCGGCATACCGGCGTCGTCGATGTCGACCGTGTCGCCGGCTATCCGATGGCGGAATTCTGGGAACCGATACACCTCACCGGCCGCCGCGAGATGGTGCTGGATCCCAACGAGTTCTACATCCTCGCCTCCAAGGAAGCCGTGCACGTGCCGCCCGATCATGCGGCGGAAATGGTGCCGTTCGACCCGATGATGGGCGAGTTCCGTGTCCACTACGCCGGGTTTTTTGATCCCGGTTTCGGCCATGCCGCCGCCGGCGGCGCGGGGGCGCGCGGCGTGCTGGAGGTGCGCTCGCGCGATGTGCCGTTCATCATCGAGGATGGGCAGGTCGTCGGCCGGCTGATCTATGAGCGGATGGCGCAAACGCCCCGGAGCCTCTATGGCGCGGGCCTTGCCTCCAACTATCAGGCGCAGGGGCTGAAGCTCTCCAAGCATTTCCGGCCCTGAAGCGGATCGCGCTTGCATCGGCGCGAAAAATTGGGCTTAAGTCGGCGCGCGCGGGTATGATGTAATGGTAGCCTGTCAGCTTCCCAAGCTGAACGCGCGGGTTCGATTCCCGCTACCCGCTCCATGATAGCGCTGGCCGGTTTTTAGACGGGCACCCGATGTCGCCTGAGCCTTCGGGGCGCTGGAAACAGTCGCGGACTCATGCCGCGAGCCTCAGGTAGTTGCCGCCGAGAATGCCCGGCAGCTCGGTCTTATCGAAACCGACCGCTTCGAGCTCGCGAACCAGTTCGCCGAACTGTTCCGGCTGGAAGAACGCCCAAGGCGGCGCGGGGTAGCCGCGCGGCCAACGCCCCTTGGCCCGGTGGAAAAACCCGTAATCGCTCCCCTCGAGGAACATGAAATCCAGCCCGAGCCCGACGCGGTCGGCGCCGGCGATCGATGCGATATGGGCCGCATGCTGGGCGATGGCGCGCGGGATCGCCGCCTCTTCGGCCCCGAGAAACATGCCGACGCCGTTGACGCCGATATAGCCGCCTCGCCGCGCACAGGTGCGGATCTGCTCGTCGGTGATGTTGCGCTCGTGGTCGAACAGCGCGCGCGCGTTGGAATGCGAGAAGATCGGCGGTCGCCGGAGCGGCGCTTCCATCGCGTCGAACGAGGTCCGCTCGCCGCAATGGCTGAGGTCAACGATCATTCCGACCTCGTCCATGCGGCGTATCAGGTGCTGGCCCTGCCCGGAAAGACCGGCGTTGCGCGGCTCGTGGCAGCCATCGGCGAACATATTGGCTTCGTTGTAGGCAAGGATCGCACGGATGATCCCTGCCGCCCGGAAGGCATTCACGAGGTCCAGATTACCCGCGAAGGGCGTCGCGGATTGGAAGTGGAAAGAGACGGACAGTTTGCCGGCTTGCTTCGCCACCCGAAGGGCCTCGGGCGTGTCGGCCGCTACAATCCAATCGGCGGTCGCGATTTCCCGTCGCAGCAGTCCGAGCCGCGCGATGGCCTCGGCGGCGGTTTCGCTGCCGGCGGCGGCGGTCAGCGAGATATGGTCGCAGCCGTTGCGATGGAAGCGGCCGAGCTGTTCGACCAGGCTTGCGCCCGGCGGAATGAAGTAGTTGGCCCATGGCAGGAGCCCGTCGCAGACAATCGTATCCGCGAGCCAAGGGCGTTCTGCCCGCCAATTGACCTTATCTTGCACCGTATTGTTCATGCTTGCAGCGCCCTTCTTACACGCTCGCCGACCAGTTCGAGGCGCGGCGCAGGTTCATTGGCATAGACGAAGCGAATGTACTGGGCGCCATGCGCGATTCCCCAGCCGGTCATGGCCGTGGCGCAGACGCCCTGCTCCAGCAGTCGCTCCGACATCGTCGCGCCGTCAATCCCGATATCGCTCACGCGGAGCAACAGCGACCAGCCGCCGCCCGGTCGACCGACGGGCAGGCCTTTCATCCCTTCGAGGAGGACATCGCGGCGAGCCTGAAGTTCCTCGACATAGGAGCCAAGAGTTTCTCCCGAGCGCTCAAGGGCGATCGCGACAGCATCCTGCGCGATGCCGACCGGCACCACGACATTGGCGAGCGACACCGCGATTAGATCGGGCATATAGGCCTCCGGCGCGACGACCCAGCCTACGCGCCAGCCGATCATCCGCAACTCCTTGGCCGAGGAGCCGACCGTGATCGTGCGTTCCGCCATCCCCGGCAACCCGGCGGGGTGAACGACCGGTCGGCCGTCGAACACCAAGCGCTCCATAGCCGTATCGAGGATGAGAAGAAGATCATGCTTCACGCAAAGCCCGGCGACCAGAGCCCAGTCTTCCCGGTCGAGGCAGCCGCCGCTCGGCATCGAGGGCGACATCAGCAACATGGCGGTGGTCTTCGGCCCGATGGCGGCTTCGAGCGCCGCACGGTCAAGGCGCCATTCCCCGCCGGGCGTGAAGACGAAGGGCACGAATTTCGGCACACCACCGGCCAGACGGACGCGGTTGATCAGCCCCGCATAGGTGGGATCGGTGACGATGACCTCGTCCCCGACTTCGACAGTTGCGAGCAGCACGTTGAGAATGCCGGAAAGCCCGCCTGCCGAGATGACGCAGTTGCGGGCGCCGGAATAGGGGACGCCCGCCAGCGCGGAAACATGCGCCGCGGCGGCATCGCGCAGGCGCGATTGACCGACAAACGGCAGGTAGCTGTTATCCTCGTCGCGGTGCGCGGCGCGTTCGGTGCGGCGGATGGCTTCAGGGTCGGGCGGGATATCGACGTCCAGATTCTCGAGCCGGAGAAAATCCCTGCCCGAAGCATCGGCAAGCGACCCCATGCGGTCGACGCCGATGCCGGCAATATGCGACAAGCGCGAAGGACGAACGCGAACCATTGATCAAACCTCAAATTATAGATTATCTATGAAATCATGATTGCTGTCGGAAAACAAGACATGGAAGACAGATCGATCGCGAGCCGGATCGCGGCCGCCCTGGCGGCGCGGATCGTCGATGGGAGGCTGGCGCCGGGCACGCCCGTCCGGCAGGATCATGTCGCGTTGGAGTTTCGTGCGAGCCACGTGCCGGTACGCGAGGCTTTCCGCGTACTGGAAGGTCAGGGCCTGCTGGTGAGCGAGCCGCGACGCGGCGTACGCGTTGCGCCGCTTGATCCCTCGATCGTGCACGAAGTGACGCAGATGCGGGCAGTTCTCGAAGCGCTCGCCCTTCGGCACGCGATGCCGAACATGAACGTCGCCGCGCTGGAAGCGGCCGAGCAGGCGCTGCGGGATGGGGAGGCCAGCGGCGAAATCGCCGTCTGGGAACAGGCCAACCGTCGTTTTCACCGCGCGCTTCTCGCGCCCTGCGCGATGCCGCGTCTGCTCTTGCAGCTCGACGAGCTTCATCAGGTCAGTGCGCGCTTCCTGTTCGCGACCTGGCAGGGGTTGAGCTGGCGGCCGCGTTCGGACGAGGAGCACCGCGAAATCCTGCGGCTCGCGAGACTGGGCGATGCCGAAGCCGCCGCGGCCGCCCTGCAGAAACACGTCGCTGCCGCGGGAATCGCGTTGACCGAGCACCTCACGGCCCGCCAGAAAGCGGGAGCCTGAAGCCGGCTCGGCCCGCCTTCCGCTATCGTCCCGTCACCGGATAGGCCGGATCGGTGTACCCGTGCGTCGAGGAATGTCCCGGCGGGACGAGGGCGTCGACGAAGGCGTCGTCCTCCTTCGAAAACGGGATGGCAACCGCTTCGACATACTCCTGCCATTGGCCAAGGGTGCGTGGCCCGCCGATCACGCCACTGACATACCGGTTCGCGAGCGCCCAGCGCAGAGCGAAGGCGGTGAGGCTCCGCCCCGAGGCTTCGGCGTGTGCCCGGATCTTGTCGGCGATGGCGATCGACTCGGGCCGGAACTCGGTTTCCATCATCCGCTTGTCGTTGGCGCCGGCGCGCGAGCCCTCGACTGCCCCGCCGCTATACTTGCCGGTGAGCACGCCGCGCGCGAGCGGCGAATAGACGACGACGCCGAGGCCGTAGGCCGCCGCACAGGGCACGATCTCGACCTCGATGCCGCGCGTGACCGCGCTGTAGGGCGGCTGGATCGCGACGGGCTGCGGAATGCCGAGGGAGCGGCACAATTCGCAGAGCTGGGCAATCCGCCATGCCGCGAAGTTCGAGAGCGCGAAGTAGCGGATCTTGCCGGCGCGGATGAGATCGGCCATCGCGAGCACGGTTTCCTCGAGCGGTGTCGTCCCATCGTCGCGATGAAGGTAGAAGACATCGATCCAGTCCGTACCAAGCCGCTTCAGGCTCGCCTCCGCCGCGAGCGTGATCCAGCGCCGGGAGGCCCCGCCGCTGTTCGGATCGTCTCCGGTCTGGACGCCGCATTTCGTCGCGACGATCCAGCGCGCGCGGTCCGCCTTCACGAGGCGCCCGACGATCTCCTCGGATTTGCCCCCGGCATAGACATCGGCCGTATCGACCGCGTTGACGCCATGCTCGCGCGCATGGGCGACGATGCGGCCGGCCTCGGCTTCGTCCGTCCGGTGCCCGAACATCATCGAGCCCAGCCAGAGAGGCGAGACCTTGAGGCCACTCCGGCCAAGCTGCACGGTCTTCATAGTGAAATCCTTTCGGGTTGAGTTCATATCTCTTTGCCGAGCGGTGAATCCGTCAACTTGCGGTAGCCCGTCGTCGTGATGAGAAGCGTATCCTCGATGACGCCGGTGCCAAGACCCTCGACGACCACCATCGGTTCGTAGGCCACCGTCATCCCCGGCTGGAGAACCGCGGGCGATCCGGCGAAGAGACCGCCCGGCGCCTCGAAAAGGTCCATGCCGATGCCGTGGCCGAACCCGGTCTCGTAAAAATCCTTTTCGAACTTCGTGCCCTTGACGACGCGGATCAGCGCTTGCGCGGCATCGTCGATCGTCCGGCCGGGTTTCATCTCCTCAAGCCCGGCTTCGTAGAGATCGTGGGAGACCTTGAGCAGGTCCGCCGCATCGCCCTTCGCGCGTTCGCCGACGACGCAGGTGCGGCTCGTATCCGAGGCGTAGCCGCGATAGCTCGCGCCGAGATCGAGGAAAACCATCTCGCCTTTCTCGAGCCGGCGCTCGCGCGGGTAGGCGTGCTTCAGCCCGGCGAGCCGGCCACCGACGACGCAGGTGCGGAAGCTTTCGATGGCGCCGAGTTCGTGCATGCGATGGACGACGGCTGCGGCGACTTCGGTTTCCAGCACACCGGGTTTCATCGTGGCGAAAAGCGCGCCGAAGGCCTCGTTCGCGATCCGGCCAGATTTCTCCATCATCGCGATTTCCGCCGGGCTTTTGATCAGCCGGGCCGCCGCCATCACGCCATCCGCTGCCCGCAGATCGGGAAAGCGCGAGACCAGCGCGTCGTAGAGCCGTTTCGGGATGGCGCCGGAACCCGCGAGGCCGACACGGCTGAGACCGGCAGCCGCATCCGCGGCCATCAGCGCGACATCCTCCGCCTTGCCGCCGTAGATCGGGCCGGCAGAACAGCGCAGATCCGCGATGCGGCAGGTCCAGACCATCGAGTGCATCGGCTCGGCGTGGAGAATGCCATCGGTCGTGACCGCGATGCCGCCGTCGGCACGGACGACGACGAAGGCCGCGCCGCCCACCGGCTGGTAATTGGTGAGCCAGCGCGCGTTGGCGTAGGAACCCGCGCCGCAATAGACGATCAGCGCGTCGAGCCCCTCGCGCGCAAGTCCGTCGCGGACACGGGCCAAGCGGTTTTCGTATTCGTCATCCGGAAAATCGGGGGTGAGATAGGGCTTGCGTGCGTCGAGATCGTTCCTGAGCCGGTTCATGCCGTTTCTCCTCTGGCTCGCGCGGCGGCCTCCCGACCGGCGATGCCGCCACCGACGAAACTCTCGGCGAGATTGCCGCCGGAGAGATAGATGTGCCCGAAAACGCTGCCGATCTCGCCGCATTCGTAAAGGCCGGGGATCGGTTCGCCGAACGGATCGATCACCCGCTGGCGTGCATCGTGCGCCGGGCCGCCCTGTGTGTTGGAAACGACCGGCCAGATCTGAGCGGCGGAGAACGGCGGCGTCGCGATCGGCATCCGGCTCTCGGGTGGGCGGCCAAGCGCGTCGGGCGCGGCCGTCCCGCAGAGTGTGTTCCATTCCGCGAGCGTGGTTTCGAGCGCGTCGGCCGCAACCCCAAAGGCTGCGGCCAGGTCGCCGAGCGTGGCGAATTCACGCAGCACCATCCTGTCCATCTCACGCGGCGTGACCCGCCCGAAGCGCGCGGCAACCTCGACGTCGTTCCAGGTTGGCGCGCAGAGCGGATAGCGTTCACGGCCCCTGGCATCGACGATCAGGATCGCCGGGGCATGTGCCGGACCCTGGCGGGTGTAGTCGAACGCCTCGAACGGCCGATGCCCGGTATCCTGCATGTAAGGCTCGTATTCGTTCATGAAGCGCCGCCCCGTCCGGTCGACGATCACCCAGCTCATCGCGACATCCTCGCGAAAGGGCGCGCCGGGCACCCAGTCCGGCAGCCGCTTCAGGCGAATGCCGAACGGATACGCCGGGTCTGGATGCTGGAAACCGTAGGAGCCGTGGTAATGCCACATGTGCCAGAGCGTTGCGCCGGCGGATTGCGCCATCGCGAGCCCGTCGCCGGTGTTGGTGCGGATCGCGGCGGAGAGTACCTCGGCGTTGGGCCAGAATTGCTGCTGGAGCGCGGGCGCGCCCTCAAAGCCGCCCGTCGCAAGCACGACGCCGCCGCGCGCCATGATCCGCTCGCCGGCCACGGCGACTCCACGGACCTCTCCGTCCTCGACGACAAGCCGGGTCGCCGGCGTTTCGAGCCGCACTTCGATGCCGCGCAAGGCGACATTCCGCTCGACGACACGAAAGAGCCGCGCCCCGGCCGGCGAGCCCCGCACTTGCGGGTAATCCCGCGCCGGTTCGAAATCCGGCACCTCGACGACATTGGCGAAGGCAAATTCCGTATGCCCGGGAAACGGATAATTCCCCTGCGCGGGCCGGATTTCGGCCTTCGCGCCGATCCGTTCGGCGAGCCCCGTGACGATGCCGGGGACCTCTCGCATGCCGTCCGCCAACGCGCGCAGCACATCCGGCGGTGTCTTGCCGCCGTTCGTCGCCGTCAGATAGGCGAAGGCCGCGTCGGGGTTTTCCGAGCACCGCACGCCGCCGGCGGAGCAGATGGAAATCCCGCCCGGCGCCTCTCGCTTTTCGAGGATCAGCACCTTCGCGCCGGCATCGTGCGCCGCGATCGCCGCCATGCCGCCGGCAAACCCGAACCCGACCACGATGACATCGTAGCGGCTCATGGGAGATCCGGCCTGAGGATACGGATGCCGTTCACCAGATCCTCGATCATCGCGGCGAGAATGATGCGGCCCTTCTCGGCACTCGCGAGCGTCGGATCGCCGCGTACGCCGGTCGCGCTGTAATGCTGGCGGCTGTCGGGATCGGGGGAAAACTCGGAAACCAGCCCGAACACGTTCTTCGGCGCGCCGAGCAGGTTGCCGTAATCGGTTCGCGCCTTCGACATATCGACCATGTCGGGCGCGATGGCGAGGATCAGCGAGGTCTCGTGTTCGTCGCCGTGCCCGCCGAATTTCTGCTGGAGGATATCGCGCGACTTATGGCCGAGATCGCGGATATGCGCGAGCGCGATCTCGCGGCGGAGGCTGGTGTAGATGTTCCGGGCCGCGATCTGAAGCGGCGCCTCGGTCGAGACACCTGTGTTGATCACGTAGATATCTTTCGCACCCTGCGCGATCAGCCGTGTGATGATGTCCTCGACCACGCGGATGAAGGTCTCGGCCGCAAGATGCTGACTGCCGGGATAGGCGATGAAGGCCGGGTAATAGCCAAAATCGATGACCGGCGCAACCAGCACCGGCACTTGCGCAGCGACGCCATCCGCCAGCGCACGGGCGAGAAGAAAATCGGTCTGCATCGGCAGATGGTGGCCGTGCTCCTTGGCGCGCGCGCCGATCGGCACGACGACCGGCCAGCCGGCCGCGATCTTCTCTCCGACCTCGGGCCAGGCAAGCGTTTCGATCCACAGTCCCTTCACAGATGGCGCTCCAGAAACCGGCGGACATCCGCCGCCCAGATAATGGGGCCGCGGCTTTCGAGAAGGTGCCCCTCGTGATTGTTGATGCCAAACGCGGGATAGATCCTGGATTGGAACACCTTGCCCGTCCCTTCGAGCGAAGCGGGCAGCTCCAGCGTCGGGCGGACGGAATAGTCGTTCGCAGCCTGAATGAAGAACATCGGCATCGCCAGCTTCTTCGCCGCCTCCAGCATCAGCGTGCGCAGCGCCGGCGTCCGGTCCCAGTTCATCGCGGCGCCGGCGAAATCGATCGCGCAGGCGAAGGAGGGTTCGCGGCTCGCGGCGATCAGCGTCGTCGTGCCGCCGAAGGAAGACCCCATGACACCGATATGGTCGGGCGCGATTTCCGGTTGCCCGCGCAGCACCGCGAGCGCGGCGAGGATGTCGTCGCTCTCGCGGTAAAGTCGCGCAGCGAGTTCGGCATCATACTCGGGTGTTCCGTAGGTGGCGGAGACTTCCTCGCGCCAACCGGGCCCTTCGGAATTGCCGTAACCGCGCCGGTGCGGCAGGAACGAGGCGATGCCCCACGACATGAGGAGCGCAGCCGTGCCGGGCCGCGAGACGTCCTCCGTGCCCTTGTCGATTGCGCTGCCGTGATTGGTGATCATCAGCGGGAAGGGACCCTTGCCCGGTGGCAGATGCAGATAGCCCTTGAGCCTGAAGCCGCCGCTTTCGAACGCGATCTCCCTCGGCACGACCGGATGATCGGAAAGATCCGTCGTCCGCAGGCCGCTTGGCAGCCCCAGATCGGCAGGCGCGAAAACCTGTCGCTCGAACTTGGCGAGCAGCGAACTCATCCTGGCGCGGATCGCGGTGAATTCCGGACTGGCCGCGCGCGCTTCAAGATCGCGGGCGTGCGCGGCTGCGTCGGGAAAGGCGCAACTCCACGCGACATCCGGCGCGCTGCCGTCCCCGCCCGGCGCCTGCGCCTCGATCGTGCCGGCGGGAAGGCCGATGCGGAGGCGGATCGTGCAGGCCTGCCGGCGCGTCTCGAGCACCTCGGCCGCGAGGCCGGGCTTCGCATAGTAATGCGTGCGTTCAATGATGGTCATGGAGCGGTTACCGGGAAGAAACAGCGGACGGAGCGGCCGGCGCCGAACGTGCCCAGAGGAGGATCCTCCTCCCGGCAGCGCGCGGTCGCCAGCGGGCAGCGGGTATGGAAATGGCAGCCGGTCGGCCGGTCAAGCGGGCTCGGCACCTCGCCGGAAAGCGGCGGCAGATCGGCGCCCGCACGGTCCGGCTCCGGCACGGCATCGATCAGCGCGCGGGTATAGGGATGGGCAGGCCGTTCGAAAATCTCCGCTTCCGGACCGATCTCGACGATGCGGCCGAGATACATGACGGCAACACGCTGGCTGACATGGCGCACCGCGCCGAGGTTATGCGAGATGAAGATGAGGCTCAGCGAAAGCCGCCGCTGGAGATCGGCGATCAGGTTGAGGATCTGCGCCTGCACGGAGACATCGAGCGCTGAGGTCGCCTCGTCGCAGATAAGGATCTTCGGTTCGCTCGAAAGTGCCCGCGCAATCGCGATCCGTTGCCGCTGCCCGCCGGAAAAAGCATGCGGATAGCGATCCGCCGCATTGGCGGGCAGCCCGACAAGATCGAGCAATTCGGCAACGCGGGCGTTCATCCTCGCGCGGTCCCGCGTGATCTGGCGGAGCGGCTCGGCGATGATGTCGCGAACCCGCATGCGCGGATTGAGCGAGGACATCGGGTCCTGAAACACCGCCTGCATCACGCGGCGGCGCGGGCGCATCTCGCGCTCGCCGAACCGGGTCACGTCCTCGCCCGCGAGGTGGATGGCGCCGGCACTCGGCTGGATCAGTTTGAGGATCATCCGCGCGAGCGTGGACTTGCCGCAGCCGCTCTCGCCGACGATGCCGATCGTCTCACCCTCGTGCAGCGCCAGCGAAACATCGTCCACCGCGACGAGTTCGCGCCCCCGCGAGGAAAAGACACGGCCGAGCCGCTCGACCTCCAGCACCGGCGCGCTCATGCCGCCACCGCCGGAAGGTTGCCCGCGCGCCAGCAGCGCACGCTGCGTCCCTCGCCGAGATCGCGCGCGGCCTGCGGTTCGGCGCAGCCTTCCGCCGCGAAGGGGCAGCGGGCGCGGAACCGGCACCCCACGGGAACGCTGCCGGGCGCCGGCATCTGTCCCGCGATCACCGGCAGGCTCGCGACCTTCCGGCGCGTGGTCGGGATCGCCTTGAGCAGAAGCTGGGTATAGGGATGGAGCGGCGCGGCGAACAGCATCGCCGCCGGCGCGGTCTCGACAACCTCGCCGGCATACATGACAGCGATCCGGTCCGCCATGCGCGCGATGACACCCATGTCATGCGTGATGAGCATCACCGAAGAGCCGCGATCGGCACGCAGCCGCCCGATCAGGTGGAGGATCTGCGCCTGGATCGTCACGTCCAGCGCGGTCGTCGGCTCGTCGGCGATGAGCAGCCTCGGCTCGCACGCCATCGCGATCGCGATCATCACGCGCTGGCGCATCCCGCCGGAAAAGGCGTGCGGATAATCGTCGTAGCGTTGCGCCGGGTCCGGCACGCCGACCTCCTGCAACAGGGCGATGCCCCGTTCGCGCGCCGCCGCCCGCGACAGGCCGAGATGCGTGGTGAGAACCTCCTCGATCTGGAACCCGACACGCAGGATCGGGTTGAGGCTCGTCATCGGCTCCTGGAAGATCATCGCCATCTCGTGGCCACGCCGCGCGCGCAATCCGGCCTCGTCGAGCGAGCGCTGCGAGACGCCGTTGAACCGGATGTCGCCGCGCGTCATCTGCCCCTGCGCGCCGAGAAGGCCCATGACCGCCAGCGAGGTTACGGATTTACCCGATCCGCTCTCGCCGACCACGCCGAGAATCTCGCCGCGCCCGATATTGAGCGAGACGTCGCTCAGGACCTCGCGGCGGCCGGTTTCCGTATCAAAGGCGACCGACAATCCGTCGATGGCGAGCAGGTCTTCGATCACATGGTCTTCGCTCATGCTGTCACCGCCCGTGTAGTCGCGGATCGAGCACGTCGCGAAGACCGTCGCCCAGCAGGTTGAAACCGATGATCGTGAGACCGAGAACGATGCTGCCGGAGACGGCGAGATAGGGATCTGTGCGCAGCGCCGGGAGCCCGTCGCGGATCATGCTGCCCCAGCTCGGCGTCGGCTCCTGCAAGCCGAGCCCGAGAAAGCTCAGCGTCGCTTCCGCCATGATGATGAACCCGATGCCGACCGAGGCGCGCACGATCAGCGGCGCGATGATGTTCGGCAGGAGATGCCGGCGGAGAATCTCGCCCGGCGACGCGCCGGCGACGATTGCCGCATCGACGAACAGCTCCTGTTTCTGCACCAGGACCAGCGAACGGGTGAGACGCGCGATGCCCGGCCACCAGACCAGCGCGAGCGAGACGATCACGGTCGCCATGCCGGGGCCGAGCACGGAAGCCACGAGGATGGCGAACACCACTTCCGGGAAAGCGAGCGTCACATCGACGATGCGCATCAGGATTCCGTCCGTCCGCCCACCAAAATAGCCGGCGATCATGCCGAGCGCCACGCCCAGGACGAGCGTGATCGCGACGACCGACAACGCCACCATGAGCGAGGCGCGAGCGCCGTAGATCAACCGGCTCGCGATATCGCGACCGAGCTTGTCGGTGCCGATCCAGTTCACCGCATCTGGCGGCGCCCAGACATTGACGAGATCGGTCGCGTCGAACGGATGCGGCGCGAGCCAGGGCGCGAGGATCGCGACCGCGAGCACGACAAGCACGATCGCGCCGCCGATCACCGCGTTGCGCTGACGGAGGAACCGCCGGATGAAGCGGCCCGAAGACGCGTCTGCGCTGTCCTTTCCCCCGCTCATGCCGCGATCTCCTGCCGGACGCGCGGATCGATCAGCGCGTAGAACAGATCCACCGCCAGATTGATCAGCGCGTAGAACAGGACAAACAGGATCACGACGGCCATCGCGACCGGGTAATCGCGGGCGAAGATGGAATCGATCGCGAGCCGCCCGAGACCGGGAATGTTGAAGATCGTCTCGACGACGACCGTATTGCTCAAAAGCCCGCCAAACATGATGCCGGCGGAGGTCGAGAGCGGCACGAGCGTATTGCCGAGCGCGTGGCGATAAACGACGAGCCTTTCGGCAAGCCCCTTGGCGCGTGCGGTGCGGATAAAATCCTGCTGGAGCACCTCAAGCATGAAGGTGCGGGTGAGCCGCGCGATATAGGCCGCGCTCGGCAGGGCCAGCACCACGATGGGGAGGATAGCCTGCTTGAACTGCCCCCAGCCGGCCACGGGCAGCAGGTTCATCTTCACGCTGAACAGATAGACGAGGAATGTCGCAATCCCGAAATTCGGGATCGAGAGCCCGGCGACAAGCGAGACGATGATCGCCGTGTCCCGCATCGTGTTGCGGTGAAGCGCCGCCTGCACGCCGAGCAAGACACCGATCGGCAGGGCTAGCGCCAGCGCGCCGAGCGCAAGCAGGGGGCTGATCAGGAGGCTGTCGCGCAGCACCTCCCAGACCGGGCGGTGCACATAGCGGAAGGAAAGACCAAAATTGCCGGTGAAGATATCCCAGACGTAGCGCAGGAACTGCTCCGGCAGCGGGCGGTCCAGGCCGTATTCCGCTCTCAGCCGTGTCGCCATTGCGACATCCGCCGAATGGTCCGACAACATCACGCCGACAGGGTCGCCCGGCAGGGCACGGATCGCCAGGAAGGTGACGACGATCGCGGCGCCGAGAACCGGCGTCAACCCCGCGAGTCGCCGGAGGAAATACCGGAACATCGGATCAGTTGATCTCAACCCTTGCGAATTCCCCGAAGCCGAACGGCGTGATGGTGAAGTTCTTCACGTTCGGTTTCTTGAGCCCGACAACCGCCGACATCGGCACCGGCGCCATGCCGAAATCGTCGAGCAGGATCTTCTCCGCTTTGTGATAGAGCGCGAAACGCTTGGCGTCGTCGGCGACGGTCAGCGCCTCCTCGATCAGCTTGTCGTAGTCGGCATTCTTCCAGCGCCCGCGATTGTAAGGGCTCGGGCCATACCACATCTGCGAGAGGTAGTAGGCGGCGTCGGTGTAGTCCGCGGTCCAGCCCCAGGGGAAGAACGCGACCTCGCCGGCATTCATGGCGCGGATATGGGTCGCGCGCTCGACGACCTTGACGGTGACCGGCATGCCGAGCACCCGGTTGAACTGGTTGGCGTAATAAGTGATCTCGTCCTTGAACGCCTCTGTGGAGGCGATATCGATCGGCGGAAGGCCTTTGCCCCCGGGATAGCCGGCCTCGGCCATCAGCTTCTTGGCGCGCTCGGGGTCGTATTTGATCTCTGGCAGATCCGGGTTGAAGCCCGGCATGCCCGGCGTCACGACGCCGTTGAGCACGAAGGCCGCGCCGCCATAAAGCCCCTTGACCATCGCCGGCCGGTCGATCGCGATGGTGATCGCCTCGCGCACGCGCTTGTCCTTGAACGGCGCGTAAAGGTTCTGGTTCATCGCCAGATAGGTCGACTGCGCACGCGGCACGCGGATGATGTCGTTCTTGAACCGGTCGTCGCGCAGCACGCGGCGCATCGCGGCAGCGTAGACATCGACGAAATCGAGCTCGCCCGCCTCATATTGCGAGATCGCGGTGTCGGCGTTCGGGACGATCTTGAAGCTCAGGCCATCCACCTTGGGTGCACCACCCCAGTAACCGGGATGCGCAACGAGATCGACGGAGGCGCCGCGTTGCCATTTCGAGAACTTGAACGGTCCTGTGCCGGCGGAGACCTTCGTCATCCAGTCCGCACCCTGCTCGGCGACAATGCCGCTGTCCATGAAATAGAACGGGTAGATCGGGAACAGGACGTCCATTTTCGTGAACTGGATGTCGATGGTTTGGTCATCGACGATCTTCACGCCGGAGATTTCCTTGGCGGTGCCCTTCTTCATCTCGTCGGCGCCGACCACCACTTTCAGGTAGGTCGAGTTGAGGCCGCCCTTCGCGCCGGGGCGAAGCAGTTCCTCGAACGTGTATTTTACATCCTTCGCGGTGAACTCGCGTCCGCTGTGAAACTTCACGCCCTTGCGAAGGTGAAAACGGAAACCGGGGCCGGTCGCAAGCGGTTCCCATTTCTCGGCGAGCGCGGGCACGTTCCTGCCGCTGTCGTCGATCGTCGTGAAACCCTGATACATGGCCCGGAGGATGCGCCCGGCGACGATCTCCGAGTAGGTGATGGGATCCATCTGCGCGGGATCGCCCACGACATTGATCCGGAACGTCTTGGCCTCGGCGAGGGAGGCGCCGAGCGCTCCGACAAAGATCGCTCCGGCTACCGCAAGAACGCGAAAAGCGGATTTGGGCCCAACCTTCATCTGACGATCTCCAGGCTGAATTCTTGCAACTGCGATTAACTAATCATGGGCTTTCGAACTTTGGCAAGCCGGCCAGTCTGGGAACGCCTTCCCGATAAAGCCGGTAAATTCAGAAATTCTGCCTAAAATTTAAGCGTTCTTAAATTAGTTATTTTGCATACAGGCTGCATCTTTCATGCGGCTGGAGTTGCTCCGTGACGTCTTTCTCCCGGAAGAATTTCCTCTCCGATCACCTCACGATCCGCAAGATGGTTGCCAGCCTCGCCGCCGTCGGCATCGCCGCTACCTTCGGCGTCGCCTGGATCGGCTATCAGTCGAAGGCGATCATTGAAGGCCTGAATGCGCGGGTGGCCCAGTACTCCACGATCGAAGAGCATGTCGGTCAGCTTCAACGGCAATTGCTTCTGGCGCGTCGGGCTGAAAAGGACTTCATCATCCGAAAAGACGAGAAATATACCGCTGCAAACAGCGCTGCGCTCGGAAAGGCTGCGGATGAGCTGGGTTTCCTGAGGGAGCAGGCGAGCCGGATCGCGCCGCAGATGACCGAGGATCTCCAGAAAATCGAGCCGCTGCTGGCCGCCTATAAAAAGACGTTCGCGGACCTTGCTACCATCAGCGTCGCGCTCGGGCTGAACGAGAAGCTTGGCCTGGAGGGCAAGCTGCGCGATGCCGTCCACCGTGCCGAGGAGGCCGTCCGCACCGCCAGCCGCCCCGATCTGACAGTCCTGATTCTGATGATGCGGCGGCACGAGAAGGATTTCATGCTGCGGGGCGCGGAGCGCTACCGGAGCGATCTTCACAATCGCGTGAAGGAGCTCGAGGCCCAGCTGCCAACCCTGAACGACAATGCTGTTTCCACCCATATCCGGGACAAGATCGGCGAATACCGCGCAACCTTCGACAGCTATGTCGACGGCGCACTGAAGAAGCAGACCGCATCCAAGGCCTTGTCCGATGTCTACGCGCGAATGGAGCCCATCCTCGAACAGGTCGACGCCACAGTCGAGGCGACCCTCAAATCCGTCCGGACGGAATCCGCCAGCGCGCACGAATTGCAGAACCGCATCGAAATGATGGTGATGCTTGCCATCATCGCCGGGCTGGTTGCGCTGGCCATTGTCATCGCGCGGAACATCACGGCGCCGATCGGCGCGATGGCCGGCGCGATGCGCGATATTGCCAACGGCAATTTTTCCATCGACATCCCGGGGCTCACGCGCCGCGACGAAATCCGGCACATGGCCGATGCGCTGCAATTGTTCCGCCAGAATGCTCTCGAGAACGAGCGGTTGAACGCCAGCATCGCCGAGGACGAGAAAAAGCGCCTGGCCCGGCACAAGGCGCTGGAGGATGCGCTTTCCCGGTTCGAAAAGGGCGCCGGAAGCGTCATGGCGACGGTTGCTTCGGCGGCGAACGAACTGCAGGCCGCAGCGCAGGTGATGAGCGACGCCGCCTCCGAGGTCATGATCCAGAGCACCACGGTCGCTTCCGCCGCAACGCAGGCCTCCACCAATGTGCAGAACGTCGCCGCCGCCGGCGAGGAGCTGTCCGCCTCGACCTCCTCGATTCTCCAGCAGGTCGAGCACTCCCGGATGATCGCCAGACAGGCTGGAGACGACGCCCAGGCCAGCGGCGAAATGATCCGCGACCTTGCCGCTTCCGCCGGCCAGATCGGCCAGATCGTCGACCTCATCCGGGGCATCGCCTCGCAGACCAACCTGCTGGCGCTGAACGCTACGATCGAAGCCGCGCGCGCCGGCGATGCGGGCAAGGGCTTCGCCGTCGTCGCTTCGGAGGTGAAGGCTCTGGCCGGGCAGACGAGCCACGCGACCAACGAAATCTCGGAGGCGATCGGTTCGATCCAGGGGGCGACGCACAAGGTCGTTCAATCGATCGACAACATCATCAACACGATCCAGGAAGTGGGGTATCTGTCGGAGCAGATCTCGCTGACCATGAACGAACAGCGGAGCGCCACGCAGGAAATCGCCCGCAACGTTCAGCAGGCCGCCGACGGCACAGGCGACGTGTCGGAATCCATCACGCAGGTTTCGACCGCTGCGACGTCTTCCGGTGCCGCCGCAGAGCAGGTGCTTTCGGCAGCCTCGGATCTGGCGCAGCAATCGGAACGGCTGCGGCAGGATGTGGACCAGTTGTTCCGCGAGGCGCGCGCGGCCTGACCGGCGCGCCGCCCCTTCAATACTCGAAACCGCTCAGGTTGCCGCGATCGCGCGCCGGTCACCATGGCCGGCATCTGAAGCGGCAAGCCTTTCCGCCGTTCAGGCGAGGGGAAGCTATGGGGCCACCCGTGCAAAGCCCTTCGTTGACGGATTTGGAATATCCGGAGTATTTCAAACCCGGTTCAGTTTTCCGCTGCCCGCTCCAGCGGAGTCCGTCGAGGTGAGCATGAACTCCGTTCCGGAAAAGCTTGAAACTCCAAGCGCGCAGACCGAGGGTTCGCGTGGCGCGCGCCTTGTGCCGACCGTGGCGATTGTCGCGCTGCTCGGCATTGGCGCGGCTTTCTGGTGGCTCAATGGACCGCGCGTGTTCGCGGAAATGCTGGTTTCCGCCTGGGCGCTCTGCTTCTGACTGATCAGTTTTCGAGCGAACCGAGGCGCCCTTCGTGCTTGGCGGCGCCGTGCATGGTCTTGTGCCAGTGATAGGGGCGGCGGACGAGCTCGACCATCGCGCGCCACATCGCGAATGACGTAAGCAGGTGCGTGATCGGCGCCAGGACGACAAAGGGCAGCAGGTGCAGCGCCTTGCGTCGCTTGAGCGCGATGGCGTCGGGAACGGCTTCCGCCAGAAGGGCGATGGCCACCAGCACGATGATCGTGGTGTCGCCGATAGCAAGAAGCCCGCCGCCCGAACCGAGCGGCATCGGATCGGCCAGCCGGACGATGATGGCCAGCAGGAAGAGCGGATAGAGCGCCGAGCCGACGAGCATGGCAAAGGTCATCGACGCGAGCACCGTCGTTCGGAATGGGCCGAGCGCCGCGAGGAGTTCGAGCGGCGCGCGCAGGTGAACGATCGCGCTCTGGATCCAGCCCTTCATCCAGCGGGTGCGCTGGTTCATCCAGGCACCGAGCGTGTTCGGCGCCTCCTCCCAGGTTGTCGAGACGAGATCCTCGACACGCCAGCCCAGCCGGGCCAGCCGCACTCCGAGATCGGCGTCTTCCGTCACGTTCCAGGCATCCCAGGCACCGGCCGCGCGCAGGGCCGCAAGCCGGAAATGGTTGGACGAGCCGCCGAGCGGCACGGCCCATCCGGCATTGGCTGATCCGGATTTGATGCAATCGAACAGGGCGGCGTAGTCGATGGCGAAGCGGCGCGTCAGGAAGCCGTCGTAGCTGTTGGAGATTCCGAGGCGTGCCTGAAGGCAGGCGACGTCAGCCGGCATCTCCCGGAAACGCGCCGCCGCGCGCAGGAGCTGGTCCACCTCGGGTTCATCCTCGGCGTCGTAGACCACCACATAGTCGCCGGTGCAGAACGGCAACGCCACATTGAGCGCCCTGGGCTTGGTGCGCGGCTCGCCCGGCGGAACGGTGATCACCCGGAACCACGCGGGCAGACGCGCGCGGCAGACGGCCTGCCGCGTTTCGCTATCGTCTTCCTCGACGAGCAGGAAAACCTCGATCCTGTCGCGTGGATATTCGATCGCAGCGAGATGGCCGACGAGGTCCTCGACGATATTGCTTTCGCGATAGAGCGGCACGAGCACGGAATATCGGGGAAGGTCGCCGAGCGCGAGCCGGTGCGGGGAGGGGCTTGTGCGCAGGCTCTCCACCGCCGCGGTCAGCACGGCGAGGGTCGCCAGCAGGAAGGCCGGCGCCAGGATGAGCGGTGGCACAACGACCATCGGCAGCGGGAACGCAACAATCAGTCCTGCGGTGGCAAGCCCGGCTGCGATGGCGGCAAGGAGGCCGATCCGGGATCTTCCGGGTGAAGTGGAATCTCCCGCCCGCGCTGAAAGAGACGCGGGCAGGCTCGTTGCGGCCTGCTGGGCGATTTCGACGCTGCGGGTCCGGAGGATCGCGTCGATGAGCGCCTGATGCGTCGTCAGGATGACGGCGGGAAGGCGGCCGGCTGCACGTTGTCGTGTCAGAAGGCCGGCCAGCGCCATGTTGGGCGCGATGACTCGGCATTCGGCGCCCGTGTCGTCGTAGGCAGGATAGGAACGGAGCGCCGCCATGCGCTCGAGCGACTTTCCGGGCGCCGGTGGTGGAGGGGTCTCTAAAAAGGGAACGCCGAGCGAATGCGCGAGGTCGGCAAGGACCGCGGCTTCGTCGAGATGTCCTTCGCAGATCGCGAGGTCGAGCGGGTCCGCGCCGGATGCCCCGGCGCGATGAACGATGTCTGCCCACACCGCAGCGTCGATCTCTTCCGGTGCCGGGATGGACAGATCGGGGCGTGCAGGCGGTTCCGGATTCATGTGCTTCCCAGACTACCCTGCTGGACACGCCGATGCCCGAGGATTGCGCTGATTGGCCCGGCTCTGTCAATCCGACGGAAGGTCTGGAAATTCCCTGCCGAAGGCCACTAGCTTTTCCGGCTAAAAGCGTGTAATAGAAATACTCGAACTGAGCATATGTATCGGGATGGCTCACCCGGGACATGGAGTAGGCGATGAACAGCGTTGAAACCGGCATCGGCGGCGCGGGGCTTGGAGGGACGAAGGCGACGGAACAGGACATCCTGCCGCGTCCGGATCTTGCCTATACGCCCGAGATTGCGGCCGAGACCGCGCATCTCTACGAGCGCGTCAAGCACATCATTCCGCCGGTCGAATGGCCGTTCCATGCGCCGTATGTTTCGGCGATCAACCGCCTGAAGAAGCAGCGCGACGCGGTGATTCTCGCCCACAACTACCAGACGCCGGAAATCTACAACTGCGTCGCGGACGTGGTTGGTGACAGCCTCCAGCTCGCCAAGATGGCCGCCAAGCTCGATGCGAAGATCATCGTGCAGGGCGGCGTGCACTTCATGGCCGAGACCTCGAAGCTCCTCAGCCCGGAAAAGATGGTGCTGATCCCGGACATGAAGGCTGGCTGCTCGCTTGCCGAGAGCATCACGGGTGCGGATGTCCGCCGCCTGCGCGAGGCCTATCCCGGCGTGCCGGTGGTGGCTTACGTGAACACGAGCGCCGATGTGAAGGCAGAGGTCGATATCTGCTGCACCTCCTCGAACGCCGTGCAGGTGGTCGAGAGCCTCGGTGTCGACAAGGTGCTGTTTGTGCCGGACCAGTATCTCGCGAAATACGTCGCCTCGAAGACCAAGGTGAAAATCATCGCTTGGCATGGCGCCTGCGAGGTGCACGAGCGCTTCACTGGCGAGGAACTGCGCCGTTACCGCGAGGCCGACCCGTCGATCAAGATCATCGCGCACCCGGAATGCCCGCCGGACGTGATCGCCGAAGCCGATTTCACCGGCTCGACCGCCGGAATGATCGACTATGCGAAAGCGCAGCACGGCGGCAAGGTGTTGCTGGTTACCGAATGCTCGATGGCCGACAACGTTGCCTCCTCGGCGAAGGATGTCGAGTTCGTGCGTCCGTGCAACCTCTGCCCGCACATGAAGCGCATCACCCTGCCGAAGATCCTCGACAGCCTTCTTTACCTGCAGCACAAGGTGGAGATCCCCGAGGAACTGGCGGTTCGCGCCCGGCGCTCGGTCGAGCGCATGGTCAACCTGACGCAGTGAAAGAAGCGATTTAAGAGAAAGTGGAAGTCGGCTTTTCGTCCGAAATCGCGTTTCGGTAACAGGATCAATGGCAGAGCCGGGAAACCGGCTCGCGCCGGCAAGACAGCACGTCACAAGGTCGCCCTCATGTCCTCCATTCTCATCATCGGCGGCGGTCTGGCGGGCCTGTTCACGGCCCTGAAGCTTGCGCCCCACCCCTGCACGGTGCTGACGCCGGTTTCTTTGGGCGAGGGGGCGTCCTCGGCCTGGGCGCAGGGTGGTATCGCTGCCGCGATCGGCGAGGGAGACAGCATCGAAAGCCATGTCGCGGATACACTCGCCGCCGGTGCCGGCCTGTGCGACGCGGCGATGGTCAAGCTCATGGCTTCCGAAGCTTCGGACCGGATCATCGACCTCCTTGAATACGGCGTGCCGTTCGATCGCGATCTGCAGGGCAAGCTGGTTCAGAGCCGCGAGGCGGCGCATTCGGCGCATCGCATCGTCCGTGTCAAGGGCGACATGGCCGGTAAGGCCATCATGGAGGCGCTGGTCGCCGCTACGCGGAAAACGCCGTCGATCCGCGTGATCGAGGGGGCGGAAGCCTTCGAACTGTTCAAAGATGACAACGGCCGGATCGCCGGCGCGCGCGCCAACGTTGACGGGCGTGTGGTGCGGTTCTCCGCCGATCATGTGGTGCTGGCGACGGGCGGCGCGGGCCAGCTTTATGCCGTCACGACCAATCCCAAGGAAGCCTGGGGCTCCGGTCTCGCGATGGCCTCGAAGGTGGGCGCTACACTCGCGAACATGGAATTCGTGCAGTTCCACCCCACCGCGATCGACATCGGCCGCGACCCCGCGCCGCTGGCGACCGAGGCCCTGCGTGGCGAAGGCGCGATCCTCGTCGATCGTAATGGCCGACGCTTCATGCCGGAGATCCACAAGGACGCCGAGCTTGCTCCCCGTGACATCGTCGCGCGCGGCGTGTTCTCGGCGATCAAATCAGGGCGCGGTGCGTTTCTCGATTGCCGCGCCAGCATCGGCAAGCATTTCCCGGACCTGTTCCCCACTGTTTACGCCACCTGCAAATCGGCGGGCATCGATCCCGTCACAGATCTTATCCCGGTCGCACCAGCGGCACATTACCACATGGGCGGCATCTGGACTGACGCGAACGGCCGCGCGCTCGGCGTTTCCGCGCCGGAGGGCCTGTTTGCTGTGGGTGAAGTCGCCTGCACCGGCGTTCACGGCGCGAACCGCCTCGCTTCGAACTCGCTGCTGGAGGCAGTTGTGTTCGGCGCGCGGGTGGCGGCCAGGATCGACGATCTCGGCGCGTTCACGCCCGTCAAGCTAAACGATGAGGGCGCTGCGGAGGAAACCGCTTCAGACGAGGCCGATATCCGGCTCTCGATCCGCCGGCGCATGCAAGCCGATGTCGGCGTGCTACGCGCGGAGGGAGGACTTGCCGGCGCGATCTCGAATTTCAAGGCGCTGGAAACGCCAGAGGCTCCGCGCCGCGCACGCGTGATGGCCGGGCTTGCCCGGCAGGTGGCGAGCGCCGCACTGGTCCGTTGTGAGAGCCGGGGCGGGCATGCGCGTGCCGATCACCCGGCGCTTGCGCGCGAGGGCTATTGGTCGTTCGATGCTGCGTCACAATCCCCTTTCGCGGCGCCGATCGGCCTCGGCCCCATTCCACATGACGAGTTGAATGCATGATCGCTGCCCTTCCCGCCCATCTTGTTGCCGAAGCTGTCTCCCGCGCGCTGGCCGAAGATCTTGGTCTTGCCGGTGATGTCACCTCGCAGGCCTGCATCCCCACGCATATGGAAGCGCGCCTTGCGATGGTCGCGCGCAAGCCCGGTGTGATGGCCGGGCTTGATCTCGCGGTCGAGGCCTTCCGGCAGGTTGATCCGAAGCTCACCGTGACGCTCCATCATGGCGATGGCGCGCGTGTTGCGCCGGGCGACACCGTGATGGTTGTCGAGGGCAACGCCCGCGCAATCCTCGCCGGCGAACGCACGGCGCTGAATTTCGTGGGGCGCTTGTCCGGCGTCGCCACGCTGACGGCCGCCTTCGTGGCCCGGACAGCCGGCACCAACGCCTCTATCGTCTGCACGCGCAAGACGACGCCGGGCCTGCGCGCCTTCGAGAAGCATGCCGTGTTGTGCGGCGGCGGGCGCAACCACCGCTTCGGGCTCTATGATGCCGTGCTGATCAAGGACAATCACGTCGCCGTGGCGGGCGGTATCCGGCAGGCGCTTCAGGCGGCAAAGAAGCACGCCGGGCATCTCGTGAAGATCGAGATCGAGGTCGATACGCTTCACCAGCTCGACGAGGTGATTGCCGAGGGGGCGGATGTCGTGCTGCTCGACAATATGGTGCCGGAGCAGCTTAAGGAAGCCGTGCGGCGTGTGAAAGCAAAACGCCCGACGCTTCTCACCGAAGCCTCGGGCGGGGTCAATCTCGACACGGTCTTCGCAATCGCGGGATCGGGTGTCGATCTGATTTCGGTCGGCGCGCTCACGCATTCCGCGCCGGTGCTGGACCTTGGCCTTGATATCGCGATCGGCGATTGAGGCCTATGGCATTTTCAAGCGAAGCGGTGCCGTTTCGCGTGAAGAAAATGCAATTGGAAAAATGCGGTCAGCGCAGCGGCGCCCAGCCCGAATAACCCGGCGAGGTCATCACGTGGCGATAGCGGGTGGCGTATTCCGCCGGAACGGTCTCGTGCGTCACATAGCCGGGCTTGACCAGCACGGTGCGCGAGCGCGAGCCGTATTCGGCCGGAATTTCATCATAGGTCACGCGTTCGGGGCTCACCATAACGTGGCGATGCTGCGTGGCGTATTGCGCCGGAACCGTGACCCAGCAGCCAATCTCGCGGCCCCAACCGTCGCGCGTCACCTGCCAGACCTTGCGGGCGGGCGAAACCATCACGGTTTCGGCAACGGTTGAATACTGCGCCGGGATCACGCGCTGCACGCGCTGCGCCGGGCGGACCACCACGGTCTCGTTGACCTCTCCGTAGACGGCCGGAACATGGCGGGCATAGGTCTGGGCCGGGCGGACCTGAACGGTCTCCGTGACAGTGCCGTAGGTCGGGGGTGTATCGATGCGCTGGTAGCAGTTGCCGACGCAACGTCCGCCGGCGAGGGCCGCGGAACTGCCCGCCGCCAGCGTGAGAATGGATGCAATGAGAATCTTGCGCATGTCTGGCCTCGCTTCAAACTGATGCAAAGCTTTGGTTCAACGGCTTGATAATGCAAGAAATAACAGACAAATCAGCGAAGTGTTTCACCTACCAAGGTAAATTCGGGCAGAATTCATGGTAAAATTAACCGACAAAATTAATGTCGGTTAAGTTTTCAGGTCTGGCCGGGTCGAAGACGGTAAAAGATATGTCGACCGATCTTGTCGGTCCTTTTGAGTTTCCGCGACCAATAGGGTGCGACATAGCTCGCATGATAGTGGGTCGAGTTGCCGACGTCCCGGTTGTAGCTTTGCCCTTCCAGAACCGCGCGGGCGACGCGCTTGGCGGTCTCCCATGGACCCGGCTCGGTGATCGCGAGGCTCCGGCCCTCGCAGGCGAAAGAGAACTGGCAGGCCTTGTAGCGGTGGCGGTTCTGATAGACAACACCGCACACCGTCGTCGGATAGAGTCCTGAGCGAACGCGGTTCATCACCACCTGCGCGACGGCGGCCTGTCCGGCTTCCGGTTCGGACCGGCTCTCGAAATAGACCGCCTCGGCGAGGCACTGCGTTTCCCGCTTGAAGGCATCCGGGGTCACGAGATCGAGATAGCCGGAGGAAACCCGCAGGTGCGCGGTTTCGACCGGGCGGCCTTCCGGGTCGCCGTGGACGCGCGCGAATGCCGGAATGCGGGCCGTTCCTGCAGAGATGATTTCCGGCTCGACCGGGGCCGGCGTTACCGAGGACAGGCGCGAGGCGGTCGAAACGATCGGCGTTGCGCCATCAGGGCGCAGCATGGCGAGTTGCTGCGGAGACCGCCCCTGTGCCGTCGCACCCGCCGAGCGGCCCGGGTGCATGCCCGGCGCCAAGGTCTTGCCTTCGAAGCGGTTGAGCCGCGCCAGCAGCGCCTGGCTCGCCCGGGTCAAGGTCACAGCCGGCTCCAGCACGCGCGGGGGGAGGAGCGCGCCGTCGATCGCGAAGACCAGCGGCCCGATCTCGTCCGGTCGCGACATCTCGCGCGAGAAATCGACCTTGCGGATATGGGGAAGCACGCGCTCGACGGCCGTGGGATCGTGGCTCTGCGCGACTGCGCGCTCCACCTGATCCTGAAACGACAGCACCGAGAGACGCGGCGGCACCAGCGTCAGCCGCTGCATCTCGATCATGGTCGAGCGGCGGAACTCGCGGTCGATCTTGCGGAAGCTTTCGCCGGCCGACGCCGTGAAGGAAATCAGGACCGCGACGCCGATGCTCCAGGGCGCAAGCGTCTCCGCGACGAAGCGCCCAGCCTGCCAGAAGCCGGCTCCGCCTTGCCTTCCGCGATGAGCATAGGACATGCGGCGCGACAACGCGACACCTCCGTCATTCCTGCGGCAAATTGGCGTGTGGCCGTGTGGCAACGCTCAAGCCGCTTCTCCAACCCGGAAGGGATATTCGCTGGTCGAGGTTCAGGCCCGCTTAAGAGACGAAGTTAACCGAACCTTACTTCCCGAAGACGTGAAGAACGGCGGCTCGTGTTCCCCTGCCCTGTCATGGCCCGTGACCTATCTACACCCATTCCTACCCCGGGGGCGCTGCCCCTTTCTCGTTCATTCGGAGTGATCCATGCATCTGTCCCGTCGCGCCGCCCTGTCGGCCATTACCGCTTTCGCAGGCGGCAGCCTTCTCGGTCTTCCCGCTTTCGCCAAGGCGCCCCTCGCCAATGCTCAAGCCGTCGGCCTTAACCGGATCAAGATCGGTTCGATCGAAGTTACGGCCATCTCGGATGGTTTCCTCGATATCGCGCTGGCGATGTTCAAGGGCGCGGACGAAGCCCGCATCAATGCCTTGATGGCGCGCCATTTCCGCCCCGCGGGTCCGCACCGCACCTCGGTCAACGCCTATGTCGTCAACACCGGGGACAAGCTCGCCATCATCGACAGTGGAACCATCACCGGCTTTGCACCCACGCTGGCCCGCTTTCTCGTGGGGTTCGCAGCGGCGGGGTTTGACGCCAACGCGGTGGATATCATCCTCGCAACCCACCTCCACCCCGATCATGTCGGTGGCATCTTCAGCGCGGCCGGCGCCGTGTTCCCCAATGCCACTCTGGCCGTTCACGAGAAGGAACACGCCTTCTGGACCGACGAGGGCATCGCCTCACGCGCGCCGACGGAGTTCCAGCCCTTCTTCAAGGTCGCGCAGGATGCGGTGAAGCCCTATGCGGCCCGCACCCAACGCTTCAGGGGCGGCGAAGAGATTATCTCCGGCGTGAGCGCAGTGGAACTGTTCGGCCACTCGCCGGGCCACTCCGGCTTCCGCATCAATTCGGGCAACCAGCAGCTTCTGGCCTGGGGAGACATCGTGCACGCTCCCGCGCTGCAGTTCTCCAGTCCGGAAATCACCATCGGTTTCGACCAGGACCAGAACCAGGCCCGCGAAACGCGCCTCAAGATCATGGATGCCGTGACGGCCGACAAGGTGATGGTGACCGGCGCCCATCTCGATTTCCCGGGCTTCGGCCATGTCGAGAAGGGTGGAAGCGGCTATATCTTCCAGCCGCTGCCCTTCGGTTACGGGCTCTGATCGTTGCGGCCGGGCGCACGGGAACACCCCGCGCGCTCGGCCGGAAGCCGGATTTATCCCTCAGCCTTTGTCACCTTGCCGAGCGCAGCCTGCGCGGCCGCAAGGCGCGCGATCGGTACGCGGAACGGCGAGCACGAGACGTAGTCAAGTCCGACACTCTCGCAGAACGCGATCGAGGCCGGATCGCCGCCATGTTCGCCGCAGATGCCGAGCTTGATGCCGGCACGCGTCGCGCGCCCGCGTTCCGCCGCGAGTTTGACGAGTTCGCCGACGCCCTCCTGATCGAGCGTCGCGAACGGATCGTCGGCGAGGATACCGCGCGCCTTGTAGGAGCCGAGGAAGGAGCCGGCATCGTCGCGGGAGATACCCAGCGTCGTCTGCGTCAGGTCGTTGGTGCCGAAGGAGAAGAACTCCGCGCTCTTCGCGATATCCCCGGCACGGATCGCCGCGCGCGGCAGTTCGATCATTGTCCCGACCTGATAGGGCAGGGTCATGCCGTGTTCATCGCCGACCAGCTTCGCCATCGCATCGATACGCGCCTTGACAAGATCGAGTTCGGCCTTGGTCATCACCAGCGGGACCATGATCTCGGGCGTGACGATCGCGCCGGTCTTCTTGCCGGCCTCGATCGCGGCCTCGAAGATCGCACGCGCCTGCATCTCGGCGATTTCCGGATAGGCGACCGCGAGCCGGCAGCCCCGGAAGCCCAGCATCGGGTTCGATTCCTTGAGTTCGAGCGCGCGCAGCCGAAGCTTCTCCGGCGAGGCGCCCATCGCTTCGGCAACCTCCTGGATTTCCTTCGGCTCGTGGGGCAGGAACTCGTGCAGCGGCGGATCGAGCAGGCGGATCGTGACCGGCAGCCCCTTCATGATCTCGAACAACTCGGTGAAGTCCGAGCGCTGCATCGGCAGGAGTTTCGCCAGAGCGGCGCGGCGGCCTTTCTCGTCGTCGGAAAGGATCATCTCACGCATCGCGATGATGCGTTCGCCGTCGAAGAACATGTGCTCGGTACGGCACAGGCCGATGCCTTCCGCACCGAACTTCACGGCAGTGCGGGCATCGAGCGGCGTCTCGGCATTGGTGCGGATCTTCATGCGCCGTGCCTTGTCGGCCCAGGCCATCAGCGTGCCGAACTCACCCGAGAGTTCCGGCTGCAGCATCGCGATCTCGCCGAGAAGAACCTGCCCGTTCGAGCCGTCGATGGTGATGAAGTCGCCGCGCTTGAGCACCTTTCCGCTGGCGCTCATCGTGCCCTGCACCATGTCGATGCGGATCGCACCCGCGCCGGAAACGCAGGGCTTGCCCATGCCGCGCGCGACGACGGCCGCATGGGAAGTCATGCCGCCGCGCGTCGTCAGGATGCCCTCGGCGGCGTGCATGCCATGAATATCCTCCGGCGAGGTCTCGACACGGACGAGAATGACCTTGCGCTTCTCCTTGGCGGCCGCTTCCGCCTCTTCGGAGGTGAACACGATCGCGCCCGTCGCGGCGCCCGGCGAGGCCGGCAGGCCGGTGGAGAGCACCGTGCGCGTCGCCTTGGGGTCGATCGTCGGGTGAAGAAGCTGGTCGAGCGCGGCCGGATCGATGCGCTGGATCGCCTCTTCGTGGGTAATGAGCCCTTCGCTGGCAAGGTCGACGGCGATGCGGAGCGCCGCCTTGGCGGTGCGCTTGCCGTTGCGGGTCTGCAGCATCCAGAGCTTGCCCTGCTGGACCGTAAATTCGAGGTCCTGCATGTCGCGGTAGTGCTTCTCGAGCAGGCCGTAGATACGGACCAGTTCCTTGTAGGCGTCCGGCAGTGCGGCTTCGAGGCTCGGCTTGGTCGAGCCGGCGGCGATGCGGGCCTTCTCGGTGATATCCTGCGGCGTGCGGATGCCCGCCACCACGTCCTCGCCCTGCGCGTTTATCAGGAACTCGCCATAGAGTTCCTTCTCGCCGTTCGAGGGGTTGCGGGTGAAGGCGACGCCGGTGGCCGAGGTCTCGCCCATGTTGCCGAACACCATCGCCTGCACGTTGACGGCGGTGCCCCAGCTTTCGGGGATGGCATGCAACTCGCGATACTTGATGGCACGGGCGTTCATCCACGAGCCGAACACCGCGCCGATCGCACCCCAGAGCTGCTCGTGCGGGTCCTGCGGGAACGGCTTGCCGAGTTCGCGCGTCACGCAGGCCTTGTAGGCCTCGACGATATGCTTCCAGTCGTCGGCCTGAAGCTCGGTGTCCTGAATGAAGCCCTTGGAATCCTTGTATTCCTCGAGGATATCCTCGAAATTGTGGTGCTCCATGTCGAGCACTACGTTGGAATACATGGTGATGAAGCGGCGGTAGCTGTCGTAGGCGAAGCGCTCGTTGTTCGAGAGTTTCGCCAGCGCCTCGACCGTGACATCGTTGAGGCCGAGATTGAGCACCGTGTCCATCATGCCCGGCATCGACGCGCGCGCGCCGGAGCGAACAGAGACGAGCAGCGGATTGGTCTTGTCGCCAAAAGCACAGCCAGCGAGCTTGCCGACATGCTTGAGCGCGGCGTCGACCTGACCGGCGAGTTCGACCGGATAGTGACGGTCGCTGGCGTAAAAGGCGGTGCAGACTTCGGTGGAGATCGTAAACCCCGGCGGGACCGGCAGGCCCAGATTGCACATCTCGGCAAGGTTCGCGCCCTTTCCGCCGAGCAGGTTCTTGAGGCCGGAATTGCCTTCGGCCGTCCCATCGCCGAACGTGTACACCCATTTCGTCATGACGGTTTCCCCGAGTCGCTTCGCACTTGCGAAAAGGTGGTGTTCTCCTGTCGCAAAATCGACACGAAAGCAACCTCCGAAAAGCAATCGCTGAGGGCGAGATGTCGGGGATTTGCCGCCGCTGGCCGACGCGCTAAACAGGGCGGGAGATGAAAAGGAACGCGGAAGGCATGACGATCCGGGACAATTCGCCTCGTTGGAGATGGCGGGTGCGGAGCGTTGCGCTGATGCTGCTGCTCGCGGGGGCGCTGCTCCCCGGCTCCGTGCGGGGTGAGGGGGGCGATGTGGCCGTCATTCCGCATGTGATCGATCCGGACCGGCGGATCGAGCGGTCGCCGGGAACGAAGATCGCGACCATCCGCTTTGTGACGGAAGAGGACTATCCGCCCTTCAACTATCGTGGCCGGGATGGCGCGCTTGCGGGGTTCAACGTCGATCTCGCACGCGAGATCTGCACGGAACTCGGCGCGCAATGCACCATCCAGCCACGCGCCTGGAGCCGTCTGCTGCCCGCTCTCGATGCTGGCGAGGCCGATGCCGCGATCGCCGCGCACCGGATCACGCCGGACCTGCGGCGTGAATACGAGGTCTCGCTGCCGACCCACCGTTCGCCCGCGCGCTTCATAGGCCGCAAGGAGCATCTGCCGGAATCCGCGACGCTGGCTGATCTCGCCGGCAAGACGGTCGCCATCGTCGGGGGCACCAGCCACGAGGCTTTCCTCAACGCCTTCTTTCCCAAGCTGTCGCTGCGCCGCTTCGAGACGATCGAGCGCGCGCTGGAGGCGCTCAGGCGCGGCGAGGCCGATCTGGCCTTCGGGGACGGCATCGCCATCGCCTTCTGGCTCAATGGGTCGGAGTCGCTCGGATGCTGCACATTCTTCGGCGGGCCCTACACCGAGTCCCGCTATTTCGGCGAGGGGGCCGGCATCGTCATGCGGCAGGGCAACGAAGCCCTGCGGCAGGCGATCGATTTCGCGCTCTGGCGCATCAGCCGCGACGGGCGCTATGCCAAGCTCTACCTCAAGCACTTCCCGATCCCGTTCTATTGATTGACGTTTGTTTTCGGCGACCGTAACGAGGGAGCCCGCTCCCGGGGCATACCCGGTTGCCGTTTCGCCAAAGACAGGTCCTTTTCTTGATGTCCGAACTTTCCCGTTATCGCGAATTCGCCCAGAACTCGGCGGCATGGCCGTTCGAGGAAGCCCGCAAGCTTGTGGCGCGGCTGGCGAAATCGGGCAAGAAGTCGGTGCTGTTCGAGACAGGCTATGGCCCGTCGGGTCTGCCGCATATCGGCACCTTCGGCGAGGTCGCGCGCACCTCGATGGTGCGTCGCGCCTTCGAGGTGCTGACCGGCGGCGAAATCCCGACGCGGCTGGTTGCCTTCTCGGACGACATGGACGGCCTGCGCAAGGTGCCGGACAACGTGCCGAACAAGGAGATGCTCGCCAGGGCGATCGGCCTGCCGCTGACCAAGGTGCCGGACCCGTTCGGCACGCATGAGAGCTTCGGCGCACACAACAACGCCCGGCTGAAGGCGTTTCTCGATACCTTCGGTTTCGAATACGAGTTTCTGTCTTCGACCGAATGCTATCGCGCCGGTTTGTTCGACAAGACACTGCTGCGCATGCTCGAGCGCTACGAGGCCGTGCAGGCGATCATGCTGCCGTCGCTGCGCGCCGAGCGGGCCTCGACCTATTCGCCCTTTCTGCCGATCCACCCGGAAACCGGCATCGTGATGCAGGTGCCGGTCGAGGAGATCAAGCTTTCCGCCGGCACGATCGTCTGGCGCGATCCGGACACGGGCAAGGCTTACGAGACGCCCGTGACCGGCGGCCACGCCAAGCTGCAGTGGAAGCCGGACTGGGCGATGCGCTGGGTTGCGCTCGACGTTGATTACGAAATGGCCGGCAAGGATCTGATCGACTCGGTCAAACTCTCCGGCGAGATCGCGAAGGCACTCGGTGGCACGCCGCCGGAAGGCTTCAACTATGAACTCTTCCTCGACGAAAACGGCCAGAAGATCTCCAAGTCGAAGGGCAACGGCCTGACGATCGACGAGTGGCTCGACTATGCCTCGCCCGAGAGCCTCGCGCTCTTCATGTATCACAAGCCGCGCGAGGCGAAGCGGCTGCATTTCGATGTCATTCCGCGCGCAGTCGATGATTATCTCTCCTTCCTCGACGGGTTCACGCGGCAGGACGAGAAGTCGCGTCTCGCCAACCCGGTGTGGCATATTCACGGCGGGTTGCCGCCGGCGCCGGAGCGGATCGGCAATGCCGAGGGGCAAGCCGGCACCCAGATCAGCTTCGCGCTGCTCCTCAACCTCGTCGCCGTCGCCAACGCGGAAGACAAGGCGGTGCTCTGGGGCTTCCTCCAGCGCTACGCGCCAGGCGCGTCGCCGGAGACGCATCCGCGTCTCGACAAGCTCGTCGGCTATGCGATCCGCTATTTCCAGGATTTCGTGAAGCCGAAGAAGAATTATCGCGCGGCCGACGAGGTCGAGCGGGGCGCGCTCGAATCGCTCGATGCGGCGCTTGCGCGCCTGCCGGCGGACGCGACATCGGAGGCCGTGCAGGAAGCGGTCTACGATGTGGCCCGCGCCGTGCCTCGCTATCAGGATTTCAACGCCAAAGGCGCAACGCCCGAACGTCCCGGTGTCTCGAACGCGTGGTTCGCCGCGCTCTATCAGGTGCTGCTGGGCGAGGAGCGCGGGCCGCGTTTCGGTTCGTTCGCCGCGATCTACGGGCTCGACAACACCCGCAGGCTGATCCGCGAAGCGCTCGATGGCGTGCTGATCGAGAGCCACAAACGGTTCGTGGAGGCGCGCACCTGACCGGTCTACTGGCTGGCCCAGAGAATCCGGAACATGTGATCGATGTCGCCGCGGTTGAGACGCGCTTCCTCGCCCTCGCCGAGCGGCCTGAAATGGAACTGGTTTCCGGCGTGGCGGACGAAAGTCTTGATCCGGAAGCTGCCGTCCTTCAACGCGAGCAGCATGCGGTCGCCACGCCGCGGCTGGGTGGACGCCGTGAGGATCAGGATATCGCCGTCGCGATAGAAGGGTTGGAAGCGCTTGCCGGAAATTTCCACGCCGAAGGCCTCTTCGCCGTCGAGACCGGGAAACGCGACCTCGTCCCAGCCCGGTCCGTGTGGCTGGCTGTCCGGCGTGAACCAGCCGGACAGGGGTTCCTTCAGCACGCGGCACGGCACGAGCCCATGGTCGGGAAGTTTCCGCAGCGAAAGAAATTCATCGACGCCGATGCCGGTCGCGCCGAGGACTTTGGCGATGGACTCCGTCGAAGGCCAGCGCAGCTGCCCCTTGTCGTTCTGCCGCTTCGAGCGATTGAACGTCGTCGCATCGAGCCCGGCGCGACGCGCAAGCCCCGATGCCGAGGTCCCCTCCCGTTCAGCCAAAGCGTCGATCGCCGCCCAGATTTGCGCGTGAGTTAACATGAAGCGTCTGGCTTCCCCTCAGGTAAAGATGTGACCTACCAAAGTTGGACATGGCGAGCAATTGCTGGAAAATACCGAGAAAAATGCGGATACTTAATGGTTTTTTGAGGCTCTAAGCATTTTGGAGGCCGGGAATTGGGACGCGTATACAAGATCATGACCGCGACGGAGTGGCGCGACTTTAAGCGGTCAGGCCACTATACGGGCTCCCCGGACGATCATCGCGACGGTTTCATCCATCTTTCGGATCGCGAGCAGGTGCAGGAGACGGCCCGGAAACATTTCGCCGGAAAAACGGACCTTGTGCTGGTCGCGGTTGCGGCGGATCGCCTTGGCGACAATCTCCGCTACGAGGTCTCGCGCGGCGGCGCCTTGTTCCCGCATCTTTACGCGGTGCTTGCGATCGACGCCGTGGTCTGGAATAGACCGATCGAAACGGATCCGGCCGGTTTCCCCATTCTGTCTTTTCCCGACGAGACGTCATGATCGCTTCGCTCTTCTCGCTGTTCTCGCCAACCCTGCGCTTTATTGATCCGGAGACGGCGCACGATCTCGCGATTGCCGCCCTCGAACGGGCACCGTTGCCGGCGTGCGGCGCGGACGACGCCCGGCTTGCCGTTTCGGCATTCGGTCTCGATTTTCCCAACCCGGTCGGCATCGCCGCGGGCTTCGACAAGAACGCGCGCGTGCCTGACGCGTTGATGCGGCTCGGGTTCGGGTTCGCGGAGGTCGGCGGCGTGACCCTCAAGCCCCAGCCCGGCAACCCGAAGCCGCGCGTCTTCCGTCTGCCGGCGGATCAGGCGGTCATCAACCGTTACGGGCTCAACAGCGAGGGAGCCGACAAGGTGGCCTCCCGTCTGGCCGCGCGGGAGCGTCGAGGCGTGCTCGGCATCAATCTCGGCGCGAACAAGGACAGCGCGGACCGCATCGCCGATTACGTCGAGCTTTACCGGCGCCTCGGCGGGCTCGCGGAGTTTGTTACCTTGAACGTGTCGTCGCCCAATACACCGGGCCTGCGCGACCTTCAGGGACGCGCGTTCCTCGATGAGTTGCTGGCGCGCGTTCTCGATTGCCGGGTGGCGAGCGGCGGAAGTGCCCGCGTTCTCCTCAAGATCGCGCCGGATATCGACGATCTCCAGCTTGACGATATCGTGGCCGTCGCGCGGTCGCGCGGCATCGACGGCATGATCGTCTCGAACACGACGATCGCCCGCCCCGAAAGCCTCCGGGACAAGACGATCGCGGGAGAAACGGGCGGTCTTTCGGGCAAGCCGCTTTTCCGCCCCTCGACGATCATACTCGCGAAGACCTATCGGCGCGTCGAGGGCCAGTTCCCGCTGATCGGTGTCGGCGGGATATCGAGCGGCGAGGACGCGGTGGCGAAGATTGCCGCCGGAGCGCACCTCGTGCAGCTCTATTCGGCGCTTGTGTTCCGGGGGCCGGGGCTCATCGGCGAGATCAAGACCGCCATCCTCGGCGCCATGGCGCGCGAAAAGGCGTCGTCAGTTGGCGAACTGGTCGGCCGTGGTGCCGCAGCCTGGGCGGAGGCCTGACAGCTCGGCCGATCAGTTCGGCAGGTCGATCTTCGCGGCGGCGATCACGGCCTGCGTGCGGCTTTCTACGCCGAGCTTCATCAGGATCGCGGAGACGTGGGCCTTCACGGTCGCTTCCGACACGGACAGCTCGTAGGCGATCTGCTTGTTGAGAAGCCCTTCCGAAAGCATCGTCAGGACGCGCATCTGCTGCGGCGTGAGGCTTGCAAGACGGCGGACGAGATCGCCCGTCTCCTTGTCCGCGTTCTCGCCGAGCGGAATGTCCGGTGGTGTCCAGCTTCCGCCCGCGAGCACCGTGCGGACGGCGGCGTTCATCTTGTCGATCGGCGTCGTCTTCGGAATGTAGCCCGACGCGCCGAACTCAAGGCAGGTGCGGATCGTGGCGGCATCGTCGACGCCCGAGACGATGACGACCGGCACCGCCGGGAACTGGGACCGCAGGAACGTCAGGCCGGAAAATCCGCTGACGCCGGGCATCTTCAGATCGAGCAGGATGAGATCGATATCCGCGCCGATGGAAAGCGCGGCGGTCGTTTCCTCCAGGGTTCCGGATTCGATGAACTGAAGCTCCTTGAAGATGCCGGAGAGCGCCTGCTTCAGGGCGCCGCGGAAAAGGGGGTGATCGTCGGCGATCAGTATCGTGCCGCGATCCGCCTCAAGGCCAGTATCCGTCATGTCCATACCTCTCGCCATACCGCCCGTTGACGCGGCGGACCGGACTTCGCGCCCGGTTGCCGATGATGAACGGCAATCATCCCTATTGGCAAGCGCCGGTGCTCCTCTATTAGACATGCCAGTGCTCGTCTATTAGACGTGTGGAGGGAAGTATCCGCGTCGGAACGATCGATCCGGTGCGGGCAAGGACGGGCAGCGAAGGACGGATCCCATGGCCGGTGCCCTGATTTTTTCGCTGGCGATGGCGGCTATCGGCCTCCTCGTCTTCGGCGAGAGGATGGGATTGCCGGCGCCACTCGCCGCGCTTGGTGTCGCGGGGGTTCTCGGCGCGGTTCTGGTTGTGTCGGCGGTTTCCGCCGCGACCAGCCGGCTGGGGCGTTTCATCCTCGGGGAGAATGGTGGGGCGGGGATGGCGCAAGGCGCCATCGTGGCCCTGCTGATTGTTCTGGCGCGCTTTTACCCAGGCCTTTTCGGCGCTGAGGTCTTCTCGCCCGCGCTCTGGCTGCTGACGGGTTTTGTCCTCGGCCAGCTTCTTCCGCCCGTCAATCCATGGGCTGCCTTCCGCCCCGCAATCCAGCGGAGCGGGTCCGCCGAGCCCTCGCGCGCGGCGACACTGCGCGGCGCGGTGCCCGCGATCATGCTGGCGGCGGCGCTCGGCGCAGCCACATTGCTGGCGGCGATGGTGCCAGTTCTGGCCGATCGCCTTGTCGAGGCGAGCGGCTGGCCACCCCGGCTCGCTTTCCGGGGCGTGGTCGCGTTCATTTGCCTCCTGGCGCTTGTCGGCGGGCTGGTCTCGATCCGCCGGGCCGCCATGATCGGCCTCGCCTTTGCGGGTCTTCTGCTTGTGCTCCCGGTCGTTCCTGAATGGTTGCGCATCCAGTCTCCCCAAGGCCTCGATGTGGAGTTCCTGCGGTATGTCGCGAGCGAAACCCTGAACCAGACCGGTGCCCGGATCGGAATGGTTCTGCGCAGGCCGGATCTGCTGGCGGGGGTAATGGGTTTCGCTCTGGGGATGACGGCGCTGCAGGCGTCCGGCGCGGTTCGCGGAACCTTTGCAAGGGTGATCGCGATCGTGACAGGTCTCGTGACGGCAACGACCGTGCTCGTGATCCTTGAGTTCAACGGGACGCGACTGCAGGCGCTGATCACCACCGGTCTTGTCGAGGCCGCGCCGACGCAATGGCCGGTCTTCGTTTACGATGATGTGTTGCGCGGCTGGCTCTCGGCCTGCGGAACATGGCCGGACGAAGCGCGGCAGGCCGCGCGGGCCTGCGGCGCTGTCGATCCGCGTCTTCCGCTCGCGCCCGGCAGCCTGCGTTTCGATAATGGCCTCGCCATGCCGGCGCTGGCTGCAGCCTCCGGGCTTCCTGTCATTCTCGGATTTCTCTGGGCGCTTCTGCCGCTGGTGATTGTCCTCGTCGCCTGCGCCATGCTCCTGCTTGTTGCGGCGACCGGGCTGGCTGAACTGCTGGCACTCGGCAGCGATGTGAGGCCCGCGCTGCGGTCGGCGCGACTGGCCCGGATCCGGCTGATCGTTCTGGGGCTTTCGACGCTGTTGCTCACGGCGGGAGAAGTAGGCTTCCGCCTCGACGCCCGTCTGATCCGCTGGGCGATGCTCGGCGTCGCGCTGCTTGGCCTTTCCGCCATGGTCGCGGGCTGGATCGTCCGGTTCATGCGCGCGATTCGTAATCGGCGTAACGCGCGCGCGATTCCCGAACCGGAAGCCGAAACCGTAAAGGTTGGATCCTATGCCGGCTGACTATTCTACGCGGACATCCGGAGATTTGATCGCGGATCGTCGTTTCGCTTACGGAGAGGCAGCGCGGGAGGAGGGTGATTTCGTCGCTGCGCGTGACTTGTTCGCGCAGGTGATCGAGGTCGTTCCGGGGTGGCCGCCGGCGCACTTTCAGCTCGCGAAGGCCTTGTCGGCGCTCGGAGAGAATGCCGCCGCTGGTGCAGCGTTGGCAGCCTGCCTCGCGCTCGATCCCTCGGACCGGCTCGGCGCCGGCATGTTGCTGGCGCAGAGGGCCGCGCTGCCGCCGACATCTGCGGCGATGCCCGATGCCTATGTCGCCGCGCTGTTCGACGAGTACGCGCCGCGCTTCGATCGTCACCTGACGGGTGCGCTGGCGTATCGCGCGCCGGAGATGCTGCGCTCGGCGCTCGAGCGGCATGGGGGCCGAAACCGGCGATATGATTGCTTTCTCGATCTGGGTTGCGGATCCGGGCTGATGGCCCGGGCGCTCGAGGGCCGTTTCGGGGAAGCCGTCGGCGTCGATCTCTCGGCTGGGATGCTGCGGGAGGCGGTGGCAACGAAGCTCTATACCCGGCTCGAATGCACGCCGTTGCAGACGTTTCTTGATGATTCAGAGCCGGCTATGTTCGATCTTGTCGTGGCGGCGGATGTCTTCTGCTATGTGCCGGAACTTGCGCCGGTCTTCGCCGGCGTCGCGCGCGTGCTCAGGCCGGGCGGGCATTTCGCCTTCACGATCCAGACCCATGGTGGCGAAGGCGCGATCGTCGGCGCCGACGCGCGGGTGCATCACGCGCCTGCCCTCGTTCACAGGCTGGCCGAAGCGAATGACTTCGAGGTCCTTGAGGCCGAAACCGTCTCGACGCGGAAGGATCGTGGCAAGCCGGTGCCCGGTGCGCTGTTCCTGCTTGCGAAGCCGTGAACAACGCCACACCTTGGCCGGGCATGGAATCGCCCGAACAAGCTCTCGCGGGATTGCCGCAGCCGATCGCCCGCTGGTTCGCCGCGCGCGGCTGGGAATTGCGTTGGCATCAGGCGGCGATGATCGCCAAGGCCGAGGCGCGGCGTTCGACGCTGCTGATCGCGCCGACAGGCGCGGGCAAGACCCTGGCGGGTTTCCTGCCCTCGCTGATCGAACTGACAGGGCGCCGGCGCCGCGCCGCGCCGCAGGGTACGCATACACTCTACATCTCCCCGCTCAAGGCGCTCGCCGTCGATATCAGCCGCAATCTCGAAGGGCCGGTTGCGGAGATGGGGCTCGATATCCGCATCGAGACGCGAACCGGCGATACACCGGCTTCCCGCCGCCAGCGGCAGATGCGCCTGCCGCCGGAAATCCTGCTGACGACGCCCGAGCAACTGGCGCTGATGCTCAGTCATGGCGAAGCGCGCCGCTTCTTTTCCGAGCTTCGCATGGTCGTGGTCGACGAACTTCATGCGCTCGCGCCCGGCAAGCGCGGAGACCTGCTCGCGCTCGGCCTTGCCCGGCTGCGGAAGCTGGCGCCGGAGGCGATCACCTTCGGCCTTTCGGCGACTGTTGCCGAGCCTGACGATCTGCGACGCTGGCTCGTCGATGGACAGAACACGCTTCTGGCTGATCTGGTCGAGGCACCGGCGGCGATCGCGGCGAGGCCCGACTTGCGCATTCTCGATACCGCCGAACGGCTGCCCTGGGCCGGGCATTCCGCGCGCCATGCCATCCGCGAGATTTACGACGAGATTGGCCGCCATCGCCTCAGCCTGCTGTTCGTCAACACGCGGATGCAGGCCGAGATGGTGTTCCAGCTCCTCTGGTCGATCAATGACGAGGGGAGACGGATTGCGCTGCATCATGGCTCGCTCGATGTCGGCCAGCGCCGCAAGGTCGAGGCGGCGATGGCAGCAGGCAAGATCGACGCCGTGGTCTGCACCTCGACACTCGATCTCGGCATCGATTGGGGCGACGTCGATCTCGTCGTCAATATCGGGGCTCCGAAGGGCGCGAGCCGTCTGCTCCAGCGCATCGGGCGCGCCAACCATCGTCTCGATGAACCCTCAAAGGCGCTTCTGGTCCCCTCCAACCGTTTCGAGGTTCTCGAATGCCTGGCGGCGGTCGAGGCGGCCCATGCCGGCGAACAGGACGCGACGACACGGCGCACCGGCGCGCTCGATGTGCTCGCCCAGCACATTCTCGGCATGTGCGTTGCCGAGCCTGTCACCGCCGATGCGCTGTTCGAGGAGACCCGCGCTGCCGCGCCTTTCGCGGCTTTGGATCGGGAGACCTTCGACCGCGTTGTCGCCTTCGTTCGCGATGGCGGTTACGCGCTCAAGGCGTACGAGCGCTTCGCCAAGATCAAGGCCGACAAGGAGGGGCGCCTGCGCATCGCCAATGCGCGGCTGGCGCAGGCCTATCGCATGAATGTCGGCACCATCGTCGAATCCACGATGCTGAAGGTGCATCTCGGCGGCGCCCGCAGCGGGGCCATGCGGGCCGGGCGGCTTCTCGGCGAGATCGAGGAATATTTCGCCGAAGGCCTTTCACCGGGCGATACCTTTGTCTTTGCCGGCGAAGTGTTACGGTTTGAAGGCCTCGTCGAGGACAAGGTCGTCGCTTCCCGCGCGACCGGTCGTGACCCGATGATCCCGTCCTATGCAGGCGGCAAGTTCCCGCTCTCGACCCACCTCGCCCGCCGCGTTCGCTCGATGCTGGCGAATCCCGACGCGTGGAAAGGCCTGCCACCGCAGGTTGTGGGCTGGCTCTCGCTCCAGTCCGGCGTTTCCGGCCTACCGGGCGCCGACGATCTCCTCGTCGAGACCTTTCCCCATGCCGGACGGAACCATGTCGTCGCTTATCCGTTCGAGGGGCGGCTGGCGCACCAGACCCTCGGTATGCTCCTCACCCGGCGGCTCGAACGCGCCGGGTTGAAGCCGCTCGGCTTTGTTGCCAACGACTATGCGATCGCGATCTGGATGCTGGGAGACCTGCCGCTGCGGATTGCGCGTGAGCCGGGTTTTCTCGGTGCGCTGTGGGATGCCGACATGCTCGGCGACGATCTCGAGGACTGGCTCGCGGAAAGCGCGCTGATGAAGCGATCCTTCCGGCAATGCGCGATCATTGCCGGGCTGATCGAGCGGCGCTTTCCCGGCATGGAGAAGAAATCGCGGGCCGTGACGATCTCCACCGATCTGATCTACGATGTCCTGCGCCGCCACGAGCCGGATCATGTCCTCCTTCAGGCGGCGCGGGCCGATGCCGCGACCGGTCTGATGGATCTTCGCCGCCTCTCCGATCTCCTGACACGCATTCGGGGGCGAATCGTGCATCATGAACTCGAGCGTGTGTCGCCGCTGGCGGTGCCGATCCTGCTGGAGATCGGGCGGGAGCCTGTCTTCGGCGAGGCGGGCGACGCCATGATCGCCGAGGAGGCGGAACGGCTCATGGCCGAGGCAAAAAGGTGAGGCAGAGGGCAAGGATCGATGAAAGCTGGTGCGCTGGCGAGGTCGGACAGGGAGCAAAGGAACGCGGCGCGGGTACATGCCGGCGCCATGATCCGCGTTACTTTCGCCGGCGAGGAACTCGACCTGCACCCTGCCGGGGCGATTTTCCTTCCCGGCCGGGAGATGCTGATCGTGGCGGACCTTCACCTTGAGAAATCGGCGGCCTTCGCCGCGCGCGGTCAGATGCTGCCGCCCTACGAGACGCTCGAAACCCTGCGCCGGCTGGCAGGGCTTGTCGGCGAGTTGCGACCGCGCCAGCTTGTTCTCCTCGGCGACAGCTTCCATTCGGCAATCGAGACCATCGGCGAGGCCGGACCGGCGCGCGAGGCGATCGAAGACCTCGGTCGGCGGAGCGAGATCATCTGGATCGCCGGCAATCATGATCCGGTGCCTCCGCTTCGGCTGCCCGGCCACTGGATCGAGAATATCCGGCTTGGCGAGTTGGTTCTCCGGCATGCGCCGGTCGACGATGGCTCATGCGAGATCGTTGGCCACCTCCACCCGGCGGCAAGGCTGGCGACGCGGGCGGGTTCGCAGCGCCGACGCTGTTTCGCGCTCGCCGGAAGGCGGTTGCTGATGCCGGCCTTCGGGACGCTGACGGGGATGGTGGACCTTGCCGATCCCACGATCCGGCGTTTCGTTCTCGAAACGGAAGTGCGGGTCTTCATGCTGTGCCGGCAGGGGCTTATCGAAATGCCGCTGTCGGCCTGCGCACGCTGATCAATCCCGACGGAAAACGAGGTTGGCCATCCAGCCCATCATCACCGCCATCAGCACCGTGAAAAGCCCGTAACCCCACGCCTCGGTGCGGGCGGCATTGGCGACGAAGGCGTCGAAGCCGACCTTGCGGACGACGAAGCCGGCCTGAGCCGTCTTCAGCGGTAGGCCTTCCGCCAGCACGGTGAGGTTGACGAGATACAGCCCCGTCGGAGCCGTCGCCGGGAGGACGACGCGCGCGGTGAAAAGATTGGGTCGGATCATCGTGATCGATTTCGGATCCTCGATGAGGCCGCGTTCGTCCCGCCGCAGACGCAGGAGGGCGTTCCGGAAGCCGAAATCGTCGGCGTCGCGCCGGCCCGGCTGGGCATCGGGCTTCGGCAGGAAAAACTCAAGACCGAGCTGGAGCTTCTCGCGCACGGCTTCGTCGACCACGGTTGTGAGCGGCCGCGACGACAGGATCGAGAAGAACAGCGGGATCTTCGCGTATTTCTGGCGGTCGTCAGTCAGCCAGATTGGGCCGAACTTTCCCTTCCTTTGAACCGTCACCTCGCCCGTCGGCCCCTGCACCTGCGCGACGATGTCATAACCACCTGTCCGCGCGATGGTCCTCGCATCACGTTCGATCAGGCCGAACACGGTGATTTCCGCCCCGGTATAGGTCGAAGTGATCGCGACTTCGCGTGTCGACAGCGCGAGGATCAGGTCCTCTGCCTGCGCCGGTATGGAAGATGCCAGAAGGGCCAGCCCCAGCGCCGCGGCAAGGCGCCGGCGGAAACCTGCCAAGGTCGTGGGCGACCGTCTCATCGGTCCAGAACCGTCGCGTTGATCGAGTAGAGATCCTGCGGCGCGCCGATGATATCGAACGCGAAGCGGACGCCGACGATCAGGATCAGGAGAGCCAGCAGAAGGCGGAACTGCTCGCCCTTGAGCGCCTGCCCGGTGCGTGCGCCGAACTGGGCGCCGATCACGCCGCCGACGACCAGCGTCATAGCAAGAAGAACATCCACCGCCTGCGAGATCACGGCGTGCAACAGGGTGGCGACAATCATCGTTATGAGAATCTGGAACAGCGACGTGCCGACGACGACGGACGTGGGCACGCGGAAAAGGTAGATCAGCGCCGGGACGACCAGAAAGCCGCCGCCGATACCGAGAACCGTGCCGATAAAACCGATAATAGCCCCGAGAACGATGAGTGGGATCACGCTCGTCGACATCTTCGAGCGGTGGAAGCGCATCGGGAACGGCATCCGTTCATACCAGCGATGTTCGCCGGCGTGGCGGAGAACCGCGGGCTTGCCCTTGCGCTGTTCCACAAGCGCGCCGATGCTTTCCACGAACATCAGGCAGCCGACCGACATCAGCAGCGTGACGTAGGACAGGGTGATGACAAGATCCAGATGGCCGAGCTTGCGCATCTGGTTGAAGAACAGCACCCCGGCGACGGTTCCCACAAGGCCGCCCGCGACCAGCACCGAACCCAGCTTGAGATCGAGCGCGCGTCGTCGCCAGTAGGTCAGCGATCCGGTAACGGAGGAAGCGGCGATGTGCACCGACGAGGTCGCGACAGCGACGGGCGCCGGCACACCGACGAAAATCAGCAGCGGCGTCAGCAGGAAGCCGCCGCCGACCCCGAAGAGACCGGAAATGAAGCCGATCGCTCCGCCCATGCCCAGAAGCAGGAACAGATTGAGCGGCAGTTCGGCGATGGGAAGGTAGAGCTGCATGGATCACCGCGGGGTGCCCGGCTTCTCCCCGCGAAACCGGTGTTTTGTTTTGACCCCGGCGTCCCGCTCCGTCAACCGTTAGCGGGCACTCTCAACCGTCGTAGCGCGGCGTGTGGCTTATGCGCCGCGCTTTTCGGCACGATCCCACGGCAGCACGTCGTTTGCCGCTGGGTTGGCGGGGGTAGGCTTGAAGGCCTTGGCCCGCGCGATTGCCTTGGCAAGCTGGTCCTTGGTCAGGCGCGCAGCGATATCGTCCCGCTTCTTGGCCGCGTCCTGGTCTCCCTGCGCGGCGGCAATGGCGAACCAGTGATAGGATTCGACGAGGTTCTGGCTCACGCCGAGACCGCGCGCGAACAGGATGGCGATATTGAACTGGCTATCTTTCACGCCGTGCTCGGCCGCGCGCTTGAACCAGAGTGCCGCACCGGCGTAGTCCGGCGTGCCCTGGACGCCCTCGGCGAGCAGGACGGCGGCATTGTGCATGGCAAGGACATGCCCCTGTGCCGCCGCACGATCGAACCACTGGAAGGCCAGTGCCGAGTCCTTCGCGATGCCCTTGCCTTCGCGATAAAGGCTCGCCAGCCGGTATTGCGAGGGCCCATGGCCCTGCGCCGCCGCCTGCTCGAACCAGCGCGCGGCGAGTTTCGGGTCCCGCGTGACGCCACGACCGTCGGCAAAGCGGGCGCCGATTTCGAAGATGGCTTCGGGGCGACCGTCGAGCGCGGCCTGCTTGAGCTTCTCGCTGCCCTTGAGGTTGCTGTCGGCGACGAGTTGTGTCAGCGCGGCCTTGCCGGTTTCGATCGGCTTCATCCCGGGATCGCCCGTCACGCTGCCGACGGTAGCGGGGTCGGTCTGCGTGATGGCGTTGCTGTCGGAGAGGCGCTGGCTGCGCTTCATCAACCCCTCGCCGAACGGGAGAGGCTGATGGATATCCGGGTTCGCCGGCTTTCCGCTGGTGCCCGTCGTCTGCGGCGCGTCCTTGTCCTTGGCCGGGCTCTCGGTCTCGCCCGACTTCTCGGGCACGGTCGTCTGTTCCTTCGGCAGCGGCACGGCCGGCTGGCTGATCGGCGCCTTGGTCTCGGGGGTCGAAGCATTGCGGATGGTCAGCACCTTGAGCGCGCCCAGCGAGAATACAAGGGCGGCGAGGCCGAGCAGGATCGGTTTGCGGGCCCGGGCGATGAAGCTGCCGCCGCTGGCGACCAGCTTCTGGCGGGATGCACTCTTTGCCGCCTTTTCGTCGTCGAGCGCGGCCTGGCTTTTCTCCGCGGCGACCTGTGCCGCCCGACGCGCCGCGGCGATGAAATTCGTGCGCGGGTCGCTGCTTTCGGGGAGCGCGTTCGCCTGGCCGGGCTGCATGCCGGGCTCGAGCGGCAGATCGCCGGTATCGGCCATTTCGTCGGACAGGGAAGGCGGCAACGGGCGGCTCGCCGACAGCGGCGGTTCGGTCCGCACGGCAGGTTGCGGCGCGGCAGAAGCGGTCGCGCGCGGGAGAACCGGCTCGGCCTTCGGCATCATCGGGGCTTCAGGCGCCCGGATCGACGCGGCCGCAGGGGCCCGTGACTGGTTCTCGATCTCGCCAAGGCGCGAAACCATCGTTTCGAGCGTCGCATGCAGGGCTTCGAGCGTCGTGCGGGTCCGCTTTTCCGCTTCGCTCTGGGCGCTCTTGAACTCGTTGAGATCCCGCTTGATCAGCAGCAGGCCTTCCGCCGCGAGCGTTTCTCCGGTCTCGTCGCGCGGCGCGTTGCGCAGGGCTTCCTGCGCCGCCTTCATCGCGGCTGTCTCGGCCGTTTCGCGCATGTCCTGCCGCGCCATGTCGATCTGGCTGAGAAGGTCGGAGAAGTTGCGCTCGAGCCCGTCGAATCCGGGGGAACTGTTGGCCACGCGATCGATGCGATGGGCCAGCCCGGCGATCTCGCCGTGCAGGTTGTCGAGCGCGGTGGAATCGCTGCGGGCGTTCTGAGCCTCGTCCATCCGCTTCGAAAGCTGTTCGAGCATCGCGACGAGCGGCGCATGATCTTCGCGCGCCGGCTGCTCTGCCATCCGGTCGAGCGAGGAACCGATCTTCTCGAGACGGCCGGTCAGCTTGTCGAGTCCGGCGAGAGGGGAACCGTTCGATTTGTCGAGAACCCGGTCGATCCGTTCGAGCCGGTCTGCAATGGTCTCGAGCTGGGGAAGGGGCTGCGCCTCCTTCGCCATTTTCTTCATGCTCTGGGCGATATCGGTGAGCTTGGTCTCGATTTTCGCCATCGCGGCGGAGGGGTCGAGCCGGTCGAGCCGCTCGGCCACATCCCGCACGGCGTCGAGAATCTGGCGATCGTCGCCCGGCAGCGGCGAGCGCTGGAACTTCTCGATCTGGCCGGAAATGGCCTCGATCTTCCTGGCAAGCCCCTCCAGCGGCTGCGAATTCGCAGCCTGGTCAACCAGCGTCTTGATCGCGGCGGTTTCCCGCTGCAGCTGCTCGAGGCGCGTCGGATCGACCGCCTCGGACATCAGATCGAGGCGCCGCGAGATGTTTCCGACCTCCTGCGCGAGGCGGTCGTTATTCCGGGTGCCGGCGACTTCGCGCATCACCGCCCGCACGTCCTCGTGCAGACGCTCGAGCGGTTCGCTCAGGCGATCCGGCAGCGAATCTGCCCCGTTGCGGCCGATGCGGTCCGCCATGCGGCCGACGGCTTCCTCGACCATCCGCACGAGCCGCTGCGGCGACAGCTCCTCGACGCTGGCCGACAGCGAGGCGAGATCGCGGCGCAATGCCAGGATCGAATCCTGCGGCCGCTCGCCCCATTCCTGGATGCGGTTCGAAAGTTCAGTCAGCCGCTCCTGCAGGCGGTTCGCCTCGGGGCGCGGTTCGGAGCGCATGTCGTCGATCCGGTGCAGCAGAAGATCGAGCTGCTGACGGATGGATTCAATGTGCGCCGGCGCCTCGGCGGACGGGCGAGCGGATGGGGCGGGGGGCGTGCCGGGCGAATCGAGATCGCGCTGGCGGGCCTCGACTTCCGCAAGGGTGCGGCTGAACGCGGGGTCTTCGTCGAAGCGCGAAACGCCGGCCGGTGCCGGGGCAGCCGATGCCGAAGCGGTATGGCGGTTGAGCGCCGCGAGAAGCGTATCGAGACGCGGGTCCTGTATCGCGCCGGCAGGCGGCACGCGAGGCGGTGTCAGCGCCTCGATCTTCTGCTCAAGCGCGCGCAGCACCTCGGCGCCCGCATCGCGCGGAGCGCCGGGAACGGCACGTGCGGCTTCGAGGCGTTCGATCGCCTTCACGGCACGCTCGATAAGATCAAGAACGGGAGCATCGTCGCTGTCCTCGGCGAAGCGCGACAGCGCGGTCATCGCGCTGCGCCCGCCCAGACGGTCAAGGCGTTCGCCGAGATTGGCGATCCGGGATTGGCGACGGCGGGGCGTGCGACCGGTGGTACGGGACGGCTGATAATCCTCGCCGTCATCCTCGTCGTCGAGGCTTCCGGCGAGCACCTGATTGAGCCACTGGCCCACGGAAAGGCCGGAGCGATGGGCGGCCTCCACCGCCTGTTCCCGGATATCCGGATCGATCCCCCGAACGCTCCACGGCATTGCATTCGCCATTTTTTAGGCCCCGCTCCCGTTGCCGCGCTTGCTGCGGCGAATCCTGTGAAGGAAGCCCGAATCACTGCAGCCAGCGCGCGGTTCTTCCCTTGCCGGCGAGCATTTCCTGTTATGGTAAATTTGGGGTTAACCGCTGGGCCAAAATTGACCGGCTTTGGCACAACCAGGCGGGAATTGCCGACCGGAAGGTATTTTGCAACCTAGAATTAATCATGATGAGGCCAGTGCCTCGCCAGAGAGAGCCGGAACACCCGTTCAACCTGCGGAATGGGCGCGCTCGGGGCGCTTGCGAATCGCTTCTTCTTTTGCAAGCTGTTCTAGAGAATCCTCGGCCTCCATGATGAGAATGCAAAGAATGGATTTCAGGACTTCGGTTTCAGGAGAATGAAGCCTGTCCTTTATGATGAACGAGAAATCGATAATACTTTTGCATAGATCGCGTTCGTCCAACATTTTTTCCCCGATATCGAAGCGTTGCTGCGGTAGACGCTGGATGGTTGCGGAATAGGGCGTGAAAAATCCTGATATCTGTGAAGCCAAAAATGGCTTCGGTTGAATCGATCCACAATCATAGCTTGTAAAATTATACGTACGCAATCGAAACGTTTAATTAGGAAACTACAACTAGAGGTGGTAATACCAAGCGCATTCCGCACTTGGATGTAAGCCAGAAAGGTGCCTCACATGGCCTCCATCGCTCTCACGTCCGGCATTCGCCAGTCTCTTTCCGCCCTCCAGCTCATCACGCAGCAGCAGGACCAGCAGCAGCTGCGTCTGGCGACCGGCAAGAAGGTGAACTCGGCGATCGACAATCCCGTCAGTTTCTTCACGGCCTCGGGTCTCAACAACCGCGCCAACGATCTTAACAGCCTTCTCGACTCGATCGGCCAGGCCACCAAGGTCCTCGATGCCGCCGACAAGGGCATTCAGGCGCTCACGAAGCTGGTCGAAAGCGCTCAGGGCGCGGCCCGTCAGGCGTTGCAGTCGACCTCGCTCACCAACAAGGTCGTCGGCATCGAGAACGACCTGACGGCCTCGACACTGCTGACCTCGGCAACCGCGGGCACCTTCACCGCCGGCAAGGTGATCAAGGTCAACGGCACCACCGTGCTGACGGTTGCGGCCGGTTCGACCGTCCAGAACCTGATCGACGGCATCAATTCGAACACGACGCTGAATCCGGCCGGCTCCGCGCTCAAGGTGCAGGCTTCGCTCGACAGCTCGGGCAACCTGAAGATCGAGGCGCTCGACGGTGCCGCACTCGCGGTGACGACGGACGATGCGGCCTCTACCCTGACCGGCCTGTTCGGCACGGGCGTGACGACGACTTTCGCTTCCACCACCAACAACCAGACCCGCAAGGATCTCGCCACGCAGTTCGATTCGCTGCGCTCGCAGATCGACCAGCTCGCGGCGGACTCGGGCTACAATGGCACGAACCTGCTCGACTCGGGGTCGCTGAAGGTCCAGTTCAACGAGACGAACACGGCCTCGATCACGATCTCGGGTGTCAAGTTCAACGCTTCCGGCCTGACGATCGCCGTTTCGACCAACAACTTCCAGTCGGACAAGGATATCACCGACGCGTTGACCAACCTGACGAACGGGCTCGCCAAGCTCCGTTCCCAGTCTTCCACCTTCGGTGCCAACCTCTCGGTCGTGCAGACCCGGCAGGACTTCACCAAATCGCTGATCGACACGCTCCAGACCGGCGCCGACAGTCTTGTCCTTGCCGACCAGAACGAGGAGGCGGCGAAGCTCGTCACCCTCAACACCCGTCAGCAGCTCGCGAACACGGCGCTCAGCCTCGCGAACCAGGCGCAGCAGGGCGTGCTCCGCCTGTTCTGATCCCGGCAAATCGGACCCGAAAACCGGGGGCGACGCCACAGCGTCGCCCCCATTTTTCGTTTAGGCTGCAGAAACCGGTTGTGTTTGACCGCAAATTTGCGAGCCTTCCGCAAATCAGCGCTTGCCAGGAAAGAAGATAGTTTATATATGAACAATAGAGGCGACACTTGAGCCGCCCGGTAAACATGCGCCGTGATGGCGCTCAGAGGAGAAACGCCATGCCGAGCTATCGCGCACCCGTCGCGGATGTCAGCTTCCTGCTCAATGACGTGTTCGGGATCGAGAAATACGGCAATCTCCCCGGCTTCTCCGATCTTTCACCTGATATGCTGGAGGCGATACTCTCCGAAGGGGCCAAGCTGTGCGAGGAAATGCTCCAGCCGCTCAACCGTTCGGGTGACCTCGAAGGGTGCAAGCGCCATGACGATGGGCGTGTGACGACGCCGAAGGGCTTCAAGGAAGCCTACGAGGCCTACACCGGCGGCGGCTGGGTTGGGCTCTCCGCCGATCCGGAATACGGCGGGCAGGGGCTGCCATATACGGTTGGCGCCATCATCAACGAATTCTCGTCCTCGGCCAACATGGCCTTCTCGATGTATCCGGGCCTGACGATGGGCGCGATCGCCGCGCTGCATACGCATGCGAACGGCGAGATCAAGGCGACCTATCTTCCCAAGATGATCGAGGGCATTTGGTCCGGCACCATGAACCTCACGGAGCCGCATTGCGGCACGGATCTCGGTCTCATCAAGACCAAGGCAGCCCCGCAGGGCGATGGGTCCTACAAGATTTCCGGCACCAAGATCTTCATTTCCGCCGGCGAGCAGGACCTGACGGAAAATATCATCCACCTCGTGCTCGCCCGTATTGAGGGGGCGGCGGAGGGCGTGAAGGGCATCTCGCTGTTCGTGGTGCCGAAGTTCCTGCCGAAGGCGGATGGTTCGGTCGGTGCGCGCAACGCGGTCTCCTGCGGCTCGATCGAGCACAAGATGGGCATCCACGGCAATTCGACCTGTGTGATGAACTACGATGGCGCGACCGGCTGGCTCGTCGGCGCCGAGAACAAGGGCCTCAACGCCATGTTCGTGATGATGAACGAGGCCCGCCTCGGCGTCGCGATCCAGGGGCTGGCCCAGTCGGAAGCCGCCTATCAGAACGCGGTTGCCTATGCGAGGGATCGCATCCAGGGCCGCGCGCTCACCGGCACCAAGGAGCCGGCGAAGGCGGCCGACCCGATCATCGTCCATCCTGACGTGCGCCGCACGCTGCTTTCGATCCGCGCGTTCAACGAAGCGGCGCGCGCACTCGTTCTGTGGACCGCGCTCAAGAGCGATGTCGCCCACCGCTCGGGTGACGAGAAGGCCCGGCAGGAAGCGGACGATCACCTCGGCCTGATGACTCCGGTGCTCAAGGGCGTTCTCACCGATGTCGGCTTCGACAATGCCGTCAAGGCGCAGCAGATGTTCGGCGGCCACGGCTACATCGAGGAATGGGGCATGAGCCAGTTCGTGCGCGATGCCCGCATCGCCATGATCTACGAGGGTGCGAACGGCATCCAGGCGCTCGACCTCGTCGGCCGCAAGCTCCCGCGTGACGGCGGCCGCGCCGTGATGAGCTTCTTCAACGAGGTGAAGGGCTTCATCAAGGCCAACGAGGCCGACGAGAGCCTCAAGCCGCTCCTCGGCGCGCTCGGCAAGTCGCTCGGTCATCTCCAGCAGGCGACGATGTGGTTCATGCAGAATGCGATGGCGAACCCCGATAACGCCGGCGCGGGCTCGACCGATTACATGCATCTGCTCGGCCTTGTCGCGCTCGGCTACATGTGGGGTCTTCAGGCCAAGGCCGCGCAGGTGAAGCTCGCCGAAGGTGCCAATGGTGACGCCGAGCGCCTCGAAACCAAACTCGTCCTTGCGAAGTTCTTCGCTGAGCGCGTGCTGCCGGAAACGGGTGCGCAGCTTGCGCGGATTTCATCCGGCTCCGCGACCATCATGGGGCTTCCGGCAGACCGGTTCTGAGTAAGCGCCCGCTTTGCGGCGGGGATATTTCAAGCCGCGGGTGCAACCCTCGGCTGGGCCAGACAACAGGAGAGTTCGATGACGGACGCCTTTATCTACGACCACGTGCGCACGCCGCGCGGCAAGGGCAAGGCCGATGGCGCGCTCCATGAGGTGACGGCGGTTCGCCTCGCCGAGACCGCGCTGCGCGCGATCCAGAAGCGCAACGAACTCGATGTGAAGACCGTGGATGACGTCATCCTCGGCTGCGTCGATCCGGTGGGCGAGGCTTCCGCCGATATCGCCCGCTCGGCGGCGATCGCGGCCGGTTACGGCGAGAGCGTGCCGGGCATCCAGATCAACCGCTTCTGCGCCTCGGGTCTCGATGCCGTGGCGGCCGCTGCGGCGCAGGTGATGGCGGGCCAGAAGGATATGGTGATCGGCGGTGGTGTCGAGAGCATGAGCCGCGTCGGTATGGGCGCCTCGGGTATGCTGCCGGCGGTCGACCCTTCCGTCGCGATCCCCTCGTACTTCTCGCCGCAGGGCGTCGCGGCGGATTTGATCGCCACGAAATACGGCTTTACGCGCGATGACGTCGATGCCTTCGCGGTCGAGAGCCACAAGCGCGCGGCCAAGGCCTGGGAGGAGGGGCGTTTCTCGAAGTCCGTCATTCCGGTCAGGGATATCAACGGCCTGACGATCCTCGGCAAGGACGAGACGATCCGCCCCAACGCCGACATGCAGACGCTTGGCGGCCTCAAGCCCTCCTTCGTGATGATGGGCGAGCAGGGCGGCTTCGACGCAGTGGCGATCCAGGGCCACCCGGAAGTCGAGAAGATCAACCACGTCCATCACGCCGGCAATTCCTCCGGCATCGTCGACGGCGCCGCCGCCGTGCTGGTCGGCTCGAAGGCAGCCGGCCGCAAGGCCGGACTGAAGCCGCGCGCCCGTATCCGGGGGTTCGCGACGCTCGGCTCCGATCTCGCGCTGGTGCTGACCGGTCCGGTCGACGTCACCGAGAAGCTGCTCGCGCGCACGAAGATGTCGATCAAGGACATCGACCTCATCGAGATCAACGAGGCCTTCTCGGCCGTCGTGCTGCGCTACCTGCAGGCCTTCGACATCGACCCGGCCAAGGTCAATCCCAACGGTGGTGCCATCGCGATGGGGCATCCGCTCGGCGCGACCGGCGCGATGATCCTCGGCACGGTGATCGACGAACTCGAACGCCGTGACCTCTCGACCGGCCTTGTCACCCTCTGCGTTGCCCACGGCATGGGCACGGCAATGATTGTGGAGCGGGTGTGATGCCCAAGCTCGATCTTTCCGCAATTCCGGTGGCCAGGGGGACAGGCTATCCGCCGGAATTCGCCGGCAAGCTCGCGGGGCGCTCGTTCCAGCGGCTCGGCGAAGCCGGCGGGTTGACGCAGTTCGGGGCCAACCTCGTCACGCTCGCGCCCGGTGCATGGGCGTCGCAGCGCCACTGGCACGAAGTGGAGGACGAGTTCGTGATGGTGCTTTCCGGCGAACTCGTGCTGATCGAGAACGAGGGCGAGACCGTGCTCCGCGCCGGCGATTTCGCCACCCACAAGGCCGGTGTCGCGAACGGGCATCATCTCGTCAACCGTTCGGGAGCGGAGGCGACGTTTCTCGTCGTGGGAACACGCGCGGCGACGGAGAGGGCGCATTACCCGGATATCGACATGGCTGCGTTCAAGGATGAGAGCGGATTCCGCTTCACCCGGCGCGACGGCACAGCTTTTTGATCCCAATGACGGAGGCCGCTTCGGCTGGCCGGGAGGAAGAACCGATGAAACTCACCAATTTCCGCTTCGAGACCGACGCTGACGGCATCGCCCTCCTCACCTGGGACATGCCGGAGCGCTCGATGAACGTCATCACGCAGGGTGTGATGACTGATCTGGCGGCGGTCATCGACCACGTCACAAAAACGGAAGCCATCAAGGGCTGCGTCATCACCTCCGGCAAGGATGCCTTCTCGGGCGGCGCCGATCTGACGATGCTCTCGAGCCTCGGCCCGGAATACAGGAAGCGCGTCAAGTCCGAAGGCGAGGAAGCCGCGATGCGCTTCTTCTTCGACGCTTCCGCCAGCCTTTCGCAGCTCTACCGGCGGCTCGAGACCTGCGGCAAGCCGTTCGCGGCGGCAGTGCATGGCACTTGCCTCGGTGGCGCGTTCGAACTGGCGCTGTCCTGCCATTTCCGGGTGGTGTCGGACAGCGACAAGACCCGCGTCGGCCTGCCCGAGATCAAGGTCGGCCTGTTCCCCGGAGCCGGTGGCACCCAGCGCGTCGCGCGTCTTATGCAGACCGGTGACGCGCTCCAGATGCTGTTCAAAGGCGACCAGATCAAGCCGGCTCAGGCGAAGGCGATGAACCTCGTTCACGCCGTCGCGCCGCGTGAGGAAATCGTCGCCAAGGCGAAGGAGTGGATCAAGGCCGGTGGTTCCGCCAAGGCGCCGTGGGATGTCGAGGGCTTCAAGAACCCGTCGAACAAGGTCCATTCGCCGGCCGGCATGATGATCTGGCCGCCGGCCAACGCCATCTACCGCCGCGAGACGCAGGACAATTACCCCGCCGCCAAGGCGATCCTTCAGGCGGTCTATGAAGGCCTGCAACTGCCGATGGATCTCGCGCTGCGCGTCGAGAGCCGCTATTTCGCCCATATCCTCCGTACGCCGGAGGCGGCGGCGATGATCCGCTCGCTCTTCATCTCCAAGGGCGAACTGGAGAAGGGCGCGCGCCGGCCGGCCGGTGTGCCGCCGACCAAGATCCGCCGTGTCGGCATCGTCGGCGCCGGTTTCATGGGCGCGGGCATCGCTTATGTCTCCGCGCAGGCGGGCCTCAATGTCGTGCTGGTCGATCGCGATCAGGAAGCGGCGGACAAGGGCAAGGCCTATTCGCACAAGCTGATGAGCGATCAGGTGATGAAGGGCCGCGCCAAGACCGCCGACCGCGACGCACTGCTGGCCCGCATCCATGCGACGCCGGATTACAACGCTCTGAAGGGTTGCGATCTCGTCGTCGAGGCCGTGTTCGAGGATCGCGCGGTCAAGGCCGAGGTGATCAGGAAGGTTCAGGCCGTCATCGGCCGGCGCACCATTTTCGCCTCCAACACCTCGACGCTTCCCATTTCTTCCCTGGCCGAGAATTTCGAACGCCCGAGCCAGTTCATCGGCGTGCATTTCTTCTCGCCGGTCGAGAAGATGCTGCTGGTCGAGGTCATCCTCGGTCGGCGCACCGGCGACCGCGCGCTGGCGACCGCGCTCGATTTCGTCCGCGCCATCCGCAAGACGCCCATCGTCGTCAACGATTGCCGCGGCTTCTTCGCCAACCGCTGCGTGCTCAACTACATCCGCGAAGGGCATCTGATGCTCGCCGAGGGCGTGCCGCCGGCGATGATCGAGAACATGGCCAAGAAGGCCGGCATGCCGGTCGGGCCCCTGTCGCTCAACGACGAGGTCGCGCTCGATCTCGGCTGGAAGATCCTCCAGGCCACCAAGAAGGACCTCGGCGAGGCCGCGATCGACCTGCGTCAGGAAGCGCTTCTGAAAACGATGGTCGTCGATCTCGACCGTCTCGGCCGCAAGAACGGCAAGGGCTTCTATGATTACGCGCCGAGTGGCAAGACGCTGTGGCCGGGCCTCGCCGATCTCCAGAAGGTGAAGCTCGATGCCGATACCCTCGACCGGCAGGAACTCGTCGATCGCCTGCTGGCGGTGCAGGCGCTCGAAGCCGCTCGCACGGTCGAGGAAAAGGTCATCACCGACGTGCGCGAGGCCGATGTCGGCGCGATCCTCGGCTTCGGATTCGCGCCCTACACCGGCGGCCCGCTCTCCTACATCGACCGGATGGGCGTGAAGGCCTTCGTCGCCCTCTGCGAGAGACTCGCGGCGAAGCATGGCGACCGCTTCAAGCCGAACAAGCTGCTGCGCTCGATGGCTCGCAAGGGCGAGAGCTTCTACGGCCGGTTCAACCCGCACAAGGCGGCGGCGTGACATCGCTTCCTCGAACGGCATGACGCTCCGAACGTCGGCGCATGCCGGTGTTCGCAAGCGTGAATGTGCGCCCGAGCTTATGCGAGGAAACCCCGTGAATCCGGGCATCTGGATACGCGGGAAAGGATAGACCATGAACCTCTGGTTCCGTGTTCTCTGGCTTTTCCTCACCGCGCCCTTCCGGGCGCGGATCGAGGCGCCGTTCGGGGTCTCGCGGCTCAATTTCCGTGTCTGGCCGCTTGATCTCGACACCAACCTGCATCTCAACAACGGTCGCTACCTCACCATCGCCGATCTCGGCCGGGCGGACCTCCTGACCCAGACCGGGCTCTGGCGGAACGTCTTGCGGGAAGGGCTGCTGCCGATGCTTTCCGGCAGCGCCATCCGCTATCGCCGGGAGTTGAAGCCGTTTCAGGCTTTTACGCTGGAATCGCGGATTGTCTGCTGGCGTGCGACGACCTTCGTGATGGAGCATCGCTTCGTCACAACGGGCAGGGACGGCGAGCCGGTGACAGCCGCCATCGCATTGGTCCGTGGCGGGCTTTATTCGCGCAAGCAGCGCCAGTTCGTGCCGGCGGCGCGGCTCGTTGAAATGGCCGGCTATTCCGGGCCTTCGCCGGAATTCGCGCCCGAGATCGAGGCGTTTCTCGCGGTGGAACAGGGGTTGAGGGACCGCTGATTGCGCGGGCCATTGACCGGAGAGCACCCCGAGCGATCTATTGGGGAATACCCGATATCAGGAAGGTTTCCCCGTGCCTCGCAGGATCGACTATCTCTTCACGCTTCAGAGCCCCTGGGCCTATCTCGGCTCGGCGCCGTTTCATGCGTTGGTGAAGCGTCACGGCGTGAGCGTTCGTTATCGACCGGTCATGCTCGGGGATGTGTTCTCGGAGACCGGTGGCCTGCCGCTCGTCAAACGGCATCCGGTTCGGCAGGCGTACCGGCTCGTCGAACTCCAGCGCTGGCGGGCCTTCCGCAAGGTGCCGCTGACGCTCAAGCCCAAGGGCTTTCCATTCGATGCCTCCCTGGCCGACTGCGCCGTGATCGCCGTGCAGGAGGCTGGTCGTTCGCCGGAAGCCTACCTCGCCGCCGCGCACCGAGCGGTCTGGGCGGAGGATCGCAACCTCGGCGGCGCGGAGGAGGTCGGTAAGATCCTCAAGGCAGTGGGGGAGGATGCGCCGTCGATCCTCGCAGCGGCATCCAGTGATGCGATCCGCGCGGCCTATGCCGCCAATCGCGAATGGGCGCTCGAAACCGGCGTGTTCGGCGCGCCGAGCTATGTGCTCGACGGCGAGATCTTCTGGGGGCAGGACCGGCTGGATCTGCTCGATGCCGCCCTGGCGTCCTGCCGTCCAGCCTATCGGCCGAACGGCGACGCGTGAAGATTATCCCTTGGCGATGAGGCGTCGGAGCTTCGCTTGCCGCACCTGCGGCGTCTCCTTGCTGTCGAGCGTTCCGAAGAACTGGCCCTGCGCGTCCATCAGGTAGATGGTCGCGGTGTGGTCCATCGTGTAGCCGGACGGGGTTTCCACCTTGCGGTAGATTGCCCGGTAGGCCCGCGCGACGTTCGCCAGTTCCTGCTCGTCCTTCGGCACGAGGCCGACGATCCGCGGATCGAACGAGCCGGTGTATTCCTTCAGCAGCGCGGCCGTATCGCGCGCCGGATCGACGGTGATGAAATAGATGCGGAAGTCCTTTGTGATCTCGCCGAGGGCAGTGAGATCGTTGGTGATCTCGAGCATCGAGGTCGGGCAGACGTCCGGGCAGTTGGTGAAGCCGAAGAACAGCGCGAAGGGGCGCCCGTTGAGCTTCTCGCTGTCAATGACGCTGCCATCGGCGGCAGCGAGCCGGAAGGGGCCGCCAATGCTGGCGACCCCGCTGCCACCGTCCGGCTTCGGTGCGAGGAGCAGATACAGCATCGCCGCCGTCAGAACGGCGATGCTCCCCCAGGCAACGAGGCGGACCAGCTTCAGCGTATTCATGACTTTGGTGCTCCATGGCCACCATGGTGTTCCGAGCCCGATTTCGCGCCCAGGTTCTCGATCTTGTATTCCACCGGAACGCGGCCCGCCTTCTCGAAGACGAGTTCGCCCTTGACGCTCTCGCCTTCCTTGAGCTGCCGCTTCAGTTCGATGAACATGACGTGGTAGCTGCCGGGCTTCAGTTCGACTGCTTGTCCCGGCTTGATTTCGAGGCCCTTCTCAAGAGCCCGCATCTTCATCACGCCGCCATCCATCTTCATCTCGTGGATCTCGACGACCCCCGAGGCCTCGAAGCTGCCGCCGACAAGACGGTCGGCTTCCTTGCCGGCATTGGTGATCTTCATGAACCCGCCGGCGACTTTGGCGCCGCCGGGCGTGGCGCGCGACCACGGATGGTCGATGCGGAGGTCGCCCTTCTTGTAATCATGCGCGGCGGCGGGAACCGCGAGAAGGGAAACAAGCGCGAAGGCGCTGGCGCAGCGGCGCGCGCGCAAGGGGATATTGGTCCGGAACATGGGAAATTCCTGTCAGTTGAGAGGGAAAACGGCGGAGGGTCAGACCGCCGCCGGTGGTCCTCTCGACCAGGGCAGGAGACGGAGGCCGGAATCGACCGGCAGGACTTCGCCGTTCGGGGCGGCGGCACCGGTGATCACGGGGGCAACAAGCGCGAAAGCCTGCGGCGGCGCCAGCGCGACGGGAACGACAAGGCAGCAGGAATCGCAATCGTGATCGTGCTGCGGGCCATCCGCCGGCTGGCCGGATGGCAGGCAGAGCGCGATCTTCACAAGCCCCTCGGGGGCCGCGAGGCGCGCGCCGCCGGCACGGGCGGAGGCAATGCCGGATAGGGCAAACAGCGCGCAGACGAGCGGGACCAAGATGGTCCGCAGCAATCCGGCGCTGGATGACGTTGTTCTCATGGGCGATCTGTAGCCCGGCCCGAACCGCGCGGCAAGGTGCGGCTCTACGGCGCGGCTATTCCGCGGCCTGGCCCGAGCGAAGCCGCAACTGGGTGAGCAGCGCCCGCAATGCCGGCGGGCGGACCGGCTTGTTGAGGAATTCCAGCCGTTCTGCCTGCGCCTTGTCGCGGATTTCGGGCGAGCGGTCGGCCGTGATCAGCACGGCCGGCAAGGTGGAGACGAACTGCCGGCGAAGCATTTTCACCGCGTCGATGCCGTTCTCTTCATCGAGCTGGTAATCGACCAGCGCGATCTCCGGCCAGACATGCACGGCCTTCAGGTTCTGGAGGGCCTCCGCCGCATCCTTGGCGGTGACGACCGTGCACCCCCATCCCGAGAGCATCCGACTCATGCCGTCGAGAATCGCCGGCTCGTTGTCGATCACGACGACCTTGAGCCCGGAGAGGGGAGAGTAGGACGCGACCGGTTGCGGCATGGCGGTGGCGACTTTGGGGGCAAGGTCGCGCCGGCCGGAATGGGGAACCGAAACGGCGAAGACCGTGCCCTTGCCGGCGCGCGACGCGAGATCGAGCTTCAGGTCGAGGACCTTGATGATGCGCTCGACGATCGACAGCCCGAGCCCGAGCCCGCGCTCGATGCGCGCGCCCTGTTCGAGGCGCTGGAATTCCTTGAATACTGCCTTCTGCTTGCTTGCGGGGATGCCGATACCGGTGTCGTAGACGAGAATCTTGAGCGTCGTCGCTCCGCGCCGGATGCCGACGAGGACCCGGCCTGTCACCGTGTACTTGATCGCGTTGGAGATCAGGTTCTGCAGAACGCGGCGCAGCAGGCGCCGGTCGGAGTTCACCATCAGCGAGCAGGGCATCACGGTCAACCGGATGCCCTTGGCCGCCGCGACCGGCTCGAATTCGATCTGGAGCTGGCTCAACAGCTCGCCGATCGAGAAGGTCGTCAGCTCGGGCTGGAGCTTGCCGGCATCGAGGCGCGAGATTTCGAGCAGCGCGGAGAGGACATCCTCGACCGCGTTGAGGGAAATCTCGACATTGCCCGCGAGCTCGACCTGATCCGTGCCTCGCAGCGCTTCGCTGAGCGCGGTCGAATAAAGGCGGGCGGCGTTGAGCGGCTGGATGATGTCGTGGCTCGCTGCGGCAAGGAACCGGGTCTTGGAGGCATTGGCTTCATCCGCCTCCAGCTTGGCGCGGGCGAGTTCCTTGTTCGCCTGCATCAGTTCCTCGGTGCGCTTTTTCACGCGGCGTTCGAGCGTGGCGTTGGCGTCTTCCAGCGCCTTCTCGACCGCAACGGCATCGGTGATATCCGAGTAGGTGGTGACGAGGCCCCCGTCCGGGAGGTGGTTGGAGCGGATCTCCAGCACCCGGCCGGAGGGCGACAGCCGCAGGCGCTGCGGCACCGTTTCCCGGACGAGCGCGAGAATGCGCTGGGCGATCACATCCGCCGAGCTGGATTTTCCGTAGAGGCCGCGACGCGTGTTGAAGGCGATGATCTCGTCCATTCCGACCCCGAAGCGCACGAGATGGGGCGGCAGGTTGAACAGGTCCTGGAACGCGCGGTTCCAGCACATCAGCCGCAATTCCTGATCGAAGACCGTCACGCCTTGCCGCGTGTGGTCGAGGCCGTGCTGGAGGAGCGTTCGTGAATACTGGATCGCGGCCGAGGCATCGTCGAGCAGCTTGAGCGCAGCCTCGGTCGAGACGTTCCGCCGCCGCAGCATCAGCGACAGGACGAGGCGCGACGAGGCCGCCCCGATCGCCGAAGCCAGCAGCTGTTCCGCGAACCGGATCGTATGCGCATCCGCCTCCTGTCCTGGCGTGATGACGCTGCCCTGCTGCTTCTCGAACGAGTGGAACGCGCGTTCCGTCCGCTCGTCGCCGAGATAGCGGGCGACGGTCGAGCGTAGATCGTCGACGCTGACGGAACTGCGCCACAGCTTGAAGGCCGGACCGGTCGCCGTGGCCTCCGGTCCCGTGAAAAGGCTCGCCTGCAACCGTTCGATCGGGCTGGCATCGCGCAGGAACGAGAAGGCGATCAGCGCCAGGGTATTCAGGAGCAGCGAAATCGCCACGCCCTGGACGAGGGGCGGCACGTTTGCCGCCATCAGGCGATGTGGGGCAAGGAAGGTGATGCCCATCGGCCCGTCATGCACGAAATGGGCGAGATAGCCGCCTTCGCCCGCGAGCGTCGGCAGGAAGAGAAGGTAGAGCCAACTGAGAAACCCGACGCTCAGCCCGGCGACCGCGCCGGCGGCGTTCGCGCGTTGCCAGAAGAGCCCCAGGAAAAAGGCCGGAACGAGCTGCGCGATTGCCGCGAAGGACAGAAGGCCGATCGAAGCGAGCGCTGCTTTTTCCGAACTTCGATAATAGAGAAAGCCGAGAAAGAGGATGACGACGACCGCGATGCGCCGGATCGTCAGCACCGTCTGCACCATGTTGGGGCTCACCGCGGTCTCGGCGGCGTTGTCGTTCATCAGGTCCTTCGGGCGCAGGTCCGTGCGACGCAGCAGGAACGGAACCGCCAGATCGTTCGAGATCATGATGCCGCAGGCAACGGATTCGACGATCACCATCGCCGTCGCCGCCGAGAGCGCGCCGATGAAGGCGACGAGCGCGATCGCGCCCGCATCGGCGTGGAGCGGCAGGGAAAGAACCATGAAGTCGCGGTCGATGCCCTCCTTCTGCGGAAACGTGACGAGCCCCGCGAGCGCGATCGGAATGACGAAGATATTGATCGCGACCAGATAGGCCGGGAACTGCCAGGCGACCTGGCGGAGGTCGCGCGCGTCGCGGTTTTCGACCACCATCACGTGGAACTGCCGCGGCAGGAGAAAGATCGCGCAGGCCGCGAGCAGGGTTGTCGTGGTCCAGACCCAGGGGTTGGGCGGCGTCGCGAGCATGGCTGCCGCGGCCGGGACATCCTTCGCCTTCGTGAAGAGATCGTGGAAACCGTCGAACATGAAGTAAGCCACGAAGATGCCGACCGCGAGGAAGGCAACGAGCTTGACGAGCGATTCCGCTGCGACGGCCAGCATCAGCCCGTTCTGGTTCTCGGTCGCGTCGATGTGGCGGGTGCCGAACGCGATCGCGAAGGCGGCGAGAACGATGGTGACGAAGAGCGATACGTCGCCGAGAGCCGCAAGGCCGCCAAAATGCGGCACATAGCCGAACTGTCGGAAGACGATGATTTCGAGCGAAGCTGAAATCGCCTTCAGTTGCAGCGCGATATAGGGGACGGTGCCGACGACGGCGATCACCGCGACGAGCGCCGCGACCTTGCCGCTCTTGCCGTAGCGCGCGCCGATGAAATCCGCCACCGAGGTGATGCGCTGCGACTTCGCGATATGCGTGATGCGCGCGATCAGCGGCAGGCCGAGCAGGATGCCGATCAGCGGGCCGAGATAGATGGGGAGGAAGTCGAGTCCGGCGTGGGACGCAAGGCCGACCGAGCCGAGGAACGTCCACGAAGTGCAATAGACGGCCAGCGTCAACGCGTAGACGGTGGAGCGCGCCCGGCCCTGCAGAAGGAAGCCGCCGCGCGTATCGCCATAGTAGGCGATCGCGAACAGGGCGAGCAGATACAGCATCGCCGAAACGAGCGCGACCCAGCCTGTAAGCATTCCCGGTCCTGTCTGCCGTCCTTCGGGGGAGCAAGTGTTCCACGTTGCGAGGGCATTCGGCAAGTCGGTTCAGAGATTTGGCCGGCTTCGATTGCCGGCTCTTGGCCCTTCGTATAACGTTAACAACGGCGTGGCTGGAAACCGATGGGGAGTCGGGGTGCGCCGGGGATGACAGCCGGATGTCCCGACGGAATCCGGATTTTGGCAGGGAAGGGCCAGGCAAATATGTTGAAGGAGTTCAAAGAATTTGCCCTCAAGGGCAATGTGGTGGATCTGGCGATCGGCGTGATCATCGGCGCTGCCTTCGGCAAGATCGTGGATTCGATGGTGGGCGATGTTTTCATGCCGCTGATTTCGGCGGTGATCGGCAACGTCGATTTCTCGAATCTGTATCTCGTGCTCAAGGGCGCGGCGGCGCAGGGCGCGGGTCTTGCCGATGCGAAGAAGACCGCGGTTGTCCTCGGCTGGGGCAACTTCCTCACGGTCGTGATCAACTTCGTGATTATCGCCTGGGTTCTGTTCATGGTCGTCAAGGGCATGAACAATCTGAAGAAGAAAGAGGAAGAAGCGCCTGCCGCACCGGCAGAGCCGCCGGCTCAGGAAAAGCTGCTCATGGAAATCCGCGACCTTCTCAAGAAGTGAGCCGCACATTCCGCCTGCCATTCCGGGTCGCGTCACCAGCGCGGCCCGTTCGCTGAACGAACCGGATTGCGTGGACCCTATGGCTGGTCCATAACCGAGCCAATGACGATTCCCCTTTCTTCCGATAGCTTTCCCATTCGCGCCAATGCGCTCGCGGCTCCGTCGAGCGGTATTGTCGAGGTCTTCGATTACGGCCGTAACAAGCCGGGGCTCCTGCCGCTCTGGGTCGGCGAGGGCGATCTTCCGACGCCGGCTTTCATCACCGACGCCGCGAAGAAATCGCTCGCGGAAGGCGAGACCTTCTACACCTATCAGACAGGCATCCCGAGCCTGCGCGAGGCGATTGCGGCCTACCTGACGGAGCTTTACGCGAAGCCCGTCGCTGCCGAGCGGATTTTCGTGACCTCCGGCGGTATGCACGCGCTCCAGATCGCGATCACGCTTGCTGCGGGACCGGGCGACGAAGTCGTCATTCCCTCGCCGGCCTGGCCGAACTTTGTCGGTGCGGTGGCGGTCTCCGGCGCGACGATGCGCGAAGTGCCGATGCGCTTCGGCAATGCCGGCTGGCAGATCGACATCGAGGCGATCGCGGCCGCCGTCACGCCGCGGACGCGGCTGATCGTCATCAACTCCCCGGCTAACCCGACCGGGTGGACGGCCTCGGTCGAGGAATTGTCGGCGATCCTTGAACTGGCGCGCAAGCACGGGCTCTGGATCATCGCCGACGAGATTTACGGACAGTTCTACTACGAAGACGCGCGCGCGCCTTCCTTCCGCGATCTCATGAGCGCCGAGGACAGGATCTTCTTCGTGCAGACCATGTCGAAGAACTGGGCGATGACCGGCTGGCGCGTCGGCTGGCTGGAGGCGCCGCAGGTTCTCGGGCAGACCATCGTCAACCTGATCCAGTATTCGAGTTCCGGCACGGCGGTTTTCGCCCAGCGCGCTGCCGAGGCGGCGATCCGTGGCGGCGAGGCCTTCATCCGTGAGCAGGTCGACCGGGCTGCGCGGAACCGCAACCTCCTCGTCGAGGCTTTTTCACGCGTGCCGCGCTTCCGGTTCGCGCCGCCGCAGGGGGCGTTTTATCTCTTTTTCGGGGTCGACGGCATCACGGATACGCGCAAGCTTGCGTTCCACCTGATCGACGAGGCCAATGTCGGGCTTGCGCCCGGAACGGCGTTCGGCGCGGGCGGGCAGGGCTACCTGCGCCTGTGCTATCTGCGGCGGACGGAAGATATCGCGGAGGCGGCCGAACGTCTGGTGCGGGCTGTCAACGCGCTGTGACACCGAGCCTGCGCGAAGACATTGTGAAGCGCATTCTGCCGACGCTTGCCGGCGGGTTTGTCGGCGGTCTCGCCTTCTGGCTGTTCGGCTTGCCGGCACCTTGGCTCTCGGGCGCGATGGTCGGGATGGTCGGCGTCATCCGCCTTGGTTTCAAACCCCATTTGCCGCCCTTCCTGCGCGACGTCGGGATGCTGTTCGCCGGCATCGTCACCGGCTCGGCGATCACGCCGGAGATGATTGGCATCATTTCGCGCTACCCGGCCTCGTTGATCGGGCTGGCGCTGACGACATGGCTCATCATTCAGGCCGGGCAGGCGACCTTGATGCGGGGTTTTGGCTGGGATCGGGAGACCGCGTTCTTCGCGTCCGTGCCCGGCGCCCTGTCGGCGGTGATCGCCACGGCCGCGGAGCGCAATGTCGACATGCTGCGCGTGGCCGCCATCCAGGCATTCCGGCTGTTCGTCTTGATCGCCGTGCTCCCGAGCGTGGTGATCCTGTCCACCTCCGCCGTCGGTGCGAAACCGGCGACGCTGTTGTCCGTGTCCGCCTTCGCCTGGGTCTGTGGTCTGGGGGTCATCGTTTCGCTTTTGTTTGAACGCTTCGGCGTGATGGCGCCATTCCTGCTTGGCGGCATGGCCGCAACCGGCGGTCTCCATGTCGTTGGCTTCGTGGTCGGCACGCCGCCAGACGCTGTGGTCGGTCTGGCGATGCTGCTGGTCGGTATTTTTGCGGGCTCGCGGTTCTCGGCGCTGGACGGGCCTTCGTTGCGGGCCCTCGCGCTGCCGGGTATCGCCGTTTTTCTGATTACCTCGGCGGTCGCCGCTCTGGGCGCGCTGGTCACCTCCTTCGTGATCGGTCTCCCGCTCGGCATGGTGCTTGTCGCCTATGCGCCGGGTGGCCTCGAAGCGATGGTTCTCCTCGGTATCGCGCTGGGGCTGGATCCGCTCTATGTCACCGCGCATCACGTCGGGCGCTTCGTGATGATCGCGGCGGCGCTGCCCTTCATCGCGCCGGGGAAGTCCGCTCGCGACTAGGGTCTGTGCCGGCCGGGAACAGCGCGTCGATCACTTCGAAATGCGGTGAACGTCCGTAGGTGTGAACCCCTGCCATCGCGCAGCCGGCGGGTGGGGCAAACTCGCCAAGTCTCTTCTGGCGGAAGCGGGCGGGCGTGAGTTCCTCGATCTCGAAGAAGTGCAGCTTGCGGCCATAACCGCCAAGGCAGTTCTGGACGGGGCGGATCAGCCGGCCGTCGATCCGGAGCGGCGGCCCGCCGCATCGTGCATGGCGGGCGTCGACGAGGATGGGATTGAGCGCGTGCGGCATGTAGGGACCGAGCGGCGAGGCGGCGTGAAAAGCCACCAGACAGTCCCAGCTTGCCGTGCCGTGCGGTGCGGCGTTGGCAAGGACCCACCAGCGGTCGTTGTGCTCGAACAGGGTCGCATCGTGGAGGCCGTGCCCTGCGATCAACGGCGGTAATTCCTCCCATTCATCGGGAAACCGCCGGGCGCGGTAGAGCGGGACGTGCTCCTCCGCCGCGTTCTCGGGCATCATGTAGATCGCGCCGTCATGGCGGAACAGGTAAGGGTAGGAAAGGTGTGTCGCCCGCTCGATGATGGGTCTGGGCGGAAACAGCGGCGCACCACCCGCATCGAGTTCGGTATAGGAGAGAATGCCCTTGCCGGTCGCGTAGGGGAATTCCTCGACGAAGAGGAAATCGCGTCCATCCTCGGTCCAGAGCACGGGATCGGCGTAGAAGCGGGTTCCGTCCTCCTTGAGCCACCGGAAGTCGTCGGGCGTCTGCGCCAAGGCAATGTCGAGATCGCGCGCGCGGCGAATCCCCGTCCGCCAGTGGTCGGCCCGGAAGCGCGCCGGGCTGATTTTCTGGATCAGTTTGCGAAAAATGCCTCGGCCGGTGAAGAGGAGCGGCGCGAGGATGTTTCCCGTCCGGACTGAGGAGTGCGGTTCCGGTGACGGCCGGTCCCTGCCATCGAGCGCCATGAGGACAAGCGTCGAAAGGCGGCGCGTGAATTCACGGAAGCTGTTGAGTGCGATCTCCGGCCCCTCGACCGACGGCAGACCCTCTGCTGCGGCGCTGCCGTCCGCCCGACGAATGGAGGCAAAGGGCTGATTCCCCGAGAAAAGGAAGGCCGGAAGCGTGGAAATTCCGCCACTGCCGCCGAGCGAGAGGTTCAGCGCTGCGCTGCCGCCGGCAAGGCCGGAAAGATCCAGCGCCCAGCCGGACATCTCGGCAGTCCCGCCGGGAGGGAGTCGCTCCGGCGACAGGGGCGCCCATGGATTTTCAGGGCGGCCGTAAAGCCGTTTTTCGATGGCAAGCGCCTGCGGCACAAGACCGTTCGCCCTGGTGGAGGTTTTGCGGATATCGAAACGGGGGGCATATCCGGCAGCTTCGAGATCACGCGCGAAATCCACGAGCCATGCCCTGCAATCTGCTTCGGCTATGCCAATGACGATTTCCAACGCGAGTCCTTCTGGAGAAACCGAATCTTCCGAATTTTATGGCACGACCTTGCTGATATACCATGCGACGCCGGGCCTCACGCTAATGCAGCCACGTAAATATCTGTTTTATATGCCGGCGCTGATCGGCGGCGGCGCGGAGCGGGTCTGGGCGCTTCTCGCGTCCGAGTTCGCCCGCCGTGGGCATGACGTGACCTTTGCCGTCGATTACGATGCGGCGGAGAACGAGACCTTCGTCGATCCGTCCGTCAAGCGCATCACCCTGCCGAAGGGGCACCTTGGCGCGACGCTGGGTCTCGCCCGCCTCCTGATGACGCTGAAGCCGGATGTCTCGCTCTCGGGGCTTGGCGTCGCCAATCTCAAGCACATGATCGCGGCGCTGATGACCGGGCGTCACCGGCGCGCGGTGATTTCCTTTCATGGCTTCTTCGCTTCCGAACCGCAGTTCCTGTCCCGGCTCGGCAATCGCCTCACGCCGCTTTTCACGCGGCTCTGCGGGCGGGCGGTGACGGTCTCGGATGGTCTCCGCAACACGCTGATCGCCCGCCATGGGGCCAGCGCGCGACGGCTGATGCGCATCTACAACCCGGTCTACCGCGCCGAAGGCGATCATGCCCGGCCCGATGCCGCGGCACTGGCGGCGCGGGCGCCGATCGTTCTGTTCGTCGGTCGGCTCAATGTCGACAAGGATCTACCGACCCTGCTCGCGGCTTTCGCGCGCGTCACGCACGGGGGCGCGACGCTCAGTATTGTCGGCGATGGCCCCCTGAGGGCCGATCTCGAACGGGAGGCCGCTCGGCTCGGCATCGCCGGGCGCGTCCGCTTCGAGGGCTATGTCCGCGACCCGTCCACGGCCTACCGGCAGGCGCGATGCCTCGTGCTGACCTCGAAGCGCGAGAGTTTCGGCAATGTTGTCGCCGAGGCGCTGGATCACGGTCTGCCGGTCGTGACGACCGCGACCGATGGCCCGAGCGAAATTCTCGAACATGGTCGCTTTGGGGAGGTGGTGCCGATCGGGGATGCCGGCGCGATCGCCCACGCCATCGACAAGGCGCTCGCCGAACCGGGCGATCCGGCGCCGCGCATGGCGCATGCGGCTGCCTTCGCGGTGGATCGCGCGACGGATGCCTATCTTGCCATGGCGGAAGCGGTCATCGCCGAGGCCTGAGCCCCCGAGCTTGGTCTCACAAATGGCCTGCGGATGGCTTATGCCGCGTTTCGGCCCGCTGCCGGCGCGGAACCCTGGGTCAACAGCGAAGCCAGCACCAGCGCGCAAAGCCAGTAGCGTTTCGCCATGCGCTTCGGATTGGTGCCGAGCCGCCAGAGCCACTCGAGCCCGGTCTTCTGGAACACCGCGGGTGCCCGGTCCTGCGTGCCGGCGATAAAGTCCAGCGCGGCACCGATGCAGACGAAGCCGAGGCCCGGCGTGACCTGCGCCATCGTCGCGGCGAAAAGCTCCTGCTTGGGTGCGCCGAGCGCCACGAACACGATCCGCGCGCCGGACGCTTCGATGCGTCGCGCGGCGGCGATGGCGGCCGGCGATTGCGGATCGAAGCCGTAGGGCGGGCTCTCCTTGTGGGCGATGATCAGGGCGGGAAAGCGTGCGATCAGTTCGCGCGCGGAGGTCTCCAGCGTCTCGTCGTTGGAGCCGAACAGCGCCACCGGAATGCCGGCGCGCGCGGCAGCGGCGCACAAGGGCATCACGAGGTCGGCGCCGGTCGTCCGTTCGATCTGGGCCGCCTGCCGGCGCGCAAGCGCCGCGACGGGCGCACCGTCGGCGGAAACGAGTTCGGCCTGATCGTAGGCCTTGCGGAAAGCAGGATCGTTCCGCCGCTTGACGACATGATCGAGATTGAGTGTGAACAGGCGAAACCCCACACCCGTTCCGGCGCGGCTGATCGCGGCCTCGACGGCCATATCGAGCGTTGGCAGATTGATCATCTGACCGTCGATATGCGCGAGTTCGGGAAAGGCGGCCTGTTCCATAGTGTGTTCGAATCCCGTGAGCGTGCAGCGGCGACCTTTGGCGCGCGATGGTTGCGATCCGGTTGCGGCGATGCCGGAATCGCCGGGCTTTCGTCGAAATCCTGAGCAAGTTGGTAAAGATTTCCTGCAAGGCTTGGCGCTGAATGCAACGATCGCGGAGTGCCGATGCGCCGGCCCGTTTTTCCTCCTCCTTTGCAGGCCATGGCGGGCGTGACCCGCCGCTCCGTGCTGGCGGGGCTCGCCGCGGGAACGACGCTTGCCGGCGTGCAAGCCGAAAGCCCCGCCCTGCCGCTCTGGGCCGCCGCCCTGCGCAAGGGCATGACCTTCGGCGCCTCGACCTCGTGGGAAGTGGTGCGCGATCCCGGCTATGCCGAGTTGCACGTCGCACAATCACGGCTCCTCGTGACCGACAAGGCGATGAAATTCGACTATCTCCGGCCGCGCGAAGAGGTTTTCGCCTTCGAGGAAGCCGACGCCCTCCTCGCCTTCGCGCGCGACAACGGCATGCTGTTTCGCGGCCACACGCTGTTCTGGAACGATTTCCCCCCACCCTGGCTCAAGGGCAAGTCCGCGGCCGAACTGGAGCGCATCTTCGATCTGCACATCGAGATCGTCGGCGCGCGTTATGCCGGCGCCATGCACTCCTGGGATGTCGTGAACGAGCCGTTCTGGCCGGGCTCCGGCGCGCCGGGCGGCTTCCGGCGCGGACCGTGGTTCGACGCGATGGGCGAGCGCTATATCCCGCGCGCCTTTCGCCGCCTCGCCGGCATCGACCGGACAGCGAAACTGGTCCTCAACGAGGCCTTCACAGAGCAGGACGATGCACTGGGGCGCGGCGTCCGCGAGCGGATGATCCCGCTCATCGACCGGCTACTCGATCAGGGCGTGAAGCTCGATGCGATCGGCCTTCAGGCGCATATCAAGCCCGGCGTCGCCTTCGCGATCGATCCGTTCCTGCGGTTCCTCGACGACATCGCCGCGCGCAAGCTGCGCATTTATCTCTCCGAGTTCGATGTCGACGATCAGCATTTCCCGCGCGAGATCGCCTTGCGTGACGCGAAAGTCGCCGAATGGACGACACGCTTTCTCGAACCCGTTCTTCGCAATCCGGCCGTCGAGTGCCTCATCACCTGGCATCTTGCGGATAAATACACCTGGTATCGCGAGGCGGTGGTCGCAGCCTCGCGGGTGCGGGACTTTCCGGCCCGACCGCTCCCCTTCGATGAGAGCTTTCAGGAAAAGCCGATGGCGCGGGCGATCCGCACCGCGCTCCTCAAAGCACCTGCGCGCTAGATCATGCCGTTTTTTGATGGAACAATCAAAAACAGGCAACGTGATCGATATCCATAAGTGAGAGCATGCCTTTCGCGATTGGCCGGTTTCCACTTAATCGCAGCATGCTCGAGAGCCTGAAAACCGGCTAAGGAATCCGCAAGCATGTTTGCGGGTTTTGACGGCCGGACAGCCGGTCCGACACCAAATCTTACCCTTTGGAGCGCATCGGTCATCCCTTGAAAGACAGGGGCGGTCCGGCAGCGGCCGCAGGGGCATTTCGGGTTACGGCGAATGAGCCAGCAGAAGATCATCTACATCGTCTCGCCGAGCGGCGCGGTCGGCGGCGGCATGGGACGGGTGAAGGACTACATCGTCGGGAGCGGCGGCGATACGCTTGCCCGCACGCGCTTCGAGGTTCTCGTCACCCGTGACGAGAAGGGCGCCGCGCATTCACTCGTCCTGCTGTTGATGGCGATCCTCAAGATATGGGTGGCGCGCCTCACCGGACGGCTGGCGCTGGTTCACGTCAACTTCGGCGACAAGGGCAGCGCTTTCCGCAAGGGCCTTGTCATTCTCGCCGCGCGGCTTGTCGGTGCCCGCACGATCCTGCACCTGCACGCCGCCGAGCTGACCGGGCTTTATGCGCGCTCGAACGCCTTCATCCGCTGGGCGATTCGCCTGCCGTTCCATGCGGCGACGAGCGTGATCGTGCTCGGCCGCCTGTGGCGCGACTGGCTCGTGAAGGATCTCGGCATCGCACCGTCGAAGATCGACATCCTCTACAACGGCGTGCCGGTTCCGGTCGAAAAGCGCGACTTCCTCACGTCGCGGCAGGGACCGCTGCGCATCCTGTTCCTCGGCCTTCTCACCGAGCGCAAGGGCATCTCCGATTTCCTGCACGGCCTCGCAGATATCTCCTCGGGTGCGCCGGAATGGCGGGCCGTGATCGCCGGCAACGGCGATATCGAGGGCTATCGTGCCAAGGCCGATGCGCTCGGTCTCGCGGGCAAGGCCGAGTTCGTCGGCTGGGTCGATCAGGCCGGCGTGCGCGCGTTGCTGCGCGATGTCGATATGATGGTCCTGCCCTCCTACAACGAGGGCCTGCCGCTGGTGATCCTCGAAGCGCTCGGCTGCGGCGCTCCGGTGATCTGCACGCCGATCGGCGCGATCCCCGAGGTGCTGCAGGACGGGCGCGACGTGCTGTTCGTCCAGCCCGGCGATCGCGCGGCGCTGAGCACGGCGATGGCCCGGCTTCTGGGTGATCCGGCGCTGCGGCAGCTGTTGTCGGATCAGGGCCAGACGCGCTTCCGCCAGCAGTTCTCGCTTGATGTCTTCCTCGCGAGCCTGTTCGCGATCTACGAGCGTCGGTTCGCGGTCGAGATCGCGATGAAGAAGGAAGCGCCGACCGTGAGGGCACTCGCATGATGCTCGAAGCGTCCCAGCTCCAGTCGGGAACCGTTCTTTCGACGCAACTGTGCATCGTCGGCGCGGGGCCGGCGGGCATCTCGCTTGCCCTGCAGTTCATCGGTTCGGGTGTGGATGTCGTTCTCGTCGCCGGTGGCAAGACCGGACATGACGAGGCCGCGCAGGCCCTCTATGCCGGCGAGGTTGCGGATGAGGCGCTGCACAGCCCGCTGACCGAATACCGCCATCGCCAGCTCGGCGGGTCTTCCGCCACCTGGGGCGGGCGCTGCATGCCCTTCGATCCGATCGACTTCGAGCGGCGCGACTTCATCGTGGGCTCGGGCTGGCCGATCGGCCATGACGACATCGCCCCGTTCTACCCGCACGCGAATGCGCTCGCCGAGGCCGGCGATTTTGAATATGATGCGCGGAAGGCGACCGAAGGCGGCATGCTCCCGATCGCCGCAGGGTTCGATCCCGCCTCGTTCGACAGCGATCGCATCGAACGTTTCTCTTGCCCGACGGATTTCGGCGCCCGCTACCGCCACCGCCTTGCCAAGGCGACCAATATCCGCGTTCTGCTCGATGCCCACGCGGTCGAGATCCGCGCTTCCGGCGGCAAGGCCGAGGCCATCGTCCTGCGCACGCTCGACGGCAAGGAATTCACGGTCGAGGCCGAACGCCATGTGATCGCCGCCGGCGGCATCGAGACGGCGCGGCTGCTGCTCGCCTCACGTAGCGAAGCGCATCCGGCCGGCATCGGCAACGCAGGCGATCAGGTCGGGCGGAACTATCTCTGCCATATCGCGGGCACCTACGGCGATCTCGCGTTCGCACCTGGCACATCGGTTTTCCACGGCTATGATCGCGCGTGGGATGGCGTCTACTGCCGCCGCCGCATGGCGTTGCGGCCGGAGGTGCAGCGCGAGCACGGCATCGGCAATGTCGTGATGCGGCTCCATCACCCACGCCTGCCGGACCCGGCGCACGGGCGCGGCATCCTCTCGGCGATCTACCTCGCGAAGCCCTTCATCTCGTACGAATATTCCAAGCGCCTGCATGGCGGCGAGGCGATGACGCCCGGCCATATCCTCCGGCATGGCTTCAACATCCTGCGCGAGCCCTTCGGCGTGGCGGGCTTCCTCCTCAACTGGGTGAAGGTGCGCACGCTCGCAGCGCGCAAGTTCCCCTCACTCATCGTCGCGCCGCGCAACAACCGCTTCACGCTCGATATCCACGCCGAACAGGTGCCGAACCTCGACAGCCGCGTGATGCTGGGTGCTGGCCTCGACGTCTTCGGCAAGCCGCTGGCGCGGGTCGACTGGCGCTACAAGCCCAAGGACATCGAAACCGTACGCGTCGCCCTCGAACTCCTCCGTCGCGATGCCGCCGCGACCGGCAAGGCGAGCCTCGATTTCGACCCGGAAGGCGTCGCCGAGGCGATGCTGCGCGATGGCGCCTATGGCGGTCATCACATCGGCACCACGCGCATGGGCGCGGACCCGCAGACGGGCGTCGTCGATCGCGAGTGCCGCGTGTTCGGAACCGACAACCTTTATGTCGCCGGCTCGGCGATCTTCCCGACTTCCAGCCAGGCCAACCCGACGCTGACCATCGTCGCGTTCTCGCTGCGGCTCGCGGCGCATCTCAAGCGCGAATTCCAGCCGAAGCGGACCGAGGTCCGTACCTCGGCGATCAAGGGAGCTGCGGCATGAGCATCCTCGTTGCCGGAGCGGCGGGTTTCGTCGGGCGTCGTCTCGTCGGGAAACTTCAAGCCGAGGGGCGCTCGGTCATCGCCGGCGTGCGCAAGCCGAACGACGCCTTTGCGCGGTTGGGGATCGAGCAGCGCATCTTCGATGCCGAGAAGCCCGAGACTCTCGCATCGGCGCTCATGGGCGTGACGCAGGTCGTCAACTGCATCATGGGCAGCCCGGCGTCGATGATCGCTTCGACCCGGAACCTGCTCGACGCCGCAGTCAAGGCGGGCGTCCAGCGCTTCGTGCATTTCTCCTCGATTGCGGTATTCGGCAATGCCGAAGGCGAGATCGGCGACGATTTCCCGGTCGGTCAGAACGTCGATGCCTATGGGCAAGCCAAGATCGATTGCGAGCATCTCGTCCGCAAGGCTCAGCAGCAAGGGCTTCGCACCGTCATTCTGCGCCCGGCGCTGATTTACGGCCCCGGTTCGGAACAATGGACCGGTCGGATTGCGCGCCTGCTGCGTTGGAGCCGGCTCGGCGATCTCGGGGCGGCCGGCGATGGCATCTGCAATCTCATCCACGTCGACGATGTCGTCGCAGCGGCGATTGCCGCGCTTGACCGCCCGGAGGCGGCGAACAAGGCGTTCAACCTCGCGATGGCCGACGCGCCGGACTGGAACCGCTACTTCAAGGATTTCAGCCGCGTACTCGGGTTTAAGCCGGTTTTCCGCGTGCCGGGCCGCAACCTGCGCATAGAGACCAAGCTGGTCGCCATTCCGCTGAAGATCGCCGAGATCGTCACGGGGAAGATCGGTTTCGGTCGCGGGCTGGTGCCGGATCTGATTTCGCCGAGCCTTGCGCGGCTGTTCAATCTTGACGCCCGTTACCACTCCGCCCGGGCGGATATCGTGCTCGGGCCGCCCGCCGTCAGCTACGCGGAGGGGCTGCGGCAATCCGCCGATTGGGCCGGCAAGCGATGATTGAAGGTTCCACGCGCGTGAGTGAAAGCAAGACCGCCGCTTCGTCGCCCTCGACCTATGTCTCGATCCAGCAGTTGCGCGCCGTTGCGGCGCTAGGCGTCGTGTTGGCCCATCTGGAGATCTATCTCGGGCGGATGGGTTTCGCCGGCGTGTGGCCGCATTTCCTGACCTCCGGCGTCGATATCTTCTTTGTCATCTCCGGGTTCATCATGTGGGTGACGACGGCGGATCGCGCCGTGACGCCGGCGCAGTTTTTCGTCAACCGCTTGACCCGCATCGCGCCGCTCTACTGGGCGGTGACGGCGCTGGCGCTGGCGGTTCTCTTGACAAACCGCTCGCTGATGCCCGGCGCTGCCCTGGATTGGGGCCATGTCGTCGCCTCGTTCCTGTTCATCCCGGCGATGCACCCGGTCATCGGCGAGCCGCAACCGCTGGTCACGGCTGGCTGGACGCTGAATTTCGAGATGATGTTCTACGCACTGTTTGCGCTGGCGCTTTTCCTGCCGCAGCGATTCCGGCTCAACGCAGTGCTGACACTGCTTTTGGGCGTTGTTTCGCTGCGGATGTTCGATCCGCGACCGTTCGGCGCGATCTGGTTCTATTCCTCGAATATCATTCTCGAGTTCGGCTTCGGCGTGATGATCGGGGCGCTCGTCACGGCCGGGCGTCGCTATTCGGCGCGGGCCGGCCTCATCCTCGTTGTCCTGGGCGCGCTGTTGATCGTTCCACTGTCCGAGATCCGCGAGGCGGAGCATCTGCGCGCGATCCTGCGTGGCGTTCCCAGCGCGCTGATCGTTCTCGGCGCGGTAATGCTGGAACTCGAGGGTCGCGTTCTTGCCTCGCGCCTCGCGCGCTTTCTGGGCGACGCCTCCTATTCGATCTATCTCACGCACGGCATGGTGCTTTCGGCCTTCACCCGCCTCTGGGCGAAGCTCCTGCCGCCGGCGATTTCCGGCTCCTTCGTGCTCTTCTGCCTGGCCGGATTTGTCGTTGCGGCGATCGCCGGCAGCGCGATCTATCTGCTTGTCGAGAAGCCGCTCGGACGCGTTGCGAAGAACCTTTTCAGGTCGCGGCGGTCGCTCGCACCCGCGTAGCAGGCCGTTCTTTCAGCGCGCCCGCCGCGCGGCGATGAACTGGCGAACCGAGCCGATCAGGGCCGGAAAGAGCACGGGTATCAGCAGCCCGTAGACTACCATCCCGAACAGCACCGCCAGCAGGATAGCGCCCCATTCGGGCCGAATCGTCACGCCGAACCGGGGCAGTGCGGCGATCGCAGCATACATCGCCCCGGATGCAAGCATGACCCGCGTCAATTGCCAGAGAGGAACCGGCATCAGGAAACGCCAGCGAAGATAGAGCATGTCGAAAAACGCGATGACGACCGCCGCCAGCGCGGCGCCGATGACGGCGCCGGCCAAGCCGCCTGTGGCGAGGCCGATCACGGTGGCGAGCACTGTAGCGACGGCTTCGGAGAACTCGAGAACCAGCATCGCTTTTGGTGCTTCGAACAGCAGGAACATCTGGTCCCAACCGTGCATGCGGAGATTGCGGATCGCCGCGCCGAACAGCGCCCACGGCAGGATCTGGATCGTGATTTCCTGATACTCGGGCGCGATCAGCAACTGCACGAGCGGCGCGTTGATCGCGGCCACGCCGAGTGTCGCGGGCGCGACGATGCCGAGCAGGAGCGCCGAATTGCTGGAGATTTGACGGCGCGCACCATCTTCGTCGCCCGCTTCCATGGCCCGCACCGCCAGCGGATAGGCCGCAGCCGTGACGAGCATCGCCGCGACATTCGAAAGCCGCGTCGCCAGGGTCCAGCCAACAGAGAGAAGTCCGAGCGCGACCGCGCCGTCCCCCAGTTGCACGACGAAGCGGATGCCGTGCGCCGCGATCCAGCCGAACCCGCCGGCAAGCGTGATCGGCAGGCCGAACTGCAGCGCTGCACGCAGGATTGGCCGGTCCATCGAGCCACCGAGAGGACGAAGACCGACCATGCGGCCCGCAATCAGGCCAGTGGCAAGCTGCATCCCGGCATAGATCAGCAGCACGATGGAAGGTTCCGCAGGGCTGGTCTCAAGCGCCAGCACGGTCAAGGCCAGTCCGCCGACCGGCGGCACGATCTGAACCAGCGAGTAGGCGCCGATGGCCGCGTTCTTGCGCGCATATTCTGCGAGAAAGTTGAGGTAGCTCCGCGTCATGGTGAAGGCGCAGGCGCTCAGATGGAAAGCGAGCGGAGCATCCGGTTTGGCTGCCAGGACGATCCCGGCTGTCACGATACCCTGCAGCAGGGTGGTGATGACCAGAACGTGCTGTTCGGTATGCGCATAGCGGATGCGTTCTTCCTCGCCGGAGAAAGTTCCGGCGTAGCGCAGCATGTAGAAGGTCCACCACGACATGCAGACCAGGAACACCAGTTCCTGGCTGGCGAAGATCAGCATGGTAAAGCCGTAATCCGCCGCGCCGAGGTAGTGCGTCAGCACGATCGCCGTCGCGAACTGGGTGAGCGGCCCCAGCAGCTGGGCGGGAAGATAGGCGATCGTTTGCCGGATCAGCATCGAACGCCTCCCTGAACGAGGCGGGCGCCGGTCGGCGCAACCGGTATCGTCGAGGGTCTCGGCGCGCGGCGCGGCAGAAGGAGGAGGAGAAACAGGCACATCATGGCGAAGCTGATGGTTTTCCCGGCGATGCCGAGGAAGGTCGTGTTGACGATGAAGAAATAGCCGATGACCACCCAGGCGCGGGCCTGGCAGCGGGCTGTCAGGGCGAACAGATAGAACAGCAGCCCGGTGAAGAACAGGAGGCTCGGGAGGACGCCGTAGAACAGGATGAACGCAACCCAAAGACTTTCGATGCCGAATTCCAGCCGGTAGATGTGGACGTAATGCGCGAGGTTCTGTTGCTGCGGGCCGAACAGCAGTTCCGGGATCGTGAAGCCGCGAAACAGTTCGAACATAACGATGCGCGCATTGGCACTACCCTTGTCCTCGATGAAGCGCAGGACGAGCTTGTCGAACACGCCGAGCTCGAACATCACGCCGGCGATGCCGACCAGAGCCGGCAGCAGGAAGGCCAGCAGCGCGACATGCCGGAGCTGGAGCGTGGCGCCGGCAAAGAAGCGCAGGGCGTTTTTCGTCATCACCACCGCCAGCGCCAGAACCAGCAGCACCAGCGAGGCGCGGCCGCCGAAGGCGACCATGCCGGCAAGCTGCAGGCCGATCATCGCCGGACGGTGCCAGCCGCGCAAGGATCCGCCGCCGAGAAGCAGGATCAGCATGTAGCAGCCGGTCATCAGCGCATTGCCGAGCGGGTGGCCGAAGAAGGCGGTCGAGCGCCAGTCGTCGGTAATGAGGATGCCCCCGGCGACATAGGGGGTCAGCCGCCAGCCGGAACCGAACTCGACGATGCCGAGCAGCGCGTTGAGCGCGAAGCCGATATGGGCAAGGCGGACCAGGCTCGCCTTTGTCTCGTCCGTCAGCCTCAGGGCGATCTGCAGGACGAGCAGGGGTAGCAGGAACGTATCGACAAGGCTCGCGGCTGGCAGGCTCTGGTTCGCGACGGCATGGTAGAGAAGCACGACCCACGCGCCGAGAAACAGCCAGAACCGGTAATCGGAGTTGAAGGCGGCGAGGATGCTTGCGAGCGGATTGCCATCACGCAAGGCAATGGTGAGGTAGAGAATGAAGGTCACGTAGGTGGCCGGATGAAACCGCATCGGCGCCGAGCCGCCCACCGCGTCGTAATTCCAGCCGATCATCGCCAGCATCATCGGCGAGACGAACATCATCAGCGCCAGCATGGTGAGCGCCAGGACGTGGACGACCTTATCCTGACGCGGTGTTCTGGAAGGGATGATGGCTCTCATGCCGCACGCCCGAAGCTCCCGGATTGCTCGACGATGCCGATTAGGCTGTCTCCGAAGCGCCGCCCGAGTTCGGTGGCGATACGGCCGTCTGTATCGGCATGCGGCGGCACAAGCGCGATGACGCCGTCGATGCGCCGTTCGATATCGATCTGGTCGAGCGCCGGCGAGCCGATCGCCGGGCCGTCGATGAGGGTCAGCCCGATCCGCCGATGTGACTGGTTTCGCTGGCCACGTCCCTTCACGCCGCCGAACGGCAGGAAGGCGAGGCGTGGTCCGAGCGCCAGCACCGGGCGAAGGCTTCCGCCGAATTCCGCCTCGACCGTCGGGCTGCCGCCGCCGATCCGACCGGTCAGCGCGCCGGGGCCGCCGGTACCGTCCACGAGCAGGATGTCGAGACCGCGAGCGGCCAGGGCATGGGCGAGGTTGGCCGCGAGCATCGGGCTACCCTGACCGCCATTCATGCCCGTGATCATGAGGGTCGCGCCCGGATGCGGGCCGGCAATCGCGCTGATCTTGTCGGCGAGATTGCGGATTTCCTGCGCATAGGCCGATTGCGGTGCGAGCAACACAGCATCCAGCGCCGAGCGGCCGCCGGCCGCGCCCTTTCGCGCGCCTCGGCCGATCCAGCGCACGCTGCTGGCGGGCGCTGTCGCCGGAGGCAGAACGGCCAGCAGCGTCGGCATCGGTTCGCGCATCGCGGGAGCGGGGCGCGCGGAGAGCTGACCACCGGGCTGCACCGGCGGTGTCGCCTCGGTGAAGCGGCCGCGTTTGCGCGATCGGCGTGCTTGCGACAAGGTTTCGAACAGCAACGCCAGCGCGACGCCCAGAAACAGGCCGCCGAACAGCGAGAGCGCGAGGATCAGCGGCCGGTTCGGCCAGGTCCGGCGCTGTGGCGCCACCGCCGGCGCGATGACACGCCCGGCCGGCGTATCGACCGTCAACCGCGCGATTTGTTCCTTGTCCCGCAGGAACTTCTCGTAGACCGCCTTCTGGGCATCGACAGCGCGTTCGAGTTCGCGCAGGCGAACGAGCGTGCTGTTGGTGTTGGTCGCATCGGTCTTGAGTTTTTCGAGCTGGCGTTCGAGCCCGACCACATTGCCGCGCGCCACCGCATAGGCAGACCGTGCACCGGCCGCGATGCGTTCGAGTTCCTCGCGGATCAGCCGTTGGACATCCGCTTTCTGCTGGGTGATCTCGAGCGCCGCCGGGTGACGGGGGCCGAGGGTCGAACGGGCATTGGCGTCGAGCCGCGAGATTTCGGCAAGCTGGCCGCGCAGCCGGTCGATCACGGGGGACTTCAGCGCCTCGGCGGTTGAATCCGGCACGCGGCCGCTCTTGCGCAGCGCCTCGACCTGATCAAGCGCGGCCTTGGCCTCTGCGGCCTTGCGCTGCGCTTCGACGATCCCGCGGTTGAGTTCGCTGAGTTGCTGCTCGCCGACGAGTTTTCCCTCGACGCCCAGGATCTTGTTGTCGCGCTTGTAGGCTTCGACACGGCCTTCGGCATCCTTCAGGCGGTCCTGCAACTGCTTGAGGTATTTTTCAAGCCAGGTCTGCTCGCGCTGCGCGGTCTCGGATTTCGAATCGCGGCCGTCGTTCAGGTAGGCGCGGGCGACAGCATTGGCGATGCGTGCCGATTTCTCGGCGGATTGCGTCCGGACCTGGATCTCGACGACATAGGTTCGGTCGGGCCGTTTGACCTTCACCGCTTCCTGGAGATTGCGCAGCGTGTTGGCCGCGGCGTCGCCGGGGCCATTGGCGAATTCCGCGTCATCCTGCAGCTTCTCATCGACGATGACGCGCCGAAGGACCGTATCCGACTCGATGACGAGGGTCTGGCTGTCGACGAGGTTCGGATCGTAGCCCGCCCCTGTGCCGGACCCCTCGATCTGGAAGCTGGCCTTGTTGCGGGGATCGATGAAGAGCGCCGTCGTTGCTGTGTAGGAGGATTTGGTCAGAAAGGCATACGAGAGGCCGAGGCTGGTGACGATCGCGGTTGTCGTGACGATCGTCTTCCACCGGCGACGGAGGATCGCCCCGAATTCCGCGATGCCGACCGGCGTTTCGTCGTTTCTGAACTCGTTTCCCGACCAGGATGATGCCTCGGAGACGCGCCAATCCGAGGGCTCCGCGAAAGGCGGCGCCGTGTTGTTCGGGGAAGGGGATAGTCTCCTGCGCATCGTGTTCCCGGTCTTGATCCTTTTCTCCGCTGGCCACGAGCCCGAGATTTGCAGCGCCCAGCGAGGAATCGGCTCACCCTCGCACATGATTCTTTACGAAGTGTTCACCATAAATTGCGGGCGTGCGGCCATGGCGGCGGGTCGTTTGCAGGTTCTTGAGGGATTTCCGTTTTTCTCGGCCACATGAAATCCGGGAACATTCCGATGACGTCATCAGGGCTTGCCAGAGAAGCTGGGCACGCGTTCGGAGAAGAGTCCCCCCTTCTGCAGTCCGCTGGCGATGACGTTCCGTTTCGCGTCGAAATGCGCCGGGTCTCCGATGCGGCGGCCTTGCTCCGCTGTCTTGATGGGCTTGAGGCCAATGTGAGCCAGAGCCCGCTCTGGCTCGAATGCTGGCTATCGGTATTTGGGCGGGCGAATGGCATCGAACCCTTCGTGATTCTCCTGCGCGATACCACCGCGCAAATCCGGCTCGCCCTGCCGCTGGTCCGGCGCGAGGAAAACGGCCTGAAATTCCTGGAGGCGATGGATCTCGGCGTGTCGGATTACATCGCGCCGCTGATCCGTCGGGAAGGGCACGAGGAGCTTCCCTCCGCCGAAACGCTGTGGCGGTTGATCGGCAAGGTTCTGCCGGAGGCCGACGTCCTGCGGCTTGAGCGCATGGCGCCTGTCGTCGCCGGGATGGCCAATCCGCTCTTCCAGCATCCGCGCGCGCGCCTTAACCGGCTCGCCGGCTGGGCTGCGCCGGAATGTGGGAACTGGGAGGAGTTTTTCGCCGGCCTTTCACCGAAGCAGAAGGACAACTCCGGCAAGAACCGCCGCCGCTTCCTCCGCCAGCCCGGTGCCGCGATCCACATCGTGAGGGAGCCGGACGAGGGGCTTGCCATGCTGGATCGCCTCGATGCATTCCAGAAGGGCCGCATCGGCGACAAGGGGCTCGACTATTGCCTCGACCGTTCCGACATCGCCGCGTTCTATCGCATGCTTACCGTCCGGGGCATCGGAAGCGGGCAGGTTCTGATCGCCCAGATGCGGGCGGGCGAGGAGATCGTCGCCGTCAATTTCGCCGTCCTTGCCGGGCGGGAAGCGCTCTATCTCCGCGTCGGCAACCAGTTTGGCGAATGGGGAAAAATGTCGCCCGGCGTCATGGTGACGGAACTGGCGATCGAAGAGGCCTTCCGACGCGGCATCAGGGTGTTCGATTTCGGCATGGGCGACTATGTCTATAAGCGTCGCCTCGGCGCGCAGGCCTTTCCGCTGCGAGATCTCGTCCTGCCGCTCTCGCTGCGCGGTGCGCCCTTCGCCCTGCTCTGGCATGCACGGAGCTGGGCTTCGCGCAATCCGTTCGTCCGCAGGCTGACCGGCCGCGCCGTCCTGTCCGGCGGCGATTCTGCCGTTGAAGGCGCGGCGGCCTGATCGACGTCAGATCGCGTCTTTCACCCGCTCGCGGGTATGGTCGAGATGCCGGCCGATGATCTCGGCAAGCGCTTCGCCCTGCCGGGATTCAAGCGCGCGGATCATCTCCTCATGCTCCGAAACAGCACCGGCCCAGCGATCCTCGGTCTCGTTGCCGATGAAGCGGATGCGCTTGAGGCGGGCCTGCAGGGTTTCATGCGTCTCGGCAAGCACGCTGTTGCCGGAGGCGCGGGCAATGGCGCTGTGGATGGCTTGGTTCAGCTTGAAATAATCGAGCCGCTGGCGCTTCCTGTAATGTGCGATCATGCGGTCATGGAGATCGCGGATGGCCGCGATCTCGTCGTCTCCCGCCCGCGCGCAGGCAATCCGGGCGGCCGTCTGTTCGAGTGCCTTGATCACCTCCAGCGTGTCGCGGATATCGCGTTCGGCGAAGCGGCGGACGATGGCGCCCTTCGCCGGGATGACCTCGACAAGCCCTTCGCTGGCGAGTGTCTTGATGGCTTCGCGCAGCGGCGTGCGCGACACGCCGAGCGAGGCGCCGACCTGGCCTTCGTTGATCCGGGTGCCCGGTGGCAGGTGCCCGGCGATGATCATATCCCGCAATTGTCCGAGCACCGCTTCGTGCAAGGTCATCCGCGTGATCGGCGTGACCATTCCCAGTCCTTGCTGCGACCGGCGTGCCGCGCTTTCAGGTGCTGTGGTTTTTTCTTCTTGGCCTGACATGCTGCGAACCTTCCCCCATTCATGCCTCCTTATCAGCGTAGGTGCCAAAGGAAAAGAGAAGGGGCGGAACCGTGGGTGGAACGCGGGCGGGACGGAAGTTTTTTCTGTCGCTGGAAACTGTGCGGCCGATCCTGTAGCACTAGTATACAAGTCCTGAGCCTGCCGGCCCGTCTGCTGCGGCGTTTGCCGGTTTCGTGCCATCCAAGAGGAAAAAATGTCGGTATTCCAGAATCTGATCGGCGGCGAATGGGTTGCCGCGTCGTCCGCCTCGCGCAACATCAACCCTTCCAACACGAACGACGTGATTGGCGAATTCGCGCAAGGAACGGCGGCGGACGCCGACAGGGCTGTCGCGGCCGCGAAGGCGGCATTCCCGGAATGGTCGCGGTCGAACCCGCAGACGCGCTACGACATTCTGAAGAAGGCATCGGACGAAATCCTCGCGCGCAAGGACGAACTCGGCTGCATTCTTTCCCGCGAGGAAGGCAAGACGCTTGTCGAAGGCATCGGCGAGGCTGCCCGCGCCGGGCAGATTTTTGCGTTCTTCGCGGGTGAGGCGTTGCGCCTCGGCGGCGAGGTTGTGCCCTCGGTCCGCCCAGGTGTCGGCGTCGAAATGACACGCGAAGCCGTCGGCGTCGTCGGCATGATCACGCCGTGGAATTTCCCGATCGCGATTCCGGCCTGGAAAATCGCGCCGGCGCTCGCCTGGGGCAACACCGTCGTCATCAAGCCGGCAGATCTGGTGCCGCATTCCGTCTGGGCGCTTTGCGACATCCTCGACCGTGCCGGGCTGCCGAAGGGTGTGCTCAATCTCATCATGGGACGCGGCTCGGTCGTTGGTCAGGCGATCATCGATCACAAGGATGTCGCGGCGATTTCGTTCACGGGGTCGGTCGCGACCGGGCGCCGCATCGCCGCGGCCTGCGTCGCCTCGACGCCGATGAAGAAGGTGCAGCTCGAAATGGGCGGCAAGAACCCGCTCGTGGTGCTTGACGATGCCGACCTCAAGATCGCAGTGGAATGCGCGGCGAACGGCGCCTTTTTCTCCACCGGCCAGCGCTGCACCGCGTCCTCGCGCTTCATTGTCACCGAAGGCATTCACGATGCCTTCGTCGCGGCCCTGACCGAGCGCCTGCAGGGACTGGTGGTCGATGACGCCCTGAAGGCGGGCACCCACATCGGTCCGGTGGTCGATCAGTCGCAGCTCGATCAGGACGAGAGCTACATCGACATCGGCCGCAAGGAAGGCGCGAAATTGCACTGGGGCGGCGAACGTCTCAACCGCGAGAATCCCGGCTTCTATCTCCAGCCGGCGCTCTTCACCGAATGCACCAACGCCATGCGCATTTCGCGCGAGGAGGTGTTCGGGCCGGTGGCGGGCGTTATTCGTGTCAAGAACTACGAGGAGGCGCTGGCGGTCGCCAACGATACCGAGTTCGGGCTGTCCTCGGGCATCTGCACCACGAGCCTCAAGTATGCGACGCACTACAAGCGCAACAGCGAGGCCGGCATGGTGATGGTCAACCTGCCAACGGCGGGTGTCGATTACCATGTGCCGTTCGGCGGTCGGAAAGGCTCCAGCTACGGCCCGCGCGAGCAGGGCGCTTACGCCAAGGAATTCTACACGACGGTCAAGACCGCCTATACCTTGGCCTGAGGCACGGAGGCGATGATGCCGCGGGAGATTTCGGAGGCCGATCTCGTCACGAGCATCGCCGATGCGCTCCAGTTCATCGCTTGCTACCACCCCGCCGATTACATTGAGAATCTCGCTGCCGCCTATGCCCTCGAGGAAAGCGCGGCGGCCAAATCCGCCATCGGCCAGATTCTCGTCAATTCCCGCATGGCAGCGTTGGGGCGCCGGCCGATGTGTCAGGATACCGGGACGGCGCAGATCTTCATGAAGGTTGGCATCGGCGCCCGGTTCGCATCGGCGCGCTCCCTTCAATCGCTCGCCGACGAAGCCGTCCGCGAGGCGTGGAAGCGTGAAAGCAATCCCCTGCGGGCATCTGTCGTCAGCGATCCTTTATTTAGCCGGAAAAATACATTCGATAATACCCCCGCGATGCTGCATGTCGAGATCGTGGAAGGCGACCATGTCGAGGTGCACGTTGCAGCAAAAGGCGGAGGGTCCGAGAACAAGGCGCGGTTCGCCGCGCTCGATCCCGGAACGGACGTCAAGGAATGGGTGCTTCGGACCGTTGAAACGCTTGGTGCCGGCTGGTGCCCGCCGGGCCTGATCGGCCTCGGGGTTGGCGGTTCGCCGGAAAAGGCGATGCTTCTCGCCAAGAAATCCTTGCTCGAACCGATTGACATGCCGGATCTTCTGCGGCGCGGACCGTCCTCGAAGATCGAGGAGTTCCGCATCGAGTTATTCAACGCAATCAATGCATTGGGAATTGGGGCGCAAGGCCTTGGTGGGCTTACGACCGTGCTGGACGTGAAGGTGGAAACCTTCCCGACCCATGCCGCGTCGAAACCGGTTGCGCTGGTTCCCCAATGCGCGGCAGACCGGCACATTTCCTTCGTTCTGGATGGATCGGGCCCGGCGGCTCTCACACCGCCGGATCTATCGCTCTGGCCGGACAATATCGATTACAGCGCGGGCGGCGCCGCGCGCCCTATAGACCTTGACCGGCTCGATCCAGATGAAGTTAGGAAATGGAAAGCCGGCGAAACACTTTTGTTGAACGGTCGCCTTTTGACCGGGCGCGACGCTGCTCATCTGCGCCTTTCCCGGATGATCGAGCGCGGTGAACCGCTGCCGGTGGACTTCCGTAACCGGGCGATCTACTACGTCGGACCTGTCGACGCGGTGGGCGATGAGGCGGTGGGCCCGGCTGGCCCGACGACGGCGACGCGCATGGACCGTTACACGCCGCAACTGCTCGAAAAGACCGGGCTGCTCGTCATGGTCGGCAAGGCCGAGCGCGGTTCGGAGACCATCGAGGCGATCCGCCGGCATGGCGCCGCCTATCTCATCGCGGTGGGCGGCGCGGCCTATCTCGTCTCGCAGGCCATCCGCTCGGCCAGGGTCCTCGCCTTCGATGATCTCGGCATGGAGGCCATCCACGAATTCGTTGTCGAGAACATGCCGGTGACGGTCGCGGTTGATGCCTCCGGCCAGTCAATTCACAGCCTCGGGCCGGCGCTCTGGCGGCGATGATCAGATGGCCTTGCGATCGCTGAGGGCCTTGATCGCGCTGTCTGTCAATCCGATTTCGCGAAGGATGGACCCGGTCTGCTCGCCGAGGGCAGGAACTGCATCCATCCGCGGATTGTAGGCATTCGATTCGCCAGGCGGCAGCAAGGCCGGGAGCGAACCCGCCGGCGAGCCGACCTGGCGCCAGCGACCTCTGGCCAAGAGTTGCTCGTGTGTCCAGAGGTCGTGCATATCGTTCAGACGCGCATTGGCGATCTGGGCCTGCTCGAGAAGATCGGTAACCTCTTCGATCGTCTTGCCGGAGAAGCGGGAAACGATGATCGCGCGCAGCGCGTCCCGATTGGCATTCCGCTTGGCGTTCGAATCGAAGCGCGGATCGCCGGCGAGGGCTGCATCGCCAAGGACGTCGCGGCAAAAGACGGCCCATTCCCGTTCGTTCTGGAGGCCCAGCATCACCGTCTTGCCATCCCCGGTAGGGAAGGGGCCGTAGGGGTAGATCGTTGCGTGGGAAGCGCCGGCGCGCGGTGGCGGCGGCGCGCCTTCGTAGGCGTAATACATTGGATAGCTCATCCATTCCGCCATGCTTTCAAGCATCGAGACCTCGATATTCGAACCCTTGCCGGTCTTGTCGCGCAGAAGGAGCGCGGAGAGGATGGAGGTATAGGCATACATGCCGGCAGCGATGTCGGCGATTGAGCAGCCTGCCTTGGCGGGGTCGTCCGGCGTGCCGGTCACCGACAGGAACCCGCTTTCGCTCTGAATGAGAAGGTCATAGGCCTTCTTGTCGCGGAACGGGCCGTCAGGCCCATAACCCGAAATATTGCAGACGATCAGGCGCGGGTGCTTCTCGCTGAGAGCGGCGAAGGAAAGGCCGAGCCGTTCGGCTGCACCGGGCGCTAGGTTCTGCACGAGCACATCGGCCTTCGCGATCAGGCGTTCGAGGATATCGCCCGCCTCAGCGTCCTTGACATCGAGCGTCAGGCTTTCCTTGGAGCGGTTGACCCAGACGAAATGCGAGGCGAGCCCGTTGACGCGGGCATCGTAGGCCCGCGCGAAATCGCCGACGCCGGGGCGCTCGATCTTGATGACGCGCGCGCCGAGATCGGCGAGTTGCCGCGTTGCGAAAGGCGCAGCGATGGCGTGCTCAAGCGTGACAACGGTAATCCCGTCCAGCGGCCGCATGTTCTTCTCCATTTAGCCGGCAATTTTCATCAAGAGGTGAGCAAGCGCGTCCGGGGCGGTGATCATGGCGTCGTGGCCGGTCGCAAATTCGATGAAGGGCAGCCCCTTCGCCTTCGCGAATTGCCGGCTTGCCTCGAGCGGCGTGTAGATAGGATCGGTGCAGACGACGTAGGCCGCCGGAACGCCGTTCGTCAGCGGGTGTTTCAGGTGGAGCGGCGAACGATAGGTCGAAACCGGATGCGGCGTGAGCCGGTTGCCGAGCTTGGCCGCGTCCGCCTCGGTCAGGATCCCCAGCGATTTCGGCTTCGGGAAGGGCAGGCTCAAACCGCCACTCGATTCTTCCGCGGCGCGGATGCGGCCTTCGACAACCTCGGCCGACAGCGTATCGAATGGGCACTGGCCGCTCTCCAGCAGCATCGAATCGAGATAGATCAACTGCCGCAAACGCTCCGGCATCCGGTCCGCGACGCCGCTGATCGCGAGGCCGCCGAAGGAATGTCCGACGAGAACGACATCCTCGAGCGCTTCGAAGCGCAGGACGTTGGCGATATCCTCGACGAAGGTGTCGAGCGTGATGTCGCGCGAGAGCAGATGGGCGCGCTCGCCGAGGCCGGTCTGCGTCGGCGTGAAGACGCGATGTCCCGCTTCCTCGAGAACGGCGCGGGTCTCCTGCCAGCACCAGCCGCCGTGCCAGGCGCCGTGAACGAGAACGAAGGTGCGGCGGGGGTCGGTCAAGATCGCGATCCTCAGAACGAGCGGGGCAGGCCGAGCAGGTGCTCGGCGACGTAGGACAGGATCAGATTGGTCGAAATCGGCGCGACTTGATAGAGTCGCGTTTCGCGGAACTTGCGCTCCACATCGTATTCGCAGGCGAAGCCGAAGCCGCCGTGGAACTGGATGCACGCGTTCGCCGCCTCCCAGCTCGCCTTGGCCGCGAGGTATTTCGCCATGTTGGCCTGCGCGCCGCACGGCAGATGGGCGTCGAACAGCCGGCAGGCCTCGTAGCGCATCAGGTTCGCGGCCTCGACCTCGATAAAGCTCTCGGCGATCGGGAACTGGACGCCCTGATTCTGGCCGATCGGGCGGCCGAACACCACACGCTCCTTGGCGTAGGCGGTGACCTTGTCGATGAACCAGTAGCCGTCACCGATGCACTCGGCGGCGATGAGCGTCCGCTCGGCGTTGAGGCCGTCGAGGATGTATTTGAAGCCCTTGCCTTCCTCGCCGATCAGGTTCTCGACCGGAATTTCGAGGTTGTCGAAGAACAGTTCGTTGGTCTCGTGGTTGACCATGTTGAGGATCGGGCGCGCCTCCAGCCCCTTGCCGATCGCCGCTCGGAGGTCGACGAGGAAGATCGACATACCTTCCGATTTCTTCTTGACCTGATCGAGCGGCGTCGTGCGGGCGAGCAGGATCATCAGGTCGGAATGCTGGATGCGCGAAATCCAGACCTTCTGGCCGTTGATGACGTAGCGGTCACCCTTCTTTACGGCCGTGGTCTTGATCTTGGTGGTGTCGGTGCCGGTCGTCGGTTCGGTCACGCCCATGGACTGGAGCCGCAATTCGCCGGTGGCGATCTTGGGGAGATAGAACTTCTTTTGCTCGGCAGAGCCATGCCGCAGCAGCGTGCCCATGTTGTACATCTGGCCGTGGCAGGCGCCGGAGTTGCCGCCCGAGCGGTTGATTTCCTCCATGATCACAGAGGCCTCGGTGAGGCCGAGCCCTGAGCCGCCATATTCCTCGGGGATCAGCGCCGCCATCCAGCCGGCCTTGGTCAGCGCGTCGACGAATTCCTCCGGGTAGCCGCGTGCCTCGTCGACCTTGCGATGGTATTCGGCCGGGAAGGTCGCGCAGAGATCGCGGATTGCCTCGCGCAGGTCCTGGAAGCGATCGGGTTCGGATGTCATCGGAGAGGCCTTCTTTCAGGAAAAGGTGGCGTTTGCGTCCATGCAGAGCGCGCCGGCTTTCTTCGCCCAGAGGTGGGCCCGGCTTCCATTCTCGAACGCACCGCAAACAGCGAAATCATCGACATCGAAAATCGGCGCCAGCGCGCGGAACTCGAAGTGCGTCACCCGCGCATCCGGCCGCGCCCGGCGGAGACCGTCGAGCAGCAGCGTCGCGATCAGCGGGCCATGGACGATGAGGCCCGGATAGCCTTCGACGCCGGTCACGTAGGGCTGGTCGTAATGGATGCGGTGAGAATTGAACGTCAGCGCCGAGTAGCGGAACAGCAGCACCGGATCGGGGTGGATCGGACGTTCCCAATCGCCGTTGAGGCGTGCGGGGATCGGGGCCGGCGCGGTCGCGCCGGGCTGCACCGCCGCGCGGTAGACGATGTCATGCTCCTCATCGATCGCGAGACCTTGCCGGTCTGACATCTCGTGGCGCACCGTGACGAAAACGAGATCGCCGCTGCGTCCCGATTTGTGCTCGACCTTGGCGATGGTCGATTTCTTCCGCGCCATCTCGCCGATGATAAGCGGGCGATGAAAGGTCAGGCGGCTTCCGGCCCACATCCGTCGAGGGAGGGATACGGGGGGCAGGAAACCGCCCTTCTCGGCGTGCCCATCCGCACCGACGGCCGACATCGGGTGAAGAGGCAGAAAATGCATCCAGTGCCAGAGCGGCGGCAGTGCGCTGCCAGCACGATAGGGCGGGTCGGCACGGTCGAGCGTCGCTGCAAGCGCGTTCGACGGGAACGGCGCGATCACCTCCTCGGTGCTTTCGCTCCGCCCGATCCATTGCGCCAGTTTGGTGGCATCGATGGCCATGAATTCCCCTCCCCAGATTGACCAAGTCTTGCCACGGCTTGCATGTTCGGCAAATTCGGATTTCTTAAACGTTGCATTCTGATTCTGTGAACGCCAGGGACGCGGCATGCACTTCGATCTGTCCGATCTGCGCCTGTTCCACGCCGTGGCCGAGGCGGGGAATCTCACCCGTGGCGCGCGCAACGCCTTCCTGTCGCCGCCGGCGGCAAGCGCGCGGCTGAAGGCGCTTGAGACCGAGCTCGGCGCGCAGCTCTTCTATCGCGACAATCGCGGCGTGACGCTTACGGAGGCCGGCAAGACGTTGCTGCGGCACTGCCGGCTCATCCTGCGGCAGGTGGAACACGTGAAGAGCGAGTTCGGCGTCTATGGCGCCGAGGCCACCGGCCATATCCGCATTTTCGCCAACACCACGGCGGTGACCGAATTCATGCCGGAGATCCTTGCCCGCTTCCTTGCCGAGCGACCGGGCGTGACGGTCGATCTTCAGGAGCGGCTGACGCAGGACATTGTCCGCTCCGTCGTCGAGGGGGCGAGCGATCTCGGCATCGTCTCCGGCGAGGTGCCGACAGAAGGCCTGCAGGCGCTCCATTTCTCGACCGACCGGCTGGTGCTGGCGACGGCGGTCGGTCATCCGCTGGAAGGGCGCGGCCACGTACCGTTCTCCGAGGCGATCCGCTACGAGCATATCGGGCTGCACGAGGGGTCGACTTTGCTCGCCTTCCTGCGCTCGCTCCTCGAAAAGAACGGCTACGAGCGCGCCCTGCGCGTGCAGGTGCGCTCGTTCGAGGCGATGTGCCGCATGGTCGAGGCCGGGGTCGGCGTCGGCGTGATGCCGGAATCCGCCGCGATCCGCCATCGCCGCACGATGCGGATCGGGATCGTGCAACTCGACGAGCCCTGGGCCGTGCGCGAGAGAAGCGTTTTGGTGCGCGAGCTTGATGCCCTGCCCGGTTGTGCGCGGGCGCTGGTGGCGAAGCTTCTCGAAACGCGTTCGGGCGGCATCCGGCACAGCGAGAAGTTTCCGCATCCGGAGGTTTGAACGTCGAGGGGCTGGCGCGCCGGTATGGTGGCCGTTATCAAGGAAGACCATCAACAAAATCACCACCGGCGGGAAACGCCAAGGGAATGCCAAGGGAAATGCCTATGCCACTCGATTTTGCCGCGCGCCTCGATTCGCGTTCCGCCCTGCCGGCCGATGCCGCTGCCGCCGCGCTGGCCGGGCGCGCGTGGCGGCCTGATGTCGGCGGGCCCTCCGTCGTCGCCGTGCGTGATGGCCGCGTCATCGACATTTCGCGGCATTTTCCGACGATGCGCGACCTTTGCGAGACGCCGGATCCGGCGTCGTCCCTCCGCGCTGTGGACGGCGAGGACATCGGCGCGCTCGACGATATTCTGCGCAACACCGTCTCCGAACGGCATGATCCTTCCCGGCCGCACTGGCTCGCGCCGGTCGATCTCCAGGCCGTGAAGGCTGCCGGCGTCACCTTCGCGATTTCGATGCTGGAGCGTGTCATTGAGGAGCGTGCACGCGGCAACCCGGCGGCGGCGGATGCCATCCGCAAGGAGATCACTGCGCTCGTCGGTGACGATCTCTCGAAGCTCAGGCCCGGCTCGGACGAGGCAATGCGGCTCAAGGCCGTGCTAATCGAGCAGGGTGTCTGGAGCCAATATCTGGAAGTGGGCATCGGGCCGGACGCCGAGATCTTCACCAAGGCGCAGGTGCTGTCCTCGGTCGGCACCGGCGCGGAAGCAGGGCTTCACCGCATCTCGACCTGGAACAACCCGGAGCCGGAGGTGGTTCTGGTCGTGGCCTCCACCGGCGCGATCGTCGGCGCGACGCTCGGCAACGACGTCAACCTGCGCGACGTCGAAGGGCGATCAGCGCTGCTTCTCGGCAAGGCCAAGGACAACAACGCTTCCTGCGCGCTCGGCCCCTGCATCCGCTTCTTCGACGGCAAATTTTCGCTCGACGACGTGCGGAAAATGGAACTCAGCCTCAAGGTCGAGGGTGAGGATGGTTTTGTCATGGATGGCTCGTCCAACATGGCGAAGATCAGTCGCGATCCGGCCGATATCGCCCGGCAGATGATCGGTCCGCATCACCAGTATCCCGATGGCGCGGTTCTGTTCCTCGGCACGCTGTTCGCGCCGGTGCAGGACCGTGGCGCGCCCGGCAAAGGGTTCACTCATGCCTACGGCGATATCGTCACGGTCGCGACGCCGCGCCTCGGCGCGCTCGTCAACCGGATGCAGGCAAGCGACGAATGTCCGCGCTGGACCTTCGGCACCCGCGCCCTGATGGCCAATCTCGCGCGGCGCGGCTTGCTGTGAACGTCTGACTCAGCCGAGGCTCGGCAGGTTGAGGCCGTGCTCACGCGCGCAATCGATAGCGATGTCGTAGCCGGCATCGGCGTGACGCATCACGCCGGTCGCCGGATCATTCCAGAGCACGCGCTCGATGCGCCGGGCAGCGTCTTCCGTCCCATCGCAGCAGATCACCATGCCGGAATGCTGCGAGAACCCCATGCCCACGCCGCCACCGTGGTGCAGCGACACCCAAGTCGCTCCGGAAGCGCAGTTGAGCAGCGCGTTGAGCAGTGGCCAATCGGAAACGGCATCCGAGCCGTCCTTCATCGCCTCCGTCTCGCGGTTCGGCGAGGCGACCGAGCCGGAATCGAGATGGTCGCGGCCGATGACGATCGGCGCCTTGAGTTCGCCCTTCGCCACCATTTCGTTGAAAGCGAGGCCGAGCCGGTGCCGGTCGCCGAGGCCCACCCAGCAGATGCGTGCCGGCAGACCCTGGAATTTGATCCGCTTCTGCGCCATGTCGAGCCAGTTGTGGAGGTGTTTGTTATCCGGCAAAAGCTCCTTGACCTTGGCATCGGTGCGATAGATGTCTTCGGGGTCGCCGGAGAGCGCGGCCCAGCGGAACGGGCCGACGCCCCGGCAGAACAGCGGGCGGATATAGGCCGGAACGAAGCCGGGAAAGTCGAAGGCATCCGCCACGCCGTCTTCCAGCGCCATCTGGCGGATGTTGTTGCCGTAATCGACGACCGGAATGCCCATCTTGTGGAAGTCCAGCATCGCGCGCACGTGTTCGGCCATGGAATGCTTGGCTGAGGTCACCACGCCCTTGGGGTCGGATTTCTGCTGGTCTTCCCACTTCGCCAGCGTCCACCCCTTTGGCAGATAGCCGTTGAGCGGATCATGCGCCGAGGTCTGGTCGGTCACGGCATCCGGGCGGATGCCGCGACGGACGAGTTCGGGGAAGATGTCGGCGGCATTGCCGAGAAGGCCGACCGAGAGCGGTTTCTTCTCCCGGCAGGAGGCTTCGATCATCGCCAGCGCCTCGTCGAGATCCTTCGCCTGCGCGTCGAGATAGCCGGTTCGTAGCCGGAACTCGATCGAGGAGGGCCGGCATTCGACCGCGAGCATCGACGCGCCCGCCATCGTCGCGGCGAGCGGCTGCGCGCCGCCCATGCCGCCGAGACCAGCGGTCAGGATCCAGCGTCCGGCAAGGTTGCCGCCGAAATGCTGACGACCCATCTCGACGAAGGTTTCGTAGGTGCCCTGCACGATGCCCTGCGAACCGATGTAGATCCACGAGCCGGCCGTCATCTGGCCGTACATCATCAGTCCTTTGCGATCGAGCTCGTTGAAGTGCTCCCAGGTCGCCCAGTGCGGCACGAGGTTGGAGTTCGCGATCAGCACACGCGGCGCATCGGCGTGAGTGCGGAAGACGCCGACCGGCTTTCCGGACTGGACCAGAAGCGTTTCGTCGGCTTCAAGTTTCTTCAGCGCCGCCACGATGCGGTCAAAACTCTCCCAGTCGCGCGCGGCACGGCCGATGCCGCCATAGACGACGAGTTCGCCCGGCTTCTCGGCCACTTCGGCGTCGAGATTGTTCATCAACATCCGCAGGGGCGCTTCCGTGAGCCAGCTCTTCGCGCTGATCTCCGGGCCACGCGGTGCACGGATCACGCGGGCATTGTCGAGGCGGTGGGAGCGGGGCCCGGTCATGGCGTTACCTCAATTCTTCCTGGCAAAGTCGAGACAGAATTCGAGCACTCCGCGCAGCGTCTCGCGCATCGGCGCGGCGAAGGCGGTGTCGTAGGGCGAGGGCCAATCGGCCTCGCTCGCGGGGCCTGGGTGTTCGCGCATGTAGCCGCGACAGGCGAGTTCCATCTGCACGGCATGCACCCCGGCGCCGGGATTGGCATGATGGCGCGTGATATAGCCGCCCTTGAAGCGCCCGTTCGTAACCCGCGAAAGGCCGTAGGCGTCGCATAGCCGCTCGACGCCCGCCGTGAGCGCCGGCGCGCAAGATGCACCCGAATTGGTGCCGATGTTGAACTGCGGCAACTCGCCTTCGAACAGCCGGGGAATGACCGAGCGGATCGAATGGCAATCGTAGAGAACGATCGTCGGATGCTGCGCTTTCAGCCAGGCCAGCTCGCTGGCCAGCGCCGCATGGTAGGGATCGAAGTAGGTCACACGCCGGCGTGCGATTTCATCAGCATCCGGTTCGGCGCCCGGATGGTAGAGCGGTTCGCCATCAAAGGTCGTTGTTGGGCAGAGTTCCGTGGTCGCCTGTCCGGGGTAGAGCGACACGCCGCCCGGATCGCGGTTGACGTCGATGATCGAGCGCGAGATCGCGGTATGGACGATGGTTGCGCCGAGATCGGCGGCGAAGTCATAGAGCTTGTCGATCCACCAGTCGGCATCCTTCCGCGTCAGCCAGGGCGAGCTGAAATCCTTTTCGTAGGGTGCCGGGATGCGCGTGCCGGTGTGCGGCAGGCTGACGAGCAGCGGCGCTGCGCCGCGACGGATCGTGAGCCAATCGGGAATGGGAGCATTCATGACCTTCACCTCACCTCCGGCAACAGCCCGACGGGTATCGCTGCCAGCAGTTGACGGGTTTCAACGAGCGCGATCACCGCTTCCATGTCCGGGTGGAAATGCCGGTCTTCGTCGAGATGCGGCACGGCTGCGCGGATCGCAGCGCGGACCTTTTCGAGAGCCGGGCTTGATGCGAGCGGCGCATGAAAATCGCAGCCCTGCGCGGCGGCAAGCAGCTCGATGCCGATCACCGCGCGGGCATTTGCCGCCATACTCTGCAGCCGTCGCGCGCCATGGGCGGCCATCGAAACATGGTCTTCCTGATTGGCGGAGGTCGGGATCGAATCGACGCTCGCGGGAAAGGCCATCTGCTTGTTTTCGGAAACAAGCGCCGCGGCGGTCACCTGCGGGATCATGAACCCGGAATTGAGCCCGGGCCTCGGCGTCAGGAATGCGGGAAGCGTCGATAAGGCTGGATCGACCAGCATCGCGATGCGACGCTCGGCGATCGAGCCGATCTCGCAGATCGCCATCGCGATCATGTCCGCCGCGAAAGCAACAGGCTCGGCGTGAAAGTTGCCGCCGGAAAGCGCTTCGCCGGTGTCGGCGAAAATCAGCGGGTTGTCGGAAACGCCGTTCGCTTCGATCGCCAGCGTCGCCGCGGCCTGGCGAAGCAGATCGAGCGCGGCGCCCATCACCTGCGGCTGGCAGCGCAGGCAATAGGGATCCTGCACCCGCTCGTCGTCGATGCGATGCGAGGCACGGATCACGGAGCCGTCCATGAGCCGGCGAAGCGCTTCGGCGACCTCGATCTGCCCACGATGGCGGCGCACGGCATGAATGCGTGGATCGAACGGCGTGTCCGAGCCACGCGCGGCGTCGGTGGAAAGCGCGCCTGCAAGCAGCGCATTTTGCAGAAGATCTTCCGCCGCGAACAATCCGGCGAGCGCGAAGGCGGTCGAGAACTGCGTGCCGTTGAGCATCGCCAGCCCTTCCTTCGGGCCGAGGGCCAGCGGCGCGAGTCCGGCTGCGGCGAGCATTTCCCGCGCCGGTCCGCGCCCGGTCGACCCTTCGATCTCGCCGAAGCCGATCATCGCTGCCGTCATATGCGCGAGCGGCGCGAGATCGCCCGAGGCGCCGACCGAACCTTGCGCCGGGATGACAGGGATCAGGTCCGCCGCCAGCATGCGTTCGAGACGGTGCAGCGTTTCGACGCGGATGCCGGAAGCGCCCTGCGCAAGGCTCGCGAGCTTCAGCGCCATCATCAGCCGCGCGACCGGGCGCGGCATCGCCTCGCCGGTGCCGGCGGCGTGCGAAAGGACGATATTGCGCTGGAGCGTTTCAAGGTCCGCGTCGCCGATGCGCACGCTGGCGAGCTTTCCGAAGCCGGTATTGATACCGTAGACCGGTTCGCCCTTGGCAAGAATCGCACGCACCGCCGCAGCCGACGCTTCGACCACCGGCAGACACGCCAGATCGAGCCGCACGGCGGCACCATCGTGGATCGCCCGCCACGAGGCCAGCGATGTCGCGCCGGGATGCAGGATCACCTCGTTCATTGTCCCCTCCAGACCCTGCGATGCAGCGGGTTGAAGCCCATGCGATAGACAAGCTCGGCAAGGCTTTCGACGTTCCAGATCGCGAGATCGCAATCCTTGCCGACCTCCAGCGTGCCGGCTTGTTTGGACAGCCCCAGTGCCTTGGCTGCCGAGCGCGTCACCCCGACGAGGCATTCCTCGACCGTCATCCGGAACAGCGTCGCCGCCATGTTCATGGTCAGAAGCAGCGAGGTCAGCGGCGAGGTGCCGGGGTTGCAGTCGGTCGCGATTGCCATCTCGGTCCCGGCTTTGCGGAAGGCGTCGATCGGCGGGAGCTGCTTCTCGCGCAGAAAATAAAAGGCGCCCGGCAGCAGCACCGCCACGGTCCCCGCCCGTGCCATCGCAGCGGCGCCGGCCTCGTCGGTATATTCGAGGTGATCCGCCGAGAAGGCGTCGTAGCGCGCAGCAAGGGCCGCGCCGCCAAGGTTGGAGAGCTGGTCCGCGTGGAGTTTTACCGGCAGGCCAAGCACACGCGCGGCATCGAAAACCCGGGCCATCTGTTCGGGCGAGAAGGCGATGCCTTCGCAGAAGCCATCCACGGCATCGGCGAGGCCGCGCCGCGCGATCTCCGGCAGGATGACGCGGCAGATCTCGTCGATGTAGCGATCCTTGTCGCCGGCTGCTTCGAGGGGGAGCGCATGAGCGCCGAGAAAGCTGGTCGCGATGCGGATGGAGCGGTGTGCCTCGAGCTGCCGCGCCGCTTCGAGCATTCGCGCTTCGATATCGAGATTGAGGCCGTAGCCGGATTTCACTTCGACCGTGGTGACACCCTCGGCGATCAGCGCGTCAAGGCGGGGCAGCGCGTCGGCGATCAGGTCGTCAAGCGAGGCTGCCCGCGTCGCCCGCACTGTGGAAGCGATGCCGCCGCCGGCCCGCGCGATCTCTTCGTAGCTCGCGCCCGCCAGCCGCATTTCAAATTCGCGGGCGCGATTGCCGCCGTGAACGAGATGCGTATGGCAGTCGATCAGGCCGGGCGTGATCCAGCGCCCCTCGCAATCGATCCGTTCGGCGCTCTCCGCCCGCGTGGGCAGGGACGATTCTTCGCCGACAAAGGAGATCAGGCCGTCGCGACTGGCGATAGCGCCGTTCTCGATGATTCCGAGGTCGGGCAAGTCGGGTTGAATTGTCGCGATGCGGGCATTGTGCCACAAACGGTCGAAGCGCATGGCGGTTCCGCCTGAACGATTTAATTGTCTATACATAATCAAGGGCGCGTGCTAGTGTCCAGCGAAATCTGCCGGTCGGGAATCGAGAAACCGAAAGTCGAGGAACGATGACCCGCTTTTACTTCCAATCCGCGTTGCTGCCGGCCGGATGGGCGAAGAACGTGGCCGTCCGCGTCGAAGGCGGCGTGACGATCGCGGTTGAGCCGGATGCGCGGCCCGAAACCGGGGATATTATTGGGGCGACGGTCCTGCCGGGGCTCGCGAGCCTCCACAGCCACACCTTCCAGCGCGGCATGGCGGGGCTCGGCGAGGTTCGGGGGCCGGGATCGGACAGCTTTTGGTCCTGGCGGCAGCTCATGTATCGCTTCCTCGGCGTGCTGGGGCCCGATGAGGTCGAGGCGATTGCCGCGCAGGCCTTCATGGAAATGCTGGAAGGCGGGTTCACCGCGGTCGGCGAATTCCACTACCTGCACCATGCGCCCGACGGCGCGCCCTACGCCGCGATCGGCGAACTCTCCACGCGGATAGCGACGGCGGCAGAAGAGACCGGCATCGGCCTGACCCTGCTGCCCGTGCTTTATCAGCAGGGCGGGTTTGGTGGCGCAGCCCCGAACGAGGGCCAGAGGCGTTTTCTCAATTCGGTGGATCGCTACGAGGCGCTGTTCGAAGAGGCCGCCAAGGCCGTGCAGCCCTTGCCCGACGCCAATATCGGCATCGCGCCGCATTCCCTGCGTGCCGTGACGCCGCAGGCACTGAGCGAGGTCGTTGCGCGACATCCATACGGACCCGTGCATATCCACATCGCCGAGCAGGTTCGCGAGGTCGAGGATTGCATCGCATGGAGCGGTCGGCGCCCGGTCGAATGGCTTGGCGATCATGTGGCGCTCGATGATCGCTGGTGCCTCATCCACGCAACGCATATGACACCGCACGAGGGACGGATGGTGGCGCAATCCGGCGCGGTTGCTGGGCTGTGCCCACTCACCGAGGCCAACCTTGGCGACGGGATCTTCGATGCGCCGACGATGCTGGAAAACGGCGGCGCCTTCGGGGTCGGGACCGATTCCAACATCCAGATCACGGCGGCGGGCGAGTTGCGGCAGCTCGAATATTCGCAGCGGCTTGCCCTGCGTGCCCGCAATGTCTTCCCGCGCGCGGCGGGGCAATCGACGGGAGAAGCCCTGTATCGTGGTGCGCTGGCGGGGGGAGCCCGCGCGCTTGGGCGCAAGATCGCCGGCATTGAGCCCGGCCAGCGCGCCGATTTCGTCGTGCTCGGCGGCGAAGCGGGCGATGCCCCGGCTGATGATCCGGCAGCGATGCTCGATTATTACATTTTCGTCGCGGACAGGAGCCTGATCGCCGATGTCTATGTCGGCGGCGCCTTGCGCGTTCGCGGCGGGCGTCATATTGCGCGGGAGGCTATCGCCGCGCGCTACCGCAAGGTCCTGCGCCGGCTGCGGGAAAGCTGAAGGCCAGCCGCGAGAGGGGGGAGCGTGCGCGATCGACCAGCCGAACTGCCGCGCTATCTCGAAATCCAGCGCGACCTGCAGCAGAAAATCGCCTCAGGCGATTGGGCGCCGGGGTCGCGCGTGCCCTCCGAGCACGATCTCCAGGTACAATATTCCTGCTCGCGGATGACCGTGAACAAGGCGCTTTCCGCGCTGGCGCGGGCGGGGCTCGTGGTGCGCAAGCGGCGCTCGGGCTCGTTCGTCGCCAGCCCGCGCTCCGAGCAGACCATCCTCAACATCCATGACATTCAGGCCGAGATCGCGGCTGCCGGAAAGGCCTATCGCTTCGAGGTCCTGCTCCGCACGGCGCGTGCAATGAGCGAGGAGGACGCCCGCCGCCTTGCCGTCAGGAAATCCGGCGCCGTTCTGGCGATGGTCGTGCGACATTTTGCCGGCGATATTCCGTTCGTGGTCGAGGAACGACTCCTCAATCTCAACGTCGTGCCGGATGCGGAGCATGAGCCATTCAAGAGTGCGCCGCCGGGAACCTGGCTGCTGAACGTCGTCCCATGGACGAGTGCGGAACATGTGATCTACGCCGATGTTGCGACGGGGCACATGGCAAGCCTGCTCGACATTCAGAAAAAGGCTGCCTGCCTTGTCATCGAGCGCCGGACTTGGCAGGGGACCAGCACGATCACCTGGGTCCGGCTCAGCTATCCGGGCGAGCGGCACCGGCTGACGAGCCATTTCCACCCCGGCGGCGCGCCGTCGATCTGAAATCAGTGTGCGGCGGCCAGCACCGCTTCGGCGCGGATTTCCTCGGTGAGCCGCGCCTTGAGGTCGGAGAACTCCGGCGAGGTCTTTAGCGTGTAGTGGCGCGGATAGGGCAGGGCGATCGGCAGATCGGCCTTGATGCGGCCCGGTCGAGCGCTCATCACGAGGCAGCGCGAGGCGATGAAGATCGCCTCCTCGATGTCGTGGGTGACGAACAGCACGGTCTTGCGCTCGCGTTCCCAGATGCCAAGCAGCAGTTCCTGCATCAGCGCGCGCGTCTGGTTGTCGAGCGCGCCGAACGGTTCGTCGAGCAGCAGGATCGCCGGATCGTTGGCGAGCGCGCGGGCAATCGCGGTGCGCTGCTGCATACCGCCGGAAAGTTGCTTCGGCCAGTGGTTTTCGAAGCCGCGGAGGCCGACCTTGTCGATATAGGCGGCGACGATGTCCTTCGCCTGTGCCTCGTTCATGCCCTTCTCGGTGAGGCCGAAGGCGATGTTCTGCGAGATGGTGAGCCAGGGAAACAAGGTGTAGCTCTGGAACACCATGCCGCGGTCCGGCCCCGGCGCGATGATGCGCCGGCCATCGAGCGTGATGGTGCCGGTGGTCGGGCGGTCGAGCCCCGCGACCATGCGCAGCAAGGTCGACTTGCCGCAGCCGGATGGGCCGAGGATGGTCACGAAATCATTGTCGCCGATGGAAAGGTTCGTCGGCTGAAGCGCGGTGATGGCCGCGCCGCCGTGAACGCCGGGGAAAACCCGGCTGAGGTTCTCGATGACAAGCTTGCTCATGGAAAAGCGTTTCCAAGCGAAGTGAGTCCCGGTTCGCGTGAAGGAAACGCGCCAAAAGAAGAAGGAGGGCGAATGTGATCCGGAAGAGAACAGAAGCGACCGATCATGCCAGCCTCCACGGGAACAGGCGGCGATTGACGAGCTTGAATAGGAAATCGGACACAAGCCCGATCACGCCGATGACGATGATTCCGAAGATGATCTGCCCGGTTGCCATCAGCGCCTGAGAGTCGATGATCATATGGCCGATGCCGGCGGAGGAACCGATGAGTTCGGCGACGATCACATAGGTCCAGGCCCAGCCGAGCACCAGCCGCAGGATTTCCGCGATCTCCGGTGCGTTCATCGGGATCAGCACGCGGCGGACGACACCGCTGTCGCCCGCGCCGAGCGTATAGGCTGCTTCGACGAGATCGCGCCGCGTGTTGCCGACGACGACGGCCACCATCAGGATGATCTGGAATACCGAACCAATGAAGATCACGAGCAGCTTCTGCGTCTCGCCAAGGCCGGCCCAGAGGATCAGCAGCGGCACAAAGGCCGAGGCCGGCAGATAGCGCGCGAAAGAAACGAATGGCTCAAAAAAGGCCTCGACCGGCTTGTAAGCACCCATCAGGATGCCAAGCGGCACCGCGACGAGTGCCGCAAGAATGAACCCGCCCACCACGCGCCAGACGGTGATCAGAATCTCGTAGCCGAACCCGAATTGCGAGAGCAGGCGCCAGCCGTCCTGAACCATGCTGACCGGGTCAGCGAGAAAGATCTTGGGAACGAAGCCGCCAAGCGTGGCAAGCCCCCATCCTGAGAAGAACAGGATGAAGAAACCGATGCCCAGCCCGACACGCGCCGGATGGGAGATGGGTTCGAGAGGTCGCATCGGGCGTTTCCTGTCGGGACGGGCGCGGCGCGGGCCGCACCCGTCAGGCCGGAATTACTGGACGAAGCGGGTATCGGCGAGCTTGGACATGTCCGGCTTCGCCTTGATGATGCCGAGTTCGAGCAGGAGATCGGCTGCTTCCGCCGAGAACTTTCCATGTTCGCCGGCAAAGAAGGTCTTGTTCGCGGCCTTGTCCTGCCAGCGCAGGTACTTCGAGGAACCCGCGAACTGCTCGCCGGTCTGCTTGACGTCGGCGCCCATGATCGTGTTGGCCTTGGCGGGATCCTTCTTGATCATCTCAAGGGCTTCGAAGTAGGAATCGGCCAGCGCCTTGGCGGCCTTTTCGTTCTTGCCGAGGAAATCCGGCGTGCAGCCGAAGGTATCCATGATCATCGGGTAATCGAGCGTCGTCGCGATGATCTTGCCTGAATCCGGCGCATTGCGGACGGCCGAGAGGTAGGGTTCATAGGTCATGGCGGCGTCGTTCTGGCCAGCGATGAAAGCCTGCGCGGCCGGACCCGGCTCCATGTTGACGACCTTCACGTCCTTCACAGTGAGGCCGTTCTTCTTGAGAAACCATGCGAGCGTGAAGTAGGGCGCCGTACCCGGCGCGGAGGCGGCGACCGTCTTGCCCTTGAGGTCCGCGATCTTGGCGACATCCTTGCGGACGGCCATGCCGTCGGCGCCGTAGCTCTTGTCGAGCTGGAAAATCTGCTGCGTCGGCACGCCGTTGGCGTTCCAGACGATCCAGGTCTCAACCGTCGTCGCGGCGCACTGGATGTCGCCCGAGAGAATGGCGAGATGGCGCGAGGCCTGCGGGATTTTCTTGATCGTCACGTCGAGGCCGTTCTTCTTGAAGATGCCGGCTTCCTTGGCGAGCGTCAGTGGCGCGAAGCCCGTCCAGCCGGACATGCCGATCGAAACCTTGGTTTCCTGCGCTGAAGCGGGTGCCGAAAGCGCGGCGGCGGTGATGAAGGCAGCTGCGGTGAAGGTGGATTTCATCGGTCGGATCTCCCCGGAAAGGATGGGCACTGGTGCGAATTCAAGCACTGCAAAAAACAATTGTCTAGACAAATTGTCGCGTGATTTCACCGACGCACACCGCGCTGGCCGCGAATGGAACGGGCCTCCGCTGGTGATGACAGAAGCAAGGTCGCAGCCCTGTTGGAAAGAGACCCGCTGGCGAACCCGGCGCCGGAGCGCCACCCTTTCGAAGCAGCAATTCAACGGTCGGTTCACAATTCAGTTGCAATTCATTCCTAATTGCATTGACGGCTGGATGACCGTCCACTATCTCATTGAGACCGGCATCGACGCGAGGCCGGACCCAAAGGTCAGCCGAGAGGCCGGTGATGTCTTTTTCAAGTGCGCGGCTTGGCCGCCTGATGTTCGTTCGCCGGTTGCGATCCGTTGCGGCGGGCCTGTTGCTGGCGGCTGGCGCAGTCGCGCCGATGCCGGAAGCTCTGGCGCGTCAGCCGGGCGAGAAGCTCCGGGTCGTCACTACCTTCACCATCATCCAGGATATCGCCGCCAACGTCGCGGGCGACGCGGCAATTGTCGAATCCGTAACGCGGCCCGGCGCGGAGATTCACGAATACCAGCCAACGCCACATGATGTGGTCAAGGCGCAGTCGGCGGATCTCGTCCTGTGGAACGGCCTCAATCTCGAGCACTGGTTCGAGAAGTTCTTCGCCAATGTTCGAAATGTCCCGAGTGTGGTGGTGAGCGAAGGCATCGAGCCGATGCCGATCCGCGAGGGCGCCTATAACGGCAAGCCGAACCCGCACGCCTGGATGTCGCCGGACGTGGCGCTGGTCTATGTCGAGAACATCCGCAAGGCGCTCGCCGCCGCGGACCCGCCCAACGCGGAAACCTATGCGCGTAACGCGGCCTCCTATTCGGAGCGCATTCGTGCCTTGTCCGAGCGGCTCAAGACCCGGCTGGCGGGTATCCCGGAAGCGCAGCGGGTGCTGGTCACCAGCGAGGGCGCCTTTTCCTATTTCACGCGGGAGTTCGGATTTCGCGAGGTCTATCTCTGGCCGATCAACGCCGACGAACAGGGAACCCCGCGGCAGGTCCGCGCCGTGATCGACGCCGTGCGGAAGAACAAGCTGCCTGTCGTCTTCAGCGAGAGCACGGTCTCCGACAAGCCGGCCCGGCAGGTCGCCCGCGAGACTGGCGCGCGCTACGGCGGCGTGCTCTACGTCGACTCGCTTTCGACGGCGGACGGCCCGGTGCCGACGTATCTCCGGCTGCTGGAAGTGACCACGGATACGATCGCGAAGGGTTTCGACCGATGAGCGCCCTCGGCGCCCGGCCCTCGATCGCGGCCGAACACCTCTCCGTCGCCTATACGAACGGCGTCCGGGCGATTGCCGATGCCAGCTTTTCGCTCGGTCCGGCCTCGATCTGCGCGTTGGTCGGGCCGAACGGCTCCGGCAAATCGACGCTGTTCAAGACGTTGATGGGGTTCCTGAAGCCGGTGCAGGGCACGGTGAGCATCGCCGGCCTGCCGGTGGCGCAGGCGCTGAAACAGGGGCTCGTCGCCTATGTCCCGCAGAGCGAGGAGGTCGACTGGACCTTCCCCGTTCTCGTCGAGGATGTCGTCATGATGGGGCGCTACGGCCGGATGGGGCTGCTGCGTATCCCTTCGAAGGCGGACCGCGCGGCGGTGGATATCGCGCTTGAGCGTGTCGGCATGAGCGCGTTCCGCCGCCGGCAGATCGGCGAGCTCTCGGGCGGGCAGAAGAAGCGCGTCTTCCTGGCGCGGGCGCTGGCGCAGGAAAGCCCGGTGATCCTGCTCGACGAGCCCTTCACCGGCATCGACGTGAAGACGGAGAACGAAATCGTCACCCTCCTGCGGGCGCTGCGCACGGAAGGCGCGCTGATTTTCGTCTCGACCCACAATCTCGGCTCCGTGCCGGAATTCTGCGATCAGGTCGTGCTGTTCAACCGCACGGTGCTCGCCTTCGGATCGACGGAGGAAACCTTCACGCGCGACAAGCTCGCCGAAACCTTCGGCGGCGTCCTGCGTCACGTGCGGCTCGGCGGGACTGCGCTTCACGACGATGACGACGCCCGTCGCGTCACGGTGCTGACGGATGACGAGCGCCCTCTGGTCTTCTACGGGCGGAAGGGCGACGAGCGAGCCGTGGGGTCGGAGGCGCCGCGAGAAGGTGGTCCCACCCCATGATCGACCTGCTGCTCGAACCCTTCGGATACCAGTACATGGTCCGCGCGATCGCGGTGGGCGCGCTGGTGGGGGGCGTCTGCGCCTTTCTCTCGTGCTACCTCATCCTCAAGGGCTGGTCGCTCATGGGCGATGCCCTCTCGCATTCCGTGGTGCCGGGCGTCGCCATCGCCTATCTCGCCGGGTTTCCTTATGCACTCGGCGCTTTTACGTCCGGGTTGATCGCCGCGCTGGGCATCGCTGCCGTGCGCCGGGTCACCGCCTTGCGTGAGGATGCGATCATCGGCATCGTCTTCACCACGCTGTTCGCGCTCGGGCTGCTGATCGTCTCGATCCGGCCGATGGCGGTCAATCTCCAGTCGATCATTATGGGCAATATCCTGGCGATATCCGACGAGGACATCGTGCAGGTGGTAGTGATCGCGTTCGCCTCGCTTGCGATTCTGGGGCTGCGCTGGCGCGACCTGATGCTGGCTTTCTTCGATGAAGCGCAGGCGCGCGCGGTGGGGCTCGATCCGTGGCGGCTCCGCATCCTGTTCTTCGTGCTGTTGAGCGCCTGCACGGTCGCAGCGCTCCAGACGGTGGGCGCCATTCTGGTGATCGCGCTGGTCGTGACGCCGGGCGCGGCCGCCTACCTGCTGACGGATCGTTTCGGCGTCATGATCGGCATCGCGACCTTCATCGGCACCGCGAGCAGCGCGTTCGGCGCCTACATCAGCTATTTTGTCGACGGGGCGACCGGTGGCCTGATCGTACTGACACAGACCGCGATCTTCCTTCTCGCCTACTTCCTTGCGCCCAAGCACGGCCTGCTGGCCACCCGGCGCATGGCGCGCGCCGCCGGGAGTGAACCGGCATGACGGCGCTCCACACCTGGTTTCTCGCGCCGCTTCAGCATGAATTCATGCAGCGCGGGCTTGTCGTCGCGCTCCTTGTCGGCGTCGCCTGCGCGGTCCTTTCCTGCTTTCTCGTGCTGAAGGGCTGGTCGTTGATGGGCGACGCGGTCTCGCATGCGGTCCTGCCGGGCATCGTCGTTGCTTATGTTCTGAGCCTGCCGCTTGCCGCCGGCGCCTTCGCCGCCGGGCTCGGTTGCGCCGTCGCGGCTGGCTACCTGCGCGACACCTCGCGCCTGAAGGAGGATGCCGTCCTCGCGATCGTCTTCTCGGGCATGTTCGCGCTCGGCATGGTGCTGTTCGTCAAGATCGATACCGATCAGCATCTCAACCACATCCTGTTCGGCAACATGCTGGGCGTCACGTTCGGCGACATCATCGAAGTGGCGGTGATCGTCATCCCTTCGGTGGCGCTGGTGCTCGCGCGGCGGCGCGATCTTGTTGTCTATTGCTTCGATCCAATTCAGGCGCGGGCGCTGGGGCTCTCGGTAGCCTGGCTACATTTCGGCCTGCTGGCCTTCCTCTCGCTCACCATCGTCGCCTCGCTCAAGGCCGTCGGCGTCATTCTCGTCATCGCGATGTTGATCACGCCGGGCGCCACCGGCTTTCTGCTGGCGCAGCGCTTTGATGCGATGCTCGCGATCTCCGTTGCAAGCGCAACCACCGCGTCGATCGGCGGGACGCTGCTCTCGTTCCATGCCGACAGTGCCACCGGCCCGACGATCGTCGTATTGCAGGCGGCGCTATTTGTCGCGGCGTTGATCGTCCGGCCGGTGATCCGTCGCGCTCAGGAGCCGGCAGGCGCTGCAGTGGAGACCCGGCGCCTTTCCTGAAGCTGGACGAACACGATCACGGCTGCCAGTGCGGCGCCGGCGAGGTCGGTCCACCACCCCGGCTTCACCAGCAGCAGCGCGGCGGCGACCAGCCCAATCCGCTGCCAGAGCGAAGCGGCGCTGATGAGATAGCCGTGCAGCCCCGCCGCCAGCAGCACGCAACCTGCCGTCGCCGTGATCGTGACATGGAGAATGCTCGTCCAGTCGCCGATCATCAGCAGGGCCGGTTCGTAGATGAACACGAACGGGATCAGGAAGCCGGTCGCACCGATCCGCACGGCGGCCCAGCCGCTTGACCAGAGATCCGCTTTGGCAAGTCCCGCCGCCGCGAAGACGGCGAGCGCGACCGGTGGGGTGATTGCCGAGAGGATGGCGAAGTAGAAGGCGAACATGTGCGCGGCCGGCGGGATGACGCCGAGCTTGATGATCGCCGGCACCAGCAGTGAGGTCATGATGATATAGGCGGGCGTGGTCGGCATGCCCATGCCGAGCAGGATGCCGGCGCACATCGTCAGCAGCAGCGCGACGAGGAGCGTGTCCTTGGCGACGGCGACCACGAACTGCGAGAACACGATGCCGACGCCGGTGAGCGTCACCGCGCCGATGACGATGCCGGCGCAGGCACAGGCGAGCGCCACCGCGAGCGAACCGCGCGTGCCGTCGACGATCGCGCCGATGAAGTTCTCGAATGTCACGAAATGCCGGGTCGATTTGCGCAGCGCCGCCGCCGGAAAGCAAAGGGCAGTGCCGATGAGCGCGGCGAGCGGGGCGCTGTAGCCGGCATAGATGATGAAGAGGATCGCAAAGACCGGAATGAACAGATGTCCGCGTTCCTTGAGCTCGTTCGTCATGCTGGGCAGTTCGGAGCGCGGCATGCCGGCAATGCCGAGCCGCTTGGCCTCGAAATGCACCGAGCAGAAGCAGGCAACATAATAGAGCACTGCCGGGATCAGCGCCCAGAGGACGACCTGCCCGTAGCCGACCTGCAGGAACTCGGCCATGACGAAAGCTGCGGCGCCCATGATCGGCGGCATGATCTGGCCGCCGGTGGATGCCACAGCCTCCACACCGGCCGCGAACGGCGCGCGGAAGCCTGTGCGCTTCATCAGCGGGATCGAGACATTGCCCGTGACCATCACGTTGGCGACGGCGCTGCCGGAAATCGTGCCGAACAGGCTGGACGAAATGACCGCGACCTTGCCGGGACCGCCAGCCGTATGGCCGGCCATGCCCATCGAGACGTTCATGAACAAGGTGCCGGTGCCGGTGCGCTCCATGAAGGCGCCGAACAGCACGAAGATCAGCACGTAGGACGCCGAGACCGACAGGGGAATGCCGAAGATTCCTTCCGTCGTCATGTAGAGCTGATCGAGCAGCCGCATTGGCTCGACCTTTGCCCAGAACAGGGCGTAGGCCAGGAAGACGAAGGCCGTGATCGGGAGCGGCCAGCCGATTAGCCGCCGCGTCGCCTCAAGGACCATCACGACCAGAGAAACGGCGAGAACCATGTCGAGCGTCGTCAGGTCGTCGACGTAATAGATGCGGTTGACGACGTAGTCATAGTTGAAATGCAGATAGACGATCGGCGCCAGCGCGATCGCCAGAAGCACGAAGTCATGCCAGCGCGCGCCGGTTTCGCCTTCGGAGCCGGAAAGGCGATAACAGAGGAAGGTCAGCGTCAGGGCAAAGCCCAGATGCATCGAGCGGAACAGGATCGCTTCCGGCGCCCCGCGCCAGATGACATCGACGTGATAGGCGGCCATCGCCACGGAGATAACGGCGATCGCGAGGCGCAGAAGCCCCGCACGCGAAAGATCAAGCTTCATCGGACCCTGCCTGTCAGCGGCAATATCGGGGAAGGAACCGGGCGGGCGGGCCGCCCGGCGATACGCATCACTTCACGGCGACGCCGGCTTCCTTGAAGTACTTGGCGGCGCCGGGGTGGAACGGCACGCCGACATCGGTCGCCATCATCGCCGGCGTCAGCCCGGCGAGAGCCTTGGAGGTGGCGACGAGGGTCGGCTTGCTATCCATGATCGCCTTGGTCATCTTGTAGACCATGTCCTCCGGCAGCTTGCAGCTCACCGCGAGATGCGTCGCGTAGCCGATCACCTTCACCACCTTGTCCTGCTTGGGGTAGGTGCCGGCCGGCACGTCGAGCAGGGTGTAGCCGGGGTTGATCTTCTTCATGCCGGCGATCATGTCGCCCATGTCGATCAGCTTGATGTCGTGCCCCGCCGCGATATCCATCACCGAGGCGGCCGGGATGCCGGTGCCGAGCGTGAACATTTGCGCCTGGTTGTCCTTCATCTGCGTGGCGCTGTCGGTGTAGGAGACGAAGCTCGCCTTGACATCGCTGTAGGAAAGGCCGGCGACGGTGAGCATGTTCTGCGTGATCATCTCGCCGGTGTTGCCCTTCGGCTGGGTCGTCAGCGCCTTGCCTTTGATGTCCTTGATCGAATTGATGCCGCTGTTGGCCATCACGATGACCTGGAAATATTGCGGATAGAGCGTGCCGATGTTGCAGAGGCTCGCATAGGACTTCTCGAACGGTTTGTTGCCCTTCACCGCATCCGCAGTCGTGATGGTATTGCCGAAACCGATATCGGCCTTGCCGGTCTCGATACCCTTGGCGTTGGCGACGCCCGCGCCCGGCAGCGCCTGAACGGAAAGGCCGGGGATGGCCTTCTCCCAGATGTCCTTCAACTGCCCGCCGAGCGGAACCCAGATACCGCCTTGCGGACCGGTCATCAGCTTGAGTGATTGCGCCGAGGCCGACGAAACGCCAGCAAGGCAGGTGGCGGCCACAACGGCCGAAATGAATGTCTTCATATGTTTTCCTCCAAGGGTCTTGTTTCTGTGGCGGCTCTTTCGTCCGCCTTGCAGCAATGCGTCCCGCTTCTGCGGCGGGTTGTCGAACGGCAGTTTTTCATACGGGCAGCAAAAGTCCAGCCCGTATGCAGGATACAGGATCGGCTCAGGTCGGCCGCTGGATCATGTTCTCCGGCAGCCAGGTGGCAAGCCAGGGGAAGGCGATCAGGATGAACACCATCGCGATCATGATGAGGAACATCGGGAAGGCCGCCCGCGCGATATAGTTCATCTCGTGCCGGGTCATGCCCTGCAGCACGAACAGGTTGAACCCGACCGGCGGCGTGATCTGCGCCATCTCGACGACGACGACGATGAAGATGCCGAACCAGATGATGTCGATGCCGGCGTCGCGGATCATCGGCTCGACGACGGCGATGGTGAGCACCACGGCCGAGATGCCGTCTACGAAACAGCCGAGGATGATGTAGAACACCAAGAGCGCCAGGATCAGCTGGAACTGGGTGAGGTTGAGGCTCTTGATGAAGGTCGCCAGTGCCAGTGGCAGGCCCGTGAAGCCCATCGACAGCGAGAGGAACGAGGCGCCCGCGAGGATCAGCGCGATCATCGCCGAGGTCAGCGTCGCGCCCATCAGGCTGTCCTTGAAGCTCTTCCAGTCGAGCGCGCCCTGCGCGATCGCGAGCACCAGCGCGCCGATCACACCGAAGGCCGCGGCTTCCGTCGCCGTCGCGAAGCCGAGATACATCGAGCCGATGACGAGCACGATCAGCAGCACCACCGGGATGAGAAAGCGCGAATTCGCGACCTTCTCGGCGAAGGTCATCTCCGGCTCCGGCGTCGGGTTGAAATCCTTCGAAAACTTGGAGGCAAGCATCACGTAGCCCATGAATAGGGCGGAGAGCACGAGACCGGGAATGATGCCGGCGATGAACAGCTTCGTGATCGATTCGTTGATGGTCACGCCATAGACGATCAGTGTCAGCGATGGCGGGATCATCAGGCCGAGTGTCGCGGCACCGGCGAGCGTGCCGATGACCATTCGCTCGGGATAATTACGCTTGATGAGTTCCGGCACCGTCATCTTTCCGACGGTGGTCAGTGTCGCCGCCGAGGAGCCCGATACCGCCGCGAAGATCGTGCAGCCAACGACATTGGTGTGCATCAGCCCACCGGGCAACCGCGCCATCCACGGCGACAGGCCTTTGAACATGTCCTCCGACAGCCGTGTTCGAAAGAGGATCTCGCCCATCCAGATGAAGAGCGGCAACGCGGTCAGCGACCAGGACGACGAAGTGCGCCAGATCTGCGTCATCATGGCGTCGCCCACGGGGCGCGCGGTGAAGAGTTCCATGCCGACAAAGGCGACGCCGAGCAGCGCCAGCCCGACCCAGACACCGGTGCCGAGCAGCAGGAACAGGATGAACAGGAACAGGGCAATCGGGATGAGCTGTTCCATGGCTCAGCTCTCCACATGCTGGACGGCGTGAGGATCGAGCACCACGTTGTCCTTGCCGGTCACGATATAGGTGAGGAGATTGTCGAGGAAGGCCAGCGCCAGGATGATCGCGCCGATTGCCATCGGAATCTGCGGCAGCCACATCGGCAGTTCATCCTGCCCCTGCGAGTAGTCGCCGAGGAGATAGGAATAATAGACGAGCCGCACCGCGTACCAGGCCATGTAGCCGGACGCGGCGGTGCCGATCAGGTAACACCACAGCTCCACCGGCCGGGCGCGATGGCCGAGCGCCTTCAGCAGCAGGTTGACGCGGATATGCGCTCCGCGGTTGAGCGCATGGGCGAAGGCGAGGAACGAGGCCGACGCCATCAGGTAGCCGGCATATTCGGAGGAACCGGGGAAGGGCACCGAGATCCAGCGCGCGACCATCTGCGCGACGATCACCACCAGAATGGCGATCAGACAGAGCGCGCCGAGCACGGCGGCGGCGAGATAGAGCCTGTCGAGCGACGGGCGCAGGGTAGCGAGAATTCTGGACATCGACGCACTCCAGCCGGAAGAAATGGGGCGGGGTTTCCCCCGCCCGCGATGGGTGGAGGCCGCCTTACTTGTTGAAGGCGTCGATGATCGCCTTGCCGTCGGCGCCGGCGGTGGCGACCCACTCGTCGGTCATGGTCTTGCCCATCTTCACGAGATCGGCCTTGAGCGTCGCGCTCGGGGCCAGCACCTTCATGCCGTTCTTCTTGAGGGTTTCGAGATAGCCCGCCGTGAGCTCTTCGGCTTTCTTGGCGCCTTCGACGGCGGCGGTCGCGGCACAGCTCTTGAACGCCTTCTGCGTGGCGGCGTCGAGCTTGTCGAACGCGGCCTTGTTGGCGAACACCGTGTTGCGCGGCAGCCAGGCCTGCACGTCATAGAAATGTGTCAGGCTTTCCCAGACCTTCGAATCGACGCCGGTCGAACCCGAGGAGATGAAGCTGTCGGCGACGCCGGTCGCGAGCGCACGGCTGAGTTCTGCCGCCTCGATCTGCACCGGCACCATGCCGCCGAGCGCGGCGATGCGCGCGGTCGCGGCGTTGTAGGCACGGAACTTGATGCCCTTCATGTCGGCAGCCGAATTGACGTCCTTCTTGAAGTAGAAGCCCTGCGGCGGCCACGGCACGGAATAGAGGTAGACGAGGCCCTGCTTCTCCAGCGCGGCTTCGATCTTCGGCTGGGCAACCTTCCAGAGCTTGTCGGCGTCCTTGAAGGAGGTGGCGAGGAACGGCACCGAATCGAGACCGTACAGCGGGTTCTCCTTGGCATGGGCCGAAAGCAGCCGCTCGCCGATCGGCGCCTGGCCGGTCTGGACGGCGCGCTTGATGTCGTTGCCGTTGACCAGCGAACCGCCAGCGTGAACCACGACGTTCACCTTGCCGCCGGAACCGGCATTCACGCATTTGGCGAAGGCCTCGCCGTTCTGCGAATGATAATTCGTGGCCGGATAGGCCATGGGCATGTCCCATTTCTGCTGCGCGAAGGCGGACGAGGCGCCCAATGCAGTCAGGGCGACGCCCCCGGTCAGAGAAATCAGCTTTTTCATATCCATTCTCCCAAGCCTTGTTTTGGCGGTTTATTCGAACGACCTATTGGAAGCGCATCGGCGAATAGGGCGCAAGGTCCAAATTGGGTCGTGTTCCGGAGATGAGGCTGGCAAGAATCGCGCCAGTTTTCGGCCCTCCGGTGAGGCCGACATGGTGATGCCCGAAGCCGAGATAGGCGCCGGCAACATTTTCGACCGCGCCGATCAGGGGGATAGAATCGGAAGGCGCGGGGCGATGGCCGAGCCATTCCCGCGTTTCCTTCCATTGAATATCCGGCAGGAGTTCGCGCGCGCGGCGCTTCAGCATTTCGATCGGCGCGCGCGACGGGCCGGCCTCGAGCCCGCCGAATTCCACGAACCCCGCGAGCCGGATGCGCCCTTCCATCGGTGTGATGACAAACTTGCCGCCGGCGATCAGCAGCGTGCCGTTCGGCATCGCGTTCGGTTCGACGAGTTCGATGTGATAACCGCGCTCGCTTTCGAGCGGGACGGAAAGGCCGAGCTTCGCCGTAAGCTTGCCGGACCAGGCGCCGGTGGCGATCACCGCCGCGCGGCAGGGAATCGTCTCGCCGCCGGCCCGGATGCCGCGGATCGAGTTGGCTTCGAGGACAAAATCCTCGACCTCCGCGCGGATGAAGCGCGCACCGTTCGACATGGCATGGCGGGCGAGCGCCTTCACATAGGCGCCCGGGTCCGAGATGCGGCCGTTGCCGAAAACGCGCGCCATGAAGCGATGGTCGCCGCCAAGCAGCGGTTCGGCTTCGCGAACCGCCTCGCCCTCGATTTCTTCCCAGGCATGGCCGTGCCGGCGGCGCAGGTCCCAGCCGAAAGCATCGCTCTCGAAATGCGCCCGGTCGCGATAGACGGCGCAATAGGGCGTCTCGATGATGTAGCGCTCCGCTTCCGTGCCGCGCGCCAGCGCCCGGTGGTCTTCGACCGAGGTGCCGATCAAAGGAGCGAGCGCAGCGGCAATGCGCGCCGTATCCGCTTCGTTGCAGTGGCGGAGATAGCGCGCGAGCCAGGGCAGCAGGCGGGGCAGATACCCCCAGCGCAGGAACAGCGGCTGCTCGGGGTCGAGCAGCATCCGCGGCGCCTTTGCGATCAACCCCGGAACCGTAACCGGAACGATCGAACTCGCCGCCAGCACGCCGGCGTTGCCGTAGCTCGCGCCTTCTCCCGGTTCCTTGCGGTCGATGAGAACGACCGGCAGGCCCGCGCGCTGCAGCCAGATCGCGGTCGAGACCCCGACGATGCCCGCGCCGATCACCGCGACCGGAAGCCCCTCGGAACCCTGTTTACGTGTGTCCGGCCCGGCTCCGGTCGCTGTCATCGTCAGGCGACCCACTCGCTTACGGGCGCTGCGGCCTCGTGCAGGGGCTGCGAGATGATGTCGATCAGGCTGGGTCCGTCATGGTTCAGGGCCTGTCGCATCACGCCTTCGAGCTGTTCGGGGTCCTCGACCCGCCAGGACTTCACACCGAAGGCGCTCGCCACCGCTGCGTGGTCGGTGCGGTTGAAGTCGACATTGTAGAACCGCTGGCCGAAGCCCGAGTTCTGCCCGGCCTTGATCCAGCCGTAGGTCGAGTTCGAAAAGACAATCGAGGTGATCGGCATCCGGTAACGGACCATGGTTTCGAACTCACCGCAAGCGAAGCCGAACGAACCGTCGCCCATCAGGTTGACGGTCTTGACGCCGGGTCGGCCGATATGCGCGCCCATCGAGGCCGCGAGTGCATAGCCGAGCGCGCCGTGCGCGCGGTTGGTGATGAAATGCCGCCCGGCCTTGCGCCAGCGGTAATGCCCGGAAACATAGGGGCACGGCGTGCCGGGATCGGCGACGACAACGGCATCGTCGTCAAGCAGCTGCGCGAGCGTCGCGATGACTCGCTCCGGGCGGATCGGCCGTTCGCCGGATGACGCGAGCGGCGCGAAGGCGGCGAGTTTCTGCTCCCAGGCCCGTTTGGCGCGAGCTTCCCCTTCCTGTGCCGGAAGGCCGGGGCGCCTTTCCAGCGCCATGACGAGCGCCTCGAGCGCGAGCCGCGCATCGGCGACCATCGCGACCTCGGTCTCGTAGTTAGTACCGGGCACGGCGGGGTCGCTGTCGATGTGGAGGATGCGTGTGCCCGGTTTCGGGAAGCGCCAGCGCTCGCTTGTCACCGAACCGGCCCGGCAGCCGATGAACAGCACGACATCGGCCTCGTCGATCACGGCGCGCGTCGCGGGCACGCCGCCGTTCGAGCCGACGACACCGACCGCCAGCGGATCGGTTTCGGCGATGATGCCCTGTCCGGAAACGCTGGTCGCGACCGGCATGTCCAGCATCCGGGCGAGACGCAACAGGGCATCGAACGCGCCGGCAATCACCGGCCCGCCGCCGCAAACGATGACGCCGCGCTTTGCCGAAACGAGCGCATCCGTCATGGCTGTCACGGCGGCGGGATCGGGTCCGGAGGGGTTGGCCGGGAACCGGCGGTGACGGCTCTCGGCCCAGATCTCGCTGGCCTCCACGGGCCCTTTCTGGGTATCGAAAGGCAGGGCGAGATGCACCGAGCCCGGCCGTCCCGTCGTCATCTCGCGGAACGCCTTGCGCATCATCGCCGGCAGCCGCGAAGCATTGTCGAGCGAGGCGTTCCATTTGGTCACGGGTTTGAAAAGCGCCACCTGATCGAGTTCGGTCAGCGGATAGCGTCCGCGCGAGGTCGTCGCGACATCGGTGGTGATCGCAAGGATCGGGATCGAACTGTCGTTGGCTTCGACGAGGCCGGGCAGGATATAGGTCGCTCCGCCGCCGGAGGGACCCTCGCACACGCCGGGTTTGCCGGTAACGCGTGCATAGGCATCCGCCATGTAGGCGGCATGGCGCTCGTCGCGCGTGAGAAAATGCGTGATCGAATGGTCGAGCCGCGCCAGCGCGTCGTAGAAGGGCAGCGTGGTGTCGCCGCACAGCCCGAACATATGCGTGACGCCGTGCGCCTCCAGCATCCGCACCATGGCTTCCGCGCCGCTCATCTGGTTGCCGAGGGTGGTGGTCACAGTGCGGTTCCTTGTGTTCATATCTGTATACAGCAATGTATGTTGAAAGATCGCCGGGTCTGTGTCAATGCTTTCGGAGAACGGTGCGCGGGAGCGTCAATGAGCGAGGGACGGGTCGAGGCGCTTTACGCGCGGCTCAAGGACATGGCCGTCGATTTCCGCTTCCGCCCCGGCGAGAGGCTCAACGAGGTTGCGCTGGCCCAGGCGCTCAATGCCAGCCGGACCCCCCTGCGCGAGGCCCTTAACCGGCTGGTCGCCGAGCAGTTGATCGATTTCGTGCCGGGGCGCGGCTTCTTCTGCCGGGCGCTCGATCCGCAATCGATCTTCGATCTCTATGAACTGCGCGAGGTGATCGAACTCGCCGCCGTCCTCCGCGCTGTCGAGCGGGCCGGCGATGCGGACATCGCAGCGCTGCGCGATGCGCTCTATGCTGAGGGGTTGAGCGTCGAGGGGCTCGCCATTCGCGAGATGACGGCGCTGGACGAGGCGTTTCACATCGGCATCGCGCGCCTTGCCGGCAATGCGGAACTGGTTCACCAACTCGAACGCCTGAACGAGCGTATCCGCTTCATCCGCTGGGTCGATATGGCAAACAGCACCGACCGGACCAAGGGCGAGCATCGCGAGATCATGGCGGCCATCGAGGCCCGCGACGGCGAGCGGGCGGCGACGGTAATGCGCCGGCATATCGCCAAGCGCATGGATCAGATCGTCGCGGCCGTTCGCGAGGGATATTCCAACATCTATGTTTCCGGCTCCGAGACGCTGTTCCGCACGCCGGTTCGAAAAACGGGAAGCTGACGGGGTGGCGATGTCCGGCGAGATAAGGGGCGGCAAGGCAAAAGGCGGCAAGGCGATTTATGGCGCGAGCGTCGGCATCCTGATGCTGGAGGCGCGGTTTCCGCGCATTCCCGGCGACATGGGCAACGCGCTGACCTGGCCGTTTCCGGTGCATTACAAGGTCGTTCGTTCGGCGAGCCCCGACCGGGTGGTGCGGCAGGGCGCGGAAGGACTGCTCGATGTCTTCATCGCCGCCGCGCGGGAACTGGTCGCCGATGGGGTCGATGGCATCACGACCAATTGCGGCTTTCTCTCGCTGTTCCAGCAGGAGCTTGCCGACGCGGTGCGTGTCCCCGTCGCGACTTCGTCGCTGATGCAGGTGCGCATGGTCAATGCGCTTCTTCCCGTAGGGAAACGGGCCGGCATTCTCACCGTCTCCGCGTCGAGCCTCACGCCGAAGCATCTTGAAAAGGCCGGGGTGCCGGCGGGGACGCCGGTTGGTTCCACGGAGGGCGGGCGCGAGTTCACGCGCGTGCTGCTCGACAACGAGATGGAACTCGATGTCGATCTCGCCCGGCAGGACAACGTCGATGCCGCGCGCGCGCTCATGGCGGCAAACCCGGATCTCGGTGCGATCGTGCTCGAATGCACGAACATGATTCCTTATGCAGCGGATATCCGGGAGGCCACCGGCCTGCCCGTGTTTTCGATCGAGACCTTCGTTCGTTGGTTTCAGGCCGGTCTCGTGCCGCGGCGCTATCCGCCCGCCTAGGCATTTTCAAGCAAAGCGGATTCCGGTTCGCGTGAAGAAAATGCGTTGAGAGAGCTCAGTTGAACAAGCGGACCAGCCACAGAGCGAGGCCGGGGAACAGCACGACCAGGATCAGCCGGATCACGTCGGTCACGAGGAAGGGCAGTACGCCGCGATAAGTCTTGATGATCGGCACGTCCTTGGCGATCGAGGCGATCACGAACACGTTGAGCCCGATCGGCGGCGCGGTCAGGCCGATGCCCACCACCATCAGGACGAGAATGCCGAACCAGATCGCCACCTCATCCGGCAGCATGCCGAAATCGAGTGCCTGGATCACGGGGAAGAAGACCGGCAGCGTCAGCAGGATCATCGCCAGTTCGTCCATCACCGCGCCGAGCAGGATGTAGAACGCCAGCATCGCCGCCAGCACCATGTAGGGCGAGAAGCCCGAATTCGAGATCATCGTCGCGGCCGTCGTTGGCAATTGCGAGAGCGCGAGGAACGCGCCGAACACCTCCGCGCCGAGCAGGATCAGAAAGATCATGCCGGAGGTTTCAGCAGTCTGGCGCAGCGCTTCGAGAATGTCCGAAAGCCCGAGCGAACGCTTGAGAAGTCCGGCGACCAGCATCGCGACCGCGCCGACCGCCGCGCCTTCGGTGGGGGTGAAGACGCCACCGTAGATGCCGCCGACCACGACGAGGGCGATGGAGATGGCTGGCATGACCGAAACGTCGACAATCGCCACCAGCAGACCCAGCGTGCCGATCATGCCGGCGAAGGTGAGGTCGGCGCCACGGAAGGCTTCGATCGCCGCGCAGAGCGCGATCAGGCCGCCGACAAGCCTGGGCCAGAGCGGCTGCTTCTCCCGGATAATCTCGATCCGCTCGCCGGCCGGCGCCAGTTCGGGATTCCGCCAGACGACGAAGGCGATCGCGCAGCAATAGAAGAAGGCCGCCAGCAGCCCCGGAATGAGCGCCGCCTGAAACAGCTTGGCGATGTTCTGCTCCGTGGTGATCGCGTAGATCACGAGAATCACCGAGGGCGGAATGAGGATGCCAAGCGTGCCGCCGACCGCGATCGTCCCGGTCGCGAGCCCGCCATCGTAGCGGTAGCGCGTCAGTTCCGGCAAGGCCGCGCGCCCGAAGGTCGCGGTGGTGGCGACGGAAGAGCCGCAGATGGCGCCGAAAGCGGTGCAGGCGCCGATCACGGCCATGGCGAGGCCGCCGCGCATGTTGCGGAACGCGCGCTCGGCCGCCTTGAACAGGTCGCCGGCGATGCCGGCTCTCTCGGCCAGGGCGCCCATCAGGATGAACAGCGGGATGACGGAGAGCGTATAGTTCGCGAACTGGTAATAGGGGTTCGTCTTCATGTAGTTGAAGAACGCCAGCTCGCCCGCGAGGTAGATGTAGCCGCCGGTTCCGACGATGAGCATTGCGAGGCCGATCGGCGCCCGCAAGGCGATGATCAGCAGCATGACGGCGAAGCCGACGAGGGCGATGGACGTCCCGCTCATGCCTGGGCCCCCCTCGTTGCCCGGCGATAAAGGGATAAGGCCGTCAGCACCCCGACAAGCGCGGCGAACGTGCACAGAATTGCCGAAAGGCCGATGTTGGGCCAGATCGGCATTTGTCGCTGCATTGTCGTCTGGCCGTTGCTGAACATGTTCGCCGTGCCGAAGAACAGGGAATAGGCGCAGAAGCCGAGCATCGCTGCGTAGACGAGATCCCAGAACGCATCGATCAGGTCGCGCGTGCCGGCGCTGAAGCGCATGGTGAAGGTGTCGACCATGATATGTCCGCGCCGCGCCTGCGTGAGCGGCAGGTAGGAGAAGACCGCCAGCGCGGTCACGATCTCGACGAACTCGAAATCGCCGTTGATCGGCGCGCTGAGAAGCCAGCGCCCAAGCACGGAAACGACAACCAAGATCGAAACCGCCAGCGTCAGCACGCCGCCGCCGATGGCAATCCAGCCCGTGATGATTTCAAGCCGCCGGCGCGTCCCGGGATCGGCCGTATCCACAGCGTCCGCCATCTGTCTCCCCCGTGGCAACACCGATGAAATCGCCTGCCGGGATGGATCCGGCAGGCGTTCGCTTCAGCCCGAAAACGTCTCTGTCAGGCCTTGTCGTACTTGGCAACCAGTGCCCGGGCCGCTGCGATCAGCGCTTTTCCGTCGAGGCCCTTGGCTTTCATCTCGGCGACCCACGCGTCATGGACGCCTGCAGTCGCCTTGATCCAGCGCGCCTTTTCCTCGGCCGAGATCTTGTCGATGACGTTGCCGCGCTTGACCACCATTGCCCGCACGACAGCCGATTGCTCGTCCCACATCCGCCCGGCGCGCTGCGCGAACGCCGCGCCGGAGTTCTTGTCCAGGATCGCCCGCAGGTCGGCCGGCATGGCTTCGTACTTCTTCTTGTTCATCGCCAGGAAGAAGCTCGCGGAATAGAGCGTCGGCGAACCCGGAATCTCGGTGTGATACTTCACGAGTTCGTGGACCTTCACCGCCGGAACGACTTCCCACGGGATGACGGCGCCGTCGATGACCTTCTGCGCAAGGCTCTGCGGAACCTGCGGCACGGGCATGCCGACCGAGGTCGCGCCGAGAGCCTTGAGAGCCTCGCCGGCAAGGCGGGTCGGGTTGCGAAGCCGAAGGCCCTTGAGGTCCTCCATGGTCTTGACCGGCTTGTTGGCATGGATGACGCCGGCGTCATGCGCCCAGTAGGACAGAAGCTTGACGTCTCCGACCTCCTTGTCGAGGAACTTGTCGGCGAACTCCTGCGCAGCCTGCGCGTTCGTCATGCCCTTCTCGGCGCAGATGAACGGCAGTTCGAAGACTTCCGTGGTGGGAAAACGGCCCGGCGTCGAGCCCGGCAGCGTCCAGACGATGTCGACGACGCCGTCGCGCGCCTGATCGTAAAGCTGCGGCGGCGTACCGCCGAGCTGCATTGACGGGAAGGTGTCGATTTTGATCTTGCCCTGGCTGTCCTCCTCGACCTTCTTCGCCCAGGGCGCCAGCATCTTCGCGTGGGCGTTGGAAACGGGCGGCAGGAAGTGATGGAGCTTGAGCGTAACGGCCGCTTGGGCGTTGGCGCTGGTGATCACATGCGGCGCGGCGACGGCGCCGCCCATGCCCAGCAGAAGTGACCGACGGTTGATCTTCATAGGCATTCCTCCAGTTTCTTTTCTCGTTGCCACAAGAGAACACCAACCGGCGCACGCTTGAAAGGATTCTTTGCGAACAAGCGTTCGCAAAGAGGGGAAAATCTGGCAGAAATTAGTTTTTAATGCAACTAACTTGAATCGCTTGGTTCAGCGCGATGGACCCATGATCCTATCCGGCAGCCAAGTGGCAAGTTCGGGGAAGGCGCAGAGGATGACGATCGCCAGCAGCATCACCAGCACATACGGAAGCGCGCCCCACAGAACGGTGCGGGTGGGAATGCTGGGCGCGATCGCGTTGATGACGAACAGGTTGAGCCCGACCGGCGGCGTGATCAGCCCGATCTCCATGTTGATCGTCAGCACGACGGCGAACCAGTAGGGATCGAAACCGGCCTGCGTGATAATCGGCAGCAGGAGCGGCGCCGTCATCACGATCACCGCCACAGGTGGCAGGAACATGCCCGCGACCAGCAGGAACAGATTGATGATCGCCATCAGCACCCAGCGGTTCACTTCCATCGCCGCGATGGCGCCGGCGATCGTCTGGGTGATGAACAGCGAGGAGAGGGCATAGGCGAAAAGTTCCGCGGCGGCCATGATCATCATGATCATCACGCTCTCGCGCATCGCCGTGCCGAAAATCTCCACGATCGGCCCGGCACGGAACAGGCGGTAGAGCACGATCACCACGCCGAGCGTGAGAAACGCGCCCGCGCCGGCGGCTTCCGACGGCGTCGCGACGCCGCCGTAGAGCACGAACATCACGCCGATGATAATAGCGACGAAAGGCAGGACGCGCGGCAGCGAGGCCACCTTCTCCTTCATCGAGAAGACCTGCGAGGTCGCGGAAAAATCGTAGCCCTGCCGCTTGGCGTCGACCAGGGCCCAGATCATGAACATGACCGTCAGCATGATCCCTGGCACGACGCCGGCCAGGAACAGGCGGCCGATCGAGGTCTCGGTCGAGATGCCGTAGACGATCATCGTCACCGACGGCGGAATAAGAATGCCGAGCGTGCCGCCGGCGGCGATCGACCCGGCCGCGACCGATTGCGGGTAGCCGCGTCGGGTCATCTCCGGAATGCCCATCTTGCCGATCGCGGCGCAGGTCGCCGGGCTCGATCCGGTCATGCCGGCGAAAACCGCGCAGGCGGAAATATTGGAGAGCACAAGCCCGCCCGGCACGCGGCCCATCCAGCGGTCGAGCGCCTCGTAGAGGTCCTTGCCGGCGGGCGAGGCGGCGACGGCCGCGCCCATCAGCACGAACATCGGGATCGAGACATAGGCGAGGTTGGCGATACCGGAGTACATCGTCTCGGCGAGCACGTAATAGACGCCGAATCCCTGGCTGACCATCAGCGCGGCGATGGCCGAAAGCCCGAGGGCGAAGGCGATCGGCATTCCGGTGCCGAGCAGGGCGAACAGGGCGATAACCAGCAGTCCGCCAGCGAAACCCGCACTCATGGTCCGGTCCTCAGTTTGAGAAGTTCAGCGACGTATTGCAGCGAGAGCAGCCCGAAGCCGAGCGGCATCGGCAGGGTCGGGATCCAGAGCGGAATCTTCCACACGCCCGGCGTGTCCCAGCCGCCTTCCAGCGCCTCGGTGAAATAGATCGTGCTCGCGATGAACATACCGAAGCAGAAAGCGAGGCCTGCGAATCCGCCGATGATGTGCAGCCGTCGCTTGGTTGGTGCCGAAAGCAGCATGTCGATCACGTCCACCCCGACATGGCCCTTGGTCAGCAGCACGTAGGGCGCGCCGAGGAAGATCGAGGCCGTCGCGGCGTAGACGACGAAATCCGTGTGCCAGATCGTCGGCGAGCGGAACACGTAGCGGATGAAGATCAGCTGGCAGACGACAAGCATGGCGGCCACCAGCAGCAGGACGGAAATCACCGCCAGTGTCTTGGACAGCCGGTCGACGTTCTGGATGAATTTCTCGATCATGGCCTGTCCATGAATTGTCGGCTGGCGGGCCAGGGGTCGGAGCGTCGCGACAAACGATGCCCGGCGGCTGGCGAAAGCTGCCGGCGCCCGGACAAGGCGCCGGCGGAAAGATGGTTACTTGACGGCCAGCGCCTGCTGGATGAGTTCCGCGCCGCCCTTCACCTTTTCGGCGAATTTCTTGTAGGAGCTTTCCTGCGCGATCTTCAGCCAGGCGTCGAAATCGGCCTTGGTCATCGTGGCGATTTCGACGCCGGCCTTCTTGAACGTGTCGATCATCTTCTGATCGCCCTTGCGGATTTCGGCGTCGAAGTACTCTTCGCTTTTCTTGGCGGCGGCCATCAGTGCGTCCTGCTGTGCCTTGTTGAGCTTGCCCCAGGTCTGCTTGGAGATCAGGACCGGCTCATACATGAACCACAGCGCATTCTCGCCCGGCGCCGTCAGGCACTTCACCTGCTCGTAGAGGCGGAACGAGACGAAGCTCGCCGAAGATGTGTTGGTCGCGTCGAGAATGCCGGTCTGCATGCCGTTGTAGATTTCACTCGAAGGCATCGACGAGATCGAGGCGCCCGCCGCGGCCAGCATCTGCTCGAAGCCGGGGCCGGCGGCGCGCGTCACCTGGCCCTTCACCGTTTCCGGACCACGGATGCACTGCTTCTTCGAGGCGAAGGCGCCCGAAAGCCAGGCATCGGCGATCACCATCGCGCCGGCCTTGTCGACCTCGGCCTTGATGGTCTTCATGAAATCCGAACTGTTGAGCCGCTTGGCGCGGTCGAAATTGCCGACGAGCCCGGGCATCAGCGTTGCCGAGAACATCGGATGGCGGCCCGAGGCATAATCAAGCGGGAACGACGAAAGATCGAGCTGGCCGCGCGTCAGCGCGCCCCACTGTTCGTTGGCCTTGATGAGCGATTGCGCCGGGAAGACCTGGATCTTCAGTCCGACATTGGCCTTCTCGACCTCACGGGCGATGATTTGCACCATCTCGTCGCGCGGGTCGCCCTTGCCGCCCGGAAACTGGTGCGAGGCCTTCAGCACGAGCTGCGCCTGGGCGCCGGAAAGACCGGCGGCGAGAGCAACGAAGCCCGCAAGGGCGAGTTTTCCCAAGTGTTTCATGCGCGTTCTCCCAAATCTGGGCCGCTTGGATTGGAGCCTGCGACCGTTCTATGATTTTTCACTATGGCTTTAGTCTCATTACCGGAGCAAGCCGTCAAGAAAATTGTATACATTTTGAAAAATCACGCGTGCAGAATTCGCGTGATCGTCTGCAGCTCTTGCGCCCGGAGCATGAGTTTGCGACAATAAAAGACAGGGCGGAAGAGCGATGGCGAGAAAAGAAAACGGAACCTTGCGCGCGCGCCTCGAGGAGGAGATCGCCACCGGTGCGTTGCAGCCGGGCGAGCGGCTTGACGAGACCGCGCTTGCCGCGCGGTTCGGCGTTTCCAGAACGCCGATCCGCGAGGCCCTGCAGCATCTGGCGGCAGCGGGCCTCGTGGAGTTGCGACCGCACCGCAGCGCCGTCGTCAGCGCGCCAGACCCCGTCCGCCTGATCGAGATGTTCGATGTCATGGCGGAACTGGAGGCGATGTGCGGGCGCCTTGCTGCCGCGCGCCTCCAGCCGGAAGGCGAGCGGACACTCGATGAGGCGCTGGCCGCGTGCCGGTTGGCGCTGGAGGCTGGCGACACCGATCAATACTATTTTCACAACGAGCGCTTCCATCGCGCGATCTATATGGCGAGCGGCAACCGGTTTCTCGCCGAGCAGGCGACCATCCTGCACCGGCGCCTCGCGCCGTTCCGCCGCCTTCAGCTTCGCGTGCGGAACCGGATGCGCGCTTCGCAGGCGGAGCACGAGGCCATCGTCGCCATGATCCGTGCCGGCGATGCCGAGGGCGCGGCCGAGCGGCTGCGCGCGCATATCGCCATTCAAGGCGCGCGGTTCGGCGATTTCGTCGCATCGATCGAGCAGATCAGCGCGCCGCGACCGCGACCGGTGGCGGCACCTTGACCTTCCAATAATGGGAAGGACTATGTCCCTTCCGTGTGAGCGGAAGGAGCGGTTCGCCATGGCCGTCGAAATCAGCAACAGTCCCCATTCGGTGACAATCCCCATCACGGGGATGACCTGCGCATCCTGCGTGCGGCATGTCGAGAAAGCCTTGTCGGCAGTCAGCGGTGTCAGCGCCGCGACCGTCAATCTCGCGACGAACACAGCCGCTGTCGAACTGGAAACGCCGGACGCGGGGGCTGCCATTCCCGGCGTGCTCGCAACCGCCGGCTACCCAGCAGGCCAGGAAACCGTGCAGTGGACGGTCGAGGGCATGACCTGCGCCTCATGCATCGGTCGCGTCGAGAAGGCGGTGATGCGCCTGCCAGGGGTTGTTGCCGCCGAGGCCAATCTTGCGACGGGGCGGGCCAGTATCACCTTCGTGCCGGGGCTTCTTGCCGAGGGAGCGGTTGAAACCGCGCTGGATGGCATCGGCTATTCCGCGCACCGGATCCGTGAGCACACCGGAGATCGGCAGGCGGAATGGGCGGCGCAGGAACTCTCCCGTCTTCGCCGCGACACCGTGATCGCGATCCTGCTGGCACTGCCGGTTTTTGTTTTGGAGATGGGCGCACACCTGTTCCCGACCGTGCATCACCTTGTCGCCGAAACAATCGGCGAATGGCAATCCGGTCTCCTGCAGTTCGTGTTGACGACGTTGCTGATGCTCGGCCCCGGCAGGCGATTCTACACGATCGGCCTGCGCAATCTGTTCCGCGGAACGCCGGAAATGAATGCGCTCGTTGCCGTCGGCACGCTGGCGGCCTACGGCTTCTCGGTGGTCGCGCTGTTCCGTCCGGGCTGGCTGCCCGATGACATGGCTTCGATCTATTTCGAGGCGGCGGCCGTCATCATCGCGCTTGTCCTTGCCGGCCGCTATCTCGAGGCCCGCAGCAAGGGCGAGACCGGCGCGGCCATCCGTCATCTCATGGGCCTGCGGCCGAAGAACGCCGAGGTTGTCCGCGATGGCGCGAGTCTCGTCCTGCCGATCGACGAGGTTGCGGTGGGCGATCTCGTCCGTGTCCGGCCTGGCGAGCGGATCGCGGTCGACGGCGAAGTGGTGGAGGGCGCCTCCCATGTCGACGAGGCGATGGTGACCGGCGAGCCGCTTCCTGTCCGCAAGGCGGTGGGCGATGCGGTCGTTGGCGGAACGGTCAACACCAGCGGCAGCTTTACCTTCCGCGCCACCCGCGTCGGCAAGGATACGGTGCTGGCCGAAATCGTCCGCCTTGTGGAGAGCGCTCAGGGCGGCAAGCTGCCGATCCAGGCGCTGGTCGATCGGGTCACGGCGGTGTTCGTGCCGGCGGTACTGGCGCTGGCTGCGATCACTTTCGCGCTGTGGCTGGTTCTTGGTCCGCCGCCGGCGTTGGCGGACGCGCTCGTCAGCGCTGTCGCGGTGCTGATCATCGCCTGCCCTTGCGCGATGGGGCTCGCAACGCCGACCTCGATCATGGTCGGCACCGGCCGGGCCGCTGAACTCGGCATCCTGTTCCGGCGCGGCGATGCGCTGCAGGCGCTCGGCGAGGTCAATGTCGTGGCGCTCGACAAGACCGGAACCTTGACGAAAGGGCGCCCCGAAATGACCGATCTCGTCGTCATCGACGGGTTCGACCGCACGGAGGTGCACCGTCTCGTCGCGGCGCTGGAGGCGCGGTCGGAACACCCGGTCGCGCAGGCCATCGTCGCGGCCGCGCGGGAATCCCGTATTCCGACGAGCGAGGCCAGCGCAGTCGAAACCCGGCCGGGCCTTGGCATCGGCGGCATGATTGAGCGGCGACGCGTCGAGATCGGCTCGGCGCGGCATATGCGGGACCTCGGCATTGACCTGCGACCGGCGGAGGCGCAGGCTGCCGACATGGCTGCCTCGGGCAAGACACCGCTGTTTGCGGCGATCGACGGCAGGCTCGCCGCCCTCATCGCGGTCTCGGATCCGGTCCGGGAGACGACCCCCGAGGCAATCCGTGCCCTGCGCGATCAGGGCATCGAGGTCGTCATGATCACCGGGGACTCCGCACGCACCGCCGAGGCGATCGGCAAGCGGCTCGGGATTACCCGCATCCATGCCGAGACGCTGCCGGACGGCAAGCTGGCCGTGCTCAAGACGCTGAAGGCCGCGGGCCATCGCGTCGCCTTCGTCGGTGATGGCATAAACGATGCGCCGGCGCTCGCCGAGGCCGATGTCGGCATCGCGATCGGCACCGGCACAGATGTCGCCATCGAAAGCGCGGAGGTCGTGCTGATGTCCGGCGATCTGCGCAACGTGCCGAACGCCATCGCCCTGTCGCGGGTGACGATGCGCAACATCCGGCAGAACCTGTTCTGGGCCTTCGCCTACAATGCCGCGCTGATTCCGGTTGCGGCGGGGCTGCTCTATCCGGGCTTCGGCATCCGCCTCTCGCCGATGCTCGGCGCCGGCGCGATGGCGCTCTCCAGCGTCTTCGTCGTTTCCAACGCGCTGCGCCTGCAGCGGTTCAAGTCCCTGTTTCGCACCGGAGCGAACCCATGAATATCGGCGAAGCGGCCAGTTCGTCCGGCGTCTCGGCCAAGATGATCCGCTATTACGAGAGCACCGGCCTCATCGAAGCGGCCCAGCGCAAAGGTTCGGGCGCCTATCGCATCTATACGGAGGCGGATGTGCACGTGCTGCGCTTCATTCGTCGGTCGCGCGATCTCGGCTTCTCGGTGTCCGAGATCGCCAACCTGCTGCGGCTCTGGCGGGATCGCCAGCGGGCCAGCGCGGATGTGAAGACGCTGGTGACGGCGAAGATCGCCGATCTCGATACCCGCATCGCCGAGCTGTCGGCGATGAAGCGGACGCTCGAACATCTGGCGGAGAACTGCAGCGGCGACGGCCGGCCCGATTGCCCGATCCTCGATGATCTCTCCGGCACGACCTGCTGTCCGCCGAAGGCCCAGTAACACGGTCTGCGGATCGGCGCGCCGGAAACGGAAGAGGTCTTGCAGCCAGCGCGCCGCGCGGGCGCTTGTCCCGGATTATTTCAACTGCTCGTCCGGGTAGACGCCCCAGGTGATCGCCTTGGCGACATAGCCCGAATAGCCCTCGACCGAAACCTTGCACCAGCCGCCGGAGCAGGAATCGATATGCGCGACGACGCCGGGTTCGAGCTTGGCGACCACGGGCGCGCCGTCCTGCGCTTCCTTGAGCATGGCGAGCGGGGTCTTGCCCTTCGCTTCGCGGATGATGAGCGTGCGCCGGTTGGACAGGCGACCGAAATAGACCCAGCCCTCGGTGCTCTCCGAATCGCGGATGCGCCGCCATTGTTCGTGCTCGCCGATAACCTCGACCGGCAGGCCCTCGCGCTTGAACACCCACTTGATGCGGTGATCCTTGCTCGGCCCCTCGCGCATCGGCGTATCCGACGGTTTGAGGCTGACGAAGCGCGGAATCGGCAATTTGGTCACCGAGCCGGTGGTGAGGCTGGCATCGTCCGCGCGGGCGGCGGTAGCGAGACTGGCGAGGAGGCCGAGAGCTGGAAGGAAACGCATGACAGAACTCAAGAAACCGGAAACCAGCATATCGGCATTGCCTCCTGCGCCCGACGCGACGATCGTGTCGCGCATAGTAGCGCAGGCAGGCGCCGGGAGGACACGAACATTTCGAATTTGTGCTGTTTTTTGTCGATGCCCGTTAACGGAACGTTTATAGCGCGCTAAAGAACAACCGACGCGACCGGAGAGCCGCGGCATGGTAGGGAACACCCTTCCTGCCAGCGTCGCCTTCGGGCGCCTGAAGCGACAAGAAAAATTCCGGACGGCACCATGAATCGCGAAAAGCCCCACGTCATCCTCACCCGCCGCCTTCCGGAGGGGATCGAGATGCGCATGCAGGAGCTTTTCGACCTCGAACGCAATGAGAGCGACGTCCCGATGTCGCGCGAGGCGCTGATCGGCGCCATGCAGCGCACGCGCGTTCTCGTGCCGACGATCACCGACCGCATCGATGCCGAGGTGATCGCCGCCGCCGGGCCGCAGCTCAAGCTGATCGCCAATTTCGGCAACGGCGTCGATCACATCGATGTCGCGGCGGCGATGAAGCGCGGCATCACTGTCACCAACACGCCCGGTGTCCTCACCGAGGATATGGCCGATTTCACGATGGCGCTGATCGTCGCCGTCGCACGGCGCTTCGTCGAGGGCTTCCGCGTCATTCCCTCGGGCAACTGGCACGGCTGGTCGCCGGGCTGGATGCTCGGTCACCGCATCCACGGCAAGCGGCTCGGCATCATCGGCATGGGCCGCATCGGGCTCGCGGTGGCGCGGCGCGCACGCGCCTTCGGGTTGCAGGTGCATTACCACAACCGCCGCCCCGTCTCGAAACGCGTCGAGGAAGAGCTACAGGCGACCTATTGGGATTCGCTCGATCGCATGCTCTCCCGCATGGATATCGTCACTGTGCACTGCCCGCACACGCCGGCGACCTTCCACCTGCTTTCGGGCCGGCGGCTGCGGCTGCTCAAACCGGAAGCGATCCTCGTCAACACTGCGCGAGGCGAGATCGTCGATACCGCCGCGCTTTCGGAGATGCTGGAGGAGGGCGCGCTCGCCGGCGCGGCGCTCGATGTCTACGAGCACGAGCCGGCCGGTTCGACCTCGCTTCTGAAGCTCGCCGAGGAGGGCAAGGTCGCCCTCATGCCGCACATGGGCTCGTCGACGGTCGAGAGCCGCAACGAGATGGGCGAGAAGGTCATCATCAACATCAAAACCTATATCGACGGCCACACCCCGCCCGACCGCGTGCTCATCCTGCCCGGCGGTTGAGGTCTTTTCAGGCCGCCGGCCTGGTCACGCAGCCTTGGCGCTGGCGAACTGCCCGTGTTCGCGGAAGGCGTAGAGGTAGGTCGGAACGATCGCCTCGAAGCTGGTCGGCTCGATCCCCAGGCCTTCGAGCGTGCGCCCCTCGGCCTTCGCAGCGGCGCTGACGACATTGTCCGTTTCGAGCAGGATCACCTGATCGACGGTCAGCAGCTTGCCCGGCAGGCATTCGAGAATGCTGGCCTTGAACTTCGCCAGCGCAAAAGGCAGCGGCAGCAGCAGGCGCTTCCGGCCCGTGACCGTGAGGATGTATTCGAGAAGCGCCTTGAAGCTGCGCGTTTCCGGCCCGCCCAGTTCATAGACGGTGCCGGGCCTGGCCTTGCCGTCGAGCGCCTTGAGCGCTGCCTCGGCAACATCGCCGACATAGACCGGCTGGAACTTCGTCTCGCCGCCGCCGATCAGCGGCAGCGCCGGCGTGAAGCGCGCGAGATTGGCGAAGCGGTTGAAGAACTGATCCTCGGGCCCGAAAATGATCGAGGGTCGCAGGACGACCGCGCTCGGGACAGCCGCGAGAACGGCCGCTTCGCCTTCCGCCTTGGTGCGGGCGTAGTCGGAGGCCGACTGAGCATTCGCGCCGATGGCGGAGAGCTGGACGAAATTGGTGATTCCCGCCTTCGCCGCCTCTTCGGCGACGAAACGCGCGCCCTGGGCCTGCACGGTCGAGAACTTCTGGCGTCCGCTCTCGTTGAGAATGCCGACGAGATTGACCACCGCATCCGCGCCCTGAACCGCGGCGGCGATCGACTTGCGGTAGCGCAGGTTGGCCTGCACGGCGTGGATCTGGCCGACGGCGCCGAGCGGCTGGAGATGCCCCGCGAGATCAGGGCGTCGGCACGCAACCCGCACGCGCCAGCCGTCCTTGGCGAGCGCACGGACGAGATGCCGCCCGACGAACCCCGAGCCGCCGAAAACCGTTACCAGACGTGCGGACATGCCAAGCTCCCCAGCTCGAAATCGCGAACCCGAAAATCGTGAACCGGTCTAGTCAATTCGCGCGGCGCAATCAATCGTCCCCGGATCGATCCTTTGGACGGAAATTCATTTCCGGGCGCGACGGCTCGGAACGGCGACGAGGGCCGGAATCGCATGGATAGCCGCACCGCCTCCCCGGTCGTCATGGCTCTCACGCTCCTTGCGGCCGAGCATCATGATCGCGCCGCCCATCACTACAGACCCGAAGGTGATGATCGAGCCCGCCGTCAGCAGGGCGACGGCGATCACCCCGTCCGTGGAGAAGCCGACGAGACGGCGCAGGTGGCCGATGTCGAGCCAGATCGCGCCAGCCACGAACAGGATGCCGAGGAGAGCGCCGGCGGCGCCGTTTATGATCAGCAGGGTGAAGAGCGGATCGCGCGGCTTTCGCCTTTCCTGTCGCGACGAGCGAGATTGAGGCATGAACCTTCTCCTCCTCCGGCGGCCGAAAAGCGCGTGCTTCCGGCAACACCGATACACTCCCTCAAATTATCCGTCCTGTGAACCCCCGTCTTTGCGTCGAGGCAGTTGACAAGCCCGGCGTGCATCGCCATTGAAGGCGCCCGTGCCCAGGTGGCGGAATTGGTAGACGCGCTGGTTTCAGGTACCAGTGGTGAAAGCCGTGGAGGTTCGAGTCCTCTCCTGGGCACCACTTGCTTCTCCGCAAGTGTTCGCCAAAGTCCGCAACGGACTGAAAAACAAGTTGCGCTTGCTGATAATTCCCTGAAAGCCTGACGTCGGGCCTTGCGGTTCCGTGTCAGGCCTCGATGTGTTCACGGAATTTGAGGCGTCTGCCCGCAACGGCCACACATTGTTCGGCAGGGCAGGGGGGGTGGCATTGGCTGCCCAAAAATCAGGCAATAACAGGTGGTTGCGAGAGGGGTGGAGAAAATCTTTCTTCGGCGGACCCTCATTTTTCATCTGTTATTTACCGGTCAATTTCACTGTTTTGAAACGCTCGTTCGAGTCGAGACCATCCGAAACCCCGGAGAGGCAGAATGCTCATCGGAATTGGCAGCCTTGTCGCGCTGGCGGCACTTTCGCTGGGCATGCTCGGGGTGTCCGGCGCCTTAGCCGCAACGCCACCCGATCTCGCGAAACTTGCCGGTGACATCGAGCAGCTCCGCAGCCACCTCAACCACGTCTGGGTCATGACGGCCGCCGCGCTCGTGCTGGCGATGCAGGCGGGTTTCCTGTTGCTCGAAGCCGGCATGGTGCGCTCGAAGAACTCGATCAACGTGGCCCAGAAGAACGTCGTCGACTTCTTCGTCTCGGCGGCGTGTTTTGCCCTGTTCGGCTTCATGGTGATGTTCGGTCCCTCGATCGGCGGACTTTTCGGAATGCCCGGGACGCTCTGGGGGTATTCGGGGCTCGATGAGTGGACCTACACCTATTTCGTCTTTCAGGTCGCCTTCGCCGGAACGGCTGCGACCATCGTCTCCGGCGCGGTCGCCGAGCGCATGAGCTATGCGGCTTATATCATCCTGGCGGCGGCAGTCGGCCTCGTGATCTATCCCGTTTTCGGCCACTGGGCCTGGGGCGCGGGGCTCATCGCCGACAACAAGCCCTGGCTTGCCGCGAGCGGCTTCATCGATTTTGCCGGCTCGACTGTGGTGCATTCGGTCGGCGCGTGGATCGCGCTTGCGGGCATCATCGTGCTGGGGCCGCGCATCGGACGTTTCGATTCAAACGGCAATGCCTTGCCGATCCATGGGCATTCGCATGTGCTGAGCGCCACCGGCGCGATGCTGCTGCTGGTGGGCTGGATCGGCTTCAACGCCGGCTCCACCGCGGCGGCGAGTGGCGCCGTGGGCAAGATCGCCGCGAACACGCTGATCGCAGCCTCGTTCGGCGGTGTCGTCGCGATGCTGATCGGCCGCGCCAAGGACGGAACCTACCTCACCAACCGTCTCGTGAACGGCCTGCTCGCCGGGCTTGTCGGCATTACGGCCGGCTGCGATGCCGTGGGGCCGAAGGGCGCGCTCGCCATCGGGGCGATCTGCGGCGCCTCGGTCGTGTATGTCGAGGATTTCGTGCTCAACCGCATGAAGCTGGACGATGTGGCCGGCGTCGTCGGCGTGCATGGCGTCTCGGGCGTGCTCGGCACGCTGCTGGTGCCTCTCTTCGCGATGCCCGACAAACTCAACGGACTGTCCGTCATGGCCTCGCTGTTCGTGCAGGCGCAGGGTGTTGGCGCGGCTTTCATCTGGGCTTTCGGCATGGGCCTCGTGATGTTCTGGGCCATGAAGGTCACCATCGGTATCCGCCTCTCCGAGGAGGACGAACTGCGTGGCCTCAACGCGGCCGAGCATGGCGCGGCGATCGGCACCGGCGCGCTCCAGCAGGAGCTTTATCGCATCACGCAGCTCGAACGCGACCTCACGCGCCGGCTTGACGACGCCACCGGCGATGAGGCCGCGGAGATCGCGCAGATCATCAATCCGTTTCTGGAGGAGTTCCAGCGGGTGCAGGCAGACATCGCGCGTCACGCCGCGCGCATCAGTGGCGCCTCGACAGCCATCGGCGGACTTTCCGATCAGTTCCTGAGCAATTCGAATGCCGTCTCGTCCACCTCATCCACGATGGCGACGACGGCGAATGCGCTGAGCGGAAGGGCCAGCGCGGCGGTGGGGCAGGCGAGCGGGCTGCGCGAGGATGCGGAGAAGGTCTCTCAGGCGACCCGCGACATGACGCAGCGCATCCAGGAACTCGCGGAGCGCATGGACCAGCTTTCCCATTCCGTGACGGATGTCGCCCATGCCGCGAGCAACGGGCGCTCCGTTTCCCAGAGCGCCAACGCGATGCTCGGCACCTCAGAGACACAAATGGCGAGCCTCGTCGCGGCTTCGGATCAGATCAATGCGATCGCCGAGCTGATCGAGGGCATCGCCTCCAGCACCAACCTTCTGGCGCTGAACGCGACCATCGAGGCGGCGCGCGCGGGCGAGGCCGGCAAGGGGTTCGCGGTGGTGGCGTCGGAAGTGAAGGCGCTCGCCAACCAGACCCAGCGCGCCACGGCCGACGTCAAGGCGCGCGTCAGCGCGATGCGCGCCGGAACCGAGCAGGCGACGCAAGGCTTCTCCGTGCTTCGGGGTGTTCTGGGCGACATTAACCGGACGATTGCGACCATCGCCGACACGGCCGAGGCGCAGGCCTTGCTGGCGCGGCATGTGAATAGCGATGTGCACGAGGTCGCCGGCAAGGTGGGGATCGTCGCACAGTCCGTGGACCGGATGTCGGGCGAGGTGGGCACGATCTCGACCTACATGGACGATGCAAACCGCGCGATCCATGCCGCTGCCAACGACGCGCAGACCGTGAACGACGTGGCGGCGAAGTCGCTCGGTTCCGCCGGAATGCTCGATCATCGGGCGAAGGAACTGGGCACGATTTCCGATCAGCTCTCGCGATCGGCAGGCCGATACAAGGTGGCGTGACGCGGTCCGGGCCGAAGGGCTGGCGCCGTTTCAGGTATCGGCGGCGCTGACCGCAGCCCGCTTCGCCACCCTGCCGTCCGCCCAGTCGTCCATCGACATGGTCCGCAGATCGAACAGGTCGCGGGTCGAGGCGTATCCGTGCCCGCCCATCCTGCCGACGGCATCCAGCGCGCGCGCGTCGACATGTTTGTTGAGCGGATTGGCGATACCCGGCGCGAAATGCGCGTAGACCACCTCACCGAGGATGATTTCGCGCGAATTGCCGATGCCCAGCGTCGTGTGATGCCGGCACTCGAACGCTGCCGGCGCCTCGCGGATCCATGGGGCGGCGACCTTGGTGCCCGGCACGGCGGTCAGCCCGGCCTGCACGAATTCGTCGATGTCTGGCGGAAACGGCACCGCGCAGACATTCATCGCTTCGAGCAGGGCGTCGGAAACGATGTTGACCGTGAAGGACAGCGTCTCGCGGACATTGCGGCCGGTATCCTTCTGCGCGCCGGACGGACGATATTCGACGCCGAGCGCAAGGATCGCCGGGTCGGCGGAGAGACAGTTGAAAAAGGAGAACGGCGCGGCGTTGACGATGCCGTCTTTCGAGACCGTCGTGACGAGCGCGATCGGCCGCGGCACCACCGCGCCGATCAACAGCTTGTAACGGTCCCGGCCCGAGAGTTCGGCGAAGTCGAAGCTGGTTCCGGTGTCCTTCGGGGGGGCTCCAGGCGGGCTCGAAGCCTTCATGTCCGTCATCCCTGCAATCCTTCGCTTTTGGCATAGGGGGCGATGAGGTCGCGGATGTCGGCATTGCCGCGCGGCGCGAGAACCGCGCGCGCGACGACCGAATCGAGGTGCGAATCCATCAGTCGCATCGCAAGCTCGGCCTTGCCGTCGCGCAGCGCGTCGATCAACTGGCGATGTTCGCTCACGGCGCACTCCGAGGAATGCGGTCGCCCGTAGATCGCAAGGATCAGCGAGCAGCGCGAACTGACTTCCTGCACATAGCGGCTGAGCAGGGCGTTGCCGGTCATTTCCGCGAGCAGGATGTGGAATTCGCCGGCGAGACGGATCGACTCCGGTCCGTCGCGGCCATGCGCGGCATCCTCGCGGCGGACATGCGCCTCGAGCTGTTCGAGTTGCTGAGGCGTCAGGCGTCCCGCGAGGGACAGCATTACCTGCCGTTCCAGCGCACGGCGCACGTCGAATACGTCGCGCGCATCCTCCAGCGACGGGTAGGCGACCGAGGCGCCCTTGTTGGGCTTGAGTTCGACCAGCCCTTCGATCGCCAGACGCCCGAGCGCCTCGCGCACCAGCGTGCGGCTCACGCCGAGTTCGTCGCCGAGGGAATCTTCCGGAAGCTTCATGCCAGGCCGCAGCGCCTGCTCGATGATCGCGCGGCGAAGGGCCCGATAGACGGATTGCGAGCGCGAACCCTTGACCGGTTGCGCCACCCTTTCCCTGTTTGCTCCGCTGCCGATCATCCCCGTCTCCCGAAATGTGCTTCCGGTTGCCTTCTTTTCATGGCCGGCGCCACGTTGCCAGAAATTACTTGTCACATAAAATCGCATACAATAACATCAAAAAATCGTATGCAATCCAGATTATATTTTGTGCACAAAAGATGGCGTTTCGGCAATCTGCTCAAAGTCTGGACAGCGCAATCGCATCATCGGCGTCGGGCCAAGCAGAGGGAGACTGAGATGGGACGGATCTGGTTACTGGCGGCTTCAGCCGCGCTTGCATTGTCGACAGCGCAGATGGCCGCGCCGGCCGAGGCCAAGACCCTGAAGTGGGGCGCCGCGCGCGAGATCGCCTCGCTCGATCCCTATTCCTTCGGCGACACTTTCACGCTTTCGGTGCTCAATCACGTTTACGAGGGGCTGGTGCGCTACACCGGCGATCTCAAGATCGAGCCGGCGCTCGCCGAATCCTGGGAGAACCCGTCGCCGACTATCTGGCGCTTCAAGCTCCGCAAGGGCGTGACCTTCCACAACGGAAACCCGTTCACGGCCGATGACGTCATCGCTTCCCTGACCCGCGTTACGCACGAGACCTCGCCGCTCAAGGGCAACCTGCCGGCCTACAAGTCCGCGAAGAAGATCGACGATTTCACCGTCGATATCGAGGTAAACGGGCCTTATCCGCTGCTGCTCAACGATCTCACCAACATCTTCATCTTCGACAAGGAGTGGCTCGAAGCGAACAACGCGACACTGCCGACCGACTCCGGCAAGGGCATCAAGGGCTACGCCACCGACAACGCCAACGGCACCGGGCCGTTCATGGTCGAATCCCGCCGGCCCGACGCGAAGACCGTCTTCGTCGTCAACCAGAAATGGTGGGACAAGCCGAAGCACAACCTGACGAAGATCGAGTTCTCGCCGGTTGCCTCCGCCGCGACCCGCGTCGCGGCGCTGCTCTCCGGCGAGATCGACTTCACCAATGTCGCGCCGCTGCAGGATCTACCGCGCCTTGCCACCTCGCCGGACATCAAGGTGCTCCAGACCAACGAACTGCGCACGGTGATCTTCGCCTTCAACCTCAAGGACAAACTCTTCGAGAGCGACGTGACGGACAAGAACCCGCTCAAGGACAAGCGCGTCCGCGAGGCCCTCTATCGCGCGATCGATATCGATGCCGTGCAGAAGCGCGCGATGCGCGGGCTCTCGCGTAATACCGGCGCGATCGTCGCGCCCGCCATTCCGGGCTACGCGCCGGAACTGGAGCCGCGCCTGCCCTTCGATCTCGACGGCGCCAAGAAGCTCCTCACCGAGGCGGGCTATCCGAACGGCTTTTCGTTCCAGATGAACTGCCAGAGCGATGGCCTCGTCAACGAGGAGGAATTCTGCCAGGCGGTCGCGGCGATGTGGGCCCGCGCCGGTCTCAGGCCCAATCTCAGCCTCGGCCCGCGCAGCCTGCAGACGCCGAAGCGCGTGAAGGGCGACTTCGACGTTATCTCCTTCGGCTGGGCGAACGAGCCGATGATCGATGCCTATTCGATCCTCATCCAGGTACTGCACTCGAAGAGCGGTTCGGGCGGCGTGTTCAATTGGGGTAGCTGGGGCCGCCCGGATATCGATGCGCTGATCGACAAGGCAGGCGTTGAACTCGACGCTTCCAAGCGTATCCCGATGATGACCCAGGCGCTCAAGATCGCGAAGGACGAGACGCTCTTCATCCCGATGCACAACCAGCCGATGGCCTGGGCGATGCGCGCCAATGTCGAGACCATGGTGCAGGCCTCCGACAACAAGCCGCGCCTCTGGCTCACCCGCATGAAGTGAGCCAGAGTGCCGGAGGCCGTCCTTCGCGGCGGCCTCCTTCGAGGCAGGGAGGGAAGCGATGCTGGTCTTTCTCGTCAGGCGTGTGGTGAACGCGATCGGCGTCATGCTTGCCGTCGCCTTCCTTGCTTTCATGATCTTCCGGTTCGTCGGCGATCCAGTCGAACTGATGCTGAACGAGCAGGCGACGCAGGCCCAGCGCGACGAGCTTCGCGCCCGGCTCGGGCTGAACCGGCCGTTCCTGCTGCAGTTTGCAACCTTCGCCGGCAATGCCGCGCGCGGCGATTTCGGCATTTCCTACCGCAACCAGCAGGAGGTCTCGGCGCTGATCGCCGAGCGCTTTCCGGCGACCTTCGAACTCGTGTTGGTCGCAACCTTCCTGTCGCTGGTGATCGGCATTCCGCTGGGTGTCTTCTCGGCAATCCGGCGAAAGAGTTTTCTGGCGCAGGCCGTCCAGTTCGTCTCGGTTCTCGGGGTTTCGCTGCCGAGCTTCGCGCTCGGAATCCTCTTCATCCTGATCTTTTCCGTGAACCTGCAATGGCTGCCGGCCTTCGGGCGCGGCGAGGTCGTCTCGCTCGGCGGTTGGACGACCGGGTTGCTGACCGCGTCCGGAAGGGCCGCGCTTGTGCTGCCGGGGATCACGCTTTCGCTGTTTCAGATCACGCTGGTAATGCGCCTCGTGCGGGCGGAGATGCTGGAAACGATGCGGACCGAATTCATCCGCTTCGCCCGGGCACGCGGTCTGCCGGACCGGTCGATCCACTTTCGCCACGCGCTGCGCAATTGCCTGATGCCGGTCATCACCATGACCGGGCTGCAGATCGGCAACCTGATCGCCTTCGCGCTTGTGACCGAGACCGTGTTCCAATGGCCCGGCATGGGGTTGCTCTTCGTGCAGGCGGTGACCTTTGTCGATATCCCGGTGATGGCGGCCTACCTGATGTTGGTCTCCTTCATCTTCGTGACGCTCAACACGCTGGTCGACCTCACCTACGCGCTGGTCGATCCGCGGTTGCGGCAGACCGCGCTTGCGGGAGGGTCGAATGTCCGCTGAGAGCGCCGTTCCCGCGAAAGAAGGCGCCGTGCGCCGTTTTCTGGCCTCCGACCTTGGCTACAGCTTCCGCCATTCGCCGGTCGCGATCATCGCGCTGGTCCTGCTGCTGCTCCTCGTCGTGACGGCGATTCTCGCACCCTGGATCGCGCCGCAGAACCCGCACGACCTCAAGCAGATCTTCATCGACAAGGCGGAATTGCCGCCGATCTGGGCGAAGGGTGGCGAATGGCCCTTCCTGCTCGGCACCGATCCGCAAGGGCGCGACGTGCTTTCGGCGATCCTTTACGGCACGCGGATTTCGCTCGCCATCGGCGCGGCGAGTGTCGCGGTCTCCATGCTTTTCGGCATCACCGTCGGGCTCGTTGCCGGCTTTTTCGGCGGCGCGATCGACAATATCCTGATGCGCATCGGCGATACGATGCTCTCGATCCCGACCCTGCTCGTCGCAATCCTTGTCTCGGCGCTGTTCCGCGGGCTGCTGCCGCCGGCCTTGCGAGAACCCTTCGCCGCCACGATCCTCGTTGTCGCCATCGCGCTCACCGCCTGGGTGCAATACGCCCGCACGGTGCGGGCCTCGACGCTGGTTGAGCGGGGCAAGGAATATGTCCTCGCCGCGCGCATCATCGGCGTGAGCCCGGCGCGCATCATGCGGCGGCATATCCTGCCGAACACGCTGACCCCGGTGATGGTCGCGGCGACGCTCAATCTCGGCCTCGCGATCCTTTCGGAGGCGACGCTGTCCTTTCTCGGCGTCGGCATGCCGATCACGCAGCCTTCACTCGGCACGCTGATCCGTATCGGCAACCAGTATCTCTTCTCCGGCTCGTGGTGGCTCGTCGTGTTCCCCTCGGTCCAGCTCGGGCTGATCGTCCTTTCCGTGAACCTGCTGGGCGATTGGCTGCGCGACGCCCTCAACCCGAAACTTCGTTGAAAGCGAGGCTCTCTTGGCTGGCACCCTCATCATCTCCAACGGCCGTCCGATGGGCGGGAAGGCCAGCGACATCCTGATCCGCGACGGCAGGATCGTCACCATCGGCGAGAACCTTTCGGCGCCCGGCGCTACGATCGAGGATGCGGGAGGTGCTCTGGTCCTGCCGGGGCTGGTCGAGGCGCATACCCATCTCGACAAGTCGCTCTGGGGCATGGGGTGGCGGCCGAACGATTCCGGCCCGCGCCTCCTCGACAAGATCGACAACGAACGCCGCCTCAAGCGCGAACTCGACATCGACCCCGCCCGTCAGTCGGCGCGGCAGATCGTCCTGTCGGTCAGTCACGGTTCGACGCATATCCGCTCGCATGTCGACGTCGATACCGATCACGGGCTCTGGGGTATCGAGGGCGTGATGGCGACGCGCGCAGCCTACGCCGATCTCGTCGATATCGACATCGTCGCCTTCCCCCAGTCGGGCTTGCTGAGGCGGCCCGGCACGCTCGACCTTCTCGACGCGGCGATGAAGGCCGGTGCCGATGTTGTCGGCGGCCTCGACCCCTGCGCCATCGACCGCGACCCGAAAGGCCACCTCGACGCGATTTTCGCCCTCGCGCAGAAATACGGCAAGCCGATCGATATCCACCTCCACGAGCCTGGCGAGATGGGCGCTTTCTCGATGGATCTCATCTTCGAGCGCACCCGCGCGCTTGGCATGGAAGGGCAGGTGGTGGTGAGCCATGCGTTCTGCCTCGGCACGCCGGATCGCGATCTTGTCGATCCGATGATCGAGGAACTCGCCGCGCTTGATATCGGCATCATGACCACGGGGCCGGCCTCGCGGCCCGCACCGCCGGTGAAGCGCCTGCTCGATACCGGCATCCGCGTCTGTTCGGGATCGGACGGCATCCGCGATACCTGGGGGCCGTATGGCAACGCGGATATGCTCGAAAGGGTGATGCTCGTCGGGCTGCGCAACAATTTCCGCAAGGACGAGGAGGTGGAACTCGCCTTTCACGTCTGCACGCAAGGCGGTGCCGACGTCATGCGGTTGCAGGACTATGGCCTCAAGGTCGGCGACAATGCCGATCTTGTCGTCGTCGAGGGAGAGACGATCACCCATGCCGCCGTCGCGCGGCCCGCGCGCAAGCTGGTCGTGAAGCGCGGCAAGGTGGTCGCGCGGGACGGCCATTGCATCCGGACCGCGCCCTGATGGCAATTGCGGCCGCTCCCCGCCCGAAAGGGCCGATCCTCGTTACGGGGCGCTGGGTCGTCGGCCATCGCAATGGCGGCCACTGCCTGATCGAGAATGGCGAGGTCGTGTTCGAGGATGGCGCGATCCTGTTCGTCGGGCGTGGTTTTCCGGGCGAGGTCGCGCGCCGCATCGACTACGGCAACGCGCTTGTCGGCCCCGGCTTCGTCGATCTCGACGCGCTCTCGGACCTCGACACCACCATCCTCGGCTATGACAACCAGCCCGCCTGGAAAAAGGGCCGCGTCTGGCCGCGCGACTATCTCGAGGCCGGGCCCTACGAGATGTATTCGCGCGAGGAACTCGCTTTTCAGAAGGCCTATGCCTTCGCAACGCTCATCCGCAACGGCATCACGACGGCGCTGCCGATCGCCTCGCTGTTCTATCGCGCCTGGGGCGAGACGGTGGCGGAATTCGAGGATGCCGCGCAGGCCGCCGCCGAACTCGGTCTACGCGTTTATCTCGGCCCGGCCTATCGCACCGGCAATCAGCTGGTCGAACCGGACGGCACCATCGCGACGCATTTTGACGAAGCGCGCGGCCTTGCCGAACTCGACGCCGCCATCGCCTTCGCGGGCCGCATCGAAGGCGCGGCCGACGGTCTCGTCCGCGCGATGCTGGCGCCGGACCGGATCGAGACCTGCACTCCCGAACTCCTGCGGAAGACGGCGGATGCCGCGCGCGAACTGGATATTCCCGTTCGCCAGCACTGCTGCCAGTCCAGGATCGAATACGATCTCGTCCTCGCCCAGCACGGGATGAGCCCGCCCGAATGGATGGCGAGCCTTGGCTATCTCTCGGAGCGCAGCCTGCTGCCGCACTGCACCTTCGTTTCCGGCTCACGGCATATCGATCGGCCGGGGCGCGATCTCGAGATCATCCGCGATGCCGGCGCTTCGATTGTCCATTGCCCGCTCGTTTCCGGCCGGCACGGCAACACGATCGACCATTTCGCGCGCTACCGCGCCATGGGGCTGAAGATCGGGCTCGGCACCGATACCGCGCCGCCGGACATGATCGCCAACTTGCAGGCCGGCATGATGCTCACCCGCGTCATGGGCGGCTCGGCAGCGACCTGCCGGTCGGAGGACTATTACGATGCCGCGACGATCGGTGGCGCGGATGCGCTCCGCCGCGCCGATCTCGGCCGCCTCCAGCCCGGCGCGCGCGCGGATATCACCGTGTTCGATCTCGACCGGCCGCATCTGGGGCAGGTGATCGATCCGATCCAGACGATGATGCTCGCCGGCCATGGCCGCGACTTCTCGGACGTGATTGTCGATGGCCGGTTCGTGATGGAGGACCGCGTGATCCTGGGACGCGACGAAGCTGCCGACAAGGCGCGCGCGCAGGTTCAGTTCGAGGGGCTGATGCGACAGTACCCGAAGCGCACGCTCGGGCACCCGCCGACGTCCGAGATTTTTTCGTCCGCCTATCCGGTCGATCGGGAGAGCGCCCGTCCGGCGCTTTGGGGGCAGGCATGAGCGCGCCGATCCTCTCGGTCGAGAACCTGCGGATCGTGTTCGATACCCGCCACGGCGAACTGACCGCGATCGACGGCGTTTCACTGGATATCGCACCGGGCGAAATCCTCGGCGTCGTCGGTGAATCGGGGGCCGGCAAGTCGCTCACCGGCACGGCGATCATCGGTCTTCTCGATCCGCCCGGCCGCATCGCCGGTGGTGCGATCCGGCTTGAGGGCGAGCGCATCGACAACCTGCCGCCGGAGGCGATGCGCAAGGTTCGCGGCCGGCGTATCGGCGCGATTTTCCAGGACCCGCTGACCTCGCTGCACCCGATGCTGACCATCGGCGACCAGCTCGTCGAGACGATCATGACCCATCTGCCGCTCGATCGCCGCGCGGCGCGGGCACGGGCGGTCGAACTGCTCGGCGAGGTGGGAATCCCGTCGCCGGACATGCGGATCGACCAGCACCCGCACCAGTTTTCCGGCGGCATGCGCCAGCGCGTCGTGATCGCGCTCGCGCTTGCGGGCGAGCCGAAGCTGATCATCGCCGACGAGCCGACCACGGCGCTCGATGTCTCGATCCAGGCGCAGATCACGACCCTGCTCAAGCGCCTGTGCCTCGAGCGCGGCGCGGCGGTGATGCTGGTGACGCATGACATGGGCGTCATTGCCGAAACGGCGGATCGCGTCGCGGTGATGTACGCCGGGCGGATCATCGAGACCGGACCGGTCGAGGCGGTTACCCGTCGGGCGCTGCACCCTTACGCGCGCGGGCTCATGGCCTCGATCCCGAGCCTGCGCGAGCGGCGCGAGATGCTCCGCCAGATTGACGGCGCGATGCCGCGGCTCAACGCCATTCCTCCGGGCTGCGCCTTCAATCCGCGCTGTGGCTACGCAACGGAGCAATGCCGGGCGGAGCGGCCCGCGCTCGGCAACGAACCGCATGCGGCCGCCTGTTGGCATCCATTGACGGGGGAAGCGCGTGGGTAAGGCCGGCATCGTGCTCAGTGTCGAGGATGCGGAATGCACCTTCGATCTTTCGCCCCCCTTTCTGGCGCGCCTCATCCAGAACGCGCCGCGCCGGATGCTGCGCGCCGTCGCGGGTGTGACCTTCGAGGTCGAGCGCGGCAAGACCTACAGCATTGTCGGCGAATCCGGCTGCGGCAAATCGACTCTGGCGAGGATGATCGTCGGCCTCCAGAAGCCGAGCGCCGGCGCGATCCGGTTCGGCGACACCCGACGGCGCGATGGCAGCATCGGCCCGCCACGTGTGCAGATGATCTTTCAGGATCCCTACGCCAGCCTCAATCCACGCTGGCGCGTCGGCGAGATCATCGCCGAACCGATCCGAGAACTGGGGCTGATCGCTGGCGAAAGTGCGATCCTTGCCCGCATCGGCGAGCTGCTGAAAACCGTGGGCCTTTCTCCCGCCGATGCCGGCCGCTTTCCGCATGAATTTTCGGGCGGCCAGCGCCAGCGCATCTCGATCGCCCGGGCGCTGGCGACCGAGGCCGACATCCTCGTCTGCGACGAGCCGACCTCGGCGCTCGACGTTTCGGTTCAGGCACAGATTCTCAACCTGATGCGGCAGTTGCAGGCGGAGTTCGGCCTCACCTATCTGTTCATCAGCCACAACCTCGCGGTCGTCCGGCACATGTCCGACGAGATCGCGATCATGTATCTCGGCCGCTTCGTCGAAACGGGGCCGGCGGAGGCGATCTTCTCCGATCCGCGTCACCCCTATACCCGGCTGCTGATCGAAACGATTCCCGATATCGAGTCGCCAAATCGCGAGCGGCGGCAGATTTCGGGTGAGGTTGCGAGCCCGATCGATCCGCCGTCCGGCTGCCCCTTTCATCCGCGCTGCCAGCGGGCCGAAAGCCGGTGTCGCGAGACGGGGCCGGTGCTTCTGGGAAGCCTTGTTCGGAAGGTCGCCTGCCATGTCGTATCGAATGAAGGCTGATCGGGCGAGGAAGCCGATTTCGGCGATTCCGGTTCTTTGATTGCGCCGATGGCCTTAACGTGTTAGCAGAGGGGCATCGAGTTTTGGCCGACTGAATTTGCCCCTGCGGAATTGAGGTTCCGCGTTGGCCGACGATCTCTTCCTTCTCATCGATCGATGATGCGTTCGCATGCAGGCTCTGCAGCGGATGTTGTTTTTTCTTCTCGCTCTACAAAGGATATTCCCATGGCTAACGGAACCGTCAAGTGGTTCAACACCCAGAAGGGCTTTGGCTTCATCCAGCCGGACAACGGCGGCACGGATGTGTTCGTGCACATCAGCGCTGTCGAGCGCGCCGGGCTTAACGGCCTCAACGAAGGCCAGAAGGTCTCGTTCGAGATCGTGGCGGATCGCCGCACCGGCAAGTCGGCCGCGGATCGGCTGCAGATCGTCGACTGACCTCCCTCCGGCTTCCGATCAGGAAGGCCGGAATCGCCGCGTCGTCCGGTTTCGGGCGGCGCGTTTCTTTTTTTGCTGATACGGGAGTTTGATGTGCAGGTTCTGGTTCGTGACAACAATGTCGAGCAGGCGCTCCGCGTCCTGAAGAAGAAGATGCAACGCGAAGGTGTCTTCCGGGAAATGCGGCAACGTAAGGCCTACGAGAAGCCCTCAGAGCGGAAGAACCGCGAAAAGGGCGAGGCGATCCGCCGCGCACGCAAGCTTCAGCGCAAGAAGATGCAGCGCGAAGGCCTTCTGCCTATGCCCAAGGCGAAACCTCGTCCTGTGGGCGGTCGCCCCGGACAGGCTCCTGCGACGACGCCGCGTTGACGGCGTAAAGGATCGGGCGGAGGACGCCCGGTTCACTCTTCCGGGCGGGCATCCATCATACAGCTTGACATTGCAGTGCAGCACGCCCATCTAGCATTGAGAACGTCAGCGCCATTTGGCGCGTGAGCGAAGCAGCGTGAACGCATCCGCCAGGTTTGATGGCGCAAGGTGCCGGCTTCCCCCTTCAATCGTTCCTTTTTCCGGCGGCCCCATCACGCGGGCGGCTCTTGTTTCTCCGGAACGCGATGACGCGCTCCGGGCATGGCGGCCGCCTGGCTGCCGAACCGAAAGACATTCCCTTGGCTTCTTTTAACGATTTCGCCCTGCTCGCGCCGTTGAAGCGCGCCCTTGATGGCGAAGGCTACACCACGCCGACCCCGATTCAGGTGCAGGCGATTCCCCATGCGCTCGCCGGCCGCGACTTGCTCGGCATTGCCCAGACGGGCACCGGCAAGACGGCGGCCTTTGCGCTACCGATCCTCCAGCGGCTCGGAAAATCCGGTCTGACGCGTAAGCCGCGCACCTGCCGCGCCCTGATCCTCTCGCCGACCCGCGAACTCGCGAGCCAGATTGCGGACAGCTTCCGCGCTTATGGCAAGCATATGCACCTTTCGATCGATGTCGTGTTCGGCGGCATTCCGATTGGCCGCCAAATCAAGAAACTCGCGACCGGCGCCGACATTCTGGTCGCGACCCCGGGCCGCCTGCTCGACCTCGTCAGCCAGAAGGCGCTGCGTCTCGACGAGATTGAAATCCTCGTGCTCGACGAGGCCGACCAGATGCTCGATCTCGGCTTCATCGTCCCGCTCCGGCGCATCAAGGCGATGCTGCCGAAGAAGCGGCAGAGCCTGTTCTTTTCCGCAACCATGCCGGACACCATCGCCGGGCTTGCGGGCGAATTCCTGACCGATCCCGTCAAGGTCGCGGTGACGCCGGTCGCCACGACCGCGGAGCGCGTGACGCAGGGCGTGATGCACGTTACGCAGTCGGCTAAGCAGGATCTGCTCTACCACGTGCTTTGCGATGGCGAGATCGGCCGGACGCTGGTCTTCACCCGCACCAAGCACGGCGCCGATCGCGTCGTGAAGCAGCTCGCGAAAGACGGCATCGAATCCGCCGCCATCCACGGCAACAAGAGTCAGGCCCAGCGGGAGCGCGCGCTCGGCGCCTTCCGCGCCGGCACCTGCAAGGTGCTCGTGGCAACCGACATCGCCGCGCGCGGAATCGACGTCGACGGCGTTTCCCATGTCATCAATTTCGATCTGCCGAACGTGCCGGAATCCTATGTCCATCGCATCGGCCGCACCGCGCGCGCCGGCGCGGCGGGCATCGCGATCTCCTTCTGCTCCGGCGAGGAGCGGCCCTACCTGCGCGACATCGAGAAGCTGACACGTCAGGCCGTGCCGGTGTTGGCGCTGCCGGAAGGCTTCACGCCAGCGCCGGCCACTATCCGCGAGGCGCCGGCGTCGAACCGGCCTGCCCGGCATGGCGGGGGCGAACGGCATGAGGCTTCGCGGCAAGACTCACGGCAAGACCCGTCGCGTCAGGCGCCCTCGCGGCAGAAGCCTGCGCGCAACCGCCGGCATCGCCCGCGGCGTTTCGGGCAGGACGCTCGCCCGGAGGCGAAGGCGGTCGTCGGCTGACGCTGCTTCCCCAGACAGAAAGTCGCATCGCCGGTGAAGGTTTCAGGCCTTCGCCGGCTGCGGCCGTGCCGCCGGGCGGCGCATCAGCGGAACCATGACGATCAGCAGAATGAAGATGGCGGTGAGCGCGAAGAAGACATCACCCAACGCCATCACCAGCGCCTGCTGCTTCACCATCGCCAGCATCTGAGCCGTCGCCGCAGCTCCGGCATCCGATCCGAGATCCGAGAAGCGCTGCGTCATCAGGGCAAGGCGCTCCTCTGCGGTCGGCACGCCCCACGAGACGGCCTCCGAGAGCCGCGCGAGGTGCAGGTCCCAGCGATCGTTCATCAGGGTGTTGATTAGAGCAAGACCGACGGCGCCGCCGAGGTTGCGCGTGAGATTGTAAAGCCCCGAGGCATTCTTGAGCCGGTCGGGCGGTAAGGTTCCGAGCGCAAGATTGTTGATCGGCACCATGCACATCATCAGCGAGGTGCCGCGGAAGATCTGCGGCAGAACCAGTTCGCCGAAGGCCCAGTCCTTCGTGATGGCGGAGGCGAGCCAAGTGCCGAGCGAAAACCCGGTGAAGCCGATCGCCATCATGATGCGCGGATCGATCCGAGTCATCAGCCGGCCCACGACCGGAGCGGCGAGAAACATGCAGATGCCGGTAAGAAACATGGTCTCGCCGATCTGCAGCGCCGAATAGCCCCGAACCCGCCCGAGATAGACGGGGTAGAGATAAGTCAGTCCGTAGAGCCCGATCCCCATCACGAAGGAGAACAGCGAGCCGAGGGCGAAATTGGAGTTCGCGTAGGCGCGAAGGTCGACGATCGGCTGACGCGAGGTGAAGCTGCGATAGAAGAAGACGATCGCACTCACGAGCGTGATCAGGGCGAAGATGACGATCTTGTCGTCGGCAAACCAATCCTTCGCCGCGCCTTCCTCGAGAACATATTCGAGCGAGCCGAGAAAGCACGCCATCGAGAGGAGATTGAGCCAGTCGAAATCCTGCAGCAGGTGCCGCTCGGCCTTGTCGAAATCGATCAGAAACCAGGCCATCACCGTGACGATGACGCCTGGCACGAGGTTGACCAGAAACAGCCAGTGCCAGGAAAAGAGATCGGTGAGATAGCCGCCGACCGTCGGGCCGATCGTCGGTGCGAGCGTCACCACGAGCCCGATCATCGGCGCGACGAGCGGTTGCTTCGAGCGCGGGAAAATCTGGAACGAGGAGGCGAACACCGTCGGAATCATGCCGCCACCGATGAAGCCCTGAATCGCGCGGTAGATGATCATCTCGTCGATATTCGTCGCCGTCGCGCAAAGAAGGCTGGCGAGCGTGAATCCGCCGGCCGCGATCGTGAACATCACCCGCGTCGAGATTGCCCGCGAGAGATACCCCGAGAGCGGGATCATGATCACTTCGGCGACGAGATAGCTCGTCTGAACCCAGGCGATCTCCTCGGCGGAGGCGGATAGTCCAGCCTGGATTTCACGCAACGAGGCCGAGACGATCTGGATGTCCAGAATCGCCATGAACATGCCGAAGACCATGCCGAGGAAGGCCAGCAGCCGGCGGACAGGGATGGCGTCTGCCGGCGCCGCAGGAAGCAGGCGGGGGGAACCCGCTTCGGCAGGGGTGGTTTGCGCAGCCGCGCTCATCGATCGGCCTGCGCGACCGTATCGGACCCGGATGCGCCGGTGTCGACGCCCGCCACGACGGAAAGCCCCGGCCGCAGCCAGCCTTCGCCGACAACATGAGCCGGCAATTCGATCCGGACGGGGACGCGCTGCACGATCTTGGTGAAGTTGCCGGTCGCGTTTTCCGGCGGCAGCAGCGAGAACTGCGAGCCCGAGGCCGGCGCGATGCTGGCGAGCCGGCCGGCGATCTTCCGGCGCGAATGTACGTCGACCGTAATTTCGACCGGCTGGCCGGGCTTCAGGCCTGCGAGCTGCGTTTCCTTGAAATTGGCTTCAACATAGACGCTGTCGAGCGGCACCAGCGCCAGCAGGCGCGTTCCCGGCTGCACGAAAGCGCCCGGCTGCGCCGCGCGATTGCCGATGACGCCATCGAACGGCGCACGGATTTCGGTGAAGCCGCGATCGCGCTTCGCTTTTTCAAGTGCGGTCAGCAGTTCGGCGCGCACCCGTTGCGCTTCAACCCGCTGCGCTTCGATCACGCTGCGGTTGGCCTCCGCTGCGCCGAGAGCGGCCTGCGCCGAAGACAGCCCGGCCTGCGCCCGGTCGCGATCGGCGCGCGCGGTCTCGAAAGTCGCCTGCGAGGAATAGTTGCTCTTCGCCAGTGCTTCTGCCCGCGCGAAGGCGGCATCGGCCCGGCGCACCTCGGCCTCAGCCGAATTGACCTGCGCGCGCGCCTGTTCGACCTGCGCGCCCTGTGCGCGGCCCTGTTCGAGAACGCGGGCGATCGTCGCATCCTGCGTGGAAATCTTCTCGCGCGCGGCATCCTCCGCGATGCGATAATCGCCGTCGTCGAGCCGGACGAGCAGATCGCCGGCCTTCACCGGCTGGTTGTCGCGCACCGGCACTTCCGCGATATAGCCGGAAACCTTGGTTGCGATGATCGCCATGTCCGATTTCACGTAGGCGTCGTCCGTCGAGACGACGAAGCGGCCGTGGGTGTAATAGTTCCAACCCTTCATGCCGCCGAAGCCGAGGGCGCCGAGAAGTGCGGCCAGCAGGACGGTCTTGCGCAAACCGCCGCGGGATTTCCGGGCGGCCGGTGCCTTGTCGGCGGGGCCGGGCGCGGCTTCCCGGTTCGGTGCCGGCGCCCCATTCTTCGGTGCGGATTGCTCTTCGCTCATCGGGATTGTGCTCTTGAATTGCCGGAATCGAACTGAACGGTTCGGTCAATTTTGTTTGACATACCGCGCCTCATCTCCTATTTCAAGCATTGACTGAACGGTTCGGTCAGAAAAAGATTCCCGATGGTTCGCTTGAGCAGGTCGCGTGCTTGGGGTCGGGGGAACGGCAAGGTTGAGGGGACTGGCTGAGATGGCGATCGCCGTGGCGGTGAAGGATGAGAAGCCGGAACACGCGAGCGAAAACGGCTCGGAATCGGCCAAGCGCCGACAGGTTCTCGACGGTGCCCGCCAGGTCTTCATGCGGGACGGTTTCGACGGCGCGAGCATGAATGATGTCGCCCGGATCGCGGGCGTCTCGAAAGGCACGCTCTACGTCTATTTCCCCTCCAAGGAGGCGCTGTTCGAAGCCTATGTCCGTGACGAGAAGCGCCGGCAGGCTGAGCAGATCTGCCGGTTCGATTACGCCAATCCGGATGTGGCTGTCGCGCTTGAAAGCTATGCGCGAAATTTCATCGAAGCACTGACCCGCCCCGAGGCACTGGCGCACACTCGGACGGTGATCGGCGTGACGGCGAAGATTCCATCGATCGGTCGCGCCTTTTTCGAGGCTGGCCCGAGCTACGGCATCGCGCGCTTTGCCGACTATATTCAGGGTCTTCAACAGGCCGGAAAACTCGAAGTCGACGATCCGGAGGAAGCGGCCGTCGTCTTTCTGGAGCTCGCGAAATCGGGGCTGTTCGGCAAGCTCATTTTCTGCGCGGATATTCGTATCACCCGCGAAGAGATCGAGGCCCAGGCCCGCAGGGCAGTCCGCTTGTTCCTGCGCCTCTATGGCCGGCAACAGCCCGGCAAGGCGTGAGTGGAGATGGGCTGGAAAGGCCCGCCCAGGATTTCGGAGAGGGCGAGCCTTCTGGGGGAATGGTGCCTGTGAGACACGACATGGCGCTCACGGCTTGAGCGGGGCGATGACGATCGCGCCGTCGAGCAGCGCCGGCACCCAGATTTCACCTCGGACGGCATCGACCGCAAAATCCGCCGGACCATGGATCTCCCGCCCGAGATCGAGCTTCTTCTCCGCCGATCCGTCGGCTGCGAGCACCGTGATCGTGCCCGGAACCGGAGGATTGATCGCACGCCAGTCCGAGACGATCATCCGCCCGTCCGGCAGCAGCGCCAGTCCGTCGAGAATGCCGTGCGGGCCTTTCTCGATCTTGTGTGTCGCGCCGTCGGCCCGGACTTCGAAAACATCACCGCCCTCGAACCTGGCGCCGAGGCCGACAACGAGAAGGCGTTTTGCCTTGGCGTCCCAGACGACACCGTTCGCGCCGGGAATACCGTCGGCGAACACGGCGAAGGCGCTGGTCCTGACATCGAGGCGGTAGAGTTTGCCCCGCAGCGTGTCGCTGACAACCAGCGCGCCGTCGACCACATCGATGTCGTTGAGTAAGCTGGGACTATCCCCCGGAACGCGCGCCTCGAATACCTGCTTGCGCGTTGCCGGATCGAAGCCGACCACCCGGTTGATGTCGGCCACATAGAGGCGACCGCCGAGCATCGCCATTCCCTTGGGCGCGTCGAGTTTCGCGCCGTCGATCGGCATGGCATGCAGGGCGACGATCCTGCCCTCGGCGTCGAGTTCGCTGATGAAGCCGTCGCCGTCATGGCCGACGGGATCGAGCTTCTCGCCGATATTCGAGACGAAACGCCGTGCGCCGTCGATCAGAACGCTTTCAGGATTCTTGAATCCGGACACGACGCGGATCGGCTGTTCGGCCCGGGCCGGCATGCCGCCGGCCAGCAGGGCCGCAACCAGAAAGAGGCTTTTGAACTGCATGGATCACTCCCGTTAGAGACGGCGTGACGCTAGGCGAAATTGTCCGCCGCCGTGTCACGAACCCGGTCAGAGTTGGACCCGATCCGGTCAATCCGGTCTGGCAAGGAGAGATACGGCCGGATAATCTTGCGATATGAACGATCTTGTCGCACCGGCCCCGTTGCTTGCCGACCGCCTCGTCGAAGGGCTTTCCTCGTTTCGCGGAGGCGCCGTTTCCGGTGTGGCGCCGCATGCGGCCGGGCTCTTCTCCTACTGCGCGCTCACGCGCGAACGGTTGAAGTCGATCCGGGCGCAGAAGCCCATTCTCGGCGTCGTCCTCTCCGGTGCCAAGGAGGTGTTTGCCGGGGTGGAGACAGAGCGGTTGCCGACCGGCACGTTGTTCGTGCTGCCGGCGGATGTCGATCTCGATATCGTCAACGAACCGGACGAGCGGAGCGGCCTCTACCAGTCGCTCATTCTTGAGATCGACCCCGATACGACCCCAGATCTCGGTCCGCTGGAAGCGGCGGAAGTCGCCTGCACCCGGAGCTGCGCGGTCCCGCTGACCGCGGCGCTTGTCGATGCGGCGGTCCATGCTGCCCGCGCCATTGCCGAGGGACCGGCGGGCGCGACGGTGCGGAAGGCGCGCCTCGCGGAACTGCTGGCCTTGCTGCATGGCGTGCCCGAGGCGCGGCCGCTGTTCGACATGTCGATTTCCGAGCGCGTCGCTCGCCTTGTGCGAAACGGGCTCGACGAGCGTTGGACGGCGTCACAAGTCGCGAGGCGGCTTGCAATGTCGGAATCGACGCTGCGGCGACGCCTGGCGGCGAACGGGCAATCGTTCTCGACGATCCTTCAGCGCGAGCGGATGGGCGTGGCGCGCCAATTGATGGCGCAGGGAGTGCGGAGCGGCACGGCTGCCTTCGCGGTCGGCTATGCCTCGCGGGCGCACTTCGCTCGCCGCTTCCGCGCGGCCTTCGGTGTCAACCCCGCGCGGGACTAGAGCATTTTCCGATCAAGTGGATGCTGGTTGATCGAAAGAAAATACGACAAAACAGAAAGAGGGAGCGGACAATCTGATTCAATCAGATCGAATTCCGCTCCAACCGCTTGCCCGTCGGTCAGGCCCGCCCGTTGCCGAATTGCGGCATCATCCGGCGCAGGGTGTCGTCCTTCAGGATGTAGTGATGCGCGAGCCCGGCCACGGCATGCAGCCCCGCCAGCGCCATCAGGCCGTTGCCGACCAGCTCGTGGGCCTCGGCGAAAAGCTTCGCTGTGGTCGGATTGGCGGTGAAGGGTGAGCCCAGCGGGTATCCGAAGAACCCGACCGTCCGGCCCTTCATCCAGGTTGCAGCCATCCCGACAAGCGGCACGGCGACGAGCAGGACGTAAAGACCGACATGGGCAAGCCGGGATGCCAGCCGCATCGCAGGCGTCATCGGGATCGGCTCGACCTGCGGCGCGGCGATGCGCCATGCGAGACGGACGGCCATCAGCAACAGGATCGACAGGCCAAGCGACATGTGCAGCCCCAGCAGGGCGGTGCGGAAATCGCCCTTCGGCAGGGCTTCACGACCGAGCGCGATGGCGTAGGCGGCAAGGACCAACAGGGCGATCAGCCAGTGCAGCGATCGGGTCAGGGCATCAAAACGCGTGCGCGTCATGGAATTCTCCGGAATTTCGAGAGGGAGAGGGAGAGGGAGAGGGAGAGGGAGAGGGAGAGGGAGAGAATGCACCGGTGCGGCCCGCCGGAAGGTCGGGCAGCGCCGGGGAAAGAGCGGTCAGTCGTCGTCGCGGGTTCTTTCGCGGATCAAGGTCAGCGTATCCGGTGCGAAGGTCGCCTTGACGCGCTTGCCGTCGCCGCGCGTGCCGTAGACCCTGTAGCAACCGTCGTCGGTCTTGATGCGGCGGATCTGCCAGCCTTCGGCCTTGAGCTTGTCTTCGAGGGCCTGCCGTGGCTGCCACTCGGCCAGCGGAGCATGGCAGCGTGGGCCGGCGAGGGCAGGGCCAACAAGGCCGAGCGCGAGGCTCGTCAGAAGGGTCGATCGAATGATCCGCATGGAATCCTCTTGTGGCATCTTCTTGTCGTTTTCGATGCCATCATGCACCGCCAACCTGACGCCGGCCTGAAAGGCGCGGCTTTTGCCGTTCAGTTCCGTGTCAGCTAGAAGCGGTAGGAGCCGCTCGCCGGAAGAGGCGGGCCGGAGAGGGTGACATGCGCGTTTTGCTGGTCGAAGACGATGCCTTGCTCGGCGCGGCCATCCGCGACAGCGTGGCCGCGGATGGCCATGCCGTGGATTGGGCGCAGCGCCTCGCCGAGGCCGAGCACTGCCGGGCCGTCGCGCGGTACAATCTCGTTTTGCTCGATCTCATGCTGCCGGACGGGCGCGGTCTCGATTTCCTCAAGCGCCTGCGGCTCGCCGGCGAGACGACTCCCGTCATCGTTCTCACCGCGCGCGATCAGGTATCCGACCGGATCGCGGGCCTCAATGCCGGCGCGGACGATTATCTCGTCAAGCCGTTCGATCTCTCCGAACTTGCGGCGCGCATCGGCGCGGTGACGCGGCGCGCGGCCGGGCAGACGGCGCCTGTCATTGCCCTCGGCGACGTGGAGATCCGGCTCGCCGACCGCGCGCTCGCACGGGGCGGCCGCGCGCTCTCTTTGACCGCGCGTGAATGGGCGGTGCTCGAAGCCCTGCTCAACCGGCCGTCGGCAATCGTCTCCAAGGGCGAGATCGAGGAACGGCTCTACGCGCTCGACGCCGAGGTCGAGAGCAACACCATCGAGGTCTATGTCGCGCGGCTGCGCAAGAAGCTCGGCGCGGACCGGATCGTCACCGAGCGCGGCCTCGGTTACCGGCTCGTCCGGTAGGAAGGGCCGGCGATGGCGACACCTCCGGCTCCTGCGGCCTTCAGCCTGCGCCGCCGCCTTGTTCTGGGGCTTGGCGTGGCGGTGGCGATCTTCTGGCTGATCGCGATCGTGGGGGCAGGCCTGATCGTGCGGCACGAGATCGACGAGGTCTTCGACAGCGCCTTGCAGGAGGTCGTTCAGCGCGTCCTGCCGCTCGCCTATTCCGATATTCTGGCGCGCGAGGCGGACGACACGGTCGAGCAGCGTCTGCCGGATGCCGGCCGGCACGACGAATACATCACCTATGTCGTGCGCGATGCGGCGGGGCAGGTTCTGCTTCGGTCTCATGACGCGAATGCCGGCCGGTTTCCGAAGGGCCTCGCGCCGGGTTTCGTGACGCGGAACGGAAACCGGTTCTACACCGAGAGCGCCGTCAGCGGGTCGATCGTCGTCAGCGCGATGGAGCGTCCCGGTCATCGGGCCGGCACCCTCAGGAAAGCGGTGCTCGCCATGATGTGGCCGCTGCTCTTCCTGCTTCCCGGCATCATGGCCGCCACGATCTGGCTGGTCGCGCGCGGCGTCAGGCCGGTCGCGGAACTCGGCAGCGCGATCTCCGCGCGCGGAGAGGGCGACCTTTCGCCCGTGGCTTCGGCGGGCCTGCCGGCGGAGGTGCTGCCGGTCGGCCAGGCCGTCAACGCCCTGCTCGAAAAGCTCAGGCGCGCGCTTGAGGCCGAGCGCAGCTTCACCGCGAATTCCGCGCATGAATTGCGGACCCCGGTCGCAGGCGCGCTGGCCCAGACCCAGCGCCTGATCGCGGAACTCGGTGAGAAATCGGCCTGCGCGCGCGAGAGAGACCGCGCGAAGGAAATCGAGGCGGCGCTCCGTCGTCTGGTACGCCTGACCGAGAAACTGCTGCAACTGGCGAAGGCCGAGGGCGGTGCGCTGCGGGCGGACGAGGCGCAGGACCTGCGCCCGCTCGTGGCGTTCGTGCTGGCGGATATTCCCGGTTCCGACCGGGTCGAAACCCGTCTGCCGGATCGGCCCGTGATGTCGGACGTCGATATCGATGCCTTCGCGGTGGCGTTGCGCAACCTTGTCGAGAATGCCCTCAAACACGGCGCTCCCGATGGGCCTGCCGGTGTAACGTTGACGGAAGAAGGGCTGTTGCGCGTCACCAATCGCGGGGCGATCCTGTCGCAGGAGGATTTCCGCCGGCTTCGCCAGCGATTTCAGCGCGGGACCTCGCCGGAGGATGGCGCTGGCCTTGGCCTCGCCATCGTCGAGGCGGTCGCCAGAGGGGTCGGCGGGCGCTTCACGATGGAATCGCCGGCGGACGGCGCACCCGACGGCGTGACGATGACCTTGTCCCTGCCGCTCGTCCGACCCGTCCTCCGGTCCCTTGCCTGACACCAGGCTGAACAATTTTTTTGATCCGATTCAGGTCGGTGTCAGATTGCGGGTTCACGCTCCGATGTATCAACCACCGGAGCCGTTCCATGACAAAACCGCTGTTCGCCGCCGCGCTCGCCCTGCCGCTTCTGGCCCCGTTCGCCGCCGAGGCGCGCCCCGTTCGCATCACCACGACGCTCAGCGCCTATGGCGGGGATGGCGCTTATCTCGCGATCTATCTCACCGACAAGAACGGGAAGCTGCAAAAGACCATCCATGTCGCGGGAGGGAAGGCGAAATACCACAAACATCTCTCGGGCTGGTATCGGCAATCGGGCGGGCGGATCGACGGCACCACTGGCGCCAGCGTCGGTTCGGGCCGGAAGCTTGTCGTCAGCACCGACATCGCCGATGCGCTGATCGACGCCGGCTTTGAAATCCGGGTCGACAGCGCCGTCGAGAAGGAAAGCGATGTTCCGGCAGACGCCCGAATCGCCGTTTCGAAGACGAGCGTCGGCAACCCGGTCTCCGGGCGCGGCTATGTGAAATCCCTCGCGATCGACATGTGAGCCGGTGCGCCGATGCTGCGGAAATGGCATGCCCTGCCCGGGCTGTTTCTCGCGCTGGTTCTCGCCGTCACGGCCGGAACCGGCGCGATCCTTGCTTTCGATGCTTTCGTCGAGGCGCGGTCCGCGCCGATGGTGGCGGAAGAGACCGTCACGCTCGCCGATCTGGCGGACCGGATTGCTGCGCGGTTTCCGGGTGTCGAGAAAATCACGCGGACGCCCTCTGGCCGCGTACGCGTGACCTATCAGGAAGGCGGTCGCCCACGGACGGTCTTCGTCGATCCGCAGACTGCCTCGCCCGTCGAGGGGGAAGCCACCTCGGATCTCATGCGTACGATCACGAACCTGCACCGCGCCTGGTTGTCCGGCGACGGCGGGCGGCTCGCGGTCGGGCTTTCGGCAGGGGCGATGCTGGTGCTCGCCCTGACCGGTCTTCTGCTGCTCCGTCGCCTCCTTGGCAGTTGGCGGAAGGCGATCCAGCCGCTCAGCGGCCGCGGCGCGCGGCGCTGGCATCTGGAACTGGGCCGTCTGGCCGTGGCCGGGCTTCTCCTGTCGTCCGTGACCGGGATCGAGATGTCGCTGGTCGGCTTCGAGGTGATCCCTGACGCCGCCGCCGGGCAGGATCGTTTCGTGACGGGCAGCGGCGGCACTCGCGCGCCACTTGGCACCCTTGAGGGATTGGCCTCGCTGAAACTTTCGGGTCTGCGCGAGATCGCGTTGCCGGACCCCGCCGACGCCAGCGACCCGGTGAGGGTGAAGACGGATCGCCTCACCCGCTTCATCGACTCCTCGACCGGGGCCGTTCTGATCGAGGAACCGCATTCGCTGCTCTGGCAGGTGCAGGATATCACCTATCGCCTCCACACGGCGCAGGGCATGGCATGGCTCGCGCTGCTGCTCGGCTTCAGCGCCGCCGGCGGCAGCGTTCTGGCTCTGACCGGCCTGACAATCGGCCTTCGCAAACGTCTCGGATCGGGCGCGGTGAAGGGAAGCGTCGCGCCGGAAAAGGCCGATGTTCTGGTGCTGGTCGGCTCCGAGGGCCGCTCGACCTTCCGTTTTGCGGAAACGGTGCAGCAGGCGTTTTCCGCAGCCGGGCAGGCGGTCCATGTCGCGGCGATGAACGACATGCCGAACCGTTCCCCGGCGCGGCACATCATCCTGCTCGCGGCAACTGCCGGCGAGGGCGAGGCTCCCGCTTCGGCGACCCGCTTCATCGAGAAGCTGGCATCATGGCAGGGCGAGAAACCTGGGGTGATGCTGCTCGGGTTCGGCGACCGGCAGTTCCCATGCTTCTGCGGCTTTGCGGATCGGGTCGAGGAAGCGTTGCTGGCGCAGGGTTTCCGCCTCGCGCTTCCAACCGAGCGGATCGACCGCCAGTCGGTGGAGGCTTTCGCGGCATGGGGGCAGCGGCTGGCGGAGGCCTTCCGGCTTCCGCTTCGGCTGGAGCACAGGGCGGAGACGCCGGCCCGGCACCGGTTCCAGCTCGTCGAGCGGGAGGAATACGGCATCGAGGTGCAGGCGCCGACAGCCATCCTGCGCTTCCGGATTGTGGCGCCGTTCAGCGTTCTGCCGATGCCGGTGCGGGACATGCTGGGGCTGACGCCGCAGTTCGAGGCGGGCGATCTCGTCGCCATCTGTCCGCCGGGCGAGACATTGCCACGCTATTATTCGATCGCGTCGTCCTCGCGCAGTGGCATGCTCGAAATCTGCGTGCGCCGGCAGCCGGGCGGCGCCTGCTCGGGTTACCTCCATGCCTTGCCGCGGGGCGCGACGATGTCGGCCTCGATCCGGCCCAACCCCGGCTTCCGGCCGGACGCGGGCGCGGCGCCGCTGGTGCTGATCGGCGCCGGCGCCGGCATTGCTCCGCTGGTCGGTTTCCTGCGCGAGGCGGACCGGCGGCGGCCCGTCCATCTCTACTGGGGCGGCCGCGATCCCGGTTCCGACTTCCTCTATCGCGAGGAGCTGGAAGCCCATCGGCTCGACGGACGCCTGACGCGTCTGCGGGCGATCTTCTCGCGGATCGCGGGCGGGGGCTACGTGCAGGATCTGATCCGGGCCGATGCCGCCGAGTTGCGCGCACTTGTCGAGGCGGGCGGGCAGATCCTGATCTGCGGCGGTCGCGACATGGCGGACGGTGTCCGGCAGGCGCTGGCCCACGCACTCGCGCCGCTCGGTCTCGATCTTGCCACCCTGCGCCACAACGGACGATTGCTCGAAGATGTCTACTGAGAAGCCGCCCTTCCGCGTCACGCTCAACGGCGAAACCATGGGCACGCGCTATTCCGCCGTGTTCTTCGCCGCACGTCCCGACGGGCATGCCGAAACAGGCCGGGCGTTGCACGCGGCGGTTTCGGATGTCGATCGGGTGATGTCCAACTGGAAACCGGAGTCCGATATCTCCCGGCTCAACCGCGCCGATCCGGGCGTGTGGCTGGATGTCCCCGAAAGCCTGATTGAGGTGCTGGAGACGGCGCTCGCCATCGAGGCGGCGTCGAACGGCGCGTTCGACATCGGTGTTGCCGAGGCGGTCGCGGCTTGGGGGTTCGGTCCTGGCGCGTCCGAAGCCGAGGTTCCCGCAGGCGGACCCCGCCCGGTCACGCGCGACAATCTCGAACTGGACCGCGCCAACCGGCGCGTCCGCAAGCATGCGCCATTGTATCTCGATCTGTCCGGGATCGCCAAGGGCTATGGAGTCGATCGCCTCGGCGAGGCGCTGTTGGCGGCAGGGGTAGCGGATTGGCTCGTTGGCATTGATGGCGAAATGCGCGGCAAGGGTTCCAAACCCGACGGCTCGCTCTGGGCCGTCGGGCTTGAGCGCCCCGTGCCGGGGCGGCGCGAGATCGCAGGCGTGATCGAACTGACCGATCTCGCAGTGGCCACCTCCGGCACTTATCGCCATTGCCGCACTGTCGGGAGGCGGCATGTCTCGCATACGATCGACCCGGAAACGAACGAGCCCGTTGCCGGCCCGCTGGTATCGGTCAGCGTGCTCGCCGGAACCTGCATGACGGCCGATGCCTGGGCGACGGCCATTCTCGTCGATGGGCATTGGCCACCCCGGCGGTTCGCGACGCCTCCGGGTATCGAGGCGATCGTCCACGGACCGGAAATCCGGACCGCGGCGGGATGGAAATAGCACCGAGGCAAAAGCGTTTGCAGGTCGGTGCTGCACGTCGCCCTTGACTCGCATCCCGGACTCCATGTTAGAACAAAACATGAACAATGAAACGGCATTTCCTTTGGCCACCGCTGCCCTGCACGAATTCTATGCCGGCAGGAATGACGATGGCGCGGCCTTGAGCGGGCTGGCTCTGGCCGCCGCCGGGATAGAGTGTCCGACGCGACCGCTCCTCTGGGTGCGGCAGGATATGCTGGATCGTGAGACCGGCACGCCTTGTTCGACGGGCCTCGAAGCGCATGGTTTCGCGTCTTCGCGCCTCATCCTTGTCCGCGCGCGTGACACGCTCGGCGCGATCCAGGCCGGGCTTGAAGGCGCCCGCACCGCCGGCCTGGCGATGGTGCTGGTCGAACTATGGGGCGAAGGGAAGGCCTATGATCTCACCGCCAGCCGGCGGTTTTCGCTGGCGGCGAAAACTTCGGGAGCGTCGGTGCTGGTGCTCCGTGTGGCGGCTCATCCCGCGCCGAGCGCCGCGGAGACGCGCTGGCTGACAAGGGCGGCGCCCTCGCAGGCGCTGGCGGCCCGGGCACCGGGCAATCCGGCCTTTGAAATAACCCTCCTGCGCGCCCGCAACGGGCAGGAAGGCCTGCGTTATTGTCTGGAGTGGGATCGTGATGCCCGCAAATTCATCTCCCGTGCTCTTCCCGCCGCCGGCGGTGCCCTCATCTGGCCCGCGCCGCTATCTGGCGCTCTGGCTCCCGTTCCTTTCGACCGACAGGGTGCTCCGGTTCTCCCCGCCCGACGGTTGGCAGGGTGATCGACCGCTTGTTCTGACCGAGAAGGCACGCGGCGCCCTGCGGATCGCGGCGCCGGATGCCACGGCGCTCCGGCTGGGGCTGCGCGTCGGCATGGCGCTTGCCGAGGCACGGGCGCTGATCCCCGATATCGCCACGGCCGAGGCCGATCCGGCGGCCGACGCGGCGCTGTTGCGGCATGCCGCAGCCGCTTGCGAGATCTTCACGCCGCTCGTCGCCCTGCGCGGCGGCAACGGCCTCGTCCTCGATGTCACCGGCTGCGCCCATCTCTTCGGCGGGGAGAAGGAACTGGCGTCGGCGGCCAGCCGGCGTCTCCGGCGGCTGGGCCTGACGGTGCGGCTGGCGATCGCCGGTACGCCCGAGGCGGCCTGGGTTCTGGCGCGGGAGCGACACGGCACCCTCGCCGTGCCCGGCGGGGAGGCAGCGCTGGTCCAAACCCTGCCGATTGCAGCGCTCGAACAGGCGGGCGAGACAACCCTTGCCCTGCATCGCGCCGGTTTCCTCACCCTGGGCGATCTCGCCGCCCGCCCCCGGCATATGCTCACTGCCCGTTTCGGCGAAGGATTGACCGCCGCGCTCCGGCGCGTCCTCGGAGAAGAGGATATCCGCATCACGCCGCTGCGCCCGCCGCCCGAGATCATGGCGGAGAAGCATTTCCCCGAACCGCTCGGGTTGTTGGAGAGCCTGCTGGCGGTGCTGGAGCGGCTCGCACGGGATATTGTCACGGCGCTGGAAAGGCGGGGTGTCGGCGGGCGGGCGTTCGAGGTGAGCTTCTTCCGGGCCGATGGTGCGGTTCGGCATATCGCCGTCGAGACCGCGCAGGCCACCCGCGATATCGCCAGCCTGATGCGCCTCGTCCGTCTCAGGATCGAGGCGTTGGCGGACCCGCTCGACCCCGGTTTCGGCTTCGATGCCCTGCGTCTCGCCGTGCTGCGCAGCGACCCGTTCGAGAGTACCCAACCCTCTCTGGCCGGAGAGGCGGGGACACAGGGCGGGGAGCGCGCGGTGGCCGATCTCGTCAACCGGCTGGTCGCCCGCTTCGGCCGCGAGAATGTGCGGCGCTTCATCACGCGCGACACGCATGACCCGGTGCTGGCGGCGGATACCGTGCCGTATCTTGCCGAGACGCCTTCCTCGCCCTGCCCGGCGCCGGAACCGGGCTCGCCTCCCCACCGGCCGCTGACCCTGTTCCAGCACCCGCAATGGATCGAGGTAATGGCCGAGGTGCCGGACAGTCCGCCCCTGCGGTTCCGCTGGCGGCGGGTGCTGCACGAGGTGACGCGCGCGGAAGGACCGGAGCGGATCGCGCCGGAATGGTGGCGCGACGCTTCGCCCGCGCCAGCCACGCGCGATTATTATCGCGTGGAGGATGCCAGCGGGCACCGGTTCTGGATTTTCCGTGAGGGGCTTTACGAGGATTCCAACGCCCGGCCGCGCTGGTTCCTGCACGGGCTCTTCGCATGAAGAGCCCGGTGCCCCCTTACGCCGAGCTGGCCTGTGCCACGAATTTCTCGTTCCTGCGCGGGGCGTCGCCGGCGGTCGATCTCGTGTTCGCAAGCCTGCTGCTGGGGTATCGCGGGCTCGGCATCGCCGATCGCAACACGCTGGCCGGCGTGGTCCGTGCTTGGTCCGCGCTCCGTGATTTGCGCGAGGGCGGCATACCACCGCCGATCCGGCTGCGTGAGGGGTCGGGCCCCGGCGAGTTCCGTTTCGAAACCCGGACAATACCGTCCGGGTCGGAACAACCGACACCGGACGAGGCCGGCGAAAACGCGCTGCGCACCCTTCTCAAGGCACGGGCGGAAAACTTCAGGCTCGCCACCGGCGCCCGCCTCGCGTTCGAGGACGGCACGCCGGACATCGTCGCCTATCCGGCCGACAGACACGGCTGGAGCGCGCTCTGCCGCCTCCTGACCGAGGGCAATCGCCGCGCGCCGAAAGGTGCGTGCGCGCTCGCCATTGAGGATCTTCTGCGCCACGCGCGCCATCTCCTGCTGGTCGTGATGCCGGGGCGGGACAGGGGGCCTCTTCCGGCCCTGCTCGCACGCCTTCAGGAGGCCGCGCCGGCGGCGGTCTGGCTTGGCGCGACCATGCCGCGACGCGGCGACGACCGGCGCAGGCTCGCCGGACTCATGGCCATCGGCAAGGCCGCGGGCATTCCGCTTCTCGCGACCAACGACGTGCTCTATGCCGATTCCGGCCAGCGCGATGTGCAGGACATCCTCACCTGCATCCGCGAGGGGCGCACGCTGGAAAACGCCGGCCGCCTGCTGGAGGCGAACGCCGAGCGTCATCTCAAGCCGCCGGGCGAGATGACGCGCCTCTTCGCCGACTGTCCCGAGGCCATTGCCGAGACGGAGAACCTCCTCGCGCGCATCGGCTTCGACCTCGGCGAACTCACCTACGAATATCCCGACGAGCCCGTCCCTCCCGGCAAGGATGCGCAAGGCTGGCTCGAGGAACTGACATGGCGCCACGCCGCAATGCGCTACCCGGAAGGCGTTCCGGACAAGGTGCGGCAACTGCTGCAGGGTGAACTCGCCCTGATCCGCAAGCTCGAATACGCCCGCTATTTCCTGACCATCCACGACATCGTGCGGGTGGCGAACGACAAGGGCATCCTGTGCCAGGGGCGCGGCTCGGCGGCGAATTCCGCGGTCTGCTACGTGCTCGGCATCACCTGCGTCGATCCGGCCGAGCACAATGTTCTGTTCGCGCGGTTCATCTCGGAGGAGCGCCGCGAGCCGCCGGATATCGACGTCGATTTCGAGCATGAGCGGCGCGAGGAGATCATCCAGCACATCTATCAGCGTTACGGGCGCGAGCGCGCGGGCCTTGCCGCCACCGTGATCCATTACCGCCCGAAAAGCGCGATCCGCGAGGTCGGCAAGGTGCTCGGGCTTTCGGAGGATGTCACGGCCGCACTCTCCGGCACGCAATGGGGCAGCTGGGGTTCGGACATCACCCGCAATCAGGTCCGGCAGGCGGGGCTCGACCCCGATAACGCCGCCATCGCCCGCGCTGTCGGCTTTGCCAAGCGCCTGCTCGGTTTTCCGCGTCATCTCTCGCAGCATGTCGGCGGATTCGTGCTGACGCGCGGACGGCTCGACGAACTTGTGCCGATCGGCAACGCGGCGATGGTCGACCGAACATTCATCGAATGGGACAAGGACGATATCGACGCGCTTCGCCTGATGAAGGTCGATATCCTCGCGCTCGGGATGCTGACCTGCATCCGCAAGGCTTTCGACCTGCTCAGGGATCATGAGGGGATCGACCTCACGCTTGCCGATGTGCCGGCGGATGATCGCGCGACCTACGACATGCTTTGCCGGGGCGATTCCATCGGCGTGTTCCAGGTGGAGAGCCGGGCGCAGATCAACATGCTGCCCCGCCTGAAGCCACGGGTCTTCTACGATCTCGTCATCCAGGTCGCGATCGTCCGCCCCGGTCCGATCCAGGGCAACATGGTGCACCCCTACCTCAGACGGCGTTCGGGTGCGGAGAAGGTCCACTTTCCCTCACCCGCGCCGGAACATGGGCCGGCAAAAGAATTACATCAGGTGCTCGACAAGACATTGGGCGTGCCGTTGTTCCAGGAACAGGCGATGCAGCTTGCCATGGAGGCGGCTAAATTCTCGGATGTGGAGGCCAATCAGCTCCGCCGCGCCATGGCGACCTTCCGCAATCTCGGCACGATTCACCGGTTCGAAGGGATGATGGTGGAGCGCATGGTGGCGCGCGGCTATGCGCGGGAGTTCGCGCAGAACTGCTTCGAGCAGATCAAGGGCTTCGGCTCCTACGGCTTTCCCGAGAGCCACGCCGCCTCCTTCGCCAAGCTCGTCTACATCTCCTCCTGGCTCAAATGCCATTATCCGGCGATCTTTGCCTGCGCGCTGCTCAATGCGCAGCCGATGGGTTTCTATGCCCCGGCGCAGATCGTGCGCGACGCGCGCGAGCACGGCGTCGAGGTGCGCGCCATCGATGTGAACGAGAGCTTCCGGGACAACACGCTCGAACGCATAGCAAATTCGAGCGAAATGGATCTCGGTTCGCGTGAAGAATTTGCGTCCGGAAAAAGGAATCTGCCAAACGGGGCGCTTGCCCTCCGCCTCGGGTTCCGTCAGGCGGACGGGGTTCACGAGGCCGAGGCGCTGCGGCTGGTTGCGGCGCGGCAGGCCGGGTTTTCCTCGGTCGAGGATCTCGCGGTCCGGGCGCGGCTTCATGGCCGGCCGATGCGCGCGCTGGCGGATGCCGATGCGTTCCGCTCCATCGGGCTCGACAGGCGCGCGGCGCTCTGGGAGGTGCGGCGCCTGCCGGAGGATGACCCGTTGCCGCTCTTTGCCGCCGCGCAGGCGCCGGAACTGGGCCGGGAGGCGGATGCGAATCTGCCGGAGATGGCGCTCGGCGCGCATGTCGCCACCGATTACCAGACGATGCGCCTCTCGCTGAAGGCGCATCCCATGGCGCTGTTGCGCCCGCTCTTCTCGCAGGAGAATATCTGCACGGCGGCCGGGGTAAACGCCCGCGCCGACGGACGCTTCACCCGCATGGCGGGGTTGGTGCTCGTGCGCCAACGGCCTGGCAAGGGCAATGCGGTCTTCATCACGCTGGAGGACGAGACGGGCATCGTCAATTGCGTGCTCTGGGCCCGTCAGTTCGAGGCCCTGCGCCGCCCGGTGATGGCGGCACGGCTGATGCTGGTGGAAGGTCGCGTACAGCGCTCGTCGGAGGGCGTCGTGCATCTGATGACGACGAACGTGATCGATCGCTCGATGGTGTTGGATCGTCTCTGGGAGGCGGACCGGAGCGGCTTGGCACTCTCGCGGAACGAGGCGGAAACGTCGGATGTGGCAGGAACATCATTGCCGCCGCCGCGCCATCGTCATCCGCGCGACGCGCGCATCCTGCCGAGGAGTCGCGATTTCCATTAGAGTGGTTGCCGACTTGATTGAACCAGTCGACCGCCCCATCCTCTTATTTTAACGCATTTTCTTTCGAGCAACCGGTATCCGCCTGATCGGAAAATGCTCTGGCCGGCGATTCGCGGTCAGTAGGTGAGCGTCACCACCACGGTGTCGGTGTAGGTCCCGGGGGAAGGCGTCGTCTGTGGCGGCACGCGACCGTAGACCGGCACCGATTGCGCGACGCCGGTTCCCGTCCCAGAATAGGTGTTCACATTGGTTGTCGAGCCCCAGGCCTGGGAACGGGCAGCATCGCGGTAGAGCCCGTAATAAACCCGCTCGCTGACCTTCGACATCGCGCGCTGGGTCGGGTCGGTCGCGCCTGTCAGCCCGCCGTTCAGGGCGACGGAATAGGGCAGGCTCCGCGAGCAGGAGACGGAGAGATTGGTCGAGGCATCGACATTGGAGGACAAGACCGGCCGCGCGCCGAAATCCAGCGTGGCGTTGGAAACGGAGCATTTAGCCGGCACGATGGCCGAGACGGTGAACGGAAACTGGTTGGAGCCTCCGGTCATCGTCGTGCAATCAGCCCCGAGGGCATATTGCGCGGCGAAATGCGCGTTCGTGCCGGAGAAAAGCGCTGCGAAGGTGCCGAACCCCGCGGTGCTCTGGCTCCCGAAGACGCGGCCGTAAACCGTCTGGTTCACCGTCGAGCTCGAGCCCGATCCTTTGATCGAGACGTTGAGCGAAACGCCGATAGGGCCACCGGCGAGATAGCTGCCCCAGATATTCGTCCTCGCCGCGTCGGTGTAGAGTTGGAAGGCAAGCTGGTCGGTTCCGCTGATGGCGATCCGGTTGCCGCCGGGGCTGGCACCATTGGGATAGCCGATATTGAGGCACACGCGCACGGTGGTGTTTTTCGCGCCCGTGCACTGGACCGACACCGTGCCGGTCGTATCCACCGACGAGCCCAGAAGGACATCGACGGGATTGAAGGTCAGTCCCGTTGCCGTAACGGTGCAGGTCTGCGCCGTCGCCGCCAGTGACGACAGCCCCCAGAACAGCAAGGCGGCGGCGAGGGGGATCAGGCGCATGCTCACTCCATCCGGCAGGCAAGCGGGCCGAGCTTGCCTTTTGCGGCGATGCTCTCCGCACGCGTGAAGGCCAAGCGGCAGGAGGCGCCGCCGACCGCGACCGTCAGGGTGTTGGTATCGGCGATGCCCGGCAGATAGGCAATGCCGCCGTAGCCGATCGTATAGGCCTTCCCCTTTTCCTGATGCTGGACGCGCGTGCCGGCCGGGAAGGGCTGGCCGTCCGGGCCACGGATCTCGATCCGCGCCGTATCCTCCACCACCATACTGCCGGTCGAGACGACGGCCGCGCCGCGATAGCCTGGAATCACCTCGGTCTCGGTAAGGGTGGCGATGCGGTCGCCAGGCAGGCTCTCCGGCGCGACCGCGATCTTGGAACGCTGGAAAGACTGCAGGTTGGGGACCACGACCTTGCCGTTGCGCCCCGAAGTGCCGACGACGCGATTCTCGTGCAGCACCTTGACCCCCGGCGCGCCGGTATCGACCACGGCGAAAGCATCGGTCACGCGGCGGGTGGCGAAGATTCCGCTGCGCGTCGTGACGATCGCGCCGTCGATCTCGCCGGAGCCGCCCACGGAACTCCGATCCTGACGCACACCCGCTTCGATGCGCGACCAGGGATTGGTGTAGATCCCGGAGGCGCCCCGCAGCGGGCTCGACCCCTCGGTGTCGAACACCCGCCAGCCGTAGGCATGCTCGCCGGAACCCGGCCTTTTGGTGATCTCGGCACCGGCATGCCAGGTGCTGCGCGTCGCGCTGCCGGCCGTCGTCATCGTCAGGTCGTCGCCGAGCTGGAATGACAGCCCCGCGAAGACGCCCGCCGTCTTCTTGTCGAGAAGGTCGACGTAGCCGTTGACGAACATGTTGTATTTCTTGGCGAAGGTCTGGGAATAGGTCAGGCTTGCGAGGCGGGAGCGGTCATTGCCGTCGCGTTCTAGGTTGACGAAGCTAGCCGCGAGCGAGGCTTCCCACTTGGGAAGCGGAATGCCCACGGAAATCCGGTCCACCGCCCGGGGAACGCGCGGCGAGCGCTGGAGCAGGTAGAACCCCGAGTCGGCGAGGTTGGTCGATTGTTTCACCGGGGTCGTCAGCGCGGTCACGGAGGCGACGTCCTCAAACTTGCCGAAGGTCCGCTGCGAGCTCAGGCCGACGAAAAGCCAGGAGAAGGATTTCTGCCAGCTTGCCTGGACCATCGTGCCGAGGCGCTCCTGGTGCCAGCTGGCCGCGCCGGCGGCCGAAAGCAGCCCGAAACGGCCCAGCGCGATCACAGCGCCGCCACCGCCGTTGACCAACCCCTTGGTGATCTCGCCATGCGATTCCAGCGTCAGCCACTCGGTCAGACCGTAGCGCGTGCTGGCCATGCCGAACATGCGCTTCGAGTAATCGAAGGAATCGATCGCGTAGTTGTGCCGCGGATAACCGGCATCGACCGAAAAGTCGAACATTCCCGGTGCGAGCAGTTTGGCGGAGGTGAAGAACGGCATCACCGTCACGGTCTCCTTGCCGGTAACGTCGCGGACGACGACGCGCGCCGTGCCGTTCTCGTTACCGACCGGAAGATCCGAAATCCGGAACGGGCCGGAGGAAACCTGCTGGCTGGCGATACGGATGTTGTCGACATAGACGTCGACGGTCGAGGGCACGGCGGCACTGCCTGAAACGCTCGGCATCGGCGCCGTGACGAGATCGGGGCGCAACGAGAACTGCCGCGAAATCTGGCCGCCGCCATGCCGGATAGGCCGGGTCCAGGTCAGCCCGCCGGATACCGCGTCGCCGAGCGTGCCGACGATCATGGAATCGCGGTGGGCGAAGACGAAGGAGGAGTCGAGCCGGAGAATGCCCTGTTTGGTCAGGCTGGTGCCGGCGATCGCCGAATTCTGGAGCACGCCGAGGGGGCCGAAGGCCCGGCTTTCGAGCGTCGCAGCACCGGTGGAATAGGTCGTGGCATTGCGGTTGTAGCCGCGCGAGGACGTCCCGTAGACATTGTAGTTGAGGACATGGCCGAATTCGTCGGAGACCTTGGCATTGGGATGGAGCTTCAGGTTGCTCTCGCCCGCCGAGTATTCGCGCGCGAGCCGCAAATCCTCGGGCAGAGTGAGGAACAGTTTCTGCTCGGTCTCGTCATAACGCATCCCGAGGCCCGGTAATCCGTCGAGCGGGATAATTTCGGAATCTTCCCCTTTTTTCGGGGCGGTGATGCCGAGTTCCTTGAGTTCGCCCCGTGTCGCGGAAAAGCGCCCGTCACGCGTGCGCGACAACTTGCCGATGAGATTGGTCGGCTGTCCGTTGATGAAGACTTCGAGGTGAAGCGTCTGGGTCTGTTCCGGCGGCGCGGCCCAGGCATTCCGCGCCGGGATACAGACATGCAAAATCGCGCCGGCCGCGACCAGCGTGAATGTTGCGAGCCATCTTTTCAGGCGTGCGGTTTTTCCCTTATCGGCCCGCAGCCTTGACATTGATCGTTCCGAGGTCGGTCGTCGCGTGAACGGTTCCACCGGACGCGATGCTGCCAACCTTGCCTGCCGAAGCCGGCGCTACCCAACGCATCGTGCTGCCGGCATGGACATAGCCCAACAGGCCGGTGCCAAACGACACCTTCTTGCCGCCGACCGAAACACTCACCTGAGAGAGGCGCAGGCGCCGTCCGCCGCTGTTCGTCGCCTGCAGCACCAGCCGGCCGCCTTCCGTCCCGAGCGACCAGCGGACCTGCGGCGCGCTGACATTCTCGGGTGTCACGAAGACGGGGATGGAATGGCGCATGACCAGCGCGACCGTGCCCGACCGCATCCGGCTTTCATCCGGGAGTTGATCCACGAGAACGCGATAGGCTTCCTCCCTGGCGGGCTGGCTCTTGTCGACGCGGATCACCCGGACGGAATACGTCGCCCCCGGATCGAGGGTGGTGATCGGCGGTGAGGTCACGACGGTATCCGTTTCCTCGAAGCGCTCCTCGCCACCCTGCTGGACCCAGCGGAACACCCGTGTCTGAACCTCGAACGGCGTCTTGCCGGTGTTGCGGACATTCACGGCGGAACTCGGCGCCTGACCGGAGAGTTCGATCAGGACGGGCGATGCTTGCAGGGAATTGGCATGAGCCGGCAGCGCGACCGCGCCGGCCAGAGCGAACAAGACGATGCCTCCGAGGGCGCCATGCACGGACTTCATGCCTTTATCCCGCTCTCAGTAGGTCACGGTGACAGTGACGACATCGGTGTAGGTGCCCGGCGGCGGAACCGTCTGCGCGCCGACACGGCCATAAACCGTGAGCGCCTGGTTCGCACCGGTGCCTGTGCCGGAGGCGGTGTCCGTGCCGACGACGTCGCCCCAGACCTGGGTGCGGGCCGCGTCGCGATAGAGCGCATAGGTCACATAGTTCGAACCGTTGACGAGCCGGCGCGACGACGAGCTCCCTCCGCCCGAGCCCAGGCCGATGCCGACGTTATACGGCGTCGTGCTGGAGCATTTCACCGTGATGGTGCTGCTCTGGTCGACCGCCGAGCTGATCGCTGCGGTACTGCCGAAATTGAGATCGGACGCCGAGACGACCTCGCAGGAGGCCAGGATCGTGATCTGGACGTTCATCGATCCGGTTGCGGTCGCGGCTTGAGCAGTTCCTGCGCCAGCCGTGGCCATGAGGGCCAGCAGGCCCTTCATTGCTTGTTTCATTGCGGATTCTCCACCTACCGACCTCTCCTGGCCGGGATCCGGAAAATCCTTGGTAAGGTCTTTCTAATGATTTAATTCCCCGCCAACCTTCCGGATACCCCGCAGGGATGGTAAATGACACGTTATGGTTGTGATATTTTTCGGCTAAACTCTGCCAACAGTGCGGGTGTCGGGCAATCGGGGCATGGCGGACGGCGTGGCGATATCACTGTTGACGCCAGAGCCTTGAAACGGGATTGATCCGGTTCGCCATCGGGCTTGGCGCCCGGTATACCCGCTTCGTTCGTCAACCACCGCCCCGCCTCGGACAGATCGGTTTTCCAAAGGGAGTTGCCGGGCGTTCCGGGCGGCCACACCCCGAGGCCTGTCACATGATGAAACCCGCAACCGCATCGAGCGCCCTGAAGGTTCAGGCCGTGCTGGGGCCTGCCTTCCGGGTGATGGAATTCGACGCCAGCACCCGGACGGCCGCGGATGCTGCGGCCGCGGTTGGCTGCTCGGTAGACCAGATCGCCAAGTCGCTGGTGTTCAGGACCGTGAACAGCGATCGCTTCGTTCTCGTTATCACCTCGGGCGCCAACCGCGTCGACGAGCGCGCCGTGAGCGCCATCCTCGGCGAAAAGATCGGGCGGGCGGACGCGGATTTCGTCCGTGACAGGACCGGTTTTGCCATCGGGGGCGTCCCTCCCGTCGGCCATGCCACGCCGCCCCTGGTGCTGGTCGATGAAGACCTGATGCGCTTCGAGGTTATCTGGGCCGCGGCGGGTACCCCGAACGCTGTGTTCGAGCTGACGCCGGGGCAATTGCTTGAACTGACGGGAGCGGCGCCCGTGCGCGTCGCGGCACAGGCCAAAAGCTGATCCCGCAAATGACAGCGCGGTCGGCATGCTTCCCGGCCGCTGCGGCTTGATCGTCCTGATGGTGGGTAGCCGGTTCAGGTAATTTTCCCTGCGAGAACACAGGCCGCGATCGACGCGCCCCGCTGACGCCTTGCCGAGGACGGCGCCCTCATCGTCGAGGAGACCCTGTCGACGGCGATCGCCGGTCTACTGCGCGGAAGGGGGGCAATGGTCTTAGAGCCTGTTCAGCCGAGAGAAGTTCAAGGAGCACCGTACTGCCGCACTCACCGAGTGGCGTCAGCTTTGCGCGGCCTGATCCATGCCGGGCCAAGGTGCTTTCCGAGACTTTTTTGGTTTGTCTGACAGCACCAAGCCGGTTGGGTCAGCGCGCAGATCCTTTCGGTTGATGGCGGCCGATCCTCACGACAGCGCTCGATCAATAGCATCCTTGGCCTGTTCCCTGTGTAACTGCGCGGCATCACTTAACGTCCTAGCCTTGGCTCGGAAGTTATTTTTTTCCTTGGCGTTCGAGGGCGCGGTGGGGATACTCGTTGCAGCGGACTGAGACGGCGGCAACAAGAAAGTGGCAGGCGATTTGATCATGAAGGCGTCATCCAAGCTACGCGCGGCGGCGAGATTTTTCGGGTTCGCGCTGCTTGTTCCAGGGTTGCTGGCTTTCGCTTTTGGCGCGGGCGCCGCAGACAGGGCGGGTGCGGTCGATTCATTGTTCGGCCTTGCACAGGCAGAAATTGCGAAAACAGAACGAAAGCTGGCGCAGGGCGATTCCGTGTTCGTTGGTGATACCGTCATGACGGCCTTTCAAAGTCGCGTGTCGATGCAAATGGGCGAGGCAACACGTATCAGGCTCGGAGAAAACGCGCGCCTTCGCATTGATCGCTACCTGATGGGCGTCGGCGGCACGCTGACGTTAGGCTCGGGGCCGATGCTGTTCGACCGCCCCTCCGGTGCCCGGCCCGAGGCGCTCAAGATCAGGGGAGCCTTTGGCGTTATCGCGGTGCGCGGGACGCGCTTCTTCGCCGGTCCCAGCCAGGGAAAGCTGGCGGTGTTCGTCGATCGCGGCAGCGTAAGCGTCACCTCCGGCGGAAGCACCGTTACACTCGCAGCCGGCGAGGGGACCGATGTTGCCCGCCCCGGTGCGCCGCCGACCGCGCCAAAATCCTGGGGTCACGGACGGATCGTCGAAGCCTTTTCGACTGTCCGCTAGGAGGACCGGTTGCTGAACGCCCAGCCCACGACGGAGAAGATCGCGACTGTTGACGAACTGCGTGCGGTCTTCGCCGACATCGCCCCGGAGGAAGCGCGTGCGCTGCTGGCAGCATTCCGGCGCGTGACCTATTCCGCCGGAGAGGCGATCTTTACCCAGAACGAGCCTGGCGAATTCATGTTGATTGTCTCGACCGGCCGGGTGCGCCTCTCGATCGTTTCGGAAGAGGGGCGCGAGCTGAATCTGCGCCACGCGATCGCCGGTCATGTGCTGGGCGAAATCGCGGCCCTCGATGGCGGACCGCGCAGTGCCACAGCCGTCGCGATCGAACCGGTGTCGGCCATGATGCTGACGCGCAAGGATCTCAGGGGGCTGATGCAGCAGTATCCGGCCTTCGCGGAGCGGTTTGTGATCTGGCTCTGCCAACGGCTGCGGCAGACAACCGATCAGCTCGAAGCCATCGCGCTCTACCCGCTGGAAGTCCGGCTGGCGCGGTTTCTTCTGTTCACCCTGCAGGGGCGGCGCTCCTCCGACGGGCGCAGGATTCCGCTCGAACTTGGCTTTTCGCAAGGCGAACTCGCCCAGTTCGTCGGCGGCAGCCGGTCGAAGGTAAATGTCGCGCTCGGTGTTCTGGAGGGCGCGGGCGCGATCAAGAGGACGGCGGATCGCCTGTTCTGCTCGCCTGAACGGCTCTCGGAGATCGCCGGCGCCGATGTCGAAGGCTAGGGCCCCGATCCGCTGGCTGACCCCGGTCATCTCTGGCCTCGCCGCCGCGTCCTGTGGCATCGCATTGCTGCTGCTGGGGCCTGTCGCCTGGCGGGAGTCTCTCCGCGCAGGGACGGAGGATGGCATCCTGCGATGGGCCTTTGCCCGCAAGGGAGAGCTTCCTGCCCCGGTCCCGCTCGCGGTGGTGGACATCGACAGCGCGACGCTCGCACGTGTTGGCGCATGGCCCTGGCCGCGCGAACAGCTTGCGCAGCTCGTCAATCGCATCGCGGATGGAGAACCTGCCGCGCTCGGTCTCGATCTGGTGCTCGCGGGGGCGGACCCTCGCTCGCCTGTGCAGGAACTGCTGCGGCGCGGCCTGTCCGCCGATGCCCCTGCCATCAAGGCGATCGAGGCAAGCCTGCCGGACGGTGACAAGGCGCTCAGGATGGCCCTGGCGCGGGTGCCGACCGCCCTCGGCTTCGCACTAGACATCAAGGCGACGGCAGCCGCCCGTCCGGCGCAGTTCCTGACCGCCGGCGACATCGTGCTTGATCGTCTCTGGCGCACGCCGGGTGTGATCGCGCCGGACAAGGTCGTCCCCGATGAGGCCGGGTTGGGACTGGTGGCGCTCCCGGCGGATTCGGATGGTGTTGTGAGACGCCTTCCGCTCATCGTCGAGGCGGCCGGTCAACTCCATCCCGGCTTGGGCCTCGAAGTGCTCCGGATATCCTCCGGCGCCTCGGCGTTCATCCTTTCTGGGGCGCCGCGGGCCGTGATGGCGGGAGACTTCCGCATCGCGATGCCGGGTGACGGTCTGTTGCGGCTGGTTCCTGGACTTGTGCCACTGTCGAAGTTGCAACGTGTTCCGGCGACGGCGCTTCTCGGCGGTGACCGGCCGGATCTGCGCGGAAAGATCGTTCTGCTGGGGGCCAGTGCGCCCGAAATCGGCGGTCTCAGGCTTTCAGTGGAAGATGACCTGACCCCGAGCGTGATGATCCACGCCCAGGCAATCCTGCAGATGGCAGCGGGCCTTTCGCCGCGCGCGCCGAACGGCGTGGCGGCGCTGGAACTCGGCGCCGCCGGACTGGCCGCGACAGCGGGGGCGATCCTGCCGGCGATGCTTTCGCCGGTTCTTGCCGTTGTCGTGGCGGTGGTGTTGATCGCTGCCCTTGTCGCGGGGACCGTCCTGGTCCTGGCGTCGAGCGCGATCCTTTTCAATCCGCTGACACCCGTTGTCGCGATCGTGCTGGGGTTCGCCGTGTCCGCGCTGGTGACCTTTGCCATGCTGCGCCGGCAAGCCTCGAAAATCCGCCGCCGCTTCGAGCAGCATCTCTCACCCGAGGTGGTTGCCAAGATCGCCTTGAACCCCAATCAGGCCAAGCTTGCTGGAGAGCGGCGCGATATCACGGCACTTTTCACGGATATCGAGGGCTTCACGGCCTTTACCGAACACGCCGGTCCCGAACTGGTGATTGGCTTGCTCGACCGGTACTTCGAAGGCGTTGTCGAGGTGATTCTCGGGCACGGCGGCACCGTCGACAAGATCGTGGGCGATGCCGTGCATGCGATCTTCAATGCGCCTCTCGATCTCGACAATCATGCCGGTCGCGCGGTCGCCTGCGCCGGCGAGATCATCCGCTGGACCGAGGCTTTCCGGCAGAAGGGCGATGCGGCGCGGCTGAACCTTGGCCGGACCCGGATCGGGATCGAGTCGGGTGAGGCCGTCGTCGGTGACGTCGGGGTCCGATCGAAGCTCGATTACACCGCGCATGGTTATGCGGTGAATGCCGCCGCGCGCCTTGAAAGCGCCAACAAGGAGTTCGGCACCGCCATCTGTATCGGGCCGGGAACCGCCGGGAGAGTTACCCCCGGAGTGTTACGCCCCTTGGGGTCGCTCCTGTTACGGGGGCATTCCCAGCCCGTCGAGGTCTGGACCGTTGCCTGATCCGGCACCGCGCCCGGCTATTTCCTGACGTCATTGCGCAAGCGTCGCCGGAAATCGCGGGGCGGTTTCACTCGTCGCGCATCGCCCGCGCGATCCGGTCGCGTAGCGGGCCGAGAAGGTAAGCGAGCATTGTGCGTTCGCCGGTGATGATCAGCACTTCGGCCGGCATGCCGGGAACGAGTTGCTTTGCGAGAGCCGGCGGGATGTTCTCGGGCTCGATGACAATCTTCGCCTGATAAAAGGTCTCCCGCGAGCGCGCGTCTTCGACGGCGTCAGCCGAAACGGTTTCGACACGGCCAAAAATGGGGGCCGGTTTGCGGGCCGCAAAGGCAGGGAAACGGACTTCGGCCTTCTGGCCGGGGCTGATGCTCTGGATGTTGAGCGGCGAAACCCGCGCGGTCAGGGTAATGTGCTCGAGCGGCGGCACGACTTCGGCCAGTGTTGCTCCGGGGGAGACCACGGCGCCGGGGGTTTTGACGGAAACATTGAGAACGATGCCCGTGCGCGGTGCGCGCACCTCGACGCGGTTGAGGACCGCCTCAGCCACTTCCAGCCGCTCGCGCAGGTCATTCATCTTGGCGCGAACCTCGGCAAGAAGCTGTGTCTGTTCCTCGGCTGCGCGCTGACGGGTCTGGCGGATCTGGAGCCGGGCTTCCTCGATCACCTGCGTGAAACGATCCAGTTCGCCTTCCAGCCCGCCGATGTCGCCCTCGAGGCGGGCCGCGTCGCGCTCCAGCGCCCTGAGACGGTTCCGTGGAAAGAACCCCTTTTCCACGACGGGACGAATGGTTTCGATTTCCGCGGAAAGGCTGGAATGTTGCGTCCGGAGCGAGGCCAGCCGGCGGTTGCGCCCTTCGATGTCCTTTTCCGTCTGCTCGATCCGCGTTTCAAGGATGCCGATCTGGTTCTCCATCGACCGTCGGCGCTCCGCCAGAAGCCGCTCCTGCTCGACCATCAGTTGCTGCATTTCGGCCTGGGAGGCCTTGCCGGTCAGCGTCGAAGGAAAAGCAATGGTTGCCCGCCCTTCGCGTTCCGCGAGAATGCGCGCTTCTTCGGCGCGCTGGCGGTCGAGCTGCTTGGAAAGGAGATCGAAATTGGCGCGCGCGCCCGTCGCATCGATGCGGAACAGGATCTGCCCTTCGCTGACCGCCTCGGAATCCTTCACCAGAATTTCCCGAACGATTCCGCCTTCGAGATGCTGAACCGGCTTTCGGTCACCCTCGACGGCGATGCGGGCAGGGGCCACGGCGGCGCTGTCGAGCGGGGCGAAGGCAGCCCAGGTGCCGAACCCGCCAAAAACCAGCACGATGGCAAAGAAGGCGAGGCGAGTGTAGCGCCGGTGATCGTGAAGCTGGTCGTCGTGTTCCTGGTTGGGATCGGTCATATCGGAATTCCCGGCGTCGTTTTTCTTGCCCGCGCGCGGGTCAGGGCCAATCGGGGCTGCTCGAATCGATGGCCGCCGGACGGTTTCCCGCCCGACGGCCGGCTATGGTATCGCGGCATCAGCCGAAGAGGTTGAACGAAGGCGGCGGATTGTCGTCGTTGTTGCCGCCGTCGTTATCGCCCTTGAGGCCGGTGATCTCGCCGGTATTCTGCGGCTCGCTGCCCTTGGGCGCGCCGGAGGACTTTTTCCCGCCTCTGTCGAACGACAGGCCGTCGAAGTCCTGATCCGGCTTGGAACCCGGGAGCCGGTTGAAGAAGTCGGCCGGAATTTCCTCCTTCGGCTCGAAATCGAGCTTGTCGCCATTGCCCGCCTTGCCTGCGGCGAAGGGCAGAACCTTGGCATCGCCGTCGTCGGTCCTGGCGAGGTTGAAGAAGGAATTGTCGCCACCGCCTCCCTTGCCCTTGCCGGCGTCGATCGCTGCCTGAGCTTCGTCGAAGAAGGAGGAGAAGAAGCCCGAGTCGCCCTTCTCGCCCGAGTCGCCTTTGCCACCCTTTTCGACCGAGAGCGCCTGCTCCTTGCCCTGATCGGCGGTGCTGATGACATCGAGGGCATCGTCGACCTTGGACTTCTCCGCAAAGCCCTCGCGGAAGGCATCAAGGACATTTCCGCCGGCCTCGGCTGCCGCTTCCGCCGCCTTGGCGGCACCGTTGGCCAGACCGCCGGTGACATCGGCCACGACAGTGGCCGCATCGGCGACGCCATCGAGCACCTTTTCTCCGGTTTCGACAGTATCCTTCGCGACGTCTTCCACGAATTGCGCCGCGCCCTGAACGCCATCGACAAGGGCCTTGTCGGCGGCCTTGAAGGCATCGGCGGCCGCTTCCACGACATCGGCCGTTCCGGGTAGCACATCGTCGGCCGCTTCGACGGCATCGGCGATAGCATCGCTGACGGCGCCGACGGCGCTGTCCACGGCGTCCTTCGTCTCGCCGATGACATCGACCTTGCCGGTTGCGACATCCTCGACGAAGGCCACCGTATTGGAGACGCCATCCTCGATGACCTCGGCGGCGGCTTCCGCAGCCTTTCCGGCTTCCTCACCGAGATCGACTTTGCCCGTCACAACGTCTTCGACGAACTTTGCGGTGTCCTGGACCCCGTCGACAAGAGCCTTGTCGGCGGCCTTGAAAGCGTCGGCGGCCGCTTCGGTTGCTTCCTTGCCGGCGCCGAACGCCGCTTCTGCTGCTTCTCCGGCCAGCTTGGCGCCTTCACGCACCGCCTCTTCCGTGAACTGGATCGTGTTGCTCACACCGTCGACGATCGCCTGATCGGCAGCCCGCGCTGCGCCGCGCGCCGCATCAAGGGCACCTTCACCGGCGTCAATCGCCGCCTCGACGACCTGTTGGCCGGTCTCGGCAGCGTTGCGGGCGGCTTCCTCGGCCACAGCGATGGTGTTGGAAGTGCCGTCCTGAATGGCCTTGGCGGCGTCGCCGGCGACGTCCGCAGCGCCTTCGACGACCTTCTGGCCGGTCTCGGCAGCGTTGCGGACGGCCTCCTCGGCGACGGCGATGGTGTTGGAGGTGCCGTCCTGAATGGCCTTGGCGGCATCGCCGGCGAGATCGGCAGCGCCTTCGATGACCTGCTGGCCGGTCTCGGCAGCGTTGCGGACGGCCTCCTCGGCGACGGCGATGGTGTTGGAGGTGCCGTCTTGGATGGCCTTGGCGGCGTCGCCGGCCGCGTCGGCAGCGCCTTCGACGACCTTCTGGCCGAACTCCGCCGCACCCTGCAGGCCATCCCCGAGCTGTTCGGCGGCCTCGCCGGCAGCCTTGCCGGCGATCCCGGCGGCGTCCGTGACCGCATCGACCGCGGTCTCGACGTTCTTGCCCACCGTTTCGACAGCCGCACCGGCCACACCGGCCGCGCCTTCGGCGACCTCCTTGGCGACGCCGACAACGGTCTCGACGTTGGTGTTGAACTGCCGGCCGGCATTCTCGGCCGTGTTGCGGGCGATGTCGCCGGCGGTTTCGAGCGCGTTCTTCGCGGCGTCGCCGGTGGCATCGGCGACGGAGGTTGCGACATCGACCGCGAGGTCACGGGCGTTCTCGAAGCCTTCCTTGGCGCCGTCGAGCGCGTCGTTCACGTTCTTGCCGATGGTCTCGGCCGTGTTGACGACGGTGTCCTTGACGCCCTCGGCCCCCTTGCGGGCGGCATCGATGACCGCGCCGGCGACTTCGCCGGCCGCCTTGCCGGCGCCCTCGATGTTGTTCTGGACGATTTCGGCGGCGCCTTCGGCCAGCCGTCCGCCGGCCTGAAGCGCCCCGTCCGCCAGCGTCCCGGCGGCCTTGCCGGCACCCTCGGCAGCCTCGCCGGCCGCCTTGGCGGCGCCTTCGGCCAGCTTGCCGGCCTCGTTCACGCCATCGCGGATCGCCTCGCCGGCGGCCTGACCGAGTTCGCCCGCACCCTTGCCGACGGCTTCCACGGCCTCGCCGGCCGCCTTGGCGGCATCCTCGGCGGTGTCCTTCACCGCCTTGGCGGCGTCGCCGGCCGCGTCGGCAGCGCCTTCGACGACCTTCTGGCCGAACTCCGCCGCACCCTGCAGGCCATCCCCGAGCTGTTCGGCGGCCTCGCCGGCAGCCTTGCCGGCGATCCCGGCGGCGTCCGTGACCGCATCGACCGCGGTCTCGACGTTCTTGCCCACCGTTTCGACAGCCGCACCGGCCACACCGGCCGCGCCTTCGGCGACCTCCTTGGCGACGCCGACAACGGTCTCGACGTTGGTGTTGAACTGCCGGCCGGCATTCTCGGCCGTGTTGCGGGCGATGTCGCCGGCGGTTTCGAGCGCGTTCTTCGCGGCGTCGCCGGTGGCATCGGCGACGGAGGTTGCGACATCGACCGCGAGGTCACGGGCGTTCTCGAAGCCTTCCTTGGCGCCGTCGAGCGCGTCGTTCACGTTCTTGCCGATGGTCTCGGCCGTGTTGACGACGGTGTCCTTGACGCCCTCGGCCCCCTTGCGGGCGGCATCGATGACCGCGCCGGCGACTTCGCCGGCCGCCTTGCCGGCGCCCTCGATGTTGTTCTGGACGATTTCGGCGGCGCCTTCGGCCAGCCGTCCGCCGGCCTGAAGCGCCCCGTCCGCCAGCGTCCCGGCGGCCTTGCCGGCACCCTCGGCAGCCTCGCCGGCCGCCTTGGCGGCGCCTTCGGCCAGCTTGCCGGCCTCGTTCACGCCATCGCGGATCGCCTCGCCGGCGGCCTGGCCGAGTTCGCCCGCACCCTTGCCGACGGCTTCCACGGCCTCGCCGGCCGCCTTGGCGGCATCGCCGGCCACCTTGCCGCCGGCCTTGACGACCTCGCCGATGGTGTTGACGGCAGCCTCGCCGGTTTCCTTGGCCGTCTCGGCGGCGTCGCGCAACGCCTTGCCCACGCCTTTCGCGGCTTCGGTGGCATCGTCGCGTGCCTTGTCCAGCACCGTATCCACGGCTTCGCCGATCCTGCGCACACCGGTGTCGAGCTTCTCGCCCGCTGCTTCCGCGGCCTTGCCTGCAGCGCTGGCGGCGTCCTCGACGGTGTCTTTCACAACCTTTGCGGCATTACCTGCCGCTTTGCCGCCAGCCTCGACGATCTTGACGATGGTGTTGACGGCAGCCTCGCCGGTCTCCTTGGCGGCTTCAGCGGCGCTGCCAACAGCCTTGCCTGCATTGTCGACCAGCTTGCCGCCGACACTCACGCCACCCTTGACCACATCGCCTGCCGCCTGACCGAGCTCATTCGCACCCTTGCCCACGGCGTCCGCGACCTTGCCCACCGTCTTGGCGGTGTCCTCCACGGTGTCCTTGACGGCGTTGGCCACTTCGCCGGCGGCCTTGCCGGCACCGCGAATGCCTCCGCCTACTGTCTCGACCACCGCTTTTCCGCCTTGCTGGAAGGCGTTGGCCGCGGCGCCGGCGGCGGATTCGATCGCGCCGCCGGGATTGCGGGCAAAGCCGGTCGCGGCGCGCCCCACCGAATTGATCGCATCGCCAGCAGCGCTGGCAGCGGCCTGACCCGCGCCGGTGACGGCATCGACGACAGCCTCGGCTGTCTCGGTGACGGCATTGACTGCCGCCTCGCCCGCATCCTGCGCGGCTTCGGCGGTATCTTCAGCCGCGTTGCCGAGCCAGTTCAGGAAATCACCGACCGGGTTGTTGCTCATGACTTGCTCCATCAGGTTGAAACAGCGGTTCCGTAGGGCGCTGTCGACATCTCGTTAACGGCCCGGACCTTCCCGTAACCGACATCTTCACCTTGGCAGACGGGGCGACGATGGGCTGTTACGCATGGAACAGCCTCGGCTTTGTGCCTCGACTAGAAGCATGTTAATCGATGATTTACGACGCTGACAATGCACGGCTTTTAAGCCCTGTATTCGCTAAACGGAGCCTGCGGAAATGGGTAAGGCCAGCAAGCACAACGAAAGAGATCCGCTTCGTCTGGCTATCAAAGCGGCGGTGCCCGGCACTATTGCGGCCGTTATAATCAGCATGTTCATCAATGCGACCATGTTGGCGCTTCCGGTCTATTCAATGCAGATCTATGATCGCGTGCTTTCAAGCCGGAACGAGACGACGCTCATCCTGTTGACGATGATCGTTCTGGTTTTCCTGGTTCTCTACGGCATTCTCGAATATGCGCGCTCCGGCGTGCTGGTGCGGTCGGGCGTCGCGTTTGAGCGCATCCTGCGCCGGCCGCTCTTCGACACCATGATGCGCGCAGAACTCGATCCCGAGCGCCGGCAGGGCCAGCAGGTAATCCGCGATGCCGAGATCATCCGGGATTCGCTGGCCAGCGGCACCGTGGCGGTGATCTGCGACCTGCCGTGGACTCCCCTGTTCGTTCTGCTCTGCTTCTTTCTCAATCCGGTCCTGGGGGCGATCGCCTCGATCGGCGCGGTCGTCCTGTTCGGGCTGGCGGTCCTGACGGAAATCCTGACCAAGAAGGGAGTCGACCAGTTCTCGCGTTTGTCGAACGACGCCTCGACCTTTGCCGCAGCGGCGCTGCGGAACGGCGAGGTCGTCCGGGGGCTGGGTATGGGCGAGACCATTCTCGAGCGCTGGAGCGGCCAGCAGCATGCCGCAGTCGCGGCCAATGTGGCCTCCGCCGAAATGACGGCGGCGCTCGTCGCCATGTCCAAGTTTGCCCGCATCGCCGTTCAGACGGGCGTGCTCGCCGCCGGCGCATGGCTGGCGATCGAGAAGCAGATCTCGCCCGGCTCGATGATGGCTGCCTCGATCATCATCGGGCGGGCGCTTGCCCCGGTGGAGCAGATTGTCGGGCAGTGGAAGCGCATCGTCGCCTGCCGCAGCGCCTATCGCCGTTTGCGCAACCTGATGGACGAGTTTCCGCAGCAGGCTGTGCCGGTCAGCCTTCCGGCGCCGCAGGGACACATTGAGGTGGAGAATGTCTACATCGTCCCGCCGTCGGCCTCGCGTCCGTCCGTTCGCGGCGTGTCGTTCAGCGTGGCGCCCGGCAACAGCGTGGCGATCGTCGGCGCATCGGGCAGCGGCAAGTCGTCCCTCGCGCGGGCCCTGGCCGGCGTGTGGGAACTGCGGGCCGGCGAGATCCGGATCGACGGCGCGGCGCTCGATCAATGGGACAGGAACAAGCTCGGCAAGAGCGTCGGCTATCTGCCTCAGGATATCGAACTCTTCGCTGGAACGGTCGCGGACAACATCGCCCGTCTCGAAAACGTGGACAGTCGCGCCGTTGTGGCCGCGGCCAAGGCGGCCGGTGCGCACGATGTCATCCTGCGCCTTCCGCAGGGCTACGATACGCCGATCGGGGAGGGCGGGCTGGCCCTTTCCGGCGGCATGCGCCAGCGCGTGGGACTGGCCCGGGCGCTCTATGGCGATCCGCGGCTGATTGTTCTGGACGAACCCAATTCCAATCTCGACGAGGATGGCGAGCGCGCGCTCGGTCAGGCGATGGCGCAGATGAAGCTTTCCGGCCGGACCGTCATGGTCGTGACGCATCGGCCGCAACTACTGGCCTATGTGGACAAGGTGCTGGTGATGTCCTTCGGGACGGCGCTCGCCTTCGGAGATCGCGACGACGTCATCGCCCGGATGCGTGGGAACCGCGTCGCCGCTGTCGAGGCCTCGCGCGAGACCACCGCAGCCTGACAAATCAAGTGTATTACGAGGAGAACCGATCATGACAATCGCCGGAAACCTTCGAGCTTTCGTGCCGGTTCGCGCGTTGCGCCGCATCGCCCGGAACGCTTCCCGGACGCTGGCATGGGCAACGGTCGCTGGCCTTTCCGCCGTCCTTCTGAGCGCACCTGCCGCCGCCGCGCCGCTTGGTGTGCCGCCGGCCGCTGCCAAGGGACAGATTGTCGTTCCGCTCGACAAGGCCTTTATCGCAGCGGCGACCGAGCTGTTCGACAAGGTCAAGGCCGGCGAGGGCAAGACGATCGTCGTCATCGATCCGCTGCTCGACGGTGTGACCGGCATGCAGTCGCGCGCGACCCGCGATTTCGACAAGCGCGTCGCGGCTTTCGTCGGCGAGCGCTACAAGCACATCGAGGTGCGGCCGATGACGGTCGAGAACCTTGCGCAGGCCAAATACGTCTTTATCGGCACCTTCAATACGATCAACAACGCCGGGCAGCCCGCCGGGCCGCGGGACGCCTTCTGGATCTGTTTCGCGCTGGTCGATCAGGGCGAGAAGAATGTGTTCGCGCGGAGCGTGGCGCGCGCTGCGTTGTCGAACGTCGATATCGCGCCGGCACGCTTCTATGCCGATACGCCGGTCTGGGGGCTCGACGCGGCAACGACCGGCTATATCGAGACCTGCCAGCGCAAGGACCCGGGCGAGCCTGTTCCACCGGCCTATCTCGCTCAGCTTCCCGCCGCCGCGCGCATCCGCGAGGCGACCCTGGCCTACGAAGGCGGCGACAGTGCCAAGGCGCTCGCGCTCTATAAGGAAGCGCAGACCATGCCGGGCGGCGACCAGATCCGCACGCTCAACGGTCTCTATCTGACTCTGACGGCCATGGGGCAGCGTGAGGAGGCTGGAAAAGCCTTCGGCGAACTGGTCGGCTCCGGGCTGAAGCGCGGCCGGCTCGGTGTTATGTTCCTGTTCGAAGCCGGGTCGACCAATTTCAATGCCGATATGGGCACCTCCGGCCGCTACGCGAGCTGGCTCGACGAAATTGCGGCACAGGCCGGCAAGTCGAGCGACTGCCTCGAGGTCGTCGGTCATGCCAGCCGAACTGGCGTGGAAAGTTTCAACGTCGACTTGTCGCGGGAACGGGCGGAGCGCATCATAACCTTGCTCGGGGAGCGGAGTCCGGCCATCAAGGCTAGGCTCAAGTCCGCTGGGCTCGGCTCGCGCGAGGTGCTGGTAGGACTTCCGCAAGACGATGCCAGCACAGCAATCGATCGACGCGTGGAATTCAAGCCAGGCCGGTGCACATGAATGGAGAAGACGGCCGCCCCGCAGCGGCGGACGATCGCAGGGCGCTGGCGCCAGGCACGCGTATCGGCAATGCCTATCTCATTCTCAAGACCGCGGAGCGAGGCTCCGCGGCATTGTCCTATGAAGGGCTGCGTCTCGCCGATCAGGCTGCGGTGACGCTCTACGAGTTCTGCCCCCGAGGCATTGCCGTACGTTCACAGGAGGGTCTGGTTGCGCCGGTCCGCGGCTGGGAACAGGAGTTCGAGGCCGCGCGCGAGCGGTTTTCCCAACGCTGCGAACGCCTTGGCCGCATTGCTGACAATGCCATTGTCAAGCCGATCGGCCAGATCGACGATCTCGGCACGCTTTATGTCGTATGCGAGGCTGCCACAGGGCCTACCCTGTCGTCATGGGCCAGCGATCTCCTGCGCCGTCCGTCCGATGAGGACATGGCGCGACTGGCGCTTCGTCTCGGCAAAGCGCTTCGGGCCCTTCACCGGGCCGGCGAAGCGCATGGTGCGGTCGGGGAGGCCCAGATCCACGTCTCCGCGCCGGAGGATGTCGTGCTGGCCGGCGTCCTGCTTGAGACGGTCGATGCCGCCGGCGGCGCGCAGCCGGACGTTCGCGCGCTGGCGTCCGCCCTTTATTCCGTCATCGTCGGCCGCAAGCCTCCGCCCGAGAATCGGGACCGATCGCTCGACGCCCGGTTCTCCGCCCTGCACATGGCGTCCGGCGACTACGCCGATTCCCTGCTGGCGTTGGTCGATGCGGCGCTTGAATTCGGCGAGGACGCCGAAAAGGTCGATCCCGCAGGCTGGCTCGACAGTTTGATCGCCGCCACGCAGGGGACGCTGGGTGAGGACAAGGTCGCGACGGAAAAGGCCGTGGCGTCGCCGCCCGTCCCGGTAGCGGACGTGGCTGAAACCAAACCGCGGTCCAGGCCCGAGCGGCCTGCAAGAAGCATGGACCTGCCGGCATCGTCGACGACAGAAACTGCGCAGAGCCGGAAGAGCCCCATTGGCATTCTGGCGGCAGTTGCCGTTGTGCTTGTCGGTGTGGCTGGCTGGCTCGCCTATCAGTTGCTCGGGCAGGCGCCCGGCAAGCCTCCCGCACCGAAGGTTGCGGTCCAGACCGAAGCACCCGCGAAGCCCGCGACTGCGCCGGCACCGACACCCAAACCCGAGCCGCCGGCTCCGGTCGCCACACCCTCGCCGGCACCAAAGCCTGAACCCCCGCCGGCTCGAACGGCGGACGCCGAGACGCCGACACCAGCCCGGCCTGCGCCGCAGGTGAGCGTCGTTCTGCCGGAGCTTCCGCCTATTCCGCCCCCGCCAAGCCGTCCGGCCGTGACCGCGAGTGACATCCGGCTCGCGAACTCGCGGGAGGCAGCACTGGCCCTGCTCGAACGCGGTGGTGATCGGGTCGCCATCCTTGCGAGGTTGGCCGAACTGGGATTCCTGCCGGTTTCCGCAGGCGGCGAGACCGTCTTCCGGAAGGCCGCTGGCGGCGAATCGTGGCGCGATTGCTCGATTTGCCCGGAACTCGTTCTTACCCCGCCGGGCAAGACCACGATGCAGATCACCATCGCCGACAAGACCCAGTCTCTGGATTTTCGCTTCGATCGCCCGCTTGCCGTGGCGCGTTATGAAGTGACGCGCGGCCAGTATGCGGCCTTCGTACGCGAAACGGGGAAGGTGACCGGCGGCGGATGCCATGCTCGCTCTCCATCCTGGGGTCTCAATCCGGCCCTGAGCTGGGAAAACCCCGGATTTGCGCAAACGGATGACCACCCCGTGGTCTGTGTCAGCTTCCAGGATGCGGCCGCCTACGCCGAATGGCTTTCGGCACGGACCGGCCAGCGCTACCGGCTGCCGACGGACGCCGAATGGCATTACCTCGCAGCAGCCGAAAAGTGGAGCGAACGGCAACCGGATCAGCTCTGTGCGATTGGCAACGGGGCGGATAGCTCAGCCCGTGCGGGCAATCCGGAATGGCAGCACGCGGATTGCGATGACGGGGCCGCCGCTACCGCGCAGGTCGGAAAATACGCGGCCGGTCCCTGGGGACTCCATGACCTGAACGGCAATGCTTGGGAATGGGTCGCCACCTGTGCGCCGGAACCCAGGCCCGATGCCGAATTCCCGCCTCGCACCTGCCCTGCGGGAGCACCGCGATTGCTGAGAGGGGGCTCATGGGCCGATGCGCCGCGTTTGCGGCAGCTCGACTCGCGTGTAATCAGCGCGCCGACGGTCCGCGATCAGGTCGCCGGATTCAGGGTTGTCCGTGACCCCTGACCGACGACGCTCCGCCGGGCCCGTCGCGCTCAGCGTCTGGTGATCCAGCCCATTCCAAGACAATTGCGCACCTCGCCTCCGAAGCGCGGCCTGACCCGATGCGTTTTCCTCCTGCAACCAGACGCAGCAAGGCCGCGAAGGTAAGTATTCGTTAGGGATTATCCCCCTGACGCAATCCGAGCATGTCTAGAAAAGTCGTGGCAATTCAGACCGATCTCAGCGGAAATTCCAACCGGTCTCTGATCAGCGCGCCTTCAATTTCCGGAAACTGCCGAACTGGTTGCGGAGAACTGTGCTGAATCAGGTCCGGAAGAACGCGCTGAAATCCGTGTCTCCGGCCCTCTTTATCGTCAGGACACCAGCGCAAGCGTCGCAAATCGCCCGGTTTCTCTACCAGAACCTGCAAATCGTCGATTGTCGTGAGAATGGCTGGTGCTGTGAGAGAGGATTGAACTCTCGACCTCTCCCTTACCAAGGGAGTGCTCTACCACTGAGCTACCACAGCATTTTAACCCGAGGCGTTACCCCGGAAACGAACTTCCTACAGGCACCGCCCGTTTCGTCAACCACTTAAGCTCAAAGAGCGACCCCTTACCAAGGGAGTGCTCTACCACTGAGCTACCGCAGCAACGAAGCGTGGTCCTGCCACAGGGGGCATGACAGGTCAAGCGCGAGGAGTGGGGCAAGGAATGCGAATTGTGCAAAGCTGATTTGTGCGGCGCACAAAATGTTGCACTGCAACAAGAATGAGTGTAGAAGGCTTTCGCAGTCTTTTGGGGTCTCGCGGGTCAACTGGCCTGGCGGGACCGTAACGGGCCGCCGGAAACCGGTGGCCTCAAACGCCTCATTAAGGAGAATGACCATGGCCGTTGCCAAGAAGCCGGTTGCCAAAACCGTCGACGAGACGATCGAGACCGTTACCGCCGCCGCCACCGAATCGGTGAAGGCCGCGCAGGAAGCCGTCGCCGATTTCGCCAAGCCCTTCGCCGATGCGCAGGAGCAGATCCGCGCCTCTGCCGAGAAGGGGCTGGAACAGCTCCGCAGCCATTATGCGACGCTGAAGTCGAACGCGGAAACCGTGACCGACAAGCTCGAGGAGAGCGTCGCCGCGGCCCATGCCGGCACCCGCGACTTCAACATCAAGGTGTTCGAGTTCTTCCGCGCCAACAGCAACGCGGCGTTCGATCACGTCCAGAAGCTCTTCGCGGTCAAGACCGTCTCGGAAGCCATGAAGCTCCAGCAGGATTTCACCAAGACGCAGCTCGAGGCGGTTCAAACCCACGCCAAGGAGCTCGCTGACATGGCGAAGAAGATCACGACGGACGTGGCCGAGCCGGTGAAGGCTGGCGTTGTCCTGCCGTTCAAGGGCTGATCCCGGATCATCCACCATCCGAAAGGCGCGGCCGCTGCCGCGCCTTTTTTGTCGGGCGCGCTGTTCGGGACCGGAGGGTTTCCGTCCGACACCGAAAATGCCGCCTTGAATTCCCCGGCGATTGACGTTAGCAAGCGCGTGTCGTGCAGTCGTAGCTCAGTTGGTTAGAGCGTCGGTTTGTGGCACCGAAGGCCGGTGGTTCGAATCCACCCGACTGTACCATTCCACGCCTTGAAGCCTCCGCAGAAACTCGCACATGAAAAAGGCCGCCCTCGGGGCGGCCTTTTCGTTGCCCGGCGCGGAAGGTTCAGGTTTCGCCCGTCGTCTTGCCGCGCGCAATGAACCAGCCGGCGGCGACGACAATCGCCGCGCCGACGACCGCCGCGCCATAATACAGCCAGCCGGCCGGCTTGATCTCGGCGGCGAAGCCGCCATGCCCGTCGGAGACCTGTGCGGAAATGATCCAGCCGGGATCGATCGCGCGCAATTGATCCATCACCCAGCCATCCGAGACGATCATCTCGCCTGCGATCCAGCCGAGCAGCGCGGCGCCGGCCCAGATGATGATCGGGAAGCGGCTCATCAGGCTCGACAGCAGGGTCGAGCCGAAAATGATGAGCGGGATCGACAGCAGAAGCCCGAACACGAACAGCCAGATGTTGCCGCCGGCCGCCGCCGCGATGGCGATCACGTTGTCGAGGCTCATCACCGCGTCGGCGATGGCGATCGTGCGCACGGCGCGCCACAGGCTGTCGCTCGATTCGATATCATGGCCGTCCTCGTCCTCGCCGACGGCGAGCTTGATGCCGATCCAGAGCAGCAGCAGCCCGCCGGCGACCTTCAGGAACGGAACCTTCAGCAGGAAGGTGACGAAAACCGCGAAGATGATCCGCAGGATGATCGCGGTGCCTGCGCCGAGCAGCATGCCGAGCTTGCGCTGGCGCGGGGGCAGTTGCCGGCAGGCGAGCGCGATGACGATGGCATTGTCGCCGGACAGCAGCAGGTCGATCCAGACGATCTTGAGCAGCGGGATCAGGTAAGGCGTGAGAAATTCCATGAACAGGTCCAAGGGAGAAGGGGCTGGCCGAAAGCCGGTATGATCTCCCTTGGCCTATCCGGCATCCCGTGACAATAGCGCGAGGGAGACGTGGGAACCCTTTGGTGCATTCAACCAGAATCCCCGGCACGAGAATTCGTATTCTCCGTCGAGAACACCGACCTTCTGAGTTATCTCACTGGCAGAAAGGGTTTTATCCAGTGATATCCTCACGGCCTCGGGAGGGGTTGAAAACCCCGATTTCAGCGCCTTGACAACGGCCTCCTTGCGGCTCCAGAGCGTCATGAAGGCGCGCTGTCGGGTCTCGGGAGCCAGAGCGGCGAGATGCGCGTGCTCGTCCACGCGGAGCATGTTCCACGGAATGGCTTCCGGCGTGATCGGCAGCTCGAGATCGACCCCGAGGGGGTGGCGCGCGAGCCCGACAAGGCAGTAGCCGCCCCGCGTCGAGAAGCTGACGTGCAGCGTCTGCACAGGGCCGGTCAGCAGCGGTGCGCCGTTGGGAGAAGGCGTGATCGAGACGGCCCCTGCATCACAGTTGCCGAAAGCCGCAGCGACGGCGCGGGCGATCCGCCGGCGGAGCAGGTAGCCGCTGCGATCCCGCGCCGGCGCGCCGGCGATCTCGTCCGCCCGTGCCGGCGGTAATCCGGACGGTTTCTCATCAGGGCCGCTCAGCAGGACGACGGGCTGCCCTTCGCGGAGCAGGGCTGCCGCGCGGCCGGGGAGATCAGTTCCCACCGCCAGGATCAGCCAGGAGGGTAAAGCGGTGGTGTCATCGCTGCCGCCTCGCGGCAGATTGCCCTCGTGCTGTGGATCGGGCCGGTCGTCCTTGATCATGCGGCATTGTGGCTTCTTCCCGTCACACCGCAAGGCGGTGATGCGAGAGCCCTGCAACGAAAGGCGAAATCCGACCGAAAATTTCGCGAAACCGCATGGCTGCCATGACAGCCCCGCATGATGCGACGAGGGTTTGGCGATATCGGCGCTTGCCGAGACCGTCGACCCGCACCTAAAAGAATGGGAAAGCAGGGCGTGCAAGGTCTCTGCCGTGAAAGTGGGAGGCAGGCGCGACGCCTGTAAGCGATTTGGATTCACCCGTTTCTCCGACTCCCGCCGCAGCACCAGTGGCCGCGCCGCGGGTGGCCTTGTTCGCCACATGCCTCGTCGATGCCATGCGGCCGACGATCGGCTTCGCGGCAGCCAAGTTGCTGGAAGATGCCGGATGCCGCGTTGAGGTGCCGCCACAGACCTGTTGCGGCCAGCCGGCCTTCAACAACGGCGACCGCAAGGACGCGATGGCGCTCGCCCTGCAGATGATCGAGGCCTTCGAACCTTACGATTACGTCGTGGTTCCCTCCGGCTCCTGCGGCGGCATGATCGCGAAGCATTACCCGGAACTTTTCGCCGGCGAACCGGACATGGCCCGGCGGGCGGAGAAGCTCGCAGCGAAGACTCACGAACTCGTTTCGTTCCTGACGGATGTTCTCGGCATTGAGGCTGTCAGCACGCGCTTCGACGGCAGGGTAACCTATCACGACAGTTGCTCGGGCCTGCGCGAACTCGGGATCAAAGGCCAGCCGCGCAAGCTGCTCGGCACGGTCGAAGGCCTCGAACTCGTCGAGATGAAGGATTCCGAGATCTGCTGCGGCTTCGGCGGCACTTTCGCGGTGAAATACGGCGAGATCTCCGACAAGATCGTCGGCGAGAAGGCCGGCAATGCCGAGGCGTCGGAAGCCGGAACCCTGCTCGCGGGCGACCTCGGCTGTCTTCTCAACATGGCCGGCAAGCTCTCGCGGCAAGGTTCGAAGATGGAAGTTAGGCATGTCGCGGAGGTCCTCGCGGGGATGACCGATGTTCCGGCGATCGGAAAATCCGGGGAGAGCAAGTGATGAGCGCGCATCCGACATCCCGCCAGTTCAAGGACAACGCCTCTCGCGCGATCGCCGACAAGCAGTTGACCGGCAACCTCAAGGCCGTGCGCCAGAACTTCATCGACAAGCGCGCGAAGGCGGTGAAGGAACTTCCGGAATTCGAGGCGCTGCGCGAGAGCGCGAAGGAGATCAAGAACCACACGCTCGCGCATCTCGATCTCTATATCGAGAAATACGAAGCCAAGGTCACGGCCAGCGGCGGGCACGTCCATTTCGCCCGCGATGCCGAGGAGGCGCGCAAGATCGCACTCGACATCTGCCGCAAGGTCGGCGCGAAAACTGTCACCAAGGGCAAGTCGATGATCACGGAAGAGGTGGGCCTCAACGCCTATCTCGAAGCCAACGGTGTCACCCCGGTGGAGACCGATCTCGGCGAATACATCATCCAGCTTCGCGGCGAGGCGCCGAGCCACATCATCGCGCCGGCCGTCCATCTCAACAAGAACCAGATCGAGAGCGATTTCCGCCGCGTCCATACGCATCTCGACCCCGCGCGTGACCTCACCGAGAAGACCTCGCTCCTCACCGAGGCGCGCGGTGTGCTGCGCGAACGCTTCCTGACGGCGGATGTCGGCATCACCGGCGCGAATTTCCTCATCGCCGAAACCGGCACCTCGATCATTGTCACCAACGAGGGCAACGGCGATCTCACGCAGATCCTGCCGAAGGTTCATATCGTGATGGCCTCCATCGAGAAGATGGTGCCGACGCTGGAGGATGTGAGCCAGATCCTGCGCCTGCTCGCTCGCTCGGCGACCGGGCAGGAGATGAGCTGCTACACCACGTTCTCGACCGGCCCGCGCCGCCCCGGCGACGTGGACGGGCCGGAGGAATATCACGTCATCATCCTCGACAACGGCCGCTCGGCGATGCTCGGCGGCGAGTTTCAGGATATGCTGCGCTGCATCCGCTGCGCCGCGTGCATGAACCATTGCCCCGTCTATCACCAGATCGGCGGTCACGCCTACGGCTGGATCTACCCCGGCCCGATGGGCTCGGTTCTCACCCCTTCGCTGATCGGCGTCGATGAGGCCGGCCACCTGCCGAACGCTTCGACCTTCTGCGGCCGCTGCGAGAGCGTCTGCCCGATGAAGATTCCGCTGCCGAAGATGATGCGTCACTGGCGCGAGCGCGAATTCGAGCGCAACCTCAACCCGGCGATGGCGCGCTACGGCCTTGGCCTCTGGGCGTTCTTCGCCAAGCGCCCGAAGCTTTACGCGCTCTCGACGCGCCTCGCCATGAAGGCGATGAAACTGATGGGGCGGGGCAAGGGCAGCTTCTCGATGCTCCCCGGCGTCGGCGCCTGGACGAAATACCGCGATTTCGCTGTGCCGGAGGGCGAGACTTTCCAGGCGAAGTGGAAGCGCGAAAGGGGTGGGAAATGACTGAAGCCCGCGATTCCATCTTTGCCTCCATCCGCCGCTCGCTTGCCGTGAAGGGCGACGAGCGCATTCGCGCCGGCATCGTCGAGGAGCGGCTCGACCGCGCGCCGAAGGGTATCATCCCCACCCGTGCGCAGATCGATCAGGCTGGAAAACTCGATCTGCTGCTCAAGAAGCTTGAGGGGGTCCAGGCGACCTTCGCGCGGCTTGAGAGCGCATCCGAGGTCCCCGCCGCGGTCGCCGATTACCTGCGCTCGAACAACCTGCCGGCAACGATCCGTAAGGGCGACGATCCGCGCCTTGCCGGCCTGCCGTGGAAGGACACGGCGCTGGAGGTTGCCGAGGGGAAATCGGACGGGCACGATCTCAACGCCATCAGTCATGCCGAGGCGGCTATCGCCGAAACCGGCACGCTGGTGCTGACGTCGGGGCACGAAAACCCGACGACACTGAACTTCCTGCCGGACAATCATATCGTCGTTCTCAACGCGGGCGATCTCGTCGGCGATCTCGAGGCGATCTGGCCGCGCCTGCGCAAGAAGTTCGGCAAGGGCGAGATGCCGCGCACAGTCAACTGCATCACCGGCGCTTCGCGCTCCGGCGACATCGAGCAGACGATCCTGCTCGGCGCGCATGGGCCGCGCCGGCTGCATGTCCTGATCGTCGAGGCAAGCTGATCATCGAAGGCTTGGGGCGTTTACCTTAACAAGGATTTATTCGCCTTTTCGTGGCAGGCTGGTCCGGTTTGATGATCCGGGAAGGCTTGATGCAAGCTTGGCGACTGCCCCTCCTGCCGTTGATGGCTGGCCTCGTGCTGGCCGGCCTGCCGCTGATCGCGCCGGTCCCGGCTTCTGCCCGGAATCTCGGCAGCACACCGTTGCCGGCCGGCGGCTTTTCCGCGGCGGCACCGGTTACCATTGATCCCGCGGCGACGCCCAAGGCCAAGCCGAAGAAAAAGGCGAGCGCGCCTGTGGTCCATGAGCGCGTGGTCGCCCGCAACGACAAGCGCCCGAGCTTCCACCCGCAATCGATCGAGGCCATCAATGAGGCCGCGCGGAAATACCTTGCCATCGCACAGGCCGGCGGCTGGCCGATCCTGCCCAAGGACGCCGCGATCACCGCCGCCAGCGAAGGCGAACTTGTGCTGATGCTGCGCCAGCGGCTTGCGGCGGAGGGCGACCTCGCTGCGGACGAGACCGCGAAGGAAACGGTCGACCCCGGCCTGATCGCCGCCGTGAAGCGCTTTCAGGGCCGGCATGGCCAGAGCCAGAACGGGCTCGTTAGCGGAGCGACCCTGACGGAATTGCGTGTTCCGGTGCAGGAGCGGGTCCGCCAGCTGGAGGAAAGCGCGCGCCGTCTCGCGGCACGGACCGGCTTCAACTTCGCGGCCCGCCATGTGGTGGTGAACATCCCTTCCGCCTCTGTCGAGGCGATTGACAACGGCGTCGTCGAGAAGCGGTTCGTCGCGGTCGTGGGCAAGAAGGACCGCGCCTCGCCCGAGGTCGAGACCCGCATCACCAACGTGAACCTCAACCCGACCTGGACCGTTCCGGTCTCGATCGTGAAGAAGGACATCATTCCGAAGATGCGGAAGGATCCCGGCTATCTCGCCAAGGCCAAGATCCGCATCTTCGGGGCGAGCGGCAACGAGATCCCGGCAACTGCAATCGACTGGAACACCGAGCGGGCGACGGCCTTCAACCTCCGGCAGGAATCAGGCAGCGGCAACGCGCTCGGGCAGTTGCGGATCGACATGCCGAACCGCGAGTCGGTTTACATGCACGATACACCCTCGAAGCGGCTTTTCGGGCTCGACAACCGCTTCCAGTCTTCCGGTTGCGTGCGGGTCGAAAATGTCCGCGATCTGGCGGCCTGGATTCTCGAAGGTCAGAAGGGTTGGGACCGCGCGGGCATCGATGCCGCAATCGCCACCAACGCGCGCAAGGATATCCGGCCGGCATCGCCGATCCCGGTCGTCTGGACCTACCTGACCGGCTACGTGACGCCGGACGGGATCGTGCATTTCCGCCGCGACATCTACGGGCTCGATTCCGGCGAGGTCCTCAACGCGACCGGCGAGGCGAAGCCTGTCCGCCGCGCGCAGGCGGAACCGGTGACGCTTGATTCCGCCGGGCTCGCGGCGCGGGCGGCCGAGGCGAGCCGCGCGCCGGTGCAGCGCATCGACCCGTAAACCTGATCGACGGCCCTCGGAACTGACCTTCGGTCCCCCTTGGGCAAGACCCTTGCAACGGGGTTGCACCCCTGCTCGGCGTCGCCTTCGCTCCTAGCCAATTGCGAAGGCTATTCTCTCACTCCGCAAGAACACGGGTCGAGGGGAAGGTCACCTCGACGAGCGTGCCTTCGCCCGGCGTTGAGCGGATCGCGAAATTCGCGCGGTTCGCCTCGACCAGCGCCTTGGTGAGCGGCAGCCCCAGGCCCGTGCCGCCATGATCACGCCGCGTCCCGACCTGACGAAACGGTTCGAGCGCCTGTTCGATCTCAAGCGCCGTCATTCCCACGCCGGTATCACGGATGCGGATCACCGCTTCGCCGCTGTCGAGCAGGGTCGTCGCGACGATGACCTGCCCGCCGCCCTCGGTGAAGCGCGTGGCATTGGAGAGGATGTTGAGCACGATCTGCCGGATCGAGCGCTCGTCGGCCACCACCGGCGGAAGTTTCTGCGCGAGCTGCATCCGCACCAGCACGCGGTTCTGGTTTGCCTGCGGCTGGATAATGCCGACACAGCTCGAAACGACCGCGTTGAGATCGGTCGAGGCGAACTGCATTTCCATGCGACCGGCCTCGATTTTCGCAAGATCGAGCAGATCGTTCACGAGGCTGACGACATGCTTGCCCGAGGTGCGGATATCGCCGAGATATTCCTTGTATTTCGGGTTGCCGATCGGGCCGAGCCGCTCTTCCTCCATCACTTCCGCGAAGCCGATGATCGCGTTCATCGGCGTACGGATCTCGTGGCTGATCTTGGTCAGGAAATCGCTCTTCTTGGCGCTGGCCATTTCGGCGCTGCGCCGGGCTTCGGTGAGTTCGCTCTCGGCGCGCTTCCACGAGGTGAGATCGCGCAGCACGGCGCAATAGCGCTTTGGCTCATCGTCGCTGATGCGGCCCAACGTCATGAACAGCGGGATGCGCCCGCCCTTCTTCTCGCGGCCGGAAACCTCGCGCCCGTCGTTGAGCACGCTGCGGACGCCGTTGGCGAGCAGGCCCTCGAAATAATCGAGCGCCTCGGCATGGCTGTCGTTGTGCAGGAGCAGGGTGAAGCTCTCGCCAGCGACCTCGCGCTGGTCGAGGCCGAATAGCGCCTCGGCCGCGCCGTTGATCGAGAGGACACGCCCCTTCTCGTCGAGTGTGACGACGCCGTCGGTCGCGGTATCGAGCACCGCGCGCAACTCCTGCGCCTCGGCGCGGACGCGCTTGAGATCGAGCGCGACCGAGCGCAGGGCCTTGCCCTGTTCGAGTTCGATCGCGCGTCGCATCGAGATCAGCGTCGCCTTGCCGCCCTCCCAATCGGTCATCTGGAGATGGGCGTCGACCGGGAACAACTCGCCCTCGCGGGTGGTCAGGACGACCGTATCGAACCCCTCATGCCGGTCGCGCGGCATGGTGCCCTTGCGGAAGATCGCCTGCGCGCCGTTCTCCAGGCGGAAGGTCGCGAAATCGGGGTAACCGGTCAGGTCGAGCAGGGTCCGGTTGGCATAGAGCGGGTTGTCGCCGCGCAGCACGAGCAGTCCGACCGGAACCTGATCGAGAATGCCGGCGGCGGAGATGGACGTCGAGCCGATGCCGGCCACGGGAAAGGTCGGCAGGATATCGTTTGCGGCGCTCGTATCGTCAGGAGAAGCCAAGGGTTCCGTTTTCGGGGGCGCTGCGGGCGGTTCGGCGGGCGCGGGCGCTGCATCGGCGCCGTCCTCGAACTTCGCACCGAGCGCGCGGGCGATCTCGCGGAAGGCGTTGCGCTCTGCCATCGACAGGCCGCTGCGCGGTGGCATCTGCGGCACGAAATCCGGCGGGTCCTTGCGCAGCGAGACAACCTTGCCATCGTCGGCACCGGCCGTTTCCGGCACCGGCGGCAGCTGTTTCGTTTCGACCGGCGCGGCAGGCGGATGCCCGGTGTCGATATCCTCAGCGCCGAAGGCTTCGAGCGCGGCCGTCATATCGGCATCTTCCGCCGGCGCGGTATCCTGTCCGGGGGGCGCGGTATCGTCGATCTGCTCCGCGGGATCGATCTGAACCGAAACAGGGGGCACCGTCGGGGGAGGCGGCACCAGCGGCAGTTCCGGCTCGCTCTCGGCAGGAGTGACGGCCGGGACAGGCTTCGCGCGCTCGGGGTGGCAGCGGCCAAAGCCGGAGAAGCCGGCAAGCCCCTGCTCGGCATCAATCATCGGCAGGGCAGAAAGCGTGATCGGCAGGGCGAGATCGGTGCCGGCAACCGGCCAGTCAACCTCGATCCCGCTCCAGGTCGAACCGGTCAGGATCGCCGAGCGCAGGGCATCGGCGGCGCCTTCGTCGAACTCCTGCACCACGGCAGCCAGCGGACGGCCGACAAGCCGTGCGTTCGGTTCGCCAACAGCCTCGGCGAGCGGCGGTGAAACGCTTTCGACGAGCCCGTCCGCGTCGAGCGCGAAGGTAAAGCGGATCGGGCGGCGCACGCCGCCCTGTTGGCGGGTCCAGGCCGGAGCGCCATCGTTTCCGGCGGCGGGACTATCATCATGTCTTTGGGCTGGCGCGACAGCCTCCGGTGCCGTGTCGGCCGCCGGGACATTCGCGGGCATGGCGGCACCCACGGGGGCGGCGATTTCCTCGTTGGTCGCATTGGCGTCGATCAGCGAAACCATCAGGCCGTGCGAACCGTCCGCCAGAGGAAGGGCCTCGCACAGGGCGGTCAGCATCTGGCTGCGGAAGCCGAGGTTGAAGCGCAGCCGCTCGAGGCGGCGCCCGGTGCCCGATCCCGCTTCGCGCGCGAGCAGGGCAAGGCGATGCGTGCCGGGCGCTCCGGCAGGCAGTTGCGTGGTGGCGAAGGTCTGGCCATCCGGCGAACCCAGTCGCCGCGCGGCGACATGGCTGGACCAGACAACGCGCCCGTCCGGCGCGAGCAGGAAGGAAGGGCTCACCTGCGACAGCAGGTGCTCGCGAGCACGGGAATCGAGCAGGTGCGCCGGCAACAGGCCGGATGCAGCACGGTTCGCGGTTTCGGCGGCCATCGACGCACCCTCACTCAAACGCATACTGGCGCCTCCATGTCCGGGCCAGGGCGGAACCTGTCCCGGAATGATACGCCGTTTAAGGTTTTATCCATAAATCGCGGCGCGCGGATCGTCCATCGTCGCTTTGGAACTCCGACGATTTACTGAAAAACAACCTTAACGACCCGGCGCCGTTTTCTGGTATCCTGCCGCCCGGCGCGGCATTCGCGCCGATTCAGGATGCGAAGGCGAGGGCAGGTCGATGATGAAGAAGGACGGCGGATTCCAGGTTCCGGACGAGATGCGGACCATGCTCGAGCAGGGTGTCCGACAGGCCCGCGAAGGGTTCGACAAGATGATGGCGGCGGCGGGCGAGGCGGTGGAGACGCTCGAGGCCAAATCGGGCGCGGCCCAGGCCGATATGGCCGAGATCAAGAAGAAGAGCCTCGCCTTTACCGAGACGAGCATCGCTTCGGCTTTCGATTTCGCGCAGAAGCTCGTCAGCGCCAAGAGCATGGACGAGTTCATGCGCCATCAGGCCGAATACATGCGCCAGCAGTATGAGACCGTGCGCGAGCACGTCCAGGAGGCGGGGCAGGAAATTCAGCGCCGCACCAAGGCCGCCACGGCGGAGATGGCGGCGGAGGCCGAGAAGCTCCAGCAGCGCGCGCGGGAAGCCGCCGAGCAGGGCGTCGAAGCCGTCAAGAAGGCGACGAAGCCGAAGAAATGAGGCCGAAGAAGTGAGGCCTATGCCGGCGGTCCCCGGTCCTGACCGACGGGTCGCTGGATTTACTCCGCGGCGAGCGGCGAGGCTTGCCGCCGCTCCAGCCCCAGCGTGTCGAATACATCGGTGAGCGCCTGCGCCAGTTCCTCGACCAAAGCGTCGTCGTGGAACGGCGTCGGCGTGATGCGCAGACGCTCCGTGCCGCGCGGCACGGTCGGGTAATTGATCGGCTGGACGTAGATCGCGTGGCGTTCGAGCAGGAGATCGCTCGCAGCTTTGGCCTTGGCCGCATCGCCGATCATCACGGGGACGATATGCGTCGGGTTGTCGAGCACGGGAATGCCGAGTTCGGCGAGCCGGCGCTTGGTGCGGGCCACCTGCCGACGCTGGCCCTGCCGTTCGGCCGACGAGGTTTTTAGGTGCCGGATGGAGGCCATCGCCGCAGCTGCGACCGGCGGCGGCAACGCAGTGGTGAAGATGAAGCCGTGCGCATTGCAGCGCACCGCATCCACAATCTCGCGACTCGCGGCGATATAGCCGCCGAAACAGCCGAACCCCTTGCCGAGCGTGCCCTGGATGATGTCGATCCGGTCCATCGCGCCGATTTCCTCGGCGTAGCCGGCGCCATGCTCGCCGTACATGCCGACGGCGTGAACCTCGTCGAGATAGGTGATCGCACCGTATTTCTTCGCGAGATCGGCGAAGGCGTGCAGCGGGCCGACGTCACCGTCCATCGAGTAAACGCTCTCGAACACGATCAGCTTGGGCCGGTCAGGATCGGCCACCTTCAGCAGTTCCTCGAGATGCGCGGCGTCGTTGTGGCGGAAGATCATCTTCTCGCAGCCGGCGCGCCGCACGCCCTCGATCATCGAATTGTGGTTCTCGCTGTCCGAGAAGATCAGGCAGTTCGGCAGGCACTGCGCGATGGTGGCGATCGCGGTCTGATTGGCGACATAGCCGGAAGAGAAGACAAGCGCGGCGGCCTTGCCGTGCAGACTCGCCAGTTCGCGTTCGAGTTCCACGACCGCATGGCTGTTGCCGGAAATATTGCGGGTGCCGCCGGCGCCGACCGAGCCGCGCTCGGCCTCCTCGATCATCGCGGCGATGACATCGGGATGCCGGCCCATGCCGAGATAATCGTTCGAGCACCAGACCGTAACGTCGCGGGAGATCTCGCCATTGTGCCAGGTCGCGCGCGGAAATTTGGCCTTGTCGCGGGCAATCTCGGTGAAGACGCGATAACGCTTCTCGACTCGCAGTGTTTCGGAAACGGCAGCGAAGGCCTCGCGGTAATCGAACATGCGGTCCACCCCTTCTCCGAGCGTTGACCCGCAAGCCCGCTCTGGAAACATTCCGGTTTGTATATCTTTCTTGTCATCATTGGCCAACCCCGGCATTGATCACAAGCAAGCCGAACGGCATTCCGACGTGAAGAGGGCCGCCTTGGACGAGACAGAAAAGAAAAAGCGACAGGAACGGCTCGCAGCAGCCCTGCGCGAGAACGTGCGCCGCCGGCGGACACAGGCGCGCCGTCGCGCCGGTGAAAAGGGAGTATCGACCGCAGCGGAACAGGTTTCCGCCGGGAAACCGCCGCAAAGCCCCTCGACACCGGAATAAGGTTCTGCGTTTGCCAAGCTGCTTCCGGCATGGCAAGGAGCGCGCCGATCAGCGACCGGGTTTCAGGAACAGGAATACGCATGGACAGGATCAGGATCGTCGGCGGTGCGCCGCTTCAGGGCAGCATCCCCGTTTCCGGCGCGAAGAACGCCGCCCTCCCGCTGATGATCGCGAGCCTGCTGACGCCGGATACGCTCATTCTCGAAAATGTTCCACGCCTGTCCGATGTGCGGATGCTCAAACGCATTCTCAACAACCACGGCGTCGGCATCGGCGTGGCCGGCAAGCGGCCCGGCGAGACGGCGGAAGACGGCGAGCGCGTCTCGCTTTCGGCCGCGAGCATCGTCGATACGCTCGCGCCCTATGATCTCGTCTCGCAGATGCGGGCGAGCTTCTGGGTCATCGCGCCGCTGCTGGCGCGCATGGGCGAGGCGAAGGTATCGCTGCCGGGCGGGTGCGCCATCGGCACCCGGCCTGTCGATCTGCTTCTCATGGCGCTCGAGCGCCTCGGCGCCTCGATCGAGATCGACGCCGGTTACGTTATCGCCAAGGCGCCGTCCGGCGGTCTCCGGGGCGGCGAGATCGACTTCTCGAAAGTGACGGTTGGCGGCACCCACACCGCGCTGATGGCGGCGGTACTCGCCAATGGCACGACGCTGATCCGCAACGCGGCGCGTGAGCCGGAGGTCACCGATCTCGCTGAATGCCTCGTCAAGATGGGCGCGAGGATCAAGGGCATCGGCACAGCCACGCTTGAAATCGACGGCGTTGGGCGGCTCGGCGGCGCGACCCATCGCGTGCTGCCGGACCGCATCGAGGCCGGCACCTATGCTTTCGCCGCCGCGATGGCGGGTGGGGATGTCACGCTCGAAGGCATCGCACCGAAGCTGCTTCAGGCGGCACTCGACAAGCTCGCACAGTCCGGCGCCGAGGTCATCGATACCGGCACCGGCATCCGAATCCGGCGCAACGGTGGCGTCATCGCCCCTGTCGATGTGACGACGGAAGCCTTCCCCGGCTTCCCGACCGACCTGCAGGCCCAGTTCATGGCGCTGATGACGCGGGCCAACGGCACTTCGCACATCACCGAGACGATCTTCGAGAACCGCTTCATGCACGTCCAGGAACTGGCCCGTTTCGGCGCCCGCATCCGGCTCGACGGGGATCGCGCCATCGTCGAGGGGGTTCCCTCGCTCAAGGGCGCGCCGGTGATGGCGACGGATCTGCGCGCCTCGGTCAGTCTCGTGATCGCGGCGCTGGCCGCCGAAGGCGAAACGATGATCAGCCGCGTCTATCATCTCGATCGCGGCTTCGAGGGGCTGGAGGGCAAGCTCGTGCGCTGCGGAGCGCAGATCGAGCGCCTCCGCTCCTAGATCACGCCGTTTTTGATGGAACCATCAAAAACAGTCGAGGTGATCGATATCAATAAGTCAGAGCATGCTCGACGCGATTAACCGGCTTCCACTTAATCGCAGCATGCTCCAAGGCAGGGGGCCGGCCTCCAAGGCGAGGGGCCGGCTCGCCGGCCCCATTCAGGCTCAATAACGGACGTTGCCGGCCTTCCGGCCGAAACCGGGAATATGGCAGTAGCAGCCACTCATGATCGGCACGGCGCGGCCGGTCGAGCATTCACCGCGCGAGGTCACGCAGACCGAACCATAGGCACGCGGGCGCGGCGCATAGCCGTCATCGTAGCGGGGGCGCGGGCGGCGCGGCGCGAAGCCCTCGTCCTCGTAAACCGGCCGTTCGCGGTAGCGCGGGCGCGGCTGGGCGTATTGCGCGCCACCGACATTGCCGGCCTTGCGGCCGAAGCCGGGGATGTTGCAGTAGCAGCCGGCGCCGAGCGGGGCATAACCGGCATCGCAGTTGCCGCGCGAGGTCACGCAGACGGAGCGATCGCTGTAATACTGGGCGTCGGCGACGCCGACCCCGGCAACGACGAGGGTGAAGGCGGCCAGGGCGCCCCTGATCAACCGGCCAGACGGACGAATGTGTTTCATGAAAGGCTCCATCGAGTGCAAGGCTTCCGCATGCAAGGCTTCGTTCCCCCGCGTTGCTGGTTCTCCCGCATCAAAGCTGAAGGGGACATGAAGGGCAAATGCGATTTGCGCCCCATTGGATAAAAGCAGGGGGCGGAAACGCGCATCTGCCGTTGCAGGCGGCGCGGAGGATGGGTAACAACGGAACGAACCCCGGTTTCAGCATTCCGCGAGCGATCATGCCTTCTTCCACCGCCTTTTCAGCCGCAAGTCTCGTGCCGGGATGGCGGCTGGATGCGCGCGCGGCGGATTTCGAGACCGCGTTCGTTGCCCTGCTCGGCGCGAAGCGCGAGGTCTCCGAGGATGTCGATCGCGCGGTCGCGGCGATCATCGAGGACGTTGTCGCCCGCGGCGACGAGGCGCTGGCCGACTATTCCCGCCGCTTCGACCGCGTCGACGTGAAGGCGAAGGGCCTGCGCATCTCGAAGGATGAGATCGCAGCGGCGCGTGCCGCCTGTTCGCCGAAGGATCTGGAGGCGCTCGGCCTTGCGGCCACGCGCATCCGCGCATTCCACCAACGCCAGAAGCCGCAGGACCAGATCTTCGAGGATGCGGAGGGCGTGAAGCTCGGCTGGCGCTGGTCGGCGATCCGGGCCGTCGGGCTCTACGTGCCGGGCGGCTCCGCCTCCTATCCCTCATCTGTGCTGATGAACGCCATTCCCGCCAAGGTCGCGGGGGTGGAGCGTATCGTCATGGTCGTGCCGACGCCGGACGATCTGATCTCCCCGCTCGTGCTCGCGGCGGCCGAACTCGGCGGCGTTGATGAAATCTACCGCGTCGGCGGGGCGCAGGCGGTGGCCGCGCTCGCTTACGGCACCGCGACGATCCGTCCGGTCTCGAAGATCGTCGGCCCCGGCAATGCTTATGTCGCCGCCGCCAAGCGCCGCGTGTTCGGGCAGGTCGGCATCGACATGATCGCGGGGCCGTCGGAAGTGGTCGTGATCGCGGATGGAAGCGCCAATCCCGAATGGATCGCCGCCGATCTGCTCGCGCAGGCCGAGCACGACAGCGCCGCGCAATCGATCCTGATAACGGATGATGCGGCGCTTGCCGAAGCCGTCGTTGCAGCTGTTGCCGGGCAGGCGGCGCTGCTGCCGCGCCGCGAGATCGCCGCGGCAAGCTGGCACGACAACGGCGCGGTGATCCTCGTCCGTGACATGGCGGAGGCGGCGCGCCTGTCGGACCGGCTGGCGCCGGAGCACCTTGAAATCATGACGCACGATCCCGAAGCCGTGGCGGCGACGATCCGCGACGCTGGCGCGCTGTTCCTCGGCGGGCACACGCCGGAAGCGATCGGCGATTACGTCGGTGGTTCGAACCACGTGCTGCCGACCGCGCGCTCGGCGCGCTTCGCCTCGGGCCTCGGCGTGCTCGACTTCGTTAAGCGCACCTCTATCCTCTCCTGCGGGCCGGACCAGCTCGCGGCGCTCGGGCCGGCGGCGATCACGCTCGGTGAGGCGGAAGGCCTTCAGGCTCACGCGCGCTCGGTTTCCATCCGGCTCAACCGGGGATGACGCCATGACGGACGAGACCGGTTCCGAGACCCGCCGCCTTGTCGCCGTCACGCTCGACGAAGCCTCGATCGAGCGCGGCACGCCCGATCAGGAACACGAGCGCACCATCGCGATCTACGATCTTGTCGAGGAAAACATCTTCGGCATCCCGGGGCATGATGGCGGACCATACGTGCTCGCGCTCGGGCTCGTCGCCAACCGCCTCTCCTTCGATATCCGCCTGCAGGACGAAACCCCGGTGATCGCGCACCTGCTCTCGCTGTCGCCGTTCCGCAAGGTCATCAAGGATTATTTCATGATCTGCGAGAGCTATTACGAGGCAATCCGCACTGCCTCGCCGGAGCGGATCGAGGCCATCGACATGGGCCGCCGCGGCGTGCACGACGAGGGCGCCGGGCTCGTGCGCGAGCGGCTCGATGGCAAGATCGAGATCGACCACAAGACCGCGCGGCGGCTTTTTACGCTGATCGCGGCCCTCTCGTGGAAAGGTTCGGACCGTTGAGCGAAGCATCCGGCCCGTTGCATGCGGTCCTTTTCGTCTGCTCGATGAACGCCGTGCGTTCGCCGATCGCGGAGGGCATGGCGCGGCTGCGTTACGGCAAACGGCTTTTCGTGGATTCCGCCGGCCTCGTGAAGACGGATCGCGACGGTTTCGCGCTCGCCGTCCTCCACGAAGCCGGGATCGACCTCAAGGACGACGAGCCCAACAGTTTCGAGGATATCGATTGCGAATCCTTCGATCTGGTGGTCGCCTTGTCGCCGGAAGCCCATCGTCGCGCGGAGGATCTGCTGCGCACGAGTTCGGTCGAGCTGAAATACTGGCCGATCGAGGACGCGACGCAGGCCGGCGGCTCGCGCGAGCAGCGACTTGAAGCCTTCCGCCGCGTGCGTGACACGATCGACCGCTATCTGCGCGAGGAGATCGGGCCGCGCGTCAAACCGTAGTGACGGGGCGCGGAGCAGGGCAATATTCGCCGCCCGGCATCGGCGCCGGCACGCCGGTGGTCGTCGGCAGGCTGAGCGGTAGGCCGAGGCGCGAGCGCGCGGCGAGATAGCCGAAGCATTCCGCCTCCAGAAGATCGCCGTTCCAGCCGACGGTCTCGACCGGTTCAACCGGGGCGCCGAGCGCCGCGGCGAAACCGCGCATCATCGCCGCATTGCGCCGCCCGCCACCGGTGACCAGCCAGCGCAGGGGCTTTTTCGGCACGTGATCGAGCGCCCGCGCCGTCGCCGCGACGGTGAAGGCCGTCAGTGTCGCGATTTGATCTTGCGGGGTGAGGGTCTCGACGATTGTCGCCCGCCGGTGGAAATCGTTGCGGTCGAGCGATTTCGGCGGCTGCGCCGCGAAGAAGGGATTATCGAGCAGCGTGGCCAGCACCGACGCGTTGACCGCGCCGCTGGCGGCAATCTCGCCGTTTTCGTCGTAGTCGCGGCCGAAATGACGCTGCATCGCATCGTCGATCAGCGCGGAGGCCGGCCCGGTGTCGAAGGCGATGATGGTGCCGCCATCGAGATAGGTCACATTGGCGACCCCGCCGAGGTTGAGGACCATCAGCGGCTGGGCGAGACCTGCGGCCAGCGCGGCATGGTAGAGCGGCACGAACGGCGCGCCCTGTCCGCCGGCTGCGACATCCGCGTGGCGGAACCGGTAGATCACGGGAATGCCGAGGATTTGCGCGAGGGCCTGCCCGTCGCCGAGCTGCCGCGTGAAACGCTGCTCCGGCCGGTGGAAGACTGTCTGGCCGTGGAAGCCGACAAGATCGACGCTGGTGGGGTCGACCTCCAACTCGTCGAGGCAAGCCCGGATCGCCGCCGCGAAAGCCGCCGTCACCGCCGCCTCGAGATCGGGCATCGGTTCATGCTGCGCCCGCGCCGCATCGGCGATGACGGCGCGCAGGGCCTCGCGAAGCGGTGCGGGATACGGATAGGCCCTGCCGCCAAGCGGGCGGACCTGGTGTTTTCCATCTGTCTCCACAAGCGCGACGTCGATCGCATCCATCGAGGTGCCGCTGATGGCGCCGACCGCGCGGAGCAGCGGCTTTTCCATCGAAACCATCGTCCGCTCTCCCTCAATCGAATCGCCTTTTCCTGTGACATCAGGCTTCGCGGGAGGCAAGCCGGCTACCGGGCAGGGAAAAATGCCGGACAAGCGTCGATGCCGGATTTGTGACCGTGCTTGAATTTGCCGGATCGGGGTTTCAGGCTAGAAATCACGAGGGTTTGTCAGGAGCGTTCAAGCGTGGCGTCGCGTGGCGGCAAGTTGGCCTTGGGCATCGTTCTGGTGCTGGCGATTGCGTCGCTGGCCGTGTTGTTGCGCGACAAGGACGCGGCGATGCTGATGGCCTATCGCGACCGCTGGATGGATTGGGCCGCAGCCCGGCCTCTCCTTTCGGCCGCGATCTATGTCGCCCTCTATGTCGCCGCCACGGCGCTTTCGCTGCCCGGCGCGCTGGTGCTGACGCTGATCGGCGGCAGCCTGTTCGGCCTCGGCTGGGGCACGCTGCTCACCTCTTTCGCCTCGACGATCGGCGCGACGCTGGCGATGCTGTCCTCGCGCTATCTCTTCCGCGATTTCATCGAGGCGCGGTTCGCGGCCGCTATCCGCAAGATCGATGCCGGCCTCGACCGCGATGGCCCGCGCTATCTCTTCACCCTGCGTCTGCTGCCGGTGTTTCCGTTCTTCCTCGTCAATCTGGTGATGGGCGTGACGCGGATGAAGGTCTGGACTTTTTTCTGGGTCAGCCAGCTCGCGATGCTGCCGGCGACGCTGCTCTATACCAACGCCGGTGTCGAACTGATGGGGGTCGATGCCGCGCGGGATCTGCTCTCGCCCGGCGTCATCCTCGCGTTTGCTGCGCTCGCCGTCCTGCCCTTCGCCTCGAAGGTCCTGATCGGTTGGTGGAACGACCGTTCTGTGCTGGCGAAATGGGCGCGCCCGCGCCGGTTCGATTACAATCTGGTGGTCCTCGGTGGTGGCGCGGCTGGCCTCGTCGCCTCTTATGTCGCTACGGCTGCGCAGGCCAAGGTCGCGCTGGTTGCGCGTGATGCGCTCGGCGGCGATTGCCTGAACACCGGTTGCGTGCCCTCGAAAGCCCTGATCCGCTCCGCCCGGCTCGCCCACGAGGCCCGCAACGCGGAAGATTACGGCTTGGCGGGCTTTCTCTCGCCGGACTTTGCGAAGGTCATGGCGCGTATCCGGCGCGTGATCGCACGGGTCGAGCCGCATGATTCCGAGGAACGCTACCGCAGCCTCGGGGTCGAGGTTGTCCGGGGCGAGGGGCGGCTTGTCGATCCCTGGCGGGTCGCGGTCGGCGACAGGGTGCTCACCACCCGGCGCATCGTCATCGCTACGGGCGCCGCGCCGGTTTTGCCGCCGATCCCCGGCCTCGCCGCGTGCGGTGCGCTCACCTCGGAGACGCTCTGGTCGCTGGAAAAACTGCCGGCCCGCCTGCTCGTGCTCGGCGGCGGCGCCATCGGCTGCGAACTCGCGCAGGCCTTCGTGCGCCTTGGCAGCCGGGTGACGCTGGTGGAGGCGGCGGATCGGCTCCTTGTGCGCGAGGATGAGGATGTGAGCGCAGCTCTGGCCAGGGCTCTGCAGGACGAGAAGATCGATCTCGTGCTCGGCTCGAAAGCCGTCGCTGTGGAGCACGGCGGCGAAGGGCTGGAACTGGTGCTTGACGACGGGCGCCGGCTTGCCTTCGACAGCATTCTTGTCGCGGTCGGGCGTGCGCCGCGCCTCGCCGGCTTCGGCCTTGAGGATATGGGGTTGATCGAGAACAAGCGCCTCGCGGTCGACGAGCACCTGCGCACGCGCATCCCGACGATCTATGCGGCAGGCGATGTCACCGGGCAGCGCCAGTTCACGCATGCCGCCGGGCACGACGGCTGGATCGCCGCGATGAACGCGCTGGTCGGTTTCCGGCGCTGGTCGAACAAGGTGGAAGCCTTTCCGGCCGTCACCTTCACCGATCCGGAAATCGCGCGGGTTGGTCTCAACCGCCGCGAGGCTGCGGAGAAGAGCCTCGCCTTCGAGGAAACGCGCTTCGACCTTGCCGAACTCGACCGTGCGATCTGCGAGGATGCCAACCGCGGCTTCGTCTCGGTGCTGACCGCGCCGGGGAGCGACCGCATCCTCGGCGCAACCATCGTCGGTTCCCATGCCGGCGAGATACTCGGTGAATTCACACTAGCGATGAAGCATGGGCTGGGGCTGGGGAAAATCCTCGCGACCATCCATCCCTATCCGGGCTGGACCGAAGCGGCGAAATCCGTCGCGGGGGAATGGCGGCGCGCGCATGTGCCGGGCTGGTCGCTCGGCCTCGCCCGCCGCTTCAACGCTTGGCGGCGCGGCTGATGTTCGACCGGATGCTTCTGGGCCCGACCCGCGCGGCGCTGGGACCGCTGGCTCGTCTCGCGGCAGGGCGCGGCGTCAGCGCCGACACGCTTACCCTCACGGGCTTTGCAATCGGCCTCCTTGCGCTGCCGGCGATTGCGCTCGGCGGGTTCGGGATCGGGCTGGCGTTGATCCTTGCCAACAGGCTGCTCGACGGGCTCGACGGCGCGGTGGCGCGGCTGACGAAACCGACGGATCGCGGAGCGTTCCTCGATATCGCGCTCGATTTCTTTTTCTACGCCACCGTGCCCTTCGGCTTCGCGCTTTATGATCCCGCCGCGAACGCGCTCACAGCGGCGTTCCTGATCCTCGCCTTCGTCGGCACCGGATCGAGTTTTCTCGCCTTTTCCGTGATCGCAGCGAAGCGCGGCCTTGCGAATGCGGATTATCCGGGCAAAGGCCTCTACTTTCTCGGCGGGTTGACCGAGGGCGCCGAGACCATTGCTTTCTTCTGTCTGATCTGCCTCTGGCCTGCGGCTTTCGCGCCGCTCGCGGTTCTTTTCGGCATCGCCTGTTGCATCACGACCGGTTTCCGCTGGTATTGGGGCTGGAAAACCTTCGCGGAACCCGCCAATCTCCCGTGAACGGCAGGTCACAGGCAGGGCAAAGCGGACATGAAACGCCTGTTGAAGAACGCGACCCTTCTCGCGACGATGGACGATGCGCGCCGCGAACTCCCCGGCGGCTTCGTGCTGATCGACGGGCCGGAGATCGTCGCCATCGGCACGAAAGACGATCCCTTGCCGCAGGCGGACGAGGTGATCGACCTTGCCGGCCATGTCGTCCTGCCCGGCCTCGTCAACACGCATCACCACATGGTCCAGTCGCTGACGCGCGCGACGCCGGCGGGTCAGGATGCGGAACTCTTCGGCTGGCTGAAGGCGCATTATCCAATCTGGGCCAACCTCACGCCCGAGATGATCCACGTCTCGGCCAAGACCGCGATGAGCGAACTCGTTCTTTCCGGCTGCACCACCTCCTCGGACCATCTCTACATCTACCCGAACGGCGCGCGGCTCGAAGAGTCGATCGAGGCGGCGCGCGAGGTGGGTATCCGCTTCCATGCCGCGCGCGGGGCGATGAGCCTCGGCGAATCGAAAGGCGGGTTGCCGCCGGATCGCGTCGTCGAGGAGGAGCCGGCGATCCTCAAGGAAATGCAGCGCCTCGTCGAAACCTGGCACGATCCCAGGCGCTTCGCGATGCTGCGCATCGTTATCGCGCCCTGCTCGCCCTTCACGGTCAGCGAGGACCTGATGCGCGAGAGCGCGAAGCTCGCGCGCGCCTACGGCGTCTCGATGCACACGCATCTGGCTGAGAACGACAACGATATTTCCTATTCGCTTGAAGTCTTCGGCAAGGAGCCGGTCGATTATGCCGAAAGCCTCGGTTGGCTCGGGCCCGACGTGTGGCATGCGCACTGTGTAAAGCTGGACAAGCGCGCGATCCGCATCTTCGCCGATACCGGCACGGGTGTCGCGCATTGCCCTTGCTCCAACATGCGGCTCGCCTCCGGTATCGCGCCGGTGCGGGCGATGCGCGATGCCGGCGTGCCGGTGGGCCTTGGCGTTGACGGTTCCGCCAGCGCCGATGCGGGGCATCTGCTAGCGGAAGCGCGGCAATGCATGCTGCTCCAGCGCGTCGGCTTCGGCCCGGCGGCCATGGGTGCGCGCGAGGCGCTTGAGATTGCGACGCGCGGCGGGGCACGCGTGCTGGGGCGCGAAGACATCGGCCAGATTGCGCCCGGCATGGCGGCGGATATCGTCGCTTTTGATATTCGCGGGCTCGATTTCGCCGGGGCACAGGCCGATCCGCTCGCCGCGCTGGTTTTCTGCACGCCGCCGAAGGTGAGCTGGAGCTTCATCAACGGTCGCGTCGTTGTGCGCGACGGCGTTCTGACCACGCTCGATCTGCCGGTGCAGGTGGAGCGCCACAACCGCCTCGCGGCGGACCTTATGGCGAAGGCGGGTCTTTAAAGCTCCGCGAAATCCGGCAAGACGCGGATTGCGGTGATAAAATCCTCGGCCGTTGGATGAGGTCCCGCCATCCGGCCGATCTCGCCATGCAGCCAGACACCCGCCGCCGCGGCCTCGAAGCCCGGCATCCCCTGTGCGACGAGCCCGCCGATCAACCCGGCCAGCACGTCGCCAGAGCCGGCGGTGGCGAGCGTCGGCGGCGCGTTGCTGTTCTCGATGAGCTGCCCGTCCGGTGCGGCAATCAGCGTGCGATGGCCCTTGAGCACGATCACCGCGCCGAGGGAAGCACTCGCGGCCTGCGCCCGCTCCTCTCGGCCGCCGGCAAGGTCCGGGAACAGTCGCGCGAATTCACCCTCGTGCGGTGTGAGGATCGTCGTGGCGGTTCGCCGGCGCGTGAGGCTGACGAGGGCCTCGGCATCTCCGGCAAAGCTTGTGATCGCGTCGGCGTCGAGCACGAGGCCGGCCCGGGAGTGCGCAGCGATGCCGACCAGTCGCCGCGTCGCTTCGCCGATCCCGGCGGCCGGCCCCACGACGATGCCGCGCAGGCGTTCATCGGAGACAGCATCGCGGAAATCGGCCGGCGAGAGGAGCGGACGCAGCATGATCGCCGTTACTTGCGCGGCCTGCTCGCGCAGGGCATCCGGGGCACCGGCGAGCGTGACCAGCCCGGCCCCGATCTGCAGCGCGGCACGCGCGGCAAGACGCGAGGCACCGGTGCGGAATTCCGGCCCGCTCAGCACCAGCAGCGCGCCGCGTGCATATTTGTGATCGTGCTCGGACCGCAACGGCAGATACCGCCGCCAGAGTTCGGGGGAATTGACAAGGCGCGGCATGATCGCTTGACCGGTCCAGGATGAAATCTGCGTCCGGAACGCTAGCAGAGCCGGAAAAGGCAGACCAGCGCCCGGGACCCCGGCATCACAGGGTCTTGCGGGGGACAAGGGGACTTGCACGGGGGACTTGCAGCGCGGCTTGCGGTTTGCAAGGCTTCCGGAGCGATTCCTGCACTTCCCCTGACGGGCCTCCGCCGACATTCCGCCGACGCCCCGCCGCAGCCGAACGGACGAGCCGCCATGAACGACCTCTCGCGACGGGATGTTCCGCCGCAGCCGACCTTCGCCGAGCTGTTTGCCCCCAAGCTGCTGACCGTGCTGCGCGAGGGCTATTCCCTCGCCGCTTTCCGTGCCGATGCGGTTGCGGGGCTGACGGTGGCGATCGTTGCACTGCCGCTGTCGATGGCGATCTCGATCGCCTGCGGCCTGTCGCCCGACCGGGGTCTCTACACGGCGATTATCGGCGGGTTCTTGATCTCGGCGTTCGGGGGCAGCCGGTTCCAGATCGGCGGCCCGGCCGGGGCCTTCATCGTCCTCATCGCCACCATCGTCGAGAAGCATGGCTATGACGGGCTGGTGCTCGCCACGGCGATGGCCGGCATCGTCATGATGGTTGTCGGGTTCCTGCGGCTCGGCACCTACATCAAATACATCCCCTTCCCGGTGACCGTGGGCTTCACCACCGGGATTGCCGTCATCATCTTCACGAGCCAGATCAAGGAATTGCTCGGGCTCGACATCGCCAAGGAACCGGCCGCTTTCGTTCCCAAGCTTGCGACGATCTGGGCTGCCCTCCCGAGTTTCCAGCCGGCGACCATCGCCGTAGCGGCCTTCGCCATCGCCATCATCCTCGGCTTGCGCAAATACCGGCCGACATGGCCCGGCTTGCTGATCGCCGTGGTTGCCAGCGCGGCGCTGGCTAAGCTCGCCGGGCTCGATGTCGCGACCATCGGAACGCGGTTCGGTGGCGTACCGAGCACCCTGCCGGCGCCACACCTGCCAGCATTCTCGCTGGCGAAGGCACAGGCGGTGTTTCCCGATGCGCTGGCGATTGCGCTGCTCGGTGCCATCGAATCGCTCCTCTCTGCTGTCGTCGCTGACGGCATGAGCGGACGGCGGCACCGCTCGAACTGCGAACTCGTCGCGCAGGGCGGCGCGAACGTGGCCTCGGTGATGTTCGGCGGCATTCCCGTCACCGGTACCATCGCCCGTACCGCGACCAACGTCCGTGCCGGCGCGCATGGCCCGGTTTCGGGCATGCTGCACGCGCTCTACCTGCTGATCTTCATGCTCCTAGCCGCGCCGCTCGCTGCCTATATCCCGCTCGCCGCGCTTGGTGGCGTGTTGGCGATCGTCTCGTGGAACATGGCCGAGAAGCACGAATTCGCGACCCTGCTGAAATCGTCGCGCGGGGATGCTGTGGTGCTGCTGTCAACGTTCCTGCTGACGGTGTTCGAGGATCTCACCCTCGGCATCGCCGTGGGCGTCACGCTTGGCGCGTTCCTGTTCCTGCACCGCATGGCGGAGGCCGTGGAGGTCGAAGGTGGCGGGGCGATGGTCGCGCGGGATGAGGCCGACGGCCCGACGCGCGATCGCGTCGCCTATGAAGGCCCGCAGGGGCATGGCGAGACGGTCGTCTATCGTCTGCGTGGCGCCTTCTTCTTCGGGGCGACCTCGACGGTGATCTCGACACTTGACCGGATGGGGCAGTTGCCGCGCGTTTTCGTGTTCGATTTCTCGGCAGTGCCGATCGCGGATACGACGGCGGCGAAGAGCCTCGAGGCTTTCGCCCGCAAGCTGGCGAAGAACGGGACGACCCTCATCATCGCCGGAGCCAACCCGTCCGTCCGGCGCACGCTGCTGCAATCCGGCCTCCGGGAGCCGGAGGTGCATTACGCGACCAGCGTCGAGGCCGCGCAGGCCATGCTGCGGGAAGGCGAATCCTTCACCGCAGCGTGAGCAGCAGCCGGTACATCAACGTCGTGCGCGGAACGATGGAGCGGATGTCTATCTGCTCGTAGTCGGTATGCGCGCCCTTGCCGTCGACGCCGAGCCCGTCGAGCGTCGGCGCGAAAGGGGCAGTGAAATTTCCGTCCGAACCGCCGCCGGTCGGAATGCCGACAAGCTCGAAGCCGATTTCCGCTGCAAGCTTGTGCGCATGATCGAACAGCGCTTTCGCCGCCGGTGACTGCTCGAACGGTGGGCGGTTCATCCCGCCGGTGACGGTGATCTTCACGTCCGGGTTGACGGGTTTGATGTTGAGAATTCTGCCGCAGAGTTCGTCCGCCAATGCCATCGTCGGTACGCGCAGATCGACCGCCGCGAACGCCTCCTCGGGAATGACGTTGGCCTTGGTGCCGCCGGAAACGACACCCACGGTCACCGTAACGCCGCGCGCCTCGTCGCACAGGCCTTCGAGGAACAGGATCACATGGCCGAGTTCGCGGATGGCGCTGCGTCCGTCGAGTGGCTTGGCGCCGGCATGGGAGGCGACGCCCTTGATATGGACATCGAACCGGCCAACGCCCTTGCGCGCCACCACGATCTTGCCGCCGTCACGCGCGCCTTCCGTCACGAGCACATACTTGGCCTTGCGGCCGAGTTCCTCGATCAGCGCTTGCGAGGTCGGGCTGCCGATCTCCTCGTCCGACACGTAAAGATGCGTGACGCCGAGATGGCCGTCGCCCGCTTCCGATACGGCTTTGAGCGCGTGATGGGCGATGCAGGCGCAACCCTTCATGTCGGCGATGCCCGGCCCGTAGGCGATATCGCCCTCGACACGATACGGCAGGCGCTTCTCGATGAAGCCCATCGGGTGGACGGTATCGAGATGGGAAAGAATGAGAACGCCCGGTGCATCCTGTCCCCATTGGGAGCGGACGATGAGGTGATCGCCCTTGCCGTCGCGGCCCGGCACGCGCTCCATGTCGACGGCGAGGCCTACATGATCGGCCATCACCATGTCAACGAGTTTGTTGATCTGATCGGGGCGTTCGGTGGGGGTCTCGATCTCCACCCAGCGGCGGATATGGTCAAGAATCTGTTGCTGGTCGAACATGGCAATTCCGGTTCGTTTCGGGAAAGGGCGGGCGGGCTTGGAACGCCTCAATCGACGATGAACAGCGTCGCGCCGGTCTTGGTCGATGAGCGGTGCGCGGCATCGCCGAAATCGGAGACCTGATAGCTCATGCCGGGCTTCATGGTGAAGCGGCGGCCGTCCTTGAGTTCGGTTTCGAGTTCACCAGCGAGAACATACAGGACGTGGCCGCGGTCGCACCAGTGATCGGCGAGATAGCCGGGCGTGTATTCGACCTGGCGGATGCGGAGATCGCCAACGGTGAACATGCGCCAGAGCGCCTTGCCGGTTTCGCCGGGATATTCGACGGCGGGAACGCCCTGCCAGTCGATGACAGTGAACGGAAGCGTGGGGATTTTCATGAAGGAGGGAAATCCGCGTGGGAGGAATCGAGGGCAGGATCGCGCGTCCGCCACCGCGTTTCAAGAACGAACGCCTGTTCCAAATGCCTATTTTTGCAGAACGGCTCTCGAAATATTCTCTCTTTTGTTCGTTGATCGCTATTCGTAGAGATGCGAAGCGATAAAAAGAAGGGGAGGGGCCGATGTTCACTCTGGGCGAGGAAGCGCTTGCCATCCGCGACATGGCCCGGGATTTCGCCGCCGAGAGGCTGGCGCCGCATGCTCTCGAGTGGGACGAGAAAAAGCACTTCCCGGTCGCGGAAATGCGCGAGGGCGCTGCGCTCGGGATGGGTGGCGTCTATGTCCGCGAGGATGTCGGCGGTTCGGGCCTGACCCGCCTCGATGCCGCGGTGATCTTCGAGGCGCTGGCGACAGGTTGCCCCACCGTCGCTGCCTATATGTCGATCCACAACATGTGCGCCTGGATGGTCGATACCTTCGGCAACGACGATCAGCGCCACGCCTGGCTGCCCGCGCTGGTCGCGATGGACAAATGCGCCTCCTACTGCCTGACCGAGCCCGGCGCCGGGTCGGATGCCGCCGCGCTGGCGACGCGCGCCGAACGCAGCGGGGGGCACTTCGTGCTCAACGGGCAGAAGCAGTTCATCTCCGGCGCCGGCAACACCGATGATTTCTATGTCGTGATGGCACGCACCGGCGGGCCCGGACCGAAGGGGATTTCCGCCTTTGTCGTCGAGGGCGGAACGCCGGGCCTTTCCTTCGGTGCGAATGAACGGAAAATGGGCTGGAACGCCCAGCCGACCCGCGCGGTGATGTTCGACAATTGCCGCATTCCCGCTGCCAACATGCTCGGCGCGGAAGGCGACGGCTTCAGGATCGCAATGGCCGGGCTTGATGGCGGCCGGCTCAACATCTCCGCCTGTTCGGTCGGCGGCGCGCAGGCCGCGCTCGACAAGGCGCTGGCCTATGCGGGCGAGCGCAAGGCCTTCGGCAAGAAGCTCAACGAATTTCAGGCGCTGCAGTTCCGTCTCGCCGATCTCTCCATCGAACTGGAGGCGGCCCGTCTCTATCTCTATGCCGCCGCTGCCGCCTATGACCGGAACGACGCGGACAAGACGCAGAAGATCGCCGGCGCCAAGCGCTTCGTCACCGATACCGGCTTCAACGTCGCCAACGGCGCGCTGCAGATCCTTGGCGGCTACGGCTACCTCTCGGAATACGGCATCGAGAAGATCGTGCGCGATCTGCGCGTCCACCAGATCCTCGAAGGCACCAACGAAATCATGCGGCTCATCGTGGCGCGCGCGCTGGTCGCGGCCTCGTAACAATCAAAGGGAGAAGCGAAGATGGCGACGATCGGATTCCTCGGGCTCGGCAACATGGGCCGCCCCATGGCGCTCAACCTCGTCAAGGCCGGCCACAAGGTGACGGGCTTCGACCTTTCCAAGGCCGCCTGCGACGCGGCGGCTGCCGATGGTCTCGCGATTGCGACCGATGGCGCCGGCGCGGTGAAGGACGCGGACATCGTCATCACCATGCTGCCGGCTGGCAAGCATGTCGTCGGCGCCTATACCGGCGCGATGAATCTTCTCGGCGCGGCGAAGCCCGGCACGCTCTTCATCGATTGCTCGACGATCGATATCGCCTCGGCGCGCACGGCCGCGAAGGCCGCGACCGACAAGGGGATGCTGGCGGTGGATGCGCCGGTCTCGGGCGGTGTTGGCGGTGCTGCCGGCGCGACATTGACCTTCATGGTCGGTGGCGCGGACGAGGCCTTCGCGAAGGCAAAGCCTATCCTTGAGGCCATGGGCAAGAAGATCGTCCATTGTGGCGGAGCCGGTAACGGGCAGGCTGCGAAAATCTGCAACAACATGATCCTCGGCATCTCGATGATCGCGGTCAGCGAGGGCTTCGTTCTCGCCAAGAAGCTCGGCCTTTCCGAGCAGGCGCTGTTCGATGTCGCTTCGACCTCCTCGGGCCAGTGCTGGTCGCTCAACACCTACTGTCCCGTGCCCGGCCCCGTGCCGACCTCGCCCGCCAATCGCGGCTATCAGCCTGGCTTCGCGGCCGATCTGATGTTGAAGGACCTGAAGCTGAGCCAGGACGCGGCGCAGGATGTCGGCGCGGTCACCGCGTTGGGGGCTGCGGCGTCGAAGCTCTACGAGCTCTTCGCCGCGCAGGGCCATGGCGGGATGGATTTCTCCGCCATCGTCACCTTCCTCAACGGAACGCCCGGCAAGGCGCCGTAACGCCTCAGGCGCTACACGATCTCGTAAGGTAACGTGTCGCGCTCGTCCTGATTGAGCGCAATGCGGCGCGAGAGCGGCGGCGCGGAACGCTGCGCGCATTCGGCCCGCGCGCACAGCCGGCAGGAAATCCCGATCGGCTCGACGCCGATGCGCCCGCGAAGGTCGATGTCGTCGGAATAGACGAAGTGGTGCGCGTCCGAGATCGCGCAGCCGAGGCCGATCGCGAAATGCTGCACCGGTCCGCCGTGATAGTGAGCTGGCTTGACGACGCTTTTTGCCAGGCACAGGTAACGCGCGCCATCCGGCATTTCAGCTTGCTGCACGAGGATACGGTCCGGCTGCTCGAAGGCGACATGGACGTTCCACAGCGGGCAGGCGCCGCCGAACCGGGCGAACTGGAACGGCGTCGAGGAATGCCGCTTCACGATGTTGCCGCCGCGGTCGATCTTCACGAAATAGACCGGGACTCCTTTCGCGCCGGTGCGCTGGAGGGTCGAGAGGCGATGGCAGACCTGTTCGATCGAGGTTCCGAACAGATGCGCGAGGCGGACGAGATCGTGCCGCGTGCGTCGCGCCTCAGAGGAGAACAGCGCATAGGGCATCAGCAGGGCGGCGGCGAAGTAGTTGGTGAGCGCGCCCTGCGCGATCGCGCGCGCGTCCGGGGTACGAAGCGTCGCATCGCTCGCCCGCGCGTCGATCAGGTCGCCGTGTTCGAGCCGCGCGAGCTGATAGGCGAGATGGAACAGCCGGGTCGGGCTTTCGGCCGAGGGGTTGAGGCTCAGCACGCGGCTTTTCGGATCGAACGAGCGCAGTCGCGGGTCATCCTCATGCAGGTCGCGCACCCGGACGCCGTGACGGGATTGCAGCACGCGGATCAGGTCCGCAGCCTGCCGGTTGCGACCATCGAAATCGCGTAGCGCCAGCCGCTCCGCGGCTTGATCGAGTTCGTCGATGTAGTTGTCGTTATAATGGAAGAAGTCGCGCACGACCTCGAACGGGTGCATCTGCGCGCCGCGCGGCGCCTCCTCGCCCGGCGTCCCGCCCGGAGAGCCGGGGTCGAGCGAGCGTCGGAATGCCGAGTGCAGCTCGATGAAGCGATGCGCGAGCCATGGTGCGCCGAGCGCAAGCGACCGGATATCGACATGATTGGTCTCGGCCTGACTGAAGATCGGGTCCGACAGGGCCTCGCGCAGATCGGCGGCGAGGCGGTCCGGATCTTCCGACATCAAGTTAGCGGCTTCGGCGCCGAAAATCTGGCTGAGGCTGTAGAGCACCGAGGCCGAAACCGGGCGCTGGTTGGTCTCCATCTGGCTGAGATAGGCAGTGGAAATGCGCAACTGGCGTGCAAGGTCCGCCTGCGTCATCGAGCGGGAATCGCGCAGCCGCCGGATGCCGGCGCCAACGAACAGCTTGCGGTCGCGCATCGCCAAAAACCTCTCATCGAAAATATGCTAATATTTGCATATCAACTTTTTACATACTTGTCATGATCGCAAAAAGATCAAAAAGAAAACGTCCAAAGTCGCGTGGCGCCGCAGGCGCTGCGCGGAGTAGTCTGCTTGAGGACTCGGCGGCCCATGATCACGCCGCCAGCCAGGGGGAAACGATGCGGGATATTCTCGATCAGCTCGATACACGCCGGAAGCAGGCCCGGCTTGGCGGCGGCCAGAAGCGCATCGACGCCCAGCATCAGAAGGGCAAGCTGACGGCGCGCGAGCGCATCGAGTTGTTGCTCGACCATGGCTCCTTCGAGGAATTCGACATGTTCGTGCAGCATCGCTGCGTCGATTTCGGCATGGAGAAGCAGGAAAAGCCGCCGGGGGATGGCGTCGTCACCGGCTGGGGCACGGTCAACGGGCGCAAGGTGTTCGTCTTCGCCAAGGATTTCACGGTGCTCGGCGGCTCGCTCTCCGAGACCCATGCGCTCAAGGTGCAAAAAATTCAGGACATGGCGCTCAAGATGCGCGCGCCAGTGATCGGGCTTTACGACTCGGGCGGTGCGCGCATTCAGGAGGGTGTGGCCTCGCTCGCCGGCTATGCCGATATCTTTAAACGCAACGTGATGGCTTCGGGCGTCATCCCGCAGATCTCGCTGATCATGGGTCCTTGCGCGGGCGGCGACGTCTATTCCCCGGCGATGACCGATTTCATCTTCATGGTGCGCGACAGCTCCTACATGTATGTCACCGGCCCGGATGTCGTGAAAACCGTGACGAACGAGATCGTCACGCACGAGGAACTCGGCGGCGCTTCCATCCACACCACGAAGTCCTCGATTTCCGATGGCGCTTTCGACAACGACGTCGAGGCGCTGCTCCAGCTTCGCCGCCTCATCGACTTCCTGCCCGCCAACAACATGGAGGGCGTGCCCGAGTGGCCGACTGCCGACGATCCCCAGCGGCGCGACATGAGCCTCGACACGCTGGTGCCGGACAACGCCAACCAGCCCTACGACATGAAGGAGCTGATCCTGAAGGTCGTCGACGAAGGGGATTTCTTCGAGCTTTCGGAAAAGCATGCCGGCAACATCGTCACCGGCTTCGGCCGCATCGAGGGCCGCACGGTCGGCATCGTCGCGAACCAGCCGATGGTGCTCGCCGGCGTTCTCGACAGCGACGCCAGCCGCAAGGCCGCGCGTTTCGTGCGCTTCTGCGATGCCTTCGAAATTCCGATCGTCACCTTCGTCGACGTGCCGGGCTTCCTGCCGGGCACGGCGCAGGAATACGGCGGCCTCATCAAGCACGGCGCGAAGCTCCTCTTCGCCTATTCGCAGTGCACGGTGCCGCTCGTCACCTGTATCACCCGCAAGGCTTTCGGCGGCGCCTATGACGTTATGGCCTCCAAGCACATCGGCGCCGATCTCAACTATGCCTGGCCGACGGCGCAGATCGCGGTGATGGGCGCCAAGGGCGCGGTCGAGATCATCTTCCGCGGCCAGTCGCCGGAGGAGATCGAGAAGCGCACCCGGGAATACGAGGAGCGCTTCCTCTCGCCCTTCGTCGCGGCCGAGCGCGGCTATATCGACGAAGTGATCATGCCGCATTCGACGCGGGCCCGCATTGCCCGCGGTTTGGCCATGCTGCGCACCAAGACGGTCGAGCAGCCTTGGCGCAAGCACGACAACATGCCGCTTTAAGTTCGGATCGGGAGCCAAGACATGTTCAAGAAAATCCTGATCGCCAATCGCGGGGAAATCGCCTGCCGCGTCATCAAGACCGCACGCAAGATGGGCATCAAGACCGTCGCGGTCTATTCCGACGCCGACCGCAACGCGATGCACGTCGAGATGGCGGACGAAGCCGTGCACCTTGGCCCGCCGCCGGCAGCGGAAAGCTACCTGCTGATCGAAAAGATCATCGACGCCTGCAAGAAGACCGGCGCCGAGGCGGTTCACCCCGGCTACGGCTTCCTCTCCGAGCGCGAAGCCTTCGCCCAGCGCCTCAAGGAGGAGGGGATCGTCTTCATCGGACCGAACCCCGGCGCGATCGCCGCGATGGGCGACAAGATCGAATCGAAGAAGGCTGCGGCGGCGGCCGGCGTCTCGACCGTGCCCGGCTATCTCGGCACCATCGAGACCGCCGAGGAGGCGATGAAGATCGCCAGCGAGATCGGCTATCCGGTGATGCTCAAGGCCTCGGCCGGCGGCGGCGGCAAGGGCATGCGCATCGCCTGGAGCGCAGACGAGGTGAAGGAAGGCTTCGAGCGCTCGAAGTCAGAGGCGGCGTCTTCTTTCGGCGACGACCGCATGTTCGTCGAGAAGTTCATCGTCAACCCGCGCCATATCGAGATTCAGGTGCTGGGCGATAAGCACGGCAACGTCATCTACCTTGGCGAGCGCGAATGCTCGGTGCAGCGCCGCAATCAGAAGGTCGTCGAGGAAGCGCCTTCGCCACTGCTCGATGAGGCGACCCGGAAAAAGATGGGCGAACAGGCGGTGGCGCTGGCCAAAGCCGTAAGCTACGACAGCGCCGGCACTGTGGAATTCGTCGCCGGGCAGGATCGCTCGTTCTACTTCCTCGAAATGAATACCCGCCTTCAGGTCGAGCATCCGGTGACGGAAATGATCACCGGCATTGACCTCGTCGAGCAGATGATCCGCGTCGCCTATGGCGAGAAGCTGGCTATCGCGCAGAAGGATGTGAAGCTGAGCGGCTGGGCGGTCGAAAGCCGCATCTACGCCGAAGATCCCACCCGCAATTTCCTGCCCTCCATCGGTCGCCTCACACGCTATCGTCCGCCGGAAGAGGGCCGTTTCGGTCATGTCACGGTCCGCAACGACACCGGCGTCGAGGAGGGCGGGCAGATCTCGATGTTCTACGACCCGATGATCGCCAAGCTCGTGACCCATGCGCCCACCCGCGCCGAGGCGATCGAATCGCAGGCAAAGGCGCTCGATGCCTTCGTGATCGACGGCATCCGCCACAACATTCCGTTCCTCGCGACCTTGATGGCGCACGAGCGCTGGCGCGAGGGCCGGCTTTCCACCGGCTTCATCGCAGAGGAATTCCCGGAGGGGTTCGCGATTCCCGCACCCTCGGGCAAGAACGCGGAACGGTTCGCTGCGGTGGCGGCCGGCATCGATCATGCGCTCAACGCCCGCAAGCGGCATATCTCGGGGCAGATGGACAACGACAATCCGGTCGCCTTCCAGAAGGAGCGCGTCGTTGTCATCGGGCAAGGCGCGACAGCGCAACGGTTCGATGTCGCCATCGAGGAAGATGCGAGCGGCGTCCTCGTCCGCTTCGGGGCGGAGCGCTATACGCTGCGCGCCGCCTGGCGGCCGGGTGACTTCGTCTGGAGTGGCGTGGTGGGCGATGCCGACGTCACCGTGCAGGTGCAGCCGATCGCGAACGGCGTCCGGCTCCTTGGCGCGGGGGTCGCCGGTGATTTCCGCGTCTATACGCGGCGCGAGGCCGAACTCGCCGCGCTGATGCCGGAGAAGAAGGCGGCGGATACCTCGAAGGTCTTGCTCTGTCCGATGCCGGGCCTCGTCAAGTCGCTCGCCGTTGTCGAGGGGCAGGAAATCAAGGCCGGCGAGACCCTCGCCGTCGTCGAGGCAATGAAGATGGAGAACGTCCTCCGGGCCGAGCGCGACGTCACCGTCAGGAAGCTCCGCGCCAAGGCGGGTGACAGCCTCGCGGTCGACGCGATCATCATGGAGTTTGCCTGATGGAATGGACCGCCGGTTTCCCCAAGGCGAGCGAAAGCCAGTGGCGCGCCGCCGTCGATCGCGTCCTCAAGGGCGCGGATTTCGATAAGGTCCTCGTGGGGCGGACGGCGGACGGCATCGCGATCCCACCGCTCGCTCAGCATCGCGCCGATGCCGGGGCGGTTTCCGGTGCGCGTGGTGCGGGCCGCTGGGACATCGTCGCGCGGATCGACGACCCGGATTTCCATCGCGCCAATCTTCAGGCGCATGACGATCTTCTCGGTGGCGCGAACAGCCTCACCATCACTTTCGCCGGCGCCTTCGCCGCGCGCGGCTTCGGCCTGCGCGACCATGCGCCTGCGGCCTTCGATCAGGCGCTCGAAAAGATCCACCCAGACCTGATCCGCATCCGTCTGGAGACCGCGCCGTTCGGCGGTCGTGCCGTGGCGGAAGGCTTTGCGGCTTTCGCCAAGCGCAACCGCCTGCCAGGGGCGACGCTGAAGGTCGATTTCGGGCTTTCCCCGCTGGCCGATCTCGCGGTGAACGGCCATATGCCGCTGCCGTTCGCGACCGCGATGAATCATGTCGTCGAGATCGTCCGCCATCTTCAGGCGGATGGGTTCGCAGGCCCGTTCCTGCGCTGCGACGGGCGACCGTTTCACGAGGCCGGCGCCAGCGAGGCGCAGGAGCTTGCCGGTGTCATCGCGCAGGGCGCGGCCTATCTCCGGGCTCTGGCTGCGCGCGGTGTCGCGCTCGACGAGGCGGCCGGCTGGCTTTCCTTCACGCTGACGGCGGATGACGATCAGTTCCTCTCCATCGCCAAGCTCCGGGCGCTGCGCCTCCTCTGGGCGCGGATCGAGGAGGCCGCTGGCCTCCCGCCGCGCGCGATCCCGGTCCATGCCGAAACGGCGTGGCGGATGCTCTCCCGGCACGACGCTTACGTGAATCTGCTGCGCAACACGATCGCCGCCTTCGCGGCCGGCGTCGGCGGCGCGGATTCGATCGAGGTCCTGCCCTTCACCGCTGCGCTCGGCCTCGCGGATGGCGCGGCGCGGCGTCTCTCGCGCAATACGAGCCTGATCCTGATCGAGGAATCGAACCTCTATCGCATGGTCGATCCGGCGGCCGGGGCCGGCAGCATCGAAGCCCTGACGGGTTCGCTGTGCGAGAAGGCGTGGAGCCTTTTCCGCCTGATAGAGGGCCAGCGGGTGGACGAGGATACCGGCCTCGCCGCCGCGCTCGTTAACGGCTATGTCGCGGAAATGCTCCGCGACACGCGCGACGGGCGTCTCAAGGACATCGCGACGCGTAAGCTCCCGCTCACCGGCGTCAGCGAGTTTCCCGACATTGGCGAGGCGCCAGCGCACGTGCTGGCGCCGGCGGTTGTGGCGAAGCGCGGCGAGGGCGCCCTGCCGTCGACGCGTCTCGCGGAACCTTACGAGGCGTTGCGCGATCGCGCCGACGCCATCGCCGCCAAATCCGGCGTGCGGCCGAAGGTCTTCCTCGCCAATCTCGGCCGCGTCGCGGATTTCACCGCCCGCGCGACCTTCGCCAAGAATGCCTTCGAGGCTGGCGGCATTGCGGCAGTGACGAACGACGGTTTTGCGGAGGGCGAGGGCACCGATCTCGTCGCCATGACCGACGCCTTCAAGGTCTCCGGCGCGAGGCTCGCCTGCATCGCTTCCTCCGATGCGCTCTATGCGGCGGAAGCAACAGACGCCGCCATGGCGCTCATCGCGAGTGGTGCCAGTGCGGTCTATCTCGCCGGCAAGCCGGGCGAGAACGCTGACAATCTCGCCGCCGCCGGCGTTTCCGGCTATGTTTTCGCCCGCTGCGATATGCTGAAGTTCCTCGACGGCGCCTTGCGCCTTTTCGAAGGAGAGAAGTGATGGCCGCCTCGTTCCCCGATTTCTCGACGCTCGACTGGAAGAAGCCGGCGCTGGGCCTGCCTGAGACGGGCAGCGACCCCTGGCAGACGCCGGAAGGCATCGCCATCGCCCCGGTGACGGGTGAAGCCGAACTCGCCGGGATCGACTTCCTCGATACCTTCCCCGGCGTTGCGCCGTATGTGCGCGGACCTTACCCGACCATGTACGTCAACCAGCCCTGGACGATCCGCCAGTATGCCGGATTCTCGACGGCGGAGGATTCCAACGCCTTCTACCGCCGCAACCTCGCGGCCGGGCAGAAGGGGCTTTCGGTCGCCTTCGATCTCGCGACGCACCGGGGCTACGATTCCGATCACCCGCGCGTCGCCGGCGATGTCGGCATGGCGGGTGTCGCGATCGATTCCATCTACGACATGCGCACGCTGTTCGACGGCATCCCGCTCGACCAGATGTCGGTGTCGATGACGATGAACGGCGCGGTGCTCCCTATTCTCGCGCTTTATATCGTCGCGGCGGAAGAGCAGGGCGTTAAGCCGGAGAAGCTTTCAGGCACGATCCAGAACGATATTCTCAAGGAGTTTATGGTCCGCAACACCTATATCTATCCCCCTGAAGGGTCGATGCGGATCATCTCCGATATCTTCGCCTACACCGCCCAGAATATGCCGAAGTTCAACTCGATCTCGATTTCCGGCTACCACATGCAGGAAGCCGGTGCGACGCAGGATCTCGAACTCGCCTACACACTGGCGGATGGTGTCGAGTATCTGCGCGCTGGCATCGCGGCGGGGCTTGATGTCGATGCCTTTGCGCCGCGCCTGAGCTTCTTCTGGGCGATTGGCATGAACTTCTTCATGGAAGTCGCCAAGATGCGCGCCGCGCGCCTGCTCTGGGCGCGGCTCGTCAAGAGCTTCAACCCCAGGAGCGAGAAGTCGCTGCCGCTGCGCACGCATTGCCAGACTTCGGGCTGGTCGCTCACCGCACAGGACGTGTTCAACAACGCGATCCGCACCTGCGTCGAGGCGATGGCGGCGACGCAAGGCCACACCCAGTCGCTCCACACCAATGCGCTCGACGAGGCGCTGGCGCTGCCGACCGACTTCTCCGCCCGCATCGCGCGCAACACCCAGCTCCTCATCCAGCAGGAGGCGGGCACCAACCGGATCATCGACCCGTGGGGCGGCTCGCGCATGGTCGAGAAGCTGACAGCCGATCTCGCCGCGCGTGCCTGGGGCCATATCCAGGAGGTCGAGAAACTCGGCGGCATGGCCAAGGCCATCGAGGCCGGCATCCCCAAGCTTCGCATTGAGGAAGCCGCCGCCCGCACGCAGGGGCGGATCGATTCCGGCGAGCAGACCATCATCGGCGTCAACAAGTTCCTGCTTGAGAACGAGAAGGCGATCGATGTCCTGAAGGTCGATAACGCCGCCGTCCGCGCGCGCCAGATCGAGAAGCTGCAACGCCTCAAGGCGGAGCGCAGCGCCGATGACGTGAAGGCCAAACTCGCTGCGCTTGAGAACGCCGCCCGCAACCGCACCGGCAACCTGCTCGCGCTCGCGGTCGATGCTGCGCGCGCCAAGGCGACCGTCGGCGAGATCAGCCTCGCGCTCGAACGCGCCTTCTCGCGCCACAAGGCCGAGATCAAGGCGATTTCCGGCGTCTATCGCGACTCGGTCGGTGAGAAGAACCCGGCGGTGCAGCGCGTCACCGGCATGACGCGCGCCTTCGCCGAAAATGATGGCCGCCCGCCGAAGATCCTTGTCGCCAAGATGGGACAGGACGGGCACGATCGCGGCCAGAAGGTGATCGCCTCGGCCTTCGCCGACCTCGGCTTCGACGTCGAGATCGGCCCGCTGTTCGCGACGCCGGAGGAGGCTGCGCAGCAGGCGGTCGAAGGGCGGAGCCACATCATCGGCGTCTCCAGCCTCGCGGCGGGGCATCTCACGCTGGTGCCGGCGCTGAAGGCGGAACTCGAAAAGCTCGGACGCGGCGACATCATGATCGTCGTCGGCGGTGTTATCCCGCCGCAGGACTTCCAGGCGCTGCTCGATGCCGGCGCGGCGGCGATCTTCCCGCCCGGAACCGTGATCGCCGATGCGGCCGAAAAACTGCTCGACGGCCTGAACCGCAAGCTCGGCTATGCCCAGCCGAAGGTGGCGTGACGCCAAAAACGCGGATGGAAGCCCGAGCAGGGGTTTCCGTTCTTCGGTGAGCCGTTATAGTGCGCCCCCGCCGCCTGGAAGGGCGGTGGTTTTTCCATTTCCGGTTTGACGTTCAAGGATCGTTCCGCATGCCCGCCTATCGCTCCCGCACCTCGACCCACGGCCGCAACATGGCCGGTGCCCGCGGCCTCTGGCGCGCGACGGGCATGAAGGACGGCGATTTCGGCAAGCCGATCATCGCCATTGCCAATTCCTTCACCCAGTTCGTGCCGGGCCATGTGCACCTGATGCCGCTCGGTCAGTTGGTCGCGCGCGAGGTTGAGAAGGCTGGCGGCGTCGCCAAGGAATTCAACACCATCGCGGTCGACGACGGCATCGCGATGGGGCATGATGGCATGCTCTATTCGCTCCCTTCACGCGAAGTGATCGCGGATTCGATCGAATACATGGTCAATGCCCATTGCGCCGACGCGCTGGTCTGCATCTCGAACTGCGACAAGATCACGCCGGGCATGCTGATGGCTTCGCTTCGCCTCAACATTCCGACGGTGTTCGTCTCCGGTGGGCCGATGGAGGCCGGCAAGGTCACCATCAAGGGCAAGGAGCGCGCCGTCGACCTCATCGACGCGATGATCGTCGCGGCGGACGACAGCTACACCGACGAGGAAGTGCAGCGCTACGAGCAGAACGCCTGCCCGACCTGCGGTTCGTGCTCCGGCATGTTCACGGCGAACTCCATGAACTGCCTCACCGAGGCGCTGGGTCTCGCGCTGCCGGGCAACGGTACAGTGCTCGCGACCCATGCCGACCGCAAGCGCCTGTTCGTCGAGGCCGGGCATCTGATCGTCGATCTCGCCCGCCGCTATTACGAGCAGGACGACGCCAGCGTGTTGCCGCGCGCCATTGCGAATTTCGAAGCCTTCGAGAATGCGATGACGCTCGATATCGCCATGGGCGGTTCGACCAACACCGTGCTGCACCTGCTTGCCGCCGCCTACGAGGCCGGCATGGACTTCACGATGAAGGACATCGACCGGCTCTCGCGGAAGGTGCCGGTGCTGTGCAAGGTCGCCCCGGCGGTCTCGGATGTGCATATCGAGGATGTGCACCGTGCCGGCGGCATCATGGGCATTCTCGGCGAACTCGATCGCGCCGGCCTCCTCCACGGCGAATGCTCGACCGTTCACGCCGAGACGATGGCGGGCGCGCTTGCACGCTGGGACATCAAGCGTTCGAACTCCGAAACGGTGCAGACCTTCTTCAAGGCCGCGCCGGGCGGCGTGCCCTCGCAGACCGCCTTCAGCCAGGAGGCGCGCTGGAAGGAACTCGATGCGAACCGCGAGGCTGGCGTCATCCGCCAGAAGAGTCACGCCTTTTCGCAGGATGGCGGCCTCGCCGTGCTCTACGGCAACCTCGCCGAGAACGGCTGCATCGTGAAGACAGCCGGCGTCGATCCCGAGGCGTTGGTGTTCACCGGCCGCGCCCGCGTGTTCGAGAGCCAGGATGCGGCGGTGCTCGGCATCCTCAATGGCGGGGTTGTTGCCGGCGATATCGTGCTGATCCGCTACGAAGGCCCGAAGGGCGGGCCGGGCATGCAGGAAATGCTCTACCCGACCTCGTATCTGAAATCGAAGAAGCTCGGGAAGGTTTGCGCGCTGGTGACGGACGGGCGCTTCTCCGGCGGCTCATCGGGGCTCTCGATCGGCCATGTCTCGCCGGAAGCGGCGTCGGGCGGCACGATCGGCCTTGTGCGCGAGGGCGATATCATCGAGATCGACATCCCGGCCCGCAAGATCCACCTCAAGGTCTCGGATGACGATCTCGCGGCACGCCGCAAGGAGCAGGACAAGCTCGGCTGGAAGCCGGCCGAGCCGCGCAAGCGGCAGGTCTCCGCCGCTCTGCGTGCCTATGGCATGATGGCGGCGAGTGCCGACAAGGGCGCGGTGCGCATCCTGCCCGGAGAATGAGAAGATGGGCTTCTAGCCCACCTTTTCCAGAGCCGGCACCTTGTAGGCCGTGGTGGATTTCACCCGCTCCATGGCGAAGCGCGAGGTGACGTTCTTGAGCGGGATCGCCTCGATCAGGCGCTTGTAGAAGGCGTCATATTCCGCCATGTCCGCCACCACGACGCGCAACATGTAATCGACATCTCCGGCCATGCGGTAAAGCTCCATCACCTCCGGCATCGCGGTGATGGTGCGCGCGAAGTTCTGCAGCCACGGCCCTGAATGATCGCCGGTGACCACCTGCACGAAAACCGTCATGCCGAGGCCGATCTTCTCCGGCGCGACCAGCGCGACGCGCTTGGTGATGACGCCGCTGGCTTCGAGCTTCTGGACGCGCTTCCAGCAGGGTGTTTGCGAAAGGCCGACGCGGCTCGACAGTTCCGCGAGGCTGGTCGTGCAATCGTCCTGAAGGGCGGTGAGGATCTTGCGGTCGATGGCATCCATGAAGCGGGCACTCGGAATGGGGTGTTCGGACAGGGCGCCCGAATGCATTGGCGGCGCCTCATCTACCAGAAAAATATTCTACGCGGCTTCTGTTTTTAGGGGTATTTTCAGAAGAATTTTATCATGTCCGGATAGGAATCTGATGGTTTCATCTTTCCTACTGCCTTGAATGACGTCGGCGGCTTTCCGATGGCGCAGGATCGCGCCGATCATCACCAGCGTCGCGCCGCTCGGGGCAGCGGCAGCGAGCGCGGCGGGCAGGGTCGCGATTGTGGCATCGATGATCCGCTCGTCCGTCCGCGTCGCGTTGACGATCGCTGCCGCCGGTGTCCCGGAAGCAAGGCCGTTGGCCAGCGCGCCGGCGACGAATTCCGCAAGCGTATGGCGCGGCATGTAGACCACTGTCGTCGCCAGGGGATCGGCGATCGCCGGCCAGTTGATGTCTCGGGGCAGCCTGCCATCCTCGCCGTGCCCGGTGAGATACTGGAGGCGACGCGCGATCCGTCGCTCCGTCAGCGAAAGGCCGAGCGAGGCGGCGGCGCCCTGCGCGGCGCTGATGCCCGGTATGATGCTGGCCGGAATGCCGGCCATGCGGCAGGCCTCCATTTCCTCGCTGGCGCGGCCGAAGATCAGCGGGTCGCCGCCCTTGAGGCGCACGACATTGCGGCCCTGCAGTGCGAGTTTTACCATCAGCGCGTTGATGTCGGCCTGCTTGCAGGAGGGGCCGTGCCCCTTCTTGCCGACCAGCATCCGCTTCGCCTTGCGGCGGGCGAGGTCCAGAACCTCGTTCGAGACGAGATCGTCGTAGAGGATGACATCGGCGGCCTGAAGGGCGCGGACCGCCTTGATCGTCAGCAGTTCCGGGTCGCCCGGCCCGGCACCGACGAGTGATACCGAACCGGTCTTGCGAGGGGGTTCCGTTCTCATCGCGCGATCTCCCCCGGGGTGGTTGGCCGCGCATCCGGGGTCGCGCCAGCCGGAGGCGAAACGAGCCAGAAGAAGGCGAGGGCGAGAACCGCGAAGCGGAACAGCCATTCGGCGAGAAGGCGGTGACCGATCTTGCTGCTCATATCCCGCCTCCGTCCAGTCCCAGCGTATCCTGCGCGCGCCGTCGGCGGAGGGCGCCGATCGCCCTCCAGAGCCGGTCATGGCCCGCCCGCCCGAGGGTCCGCAGCAGGACGTCGCCGATCGCGGCCGCAAGCCCGAGACCGGCTGAACCTGTCACCAACCCGACGGGCAGCGCGACCAGCAGCGCCGAGGCGAGCCGCCAGGAAAGATGGCGGCTTCGGGCTTCGGGCGTCGTCGCGTCTGCGGGGACAAGCAGGCGCACGAGCGTTTCCACCACATGAGGCGAGGTTCCTGCCGTGTCTGGCGCGGCAGGAAGGACGACCTGATCGATCGTGCCGAGCGCGAGCGTCTCGTTGTTGATCGGGTCGATCAGCAGCAGGCTGCCGAGGGCCGCGCACTCGGAATAACGCGTCGCGTGGATCTCGGTCTCGACCTCCAGGGTCGCGAGGCCGATGCCGTTGAGCGCGATCCGCGCCGAGGGTGTTTCGACGTAGTCCTCGATGTTGACACCGTAATGGATCATCGAAACCCGCGTGCGCACGAGGCCCGTGCCGAGTTTGAGAAGGTAGGTCCTGCCCGGCTCGATGCCGGCGTCCGCCAGTCCCAGCAGCCGCGCGGTCATGCGCCGCGTTGGCTTGAGGCCGCTGCCGGTGGAGACGATGACGTCGCCGCGCGAAACGTCGATCTCATGTCCGAGCGTCACCGTCACGGCTTCGCCCGCGCCGGCTGCCTGCGCTTCGCCCTGCGGGGTCAGGATGCGGGCGATGCGGCTCTCCTGCCCGCGCGGCAGCACCGTGACCGGATCGCCGACACGAATCTCTCCGCCGGCGATGGTGCCGGAATAGCCGCGGAACTCGGCGTCCGGGCGGTTGACCCACTGCACGGGAAGACGGAAACGCGCGTCCTGCCGCAAGGGCGCCTCGATGGTTTCGAGGAGATCGAGCAGGGTCGCCCCTCGATACCACCGCATTCTCGGCGAGAGGGAGGAGAGATTGTCGCCCTCGCGCGCAGCGAGCGGAACCACATGCACCTCGGTGAAGCCGAGCGCCGGCACCAGCGCGCGATAGTCCGCCTCGATCCGGCGGAACGTTTCCTCGGAATAACCGACGAGGTCCATCTTGTTGACGGCGACGATCACCGAGCGCACGCCGAGCATCGAGACGATGTAGGAATGGCGCCGCGTCTGCGGCAGCAGCCCCTTGCGCGCGTCGATCAGGATGATCGCGCAATCGGCGGTCGAGGCGCCGGTCGCCATGTTGCGGGTATATTGCTCGTGGCCCGGCGTATCGGCAGCGATGAAGGAGCGGCGCAGCGTCGAGAAATAGCGATAGGCGACGTCGATGGTGATGCCCTGCTCGCGCTCGGCCGAAAGGCCGTCGACAAGCAGCGCATAGTCGATCGCCTTGCCGGTGGTGCCGAACTTCTCGCTGTCACGCGCGAGCGCCTCGGCCTGATCCTCGAAGACGGAATTCGTCTCCCAGAGAAGGCGGCCGAGCAGGGTGGATTTGCCGTCGTCCACCGAACCGCAGGTGATGAAGCGCAGCAGGGATTTCTGCGCCGGCTGGGCGACGGTGGCCGGAGAGGCTGGCGAGGCCTCCGGCAGGCGGGATTCGGTAAGGGCGAGCGCGGCGCGCATCAGAAATAGCCTTCCTGTTTCTTCTTTTCCATCGAGCTGGCGCCGTCATGGTCGATGACGCGGCCCTGCCGTTCGGAGACGCGGCTTTGGCGCATCTCGGCGAGGATCTCGGGGAGGGTGGCGGCCGCGCTCTCGACCGCACCGGTTAGCGGATAGCAGCCGAGCGTACGGAAGCGGACCGAACGCATTTCGAGCGTCTCGCCCGGCAGCAGCGTCAGGCGGTCGTCGTCGCGCATGATCAGCGCGCCATTGCGTCGCACCACCGGGCGCGGCTTCGCGAAATAGAGCGGGACGACAGGGATGTTTTCGAGCGCGATGTAATCCCACACATCGTTCTCGGTCCAGTTCGAGAGCGGGAACACGCGGAAGCTCTCGCCCTGCGCCTTGCGGGTGTTGAACAGGGCCCAGGGCTCCGGGCGCTGCGATTTCGGGTCCCAGCGGTGATCGGCCGAGCGCAGCGAGAACACGCGCTCCTTGGCGCGGCTCTTTTCCTCGTCGCGTCGCGCGCCGCCGAACGCCGCGTCGAAGCCGTATTTGTCGAGCGCCTGCTTGAGCCCTTGCGTCTTCATCACGTCGGTATGCACCGCCGAGCCATGGCTGAGCGGGCCGATGCGCTGCGCGAGACCCTCGGGATTGATATGGACGAGAAGATCGACGCCGAGGCGCTTCGTGGTCGCGTCGCGGAACTCGATCATTTCGCGGAATTTCCAGCCGGTATCGACATGGAGCAGCGGAAACGGCAGCCGTCCCGGCGCGAAGGCCTTGAGCGCGAGATGCAGCAGAACCGCCGAGTCCTTGCCGATCGAGTAGAGCAGCACCGGCTTCTCGCAGGTCGCGGCGACCTCGCGGAGGATGAAGATCGCTTCCGCCTCGAGCTTCTGGAGATGAGGCATCGGTTTCATGCGTTCGCTCCCGCGCGCTGGATGTTGCCGCTCGGGCCGGTACTCTTGCCGACATGCAGGCCGCATTCGCGCGCCCTGTCGCTCTCCCACCACCAGCGCCCTGCGCGCTCGTCCTCGCCGGGTTGAATGGCGCGTGTGCAGGGCTGGCAGCCGATCGAGGGAAACCCTTGCGCGTGCAGCGGATTGACGGGCACATCGTGCGCGGCGACGAAGGCATCGATGGCCTCGCGCGACCAGTCGAGCAGCGGATTGACCTTGAGGACGCCGAACCCGGTGTCGATCTCGGCAAGCTTCATGCCGGCGCGGTTGTGCGACTGGCCGGCGCGCAGGCCCGTGACCCAGGCGGAGGCACCCGCAAGCAGGCGTTTCAGCGGCGCAACCTTGCGGATATGGCAGCAGGCCTTGCGCGCGTCCGGCGAGAGCATGAAGCCGTTGATCCCCTGATCGGCGAGCAGGGCCTCGACCTCCTCGCGCTCGGGAAAGATGCCGCGGATGCGCTTGCCGTAACGCATCTCGGTTTCGGCCCAGAGCGCGTAGGCTTCCGGAAACAGCCGTCCGGTGTCGAGGGTCGCGACCTCGATGGGAAGGGCGTTCTCGAAGATGAGGTGCGTGAGCACCTGATCCTCGATGCCGAGCGAGGTCGTGAAGACGATCCGCCCGCCGACGGTCTCGCGCAGATGCCGCAGCCGCGCGAGCGTTTCGAGCGGCTGGAGGTCATGGTCAAGCGTTTCAATCATGCACGCCTCCCGCGCGGGCGACCCGGCGCTGATCGAGGATATTGAGCCCGCGCGGATAGCCGCGCTGGTAGGTGGCCGAATAGGCCGCCGCGGCCTTGGCCCAGTGCTCGGCCGGCTGGCGGGCAGCGCTCGCCTCGGGCAGTTCGATCTCGTCGAACCCACAGGCGAGGGCATAGGCGAACTGATCCGCGATCAGCGGCCCCACTGCGCGCAGAGTGCCGGCATAGCCGAGCCGCCGCAGGCGGCGCGCCAGCGAAAAGCCCCGCCCGTCGCCATAGGCCGGGAAGGCAATCGCAATCAGCGAGACCGTATCGAACAGCGGGACGAGGCTCTCGGGATCGGTCGTGTTGGCAATCTCGACGCCGGCGATGCCCGGCGAGGCGTCCGCCAGCAGCGCAAGGCGCCTGTTCGCGCCCGGTTCGCGCGAATAGTCGTCGGGCAGGTAGCGCCCGTTGCGGTCAAGCAGCGGCATCGCGCGTCTCCTTGAGGAAGGCGGCCTTGAACGGCGCCGGGCCGAGGCGGCGCACCGCCTCGATGAAGCTTTCGCCGGGCTGGCGGCTGGCGAGATAGGCCTCGACGAGGCGTTCGATTGCATCCGGCACCTCGTCGGCGCTCAGGCCGGGCCCCAGAATCTCGCCGATCGCGGCATTCTCCGTGGCGTCGCCGCCGAGGGTGATCTGGTAACTCTCCTCGCCGCGCTTCTCGAGGCCGAGAATGCCGATATGCCCGACATGGTGATGGCCGCAGGCATTGATGCAGCCGGAAATCTTGATGCCGAGTTCTCCGATCTCGCGCTGGCGGGCCGGATCGGCGAAGCGCTGCGAGATCGCCTGCGCGATCGGGATCGAGCGGGCGGTCGCGAGCGCGCAGTAATCGAGACCGGGGCAGGCGATGATATCGGTGACGAGGCCGGCATTGGCGGTTGCGAGCCCGGCGCCGTCCAACGCCTGCCAGAGCGCGAGGAGATCGCGTTCGCGCACATACGGCAGCACCAGATTCTGCGCATGCGTCGCCCGGATTTCGCCGAAGGAATAGCGCTCGGCGAGGTCTGCCACGGCCCGCATCTGTTCGCCGGTGATGTCGCCGGGAATGCCGCCAATGGGTTTGAGCGAGATCGTCACCGCCGCATAGCCCGGCTGCTTGTGCGGGAAGGCGTTGATGTCGAGCCATTCCGCGAAGGCCGGGCGCGCCTTGCGTTGCGCCGCCAGTTCATCCTCCTGCGCCGGCAACGTTTCGTAGGGAGGCGGCGCGAAATACGCCGCGATGCGCGCCTGTTCGGCCGGATCGGCGTTGATCGTCGCCCGGTCGAGGGCACCGAATTCGGCTTCGACGCGGGCGCGGAAATCCTCGATGCCGATCTCGTGGACGAGGATTTTCACGCGCGCCTTGTATTTGTTGTCGCGCCGGCCTTCCGCGTTGTAGACGCGCATCAGCGCCTCGAGGTAGGCGAGGAGATCGCCCTTCGGCAGGAAGTCGCGCACCACCTTGCCGATCATGGGCGTGCGCCCGAGCCCGCCACCGACGATGATTTCGTAGCCGGCTTCGCCCGCTGCGTTTTTCACGACCCTGAGGCCGATATCATGCACCAGAACGGCGGCGCGATCATGCTTCGCACCGGTCACCGCGATCTTGAACTTGCGGGGGAGATACGAAAACTCAGGATGCGCGCTCGACCATTGCCGGATGAGTTCCGCCACCGGGCGCGGGTCCTCGATCTCGTCGGCCGCGACGCCGGCGAACTGGTCGGCGGTGACGTTGCGGATGCAGTTCCCTGAGGTCTGGATCGCGTGCATCTCGACGTCGGCGAGCAGGCCGAGAATATCCGGCACATCCTTCAGCTTCGGCCAGTTGAACTGGATGTTCTGGCGGGTCGTGAAATGGCCGTAACCACGATCGTAAGTGTCGGCGATATGCGCGAGCTGGCGCATCTGGCGCGACGAGAACGTGCCGTAGGGGATCGCGATCCGCAGCATATAGGCGTGAAGCTGGAGATAGAGCCCGTTCTTGAGCCTGAGCGGCTTGAACTCGTCCTCGGTGATCGCACCGGAGAGCCGCCGCGCGACCTGATCGCGGAACTGGGCGACGCGCTCGCGGACAAAGGTGTCGTCGAATTCATCGTAGCGATACATCGGTCATATCCTTCAGGCGAAAGCCCGGACAATGGAGAAAATCGAAAGGCCGGAGATGAGCAGGCCAACCGCGACCATCACCGCGCGGCGCGGGAAGCGGTGGGTGAGGCCGGCAGCGAAGGGCGCGACGACGACACCGCCAAGCACCAGCCCCGCGACGCTCTCCCAATGCTGGATGCCGACGAGCACAGTGAAGGAGAGGCCGCTCGCAAGGCTGATGATGAACTCGGCGGCATTGACGGAGCCGATCGTCGTGCGCGGCTCGTGGCCCGAGCCGATCAGTGTCGTCGTTACAACGGGGCCCCAGCCGCCTCCGCCGACCGAATCCGCAAAGCCGCCGACAAGCGCGACCGGGAACAGCTTCCGCAGGTCGGGCAGCGCGATATGGATCGCGTGGAAGGCGCGGACGAGGATGAAGACCCCCATCCCGAGGAGATAGGCCGAAATCCAGGGGCGGATCGTCCTGCCGTCGACGCTGGTGACGACATAGACGCCGATCAGCGTGCCGATGATGCCCGGCACGATCAGCCGACCGAAGATCCGCTTGTCGACGTTGCCGAGCCGCCAGTGCGAAAGGCCTGAGGCCGCGCCGGTGAAGCTCTTCGCGACATGGACGGTTGCGGTCGCGGCGGCGGGCGGGAGACCCGAGGCGAGCAGCAGCGCGTTCGACGTCACGCCGTAGCCCATGCCAAGCGCGCCATCGACGAGCTGCGCGAAAAGGCCGGCGGCGAAGCTCGCCGCGAAGGTCGCCGGATCGAAGTGAAACGGAGTCACGCCGCGGCTCGCGATGAGGAGGACGAAGCCAAGCACCGAAGCGGCGAGCACGATCGCCAGCGCGCGACCGGCACGGGCCGGGAGGCGGGCGATATGCGGATCGGGCTCGACGCCGGCGGGAACGCTGGTCTCAGGCATCGCGCGCGGCTCCCCTCGGAAATTCGGCCTGCTTGCCGAGGTCGGGCCGCACGGTCGGGCCGAGAATGCGGAAGCGCTCGCGAAAATGCGTCGGCAGAGGAAATCCATCCGCCCGAAGTGCAACCTCCACGAGATAGGCATCGACCACTTCGTTGCGCGCCATCGAGGCACGCCCTTCGGCGTCGAGCGCAAGTGCCACGGCCTCGTCCTCCGCGATGCGCGCGACGGCCGGATCGCGCGACCAGCCGCCCGCGCCCATCACGACGACATCGCCGTCGAGGAGATCGTTGGCGATCAGGATCACGGGAAGTTTCGGCAGCTTGGCGGACATCAGGCGTTCTCGGCGATGGTGAGGGCAAGGCCGTCGAGCGCTTCCGACCAGATGATCTGGCAGGAGAGACGCGAGGTCGGTTCGATCGCGGGCAATTCGTCGAGCTTGAGGAGTTCTTCCTCGCGCGCCGGGTGGAGCCTTTCAGCCCAATCCGGCGCGACGATCACGTGGCAGCTCGCGCAATCACAGGCGCCGCCGCAGATGCCCTCGACGCCAAGGTCGCTGTCGCGCAGGATTTCCATCACGCGCCAGCCGTCCGCGCCTTCGATGGCGTGGATCGCGCCGTCCCGGTCGGTGACGTGCAGGATCGCCATGTCACGCCGCCTTCGAGGCGCCGCCGACCTGCAGGCGCGACTGCAACTCGCTCGACGAAGTGGTGTACTGGAACCGCAGCTTCTCCTCGGGGCGCACGACCTTGAACGCAGCGTGGCTCGCCAGCGCGGCCTCGTGAAAACCGGAGAGGATCAGCTTCAGTTTGCCGGGATAGTAATTGATATCGCCGATCGCGAAGATGCCCTCGGTCGTGGTCTGGAACTTCTCGGTATCGACGCGGATCTGCTTGCCGTCGGCGAGATCGAGTCCCCAGTCGCCGATTGGCCCGAGTTCGATCGAAAGGCCGAAGAAGGCGAGAAGCCGCGTTGCGTCGAGCGTTTCATAACCGTTGCGCGATTTGATGGTGACCGATGAAAGATCGCCATTTTCGCCGGCGAGCGCATGCAGGTCGCCCTCGACGAAACGGAGCTTTCCCTCGACCTCCAGCGCGCGCATTTTTGCGACCGAGGCCGGCGCGGCACGAAAACGGTCCGAGCGGTGCATCAGCGTGACGGACCGCGCGGTGCCGACGAGATCGATGGCCCAGTCGAGCGCGGAATCGCCACCGCCGACCACCAGAAGATCCTGCCCCGCGAGCGTGGCGCGGTTGCGCACGGCATAGAACACCGACCTGCCCTCGAAGGCCTCCAGCCCGTCGATCTTGGGCTTGCGCGGCGCGAAGGAGCCTGCGCCGGCGGCGATGAACACCGCGCCGGCCTCAACGCTTTCCCCTTCGGAGAGCGTCAGCGTGAAGCGTCCGCCGGCGTTGCGGGCGAAACCCGTGACGAGCTGGCCGAGCCGGAACTCCGCGCCGAACGGCGCGATCTGCTCCAGCAGCTTGTCCGTGAGTTCCTGCCCGGTGATGATCGGCCAGGAGGGAATGTCATAGATCGGCTTTTCGGGATAAAGCTCGGCGCATTGTCCGCCGGGCTTGTCCAGAACGTCGATCACCACGGCCTTGAGGCCAAGCAGCCCGAGTTCGAAGACAGCAAACAGCCCCGTCGGGCCGGCGCCGATAATCGCGACATCGTAGGAGCGGGCAGCGGTCACGGGAACATCCATCTGTTCGTTATTCAGAACGAAATGGATACTATATCAGTCATTCTCTCTCAATTCGGGGTTGGTAGCGTCGGCTTTCAAAGTTCAGGCTCGCCGGAGAAATCCATTCTCCGCTGAATTCCGGCGCAGCGTTGCAGGCGGGGCTGGCATTCGGCGCGCGCGCTGCCTAGCATGGCCGCAACTCAAACCTTTCAGGCCGATCTGCCATGTCCCGTTCTTCCATCCGCGACGCGCTGGAAACCGCGCTCGCGCTCGCCTCGTCCCCGCGCGCGGCCCATGTCTTCACCCGCCTTCTGCCGGAGCCGGCACGCGCCGAGGCCGATGCCGCCGACGCAAGGCGCCGGACCGGCATTTCGCTTGGCCCGCTCGACGGCATGATCGTGTCGGTCAAGGATCTGTTCGACATGACCGGCGAGGTGACGAGCGCCGGTTCGAAAATCATGAAGACGGCGGCGCCGGCCGCAATGGACGCGCCGGCCGTTGCCCGCATCCGTCGCGCCGGTGCGGTGCTGATCGGCCGCACAAACATGAGCGAATTCGCCTTTTCCGGGCTGGGGTTGAACCCGCACTGGGGCAACCCCGGCAACGCGGCCGATCCCGCCCGCGCCCCCGGCGGTTCCACCTCGGGCGGCGCGGTTTCGGTGGGGCTCGGCATTGCCCGGCTGACGCTCGGCACCGATACCGGCGGCTCGACCCGCATTCCGGCCGCCTTCAACGGCATCGTCGGTTTCAAGCCGACCACCCATCGCGTCCCGAAGGCGGGTGTTTTCCCGCTGTCCTACGCGCTCGACAGCATCGGTCCGCTCGGCAAGACGGTCGCCGAATGCGCGGCCGCCGACGCCATCATGGCGAATGAGGAGCCACTTCCGCTTGCTGGAATGCCGCTCGCGGGGCTGCGTATCGGTGTGCCGCGCGGGGCGCTGTTCGAGGATGTGGAAAGCGCTGTCGCATCGGCTTTCGAGGCCGGGCTGGCGGCACTGTCGAAAGCCGGCGTGCGGATTGTCGAAATGGAAATCGACGATCTCATCCGCGACATGCGCGCGGTGCTCGCACCCGCGCCGATCGCGGCCTGCGAGGCGGCGGAGATCCATCGTGACTATCTTGAAACCCGCGCGGGCGATTTCGATCGCCGTGTTCTCGCGCGGATCAAGCCGGGCGCGAGCGTACCGGCTCCGGCCTACATCCGCGCGCTTCGGCAGCGGGACGTGCTGAAGCTGGCCTTCGCGGCGCGGATCGCGCCATTCGACGCGCTTGCCTGGCCGACGGCGCCGATCGTCGCGCCGGAGATCGCGCCGCTCGAAGCCGACGATGCCGTCTTCGCGGCGACGAACATGCTCACCCTGCGCAACACCAACCCGTGCAACTTCTTCGATGTGCCGGCCCTGTCGCTGCCGTTGCCGGTGAACGGCCTGCCCGTCGGCTTCATGCTGGTCGGTGCGCCGGGATCGGACCGGCGCCTCTTCTCGCTCGGCGCTGCCGCGGAGGCCGCATTTGCCGCCTGAAACTCAGGCGAGCGCCTGCCGCAGGTCGGCGATCAGATCGTCGCAGTGCTCGATGCCGACGGAGAAGCGGATCAGCCCTTCCGTGACGCCGATCGCCGCGCGGGCCTCCGGCGAGAGGCTCGACTGAACGGTCGTCGCCGGGTGGCAGGCTAGCGATTCCGTGCCGCCGAGGCTGACCGCCAGCTTGACGATCCGCAGCCGGTCGAGCACCCGGAACGCCTTCTCGCGGCTGCCGACATCGAACGACATCAGCGCGCCGGCACGGGTGCACTGCGCGCGGAAGATGCGCTCCTGCGCCGAACCGGGTTTGGCGAGCGCCGGGAAATGCACGGCGGCGACGGCCGGGTGCTCCTTAAGCCAATCTGCGAGCCGGGCGGCATTATCGGCAGCGCGCGTCATGCGTAGCGTCAACGTTTCGAGGGAGCGCGTGAGCATCCAGGCCGAATGCGGATCGAGGCTGCCGCCGAGCAGCGGTCGCAGGTGCTTCACCGGCTCCATCGCGGCGCGGCGGCCAAGAACGCCGCCGGCGATGAGATCGGAATGGCCGCCGACATATTTCGTCAGCGAATAGATCGAGAGATCGGCTCCGGCACGGATCGCGTTCTGGAACAGCGGCCCGAGCAGCGTGTTGTCGACCGCGATGATCGGGCGGTGCCCCTGCCGCTTGCCGCTCTCGTCGGCGAGGCTGGCCGCGAGGCCGATGTCCGCGAGCGTGGCCAGCGGATTGGACGGCGTTTCGAGAAACATCATCGCCAGGCGTCCGGCGGTTTCGGCGGCGCGGACATCCTCGCGCATCGTCTCGGCATCGGTCGAGCTGCGGAGCGGATGGGGGGTGATGCCGAAGCGCGGCAGGACCTTCGTGAGAACGGAATCCGTGCCGCCGTAAAGCGGCTGGCTGTGCAGGATGACGTCGCCCGGCCGGCAGTGGGCGAGAATGGCCGTGCTGATTGCCGCCATGCCGCTCGAAAAGATCGCGGCGATATCCGCCTGCTCGAACAGCGCCAGGCGCTCCTCGACGATCTGCGCGTTCGGGTGGTTGTATCGGGCATAGACCAGCCCGGCATCGGCGTCGTTCCGCGCCTCGGTCCGGCCCGTCGCCACGTCGAAGAACTCGCGGCCCGCGTCGGCGCTCGGAAAGGTGAAGGTCGAGGTCAGGAAGACGGGCGCCTTGACCGCGCCTTCGGACAGGGCAGGATCATAGCCGTAGCCGAGCATCAGCGTATCGGCATGGAGGCGGTGGCCGTCGAGTTCGGTGCGCCGGAAATCCTTGTTCGCCATTTTGGTTCCTCCTGAGAACGAAGGCAACTTTCTCACGGCGGCGTAATTGTCGCAATATTTGACGGATATGTTGTAATTAATATCAAAGTTTGATAATTACAGTGACTGTCAGCAAAAATTTTTTACATTGTCGCCGGCGGGCCGGCAGGGGAAAGCGAACATTTTGCATGGCCATCGATATCGACGAATTCGACCGGGCGATCATCGCCGCCCTGCGGGAAAATGCCCGCCTCAGCAATCTTGAACTCGCCGGGCGCATCGCGCTGTCGCATTCCGCCATTTCCCGGCGGATTCGTCGGCTGGAAGAGGCCGGCGTTATCCGCGGTTATCGGGCCGTGGTCGACCCTGCGGTGATCGGCGAGAGCGTGCGCGCCTTCACTACTGTCCAGCGGTTGCCGCACGTCCCGGCGATCGAATTGGCGCAAGCGTTGCGTCAGGTGCCGGGCGTCATCGGCTGCTGGATCGTCTCGGGCGACTCAGACCTGATGATCGAGATTGCAGCTGCCGATATGAAAAGCTTTTCGGACCTGATGCTGGAGAAGCTTCAGACCATTTCCGGTGTCGCCACGACGCGCAGCACCTTCGTGCTCGAAGCGGTCAAGGAGGTATGATGCCTTTGCGGATTCTGGCGAGCAGGATTGGCAACGGTTTCCTAGCCTGTTAGTAGTATTCCTACATAACAAGAAGAACTGGGCGTAACTCAATGCCAGACGCGCCGCCGGCTCATGCCTCCCTGCTCGCCCGCGTGGAGATCGCCAGCCGATCGCTCTCCCCGTCGGAGGCGGGGGTGGCGTCGGCTGTTCTCGCCGAGCCATCCGAAATCGTCGGCATGTCCATCGCCGCGCTCGCGCGCCGGGTGGGCGTCAGCGAGCCGAGCGTCGCACGTTTTTGCAAGAGCCTCGGCTTCTCCGGGTTTCGGGAGTTCAAGATTGCGCTGACCTTCGCGATTGCGCGCGGCGTTCCGTTCGTTCATGGCGACGTCGGGGGCGAGGATGGCGCCGGCGACGTTCTGGCCAAGGTCATGAACCGTGCGATCGCCAGCCTCGCGGTGCTGCGCGACAGCATCGATCCGGCTGCGCTAGAACGGGCCATCGAGATGATCGCGGGTGCCCGCCGGCTGGAATTCTATGGGCAGGGCAATTCCGGCATTGTCGCGCAGGATGCGCAGCACAAGTTTTTCCGTCTCGGCATTCCGACAGTGGCCTACAGCGATCCGCATGTCCATTCGATGGCGGCCGCGCTGCTCGGCGCGGGCGATGTCGCGGTCGTCTTCTCGGCCGGTGGGCGGACGCTCGACATCATCCGTTCCGCGACGATCGCGCGGAACGCCGGCGCCACCGTGATCGCGATGACGGTCGCCGGTTCGCCGCTCGCGAAACAGAGCGACATCGTGGTCGCCACGGATCTGTTCGAGGATCAGGACATCTATTCGCCGATGACGTCGCGTCTTTCTCACCTCGCGATGATCGACGTGTTGGCGGTCGGGGTCGCGATGCGGCTCGGCCCCGGCATCGCCCGGACGCTGGAGAAAGCCAAGGCGGCGGTTCGGGAAAAACGGGCCGGGAAAAGCCGCCCGGTGACGCGCGGAGGCAAGCTCGATGACTGACGACAACAGCGTTCACCAGGGGCGAAACGCTGTTTCATCCCAGCCCGAGCGGACGCCGGTCTCGCCGTTCGATCTCGTGATTTTCGGCGCCACGGGGGATCTGGCCCTGCGCAAGCTCTATCCGGCGATGGCGCATCGCGACAGCGAAGGCGTGCTGCCGCCGGAGAGCCGGGTTATCGCTATGGTGCATCAGCCCGGCCATCGCGAGACCCTGCCGGGCCGCATCGCCGCGCGGCTTGAACAGGAGGGGCTCGACCAGGTCACGATCGAGCGTTTCATGGCCCGCATCACCATCCTGCAGGCCGATGCGCATGATCCGGAAAGCTTCGCCGGTCTTGCGGAACAGCTGCTGCCGTCCTCGCGGATTCCGGCGTTCTATCTCTCGACGGCGCCGGACCTGTTCGTGCCGATCTGCCGTAACCTCGCCGCCAAGGGGCTGCTGGCGGGGGAAGCGCGCGTCATTCTTGAAAAACCGATCGGGCGTGATCTCGCTTCGGCCAAGGCGATCAACGATGCCGTCGCCGAGGTGATCCCGGAAAACCGCACCTACCGGATCGATCATTATCTCGGCAAGGAGACGGTGCAGAACCTGCTCGTCCTGCGCTTTGCCAACACATTGTTCGAGCAGTCATGGTCGAGCCGCGACATCGATCATGTGCAGATCACGGTGGCCGAGACGGTCGGGCTCGAGGCGCGCGCCGGTTACTACGACAAGGTCGGTGCGCTGCGCGACATGGTGCAGAACCATGTGCTCCAATTGCTCTGTCTTTTTGCCAGCGAACCGCCGAACCAGCTGGAGGCCGACGCGGTCCGCGACGAGAAGTTGCGCGTGCTGCGCGCCCTGCGGCCGATCCGCGGTGTCGAGGTCGCGCGGCAGACAGTGCGCGGCCAGTATGTGGCGGGCTCGATCGACGGGCAGGCCGTGCCCGGTTACGCCGACGAACTTGCGCAGACGAGCGATACGGAGACCTTTGTCGCCCTGCGCTGCGAAGTCGATACTTGGCGCTGGGCCGGCGTGCCGTTCTACCTACGCACAGGCAAGCGACTCGGCGCGCGCTCGTCCGAGATTGTCGTGGTGTTCAAGCCGGTCCCGCATTCGATTTTCTCGAATGTCGTTCCTGAAGCACTGGAGCCCAACCGCCTCGTGCTGCGGCTTCAGCCGAACGACGGCCTTCAACTGCATATGATGATGAAGGTGCCCGGCTCGGGTCGTCTCAAACTGGTGCCGCGCACGCTCGATCTGCGTTACGACACCGCTTTCGGCTTCCGTACGCCCGACGCCTACGAACGCCTGCTGACCGATGTCATCCGCGGCGACCAAACCCTGTTCATGCGCCGCGATGAAGTCGAGGCCGCGTGGAGCTGGATCGATCCGATTCTCGCCGGCTGGCACGACCAGGGCACGCGGCCGCACCGCTATACCGCAGGAAGCTGGGGCCCCAGCCAGGCGATCGGTCTCATCGAGCGCGATGGCCGTTCCTGGGTCGATCCCGAAGGCGCGTGAATGGTAGGAGCGGTTGTGCTGCCGGGAGCGGGGATGCGGGGCGTGCCCGTTGATCCGCTTGTGGCCATCCCGATCACCGGGCATCCAATGTCGATGAGATCGAAACGTCTTTGAAATCAGAGGGATGGGTTTCTGTTTCCCGAATGTAGTAAAATTACAATTAAGATTGAAATTGATGTTGCATTTTCTCATTTCCCGAATATCTTAGCCGGCAAGTGAGCGTCGGACTCGCGACAGACAAAACACGGAAAAGGGGCGCATCAAGGTGCCCGAGGAGGAAGAGATGGTCGTTCGCAAGGCAACGCTTGGCGCTGTTCTGGGGGCGGTGTCGCTGCTGGCGATGTCCACCGGTGCGCAGGCGCAAGGACAGGTCAACCTCTATTGCTCGGTGCAGGTGGAATGGTGTCAGGCCATCGCCAACGCCTTTCAGAAGCAGTCCGGCATTACCGTCAACATGACACAGAAGGGCTCGGGCGAAATGCTCGCGCAGATCCGTGCTGAGGCGCAGCGCCCGCGCGGCGACATCTGGTTCGGCGGCACGGGCGATCCGCATCTCGTGGCGGCGGAGGAGGGGCTTCTCTTCGGCTATTCCTCCAAGATGAACGACAAGCTTCATCCCTGGGCCATCAAGCAGCATGAGGCTTCGGGCGGCCAGTCCATCGGCATCTATTCGGGTGCGATCGGCTTCGGCTACAATACCGAGCTGCTGGCGAAGAAGAACGTCAAGGCGCCCGAGTGCTGGGCCGATCTCGTCAAGCCGGACTACAAGGGCGAAATTCAGGTCGCCAACCCGAATTCTTCCGGCACGGCCTATGTGATCATCGCCACGCTGGTGCAGATCATGGGCGAGGACAAGGCCTTCGAATACATGAAGGCGCTGCATCCGAACGTGAACGCCTACACCCGCTCCGGCACGGCGCCGATCAAGGCGGCGGCCCGCGGTGAAACCAGCGTTTCGCTCTCCTTCGTCCACGATGTCGCGACCGAGAAGAACGCCGGCTTCCCGGTGGCGTTCAACACGCCCTGCGAGAGCACGGGCTTCGAGATCGGCTCAATGTCGATTGTCAAGGGCGCGCGCAACTACGCGAACGCGCAGAAGTTCTACGATTGGGCGCTGACCTCGGAGGCGCAGCAGCTTGGTTACACCGTCGGCAAGCAATTGCAGATGCCGTCGAACAAGGAGGCGCCGCTGCCGCCGGGCGCGCCGGATCTCACGAAGATCAAGCTCGTCAACTACGATTTCGTGAAATACGGTAAGGCTGCCGAACGCCGCCGGCTGCTCCAGCTCTGGGATCAGGAAGTGGGTTCGCTCCCCCGGTAAGGGGGGCGGCGCAGCGCGGTGGCGTGGCGTGGGCCTTCGCAGGTCCGCAAGCGTCACCCCGTCCGCATCCGAGGCTCACATTACAGTCCCTTCCTTCTCCAAATCGCGGCTCGCATTCCGGCTTGGCCTGCCGCTGGTGGCGCTGGCGTTCGGCTTCGCGCCGGCGCGCGCCGAGGAGCAGATCAACATGCTCTGCGCGCCGGTCGCACAATGGTGCGAGGCGATCGCCGCCGCGTTCCAGAAGGATACGGGCATCAAGGTCAACATGGCGCGGAAATCCGGTGGCGAGATCCTCGCCCAGATCAAGTCCGAGGCGCAGAATCCGAAGACCGATGTTTGGTTCGGCGGTTCCGCCGAGACGCACTTCGTCGCCGGCGAGCAGGGGCTTCTCGAGCCCTATGCCTCGCCGAACATGAAGGACCTCCACCCTTGGGCGGTCAAGGTTCACAGCCAGTCGGGCGGGCATTGCGTCGGCGTTTCCTCGGGCGTGATCGGCCTCGTTCACAACACGGAGCTAGCGAAGAAGAAGGGCTTCAAGGCACCGAAGACCTGGGACGATCTCATCGATCCCTCGCTGAAGGGCGAGGTGCAGATGCCGAACCCGAATTCATCCTCGACCGCCTACACGATCATCGCCGGCATCATCCAGCTTCTGGGCGAGGACGCGGCTTTCGACTACCTCAAGAAGCTGCACACCAACATCAATTCCTACACCCGCTCCGGTTCGGCGCCGCAACGAGCCGTCTCGCAGGGTGAGACCGGCGTCGCCATTACCTTCAATTTCGACGTGCCGACCGATATCGCCAAGGGCTTCCCGATCGAGGCGCACTATCCGGCGAACGGCACGAGCTACGAAGTGGCCTGCATGTCGATCATGAAGGGTGCGCGCAATCTGGCGACGGCCAAGAAGTTCTACGATTGGTATCTGACGCCGCGCGCGATGGATATCAGCGCTTCAATCGGCCAGTTCCACGTGCCCGCGCACAAGGGCGCGACGCCCAATCCGAACATTCCGAACCTGACGGCGATCAAGCTTGTCGATTACGACTTCAAGAAATTCGGTTCGGCCGATGTCCGCAAGCGCATTCTCGAGCGCTGGCAGAACGAGATCGGCGCCTTGCCGATCAACCGCTAGGGCATCCGCCCGCCAAGTGGGGACCGGTTGGCGGGAGACGCGGATGCGACAACAACACGGATAGGATAACCGTCGATCCAGCCGGATCGGCCGCTATCCCGGAAGCGAGCTGGAACGGGGCAGGGCGTGCGACATCAGAACCTCGGCGGAAACCGGCTCCTGTGGCTCCTCGCCCTGCTCGGCATCGTGGTCCTTCCCTGGCACATGCTCGAGGACGGGCTGAGCTTCGCGCGTCTCGCCGGATTTGCTGCCGCGAATGCCGATGATGCCTCGGCCCTGATGCAGGCCGCGCGGTTCGGGCGCTGGTGGTTGTGGGGGCCGGCGATCGCGCTCATTCCGGCGTTTCACGCGGCCTTCCTTGCGAAGGCCCGTTCCGGGCAGGGGATGGCCCTGATCGTCGCGGGCCTTGCCGGCCTTGCGCTGATCGTCGCGCAGGGCTGGCTGATCGGTCCGCGCGGCTGGTATTACCCGGCGCTGGAGGCGATGGTCGGTGCATTGCCTGTCGGGCAATACGGGATCGGCCTCGGAGGCGCGCTCGCCTTTTCCGCCTTTCTCCTGATGCTCACGAACGGGCTGGCCATCCGCGGTGCTTTCGGCGGCGACCGTTTCGTCGCCGGCGCGGTCGGCGTTATTGCCGTTTCGATCATCCTGTTCACGATCTGGCCGGTGATCACGATCCTCGGGCAGGCCTTCCACGCGCCCAAGGGCGAAACGCTGGCCAGTGCCTTCGTCTCGCGCTTCTTCAGCGCGAAGGTCTGGGGGCTTGCCTGCGTCCATTCCGGCGCGGCCTGCGGCGTGGCCTGGAACACGCTCGCGCTGGCGACGGCGACGGCGACCGCGACGACGATCCTCGGCCTTTCGTTCGCGCTCATCGTCACCCGCACCGGATTTCCGGCCAAGAGGTGGCTCCGCCTTCTGACGGTGCTGCCGATCATCACGCCACCGTTTGTCATCGGCCTCGGTTTGATCCTGATCTTCGGCCGTTCCGGCATTATCAATCAGGCGATTTCCTCGTTGTTCGGCGTCGAACTCGGGCGCTGGATCTACGGCTTCGGCGGCGTCTGGCTGGCGCAGGTGTTCTCCTTTACGCCGACGGCCTTCCTGGTGCTGATCGGCATCGTCCAGGGGATTTCACCGTCGATGGAGGAGGCCGCGCAGACTCTTCGTGCCGGGCCGACGCGCATCTTCAACGCCGTGACCCTGCCGCTGATGATGCCGGGTCTCGCCAACGCCTTTCTCGTCGTCTTTGTCGAGAGCCTCGCCGATTTCGGCAACCCGATCGTGCTTGGCGGATCGTTCGGCGTGCTTTCGACCGAGATCTTCTTCGCCGTGGTCGGCGCGCAGGTGGATTTCGGCCGCGCAGCGACGCTTGCGTTCATCCTGCTCCTGTTTGCGCTCGCGGCCTTCTTCGTCCAGCGTTCGGTGATCGGCAGACGCTCCTATGTCTCGGTCACCGGCAAGGGCGATACCGGCCTGCAACAAGGCGTCCCGAATTGGGTGCGGCGGCTCGCCTATTCCGTCGCGCTGCCCTGGGCGCTGCTGACGATCACCGTCTATGCGCTCGCGCTTGCCGGTGGTTTCGTCAAGGTGTGGGGGCGCGACTGGACGCCGACCTTCTCCCATTTTACCCGCGCCTTCGCCATCGACTGGGGCGCGGGCGGCATCGTCTGGGCGGGCGGGGCTTGGTCCTCGCTGTTCACGACGATCAAGCTGGCCGCCATCGCCGCGCCGCTGACGGCCGGCATCGGCCTGCTCGCGGCCTGGCTGCTTTCGCGCCAGCGCTTCGCCGGCCGCACTGCGCTCGAATTCGCGCTGATGCTCTCGTTCTGCGTGCCGGGCACGGTGATTGGCGTCGCCTATATCCTCACCTACAACATCCCGCCGGTGGAGCTGACCGGCACGGCGCTGATCCTCGTCGTCTGCTTCGTGTTCCGCAACATGCCCGTCGGCGTGCGTTCGGGCATGGCGGCAATGAGCCAGCTCGACAGGAGCCTCGACGAGGCCGCCGTCACCCTGCGTGCATCGACCTTCCGCACGCTTCGTGTGGTGGTCCTGCCACTTCTCAAGCCGGCGATCGTCACCGCGCTGGTCTATTCCTTCGTGCGGGCCATGACGACGGTTTCCGCCGTGATCTTCCTCGTTTCCGCGCAGCATGAAATGGCGACCGTTTTCATCATCAACCGCGTCATCAACGGCGATTATGGCCTCGCCATCGCCTACGCCGCTGTGCTGATCGTTCTGATGATGGCGGCGATCGGCCTCATCCAGTTCGCTGTCGGCGAGCGCAAACTGGGGCGCCGCCAGGCCGCCGCATCGGGTGATCCCCAACTCAGGAGTGCAGGCGCATGACGGGCGCAAGGAAACAGGGAGCCGAGGTTCGGCTCGAGGGCGTCGCCAAGCGCTACGGCAAGGTGACGGCGGTGAAGCCGCTCGACCTCACGATCGCGCCCGGCTCGCTGGTGACGCTGCTCGGCCCTTCCGGTTGCGGCAAGACGACGCTGTTGCGGATGATCGCCGGGCTGGAGCGTGTCTCGGAGGGGCGCCTCATGATCGGCGGGCGCAATGTGACCGATCTTTCCGCCGGCGAGCGCAACGTCTCGATGGTGTTCCAGTCCTATGCGCTGTTCCCGCACATGAGCGTGCGCGAGAATGTTGCCTTCGGCCTCGTTTCCGAAGGCATGGCCAAGGCCGAGGCCCATGCGAAGGCCGAGGAGGCGCTCGCGACTGTCGGCCTCAAGGGACTCGGCGATCGCCTGCCGTCCGAGATGTCCGGTGGCCAGCAGCAGCGTGTCGCAGTGGCGCGTGCGCTTGTGCTTGAACCGGATGTGCTGCTGTTCGACGAGCCGCTCTCCAACCTCGATGCCCGGCTTCGCCGTTCGATGCGCGAGGAAATCCGCGATCTCCAGCAGCGCCTCGGCGTGACGGTGGTCTATGTGACGCATGACCAGTCCGAGGCGATGGCGGTTTCGGATACCATCGTCGTGATGAAGGCGGCCGAGATCGCCCAGGCCGGCACGCCGCGCGAACTCTACGAGGAGCCGGCGAACGTGTTCGTCGCCACCTTCATGGGCGAGGCGAACCACGTGCACGGCACCATCGAGGCGATCCGCGACGGTATAGCGCAGGTGCGGCTCGATACGGCGCTGGTCCCGATGCCGGCGCGCGGGCTGGGCAAGGGACCGGTCGATGTGGTCATCCGCCCGGAGGCGATCCGCCTGCAGCCGGCGGAGGTTGCGAACGGCCTCGCGGCCACGGTTCTCACCGCCACCTACATGGGCGCGCACGCCGAATACAATCTCGAAACGCCGGTCGGGAAACTATTCGCGATCGCACCGGAAGCGGACGCGCTCCGCAAGCCCGGCGATCGGGTCTCGCTCGGCTTCGGCTCGCGCGGCATCATGGTCGTGAAGCCATGAGCGCTGTTCACCCCACCCTCCTCGACGTTGAGCGCCGGATCGTGGAACGGTCGCGGGAGGGCCACGCCGCCTATCTCGACAAACTCGCTCGGATGCGGCGAGACATACCGCCCCGGCGCACCCTCTCCTGCGGCAACATCGCCCATGTCGCGGCCGCCTGCGGGGCCGTCGCCAAGGCGCGCATCGCCGGCGAAACCGGGCGCAACCTCGCCATCGTCACCGCCTACAACGACATGCTCTCCGCCCATCAGCCGTTCGAGACCTATCCGGCGCTGATCCGGGCGGAAGCGGAACGGCTCGGTCATTCGGCGCAGGTTGCGGGTGGCGTGCCGGCGATGTGCGACGGCGTGACGCAAGGCCAGCCCGGCATGGAACTCTCGCTGTTCTCGCGCGATGTCATCGCGATGGCGACCGCCGTATCGCTCTCGCACAACGCCTTCGACGGCGCGCTGTTCCTCGGCGTCTGCGACAAGATCGTGCCGGGGTTGATGATCGGCGCGCTCGCCTTCGGGCATCTGCCGGCGGTTTTCGTGCCGGCCGGGCCGATGCCCTCGGGGCTCTCGAACGACGAGAAGACGCGCATCCGGCAGGCCTATGCCGATGGCAAGCTCGACCGTGCGGCGCTGCTAAACTCGGAAATGCGCAGCTATCACGCGCCGGGGACCTGCACCTTCTATGGCACGGCCAATTCCAACCAGATGCTGATGGAGATCATGGGTCTGCATGTGCCCGGCGCGGCTTTCGTACCGCCGGGAACCGCCTTGCGTGAAGCTCTGACGCGCGAGGCGGTCCGTGCGGCGCTCGAGAGCGGGAAGGGAAGCGGCGAGCGACTTTCCGCGCGTTCCTTCGTCAATGCGATTGCCGGCCTCCATGCGACCGGCGGCTCGACCAATCACCTCATCCACCTCGTTGCGATGGCGGCGGCGGCGGGTTTCGCGATCACCTGGCAGGATTTCGCGGATCTGGCCAAAGTGGTGCCGCTGATCGCGCGCATCTATCCCAATGGTCCGGCCGACGTGAACCAGTTCCACGCGGCAGGGGGCATCGCCTTCGTCATCCGGGAACTGCTCGCGGCAGGCCTGCTGTTCGATGAGGTCGAGACCGTCGCCGGGGCCTCGCTCTCGGCCTACGCGCGCGAGCCCTTCCTGCGGGAAGGCGTCTTGGATTGGCGCGATGGTCCGGCGGAAAGTCTCGACCGGGCAATCTTGCGTCCGGCAGGCGATCCTTTCGAGGCGAATGGCGGATTGGCTGTCCTCTCCGGAAATCTCGGCACGGCCATTGTGAAAGCCTCCGCCGTCGCGCCGGAGAACCGCGTCCTCACAGCGCCGGCGCGCGTGTTCACTTCGCAAGAAGCCTTTCACGCAGCCTTCAAGGCCGGGACGTTGTCGGGCGATCTGGTGATCTTGCTTCTCAACCAGGGCCCCCGCGCAAACGGCATGCCCGAATTGCACGGCTTGATGCCGCCGCTCGGCGTCCTGCAGGGGCGGGGCCAGCGGGTGGCGCTGGTGACGGATGGGCGCCTTTCCGGTGCCTCGGGCAAGATCCTTGCCGCGCTGCACGTCACGCCCGAAGCGCAGGCCGGCGGCATGATCGGCCGGCTTCAGGATGGCGACCCCGTGACGGTCGATGCCGTCAACGGTGTCCTCTCAGTTGCGCTGGAAGACCGGACGCTTGCGGCCCGGTCGCCCTGCCCGCCGCCCGCCGATCACGAAGGGGAGGGGCTGGGTCGCGAACTCTTCGCGCCGTTCCGGCAGCGCGTCGGCCCGGCTGATCTCGGCGCGTCGCAGTTCTGACTAAGGCGCGGCTCATACGACCGAAAGTTCGGTCATCATGCCGGTCGCCATGTGGTAGAGGTGGTGGCAGTGCAGGAACCAGCGACCCGGCTTGTCGGTATCGAAAACGACCGTCACGGGTGAATGCGGCGGCACGATCACCGTATCCCGGACCGGCCCCGAGAAACGGCCGGCGCGGGAGCCCACTACCTGAAAGTGATGCCCGTGCAGATGCATGGGATGCATCATCGTGGTCGGGTTCATGAACATGATGGCGATGCGCTCGCCGCGCTTGGCTTCGAGCGGCTGGTGTTCGCCGTGGATCCTGCCGTTGATCGTCCAGCGATAGCCCGCTTCCTCGCCGAGCATCAGATGGAAAGTCCTGTCGGGCTTCCGCTCCGGCAGGGGGGTGAGCGCCCGCAACCGCTCGTCGAGCGCGAGTGTCGCATCCGGTGCCGCCTCGCTGGCCTGATCGCCGATTTTCGTGATGGCCGCACCGGCGCTCGCGAGCACGATGCCGGTCCGCCGCCTGTCGGCCTCGACCTGCGCAAAAATCGGGAAGGCGCCTCCTTCCTGAGGAAGCGTGATGAGAAGATCGATGCGTTGACCCTGCGCGAGCGGGAAGCGGCGCCCCTGAAGCGGTTGGCAGGGCGAGCCGTCGACCGCAATACAGCTCGCGTCGACCGCGCCGGTATCGAGGAAGAAGCTGGTCGCGGTCGCGCCGTTGATCACGCGAAGCCGTACGCGTCCACCCTTCTCGACGCGGACGACCTCCGGATCGTCAAGCGTCCGGTCGTTCGCGAGATAGGCATCGTAGGCGACATCGTTCGCGTGAACCCGCATGCCGCCGCCCATTCCCGGCATGTTGCCCATCCCCGGCATCATTCCGGACGATCCGGCACCCCGACCCATTCCTCCCCCGCTCATGTTGCCATGGTTCATGCCGCCCATGGGCATCGAACCGTGGTTCATGCCGCCGTGATTCATGTTTCCGTGGTTCATGCCGGCCTGCCCGCGGGGAGTGGAGGGCGGCGGACTTGCCGGCATGGACCCGTGACCGCCGTGACCACCATGGCCGTTCGCGCCTCCCAGCGAAGCGAGGATTTCCGCGGGTGGGCGGAACGCGAAGTCATGCAGCATCAGGACCACGTCCTGAACGTCGCCGGCGTTGCGTTCCCGCGCGATCATCGGTGCCGCGAGCAGTTGCTGCTCGGTGAGCTGGTGCGAATGCATCCAGTGCGTTCCGGGCGTCAGCAGGAAATCGTGGCGGTCCTCGGCGCCGACGGCGAGGGAGCCGCCATCCGGACGGGCCCGATCCTGATCGTAGGCGGCGTGGACTTGCCCGTGCCAGTGCATGATCAGAGGGTCCGCAGTCGCGTTGCGGACGGCGCCGGCGAAGCGATCGCCCTCCGTCGCCAGGATTCCCTGCCGGCCGTTGGCGCCGGCGAGACCGAAGACGGTCGCCGCCTTGCCTTTCACATCAAGCGTCCGGCTCGCGACCGTCAGCAGGGGCGTTTCGGCCCGCGAGATCCCGCCGGCCCATGGTGAAACCAGTGTGGCGGCGCTGGCGGACGCCAGAAAGGAGCGGCGAGTGATGGACATGAAAGCCTCCGTGTATCCGGTCTCGATTGGAGAGGAGAATAGTGTTTCGAATGGGGTCTAGTGCTTGATCTGACGCATCTTTATTGTGACAAATTGTTGCGTGGCCGATCCAGGGTCAGCGCCGGAACGGTAGTCTGATGCCCATCCGGGCCATCGACCGGTCACGCCAGAAGAGGGCGTGGATCAGGGCAGCGGCGACATGGATCGCCAGCAATCCATAAAGCGCTCGCGTCAGCAGGATATGGATCGGGCCGGCACCGGACAGGAAATAGGCTTTCAGAAGACCGGTGATGGGCAGAAGGATCAGCACCGCATAGAGCGCGGCATGCGTCATCCCCGAAAGCCACGGCAGGAACCGCCCGGGCACGGACGGCGGCGAGACCGGATTGCGATAGCGAATCCAAAGCCGCAGGAGCGTGAACAGCAGGATCGACACGCCGGCGATCGTATGGACCTTGTGCAGGACAAGGTCCCATGGGTCGATGGGAAGGCCGAAATGCGGGGCATGGTGGGAGCGGCCGATCGCCGGATAGGTCCAGAGCTGTACGAGGAAAAGGCCAAGCGTCAGCCAGTGCAGTGCCTGGTGCGGGCTGGAATATGTCTGGCGCATCGGTCGGGTGCTCCGCTTACGAAAGGGTCGCCCAGCGGGGCCGTGCAAACAGGAAGCGCGGCGCCCGGCCGCGCACGGCCCGCTCCAGAAGCAACGGCCCGCCCACGGCGAGAAAGAGGACAAGGATTGTGACCAGATCCGGCTGGGTAACAAAGCCGGTTCGGAGCAGGAATTCCCGACTGGCGGCCATCGGCACAACAAAGGCGAGGTAGATCGCCAGCGAATGCTGCCCGCAATAGGCAAGCCAGCCGAGACCGGGAAGGTGCTCGGCGAGCCGGGCGACTGCCATCAGCGCCAGCCCGCCGAGCAAGCCGAACATCAGTGAAAGTCCCGGAATGCCGGGCAGGCCCAGATGTAGCGCATAGCTGTGCGCGCCGGCCCAGAGGGCGATCAGACTCGCCGCGAAGAGGGGGCGGCGTCGGACGAAATCCAGCAAGGCGTCGATCCTCTCGTGACATAGATAGCCGATCAGGAAGAAGATGAAGAACAGCGCGAAGCTGTTGATGGCCATGAATGGCGTGGCCTGGGTGTCCAGGGCGTAGTTCCCGCCGGCCGGATAGGCAGCGGCCCACATATGCAGGAAGACGGCGCCGACCGTCATGACGACGGCGAGCCAGCCCCGGCAGAAGCGGGCGGCCAGCATGAAAAACGGCAGGATATAAATGAACCACAAGGTGCTGAACGGCTCGATCAGGCCGACGGCGATCGATTTCGCGAGATCCGGCACCGAGGCCGGGCCGTCGCTGAAAGCCTTGATCGCCAGCACGATGACCAGCCACAGAACGTAGAAGTAGACATAGCGCAGCACCTTGCGGTCGAGAAAACGGCGCCAGTTCAGGGTTCCGATGCCGGCCGCGAGGTAGCCGCAGATCAGGAAGAAATCGGGTATGCGAAACGGTTTGGCCCACGCCACGACCGCGAGGAGAAAGCTGCCCTCGCCGAGCTCCTTCTCGACCCCGAGAGTGGTGTGCAGCATCACGACCAGAATGATACTGATCCCCTTGGTCAGGTTGATCCAGCGCCTCAAGGGGCGATCCGGCCGTGGAGCGTGGAGCGAAGTTTCCGCGATCAACGCCCTGTCACCTTGATATTTGCGGCCGGATCGCGAGGCGCGGGCCAAAGGTCAGCCCGGCACACCACACAGCTTCCAGATGCGAGAGTGAAGATTTCAAGGCCGACGTTCCAATCATTCAGAAAATTGAGGTATCCCATTTCTGGATTGCGAATATCAGGCCCAATTTATCCCTGTCTGTTACAAATTGTTTCGACAGAAATTCTGCTTTGTATCATAAGTTATTCCAAGATAAATATGATGTTTTATGATTAATTATTTATATTTACATGGGTTAAATTCAGTTTTCGGCGAACTCTCCTGCCGCGTTTCCGGAGGGGCAGTTGACAATGAGATGGAGTAATATGGACAAACCAACTGACGCGGCGGCGGGCTTCGGGGCGCTAATCCAGGCGGGATTGTCCGGTTGCCGAGACGGGGAAGTCGTTTGATGGGAAGCCGGCCCGTTCACCGGGGCGGCGGCTGCTTCGCCCGACAGGGTGAGGCGGGCAGGAGGTGAGTTTGGACGTCGACACCACATCGTCGCCGAGTGATCACGGCAACATCCTCGTCGTTGATGACGATGCGGAAATCCGCCTGCTCGTGACCCGATTCCTCCAACGTCACGGATACCACGTCCACTCGGTCGGAAGGGCCGATACGCTGCTGGAGACGCTCGCCAGTTTCACCATCGACGCCATCATCCTCGATGTGATGCTGCCGGGAACCTCCGGCATCGAGGCCTGCCGGCAGGTCCGGCAGGTTTCGACGGTGCCCATCATCCTGCTCACCGCGCGCTCGGAGGAAGACCAGCGGATTTCCGGCCTTGAAGGCGGCGCCGATGACTACGTGACGAAGCCGTTCTCCCCGCGGGAACTGCTGGCAAGGCTCCGGTCCGTGCTGCGGCGGTCGCGCGGGCAGGACAGGAATGCGGCCCGGTTGCCGCAGAACCGCATCGGCTTCGATGGCTGGATGCTCGATACCACACGCCGGGAACTCTATACGCCCTCCGGCGTCCTGATCGATCTTTCGACGGGAGAATACAATCTCCTTGTCGCATTTCTCGAACACGCCAACCGCGTTCTTTCGCGCGAGATGCTGATGGAACTCGCGAAGACCCGGACCAGCGATCCGTTCGACCGGACGATCGATGTCCAGATCAGCCGGGTTCGGCGCAAGCTCGAGGCGGCGGGGAACGCCAGCCAGATCATCAAGACCGTGCGGGGCGCCGGTTACGTCTTCGTGCCGAAGGTCACGTTCGGATGAAACGGGGTCTCGCCCGGTTCCTTCCCGATACGGTCGTTGCCCGCGCGGTATCGATTCTCGCCGGGGCGTTGATCGCCATGAGCCTCGTCGGCTACTGGGTCTATCAGATCGGCGCCGAGGGGCTCGCGACGGCCGTGCGCGACCGCAACCTCACAGAGCGCATCGTTTCAATCAAGCGGGCCGTCAGCGCCATTCCCGATGAAATTGAACGGGACAAGGCAGCCCATGCCCTGGCGACGCCGTCCCTCGACGTCCACTGGAGCAAGGTCGAGCTTGTGCCCGACAATGTGCCGCTCACCTTGCGCGCGCGCACCCTGGAGGCCCGCCTCAGGAGCCTCGTGCCGGAGATCGGCGCGGAATTTTTCCGGGTCGGCTACGCGGACGATGGTGCGCACAGCGAGGGCATGGAGGAAGCCCATCGCCACATGCTGCTGGTTTCGGTGCGGCTTTCAGACGGAAGCTGGCTCAATTTCGCTTCACCGACCCTCGGCGCCGTGCACACCATGGCCGAACACATCCCGATCATCGCCGGAATCATCGGAACGCTGATCGTTCTGATCGCGATCCTGCTCATGCGCTGGGTGACGCGGCCGCTACGCGATCTCGCGGTCGCTGCCGAGCGGTTCAGCCTCGACGAGGCGCGCGCCCCGGTATCCGAAACCGGACCGGCCGAAGTCCGACGGGCGGCGAGGGCCTTCAACACCATGGGCGAACGCGTGCGCCGGCTCGTTTCCGAGCGCACCATGGCACTTGCCGCCGTGAGTCACGACCTGCGGACGCCGATCACGCGCCTGCGTCTCCGTTCGGAGCTTCTCGACGATGAGCCGACGCGCGAGCGCATCGACGAGGATCTCTCCGAGATGGAGACGATGATCGACGCAACGCTCGATTATCTCAGGATGGGCGTCGTCAACGAGGTGCCGAAGACCTTCGACATCGCGGCAATGCTCAAGACCATCGTCGACGACGAGACGGATCGCGGGCAGTCGATCAGGCTGGAGGGGGTGATGCACGCGCCGATCCGGGGGAAGCCGGTCGCGATCCGGCGCACGCTGTGGAATATCATCGGCAATGCGCTCAAATACGGCAGCGCCGCCGCCGTTCTAGTCGGGTTGGAAGGCGATCAAGTCCTCGTCGAGGTGACGGACGAAGGGCCGGGCCTTCCGACCGAAGAACTGGAACGGGTTTTCGAGCCCTTCTATCGCGTCGAGGATTCAAGAAGCCGGCAAACCGGCGGCACGGGTCTCGGGTTGACGATCGCAAGGGCCATCATCACCGACCATGGCGGGACGATCGCGCTTCGGAACCGGACGCAGGGCGGTCTCGAGGTTTCCATTCGTCTCCCGGCCCTTCCTACGGCGTCCTAGAGCGGTTGCCGATCTGCGTGAGTCAGATCGGCCGCTCCATCTTCTTGTTTTAAAGCATTTTCTTTCGATCAACCGGTATCCACTTGATCGGAAAATGCGCTAGTGGCCGGCTTCCTGGGTCCGTGCCGCTATTCTTTCAGGAAGCCTTCGGATGCGGCATAGACCTGCGGGGCGTTCACCTCGGCGCTGACGAAATGCGTTCCTGGCGTGATGGTGACAAGCGAGGCCTTCCGTGTTCCGAGGCGCGCGAGCAGACCCTCGGCATCCCGCGCCGTCGAGGTCGGATCGTTCGCGCCGCGGATCAGGAGCACAGGGCAGCGGATATCCTCGGGGCGATAGAGTGGCCTGCTCGTGAAAACGTCGAGCAGGTCGACCAGCGTGCCGTTCGGCACGCGGACGGCAGGGGGGCGGCGGCTCGGGGCCGTGTCGTCCGTGGCGAGAAAGGCGGCCATGAGCGCATCGAACGTGGTCGGCTCCAGCAGGTTCCGGTTTCCCGCCCCGTCCAGCTCGGAGAGCCAGCGCGTGTGGTTCGCTTCCACGCTCACGAGCCGGTAGGCGCCGATCGCCGGATGCAACGCGCCCGGCCTTTCGGGGTCCTCGATCCATTCGAGCCAGCCGGGGTTCCGGTCGCTGAACAACGGCGCGTAGAGCACGAGCCGCCGGATGTGCGCGGCGCCGGGACTGCTGGCGTAAAGCCCGCAGGTGACCGACCCCCACGAGCCGCCGATGAGGTCGATGCGCGTCCGGCCCGTCTTCTCCCGGATGAAAAGGACCGCGTCGTCGATATCGAGGACAGCCTCGGCCGCGCGCGCGACCGGCGGGTTCGCTTCCGGGGGCTGGTCCATTGCGGCCGGACGCGACGACTGGCCGTAGCCGCGCACATCGAGCGCGAAGACGATGAAGCCCGCCTCGGCGAGATGCTCGACCCACGAGCGACCGGGCACCGGAATGTCGAACAGAACCGACGACAGTGTCGCGCCGTGCACGAGAAGCACCACCCCGACGGCATTGGCGGGCGTGATATCCGCCCGGCGCTTTTCGTGCACCGCGAGCGCCAGCCAGTTTTCGTGCCGGCTGGCGATGCGGTGGGTGCGGGCAACGAAGTCCAGTGCGGCGAGGCGGGCGGGCCGGTTGTTCATCGCAGCAAGGCGGGCAGGAAGGTGATGATCGGGGGGAACAGCGTCATGATCGCCATGCCCAGCAGGAAAAGCCATGTCACCGGCCAGGACGCCGAGAACACCTCCTGCAACGTGATGTGCTGTGGCGCTGCCGCGCGCAACGCGAACATGGTGTAGCCGAACGGCGGTGTCAGGCTGCCGACGGTCAGGTTGATCGAGAACAGCGTCCAGAACCAGATCGGGTCGAACCCCAGTGCCTTGACCAGCGGCGCGTAGATCGGGATCGCCACCAGCATGAAGGCGATCTGGTCGATGAACATGCACAGGACGAAGGGCACGAGCATCAGCAGAAGGAACATCGCCATCGGATGCAGGTTCAACCCGGCTGTGAAGCGGACGAGATCGCCGGTCGCGCCGGTGAAGGCCAGCAACTGGCCGAACAGCACCGACACCGCGACGATGATCAGGATCATGGCGCTGACGGCGACGCTCGAAACGAGCGCGGCCCGCAACATGCCGAGCGAGAGTTTGCGATAGATTGCCGCGGTGATCATCGCGCCGAGGCAGCCGGTGGCCGCCGCTTCGGAAGGGGTCGCGATGCCCAGCAGCATCAGCCCCATCACCGAGAAGATGACAATGCCGAACGGCAGCATGCGGATGATGATCAGCCCCAGCTCGGGCCAGGACATCGGCTCCCGCTCGCCGGTGTCGGCCGGTGCGAGCGACGGCTTGCGCCAGACCTCGATGAACACCCAGGCGATCATCATCCCGGCCAGCAGGAGTCCGGGCAGGATGCCGGCCAGCAGCAGGCCGGAAATCGAGACATCGGCCATCGAGCCGATGATGACCGCGAGCAGGCTCGGCGGGATGATCGGCGCAAGGCTGGCGCCCCCCTGGATCAGCGCTGCCGAGAGCTTCTTGTCGTAACCGCGTTCCATCATCTGTGGCAACAGGGTGCGTCCCAGCATGGCGACAACCGCGACGGCAGAGCCGGACAACGCGCCGAACAGGGTCGAGAGCGTCACCACCAGCAGGTAGAGCCGCCCGCGCACGCCGCCGATCATCCGGTCAACGCCGTCGAACAGGACATCGACCGCGCCGGAGCGGAACAGGATTTCGCCCATGAGGATGAAGAGTGGGATGGTGGTCAGGGAGCCGGATGTCGAGGTATCCACGACGCTGTTGATGAACAGCCCGAAGCCGGACGGCCCGAAGAAGATCAGGACCCCGGCAAGATTAAGCGCCAGGAAGCCGAGGAAGATCGGCGTGCCGGCCATCAGGACCATCATCAGCAGGCCAAGGCCGATCCCGAGGCTGAGGAGCCAGTCCATGGTCGCCTCACATCTCGACGCCGGCGCGTGTCGCGCGCCGTGTCAACAGGAGAAAGGCCAGCGCGCTCAACCCGAAGCCGTAGGCGACGAGCGCCGTCAACCACCATTTCGGGATGGCGAAGGCCGCCACGGTTTCGATGCCTGCGGCGGCTTGCGAGAGTGCGGCGACTGCGGCGATATAGGCAGCGAGGCTGCAGAGCACGGCACCTGCGAACGCCAGGACACGGGCCAGGCGTCGCTGATCCTCGCCCGAGAGTTTCTCGATCATCGAGGTGATGGCGACGTGGCCGGAGCCACGGGTGATTTCGGGCAGGGCCAGGAAGATCGCAGCGCATAGCGCGTAGTTGACGAGGTCGGCCGACCATGTCGTCGGCCGGCCGAGCCCGTAGCGGGCAACCACCTCGATCACATACGCGCTCAGGATGACCACGAGCGCCACGCAGGCGAGCGCGAAGCTCGCGCGTGTCAGGCGGGCGAGAAAGGTCTCGATCCAGGCCATTGTTCCCGCCTCCCGACGGATTTACCGTGTCACGCCTTTTTCGAGCGCCAGCTTTTTCAGCGCGCGGGCATCCTCGTTCTTGGCGGTGGCCACTTCCCAGACGCCGTCGTTCCAGAGTTTCTCGAGCCGCGCGGCGTCATCCGGCGAAAAGGCCGTTTCCTGCATGCCCTTTTCCTTGAGCAGCTTGAGTTCGGCAGCGGCGAGCGCGTCGAAGCGGGTGACCGTCGCGATCTCCAGCTTGTGGCCCTCGTCGAGCAGGGCTTTCTGCTGCGCGGCCGGCAGGGCGTCGAAGGCACGCTTGTTCATCACGATCAGCAGGCTGACCTGCCCGAACACCGGGCGGGCGAGGTATTTCGCCACTTCGTTCCACTTGAAATCGGCGACGCCTGTCAGCCCCCAGGCCGCGCCGTCGATGATGCCGCGCTCCAGCGCCGAATAGACTTCGCCGCCGCCCATCACCACCGGCGCGCCGCCCATGGCGCGGATCATCGGATGGTAGGATACCGTGCCGCGGATCTTCATGCCCTCGAAGCTCTTGGCCGCGGTGATCGGTCGCTTCAGCACAAACTGGAAGCCCTTGGAACCGGTCGGCGTCATCGCGATCAGCTTGAGTCCGGACTTCTGATAATGCGCATCCACGAAGCCCCAGATACCGCTCTCGCGCCGTTTGGCGGGATCGTAGTCGATGGCATCGGTGGCAAGACCGACGGTTGTCGTTCCGGAATGATAGGCCGGATGGGTGAAAAGAAGTTCGAAGGCCCCGGCCGCGGTGGGCTGGAACTGCTCGAACACCGGCACCGTTTCCGGCCCGTTGAACTTGAAGGTCAGCGCGCCGCCGGTGGCCTTGGTTACGTTCTCCATGAACGGCTTGGCGATCTCGCGCGTGAAGACAAAGTTTGAATCGAAACCCGACAGGGCGCGGATCTCGCGGTTCTGCGCCTGCACGGGCGACTGGAAACACAAGGCAGCAAGGGCAGCAGCGGCCAGCGCCGCACGGCGGTTCAACATGGTGTCCTCCTCAAGTGGCCAGAAGCGGCCTGCCCAACTTGTCGATTGTGTTGGGTTCCATGTGGAACTCTAACAGAAGAGAGTTCGACATGGAACTGTATTTTTTGTAAGCTCCGCGACCGGTGTTGAAAGGGATCGCATGGCCATCAAGACGCAGAAGCAGCGCCTGCCCGGCGCGACGGCGGACCCGGATCCGGCGCGCATCATTCTCGACGAGACAGCGATCCGGATCGGCTATCGCGTGAGTTATCTCGCCAATTTCTTCTCCGGGCCGATCTATCGCGAACTCGAGGCCGTCGAGGACCTCACGCGCCCGGAGTTTATCACCATGCTCTGCCTCGCCCATTGCGGGGGGCTGACCGCACAGGACATCTCGAACATGACCGGTCGGCCCAAGAACAGCCTGAGCCGCGCGGTTCATCGGCTGGTGGCACGCGGGTTCATCTCGCGGGTGGCTGCGCCGAAGGACCCCCGGCAGGCGCTGCTCGATCTATCGGCGGCCGGCCGCGAGACCGTCGAACGGATTCTACCCCGCTTCTCGCGTCGGGAGGACCAGATGCTCTCGCCGCTGACGCCGCAGGAGCGGCGGGAGTTCGATCGCCTGCTAGGCAAGCTGGTCCATCGGGAGGACGACTGGACGACGCGTTGAGATCGACCACCGCCCCGGTTGCCCGCGGCGGTAAGGATCATCAGAATGGGCCGGACTCACAGAGGGCGGACCATGGCGGGCGACGACGATTCCGACTTCATGAACAACGGGCCGCCGGTCGCGCTCCCGGCGCTGTCGAAGCTGCCGGTCTTCCTCGATCTCGCAGGGCGCCGCGCGGTTCTGGCAGGCGATACGCCGGGTCTTGCCTGGAAGGCGGAACTGATCGCGGCGGCCGGCGCGGATGCGCTGATTCTCGCGCCTTCGCCTTCGGAGGAACTCCGGGCACTCATGGCGCGCGGAAGTGCTGCCGGCAGGCTGAAATTCGAACAGCGCGCTTGGCAGCCAGCCGATCTCGAAGGCGCGGCCATCGCCGTCGCCGATCTTCCGACGGTGGCCGATGCGGCGGCCTTCAAGGCGGCGGGCGAGGCGGCGGGTGTCATCGTCAACACGGTCGACAAGGGCGCAACCTGCGATTTCTACTTCGGCGCCATCGTGAGCCGCTCGCCGATCGTCATCGGTATCTCGACGGACGGGGCTGCGCCGATTCTGGGGCAGGCCATCCGCCGGGCGATCGAGATCGCGGCGCCGGACTGGCTGGAGGGCTGGGCCAGGTTCGCCAGAGACATCCGCGGGGAGGTGATGGCGCGGTTGGCGCCGGGGCATCAGCGCCGCATCTTCTGGGAGGCCTTCGCCGGGCGTGCCATGGCCGGCGCGCTCGACGAGAGCATCAAGGCGGAGATCCGTGCCGGTATCGGTGATCTGGCCGCCCGTCTTCCCGAGATGGAGGGTGCCCTCAATGAGATCGTCGCTCCGGCAAGCAGCGATGATCTCACGCTTGGTGACGTGAAACGCCTGCAATCCGCCGATGTCCTGATCGAGGAAGAGGGCATCGCGCCGGCGATCCGTGTCTTCTACCGCCGCGAGGCTACCCGCCTTAGACCGGGCCGCCAAGGTGTGCCCGGCGAAATCGCCGTGCAGGAGATGGAGACCGGAATCGCGGCCCTTGTCGCCGAGGGGCGCCGCGTCGTCGTCATCCGCGCCAGTTTGAAAAGCGCATCGGGGTGATCCCACGGGGCTTCGGATGGGCGGGACTCGCCGCGAGACCTGCCGTGAACAGAAAAGCCGGATTCGCTATCGCGCCGGCAGACAGGCCATGTGAGCGGGAGATTTGGTGGAGCTAAGCGGGATCGAACCGCTGACCTCCTGCATGCCATGCAGGCGCTCTCCCAGCTGAGCTATAGCCCCGTTCCAAAAGACATGCCTGGGAGCATGTCGGCCCGGCGTTTCGACCGGAGGCGCGGTAATGTCACAAGACGTTCCGCGCCGCAAGAGGGTTTCAGGAGAGTTCCGCGAATTTCAGCGCCGGCTTCGGCCGGCTCCGCGAATCTCTTCAGGGAGGGGTTCAGCCCTCCTCGTCCTCGTCGATGTCGTTGTCGATGAGGTCGCTGACGTCGCCGTCGTCCTCGTCCTCGTCGGCTTCGAGGAAGGTGTCGTCATCGTCATCGCCGAGATCGACATCGTCATCGGTGCCGGCCGCGACCTTCTCGTCCGTTTCGGCATCCTCGAGCGGAACGAGTTCGGCGGAGGTATCCACCGCCTCGTCGTCGCTCGCCTCTTCCTCTTCGACCTTGGCGATCTTGGGCTGCGGGTCGAAATAGCTGCGCGCGTAGCTCTGCCCGGTATAGGGCGAGACGATCGGGTCGCGGCCGAGATCGTAGAACTTCTTGCCGGTTACGGGGCAAATGCGCTTTGTGCCGAGTTCATCCTTGGGCAATTTAGCGTTCCTGTCAGAAAGGCCCGGGGAGCGGACCGGGGCAAAAACTTCCGCTTGCAAAGTCGGGATGAAGCCCGTTAGTGGCCTCAATCACCTGTGTCAAATGCTTGTTGCGATGAAATTGCGCAAGAGTGTTTTTTGTCCCCGTTTCCGCCAGGCAGGGGATAAGCGGGATGGCAGTCAAACGGGGATCGATCATGGCTCACGGCTTTGAGGTGCGTCCGATGCAGGCGCGGCGCAAGGGGCCGCTCTCCGGCACGGTAACGGTTCCGGGCGACAAGTCGATCTCGCATCGCGCGCTGATTCTCGGCCTGCTGACGGTCGGCGAGACGACGGTGACCGGCCTGCTCGAAGGCGAGGACGTACTGCGCACCGCCGATGCGGCGCGCGCGCTCGGCGCCAATGTCGAGCATCCCGGCCCCGGACACTGGCGCGTTCATGGCATGGGCGTCGGCACCTTGCTGGAGCCGCGCGGCGTGCTCGATTTCGGCAATGCCGGCACCGGCTCTCGCCTGATGATGGGCGTTGTCGGCGGTCATCCGATCCGCGCGACCTTCGATGGCGATGCTTCGCTCCGGAAGCGCCCGATGGGCCGCATCCTCAATCCGCTGCGCCAGATGGGCGTCGAGGTGCTTGAGGCTGCGCCCGGCGACCGCCTGCCGCTGACGATCCGCGGCGCCGACGCCTGCATCCCCATCGTCTATGAAACGCCCGTCGCCTCGGCGCAGATCAAGTCGGCGGTGCTGTTCTGCGGCCTCAATGCGCCGGGCGAGACGGTCGTCATCGAGAACGAAGCGAGCCGCGACCACACCGAGAAGATGCTCGCCTATTTCGGCGCCGATATCCGCTCGGAAAATTACGGCACGCATGGCCGGCGCATTACGCTCAAGGGCCAGCCGGAACTGGCGCCGAAGCCGATTGTCGTGCCGGCCGATCCTTCGTCTGCGGCCTTCCCGATGGTCGCGGCACTGATCGTGCCGGGCTCGGAAATCGTCGTGCGTTCGGTGATGATGAATCCGCTGCGCATCGGCCTCATCACCACGCTCATCGAGATGGGCGCGGATATCGTCGAACTCGATCGCCGTATCGAGGGCGGCGAGGAGGTCGCGGATCTCCGCGTGCGCCACTCCGCGCTCAAGGGCGTCGATGTTCCCGCCGAGCGAGCGCCCTCGATGATCGACGAATACCCGGTCCTCGCGGTCGCGGCGGCTTTCGCGACGGGCGAAACCCGGATGAACGGTTTGCAGGAACTGCGCGTCAAGGAGAGCGACCGGCTTCGTGCGGTCGCGGACGGGCTCGCGGCCAACGGCGTCGCGCATGAAATTGTCGGCGACGACCTGATCGTCTCGGGTCATGGCAAAGCCGCGCCCGGCGGCGGCACGGTCGCGACCCACATGGACCACCGCATTGCGATGAGTTTCCTCGTCATGGGCCTCGCATCCGATAGGCCGGTCGCGGTCGACGACATGAGCTTCATCGCCACGAGCTTCCCCGATTTCGTGCCGCTGATGACGCGGCTTGGTGGGGAGTTCGTTGACGGGAATTTTGCCTGATGACCGGGCCGATCATCGCGGTCGATGGCCCGGCGGCATCGGGCAAGGGCACGCTCGCCAAGAAGCTCGCCGCGCAATACCGGCTGCCCGCGCTCGACACCGGCCTCCTTTATCGCGCCGTCGGCCAGAAGATGCGCGACGGCGGCCATGATTTCGATGACGAGGCGGCGGCCATCGCCATCGCGAAACGCTTCGATGCTGCCTGGCTCGACGATCCGCGCCTGCGCGAACGCCTTGCGGGGGAAGCGGCGAGCCGCGTCGCCAAGGTGACCGGGGTGCGTGATGCCCTGCGCAAGTTCCAGCAGGATTTCGCGCATCAGCCGGGCGGCGCGGTGCTCGACGGCCGCGATATCGGCACTGTCATCGCTCCCGATGCAACGGCAAAGCTGTGGATCGACGCCGCTGTGGAGATCCGCGCCGGCCGGCGGTTCCGCGAACTCGCCGCGCGCGGCGAACCGGTGACCGAAGCCGACATTCTCGCCGATCTCACGGAGCGCGACGCGCGCGACGCGCCGAACATGATTATCGCCGGCGATGCGGTTCGCATCGACACCTCGGCGATGGGGATTGACGAAGCCTTCGCGGCGGCCTTGTCTGCGGTCGAGGGGCGCCTCGCGCGGAAATAACGCGCGGAAGTAAAGGCCGCGCCCCCTTCAGGAGGATGCGCAGCCGTGAGCGAGACGACCAAGGATTTCCTGACCAAGGATTTCGAGCCTGTTCCGCTGCCGGATTATGTCGAATATCCGCCGGCCCTCATGCAGGCGCGGGCGGAGGCTTTCCGGGCGGAAATCGCGCGGCGGCATACCGTGCGGGATTTTTCGTCCCGTCCTGTCCCGCGCGCCTTGATCGAGACCTGCCTTCGCGCCGCAGGCACCGCGCCGAACGGGGCCAACCACCAGCCCTGGCACTTCGCTGTCATCGGTGATCCGGGACGGAAGTCGCGCATCCGCGCGGCGGCGGAAGAGGAGGAGCGCGCCTTCTACGCCGGCAAAGCTGGCGAGGAATGGCTCGCGGCCCTGAAGCCGCTCGGCACCGACCCCTCGAAGCCCTTCCTCGAAACCGCGCCCTGGCTCATCGTTGTGTTCGGCGCCCGGTCGAGCGCCAGCGCCGACGGCGTGATGCGCAAGAATTACTACGTGCCCGAATCCGTCTCGATCGCCTGCGGCTTCCTGATCGCGGCCCTGCATCAGGCCGGCCTCGCGACCCTGACGCATACGCCGAGCCCGATGGGTTTTCTCAACGAGATCTGCGAGCGCCCGGCGAACGAGAAGCCCTACTTCGTCGTCGTCACCGGATATCCCGCGCCGGACGCAACCATCCCCCGTCACGCGACGGAGAAGAAGCCGCTCTCGGATATCGCCAGCTTTTTCGAATAGGGACTTGTAGTATTCTCATAAATGGGAAATATTCCCGTTTATGGAAGATCTGATTGAAACCCTCGACCACCGCATCGCCGCGCGCCTTCGTGCCTTGAGGGCCGAGCGCGGCTGGTCGCTCGACGATCTCGCGGCCCATTCGGGCGTGAGCCGCGCCACGCTGTCCCGGCTTGAAAACGGCGAAACCGGCCCGACGACCCTCGTTCTGGCGCGCATCGCCGCCGCATATGGCCTCACGCTGACCCGCATCGTTCATGAAGCGGAAGAGGCGCTGACGCCGCTGGTCCGCCGCGTGGATCAGGCGCAATACGAGGATGCCGACCTCGGCTTCCAGCGCCGGGTGATCTCGCCGCCCTCGGCGGGGCTCCGGGCGGAAATGCTTGAATGCCGCATCGCGCCGGGCCGGACCATCGCCTACGATATGCCGCCGCGCCGGGGTATCGAGCACCACCTTTTTCTCCTGGAAGGGCGGCTTGAAATGGACGTCGACGGCACGGAATTCAGCCTCGGTCCGGGCGATTGCCTGCGCTTTCTCCTTTCCGGCGGCAGCCGGTTCCGAACCCCGCCCAATGCGGGTGCGCATTACATTCTTGCGATGGTGTGAGGCTCATGTTCACGATCAGGCCCGGCGATTTTTCGGACCCGCGCGTCATCGCGCTGATCCGCCATCATTTCGAGAAGAACCGCGCCGTCACGCCGGCGGGCTCGGCGCATGTGCTCGACATCTCCGCGCTGCAGCGGCCAGAGATCGCCTTTTTCACACTCTGGGACGGGGGGGATCTGCTCGGGATCGGCGCGCTGCGCGACTTCGGCGATGGCACCGGTGAGGTCAAATCCATGCGGACGGCGGACCATGCCCTTCGCCGCGGCGTCGCGGCGGCCATGCTGGGGCATCTCATCGGCCATGCGCGGACCCTCGGTCTGAGGCGGCTCTATCTCGAAACCGGCTCCTTCGATTATTTCGCGCCGGCGCGCGCGCTCTACGCTCGCCACGGCTTCTCCGAATGCCCGCCGTTCGCCGGGTATCACCCCGACCCGAACTCGACCTTTATGACCTGCGAACTGTGAACCGAGGGAGTCCCGGGCGCATGGCGCGGCGGCGGAAAATCGGCATCGGCCATAACGGCGGGCCGCCGCTGGAAGAAAAGCCGCGGGAGAAGCGCCATGTGCCGCCTTGGGGGCGCGGCGGGGTCGGGCATTATTTCACCTGGAAAGCGAAGCATCGCGCGGCCTGGCGGCCGGCCTCGACGGATGTCCTCCTGCGCCGGCAGGAGAAGGCGGACAGCCTCGGACTGACCTATGAGGAATATACGCTCGAAATCCTCGAACGCGGCATCTACCTGCAGGAAGACGATCAGACGAAGATCGCCGACATCAAGCGGCGGCGAAAAAGCCGGCCGACCCATCACCTCTGACGGATCAGGAATCTTCGTCCGGGCTGTCCGGCTCCGGTCCGGGCACATAGGTCAGGAGGTCGGCAGGCTGGCAATCGAGCGCGGCGCAGATGCGTGAAAGCGTTTCGAAGCGGATGCCCTTCACCTTGCCGGACTTGAGCAGGGACAGGTTCACCTCCGAAATGCCGATCTTCTCGGCCAACTCGCGCGACCTCATTTTCCGCCGCGCCAGCATGACATCGAGTTCGACGACGATCGGCATGGCGACCTCAGATAAACGCGCGGTTCTCGTCGGCGAGTCGCGCGGCCTCGCGCATCACCCGCGCGAAGGCAAAGACGAACAGCCCGAAGAGGACGAATACGAATTCGTGCAGCGAAAATCCGATCACGAGGTGCCTTTGTCCCGGCGGATTGCCGATCGTCAAGGCCAACGCCATGAAGGTCCGCGTCGCGACGGAGAGCGCGGTGCCGACGAGCAGAAGCCAGCCGATGGTGACGAGGCGGCGCGCATGGCCAGGATCCAGCACCGGGCCGCGAGCCCAGAGCCGGAACAGGTTTCGGATCCGCCAGGCGGTTGCGAAGAACAACGCCAGTGCCGGAACGAGCGCGACGAAAAGCCGCAGCCGCAATGCCTGCTCGTCGCCGCCGAAAGTCTTCACGGCGGAGGGTAGGCCGAACGCCGGTCCCGCTTCGAGCGGGTAGGCGAGGAAGTAAGCCGTTCCGGCGATTGCCACCCCGACCGACAGCCAGACGACAAGTTCCACGTGACGGGAAAGACGGCGTAGGGCCTCGGGAAGCGGGCGTTCTTCCGTCGGATGGCGCTTAGGCATGGACATGCAATTTCCTTATTGCTCTGGATGTTAAATTTAATGTAAGTCATAAAAATATTAATGTCAAACCCTGTGGAGTCCTCATGTCGCGTCTCGCCCTCGCCGGGCTTGTTCCGGTTCTCGTCTTGCAAGCCTGCTCGCATGTTCCCGTCACGTCGATGGTCGCGCTCGCGCGGATCGATTTCGAGAAAACCGACCTTTCCGCCTTCCGCGCGGCGATGCGGTTCCCGGACAATTATCGCACCCGCGGCAGCCGGATGATCGTGAAGGTTCTCATCGAGGGGATGCCGGACGTCCGCGAGGAGTTCGCCCTTGAGGCCGTCAACGATCCGGAGGAATTGATGCAGCTTGCCGGCGAGGGCAAACCGGGCGTCCGGCTCGCCGCGTTCCGGTTGCCTGCGGAGGCTGTCGCCCGCTTCGAGGCGCATCGCAAGCGGGCGCTTGAGGCGAAGCGCGAGAAGCGGAAGGGCAGTCTCAGCATCGCGCTCGAACCTGATTTCTGTTACGAGAAGACCCCGCCGCGCGAGGCCCTGCCGTTCTCGACCTATCTCAAAACGATCGAGACTGTGCGATATGTGCCGGTCCTGCGCGATTTCGATGCGTTCTCGCAGAAGGAATACGGTGCGCGGCTCCGGGCCATGCCCATGTGCTGATCGCGTGCTGATCACGGACCGATTCCTGTCGCCGATCCGGCGATTCTTCCCGCTTTTGCTTGCCGGAACGCGGCTTTTCTGCTAGTCGCGCCCGGTCCCCGGATTCCCGGTGCCGGTTGCGCACGGGCTCTAGGGGAGGGAACACCGTCTCGACCTGCCGGTTTTCTCGCGTCGGCTGCCCGTCAAGGGCGACAATCCATCCCGGATTGGCTGGCGGGGAGAGACGATCATCAACCAGCCGTGCCGGCGCGAATGCCCTCTAAGACAAGGGCGCTTTTTGGAGTTTTAATGTCGCTTCACACCAACCCCAGCCGTGAGGATTTCGCGGCGCTGCTCGAAGAATCCTTCGCCACTGCCGATACCGCCGAAGGTTCCGTTATTTCCGGCAAGGTGATCGCCATCGAGAAGGATGTCGCGGTCATCGATATCGGCCTGAAGACCGAAGGCCGCGTGGCCCTCAAGGAATTCGCCGGTCCGAACCGCGAATCGACCCTGAAGATCGGCGATATGGTCGAGGTTTATCTCGAGCGCGTCGAGAATGCGATGGGCGAAGCGGTCATCAGCCGCGACAAGGCCCGCCGCGAGGAGAGCTGGGTCAAGCTCGAGAAGGCCTACGAGGCCAAGGAAAAGGTCACCGGCACGATCTTCAATCAGGTCAAGGGTGGCTACACCGTCGATCTCGACGGCGCCGTCGCCTTCCTGCCGCGTTCGCAGGTGGATATCCGTCCGATCCGCGATGTCGGCCCGCTGATGGGCATGCCGCAGCCGTTCGAGATCCTCAAGATGGATCGCCGTCGCGGCAATATCGTCGTCTCGCGCCGCACGGTCCTCGAAGAGACCCGCGCCGGCCAGCGTCAGGAACTCGTCTCGAACCTCGAGGAAGGCCAGATCATCGACGGCGTGGTCAAGAACATCACCGATTACGGTGCGTTCGTTGATCTCGGCGGCATCGACGGCCTGCTGCACGTGACCGACATCGCCTGGCGCCGTGTGAACCACCCGACCGAGGTGCTCACCGTCGGCCAGACCGTCAAGGTCAAGATCATCAAGATCAACCAGGACACCCACCGCATCAGCCTTGGCATGAAGCAGCTCCAGGGCAACCCCTGGGAGGGCATCGAGGCCAAGTACCCGATCGAGGGCAAGTTCACCGGTCGCGTCACGAACATCACCGATTACGGTGCGTTCGTCGAACTGGAGCCGGGCATCGAAGGCCTGATCCACGTTTCGGAAATGTCCTGGACGAAGAAGAACGTCCATCCGGGCAAGATCCTCTCGACCTCGCAGGAAGTCGAAGTGCAGATCCTCGAGGTCGATCCAGCCAAGCGCCGCATCTCCCTCGGCCTTAAGCAGACCCTCAACAACCCGTGGGAAAGCTTCGTGGATCGTCACCCGATCGGCTCGACCGTCGAGGGCGAGGTCAAGAACAAGACCGAGTTCGGCCTGTTCATCGGCCTCGAAGGCGATGTCGACGGCATGGTCCACCTCTCGGATCTCGACTGGAACCGCCCGGGCGAGCAGGTCATCGACGAGTTCAAGAAGGGCGACATGGTCAAGGCCGTGGTGCTCGACGTCGATGTCGAGAAGGAGCGCATCTCGCTCGGCATCAAGCAGGTCGGCTCGGATCCGTTCGCGGATGCCGGCGACACCATCCGCAAGGGCGGCGTCGTGACCTGCGAAGTGCTTGAGGTGAAGGACGGTGGCCTTGAGGTCAAGATCGCCGGTTCGGACCTCACCACCTTCGTCAAGCGTTCGGAACTCGCGCGTGATCGTGGCGACCAGCGCCCGGACCGTTTCGCCGCCGGCGAGAAGTTCGACGCCCGCGTGATCCTGTTCGACAAGAAGGCCCGCAAGATCCAGGTCTCGATCAAGGCGCTGGAAATGGCTGAAGAGAAGGAAGCGATGGCGCAGTATGGTTCGGCCGATTCCGGCGCGACCCTCGGCGACATCCTCGGCGCCGCCCTCAAGAAGGGCAAGTAAGCCGAAGGGCCAGCAAGCGGTTTTCCGCTTCACGCTGCAGAACGCGAAACCGGCGGGGTGACCCGCCGGTTTTCTTTTGACAGGGCGCGCGCTATTGATCTCGCTGAAAGCTTCGCAAGACGGCGAGATTGCATGCGCGTCCATATCCTTGATGACTGGTTCGATACTCTGCGGCATCTGCCGAGCTTTGCCGCGCTCGCCGGGCATGACGTCAAGGTCTGGAACGACCATTGCGAGGATGTCGACACGCTCGCCACCCGCCTCGCGGATGCCGAGGTGTTGGTGCTGTTTCGCGAGCGCACGCCCGTCACGGCAGCGCTGCTGGCCCGCCTGCCTGGGTTGAAGCTCATCTCCCAGCGCAGCGTCTACCCGCATGTCGATGTTGCGGCCTGCACGGAGCACAGGGTGCTGCTGTGCTCGAACATGCATTCGGATACTCCTTCCTATGCCGCGGCCGAGTTGACCATGGCGCTCATCCTCGCCTGCGCGCGCCAGCTGCCGCAGCAGATGGCGTCGCTGAAGGCGGGGCGCTGGCAGATGGGCGTCGGCAAGACATTGCGCGGACGCACGCTCGGTCTCCTTGGCTACGGCCGCATCGGCAACGCGGTGGCCGAATATGCTCGTGCTTTCGGCATGAAGGTGATCTGGTGGGGGTCCGAAGACGGGCGCGCGCGGGCGCTGGCCGCCGGGGAAAGCGTGCCGGAGAGCCGCGAGGCCTTTTTCGGCGGCTGCGATGTGGTGAGCTTGCATGTGCGGCTTCATCCGACGACGCGCGGTCTGGTCACGGCGCAGGATTTTGCGGCGATGCGGCCCGGTTCGATCTTCGTCAACACCTCGCGGTCCGGTCTGGTCGCGCCCGGCGCGTTGCTGGCCGCGCTTCAAGCCGGACGCCCCGGCATGGCCGGCCTCGATGTCTTCGATGTCGAGCCGCTGACCGACGGCAACGATCCGCTGGTCAGCCATCCCAATGTCATCGGCACGCCCCACATCGGCTATGTGACGGAAGACGAGCTCGATCTCCAGTTCGCGGATATCTACGCGCAGATCAATGCCTACGCGGCGGGCAACCCGATCCACATGATCAACCCGGAAGTTCGGGGCGGGGACGCGCGCGCCTAGAGTCCTGCCCCTAAACCTGTGACCAGCAGGCAGATCAGGCTGACGGGGGCGTTTGCGCACCCTATAACAATGGCATGAGCAACGAACTTCCGCCGCGCACGCCCGGCCCGAGAAAACCCGAAGCCGGCGATCACGTCATTCTCGTCGATGGCTCGTCCTTCGTCTTCCGCGCCTATTTCCAGTCGATCCGTCAGGACCAGCGCTACAACTACCGCTCCGACCGGCTGCCGACCGGCGCGGTGAGGATCTTCGCGACCAAGCTGTTCCAGTTCATCCGTGAGGGCGCGCGCGGCCGCAAGGCGACGCATCTCGCGATGATCTTCGACAAGAGCGAGGACAGTTTCAGGAAGGCGCTCTACCCGGCCTACAAGGCCAACCGCTCCGATCCGCCGGAAGACCTCGTGCCGCAGTTTCCTCTGATGCGCGCCGTGGTGCGCGCCTTCGGTTACGAGCCGGTCGAGATGGCGAAATACGAGGCGGACGATCTCATCGCGACCTATGCGCGGCAGGCCGTCGATCTCGGTGCGGAAGTCACCATCGTGTCGGCTGATAAGGATCTGATGCAGCTCATCGAGCCCGGCGTCGTGATGTACGATCCCGCCTCCGGCGAGCGTGACGAGCGCCTCATCGGCGAAGCGGAAGTGCGCGATTATTTCGGCGTCCCGCCTGACAGGGTCGTCGATGTCCAATCGCTCGCCGGCGATTCGACAGACAATATCCCCGGTGCTTCCGGCATCGGCATCAAGACCGCCGCGCAACTCATCGAGGAATACGGTGATCTCGAAACGCTGCTCGCGCGCGCTTCCGAGATCAAGCAGCCGAAACGCCGGGAAACCCTCACCGACCCCGAGAGCGTCGCGAAAATCCGCGTCTCGAAGGAACTCGTCACACTGGTGCGCGACGTGCCGGTGGAATGTCCACTCGAACGATTGGTCGCGCACCCGCCGAACGGCGAGCAGGCGGTTGCCTTCCTTAAGGCGATGGAATTCACGACGCTCACCAAGCGCGTCGCCGAGGAGTACAAGGCAGATTTCGAGAAGATCGAGCCGGACCCCGCTTATGCCAAGGGCAATTACCCCAAGGGTAACGCCTCGGGAACGAGCGGCGAGGCTGCGGCTCCGGCGGCCGAAACGCGGGCACAGCCGGCATCCGCGCCTGTGGAAGGCGGAGTCGCATCCGGCCCCGCCGCGCTGGCGGCGAGCCGTCTCGACGCCCTGCGAAAGGTCCCGGTGAAGTTCGACGCCTACGAGACGGTTCGCGACATCGCCGCGCTCGAGCGCTGGGTGAATGCGGCCCGCGAAAAGGGCATCGTCGCCTTCGACACAGAGACCACCTCGCTCGATTCCCTTCAGGCCGATCTCGTCGGCGTCTCGCTTTCGACCGAGGCGGGGAACGGCGCCTATGTGCCGCTCCAGCATCGCACCGGCGAGGGGCTGTTCGATTCCGGCCTCGTCCCGGATCAGATTGCGTTGCGCGACGCGCTCGCCGTGCTGAAGCCGCTGCTGGAAGACGAGACCGTCCTCAAGGTCGGCCAGAACATCAAGTACGACCTCAACGTGATGCGTCAGCATGGCGTCGATATCCGCCCTATCGACGACACCATGCTGATCTCCTACGTGCTCGACGCTGGCCGCAACGGCCACGGCATGGACGAACTCTCGACCCTGCACCTCCAGCATCGCCCGATCCCGTTCTCGGAGGTCGCGGGCAAGGGCAAGGCGATGGTCACTTTCGACAAGGTCGAGATCGACAAGGCCGCCGCCTATGCCGCCGAGGATGCCGACGTCACGCTGCGGCTCTGGCAGGCGCTGAAGCCCCGCCTCGCAGCCGAGAGCATGACCAACGTTTATGAGAGCCTCGAACGCGGCATGCCCGATTGTCTCGCGAAAATGGAGGCGCGCGGCATCGCCATCGACCGGCAGATCCTTTCGCGCCTGTCGGGCGAATTCGCGCAGGGCATGGCGCGGCTGGAGGCTGAAATTCACCAGCTCGCCGGCGAGAGCTTCAACCTCGGCTCGCCCAAACAGCTCGGCGATCTCCTGTTCGGCAAGATGGCGCTGCCCGGCGGCAAGAAGACCCCCACCGGCGCGTGGGCGACGGGCGCGGACGTGCTGGAGGACCTTGCGGCGCAGGGGCACGAACTGCCCGCGCGCCTGCTCGACTGGCGGCAGATGCAGAAGCTCAAATCGACCTATACCGATGCGCTGCCGTCTTACGTGAACCCGAAAACGAACCGGGTGCACACCTCGTTCTCGCTGGCATCCACCACCACGGGTCGCCTCGCCTCGACCGAGCCGAATATCCAGAACATCCCGGTGCGCAACGAGATGGGGCGCAAGATCCGCACCGCGTTTGTTGCCGAGCCGGGCCGGCTGCTGATCTCGGCCGATTACAGCCAGATCGAACTGCGCATTCTCGCCCATGTCGCGGACATCCCGCAGCTTCGGAAGGCCTTTGCGGAAGGGATCGACATCCACGCGATGACCGCTTCCGAGATGTTCAGCGTGCCGCTCGCGGAAATGACAAGCGAAATCCGCCGCCGCGCCAAGGCGATCAATTTCGGCATCATCTACGGCATTTCCGCCTTCGGCCTCGCCAACCAGCTCTCGATCCCGCGCGAGGAGGCGGGCGCCTATATCAAGAAGTATTTCGAGCGCTTCCCCGGCATCCGCGACTACATGGACGCGATGAAGGCCAAGGTGCGGGCGGATGGTTATGTCGAGACCATTTTCGGCCGCAAGGCGCATTTCCCCGGCATCACCTCCAAGAACCCCTCGGAACGCGCCTTCGTCGAGCGCGCGGCGATCAATGCGCCGATTCAGGGCTCGGCGGCGGATATCATCCGTCGCGCCATGATGCGGATGGACGCGGCGCTGGAGGCGGCCGGCTCACCGGCGCAGATGCTGTTGCAGGTGCACGACGAACTTGTGTTCGAGGTGCCGGAGGCGGCGGCTGAGGCGGCGATCCCCGTCATCGTCAAGGTGATGGAGGAGGCGCCGCATCCGCTGATGCAGCTCAAGGTGCCGCTCAAGGTCGATGCCCGGGCAGCGAAGAACTGGGACGAGGCGCATTGACAAGCGTTCGTTCCGTACAACAGTTCATGCGCTAATCTTTGGTCCTGCAGGCAGGAGGTTTGATGCACACGATCGTCGTCGTTGGAGGAGGGCTTTCTGCCCTGCTTTCGTTCCTGCTCCTCGGTCATGCGTTTGGCGGCTGGGCCGGCGTGCGCGACGGAGCGCGTTATTTCGTGCCGTTCTGGATTATCTGCGCGGCCGTCAACATGTGGATCGGAACCCGGCACGGTTATTCCTGGATGGAGGAATTCCCGATTTTCCTGGCGATCTGCGCCGTGCCCGTTCTGCTCGCCGGGCTGGTCTGGTGGAAACTCTCGTAAAGGCAGCACCATGAACAAGAATCGGCTCGAAGCCTTCAGCGACGGCGTGCTCGCCATCATCATCACGATCATGGTGCTGGAAATGAAGGTGCCGCACGGCGCCGAACTGGCGGCGCTTGTGCCGCTCTGGCCGGTGTTCGTGAGCTATGCGCTGAGTTTCCTCTATGTCGGCATCTACTGGAACAACCACCACCACATGCTCCACGCGACGAACCGGGTGAACGGATCCGTGCTCTGGGCCAATCTCGGGTTGCTGTTCTGCCTGTCGCTGCTGCCTTTCACCACCGGCTGGATGGGCGAAAATCACTTCGCGCGCTGGCCGACCATGATCTATGGCCTCAACCTGCTGGCGGCGGCGGTTGCCTACTTCATTCTTCAGAATGCACTGATCCGCCTTCAGGGGCACGATTCGACGCTGGCGCGCGCCATCGGCCGCGACGTCAAGGGCAAGATTTCACCGGTCTTCTACGTGCTCGGCATACTCGCGGCCTGGTTCTTATCGCCCTGGCTCGGGCTCGCCTTCTTCGTCGCCGTTGCGCTGCTCTGGCTCGTGCCGGACAGCCGGATCGAGCGCCAACTGCGCAACGGCGAATAACGGAGCACCGAACGCCCCGGCACTCTCATCGAGAGGTCCGGGGCGAGATGTGCTGGATCAGGCCGCGCCCTTCAGGTGCTTGAACATCACCTTGCGGGCTTCGTCGTCCATCTCGGTCTTCCAGGTGAAGCGATCCTTGAGCGCCTTGGCGCGGGCCGTCGCCGGGCGGGCTTCGATCTCGTCATGCAGTCGCTTGAGGTTCGGAAGCTTCGCCCAGGCTTCCTCGCCGAGGATGAACGGGATCATCCGCGCCCAGCCCCAGACATCCATGTCGACGATGGTGTAGGTCTCGCCGACCATGTAGCGGTGGCTCGCAAGATGCTGGTCGAGCACGGTGTAGTGCCGCATCGCCTCATATTGATAGCGATCGTTGGCATAAGGCACCTTCTCCGGCGCGAAGTGCTTGAAATGCACAGCCTGCCCCGAGAACGGACCGACGCCGGTCGCCACGAACATCAGCCAGGAAAGCAGCGCGCCGCGGTTCGCATCGCTGGCGGGCGGCAGGAACTTGCCGGTCTTCTCGGCCAGATAGAGGAGGATCGTGTTCGAATCGAAGACGGTGACATCGCCGTCGATGATCGCCGGCACCTTGCCATTCGGGTTGACCTTGAGAAATGCGGGCGAGAACTGATCGCCTTTGCGCGTATCGATCGGCATCGGTTCGAAGGCGATGCCGGTCTCTTCGAGAAACAGCGCGATCTTGGTGGGGTTGGGCGATCCATTGAAATAGAATTTGAGCACACGGGTCTCCTTGGGTGACGGTCTTGCGCGTATCGCGCATGGTGGCCCAAGGCTAGTTTCCGTGATCCCGCGCGGCAATCGCGCGCCTGACACGATCATCGAATTGTGATCGAAAACGCGCGCCGGCCGCGCAAATTGCGCGCTCCTCCTCAGCCGCAATCCGGGCGGAACGCCACCACGTTCGGCAGGCCGTGGCGATCCGCGACGAGCATCGATCCCTGCGGCAGCGCGTTCCAATCGCCGCGGGCTTCGTCGAGCGGCTCGGAGACCACGTGCAGCCCGTTGTTGTCGTGTCGCCAGTAGAGCGTCGGCGCCTTGTCGTCGCAGGCCCAGCGGAAGGCGTGGAGCGTGTCGCCGTTGGTGAAGACGGCGGCGAAACGCAGTGCCTCGGCGATGTCGGTCTTTTTTGTCACCTGACGGATTTCGCTCAGAACCGTGCCGAAGGCCGCGCCGGCGTCGCGCATCGCGCCACGCCCGATGGCGGCGAGGAAGATCGCCTCCGAATCCGTCGTCCCCTGCCGGTTCGCATAGAGCGAATCCGGGATCATCGCCTCGATCTGCCGCCGTACGAAGGCGTAGCCGCCGATCTGGCCATTGTGCATGAACAGGCTGGTGCCATAGCTGAACGGGTGGCAGTTCGCACGCGCCGTCGCGGTGCCGGTCGCGGCGCGGACATGGGCGAAGAACAGCGGCGAGCGCACTTGCGCGCAGATCGAGAGCAGATTCTCGTCCGACCACGCCGGGCGGAGGTCGCGGTAGATGCCCGGTTCGGGCCGCTCGCCATACCAGCCGAGGCCGAAGCCGTCGCCGTTGGTCGAGGTCTTCGCTTCCGTCGCCTGCATCGACTGGTGGATCAGCGAGTGACAGGGTTTCGAAACCACGCTTTCGAGAAGAACAGGCTGGCCCTGGTAGGCAAGAAACCGGCACATGCGGGTGTTCTCTCCGAATCGACGTCGTTCGAGGGAAGTATTTTCTTCTCTGATATAATGTCACAGAAAATTAATCGGCGATGAAGGGAAGTCCAGCGCAAAAGGGAAAGGTTGTGAAAATCGCCGCGTCCTCTAGTTAGGACAGGAGATCGCGGGTTTCGTGAAAAAGGAACGGAGGAGGGCGGATGCTGAGGGGAGCGGGCGTGCTGGCCGGGCTGTTTGTGGCCGGGCCGGCCTGGGCGGCGGAGGGCCTCGACGGAAAATCGCTCTCGCTTCTCTGGGGAATTCCCTTCGCCGGGCTGCTGCTGACCATCGCCACCGGGCCGGTCTTCTTCCCGCGTTTCTGGCATCATCATTACGGCAAGCTCGCCGCGTTCTGGGCGGTGGCGACCACCCTGCCGCTCGCGGTTGCGCTGGGGCCGCGCATCGCCGTCGAAGCCGTCCTTCATGCGATTCTGCTCGAATACGTGAGCTTCATCGTTCTGCTGTTCGCGCTATTCACCGTTTCCGGCGGCATTCTTCTCTCGGGCAACCTGCGCGGCACGCCGGCGGTCAATACCGGGCTGCTCGCGCTCGGAACGATGCTGGCGAGCATCGTCGGCACGACGGGCGCCTCGATGATTCTCATCCGCCCGATCATCCGCGCCAATGACGACCGCGCGCACAATGTGCATATCGTCGTGTTCTTCATCCTGCTCGTCTCGAACATCGGCGGCTCGCTGACACCGCTCGGCGACCCGCCGCTGTTTCTCGGCTTCCTGCGCGGCGTCGAGTTCTTCTGGACGACGAAGGCGCTCGCCTTCGAGACCGCGCTGGCCTCGGGCCTGCTGCTGACGGTCTTCTTCCTTCTCGACACCTGGCTGCGCCGCAAGGACGAGGCCGGGCCGATCATGCGCGACAAGACGCCCGATCGCGACATCAAGCTCTACGGCCTGCGCAATATCGCGCTGATGGGGGCGATCATCGCCGTGATCCTCGCGTCGGCGGCGTGGAAGCCCGGCATCGTGATCCCGTTTCCCGGCGGCGAACTGGCGCTCCAGAACGTGGTTCGCGATGTGCTGCTGGTCGGCATCGCGCTCGTCTCGCTCGGCATCACGCCGGGGCCGGTGCGCGCGGGCAACGAATTCAACTGGGAGCCGATCGTCGAGGTCGCGAAGCTCTTCGCCGGCATCTTCATCTGCATGGTGCCGGTTCTGGCGATCCTCGGCGCGGGCAAGGCCGGCGCGCTCGGCCCCTTCGTCTCGCTGGTGAGCCTCCCCGACGGGTCGCCGAACAACGGCGCCTATTTCTGGGTGACGGGCCTGCTCTCCGCTTTTCTCGACAACGCGCCGACCTATCTCGTCTTCTTCCAGATCGCCGGCGGCGATCCCGCCGTGTTGATGACAAGCCTTGCGAAAACACTGGAGGCGATTTCGGTCGCTGCGGTGTTCATGGGCGCGCTGACCTATATCGGCAACGCGCCGAACCTGATGGTGGCCGCGATCGCGCGCGACATGGGCGTGAAGATGCCCTCGTTCTTCGGCTACATGCTCTGGAGTTTCGCCATCCTCGGGCCGCTGCTCGGATTGATCTGGTGGATCAACTACTAGGTTCCGGCCCCGCCTATTGCCGTGGCGGCTGCATTTTTCCTTGACGCGGAGCGGTCCGTCCGGTTCCTCTCGCCGCAACAAGAAAACGGGGCAGAGACAACAAGGTGGGGAGTTCTCTATGGCCGAGAGTCTGAAGGTCCGGGTCGTCCGGAACATGGCGCGCGCGCTTCTTCCGGTGCTGCTGGCGCTTCCGGTCACGCCGGCTTTCGCCGCCGAAGGAATCGAGGGCGCCGGCCTTGGCTTTTTCTGGGCGCTCCCCTTCGCCGGTCTGCTGCTGTGCATCGCGACCGGCCCGGTGCTGTTCCACCGCACGTGGGAGCATCACTACGGCAAGATCGCCGCCCTCTGGGCGGCCCTGACCGTCGTTCCGCTGGTTGTCGCATTCGGCTTCGGCGCGGCCCTGTCGTCCGTGATGCACACGATGCTGCTCGAGTATGTGAGCTTCATCATCCTGCTGTTCGCGCTGTTCACGGTCGCCGGCGGCATTCTGGTCTCCGGCAACCTGCATGGCTCGCCTGCGCTCAACACCGGCCTTCTGGCGATCGGCACCCTGCTCGCGAGCGTCGTCGGCACGACGGGCGCCTCGATGATCATGATCCGCCCGGTCATCCGCGCCAACGACAACCGCCAGCACAACGTGCATGTGGTGGTCTTCTTCATTTTCCTCGTCTCGAACATCGGCGGCTCCCTGACACCGCTCGGTGATCCGCCGCTGTTCCTCGGCTTCCTGCGCGGCGTCGATTTCTTCTGGACGACGACGCACCTGTTCAGCGAGATGATGTTCATCGGCGGCGCCTTGCTGGCGATTTTTTTCATGCTCGACAGCTGGCTCTACAAGCGCGATGCGTCGCTGCCGGCCCTGCGCGATCCGACGCCGGACCGCGACATCCGGCTCTACGGCAAGTTCAACATCCTGCTGCTCGGCGCCATCATCGTCGCAATCCTCGTTTCCGCGGCGTGGAAGCCGGGCGTGAAATTTGCCTTCCCCGGCGGCGAGATCGAATTGCAGAACCTCGCGCGCGATATCGCGCTCGTGCTGATCGCCGTCGTCTCGCTGCTGGCGACACCGAAGCAGGTCCGCGCCGGGAATGAATTCAGCTGGGGGCCGATCCAGGAAGTTGCCAAGCTGTTCGCCGGCATCTTCATCTGCATGATCCCGGTTCTGGCGATGCTGAAAGCCGGCAAGACCGGCGCCTTCGGCCCGCTGGTTTCGTTGGTCACGCACCCGGACGGCTCTCCCAGCAACGTCGCCTATTTCTGGCTGACCGGCATCCTCTCGTCCTTCCTCGACAATGCACCGACCTACCTCGTGTTCTTCGAACTCGCGGGCGGCGATCCGGTGTCGTTGATGGGTCCGAAAGCTCTCACGCTCGCCGCGATCTCCTGCGGCGCGGTGTTCATGGGCGCGAACTCCTATATCGGCAACGCGCCGAACTTCATGGTCTACGCCATCGCCAAGGAGATGAAGGTGAAGATGCCCTCGTTCTTCGGCTACATGGCGTGGAGTGCCGGCATTCTGGTGCCGCTCTTTATTATCGCGACCTTTATCTTCTTCCGCTGAGGGCGGGCGCAACGCGGAATTGGAAAGGGCGGCTTCGAGCATCATCCCATCAAGTGGGCACCGGTTGATGGGGAAGATGATGCTCAAAAACAAAGAGATAGAGCGGCCGCCCTTGTTTTATTTGAGCTTGGCGGGCTTCTCGCCGCCGAGTGCCCAGTCGACCAGCTCGATCGTGTGAAGCACCGGGACGGCCATCTCTCCCTTCGAGGAATTCTTCCGCTCCTCGAAGCCGAGACCGATCTGGCTGATGCACCCGAGATTGCCGGTCGCCACCGCATCCGGTTTCAGCCGCGCGATGTTCCGGGTTTTCCGCGCGCGCAGCCGGCCTGAAATCTCAGGCTGGAGCATGTTGTAGGTGCCGGCTGAACCGCAACAGATATGCCCCTCCGGCACGTCCTTCACCTTGAAGCCGAGCGCCTTGAGCACCCTCTTCGGCGCGTCGGTGATCTTCTGGCCGTGCTGCATCGAGCAGGCGGAATGATAGGCGATGGCGAGGCCCGTTTCGCGCGCCGGCGCGAGGGACAGCGCCGCGAGGTATTCGGTGATGTCCTTCGCGAGCGCCGAGACCTTCGCGGCCTTTGCCGCATAGGCCGGATCGTTGCGGAACATGAAGCCGTAATCCTTGATCGTCGTGCCGCAGCCGGAGGCGGTGATGATGATCGCATCGAGCCCCTTGCCGTCGATCTCGGCCATCCAGGCATCGATCAGCGCCGCCGCCTGTGCGTGGCTCTTGTGCTCGTGGCCCATGTGATGGACGAGCGCGCCGCAGCAGCCTTCGCCCTTCGGCAGCACGACCTCGATGCCAAGGCGGCCGAGCACGCGGATCGCAGCCTCGTTGATCTCGGGGGCCAGCACCGGCTGCGCGCAGCCGGACAGCAGCGCGACGCGGCCCTTCGGTGCGCCGGCGGGCGGAAACACCGCGGGCCCCTCCATCGACGAGCGGCTGGGCGCAGATTTCGGCGCGAGTGCGAGCATCGCCCCGAGCTGACGGCCGATCACCGGCAGCTTCTCGGCAAGGGGCTTGAACGGGCGGCCCAGCATCGCGCCGAACAGCGCCAGCCTGAACCGGTTCGGATAGGGAAGAAGGTTTGCGAGGACACCGCGCATCAGCCTCTGCGCCAGCGGGCGCTTGTAGGTCGCCTCGATATGGGCGCGGGCATGATCGACGAGGTGCATGTAATGCACGCCCGAGGGGCAGGTCGTCATGCAGGAGAGGCAGGAAAGGCAACGGTCGATATGCTGCACCACTTCCGCCGTGGCCGGCTCGCCCTCCTCGAACATCTTCTTGATGAGGTAGATGCGCCCGCGCGGTGAGTCGAGTTCGTCGCCGAGTTCGAGATAGGTCGGGCAGGTCGCGGTGCAGAAGCCGCAATGCACGCAGGTGCGCAGGATCTTCTCGGAAGCCTGCATCGCCGGATCGGCCAGCGCCGCGAGAGAAAAGTTCGTCTGCATCGTTAGGCTCCCGCCTGCCAGGCCTTGATCCAGTCCATCGGCCAGATCAGCATGATGATGTTGAGCACGAGATTGTCGCGGATGATCGCGCCGACGATCAGTTCCATCGCAACCGCGAGCGTGATAACCAGCGCCGTCGGCAAGCGCCACGCAAGGAGGAAGCCGAACGCCATCATCGTCATGTCCGAGAGCGAATTGACGATGCTGTCGCCGTAGTAATCCAGCGAAATCGTGGCCTCGCGGTAGCGGTTGATGACGGCATCGGTATTTTCAAGGATTTCCCAGCCCGCCTCCAGCGCCATGGCCAGCGCGAGGGCAAGGCCGAGGCTGATCCGCAGCCCGCCGAACCGCTGCAGGCCCCGGAACAGGGCGTAGAACGCGAAGCCGTGGATGATGTGGCTGAAGCTGTACCAGTCGGAGAGGTGCTGCGAGTTTTCCGCGCTGGCGACAACGCCGTGCCAGAGCTTGACGGTGCCGCATTTGCAGATCGGTAGGCGGCCCATGAAATAGAGCGCCGCCGCCGCGCCGAGCATGATCGCACCCGCAGCAACGAGCCCCTGCCGCAGGCTCGGGCCGGTCGCGGGCCAATTCCCGGCGATGACCGCATCGCGCTCAGACACCGGCGAACATCCGGCCGGGGTTGAACAAGCCAGAAGGGTCGATCGCGGCCTTGATGCGTTGCGTCAACGCAGCGACCGGCGCGGCTTCCGGTTCGAAAACCGGCACCGCGGCACGGACCGAATCCGGTGCACGCACCAGCGTCGCGTAGCCTTTCGCCTGACGCGCCGCGGCGCGGATGACGCTCGCGCCGGCATCGCCGGAGGCATCGGTCGCGAACCAGATGAGCCCTCCGCCCCAATCGTAAAGCGCATCGCCATCGCGTACCGCGCGAATCGCCGCGACCATGTCGGCGGCAAGGCCCGGCTTCACCGAGAGGCGCCAGAGCGCACGTTCGCGCGGCAGGGCGACCGGCGCGGCATCGCGGATGCCGGGCCAGACATCCTCGCTGGCGTCGAGGCGCTTCAATGTGCCGAAATCGGCGAGCAATTTACCAAGCTCGCCGGCGCGATAATGCACCGAGTCGGCAAAGCCCTCGATCCGGAGATAGGTCTTGCCCGGCTGTGGCACATGCGCCGCGCCGGTGATCTCGAACGGCGAGGCGATCGCCCGGCCGAGGGCTGCGATGGCGCGCGCATCGTTGAGCCCGTCGAGCGCCAGCGTGGCAACGGTCTCGGGTCGGGGCGAGACCTTGAAGATCACCTCGGTCAGCAGTCCCAGCGTGCCCCAGGCCCCGGCCTGCAGCTTCACGAGATCGAGGCCTGTGACGTTCTTCATCACCCGGCCGCCGGATTTGATGATCTCGCCCTCGCCGTTGACGAAGCGCACGCCGATCAGGCTGTCGCGCGCGGCACCGGCCCACAGCCGGCGCGCGCCGGAGATATTGCCGGACGCAATCGCGCCGATCGTGGGTTCACCGCTGCTACCGAAGATCGTTCGGTAATCGGCGGGTTCGAACGGCAGCATCTGGCCTTTTTCGGCGAGTGCGGCCTGCACTTCGGCGAGCGGCGTCCCCGCCCGCGCGCCGATCACCATTTCTGCCGGCTCGTAAAGCGTGATGCCCCGAAGCGCGGCGGTCGAGATCGTAAGCGCCGATTGCACAGGACGCCCGATGCCCGTCCGTGTGCCGCCGCCGGTGATGCGGATCGGCGTCATCGCGGATATCGCGCCGCGCACGGCCTCGGCAGCCTCGGCCTCGCTGGCCGGAGAGAGTGTGTATTCGGCGTTCATCGGGCCGTTCCTGCCTGCGGGCGTCCGTCGAGCGGGAATACTTTCGCGGGGTTGAGAATCCACTCGTTGTCGAACGCGGCCCGCACGCGCATCTGCTGGTTCAGATCGATCTCGTTGAACTGGTGGCGCATCAGGTCGCGCTTTTCGATGCCGACGCCGTGTTCGCCCGTAAGGCAGCCGCCGACCTCGACGCAGAGCTTGAGGATGTCGTTGCCGGCATCCTCCGCCTTCCGTGCCTCGACGGGGTCGTTGCAGTTGTAGAGGATCAGCGGATGCAGATTGCCGTCACCGGCATGGAACACATTGGCGACGCGCAGGCCGTAGCTCTTCACGATCTCGTCGATGCGCCGGAGCACGAGCGGCAATTGCCCGGTAGGAATGGTGCCGTCCATGCAGATGTAATCCGCGACCCGGCCCGTCGCGCCGAAGGCGCTCTTGCGACCCTTCCAGATCGCGGCGGTCTCCATCGCGGATTTTGATTCCTTGATCGTCTTCACGCCGTGCGCCTTGGCGATGGCGATGATGCGTGCGAGCGCCGCATCCATCTCCTCGTCCGAGCCCTCGACCTCGATGATGAGCAGCGCCTCGACATCCATCGGATAGCCGGCATGGGCGAAGGCCTCGCAGATCTCGATCGCCGGCTTGTCCATGAATTCCATCGCCACCGGGACGATGCCGGCCGCGATGATAGCAGCAACCGCTTCACCGGCCTCGACCGAGGTCGGGAAGCCGAACAGCACAGGCCGTGCCCCTTCCGCCGCGCGCAGGATGCGCACATGCGCTTCCGTGATGATGCCGAGCTGGCCTTCCGAACCGCAGACGAGGCCGAGCAGGTCGTAGCCCGGCGCATCCATGGCCTCGCCGCCGATCTCGACCACGGTGCCATCGACCAGCACCATCGTCACACCGAGGATGTTGTTGGTGGTGACGCCATATTTCAGGCAATGCGCGCCGCCGGAATTCATCGCGATATTGCCGGCGATGGTGCAGGCGAGCTGGCTCGACGGGTCCGGCGCGTAGAAGAAGCCTTCGGTGGAAACGGCGTTGGTGATGGCAAGGTTGGTGACGCCCGCCTGGACATGGGCGGTGCGGTCTGCGAAATCGACGGCAAGGATGCGGTTCATCTTGGAGACGCCGATCACCACGGCATCTTCCTGCGGGATCGCGCCGCCGGCGAGGGAGGTGCCCGCGCCGCGCGGAACCACCGGAACGCCCTCGCGGTGGCAATAGGCCATCACGGCGGAAACCTCCTCGGTCGTGCGTGGCAGCGCGACCGCGAGCGGCAGGCGGCGGTAGGCGGTGAAGGCGTCGGTCTCAAAGGCGCGGCGTTCGTCCTCGCTGGTCACGAGGCACTCGGGCGGCAGAATCGCGGACAATCCCGCGATGATGGCCTCGCGCCGGGCCATGATGCCGGGATCGGGTTTGGGAAACGCGATCGCATTCATCGCAATCCTCCTTTTCTTTTCCTCGCCGACGTTTTCATACCAGCCCGCCGAGCCGATGACCAATTCTAGTGCAGCAGGAATTCGGATGCAGCACCGCGCTACTGGCATGGCATCTGTTCCAAAAACGAATAGATCGCGCTATTTCTTGCCGATGGATCGGCTTGGGGACCTCGATATCTTCGCGCGCGTGGCGGCAACCGGCTCGATGTCGCAGGCCGCGCGAGACCTCGGCCTGTCGCCGCCGGTCGTCTCGAAGCGCATCCGGCGGCTTGAGGAGCGGCTCGGCTCGCGTCTGCTCCAGCGCACCACCCGTCAGATCGCGCTGACCGAGGCCGGCAAGGGTTTTCACGAGCGGGTTCTCGCTATTCTTTCCGCGGTCGAAGAGGCCGAGAACTGGATTTCGCAGCGCGCGCAGCAGGCCCGCGGCCCGCTGCGCGTTTCCGCGCCGACGACGTTCGGGCGCCTGCATGTCGCGCCGCATCTCGTCCGGTTTCTGGAGCGCTATCCGGATATCTCGCTCGACCTCACGCTGTCGGACAGCTTCGTCGATGTCGTCGGCGAGGGCTACGACGTCGCGATCCGCATCGCCGATCTCGTCGATACCAGCCTCGTCGCCCGCAAGCTCGCGCCGAACCACCGCGTGCTCTGCGCGAGCCCGACATATCTCGAACGACACGGCATGCCCGCCTCGCTCGGCGACCTCGGCCGCCACCGCCTGCTGGTGCACAACGCCGATTCCTGGCGGCTCGAAGGGCCCGAGGGGCCGGTGACTGTTCCGGTCACTAGTGCGGTCGCGACCAATTCCTCCGAGGTCATCCGCGAGGCGGTGATCGCCGGTCTCGGGATCGCCCTGCGTTCGACCTGGGATGTCGGGCCGGAATTGCGTGCGGGGCAGCTCTCGATCGTGCTGCCGGCCTACCGTGCGAGCCGCCGCGTCGGCATTTTCGCCGTTTACCCCTCGCGCCGGCAGTTGCCGTTGCGCACCCGCGTTTTCATCGATTTCCTGCTCGAGCTCTATGGTGCAGAACCGCCATGGGACCGCGGCCTCTGGCTCAAATGATGCCCGTCATTCCCATGTTCAGCTTGCGCTCATGTTGGATTTGGACTATGGCCTGCACCGTCATATTCGTGAAAGGGAATGCAATGCTTCGTCTTTCGGCTGTTGCCGCTTTTTCGCTCCTCTGCGCCGCTGCCGCCAACGCCCAGGATGCGGCGGCCGGCAAGACTGTGTTCAACCAGTGCCGCGCCTGCCATCAGGTCGGCGAGACCGCCAAGAACGCCGTCGGGCCGGTTCTGAACGGCATTTCCGGCCGCAAGTCGGGCTCGGTGGCCGGCTACAACTATTCGGATGCGAACAAGAATTCCGGCAAGACCTGGGATGACGCGACGTTCCTCGCCTACATCAAGGACCCGAAGGCGTTCATGCCGGGCAACAAGATGGCGTTCGCCGGCGTGAAGGACGAGCAGAAGGCCAAGGATCTCCTTGCCTACCTCAAGACCTTCGGCGACGACGGCAAGACCAAGTAAGCGGCTTTCCGGATCGGAAATTTCAGGGCGCGGATCGTTTCCGCGCCCTTTTTCATGCCCGAACCCTTTTTTATGGCGCCTTCTCCCGATCAGGTTTTCAGGCTGGCCGGATCCAGGTTGCGCACGAAAGCGAGCAGCGCCGCGAGCGCGATATCCGCATCCTCGGCGGTGATCGATTCGGCCGGGTTGTGGCTGATGCCGCCCTTGCAGCGCAGGAACAGCATTCCCATCGGGCAGACGCCATGAAACGCCGCCGCATCGTGCCCGGCGCCTGAGGGGAGCGTGATCGGCTCGTAGCCCAGCGAGCGAACAGCCTTGGCCAGACCTGTCTGAATCGCGGGATGGCAGGGTGAGGCCTTTTCCTCGTAACCCGGCGCCAGCGACAGCGTGACGCCCCGGCGCTCGGCGATGGTGCCGATCTCCGAGAGCACCCGCGCGACACCGGCCTCGCGTGTTGCGTCGTCCGGCCCGCGCAAATCGAGGCTGAACTTCACCTCGCCGGGAATGACGTTGACCGCACCCGGCTGCGCCTCGATCCGGCCGACGGTGCCGACCATGCCGGGCATCTCGCGGGCGATGCGTTCCACCGCGAGGATCATCTCGGCCGTCGCCGCGAGCGCATCCTTGCGGAAGGGCATCGGCACCGTGCCGGCGTGGCCGGCCTCGCCCGTGACGCTGGCCGCGATCCGCTTGATCGAGGCGATCGAGGTCACGACGCCAAGTGGCTGGTTCGCGCCTTCGAGCACCGGCCCCTGCTCGATGTGAAGTTCGACGTAGCCCAGCATCGCCTCGCGCCGCCGGGCGATGGCGGGAATCGCCGCTGGGTCGAGCCCGAAGGCGGCCATCGCCTCGCCCATGGAGACGCCGGCCTCGTCGCGGCCCTCCAGCGCCGTCATGTCGAAGGTGCCGGCGACGGCACGCGAGCCGGAGAGGGTCACCGGAAAGCGCACGCCTTCCTCGTCGCCGAATGCGATCACCTCGATGGCGAAAGGCAGCTTGTCGCCGAGACGCCGCAACTCCTCGACCACCGCGAGGCCCGCGAGCACGCCGAGATTGCCGTCATATTTGCCGGCATCGCGCACCGTATCGATATGCGAGGCGATGATCAGCGCCGGCAGACCCGGCTCACGTCCTTCCAGCCGCCCGACGACGTTGCCAACCGCATCGACGGCGGGCGCGAGCCCGGCTTCCGCGAACCAGCTCTTCACTTTCCCCACTCCAAGCTTGTGCGCGGGCGAGAGATAGAGCCGGGTCAGCTTGCCGGGTTCGTCAGTGATCAGGGCCAGTTCGTCGAGGCGCGCCATCATGCGTGCGGTGGCGGGAAGATTGGAAATCGCGGTCATTTCTGGGTCCTCAGGGCCTCTACGGCGAACAGGGCGAGCTTGCTCCGCTCGGCGTCGGAAATCTCGGTGATGTTGTTTGGCGGCATGGCGCGGCTCAGCACCGCCTGAATTGCGATGGCCCGTGCCTCGCGCCGGATATCGGCCTCGGTTTCGAGCCGGACGCCTTTCGGCGGGGCGATGATCCCCTCCCAGACCGGGCTTTGCGCATGGCACATCGAGCAGCGCGAAAGGACGATCTCGCCGGCCTCGGCAGAGCTGGCAGGATCGACCGGCGCGGCTGCGAGGCGGCGTTCGGCTTCGATCATGGCGTTGCGGCCAGGCGCGGCCTGCCAGCTCAGCCAGATTGCAAGTGCGAGCGCGACGATCGCCGCGCCCCAGTACCACCATGGGGCTTTCTTATGGTCGGCGTGCCAGTGGTTGAAGAAATGCCGGATGATCGCGCCGGAGAAGGTCAGCAGCGCGACCAGCACCGGGATGATCGCGCTCGTCTGGGTGAGCGGATAATGGTTCGAGATCATCAGGAAGACGACCGGCAGCGTCAGGTAGTTGTTGTGGACCGAGCGCTGCTTGGCCTGCTTGCCGTATTTCGGATCCGGCGCCTCGCCCGCGAGCAAGGCGGCGACCACTTTGCGCTGGTTGGGGATGATCACCATCGCGACGTTGCCGCTCATGACGGTCGCCATCAGCGCACCGGTGTGGATCAGCGCGCCGCGCCCGGAAAACATCTGCGTGTAGAACCAGCTCATCGCCACGACGAACCCGAAACCGACGACGGCCAGCAGTGTCTCGTGAGCCCCGAGTGCCGATTTGCACAGGAGATCGTAGACGACCCAGCCGACGAGCAGCGAGCCAATGCCGATTGCCGCCGCCGCGCCGGGGGAAAGGGGCCGGACGGACGGATCGATCAGATAGAGCGAACTCTGCGCGTAATAGACCCAGCCGAGCAGCACGAACCCCGAGACCCAGGTCATGTAGCTCTGCCACTTGTGCCAGACGAGATCGGGCGGGAGCGAGGCCGGGGCGACCAGATATTTCTTCATCTCGTAGAAGCCGCCGCCATGCACATGCCAGGCCGCGCCGCCTTTTCCCGCCGGAATGTCGGGGTGCGGCCGCAGCCCGGCGTCGAGGTGCATGAAGAAGAACGAGGCGCCGATCCACGCCATGGCAGCGATGACGTGGAACCAGCGCAGAAAGGCACCGCCCCATTCGTGAAGGAGAATCTCCAAGCCCGGCCCCTGTTCAACCGCGAAAGGGACATGGTTGCCTTCCGCAACCGATTGCGCAAGGGGGGCCAAGGCAACTGAACAGACGTCCGGCGGGGCTTGACGCCGCCCGGTGCTCCGCCTTTGCTGTGATCAGGAGGAACCACCATGGACATGCAGGACAGCCAGCGCATCGAGGCGCCGCGCGAGACGGTCTGGGCCGCGCTCAACGATCCGGAAGTGCTCAAGGCCTGTATTCCGGGATGCGAGAGCGTCGAGAAGATCGGTGACAACGAACTTGCCGCCAAGGTGACGCTCAAGATCGGGCCCGTGAAGGCCTCGTTCGCCGGCAAGGTGACGTTCTCGAACATCGATCCGCCCAACGGTTACACCATCAGCGGCGAAGGGCAGGGCGGCGTCGCCGGCCATGCGCGCGGCGGGGCCGACGTGCGCCTCGAGGCCGATGGCGAGGCAACGATCCTCCACTATACCGTGAAGGCCGAGGTCGGCGGCAAGATCGCCCAGCTTGGTTCGCGCCTGATCGATTCGACCGCGAAGAAGCTCGCCGGCGAATTTTTCGAGAAGTTCGCCGAGGTCGTCGCCCCGTCGCCGGAAAGCGAGAGCGACGGCGAAGACAAGCCCAAGGGCAAATGGTGGAAGTTCGGCAAGGCGTGAAGGGCAAAGCATCCGCCCGCCAGGTGTTTCTGGTTGGCGGCACAAGCGGATGCGAAGATCGCACTACGTGCCGGTCAGCACCAGATGCAGCGACGCGTCGTGCGGCGCGCGCGGCACCCGCGTCACCTGCTGTTCGGGGAACGCCAGACCGACGCGCAGGGCGGCCGGATGCGCCGCGAACAAGCGGTCATAGAACCCCTTGCCGTAGCCAAGCCGGCCGCCTTGCGTATCGTAGGCAAGGAGCGGCGTCAGAATGATGTCCGGCACGACAGTGGGCGTGGAGGCTGTTGGTTCAAGAATGCCGTAGGGCCCCGAGACGAGCACATCACCAAAAGCGAAAGCATGCAGCACGAGGTGCTCGCCTTCCATGCGCGGCAGGGCGAGGCGCGCGCCGGCATCGGCGAGCGCCTGCATCAGCGGCAGCGGATCGATTTCCGATCGGAACGGCATGTAGCCCGCAATGACGGCGCCTTCGATCCCCCGATGCCCCCGAAGCACGCGAAGGCCCGTCACCGCGAGGCGGGCGCCGACCTCTTCCCGCACCTCTGCCGGCAAGGCATCGCGCCTGGCCTGCATCGTCTGGCGCAGGATCTTCTTCTCGTGCCGAAGCGTATCCAAGGGTGTCTCCGCGTTGGCGACCGAAGCCTTGTTCCACAGCTGCGAGCCGGAGTCATCCGATCAAGTCGCCGGGTCAAGTCACCGGCCCCTTGATACGCGGGAAGAGCACCGCCATATTGGGTTCGTCACGCCGCTTCCGGGTGACGATCAGGTGAGCCGCTTCTTCAGGAGGGCTTTTAGATATGTCGCGTGTACCCTCTCTCAATTCGCCCTTCATGCTGGGTTTCGACGATATCGAGCGCGCGCTCGATCGCGTGACCAAGGCGGCATCGGATGGCTATCCGCCCTATAACATCGAGCGCGTCGCGCGCGACGAGACCCAGCCCGACCGGCTGCGGATCACGCTGGCTGTCGCCGGGTTCACCCGCGAGGAACTCGATATCACGCTGGAGGAAAGCCAGCTCGTGATCCGGGGGCGCCAGCAGGACGACAAGACCCGCCAGTTCCTGCATCGCGGCATCGCCGCGCGGCAGTTCCAGCGCACCTTCCTTCTGGCCGATGGGATGGAAGTGCTTGGCGCCGAGCTGAAGAACGGCCTCCTGTCGGTGGATCTCGCCCGGCCGGAGCCGGCGCGGATTATCCGCAAGATCGATATCCACGCAAAAGACTGAACCGGCTCTCCGGTTTTCCTGCGCTGCCGCCTTTTGGCCCGGCAAGTGCTTCCCTTCGACAAGTGCTTTCGCTCACAGCGGAGGCGCGATCGACCGCTCATGATCGGTTCCGTTCGATCGTTCAAGATTTTCGCGAATTTTTCCGATCGCAACACTTCGTCAACGCCTTGGGGCGTTTCATGAAGGAAATGGAGGCTTCTCATGGCCGAATTGAAGAGGACGACCAGCGCAAGAAAGACCACAGACCGGGCCGCTCCGCTCGCGGTGAAACCGCAGGCGCATCCCGCCGCCGAGGAGGTCAAGCGCACGCTTGAGGCGCTCGCGTCGATGGGGGAGGGCGAACTTGCGTATATCCGTTCCTTCCGCGCCGCCGAGTTGCGCCAGCTCTTCCCGCAGACCGCGGAACTCCATCCGGCCGTGCAGCTCTTCGCCCTGTTCGGCGCCGACGGCACCCCGCTGATGCTCGCGGACAGCCGCGACGCCATCATCTCCGGCGCCTGGCAGAACGACCTGTCGATGGCCACGCTGCATTGAGAACGAGTGGCGGAAAGGCGGGCTACGCTGCCTTTTCGACCTCCGCCGCCAGCGCCATCGTGATCCGCTGCAGCGTTTCGATATCCTCATCCCGTGACAGGCGGTGATTCCCGTCCGGGATCACGGTCATCCGCACATCGTCCTGCGCGAGTTCGGCGACGAACCGCTCGACATGTGCGAGCGGCACGTCGGGGTCCTGCCCGCCCTGAAGAATATGGATCGGCACGCCGAATTTCAGCGCCTTGCCAAGGAGAAGGTGCCTGCGCCCGTCCTCGATCAGCGCTCGGGTGATCGGGTAGGGCTCGGGCGAATATTCGGAGGGGCGATACCAGACGCCTTCCTCCATGATCTGCCGGCGGATGGTTTCCGGGAACTGAGCCCACATCAGCGCCTCGGTGAAATCGACCGCCGGCGCGATCAGCACGAGTCCGCCGGGCGGATTGCCTTCCGCCACGAGAATCTGCGCCGCGCGCAAAGCCAGCCACCCGCCCATCGACGAGCCGACGATCACCGGCTTCTTTCCGCCCTTTTCGCGGATCATATGCAGGGCATCGTCGAGCCATTGCGAGAGCGTCGCGGTGGCAAAATCGCCGGAGCTTTCGCCATGCGCGCTGTAGTCGAACCGCAGCGAGGCCCGCCCCTCCGCCGAGGCGGCCTCCTCCAGCTTTATCGCCTTGGTCGAGGTCATGTCCGAGCGGAACCCGCCCATCCAGATGATCGTCGGCGCGCGGCCGTCCGTGGCGACATAGGCGAGGCGCCGCGCCGGAAAATCCGCCGCCGCATCGGCAGGGATATCGAGGAATTGCGCGGCGGCGTTCATGTCTCTATGTCTCCGATGATGGCGATGGGGTGGTCACGCGTCGTCAGTTTTCGATTGTTTCTCTAGCGCATTTTCTTTCGATCAACCGGTACCCACTTGATCGGAAAATGCTGTACCTCTCACAAATCACAGGCGTATTGAAGAGAATCGATGGCCTTTTCCTATTCCGCGCCCAAACCGCTCGCCGGTCGGACCATCCTGCAGATCATCCCCGATCTCAATGCCGGAGGCGCGGAGCGCACGACGATCGATATCGCCGAGGGGCTGACACAGGCCGGCGCGCGCGCGCTTGTGGCGACCGAAGGCGGCCGCCTCGTCGGCGAACTGCAAGCCAAGGGCGGCATCTGGGTGCCATTTCCCGCCGCGACCAAGAACCCGATCACGATGGCGAGCAATGTCGGCAAGCTCGTCCAATTGATCCGGCAGGAGAATGTCGACCTCGTCCATGCCCGTTCGCGCGCGCCCGCCTGGGTCGCCTATGCCGCGACGCGGGTTGCGAAGAAGGGCTTCGTGACCACCTATCACGGCGCCTACAACGGCAAGTCGGCGCCGAAGATTCTCTATAATTCGGTGATGGCGCGCGGCGACGTGGTGATTGCCAATTCGATGTTCACCGCCGAACTGATCCAGAAGATGCACCGGATCGACCCGGTAAAGCTGCGTGTCATTCATCGCGGCACGAATTTCGAGAGCTTCTCGCCCGAAATGGTCGGGCCGGACCGGGTGGAGAAGGTTCGCCGCTCCTGGCTTGTGACGCCGGATGACCGCATCGTGCTGCTCGCCGCCCGCCTCACGCCATGGAAGGGGCAGAAGGTGCTGATCCGTGCCGCCGCGCTGCTGCGCGCGCGTGGCTATCAGGATGTGGTATTCGTGCTGGCGGGCGATCCGCAGGGCCGTGAAGCCTATGTCGAGGAGCTCGACAGGTTGATCGCAAGCGAAAACCTCGGTTCGGTGGTGCGCCGCGTCGGCCATGTCACCGACATGCCAGCCGCCCTGATGGCCTCGACGCTCGTCACCGTCCCCTCGACCGAGCCGGAGGCTTTCGGTCGCGTCGCTGTCGAGGCGCAGGCGATGGGCGTGCCGGTGGTGGTTTCCGATCTCGGTGCCGTGCCCGAGACCGTGCTGGCGCCGCCGCAGGTGAAACCGGAGGCGCGGACCGGCTGGCGGGTGCCCCCGGATGATGTGGAAGCGCTCGCGGATGCCATTGCCCCCGCGCTTGATCTGAAGCCGAGCGCGCGCGAGGCGCTGGCGCGCCGCGCGCGCCGCCATGTCGAGGCGCAGTTCTCGCTCGACCACATGGTCAGCGAGACGCTGGACTGCTATCAGGCGCTTCTGGAGGGTCAGATCGGCTGAAAGTCTGGCGCTTTTGCGTGTTCCAGCCGTTGACTTTCCAGCCGAATATGCAGATTTTCAGGCCCGCGCGGCATCCTGCCCGATGCCCCGCGCGCTTCGTCAACAACCGAGGAGAACGACCATTCGCCGTCCTATGAGAAATGCCCCTCTTCCTGAAAAGGGAGGTCCGCGCATCAACCGCGATATCCGCATCCGTGAAGTTCAGGTGATCGATGCCGATGGCTCCAACAAGGGAGTCCTGGCGACGTTCGACGCCATCAAGCTGGCGGAGGATCAGGGGCTGGATCTGGTGGAAGTCTCGCCGAACGCGACCCCGCCGGTCTGCAAGGTGATGGATTACGGCCGCTTCAAGTTCCTCGAACAGAAGAAGGCCGCCGAGGCCCGCAAGAAGCAGAAGACCATCGAAATCAAGGAAATCAAGCTTCGCCCGGCGATCGACGACCACGACTACGGCGTCAAGATGAAGGCGATGAAGGGCTTCTTCGAGGAAGGCAACAAGGTCAAGATCACCCTGCGCTTCCGTGGCCGCGAAATGGCGCATCAGGATATCGGCATGAAGGTGCTCGAGCGCGTCAAGCTGGATACGGTCGATATTGCCAAGGTCGAGAACGAACCGAGCTTCGAAGGCCGCCAGGTGGTGATGGTGCTCGCGCCGAAATAAGGCGCCGGCGCGTGGCAGCCATGCGGGTCGACCGGGAGGATTGCCCATGCATATCGGCCTGATCGGCGGCATCGGCGTCGCCGCGACCATCGTCTACTACCAGCGCCTCACCAAGGCGGTCGCGGCGCGCGGGGCCGGCCGGCTGGACCTCACCATCGCGCACGGCGATATTCAGGAACTGATCCGCAACAACCTCGCCGACCGGCGCGAAGAGCAGGCGGCGGCATTCCTGCCGTTGGTCGAGCGGTTGAAGCGGGCGGGCTGCGACTATGTGGCGCTGACCTCGCTCGGCGCGCATTTCTGCTTTGCCGAACTGGAAACGCGCTCGCCCGTGCCGCTGATTTCGGGGGTCGCGCCGCTCGATGCCTATTTCGCCTCGCAGGGCATCGGCAAGATCGGCCTTCTCGGCACTCGTGTGGTGATGCGGACCCGGCTTTACGGCCAGCTCGCGCAGACGCAAGCCATAGCGCTCGACGCGGAAATCGAGACCATCGGCCAGACCTATCAGGATGTCGCCGTTGCCGGCATCTGCGCGCCGGCGCAGCGCGCGCTGTTCCTCGATGCCGGCCGCCGGATGATGGCGACGGGCGCCGAGGCGATCGTGCTGGCGGGGACCGATCTCAACCTCGCGTTCGACGGGCAGGAGCCGGGCTACCCCGTCATCGACGCGCTCGACGTGCATGTCGCAGCGCTGGCCGATCTCGCGATCACTTGAGCGAGGGGCGGCGGCAGGCTCCCCTTGAACTCCCGCCCGTTTTAGCCTATACGCGCCGCTTCCGTTGAACCGCCCGGCTGATAAGGGCTGCCGTGGCGGTTCTTTCGCGTCCTGAAAATCCCCGTGATTTGAAGGCGCTTGCCCCGCAAGGGGCTTCCTTGATTGGAGAGGCAAATGCCCAAGCTGAAGACCAAATCCGGCGCGAAGAAGCGCTTCAAACTCACCGGGACGGGCAAGGTCAAGCACGCCCAGTCCGGCAAGCGCCACGGCATGATCAAGCGCACCAACAAGCAGATCCGCGATCACCGCGGCATGCGCGTGCTGTTCAAGACCGACGGCGACAACATCAAGAAGTATTTCCTCCCGAACGGCTGATCGCCCCCGGGAATTCTCAGAACGATCAGCGATTCAAGGAGTTAAAATATGTCTCGTGTGAAGAGGGGCGTGACGTCTCACGCCAAGCACAAGAAAGTCTTCAAGGCCGCCAAGGGCTTCTATGGCCGCCGCAAGAACACCATCCGCACCGCCAAGGCCGCCGTCGATCGCGCGATGCAATATGCGACGCGTGACCGTCGCGCCAAGAAGCGCACGTTCCGCGCGCTCTGGATCCAGCGCATCAACGCCGCCGTCCGTGAGTATGGCCTGACCTATTCGCGCTTCATCGACGGCCTCGCCCGCGCCAACATCTCGATCGACCGCAAGGTGCTCTCGGAACTGGCGATCACCCAGCCGGATGCCTTCAAGGCGATCGTCGAGCAGGCCAAGGGTGCGCTTCCGGCCGCTGCCTGATCCGGTCTTCCGGTCTGCGATTTGAAACGGCGCCTGCGGGCGCCGTTTTTTTTTATGGCCGGCTCCGCTTCTGCTGCCTCTGCGTGCTGGTGAGTTTTTGTGCAGACGCACCAGTTTTCGCGCAGGAAGATCAAGTAATAATTTTCCGAATACATTTTTGTGACGATTCAGCAACATCGATTGGTCCGTTTATAGAGTTTTACGGAATCCGTTTGACTGAATGGTGCGGCGCAACGGAGTATTCGATCAGAGTTTTTCTGAAGAGGCTTCCATGATTCGCTCCGCCGTATTTGCTGCCGCTCTCGCTGTTGCCGCCCCCGTGATGGCGGCCGATCTCGGCGTGAAGAAGCCGGCTCCGGTCGCACCGGTCTCCGCGGCCTGCAAGGAAACCAAGGGTCTCCCGGCCGATGCCTTCGGCTTCGCGAGCGGCTCGGATGTCGCGGATCTCGGCGCCTGGGGCGTCGGTTTCGACAACACCTATGCTGCCGGCGGTCGCGGCGGGAAAAGCTTCGGTTACGTTGGTACGCTTCAGGCCTCGGGTTCCTTCCTCCCGTGCCTTGAGGTGGGCCCCTATGTCTATTACGGCCTCTCCGGCTTCAAGCCTTACGGCGGCCTCGGGCGCACCGGCACGCTGCTCGGCGGCGGCGTCGAGATGAAGTACAAGCTTCTCGGTCGCGCCACGCATGGCGTTGGCCTGACCCTCGCGATGAGCCCGAACTTCGGCGCCTATAACGGCTTCTCGATCTACGGTGGCCACAACACGGTCTTCAACAATTCCTACCGCCTGCTCGCGGATGCGGAACTGGTGAAGGGCAAGCTCTACGGCGCGTTCAACCTCGAGCTGTTCCAGTCGGCCTACACCAACACGCTGCCGGGCTTCCGCAACCTCTCGCAATTCAACGTGCGTGGCGCGCTCGCCTATGCCGCGACCGACGCGCTCTATGTCGGCGCCGAGGCGAGCTATCAGGTCGCCAAGACCGGCATGTGGATGGATGGGCTGTTCCGCGGCAATGCGGTCTATGTCGGCCCGACCTTCTTCTGGCAGATCAACGACAAGTTCACCCTCAACGGCACCTGGGCCTATCAGATCGCCGGCAACGACAAGGCCGGCCCCGGCCACAAGCTCGGTACGGGGGTGTTCCCGCTCCATCAGGCTCGTCTGAAGCTCGCCTACGCCTTCTGAACCGGAAGGCCGGGCGACGCCTGAACCCGCCGGAAACGGCGGGTTTTTTTGTCTCGGCATCCGGCAAAGCTTGACGCGCTTCGCCTCCGCGTGACAAGCGAAGGCCCGAATAACGTTTGTTTGCGGGTCGCCGTCATGTCCGAACTCTCATCCCTTGAAACCCGGCTCCTTGCCGAGATCGCCGCCGCAGGCAGCGAGGAGGCCATTGAGGCCGTGCGCGTCGGCGCGCTCGGCAAGAAGGGCTCGGTCTCCGCGCTGCTGGCGACGCTCGGCGGTATGGCGCCCGAAGAACGCAAGACCTTCGGCGCTGCGGTCAATGCGCTCAAGGATCGCGTCTCGGAAGCGCTGACCGCCCGCAAGGCGGTGCTGAAGGATGCGGCGCTCGACGCCCGCCTCGCCGGCGAGCGCCTCGATGTGACGTTGCCGGTGCGCGAGAGCGGCGTCGAAGCGGGCCGCATTCACCCGATTTCGCAGGTGATGGACGAACTCACCGCCATCTTCGCCGATCTCGGCTTCGCGATCGCCGAAGGGCCGGATGTCGAGAGCGACGATCTCAACTTCACCAAACTCAACTTCCCCGTCGGCCATCCGGCGCGGGAGATGCACGATACCTTCTTCTTCAACCCGGATGAAAACGGCGAGAGGAAGCTCCTGCGCACGCATACCTCCCCGGTTCAGGTGCGGACGATGCTGAAGCAGAAGCCGCCGATCCGCGTCATCTGCCCCGGCCGCACCTATCGCTGCGATTCGGACCAGACCCACACGCCGATGTTCCATCAGGTCGAGGGGCTGGTGATCGACAGGTCCGCCAACCTCGGCCAGCTCAAGTGGGTGCTGGAGGAGTTCTGCAAGGCGTTCTTCGAGGTGCCCTCGGTCAAGATGCGCTTCCGCCCCTCGTTCTTCCCCTTCACCGAGCCGTCGATGGAGGTCGATATCCAGTGTTCGCGTAAGGGCGGCGAGATCCGCTTCGGCGAGGGCGAGGATTGGCTGGAAATCCTCGGCTGCGGCATGGTCCACCCGAACGTGCTCCGCAATTGCGGGCTCGATCCCGATGCGGTGCAGGGCTACGCCTGGGGCATGGGCATCGACCGCATCGCCATGCTGAAATACGGCATGCCCGACCTGCGCCCCTTCTTCGAAGCCGATATCCGCTGGCTCAAGCACTACGGCTTCCGCCCGCTCGACCTGCCGACTTTGGCCGGCGGGCTGAGTGTGTGAGGTTCGAAGATGGCGCTAAGCCTTTTTGATCGGCTACTGTCTAAAATATCAGGATTCTCGCGCCACGAGGATGCTGTTGAAGGTTATCAGTGGTATCTGTCTCATATTTCGGACACGAAACGTCATTTTTACAATGGATTGCGACATCAGAGCGATCAAGTCGCAGCTGTAAGTGCTCCATTGCTGACACACGTTTCTATCATGGTTGCTGCTATAGCTCTCGTGTTGGTGACTTTCAAAGATAAATTTTCGTATGTTAAGATCTCAATTTTGTCTTTTGAAGCATTTTTATATTTAATAATAGCGATTGGTTGTCTTAGATGCATACATGTAAAAATAGACAGAGATCAGATAAATAGAATTTCGTCACTCAGGAATGATACATCACTGGATGGGCAAGCGCACAGAATATTTTTAGAAGATCGCAGCGAGGTCATGCTAAAAATGTTTCTTTTTTCTCGAATAAATAACGCGGCAATAGCGCTTACCGCCGTTATGATCGTGTCAACGCCGCTGATCTTGATATTCTGACACACTCTCTGAGAGTCGATATCCATGAAATTCACCCTCTCCTGGCTCAAAGAGCATCTCGAAACCGACGCTTCGCTTGAGGTGATCGTCGAGACCCTCACCCGCATCGGGCTGGAGGTCGAGCATGTCGTCGATCCCGGCGCGAAGCTCTCGGGTTTCACCATCGCCTATGTGATCTCGGCCGAGCAGCACCCGAATGCGGACCGGCTGCGCGTCTGCATGGTTGATACCGGCCTTGGCGGCGAGCCGGTGCAGGTGGTCTGCGGCGCGCCGAACGCCCGCAAGGGCATGAAGAGCGTGTTCTCGCCCCCTGGCACCTATATTCCGGGCAAGGACATCACGCTCGGCAAGGGCGTGATCCGCGGCGTGGAGTCGAACGGCATGCTCTGCTCGGGCCGCGAGCTTGAGGTCTCGGAAGATCACGACGGCATTCTCGATCTGCCGCAGGAGGCGCCGATCGGTGTGCCTTACGCGGAATGGGCGGGCATTTCCGATCCCGTCATCGAGATCAACCTGACGCCCAACCGCCCGGACGCAACCGGCGTGTTCGGCATCGCCCGCGATCTCGCCGCCGCCGGCCTCGGCAAGCTCAAGGATGCCGGCATTGCGGCGGTGAAGGGCGATGCGGCCTGCACCGTGCCGGTGAAGCTCGATTTTTCCGGCGACGACCACGCGCTTTGCCCGGCCTTCGGCCTGCGTCTCGTGCGCGGCGTGAAGAACGGCCCCTCGCCGGAGTGGATGCAGAAGCGCCTGCGCGCCATCGGCCTCCGCCCGATCAACGCGCTCGTCGATATCACCAACTACGTCACCTACGATCGCGGCCGCCCGCTGCATGTGTTCGACGCGGCGAAGGTCCACGGCCCGCTGGTGGTCCGTCGCGCGAAGGAGAGCGAGAGCCTGCTCGCGCTCGACGGCAAGACCTATACGCTCGATCCGTCGATGGTGGTGATCGCCGACAACAACGGCCCGGAATCGCTCGCCGGCATCATGGGTGGCGAGGTTTCCGGCTGCGACGAGACGACCACCGACGTGCTGATCGAATCGGCGCTGTGGTCCCCGCTCAACATCGCCCAGACCGGCCGCAAGCTCGGCATCAACACCGACGCGCGCTACCGCTTCGAGCGCGGCATCGACCCCGCTTTCACCGTGCCGGGTATCGAATACGCGACCAGGCTGGTGATGGACCTCTGCGGCGGCACGCCGAGCCAGATCACGCTGGAAGGCGCAGTGCCCGAGACGGAGCGGATCGTCGATTTCCCGCTTGCCGAGATCAAGCGTCTCACCGGCCACGAGGTGCCGCTGATTGAGGTCAAGCAGATCCTCAACGCGCTCGGCTTCTGGGTTTCGGGCAATCCGCCGCTGCTCAAGGTTGCGGTGCCGTCGTGGCGGCCGGATATCGAGGGCAAGGCGGACCTTGTCGAAGAGGTGATCCGCATCGTCGGCGTCGACAATGTGCCGCATGTGCCGATCCTGCGCGTCGACGAGGTGCACAAGCCGGTGCTGACGCCGCTTCAGGTCAGGACACGCCTCGCCAAGCGCGCGCTGGCGACGCGCGGTCTCGTCGAGGCCGTCACCTGGTCGTTCGTCTCGAAGAAGGCGGCGGAGATGTTCGGCGGCGGCAAGCCCGCGCTCGCGCTCGCGAACCCCATCGCGGCCGACCTATCGGACATGCGTCCCTCGCTGCTGCCGGGGCTCGTCATGGCGAGCCAGCGCAACGCCGATCGCGGCTACCCCGATCACGCGCTGTTCGAGGTCGGGCAGGTGTTCCTCGGCGCCGGCGAGAACGATCAGCGCTATGCGGCCGCGGGCCTTCGGCGTGGCCTTGATGGCGGCCGGCACTGGCTCGGCCATGGCGAGGCCGATCTCTACGCGATCAAGGCCGACGTGATGGCGCTGCTCGCGACCCTCAACGTGCCGACCGGTGGAATGCAGATGAACGCCGGCGGGCCGGGTTTCCTCCATCCGGGGCGTTCGGCGACGCTGTCCTTCGGGCCGAAGAACGTCGTTGGCTGGTTCGGCGAACTGCATCCGCGCGCCGCCGAGGCGCTGGGCGCCGAAGGCCGGCTGATGGTGTTCGAACTGGTGCTCGATGCGCTGCCCGGCGCGAAAAAGAAGCCGACCAAGGCGCGCGCGAAGCTCGATCTGCCGGATCTCCAGCCGGTCAGCCGCGATTTCGCCTTTGTTGTCGATCAGAAGGTCGAGGCTGAAACGCTGCTGCGCCTCGCGCGCAACGCGGACAAGGCCCTGGTCGAGAATGTCTCCGTCTTCGACGTCTATGCCGGCAAGGGCATCGAGCCCGGCAAGGTCTCCATCGGCCTCGCCGTGACCCTGCAGCCGCGCGAAAAGACGCTGACGGATACGGAAATTGAAGCATTCTCGACGAAACTGGTGAGCGAGATCGCCGCGAAGACGGGTGCCGTTCTTCGCGGGTGACAACCCGGAATGGAACGAAACTTGAGAATGCGGACCTTTTTCAACGCCTTCGTCGGGGGCAGCCTGCTGATGTTCGGCGCGCTTGCCACCGCGCCGGCCGTCGCCGGGGACTGCGAGGGCATCCAGAATGCCTTCGCCTACAACAACTGCCTCGCCAAGGAAGGTCCGCAGAAGCGCGGGCGGGCGCCGAGAGCGGGGCGGGGCGTCGATCCGGAATCGACCGTGCGTGGCCGCGCGCGCTACAACCCGTCCGCCGATGACGGTGGACCGGCACGCGGCGTCAGGATTTCGCGCCATCGCGGTGGACGCTCGCGCGCCGTGATCGACCCTTGGGGCGCAATCAAGCGTTCGCTGACACCTTCGCGGAAAAAGCGTCGGCGCTGAGGCCCCCGCCCGTCACTCGCGGGCGTATTCGATCGTCTCGAAACGCATGTCGAGCGCGTCGATCATCAGCAGCCTGCCGACAAGCGGCGTTCCGAACGGCACGATCTGCCGGATGACCTCAATCGCCTGCACCGAGCCGACCAGCCCGACGAGCGCGCCGAGGACGCCGGCTTCCGCGCAGGTGGGAATCGTGCCGGCCGGTGGCTTTTCCGGGTAGAGATCGCGATAACGCGGATTGAGCCGGCCGTCGGCCCCGTTTTCCCAAGGCTTCAGCACGGTGACGGCGCCATGCATCTCGTTGACGGCGGCGTGGATGAGCGGCTTGCGCAGTTTCTCGCACAGATCCGCGAGCAGGTAACGCGTATCGAAATTGTCCGAGCCATCGGCGACGATATCGTAGGACGCGGCGAGATTTTCCGCGTTCTCGGCATCGAGTCGGGCGACATGCGGCACGACGGCGATGCCGGGATCGAGCCGCCTCACGGCTTCCGCCGCGCGTTCGGCCTTTGGCGCGCCGATATCGCCGGTCGCGAAGATCACCTGACGCTGGAGGTTCGAGAGCGAAACCGCGTCGTCATCGACGATGCCGAGCGTGCCGACGCCGGCCGCCGCGAGATAAAGCAGCAACGGTGCGCCGAGCCCGCCCGCGCCGACGACCAGAACTTTCGCCGCGCGCAGCCGCTGCTGCCCCGGCCCGCCGATATGCCGGAGCACGATATGGCGGGCGAAGCGGGTGAGTTCGTCGGACGAGAGCATGATGTTCCGCGGTTTTGATCAGGTCGGCTTGCGCCGGAAGCCGAACCGCTTATAGAACCACTCCCGGACCTTGTGCAAAGCGGACCCTGTCGGCGGCTCCGCGAATTTCGGAACTGCGATCATCATGGCTAAGAGCGATATCAAGAAGGTAGTCCTCGCCTATTCGGGGGGGCTCGATACCTCCGTCATCCTCAAGTGGCTTCAGACGACCTATGAGTGCGAGGTTGTGACCTTCACCGCCGATCTCGGCCAGGGCGAGGAACTCGATCCCGCGCGCAAGAAGGCCGAGCTTCTCGGGATCAAGCCGGAAAACATCTACATCGACGACCTGCGCGAGGAATTCGTGAAGGATTTCGTCTTCCCGATGTTCCGTATGAACGCGCTGTACGAGGGGCAGTATCTGCTCGGCACTTCGATCGCGCGGCCACTGATCGCCAAGCGCCAGATCGAGATCGCGCGGCAGGTCGGCGCCGATGCCGTCTGCCACGGCGCGACCGGCAAGGGTAACGATCAGGTGCGGTTCGAACTCGGTTATTACGCGCTCGAACCCAACATCAAGATCATCGCCCCCTGGCGCGAATGGGACCTCTCCTCGCGGACCCGGCTGATCGACTTCGCCGAGAAGCATCAGATCCCGATCGCCAAGGACAAGCGCGGCGAGGCACCGTTCTCGGTCGACGCCAACCTGCTGCACTCCTCCTCCGAGGGCAAGGTGCTCGAAGATCCGGCCATCGAGGCGCCGGAGATGGTCTATATGCGCACCATCGCGCCGGAAGCCGCGCCCGATGTTGCAACTGTCATCACGATGGATTTCGAGCAGGGCAACGCCGTGGCGATCGACGGCGTGAAGATGTCGCCCGCGACGCTTCTCACCAAACTCAACGAACTCGGCAAGGCCAACGGCATCGGCCGGCTCGATCTGGTCGAGAACCGCTTCGTCGGCATGAAGTCGCGCGGCGTCTACGAGACCCCCGGCGGCACCATCCTCCACGCGGCGCATCGCGGCATCGAATCGATCACGATGGATCGCGAGGCGATGCACCTCAAGGAGCAGCTCATGCCGCGCTACGCGGAGCTGGTCTATTATGGGTTCTGGTTCACGCCGGAGCGCGAGATGATCCAGGCGCTGTGCGACAAGAGCCAGGAGATGGTCACGGGCCGTGTGCGCGTGAAGCTTTACAAGGGCAACGTCACCGTCATCGGCCGCGAGAGCCCCTATTCGCTCTACGATCAGGAACTCGTGACCTTCGAGGAAGGCGCGGTTGCCTACGACCACCGGGATGCGCAGGGCTTCATCAAGCTCAACGCGCTGCGGCTCCGCACGCTGGCGATGCGCAAGGCGAAAAGCTGAAGAACGAGAGAGGCTGACCCGACCGGGCTGGCAACATCGTCCTTTTTCGTGCCGTATTCCGGATTGAGGAAGGGACGGAACGGGAAGGAGAGAAACGGTGCTGCGGACGAAACTGAGCGTGATCGCGCTGGCTCTGGTCGGCATCGCCGCGATGGCGTTTGTCGCCTATGAAATTCTCGCGCCGCGCACGCTCCGGATCGCCGTCGGCCCGCTCGGCAGCTCGGACCTGCGCATCGCGGTGGCGTTCCTGCAGGCCCTGCAGCGCGAGCGCGCCGGCATCCGTCTCAAGCTTGTCCTGACCGATGGAACGACGGGGAGTGCGAAGGCGTTCAACGACAAGCGCGCCGATCTCGCGATCGTGCGATCGGACATCGCGATGCCCGAGCAGTCGGCGACCGTGGCGATCTTCCGGCGCGAGGCGACCTATTTCGTTGCCCGGCCGGGGGCGGAAATCGAACGGATCGGCGAATTGCGCGGCAAGCGGATCGGGTTCAATTCCCAGCGCCCGGCGACGGAAGGCGTCCTGAGCCGCATTCTCGCGAGTTACGGTCTTTCCGGGGACGATGTCACCCTGAAGCCCGGCACGCCGCAGGAAATCCTGCAGGCGGCGCATGACGGCGAGATCGACGCCATCTTCGTCATCGCGCCGATCACCGATCGCATGTCCCGCCGGGCGCTCCATGCCTTTCCGAAGCAGGACGACAAGGAGCCGGGCATCCTGCCGGTGACGGAGGCCGACGCCATCGTCGAGCAATATCCGGTTTTCGATACGCTGGAGATCGTCCGCGGTGCCTTCACCGCCGATCCGCCGCGCCCCGATCAGGCCGTGACGACCCTTGCGGTGACGCATCGGCTTGTCGCGCGCCGTACACTCGACGAGAGCCTAGTTAGCGAACTGACGCGGCTTCTGTTCTCGCTGCGGCTGGTGATCGCCGCCGAGGCGCCCTCGGCGCACCAGCTTGAACTGCCCTCGGCCGAAGATCGAGGCGCCAAGCTGCCGATCCATGCCGGCACGATTGCCTACGTCGAAGGTGAGACCAAGACTTTCTTCGAGCGCTACGGCGACTGGTTCTATCTCGGCGTGATGGGGTTCTCGCTGCTCGGCTCCGCAGCTGCCGCGCTCTATTCCCGGATGAACGCGAGCCGCGCACCACTCAGTCTCGATGACGACATGGAACTGCTGGCGGGCCTGATCGAGGAAATCCGCGAGGCTGAAAATCCCGAGCAGCTTGCCGCGCTGCGCGAACGGGCATCGGGCGTGCATCGCGACACGATCAAGGCGGTTGCCATCACGCAGCCGGATTCCGACAAGGTCGCCACCCTGCGTTTCCTGCTTCAGGAATTGCGCGAGTTGCTGGAACATCGCGAACGCGAACTCCGGATGGCCGAGGAAGCGCGATTGACCTGATCGCGCCTGTTGTGACGGCTTTTCCGACGCGTGGCTTGCCCAAACCCGCGAAACCGTATATCGCGGCGCAACACGGCAATTCTGTAATCACTTGACGGATGGGCTGCGGCCTGACGCGCGCCCCCGCATTTTTTCGGAACCATCACGATGTCCCTCCGCAATATCGCGATCATCGCGCACGTCGATCACGGCAAGACCACGCTCGTCGACAAGCTGCTCGCCCAGTCCGGCGCCTTCCGCGAGAACCAGCGCGTTGCGGAACGCGTGATGGATTCGAACGACCTCGAAAAGGAGCGTGGCATCACCATCCTTGCCAAGGCGACCTCGGTCGTCTGGAAGGACACGCGCATCAACATCGTCGACACGCCGGGCCACGCCGATTTCGGCGGCGAGGTCGAGCGCATTCTCTCGATGGTCGATGGCGCGATCGTGCTGGTCGATGCCGCCGAAGGCCCGATGCCGCAGACCAAGTTCGTCGTCGGCAAGGCGCTCAAGATCGGCCTTAAGCCGATCGTCGCGATCAACAAGGTCGACCGCCCGGATGCCCGCATCAACGAGGTCGTCAACGAAGTGTTTGACCTGTTCGCCGCGCTCGACGCGACCGACGAGCAGCTCGATTTCCCGATTCTCTACGGCTCCGGCCGCTCGGGCTGGATGAACCTCAAGCCGGACGGCGACCAGGCTGAAGGCCTCGCGCCGCTGTTCGATCTCGTCCTGCAGCACGTGCCTGAAGCCTCGACCGAAGAGGGCGGCTTCCGCATGCTCGGTACGCTGCTGGAAGCCAACCCGTTTCTCGGCCGCATCATCACCGGCAAAATCTCTTCCGGCTCAGTTAAACCCAACCAGTCGATCAAGGTTCTCGATCGCGAGGGCAAGGTGGTGGAGACCGGCCGCGTTTCCAAGATCCTCGCCTTCCGCGGCATCGAGCGCCAGCCGATCGAGGAGGGCATTGCAGGCGATATCGTCTCGATCGCCGGCCTCGTGAAGGGCTCGGTCGCCGATACCTTCTGCGATCCGTCTGTGACCGAGCCGATCCAGGCGCAGCCGATCGATCCGCCGACCGTGACGATGAGCTTCATCGTCAACGACAGCCCCTACGCCGGCACCGAGGGCGACAAGGTGACCTCGCGCATGATCCGCGACCGCCTGTTCAAGGAAGCCGAGGGCAACGTCACGCTCAAGATCGAGGAATCGGGTGACAAGGACTCGTTCTTCGTCTCCGGCCGTGGTGAGCTTCAGCTCGCGATCCTGATCGAGACCATGCGCCGTGAAGGCTTCGAGATGGCGGTCTCCCGCCCGCGCGTCGTCTTCGAGCAGGGCCCCAATGGCGAGACGCTGGAGCCGATCGAGGAAGTCGTCATCGACGTCGACGAGGAGTTCTCCGGCACCGTCGTCCAGAAGATGAGCGAGCGCCGTGCCGAGATCGTCGAGATGAAGCCCTCGGGCGGCAATCGCCAGCGCCTTGTGTTCCACGCGCCGACGCGCGGCCTCATCGGCTACCAGTCCGAGCTGCTGACGGATACGCGCGGCACGGCGATCATGAACCGCCTCTTCAAGGCCTACGAGCCGTTCAAGGGCGAGATCGGCGGCCGCTCCAACGGCGTGCTGATCTCGAACGATCAGGGCGAGGCGGTTGCCTACGCGCTCTGGAACCTTGAGGATCGCGGCCCGATGGTGATCGAGCCGGGCTGGAAGGTCTATCAGGGTATGATCGTCGGCATCCACACCCGCGACAACGATCTCGAAGTGAACGTGCTCAAGGGCAAGAAGCTCACCAACATCCGCACCACCTCGAAGGATGAGGCCGTCCGCCTCACGCCGCCGATCCGCATGACGCTGGAGCGCGCGCTCGCCTGGATCCAGGACGACGAACTCGTCGAGGTAACACCGAAATCGATCCGCCTGCGCAAGCAGTACCTCGATCCCAACGAGCGCAAGCGCTTCGAGAAGCAGAAGGAAGCGCTGGCGGGCTGACCGCCGGTGAGGGCCGTGATAACCTCTGCCTGAAAGGCAGGGAGGATCGGGCCATGGACTTCTTTATCGGCGTTCTTGCGCTTGCGGCCTTCGTCGTCGCGGGCATCCTCTATGTCGCGGCGCGGCGCCCCGACACCTTCCGCGTCGTGCGCAAGGCTGTCATCGCAGCGTCACCCGAGGCCATCTATTCGCACCTCGGTGATTTTCGCGCATGGGCAGCATGGTCGCCGTGGGAGAAGAAGGACCCGGACATGGTCCGGACCTTCGGCGCGACGACGAGCGGTGTCGGCGCCTTCTACGGCTGGAACGGCAACAGGCAGGTCGGCCTGGGCTCGATGACGATCACCGAGACGGAACCGCCGCGTCATCTCGCCTTGCAACTCGATTTCGAAAAGCCGATGAAAGCGAGCAATCGCGTCGATTTCACGCTGATGCCGGTCACCGGCGGCACCGAAGTCGTCTGGTCGATGAGCGGTAGGGCCAATCTTATGTCCAAGGTTATGGATATGGTCGTCGGCATGGACAAGATGGTCGGGCCGGATTTCGAGGCCGGCCTCGCCAACCTCAAGGCGGTTTCGGAAAAGCCCGCCGCCTGAGCCGGCAACACTCGCAAGGCGGCGGGAATCGCCCTATCTAGGCTCATGCCCATCCGTCGCCTCGACCCCGTTCTGATCGACCAGATCGCCGCCGGCGAGGTGATCGAGCGGCCGGCTGCCGCCGTCAAGGAACTCGTCGAGAACGCGATCGACGCCGGGGCGAAGCGCATCGATATCCGCATCGAGCAGGGCGGACGCCGGCTGATCCGCGTCACCGACGACGGCTGCGGCATGGGGCCGGACGATCTCGCGCTTGCCATCGAGCGCCACGCGACTTCCAAGCTCCCGACCGGCGAACTCGACAAGGTTTCGACCCTCGGTTTTCGCGGCGAGGCCCTGCCATCCATCGGTTCCGTCGCGCGGCTGACGATCACCTCGCGCGCAGCACCCCCTCGATCCACGGACGAGCAACGTCCGGAAGGGAGCGGGGAAAAAAGCAGCCTTAGTGGGCAGGAGCAGACCTCCGCCAGCCTCATCCGCGTCGATGGCGGGCGCGTCGAACCGCTGCGCCCGGCGGCGCTCAACAAGGGCACACGGATCGAGGTCGAGGACCTGTTCCATGCCACCCCGGCGCGTCTCAAGTTCCTCAAGGGCGATCGCGCCGAGGCGCAGGCGGCGGCACTGGTGATCAAGCGCCTCGCGATGGCGAACCCGAGCATTGCCTTCGCGCTCGCCGGCGATCATCTCGCCGGGTTCGATCTGGCGGCCGAAGCAGGCGACGACGCGCTGGCGAAACGTGTCGGCCGCATTCTCGGCGCGGAATTCGGTGCCAACGCTGTGAAAGTCGAGGGGCAGCGCGGCGAGATGCGGCTTACGGGGCTCGTATCGCTGCCGACCTTCCACAAGGCCGGCACGCTCGACCAGTATCTGTTCGTCAACGGTCGCCCGGTGCGGGATAAACTGCTGATCGGCGCGCTCAAGGCCGCCTATGCCGATACGATGAGCGCCGGGCGGCATCCGGTCGTCGCGCTGTTCCTCGATCTCGACCCGGCCAGCGTCGATGTGAACGTGCACCCGGCGAAGCTGGAAGTGCGGTTCCGCGAGAGCGAGCAGGTGCGCTCGCTGATGATCGGGGCGATCCGCGACGCGCTCGCCGGCGCTGGGCATCAGGCCTCGACTCGCGGCGGTGCGGCGATGCTGGAGCGGCTTCAGGCGCAGGGCATCTCGCATATCGCGCCGCGCGCCGAATTCGCGCCGCGCCCGCTCTCGTTCGTGTTCCCGCAAGGAATGCCGGCGGCTTCCTCGGTGCGGACGGTTTCGACGTCGCCGTCGGGTTTTGCCGAGACATCACGGCCGGAACCTGAACCAGTCGCTTCCGCCGAAGCCGCCCCGCCGCTCGGCTATGCGCGGGCGCAGTTCCACGAAACCTATATCCTTGCCCAGACTGGCAAGGGCGTCGTCATCGTCGATCAGCACGCGGCGCATGAACGCCTCGTCTACGAACGCCTCAAGAAAGCGCGCGGGGAGGGGGCGATCCCGCGCCAGCCGCTGCTGGTGCCGGCAATCGTCGATCTCGACGAGGATATCCGCGCGCGTCTGCTCGACCATGCGGAAGCGCTTGCGGAAGCCGGTCTCGTGATCGAACCCTTCGGCCCCGGTGCCGTCGTGGTGCAGGAGGTGCCCGCGGCGCTCGCCGGCGCGGATTACGTCGCGCTGGTGCGCGACCTCGCCGAGAGCCTCGACGACTGGGGCGGCGCGGAACGGCTTGACGCCCGCCGAGACCTCGTGCTGAAAACCTTCGCCTGCCACCATTCGATCCGTGCCGGGCGGCGGATGCGGCTTGAGGAAATGGACGCGCTCCTGCGCGAGATGGAGGCCACGCCCGGTTCCGGCCAGTGCAACCACGGCCGGCCAACCTATATCGAACTTGGCCTCAAGGATATCGAGCGCCTGTTCGGGCGGTTGTGATCATTCCGGCATCCGGCCGAAGATCAGTTGGGTTTCGCCCGCCTTGCGCCGGTCGATCTCCACGAGCGGCGCGGGAAGCGAAACCTCCGTGTTGGCGCGCTCTTCCAGCATCACCAACGCGCCGGGCTTGAGCCAATCGCCCTTGATCGCACTCGCGAGCGCGGCCTCGCCGAGCCCCTTGCCGTAAGGCGGATCGCAGAACGCGAGGTCGAACGGTGCAAAGGTGCCGAGATCGCCGAGTTTGGTCGCGTCGCGCCGCAGGATGCGCGTGACGCCGCCGAGACCGAGGCTTTCGACATTCTCGCGCTGGAGCCCGCGCGCCTCCGCGCCGATATCGACCATCACCGCGTAAGCCGCCCCGCGCGAGAGTGCCTCGATGGCATTGGCGCCGGTGCCGGCGAAAAGATCAAGAACGTGCAGGCCCTCGAATTCAACGTCGAACCCATGCGCGAGGATGTTGAACAGGCTCTCGCGCATGCGGTCGGTCGTCGGGCGGATGTCGTTCGAGCGCGGCCCCTTGAGGGAGCGCCCGCCGAGGCGTCCGCCGACGATCCTCATTTTCTAACCTGCCGCATCAGTCGTCCCGGCGCGGCGGTCGCCCGCCTGGCCGGTCGGAACGGGGCTTGCCACCAAAAGGCTTGCCACCGCCACCCGGTTTGCCCCGGAACGGCCTGTCGCCGGACGGCTTGCCGCCGAACGGTTTGCCGCGCGGCTTGTCCCCAAAGGGCTTGTTCCCGAACGAACGGCCTTCGCGGCGCTCGCCCTGATCGTCGCGCGGGCGGTCGCGGAACGGCCGCTCACCCCGCTCACTGTCGAAGCGCGGACGCGGCGGGCGGTCGCCCTGCGGCCGATCCTCACGAGGCGGTCGGTCACCACGCCCTTCGTCGAAACGCTTTCTGAACGGTCGATCTCCCTGCGGGCGATCCTCGCGAGGCGGGCGTTCGCCGCGCTCTTCGTCAAAGCGCTTGCGGAATGGACGTTCGCCCTGCGGGCGATCGCCGCGCCCGGCATCGAAGCGCGGCTTGAACGGCCTGTTGCCGTCGCGTCCACCCTCGCGCCGCGGCGGCCGGTCGTCGAACCGACGGCGGCCGTCCCGGCGCTCGTCGAGCCGGCCATCGCGAACCTCGCGCGGCAGGTCTTCCGGCGAGAGTTCGACCTTCACCACCCGCTCGACCTGCACCCGCCGACCCTTGCGGTCGGCGACGCGCTCGCGCTCGACCTTGAGGTCGCGCGCTTCGCCCGAGACGGCGAGATCGCGCTTTTCACCCGGCTTGCGGCGGTCGAAGCGCTTGCGCGGCGCTTCTTCCTCCAGCGGCGCCATCGCGGCGCGCGAGGCGGCGCTTTCGCGGCGCGGCCCGTCGAAATAGGCGGCCGCTTCTTCGATCAGCCGTTCGCCGAGCTGGTCCTTGAGGATGCGTGTGCGCACCTCCTCGATCGCGCCTTCGCCGAGATCATCGAGATGGAACGGGCCGAAGGAAACGCGGATGAGCCGGTTCACCTGCAGATCGAGATGTTCCAGAACGCGCTTGATCTCGCGGTTCTTGCCCTCGCGCAGGTCCATCGTCAGCCAGGCGTTGTCGCCGATTTCACGCTCGAGCCGCGCGACGATGGGACCGTACTCGATCCCATCGAGCATCACGCCTTCCTGAAGCGTGTCGAGCGCGGCCTGATTGACCGCGCCGTGCACGCGGACGCGGTAGCGCCGCAGCCAGCCGGTTTCGGGAAGACCGAGTACCCGCGCAAGCCCGCCGTCATTGGTCAGGAGCATAAGCCCCTCGGTATTGATGTCGAGGCGACCGATCGAGATCACGCGAGGCATCTCGGGCGGCAGGTTGTCGAACACCGTCGGCCGCCCTTCGGGGTCCGAAGCGGTGGTCACGAGCCCACGCGGCTTGTTGTAGAGCCAGAGACGGGTGCGCTCGCGTTCGGGGAGCGGTGCGCCATCGACGAGAATGCGGTCGCGGGCAGTGACGTCGAGCGCCGGGCTGTCGATCACCTTGCCGTTGACCGAGACGCGGCCTGCCGCGATCCACTCCTCGGCATCGCGGCGCGAACAGAGGCCGGCACGCGCCATCACGCGCGCAATGCGTTCGCCTTCCGGCGCGAAACCGGTGGTCGCAGACGCGTCTTCGCGAGGGTTGCGGGGGGGACGGGCCTCCCGCTCGTCATCGCGGAAACGCGGCCTTGCGGGGCGTTCACCATCGCGGTCGCGCGGCGGACGCGGGCGGAAATCCCGGTCCTCACGCGGAGCGCGATCCTGTCGCTCCGAACGATCCTGCCATTCGCGCTTCGGTTTGAAACGGGGCCTGTCGTCGCCGCCATCGCGAGGCGCATCCCCGCGCGGACGCTCGCGGAACGGGCGGTCTTCGCGGGACGGGCGATCCTCGCGGAAAGGACGATCCTGGCGCGGGCGGCGCTCGCCCTGCTCGTCATTGAAGCGGGGCCGGAACGGGCGGTCGCCCTGCGGCCTGTCCTCGCGCGGCGGGCGGGGGCGGAAGCTGCGTTCACCTTCGCCGCGCGGCTCGAAAGAACGGCCTTCCTCGCTGCGACGGCGCGGGCGCGCATCGCCCTGCGGTGCATCCTCGCGGGCACGGAAAGGTTTACCCTCGCGGAAAGGTTTGCCTTCGCGGAAGGGCTTTCCCTCGCCCTTGGCGCGGAACGGGCGCTTGCCTTCGCCGCCGGCAGGGCCGGAACGTTCGAGGCGCTCGCGGAAATTGCTGGCGCGCGGGCGTTTGTCGCGGGGCTTGCCACCGCGACGATTGTCGTTATCGCTTTCGGTCATGGCGCGGCTTCTATCAGGAAGCTTCCGGCGAGGCGAGAGGCCGGAAAAGAATATTTTGCAAGGTTTTGGAGCTGGGTATCGCGACATGGAAGACAGGGAACGCAGCAGCGGGTTCGATATCGCCTTCGCCGAGGCCCGCGCCGCCGAGGCGCGCGGCGAGGTACCGATCGGCGCGGCGATCCTCGTCGAAGGTGCTGTCGTCGCACGCGCGGGCAACCGCACCCGCGAGTTCAACGATCCGACCGCGCATGCCGAGATGCTGGTGATCCGCGAAGCCTGCGCTGCGCTCGGTTCGGAACGGATCGGCGGCGCGGATCTCTATGTGACGCTTGAACCCTGCCCGATGTGCGCTGCGGCGATCTCCTTCGCGCGGGTGCGGCGGCTCTATTACGCAGCGTCGGACCCGAAAAGTGGCGGTGTGGAGCAGGGACCGCGCATCTTTGCCCAGCCGACCTGCCACCACGTACCGGAAATCTATGGCGGCATCCGTGCGGGAGAGGCCGGTGACATGCTGACGGCGTTCTTCGCCGGCAAGAGGGCCTCAGAGCGGTAGTGTGATCGCGGATTCGACCGCCCCCGCAAGGCTCTCCGAGGCCGCGAGGATGCGTTTCGCCGCGAAGAAGTCGAGCGCGTTGAACCCTTCCACCGGCGCCTTGAGCCGACGTACCGGCTTCGTGAGCCCCGTCATCTGCGCATCCGCCAGCGCGGCCTGCATCAGATCGTAGACGCGGAAGCCCATCTCGAATGCGCCCGGCATCGCTTCGGCCTCGTCGCGCGCGGCGGCACGGCTGACGTCGATCGCAAGGATAAGGTCGACCTCGTGCTCGACGGCGCGAATCGGCAACGGATCGACCGTGCCGCCATCAACCAGCACGCGATTTCCGAACTGCACCGGGCGCACGAGGCCGGGAATGGCCATCGAGGCGGCGATGGCGGGCGCGAGCGGCCCGGCGCGGAACACCACCCGGTCGAGCCGGTGATAATCGCCCGCGACCACGCTCAAGGGGATGGAAAGGCCCTCGAAGGTCTCGGGCAGTGGGCTCGGCAGGAACCGTTCGAGAATGCCGAGCCCATCGACCAGGACCGGATTGCCGAACCCGCCGCGCCAGAGATCGGCGATGCGGCCGACGCGCGTCTGGAACAGCCGCGTCATCACCTCGGCGCGGTTGCGGTAGTCCCGCAGCACATGCGCGCGCAGTTCCGCGCCGGACATGCCGGCGGCATAGGCGGCACCGAGAATGGCGCCGATCGAGGTTCCCGCGATCTCGACCGGGCGGATGCCGAGCCGGTCAAGCGTTTCGAGAACGACGATATGGGCAAGGCCGCGCGCGCCGCCCGAGCCCAGCACGAGGCCGATCCGGGGATGCGTCGCGGCTTTCTTTTTCATCCCAGGTTCCTCACCTGAAGAAATCGGACAAGGCTTCGAGTGTCGCCTCCGGGTTCTCCTCGGCGAGGAAATGCCCGGATTCGACGCCGTACCCCGTCACCTTCGGCGCGAGCGCGCGCCAGGCGTCGAGCGGCGACGCGCCCTCGGCCGGAATGCCACTTTCGCCCCACAACGCGAAGACCGGGCAATCGATGGTCCTGCTCGCCGCGCAATCGGCCTCGTCAGCATCGACATCCGGGCCGGCGCCGGCGCGATAGTCTTCGCAAGTCGCATGGATGCGCGAGGGATCGTTGAAGAAGGCGCGGTAATGGGCAAGTGCACGGGAATCAAAGGCGGAAAGATCCTTTGCCATCGTCCAGCTTGCGAGCGTGTGTTCGAGCCATTCGGACGGCGATTTCGCGATCATCGTTTCCGGCATGGGGTAAGGCTGGGCGAGGAAGCTCCAGTGATAGACCTTCATCGCGCTCTTGGCGTCCATCCGCTGCCACATCGCGTAGGTGGGGATGATGTCGAGCACCGCGAGCTTCGAGAGCCGTCCCGGATGGTCGAGCGCAAGGCGATAGGCGACGCGGCCGCCCCGGTCATGCCCCGCCAGCGCGAATTGCGTGTGGCCGAGTTCCTCGACGACACGGATGACATCTTTCGCCATCTCGCGCTTGGAATAGGTCTCGTGCGGCGCTTCCGAGCGCGGTGCGGAAGACCAGCCGTAGCCACGCAGGTCTGGCAGAATGACGTGAAAGTGCTTCGCCAGTTCCGGCGCGATCCGGTGCCACATCACATGCGTCTGCGGGAAGCCATGGAGGAGCACCAGCGGCGAGCCCTTGCCGCCGGAGCGGGCAAAGATTTTGCCCTCGGGAGTGGAAATCCAGTGGCTCTCGAATCCGGGAAAGAGATCGGCGAGATCAGCCGGTTCATGGTCAGCCATTTGCGCTCTCCTTCTTCAGCCGGGCGATGCCCCTTGCGGCAATATCCGAGCGGTTGAAGCCGTCCGGCCAGCGGATGGCGGCGACGGCGGCATAGGCGCGGTCGCGCGCCTCGAACAGATCGGTGCCCGTGGCGCAGACCGTCAGCACGCGCCCGCCGTTCGCCAGGATGCGATCACCCTCCGCGCGCGTGCCGGCATGGAAGATCGTCGCACCGGGCAGCGCGCCGGCCTCGTCGAGCCCGAGGATCGGCGAACCCTTGCCATAGTCTCCCGGATAGCCCTTCGTCGCCATCACGACGCCGACGGCGCTCACCGGTTTCAGCGTCACGGAGAGCCTCGCCAGTTCGCCACGCGCGACGCCATCGAGCAGTGTCAGCAGATCGCTTTCGAGGCGCAGCATCAGCACCTGACATTCGGGGTCTCCGAAGCGGCAGTTGTATTCGATCAGCTTCGGGCCGGAAACGCCGATCATCAACCCGACGAAGAGGATGCCGCGATAGGGGGTGCCGCGCCTGACCATCTCGCGCGCCGTGGGGCGGACGATTTCTGCGAGCGTGCGCGCCTCGATCTCGGCGGTCATCACCGGCGCGGGCGAATAGGCGCCCATGCCGCCGGTGTTCGGCCCCTCGTCGTTGTCGAAGACGCGCTTGTGATCCTGCGCCGAACCGAGCGGCAGCACCGTCTCGCCATCGACAAAGCAGAAGAAGCTCGCCTCCTCGCCAGTCAGCATTTCCTCGATGACGACCTTGGCGCTCTTCTCGTTTGCGTAGAGCGTGCGCAGGGCCTCTTCGGCCTCTGCGACAGACATCGCCACGGTCACGCCCTTGCCGGCCATGAGTCCATCATACTTCACGACGATCGGCGCGCCTTTCGCCTGCACGTAGGCGAGGGCGGCGGCCTCATCGGTGAAGGTCGCGTAGGCGGCGGTCGGCACCTTGGCAGCATCGCAGATCGACTTGGTGAAATCCTTCGAGCCTTCGAGCTGCGCGGCGGCCTTCGACGGGCCGAATACCCGGATGCCGGCGCCGGTCAGCACGTCGGCGAGCCCGTCGACCAGCGGTGCCTCGGGGCCGACGACCACGAGATCGATCGCCTCCTTGCGGCAGAATGAAACCACGGCTTCCGGCTCGCCGACGCTCACGAGCACGTTCCGGCCGAGTTTCGCCGTGCCGGGATTGCCGGGCGAGATGAAAAGCTGCGTGAGGTGCGGGCTTTTCGCGATCGCGTAGGCCAAGGCGTGTTCGCGTCCGCCGTTGCCGATCAGCAGCACTTTCATCGCCGCACTCCCGTTCTCAACATGTCTCTCGCTGGCGCGAAGCCGACGAACGGTCAGCGATGTAGCATCCTCGCGCGCCGATCTCTACATTGGGAAAGCATGAACGATCAGGTTTCCAACACGCCCGAACTTTCGGTGTCCGAACTCGCGGGCGCACTCAAGCGCACGGTCGAGGATGCCTTCGGTCATGTGCGCCTGCGCGGCGAGATTTCGGGCTATCGCGGTCCGCATTCCTCGGGCCACGTCTATTTCTCGCTGAAGGACCAGAACGCCCGCATCGATGCCGTGATCTGGAAGGGTGTGTTCTCGCGCATCAAGTTCCGCCCGGAAGACGGGCTGGAGGTGATCGCGACCGGGCGAATCACCACCTTCCCCGGCAAGTCGAGCTACCAGATCATCATCGAGCAGATGGAGCCGGCGGGCGTCGGCGCGCTGATGGCGCTGCTGGAGGAGCGGCGCAAGAAGCTGCAAGGCGAGGGGCTGTTCGATCAGGCCCGCAAGCGGCGCCTGCCTTACCTTCCGCGCGTCATCGGCATCGTCACCTCGCCCACAGGCGCGGTGATTCGCGATATCATCCACCGCCTGACGGACCGCTTCCCGCGCGAGGTGCTGGTCTGGCCGGTGCGGGTGCAGGGCGACGGCAGCGCCGAGGAGGTCGCGGCGGCGATCCGCGGCTTCAACGCGATCTCGGAAGACGACGACAACCTGCCGCGCCCGGATGTTCTGATCGTCGCGCGCGGCGGCGGTTCGCTGGAGGATCTCTGGAGCTTCAACGAGGAGATCGTCGTGCGTGCGGCGGCGGAGAGCGCGATCCCACTCGTCTCCGCCATCGGTCACGAGACGGACTGGACGCTGCTCGATTACGTCGCGGATGTCCGCGCGCCGACCCCCACCGCCGCCGCGGAAATGGTGGTGCCGGTGCGCGGCGAACTCCTCGCCGATATCCGCGACCATGCGGCGCGCCTCGCTGCAACCATCGCCCGCCTTCAGGAGCGGCGGCGGCGCGACCTCGCCAATCTCGCCCGCGCTTTGCCATCGGCCGAACGGGCGCTCGAAGGTCCGCGTCAGCGCCTCGACCGGGCGGGGCTGCGCGCGCAGTCGGCGTTGCGCGGCGCGCTCGACCGGCGCCATCGCGGCCTGGCGACGCTCGCGAACCGGCTTGCGGCGCAGAGCCCGGCGGCTCGGCTCGCCCGCAACCGCGAGAAGCTGCTCGGCCTTGGCAGGCGGTTGCCGGGCCTCGCGGACCGGCGCCGGAAACTGGAAGCGCAGGCGCTTGCCCAGCTCGCCCGCCGCTTCGGACAGGCGATGAACACCCGGATCACGCTGGAGAAGCGGGACGTTGCCCGTCATCGCGGCGATCTCGACAAGCTGGCTTCCCGCCTCGCGCGCATCCGCGACCTTCGGGTCGAGAAATGGCGCGAGCGAATCCGTGCTGCCGGAACCCTGCTCGGTTCGCTCAGCTATCGCAGCGTCCTCCGGCGCGGGTATGCCGTGGTGCGCGACGGCGAGGGCCATGTCGTCTCGCGCCTGGCGCAGGTCGTGCCCTCGCAGCCGCTGCGAATCGAACTCGGCGACGGCGCCTTCGCTGCCCGTGCCGATGGCGGCGTGCCCGAAACGCCGCGCCCCGCGCCGACGCGTCCACCGAAGGCGCCTTCGGGCGGCAATGGTGGGCAGGGCACCTTGTTTTGAATGCGGGGCGCTTGTTGGCGCGCGGGCTATGGCCTAGATGTCAGGCAAGCAGACGGAAGACGCCATGATCAAGATGCCCATGAATTTCGCCAAGCCCACTCTCGGCACCGAGGCCGTGCTCGAATATTCCAACAGCGATTTTCACATCGTGCGGCAGGGGACCTTCGTGCGCTGCGCGGTGACGGGCCAGCCGATCCCGCTCGACGATCTGCACTACTGGAACGCCGAGACGCAGGAAGCCTATTCCAGCCCGGAAGCGGCGCTTCAGCGGCTGCGCGAGGCCGCAAGGGTGCGATAGGCGGCCTCGTAGAGGGCAGCATCCGGTTCGAGGCGGATCGGCAGGGTGAGGCTTGCCGCCGCGAGCTTTTCCAGCATTGGTGAACCGGCGAGACGGACATGATCCTTCTCTGTCGTGATCAGCTTCGCGCCCGATTTCGTCGCTCGTTCGAGCAGCGCCGCCGCCTCGGCATCCGAGAATGTATGGTGATCCGCGAAGTCGATCCGGTCGAGGACATGCGCACCGCAGGCCTCGAGGCTGCGTTGGAATTTTTCCGGCAGAGCGATGCCGCAAAAGGCGATGATGTCAGTGCCGGCGAGGTTTTTGCCGTCTGGGACGATCTGTGCCGCGAGCACCGGCTTGCGCCCGCCGACCCGCGCGGCAATACCGGCCCGATCCTCGCCGATCACCAGCACGAGATCGGCGTGAGCCAATTGCGCCTCGAACGGTGCACGCAGCGGACCGGCTGGGATGACATGGCCGTTCCCGAACCCGGCAGATCCATCGACGACCGCGATTGAGAGGTCTTTCTGCACGGCGGGGTTCTGGAGCGCATCGTCGAGAAGGAGGCAGGTCGCGCCCTCGCTGATGGCGAGCCGGGCGCCGGCCGCGCGATTGCGCGATACATAGGTCGGGGCAAGGCGCACGAGTAGCAAGGGTTCGTCGCCTGTCATCCGCGGATTGTCGTGCGCCGGATCGACGCGGTGCGGGCCGGTGATAGTGCCGCCATAGCCCCGCGTGATGAAAGCCGGGCGCTCGCCGCGATCAATCAGCGCGCGGGCAAGGGCGAGCGCCGTCGGTGTCTTGCCGGCACCGCCGGCGGTGAAATTGCCGATGGAAATGACCGGAACCGGCGCACGCCATCCCGGCCTGGCCATGCGCCGCAGGGTCAGCGCGCCATAGACCGCGCTGATCGGCCACAGCAACGGCGCAAGCCAGAACGCTATCGGCCGGGACCAGAAGGCGGGCGCTCGCATCAGGCGCGTGTTCCCTCACGTTGCGGAAGCCAATCCTGCAACAGGCGGAGCGTGGCGTCGAGCGCGCCCTCGTTTTCCTTCGCGATGCGGCCGGCATGGGTCGCGAGGGCTTCGCGGCGCGCGGGCGCGGCGATCAGCCCGGCGGCGGCCTCCGCGAGCGTGGCCGGATCGGTGATGGCGATGGCGGCGCCCTCGCGGTCGAGAACCGCGTAGATGTCGCGGAAGTTCGCGATCTCCGGCCCGTGCAGGATCGGCGCGCCGAGTTTCGCCGGCTCGATCGGGTTGTGTCCGCCGATCGGCACCAGCGATCCACCGATGAAGGCGATTGTCGCCAGCGAATAGAACAGACCGAGTTCGCCGAGCGTGTCGGCGAGATAGAGGGTCGAGAGCGCGTCCGGTGTCTCGCCGCGGCTGCGGACGGCCGGGTGGAGTCCTCCGGCCCGGCACAGCGCCTCGATCTCCGCGCTGCGCGCTGGATGGCGCGGCACGATGATCGTCATCAGGTCCGGCTCATTATCGCGCAGCCGCGCGGCCGCTTCCAGAACCTGCTCCTCCTCGCCCGGATGCGTGCTGGCGGCGAGAAAGACTGGTCGTCGTCCGATCGCCTTTTCGAGCGCAAGCAGCGCCTCGCCATCGACAGGAAGCGGCGCGACGTCGAACTTCAGGTTGCCCGGAAACACCGCCGGTGCGCCGAGGCTCGCATAGCGCACGCAATCTTCCCGGCTTTGCGCGAGGCAGAAGGAAAGCCCCGAGAGCAGCGTCCGCGCGAGGCCGCCGAGGCGCTGCCAGCGCCGGGCCGAACGCTCGGACAGCCGACCGTTGACGATGCCGAGCGGAATGCCGCGCGTCCGGCAGGCCAGCATCAGGTTCGGCCACAATTCGGATTCGCAGAACAGCGCGAGGTCGGGCCGCCAATGGTCGAGAAAGCGCCGGACCACCGCCGGCAGGTCGAGCGGCGCGAACTGGTGGATCGCCCCTTTCGGCAGGCGCGCGGCGGCGAGTTCGGCGGACGTGACGGTGCCGGAGGTGAGGAGCACATGATGCCCGCCGAGCGTCAGCCGCTCGACCAGCGGCAGGATCGACAGCGTCTCGCCGACGCTCGCCGCGTGGACCCATACCAGCGAGCCGGCCGGGCGGGGCACTCCGGCATGGCCGAGCTTTTCCGTCAGCCGGGCCGGGTGTTCCTTGCCGGACGCGAGGCGCCGGCGCAGCATCGCCCTCGCGAACGGCGTGAACGCGCGGCCCGCCAGCCGGTAGAGCCGGATCGCGGCCGGGATGCGCGGGGATTGAACCGCGGAAGGCATTAGGCCGTTCCCTTCGGTTCGGCCGTTTCGGCTTCGCGTTTGGCCCGTGCGAGGTGGACGCTCTCGCGCGCCGCGCCGGGATCGCGTTGGCCGAAGGCGGCGTAGCCCTGGGCGTAAAGCCGGTCGAGTTCGGCTTCGAGTTCGCGTCGCGCGGCCTCCTTGGCGGTGGCGTCCGCGTCTCGCGGCACCCAGATCGCCTTGTCGGTGACGATGGCGTAACGCCCGAACGGCAGCGCGACGCTCGCCGCGTCCCAGCTTGAGAAATCGATCCGCCGCGAACAGACCACCGCCACCGGCAGGATCGGTCGCCCGGAAAGTTGGGCGAGCGTGATGATGCCGTCCCCGGCGACGCGGCTGATCTTCGGCACGTCGGCCGTCATCGAGACATGTTCGCCTTGCTCCAGCAGCCCCAGCAGGGTGCGAAGCGCCTGGATGCCGCCGCGCTTGCGCACCTGATCCTTGCGCTGCGCGCCCGAGCCACGCACCACCGACATGCCGAGCAGTTCGGCGGCGTGGGCATTGATCTCGCCGTCGCCATGGCGCGAGATCATGACGTAGCAGCGGTCTCCCGGCTGGCGGAAAAACGTCTGCATGAAGTGCTGGCCGTGCCAGAACGTGAGAATCCCCGGCGCGTTGTCGTAGATGAGCGCGCGAGCGTTCTCGGGAAGAAGGATCTCCCGGCTCGACCAGCGCACGAAGCGCAGATAGGTCGCGAGCAGCCAGCCGATCGCATGCTGCACGACGCGGGAGCTGCCGATCTTGCGCAGCATCAGGGCAGGCGGCGTTTCACGCCTGCGTCCCCGGATCGAGCAGGCGGTGCATGTGCACGATGAAATAGCGCATCTGGGCGTTGTCGACGGTCGCCTGCGCCTTGGCTTTCCAGGCCACCCGCGCCGCCTCATAGTTCGGGAAAATGCCGACGATGTCGAGCTTGTTCAGATCGCGGAAGGTGATGCCGTTGATATCCTCGAGTTCGCCGCCGAACACGAGATGGAGAAGCTGCTTGCTGCCGGTTTCGCTGGGCATGGTGACGTCCTGACTGGGTCAATATCGGCAGCCACAGGTGGAACTGGAATCGCCTGTCGCCGCGGAGAATAAAGGCTGCGGCTTCGTTTCCCGATCACGCCGGGTTCGTCAAGTGCGAAAGCGGGCCGGACTGCCGCTGTCCGATCTCGATGAGGAGAGTTTCGCTCCCCGCGACGAGTGGGGGCTGTTCTCCGCCAGCCAGCCTGTATTCCGGCGTTTGCCCGGAGAGCGTCAGGAGGCGGGCGCCTGCCTCGCGCAGGATGCAGTCCGAGGCGACGATATCCCAGTCATGCCCGCCGGCGCGGGCGAGGGCGAGGTCGGCCTGGCCATCCAGCGGCGCCAGCACGCGATGGGCCAGCGCCGGAATGCCGGCCGCATGGCGGAAGGGGAGCCCGGTCTTGTGAACGAAGGTGTCGACGGCGGAGCGCGGACCGGTGATGGCAAGCGGTGACGACGCAGAAGATGGCGCGACGAGGCGGCTCCCGTTCCGGAAGGCGCCGCCCCCGCGAAAGGCGGAAAAGGTTGCTCCGGTCGCGGGAACATGCACCGCGCCGGCGGCCGGCCGGCCGTCGATAAGCACGCCGATCACGATGCACCAGGCGTGACCGCCATCGGCGAAATCGCGGGTTCCGTCGATCGGATCGATGACGAAGGCGGAGCGGGTGGCCGGATTCCAGCTTTCCGGGCGTTCTTCGGAATGCACGGGCAGCGGCGCCAGCTTCGGCAGGCTTTCGTTGAGAAAACGGTCGACTGCGAGATCGGCCGACGTCACCGGCGAGCCGCCTTCCTTCCAGTCGACCGTCGCGCGCGTCGGCTGGTTCGGGCGGTAGTCGCTGAGGGCGATCGCACCGGCTTCGCGCACGATGCAGCAAAGCTTATCGTGGAGGGAGGCGAGATCGATGCCGGCCGGCATGGGCAGTGTCATTTCCATGCGAGAATAAGAACCGCAATTGCACCCCCTGTCAGGGCGATGAAGGTCAGGACCATACCCGCTTGCCGCGGCCAACTCGGCCCGCCAGTGCGCGAAAGCCCGATCGCATGGAGAACGCGTCCCGTCAGGCCCGTAAGCCCCACCGCATGGACGAGGGGCTCGCCGGCGCCCAGAAGCGCGAGGCCGATGAGGAGCAGGCCGAGAAACGGCGCGTATTCGCTGAAATTGCCGTGCGCACGGATGCGCCGCGCCAGCATCCGGTTCTCGCCATCGCCCAGCCCGACTTTCGCGGAATAGCGACCGAGAATGACGCGCGTGGCGAGCACGACCGACATCACGGCCATGACAGCGATATAGCTCAGCGCAACAGCGAGGGCGTTCGTGGCCGCAACCTGAACGATCTTCTCCATAGGTGTCTCTCCGTTCGCCACCATCCTGACAGAAAATGTCATTGGGCGGCTTGAATCGATGCGGTCTCTGGCTTTCGCCCGCGCCAGTCCTAGGTTAGGCAAGGGTTATGCAAGTGCTGGGCAGGAACTGTCGGGCGTCAGCTTCCGCCGTTCCTTAAGCGATCTTCCGAAAGAAACCAATGAGCCACGCAATATTGCCGGATAGGGAGCGGCACCGCTCCGTGCCCTTGCGGCCGCGTCCCGAAAGGCATGGCGCATGAACGCCGTCGACAAGACCCCGCTTCAGGCGCGCTTCACGCGCGGCTCGACCATGCGCCACGTCGTCGAGATGACCGTGACGGGCACGATCGGTTTGATCGCGATCTTCCTCGTGGATTTCCTGTCGCTGTTCTACGTCTCGCGGCTCGATGACGATCGTCTCACCGCGGGCGTCGGCTATGCCACCACGGTCCTGTTCATCGCGGTCTCGGTGAATATCGGCACGATGATCGCCGGCACGGCGATCGTCTCGCGCGCCATCGGCGCGGGCAACATGGCCGAAGCGCGCCGGCTCGCGGCCAGCGCGCTCGCGCTCGCGATGCTCGTCGGTCTTGGCGTGACGGTTCTTCTTTTCCTGATGTTGCCTGGCATTCTCTCCTCGATCGGCGCTGCGGCGGTTCCCGGCCAGATCGCCGGGCGCTTCCTCGCGATCACGCTGCCAGCCAACGTGCTGATGGCCGCCGGCATGATGTTCTCGGGGTTCCTGCGCGCTGTGGGCGACGCGCGCCGGGCGATGCAGGTCACGCTCTATGGCGGGCTGGTGACGGCAGTGTTCGATCCGCTGCTGATCTTCGGCCTCGGCCTCGGGACCGATGGTGCGGCGATCGCGACGGTCATCTCGCGCCTTGTCTTCACCGCCGTCGGGTTCAACGGCGTCGTCCGTGTTCATCGCCTGATCCAGATGCCGCGCGTCGCCGATACCATCGCCGATGCGGCGGCGTTCTTCCGCATCGCGGTCCCCGCGATCCTGACCAACGTCGCGACGCCGGTCGGCGGCCTGCTCTACATGCGCATTCTTGCCCCGTTCGGCGCCGAGGCGATCGCCGCCAGCGCGATCCTCGACCGGCTGGTGCCGCTGGCCTTCGGCGCGCTGTTCGCGCTTTCCGGGGCGGTCGGGCCCATTCTCGGGCAGAATCTCGGCGCGCACCTGTTCGAGCGGCTGCGGCAGGCGCTGCGCGATGCCTTCGTCTTCTGCGCAGTATACACGCTGGTGTCGTGGCTGCTGATCGTGCTCCTGCGCAACCAGATCGTCTGGCTGTTCAGCGTCGACGGCGCCACCGCCCGCTACGTGGTCTTCTTCTGCCTGTTCGGGGGGCTGGCCTGGGTGTTCGGCGGCCTGACGCTGGTCGCCAACGCCTCGTTCAACAACCTCGGCTTTCCGCTTTATTCCACGGTTTTCAACTGGGGCCGAGCGGTTCTGGGCGCCTTTCCCTTCGCCTTTGCCGGCGCGCATTTCTACGGGGTGGAGGGCGCGATGGCCGGGCTCGTCATCGGCAATTTCCTGTTCGGCGTCGCGGCGCTGACCATGGCTTTCCGCGTCGTCGACCAACTGGAGAGGCGCCATATCGCTGCGCAACCGCCGGCCGAATGAAGCATTGCGGTGCGGGAGTTGAGTGGTTAGGCTCCCTGATCGACATTGCAGCGGAGGGCCTTCGTCATGTTCAACCTGTTTGAGATCATGCAGGCCGCGCAGGGCGGGAACGCTTTCAACAATCTGGGGCAGCAGTTCGGCATCGGGTCCGAACAGGCGCAGAAGGCGGTCGAGGCCGTCCTGCCGGCGATTTCCCTGGGCCTCCAGCAGCAGACGCAGACGATCGAGGGCTGGCAGAATCTCCTCAACACGCTCGGCCAGTCGCATGGCAGCGCCGCCTTCTTTGATTCCGACGGCGACGGCATTCCCGATCACCTTGAGAACGAAGGCAACGGCGCGCTTGGCACCATGTTCGGTGGGCCGGAAATGGCGCAGGCCGTCGCCAAGAACGCCGCGCAGTTCGCAGGGCTGCCGGCTTCCATCATGCAGCAGATGTTGCCGGTTATTGCTTCGATGATCATGGGCGGCCTGTTCAAGGGCGCCACCAACAGCGGCCTCGGCGGCATTCTCGGCCAGATGATGCAGGGCGGGGGCATGGGGGGAGGCCTCGGTGGCGCGGGCGGGGGCCTGGGCGGCATGCTCGGCGGCATGTTCGGCCAGCCGCCGCAGCCGCAGAACCCGATGGGCGGGATGTTCGGCAATATCCTCGGGCAGATGATGGGCGGGGGCGCGCCGCAGCCGCAGCAGAACCCGATGGGCGGGATGTTCGGCAATATCCTCGGACAGATGATGGGCGGCAATCGCGCGGCGCCCCAGCAGCCCCCGGACGCGATGAGCGCGGGCCTCGATATGCTCAAGGGCATGTTCGAGACCGGCCGCGAGGTTCATTCCAGCCAGATGGACGCCTGGCAGAAGATTCTCGGCCAGCTCAACCAGCGGTCCTGAACGCCGGAAGCCCCGAACAACTCCGCAAGTTTTTATAAAGTTTGTTCGCGCGAATTCGAACAAATTCGCGCGGATCTTCGAGATGTATAAAATTTGAGCGATTTGATTCCGCACTCATCAGAAGGCGCTCATGTATCGACCCCTCCGTGCAGGCAGAAAGCCTGGGCTAGGGGAAGTTTAATGATCCAGAATGTTTCTTCGAGCGCGGCCTCGGTTGCCGCCCTCAACAGCGCGAATGCGAACAGCGCCGCCGCTGCCAACCAGAATGCCGCCGCGAAGCAGGAAACGACCGTTACCAAGAAAGCGGTTCCGTCGATTGCCGAACTGAACGCGCAGGCCTTTCTGCAGCGCCAGCAGATCGGCGCGGCCTTGTATGATCGCTCCTTCACGCTCAAGGAAGGCAGCCGCGCGCTGACCCGCCAGGACGCGATCCAGGCCTATGCCGAGCAGATCCAGATGAAGGAAGGCGGCCCGACAGCCAAGGATCTGCGCATCCTTCAGCGCAAGCTCGATCGCGCTGCTGCGCAGATCGACCGCCTGTCGAACAATGCCGCCGGCATCAACCTGTCCAGCGTGGCGGGCATCGACGGTCGCGATATCGACATCGTTCAGGAGAACCTGACCGCGCGCATCAACGCCGGCATCAAGGACGGCTCGCTGACCGACGAGGAAGCGAAGGTTCTTATCGCCCAGCAGGATGAGATTGCCGGCATCGAGGCCAAGCTTCGCGAGACCGACGGCAAGCTCACAGCCGGCGAGATGAAGCAGGTCATGGATCAGCTGCGCAAGGCGGCCGATGCCATCAACCAGGCCCGTAACAACGGTACGGGCGTCAATCTCGGCACCTACGACTACGCGAATTCCGTCAACGATCGGCAGGCTGCGCTTGAGAAGCAGCTTGATCAGGCCATCAAGCTCGGCTCGATCACGGCTGAGGAAGCCGATGCGGTTCGCACCCAGTTCGATGCTGTGAACAAGCTCGAAGAACAGGCGCTCGCCAACGGCAACGTCAACTGGCGTGAGGCTGTGGGCCTCTCGACGGCCATGAACAACGCCGAAATCATGCTCTACGATCTCCAGCGCAATGATGCCGGCGTGAAGCTCGCTGACAGCTATGTCGACGTGAAATACGTCGATCAGCGTCAGGCGCAGCAGCTTGAAAGCGTGACTCGCGGTATCGACAAGGGCACCGTGACCAACGAGGAAGGCATCGTTCTCCTCAACGATCTCCAGGCCACCCAGGCGCTTGAGAACAAGCTGGTGTCCGGTGGCCTGACCCGCGCGGAGTATCTCCAGCTTCAGAACGAGATGAACGATTTCTCGCTTCTGAATGCCGATCTCCAGGGAAACAAGGATCGTTATACCGGCCTGTTCCCGGCGGCTCCGGCTCCGACGACGGCCCCTGCGGCCGGGTCGGGCAGCACGAGCGGTTCGACCGCGCCGACGACCGGCGCAACCGATCCGGGCGCCGCGGCCTCCGGCAACGGTGCTGCCAACGGTAACGGTGCGGCCAACGGCAACGGTGCTGCCAACGGCAACGGTGCTGCGGCCTCCGGCGGTTCGTCGAGCGGCACGACTGGCTCAACCGCTTCCAGCGGCAGCAACACCTCCTCAGCGTCTTCGTCCGGCACGGTGACGAATGAGGCGGTGGCGCCCACGACTGTCAAGGTCGAGGCGAAGCCGGAATCGGTTGCCGAGCAGGAGCAGGCCGAGGTGAAGGCCGAGACCGCTCCGACGGTCCCGCAGATCAATGCCGAACTGTCGGACACCAAGAACATCTTCGGTGATCTGATGACGAAGATGATGCGCGATCGCACCGACGACGTTCGCAACTCGCACGAGGCCTTCCTCGACAAGGCGGACCAGCGCCGCCACGAGGCGGCCGAGAAGTCGGCGAGGGACGACAACAATCGTTCCGGCAACGATCTCTTCGGTCTTCCGGCCCGCGATGCGGATCGCGAAGCCAAGGTCGCGAGCTATGCCGCTGTCGCCAAGAGCGGCGAGGCTCCGGCGCCGGTTATCGCCAAGAAGGTCGCCTGACCTCCCGCAATCGAAGCCGGGCCGTTCAGGCCCGGCTTTTGCGGCCCGATACCCCGACTCTCCTACCTGGACTTGCCGCTCTTTCCGCTCGGAAAGGGCGGCTTTTTATCGCCTGAGCACCAGCACGTTGCCGACTGCGACGGCCGCGAGGCCGATCAGTGCCGGCAGGGTCAACTGATAGTCCTCGAAGACCGCCGAGATCATCAGTGCGAAGACCGGGAAGAGCACCGTCGCGTAGCCGGCGCGGGCCGGACCGACCCTCCCCAGCAGGGTCAGATAGGTCAGGAAGGCGACGACCGTGCAGATCGTCGCGAGATAAACCATGGCGCCGAGATAGGCCCATGTGGGTTCGACCGTGAAGGTGGCGCCGCGACCAAGGGCGAGAAAGCCGGCCCACAGCGCGCCGTAAACCATGCCCCAGGCGCTCGCACCGATGACCGGGAGCCCCCGCTTCTGCAATCGGCTCGAAACCATGTTGCCCAGGCAGAAACAGAAGGTGCCCGCCACGCATAGCGCTAGCCCGGTGTAGATGAGCGGGCTGCCGTCCGCCTTGGCGATCTGCGGCTCGAACATCAGCGCGACGCCGCCAAAGCCGAGAAGGCCGCCCAGCAGCACTTTCCAGGAACTGCGCTCGCGGAAGAGCAGGAACGCCAGCACGAGATTGATGATGGAGGCGAGCGAGAACACGACGGAAAGCAGCCCCGAGGGGAGGTGCAGCGCGCCATGGTAGAAGAGAATGAAGTTTGTCGAAAAAATCAGGATGCCCAGCAGGGACGAGCCGAGATGCTCCCTTGCCGAGAGCCGGAGCCGCGCACCGGTCAGTGCCGCCCAGAGGAACACGAACGGCGCGGCGATCAGGAAGCGGAAGAACACCGAAACTTCCGGCGCGATCACTCCGGTCTGCGCCTTGAGCGCGATCCAGCTTGTTGACCATGCAAAGACGACGGCGCCAAGCAGGGCGAGATTGACGAGGGTGTCGCGTTTCATCGGGTTCCGGCTTTTTTGGACTGGCGCCACACCATCCGGCTCAAAGAAAAACCGGGCCGCAGGGCCCGGTTGGAGTCGATCGCGTGTCAAGGCGTCAGGCGCAAAGCGCCGGCTCGGCGGAGGGGAGATTGCCGAGCCGGTCTTTGCCTGCCGCCACGGAGCCCGAAGGCTGCGTCCGGCCTGCGCCATCCCGCCGGACGGGCGTTTCACGTCCGGCCGCGATCAGGGAAAGCAACTTGGTGGGATCCTCGGTGAGCGGGAGCTGCAAGGCCCCTCGAACATCGCTCCGGGAGAGTCCGATGTCCTTCAGCGACCGATGATCCCAGTTCATCAGTTCCTGCGCCGCGCGACGGTTGGCGAGAACGGCCTGGAAGCGGACAACGGCCTTCGCGGCGGCGAGGACGAGTGCGGTCAGAAATCCGGGGACGAGTGCCATGATAAAATCCTTTCGCGAACGGGCCGGACGGGGATTCGTCGGACTTGGTTTTGCGCTCCTTTCGGGAGCCTCCTTATAGAAGAGCTGCTTGCATTTCAAAAACGAATGTTTTTAATGTATTCATCAGACTTGAAGATGAATGGGAAACGCCATGCCCCCCGTGCTGGACAACGACCATCTCCGCACACTCGTCGCCATCGCCGAGACCGGATCCTTCACCCGCGCCGCCGAACTCGTGAACAAGACGCAGAGCGCGGTCTCGATGCAGATCCGACGGCTGGAGGAGCGCGTGGGCCGCGACCTCTTCGCCAAGGAGGGGCGGGCCGCCAAGCTGACCGAGGATGGCGAGAAGCTGCTCGACTATGCCTACCGGATGTTGCGGCTGAATGACGAGGCGATTGCCGCCTTCCGCGAGGACCGGCTGACCGGTTCGGTCAAGCTCGGCGTGCCGGATGACTATGCCGAACGGTACCTGCCACAGATTCTCGCGCGCTTCACCGCCTCCAACCCCGGCATCGAGGTGATGGTGGTGTGCGAGCCGACGCCGCATCTCGTGGCCAACCTGCGTGCCTGCGAGATCGACATGGCGATCATCACCCATTCGCAGAAGAACTCGGTCGGCGAGATCATCCGCGAGGAAAAACTGCTCTGGGTCACCTCCGCGCGTCATTGCACGCACGAGCACCGTCCGGTGCCGCTCGCGCTCGGGCGCGATACCTGCGATTGGCGCCGTGCGGCGATCACGCGGCTCAATCAGGCAGGAACATCATCCCGCGTTCTTTACACGAGCTGGAATTCGGCCGCCGTCGGTGCGGTAGTGCTCGCCGGCATGGCGGTGAGCGTGCTGCCGGAAAGCGCGATTCGCCCCGGCATGCGCGTGCTGACGGCGGAGGATGGATTTCCGGACCTGCCGACCGTCAAGATTGCACTGGTGCGCAATCCGGCCTCGCGCGATCATGTCGCCAACGCGCTTGCCGAGCACATCGTGCAGAGCCTCGACAACCTCTCGCTCGAAAAGCCGGGCGTGATGCTGGCGGCCGAATAAGCCTCAGTAGGCGGCGTAGTCGAACACCGGATCGACCTTGCCGCCCCACTCGCCCGCGTGGAGCGCGAGCAGGTTCTCTGCCTGCGTGCGCCCTTCGTCGACAAGACGGTCGAGCGGGTCGAGGTAGCAGGTTTCATCGTGGCCGGCGCGATCGAGCTGGCCGCGCGCCTTGAGGCCGGCGCGCGAGATCGCCAGCGCGTCGCGGGCGATATCCAGCACCGACCTTCCGCCGATGGCGGCCTTGAAGCCGAGCCGCGGCACGTCGTCGCGCAGGGCCTGCCGCTCGGCGGCGGACCAGCCCTTCGCAAGATCCCACGCCGCATCGAGGCTGGTCTTGTCGTAGAGCAGCCCGACCCAGAACGCCGAGAGCGCGGTGATGAACGGGCGCGAGCCCACGTCCGCGCCCCGCATTTCGAGATAACGCTTGAGGCGCACCTCGGGAAAAATCGTCGAGAGGTGGTTGGTCCAGTCCGACATCGTGGCGAAGGCGCCCGGCATGCCGGGCAGCTTGCCGGCGAGCAGGTCATGGAAGGACTGGCCAGAGACGTCGTGGTAGGTGTCGCCGCGCTTGACGAAGTACATCGGCACGTCGAGCGCATAATCGACATAGCGCTCGAACCCGAACCCCTCGTCAAATGCGAAGGGCAGCATCCCGGCGCGCCGGTTGTCGGTGTCGCGCCAGATTTCCGAACGCATCGAGAGGAAACCGTTGGGCTTGCCTTCGGTGAACGGCGAATTGGCGAACAGCGCCGTCGCGATCGGTTGCAGCGCGAGGCTCACCCGCAGCTTCTTCACCATGTCCGCCTCGGAGGCGAAGTCGAGATTCACCTGCACGGTTGAGGTGCGATACATCATGTCGAGCCCGAGCGAGCCGACCTTCGGCATGTAGGCGGTCATGATCTTGTAGCGCGATTTCGGCATCACCGGCGTCTGCGCCCGGCTCCAGAGCGGCGACATGCCGAGCCCAAGGAAGCGGATGCCCAGCGGATCCGCCACTTCCTTGACCTGCGCGAGATGTGCGGCGGTCTCGGTCGCGGTTTCGTGCAGGGTCAGGACCGGCGCGCCGGAGAGTTCGAACTGTCCGCCCGGTTCGAGGCTGATCGCCCCGCCGCCGGTGACGTCGAACAGGCCGATCGGGTGGTCGTCCTCCATAATCGGCTCCCAGCCGAGCAGGCCCTGCATGCCTTCGAGCAGCTTGCGGATGCCGCGCGGGCCGTCATAGGGCACCGGCGAATGATCGGCAGCGTAGAACGGAAATTTCTCGTGTTCGGTGCCGATCCGGAAGTCGGATTGGCTGGAAATGCCGCCTTCAAACCATTCGATGAGGGCGTTCCGTCCCTCGATCGGGGTGAGATCGACCGTGTCTCGTGCCATGAGAGCCTCGGAGAAGAAGGTGAGAGAGCGACCGGGCGCCCATGTGTTGTGCAGAGTTATAGGTATCGCCCCGCCGCTCGACAATGGTGGCGGAAATCGGGCGATCGAATTTGTTTGCCCTCAACCGCTGCGCCAGTCGCCGAGCACGGCCTGCGCAAGGGCCATCGCCGCGACGGCGGCAGTATCCGCGCGCAGGATGCGCGGGCCAAGCGAAAGACGGCACAGGCACCCGTGGCGCAGGATCGCCGCGCGCTCGTCCTCGGTGAATCCACCCTCGGGGCCGATGAGAACGGTCACGTTTTTGTGCGGCGCGGCGGATCGCAGGGCGGCGAAAGGATCGGCGATCTCCGCATCCTCGTCACAGAAGACCAGCAGTTCATCCGCCGTGAGGCCGCGCAGGAAGGGAACGAGCTTCACCTCGTCCTCGATGACGGGCAGGGCGAGAATGCCGCATTGCTCGGCCGCTTCGACGGCATTGGCGAGCAGCCGATCCGGCTTGAGGCGCGTCATCTGCGTCCGCTGGGTAACGACCGGAACGATCCGCCCCGCGCCCATCTCGACCGCCTTCTGGACGATATAGTCGAGCCGCGCCGATTTCAGCGGGGCGAACGCATAGCGGATCGGCCCGGCCGGCTCCTGCGGCCGCACCTGTTCGATCAGCTTGAGCACCGCGGTCTTGCGCGTCGGCTTCAGGAGTTCTGCGCGCCATTCGCCATCCCGGCCGTTGAAGGCGAGCAGCTTCGCGCCTTCCTCCATCCGCAGGACGTTGAGAAGGTAGTTGATCTGCCCGGCTTCGAGCGGCAGCACCATGTCCGGGCCATAATTCCCGGCGACAAGCAGCCGGTGGGTCGCGAACTCGTATCGGGCCATGAGGTCTACTCCGGACAGGGGCGTCGCGCGGGATGGCAATCCGCCGACCCTTGATCTATAAGCCTTGTCGTGACGGACCGGAAACGGTGAGGGGATTTTGGACGAAATGAAACGTGTGTTCTTGGCGCGTGGGTTCTTGGCGCGCATGTTTTCGGTGCGCGTGTTGGGCCTTGCGTCGGCCGTGCTGGTGAGCGTCGCCTTCTCCGCAGGCGCGCAGGCACAGGGACTGACGGCAAGCTGTCAGGCCGAACTCGACAAGCATGGCGGCGAGCGGCTCAAGGTCATCGAACGGATCAACGGCTTCCAGAAGCGCCGCCCGACGGCGAAGCAGGCCTGCGGCACCTTCTCGGAGCTGGTGAAGGTCGAGGCCGAGATGCTGAAGTGGATGGAAGCCAACATGGATTGGTGCCGCCTTCCCGAGGCTTTCGTGAAAAACTTCAAGGACGGCACGCAACAGGGAATCAAGATCCGGGCCCAGGCCTGCACAGCCGCCAAGAAGCAGGCTCAGCAGCCGCGGCAACCGCGCGGCCCGGCCCCCGGCGGTGGCGTGTCGCTGCCCAAGGGCGCGCTGTGACGGCCGGCAGCGGCCCGGCGACGCCGGATGCCGTCCGCCAGAGCTTTGTCGAACGCCTGCCGGCGGCGTGTCAGCCCTATGCGCGCCTTGCTCGGCTCGACAGGCCGATCGGCTGGTGGCTCCTGCTGCTCCCTTGCTGGTGGAGCGCGGCGATCGGTGCGCGGATGGCCGGTCTCTGGCCCAGCCTCTGGGTGATCGGTCTGCTGCTGGTCGGGGCCGTGGCGATGCGTGGCGCCGGCTCGACCTGGAATGACATCACCGACCGTGATCTCGATGCCCGCGTCGCGCGGACGCGGGGGCGGCCCTTGCCGTCCGGGCAGGTCAGCGTGAAGCAGGCTTTTGCCTTCATCGCCCTGCAAGGGACGATCGGACTGGCGGTTCTGGTCCAGTTCAACCGCTTCGCGGTGCTGATGGGCATGCTCTCGCTGCTGCCGGTGCTGGTCTACCCGTTCATGAAGCGCTTCACCAATCACCCGCAGATCGTGCTCGGGCTGGCGTTTGCCTGGGGCGCGCTGATGGGCTTCGCCATCCACCTCGGGACGATTCCGCCGGCCGGCTGGCTGCTCTACCTCGGCGGCATCGCCTGGGTCATCGGTTACGACACGGTCTATGCGCTGCAGGATATCGAGGATGATGCCATCGTCGGCATCGGTTCGACCGCGCGGGCCTATGGCGCACAGGTGCGCGTTTTCATCGCGGCGATGTTTGTGCTGGCGACCTTGCTGCTCGGCGGCGCGCTCCTTGCCTCCGGAGCCGGCCTCCTCGCCTGGCTGGGGCTGGCCGGACTGGTCGTCAACCTCGTCTGGCAGGTCGTGACGGTGGAACTCGACAATCCCGAGCGCGCGCTGATGCTGTTTCGCTCGAACCGCAATGCCGGGCTGGTGTTCTTCGCCGGCCTGTTGCTGGATGCGGTGTTCGCCCGGCTTTGATCGAGCATCCGCCTGCCAGGTGGACACCGGTTGGCGGAGCAAGCGGATGAGGCGACTTGGCGACCCTAGCCCTTGCGGATGACCTTTGCCGAACCCGCGGGCACCGGGTTTGCCGGCACTTTGCGCCGCGTGAGAAAACGCGGTCGGCGTCCCGAAAGCGGCGAACCCTTGCGGCGGGCGTGGACGATCTCGCCCGCGAGCGGCGTGACGGGGGTCATCACGCCGCTCGCATCGCGGAGGTAGAGCGGAAGGTCGAGATCGCGGCCGAGCCCGCGCCAGTCGGCGATGATGTCGGAGGCGTCCTCCGTCACGACGATCGCCGGGGAAAGGGTATCATCGGTTCCAAGAAGGCGGATCGCGACGCAAGGGGCGCCGCCGGCAGCAAATTCGGTCGAGAGAACGAGGCCGCAGGCGATCCCGCCCGGAAAGGCGAGGCCGGCGTCATTGTCGTTGGCGAAGCACGCCCGGAGAGCGTCGGGACCGGGCGCAAGAAAGCCGCCCGGTCCACCAGCGCGATGGCTCGTCGTCATGTTTGATGCCTGTCCCTGTCGGAGAATTCTTTGTCCCCCGATCATGGGATGAGAATAGCGCGGCAATGTCGGAAAACCCCTAAGAAGTGCGGTTAAGCGGCGATAACCATATGATTCCCAGCGCTTTCCCGTATTCGTCGTTCATGAAAGGTAACCGGGAGGAGGGCGGAGCTTCGGCTTGACGTGCCGCCCCTCGCGCGCCAGAACCGGTTCCGAGATCGTTCTTCAGAGGTCGCCCGATGGCTCCAGCCGCCGCCGAAAAACCGACGCTTCGCATCCGGCTCTGCGCGCCGCGCGGCTTCTGTGCCGGCGTGGTCCGCGCCATCGATGCGGTGGAAGAGGCGCTCAGGAAGTTCGGTGCGCCGGTCTATGTCCGGCACGAAATCGTCCATAACCGCTACGTGGTCGAGGGGCTGAAGCGCAAGGGCGCGATCTTCGTTGACGAACTCGACGAAATCCCCGACACCGAGGCGCCGGTGATCTTTTCCGCGCATGGCGTGCCCAAATCGGTCCCGGTGGAAGCGCAGTCGCGCCATTTCTTCGCGATCGACGCGACCTGCCCGCTGGTGACGAAGGTGCATCGCGAAGCCGAGATTCATCACCGCCGCGGTCGGCTGGTGATTCTGGTCGGGCACGAGGGACACCCCGAGGTTGTCGGCACGATGGGGCAACTGCCCGAAGGCGCCGTCAGGCTGGTGGAGGACGTCGAGGATGTCGCCGCGCTTGATATTCCGGCCGGAACGGCGCTCGCCTTCGTGACGCAGACGACGCTGTCGGTCGACGATACACAGGCCGTGGTAAGCGCGCTCAAGGCGCGGTTCCCGGAAATCGCCGCCCCGCACAAGGAAGACATCTGTTATGCCACCACCAACCGGCAGGAGGCGGTGAAGCGCGTCGCGCCGGAGGTCGATGCGATGATCGTCGTCGGCTCGCCCAACTCCTCCAATTCCCAGCGCTTGCGTGAGGTCGCGGAGCGCTCGGGCTGCAAGGCGGCGCGGCTGGTGCTGCGCGCCGAGGATATCGACTGGTCGATCTTCGGCGATATCCGCTCGCTCGGCATCACGGCGGGAGCCTCGGCGCCCGAAGTGCTGGTCGAGGAAATCATCGACGCCTTCGCCGCGCGCTATGCGGTCGAGGTCGAGACGGTCTCGACAGCGGATGAAAGCGTGTTCTTCCCGCTGCCGCGAACCCTGCGGCCGGATGCGGCGTGAAATTCTGCCCGTGAAATTCCGGCTCAGAGATTGAGCAGCAGCGCGACGCCGATCACGATCAGCAGAAGGCCGAGGCCTTCGCGCGGGGTCGGCTTTTCCGAGAACAGCTTGCCGGAAAGAACCCGCGCGAACAGCACTTCCACAAGCGCCAGTGTGCGCACCTGCGCGGCCGTCGCGAGTGCGAAGCCGAGGAACCAGAACTGCGAGGCGAGCGCGCCCATGAACCCGGCCAGCAGCGACGGGCGCCACAGCCTGAAGATCGTGACGAGCGCGGCGCGATCGGTGATCGCGAGGTAAAGCGAGAGCAGCGCCGACTGGAAGAACAACCCGGCGACGAGGATGGTCGAGGCGCGGATGCCGAAGCCGCCCGCAGGCAACTGGTGGATCGCTGCCCGGAAGGCGACGGCGGAAATCGCGAACATCGCGGCGGCGGCGACGCCGAGCGCCAGCGCCGGCAGCGACCAGCCCTCGCTTGCGCTTTTCGGCCAGGCGGTCAGCATCACGCCGAGCGTGGCGATCCCGATCGCGACGGACATCGGCAGTGAGAGATGGTCTCCGAGCACAATCAGCCCGAACAGCGCCACCAGCACCGGCTCGGTTTTCGTGTAGGCCGTGGCGACGACGAAGCTCTTCGATTTCATCGAGGCGAGCATCAGCCCGGTCGCGCCGACCTGGGCCCCGGCCGCGATCGCGATGGTCGGCAGCAGCGAGAGGCTCAGCGGCGGAACGGCCTCGCCGGTAATGAGGCGCATGATGCCGAGCATCAGGAGCGAAAACGGGAAGCCGAACAGGAAGCGCACGTGCGTGGCGCCGACGACGCCGATTTTCGTCGTCAGGTCGCGCTGCAGGGCGTTGCGCAGCGTTTGCGAGCCGGCCGCGATGACCGTGAAGAGCGCCCAGAGCATTGGAAATCCGCAGGCCGAAAGGCCGAGACGTTTGACGGGAAGGTTCGTCGAGGCGTATCACCGCCCGGGAACCTTTGTCACGCGAAAACCGCCCGTCGGGCCGGCGACATCGAGAAGGGGGAGGACGATGGCCGTTTATACCGATGTCAGTGCGGAAGAACTCTCCGAGTTCCTCAAGGATTACGATCTTGGCCCGCTGCTGAGCTTCAAGGGCATCGCGGAGGGCGTCGAGAACTCGAATTTCCTGATCGAGACCGGGCGCGGGCGCTACATCCTCACCCTTTACGAAAAGCGCGTGAACCGCGACGACCTGCCGTTCTTTCTCGGGCTGATGGGGCATCTGGCCGATCGCGGCATCACCTGCCCGCTGCCGGTGAAGGGGCACGACGGGCAGGCGCTGAGGATGCTGGCCGGCCGGCCGGCCGCCATCGTCACCTTCCTTGAGGGCGTATCCTTCCGCCGCCCGAACGTCGCCCATTGCGCAGCGCTGGGCGCGACGCTGGCGAGCCTCCATGACGCCGGCAAGGGTTTCGGTCTCGCGCGCGCCAACGCGCTGTCGATCGCCGGCTGGCGTCCGCTCGCGGAGCAGGCGGGCGAGCGCACGGATACGGTCGCTGCCGGCCTCGCGCAGGCGATCCGCAACGAACTTGACGAGCTGGAAACGCACTGGCCGCGCACCTTGCCGGCCGGCATCATCCATGCCGACCTGTTCCCGAACAACGTGCTGTTTGTCGGCGACCAGCTCTCGGGCGTGATCGATTTCTATTTCGCCGCGCAGGATGCGCTCGCCTACGATCTCGCGATCTGTCTCAACGCCTGGTGCTTCGAGGCGGATTATTCCTTCAACCTCACCAAGGGGCGGGCGATGATCGCCGCCTACCGCGCCAAGCGCCCCCTCAACGGCGCCGAGATCGAGGCGCTGCCGATCCTCTGCCGCGGTGCTGCGCTGCGTTTCCTGCTGACCCGGCTGGTCGATTGGCTCAACGTGCCGCCCGGCGCCTTCGTGCGGCCGCTCGATCCGATGGAATACTGGAAAAAGCTGCGTTTCCATCAGAGTGTCGACACCGCCTCGGCCTATGGCCTGATGGATTGAGCCGAATCCGATGTCGGAAGCGAAGGCAGGGGCCGGTGCGCCGGTCGAGATCTGGACCGATGGCGCCTGCTCGGGCAACCCCGGTCCCGGCGGCTGGGGTGCGCTCCTGCGTTACAACGGCACGACGCGCGAACTCTCCGGCGCCGAACCGGAGACCACCAACAACCGCATGGAACTGCAGGCCGCGATCGCCGCGCTCTCGGCCCTGAAGCGCCCTTGTGCGGTAATCCTCACCACCGACAGCCAATATGTGAAGGGCGGCATCACCGGCTGGATTTTCGGCTGGAAACGGAACGGCTGGAAAACCGCAGACAAGAAGCCCGTCAAGAACATCGATCTCTGGCAGGCGCTCGATGAGGCGGTGCAGCGCCATCATGTCGAATGGCGCTGGATCAAGGGCCACGCGGGCCATGCGGAAAACGAACGCGCGGACGAACTCGCCCGCGCGGCCATCGCCGAACTCCGGAAAGTTTAGAGCTGACAGATCAGCGTTTCGGCGGAGGAAAGCTCGGCTTTGCCCGGCGCTTCCTCGATGTTGAGCTTCTGGACGACGCCATCCTCGACCAGCATCGAGAAGCGGCGGCAGCGGATGCCGAGCCCCCCCGCCGAGAGATCTATATCGAGCCCGGTCGCCTTGGCGAAATCGGCGCTGCCGTCGGCCAGGAAGGTGATGACGCCCTCGCCGCCGGTTTCCTTGGCCCACATCCCCATCACGAACGGATCGTTCACCGCCACTACGGCGATGCCGTCAACGCCCTTGGCCTTGAAGGCTTCGGCCTCCTTCAGAAAGCCTGGCAGATGGGTCTTGTGGCAGGTGGGTGTGAAGGCGCCGGGCACGCCGAACAGCACGATCGTCTTGCCGGAGAAGATCTCGGCGGTGGTGATCGGCTTCGGGCCGGTCTCGGTCATGGTCCGGAGGGTGACGTCGGGGAGGCGTTCTCCGCTGGCAATCGGCATGGGTCATTCCTGTCTTGAATTTGCCTGTCTGGCTTGTCCGGCTCTTCGCGAACCTGAGGCGCAATCTAGAGCATTTTCAGTTCAAGTGGATGCTGGTCGATCGAAGAAAATGCGTCTGGACAGGAAACGGGCATATTTTCAGGTCAGGGTGACGGCGCTCCATCGAGGTCGAGCGTCTTTTCGAAAGACTTTTCCGGTGTGCCGAACGTCAGCCGCACGGGGCCGAACTTGTCGCCGCTGCCCGGTTCGGGCTGTCCCGAAATTGTCAGCAAGACTTCGTCTTTGCCTCCGGGCTCGATAGCGACCACATCAAGAAAGCCCTTGCCTTCGGCAAAGGCCGTTATTGCGGCCACCTCGCCGGAATAGGAGAGGGTTACGCGCCATTTCGGCTTTCCGGCTTCGGGCCGGAGAATTTTCGCGGCATACGCCTCGTCCGCGACGGGCAGACGGGCGCGCGCGGCGGCGAGACGTCCCGCTTCCTCGCCTGTGAGCACGACACCGGTCGCCGGCGTCAGTTCGAGCTTGCCGTTGAGCGGAATGCACATCGTGCCGCAGACGGCGAAATCGAGCGCGAGCGCGAGCCGGTAGTCCTTTTGCCCGGCGGTGCCGGAAATCGGCAGGACCACGCTGTGCTTGTAGCCCCAGGCCATCCCGCCGGCACCGTCGTCGAAACGCCCGGGGAACGGGAAGGCAACGGCAAGGCCGGAAAGATGCGCGGAACCACTGAAATCGAACATCGGCGGCACGCCCGAATCGCCGGCATTGCGCCAGTAGGTCTTGAAACCCTCGGCCAGTTCGATTTCGAGCCCGGCGACCAACTGGCCCTGCGGCGCGCCGGTATCGGCGAGAAGCCGGATCCGCGCCTCACGGAAATCGAGCCAGGGCGTGGCAAGAACCTCCGCCCGCGTGGCCACGGGGCCGAGAAGCATCATCACAAGGGAAATCAGGAGCCGTTTCATTGGGGGGAGAATAGGCGGCAAGCGGTTCAAGACCGATGAACGATTTCGTGACTCTCGTCCCGCGGTGGTTTCTCCCTCGGCAGTTTCCCCCGTGACAAGTTCTCCCTTGGCAAGTCTCTCAAGGACTGCAACTCTCAGCCTATGGATATTGCGTCGCTCAGGAAGAAGAATCCGGCTGGCTTTCTCGATGGTCAGATGCTGATCGCCATGCCGGGCATGTCCGATGCCCGCTTCGCGCGCACGGTGATCTACATGTGCGCGCATTCGGGTGACGGCGCGATGGGGATCATCATCAACAAGCCGTCGCGCTCGATTGGCTTCCCCGATCTTCTCCTGCAACTCGACATCATCGACAAGGAAGAGGCGGTTCATCTGCCACGCCGCGTCGAGCGCGTGCCGGTGCTGACCGGTGGGCCGGTCGAGACCACGCGCGGCTTCGTGCTTCATTCCATGGATGTAACCCTCGATGATTCGACGCTGCCGATCTCCGAGAACATCGGGCTGACCGTCACCCTCGACATGCTGCGGATGATCGCGCGCGGGCAGGGGCCGGAACAGGCGGTCCTCGCGCTCGGCTATGCCAGTTGGGGTGCGGGGCAGCTCGAACGGGAGATTCAGGAGAATACCTGGCTGCACGGGCCGGTCACGCCGGCGCTGGTGTTCGGTGCCGAAAACGACACCAAGTACGATATCGCTCTGCGGCAACTGGGGATCGACCCGGCCTTCCTGTCGCAGGAGGCGGGGCACGCCTAAGATCAGGCGGTGATGCCGATCAGCTTGCGCGTTTGTTCGAGGTTGATAGCCGGACCGAACACGTAGCCCTGCGCGAACTCGCAGCCGAGCTGGAACAGTTCCACCGTGTCGGCCTCGCTCTCGGCGCCTTCCGCGACGATGTTCATGCCGAGATCATGCGCGAGCCCGACGATCGAGCGCAGGATCAGCGGCCGCTTGCCGCTATCGTCATGCCGGACGAAGCTCTGGTCGATCTTGAGCGTGTCGAACGGAAAGCGCTGGAGATAGGCCAGCGAGGAGAAGCCCGTGCCGAAATCGTCGAGCGCGAGGCCGGCGCCGAGTTCGCGGATCTTCTGGAGAATCTGCGCGGCGTATTCCGGGTTCTCCATCACCAGCGTTTCAGTGATTTCGAGCTTCAGCGAGCCGGGCTGCACCGGGTAGCGGATCAGGACGTTCTTGACGTCCTGCAGCAGGTCGGACCGCAGCAACTGACGGCTCGACACGTTGACGGAAGCGAAGATCGGCGGATCGACCACAAGATTTTGCTGCCAGAGCAGCAGTTCGCGCGCCGTGGTCTCCAGCACGAACATGCCGAGATCGACGATGGCGCCGGTCTCCTCCGCCACGGAAATGAATTCGGACGGCGGCAGACGGCCGAGGCGCGGATGGTTCCAGCGCACCAGCGCCTCGAAACCGGCGATGGAGCGATCTTCCAGCCGTACGATCGGCTGGAACTGCACCTCAAGCTCCTTGCGCTCGATCGCCTTACGCAGGTCGGCAGCGAGGGTCAGCTTGTCCTGCGGCATCGAGCGCATCGAGGCGCGGTAGACCTCGATCCGGTCGCGTCCGGTGCGTTTGGCGTGGATCGAGGCGAGTTCCGCATTCCGCAGCAGGGCGTCGCGGTCGAGCAGCGAGGAATCATCCGGAAAGGCGATGCCGACCGAGCCGGTGAGATAGATCTGCCGTTCGCCATGCGTGATCGGCGTCGAGACGGCGCGGCGCACCAGATCGGCCAGCGCGAGAATACGCTGCGGGTCCTGCTCCGACACCACCACGAGGCCGAAACTGTCGCCGGAGAGGCGCGCGAGCGTATCGCCTGCGCGCACCACGCGCGCGAGCCGCCGCGCAATCGTCAGCAGCACCATGTCGCCGGCGTTAAAGCCGATCTGTTCGTTGACCTGTTTGAAGCGGTCGACATCGACGATGATGAGGCTCGGCTTCGGGGGTGGCGGCGTCGCCTTGGCACGGGCCGAGACGAGCGCAGTCTCCAGCCGGTCGAGCAGCAGCTTGCGGTTGGGCAGGCCGGTCAGGTGATCGTGGATCGCATCGTGCAGCAGCCTGTCCTGCGCGAGATGGAGCGAGGTGACATCCGCCATCGTACCGACGATGCGCACGACCTCGCCCTCGCGATTGACGACAGGGCGCGCCTTCAGGCGATACCAGGAGATCGAGCCGTCACGCGCGACGAGGCGGAGATCCTGCGCGACGCGTCCGCGCCGCTGCTCGATCAGCGCGCTGAGGATTGTCCGGTAGCGGTCGCGGTCGACGTGGTGGACGACCTCCATCAGCGCGGAGGCGCGGCCTTCGAGATCGCCGCGTTCAAGGCCGAGATGGGCTTCGAGATCGGGGCTGACATGGAGATGGTCGTCCGCCACGTCCCAGTCGAACACGAGATCGCCGCCGCCGACAAAGGCAAGCGCCTTGCGTTCCGCATCCGGCACTGCGCCGGTCGCGACCGCGGAGGAGGTGAAGACGTTCTGCATCACCGTGAAGCCGATCAGCAGCACGATCAGCACCAGCCCGCCGAGCAGGGCCGGCGTCGCGATGTCGTTGGTGATCTGCCCGCTGATGACGAGGCCGGCGGCAATTACCCAGATCAGAAGCATGAACCAGGTTGGCACCAGCATCGTCGCGCGGTCGTAGCGGTGCAGCGCGAGGTAGACCACCAGCACGAAGCCGATCACCGCGATGGCGGCGATCGAGATGCGGGCGATGCCGGAGGCCACCGCCGGGTCGATCGAAGCGAGCGCGATCAGCGCGCCGATCAGACCCAGCCAGACCAGCGTGATATGGGCGTAGCGCGAATGCCAGCGGTTAAGGTTGAGATAGGCGAACAGGAACACCAGCAGCGTCCCGCCCAGCACCGCTTCGGCGCCGGCGCGGTAGATGTTCTCGATTTCCGGCCGCACGCCGAAGAAGCGACCGACGAACCCGAAATCGATGCCGAGATAGACCAGCACCGCCCAGGCAAGCGCGGCCGAGGCCGGAAAGATCAGGGCGGCGCGCAGGGCGAGCACGATGGTCAGGAACAGCGCCAGAAGCGCGGCGATGCCGGTGACGATGCCGCGATAGAGCGTCAGGGAGTTGAGCTTGTCCTTATAGGCATCCGGGTCCCACAGCGTCAGCTCGGGCAGGCGGTTGCCCTTCAGTTCGGCGACGAAGGTGACGACCGCGCCGGGGTCGAGCGTGATGACGAAGATATCCGCCTCGGAAGCTTCCTCGCGTTCGGGCTTGTGGCCGTGGCTGGCGGTGATCGCCTCGACGCGGCTCGCCGCGAGGTCCGGCCAGAACACGCCGGAGCCGGAAAGCTTGAAGCGCGGTGCGACCAGCAGCCGCTCGATCTGCTCGTTGGTCTCGTTGGCAAGCGCGAACGCGATCCAGCGCGGGCGCGAGCCGGGTTCGCGCGCCTGCACCTCGATGCGGCGGACGATGCCGTTGGCGTCGCGCGCGGTCTGGATTTCGATGCGGTCGTCGCGCGATTGCTGGGCTTGCGTGACCGGGAGCAGGTCGATCGCCTCTGCCTGCGGTGTCACCCGCACGGCTTCGAGCGCGCGGGACGGCGCAACCAACGCAACCAGCAGCCACAGCAGAATCCCGGCGACTCGAATCCCGGCCGCCCGATACGCCGAAGCGGCCATTCGGTCGGGAAACGGCGCGGGGAGCCGGGAAAGCGCGACGCGTGGCAAGTCAAAGTCCATTCGTGAGCAGTAGCCGCAGCCCAAGTTGTGAGCAAGCGTCGTGATGGCTTCTGAACAGCGGTCTGCCGCTATCCGGGGCGGCGGTCGCTCGCCAGCAGCGCGAACAGCAGATGATCGCGCCGCGCCCCGGCAATCGAAAGATACCCCCGCGCATAGCCCTCGCGCTGAAATCCGGCTTTTTCGAGAACACGGATCGAGGCGGCATTCTCCGGCAGGCAGGCAGCCTCGACGCGCAGCAGCCCGAGCCGGCCGAAGGCGAAGGCGCAGATCGCCGGAACGGCCGCCGACATATGGCCGTGGCCAGCGTGAGCCGCGCCCATCCAGTAGCCGAGCGTCGCACTCATCGCCGCCCGGCGCCGGACGTTGTTGAGATTGACGCCGCCAAGCAATTCGCCATCGCTCCGCCGTTCGAGGAAGAAGGGGTAGGCCATGTCCGCCTCGCGCTCCTCGCGGTAGCGTGCGAGACGGCGCTTGAACGCCTCGGGCGTCAGGTCGTCCGCCGGCCAGTTCGGTTCCCATGGTTGCAGGAAGGCGCGCGAGCGGCTGCGCAACTCGGCCCAGCGCTCGTAATCCCGTGCCGCCGGCAGGCGCAGGCGGAGATCACCGAAATCCAGCGCGACATCATCGTCTCGCTCTTTCCGGCCGCCGAACCATCCGACAAGGAGCCGGACCAAGGTCAGCGCCCCTGCTTGAGCCTGGCGCGAATGAACGCCTCAAGCGCCTTCGGATCGTTGGCGACCGCTTCGCTGCGTTCGGCGTCGGTCATCAGGTGGCGGAGCCGCTCGGGCAGCGGCGCCTCGAGCCCGGCGACTTTCTTCATCGCGTCGGGGAATTTCGCCGGCGCCGCGGTCGCGAGAATGACGAGTGGAATCTCGGCGGCAAGCCCGGCCTTCGCGGCGGCGGCGACGCCGGTTGCCGTATGCGGATCAAGGTCGTAGGCGCTTTCGCGATGCGTTCGCCGGATCGTTTCGCCCACCTCCTCCTCGCTCGCGCGGAAGGACATGAACTCGGCACGGATGCGCGCCAGCACGGGTTCCGGCAGCGTGAAGGCGCCGGATTGCTTGAGGCTCCCCATCATGCGGTTCACCGCCCCAGCATCGCGCCCCGAGGCCTCGAACAGCAGGCGCTCGAAATTCGATGAGATCTGGATATCCATCGACGGCGAAAGCGTCGCTTCCACCCTGGACATCTCGTAGCGACCGGTCGCGAGCGAGCGGGCGAGAATGTCGTTGATGTTGGTGGCGACGATCAGCGTTTCGATCGGCAGGCCCATCTTCTTGGCGACAAAACCGGCGAAAATGTCGCCGAAATTGCCGGTCGGCACCGAGAAGGCGACCTTGCGGTGCGGCGCGCCCAGCGCCACGGCGGCGACGAAATAATAGGTCACCTGCGCGACGATCCGCGCCCAGTTGATCGAGTTGACGCCGGAAAGCGCCACCTCGTCGCGGAAGGCGAGGTTGTTGAAGAGGCCCTTCACGAGGTTCTGGCAATCGTCGAAGGTGCCGGGAATGGTGATGGCGTGGATATGCGCTTCCTTCGGCGTCGTCATCATCCGCCGCTGGACATCGGAGACGCGCCCGTCCGGGAAGAGGATGAACATGTCCGAACGCTTCGAGGCGCGGAAGGCTTCGATCGCCGCCCCGCCGGTATCGCCCGAGGTCGCGCCGACGATCGTCGCCCGCGCGCCCTTGCGTTCGAGCGCATAGTCCATCAGCCGGGCGAGCAACTGCATCGCCACATCCTTGAAGGCCAGCGTCGGGCCATGGAACAGTTCCAGCACAAAGCGGTTCGGCGCGATCTGCTGGATCGGCGTCACCGCCTCGTGCGCGAAGCTCGCGTAAGCGGCTTTCGTCGCCTCAGCGAGCACGGCATCGGGGATGGTCCCGCCGGTGAAGCGGCGAATGATATCGAATGCCACCGCATGGAACGGTTTTCCGGCGTAGCCCGCGATCTCCGTCGGCGAGACCTGTGGCCAGCTTTCGGGCACGTAGAGGCCGCCGTCGCGGGCAAGTCCGGCGAGCAGGCAATCGGCGAAATCGAGGGAAGGGGCCTCGCCCCGGGTCGAGATGTAGCGCATGGGCAGGGAATAGCGGTTTCCGGCGGGCTTGTCAGCGCGTCTCCTCATCCCGTCGGCGCTTTGCGAGGAAAAAACCGAGCACGACAAGATTGGTGAGCGCGAGCCCCCACCATGTGAAGGCATATTGGCGGTGGTTGTTGGGGATATTGGCCAGGAAGGTCGCGGCTTCAAGCCCGTAGGGCGCCTTCTCCCCGGCCGATGCTTCACGGTCGATGAAGCGGTCGTGGGCCGAGCCGGACGGGACGGCCGTCAGCTCGGCAGTACGGGCCATCGCCTCGACATCGCGCGTGAACCAGGTTTTCCGGGTCGGATCGTTCGAGGGGCCGATAAGGCCGGGCTTCTCACCAGGGCGGATGAAGCCGGTGATCGTCACTGCCTCGTCCGGCCGGTCGTAGGCGGGGATGCGACCGTCGGGCGGGGTCGGTACGAACCCGCGGTTCACGTAGATGTTGACGAGGCCGCAGCGCCCCTCCGCCTCGCACAGGCGCGTCACCATCGGCGTCATCACCAGCACGCCGAACCCGCCCTGCTGGCCGGCCTTGTCGGGCCGTGAGGTGCGGACATAGGCCGTGTGCTGGTGGAGGTAACGCCCCGTAAGGCGGACGCGGCTCCAGAGGGGCGCACCGGCGAGCGGCCGGGGTTCGCCTTTTGCCGAAGCTGCGATCCCGGCGATCAGCGCCTCCTTCTCGGCAAGGCGCCGCCATTGCCAGACGCCAAGGCCCGCCTGCACCAGCGTGACAGCAAGGATGAACGCGAGAAAGGCTTTCAGCCGAAGCGACATGCCGCCTCCGGGACAATCATTCGAGTCGGCCCTGCTCGGCCTTGTTGCGGTATTGCAGGCCGATCAGCACGCCCTTGAGCGGGCGCAGCATGCCGAGGCAGACCACGAGGGTGAGCGGCAGGAAAATGACGAGATGCACCCAGAACGGCGGCTCGTAGTTGATCTCGGTCCAGAGCAGCGCGCCGACGATGATGAAGCCCGCAATCAGGATGACGAACACCGCCGGCCCGTCGCCCGCGTCGGCGAACTTGTAGTCGAGGCCGCAGGATTTGCAGGAGGGCGCCAGCGTTAGGAACCCGTCGAACAGCTTGCCCTCGCCGCAGCGCGGGCAGCGCCCGGAAAGACCGGCGGAAACCGCATCCGCTTCAGGTCCGTCATAGGCCATGATCGTTCTCCTCGCGGTCAAAAGAAAAAGGGGCGGCTGCATGCCGCCCCTGTCGGGTGTCTCGGGGCGGGCTCAGTGCCCGGCCGCGGCAGCGGCACCCCAGTTGGAACCCCAGACGTAGATCGCGGCGAACAGGAACAGCCAGACCACGTCGACGAAGTGCCAGTACCAGGCCGCGAACTCGAAACCGAGATGCTGCTTCGGCGTGAACTGGCCCTTGTAGGCGCGGATCAGGCAGATGCTCAGGAAGATCGTGCCGACGAGAACATGGAAGCCGTGGAAGCCGGTCGCCATGAAGAAGGTCGCGCCGTAGATATGGCCCGAGAAGCCGAATGCCGCGTGGGAATACTCATAGGCCTGCACGCAGGTGAACAGCGCGCCGAGCAGCACCGTGAGCCACAGGCCCTTCTTGAGGCCGTCGCGGTCGCCGTGCAGGAGGGCATGGTGCGCCCAGGTGACGGTGGTGCCGGAGGTCAGCAGGATCAGGGTGTTGAAGAGCGGCAGCTCCCACGGATTGAACACCGCGATGCCCTTGGGTGGCCAATGCCCGCCGGTCAGCGCCGTGCGCTGATACTGGATCGCCTCGTTGGTGTAGAAGGCGATGTCGAAGTAGGCCCAGAACCAGGCGACGAAGAACATCACTTCCGAGGCGATGAACAGGATCATGCCGTAGCGGTGGTGCATCTGCACGACGCGGGTGTGATCCCCGGCCTCAGCCTCATGCACCACGTCCTTCCACCAGCCGAACATGGTGTAGAGCACGCCGATGAACCCAGCACCGAACAGATAGGGGCCCAGCTGGAGGCCGCCCATCGCCATATGCTTCATCCACATCACGGCGCCGACCGCCATGATGAAGGCCGAAGCCGAGCCGGTGACCGGCCAGGGGCTCAGCGGCAGAATATGGTAGTCGTGATTTTTCGCGTGTGCGTCGGCCATGCCCTGGGCCCCCTTCCTATTTCGAAACCGTCCCGCGCGTGTCGCGCGAGCCGGTCAACTGCCCGGCATCAGCAAGCGGTTTGGCTCCGCTTTTGGCCGGAAAAAACGTGTAAGACAAGGTGATGGTCTGAACGGCGTCGAGTTCGCGGTTCTTCTCGATATCGGGATCGATGAAGAAGACGACCTCCTCCGAACGGGTCTCGCCCGGCTTCAGCATCACCTCGCTGAAGCAGAAGCAGGCGATCTTGTTGAAATAGGCGCCGGTCTGGTCAGGCGAAACGTTGAAGCTGGCGATTCCGGTCGCTTCGCGTGGCGCGCGGTTCTGGACCATATAGCCCACCGTCTTCACCTCGCCGGCGCGGATCGTGATCTCCTCGGCCTCCGGCTTGAACTTCCAGTCGAGCCCCGGCGCGACGTTCGAATCGAAGCGCACCTTGAAGATGCGCTCCGAAACACGGGCCGGCGCCTGCTTGGCGACCTGCGGCGTGCCGCCGTAACCGGTCGTCTTGCAGAAGAGATCGTAGAGCGGCACTGCGGCGAAGGAGGCGCCGAGCATCAGGCAGAAGGCGCCGAGCGAATAAAGCGCCACGCGCCGGTTGCGCACCGGGTCGATGACGACCGGGGCCGGCTGCGCGGGGGGCGGAATATCCTTCTCCATCATCCCCTCACAGTGACCGCTTGAGAATCGCGGCGCCCATCTTGAACACCGTGATCAGATAGAACAAGGCGCAGAGCCCGCCGATGGCGAGCGCGATGGCGAGGTTGCGCCGCGACCGCCGCGCTTTTTCCTCGTCCGTGAGGCGGATACCGTTGTCGTCGGATTTCGCCTCGCTCACGCCAGCCTCCCGAGAACGGCGGCGAGAAGCGGCGCGACCAAATGCGCGGCCCATTCGACCAGCAGCGCTGCGAACAGCGCGAAGAGATAGGCGATCGAACCGCCGAACATCCGCCAGCAGGCCTTGCGCAAGGCCGCTTCGTCCCGCGCACGCAGGATCGCGAACGCCCAGTAAAGCATCGCTGCGCCGCCAATCGTCGCGGCGATCGCATAGGCAACCCCGCCGAGCCCGAAGGCCAGCGGTGAAAGACCCGCCGGGACCACGATCAGCGTGTAGAGCAGGATCTGCAGCCGGGTGTTCTTCTCGCCGGCGACATTGGGCAGCATCGGCACGCCGGCACGACCGTAATCGTCCGACTTCACCAGCGCGAGCGCCCAGAAATGCGGCGGCGTCCAGAGGAAGATGATCGCGAACAGCAGCATCGGCTCGATGGTGACGCTGCCGGTCACCGCAGCCCAGCCAATCACTGGGGGCAGGGCGCCTGCTGCCCCGCCGATGACGATGTTCTGCGCCGTCCGGCGCTTGAGACCCATCGTGTAGATGACGACGTAAAAGAAGATCGTGAAGGCGAGCAGCCCGGCGGCAAGCCAGTTGGTGGCAAGGCCGAGCACCATCACCGAGAAGACCGACAGAAACAGGCCGAAGGACAGCGCCTCGCCTTCCTTCACCCGGCCGGAGGGGATCGGCCGCCCGGCCGTTCGCTTCATCACGGCATCGATATCGGCATCGTACCACATGTTGAGCGCGCCCGAGGCGCCGCCGCCGATCGCGATCGCCAGGATCGTGATGGCGCCGATCACCGGATGGATCGTGCCCGGCGCGACGACCATGCCGACCAGCGCCGTAAACACGACGAGCGACATCACGCGCGGCTTCAGAAGCGCGATGAAATCCTCGGGATCGGCATTCGAGATCAGGCTCTCGCGCCGGGAGTCGGCTCCCAATTCACTCAATTCTGCAACCTTGCCATCTGGCTCGTGGTGAAACGCGGTAGGAAAGGGAAGCCCCTTCCCATCGGGAAAAAGCGGCGGGGAACCCGGCGCTTCTTGCCGATGGGCCGGGCGCCCGCGTCGGGCGCCCGGTTGCCGGATTTAGTGGCCGCCGCCGGTGATGCGCGGCAGGGTCTCGAACTGGTGGAACGGCGGGGGAGAGGTGAGGGTCCACTCCAGCGTCGTCGCGCCTTCGCCCCACGGGTTCGCACCCGCCTTCTGCTTCTTCGAATAGGCGGTCCAGATGCCGTAGAAGAAGATCAGCAGGCCGAAGGCGAAAATATACGAGCCGTAGGACGAGACCTTGTTCCAGCCGGCATAGGCGTCCGGGTAGTCGACGTAGCGGCGCGGCATGCCGGCAAGGCCGAGGAAGTGCTGCGGGAAGAACAGCACGTTCGCGCCGGTGAAGGCGAAGGCGAAGTGCAGGTTGCCGATCCAGTCCGGGATCACGTAGCCGGACATCTTCGGGAACCAGTAGTACCAGCCCGCGAAGATCGCGAACACTGCACCGAGCGAGAGCACGTAGTGGAAGTGCGCCACGACGTAATAGGTGTCGTGCAGCACGCGGTCCGCGCCGGCGTTCGCGAGCACCACGCCGGTGACGCCGCCGACCGTGAACAGGAAGATGAACCCGATCGCCCAAATCATCGGCGTGCGGAACTGGATCGAACCACCCCACATCGTCGCGATCCACGAGAAGATCTTCACGCCGGTCGGCACCGCGATCACCATCGTCGCCGCCACGAAGTACTGCTGGGCGCCGAGCGAGATGCCCGTCGTGTACATGTGATGCGCCCAGACGATGAAGCCGACGAAGCCGATCGCGACCATCGCATAGGCCATGCCAAGATAGCCGAACACCGGCTTGCGCGAGAAGGTCGAGACGATGTGGCTGATGATGCCGAAGGCCGGCAGGATCAGGATATAGACTTCCGGGTGGCCGAAGAACCAGAACAGATGCTGGAACAGGATCGGGTCGCCGCCGCCTTCCGGCGCGAAGAAGGTCGTGCCGAAGTTGCGGTCCGTCAGCAGCATGGTGATGCCGCCGGCGAGCACCGGGAGCGAGAGCACCAGCAGGAAGGCGGTCACCAGCACCGACCAGGCGAAGAGCGGCATCTTGTGCAGCGTCATACCCGGCGCGCGCATGTTGAAGATGGTGGTGATGAAGTTGATCGCGCCGAGGATCGACGAGGCGCCGGCGATATGCAGCGAAAGGATCGCGAAATCCATCGCCGGGCCGGGCTGGCCCGAGGTCGAGAGCGGCGGGTAGATCGTCCAGCCGCCGCCGACGCCGTTGGCGCCCGGCGGACCTTCAACGAACATCGAGATCAGCAGCAGGCCGAACGCGGCCGGCAGAAGCCAGAACGAGATGTTGTTCATGCGCGGAAACGCCATGTCCGGCGCGCCGATCATGATCGGCACGAACCAGTTGGCGAAACCGCCGATCAGCGCCGGCATGACCATGAAGAAGATCATGATCAGGCCGTGGCCGGTCACGAACACGTTGAAAGTATGCGGGTTCGAGAAATACTGCAGGCCCGGCTCCTGAAGCTCCAGCCGCATCGCGATCGAGAGCGCACCGCCGATGAGGCCGGCCATGATCGCGAACAGGAGATAGAGGGTGCCGATGTCCTTGTGGTTCGTCGAATAGACGTAGCGCCGCCATCCGGTGGGAAGGTCGTGCGAATGGTCATCCGCGGCGTGGGCTTGAGCCATTTCAGTCAACTCCTTGCGAGTTCGGGTCTCGCGCGGTTCAGCGCGCGGAAATCAGGGTTTCGGCGGTGCGGACCGCCGGATCGGTCGAGGCGAACTTCTTCTTCGCGTCGGCGAGCCAGGCCTTGTACTTCTCTTCCGAGACGACGCGGATCGCCAGCGGCATGAAGGCATGGTCCTTTCCGCACAGCTCCTGGCACTGCCCGTAATAGATGCCTTCCTTGGTCGCGCGGAACCAGGTCTGGTTGAGGCGTCCCGGCACAGCGTCGACCTTGACACCGAAGGGTTGCACCGAGAAGGCGTGAATCACGTCGGCCGAAGTCACCTGAACGACGACATTCTTGTTCACCGGAACGACGGCCTCGTTATCGACAGCGAGGAGGCGCGGATAGTCCTCCTTCTTGCCCTTGCCGGCCTTGAGCGCGTCGGCGATGTCCTCGTCGGTCATCATGCGAACGTCGAACTCAAAGCCGCCGCCGGCATCCTTCGGATATTCGAACTTCCAGTACCAGGCGTTGCCCGTCAGCTTGATCGTGAGATCGGCGGGCGGCGGCACGATCTGCTGCTTGAGAAGGCGGAAGGAGGGAATGGCGATCACGACGAGGATGAGCACCGGGATGAGCGTCCAGGCAACCTCGAGACCGACATGGTGGGTCGTCTGCGAGGGAACCGGGTTGGCCTTGGCGTTGAACTTGACCGCGACCGCTACCAGCAGCGCCAGCACGAACAGCGTGATCACCGTGATGGTGATCAGCAGCCCGTCGTGAAACTTGTGGATGAACTCGGCGATCGGGGTCGCCGCATCCTGAAACCCGAGCTGCCAGGGTTCGGCATGGCCTGACGCCTGCGCGGTTCCGCCGCCCAGCAGGCCGAGGAAACCGGCCGCACAAAGGCGATTTTTCGCCGTCCCCAGCGTTCCAGCGATATTGATTGAAGTCAAAGCCATGGCGAATGCCACTCCCTAAGGAAATCCCAACCCGGTCTGAGCCGTTCATCGTTCCGACAATCCCGCCCATCCGTTCCGGATGGCCCAGCGGCGGGGGAATGGTCAGAATACATGCGACTTGGCGCATATATCGACCGTCCACTTTTCATAATCCGCACCACGATGCAAGCGCTAGCTTGCCATCGAGGAGCCAATCCCGATTACGCCACAATGTCTCCTTAAGCGAGAGACAAAATTGGTCAATGCAGCCCTTGTTGCACTGCAGGTGGATCAAGGCGTCGGCTCCACCGGATTTCCCGAGCTTTCTTGACACCACCCGCCGAACTGTTAGGCCAAACCCGCTTGGAGCGAAAGAGCCCGGACGAGAGTCGAGGGCCTTGGCAAAAAGTCTGTTGGCGAAAGAGTCTTGGGAGCGTTTCGACCGTGCATAATTGGACGCATATCCGGGCAGTGATTCGGGCTTTCGGCGCTGTGACGGTGCTAGCCTTCGGGCTGGCGGCGGCCTCGGCCCAGGGGACGCTCAAGGAAAAATACGGCGATTGGCAGCACCGGTGCGATAAGCCTTCGGCCAACGGCGCCGAGCAGTGCATCCTCATTCAGAACGTGCTTGACCAGTCCGATCTCAATCTGGCGGTCGTGGTGCTGCGTGTCGAGGATACCGCGGCAACCGCCGAGGCCCGCAAGAAGGACCCGAACGCGCCTTCCATCCGCCGACCGGTCCTGCGCGTCATCGCGCCGCTGGGCATCCTGTTGCCGCGCGGGCTCGGCCTGAAGATCGACGACAAGGAAATCGGCTCCACCGGTTTCGTTCGCTGCCTGGAATCGGGCTGCGTCGCCGAGGTGGACATGGACAACACCTTGATCGAGAGCTTCCGCAAGGGCAAGGTGGCGCTCTTCGCGGTGTTCCTGACGCCGGAGGAAGGGCGGGGCCTGCCGGTGACGCTCGCCGGTTTCGAGCAGGGCTTCGCGCAACTCAAGTAATCAAGAACGGCCGGAAGAGGGAGTTCCCAGCGTGCGTAGGATCGGGGAAACGATGGCGGATCGGTTTGGGCGGACGACGGGCGCGAGGCGGATCGCGTTTTTGTCGCTGGCGGCAGCTCTGGCCGGAACGGGGCTCGCCGGTTGTCAGACGACGGGCGGGAGCAACGAGGTCTCGCAGACCGAGAAGTCGATCACCGAGCGTCTCCTGTTCGCCAACACCAAGCTGCCGGAGCAGAAGGACGCCGTGACCGATTACGGTTGTCCCGCCGCCTCGATCCTCGACGGCACGGCCGCCTATCGCGTCGGCGGAGACACCGCGCGCGGCATTTCCCATCAGGCCGCCATCCATGACATTGCCCGCGAATGCAAGGCGCAGGGCGGCGTCATGCATGTCAAGGTCGGGATACAGGGGCGTTTGCTGCTGGGCGAGAACGGCAAGCCGGGGACCTTCACGGTGCCGGTGCGTGTCGCCGTCCGGTCGAACGGGCAGACCGTCTATTCGAAGCTGTTGCCGACCGCCGTGACGATTCCCGCTTCGGATACACAGGCGTCTTTCGTCGTGATCGACGATGCCGTCAACCTGCCGATCACGGCGGAAGATCCGGCCGACGCCTACACGATCCTTGTCGGGCTTGATCCACAGGGTGCGAAGGCTACGGGCGGCCGCAAGAAACGTCGCCGTTGACTCCGGCCCGCGATCGGGTAGGGGAAGGATATAGGCCATCTCCCGCGCGGGAGAGAGCGGCTCGTTGAGGGCCGCCGCCGAAGGCGCAACCGCCCCGGAAACGCTCAGGCAAAAGGACCGCGCGAGAAAAGCCGCTCTGGAAAGCGAAGGGTGACCTTCCACCGACGGAGTAAGTGCGCGCCGAGAGGCCCGCACGAAATCTCTCAGGTTCCGCGACAGAGGGGGCTGATGCGTTCCATCCGGGAACGTATCGGACCCGTGTCACGGAAAGGCGGCGAAAGCCGAAGCGAGAGATGGCATCAGCCCCCGAAACGGAAGACCTGAAATTCACCCCGCTCAACGAGTGGCACATCGCGCAGGGCGCGCGCATGGTGCCGTTCGCGGGCTATTCCATGCCAGTCCAGTACAGGGACGGCATCATCGCCGAGCACAACTGGACGCGCGAGCACGCGGGGCTGTTCGATGTCTCGCACATGGGCCAGTGCTTCCTGATCCCCAAGGACGGGCAGTTCGAGACCGCCGCGCGGGCGCTCGAAGCGCTGGTGCCGGCGGATGTTCTCGCCCTCAAGCCGGGCCAGCAGCGCTATTCGCAGTTCCTCAACACCGAAGGCGGCATTCTCGATGACCTGATGATCACCCGCCTTGGCTTCGAGGGGCATCACCACTGGCTCTATCTCGTTGTCAACGCCGCCTGCAAGGACGCCGATTACGCCCACATGCGCGCGAAACTGCCGGCGGATGTCGATCTGCGCATCGCCGACAACCTGGCGCTGCTGGCGTTGCAGGGGCCGGAGGCAGTTGCGGTTGTCGCGACCTATGCGCCGCAACTCGCGACCCTGCCCTTCATGATGTCGCTTGATCTGCCGCTCGGCCCACATTGGTGCCATGTCTCGCGCACCGGCTACACCGGCGAGGATGGCGTCGAGATTTCGGTGAAAGCCGCCGAGGTCGCGGCTTTTGTCGCGATGATCAGCGCCGATCCGCGCCTGAAGCCGATCGGGCTCGGTGCGCGCGATTCACTCAGGCTGGAAGCCGGTCTCTGCCTCTATGGCCATGACATCGACACCACGACCTCGCCGATCGAGGGCGACCTCAAATGGTCGATCCAGAAGCGCCGGCGCGAGGAAGGCGGCTTTCCGGGCGCTGATCGCGTCAAGCGGGAACTGAAGGAAGGTCCTTCGCGCCTGCGCGTCGGCATCCTGCCCGAGGGGCGCCAGCCTGCGCGCGAAGGCACCGAGGTTTTCGCTGCGGAAAACGGACAGCTCCGGAAGATAGGCGTCATCACCTCGGGCGGCTTTGGCCCCAGCGTCAGCGGCCCGGTGGCGATGGGCTACGTCGAAGCGGCGTTTGCGAAGCCGGAGACCCCCGTTACGCTCGTCGTCCGTGGCAAGGAACTGCCCGCGCGCATCCATGCGCTGCCCTTCGCGCCGCACCGCTATTTTCGTTGATCCGTTCCCGCGCGGGAACGGGCATCGGTCTTGCTTGTCAGATATGCCCCTAAAATGGAGAGCCCCATGACCACCTATTACACCAAGGACCACGAGTATCTCCGCGTCGAGGGCGATACGGCGGTCATCGGCATCACCGATTACGCGCAGAGCCAGCTCGGCGATGTCGTGTTCGTCGAGCTGCCGGCTGTCGGCAAGAGCTTCAAGCAGGGCGGGGAAGCGGCGGTCGTCGAGAGCGTCAAGGCCGCCTCGGATGTCTACGCCCCGGTTTCGGGCGAGGTCGTCGCCGTCAACGACAAGCTCCCGGACAACCCGGCCACGATCAACGAAGACCCGGAAGGCGCCGGCTGGTTCATGAAGATCCGCCTCGCCGACAAGGGCGAACTCGCCAAGCTGATGGACGAAGCCGCCTACAAGGCGATGATCGGCTGACGGGAGGACCGGGATCATGGCTCACGAATATCGCGCCACGGTGACCTGGGAACGGGGAAGCCAGCCCTTCACCGATAACAAGTATTCGCGCGGCCATCTCTGGAGCTTCGATGGCGGGGTGAGCGTTCCCGGCTCTTCCGCGCCCTCGCCGATGGTGCCGGTGCCGCTCTCGCGCGAGGATGCGGTGGACCCGGAGGAGGCGCTGGTCGCCGCCGTTTCCTCCTGCCACATGCTGTTCTTCCTCGCCTTCTGCGCCATCAAGGGCTTCCGGGTCGACGCTTACGTCGATGAAGCCCTCGGCACCATGACCAAGAACGAGAAGGGCAAGCTCTACATCTCGCATGTGGCGTTGAAGCCGGTCGTCACCTGGTCGGGTGACAAGAAGCCGACGATCGAGGAGATCGATCGCATGCACCACCGCGCGCACGAGGAATGCTACATCGCGAACTCGCTGCGCGCCGAGGTCGAGATCGTCAACACCGAACCCGTTTACGCCTGAAAAGGACGCACCATGCGTTACCTGCCGCTTTCCGAAGCCGATCGTTCGGCGATGCTCGCCCGTGTGGGCGTCAGCGATATCGATGCCCTTTTCGCCGATATTCCCGGCGACAAGCTGCTCAAGGCGCCGGTCGACCTGCCGCGCCGCAAGGGCGAGATCGAGGTCGAACGCATCCTGACACGCATGGCTGCGAAGAATGTCTCGGCCTCGTCGGTGCCGTTCTTCGTCGGTGCCGGGGCTTACAAGCATCACGTGCCGGCGATGGTGGATCACCTGATCCAGCGTTCGGAATTCCTGACCTCCTACACACCCTATCAGCCGGAAATCGCGCAGGGCACGCTGCAATACCTGTTCGAGTTCCAGACGCAGGTGGCGGCGCTCACCGGCATGGAGGTTGCCAACGCCTCGATGTACGACGGCTCGACCGGCACCGGCGAAGCCGTGCTGATGGCGCATCGCGTGACGAAGCGCCGCAAGGCGGTGCTCTCGGGCGGGCTGCACCCGCATTACACCGAGGTTGTGCGCACGCTCTCACACATGGCGGGCGATACGGTCGCCGCCGCGAAGGCCTCGCCGATGGCGGACGAGGACCTCGTCGCGCTGCTCGATGACGAGACCTCCTGCCTCGTCGTCCAGAACCCGGACGTGTTCGGCAACGTGCGCGATCTTCGCCCGCTGGCGGCAGCCTGTCAGGCGAAGGGCGCGCTGCTGATCGCGGTGTTCACGGAAGCCGTCTCGCTCGGCCTTCTCGAAAGCCCCGGCGCGATGGGCGCCGACATTGTGGTCGGCGAGGGCCAGTCGATCGGCAACGGTCTCAACTTCGGCGGACCTTACGTCGGGCTGTTCGCGTGCCGGCAGAAGTTCATCCGCCAGATGCCGGGGCGCCTCTGCGGCGAGACGGTCGACGCGGAAGGCAAGCGCGGCTTCGTGCTCACGCTCTCGACGCGCGAGCAGCATATCCGCCGCGACAAGGCGACCTCGAACATCTGCACCAATTCGGGCCTGTGCTCGCTCGCCTTCACCATCCACATGACGCTGCTGGGCGAGGCGGGCCTCACAAAGCTCGCGCGCATCAACCACGCCCATGCGGTGAAGCTTGCGGACATGCTCACTGGCGTGAAGGGCGTGAAGGTGCTGACCAGGAGCTTCTTCAACGAGTTCACCATCGCCGTGCCCGGCAAGGCGGCGGACGTCGCCGAAAAGCTGGCGGCGAAGGGCGTGCTCGGCGGCGTGCCGTTCTCGCGCCTCGCGCCGGAGGCGGGGCTCGACGATCTCCTGATCGTCGCTTCGACGGAAGTGAACACGGATGAGGATCGCGAAGCCTTTGTTGCCGCGCTGAAGGAGGTTGTGTGATGAACAATCAGGGACGTCCCACCGCGCAGGGCGAAACCATCGCCGCCAAGCCCGCGACCTTCACCGGCAACAAGGCGTTGCAGGTCGAGGAGGCGCTGCTGTTCGAGATCGGCCGCGCCGAAGTCACCGGCGTCGATCTCGACGAGCCGGAGGTCTTCACGCCCCGCCTCGGCGGGCTCGAGCGCAAGGGCGCCATCGGCCTCGTCGGTCTTTCGGAGCCGGAGGCGATGCGCCATTACGTGCGCCTCAGCCAGAAGAATTACGGCATCGACACGGGGCTGTTTCCGCTTGGCTCCTGCACGATGAAGCACAACCCGCGCCTTAACGAGAAGATGGCACGGCTGCCCGGCTTCGGCGATATCCATCCGCTCCAGCCGCAATCGACCGTCCAGGGCGCGCTCGATCTCATTGCCGAACTCGCGCGCTATCTGATGGTGCTCACCGGCACGAAGGCCGTCGCGATGTCGCCCAAGGCGGGCGCACATGGCGAACTGTGCGGCATGATGGCGATCAAGGCTGCGATCGAGTCGCGGGGCGAGGCGATGACCCGCAAGGTCGTGCTGGTGCCGGAATCGGCGCATGGCACCAACCCGGCGACGGCGGCGCTGATCGGCTTCGAGGTGAAGCCCGTGCCCGCCCGCGCGGACGGCACGGTGCACGTCGAGGATGTGAAGGCCCTGCTCGGCCCGGATGTCGCCGCGATCATGCTGACGAACCCGAATACCTGCGGTATTTTCGAACCGCAGGTCGTCGAGATCGCCAGGGCGATGCACGAGGCCGGCGCCTATTTCTACTGCGACGGCGCCAATTTCAACGCCATCGTCGGCAAGGCCAAGCCGGGCGACCTCGGCATCGATGCCATGCACATCAACCTGCACAAGACCTTCTCGACGCCGCATGGCGGCGGCGGGCCGGGCGCGGGGCCGGTGGTGCTCTCCGAACGACTCGCACCGTTCGCGCCGGTGCCGTTCATCCGCGAAACCGGCGGCAAGCTCGAACTCGTCGAGCATCGCGCTGCGGCGACCGGGGCGGAGCCTTTCGGCCGCGTCACCGCTTTCCACGGCCAGATGGGCATGTATGTCCGTGCGCTCGCCTACATGTTGTCCCACGGCTCGGACGGCATGAAGCTGGCCTCGGAAGATGCGGTGCTCTCGGCCAACTACATCCGTGCCGGCCTGTCGGACCTGATGTCGGTGCCGTTCCCGGACCATCCGGCGATGCACGAAGCCCTGTTCGACGATAGCTGGCTCAAGGATACCGGCGTCACCACGCTCGATTTCGCCAAAGCGATGATCGACGAGGGCTATCACCCGATGACGATGTATTTCCCGCTCGTCGTCCACGGCGCGATGCTGATCGAGCCGACCGAAAGCGAAAGCCGCGCCTCGCTCGACCTGTTCATCATGGCGCTGCGCGATCTCGCGATGCGGGCCAAGAACGGCGAAACCGAACGCTTTGCCGGGGCGCCATTCCACGCGCCGCGCCGTCGCCTGGACGAGACCCGCGCGGCTCGCAATCCCATTCTCAAGTGGGTGCCGCCGCAGCCGGTGCAGCAAGCTGCCGAATGAACCAAGGCCGGGGCGACCCGGCCTTTTTCATATTGCGCCAAATTACATCGCGCCGAAAATCCCCATCACGCGGCGGATCGCGTCCCCGCGCGCCTCCGCATTCGTGCCGATATGGACGACACCGGTCCCGTTTGCCGAAAAGGCGGCCTTGCGCGTGCGCAGCGGCAAGTTCGGGTGGTCGAAATCGTGATAGGCGCCGTCGTAGCCGATGAAGCGCACGCCCGGCAGCGCGCGGCAGGGCTCGGCGGCGGTCCAGTCATCGGCGAGGCCATGCAGGATCGTCACGGGCACGCGGGGCGCGTAGCCACGCTTCAGAAGCGCCGTGCAGCCGGGGTAGAATGCGACGGCCTGCGCGAATTCGACGCCGCGCGGCGCCTGGCCGCGATTGGTGGCCCGGAGGGTGGTGATGCCGCCGTTGGACCAGCCAAGCAGGCCGATCTTGGCCTTGTTGACGTCCGGTCGCGCGGCGAGCCATTCGGCGGTGGCGAAGGCATCGTTCGCCCGGTCGCGCGAGCGCACCTCGCGGTCACGGACCGTGCACTGCGAGCCGAGGCCGCGGGAAACGAAGCTCTCCGGGAAGACCACTATGTAGCCTGCGGCGGCGAGTCGCTCACCCCAGTCCGCATGCCGCGGGTTGATGACGCCCTTCGCATTGCCAAGCCCGGCGCAGCCGTGAAGCGCGACAACAGCGGGGAAGGGGCCGGCCCCTTCCGGTTTGAGCACGAAAGCCTTGAGGGTGACGGCGCCGCGTCCTGGGAACTCGACCCACTCTCCGGCGTGGGCATGGGCGAGTGCGAGGAGACCGGCAAGCGCGGCGATGAGAATCCTGGGATAAGTGCCCATGGGCTTTGCCTTTCACGGACATTCTGGCAGGTCCGCCTCTTCAGATCATAAAAAAGGCCGCTCGAAAGCGGCCTTTTTGAGATCAGGTTGAAGAGGCTGCTCAGTTGAGCTGGGCCTTCACTTCCTTCAGCCCCGCGGCGAAAGCATCGTCGCCCTTGCCGGCAGCGAGGATCGTGGCGGCGGCCTTTGCAGCCAAGTCGACCGCAGCCGAGCGGACCTCGGCGGTCGCCTGCGTTTCGGCCTGCTGGATCTTGAGTTCCGCCTGCGCCGTGCGGCGCTTGACGAAATCCTCGAGCTTGGCCTTGGCGTCGGCTTCGAGGCGCTTGGCCTCGTCCTTGGCGGCGGCGACGATATCGGCCGCTTCCTTCTCGGCCGCCGCGCGTTTGCCCTCGTAGGTCTTGAGCAGCGCGGCAGCTTCGGCGCGGAGGCGCTCGGCCTCGTTCAGCTGCGCCGCAATCTTCTCGCCGCGCGAATCGATCCCGGCCAGCAACTTGCGGTGCACGCCGAGATAGGCGAGCAGGCCGATGAAGATGAAGAAGGAGACGCCAACCCAGAATTCGGCGGTCATCATGATCGATCTCTCCTTATTCGCTGCGTGCGGAGGTGACGGCCTTGCCGATGGCCGCAGCCGTCGGCGCCTTGCCGGTCAGCGTCTCGACCATGGCCGACACGGCGTCCTTGGCGATGTCATCGACATTGGCCATGGCTTTCGCCTTGGTCGCGGTGATCGAAGCTTCGGCGGCGATCATCTTGGCGGAAAGCTCCTCCTCGACCTTCTGCCGCTTGGCATCGATTTCCTTCGCGCTCTTGGCGCGCGCCTCGGCGGCGATGCCTTGCGCATTCGTCTTGGCCTTGACGAGCGCCTGCTCCAGCGCTGCTGCCTCGGCTTCTGAGGCCTTCTGCGCAGCTGCAGCCTCGCCGAGCGCCTTTTCGATCGTTCCCTCGCGTTCGGCCATGATCGAGGCGATGCGCGGCAGCGCGACCTTGCTCATCAGCAGGTAGAGGGTACCGAAGGTCAGCGCGAGCCAGAAGAGCTGACCAGCGAAGGTCGAGGAATCGAACGGCGGAAACTTCGATCCGCCCGCGGCGAGCGCGGGGAGGGAAGTCGCAGCCAGAAGGATCGACGTGGCGAGAAGGCGCATTATACGCTCCTGGGTCCGGGAACGGGAACCCGCGCGGATTACGCGGGTCGGGAAAGGCGCAACCGCCGTTCCCCCTTCTTGAAGGCGAAGCCGGCCCCGATGGAGCCGGCCGGCGGCCATCAGACGACGAACAGCAGGATCAGCGCGACGACGAACGCGAAGATGCCGAGACCTTCGGCGAGCGCCGCACCGATGAACGCGCGGCCGAACTGGCCGTCGGCGGCCGACGGGTTGCGCAGCGCGCCCGAGAGGAAGTTGCCGAAGATGGCGCCGACGCCGACGGCGGCGAGGCCCATGCCGATGGCGGCGAGGCCGGCACCGAGATACTTACCGAGAACGGCGGCAGCTACGATTTCCATTTTCATCTCCTTGGTGGAACCGTGTGAACTGAAGGGGTTTCTCCGATCGCGCTCCGGCCTCAGTGGCCCGGATGCAGCGCATCGTTGAGGTAGACGCAGGTCAGGATCGTGAAGACATAGGCCTGCAGGAAAGCGACGAGGAATTCGAGCGCAGTCAGCGCCACCGCGGTCAGCAGCGGCAGCGGCGCGAGAATACTCGCGGCGCCGGCGCCGAGAAGGCCGACGGTGAAGGCGCCGAACAGCTTCAGCGCGACGTGGCCCGCGAGCATGTTGCCGAACAGACGCAGCGCGAGGCTGATGGGGCGCGACAGGAACGAGATGATCTCGATCAGCACGATGAACGGCAGCAGCAGCGCCGGCAGGCCCGAGGGCACGAAGAGGTGCAGGAAGTGGGTGCCGTGCCGCATCACGCCGTAAACGATGACCGTGCCGATCACCAGCACCGCGAACGCGGCCGTGACGATGATGTGGCTGGTGACGGTGAACGAGCCCGGGATCAGCCCGAGGAAATTCGCGGTGAGCACGAACATGAACAACGAGAACACCAGCGGGAAGAAGCGCATGCCTTCCTTGCCGGTGACGCCCGTAAGAATATTCGCGACGAATTCGTAGGACATCTCGGCAAGGGTCTGGAGCCGTCCCGGAACGATCGAACGCTTCGAGGTGCCGATCAGCGTGACGATGCTCACCACGGCGACCACGATCACCATCCAAAGCGAGGAGTTCGTGAAGGAAAGGTCGAGGCCGAAAAGCTTGAAAGGCGCGATTTTCGCGATTTCAAACTGATGCATCGGATCGATTGCATTCCCGCTTGCCACGTCCGCTCTTCCTTCATTCGTCCGCGCCGGAGGCGCTGTTTTTCCTGTCTGCCGCCGGCAGGCCCGGTTTGCGGGTCGCCATTCGATAGACGTTCCAGAACCCTGCCGCCATCCCCATCATCAGGAAGATGATGAGAAAGATCGGCGACGTACCGGCCTGACGGTCGATCACATAGCCGATCCCGCAGCCGACGAGGACCCCGGCAACCAGTTCCGACCCGGCCCGGAGGCCCATGCCCAGAGCTCCGCCGTTCGAAGTCGGATCGGAACGGGATTTGTTCCGGTCGCTTTCGGCGGCATGGGCTTGCCCGATGCCGGCCTTGAGCGCTTCGAGGCGCGAGCGGAGTTCGTTCGCTTCGGCGATCGGATCCTTCGGGCCCTTTTCGGGCGACTTCGGCTCCGGTTCGCGCATCGCGTCCCAACACCTTGTCCTGAGAACCGGAGCGGGCGCTCCGGCGCATGACAGATCGAAACGAGAACCGGAAACCCCGGATATCGTCGAGGCGCTGTTAATCAGGCGGAATTCGGTGTGTCAAGGTGAGATCGCGGCAGAAACGCGGCGGCGCTCTCAGGCAATAGTCCAAGTCGGGCCTCTTGTTGCCGCATTGCAGCACAGAACGGCGCGCCAAGGGTGCCCGGACGGCCTCAAACGGCTTCCGCCAGCTTCTCGGCCATGGCGAGATCGACCGAAACGAGCTGGCTCACGCCGCGCTCCATCATCGTCACCCCGAACAGGCGATCCATCCGCGCCATCGATATCGGGTTGTGGGTAATCACGAGAAAGCGCGTCTGCGTCTCGTGCGCCATGTCGGTGAGGAGGTCGCATAGCCGTTCCACGTTCGAATCGTCGAGCGGGGCATCGACCTCGTCGAGCACGCAGATCGGCGCCGGATTGGTGAGAAACACGGCGAAGATCAGCGCCGTCGCCGTCAGGGCCTGCTCGCCGCCGGAGAGGAGCGAGAGGAGCTGCGGCTTCTTGCCGGGTGGTTTGGCGACGATTTCAAGCCCGGCCTCCAGCGGGTCGTCAGCCTCGACGAGCTGCAGTTCGGCGGAACCCCCACCGAATAACCGCTGGAACAGCGTGCCGAAATGGCTGTTCACGGTCGCGAACGCGGCACGCAGCCGCCCCCGCCCTTCGCTGTTGAGCGTATCGATTGCCCTGCGGAACTTGCGGATCGCCTCGGTAACGTCCTCGCGCTCGCGGGCCAGATCGCCGCGTTCCTTCTCGATCTCGACGAGTTCGACATCGGCGCGGAGATTGACCGCGCCCATCCGGTCGCGGTCCTGCCGAAGGTCGGCCAGCCGGGCCTCGATCTCGGCCGGGTCGGTCAGCTTCACCGCGCCGCCCTCGGCGATCCGCGCATCGAGCTCGCCCGGCGGCGCGTCGATCCGATCAGCGATGGTCTGGCGCAACTGTGCGAGGCGCGTCTCGGCACCTTCCGCGAGCGCATCGAGCCGTGCCGTGGCTTCCCGCGTTTCGGACAGGCGGCGAAAGGCTTCGCGCGCCGCTTCGTCCGCCGCGCGATGGCGTGTCTCGCCCTGCGCAAGCGCGTCCTGGGCCGCGCGGGCCGTTACCTCGGCGGCTTCGATCCCGGCTTCGATTTGGCGCTTGCGGGCCGCGATCTCGGCCGGAAGGCCTTCAAGCTGCCGCGCCTGAGCGTCGAGTGTGGCGAGGCGCTCGTCGAGCTGATCCTGCGACTGCCGCGCCTTGGCCGCACGTTCGCGCCAGGCTTCGTTCTCGCGGGCGATCGCCTGCTGCCGGGCCGTCAACGCGGCGATCCGCTCGATCCGCCGGCTCTGCGCGAGGCTGCATTCGGTTTCGTGGCGGCGAGCCTCGGCGAGCGCGGCGGTCAGCCCGGCAAGGCCGACATCGTTCACGGTGGATGGCGCCGTGGCGTCGAGCGCGAGGCGCGCGTCACGGGTGAGCCCCTCCGCTTCTTCGAGATCGGATGTCAAGGAGGCGACGCGGTTGCGCGCGCTTTCGAGGCGGAGCCGCGCCTCCTCCGAGCGGCGCATCTCACGCTGAAGTTCGGCGTGAGCGGCATCGCGCGCCTGCGCGGCCTTGCGGGCGGCATCGCGCAATTGGGCCTCGGCCTCCTGCGTCCTGCGAAGGTCGAGCTGGGTGGCATCGAATGCCTTGCGGGCGACCTCGCGTCGCGCACGGGCTTCCTCGATCTGCGTTTCGATATCCGCGAGGCGATTGCGTTCCGCAAGCCTTCGGGCGGCCGAACTCGGCGCTTCCGCCGCCGCGGTGAAGCCGTCCCATCGCCAGAGATCGCCCTCGCGGCTGACGAGGCGCTGGCCCTGGCGGAGCTGCTTCTGCAGCGCCGGACCATCCTGCCGCGCCACGAGACCGATCTGCGAGAGGCGCGGATGCAGCGCGGGCGGCGCCTTGACATGGGCGAGAACCGGAACCGCGCCCGCCGGCAGGGAGGGGGCATCCCCGGCCGGAACCTCTCCGCCCCAGTGCCGGGGCGCGCCGGCCTCGGAAGCGGCTTCGAGATCCTCGCCCAGCGCGGCGGCGAGCGCCGTTTCGAGGCCCGGTTCCACGGAAATGAGGTCGACGACCGGGATCCAGAGCCCCGGCTCGCTGTTCTCGACGATCTTGCGGATCGTGCGGGCCTCGGTTTCGAGCCGTTGCAGCAGTCGGTCGGCCTCGCCGAATTTCGGCCGTGCCGCCTGTTCCGCGCTCCGTGCCTCGTGCGCGGCCTGCTCCGCTGCCGAAGCCGCCGTGAGCGCCGCTTCGTAGTCGGTGCCACCCGCTTCCGCCGCCGCTTCGAGCGCACGCAGCCTTTCGAGCGCCGCGCCATCGGCCTCGATGGCAGCGAGTTCGCGTTGCGCTTCCTGAAGCGTGCGCGTCAGCCGTTCGAGACGGGCCTCGGCCTCGCGAAGCCGCGTTTCGGCGGCGCGGCGCATTGCCATCCGCTCGGCGATCTCGGCCTGGAGCGAAGTCAACGCGGTCTCGGCGGCGGTGCGGGCCGCCTGCGCGGCGGCGACGGCCTGCGTGTCCTCGGCGGAGCCCGCCTGATCGGCCGCGAGGCGTTCGGTGATCTCGCCGTTTTCAGCCGCAAGGCGCGCGGCGGATTGCTCGGCATCCGCGAGAACCTCGCGCGCGGCCTCGGCGTCGCGCAACGCTTCGGCTCGCCGCGTGGCGATATCCCTGAGGCGCTGTTCGGCGAGCTTTAGTTCGTTGTCGAGGTTTTCCCGTGCGATCTGCTGGCGCTGGAGGGCAGCGGCGGCTTCGCCTGCCGCCCGGCGGGCCTGATCGAGTTCATGTTCGGCGACCGCGCGGGCCCGCTCGCTTGTCCCCTGCGATGCCATCGCCGTTGCGATGGCGCGGACGGCGCCGGCGTGTTCGGCGCGGGCTGCCTTCGCTTCCGTTTCCGCCTGCGCGAGCCCGGCGGCGAGCAGCACGAGTTCGAGCTGGCGGATTTCGGCCGCGATCGCCTTGTAGCGCTCGCTCTGGCGCGCCTGCTTTTTCAACTCGCCGATCTGCCGGTCGAGTTGACCGAGCACATCCTCGGCGCGGATCAGGTTCTCCTCGGCCTGCCGGAGGCGCAATTCGGCCTCGTGGCGGCGGGCATGAAGCCCGGCGATGCCGGCGGCGTCCTCGAGGATACGGCGGCGATGCTGCGGCTTGGCGGCGATGATCTCGCCGATCTGCCCCTGCCGGACCATCGAGGGCGAGCGCGCGCCGGAAGCGGCATCCGCGAACAGGATCTGCACGTCACGCGCACGCACCTCGCGGCCGTTCATGCGGTAGGTGGAGCCCTGCTCACGCACGATCTTGCGCGCGATCTCGATATGGTCGGACCCGGCGAGGTGGGCCGGGATATCGTCCGGCGGATCGCTGAGACGGATCGAGACTTCGGCGTGGTTGCGTTCGGGGCGGGTTGTGGACCCGGCGAAGATCACGTCGTCCATGCCGCCACCACGCAGCGACTTGGACGAGGTTTCGCCCATCACCCAGCGCAGCGCCTCGACGAGGTTCGACTTGCCGCAGCCGTTGGGGCCGACGACGCCGGTCAGTCCGGGCGCGATGACAAGCTCCGTCGGTTCGACGAAGGTCTTGAAACCAGCCAGACGAAGGCGTTCGAATTTCACCCGTCGTTCCCGTTCCTTGACGAAGCCGGCGGATGGGCCCGGCCGGTCACTTCGCGAGTTTGGCGTCGATCAGCTTCGCGAGGTCTTCGATCGGCATGTCGCCGCTCTTCTTTTCCCCGTTGATGAAGAACGTCGGCGTCGCCTCGACGCCATGCACCTCGGCGCCGCGCTTCTTCACCGTGTTCAGGCCGTCATAAATCTTCTGGTCTTTCAAGCAGGCCTCGAAGCTTTCCTGTGTGAAACCGGCCTGGCGGGCGATCGCGAGCAGTTCCTCGAGCGGCTTTTCGGAGCCGGCCCACTGCCGCTGCGTCTTGAAGAACACCGAGACCAGCGGGAAATAGCGCTCTTCGGTGGAGCAGCGCGCGATCATCGAGGCCGCGGTCGAAAGCGGATCGAGCGGGAATTCGCGGAAGATCAGCCGCACCTTGCCGGTGTCGATGTACTGCGTCTTCAGGGCCGGAAAGGTATTCTCGTGGAAGTTCGCGCAATGCGAGCAGGTCAGCGAGGCGTATTCGACGATCGTCACCGGCGCATCGGCCTTGCCGAGGATCTTGTCGCCGAGAGGGCCGGCCTGAAGCAGCGCGCTGGTATCCGATTTGGCCGGCGCGGACGACGAAGACTTGGGCGCATCCGCCTGCTTCTGGTCTCCACAGGCCGCAAGGCCGAGGGACAGCACGGCGGCAACCGCGAGCGGCTTCAGGAAGGGTTTCGTGCCCCGGAACATCGTCGATCTCTCCTCGTAGCCGTTTCCGCCGCATGGAAAATCGGGCGGGCGCTGGCGTTCTGTCTGTTATGGCGAAGTCGCGTCGCCGCGCAAGTCGTCCAGCAAACCTCGTCCGATGATCGCTTGCGATGCCACTGTGCCGGAATCATGGCGCGGAACGAAGGCGATCATCGGCTTCGTCGTGCCCGTTGCGCGATTCCGGCGCCGAGTTCCGCCAGTGCCCGGCGCAGATCGTCGGCTTCGATCCGGGAAAGTCCGGCTTCGATCGTGCGGACGAGCGTCGGATCAAGTTCGCGTGAAGGCGGCGGAGGCGGCGGCTCGGGGCGGGTCATCTGCACGATCTGGAGCCCGCCGATGCAGCCGAACCCGAGCCGGCGGTTAATCGCCTCGATAATCGTCGCGGAGGCCATCTGAACATCGAGCGCGAAGGCGCCGGGACAGCCGATGACGAGCGTCGCCCGCTGGGCCTTCTCCTGCTTCGTCGTCGTCGGCCTGCCTGTCGATGCGGCCTCGCCCGGCCGCCGCGGCCAGCGGATCTCGATCGGATGCGTCCACTGCGACAGATGCGGACCGACGATCTCCCGCCATTCGGTGAGGATGGCGGTGGACGCGAACCCGCGTTCCCGCAAGGTCGCGGCCACCGCTTCCGGCACGAGTTCGCCGAGCGCGATCGCCCCTTTCCGGGGCGGGCGGGTCGGTTTCGAAGCCGGGCCGGTCATGGAGCGGAATTCCTGTTGGGAAAGCGGGCAGGGCGCTTGGTCGCGCCGGGCGATCCTGCCATGTTCCGGCGATGGTTGAAAGACGTCCGCCAGAAGACGGCCAGCAAGCTACGCCGCAAATCGCGGCCGCTTTGCTAGCCTGGTACGACCTGCATCGGCGCGACCTGCCCTGGCGCGCGAAGCCCGGCGAACGGGCCGATCCCTATCGCGTCTGGCTGTCCGAAATCATGCTCCAGCAGACGACGGTCGCGAGCGTAAAGCCCTATTTCGCGAAGTTCCTCGCGCTCTGGCCCGATGTCCATGCGCTGGCTGCTGCGGAGGATCAAGCCATCCTCGCGGCCTGGGCCGGGCTTGGCTACTACGCCCGCGCCCGCAATCTCATCGCCTGTGCCCGCGTGGTTTCGGCGGCCGGCGGCTTCTTTCCGGAAACGGAAGCGGAACTTCGATCCCTCCCGGGCATTGGCGCCTATACCGCGGCGGCCATCGCCGCGATCACCTTCGGAGAGCCAGCGGTTGTCATCGACGGCAATGTCGAGCGCGTTGTCACGCGGTTTTACGCGATCGCCGAGCCGTTGCCGGCGGCGAAGACCGGGGTGCGCGCGGCCCTCGAACCGCTGGTTCCTCATCGGAGGCCCGGCGATTTCGCGCAGGCGATGATGGATCTCGGCTCCGGCATCTGCACGCCACGCTCGCCCGTTTGCCCGGAATGCCCGCTTGCGACATTCTGCGCCGCGCATCGAGCGGGTGAGGAAACGCGATATCCGGTCAAGGCGCCGAAAAAGGCGAAACCCGTCCGGCGCGGCACCGCCTACCTCGCCCGTCGCGCGGACGACGCCATCCTGCTCGCGACCCGCCCGGCGAAGGGCCTGCTGGCCGGCATGGCGGAAGTGCCGAACTCGGGCTGGCAGGAAGGCGAAGCGCCGGTTTCGTCACCACCGGTGAAAGGCAACTGGAAGCGGCTTAATCGCGAGGTCGTTCACGTCTTCACGCATTTTGAATTGCGTCTGGCGGTCGAGAGCGCCCGCGTCGGCAATGCGCCCGCGCCGCCCGGTATGCGCTGGGTGAAGCCGGACGCCCTCGGAGAGGAGCCGCTGCCGACCCTGTTTCGCAAGGTGATCGAGGCAGCGGTTTAGTCAGGCCGCTTTGAGGCTGGCGCGGATTTCGGCGCGGAAGGTGTCGATAGCGACGCGTTCCTTGCCCTTGGCGAGGTGCCAGAAGGTCCAGCCGTTACAGGCCGGCAGGCCCTGCACCAGCGCGCCGATCTTGTGGATCGAACCGACGATGCCGTTCGATTGCAACTGCCCGTCCGGCCGCACCACGGCCTTGTAGCGCCCCTTGGCGTCGGTGAGTTCGGTGCCCGGCGCGATGAGGCCACCGTCTACCAGCGTCACGAACGCCACACGCGGTTCGTCACGCTTCGCGACCGGCTGGGTGAGGAGCGCGGGGTCGAGCGGCTGAACCTCGGCGATGCGCGCGCTCGCGGCCGCCGCGTAACCCGGATCGCGCTCGATGCCGACGAAATGGCGGCCGAGCTTCTTCGCGACCGCGCCGGTCGTGCCGGTACCGAAAAACGGGTCGAGCACGAGATCGCCGGGGTTCGAGGCCGAGAGCAGCACGCGCTGCAGGAGCGATTCGGGCTTCTGGGTCGGGTGGGTTTTGGCGCCGCTGCCGTCCTTGAGGCGCTCGGCGCCGGTGCAAAGCGGCAAATACCAATCGGAACGGGCCTGACAATCCTCGTTGCCGGCCTTCAGGGCCTCGTAATGGAAGGTGTATTTCTTGGCATCCGCGTCGCGCGCGGCCCAGATCAGCGTCTCGTGCGCGTTGGTGAAGCGCCGGCCGCGGAAGTTCGGCATCGGATTGGCCTTGCGCCAGACGATGTCGTTGAGAATCCAGAAGCCGAGATCCTGCAGGATCGCGCCAACGCGGAAAATGTTGTGATACGAGCCGATGACGAACAGCGTCGCGTTCGGCTTCATCGCGCGGCGGGCGCCGGCGAGCCAGCGCCTCGTGAAATCATCGTAGGCGGCGAAGCTCGCGAACTGGTCCCATTCGTCGTCGACGGCATCGACGACGCTCTGGTCGGGCCGCGAGAGCGTGCCGGCGAGCTGGAGATTGTAGGGCGGATCGGCAAAGACGAGATCGACGGATTCGGCCGGAAGACGCGCGAGCGCTTCGAGGCAATCCTCGTTCAAAATCTGGTCGACGAAAGACAGGCCGGTGCGATCAGCCAAGCTTCGGGTACGCGATACCTGATCCCGAGGCCTGAGGCTTGTCGCTTCCGAGCGGGAAATACGCATGACAACCGCACCGGTAGAACAACAACGGTGCCGACTATGCCGGCCTCAAGTGAAGGTCAGGTTTACGGGGGAGTAACGCTGGCTGTCCCTTTTTGGGAACGTTTCAGGCGAGGTCGCGGCAGGGGCCGTAGCTCAGCCTGTGCAGCGGGCAGAGACCGCGTTCCGCGAGAGCGGCACGATGCGCCTTCGTGGGATATCCGGCATGGCCGGCGAAAGCGTAGCCGGGGTAATGCCGGCTTGCCGCGGCCATCAGCCGGTCGCGCGCGACCTTGGCGACGATCGAGGCCGCGCCGATCGCCACGACGCGGGCGTCACCGCCGATCACCGCGAGACCGGGACAGTCGAGGCCGCCTGGCACGAACTTGCCATCGACCAGCACCGCCTCGGGCGGCTGGGGCAGGGCCGCGATGGCACGGGCCATTGCCAGCAAAGTCGCGCCATGAATGTTAAGCCGGTCGATCTCCGGTGCCGGAACATAGGCAATGCCAACCTGCGCCTCGCGCAACAGTCGCGCAGAGAGGGCTTCGCGCCGGCTGGCACTCAGTTTTTTCGAATCGGTAATGCCGGTTGCGTCGAAACCCTCAGGCAGGATTACGGCCGCCGCCACAACAGGCCCGGCGAGCGGTCCACGCCCGACTTCGTCCACCCCCGCGATGAGCCGGAGGCCCTGTTCCCGCCATTGCTGGAGCCTGTCCGCGAGATGGTCCGTGCCCGGCTTGCCCACGCAAGTTATCCTTCCGCTGGTCCTGCTTCCCTGTGCTATAGAGCGCGCCAACGGGCAAGACGCGTGACGACCGGGAGCAGACAGCATGCAGGAGAAAGCCCCGGAGACCGGAACGGCGGCGCTTTCGGGCGCCAGCGAGGCGGATATCCTGCGGGCTTTCGGCGCCGAGGCCGACGATGTCGCCGCGCTCGCTGCCTATGCGCTGCATCGCCGCGTGCGGCTCGATTTCGAGGCCCGATTTGCGGAAAAGCACGGCCGCGAACCCGAGCAGGCCGAACGTGATGCGTTCCTGCTCGGCGAGATTACGGCGACACGCATCGCCGCCTATCGTGCCGAGGCGGAACGGCTGATGAAGCCGGGCACACCGCAAAAGCCGGCGCGCAAGGCGCGCTGGCCGTTCTTCGGCCTGTGGGTCGATGCGCCGATGGCGCCTTCGCTCGCGCCCGAGCCGGTGAACTGGCGCGGCCTCTTCATCCGCCTTCTGGTGCTGCTGCTCGCGGTTGTCGCTACCGCAATTCTGCTGCGGGTGTTGTTCGTGCAGCGTTGAAGCATCATCCCATCAAGTGGGTACCGGTTGATGGACAAGATGATACGACAAAACAATGGGCTGGAGCGGTCGATCTGCTTCAAGCGGATCAGAAACCGCGATAGCGCTCAGAACAGCGTCAATTGCGTTCCGGGCAATTGCGGCGGGGTGAAAAGATCGGTCCGGAGGCGCTGGGCGGAGCGTCGCCTGAGCCCCAACCGGTCGCTCGCCAGCCGGAACCGCTTGGCGACCAGTTCGGCGAAATAGCCGGTTCCGACCTGCCGCTCGCCGAAATTCGAGACGTAATCCTTTCCGCCCCGCGTCGATTGCACGAGGCTCATCACGTGGCGGAGCTTGCCCGGATAATGCGTGAGCAGCCACTCGCGGAACAGTTCGCGCAGTTCGAGCGGCAGGCGCAGCAGCACGTAATTGGCTTCGCGCGCCCCGGCCTCGCTCGCCGCTTCCAGCAGCCGCTCGATCTCGTGATCGTTGATGGCCGGAATGATCGGCGCGGTGAGGACGGCGGTGGGCACGCCCGCCGCGGAAAGCTGTCGGATGGCCTCGAGTCGCCTTGCCGGCGTCGAGGCGCGCGGTTCCATCGCACGGGCGAGCTTGCCGTCGAGCGTCGTCAGCGAAAGCGCGACCCGCGCGAGGCCCCTCGCGGCCATCGGCGCCAGAAGATCGATGTCGCGGACGACGGAGGCCGATTTGGTGACGATCGTGACCGGATGGTTCGTCCGGGCAAGCACCTCCAGAATGCCGCGCGTGATCCGGAACTGTCGCTCGATCGGCTGGTAGGGGTCGGTGTTGGCACCGAGCGCGATTTCCCGCGGCTGGTAGCCGGGCGCGGCGAGTTCGCGTTCGAGAAGTTCCGACGCGTTCGGCTTGGCGTAGAGCCGCGATTCGAAATCGAGACCCGGCGAGAGGCCGAGATAGGCGTGCGTCGGTCGCGCATAGCAGTAGGAGCAGCCATGTTCGCAGCCGCGGTACGGGTTTATCGAGCGGTCGAACGGGATATCGGGCGAATCGTTGCGCGTGATGATGGTGACAGCGCGTTCGAGCGTCGTTTCCGTCCTGAAGGGCGGCAGGGGATGCTCGGCGGGGTCATCCGCAGACCAGCCGTCGTCGAAGGCCGCGCGGCTCAGGCGCTCGAACCGGCCGCTCTCGTTGGTCACGCTGCCCCGGCCGCGCCGGTTGGCGTCGGCAAGGGGCGTCGCGAGGCGCGCGCGACGCGCTTCATCGGGATCGTCGGGTGTCGGGCGCGGCATGTCGAACCTGCAATTGTGAACAAAAGAAGAACATAAGCCCGACCTTTGTCAAGTCCATCGGCCGGCCGAGGGCGCGGGGTTGCCAAGTCGATGTTGCGGTGCAACAATCCTCTGATGTTCATGGCGACAGCCTATTCGAGTCCCAGATGCTGATTGCCGTCATCGATTCGCGATCCGGCCCCATGGCGCTGGCTTCGACCCTCGGTCCGCTTGTGCGCGGGGTGGTCGAGGGCATGATCGGGACGGCGGTGATCGTCTCGCCCGAGGCGGATCCCGATACGGTCTCGATCGCGGATTCCTCCGGTTGCCGTGTACTGGCGGAACCGAATTGGACGGACGGGTTCGCGCGGGCGGTGACCAACGCGCAAGGGATCGGCGTCCTCGTGCTCGAATCCGGTCTGATGATGGGCCCCGATTTCTGGCCGATCCTCGCCGATACCTTGCCCGTGCTCGGCAACCGGCCGGCCGCCACCCTGCCGGCGGACGGCGGTGGACTCTGGGCTCGTCTCGGCCTGAACAGGCTGGGCGGCCGCGTCAGCCGCGATTCCGCGTTGCTGCTGCCGCCGAGCCGGGCACGGAAGATCGCGCAGGAGCGGGAGGACCCGTTCCGCGTCCGCTACGGCAAGGAATGCGTTTCGCTGCGCTCTGCCGCTACCCGCGTGCGGCTCTAGCGCGGGTCGCGCGGCAGACGGGAATAGTAATCGGCGATCTCCTCAAGTTCCGTCTCGTTCATGTGACGGCTCATGACGCGCATTTCCTTGTGCGGGCGCCGGCCCGACTGGAAGTTCTTCATCTGCCGGATGAGATACTCGTAGTTCTGGCCGGCGAGATGGGGGACGTCCTTGTCCTTGGCGATCCCGTCATCGCCATGGCAGGCCATGCATTCGAGGATCAGCGCGCGATTGGGCTGCTGCGCCGCCACCGGCGTGGCGGCAAGCGCGAGCAGAATCGCGAAGGCAAGACGGGGCATGGTTCTCTCCCTGCGCGGCGGGATCAAAGCGCGCGGCTGTTAAACGTATCGCAGGCCTGCACCTGCCCGGTGCGCAGGCCCTGCTGAAGCCACCGCATCCGCTGTTCGGATGAGCCATGGGTGAAGCTGTCCGGCACGACATAGCCCTGCGCCTGCTTCTGCAGCTTGTCGTCGCCGATCGCCGAGGCCGCGTTCAGCGCTTCCTCGATGTCGCCCTGTTCGAGCACGCGGTAACGCTGGTTGGCGTGATAGGCCCAGACGCCGGCCAGGCAATCCGCCATCAGTTCGACCCGGACCGAGAGTGCGTTGGCCTCGCGGCGCGAGAGGCGCTGCTGCGCCTGCTGCACCTTGGGGAGGATGCCGAGCAGATTCTCGATATGGTGGCCCATTTCGTGGGCGATGACGTAGGCGTAGGCGAAATCGCCGCCCGCGCGCATCTTGCTGGCCATCTCCTCGAAGAAGCTCATGTCGAGGTAGATGCGCGTGTCGAGCGGGCAGTAGAACGGCCCCATCGCCGATTGCGCGCCGCCGCAGCGGCTGTTGGTGGCGCCGCGGAAGATGACGAGCGGCGCCGTGCGGTAGGCGACGCCGCGCTGCTCCGGCAGCACCTGCTTCCAGACGTCCTCGTTGGTCTTGAGCACGCGGGCGACGAAGCTGCGCAGTTGCTCTTCTTCCGCCGATTGGCGCGGCGGGGCGCTTTGGCGCTGGGAGGTGACCTGTCCGCCGCGATTGCCGGTGACGATCTCGGCGCCGCCGATCAGGATGGCCGGGTTGATGCCGAGCGCCCAGCCGACCAGCGTCAGCAGCGCGATCGTGCCGAAGCCAAGGCCGCCGCGCCCGCCCGGAAAACCGAAGCCGCCGCCGCCTCCGCCGCCATCGTAGCCGCCTTCGCCACGACGATCCTCAACGTTTTCGGATTCCTCGATATTGTCGAGCCGCATTCCCAGAACCTCCGCGAATTCCGCGCGGGAATATAGTAACCCCGGTGGCTGAACAGAACCACAACGCGGCTGTTTCTCGCGCCCCTTCGTGTTAGACGGGCCGGCGGCCCTTGCCTAGCCCCGATCGGCCCGGTCCTGATCGAGACGGGCCCTGAGTGCGCGCAGGTCGCGCCAGGAGAGGGCTTTTTGGGCTGGCTGGCGCAGCAGATAGGCGGGGTGCAGCGTCGCCAGCGCCGGAATGGTTCGCGCCGGGCGGTCGTTCCCGCCGGTCTGGTAATCGAACCAGCGGCCGCGCAGGCGCAGGATTCCCTCGCGCTGGCCGAGCAGGTTCTGCGTCGCCGGTGCGCCCATCGTGACGAGAACGTCCGGCGCCGCGAGTTCGATCTGCCGCTGGATGAACGGCATGCAGATGGCGATCTCCTGCGGCGTCGGCGTCCGGTTGCCCGGCGGCCGCCACGGAACGATATTGGCGATGTAGACCTGGTTCCGGTCGAGGCCGATGGCGGCGAGCATCCTGTCGAGTAATTGCCCGGCGCGGCCGACGAAGGGGCGGCCGATCTCGTCCTCGTCGCGGCCCGGCGCCTCACCGAGGATCATCACCCGGCCCAGCGGATTGCCGTCGGCGAAGACGAGGCGCGTCGCCATGCCCTTGAGCGCGCAGCCGTCGAACCGGTCGAGAAGGTCCCGCAACGTATCGAGATCGGGGGCGGAGGCCGCGAGCTGGCGCGCCGCCATCGCCGCGTCGTCGGGGGCGGCGGGAGCGGGCGAGGAGGCTGGCCGGGCATCGCTTGCAGGTTGCCGGTCGCCAGCCATCGCCCGCGATTCCGGCTCTTTCGGGGGCGGCGCGAGCCGGTTGACCGGTTCGTCGCCGAGCAAGGTTTCGACGCCCGCGGCGGACAGGAATTCGAAGATCCGGTGGGGGGGATCGGCATGAAGTGTCAATTTCCCCTCCCTGAATGTCATCTGCCGCGCTTGCTTTTCTAAAGAGCCTCAATATCCAGAACATGCAACGATTGAAATTGGTTTATATATAAACTAAAAAAACCGTCGCCGGAAGCCGGGAAGGGGATTGAACATGGAACTGCCCGAACGCGAACAGATGGAATATGACGTCGTTATCGTCGGCGGCGGCCCGGCAGGGCTTTCGGCGGCGATCCGCCTGAAGCAGATCGCGGCGGAAGCGGGCAGCGATATCTCGGTCGTGGTTGTCGAGAAGGGCTCCGAGGTCGGCGCGCATATCCTCTCCGGCGCGGTGATTGATCCCATCGGCCTCGACAAGCTGATCCCGGACTGGCGGAACGACGCGGAGTGCCCGCTGAAAACGCCGGTGACCGACGACCGCTTCTATTTCCTCGGCCCGGCCGGCGTGATGCGCCTGCCGAATTTCATGATGCCGAACCTGCTCGACAACCACGGCAATTACGTCGTTTCGCTGGGCAACGTGTGCCGCTGGCTCGCGAGCCACGCCGAGGCGCTGGGCGTCGAGATCTATCCGGGCTTCGCCGCGCAGGAAGTGCTTTATAACGAATCCGGTGCCGTCATCGGCATCGCCACCGGCGACATGGGCATCTCGCGCGAGGGCGAGATGAAGGACGGTTACGCGCGCGGTATGGCGCTGCTCGGCAAGTATACGCTGTTCGCGGAGGGCGTGCGGGGCCATCTCTCAAAGCAGCTCATCGCGAAATTCGACCTCGACAAGGGCCGCGACGTGCCGAAGTTCGGTATCGGCCTCAAGGAACTCTGGCAGATCGACCCGAAGAAGCACCGGCCGGGCCTCGTGCAGCACTCCTTCGGCTGGCCGCTCGACGCCAAGACTGGCGGCGGCTCGTTCCTCTACCACTTCGACGAAAACCTCGTCTCGATCGGGTTCGTGGTGCACCTCAACTACCAGAACCCGACGCTCTCGCCCTTCGACGAGTTCCAGCGTTTCAAGCAGCACCCGATGATCCGCGAGGTGCTGGAGGGCGGAAAACGCCTCGCCTACGGTGCGCGCGCGATCACCGAGGGGGGCTACCAGTCGGTGCCGAAGCTTTCCTTCCCAGGCGGCGCGCTGATCGGCTGCTCGGCAGGCTTCGTCAACGTGCCGCGCATCAAGGGCAGCCACAACGCGATGCTTTCGGGCATGCTCGCGGCGGACAAGATCGCCGAAGCGCTGGCCGAAGGCCGTGCGCACGATGAACTCCTCGCCTATGAGCAGGCCTGGCGCGCGAGCGAGATCGGCAAGGACCTCCGCAAGGTCCGCAACGTCAAGCCGCTGTGGTCGAAGTTCGGCACCTGGATCGGCATTCCGCTCGGTGCGGTGGACATGTGGACCAACGAACTGTTCGGCTTCTCGTTCTTCGGCACGCTCAAGCATGGCAAGCGCGATTGCGACACGCTGAAGCCGCTGAACGAGGTGACGCCGATCGCCTACCCGAAGCCGGACGGCGTGATTTCCTTCGACAAGCTGTCCTCGGTATTCCTCTCCGGCACCAATCACGAGGAAGACCAGCCGGTCCACCTGACGCTCAAGGATCCGTCGGTGCCGATCGCCGTCAACCTGCCGAAATGGGGCGAGCCGGCACGGCTCTACTGCCCGGCAGGCGTCTACGAGGTCGTTTACGGCAACGAGGCGGAGAAAACGGACCCGCGCTTCGTGATCAACGCGCAGAACTGCGTCCACTGCAAGACCTGCGACATCAAGGACCCGAGCCAGAACATCAACTGGATCGCGCCTGAAGGTGGCGGCGGACCGACCTACCCGAATATGTGAGTCGGGCCGCCCCAACAAAAAAAGACCGGCAGGGGGAGCTGCCGGTCTTTTTGGCTTCGGGCGGGGGGGGGGAGCGAAGCCACTTGAGCCTGACAACGCGGGGCTCGCGCGTTGGTTCCCGAAATCCGGAAAATTATTTGGCGGCGGCGGCGACGAACTCCGCGATCTTGGCCTTGTCGGTGACGCCGCCCGAGCGCGCGACTTCCTTGCCGCCCTTGAAGACAAGAAGAACCGACTGGTTGTTGATGCCATGCGCCTTCTTGAACTCGGTCTCCATGTCGAAATCGACGACGAAGGCCGCGAGTTTCTTGAACTCGGCGGAACCGGAAAGCTCGTTGAACACGGCTTCCTGCTTCTTGCAGACCGGGCACCACTCCGCGTGAACATGGACGAGAACCGGCTTCGGGCCTTTCAGCGCAGCGTCGAAAGCGGCCTTGGTGTAGGGGGTAAAGCCGCTCGCGAGCGAGAGCGCCGGCACTGCGAGGCCCGCGAAGGCCGCGACCGTCGCGGCACCGAGCATCGCGCGTCGGGAAAGGTTGAAACGGATCATCATCGAAAAGCTCCCTGTATTGGGTTCGTGTGGGCAAGCCGATGGCCCGCCCGTCGCCCCAAGCCTTCTGACGACAGGGGTTCACTGTCACTTCACGAGCGTGAAAGGCGCGATCACAATTCCGTGGGTCCGCCGGCGTGCTATGGTCGCGGCGGCGGCCGTGTGAAAAGCCTTTGTGCAGCCTTGTTTCGGTGCTAACCGGAACGGCAAGAATCCGCTCTTCCGGCCGGGAACCCGGCCAATCTGGAATGTTCTGCCTCATGAATCGATCGCTGCGCGCCCTGAAGTCGTTGGCCCTGGCCGGCCTGCTTTTTGCCGGATCGGGCGCTGTCGCGCCGGGGGCGCCACGCGAGGTGCGCAATCTTGAGGGGCTGGGGGCTTCCGGCATGTTCCTCGCGGGCATCTTCGCCAATGCCCAGCGCGACACCGGGGCGGCGGCGGAATATTTCCGCGAGGCGCTGAAGGCGGATCCGCACAATCCCGGCCTTCTCGATCAGGCATTTCTCTCCGAACTCGTCGACGGCAACCTCGACGAGGCCTTCCGGCTGGCGGAGCGTTCGATCCAGCGCGACAAAAGCAACGCGCTTGCCCATGTCGCGCTCGGCGTGCGCGCGCTGCGGGCGAAGAATTACGAGCGGGCGCGGCGGAGTTTCGACCGCGCCGGCGGCAAGGTCCGCAATGCCGACCTGACAATCGGCATGCTGCGGGGGTGGGCGATTGTCGGCGCCGGTGACATCGGTGGCGCCCTCAAGGCCGCGGATTCCTTCACCGACAAGGAATTGGTCGGCTATCGCGACTTCATCAGCGGGTTGATGGCGGATGTCGGCAAGCGGCCGACCGAGGCCGAGGCTCGCCTCGCCAAGGCCCATACCGCCGAGCCCGGCGTGCTGCGGGTCGCGGATGCTTATGCCCGCGTTCTCTCGCGCCGGAAGAAATTCGACGAGGCGCTGAAAGTCGCGCGCGGCTGGCGCGAGCGCAACCCGTCGCAGCCCTTCCTCGTTCCGGATATCGCGGCCTACGAGAAGGGGCAGCCGCTGCCGCCGCTGGTCGATACGGTTGCGGAAGGCGCCGCCGAGGTCTTCTACAGCCTCGGTGCCATGGGGTCCGCCGCACGCGATCCGATGACGGCGGTGATCTATCTCCAGCTCGCGCATTATCTCGCCCCTGCGGACGCGCTGATCGGCATGACGCTGGCGGAATATTTCGACCAGCTCGGCCAGCACCAGCGCGCCAGCCAGCTCTACGAGGCCGTGCCGCCGGAATCGGTGCTTTCGCATCGCGCCGCGATCGGGCATGCGGTGGCGCTGGAGCGTCTCGGCAAGACCGACGAGGCCATTTCCGTTCTGCGCTCGCTTTTGACTCGCGAGCCGGGCGATCTCGAAGCCTCCGACACGCTCGGCTCGATCCTCCGCACCAAGAAGCGCTGGGCTGAATCCGCCGAGGCCTACGACGCCGGCATCAAGGCCGTGGGGGTCTTCCAGGCGCGGCACTGGTCGCTGTTCTACGGGCGGGCCATTGCTTACGAGCGTTCCAAGCAGTGGGACAAGGCCGAGCCGGACTTCCTCGCCGCGCTCGATCTCTTGCCGCCAAAGCCGCGCAATGCCCGCGATGGCACGGAACGGGCGCAGGTTCTCAACTATCTCGCCTATTCCTGGGCCGACATGCACAAGAACGTCGACAAGGCATTCGAGATGCTGCGCGAGGCGGTCGCGCTCTCGCCCGGCGACGGGGCGATCGTCGATTCGCTCGGCTGGGCCTACTACCGCCTCGGCCGCTACGACGAGGCTGTGAAAGAACTCGAGCGTGCGGTCCTGCTCAAATCGGGCGACCCGACGATCAACGATCACCTCGGCGACGCCTACTGGAAGGTCGGGCGCAAGCGCGAGGCCTATTTCAAATGGTCGCAGACGCTTGAGCTGAACCCCGAGCCGGATGATGAGAAGAGAATCCGCCAGAAGCTCGAATCCGGTCTCGATGAAGGCCCGGCCGCCAATGCGGGGGCACCCAAGCCGAATGGCGGATAAGCCGCCGCCGGCCGCGCTGGCGCCGGCGAAGATCAACCTTTTCCTCCATGTCATCGGCCGCCGCCGCGATGGCTATCATGTGCTCGAAAGCCTCGTCGGCTTCGCCGATTGCGGTGATGATCTGGCCTTCGAGCCCGGCCGGCCGTTATCGCTGATTGTCGATGGCCCGTTCGCGGGCGCCCTTGCGCAGGAGGATGACAATCTCGTGCTGCGTGCCGCCCGCGCTTTCGCGGACACGTTTCCGGAAGCCCGTTCCGGCCAGTTCCGCTTGACGAAGAACCTGCCCGTTGCCTCGGGGATCGGCGGCGGATCGAGCGATGCCGCCACCGCCCTGCGGCTCCTTGCGCAGGCCAATGCCGTGCCGCTCGGCGGCCCCGACCTCAAGCGTCTGGCGCGCGGGCTGGGCGCGGACGTGCCGGTCTGCCTCGATCCGCATCCGCGCCTGATGCGCGGCATCGGCCATGATCTTGGCCCCAAACTCGATTTCGCCCGTGTCCCCGCGCTGCTGGTCAATCCGATGGTCGCCGTCGAGACCCGAGCGGTCTTCGTCAAACTCGGTCTCGAACCGGGCGATCGCTTCGAATATGCCGGGCCGGTGGGCAAGGCTTCTGCCGATCCGCTGGTAACGCTGGCGGCGACCACCCGCAACGATCTCGAGGAGGCCGCGATCCGGCTCGCGCCGGTCATCGCGGCGGTGCTGGATGATCTGCGGGCGCTCCCTGGCTGCCGTATCGCCCGGATGTCCGGCTCCGGGGCGACCTGCTTCGCGCTTTTCGCAACAGCCGACGAAGCGACATCAGCCCGCGAAGGGATCGAGGCTTCCGCGCGCGGCTGGTGGGTCCGGAACTGCGCGATTTCCGTGGCAATCTAGGAGGCAAGACCGGAGGATATGACCATGATGATCGGAACCGGCTACGTCAGGACCATGGCTCGCTACAATCGCTGGCAGAACCAGTCGCTCTACGGCGCGGCCGACGGCCTTTCCCCCGAAGCCCGCCGGGCGGATCGCGGGGCGTTCTTCAAGTCGATCGAGGGCACGCTGAACCACCTGTTCTGGGGCGATTCAATGTGGATGCACCGCTTCGCCGGCACGCCCGCGCCGCAGGGCGGCATCAGAACCTCGCCGGAGATCTTCGCCGATTGGCTCGCGCTCAAGCCCGCCCGCGAGGCGCTCGATGCCCGCATCGTCGAATGGGCCGACGACATGCCGGACGATTGGCTGGAAGGTGATCTCACCTGGTTTTCCGGTGCGGTCGGCAAGGAATTGTCGCGCCCGCGCGCCCTGCTCGTCACGCATTTCTTCAACCACCAGACCCATCATCGCGGGCAGGTTCATGCCATGCTGACGGCGGCGGGCGCAAAGCCGGACGATACCGATCTGATGATCATGCCGGGGGTATGAAAGAAGAATCGGGCTCCCATTCTTGGCGCTGCCGAGGCTAGCCCCGAACGGGCCGCCGAGCAGGGGGGGAGCCCCGTCGCGAGGGAGATATGGCCCCGGCGAAGCTTCGGGCTACAAATTCAATATGCCCGGCTGATACAGAAATCGACGACCTCGTCGAGCGCGTCGCGCATCTCGGAGGCCGGGAAGAGCGCGAGCGCGTCCTTCGCCATCGCGCCGTAGTGCCGGGCACGCTCGACCGTATCCTCGATGGCATGGTGCTTCTTGAGTAGTTCGATCGCGCGTTCGAGCTGCGCATCGTCGCTCTCGCCCTGCTCGATCGCACCGCGCCAGAAGGCGCGTTCAGTGTCGGTGCCGCGCCGGTAGGCGAGAACCAGCGGCAGCGTGATCTTGCCTTCGCGGAAGTCGTCGCCAACGTTCTTGCCGAGCTTGGACGAGGTGCCGCCGTAATCGAGCGCATCGTCGATAAGCTGGAAGGCGATGCCGAGATTGAGCCCGTAGGAGCGGCAGGCCTTCTGCCGCGCCTCGTCCGAGCCTGCGAGGATCGGCCCGACCTCCGCCGCGGCAGCGAACAGCGCGGCGGTCTTGGCGCGGATCACCGCGAGATACTCGTCCTCGGTCGTCGAGGTGTTCTTGGCGGCGGCGAGCTGCATGACCTCGCCTTCCGCGATTACGGCGGCGGCGGTCGAGAGCACATCGAGGCTCTGAAGCGAACCGACCTCGACCATCATCTTGAACGCCTGCCCGAGCAGGAAATCGCCGACGAGCACGCTCGCCTCGTTGCCCCACACCTTGCGGGCTGAAGGCTTGCCGCGCCGCATGTCGCTCTCGTCGACGACATCGTCGTGCAAGAGCGTCGCCGTGTGCATGAATTCGACCGAGGCCGCGAGCTTCACATGGCCATGGCCGGCGTAATCGCACATCCTGGCGGCAGCGAGCGTGAGCATCGGCCGCAGGCGCTTGCCGCCGGAGGAAATCAGATGCTGCGCGACTTCCGGGATCATCGTGACCTCGGAGCCGGTGCGGGAGAGGATCGTCTCGTTGACGCGGGTCATGTCCTCGCGGAGCAGGGCGACGAGGCGGTCGATGTTGTCCCCGCCCGACTTCTCACCAAAGGAAACCACCACACCCACGAACGAACGCTCCCGAACCCCAAGGCTTGAATCGCAAGATCTGCCAATAACGAACCAGCCGACAAGACGCGCCCGTCTGGCGCGGCATCCAGTTGTCGGATAACGCTTGCACCTTCAAGCCCGGAATTGCAACGTTTCCGGATCAATCGCGAACGGATGCCATGCAGGAACGCCTCCAGACGCCGCTTTCGCCGGTGACGGAAGACCGGCTTTTCGGGGCGAGCCTGCGCCTGCTCCAGCCTGCCAGCGGGCATCGCGCGGGGACCGATGCCGTTCTTCTGGCGGCCTCGACCCTTGCCGGGGCACACCGGATCGCCGATCTCGGCGCGGCAAGCGGCGTTGTCGGTCTGCGCGCGGCGCAGCTCAATCCTGAAGCTTCTGTCACGCTCGTGGAGCGCGATCCGGCATTGGTCGATCTCGCGCGGCGGAACGTTGCCCTCAACGCGCTTGAAGATCGGGTCGCGGTGCTGGAGGCGGATGTGCTGTCGCTCTCGCGCCGGCCGGACATGCGGGAAGTGTTCGATCTGGTCCTGACCAACCCGCCGTTTCTGGAGGCGGGTTCGGTACGGGTTTCCCCGAAGGCAAACCGCGCCGTTGCTCATGTGATGGCGGAACCGCTCGATGACTGGGTCCGCAACGCCGTGGCGGTTCTTGCGCCGAAGGGCCACCTGGTCATGATCCACCGCGCCGACGCGCTTGATGCCGCGGTCGCGGCCTTTTCAAAGCGCCTCGGGGCCATGCAGGTGCGCTTCGTCCATCCGCGCGATACGGCCTCGGCGACGCGCCTCCTGATATCAGGTCGCAAGGGATCGCGCGCGCCGCTTGCGGTCCTGCCTCCGCTCGTCCTGCACGGCGAGGACGGGGAGTTTCTCCCCGACGCGGCTTCGCTTCATGCTGGCAAAGTGCGGCTGTAACGAAAACGGGCGGGAAAATCCCGCCCGTATGCCTTGCTGATGGGTGTAGGCCTTACCGGCAGACGCGCACCCAGCGGCGGACGTAGCCATACGGCGTCCAGATGAGACGCGGACGCGTCCAGCAGCGGCGATAGACCGGATAGGGCCGGTAGATCCGGGCCGGGCGGTAGTAGGGGCGGCGATAGACGCGCACCGGCCGATAGACGCGGCGGCGATAGCGCACCGTCTCGGTGGCGCGCGAAGCCTCTTCGACGCCGGTGATCGAACCGGCGGGAATGCCGGCCGCCTTGGCGGGCGCAAGGCCGACCACGCCGACGAAGGCTGCGAACAGCGCTGCCATCACGATCTGCGAAAATCTTGTCATGGGAAGTCTCCTCTTTGGTCGCCCACCCCTCACCATAATGCGCGAAGATGAATGTCGGCGAAACGCGATGGATCAAAATCCCGGCGTGCCGGCGCTGACAGGGAAAACGGCTCCGCTTGCGATGCGGAGCCGTTCTGCCTGACGGGAAGGCGGATGGGAGGGGTCAGTAGACCCACACGACCCGCGCCGGCCCGACATACTTGCATTCGCCGAGGCCGGTCATGCCCGCGGACTGGCCGCACGGATTGGTGCGGAACCGCGGGAAGATCGCTGGGCGGCCGCGGCGGTTGGGAACGTTCGCGATGTTGACGGCCGCCATCACGTTGCCCGCTTCGCCGCCACCGGCGCCGCCGGCTCCGCCGCCGCCGTTGCCGCGGGCGAGGGCCGGAGCGGAAAGGCTGGCGATGGCCATCATGCCGCCGACGGTGCCGGCGGAAAGCGCGAAGGCGAGCGCGATGTGCGAGAAGCGCTTGTTGCGGGTCTTGAGGTTGGTCTGGTTCTTGGTGTTGGTCATGATCGTATCTCCTTCAGGGGTTCAAGGGTCGGGGTGCCCTATGGATTTGAGAATGCCCGACCTCGCCCGCCATCGCCGTGTGGCGCCGCACAGGCTGTTAAACCTCCCGTTAACGACCTCGTCTGCCGGTTCTGACGAAGGAAAGGCTTGGCGGCCACCCTACGCTCGGCTAAGCGTGGCGCGAGTTTTCGACCGTGCACGTTTTCGACCATGCAAGAGCCGCCTGTGACCCTGCCCGATCACCTTCGCCCCGACCGTTCGTTTCAGGGCCTGATCCTGACCCTCCAGAACTTCTGGGCCGAGAAGGGCTGCGTCATCCTCCAGCCCTACGACATGGAAGTGGGCGCCGGCACCTTCCATCCGGCGACGACCCTGCGCGCCCTCGGGCCGAAGCGCTGGAACGCGGCCTATGTCCAGCCCTCGCGCCGCCCGAAAGACGGCCGCTACGGCGAGAATCCCAACCGCTTTCAGCACTATTATCAGTTTCAGGTGATCCTGAAGCCCTCGCCGCCGGATCTGCAGGGCCTCTATCTCGAAAGCCTCTACGCGATCGGGATCGACCCGGCGGTGCACGATCTGCGCTTTGTCGAGGACGACTGGGAAAGCCCGACGCTGGGCGCCTGGGGCCTCGGCTGGGAGTGCTGGTGCGACGGCATGGAAGTGAGCCAGTTCACCTACTTCCAGCAGGTCGCGGGGCAGGAATGCGCGCCGGTCGCGGGTGAACTCACCTACGGGCTTGAGCGCCTCGCGATGTATCTGCAGGGCGTCGACAACGGCTTCGAGCTCAATTTCAACGGCCTCGAAGGCGACGCGAAGGTCACTTACGGCGACGTGTTCAGACAAGCCGAGGAAGAATATTCCCGCCACAACTTCGAATACGCCGATACCGAGAAGCTGTTCCGCAACTTCGCCGAGGCCGAGAAGGAATGTCAGGCCCTGCTGAAGGCCGGTGATCGCGGTGACGCGCGTCATCTTCAGGTGCTGCCGGCCTATGACCAGTGCATCAAGGCGTCGCACGCGTTCAACCTGCTTGATGCGCGCGGCGTGATTTCGGTGACGGAACGGCAGAGCTACATCTTGCGCGTGCGCGAGCTGGCGAAGGCCTGCGGCGCGGCGTGGGTGAAAACCGAAGCGGGAGGCGCATGATGGAACGTCGAGCCTTTATTGCCCTTGCCGTGGCGGCATTGGCCATTCCCGCCCGCGCGCAGCAGAAGGGGATGGACCCGGCCGCGGCGGTGAAGGCGTTCTACAACGCCAAGCCGGAGACGGAGACCGCCCTCTATTCCGCGCGCCTCGCCGCGCTTTACGCCGCTGCCCGCAAGAAGAGCGACGAGTTGAACGAGCCGGTTGCCGGCCTCGATTTCTCGCCGGCGATGTCGGGGCAGGATGCCGACGACGATTACCAGAAGACGCTCAAGCTGGTGACGGAGCCGCGCGGTGCCGGCACCGCGCGCGTCGTTGCAACCTTCCGGCAGTTCAAGACCAGCAAGAAGGCGACCACGCTTTTCTATTCGATGGTTCTCGAAAAGGGCGCGTGGAAGATCGACGACATCGAAAACCCCGCGCCGGGCGATGATGGCTGGGTATTCTCGAAGCTTCTCGAAGCCGGCGCAAAGGGGCAGTGAGATGCCTGTCGCTGACGACGAGCGGGACCAGAAATTTCTCGATGATGTCGAGAAATTTGGCTGGGTTGTTAGGATCGTCCACCCGGACGATCCCGAAACGGAGCCGATGTTTCATTACTCGTGCGGTATCTTCAAGCGCACAGGTAAGCCTGAGCTTATCGTCTTTGGCTTGCCTTCGAGTTTGGGACACTTTCTCGTCAACGAATATGGCAACCGTGTTGCTGCCGGCGAAACCTTTCAGCCTGGCGAGCGGTACGAAGGATTCGTAGGCAACTGGCCGGTGATCTTTATCGATGCTCTCGACCGGAAGGCGGCTCTGGCGCATCTGACTTGGACCGATTGGTACTACGACCGGAAGCCGTTCCCGATCATTCAATGCGTAGTGCCGGATCCTGAGAATGGAAAATTTCCATGGGAAGACGGGTGTGACGAGTGGACTATCGCATCTCAATCCTTCGTTCTCCCAAATGCTCGTTTCAACAAGAACTGACGCTCAATGCCTGATCTTCTTTTCGAATTGTTCTCTGAGGAAATCCCGGCCCGCATGCAGCGGCAGGCGGCGGCGGATCTCCAGCGGCTTGTCACCAATGCACTGGTTGACGCGGGCGTCACCTACGAGGGTGCGAAAGCTTTCGCGACCCCGCGCCGTCTCGCGCTCAACATCGTCGGCCTGCCGGCGCGCCAGCCGGATGTGAAAGAGGAGCGCAAGGGTCCGCGCGTCGGCTCGCCCGAAGGTGCGATCCAGGGCTTCCTGAAAGCGTCCGGCCTCGCCGATATTTCGCAGGCGAAGATCGAGAGCGACCCGAAGAAGGGCGAGTTCTATGTCGCGGTGATCGAGAAGAAGGGCCGCCCGGTCATCGAGCTGCTGGCCGAGATTCTCCCCGCCACCATTCGCGCCTTCCCGTGGCCGAAGTCGATGCGCTGGGGCGCGGCGAGCGTCTCCTCGTCGAGCCTGCGCTGGGTGCGGCCGCTGCGTGGCATTGTCGCGACCTTCGGGCCGGAGACCGAGGAGCCGGAGGTCGTTCCGTTCGAGATCGACGGGCTGAAGGCCGGCAATGTCACTTATGGGCATCGCTTCATGGCGCCGGTCGGCCTTACCGTAAAGCGCTTCGACGATTACGTGAGCAAGCTCGAAGCCGCCAAGGTCGTGCTCGACACGGATCGCCGCAAGGAGGTCATCCGCGCCGACGCAAAGAACCTCGCCTTCGCGCAGGGGCTTGAGGTGATCGAGGATGAAGGTCTGCTCGAAGAGGTCGCGGGCCTTGTCGAGTGGCCGGTGGTGCTGATGGGTTCGTTCGAGGAAGCCTTCCTCGATGTGCCCGGCGAGGTGATCCGTGCCACCATCCGCGCCAACCAGAAGTGCTTCGTGCTGAAGAAGGCCGACGGCAACCTCGCGAACCGCTTCCTTCTCACCGCCAATATCGAGGCGAAGGACGGCGGCAAGACCATCATCGCCGGCAACGAGCGCGTGATCCGCGCCCGCCTCTCGGATGCGAAATTCTTCTGGGAGACCGACAAGAAGGTCTGGCGGGAAGACAAGGAATTCACGCGGCTGGAGCGGTTCAAAAACGTCACCTTCCACGAGAAGCTCGGCAGCCAATATGACCGCATCGAGCGCATCCGCGCGCTGGCGAAGGAGCTGTGCAAGGTCACGGGGGCGGACCCCGATCAGGTCGATCTCGCGGCGAAAATCTGCAAGCTCGACCTGCAAACCGAGGTCGTGGGCGAATTCCCCGAGGTGCAGGGCTTCATGGGCCGCATCTACGCCGGGCAGATCGGGCTGCCGGCTTCCGTCGCGGCGGCCTGCGAGGAGCATTACAAGCCCGCCGGCCCTTCGGACAGCGTGCCGACGGACCCGGTTTCCGTCACCGTCGCGCTCGCCGACAAGCTCGATACGCTCGTCGGCTTCTGGGCCATCGACGAGAAACCTACCGGATCCAAGGACCCCTATGCGCTCAGGAGAGCGGCGTTGGGGGTGATCAGGCTGGTGGTGGATAATGGGGTAGCGATAAGCCTCGTCGATAAGCTCGCGACATCATATAATATTTATAAGAATGCTCTTGAGCGGATATCCGCACTTACCTTCAAGAGCAGTATTGGCAGCTATCGCATTTTTCCTGTCGGCCAACATCTTAGCGAGCCTGCTAGCAAAGATCCATATTTCTATGTCAGCAGATTACGGCTCAAAGAGCGTGAGAATTTGCCGAACCTCCAAGAGGATATATTTGACGAAAAGGGTTTTTTTCGTTTCTTCGAATTTTCCGATATCGAAGATGACCTCCTCTCGTTCTTCCATGATCGCCTGAAGGTCATGCTCCGCGACTCTGGCGCGCGGTATGATCTTGTCGATGCCGTGCTCGGCAATGGCGAAGCAAATGACGATCTCCTCCTCGTCGTCCGCCGCGTCGAGGCGCTCGGCAAGCTCTTGGAAACCGAGGACGGCAAATCGCTGCTCGCCGGCTACAAACGCGCCGCCAACATTCTCCGCGCCGAGGAGAAGAAGGACGGTGAGGGCGCTTTCGAGGCTCCGGCCGATACCGCGCGCCTTGTTGAGCCTTCGGAGAAGGCGCTGCACGCCGCGCTCCAAACCGCCGAAACCGAGGCCAATGCCGCGCTCGATACGCAGGACTACGCCGCCGCCATGCGGGCGATGGCGAAACTGCGCGCGCCGGTCGATGCCTTCTTCGAAGCGGTGATGGTCAATGCCGACGATCCCTCCATCCGCAGGAATCGCCTCGCTCTGCTCGCTGCTCTGCGCCGCGTGACGGCGCGCATCGCGGATTTCTCGAAAATCGCGGGGTAATTGGGACGACGGCAGGATGGATGGCCGGCGCCATCCATCAACGTTTCTCGGGCAATCCATAACATCTATTTGTTCGCCGCATGGATGGACGACTGTTATAGATTGAACAATCAAACGTCCTGCCGCCCGCCCTTGAACCCGGAGCCCCGCATGACCACCCAGAACGTCGCCCGCGTCGATTCTTCCCGGATTTTGCCCGCCGGCCTCATCATCCTCGCCGGCTGCGCCATCGCGACGCTCGGCTTCGGCCCGCGCTCGGCGATGGGCTTTTTCCAGCAGCCGATCATCTCCGCCAACGGCTGGGGCCGCGATGTCTTCTCCTTCGCGCTGGCGATCCAGAACCTGATGTGGGGCGTCGGCCAGCCTTTCATGGGCGCGGTTGCCGATCGTTTCGGCACGCTCAAGGTGCTCTGGGGCGGCGCGCTGCTCTATGCCGCCGGCCTGTACCTGATGACGGTTTCGACCGACCCGGCGACGCTGACGATCACCGGCGGTGTGCTGATCGGCTTCGGCCTTGCCGGTTCGTCGTTCAACCTCGTGCTCGCGGCCTTCGGCAAGCTGCTGCCGCCCGAAAAGCGCTCGATGGCCTTCGGCGCCGGCACCGCGGCGGGTTCGTTCGGCCAGTTCCTCTATTCGCCGCTCGGCGTCGGCCTCATCCGCGATTATGGCTGGCAGAGCGCGCTGACGATCTTCGCCGGGCTGACGCTGCTGATCCTGCCGCTGGCGCTCGCGGTGGCGACCCCGCCGCAGAAGAAGGTCGCAGCCAATGCGCCGGCTTCCGCCGACAACCAGAGCGTGATGCAGGCGCTGACGCAGGCGTTCGGCCATCGTTCCTACGTGTTGCTGGTGCTCGGCTTCTTCACCTGCGGCTTCCAGCTCGCCTTCATCACCGTGCATCTGCCGAGCTATTTCAAGGATGTCGGCATGCCTCCCGAGGTTGGCGGCTGGACGCTGGCGCTCGTCGGCGTGTTCAATGTCATCGGTTCTCTGTCGTCGGGCTGGCTCGGCAACCGCATGCCGAAGCGCTGGATCCTCGCGATCATCTATTTCGCCCGCTCGATCGTGACCCTCGGTCTTCTCTTCTCGATCCCGTTCGTGGCGACACCGGTGAGCGTTTTCGGCTACCAGACCACGTGGGGCGTCGTCTCGGCGCTCGCCTTCGGCGCCTCGACCGGCCTGCTCTGGCTCTCGACCGTTCCGCCCACGGCGGCGCTGGTCTCGATCATGTTCGGTCCGCGCTACATGGCGATGCTCTACGGCTTCGCTTTCTTCTCGCATCAGGTCGGCGGCTTCCTCGGCGTCTGGCTCGGCGGCCTCCTGTTCGAGAAGACCGGCAGCTACGATGTTGTCTGGTGGCTTTCGATCGGGCTTGGCGTCGCGTCCGCGCTTATCAACCTGCCGATCAACGAGAAGGCGGCGCCCGGTCGCTGGCAGGCTCAGGCAGCATAGCGTTTTCCGACGAAGCGGATGCTGGTTCGTCGCGAAAAACGCGTGCTCAAAGAAAACAGGTCCAAAACCTGAGGATCAGGCGCTGGCGGCTTCGCCTTCGATCAGCCGGCGCTTTTTCGACAGTTCCGCCCCGAAGAACTCCAGGAAAGCCCGCACGCGCGCGGCCTTCTTGAGATCGGGGTGCGTCAATACCCAGAGCCCCGTATCCGACGCGGGCCGGATGATCGGGATGCGCCGCGCGGTCGGCATCTGTTCGCCGATGAAGCAGGGCAGAAGGCCGATGCCGAGCCCGGCGTTGACCGCGGCTGCCAGCGTCGAGACCATGTTGACCTTCACCGCGACGCATTCGGGCACGACGTGGTTCGTCACCCAGCGCCCGCCGGCGGTGGTGGCGAGCGGCTCGCCGAGGCCGACCCAGCGCGTCGGCGGACGGATCATCGCCTCCAGCGAATCCTGGTCGAAGTCCGCCTGCGCGAGCAGCGCCTCCGAAGCGTAGGCGCCCCAGGCGATGGTGGCGACGCGGCGCCCGATCAGCGTCTGCGGCGGATCGACCGAGGCGCGGATCGCGACATCGGCATCGCGGCGCGAGAGGTTGAGCGCGCGGTTGTCGATCACGAAGTCGAGCGTGATCTCGGGGTAGCGCTGGCGGAAGGCGCAGAACATCGGCGCGACGAGATGGGAGAAGATCGTATCGGTCGTCGTCACCCGCAATTCGCCGGATGGGCGGACATCCTGCCCGGCGATGCGCCGTTCGAACTCGATGATCGATTCGGCCATGCGGGTCGCGAGCGCGACCATTTCCTCGCCGGCCGAGGTCAGCAGGTATCCCGAGCGTGCCCGCTCGAAGATGCGGACGCCGAGATGATCCTCCAGCGCATTGAGACGCCGGAAAACCGTGGAATTGTTGACGCCGAGCACCTCTGCCGCGCCGCCAAGCGAGCGCTGCTCCGCAATGGCGCGGACAAGGCGAAAATCATCCCAGGCAAGCGGCTGCATCGGGCGATCCCGAATTTCGGACAAGATTGTGCCGTGGGAAAGTTTCACACATTTCGCATCAGAAATCATCGGCGAATTCGCCCGATTTCGATGGCACCTTTCAGGGGCGGGGCGCCGCGGCGCGCGCGAGGCGGTCGCGGATGGCTTCGCCGAGCCCTTCGACCGGAATCGGGGCGGCCGCGATGCAGTCGACGGGAAGCGCGTCGAGCCGCCGCAGGTAGCCGTAAAGGTTGGCGGCCGCCTCGGCGGTATCGCCGCCGGGCGAGAGGTTGAGCGTCCGCTCCGGCGTTGCGCCGGCGGGAAGTTCCGGACCGAACGCAAGGCAGGCCTCGTTGGGTCTTATCATCGCGGCATCGAGCCGGAGGCGATGGGCGGGCGCGTAATGCGAGGAAAGCCGGCCCGGTGCGAGCGGCGCGCTCGCGTCACGGCTGTCGGAATGTTCGAGCCCGTGGCCGAGGACGGCCTCGATCGCTTCGCGCGCGAGGCCGCCGGGGCGCAGCAATGTCACCCTCCCATCGAGGCAGCCGAGAATGGTAGACTCGACGCCGATGGGACAGGGGCCCCCGTCGACGATCACATCGACGATCCCGTCGAGATCGCCGGCGACATGCGCGGCCTCGGACGGAGAAACACGTCCGGAACGATTGGCGCTCGGCGCCGCGATCGGCCTGCCGGCCGCCGCGAGGATCGCCCGGGCGACCGGATGATCCGGGACGCGGATCGCAAGAGAGGGCAGGCCGGCGCGGGCCAGCTCGCAGACCGGGCAGTCAGGTTTGACGGGAACCACCAGCGTCATCGGGCCGGGCCAGAACGCCGCCGCCAGTTTCCGGGCCTGCGGCGGCAGGTCAGCCAGCCTCTCCGCCTCGGCCGGCGTTGCGACATGGGCGATCAGCGGGTTGAAATGCGGCCGGCCTTTCGCGGCATAGAGCCGGGCGATCGCATCAGGGTCAGTGGCATCGGCCCCGAGGCCGTAGACTGTCTCGGTCGGAAAGGCGACGAGCCTGCCCTCGGCCAGCATCCGCCCCGCCGTGGCGAGATCGCCGGGAGCGGTGCCCAATCGCAGGGTTTCTTTTTTTTTCGTCATGGCCGGCGATCCGGAGGCCGCAGGGGCATCTGTCGTCTTGGTGACAGCGGAGACCGCGCACAATATGAAATAGGAACATCCGCACTACCCCACGGATCCCGCCCCCGGTTTTCGGGCTCGGCGAAGCGGGGGGTTGCAGGATTATTGTTCATATGTAAACTAAGATCTGATCGCGCGCGGAAGCGAAGGTGTCTGGCCCCTTGGGGTCTAGCTCTTTGCGGCGGCGGTTCCAAACAAGAAATGCATGTCGCCGGTGGCGGGACATGTTCGTGGAGGAGCATCGTGACCTATCGCGCGCCCGTCGGAGATATCCTGTTTGCCATGCGCCACGCCGCCGGGCTCGACCGCGGCATCGAGGACGGTCTCTACGCCGACCTTGCGGACGGGGTCGCGGAAGCGGTGCTGGAAGAAGCCGCCAAGTTCGCCGAGGAGCGCATCGCGCCGCTCAACACGGTCGGTGACAAGGAGATGGCGCGCCTGATCGACGGCAAGGTCGTGATGCCGAAAGGCTTCCCGGAGGCCTATCGCGATTGGGCGGCTGGTGGCTGGTCGAGCGTCGCCGCCGATCCGGAATTCGGCGGGCAGGGACTGCCGGTCCTGCTGAATGTTGCCTGCACGGAAATCTGGAATTCGGCCAATATCGCCTTTGCGCTCAACCCGCTTCTGACGATGGGCGCCATCGAGGCTGTCACCGCGCATGGCTCGGATTTCCTGAAGAACACCTTCCTCGCCAAAATGATCTCCGGCGAATGGACCGGGACCATGAACCTGACCGAGCCACAGGCCGGCTCGGACCTCAATCTCCTGACCTCGCGCGCCGAGCCGGTCGGCGACGGCACCTACCGCATCTTCGGGCAGAAAATTTTTATCACCTACGGCGAGCACGATATCACGGACAACATCGTCCATCTCGTGCTGGCCCGTCTGCCCGGCGCCCCTCCGGGAACGCGCGGCATCTCGCTGTTCCTCGTGCCGAAGGTCCTCGTCAACGCGGATGGTTCGCTCGGCGCGCGCAACGACGTGCGCTGCCACGCGCTCGAACACAAGCTCGGCATCCATGCGTCCCCGACCGCGACGATGATCTTCGGCGACAACGGCGGTGCGATCGGCTGGCTCATCGGCGAGGAGAACAAGGGCCTCAACTGCATGTTCACGATGATGAACAACGCCCGCCTCGGGGTGGGCGCGCAGGGCGTCGCCATTGCCGAGCGGGCCTTTCAGCAGGCGCTGTCCTACGCGAAGGAGCGCAAGCAGGGCCGCGCGCTCGGTGCGCCGTCCGCCTCGCCGATCATCGAGCACCCGGACGTGAAGCGGATGCTGCTCGAAATGCGGACCAAGACCGCCGCCGGCCGCGCCCTGTGCCTGATGACGGCCGCAGCACTCGACCGCTACCACCGTCTGGAGGATCCGGCGGCGAAGAAGCTGGCGCACGAGGAGGCAAGCATCCTCACCCCGGTCGCCAAGGCGTTTTCGACCGATATCGGCATCGAGGTTGCCTCGCTCGGCGTGCAGATTCACGGCGGCATGGGCTTCATCGAGGAGACCGGCGCCGCCCAGCATTACCGCGACGCCCGCATTCTCGCGATCTACGAGGGCACGAATGGCATTCAGGCCATCGATCTCGTGCAGCGCAAGCTGCCGCTCTCGGATGGAAAGCGTGTCCGCGAGATGATTTCCGGCTACCGCCGCAGCGCCGAGCAAGCCCGGACCATCAACGATCCGGCGTTCCGGCGTGTCGGCGACCGGCTGGTCGCCGCCGTCGAGGCGCTGGAGCGCGCGACCGATTTCATGTTCGCCAATCTCAAGGGCAATCCGAACGCGACGCTTGCCGGCGCGACGCCCTATCTCCGCCTGTTCGCGCTGGCTTCGGGCGGTGCGAGCCTCGCCGATCAGGCCTTGGCGGCGCGTGTCGCGATGGCGTCCGGCGATACCGATCCGCGCCAGGTGCGCCGCATCGCCGACGCCCGGTTCTTCGCCGAAAATCTGGCGGCCGGCGCCGAGGGACTGGAACTGGCCGTCACCGAGGGTGGCGAGGCCGTCACGGCCGAATTTGCCGATTAGGGAGCATTTTCAAGCGAAGTGGATTCTGGTCCGCGCAAGCGAAAATACGACAAACCAAGATGATTGAGCGGATGAGGTGAATGGTGCTTCATCGAAACACTCCAGGGAGCGCGACATGACCGATACCATCACGGCGCATCGGGAAGGGGCGGTTCTCGTCCTGACGATGAACCGGGCCGACAAGAAGAACGCGCTCACGGGCGAGATGTATTCCGCGCTCACCGCCGGCCTCGCCGAGGCCAATGCCGATCCCGCCATCGGCGCGACGCTGATCCTCGGCCAGCCGGGCATCTTCTGCGCCGGCAACGACATCAAGGATTTCATCGGTTTCGCGATGGGCGGCAGCCTTGGCGCGCCGATCCTCGATTTCCTGCGCGCACTCGTGAACAATGCCAAGCCGCTGGTCGCCGGTGTCGACGGCGGCGCGATCGGAATCGGCACGACGATGATCCTCCATTGCGATTTCGCGCTCGCGTCCGAACGCGCGGTTTTCGCGACGCCCTTCGTCGATCTCGCGCTGGTGCCGGAGGCCGGGTCGAGCCTGCTCGCGCCCAATCTGATGGGTCATCGCCTTGCGTTCGAGATGCTGGTGATGGGCGAGCGCTTTTCTGCAGAGCGTGCGGCGGCTGTGGGGCTGGTCAACCGCGTCGTGCCTTCCGCCTCGCTGGCGGATGAGGCGCTGGCCGCGGCGGCGCGGATCGCCGCCAAGCCGCGTGAGGCGGTTGCGATTTCGCGCCGCCTGTTGCGCGGCGACACCGCGCCGGTTCTCGCCCGGATCGAGGAAGAGGCGGGCTGTTTCGCCGAACGGCTGCGTTCGGCCGAAGCGCGCGCGGCCTTCGAGGCTTTTCTGTCGAAACCCAAGAGCTGAGGGCAATACGATGAGCCTTGCCGGCAAAACGCTTTTTATCACCGGCGCCTCGCGCGGTATCGGCCTAGCCATCGCTCTGCGGGCGGCGCGCGAGGGGGCGAATATCGTCGTCGCCGCCAAGACGGCTGAGGCGCATCCGAAGCTTGAAGGCACGATCTTCACCGCCGCCGACGAGATCGAGAAGGCGGGCGGCAAGGCGCTGCCTCTGCAGGTCGATATCCGCGAGGATGCGGCGGTCGAAGCCGCGATCGCCAGGGCTACGCAGCACTTCGGCGGGCTCGACATCGTCGTCAACAACGCAAGCGCGATCAACCTCGCACCGGTTGCCGCGCTCGACATGAAGCGCTTCGATCTGATGCACCAGATCAACGCGCGCGGCACCTATCTCGTCTCGAAATGCGCGCTGCCTCATCTCGCGAAGGCCGCGAACCCGCATATCCTGATGCTTTCGCCGCCGCTCGACATGAAGACGAAGTGGTTCGCGGGCCACACAGGCTATTCGATGGCGAAGTTCGGCATGAGCCTCGTCGTGCTTGGCCTTGCCGGTGAGACGAAGGGGCGCATCGGCGTCAACGCGCTCTGGCCGCGCACGACCATCGCCACCGCCGCCGTGAAGAACATCCTCGGCGGGGACGCGCTGATGCGCACCTCGCGCACGCCGGATATCCTCGCCGATGCGGCGGCGATGGTCTTCGCCAGGGATGCGAAGACCTTCACCGGCAACTTCCTGATCGACGACACCTTCATGGCCGCCGAGGGCGTAACCGATTTCGATCACTACCGCGCCGATCCCACCCAGCCGCTCACGCCGGATTTCTTCGTGCCGGAGGATATCCCCGCGCCATCCTGCGCCAGCTACGGACCGTTGACGCGCTGATCGCGCCCGCACTTTCCCCTTGCGTCCACGCATCGGATGGAGTGGAACAACGTTCGGCGACGCCAGCGGGAGCGGAGTGACGGCATGATCTTTGTCCATCTTCCCCCGGCGAGTGACGATGCCGTGGCCGCGATCAGCCAGCGCCGGCGGGGGCTCGACCGGCAGAGTCTCGGACCGTCCGATCCCGTCCCGCAGGAAGCCGTGTGGATCGACCTCATCGAGCCGACGCGGGAGGAGGATCGCCGGGTCGAGGTTTCGCTCGGCATCGAAATCCCGACGCGCGAGGAATCACGCAATATCGAGCCCTCCGAAGTGCTCTATGTCGAGGACGGCGTGCGCTACATGAGTGCGCGCATTCTCTGCCAGTCCGGCACGGAAAGCCCGACACTGGTGCCGATTTCCTTCATCCTGAGAGACCGGCAGCTCATCACCGTGCGCTATGACGAGCCGCGCTCGTTCCAGATTTTCATCAACCGCCTCGCGCGCCCCGGCGGCTGCCTTCCTGCGGGCGACCACATCCTCGTCTCGCTGTTCGAGACGGTGATCGACCGTGCCGCCGAAATTCTCCGCCTTTCGGGCGAGCGGATCGACGAGGTCTCCTCCGCCGTCTTCGATACGAAGGGCGGTCAGCGCGCCGATGTCGATACCTTCCGGACCACCTTGCAGACGATGGGTATGGAAGGCACGCGCATCTCCAAGGTGCGCGAAAGCCTCGTCTCCATCGAGCGCATGCTCCTGTTCCTCTCGGCCAATACCGCCGGCGCAAGCCTCGGCGACGATCTCCGTGCCGAGGTCCGCACCACCTTGCGCGACTTGCAGAGCCTTGAGGATCACGCGACCTTTCTCTCGGGCAAGATTCAGTTCCTGCTCGATGCGGTGCTCGGCCTCGTCAGTCTCGAGCAGAACAAGATCATCAAGATCTTCTCGGTGGCGGCGGTCGTCTTCCTGCCGCCGACGCTGATCGCCTCGAGCTACGGCATGAACTTCAAGAACATGCCGGAACTCGATTGGCACTATGGCTACCCGATGGCGCTGGGCGTCATGGTCCTCTCGGCGATCGGCACCTACCTGTTCTTCAAGCTCAAGCGCTGGCTGTAGGCCATGTGCGGCCGCTATGCCCTGACGCTGCCACCCGAGGCTGTGCGCACCTATTTCGGCTACGATGACCACCCGAACTTTCCGGCCCGTTTCGACATCCGTCCGACGCAACCGGTTGCGGTTATGCGGCTGGAGGCCGGCCGGCCGGCCCCGTTTCGCGCTGGTGCGCTGGGGTTTCATCCCCGGTTTCGTCAAGGACGAGAAGGACTTCCCGCTGCTGATCAATGCGCGCGCCGAAACCGCGTTCGAGAAGGCAAGCTTCCGCAATGCCATCCGCCGCCGGCGCTGCCTTTTTCTGGCCGACGGCTTTTACGAATGGCAGAAGCTCGACGAGAAAGGGCGGAAGAAACAGCCCTACCTGATCCGTCGCCCGATGCAGGGTCCGATCGCGCTCGCCGGAATCTGGGAAGGCTGGCAGAGCCCGAACGGCTCGGAGATCGAGACGGCGGCGATCCTCACCACCTCCGCCAACGCGGTCCTGGCCGCGATCCATGACCGGATGCCGGTAATCGTCGAGCCGCGCGACTTCGGCGCATGGCTCGCGCCGGACACCGCGAGCGATGCTGTGACACGCCTGATGCAGCCGCTCGATGACGATGCGCTCGAACTTGTGCGGATTGACACCGTGCCGCGCGACGAAACATCCTAGGTCTTGCCGGCGCATCCAGAGCATCATCCCATCAAGTGGATCCCGGTTGATGGAAGAGGTGGTGCGATAAAGCAGAGAGATGGCGCGGAGGCATTCCCATGAACGATTGGATGGACGTTCTTCTCAAGCTCGGTCTGCCGTTCGCGGCGATCGGCAGCCTGATCTACATCGGTTGGAAAAAGAGTTCCGGAAACAGCGACAACGATAGTGATGGCGGCGGGAGTTCGTCCGACGATTCCAGCTGGAGCAGCGACTCCTCCAGCGACTCGGGCGGCGATTCCGGTGGAGGCGGCGATGGCGGCGGTGGCGATTAACGCCGGAAGCTCGCCACCAGTTCGATATGCGTCGAATGCCGGAACTGATCGACCGGCGTCACTTCTCCGAGCCGGAAACCGGCCGCGACCAGCGCTTTGGCATCGCGCGCGAAGGTTTCCGGATCACAGGAGATATAGACAACAAGCGGGATCTTCGATTTCGCCAGTTCCCGGATCTGCGCTTCCGCGCCCTGTCGCGGCGGATCGAGCAGGGCGGCATCGTAGGGCTTGAGTTCCGGCGCGAACAGCGGCCGGCGGAAAAGATCGCGGGCTTCCGCCGTTGCCGGCTTGCCGCCGGGATGGGCACGCAGCGAGCGGTTGAAGGCGTCGATCGCGCCGGCGTCGCTGTCGAAGGCGGAGACCTTCATGTCACGCGCGAGCCGCAGTCCGAACGGGCCGAGCCCGCAGAACAGTTCAACCACATTCTTGGCCTTCCCCAGCGCCTGCCGCGCGAGATCCGCGAGTTGCGCTTCCGCGCGCGCCGTCGCCTGCAGGAACGAGCCGGCGGGCAGGAATGCCAGCATCTCTGGCCGGTCTTCGAAGGCGATCCGGGGGATGCGCGCCTCGACGAGGCGTTCGCCGTGCAGAGTCAGACGGGCGAGATCGCGAGAGACCGCGAAGTCGATCAGCTTTTTCCGCAGCGGCTCGGGCAGGGGGCCGCAGCCGCGCAGGTCGCAATCGAGCCCTTCGGCGGAGGCTGTGACCTGAAGATCCATCGGCTTGTTGATGCCGCGCATGATATGGCCGATGCCGCGCGCGAGATCGGGCGCGGGGGCAAGCTCCGGCACCAGCAGCGGGCATTGGTCAAGGTCGATGAGGTCGTGGCTTGCCGCGCGCATGAAGCCGGCACGGGTATCGCCGTCGCGATGGCGGATATGCAGCGTCACCCGGCGGCGCCCGGCGCCGTGCGCGTCGAGCGTCGTGGCAACCTCGGCCTGAAGCCCCGCGCGTGCCAGCGCAGTCTCGATCCGCTGGCGTTTCCAGCCCCGAACCGCTTCCGGCGCCCAGTGCTGGACGATGCAGCCGCCGCAGGTGCCGAAATGACGACAGGTGGGCGAAACGCGGTCCGGACTGGTTGAGAGCCGTTCATGGTGCGCAGTGTCGCCCGGATCGAGGCGATAGATCTCGCCCGGAAGGCCGAAGGGGATCGCGACGCGCGTTCCATCCACGAGACGGGCCAGCCCGTCGCCCTTGGTGCCCACGGTTTCGACCGTCACGTCGTGCATCGTCATGTTTTCCGGCCCATGAGGAGGAATTCGCGGTTGCCGTCACCACCCTCGATCGGTGAGGGCATGACGCGCTCGACCGCGACGCCGAGCGTTGCGATCTCCGCCACCACCCGATCGCAGATCGCGGCGTGCAGCGCCTCGTCGCGGATCACGCCGCGCTTGCCCGCATTCGGCCCGGCTTCGAACTGCGGTTTGATGAGCAGGATGACGGCGCCACCCGGCTTCACCCGCGCAAGGCCGGCCGGCAGCGCCTTGGCGAGGCCGATGAAGCTGAGATCGGCGACCAGCATGTCCACCGGATCGGGGACGAGCACGTCGTCGAGCCGCCGCGCATCTGTTCCTTCGAGATTGACGACGCGAGGATCGGCGGCGAGCGTCGCGTGCAGCTGCCCATGCCCGACGTCGACCGCATAGACGCGTCGCGCGCCGCGTTGAACAAGAAGATCGGTGAAACCGCCGGTCGAGGCGCCGAGATCGAGGCAGATCAGGCCGGACGGATCGGGCCCGCCGGCGTCCAGCGCCGCCTTGAGCTTGAGCCCGGCGCGCGAGACCGTCTCGAACGGTGCCTGCGCGACCAGACGGGCATCGGGGGCGACCAACTGCGAGGCCTTCCGGGCGACGATGCCGTCGACCGTCACAAGCCCCGCGGCGATCGCCGCAGCCGCGCGGGCCCTGCTCGGCGCCAGCTGGCGTGCGACAAGGGCCTGATCGAGACGGAGGGGAGCGGCGGCGGTCATGCCCCGCTATAGCGCGTCGCGCGATCCGATCAAATGCGGGTCTTGTCGTGCCGGCGCGGCGCGGTAGCTAGTGATGGCCTGCAAACGACAGGCTCCCGGAGGAAATCACCATGCGTATTCTTATCGGCGCGGCGGCGCTTGTTCTGTCGCTCGGCGCGGGGGCGGCCCAGACCGCCGCGACCCATGACGCGGATGTCATCAACAACAAGGGCGAGACCATCGGCAAGGCGAGCCTGCGCGGCGCGGGCGGCGCCACGGTCATCCGGCTCGCGCTCAAGCCGGGGGCGCTCGCGCCGGGCTGGCACGGCATCCATCTTCATGCCGTCGGCGATTGCTCCGACCACGACAAGTTCATGGCTTCGAAGGGGCACGTGAACCACAACGCGAAGAAGCACGGCCTGCTCAACGCGGAAGGCCCGGATGGCGGCGATCTTCCCAATGTGTTTGCGGCATCCGACGGTTCGGTGAACGCCGAGGTCGCGACGGCAACGCCGCTCGTCGGCGAAAAGGGCCTCAAGGACGCCGACGGCTCCGCGCTCGTTATCCATGCCAACGAGGACGATCATGTCAGCCAGCCGATCGGCGGTGCTGGTGCCCGCGTCGCCTGCGCGCTGGTGAAGTAGGTCAGGCCCGGATCGCGCGTTCGGCTGCTGTGCCGAGCGCGCGTTTCACGGTTTCGACGATGCCTTTGGCGTCGAGCCCGGCATCGGCATACATGCGCTCGGGCTTGTCCTGATCCTGATAGCGATCGGGCAGGATGAGATTGCGGACCCTGATCTTGCCGTCGAGCAGACCCTCGTCGCTCAGGAACTGCATCACCTGCGCGCCGAAACCGCCCACCGAGCCTTCCTCGATGGTGATCAGCAGCGAGTGCCGCGCCGCGAGATCGCGGACGAGCGCGGTGTCGATCGGCTTGGCGAAACGCGCGTCGGCGATCGTCGTCGAAAGCCCGAGCTTTTCGAGTTCGTCCGCCGCCTTGAGCGCCTCGCCAAGGCGTGTGCCGAGCGAGAGGATGGCGATTTCCTTGCCCTCACGCAGGATACGGCCCTTGCCGATTTCCAGCACTTCACCGCGCTCCGGCATCTCGACGCCGACACCATCACCGCGCGGATAGCGGAAGGCGATCGGCCCGGAATCATGGGCGGCAGCGGTTCTGACCATGTGGACGAGTTCGGCCTCGTCCGCCGCCGCCATCACCACCATGTTGGGCAGGCAGCAGAGGTAGGCGAGATCGTAGGCGCCGGCGTGGGTCGGCCCGTCGGCGCCGACGAGCCCGGCGCGATCCATCGCGAAGCGGACCGGCAGGTTCTGGAGCGCGACATCATGCACGAGCTGGTCATAGCCGCGCTGGAGGAAGGTCGAGTAGATTGCGCAGAACGGCTTGTAGCCTTCGCTCGCGAGCCCGGCCGCGAAGGTCACGGCGTGCTGCTCGGCGATGCCGACATCGAAGGTTCGCGCGGGGAAAGCCTGTCCGAAAAGGTCCAGCCCGGTGCCGGAGGGCATGGCGGCGGTGATGGCGACGATCTTCTCGTCCGCTTCCGCTTCCTTGACCAGGCTTTGCGCGAACACCTTGGTATAGCTCGGCGCGTTGGAAGGGGGCTTCGCCTGCTTGCCGGTGATGACGTCGAACTTGACGACGCCATGATACTTGTCCGCGCTCGCTTCGGCCGGGGCATAGCCCTTGCCTTTCTGCGTGACGACATGGACGAGGATCGGCCCGCCGACCTCGGCGTCGCGCACGTTGCGCAGCACGGGCAGCAGATGATCGAGGTTATGCCCGTCGATCGGCCCGACGTAATAGAAGCCGAGTTCCTCGAACAGCGTGCCGCCGGTCACATAGCCGCGCGCATGTTCGACCGCGCGCGTGATCGCGCTGTCGAGCCGTTTCGGCAGCACGGCAGTCAATTGTTTGCCGATGTCGCGCAGCTTCAGATAGGTCTTGCCCGAGGCAAGGCGTGCCAGATAGGCCGACATGCCGCCCACGGGCGGGGCGATCGACATGTCGTTGTCGTTGAGGATGACGATGAGGCGCGAATGCATCGCGCCGGCGTTGTTCATGGCCTCGTAGGCCATGCCCGCGCTCATCGCCCCGTCGCCGATCACCGCGACGACATGGTTCTTGCCGCCCGAAAGGTCGCGGGCCACGGCCATGCCGAGGCCGGCGGAAATCGAGGTCGAGGAATGCGCGGCGCCGAACGGATCGTATTCGCTCTCGGCGCGCTTGGTGAAGCCGGAGAGCCCGCCGCCCTGCCGCAGCGTGCGGATGCGGTCGCGCCGGCCGGTCAGGATCTTGTGCGGATAAGCCTGATGGCCGACATCCCAGATCACGCGGTCGTCCGGCGTGTCGAAGGTGTAATGCAGCGCCACCGTCAGTTCGACAACGCCAAGCCCGGCGCCCAGATGTCCGCCCGTGACCGAGACCGCGTCGATCGTCTCGGCCCGCAATTCGTCCGCGACCTGCCGGAGCTGCGAAGGTTCGAGTTTGCGGAGATCGGCGGGCAGGCGGATCGTATCGAGCAGGGGCGTTGCGACCGCCAAGGGGGTTACTCCGGATTGGAACACAAGCCCTGCTGTATCGGCTTCTCCGCGGGCATTCAATCCCGCGCGGTATCACCTTTTACGGAAGGGGCACGAAATTCAGGGTAGGGGGATGAATTCGGTTTCGCCGGGCACGGAATCGAATCGGCCTGCCGCCCAATCGGCCTTGGCCTGGTCGATCCGCTCCTTGCGCGAGGAGACGAAATTCCACCAGATGTGCCGGCGCTCGGGCAGCGGTTCACCGCCGAGGATCATCAGCCGGGCATTGGTGAGGCCGAGAATGGAGATCCGATCGCCGGGCCTAAAGACCAGCAACCGGCCGGGACCGAAGGTGTCACCGGCGATGTCGATCTCGCCCGAGACGATGAAGACCGCGCGTTCCTCGTAATCGTCGTCGAGCGGCAGCACCGAGCCTGGCGACAGGATCGCCTCGGCATAAAGCGCGGGGTGGGGAAATTCGACCGGCGAGCGCTCGCCGTAGGCCGCGCCCATGATCAGGCGGATGCGCTTCCCTTCCGCGACGAGGCGCGGCAGCGCGCGCTCCTCGTGATGGACGAAATCCGGCGCCTGCTCCTCATGGCTCGCGGGCAGGGCAGCCCAGAGCTGGATGCCGAACAGCCGCCGGTTCGCCGCCTGTCGCGCCTCGGCGCCGGTGCGTTCGGAATGGACGACGCCGCGCCCGGCGGTCATCAGGTTGAGCGCGCCGGGGGTTATCTCCTGCACCACGCCGAGCGAATCCCGATGCATGATCGAGCCGTCGAACAGGTAGGTGACGGTCGAAAGCCCGATATGCGGGTGCGGGCGCACGTCGAGTCCCTGGCCGAGCAGGAATTCGCTCGGCCCCATCTGGTCGAAGAAAATGAAGGGGCCGATGGTCTTGCGGCCGATGGAAGGCAGCGCTCGCCGGACCTCGAAGCCGCCCAGTTCCGAAGCACGCGCGACGATCACCTGTTCGATGGCGTCGCACCCTTTGGCATCACCCGGTTCCGGGTCGTCGCATGGCAGGCTGGACATCGCCGCGCTCCTGTTTTCGGTCTACCGCTCGCTAGGAATGTGGCGCGCGCGACCGATCCGGAAAGGTCAGCGGTCGGTGTCGAGCGGCATCGCGCCCGCCGGCTCGCCGTTGGCGCCCAGCGAAATCTTGCTGATGCGCATCTCCGCTTCGGCGAGAAGCGCCTCGCAGCGCTTCTTCAACTGCTCGCCGCGCTCGTATTTCTCGATGGATTTTTCGAGGCTCACTTCGCCCTTTTCGAGTTCGGAGACGATGGCCTCAAGTTCGCCCATCGCCTTTTCGAACGGCATGGCGGCAATGTCGGCGGGGAGAGTGTTGGGAGATGTCTTGCTCATAGTCGAAGACTAGTCGAATCGGCGCGCCGGGGAAACCGGCGGGCGAACAGCACTGGCGGTTTTTCCACCTGCAAGGACGGGATCAGGTCGGGCGGCCGAGCCTGAGACCCGGGGCGGGGCGCTCGGTCAGCACCTCGTGCCGGAAACGGAAGGTCGCCGCCGGGCGCCCGCCGGTCGTCGTCTGTTGGCCGGTCGGTTCGACGAGGCCGCCGGTCTCGACGAGGCGCCGGAAGTTCTGCTTGTGCAGGTGATGCCCGGCGATGGCCTCGACCTTGCGCTGCAGTTCGGTGAGCGTGAAACTCTCGGCCAGCATCTCGAACACCACTGGACGATATTTCAGCTTGGCGCGGATGCGCCCCAGCGCGGTCGCGAGAATGCGGCGGTGGTCGAACACCATGCTTTCGCCGAGCGGTGGAAGATCGGGCTGTGGCTTCAGGCGGCGGTCGCGGATCGCCTCGGCGACGAGCCCGGCATCGTAGAGGAGTTCGTAGCGCTCGAGCACCTTCTCCTCATCGAACGGCAGATCGTCGCTGCCGAAATAGAGCGCGATGCGTTCCTCCCGCGAAAGACCGCGCCGCGCCGGTGCCTGCTTTTCGTCGTCACATACGGCCCAGGATCGCAGCGCCGGCAGGAGAAAGGTGTCGATGACCGGCGGCTTGCCCCCGCGCCAGTCCTCCCAAGGAAAATAGCGGTAGAGATCGCGGAAACTGGCCGACGCGCTACGGCCGATGCGGGTCAACGCGAGGTAGCCGATGGAGACGACATGCGGCAGGGCGTAATGTCGCGACTCGGCATTTTCCGGCGTATGCCGGCCGCGATCGCCGAAGGTGTAGAGTTGCTCGACGTAGCCGAGTTCCAGCCCTGCCTGATCGGCCGCGAAGCCGCGCAGGCCGAGTTCGAGCGTGCGATGATGGATGGGGTCGAACGGGCCGGAAGGCAGGCCCGCCGGCGTTTCCTTCCCGGCCGAGGATGCGAAGATCACCGGCTGATCACCCTCGACCGCCATGATGACGGCGGTGAGATTGATCTCGATGCCGCCCGCTTCCGCCATCATGCCCCCCCGGAACGCGGTCCGATATCGAGATGAAATGGCGTGCCCTCGAAGCAATCGACGCCGCGCCCGATACCCTCGATTGCCGCGATCATCCGCCCCCGCCGACCGAGCAGGCGATCCGCCAGCGTGACGAGATGGAGGTTGGGCGTCGCGGTCGGCGAGGCATGGCGCAGCGCGGTCGCCCAATGATCCTCCGGGCGATCCGGCCGTAGCGCGCAGGCGGAAATGAAGGCGCCTGCCGTCGAGCGGCTGACGCCAGCGTAGCAATGCACGACGAGCGGGGTTTCCCGGTCCCAGCCATGCACGAAGTCGAGCAGCGCCTCGACCTGGCCGGCGCTTGCCAGCACCTCGCCGTCCTTCGCCGTGACGATGTCGGAGAAATCGAGCGCGAGGTGGCGGTCCGGCGCGACGCTCGCGGGACGTTCGACCTGTCCGGTATTCTTGATGAGCGTGAGCACCTGCCGTGCGCTGGTGCTGGAGACGGTCGGGTGGAGATTGCGGAGGGAGCAGACATGAATGCGCGGCATCGGCTTCACTTCTCCTTCGCGTCATCCTGCGACGCGGCCCGGTCGAGCGCAATGAAACGATCGAGAAACCGCGCTTCGGCAACCGGGGTTGGCCAGGGTTCGAGCAGGGCGGCAGCCGTGGCATCGATCCGGAAGGCCGGGCCGAAGAATTCATCGGCCTCACCGAGAGAAAAGCCGGCAAGGCGCGTCGCCTCATGGTAGGCGGCGGCGCGGTCGGCCTTTTTCGCCAGCGTCGCGGTCAGGCGCGGCATCGGCGCCGGCAGGCCGAAGCGGCGCATCACCGCCTCGATGATCCGCGCCTCGGTGTCGCGATAGGCCGGACCGATCACGGCCTTGAAGGGCGAGATCATGTCGCCGATCACGTATTCGGCGGCATCATGCAGCAGGATGGCAAGGCGCGTGCGGCTGCCCGCGGTCGGGGTGATGACGCCGGCGATATGCTCGACCAGCAGCGAATGCTGCGCGACCGAATAGCTGTGCTCGCCGCGTGTCTGCCCGTTCCACCGCCCGACACGGGCGAGACCATGGGCGATATCCTCGATTTCGATATCGACCGGGGAGGGGTCGAGCAGGTTGAGCCGCCGGCCCGAAAGCATGCGCTGCCATGCTCTCGGCGGTGTTTTTTTTCGGCGCACCGGGTGCGATTCGAAGGAAGCGGCCATGCCTTCGGTTTGCCCGCTTGCGGCGGGCAGGGCAAGCCGCTTCGCAACCTTCAAGCCGCTTCACACCTTCGCGTCGCTGCACATCTCCTTGCCCGTCGGCGAATCGGGCGGGCAGAGAATACCCTTGATGGCCATCAGCAGCGCCTCCGTCCGCTTGTCCGTGAGGGAGTAGTTGATGGTGGTGCCGATGCGGCGGGTGCTGACGATGCCTGCCGAACGCATCAGCGCGAGGTGCTGGGAAAGGGCGGATTGGGCGAGATCGAGCCGCCGCACCAGTTCTCCGACGGAGAGCTCGCCGTGAACCATCAGGTTGCACAGGATGATGAGCCGGCGTCGATTGGCGAGGATGTTGAGAAGGGCTTCCGCTTCGCCAGCTTTCTCCTCAAGGCCCTCAAACGTCGATGCTGAGTTCATAAGCATCCTCTACTATTATGAGGTCAAAATGAATGGTGTCTCTAAATCCATGCTCCGGTAGAAGGCCTGTATAAGCAGGTCGTGAACTTTGTCACTAAAATTTGGCATATTCCGGTTTGCTGATGTCTAGTTCAACACCACCGGCGGTAATATTGATGTTACTTTGAGTTGCATCGGAAAGTTTGTCGGTGCGGATCTGCGCGAGCAGCGTCGAGCCGTAGCATTCGCCGGCACGCCCGATCAGCTGTTCGCCGGCGCGCACCTCGAGGCCGCCGACAAGGCCGAAGCCGTTCCGGGTTTTCAGGATCAGCGTGCGCGTCCGCGCCGTGCCGCGATGCTCCATGCGGCTCACGACCTCCTGGCCGATGTAGCAGCCCTTCTTGAAATCGATGCCGCCGAGCTGGTCGAGATTGGCCTCATGCGGAAAGGTATCGGCGGGAACGTAGTCCTGCCCGGCTTCGGGAATGCCGAGTTCGGCGCGGCGACGATGGTAGACCGCCGGTTCCGCTCGGCCGATGTCGGATGCGATCTTTTCCAGAACGTCGGCAGGGCCGTAGAGCCGGTGCCCGAGGCGCGGATGGCGGGGGTCGCGGAAGGTGTAGAAATCCTCGCCCGCGATATCCGTCCGCCCGTCCGCATCGAGGCAGATGAGTGCAGTCGCCGGCTCGCCGAGCCGGTCGATGGCAACCTGGGCGCGCAGACGGTACATCGTCAGCTTGGCGACCAGATCGTCGGCGAAACCGCGGCCGACATCGATGAGGAGCAGCGGCTCGCCGTCACTGGCGTTGAACACCAGCATCTCGGCGATCATCTTGCCCTGCGGCGTCAGCAGCGCGGCGGGCACGCCGGCGCCGGGCGCCAGTGCCTCGATGTTCGCGGTGAGAAGGTTGTTGAGGAAGTGGGCGGCATCCGCGCCGGCAATGGCGAGGAGGGCGCGGTCGCCCGGAAAGATCGCCGCCGGAAAGATCTTCGAGGACGCGGAGTTTGATGAATTCGGGCTTGTTTCGCTCATGACAGGCAGATAAGTCCGCGGGGAAGAGCCGGCAAGTGCCAAGCTCTGTTTCAGGTGCCAAGCGCGTGTTTGTCGAGCGTGCATTTGCCGGATGCGCGTTCTGCCCCGTCCGGTCGGAGGTTCCCATGTCAAACAGTTACGATTGCGTGCTTTCCGGCGCGGAAATCGTCAATCAGGACGGACGCGCCGTCCGCGACCTCGCGATCCGCGGCGGGCGAATCGCCGCGATCGGCGATCTTCGCGCGGCGAAGGCCGCCGAGACGATCGATTGTCGCGGGCTGACGATCCTGCCCGGCGTCGTCGATACGCAGGTGCATTTCCGCGAGCCGGGTCTCACGCACAAGGAAGACCTTGAGACCGGTTCCCGCGCCGCCGTGATGGGCGGGGTGACGGCGGTGTTCGAGATGCCGAACACCAATCCCAACACCACCTCGGCCGAAACGCTGGCCGCCAAGGTCGCGGCGGGGCACCACCGCATGCATTGCGACTTCGCCTTCTTCGTCGGCGGCACGGCGGAGAACATCGAGGAGATCCCCGCGCTGGAGAAGCTGCCCGGCGCGGCGGGCATCAAGGTGTTCATCGGCTCCTCCACCGGCAATCTGCTCGTGGAGGATGATGAGAATCTCGCGAAGATCCTGCGCAAGATCACGCGCCGCGCTTCGTTCCACTGCGAGGACGAGATGCGGCTGCGTTCGCGCATGGGCGAGCGCATCCCGGGCGACCCGCGCTCGCATCCGGTCTGGCGTGACGAGACCGCTGCACTTCTCGCAACCCAGCGGCTGGTGGCACTCGCCCGCCGGCTCGGCAAGCGCGTGCACGTGCTCCATCTCTCGACCGGCGACGAGATGGAATGGCTGGTCGATCACAAGGATGTCGCCTCCATCGAGGTCACGCCGCATCATCTGACGTTGGTCGGGCCGGAAGCTTACGAACGTCTCGGCACCTACGCGCAGATGAACCCGCCGGTGCGCGATGCCGCGCATCGCGAGAAGCTGTGGTGGGGCGTCAATCAGGGCATCGCCGACATTCTCGGCTCCGACCACGCGCCGCATACGCGCGAGGAAAAGGATCATGCCTATCCCGGCTCGCACTCGGGCATGACCGGGGTGCAGACACTGGTTCCGACGATGCTCGACCACGTCAACTCCGGGCGGCTGACGCTGGAGCGCTTCGTGGATATGAGTTCGGCCGGCCCTGCGCGCCTCTTCAATATTGCCGGCAAGGGGCGGATCGCGGTCGGTTACGACGCTGATCTCACCGTCGTCGACATGAAGCGCCGCGAGACCATCACCAACGGCTGGATCGCCTCGAAATGCGGCTGGACGCCCTATGACGGCCTCAGCGTCACCGGCTGGCCGGTCGGTACCTTCGTGCGCGGCCGCAAGGTGATGTGGCAGGGCGAACTCACCGGCGCCTCGACCGGCGAGGCTGTGCGGTTCGGGGATGCCTTGCAGCCTGCATGAGTGACGCCTCCGGTTCCGTTCCCTTCACGCTGGATGGCATCCGCCGCGGTTTCCTGCGCGCGCAGAGCTTCAGCATCGGCATCTTCGTCTATGGGCTCGCCTTCGGACTGATGGCGGCGCAGGCCAAGCTGTCCGCGCTGCAGGCGGTGATGATGAGCGCTGTCGTCTATTCCGGCTCGGCACAACTGGCCGCCATCGGCGTGCTCGGCAGCGGCGCGGGCTCGCCCGGCGCGTTGCTCTGGGCGTTGGTGGCGACGATCCTCGTCATCAACGCGCGCTATATCCTGTTCAGCGCTACCCTCCGGCCCTGGCTCGGCGGGGTCTCGCCCCTCAAGGCCTACTCCACGCTGTATTTTCTCGGTGACGGGAACTGGATGATGTCGATGCGCGCGCATGAAGCGGGCGAACGCGATGCGGGCTATGTGTTCGGCTCCGGGCTCGGCAGCTTCCTGTCGTGGATCATCGGGACCTATCTCGGGCATATCGCCGTCGGCTTCGCGCCCGAACCGCACCGGCTCGGGCTCGATTTCTTCCTCGCCGCCTTCGCGGCGGCGATGATGGCGGGCATGGTGCGCCGCCGTGGGGATCTCGCGATCGTCGCCGTTGCCGCCCTCATGGCGCCGCTTGTCGCGCATGTCTGGGGCTTCGGCGCGGCGGTGGTGGTCTCGGGCCTCGCGGGCGGCCTTGTCGCCTATCTGCGCCACAAGCCGCCGGAGCCGGCGCCATGACCGGCGAAACCTTTCCCCTGCTTGTGCTGGCGATGGCGGGTGCGGCGTTCTTCTGCCGCGCGATCGGCTTTCTGACGATGCGCTACGTGCCGATGACCCCGCGCATCGAGGCAGCCCTCAAGGCAACCCCGGTATCGGTGATGGCGGGGATCGTCGCGATCGCGGTCGTGCGCGGCGGGCCGGCGGAATGGGCGGCGACGGCGGTTGTCCTCCTCCTCGTGAAGCTGACGGGCAACGATATTCTCGCCGCGTTCGGCGGCATCATCGCCATTGCGCTTCTGCGCGCCGCCGGGGCATGATGCGCGTAGAGGGGATTTCAGCGATCTGAAGGACGCACCATGTTCGAGTGCAAGGTTCCGGCTGTCCCCACCCTCCAGCAGGACGACGAGACGATCCGCATCACCCGCTACGATTTCGAGCCCGGCGCGGTGACGGGCTGGCACCAGCACGGCTGGCCGTATTTCGTCATCATGCTCACCGAGGGAACGCTCCGCATCCACAACGGACAAGAGGTCACCGATGTCCCGTTGCGGCAGGGCCAGGCCTACATGCGTGCGGCCGGCATCACCCACGACGTTATGAACGGCTCCGACCACCCGATCGCCTTCATCGAGATCGAGGTGAAGAAGCCGGAGGCGCTCAAGAGCATGATGCTGCCGTAACGCCTCAGCCGAGCGCGATCCTTTCGACGATGCGCGCTTCCAGCGCGAGATCGTCGGAGGTGCCGATCAGCCAGAGCGTCTCGACGCGGAACCTCAGCAGGGGCTTCGACCAGAACCGTTCGATCAACACCGCCAGCTCGCGCGTTTCCGCTTCCGTCAGGTGATCGGTCAGGTTGAAGAGGCCGACCAGATAAAGGTTTGTCGTTGCCCGTCCCAGGGCCTTCTGAATTCCGGTGATCGCGTTCCCCTCGTCCCGTTTCTCGGGGTGGAGCTTGAGATAGAGTCGACCGAGATTGATGTTGCCGGAGAACAGGCCACGCAGTTCGGCGTCGAAGGCCGGCAGGGTCGCGAGGGCGGGCGCGACGGGTTCGCCGCTCAATCCCCCGGCGATGGTCACGTGGAGGATGCCGCTCCGGCGCGGGAGCAGCGCCCAGTCGATCTTGGCGGCGAATTGCGATTGATGCAGCGCGTCGACCAGTTGGCCATACCCCGGCGAGGAGGTCAGCGCGCCGGCATCCACGGGAACGACGAGCGAAAAAACCTCCGGCCGTTTCCCCATGCGATAGGGCTTGCCCTCGGCGGAAGGAATGACGTCCGGGTGGTCCGGCGCGACGAGCGGCAGATGAGCCAGTCGGTACGATGCGTCCAGTTGAAGGGCGCGCGTCTTGCCGAAATCGGTTCGCGAGGTTTGATAGCCGAGCGCGTCGTCCCCGGCGAGGTCCGGCATCGCCGGAGCCGTCAATTCTTCGTCGTCAGCGAATATTCCCCGGCCTTGATCCGCTCCGGCATACGCTCGGCGAACTTGGCGACGGCTTCCTCGCCATAGGTGGCGACGAGTTCGACAAAAGCGGCGAACAGCGCGGCATGGGCGAGGCAATCGCCGTCGATCCCGTCATAGCGGCCTTCCGCGAAAGCTTCGCTGACATAGGAATAGGCCGCGCGACGCTGGTCGGCGTAAAGCGAGTCATTGGCCTTGCCAAGCTGGTCGATCGTCTGCACGTCGCTCTTCCTGTTCGGCTGCCGCAGCGGGTGCGGCAATCGCTCCGGATGGTTCCGGCTGTTGTTGAAAGCGGTCCCCACCGCTACCCCGGATCGAGGCAAGGCGACACTAGCGCGGGCGAGACGTGAAAGCGAGCCTTCCGTTGAGAATTCGTTAACGGCGACGGTCGAAGGCTGTGCAAAGGCGGTTTTTCCGGCCGTTCAACTGCCGAAGCGCCGCTCGATGTCGCGGGCAAGCCGCGCGGCATCGCGGGTCAGGATTTCGGCCGCCGCCTTGGCCGAGGGCGTGCAGGCTCGATAGCTGGTCGCGTAATCCGAATAGCCGTGGTTGAAGGCGCCGCGCAGCCGGTCGGCAATGCCCGACGCCTCGCCTTCCGCCGCGACAAGCCGTTCCATCCGTGCCCGCCATGGATTGGTGCTGGAGGCCGGCGAGCAGATCTCCGTCAGGAGGACGAGCGCGCCGATGATTTCGGACAGTTCCGTCAACGGCCGGTGATGCGGGTCCGGCGCGGGGGGCGGCGGCGGTGTGGCCGGTGCTTCGACCGCGGGTTTCTTCTTCCGGACCGACGCGCTTTGCCCGAAGGCTTGCTGCGCGGCGATGAGGGCCGTCAGGCTTGCCGCGACAAACAGGGCGTGGAGGGCAGGAGAGGTCCGCATCAGGCGTCCGATTCTCCGCCGCTGAGCGCTGCGGCGCGCGCGAGAATCTCCGGCAGACGCCGCGTCATCGGCAGGTCGCCGGGCGCGAGCGGGTTCACCCAGAGCACGCCGGACACCTCCTCCGAGAGCATCGGCTCGCCGCCCTGCCATTCGCCGGCGAAGGCCGCGATGACGGCGTGGGCGCGCAAGACGCCGTCATCGCCGTGTTCGATATGCTCGACATGATCGATGAACGCCGTGATCGCCGCCGCCAGCCCGACTTCTTCCTGAAGTTCGCGCAAGGCCGCCTCGCGCATCGTCTCGCCGGGCTCGACCCGGCCGCCGGGCAGGGACCAGAGCCCGAGACCGGGCGCCTTTGCGCGTCGGGCGAGCAGCACCCGACCTTCCCGGAACACGGCGATCGACGCCGCGAGCACGGGCTTGCCGGTCGAAATGTCAGACATGCTGCCCGCCGTTGATGTGCAACTCGGCGCCCGTCACATAGGATGAGGCCTCCGTGCACAGGAAATAGATCGCCTTGGCGACCTCCTCGGGCGTGCCGAGACGGCGGAGGGGCAGCTGCTCGACGATCTTCTCGGTGCCGGGCGAGAGGATCGCGGTGTCGATCTCGCCGGGCGAGATCGCGTTGACGCGCACGCCGACGGGGCCGAAGTCCGCCGCCATCTCGCGCGTCAGCGCGGCGAGCGCGGCCTTCGAGGTCGCATAGGCGGCGCCGGCGAAGGGATGGACGCGGCCGCCGGCGATCGAGGTCACATTGACGACGGCGCCCTTGGTTGCGGTCAACTCGTCGATGAGGCCGCGCGCGAGCATGATCGGCGCGAAGAAATTGACCTGGAACACCTTCGCCCAATCCTCGACCGCGGTATTGATCGCCGAAAGCCGCGCTCCGCCCGCCCCCTTGGGCGAGATGCCGGCATTGTTGACGAGCGCATGCAACCGCCCGTCCGGCAGGCGCGACTTGATCTCGCCGATGGCGCGCAGGGTGTCGGCGGGATCGGCGAGATCGACCTGGATGTGATTGTCGCCCCCGGCATCCCACGGGCAGTTCTCCGGCACGGGCTGGCGCGAGCAGGCGATGACGCGCCAGCCAGCGGACGCGAAACGCTTGACTGTCGCGTGGCCGATGCCGCGCGAGGCGCCGGTCAGTAGCAGGGTTCGCTGCTCGGCGGGAATGTTGCTGCGCGCGCTTTCCATGTCGGACTCCAGTCTGCGGGATCAGGGGTAGAAGTGGGTGGTCTCGAACGGCGCGTCGATCCGGTTCCGGCGGTAGATGAGCCGTTCGTGCAGCCGGAAGGGCTTGTCCTGCCAGAATTCGATGCAGAGTGGTTTGAGCCGCCAGCCGCTCCAGTGTGGTGGGCGCGGCACCTCGCCGAGGCCGAAGCGCGCGGCTTCGCGCGCCACCGCCTTTTCCAGCGCGAAGCGGCTTTCGAGCGGCCGCGATTGCTGCGAGGCCCAGGCGCCGATCCGGCTGTCGCGCGGGCGGGAGGCGAAATAGGCATCCGCCTCCGCTTCGCTTACCACTTCCATGGGACCGCGGAACCGCACCTGCCGGCGCAGGCTCTTCCAGTGGAACACGGCAGCCCCTTGCGGATTGGCCTTCAGCTCCTCGCCCTTCTGGCTCTCGAAATTGGTGTAGAACACGACGCCACGATGATCGGCATCCTTCATCAGCACCATGCGCACGTTCGGCAGGCCGTCCGCGTCGGCGGTGGCGAGCGCCATCGCATTGGGATCATTGGGTTCCTTGGCGGTTGCTTCGGCAAGCCACGCCTGGAACAGTGAAAACGGATCCTGCATCTGGTGCGACTCACCGGTCATTAACGCTTCCGATCTTAAATGGACGCAGCCAATCATCAGAGGTTGTGTCGTGCTGCGTCGTGCAACGGGCAAGGAAGGCCAGAAGGCCCTGCCGGAAGAGGGATATAATGCGCGAGGCGTTCCGCGCAATCACCTCCTCGTAGCGGCGCGCTTCATCGGCCTCGGTCTCGCGGCGCTGGCGACCTCGGGCTGCTCGCTCGCGATGAAGCTGCCGTCGTTCCAGACCGAGCCGGAAATGACCGCCAGCGTCACGCCGGCAACCGCGCCGCTCAGCCCCAACCTCGATGCCGAGGACTGGCGTCGCGCGCAGGCGGCCTTCTCGCTTGCCGTCGATCCGCAAGGGTCCGGTCAGGTCGTCAACTGGGAAAATCCGGCGACGAAGCGCAAGGGCTCCTTCATTCCGGCCGGCGATCTCGTTCTGGCCGAAAACACGGTTTGTCGCCCGTTCCGCGCGACGCTTGTCGAGTCGGCGAACGGCAGATCGCAGGAGACCCACCATGTCGGGCGCGCCTGCCGCACGGGCCCCGGCGAATGGGCGATGCGCGAGATCGCGCCCGAAGGCGCCGCGACCGCTTCGATCAGCGCCGGCAAGGCGCCCCTGAAGCTCGATGTCGCCCAGCCGCTGCCGGCGCCGGCCAGCGCCATGCTGCCGGAAAAGAACCTCGAGGATTAGCAGTCTGCTCGGTTGAAATGGGCCACCTGATCTCCCATTTCGGGAAGTGACAGGCAGAATGGGATCGACCGGCCAACCGAGGATGGCCCGTCGACGTCAGATGAGCGAGGGAAACGATGCGGGATCCGTATACGGTTCTCGGGGTGGCGCGCGGCGCGAACGCGGATGAGATCAAGAAGGCGTTCCGCCGTCTGGCCAAGCAGCATCACCCCGATCGCAACAAGAACGATCCGAAGGCGCAGGAACGCTTCGCGGAAGTGAACAGCGCCTATGAGATTCTCGGCGACGAGGCCAAGCGAAAGGCGTTCGATCGCGGCGAGATCGACGCGGAGGGAAAGCCGCGCGCGACGATGCACGGCTTCGAGCAGGCGGGGGCGGGGCCCGGCGGCTTCCGGTTCGATTTCGGCACCGGCGGCCGCGGCGACCCGCGCGACATTTTTTCGGACCTGTTCTCGAAATTCGACATGGGTGGCGGAAACACGGGGGGCGGGAAAGCGCAGGGCAGCGGGCACCACACCCGCCACTCCTCGCCCATTCCGGCGGGTGACGACATCGAGACCGAAATCGCCATCCCGCTCGAACAGGTGGCGAAGGGCGGATCGATGCGCGTGACGCTCGGCAGCGGCCGCACCGTCGAGGTGAAGGTCCCGCAGGGAGTCGCCAACGGCAAGGTGATGCGGCTCAAGGGGCAGGGACAGCCCTCGCCGTTTGGCGGTCCGGCCGGCGATGCGCTCATCACTTTGCGTTACGCTAAGCATACGCGGTTCACGGTCGACGGCGCGGATCTCCGGACGCAGATTCCGGTGCCGATGCGCGATGCGGTTCTCGGCGGGGAGATCCGTGTCCCGACGCTGGAAGGCGAGGTTTCTATGACGGTTCCGCCCTGGACGAGCGGCGGCAAGACGCTTCGCCTGCGCGGAAAAGGGCTTCCGCTCAATGACCGTGAAGGCGACCTCTACGTGACGCTCCAGATCGATCTCGGGCCGCACGACCCCGAGGTTGAGGGCTTTTTTCGCCGCAAGAAGGGCTGATTTGCCCGTCTCGCCCGTTTCGTAAAGCTTGAACCTTCGCCCGAACTCGGTAAGGAAAGGCAAAGACGAAGCGCTCATCCGCTGCACCGGTAGCGGAGCGAGCGCCTTTCTATGCCGAGGACCAAGCACGCATGTCGATGACGAACGAGGAAAACCGGTTGAGCAACGTCCTGCGTGGCAAACGCGGCCTGATCATGGGCGTGGCCAACAAGATGTCGATCGCCTGGGGCATTGCCCGCGCTGCGCATGCCGCCGGCGCCGAACTCGCCTTCACCTATCAGGGCGATGCCCTGAAGAAGCGGGTGGAGCCGCTCGCGGCCGAACTCGGCGCGCAGGTCGTCGGCCATTGCGACGTTACGGATGGGGCGACTGTCGACGCGGTGTTCGCCGAGGTCGAGCGGCTCTGGGGCAAGATCGATTTTCTCGTCCATGCCATCGCCTTCTCCGACAAGGACGAACTGACCGGCCGCTATGTCGAGACCACCGAGGGCAACTTTACCAAGACGATGCTGATCTCCTGCTATTCGCTGACCGCCGTCGCCCAGCGCGCGGAAAAGCTGATGAAGGATGGCGGCTCGATCCTGACGCTGACCTACTACGGCGCCGAGAAGTGGATGCCGCACTACAACGTGATGGGCGTCGCCAAGGCCGCGCTGGAAGCCTCCGTGCGCTATCTCGCGGCCGATCTCGGCCCGAACCGCATCCGCGTCAACGCGATTTCCGCCGGGCCGATCAAGACGCTCGCCGCCAGCGGCATTGGCGATTTCCGCTATATTCTCAAGTGGAACGAATACAATTCGCCGCTTCGCCGGACGGTTTCGATCGAGGAGGTCGGCAACAGCGCCGTCTATTTCCTTTCAGACATGTCGGCGGGCGTCACGGGCGAGATCAGCCATGTCGATGCGGGTTATCATATTGTCGGCATGAAGAATCCGGACGCGCCGGATATCACGCTGGCGAAGGATTGAGCGGACTGGTCGCGAGGGAGGGGGAGATGCTGTTGCGTGCTGCCATGCTGATCGGGGGGCTGTCGCTGCTGGCGGCCGCGCCGGCGCAGGCCCAGACGGCGTCGCCCGCCTCGGCCGACGGAAAAGCCGAAACGACAAAAACGGAGGTCGAGCGCACCGGTCGCATGGGGCGCGACGTGATCTTCGCCACCTACCTGACGCTTTCGAAGGACTGCAAGGTCGGCGCCTCGCCGCATGTCGAATTTCCTGTTCCCCCCAAGACCGGCAAGGTCGGAACCCGCACCTCGGCGATCAATCTCCGGGCCGTTCCCGGCGCACCGCGCCGGAACTGCATCGGCACCTCGCCGAACGGGGTGCTGGTGTATTTCCGGCCCGATCGCCGCTTCAAGGGCGAAGAAACCTTCACCTATCGTGTTGTCTATCCCGACGGCTCGTCGCGCGAGGTCAGCGCCAAGGCGATCGTCCAGTAGACCATGCCGCGCATCTTCTTCCTGCGTCACGGCGAGACCGACTGGAATCGGGACGGGCGCCTGCAGGGCAATACGGAAACCTCGCTGAACGCGCGCGGCCGGGCGCAGGCGCTTCGCCTGAGCGGGCACATGCGCGCGCTCGCGGGCACCGGCGTTGCGGACCTTCCCTTCTATTCGAGCCCGATGCGGCGGACCCGGCAGACGATGGAAATCCTGCGCGAGGGGCTTGAACTGGAACGTGACGCCTATACCGCCGTCGACAATCTGCGTGAGATCGGCTTCGGCGCCTGGGAGGGACGGAGCTGGCCGGAAATCCGCACGCGCGACCCCATCGGCGCGCGCGACCGTGACCGGGACCGCTGGTCGTTCCGCCCGCCCGGCGGGGAAAGCTACGGGATGGTTGCCCGTCGGGTCGCCGACTGGCTCGATACGATCGACCACGATTGCTGCATCGTTTCGCATGGCGGCATTGCCCGCGTCATGATGGTGTTGCGCGGCGGTCTTACCGCCGCCGAAGCCGTCGAGGCGGATATCTGGCAGGGGAAGGTGCTGCTCTTCGGCGGAGCCAAACCCGAATGGCTTCCCGGCCCCGGGCATGGGTAAGCACAAGAAACTCTGAAATTATTCAGTGGTGGTTCAGCAGAAGCGGGATAGAAGCGAAATCTTCCTATACGCGTTTGGCGACAGGACCGTTACTCCGGTTGGATGGCGATCCGGGCACCAACATTGACTTGGTACCCCAGGTTGGGTGTTATCCGCCGTAAAAACGTCTTCAAGCGCTGTTTTCCAGCAACGGAGCCAGAATGAAAATCGCCGAAACCGCCCTGCCGGTCGAAGAAGGGACTCGCGCGTTTCTGTCGGGGCCCCGTATTCCGGGTCTGGCTCGCGACGAAGTTCTTGCCGATATTTTCAAGGCGAGTGCAAGCCGGCTGGGCAGCAAGGTTCTCTACCGGTCCGGCGACAGGGCGGTTACTTACGCCGAAGCCGATGAGGCGACGGATCGCGCCGCGCGCAAGCTTGTGGCGCTGGGCGCCGGCCCGGGCAAGGTGGTGGGGCTCTGGCTGCCGCGCGGCATCGAGCTCCTGCTGGCGCAGATCGCCATCGCCAAGAGCGGCGCGGCCTTCCTGCCGTTCGATGCCGACGCGCCGGTGGAGCGTATCGGCACCTGCCTCGCCGATGCCTCGGGCATTGGCCTCGTGACGGATGAGGCGGGCCTGACCAAGGCGCGCGGTCTCAGCCTTCCGCTGCATGATGCGCACCAGCTTCTCGCGGCGAACGAGATGGAGACGGTCGAGCCGCTGCCGGCCTCGCCCGACGATCCCGCCTATCTCATCTACACCTCCGGCTCGACGGGCATTCCGAAGGGCATCGTCATCTCGAACCGCAATATCTGCCATTTCCTCCGCGCGGGGAACGCGGTTTACGGCGTCGAGGAACGCGATGTCGTTTTCCAGAGCGCTTCGGTCGCCTTCGACCTTTCGATGGAAGAGATCTGGGTTCCCTATCTCGTTGGCGCAGCGCTCTATGTCGCGACGCCGGAGATCATCGCCGACATCGAGCGCCTGCCGGCGCTGATGACGGAGCAGGGCGTCACGGTCATCGATACCGTGCCGACGCTGCTGTCCGTCATTCCGCACGACATCCCGAGCCTGCGGCTGATCCTGCTTGGCGGCGAAGCGCTGCCGCCCGCGCTCGTCGAGCGCTGGTCGCGTCCGGGCCGGAAGATTTTCAACACCTACGGCCCCACCGAGGCGACGGTGGTCGCGACCGTGGAGGAGGTCCTTCCGGGGCGTCCGGTGACGATCGGCCGGCCGATTCCCAACTACACCGCCTATGTGGCGGACGAGGCGCTCAACCTGCTCGGCCCCGGCCATGAAGGCGAGCTGCTGATCGGCGGCCCCGGCGTCGCGCAGGGCTATCTTGCCCGGCCGGAACTGACCGCCGAGAAATTCATCGCCAATCCGTTCGGTGGGGATGGGTTCGATCCGGTTCTCTATCGCTCCGGCGATGCCGTCTCGATCAACGCGGACGGCAACATCGCCTTTCATGGTCGTATCGACGATCAGGTCAAGATCCGCGGTTTCCGCGTCGAGCTTGGCGAGATCGAGGCCGCGCTCGCCGATACCGATGACGTGCTTCAGGCCGCGGTCGTCGTCCGCAACGACGGCGGCATGGACCGGCTCGTCGCTTTCGTCGTGCCGGAGGCGGAAAGCATCATCGTGCCGACGACGCTGCGCGAGGAGTTGAAGCGCCGCCTGCCGGCCTACATGATCCCCGAACGCTTCGAAGCGGTGGAATCGCTGCCCAAGCTCATTTCCGGCAAGACCGACCGCAAGGCGCTCAAGGCGATGACGCTCTCGGAAGCGATCGTCGCCGCTAACGACGAGGAGCCGCCGGCGACGGAGACCGAGGCCATCCTGCTGATCGCCGCGCGCAAGGTTCTGCCGGGCCGCGCCATCACCTTCGACGCCGATTTCTTCCTCGATCTCGGCGGCCATTCGCTGATCGCGGCGCAGTTCATCTCGCTGATCCGCGAGACGCCGGTCTTCGCGGGCATCACCCTTCAGGATATCTACCGCGAGCGCACCCTGCGCCGGATCGGGCATATGCTCGATGTGAAGTTCGGCGCGAACGACGCGCCGCCGCCGGACCTTTCGTTTCCGGCGCCGTCCTTCGCCAAGCGCTTTGCCTGCGGTGTCGCGCAGGCGCTGGCCATGCCGCTGATCCTCTCGATCTCGACGCTGCAGTGGCTCGGCGTGTTCATCGCCTACATGTTCGTCAACGAGGCGAGCCTCACCTTCTGGCAGACCGTCGGCATCCTCAGCACGGCCTATGTGTCGATCAAGTTCGGCACGCTGTTCCTCGTTGTCGCGCTCAAATGGCTGGTGATCGGCCGGACGAAGCCGGGGCATTATCCGCTCTGGGGCGTCTATTTCTTCCGCTGGTGGTTCGTGCAGCGCCTCAACGCACTCGTCCATCCGAGCTATCTCGCCAACTCGCCGATCATGCGGCTCTACCTGCGCATGATGGGCGGGCGGATCGGCTCCGGCGTCATGATCGCGCATGCGGAATTCGGCGCGGTCGATCTCGTCGATGTCGCGGCCGGCGTCTCGATCGGCCACAAGGCCAATATCGCCAACGCCGAGGTGATCGGCGGCCAGCTGGTGATTGGCCGGGTGAAAATCGGCCGCGACGCCTATATCGGCAACCAGGCGATCGTGCCGTCCGGCTGCGTGATCGGGCCGGATGCGCGCGTCGAGGACATGACCGCGCTGCCGGAGGGCACCGAGGTTGCTGCCGGCGAGATCTGGGATGGTTCCCCGGCCCGGAAGATCGGCATGGTCGATATTGCGACGCTGCCCGAGAAGTCGCTGCCGGGGCCGATCTGGCGTCATGCGCAATACTGGGTCTACGGGCTGATGATCCTCGCCTTCTCGGCGATCGGGCTGATGCCGCTGTTCCCGGCGTTCTTCGTCTTCGACACGGTGGAGACGATCCTCGTCGATCACCTGCCGGGCGTCGAATGGTATCACGTGCTGCCGGTCGTTTCCTGGGTGATGGGCGCGGCGCTGGTGGTGTTCACGCTGGTCTTCGTCATCGCGATCCGCTGGATCCTGATGCCGCGCCGGCTGCAGGAGGGCACCTATTCGCTCAATTCCTGGCTCTATTTCCGGCAGTGGGTGATCAACCTCGCGACCGAGGTCTCGCTCGATACGCTCTCCTCGCTCTACGCGACGATCTACATGCGCAACTGGTATCGCCTGATGGGCTGCCGGATCGGCAAGGGGGCCGAAATCTCGACCAACATCGGCGCGCGCTACGATCTGATCTACATCGGTGAGGGGTCGTTCATGGCCGACGAGTGCTCGCTCGGCGACGAGGATATCCATCGCGGCTGGGTGACGTTCAAGAAGACGAAGATCGAGAACCGTGTGTTCGTCGGCAACAACGCCGTCATCGAGCATGGCGTCCATCTGCGCGAAGGCACGCTGGTCGGCGTGAAATCGCGCGCGCCCGCATCCGGCCAGACGGGGGAGAACGAGACCTGGTTCGGCTCGCCGCCGATCAAGTTCCCGGTGCGCCAGCAGTTCGGCGATATTGCCGCGAACTGGACCTACGAGCCGCCGCTGCGGATGAAGCTGTGGCGCGCCGTCTTCGAGGCGATGCACACCACCTTCCCGACGATGCTGTTCCTCACGCTCGGCTCGATCGCTGTCTATTTCTACATCTACCCGGCCTACGAGAAGGGCCTCTGGCTCAACGCCTTCGGCTGGTTTGTCGCCGCTTCCATCGTGATGCCGGTCATCATGGTGCTTGCCGTCTGCCTGATCAAATGGGCGCTGATGGGGGTCTACAAGCCGCTTGCTAAGCCGATGTGGTCGTGGTGGGCGATGAAGACCGAGGCGGTCGCGGTGCTCTACTGGGGCCTCGGCGGCAAGGTGCTGCTCGAACACCTGCGCGGCACGCCGTTCCTGCCGTGGTTCCTGCGGCTGTTCGGCACCAAGATCGGCGCCGGCGTCTACATGGACACCACCGACATCACCGAGTTCGATTGCGTGACGATCGGCGATCACGTGGCGATGAACGATCTCTCCTGTCTTCAGACGCACCTTTACGAGGATCGCGTGATGAAGGTTGGGCGTGTCGAGGTCGGCAACGGCGTGACGATCGGCTCGTTCGCGACCGTGCTCTATGACACCAAGATCGGCGATTTCGCGCGCCTCGCCTCGCTGACGCTGGTGATGAAGGGCGAGAACATTCCGGCCAACACGATCTGGGCTGGCGCGCCGGCCGAACGCGTGGCGGAGAGGCACGGCTAGGATTTGAGTCCGGCTTCCTGTTGAAAGCCGGCGCCGGGATGCGATAACTTCTGCCCGTCTCAATCGGGAGTTATGCGAGAGATGAAAAAGTACGTACTCGGTGGCCTGCTGTCCTGTCTTCTCGCGGTCTCCGCGCAGGCGCAGACGTTTAATCGGGATGTGGCGGCCGGGAGGCAGACCCGCGTCGGCGGGTTCGCACTTTATTCGAGCGACACCTGCTACGCGGGCGCATTGCCGGAAGCCAAAATTACCGAGCAGCCCGCACATGGCCGTTTCGAGCTCAGAGCAGAGCGTGTGACGGACAAGGCGGGCAACTGCCCGGCCATGCAGATTTACTACCGGACCGTCTACTACATCCCCAATCCGGGGTTCCGCGGGCAGGACCGGGGCTCGGTGACCTTCATTTTCAACCAGTTCTCGGATGCGCCCGGCTACGTGAACCGGACCCACTATTACAATATCAACGTTCGGTGATGTGAGTTCGATGAAGAAATTCGGGTTGGTTCTTGCCGCTGCTTCCGGCGTGGCGGCATTGGGGTTATCGAGCCCGTCGTGGGCGGAGGACCTCTCTGTCGCGGTCGTTTCCGGCAAACGCACGGCGGTCGCCAGCTATGGCGCCTACAACACCTTCGAGTGCACCGCCGCCGCTGTGCCTCAATACAGGATCGGCCGGATGCCGGCTCACGGCTCGGTCGAGGTGCGTGAAGAACGTCGCGTGATGGACGCGGGGCGCTGCGGTAATGTTTCCGCCCATCTCCTCATCGTCTACTACACGGCTGCCAGGGGCTTTCGCGGGCAGGATGCAGCCGCGGTCGATTTCACCATCTTTGCTTTCGGGGAAGGGGCTGAAACGAGGACCGAGCGGGTGAACATTTCAATTCAGGTCCGCTAGCGGCACCTTGGACAAAGCCGGCCTTTCGCGCTAAAGGCCGGGCATGTCGCACAATTCCTTCGGCCATCTGTTCCGCTTCACCACCTTCGGCGAAAGCCACGGCCCGGCCATCGGCTGCGTGGTCGATGGCTGCCCGCCGCGCATTCCGCTGACGGAAGCGGATATTCAGGGCGATCTCGACCGCCGCCGGCCCGGCCAGAGCAAATTCACGACGCAGCGGCAGGAGCCGGACCAGGTGAAGATCCTCTCCGGCGTCTTCACGGAAAGCGACGGCATCCAGCGGACGACCGGCACGCCGATCGGCCTCCTGATCGAGAACGTCGACCAGCGCTCGAAGGACTATGCCGCCGTCGCGCAGGCTTACCGTCCCGGCCACGCCGATTTCACCTATGACACCAAATACGGCATCCGCGATCCGCGTGGCGGCGGCCGCTCTTCGGCGCGGGAGACGGCGATGCGTGTCGCTGCCGGCGCCATCGCCCGCAAGATTGTGCCGGGCATTCGTATCCGCGGCGCGCTCGTGCAGATGGGGCCGCACAGGATCGACCGCGCCAACTGGAACTGGGACGAGGTGAACAACAACCCGTTCTTCTGTCCGGATGCCAGGGCGGCGGCCTTCTACGCCGACTATCTCGATGGCATCCGCAAGAACGGCTCCTCGATCGGCGCGGTGATCGAGGTCGTCGCGGAAGGCGTGCCGGCCGGCTGGGGCGCGCCGATCTATGGCAAGCTCGACAGCGACCTCGCCAATGCGATGATGTCGATCAACGCCGTCAAGGGGGTCGAGATCGGCGCAGGGTTCGGCGCGGCCGAACTGACCGGCGAGGAAAACGCCGACTGCATGCGCGCCGGCAATGACGGGCACCCGCGCTTCACCTCGAATAATGCCGGGGGCATTCTCGGCGGCATCTCGACCGGGCAGGACGTCGTCGTGCGCTTCGCCGTCAAGCCAACTTCCTCGATCCTCACGCCGCGCGAGACTATCGACCGCGACGGCAACGAGACCGAGATCTTCACCAAGGGGCGTCACGACCCCTGCGTCGGCATCCGCGCCGTGCCGGTGGGCGAGGCGATGATGGCGATCGTGCTCGCGGATCACTTCCTGCGACATCGCGGCCAGATGGGATGAACCCCGGGCTTCGGGGCCTTGCTTTCTGGTTCGCACTCAATTAGAACAAAAAAAGAACATTGGGGGTGCGCATGAAGCTGGGCTGGGTCATCCATTACGTGCAGGACGTTGCGGCGACGCTGGCCTTCTACGAGAAGGCCTTCGGATTTGAACGCGCGATGCTGACCGAGGGCGGCGAGTTCGGCATGCTCAGGACCGGCGAGACGACCCTGGCCTTCTGTGCCGAGACCTTTCTCGCAGCCGACGGATTTGCGGGCTATGTTGCCGTGCGCCCGAGTCTGCCACCGCCCGGCAACGAGATCGGGCTGGTGACGGAGGATGTCGCGGGTGCCTACGCGCGCGCGGTGGCGGCCGGCGCCATGCCGCTGATGCCGCCGAAGGAGAAGCCGTGGGGGCAGATTGTCTCCTACGTCCGCGATTGCAACGGGTTCCTGGTGGAAATCTGCTCTCCGGTGGAATAATTTAAGCAGCACTAAAATTTTCCCGGATTTTGAATTCGATTTCATTGACTCCTTCGGCCCTCGTTCCCATGTTCGCGGAATGAAGCTTGCAGATTGGCTAACCCGGACCCGCACCAAGCGCGTCGATTTCGCGGCCGAGATCGGCGTGACGCCGGCCGCGATCACGCAGCTTTGCAAGGAAAGTCCCCCTTGGCTTTCCCGCGAGACCGCCGAGCGGATCGCGCTGGCAACCGGCGGCGCCGTTACCCCCAATGATTTCCTGAGCAAGATAGGCAGGGGCCTCGCGGCCCATTCGAGAGGACTTGTCATGAACGAGACGACCGAGCGCGTCGAGGCTGCGATCAAGGCGATCGCCGAGGGGCAACTGGTCGTCGTCACCGACGATGACGACCGCGAGGGCGAGGGTGATCTCATCGCCGCCGCCTCGCTCTGCTCGCAGGAGAAGATGGCCTTCATGGTGCGCCACACCTCGGGCATTGTCTGCGCGCCGATCACAGCCGCCGATGCCCGCCGCCTGCGGCTCGACCCGATGGTGGCGGTCAACGACAGCGCGCATACGACCGCCTTCACCGTGTCGATCGATTACCGCGAAGGGCTCACGACCGGCATTTCCGCCGAGGAGCGCACGGCGACCTGCCGCGCGCTCACCAACGGCAATGTGCAGGCCGGTGATTTCGTCCGTCCCGGCCATATCTTCCCGTTGATCGCGCGCGACGGTGGCGTCCTGATGCGATCCGGGCATACGGAAGCGGCGGTCGATCTCTGTCGTCTCGCCGGTCTGCCGCCGGTGGGCGTGATCTCGGAACTGATGAACGACGACGGCACCGTGACCAAGGGCCAGCAGGTCGTCGATTTCGCGAAGAAGCACAATCTGGTGCATGTCACCATCGCCGATATGATCGCCTATCGGCAGGCACGCGAGAAGCTGATCGAGCGTGTCGTCACCTTCCCGATCGAGACCAGCATCGGCAAGGTGACGGGGCACGCCTTCTCGACGCCCTTCGACGAGGTGCAGCACCTCGCCCTCGTTTACGGCGAGATCGGCGACGGGCACGGCGTTCTGACACGGCTCCACCGCGCCAACGCGCTGACGGATGTATTCGGCGGCGGCAAGCTCATCGAGAAGGCGCTGGAGCGCTTCAAGGCGGAGGGGCGCGGCGTGCTGGTCTATCTGCGCGACGGCACCGCCGGCGTCCCCAAGGCCGGGTTCGAGACCCCGGCCTCCTCGGATGCGATGCGTCAGCAGGCCTGGCGCGAGGTGGGGCTCGGCGCGCAAATCCTGCGCGATCTCGGCGTCACCTCGATCCGCAATCTTTCGACCAGCGGCAATCGGGCCTTCGTCGGCCTTTCGGCTTTCGGCATTGAAATCGACGGCACCGAGACATTTTGACATTAACCTGCCGACTTGCCGTCGGCGGTTCGGAGTTCGGCAAGCTGAGTAGATAGCGCCTCGATGGTGCGCGTGAGCTGAAGGATTTCCTGCTCGCGCATGGCGTCGATCTTGGTGTGCAGCAACTCGATTTCCATCTCGGCCTTGACGTTGATCCGGTAGTCGTTCTCGGCCTGCCGCCGGTCAATCTCTGCCTGCCGGTTCTGGCTCATCATGATGATCGGCGCGGTGTAGGCGGCCTGGAACGAGAGCACCAGATTGAGCAGGATGAAGGGGTAGGGGTCCCAGGCGCGGATGTAGCCGACGACGTTGAGCGCGATCCACATCAGCAGGATCGCGCTCTGGATCAGGATGAAGCGCCATGAGCCGACGACCCGCGCGACGCCGTCGGCGACGCGCGCCCCCAGCGCCGGGTGAAGGTCGCGTTTCATGCGCGCCGGGCGGAGCTGGCGCAACTCCTGCAGGCGGAGATAATCCTCCGAAGCGAAGACCGGGCTGGCGATCGGGGCGTGCTTGGTCATGGTCGTTGCGGGGTCATGGTTATTCTTGCCTTGGCGGAGCGAAATCAGGCGCCCATCAGCATCTCGACATGGGCGGCGGCGGAGGTCGAGAGCCCTTCGAGATCGTAGCCGCCTTCGAGCAGCGAGACTATTCGCCCGCCACAGCGTCGGCCGGCGATTTCCATCAGCCGCCCGGTGGCCCAGGCGAAATCCGGCGCTTCGAGCCGCAGGTTGGCGAGCGGATCGCGGCGATGGGCATCGAAGCCGGCCGAGATCAGGATGATGTCGGGCCGGTGAGCTTCGACGCGCGGCAGCACACGCGTTTCGAAAGCCTCGCGGAACACCGCGCCGTCATCCCCCGCGGCAAGCGGAATATTGACGATGGTATCGTGCTCGCCGCGCTCGCTGAGCGACCCCGTGCCGGGATAGAGCGGCATTTCGTGGCTGGAAACGAACAGCACGTCCGGTTCGTTCCAGAAGATGTCCTGCGTGCCGTTACCGTGATGCACATCCCAGTCGACGATCGCGATCCGCTCGGCGCCGGCTTTCTGCGCCAGCCGCGCCGCGACGGCGATCGTGTTGAAGAGGCAGAAGCCCATCGCGGTCTCGCGCTCGGCATGATGGCCGGGCGGGCGGGCTGCGACGAAGGCATTGGCGAATTCGCCCTTCAGCACCGCTTCGACCGCGCGGCGTGCCGAGCCCATTGCGGCCACGGCGGCCGGAATCGAGCCCGGCGACAGCGAGGTGTCTGCGTCGAGAAAGGCAAGGCCCTCTTCAGGGGCATGAGCGGCAAGTTCGCGCACATAGCTCATCGGATGGGCTAAACCGGCGAGTTCAATCTCGCCGGGAGAGGCCTTCTCGCGGTGGAGCGCGGCGAATCGCGGATCGGAAAGCGCCTTTTCGATCGCGCGCAGACGATCCGGCCGCTCCGGATGCCCGGCCGGCATGGCGTGATCGAGAAAAAGCGGGTCCGAAATCAGGAGGGTCGTCACCGGAAAGGGCTCCGTTGGCTGCGTTGCAAGGGGCATCGGAGGCCCGGCCATGCGAATGGTCAAGGAAAATCACGGTATGGCGCAACTGTGGCATAATCGCACTATTTCACAATTTCACTTGGCGTTAAGCAAACTGCAATCTTCCTCGCTAAAATGCCGGTCATGACAACGAAATCTTTCCGATTCCCGAATCCCCGTTGCTTGCGTGCCGTCGCCGCGTTCGCCCTCGCGATGTCGGCCGCCGCGTGCAACTATTCGTCCTTCCCGGATCCGAAGCTTTCTTCGCGGGATGTCGAGTTGCTGGCCCTCGCCCCGAAATCGCTCAACCGCGATCTCGACCCGACCCGCGCCCGCTACCGCATGCCGAACACGACCGGCGAGAAGATTCCCGGCACGGTGGTCGTCGATTCGGCGGCGCGCTTCCTCTATTACGTCGAGGAAGGCGGCACGACCGTGCTGCGCTACGAGATTTCGCCGGGACAGGAAGCCCATCAGTGGTCCGGTACGGCGGTTATCGGCCGCAAGACGGAGTGGCCGTCCTGGACGCCGGGTGCCACCGCCCGCAAGATGGTGCCGAGCCTGCCGGGCGTCGTTCCTGGTGGGCCGAACAGCCCGCTCGGCGCCCGCGGCATCTACCTCTATGACGAGAACGGTCGCGACACGGAATATCGCATCCATGGCACCAACGAGCCGGAAATGATCGGCCAGCCGGTGTCGCTCGGCTGCATCCGGATGTACAACATCGATGCGATCGACCTCTACAACCGCGTCAAGGTCGGCTCGAAGGTTGTCGTGCGCTAAGCGCGCCAAACAAAGATGTTAGAACAGAAAAGGCGGCCGATGGCCGCCTTTTTGCTGGTCGCTGTTGCCTTTGGGGGGTCCGGTAACAGGTCTCGACAGGAGGGCCGGCGTCAACCGGCAAGAAAACGGGCGATCACGGAAAACGGGCGCTCATGGCAGGCTGTGCTGCGCTGTTTCGGCCGGCTTTCCGCATCTCGGATATCCGCAAGGTCGCTGCTGCGAGGGCAGGGAGCGCGATGGCCCGGTAGTGGCGGGCGACATGGTCCGCCATGGCCGTCGGGGTGTCGATCGGATGCACACCGTTCATCGGTTCGCGGTTGCGGATCGCCTCGTTTGGCACGGATGCCGAATTCATGAATACAAACTCCAATGTTTCGCGCAGGCGCCGCATCGCGCCAGCTTGGACAATACAATGCCGGCCGAACATGGGATCGGTTGGGCTGAAAAATGGAAAATTTGCGACGGATAAGCACTTTCCGATCAAGGGAAGCCGGTTGGCCGAAGAAAGCGCGTGGAAATGGAAACCTCGCCCCGCGAGTCGGTCAGGTCTCGACGTTCTTGAGGGCATCGCGCCAGCGGGTGATAACCTTGTCGACGGTCTCGATATCCGCCGCCGGCAGCGTGCCGAGCGTGAGGCGGATGAACTCGTTCTGGAGCGCCATGCCTTCGAGCGCGACCTTGCGCCCCGCCTCCGTCAGGTGGAGGGCGTAGGAGCGCCGGTCGCCGGGAATGCCGCGCCGGTCGACCATGCCGGCCTCGACCAGCCGGTCGACGAGCCCGGATACGTTGCCCTTGGTGACATAAAGCCGCTCGGCGAGGTCGCGCTGGGTGATGCCCTCGCTTTCCGTGAGCGTCGAGAGCAGGTCGAACTGCGCCACCGAAAGGCCGATCGTCCGCAAACGCTGCGTCATCGCCCCGTGGGCACGCTGGTGAAGACGGAGAAAGCGGAACCAGACGCGGCTCGGCGAGGCGGAATTACGATCGGTCATCTCTCAAATCCGTGATCGCAGAGAGTTCCAAGGGTTCGGGCCGCTTTTGTCAATCCGCTTTTCCTTGCGCATGCCTCATGGCACAAGCAATCCACGACAAGCTTCTCGAAAGCCGATTGACGGAGTGGTCCGGCATGCATGTTCCGACGATTGAACGAACCGGCGGCGCCGCAAGCTTCCCGGAGCCAGCCCGGCCGGAAGGCGAGGGGCTGCGCCTCGAAGCCGTTCCGGCGCCGCTCGCGGGCCATGTCGTCAAGGGAATCGTGCTGACGATCATCACCTTCGGCATTTACCGCTTCTGGTATCGCACGGGGCTGCGCCGCTACTATTGGAACAACACCCGGCTTGCAGGCGATCGCTTCGAATACACCGGCACCGGCAAGGAACTGTTCATTGGCTTCCTGATCGCGATCGCCATCGTCATCCCGATCTATCTGATCGTCACGCTGGTCGGCCTCGTCGGCGGCGCGGTGCTGGGGCCGGTTCTGGCCTCGATCATCGGCGCGCTCATCATGCCGGCGGTTATCCAGATTCTCACCTATCGCGCGCGGCGCTACCGCCTGCTGCGCACGCGCTATCGCGGCCTGCGCTTCCACCAGACGGGAACGGGCATCGGTTACCTGATGCGCACGCTGAAATGGATCATCCTCACCGGGCTCACGCTCGGCATCATCTATCCCTATCTCCGCCGCGCGCTCGAACGCTACAAGATCGAGCACACATGGTATGGCAGCGCGCGCGGCAGCTTCTCGGCGCCGGTGAAGCCGATGATGAAGATGTGGCTGCTGATGTGGGGGCTGGTCGTCCTCGCGATGATCGCCGGTGCCATGGTTTCGACCTCGTTGGCCCTGGGGTCGGGCGGTGGGGCGATTGGCGCCCTGCTGCTCATGATCCTCATGGTGGTGTTGCTGCCGGTCGCCTGGCAGGCATTCCGGGTCCGCGAATTCCGCGCCTTCGTCGGCGGCACGAAGATCGGCGATGTCGCGCTCTCCTCGGACCTCAAGACCGCTTCGGTCGTCTGGGTCTGGATCAGCTATTATCTCATGCTGCTGGTGCTCCTTGTCGGTGGTTTCGCGCTGGCGACCTATCTTGCCGTTGGGCGCGTCGGCTATTTCAAGCCGGAAGACGTGCAGGATTATGTCGCGGCGGGCCATGGCCAGTTCGCGATCGTCATCGCCATCGTCCTTGTCGGTGTCCTGAGCGCGGTCGTGACCGAACTTTACCTGCGCCGCCGGCTCTGGGCGCTGCGCGCGCGTTCGATCACGGTCTACAATCTTGCCTCGCTCGATCAGGTGATCCAGAGCGCGGCGCAGGAGGCGGGCGGCGTCGGTGACGCCTTCGATTCCGGTTTCGATATCGCGGGCTAGGCGGATGGATGTCAGCGGCCGCTATTTCGATGGGGTGAGGCCGGTCGCGCATGAGGTCCGGCTGCGCCGGCTTGCGCAGGGCATCGAGATCGCCCTGCCGGAGGGGCGACAACAGGTCCTCTGGCTCTATCCGGAGACCCGCATCGACGAGATCGGCGCCGAAGCCCATCTCCATCGCGTCCGGGAGGACCTCGACACCGGCGAGCGGCTGATCGTCGACGGCGCGGCGTTTTCCGATGTCTTCGGCCCGGTGCTGAAGCAGGTCGGGCGCGGCCGCGCCGGCGAGGCGAGCCGCCGCCGCGTGCTGTTCTGGAGCCTTGCGGCGGTCGCGACGCTGCTCTTTCTCTATTTCGCCGGGCTGGCGGCCTTCGCCCGCCTTGCCGCGCCGCTGGTGCCCTGGCGCTGGGAAGTGGCGCTCGGCCGATCCGTCGAGCCACAGGTGCTGGAGATCTTTTCGAAGGGCAAGCCGGCGCAAACCTGTGGCGCGGCAGGCGGCGCCGGCAAAGTGGCGCTCGAGGCCATGGTGGCGAGACTCGTCGCCGGCGGCAAGCTGCCGGGCGACGTGCGCGTCGATGTCCTCGATGTCGGCGTGACGAATGCCTTTGCGCTGCCGGGCGGGCGCATCTTCCTGTTCCGCCCGGTGCTCGAAAAGGCGGAGGACCCGGACGAAGTGGCCGGTGTTCTCGCCCACGAGATTGGCCATGTCGTCCACCGTGATTCGATGCGCGCGCTGATCCACAACGGCGCGCTTTCGCTGATCGTTTCGGCGGTGCTTGGCGATTTCACCGGCTCGTCGACCATCGCGATCCTTTCGAACATGATGGTCCGCTCGGCCTACTCGCGCGAGAACGAGAGCGAGGCGGACAAGGTCAGTGTCGATCTGATGCGTGCCGCGGGAGCCGATCCGCGCGCCATCAACCGGTTTTTCGGCCGGTTGGCGAGCGGGGAGCCGGGCAAGCGCACGATCTTCGATGCTTTCAGTTCGCACCCGATCACGGCGGATCGCATCGCCGAGGTCGAGAAGCTCGCGGGGCCGCCTGCGCCCTCGACGCCGGTGCTCGATGCGGCGCAATGGCGCGCGCTGAAGGCGATCTGCCAGGAACCGAAGCCGGGTAGCTGAGACCGATGCCCTACCGCCTGCCCGATCTGCGTGAGTCCCGTTTCGCCATCCTGGCCGAACGGCTTGCCTTTGTCGCACCCGGCTTCGTTCTGGCCGCGATCCTGGTGACCCGTTCCGGGCAGGCCTCGCCGCCGATAGGGTTGGCGATCCTGACGATCGGCGTCGTCATCGCCAGCGCGGCGGTGGCGGTCGCCTTCGTCGCGGCAATCGAGATCTGGCGCTATGGCCATCTCGGCATGGCGCGGCTGTTCCGGACCATGCTTGTCGCCGGTGTTCTGCTGGCCTATCCGGCCATGCTCGCTTTCCGCGCTGCGCATCTGCCGCCCATCAACGATATCACGACCGATATTGCCGATCCGCCGGTCTTCTCGTCGAGCCCGGCCGTGCTGGCGGCGCGGGAAGGCCGCCGGCCGCAGGAGATCGACCGGCGTCTGCGCGCCAGCCAAGAGCGGGCCTATCCGCAGATCAGGACGCTCGTTGTGGAGGGCGAGGCGGAAGAAACGTTCCAGCTCGTCCTGCGGGCGGCGAAATCGCTGAAATGGCGGATCATCGAGGAGGTCAGGCCGGACGACAATCGCGGCCTCGGCCGTATCGAGGCGATCGACGAGACCTCCCTGATGCGTTTCCGCGACGATATCACTGTCCGGTTACGCTCGAACGGCGGCGAAACCCGCATCGACGTGCGCTCGGCTTCGCGGTTCGGACGGCACGATCTCGGCGCGAACGCCGCGCGCATCCGCAAGCTCTTCGACGTGATCAGCAACCCGCCGGAGTGAATCTCACGCGAGGCGATAGGTGCTTTCAAGGCTGGGTGCCCCTTCGCAGGTGATCGCGCCCTTGCCGATCAGATCCTCGACATGCGCAAAAACCGAGAGCGCCGCCGCGCCCTTGAGGTTCGGATTGAGGCCTGGATAGTTGGCCTCCACCATGGCCGGGATCGCTGCCGGTCCCCTGGCGAGGAAATCGAGCACCTGCGTCTCGCGTTGCCGGCGGTGGTTGAGCAGCGCGCGTGTGAAGCGCTTGGGGTCGGCCACGGGCCCGCCGTGCCCCGGCCAGAAAGCCCGGTCGCCTTCGCGTTCGATCAGGCGTTCGAGGCTTTCCATATAGGGGCCCATCGCGCCGTCGGGCGGGGCGACGATGGTTGTCGACCACGCCATCACATGGTCGCCCGAAAATACCATTCCCGTGCCGATGAGTTCGAACATCAGGTGATTGGCGGTATGCCCCGGCGTCTCGATGACGCGGAAGCGATGCTCACCCGCCTCGACGATTTCGCCTTGGGTGAGAACGCGCTGCGGCGAGTGCTGCATGTCGGCACTGGCGTCGAGCCGTCGCGTCTCGTGGTCGAGGGCCGGGCGCGAGGCGCGGTGCGGCCCGCAGCCGAGGATCGGCGCCCCGGTGCGTTCGGCGAGCAGCCTCGCGCCGGGCGAATGGTCGCGATGGGTATGTGTCACGAGAATCATGCCGATCCGCTCGCCGTCGAGACAATCGATGATCGCCTCGATGTGGTTGAGATCGTCCGGGCCGGGATCGATCACCGTCACCTCGCCTGTGCCGACGGCATAGGTGCAGGTGCCCGTGAAGGTGAAAGGGCTGGGATTGTTGGCGATGATCCGCCGGATTCCGGGCGCGACATCGAGGAGGATGCCGGATTGCGCGGGCGGCTTGCGGTCGAAATCGGGGTCCAAGGGCTGTGGCTCCTGTGGCACCCGAAGCCGGGGCTGCCACCATTTACGAATTTGCGTTTCGTCGCGACTTGCTTATACGACGAGGAAGCCGAAAGGAAAGGCGCGGAACAGGCCGCCTCCCGAGGCGAGAGACAACGGGCGAGCAGGAGAGTGCGATGCGCGCGACGACGACCATGATCGATCAGGCTTTCGGGCAGGAGGCGCGCCGCTCGTGGCTGCGCGATGCGCTGCTCGTTCTCGCCGGCACCGGCCTTCTGGCGCTCTCCGCCAAGGTGCAGGTACCGTTCTATCCGGTGCCGATGACGATGCAGACCCTCGCGGTGCTGGTGATCGGCGCGGCTTTCGGCTGGCGCCTCGGCGCGCTGACCATCCTCGCCTATCTCGCCGAGGGCGCGATGGGCCTGCCGGTGTTCGCCGGCAAGGGCGCGGGCCTTGGCTACATGATGGGCCCGACGGGCGGTTATCTCCTCGGCTTCATCCTCGCGGCGGCCGTGACCGGCTACCTCTCGGAGCGCGGCTATACCAGAAGCGTCGTCGGCGCGCTGGCGGTGATGGCGCTCGGCCATGTCGTGCTGTTCGTGCCGGGCTATCTCTGGCTCGCCTCGCTGTTCGGCGCCCAGAAGGCCTATGCGGTCGGCATCGCGCCGTTCTACCTCGCGACCCTGCTCAAGACTGGCCTCGGCGCGGCCTTGCTGCCGGCCGCGTGGCGGATCGTCGGCGCGCGCTGATCCGCCCGGACCATGGAACGAAAATCGAGCCGGGCCGCCGCGCCCGGCTTTTTCATGTCGGCGATCTGAACGCGGCCATCGGCTCGATGCCTTGCGTATCGAGCTCCGCCAGTCGCCCGGCAATCGTCTGGCTGCCGATCCGGTAATCCGGGGCTATCTCCCGCAGGGGCATGAGCACGAATGCGCGTTCGCCCATCGCGGGGTGCGGCAGCGTCAGGCGCGGTGACGCGAGGCGGATTTCTCCGTAGGACAGGATATCGATGTCGATGATGCGAGGACCCCAGCGCTCGCGGCGGACGCGGCCCTGTTCGATCTCGATCGCCAGCACCGCGTCGAGCAGGGCTTCGGGGGCAAGCGTGGTCTCGATCTCGACGACGGCGTTCGCGAACCAGTCCTGATCGGTCTTGCCCCAGGGGGGCGTGCGGTAGATGTGCGAAGCGCGCCTAAGGTTTGTGCCGGGCAAGGCGGCGATGGCGCGGAGCGCGGCATCGAGATGGCCGAGCTTGTCGCCCATGTTCGAGCCGAGGGCGAGAAACACCCTTGCGGAAGCCGCCTTGACCATTGATCACATATCCCGGCGGCGATGGATGGTGACCGAGATCGAATCGAGAATGGCGGCAACCGCGGCCGACGGCTTCTCGACCGTGATCGAGATGTCCTCGATTCGCGGAAATGCCCGCAGCAGGTCATCGGCCACCGCCTCCGCCAGCGCCTCGATGATCTGGTAGCGCTGGCCGACTGCGATCTCCTGCACGTGCGCGGCGATATCGGCATAGCTCACCGATTTCTCGAGGTCGTCCGACCGGCCGGCCGGCCGGAGGTCGAGATAGGCATCGACGGAGATGTAGAAGCGCTGGCCGAGCCGGCCCTCCTCTTCATAGACACCGTGGTAGGCGAAGACGCCGATGCGCTGGATGGAGATCCTGTCGCGGCGGCCGGGGCTGGGAAGGGTCATGCGTCGTTCCTGTGCTGGGCTCTCGCGGCGAAGGCGGCGATGACGCGCGCGGCGTCGCGGTGTTCGGCGATGTCGTGGACACGCAGGATGTCCGCGCCGGCGAGGAGGCCGAAGCTGTTGGCGGCCAGCGTTGACGCAAGGCGTTCATCCACCGTGCGGCCGGTGATCACGCCGAGCGAGGACTTGCGGGAAAGGCCGAGCATCACCGCGCAGCCGAATTCCCGCCGGATGCGGTCGATGGCGACCACCGCGTCGATATTCTGTTCCAGCGTCTTGCCGAAGCCGTAGCCGGGGTCGAGCGCGATCCGGGCGCGCGGGAGACCGGCCGCCTCGGCGATCGCCAGCGAGCGCGCGAAAAAGCGCATCATGTCGGCGACGATATCGAGGGCGGGGTCGATGCCCTCGCGGTTGTGCATCAGCACCGCGCCAGCGCCGGCAGCGGCGGCGACACCTGCGATCGCACTGTCGCGCTGGAAGCCCCAGACATCGTTGACAATCCGCGCGCCGGCCGAAAGGGCGGCTTGCGCGGTCGAGGCCTTGTAGGTGTCGATGGAGATGATTCGCTGCCGGTTTTCCGCCATCAGCGCTTCGATCACCGGGATCACGCGCCGTGCTTCCTCGTCGGCCGGAACCATCGCATGACCAGGGCGGGTCGATTCACCACCGATATCGAGGATGTCGGCGCCGTCGGCCTCCAGTTTCTGCGCCTGCGCGACGGCTGCATCCGGCCTGTCGAAGCGCCCGCCGTCGGAGAAGGAGTCCGGCGTGACGTTGACGATGCCCATCAGCAGTGCGCGCGGCTCGGGCGCGGCCGGCCAAGGGCTCGCCAGCACGGGACCCGACGTTGGGGCAGGAAAAAGGGACGACATTGGCGGGCCGGTTATCCAGTTGAGCCGCGACAGCACAGCCGTTTGCGGGCGAGAAGCGCTGAATAGCGGCTCCTGCCTGCCGAGACAACGCGCAAGTGGCGCGGGCTAGGCCATTGCGTTTTCGGAAAATCGTAACGATTGTTGGACGAATTCGCGCGACAATGGCCTCCCGACCGGTTCCGGAACTTACGAATGGCGCTCGAACCCCAGACTGCACATCAGGCCGCGGCCCAGAAAATCCGGCGCGCGCGGGCGCCAAGCGTTCCCGTGCGCCAGTTCGTCAACTGGTTCAAGCGCGATGCCCTGCCGTTCTGGGGTACCAAAGGCTGGGACGCGCGGCGCGGCGGTTTCCAGGAATGCTTCTTCTTCGAGGGTATGGCTGACGATCTCGTCCTGCGCCGCTCGCGCGTGCAGTGGCGCCAGATCTATGTTCTGGCCCATGCCAGCGAACTCGGCTGGTACGATGGGTTGCGCGCGGCTTTTCGTGGCCTCGAATACATGCTGGAGAAGGCTTGGGCCCCTGACGGCGCGCCAGGTTTCGCCCATATCCTCGCGCCCGATGGGTCTGTCGCCGTCGCCAAACGGGATACCTACGATCATGCCTTCGCGATTCTCGCGCTGGCCTGGTTGACGAAGGCGACCGGCGATGCCCAGGTCCGGGCCCTGCTCGATCTGGTGCTGCACTATTGTGAAGCGGCCCTGACAGGCGAGGACGGCTTCCTGTTCGAGGCGCTGCCGCCCGAAAACCCGCGCCGCCAGAACCCGCACATGCACATGCTCGAAGCGATGCTGGCCGCGGTCGAGACAGTCAGCCATCCGCAGGCGGCGATCCGGGCGACGCGCTACCGCCGCATGCTGGAAAGCACGTTCCTCGATCGCGAGACCGGGCTGCTCGCCGAATATTTCGACGATCAGTGGAACCCGATCCGCGATGAGGGTGCCTTCGTCGTCGAGCCGGGCCATCTGGCGGAATGGGTCTGGCTGATCCGTCGCTACGAGCGTTTCTTCGGCCAGAAGCCTTCACCGCTGGCGACGCATATGCTGGGCGCGGCCCTGCGGGCGGCCGAGCCGGAATACGGCTTCCTGATCGACGAGATCGATTCCCATCAGCAGATCCGGCTTTCGACCCGTCGGCTCTGGTCGCAGACCGAGCTCGTCAAGGCTTGGCTCTCGCAGGCGGAAACGGGTGTCGAGCGCGCGGGCGATGCCGCGGAGACGCTGATCGAGCACCTGATGGCGACCTATCTTTCCGGCCCGTTTTCTGGCGGCTGGTATGACAAGTTCGACGCGGCGGGCAAGGTTTCCGTCGATACCGTGCCGGCAAGTTCGCTCTACCACCTGTTCGTGGCGGCGGCGGAGGCAGACCGCATTCTTGGCCAATAGGACCGGCGGTCGCAGGTTCGAAAAGGAGCGGGAAGGCCGACTGGTCGGAGTGGCAGGATTCGAACCTGCGACCCCCTCGTCCCGAACGAGGTGCGCTACCAGACTGCGCTACACTCCGATGACCAGCGGAGGCGGTTCTATAGAACCCATCCCGCATCGCCGCAAGGGCGGAGCACGAAAATTTTGGGTGCGCGGCGAAATTCTTGCCGGGCTTGTGCCGCGGCCAGGACCTTCGCGAAAACGCCAGTTGATGCCGGGGGGCGGAACCGCTAAAGCGCTGCGAAGCGATTGGGGCGTAGCCAAGTGGTAAGGCAGCGGATTTTGATTCCGCCATTCCCAGGTTCGAATCCTGGCGCCCCAGCCAGCACCGCCGGGTTCGCTACGCCTCATCCGGGATCAGCAGGCTGCCCTCGTAGCGCAGCGGGTTTTCACGATCCTTCGCGAGCAGCAGCGGGCCGTCGAGGTCGATGACATCCGCTTCCTGCGCGAGGATCACAGCCGGGCGCATGGCGAGCGATGTTCCGAGCATGCAGCCGACCATGATCTTGAGCCCACGCGCCTTGGCCGCATCGAGCAGCTTCAGCGCATCGGTGAGACCGCCGGTCTTGTCGAGCTTGATGTTGATCGCGGTGTACCAGAGCGGCAGATGCGCGAGGCTCGCGAAATCGTGGATGCTCTCGTCGGCGCAGATCGCGATCCCGGAGCGGACATCTGCCAGCGCCGCATCGTCTCCTGCCGGCAGCGGCTGCTCCACCAGTTCCACGCCCGCAGCGGTGCAGGCGGCGAAGTTGTCAGCGAGGTTGTGCGGCCGCCAGGCCTCGTTGGCATCGACGACGAGTCGGGAAGCCGGCGCGCCCTCGCGCACCGCGGCGATGCGTTCCGGGTCGCCGTCGCCACCCAGCTTGACCTTGAGCAGCGGGCGATGCGCGGCCTTGGCGGCGGCCTCGCGCATGGTCTCCGGCGTGCCGAGGCTAAGCGTGTAGCAGGTGACGACCGGCTTCAGCGACGCCCGCCCGGCAAGCGCGGTAACGGAAACCCCGCGCTGACGCGCTTCCAGATCCCACAGCGCGCAATCGATGGCATTTCGCGCGGCGCCGGCGGGCAGCAGCGTCAGAAGTTCTTCGCGGCCCGCACCGGCCCGCAATTTTTCGCCGATACCCTCGACCTGCGCGACGACGCTCTCCACGCTCTCGCCGTAGCGGGCATAGGGCACGCATTCGCCGAGCCCCTCGAAGCGGCCCTCGCGGATGCGAACCGTCACCACCACGGCCTCGGTGCGCGAACCGCGCGAGATCGTGAAACTGCCGGCGATGGGGAAACGTTCGATCTCGACGGAAACCTCACGCATGGTCGATCTTCCTTGAATCGGGGAATTCGCGGACGAGCCGGTCGATGATCGTCTCGACGCCGAAGCGGATCGGATCGGTGGCCGGCAGCCCATGTTCGGCTTCGAGCTTGGCGAGCAGGGCTTTCGCTTCGCTCTCGCCGAGCTTCTCGGTGTTCACAGCGATACCCACCGGGCGGATGCCCGGATTGGTCAGCGCGCCGCAGCGCTGCGTCAGGTCGATCACCTCGGCGATCGAGGGTAGGGGATGCTTCACCCCGCGCATGGTTGTTCGTGTCGGCTCGTGGCAGACGACGTAGGCATCGGGCTGCGAGCCGTGCAGCAGCCCCATCGTCACGCCGGCGAAAGAAGGGTGGAACAGCGAACCCTGGCCTTCGACGAGGTCCCAGTGCCCCGGCGCCGCATCCGGCGAGATCCATTCCGCCGCGCCGGAAATGAAATCGGCGACGACTGCATCGATCGCGACCCCGCGGCCGGAGATGAACACGCCGGTTTGGCCGGTCGCGCGGAAGTCGGCATCGTAGCCACGCGCGCGCATCGCCTTTTCGAGCGCGAGCGCGGTATATTTCTTGCCGACCGAGCAATCCGTGCCGACGGCCAGCAGCCGGTAACCTGTGCGCTTCGTGCCCTTGCCGGTGGCGAAGGTTTCGGTGGAGTGCCGCACGTCCGTGAGCCGCTTGCCATGCTTTTCGGCGGTGGCGCGGATTTCCGGCTTGGAACCGAGCCGCGTATGCAGGCCCGAGGCGACATCCATGCCGGCCTCGATGGCGGCGACGATCACGCTCGTCCAGTGATCGGGCAGCACGCCACCGGCGTTTGCGACGCCGACGATCAGCGTGCGCGCGCCCTGCTTTGCGGCCTCGGCGATCGTCATGTCGGGAATGCCGAGATCGGCCTTGCAGCCCGGAAGGCGCAACTGCCCGAGGCACCATTCGCGGCGCCAATCGACAATGCCTTGGGCCGTCTTGGCGGCAAGCTGGTCCGGCACGTCGCCGAGGAACATCAGGTATGGCGCGGTCACGATCATGGGATTGGCTCTCCTGTCAGTGAGCGCATCTTCGGGAGCTTCGGCGTCGCCTTCCAATGCAAAATTTGCATTGGCGGCGCGGCCGAGAATAATTACCGTCCGGTGTTCGAGGGAGGCGCAGGTGGAAGTCCGGTGGCTGCAGGATTTTCTGGCGCTGGCCGAGGCCGGCAATTTTACGCGGGCCGCTGCGGCCCGCAACACCTCGCAGGCCGCGTTCAGCCGCCGCATCCAGCAGCTTGAGGCCTGGCTCGGCACGCCGCTGATCGACCGCTCGATGCTGCCGACGAAGCTCACGACCGAGGGCGAGCACTTCCGCGATACCGCGAGCCGCATCCTTTCCGAGATCCTTGACGCCCGTGCCGCCTGCAAGAGTCCGCCGGCGGGCGGCGAAGGCCATATCCGCATGGGCGTTCCCTTCGCGATGGCGACCTCGCGGTTTCCTTTCTGGTGGAGCGAGTGGCGCAAGGAGATCAACGCCTCCTGCGCGATGACCGCCGGCAACATCCACGATCTCGCCATCGGCCTTCTCTCGGGGGCCGTCGAGATCATGTTCAGCTTTCACACCGCGCAGCAGCCCGTCCACCCCGATCCCGACCGGGTCGAGGCGGTCGAGATTGAAACCGATCTCCTCCGCCCCTTCGCAAGCCCGGCCCTTGTTGAACGCGAGCGGATCCAGCTTCCCGGCGGTGCGCGCAATCCGGTGCCGTTGCTCAGCTACACGCCGGGGGTTCATTTCGCCCGTCTCGTCGATCTCATCGTCGACGGCGCCGGCGGTATCCCGCATTCCCGGACAGTGCTCGAAAGCGATATGTCGGATGTGCTGCGCGACATGGCGATCGCCGGGCACGGTGTCGCCTGGCTGGCCGAAAGCACGGTCGCCGCGGGCCCGCGCGATGCGCTGATTCCTATCGGCGGCGCGAAATGGTCGATGCCACTTTCGGTCATGGCCTTCCGGGATCGAGACAACCGCAATCCGGTCGTCGCGCGGTTCTGGGCCCTGCTGCAACGACGGCATTCGCCGCTTCCTGTCATCCGCCGTGCCGCGCCGACCTTCAACCGCCCGGCGCGCCGACCCGGCTGATGCGCGGTTTCAGGTGGCGGATCTGCCGGGCGAGCGTGCGCATCGCTTCGGCCAGCATCGGCCCGCCGCACACCGTGAGGCTTTCGGGAATGACCAGCCGCCGCTCGGGCGGAAACAGATGCCGCAAGGCCGGGTGGAGCAGTAGCGCTTCGCCCTGATCCTCGGGTTCGATCCTGTCGCGGGTCAGCAGCACCGCATCCGGGCGCAGCTTGACGATCGTTTCGAGATGGGCGAACCCGCCGAAACGGAAACCGAGTTCGGCGGCGGCGTTGGTGAGACCGGCCTGTATCAGCAGATCGGAAACAAGCGATTCCCGGCCCGAAACCCAGGCACGGCGCGACAGCGGCAGGATGGTGAGGCGTGTCGCGGACGCCGCCGCGCGGAGTTCCGCCAGCGCCGCATCGAGTTCCGCAAGGCGGTCCGCAGCCTTGGCGGTATTGCCTGTGATCTCGCCGAAGCGCGTGATCTGCCGCCGGGTCTCCGCGATGGAAAGGGCTGTATCGAATTCCTCCATCGGTACGTTCCGGGCCCGAAGGAACGCCCGCGTCTCCCGCTTCGAGAACCGCCCCGTGACGACGAGATCGGGGCGCAGCACGACGATGTCCTCCGCCGTGCCGGAGAGGATGGGGAATGGCCGGGCCTTGTCCGCAAAGTAGGAGCGCTGCGCCTGTGCCGCATAAGGGCTGAGCCCGGCGATCTGGCCCGGTTGCGCGAGGTCGAGCAGCAGTTGATCCGTACACAGGTTATGCGAGACGATCCGCAGAGGCTTCGTCTCGCCCGCCAGGCCGCCCGTGGCAAGGCCGGCTGACGCAAGCAGGAGAGCGAGGGGCAGCCCGAACCTCATGCGAGGTCCCACGGCGCGATGACGCCGCCGTCCTCCGTCGGGTGGCGCAGCACACGGATGCCATAGATCGCGGCGAAGCGCTCGTCGGTCAGCACCTCGGCGGGCGTGCCGTGCGCGACGATCCGGCCCGCGTCCATCAGGACGATCTCGTCGGCGAGACGGCTCGCGAGCGTGAGGTCATGGGTCACGGCGATCACGAGCGCGCCGCTCCGGCTCTCGGCCTTGAGTTCCTGCATCACCGCGATCTGGTGACGCGGGTCGAGCGAGGCTGTGGGTTCGTCCGCCAGGATGAGCGGCGCGCCGGTTGCCAGCACGCGCGCCAGCATCACGCGCGCCCGCTCGCCGCCGGAGAGGGTCGTCACGGCCCGATCCGCGAGGGGAGAACATTCGGTCCGGGCCATGGCTGTCTCGACGGCGAGTCCATCCGCCTCATTCATCCGGGTAGGGTCGGTCACGCCGTGCGGATAGCGCCCGAGCGCGACGATCTCACGGGCGCTGAGCGGCCAGTGCACCTGATGGCCCTGCGGCAGATAGGCGATGCGCCGGGCGCGGGCCGGCCGGTCGAGTTGTTGCAGCGACGTCCCGTCGAGGATGATTTCGCCTGTTGCCGGCACCAGCCCCGCCATTGCGCGCAGCAGGGTTGTCTTGCCGGCGCCATTGGGTCCGAGCAGGGCGACAAGGCGGGCAGGCTGAAGCGCCAGCGAGACCTCATGCAGCACGGTCTTTCCACCAAGGCTGACGCCGACCCTCTCGAGTGTGAGCGGCGGCATCATGTGGCGTCTCCCGCGAGACTGAAGCGCTGGCGCAGGATCAGGTAGAGGAAGAACGGCACGCCGATGATGGAGGTCAGAACGCCGACCTTGATGTCGCTCGTCGCCGGGATGAGGCGTACGGCGATATCGGCCGCCATCAGGAGGATAGCGCCGGTCAGCGCGGCGGGAACCAGCAATCGCGCCGGATCGTGACGGACGAAGGGGCGCATCAGATGCGGCGCGACAAGGCCGATGAACGAGATCGTTCCCGCCACCGCAACCGAAGCGCCGACGCCGAGCGCGACTCCGGCGATGACGATCATCCGCAGCCGGGCAACATCGACGCCGAGGCTTTCCGCCGCCTCCTCGCCAAGCGCCAGCGCACGGAAGGCGGAGCGTTGCCAGAGAAGCAGAAGCGTGGCGGCGGCAATGAAGGGCAGGGCCATTGCGACATGGCGCAGGCTCCGGTCCTCCAGCGAGCCCAGCAGCCAGAAGGCGATTTCCAGCGCCGCGAAGGGGTTGGGTGCGAGGTTCATGGCCAGCGCGGTGCCAGCTCCCGCCAACGCCGAGATCGCGAGGCCGGACAGGATCAGCAGCAGCAGTGAGGCATTGCGTCCGGCCACCGCGATCAGCAGGAACACCGAGAGAAATGCGCCACCGATTGCCGCCAGCGGCAGGCGCCAGCCGAGCGCGTCGGTCCAGCCGAGCGCCAGCATCGAGACGGCGACGAAGGCGGCGCTCTGCGGCGCGCCGAACAGGGAGGGCGCGGCGAGAGGGTTGCGCAGCAGGCCCTGCATCGCCGCGCCGCTCAATCCCAGCATGGCACCGATGGAAAATGCGAGAATCGCGCGCGGAAGCCGGATTTCCATCACGATGATCCGGTTCTCGGCCGGTCCGCTGCCGGTGATGGCGGCCATGACCTCGCCCGGCCCGAGCCGGACCGGCCCCGTTCCCAGCGAAAGGATGAAAAGCAGAACGGCCAGAAGCAGAAGGGCCGGAACAAGACCGGCGCGCGGCTTCACGGCATGGCCCGCCCTCGCGGCGCTATCGCTCATAATGGTCTCCCTCCGAGACATCGATGCGGGCAGGCGGCGGGCTCGCCGCGCCTGACATCCGGCCGGTCTCCTGGCTCACGGCTCGGATGTCACGCTCGCCTTCCAGACCGCCGAAGCATTTTCCGCTCAAGTGGGTGCCGGTTGAGCGAAAGAAAATGCGTCGATGACAACGATTTGGGTCCGTGGTTTGAAGCGTGGCTCGCCGTTCACAGTTGCGGGGGCAGCCGCCGGTTGAGCCTTTCGGCCGCACGGCGTTCCCGTTTATCCCTTCGCAGGAAGGGCACCGGATGCAGGAACACCTCATGCACAGGCCGGAGCGCCGTGACAAGTGGATTCGATTCGGAACAAGTGTGACGTCGCGCAGCTATTTGCGCGAATAAACATCCTCGAGCCGGACGATATCATCCTCGCCGAGATAGGCGCCCGTCTGCACCTCGATGATCTCGACATCGATCTTGCCGGGATTTTCAAGACGATGAATCGCGCCGAGCGGAATGTAGATCGACTGGTTCTCGCTGAGATCGACCACCTGCTCCTCGACGGTGGCTCGTGCCGTTCCCTTGACGACGACCCAGTGTTCTGCGCGGTGGAAATGCTTCTGCAGCGAAAGCTTGCCGCCCGGATAGACAACGATCCGCTTCACCTGGAACCGGCTCTGGAGTTCGAGCGTCTGATACCAGCCCCAGGGGCGATAGACCCGCGATTGCTGAACGGCTTCCGGGCAGCCCTTTTCCTTGAGGGCCGCGACGACGTTCTTTACCTCGCCGCTGCGCGCCTTGTCGGCGACGAGAACCGCATCGCGCGTCGCGACGACCACGAGATCCTTCACGCCGAGCAGCGCGACGAGCTGGTCTTCGCTGGAGGCGTAGTTCCCGGTCGACTCGAAGAAATGCGTATTGCCGTTTGCCGCGTTGCCGGCCGCGTCGGGCGCGGAAATCTCCCAGAGTGCATCCCAGCCGCCGATGTCGGACCAGCCGAAATCGCCGGGAATGACCGCGGCGTGCGTCGTCTTCTCCATGACTGCGAAATCGAATGAGATCTTCCGGGCTTCAAAGAAGTGCGTTTCGTCGAGGACATCGACGCCGAGATCCTTCTCGGCGGCGGCGAGCGCACTCCGCACCGCCGCGACGCTGGCCACATCCTCGGCCTCGTACTGGGCGATCACGGTTGCCGGCGCGAACAGGAAGTTGCCGGAATTCCACAGATAGCCGGCGGCGATATATTTGAGCGCCGTCGCGGCATCCGGCTTTTCGACGAAGCGGGCGACTTTTCGCACCTTGCCGGCAATCACCGCTCCCGGCTCGATATAGCCGTACCCGGTCGCCGGGCTGGTCGGCAGGATGCCGAAGGTGACGATGGCGCCGGCCGCGGCGCTCGGCGCGCCGTCTTCCACGGCCTGACGGAAGGCCTCGGGCTTAAGCACCATGTGATCCGCCGCCAGCACCAGCGCCAGTGCCTCGGGTGAATGCTCGGCGAGATAGAGGCTCGCCGCCACGATGGCTGGCCCCGAGTCGCGCGGCATTGGTTCGAGCAGGATATCCCCTGTGATGCCGACCTCGGCCATCTGCCGTTCGACCATGAAACGGTGCAGCTTCGAGGTGACGATCAGCGGTCGGCCGAAAACGCCGCCCTCCTTCACCCGCAGAAGGGTTTCCTGAAACGTCGACCGTTCGCCGATGATCGGCGCGAACTGCTTGGGAAACGCCTCGCGCGATTTCGGCCACAGCCGCGTGCCGGACCCCCCGCAAAGAATGACCGGGCGCACATGAGATCGGGAAGCAGGCAGGACCATCGGGGCTAAATTCGTGACTTCGTGTTGGTTGTCAAACGTCGGGCGCTGTTCATACCTATTCGACATTCCTTGACATGCCATCAATGGCCGATAAGGAAGCGACCTTTCCGGGCGCCGGTTCCCGCAGCGGAGTTTGGGATGGCTGCATCCGATCGAACGATCCTGTTTCTCATGGGACCGACGTCGTCGTTCTGGCGCGAACTGGCCGATGAGTTCGAGGCGCGCGGCGCCCGCGTCGTCAAGGTGTGCTTCGGCATGGGCGACTGGCTTTTCTGGCGCCCCCGTTCCGCCGTTCACTATCGAGGTCGGCTCAGCCGGTGGCCGGCGTTTCTGGAAGCCCTGATCGATCGCGAGAAGGTGACGGACATCCTCTATTATGCCGATCGCCAGCCCTATCATCTCGCGGCCAGCAAGATCGCCCGCGCGAAATCGATCCCGGCCATGACCATCGAGAACGGCTATCTGAGGCCGGACTGGATCACGCTCGAACAGGGCGGCATGGGGGCCTATTCCCACTTCCCGGCCGATCCGGTGGTGATCAGGAGGCTTGCCGAGGGTGTCCCGCAGCCTGACCTGAGCGTGAAATATCCGGCAGGCTTCTGGACCGAGATGGTCCATGAAGCGGCGTTTCATCTGTTCAACTACAGTTGGCGGATTTTCTATCCGTTCTACACCTCCGGCAAATATTACGATCCGCTGCTCGAGATCCTGATCGGGCTGCCGGGACTCGTCGGGCAGAAGCGTCGTGAGGCTGCGGCGGCAAGGCTGATCGGCGAACTGGCAGAAGGGTCCGCGCCGTATTTCGTTTGCGCGCTGCAGATGCAGGGCGACTACCAGATCCGGGCGAACTCGGCGTACGCCCACATTTCCGAAATGATCGAGGAGGTCATCGCCTCCTTTGCGCGCGAGGCCTCGGCCGAGGCTCGCCTCGTCTTCAAACAGCATCCGCACGACAACGGCCGGGAGAACTGGCCGGGACATATCCGCCGGTCTGCCGCACGGCACGGCGTCGAAAGCCGCGTCCATTTCATGGATGGCGGCGATCTCGGCAAACTCCTGGAGAAGGCGCGCGGCTGCGTCATCATCAACTCGACCGTGGGCCTGTTCGCCCTGCGGAAGCTCTGCCCGACCAAGCTGCTTGGCATCGCGATCTACGATATGCCCGGTCTGACGCATCAGGGGCCGCTGGAGAGCTTCTGGCAGCGGCCCGCCCCGGTGGACGCCGGACTTTTCGACGATTTCGTCCGGGTTCTTGCCGCCGGAATTCAGGTGAAGGGGTCCTTCTACCACGAAGAGGGCAAGGCCCGGGCCATCCGCGAAGTCGTATCGCGTGTTCTTGCGGGCGAGGTGGTCGGCGGGCCGTTTTCTGTCGCCACGCCGCCACGGCTCGAACAGGCGGCGAAGGCCGGCATCGCGATCGACTGGACGTAAGACGGCGTTCACCGGATCGACGGAGCGGACTAGACGTCCTGCAGGATGCGGCCGATCTCCGCCATGTAGGAAGTCCAGTTCGCGGGACGGAAATTCCGCAGCCGCGCTTTCATGGCGAGATAGCGCTCGCTGTCCTGACTCAGCCAGAGAATGTCTTCCTTCCACCCGGCATGGTCGGTGGGGCTCCGGTAGAGAGCCCAATCGCCATTCGCATCGCGATGGGCCGGAATGTCGGAAACGAGCGCCGGCGTGCCCAGTGCCATGGCCTCGACCGGGGGCAGGCCGAACCCTTCCGCGAAAGAGGGCATCAGCAGGGCGCGGGCGCCGGCCATCACCTGGGCAAGGGCCGGGCTCGAAAGGCCGCGTGCCGGAATGACATGATCGCGAAGGTGCGGCGAATCGGCGAGACGCATCATGGTCTCCTCCGAGCGAAAGCCCGGCGCGCCGGCGATGACCAGACGCGGCGCGGCATCCCCTTGCGAACGCACCAGCGAATCCCAGACGTCGAGCAGAAGGTTGTGGTTCTTGCGCGGTTCGATCGCGCCGCAGATGACGAAGTAGGGGCGGCTCTGCAGGGCCGGATTGGGCGGCCTCGGCGCCAGAAACAGGTCGTCGATCGGCAGGGGAACCGGATGGATCGGGATGGCAGGCGCGTTGAAATCGGCGAGCCGCTGCCGAACCGTCTCGCCGGCGGACGCCGTGGGAACGATCAGCGCGCGCGCTTGCCGCGCGACCTTCTTCATGACCCGATGATGGGCGCGAACCGTCTCCTCCGCGACGAAATGCGGGAAATCGAGCGGGATCGTATCGTGAATGAGAAAGACCGGCGCGACATCGGGGCGATGCCGGCGCCATTTGAAGGCGCCGGGGAAGGTGATGCCGTAGTGGCCGATATCGAGGTAGATCGAATCCTTCGGCAGCGAAAGAATGGATCGGCCAAGAACGATCCCGTCGCCAAGGAGGACCTGCGCGATCCGGAGCATCGAGCGGGGCGAGAACAGGCTTGGCCCTCGGCTCCGGATGTTGACGAAATCACTGCCTGTCCCGCCGCTGCCGCGGGCGAGCCGCTCGACAAGCGCCTCGAAGGCGGCGTCGTCGGCGACGCCGCCATGCTCGTTCCAGAATTTGACGAGGCGGTCGCGGCCGCGCAGCACCATGTCGCGCGGGAAGATGCGCACGCCGATCGCCGAGGGCAGAACGCCATAGACCTCGCCCGGCCAGGTCTCGAACAGGGACGACAGATACCCCAAGTCCACCCTGTCCACGCCGCGGGGCGTATTGTGGATGGCGCTCAGCACGAGACGGACGAGATTATAGGCGATCGGACGGGCGGTCATGAACAAACTTGCTGCGCGGAAGGCGTTCGATGGCACTGTTTTCCCGGCAAGGCAACATAATGCTGCGCAAAAAGTATGCCGAGCCTCTTCCCCGCGGGCACGATAGCCGGCTCGGCGGCATCTGCCGGAGGCTCGCAAGCAGGCCGGCCCGGAAACCGGGAACCATCGATGTCCGGAACGGATTCCGCAGTGCTAGCAAATTGATCTGTCGTCGGAAAATGCCGCAATTCCCGCTTGCATGCGGGTTTGTCTATGCCTATTCCAACGGGCGGATTTGTCCGTCGCCATCGTTCTGCCCGTGCAAGCCAAGGGTTTCGGGTGAGAATCGGGTATCGAGTGAGAACCGCCATGTTGTCGCCTGTCATGCCGATCCGCGCGTTTCCGGTTGGCCGCGTGCACAACAGTATCCCGGGCGGGCATCGCTGATGCCGCTGATTACGGTGAATGCCAGGCGGTCGGTGGTCGCTTCGACCGAAAAGTCGTTGCTCGACGCGCTTATCGAGGCCGGTGTCCTCATCGAGCATAGCTGCTTCAAGGGGCGATGCGGCTCGTGCCGGGCAAAACTGGCATCCGGGGCGACCGAGCGCTTCCATCCGGAGAGCGGGCTCTCCGAGAGCGAAAGCGCGGAGGGTTGGATTCTGACCTGCTGTCGCAAGGCGCAGGACGACGTTCATCTCGAAGCGGAAGTGATCGAGCGCGCGGATATCCCGAAGCCCGTGCGTCTGCCCTGCCGGATTTCGACGATCGACCGCGAGACGGGCGATATCGTCAGGGTGCGCCTTCGGACGCCGCCGGGTTCGCCCCTGCGGTTTCTCGCCGGCCAGTATCTCGACCTCACCAACAAGGCCGGCATCACGCGCAGCTACTCGATTGCCTCGTCGCCCGAAGAGGCGGGCAGCATCGAACTGCACATCCGCCACTATCCTGGCGGCGCGATGAGCGAATATTGGTTCGAACAGGCGAAGGTGGACGACCTGCTGCGGCTGCACGCTCCGCTTGGTACGTTCTTTCTCCGCGAGGTTGCGGAAAAGGCACTGCTGTTTCTCGCGACCGGCACTGGTATTGCGCCGATCCTGTCGATGCTGTCTGAGATCGACCAGTTGCCGGAGGAAGGGCAGCCGGATTCGGTGACCGTCCTCTGGGGCGCCCGCCATGCGCATGAGCATTACCTGACACCCGACTGTCGACATCCGCGATTTGCCTTCGTGCCGGTCTTGTCGCGGCCTGACGATGCCTGGTCTGGCGCGCGTGGCTACGTCCAGGCGGTGGCACGGGATTTGAATTGCGATCTTGGCAATGCCGCGGTCTATGCCTGCGGGTCTTCGGAGATGATCCGGGACGCGCGGACGGAACTGGTGCGGGCCGGACTTGCCGCGACGAACTTCTACTCGGATGCGTTCGTTCCATCGAACTGAAAAGGGAACTCTCCATGAAAGCTGTAATCCTGGCCGGTGGACTGGGCACTCGCCTGAGCGAGGAGACCTCCATTCGCCCCAAGCCGATGGTCGAGATCGGCGGGCGGCCGATCCTTTGGCATATCATGAAGATCTACTCGCATTTCGGCGTGAATGATTTCGTGATCTGCTGCGGATATCGCGGCTACATGATCAAGGAGTATTTCGCCAATTATTTCCTGCACATGTCCAACGTCACCTTCGACATGAGCAACAATGAGATGGTTGTGCATGACCGCCGGGCCGAGCCCTGGCGCGTCACGCTGGTCGACACCGGCGAGGAGACGCTGACCGGCGGGCGGTTGCTGCGCGTCAAGAAATTCATCGAGCAGGAGGAGGATTTCTGCTTCACCTACGGCGATGGCGTCGGCGATATCGACATCAAGACGCTGCTGGATTTCCATCGCCGGCACGGCAAGGCTGCGACGCTGACGGCCACGGTGCCGCCGGGGCGCTTCGGTGCGCTCGACATCCAGTCCGGCCAAGTGACGAGCTTCAAGGAAAAGCCGAAGGGCGACGGTGCGCGCATCAACGGCGGCTTCTTCGTGCTCAAGCCCTCGGTGCTCCGGCTTATCAAGGATGACAAGACCGTCTGGGAGCAGGAACCGCTGATGTCGTTGGCCCGGGACGGCGACCTGATGGCCTACGAGCACGAAGGGTTCTGGCAGCCGATGGACACCCTCCGGGACAAGCAGCATCTGGAGGAACTGTGGATGAGCGGCCGTGCTCCGTGGAAGCTGTGGAGCGGAAATGACGGATCTGTCTGAATTCTGGCGCGGTAAACGCGTTCTGGTCACCGGCCACACCGGCTTCAAGGGCAGCTGGCTCTGCCTTTGGCTGGGGCGGCTTGGCGCGGAAGTGCACGGTCTGGCCTTGCCGCCTCCGACGACGCCGGCGCTGTTCGAAGAAGCGCGCGTCGCCAGCAGCCTCGCGTCCTCGCATATCGGCGACATCCGCGATTTCGGCGCCGTGAAGGCCGCCTTCGAGGCGGCGAGGCCCGAGATCGTGATCCACATGGCCGCGCAGCCGCTGGTCAAGTATTCCTACCGGGAACCGATCGAGACCTACGCCACCAACGTGCTCGGTACAGTGCACGTGCTCGAGGCGGCCCGCCAGGTTGGCACGGTGCGCGCCTTCGTCAGCGTGACGACCGACAAGTGTTATGAAAACCGCGAGTGGGTCTGGGGCTACCGCGAGGACGAGCCGATGGGCGGCTACGACCCCTATTCGAGCAGCAAGGGGTGCGCCGAGCTTGTCACCAGCGCCTATCGCCGGTCCTTCATGACCAAGGAGGGCATTGCGCTTGCCTCGGCGCGCGCCGGCAACGTGATCGGCGGCGGCGACTGGGCCGCGGACCGCCTGGTGCCGGACATTCTCCGCGCGATCGGCGACAATCAGCCGGTACTGATCCGTAATCCGCACGCGATCCGCCCCTGGCAACACGTTCTGGAGCCGCTCTCGGGGTATATGACGCTGGCGGAACGGCTCTGCGGCACGGACGGGCAATCCTTTGCCGGCGGCTGGAATTTCGGCCCTTGGGACGAGGACGCGCGCCCCGTGCAGTGGATTGTCGAACGCATGGTGGCTGGCTGGGGCGATAATGCGCGCTGGCAGCGCGATGGCCTCGACCATCCGCACGAGGCCGGCTATCTCAAGCTGGACATCTCGAAAGCGTCCGCCTTTCTGAATTGGCGCCCTCGCTGGGCGCTGTCGGTCGCCCTCGAAAAGATCATCGAATGGCATCGCGGCTGGCTCGCCGGAAACGATCCCAAGGAAATCTGCCTCGCCCAGATCGAGGCCTTCATGCAAAGCTCGAACAGGACGATGGTTCAATGAACGCCCCCAACATCACCCAAGGTGAACTGCGCGCCCAGATCGCGGCGCTCGTGCAACGTTACGCCGATCTGGCCTTCGCGCCGAAGCCGTTCGTGGCCGGCGAGTCTGTCGTGCCGGTTTCCGGCAAGGTGATCGGTGCGGCCGAGATCAAGGCGATGGTCGATGCCTCGCTGGATGGCTGGCTGACCACGGGACGCTTCAACGCAGCCTTCGAGGCCAAACTGGCGCAATATCTCGGCGTCGCCCACGCGATCACGGTTAACTCGGGTTCGTCGGCGAACCTCGTGGCCTTCTCGACCCTGACCTCGCCGAAGCTCGGCGATCGGGCCATCCGCAAGGGCGACGAGGTGATCGGCGTTGCGGCCGGCTTTCCCACGACGGTCAACCCTGTGATCCAGTTCGGCGCGGTGCCGGTCTTCGTCGATGTCGATCTGAAGACGCACAACGTCGATGCGAGCCTGATCGAGGCCGCCATCACGCCGAAGACCAAGGCGATCATGCTGGCTCACAGCCTTGGCAATCCGTTCGATCTCGAAACGGTTACGGCGCTGTGCAAGAAGTACAATCTCTGGCTGGTCGAGGATTGCTGCGATGCGCTCGGCTCGACCTACAAGGGCCAGAAGGTCGGCACGTTCGGCGATATCGCGACGCTGAGCTTCTACCCGGCCCACCACATCACGATGGGTGAGGGCGGCGCGGTCTTCACCAACAACCACGAACTCAAGGTCATCGCCGAATCGTTCCGTGACTGGGGGCGCGACTGTTATTGCGCGCCCGGCAAGGACAATACCTGCAACAAGCGCTTCGAGCAGCAGCTCGGCGCGCTCCCCTTCGGCTACGACCACAAATACACCTATTCGCATCTCGGCTATAATCTGAAGATCACCGACATGCAGGCTGCCTGCGCGCTGGCCCAGCTTGAGCGCGTCGACGAATTCGTCGAGGCGCGGCGCCGTAACTTCGCCTATCTGAAAGAGAAGCTGCAAAGCTGTTCGGAATTCCTGCATCTGCCGGAGGCGACGCCGCATTCCGAACCGTCCTGGTTCGGCTTCCCGATCATCCTGAAGCCCGAGAGCGGCATCGCCCGTGTTGAACTGCTGAGCTACCTCGATCAGTTCAAGATCGGCACGCGCCTGCTGTTCGCCGGCAATCTCGTGCGTCAGCCGTATATGGAAGGGCAAGTCTATCGGGTGAGCGGATCGCTCGACAACAGCGATGTCGTCATGAGCCAGACGTTCTGGATCGGCGTTTTCCCGGGCCTGACGACCGACATGCTCGACTATATCGTCGAGAAGATCGAACAGTTCTTCGGCATCGGCTTCTGACAAATTTCTCGTCGGAAGTCTTTCTGGAGCGGAAGTCTTTCTGGAGCGGCGGCGTCCCCGGCGCTCTTTTTTTATGCCGGTCCGTGCGGGTTTCGTCAGCCCGCGAGCAACCGCCCCCGGACGGCGCGCTCGATCGTGAGCCCCATGAGCATCCAGATCGTCGCATGCGCGAGCAGCCAGGGCTTGTCGAGGATCAACGAATTGTAACTGTCGAAATAGGCGGTGCGCATCCATTCGGAGAGGTGCACGGCGGGATGGAAATACAAAAGGTTGCGGAAGAATTCCGGCATATGCGAGGGGACGAACAGCACACCGCTCGTCAGCCACAGGAAGACGATGAACAGCGAGAAGAAGGTGATCCACTGAACGAACACCATCGCGATCATCGCGTTCAGGATGCCCATTCCGATTCCAACCCAGAAGGCGGCGAGCAGGGCCAGAATGGCCTGTGCCTTGTCGATGGGCATGAAATCGATATCGAAGAACAGGAAAATGATGATCAGGACAATGATCACGAGACACGAGATGAAGAACTCGATGATGGCTCGGGAAAACAGGATATCGAGCATCTTGATGTTCGGGAACGCGAGCAGGGGGCGGTTGAGCGCGATTCCGAGCATGACAAAGCGTGCGGTGTAGGAAAACACCATGAACGGCACGATGCCGGTGGAGAACCAGATCGCCGAGCTTTCGCCGTAGGGCGCCACGCGTCCCATGGCCACGTTGAGCGAAACCAGAATGAGGATATGCGACAGCGGCCAGAGAATCGCCATCACAAAGGCCGGCGCCGAACCGAAACGCGTGCCGATGTCGCGCAGGATCAGGGCGAAAAGCACATTGCCCTGCGTCCGCAGCGTCTCGACGACGCTCATTCGGGAGGTCAGACCTGCCATTCCGCCCCCTGACCGATCCATTTGAACGTGGTTGTCACGACCGCCTCCCGCCTCACAGACGATGATCGTCGATCGCGGCGCAGATGAGCGCGAAGATCGACCAGAGGATCAGCAGCAGCAGGGGAACGATCAGGCTATAGGCAAGACGCTGCGGATACTTCGCTTCCTGCGGCAGGGTCGGCTGGACGAAAACGCTGACATAGACCTGTTTCTGCTCGGCCTTCACGCGGGCGCGGTCGAGTGCGCTCTCGGCAAGCACATACATCTTCTCCGCGAAGATCCGCTGGATTTCGAGCTTCTCGAAGCGGAGCAGGAACGAGGACAGCGTCGAGGCTTCGCTGTTCTTGGAGGTCAGTTCCTGCCTCAGCTGACCGATCTGCTCTTCCACCGCGTTCAATTGCGCGGTCAGGGTTTTGACGGTCGGCGAATCCGGTTTCAGGTTGTGCGAGGCGATCGTCAGATCGTTCTGGATGCTGATCCGCGAAGCGAGCGCCTTCAACAGCAATTGCGAGATGTTGGACGCAGCCGCACCGGGGTCGAGGATGCCCTCACTGTCACGCAGGGCCTTGAGATCGAACAGGGCCTTGCGCATGTTAGCTTCAGCCCGCCGGACCTCTTCCTCCGCCTTCGCGAGCGTATCCTGCCGCGCGCGCTCCGAGAGGTTGTTGACCAGTTTTTCGGTTGCGCTCAGCGCCGCAAGGGAAACGGCCTTGGCATCCTCCGGCGAGAAGGCCCTGACAAACAGGCTGACAATGCCGCTCGGCGCGTCCACCGCGGTGAACACCATGCCGCGCCAGTAATCCGTCAGTTCCTCGGCGCTGGCATTGCGTGGAAGGCGGGCCCAGAAATCGATTCCGGGCCGCGAATAGATCGCACGCAGATCGACGGATTTGGAGATGTCCTCGATCGCCGATCGGCTGCGCAGGTATTGCACGACGACCATCGCATCCTGCGACGCGAGATTGGACGTCCCGGTCATCGCGGCGGACGACAACATGGATTTGACATCGTCGGTGACGGACTTGTTGTTGGGCGCATTGCGGATCGCAAACCGGGATTCGACGACGAACTGATCCGAGGCAAGCCAGGCGAAATAGAGAACCGATGCAAAAGACGTGACAACCACGAACAGGATGAAAGTCGCGAGGTAGAACGGAATCTTCGGCATCGGGACGGCAGCCAGCCGGAAGCGGGAGCGCTTTTCCGTCGGCACATACCCGTCGATGATCTGCCCGCGCGCGCGGTCGAGCGCACCTCTGCCGGGAGGGCTCTCGGTCTGGAATTCGACTGTTTTGGTCTGTTCGAGGACCTTCTCGTCCGACATGGCCTCCGGTTCCTGCCTCGTCCGCATCCAGCGTAAAATCGCGCAACGCCGCGCGATCTGCCAGACGCGCGCGGCCCTACATACCGCATTTCGGAACAATCGCTATAACGAGATTATGGCCGCTTTGTCGCAGGGGCGCCGTGCTGCATCAGATGATGTGGTCGGTGCGACCTTCTCTCGCGCCGAACTCGATGAAGTGTCGGGTCGCCGCGTCCTCGTTGGTGCCGAATGCCGCACGGAGGTCAGCATAGTTGGCAAGATACTGGGCCGCATTGAAATTGTCGCGGGAACGCCCTTCCGCCTTGCCGTAGAGAATGAAATGGTCGATCGCGGCGGCCGTATCGGTCTGGAAAACGTTGATCAGATCCCGATAGCTCGCAATGTACTGGATAGGGTCGAACAGAGCCTTGTTGCGCCCTTCCTGATAGCCGAAGGCGACGTAATGATCGGTCGCGGCCTGGCTGTTCCGGCCGAACGCATTGATGAGATCGTCGTAGGAGGCAATGTAGCGGAGGTTGTCGAAGGCATCGCGCGAGCGACCTTCGTTGCGTCCGAATTCGACATAATGGCGCGCCAAGGCCTCGCTGTTGTTGCCGAAAGCCGCGAGAAGGTCGTTATAGGACGCGCCGTATTCCTTGAAATTGAACAGCCTGTTGCCGCGACCCTCGGCGTAGCCGAACCGGACGTAATGCTCGGCGGCGCTATCTTGATTGGCGCCGAATGCACTGATCAGGTCGTCGAAGGAGGCAAGGTAAATGTAATTGTTGAAGGTGTCGATCGACCGGCCTTCGCGCGCGCCGAAGTTGAAATAATGCTCCCAGGCGGCTTGGGGATTAGGGCCGATGTTGGTCAGCAGATCGACATAGGAAGCCAGGTAGTCATAGGGCTTGAAGACCGGCGCCGTCGAGGAGTTGATGGTCTGGTCGGAAAAGCGCAGCAGTTCCACCGAGGCCAGCGTATCGATGCCATCGCTCGTGCCGTTGCTGATCACGACCACCGAACCGTTGTAGGTCACCAGCGAATAGGAAGCCCGCGCCCCGGTATAGATTGCGGTATCCGTGCCGTCGCCGCCATTGATCTGGTCATTGCCGCCGCCGCCGGTGAATGTGTCGTTGCCGCCGTTCCCCATCAGGAGATTGTTCGCGGCATTCCCGGTGATCGTGTCGTTGCCGGACCCGCCATACGCGATCTCGATCAGCGAGCGGGCATCGCCGTTGTATTGAAGTGCGTTGAAGATGTTGCCAGGCGCCTTGTTGCCATTGCCGAGGTTCGCCAGCTGCGTATCGGAGGTGATCGAGAAGAAGCCGGGGCGGAGATCGACCGTCAGGTTGGTCGTGAAGTTCGAGAAATCGTAGGTGTCGGTTCCGTTGCCGTCCCAGATCGTCATGAAGATGCGGTTGCCGCCGGGCGCACCCTGACTGACGCCGTTGATGAACATCTCGCCCGTCGTCGGGCTCCAGCGGTAGGTCGTATCGCCGGAATTCGTATTGAAATTCGCACCATACATGGCCTGCAGCGCCGCGATGTCATACATCATGTATGTCTGGGCGTAGCCGTTGGTCTCGTTGGTGTAACCAGTCAACGGACCGTTCTGGTAGCTGCGGTAGGTCATGACCGAGTAGGCCATCTGATCGTAGGCCGATTGCATGGCCGTGCCGGCGGGACCGCCGGTTTCATGGCCGTGCTTGAGACCCAGAGCATGTCCCAGTTCGTGCAGAACCGTGGTCCAGGCATACTGTCCCTTCACCGGGGTCTGGTATTCGGAGTAGTTCCGCCCGTACCAGACATCGCCGCCCTTGGTGCCGTTGGACGGGTAATAGGCATAGGCGGTGGGATTGGCGGAATCCGAGAACGCCGAGCGGATATCGGCCGGCGAACTCCCGGAGACTTCCTGTGTCGCCAGATTGGTGTACTGCGAGACGAGGCTCATCGCGTAGCGTGTCGCGGTCTTCAGGGCCGATGTTGCCTCGCCGAAGGTCGAGGCCTCGGCGTAGCCGGCCTCATACTGGCTGGCGGTAGAAGGAAACGAGAAACTGATCGTTCCGCCGGACCACTTTGAGCCGGAGAGCACACCGTCGATGTTGGTGTTGCCGGTCGCGCCCTGCGTCGTCGCTGTGGCGGGGCCCGCACCGCCATACACGGGTGATTCGAAGCCCGACGCCAGAAACCCCTGCTGGAACGAAGCGCTCGGGTCGCCATTGCCATTGAAATTCAATGCGTTCATCGCACAAATCTGGCACATCGAACAGCACTCCGGTTGCGTCGATCAAACATAGACTGAAATGGTTACACAAAGCTGCTTGTGCGGCAACAGCACCAACCGTGGGGCAGCGGCTCCTGGTGGGCCGGACAACTTTGCATCAGAAAGTCAAAGGCTCTTTCGCGCCAGATTGAACAGTCCCTGCAAGGTTTCCTCGTCGGCGACTTCCTTGGCCGCGTAAGTGCGTCCCAGCCAGCCTGCGAGCACGTCGGCGGTTGCGGGGATGCGCTTGCCGAGGCCACCGGAGAGCACGAAACGATCCGTCTTGCCGGTCGGATCGACGAGGTGCGAGGCGGTTTCATATTGCCGCAGCCAACCCTTGGTGATCGCGGCGCAGAGGTGGGCGAGGCTGAACTGCCCTTCGAGAATCCCGGAGATGGAGCCGCCGGATTCGAAACGCCAGGCGTTGGCGAACACGTTCATGTCCACGCCGAGCGTAGCCGCCTCGATCTCGCCGGCGCTCAGCGTTTTCACCAGTCGCCAGAAATGCCCCTTCGCACCACCGGTCGCGGCCGCGATGTCATCAATGAGGCCCGAGAAGACCTCAAGGGCCCGCCCCGAGGGGATATGCGTCTGGGTGATGAGGATCGTGTCGTTGAAGAACGGCCGGACTTCCGCTTGCAGGGGATCCTGCCGCCCCGGGCTGACCCGGCTAACCTGCGATCCGGTCCCGATGTTGATGCTCAGTTCTGACGGCGTGAGATCGAGCGCGGCGAGCGCCGCCTGCAGATCGCCGATCCCGCCGTGAATCGGGATCTCGCAGCCCTCGTGCCGAAAAGCACCGATGGGGGCCGAAAGGTCGGTGCTCACGACGGGGCAGAGCAATCCGCCACCGATCGCCGACAGGTATTCGGTGTGCCAGTCCATCGTGGCGAAATCCAGCAGCCCGGTTCCGGCTGCGAGGGTCGGATGGGACCGCCGATGCCAGACACCGCAGGACTGCGCGATCCAGTCCGGCAGCCCGAGCACCAGCGCGCCCTCGGGCAGGGACCGGTCGGCGGCCATCGCCACGAGGTTCACGACCGGAAGGCCACGGCGTGGTTTCATGCCCGTGATCGCGCGAAACGTTTCGCCGAAGCGTTCGACGAACGCCTCGTAAGCGGCGGCACCACCATGTTCGTAGCGCCAGCTGTAATAGGGGGTCAGCGCCGGTCCGTCTTCCCCGGCTAGAAGAAACCCGTGCATCTCGGATGCGATCCAGATGCTGGAAATCGCTGTGCCGGTATGCCGGAGATGGCCGGCCATATGGTGTTTGAAGCAGGCAGTGAAATAGTCCGGTTCTGCCGCCGGGCCGAACTTGAGCGCGCCGCCGGGTGATTCACGAAAATCCGTGAATTCGCCCGTGGTCAGATTGCAGAGAGCGGACTTGATCCGGCTCGCGCCGAAATCAAACAGCGCGATGCATTCGCTCATAGCCGCGCCAATGCCCTTGTCACCGCATCCCGGGTCACTGCCTCAGTGTTCGGGCCGAGAGGGAAGTCAAGGAAAACCATCGTGCCGATCTTGCTCTCGCACGCAAGCTTGAGCATGCGACCGACCGACTTCTTGTCCTTCATCAGGACATCGGCGATCGAGGACAGGTTCATGTTCTGCAGGATCTTCACGGTCGCGGGGCTGACGAGCTGGCTCGCGAGCCGGGCGACATGCGCCGCTTCCTCCTCGGTGAACCCGGCCATGTCCTTGGCGATTTCGTTCTCGACCATCATGCCGACCGCGACCGCGACGCCGTGCGGGAAGCCGTGATTGGTGATCGCCTCGAAGGCATGACCCATGCTGTGGCCGTAATTGAGCGACTTGCGCAGGTTGAGTTCGAACTCGTCCTTCTCGACGACGGCCTTCTTGACGCTCAGGGAGCTGGAAATGAGTTCGGCTCCGGCCTTGAGATCGCCGGCGAGAAAGGCGGGCGCGAATTCCTCATAGCGCTTCACGAAGGTGGGTCCGCCGGTGACATGCAGGCGCAGCACTTCGCCCATGCCGGACAGGATATCCTCGCGCGAGAGCGTCCCGAGGAAGTCGCGGCACAGCAGCACGCGCGCCGGCGCGGAGAACAGCGCGATCAGGTTCTTGATGCCGTCGTGATTCAGGCCCGTCTTGCCGCCGATGCAGCTATCCGCCTGCGCGAGCATCGTCGTCGGCACATAGGTCCAGGGAATGCCGCGCTTGTAGGTGCACGCGGCATAGGCGCCGACATCCTGAATGATGCCGCCGCCGATCACGAAGAACATCGAGCCGCGCGTCGCGCTCTGCTCCTGAAGAAACTTGCAGACATCGAGCGCCGAATAGACGTTCTTCATCTGCTCGGTGGCATCGAGCAGCATGATCGGGGTGTTGCCGAAGTCGAAGTCCGAGAAATAGCGCTCGAACACCAGCCGGTCGGCGAGGACGATCGGATGCGAGGAAGCGGCGATATAGGGGGCAAGCCCCTTCGACGGCGGCCCCTCTATCCATTCCGTCACGTAGTTCCGGGGAACGGAAGCGATGGGCAGGGGCTGTTTCGCATCCCATTTTTCCTCGGCCGAGAGCTTCACCCCATCGATCCAGAAATCGACCATCAAATGCCTCCTAGGAACCCACCAACCGAGAATCCGCCATCGACCACAAGATCGTGACCGGTAATGTAACGCGCGCGTGCGCTGTGAAGGAATGTCACCGCGTCGGCGATATCGGCGGGCAAGCCGAGCTGACGGGCCGGAATGAGCTTCGCCAGCGCCTCGATGCGTTCGGCGCTGATGTTGCGCCGGGTGAGCTTTGTGTCGATGAAGCCGGGCGAGACGGCGTTGACGCGGATGCCGGCAGGACTCAGCTCGATCGCCAGCGTCCGGACCGCGCCGATCAGGCCGTGCTTCGAGACGACATAGGGCAGGCGGCCGGCCCGGCCGATGAAACCGAACAGCGACGAGATACCGGTGATGGCGCCGCCGCCGTGCTCGGCCATTTTCGGCGCGAGCGCGTGGACGAGACGCAGGAAGCCGCCGAGATTGACCTCCATGGCGCGGAAAATCGCATCAAGCTCGCTCTCGACGAAGGCCTTCGGCTGGTTGACCGCCGCCGCATAGACGATATCGCGCGGCACGACCGCATAGTTCGCGAGGAAGGCGTCGACCGCGCCCGGCTGTGCCAGATCGAGCACCGAACGATCGGTGCAGAGCACGTGCGCGCCCTCTGCTTCGAAGGCCGCGCCGATGGCGCTGCCGATATCGCCGGTGCCGCCGACGACCAGCACGTTGCGGGCGGCGGCCATGCTCATGTGTTCTCCCAGGCCGGGATCAGCAGGTTGGAAGCTGCTTCCTCGGGCGGCAGCAGCGGCGTCATCAGTTCGAACGGCGCGGAGACCATCGAGCCGTTCGGCAGCCGCTGCGAGGCGACGCGGGGCTCGAAAAGCTGCGACTTGTCGATCCGGACCTCGATGATCTGACGCCGACCAGCAGGCAGGGCCGTCCGGATGCGTTCGCGCAGGCCCGGCAGTGAGTCGATCAGCTCGTAACGGAAACCGAACGCGTTGGCGACCTTGCCGAAATCCGGGAAGGAGAGGCCACTCGTCGGTCCGCAGCCGACTTCATATCCGTTGAAGTAGCCGTGCTGGGCCTGCCGGATCGAATGATAGCCGTCGTTATTGAGAAGGAAGACTGTGATCGGCAGATCATTGCCGGCGATGGTCTGCAACTCCTGCAGGTTCATCATGATGCTGCCGTCGCCGGTGATGCAGATCACCCTCCGGCCGGGGCTCGCGTGCGCCGCGCCGATCGCGGCCGGCAGGTCGAAGCCCATCGAGGCGCAACCCTTGTTGGTGAAGAGCCGCTGGCCCTTTTTCACCTTCGCGGCCTTGAACGTGACGACGGCGGCGGTGCCGTCGCCGGTCACGATCAGATCGTCGGAACTCAGTTCGTCGAACAGCGCATCGACGAAGGCGTAGGGATTGATGGTACCCGGCGCGCTCTCGAGGTGATGCGGCTGCACCACCGGATATTTGGCCACGCGCTCGGCGCACCAGGCCATGTACTCGCGGTGCGCGGCAGGCACGTTCCACCCGTCGAGCTTGCGATCGAGAAGCGGCAGGAAGTTCGCGAGATTGGCCTGAATGGGCTGGTCGACGCGCAGGATCGGCTTCTTCATCTCGAAGGGATCGGCATCCACCATGACGCGGTAGGCCTCGCGCGCGAAGGACTTGTGATTGAAGCCAACCTGGCGGATGGCCATGCGCGTGCCGAGGATCAGCAGGAGGTCGCTGCTCTGGATTGAGAAGTTGCCGGCGCGCTCGCCATCGGCGCCCGGCCGCCCGGCGTAGCACGGATGATCGTTCCAGATGAGATCGTAGGAATTCCAGACTGTCGTGACCGGAATACCGAGCTTGCCGATGATCGAGAGAAAGTCCTGATGATGGCCGCTGAACCGCACGCCGTTGCCGGCCAGAATCACCGGACGCTTCGCCGTCTTGAGGCGCTCGACCAGCGCATCGACCTCGGCCTCCAGCGCGGCGCCGGCAAGAAGATCGGAGCGCAGCGGCATCTCGATGCTCGCCGGCACCTCGATCGGCGCGCCCTGGAGATCAAGCGGAATATCGACCCAGACCGGGCCGGGGCGACCGTCCGTGGCCAGGAAAATAGCCTTTTCCAGCACCTCGAAGATGTCCGTCGCCTTTTCGAGGCAGACGGCGTATTTCGTAATCGGGCGGACCATCTCGACGATGTCCACTTCCTGATCGCCGAACTGCCGCAGACCCGGCAGCACCCGCTTGGAAATCGTGTCCGTGCGGACCTGACCCGAAATCACGATCATCGGCACCGAATCGACATAAGCGCCGTAAACCCCGTTCAGTGCGTTCACGCCGCCCGGACCGGTCGTCACGTTGATGGCCGCAACCTTGCCCGAAACGCGGAAATAGGCATCGGCCGCCATCGTCAGCGCCTGCTCGTGGTGGCAGAACACTTTCTGCAGCCCCGGATGACGACCGAAGGCGTCATTCAGATGCATGGCCCCGCCGCCTGTCAGCATAAACGCATGGCGGCAGCCCGCCTGATGCAACCGTTCGCAAACGTAATCAGCAAGGCGCATGGTTCTTTTGGTGCCTCTTTGTTGTTGAGCGGCCTTCGGGCGGCGCTGCGCCGGCGGCGGATCGAGGCGCCGACGCAACAGGCAAAGGACCGAGGACCGATCTCTTACTCCGGCCCGTCCGGCCGGACAACCGGCCGTCCGCCGCCGCGTCCCGGTGTTACAGGCCGCGGGTCTCGATCAGCTTGCGGAGTGTGTCGTTCTCGGCATACGGGCCATCGATATGGTCGATGGTCAGGGCGTCGTTCGGCTTGATCGCCCGTGTGAGCTTCTCGCCGTTGACGACCTCGCGGCAGGAGAGCTGGCCCTTCTTCAGCGGGATCGCGAGATAGAAGTCGTCGTTGAAGGTCTCGACCGAGAACTGGTAGCCCGGCTCCAGCTCGCGCTTGGCGTAGACACCGCGGACGAGCGCATCGAGATACTCGATCTCGCGGCGCGAGACGTTGCGGCGCTGATCGCGCACGCCACCGCACATTTCCTTGGCCTTGTGGAAAGCCTTGAACCACTCGTCGCACTGGTGCGGCAGCGAGCAATAGGACGATACCGGCACACCCTGATAATCGATGTCGATATGGCGCTCCCAGGTGCGGGCGCCCTTGCCGTAGGAAATCAGCATCGACGAATGCCAGTCGTGGTATTCGTGCGTCGACAGCCCGACGACGAGATGCGGATAACGGTTCTTGAGGTAGTCGATCTGGTCGAGTTCGAGCTCGCTGTCTTCCGACGGATAGAGCGAAACGCAATGGTTGAGCGCCAGCGGGATTTTCCGCTTGGTGAAGTAGGACACGACATCGTCCATGTCCTTCTCGGAGGCGCCGCCGGTCGAGACGATGACCGGGCGACGGGTCGAGGCGATCTTCTCCAGCAGCGGCCAGTCGTTCATGTCCGAGCTGGCGACCTTGATGATCGGGAAATCGAAATGGACGCAGAGGTCGACCGACTGCTCATCGAACGGTGTCGCCATCGGGATGCAGCCGACGCGGCGGATCGCACTTACCAGCGTGCCGAAGTCATCCCGGCTGAGCTTGGTGTCTTCGGTCTTCTTCACATAGCGCAGGTCCGCGTTCCCCTTGAATTCGGGATGGATGAACTCATCCACGTCGCGGAACTGGAGTTTGATCGAGGCTTTGACATTGTTGTAGCGACAAACAGTCCCATGGTCCTGAACGATCTTCAGTCCACGCTCGACGCTGCCCCAGTGGTTGTTGGCGAGTTCCAACACGAAGAGGTTCTCGAACAACTCAGCCGACTGCCGATCAACCATATCCAGGTCCCCAGTTGTGATGTTGAAAGTTTGTGACAGCTGCTTTCATGTTTCCTGCTTAAGGCCAGTGAAAACAAAGCAATGTCCGGACGTATTCGTGATCTTCATAGAGTATATTCGAATGTCCTTTGTGCAAACGAATTTAATCTAGGAAGAATGTTCCGCGGTTCATTAAGCAATGGGCAGCCGATTGTCAATGCGAAAGGGTGTTCAAGTCGTTGTAAAAATTGGAGTTGGTGCAGTGCGGCATCTATCGTCACCGAACGCTGTTCCGGGGGCGGACAAGGCCTGGCGTAGGGCATGATTTCGCCGGCAGAATGAACGACTCGACACGGCATTGGCGGGGCCCGAAGCGCGGGAAGCGATCACGGATCCAGCGACGTGAGCGCGCGATGGACCTGCGCATACACCGCGAGGTCCTTCTCGATGAGGTGATCGACCACACGGATGCGGCGGATGAGTTCGCCGGCGGCGCGCACCTTTTCGAAGGTCCAGATCTGCGGGATCACGGAAGGATCGGTGCCAAGCATCGCTCCCACCGCCTCGGTGTATTCGTGGGCGAAGTCGCGGGTCCCGACCACGGCGAAATGGGCGAGAATATCCAGTGTCGAGGCGACGGCATTGCCGGAGGGCATCTCGTCCGGCGTCGTCGTCGTGAACTGTCGGACGAGGGGATTCGCGAGGAGCTGTGCCACGTCCATGGGCATCGCCAGCATGGCCTTTTTCAGCTTTTTCTCGTCTTCGAAATCGAGGCCTGCGGCGAAGGCAATCGCCGGAGCCAAACGCATTGCGTCGCGCTCCCCGAGATGCTGCGCGCCGATCTCCGACATCCTGGCGAGGACGAGAAGGCGTTCGGCAAGTTCCTCGTGCGGATTCTGGATGAGGCACAGCCCGTCGAAGTTTTCTTCGATATACATCGAGAAATTCTTGTAGGCGATGCGGCCGCTCAGAAGAATCGAGCTGTAGTGATTCAGCAGGAACATCTGCGTCACGGTTTCGCGACCGAAACGCTCAAGTCCCTTCTCGAAATACTGGAACTGATGGCCGATCGCATTGTCCATCCGCCAGAGCGGATAGAGGCTGGTCTCGAACCGGATGACCCGGCGATGGATCTGGATCGGCATCGGCCGCCGGTAGATCGTGACGCCGCTGCCCTTCTCGACGATTCGCAGGTCGTGAAGCTCGACGATGTCGGGCAGGTGTTCGGGGCCGATGTTGAAGCCGCATTGCCCCGTTTCGTGACGGCCGGCGCCCACCAGCGCCTCGCGGATCTCGTTGACGGGCATGGACAGTACGACGGCGCCGCCGGCGATGACGTCGATCTCCGGAATTTCCGAGAACGACTCGGGGACGATATACCCCACCACCCGCTCGCCGCTGTCGTGTTCGATGTTGAAAAGCATGGGCGTCGGGCAGTCACGCCATATGGTTGCGCACGAGCACCACGCCGCCGACCACGCAGCCCCAGAGCGCGAGGCTGCCGATCACGGTCAGAAAGATCGACAGCCCGCGCTTCGGATAGCGGGCCTCCTGGGGGATGCTCGGAGCGACAAAGGTGTTGAGATACATCTTCTTCCGTTCGGCGTTCATGCGCGCCACCTCAAGCGAGGCCACGGCGCCGGCATAGAGCTTCTCGGCGATCTGCCGCTCGAGTTCCAGCGCGGAAAAGCGCAGCATCGAGGCGGAAAGGGTCGGGTTGCCTTTCGCATCCCGGCGCGTCAGCTGCGATTCGAGATCGGCGATCTGGCCTTCAAGCGCGTTGATCCTGGCCCGGAGGTTCTGCATCTGCGGCGCGGATTCGGAAACCACGCGCAGCTGCGTGCGATATTCCTGCTGCATCAGCAGCAGTTGCGAGCGGGTTTCCGTTATCAGCCGGGCGATCCCCTCGGCCGCGCGCGTGGCATCGAGAACGCCTTCGTCGTTGCGGGCCTTCTCGATGTTGAGCCGGGCCTGCATCAATCGCTGGCTCGCGCGTTCGAGTTCGCTTTCGGACAGCGTGAGCGTGTCGCGGTTCATGCGATCGTTTAGATCGTTGATGAGTTTCTCGCTGATCTCGATCAGAGCGGCGGCGATGTCGTGCGAGGCCGCAGGCGTGAAGGCCTGCACTCGAACGCTGACGATGCCGGCCGGCATCTGGATCGCGACATGTGCCATCGACTGCCAGTATTTGACGAGACGTTCGATCGGCTTCGTTCCATTGAAGCGGGACAGCCAGTCGACGTCCGACGCCGAATAAAGCGATCGGAGGCCAACTTTCTTTTCGAGCGCCTCGACGGCGGCGCGGCTCTGGAGGTGGTTGGCGACGATCTGCGTGTCCTGGATTGTATCGGCGGACGGCAGGCCTGTCAGGGCCCCGAGCCCGTCGACCATCGGCGCTTCCGTCCCGGTGACGGTGAACTTGATCTCCGCCTCGAACCTGTCGGAGGCCAGCCATCCGAAATAGACGACGCCGACGACGGTCGGCAGGACGACCATCAGCCAGAAGGTGAGGCTGATGAAGAACTTCATCAGCACCTGACCTTCGCGCGCGCCGAAGCCGCCGTGGGTCTGGCGGCGCGAACGCGACGAGAAGCGCGCGCGGCGCGCGGCATCGGCCAGCGCCTCGGATACGAGACGCGCGCGTTCGAGCGGCATCATCATCCGCCCCCGTCCCGCGTTGTCGTTATCGAGGCTCATGGTCGTACCCTGTCCGGCGCGAAAATGTCCTGTTCATCCGCATCGCACTAGCCGAGTTCAGCGGTTAAGTCGATTGTAGGTTTCAATCGCCTTGTCGACGGAGTCGAACATGAACATCTGTCCGTCGACCAGCACGGCGCCGTGGTCGCAGTAATCCTTGATCGTCTCCATCGAGTGCGAAACCACAATGAGATCGGACGTCTTGCGGCGCTCGTCGAAGGCCGCCTTGCAACGCGCCTGGAAGCGCGCGTCGCCGACCGCGGTGATCTCGTCGATCAGATAGCATTCGAATTCGATGGCCATCGAGAGGCCGAAGGCGAGACGCGCCATCATACCGGACGAGTAGGTTTTCACCGGCACGTCGATGTATTCGCCGAGCTCCGCGAAATCCTCGACGAATTCAAGCACCTTGCGCGCATCTTCGCCATAGGCGCGCGCGACGAACTTCACGTTGTCGCGCCCCGTCATCAGGGGGTGGAACCCGCCGGCGAAACCGAGCGGCCAGGAAACGCGCACAGAGCGACGAATGCGCCCGGCATTTGGCAATTCCGATCCCGCGATGAGCCGCAGAGTCGTCGACTTGCCCGCGCCATTCACGCCCAGCAGGCCGTAGGACCGGCCGGACTGGAACGTGGTGGACACGTGATCGAGAACGATCTTGGTGTGACCGTGCGTTTTGTAAAACTTGAAAACGCGATCAAGCTGGATCATGAAACCTCACAATCCTCCATTGGAATATGCGGCGCCAATATTCAACCAATCGAGGCGGTTTTTTGAAGGGCATGGCCAAGCCCGCGTTGCGCCGCTCGGCCGGGTTCGCTAACTGTCTCGCGAGGGATGCGGGCGTAATGCCGGCATTAAGCAGCGAGGGGCTGCCCTCCGCTCCTTTGTCTCTTCGGGCGTTCCACGGGCTGTCGGAAGCATGTTGTCAATAATCGAAAAGGTGCTGGCCGCCGTCAGTCCGGGGATGCGGCAGCTGTTCGCGCGGCGTCGGCATCATCGCGTGGTTCGCACGCTGCTCGCGCGGATCGAGGCGATGGCGGCGCACGAACGGGAGCAGTCGCCGAGGCTCGGTGTGGAAACCGGCGTCCGCATCAGCCTGATCGCGCCCACCTACAACACGCCTATTCCCTATCTCGAAGAGCTGATTCGCAGTTTCGAGGCGCAGGGCGTTCCCGAGGCCGAGCTTGTTCTCAGCGACGACGGTTCGCCTGATCCCGCGACGAGGGCCTATCTTGCCGCGCTCGATCGTCCGCAGGTGCGGGTGCTGCTCAACCCGGTCAATGGCGGCATCGCGGCTGCCAGTCAGGCCGGGCTCGCGGCCGCGGCGGGCACCTGGGTCACGTTCATCGACCATGACGACGCGCTGTTCCCCCATGCGCTCGACCGGATCCTGCGTGCGCTGGACGCCAACCCGCACTGTCAGTTCCTCTACACGGACGAGGTCGTCACCGACTCCCGGATGCAGGCCGAGGATATTTTCCTGAAGCCGGCGTTCGACGAGGTGCTTCTTTCCGGCGTCAACTACGTCAACCACTTCTCCTGCTATCGTCGCGAGCGGCTGATGGCGCTGGGCGGCTTCCGGCTGGGGTTCGACGGTTCTCAGGATTACGATCTCCTGCTACGGTATACGAAGGGCTTGCGGCCGGGCGAGGCCCTGCACCTGCCGTATCCCGCTTATCGCTGGAGGCGTGACGGCCGCAGCTATTCCGCGACCTTCATGGACAAGGCGACCGCCAAGGCGCGCAAGGCGCTTTCCGAACGGTTCGCGACGGCGGACGGGCCGGTCGATGTCAGTCCGGCCCTGCTGACGGATCTGCATCGGGTGCGTTTCGATCGCCCCGGCCGCGCGTGGCCCAAGGTGACCGCGATCATTCCGAGCCGCGATTCCCCCGGCCTGATCCGCACCGTTCTCGAGGGGCTGCTCGCGAAAACGGACTACCCGGACCTGCACGCCATCGTCATCGACAACGGCACGACGAATGCGGAAACGCTGGCCATCTACGAGGATTTCGGCCGCCGCTTTCCGAACCTGCGCGTCTCCATCCAGCCCGAGCCTTTCAATTTCGCCCGAGCTATCAACCGCGGTGCCGGGATGACGGCGGACGGGCACCTCCTGCTGCTCAACAACGATATCGAGTTTCTCGATTCCGGCTGGCTCAAGGAGATGGTCTCCTGCCTGGATTACGGCGACGTCGGCGTGGTCGGCGCCAAGCTGCTCTATCCGGACAGGACCTTTCAGCACGCCGGAGTTATCGCCGGCTTTGGCGGGCTGGCCGGGCACTGGTATCTCAATCTGCCGGAAGACTATCCGGGGCCGATGGGGCGGCTCGCTGTCCGCCAGGCGCTCTCGGTCGTTACCGGCGCCTGCTTCCTCGTGTCGCGCGCGTGCTGGACCGCGACGGGACCGATGGACGAAGCGCGTTTCGCCATCGCCTACAATGATGTCGATTTCTGCCTTCGCGCCCGCGAACTTGGCTTCAGGGTGATCTGGACCCCCTTCGCCGCGATGCTCCATCACGAATCCGCATCGCGCGGCAGCGACGAGACACCGCAGAACATCGAACGGTTCCGGCGCGAACAGGACAATCTCCGGGAACGCCACCGGACTGACCGTATGTCGGACCCAGCCATCAGCCCATGGCTCACGACAGATCGTTCCGTTCCCGAAATGAAGTTGCTGGACTTTCTGCCGCCGGCTCGATGAAATGCGAGTACAGGGCAAAAAAAGGTGCGGATGCAAGGGGTAACATAATTGCTGCACTGCAAATAAAATCTCTGCGCCGACTTGAAATATTGCTAAGTGCTGGTAAGCGAATAGGGCTTCGCACTTGCGATAGGGGTGGTGTCCATGTTGAAGAACCTTCCGGACTCGAAGCAAGCGCTGCTGCCATCCGGGCGGGCCAAGCGTCTTCTGGTCACCGGCGGGAAGGGCATGCTGGGCGCCGATCTTGCCCGCCACGCCGCCGCATCGGGCTGGCAGGTCTGGGCTCCGGGACGCGACGAACTGGACGTGCGTGATCGGGATGCGATGGCTGCGGCGGCGCAATGGGTGCGCGGCGGCGTCATCGCGCATTGCGCAGCGCTCGTGAATGTCGAATATTGCGCTCAGAATCCTGAAATCGGCGAGGAAACCATCGTCGGCGGCACGCGGAACGTGATCCGGCTGGCGAAGGCGGCCGGTGCACAGGTGATGTATCCACAGTCCTTCCTTGTCTACGGCAACACCGGGAGCGGTGATATCGGCGAGGATGTCCAGCCGGCGCCGCTTTCGCGGTACGGCCAGTTCAAGCTGGAAAGCGAGAAGCTGCTGGTTGGCGAATTGGAAGCGCCGCTGATCGTGCGCATGGCGGGCTTCTTTGGCGGCGAGCAGCGCGACAAGAATTTCGTCGGTCGGATCATCCCCCATCTGGAGAAGGCGTTGCTCGAAGGGCGCCGCGGTTTCGAGATCGGCGATCGGATCTGGCAGCCGACATGGACCAGCGACCTCGCGCTCAACACGCTACTTCTGCTTGAACGCGAAAAGTCGGGAATGTATCAGATGGCCAGCCACGGCGAGGCCACGTTCCATGCGATCGGGCAGGTTCTGGTCGAGGAATTCGGCTGGGCCCGTCATCTTTCCATCACGCCGGTGTCCGCGGCGGCAGTCGAAAAGGATATGAGCGGTTCCCGCCCGGCGCGCGCCGTTCTGGCCTGCACCCGGCTCCGGGCCGAGGGCCTGGACCGGCAGCGCCATTGGGAAGCCTCGCTCCGTGAATATCTTGCCTCGCCCTATTTCAACGCCTACCGCGCAGTGAGTGACCGTGTTGTTGCCTGAACTTTTCTCTCCCGTTTCCCTTTCCGATGTCCTGACCGCCCGCAACCGGTTTGCGATGGCGGCGATGACCCGCGGGTTCGCGGACAAGCAGCATCGGGCAACCCCGGCGATCGCGGAATATTATCGCAAGCGCGCCGCCGGCGGCACCGCGCTGATCCTCACCGAAGGCGTCGTGATCCATCCGAGCGCGGACGGCTACAACGATGTTCCGCATATTGCGAACGACGAGCAGGCCGCGAGCTGGAAGCCGGTCATCGAGGGCGTTCACAAGGAGGGCGCGCTCATCGCCTGCCAGTTGTGGCACTGCGGGCGCATCTCGCATTCGGATTACACCGGCGGGTTGCCGCCGGTCAGTTCCACCAACCGCGCGGCGGAAGGCATCAACCGGCAGAACGGAAAACCGTTCGGAACGCCGGTCGCGCTCGACGAAGCCGGCATCCGTGCGGTCTACGGGCAATTCGTGGATGCGGCGAAGCGCGCGCTCGGCGCGGGGTTCGATGCGGTTCAGCTGCACTGCGGCCACGGCTATCTCGCCGATCAGTTCCTCGATGCCCGCGTGAATGACCGGACCGATCGTTATGGCGGCTCGGTCGAGAACCGGTGCCGGTTCGTTCTGGAATTGCTGGAAGCCACGCTGGCCGCGGTGCCCGCGAACCGCGTCATGATGCGTATCTCTCCGTCCCGCTTCATGGGCAGCCTTTATGATTGGCCGGACCTTGAGGAGATGGTCTCCTACCTGCTGCCGCGTCTCTGGGAGCGGGGGCTGCGCATGCTCGACATTTCCTGTGCGAACGCCAACTACTTCGACACTTCGGGGCGCGTCATCCGCATGGCCCGGCCGCTGTGGCCGGGGATCATCCTGGGCGGGGCCTCGCTCAAGCCCGAGGATGCGGCGGCGGAAGTGCGGGCCGGACTGCTCGACCTTGTGACCTGGGGACGGTTCATGATCGCGAACCCGGACCTTGCGTCGCGCGTCCGGGAAGGAAAACCGCTGGCGGAATTTTCCTATGACACGCTCAAGGAACTGGTCTGAGGTGCGGGTTCCCGCCCTTTGCTCGCCGCCGCGGCGCGAAACCGGCGGGGCGAAGCGAGGCTATGCTACCATCAGGGCTCGGAAGGTGACACTTCCGACGCGATTTCAAATCTTATGGCGTGATCGATCATGAAGAGCCCGTCCGAGCAGACCAAGAAGACGAGTCAGGTTCCGGCTGCCCGGACTTCGGCAAGCGGCCAGAAGAAACCGGCGCCGCTGCTGAGCATCTGCATCCCGACTTACAACCGTGCCCGCTATGTCGAGGCCCAGGCCCGTTCGGTGATCGACAACATCCTGTCGCGGCATGACAACGTCGAGCTGGTGATCATCAACAACGTCTCGAAGGATGACACCGCCGAGCGTCTCGCCGGGCTGAGCCATCCGAATTTCCGGCTCATCAACCGCGACGTTCACTACGACACCGCCGAAGAGAACATGATGCGGTCGCTCGAATTCGCGACCGGCGACTACGTGTGGTTCCTCGGTGACGACGATCCGGTCCACCTGACCTCGGTCGACCTGATGATCTCGCGGATCGCGCGGCACGACTTTGCCCTGCTGGTTTTCAACTCGACGACCATCCGCCCGCAGGGACACGTTGCCGATCTTCAGCCGATGCCGATGAACGGGCCGATGGTTTCGGCTTCGCTCGATCGCATCGTCGAGAGCATCGGCCTCATCAACACCTTCGCGGGGATTTCGAACGTCGTTCAGCTCCGCAGGAATCTGGACGCGGAGCGCGGCCTGCAATGGCTGCGGACCTCCAAGATCTACAGCCATGTGGCCTGGTTCGTCGAGGCGCAGAAGGGCCAGCAGGCCGCCTTCATCAATGCACCGTTGGTTTTCTACCGTCTCAATGATTACTCGGACGGGCACTGGGACCGTGCGGCCAAGAAGTTCGACGTTCCGAGTCTGTATTTCTGGTCGCTGGGCGTCGTGCGCCTGCTCGCCCGCCTTGTCGAACTCGGGTGTCTCGCTCCCAGCCAGGTCGGCCAGCTCTTCGAACTGACCGAAGGCGGCTACCGTTACCGGCTTATCGACGACATTGTCTTCAAGACGCACAGCCAGTTGCTGCGAGGAGCTCAGTCGAACGATCCTCGCGAGCAGTTGTCGGCGGAGGATGTCGAGGAAATTCGGACATTCTGCCTTCGCTGCGACCCGACGCTGTTCGATGCGCTGGAGATTATCCGCAAAGGGCGCGAGGCGCTCTCAAGCGGCTGGAAGCGGACCATCGAGACGGAAGCGGCCCGGTTCGCCCGCCGGTTCATGGAATCGCACAACGACCGCCAGAAGGCCGGGCAGTTCGTCGGACGCTTCGCCGGGCGTATCCAAGGGTTCGACCTCTACAGCCTGCCGTTGTGTTTTGTCGCTATCCATCACAAGCGCACCGACCTTCGGGACGCGACTTTGCGCATGATCGACCCGGTCTCGGACGGACGGAATGTCTTTGTCGCGGACACCTACGACGCGCTGGTCGATATCCTCACGAAACATCAGGCCGCGCTTTCCGCCGCGACGCCGACAGGCGAGGGCGGATCGGGAACGGTTATCGTGCAGGAGCCCAATCTGGAGCCGTTGATCGCGGAACTGGACAAGGCCCGGTCGGATATCGATCGGCTGCACGTCAAGTACATGGACAGCACCGCCCAGCTCGGGCAGGCGATTTCCGGGCTGCAGCACAGCCTGCTCTGGAGAATGGTCCAGCCCATCCGCCGGCTGGGGGAGCGGATCAGGAGTTTCGGGGCCTTCAAGAGCCAGAAACAGATCCTGCGCCAGCACTTCGACGAGGGCTGGTATCTGCGCCGCTATCCGCATGTCGCGCTGAGCGCCAAGGGCGGGCTGGTCCACTTCATTGAACACGGCGTCGCGGAGAACTGCAATCCGAACGCCTACTTCGATCGCAACTACTATCTCGCGACCTATCCGGACATCGCAGCCGCCAAGATAGATCCGTTCCAGCATTTCATCGACTACGGGCTCGGCGAGGGGCGCAGGCCGCACCCGAAATTCACTGCCGAGGATTACAAGGCTCTCGTGCTCAATAAGCGCTGAGCCACCGGCTACAGTTCCGCATCGGCGCAGAGGAACGTGTTGCCGGGGAACCGGGAATGGGTCGGGATGCCTGAGGTGATCCCGGAGTCTCCCCCGACGATGGCCCAGTAGGCATCTGTGCTGGCCTGGGCGACGATCAGGGTCGGCGACGAGATCAGGCGGTCGGAACCGAGATAGCGAAATCCCGCGGAAATCCCGCTGCGGATGGTCAGCCACGGCGATACGCGCATCGGCACGGCCAACCGCTCACAGACGGCATAGGCCGAACTTCCCTCCGTCACGCCGCTCTGGGCACCGCCCGCAAGCTGGAAATAGCGCTGGCAAAGGGCAAACTCCACCGCCGCCGTACGGCGCTCGAAGGCGGTCGCGACCGTTCCCGGTTCGAGCTGGACGCGCGTCAGCGTGCCCGTCGAGAATTCGATCGCGCCGTCCGTGCCGGGGGACCAGCCGGATGCCTGCTGCGGCGTCGCTCCATAGGTTCCGGTCGGCGCGCCCTGATAGAGCCGGGCCGTTGCCGTCCCGCTCCAGCTGGCGACGAAGGCTCCGGTGTCCGCGAGATGGGCGCCTTCGACGACCTGCAGCAGCGAGCCGGTCTGGATGGTCAGTACGACATCGCCATTCGTCTGCTGGGCGAAGGTATAGCTGCATCCGGCCGCGCCGGCCTTCCAGCGATCATGCCCGTAGGCACCGGCGGCGAGGGTGATCGTGCCGCTTGCCCCGCGCTGGTTGATGCGGAAGTCGCCGTTGATGATCCGGTTGCGGAATCCGGCCCGGTCTCCCGTCAGTCCGAGCGGGACCGTGACCGCGCCGTCGGCGGCGTTGATGTCCAGCGCTGTCTTCCAGGTAGTGCCATCGGCGGAGACCTTGATCGAAAAGTGATCGTTGCCGAGAAGCCCCGCTTCTGCGCGGCCGGAATAGGCGCTCTGGAAGATCACGCTCGCGGTCTGGCCGCCACTGGCGCGGTTGACCTTCAGGCGGTGATCCTGACCGGCGTGGTCGAAAAGACTGGCAGGTGAGGAGACGATCAGCCTGTTGGTCGCGTCCGGCGTCGCATTGACGCCGAGTTGAGGAAGGCTGTCGGGAAGCCCCTGGAAAAGCGACCAGCCGTTGTCGCGGAAAACCACGAACAGGGCCTCGTCCTCCACCCAGGCCAGCCATCCCTCCCGCGGCATGTGCGCGGCCCAGTATCCGTCCTGCAGGACGACGAGTTGGCCGTCCTTGCCGGCCCAGACGCCGGTCGCGCCGGCGGGGACGAGGTGGCGGTCGCCCGGCACGGCGCCAGGAGGAGGGGAGAGTGCGTTACGGGATCGCACGCCAAGCTGGACCAGTGCGTCGAGGGCGAGAAGGCTCTCGTTGAGCGTCACGTGCTTCTGGGCCTGTCCGGCAGCCAGAAAGGGGAGGCCGAGATTGGTCGTGTTGGTCATGAGGCACCTGTTTTCGTCAGCATTGCACCGTGCTGCCGTTGCACTATAGAAGGGGGCGGCGGAACGGGGATAAGTGCCGGCGATGGCAGGCTCCGGGAGGCTTGCGGCGACTTTTCAAGTCGTTGCCGATCCAATAAAGGGTCACCCTGCAATCGGGGCGCGGTTCAGCCCCCTTTGCGGTTCCTTGCCGAAGCCGGGCCGAATGATGTCATGCGAATAGAGCGTTTCGAGATCGAAGGTCCGCTGCTGTTTTTTCCCAAGCGCCATGGCGATGAACGCGGCTTCTTCGTCGAGACCTTCCGGCAGGATGTGTTCGAGCGCGAGGCCGGCGTTTATCGCTTCGTGCAGGACAACCATTCGTTTTCCGCCCGCAAGGGTACGTTGCGCGGACTTCACTATCAGGCGCCGCCCGCGGCGCAGGGCAAGCTCGTCCGCGTGACGTGCGGCGCGGTGTTCGACGTCGCGGTCGATATCCGCCATGGTTCGCCGACCTTCGGGCGCCATGTCGCCGTGACCATCGATGCCGGCGAAGGGCAGGTGTTCTGGATTCCGCCGGGATTCCTGCACGGGTTCTGCACCTTGGGCGAGAACACGGATTTCCTGTACAAGGTCACCGATTATTACAGCCCCGAGCATGACGGGTCTGTCTGCTGGAATGATCCGGACCTCGCGATCGAATGGCCTTCGGCGGTCGACGAAGCCACCCTTTCCGGCAAGGACCGGGTTGCGCCCCGGCTCAGGGATCTGCCCCGGATCTTCTAGGTCCGTCGCGGCAATTCCATCCAGAAAACCTTGGCAAGGAGCAAGAGTATGCGGATTTTGGTGACCGGGGGAGCAGGTTTCATCGGCTCGGCCCTGTGCCGTCATCTGATCAACGATACCGACGCCACGGTTCTGAACGTGGACAAGCTGACCTATGCCGGGAACCTGCAGTCGCTCGTTTCGATCGACAACAGCCCGCGCTACAGCTTCTCGCAGACCGACATCTGCGACATGGGCGCCATCGCCGCGCTGATGCAGCGCTTCGAACCGGACGCGATCATGCATCTCGCGGCCGAGAGCCACGTCGACCGGTCGATCACCGGCGCCCGGACGTTCGTCGAGACCAACGTGATGGGCACGTTCTCGCTGCTGGAGAGTGCCCGTCACTACTGGTCCGGCCTGCCCGGATCCAGGAAGGATGCCTTCCGTTTCCTGCACGTCTCGACGGACGAGGTCTATGGCTCGCTCGGCGAAACGGACCTGTTCCGGGAAACGACGCCCTATGATCCAAGCTCGCCCTATTCGGCTTCGAAGGCGGCGGCGGATCATCTGGCGAGCGCCTGGCACCGCACCTACGGATTGCCGGTTGTCGTCACCAACTGCTCCAACAATTACGGGCCGTTCCACTTTCCCGAGAAACTCATTCCGCTGGTGATCCTCAACGCCCTGCACGGTAAGCCGCTGCCGGTTTACGGCACGGGTCACAACATCCGCGACTGGCTCTATGTCGAGGATCACGCCCGCGCGCTTCATCTCGTCCTCCAGCGCGGGCGGCTGGGTGAGAAATACAACATCGGCGGCCGCAACGAGCGTCGCAACATCGATGTCGTCCACCGCATCTGCGATACGCTCGACCGGCTCGCGCCGGGGAAAAAGTCATGCCGCGAACTCATCACGTTCGTAGCCGACCGTCCCGGTCACGATCATCGCTACGCAATCGACGCGAGCAAGCTTGAAACCGAACTGGGCTGGCGGGCGCAGGAGAATTTCGAATCCGGCATCGAGAAGACCGTGCGCTGGTATCTCGCCAACGAATGGTGGTGGCGGCCGCTGCGCGAGAAGGTCTATTCGGGCGAGCGGCTCGGTCTGGCGGCTGCGAACGAGACCGGCAAGGCTGAAACATGCGCATCGCAGTAACGGGAGCCGGCGGGCAGGTTGTCTCCGCCTTGCGCGAAATGGGCACGCGGCAGGGACACGAGATCGTTCCGCTGGCGCGCCCGGATTTCGACCTTGCACATGCGGAAACCGCCGGAGCGGTGCTGGACGCTGTTCGCCCCGATGTCCTGGTGAGCGCGGCCGCCTTCACCGCAGTTGATCTGGCGGAAAGCCAGCGCGAGGAGGCCTTTCGTGTCAACGGCGAGGGGCCCGGCGTGCTGGCGCGGGAGACCGCCCGGCTCGGTATTCCGATGCTGCATCTCTCGACCGACTATGTCTTCGATGGGAGCAAGCCGGTTCCCTACGTCGAGACGGATATGACCGGTCCGCGCAGCGTCTACGGCGCGAGCAAGCTGGAGGGCGAGCGTGCGGTTGCGGCAGGCAATCCGCGCCATGTGGTGCTGCGGACGGCCTGGGTCTATTCGCACGATGGCAAGAATTTCCTCAGGACGATGCTGCGTCTGGCCGAAGGCAACCCGGTCGTGCGCGTCGTCAGCGACCAGTTCGGATGCCCGACCTACGCGCCGGACATCGCCGGGGTTCTTCTGGCAATCGCGGACCGGGTCCGGGGTGCCGAGGCGGGCAGCGCCGAATTCGGGCTCTTTCATATGGCAGCCTCCGGCGATACGAGCTGGGCCGGCTTTGCCGAGGCGATCTTCGACCAGGCGCGGCGCGTCGGCGCGCGGGCCGCGCGGGTTGTCAGCATCGCGACGTCGGATTATCCGACCCCTGCCGCGCGACCGGGCAATTCTCGTCTCGCTTGCGGCAAGCTCGAGGATGTTTACGGATTGCGATTGCCGCACTGGCATTCGGGTGTGGAACGATGCGTATCCCGTATCGCCAGGGATACAGAGCCGCTTCGGAGGACGGAACCATGAGCAGCACGCCGCGCAGAGGCATCATCCTGGCCGGGGGGAGCGGGACGCGCCTGCACCCGATGACGCTGGCGATCTCGAAGCAGTTGCTGCCCGTCTACGACAAGCCGATGATCTATTATCCGCTTTCGGTGCTGATGCTGGGCGGAATCCGCGACATTCTGGTGATTTCGACCCCGCATGACCTGCCGCATTTCCAGAAGTTGCTGGGCAATGGCGAAAAATGGGGCATCCGCCTTCAGTACGCCGAACAGCCGAGCCCCGACGGCCTCGCGCAGGCCTTCATCATCGGCCGCGATTTCATCAAGGGCCACCGCTCGACGCTGATCCTCGGTGACAACATCTTCTACGGGCACGGGCTTTCCGGCATTCTGCGGCGGGCGGGCGAGCGCACCGGAGGCGCCACGGTTTTCGGCTATCATGTCGCCGATCCCGAGCGGTATGGGGTTGTCGAATTCGGCCCGACGGGACAGGCGCTCAGCCTGGAAGAGAAGCCGAAGCACCCGAAGTCCAACTGGGCGGTGACCGGGCTCTATTTCTACGACGAGGACATCGTCGACATTGCTGCCTCCATCAAGCCGTCGGCGCGCGGCGAACTTGAAATCACCGATGTGAACAAGATCTACCTCGAACAGGGGCGCCTCAACGTCGAACGCATGGGGCGCGGCTTTGCCTGGCTCGACACCGGCACGCCGGAATCGCTGGCCGACGCGACGAACTTCGTCCGGGCGATGGAGCGTCGGCAGGGAATCCGGATCTGCTGCCCGGAGGAAATCGCCTTCGAGCGCGGTTTCATCAGCAAGGAGCAATTGCTGGCCCTCGGACGGGCGCTCGGCAAGAGCGGCTATGGGGCCTATCTGAAATCGGATGCCGTGCTGAACGGCGTGTGAGGGGGCGTCGCGCCGTTTCGGCCGGCGCGATCCGGGCCTTGCGGCGGCTATAGGCGCAAGGACAAATCTGCGGGCGCATCATGAGCACAGACGTCTACCGGATGATCAAGGCCACGCGGCTGTTCGACGCGGACTATTACCGCAAGCAGGCCCGTATCGGGCTGTTGACGGATCCTCTTCGCCATTTTCTGCGCAAGGGCCATCACAAGGGCCTCTCGCCGTCTCCGCATTTCTGGACGGCCTACTACCTCCAGCAATACGCCGATGTCCGGAATTCCGGCGCCAATCCGCTCCAGCACTATGTCGAATATGGCTGGAAGGAGGGGCGCTGGCCCAATCCTTGTTTCGATCAGAAGCAGTTTGTCGACGAGCACCCGGCCTGCCTCCAGCTTGGCAAGCTGCCGGTCGAACACTGCATCGATCTCTATGGCGACGCGCGCTGGCCGCGCGATTCCGAGCCTGACCTCGAGCAGGAGGAAATGGCGCCGGTCGAAGGCCTTTCGCGCACGGCCTGGGAGGCCTGGAAGGCCGTCTTCGACGCTGACTATTACCGGACGCACTACCCCGACGTCGCCGGGCAGGGCGTCGATCCGTTCCTGCATTTCGAAACTGTCGGCTGGCGGGAAGACCGCAACCCCCGTGCCGGCTTCGACATGGATTTCGCCAAGCGGAGCCTGCCGGACCTCGCTCAGGGCGCGAACGCGCTTGAAAAACTGGTGCGCGGCAGCGCGGTGGTGGGGCCGCGACTGGCGGAGCACGGCTTCACGCTGCTGGAGCCGGCGCAGGACGCCCCCGCCGCGCTGGGCGTCGGCATCCATTTTCACGCCTTCTACCCCGAACTCGTCGGCGAAATTCTTCCGTGCCTCGCGAATTTCCCGGCGAGCACGGTAGCCTACGTCACGGTTTGCACCGAGGCGGACCGGCTGTTCGTCGAGCGGTTGGCCCGGCGCTATCTGGCCGATCACGGACTCCCGCAGCGGATCGAGGTGCGGCTGACGGAAAACCGCGGCCGCGACATCGCGCCGTTTCTCGTCGGCTGCGCCGACATCTGGACGAAACACGATCTCGTGCTGCATCTGCATTCCAAGGTCAGCACGCACATCGACTGGGGCGACGACTGGCGCCATTACCTCATCGATCAGCTCGCCGGATCGAAGCCGCTCGTCGATGCCGTGCTGAAGGCCTTCGCCGACGATCCGACGCTGGGCTTCTTCTATCCCGAGAACTTCTACCGCATCAAAAAATACCTCAAGCGCCAGAACAACAATCCACGTGTCGCCGCGTTCATGCAGGCGTTTCCGGGCGGGAAGGTCAGTCCTGACGGCGCGACGTTCGCGGCCGGCTCGATGGCCTGGTTCCGGGCGGATGCCTATCGCGCGCTGATCAGCCACGTGAAGCTGGAGCAGTTCGAGGAAGAACGCGGCCAGCTTGATTTCACGCTCGCCCATGTCCTCGAACGCGCCTTTCCGCTGGTGGCCAAGGCCGCCGGCTACTCGGCCCGCGCGTACGCCACAAACCGCCGGGAGCCATCGCCGCCGCCCGCGCCGGTTCCGGGACGCGAGGCGGATTTCGAGCCGGCAGCCGAACGCTGGGCGCGGGATACGGCGCGGATTGCCCGGAACCAGCCGGTTCCGCTCGCACCGCTGGTGCGGCGCTTCAATCCGCGTGCGCTCGATCTGCACTGGATCGTGCCGAGCTTCTCGCGCGGGGCCGGCGGTCATATGACGATTTTCCGGATGGTGCGCTTTCTCGAGACGTTCGGGCACCGCCAGACCATCTGGCTGCAGAACGCACAGGGGCAGCACAAGGGCCCTGCAGCAGCCCACCGCGCGATCTGCGACTGGTATCAGCCGCTGGGCCGGAATGTGAATGTCCGTTTCCTGCCCGATGACGTCCGCGCCATCGGCGGCGACGCGGTCATCGCAACCGACTGCTGGACCGTCTACCCGGCCGTGAACGCATCCAACGTGCAGGAGCGCTTCTACTTCATCCAGGATCACGAGGCGGAGTTCCATCCTGCCGGCGAACTTCAGCTGGTCGCGCGCGCAACCTATGGAATGGGTCTCGCGGGCTTGTGCGCCGGACCCTGGCTGCAGCAGAAGGCCGAGCAATACGGCATGTGGGCGCGCGCCTGGCCGCTCTGCGCCGATCGCGAAACCTATTTCCCGGTCGAACGGGGCGCGCGTGTCGGCCCGCCGAAGATCGCCTTCTATGCGCGGCCGTATACCCCGCGCCGCGCCGTCAACCTCGGTCTTGCCGCGCTCGAACTGCTGCACCGGCAGGGATTCGAATTCGAGGCGCATTTGTTCGGGGAGGACGGTCTCAAGGAGGAGTTCGCGTTCCCCCATGTGAAGCACGGCATCCTTTCGCCCGAAGGGCTGGCGGAACTCTATCGCTCCTGCGACATCGGCGTTGTTTTCTCGACCACCAACTATTCGCTGGTCCCGCTCGAAATGATGGCCTGCGGACTGCCGGTCGTCGAGCTTGACGGCGAGAGCACCCGCGCGGTCTTTTCCGGCGGCGAGGCGCTGCTCGCGCCGCCGACGCCTGCCGGCATTGCCGAGTCGATCCGCCGGCTGGCTTCGGACGAGGCGCTGCGCCGGGACCAGTCACGCCGCGCGGCGGCCTTCCTTGAGGGACTGGACTGGGAGAAAAGCGCCCGCCTGATCGAAGCGGCGATCATCGAACGGCTCGAAATGAACGGCGCCAAGCCGATCGAGCCGGATGCCGTCTGCGCGCCGGCTGTCCGGCCGGTCCGGCAGGCGTCGGTTTTCGTGCCCACCTACAACGCCGGCAAGGATATCGAACCCTTGCTTGAACGGCTTGTCGCGCAGGTGGCGCCGTTCCGGTACGACATCCTGATGATCGACAGCGGCTCCACCGACGGAACGGTCGAGAAGATCCGGGCCTACGGGTCGAAAGGGGTGCGGCTCCACGAAATTCCCAACCGCGAGTTCCAGCACGGGCGGACGCGCAATCTCGGCATCGCCATGACCGAAGGCGATTGCGTCGCCATCCTCACGCAGGATGCCCTGCCGGCGGATGATCGCTGGCTCGCGGCGCTTATCGGCGGTTTCGATCGGTCGAACCGTGTCGCGGGTGTGATCGGGCGTCATCTCGCCTATCCCCAGCATGGGCCGTTCGCGGCGCGGGATCTTGATCAGATGTTCGATCATCTGGCCTCGCTGCCGGATATCGTCTCGCTCGAACGGGGACTGCCATCCTTCGTGCGCCCCGGCAGCACGCAATGGCAGATGCTCCAGCAGTTCTACTCGGACAACAACTCGGCGATGTCGCGCGCGGTCTGGCGGGAATTGCCCTATCCCGAGATCGACTGGGGCGAGGATCAGGTCTGGTGTTGGGAGGTGCTCAGGCGCGGCTTCGAGAAAGTCTATGTGGATGACGCGCGTGTCTTCCACTCGCACGCTTTCGAGGCTCCGGCGCAGTACAAGGTCTCGTTCACCGAAGGTCAGTTCTGGGCGAAGCATTACGGCATCCGCCTCGTCGGCGATTCCGAGGCCTCGACGGCGATCGAGAACGAGCGCGACCGGAACTACGCGCTCAAGGCGGGGGTCAGTGCCGAGGACCTGAAGGTGCGGCTTGCCCAGAACGGGGTGGTGAACGCCGGCCGGAAGGATGGCGCGGACAGCGTCGCGTAAGACCGGACGGCGATCAGGGCATCGAAGTTGCGGTCACCCGGATCTGCCCGTCCAGCGCGAGTGGTTCGAACCCCGCCACGGCTGCCATCGAGCGGAAACGCCGCCCGTCGCCGACGTAGTAGTCGAGCCTGGACCATTCGACCTCGCCGCGGGTCACTGGCAGGTGCCCGTCGCCAAGGACCGCACTGACGCGCGTCGCAAGGTCGCCGAGTTCGACCGGCCGTTCTCCCGCCGTGTCGTAGGGCGACGCATCGGCCTCGACGATGCCGGTCATGACAGCGAAACCCACGTCGATGACATCCCGCACGTGGACGAAGGAACGGAAGACTGCATGTTTCGCCCCGATCGACAGAGGCTCGCCGCGCCGGGCATTGCCGATCAGGTCGGTGATTGCGAAGCGCTTGTAGGAATAGGGGCCGGACAGGTTGAACACACGGCACAGAGCCGTGCGAGCGCCGATTTCCGCGGCGAGGGCCGCGAAGGCCTGCTCCTCCTCGAGCTTGAGCACGCCGTAGGGGTTGGCGTCGATATCGGTGGCCAAGGCCCGCCCCGGGCCGTAGACGGCGCCGGACGATGTCTCGAAAAGACCTGCTGCCTTGCTGCGCCGGCAGAAATCAGTGACCTCCCCGATAATCGTGCGATTGGCTTCGATGTAATGCGAGAGCGGCTGTTCCGAGGCCTTTTCCCGCGTCAGGAACGCGTAGTGGGCGACGAGCGGGCCGTGCACCAGCGGCTGCGAGGCAAGATCGCGCAACGTCGAGAGCCGCACCGTTTCGCCGTCGCGCAGGTGGACGGACTTGGGCGTTGACGCCAGCGCGTGGACGCGATTGCCGAACGAGGTGCCGAGTGCCTCTCGCAGCATTTCCAGCGTCGCGAGGCCGATCCAGCCGCTGGCGCCGGTGACGACGATCGGCGCTGCGGATCCCCGCAGGGCCTCCCGGACGTTCGGTGAGAAACGCAGCCGGGGCTCATAGAGGTCATTGGCGGCTGAAACGGGCATGGCGGGAAATCCGATCGGGAAGGGCATGCGGATGGCGGCTGCAACGGTGCGATAGAGCAAGAAGTCAGGATCGTGCAAGACGGACGTAACGGGCTGGGACACTCGCTCGTTGTTGCAAGCCTTATCCCAAGCTGTCGGCGAGCGCCCGTGCTATCGAAAATTGCAAATGCCCCGGCGAGTGCCTATGGTTCCCGCTCCCCGGGGCGGGCTGGCAGAGTGAGTTTTCGGAATGGACTTGTTGATCAGGGACCGGCTGTTTCCGGAGGCCGGCCGCAAGCCCTATTACATCGTCGTTCCCCGGTATGTCCGCACCTCCGCCGGCATTCGCGCGCTGCACCTCATCTGCCATTGGCTCAACATGCTGGGTCAGAGCGCCTACGTGCTCATTCATCCGAGCTGGGACGGGCTGCAGGTGCACCCCGACCTCCAGACGCCGGTGCTCGACCAATCGATCATCGATTTCCATTTCCGCAACGGCTTGACGCCGATCATGGTCTATCCCGAGATTTTCTCGGGCAACCCGTTCAAGGCGCCGCTCGTCGTGCGCTGGCTGGGCAATTATCCCGGCCTGCTCGGGGGCGACACAACCTACGACCCGAGCGAATTGTGCTTTTCCTTCTCGAAGGCGTTGGCGGCGCATACCCGAAACCCGGACAACGTGCTGACCGTTCCGGTGATCGACACCGGGAATTTCCGGCCGACGCCGATCGTTCCCCGAAAGGGCAGTTGCTTCTATGCCGGCAAATTTCAGGATGTGCATGGCGGCAAGGTCTTCGGCCTTCCGCCGGGCTGCATCGAGATCACGCGTGACCGCCCCGACCAACTGACGCCGCCGGAAATCGCCGAACTGTTCCGGCGATCCGAATTTTTCTACGCGTTCGAGGATACCGCGCTCATCACCGAGGCCGCGTTGTGCGGGTGCCCGGTAATCATGATGCCGAACCCGCATTTCAAGAAGCCGCTCGGCCTCGACGAGATGGGGTGGGACGGCTACGCTTGGGGAACCGATCCCTCGGAGATCGAACGGGCGAAGCGCACCGTCGCCAATGCCTATGACAATTACATGCGCGTTTTTCCGGAGTTTTTCCGGCAGCTCGAGTATTTCGTCTTGGTCACGCAGCGTCGCGCGGAACTGACCTCCTATTCGGAAAAGATCAACCTGTCCGAGCCCGTCTACGACGCATCCATGGATGGCAACGCGGCCTTGCGGCGTGCGCTGGCCGATGCCCATCGCGAAATCGAACGGCTGCGCGGCGCGGCGGAGGCGCCGGTGTTCTGGGAGCCCGCCCTGTTCGCTTCGAGCGCTCAGGTCAGGCCCCTGGCCGGCCTTCGTGCTGGAGCGGGCGGCCGGGTCGTCCTGAGCGCGAATGCGGCAAGTTTCTTGCTCTCGCCCGAGCCGGACGACGCGGAAATCGAGATCGAACTGAAGCGTGACCCTGTCACATCCGGCGCCGCTATCCATATCGGGGTGAACGGCGAGATGGGTCCCGCTGTCCCATTCAGTCCGAGCGGCGAGGCGAGAGTGCGGCTGCCGCTAAGCTGGGAGGAGGGGCCGCTCGTGGTGTCGCTCCACGTCCCTGAGGGACACGAGGGCATCGGATTGGTCGCCATGCGCAAGACAGCCTTCGCCGGCCCGGCAAGGATTGCAGCGGTAGATGCAGACCATACCAAGCCGCTGATCATCGACCTGCTATCGCTGGCAAGGCAGGCTGCTCCGCCCGTGCGCTGCTCCCTGACTTCGACAGCGGAAGGGTTGGTGGTCGAATCCACGGATGCCGATCCGAGCATCGAGTTCGGCAATCTTATTTCGGTCGCCGGGCTGTCACGGTTCGTCCGCCTGCAGGGCGTCTACGAAAGCGACGCCGAGGACGAACTCCAGATCTACGTGCCGGGTCCTGACGGCGGATATTCGGAACGGCATTCCTTCAAGATGCCGATCCTGCCGGGGCTTGATCGGTTCACACTCCTTCTCGAGATGCCGGGCAGGCTGGAACATTTCCGGCTGGATCCGCTGAAGGGGCCGGGCCGGATCGTTTTTCACCAGCTGGAACTGGCCGCCCTGTTCCGTCGCCCGAAGCCTGTGCCGGGCCGCCTGCTGCGTCCCGCCGGAACGGCATGAGCGCCAGGCCGTCGAAAGCTGTTGAACAGAAGGCGGGCGACGCGCTAACACGTGCGCCCGAGTTCGCGCTCATCGAGTCCGTTCTTGGAAAAGCAGGAATGGACGGGGCGGGCCCGTCGGAGTCAGGGATTTGATTTCTTTAATTGCCAAGCTGTTCGGCGGCGCCCGAACCGTCGCGGGGAATCCGGCGAAAGCCGCAGCGCCAGCCGAGCATCTCGACGAATATGTCGTGACCTTTCCAACCTCGCAGAATGCGATCGACATCCTGCCGGGCTGGAATCAGGCGTTTCCGGATGTGATGGGCCTGAAGGCCGGCACCGTCCATCTCTACAACGATCCCCGCATCCTGTGGGCGCTTGAGCAATATGGTCCGCTTGAAGGCAAGGCCGTGCTTGAGATCGGCCCGCTCGAGGCCGGCCATACCTGGATGCTCGAACAGCGCGGCCCGGCGCTGATCGACGCGGTGGAGGCCAACAAGCTCTCCTACCTGCGATGCCTTGTTTCCAAGGAAATCCTTCAGCTCAAGCTGGCGCGTTTCCATCTCGGAGATTGCCAGCTCTGGCTGGAAAACCGCGAGGACCGCTACGATTTCGTCGTGGCTTCCGGCGTCCTCTATCACATGCGCGACCCGATCCGGTTCCTGAGTGCCATCGCCGCCCGGACTGATGCCTTGTTCCTGTGGACGCACTACGCCGACGACGGGGCGATGCCGGTGGGCGATACGCGCCGCGCGGCGTTCACCGGGCCGCCGGAAGTGCGCGAGCATCTCGGCGTGCCGGTCCGGCTCCATCCGCGCACTTACCTGAAATCATGGGAAAACAAATCGTTCTGCGGCGGCATGCACGATTTGCACTACTGGATCGAGCGTGCCGACCTTCTGCAACTGCTGGAGCGGATGGGTTTCGACGATCTGCGGATCTGGGGTGACGATCCGGCCCACCCTTACGGTCCTGCGTTCAACCTGTTCGCCCGCCGCTCGCGGCCGCAGGGATAACGGCGCAATCCCGCGATGACCCGGCGGTCCGTCCAGCTCCTGCCATACAGCGACATAACCGGAAGCGGGCCGCGTTGGGTGTCGGGTAGTTCCTGTCCCTGGTTCGAGCTGCGTCTGACGGAGCCGGTCGAAGGGGCATGGGTGCAGCTCAAATGGCGCTCGGGACTGGGTGATCCGGTGAGCAGGCCGGTCCTGCGGTGCCGCACGCCGGACGGCGACCGGGACGTGTTCCTGCCGGCGGCCGTCTTCGGCCAGAAGAAATGGATCGGTCGCATTCCCGCCGGCACGACGCAGGTTCTGATTTCCCCCTGCAATTTTCAGGGTGAGTTCGGTTTTGCCCTCGATGCGCTGGATGTGCTGACGGAATTGAAAGCGATCGGCAAGGCGTCCGGCCGGCGCATTCTGGGGGCGTCCCACGCGCTCGGTGCTTTCCTGATCGGACGCCGGGATGACTACCGCACGCTGCTGTCCGAAACGCTCACGCAGACCCCGGTTTCGGGCTTCGCGCGGGTGAGGAAGCGGGAAACCCGCGCATGGTCCGAGAGCGGTGTCGACGGTCTCGCCGGGACACCGTCCGCCAACATAGTTATCCTTGCGGACAAGCCGGGCACCGCGACCATCGCTTCATCGCCCCTCGCTGCCAGCCTGCAGGAGCAACGCATGGGGCAGTGGTCCCTGCTTTGGCCGGCGCCCCGGACAGCGGCCGAGGCGGGTGGACGAAACAGAACCGAAGCAGCCGACTCTAGGATATCCCGGCTCCGCGGCGAGCCGGACCTTGCGGAATTCGTGCGCACCCTGCCCGACGAGGCCATTCTTGCGGTCCTGCCGGCCGATGCGCGGCTTTATGTCGATGCTCTGGCCATGATCGCCCACGCCGCGGCGCAGTCCCCAGAGGCGGACCTGTTCTACGGCGACGAAATTCATGTTTCCGGCGCGCGACCGGCCGAACGGCCATTGTTCAGGACGGCGTTCGATCCGCTTCTTCTCGGGCATTTGGACCCATGCGGCCATGCGGCTTTTGCGCGCGTCCGCTGGCTACGGCGTTTCGTCGCGGAGCCGCACGGAAGCGCGGCCCTGTGGCTCGAGGCAAAGGCGGTGCATCTTCCGCGTCCGCTGGCCATCCTTCCCGACGGACAATTCCGGACCGGAGGGTTGCAGCGCCTGGCTCCCGTGGCAGCCCCGGCCGCGCCCGTCGCGGCGCGGACTCTCGAGACGGCTATCGTCATTCCGACCCGCGATCGGCTCGACCTGCTGAAGTCCTGCATCGACAGCGTATTCGCCCGGACAAGGATGCCGTTCCGGCTCGTCGTGATCGACAATGACAGCCGTCAGAAGCGGACGCTGGACTATCTCGCTCAGCTTTCCGGCGATCCACGCTGCATCGTCCATCAGGTGCCCGGCGCGTTCAACTTCTCGCGGTTGAGCAACATCGGCGCACGGCTCGTCGATTCCGATGTGCTGGTGTTTCTCAACAACGACACGGAGGTGCTGGGGGAAGGCTGGCTGGAAGCCTTGCTCCGGCACGCCGTGCAGCCCTCGACGGGAGCGGTCGGCGCCAAATTGCTGTATCCGTCCGGCAAGGTGCAGCATTCCGGCGTCGTGCTCGGCCTCGGGGGATGGGCGGGCCATTTCGAACTCGGAATGGCGGCCGACAACCCCGGTCTTTTCGGTCGCGCCAACCTTGCGCATCACCTCTCGGCCGTGACGGGCGCCTGTCTCGCCGTGGAACGAACCAAGTTCGAGGCGGTCGGCGGGTTCGATGCCGAGAATCTGCCGGTGGATCTCAACGACATCGACTTGTGCCTGCGCCTCGACGAGCACGGATACCGGACCGTTCTGGCGGCGGATTGTCTGGTGAGGCACCACGAATCCGCCAGCCGGGGGCGCACGCGGGAATCAAACCGGACGTACGCGCGGGAGCGGCAGTATTTCTACGCGCGCTGGTTCGGACGCCTGCGCGATGATCCCTATTTTCATCCCGCGCTTTCGCTCTATTCGAGTTGGCCACATCTGGGCTGAGCGGTGTGGGGCCGGGCTGAATGGCTCTGTTGCGGTCGGGTTTGATGCAGATCGCTTGACTCGGGCCGGTGTGGACGAAACAACAGGCGCCATCGATGTTTGCTGGCACAATGAGCAGGCGACAGCCGGGAGTTCTGTCATGAAATTCTATGAGCCCCCTCGGGTGATCGAGGAACAAGGCAAGGATTATTTCATCGCGCCGCACCCGGAACCCCGCAAGACCCCGCCCAATCTGATCGAGATCCTGCTCGGAGCCCGGCATTCTCTGCTCGGAAACTGGACGGAGGATCTGTATCGATCCGGCGTCGATTCATTCCGCATTCTCAACCGCGACGTCGTGTTCGTGAATTCGCCGGACCTCGTGAAATACGTCATGGTGACGCGCGCGCAGAATTTCGAGCGGAAGAGCCCGCAGATGCGGCGCGCGCTGGAAAAGCTGCTGGGGGACGGGCTCTTCATTTCGGAGGGCGAGACCTGGAAGACCCGCCGCCCCCTCGTGGCGGACATCGTCCACAAGAACCGGTTGCCGAGCTTCGGCGGCACGTTCGAGCAGGTGACACATCAGTTCGCCGAAGGTTGGGCGGCGCTCGACGGCAAGGAATTCGAGCTGACCTCGGCGATGGCCGAACTGACCGCGGAAATCATCGCCCAGACGGTTTTCGGCCGCAACCTCGGCGCCGAGGCCGCCCGCCGGGTGATCGACGGTTTCACGCAATATCAGTCCGCCGTGGACAGCTTCAATCTCGGTTATTTCCTCGGCTGGGACGAAGGCTGGCCGGTGCGGCTGAACGCAAGAAAGAAGAGCGCCGTCTCGATGGTTCACGAGGTTGTCGAGAAGGTGATCACCGATCATATCGCCGGCGGCGGTGACGAGGGGTCGATGGTCGATCTTCTGGTCAAGCGCCAGCAGCGCAGCCCCGAGCTCGGCCTCGACCTGACCGCCTTGCGCAACGAGGCCGCGACGATCTTCATGGCCGGGCACGAAACGACGGCGACAACGCTCACCTGGGCTTTCTACTGCCTTTCCAAGGCGCCTTGGGTAGAGAAGAAGCTGCTCGCCGAACTCGACCGCGTCTGCCCCGGCCGGGCGCCGGCCTTCGAGGATATCGACCAGCTCGACTACTGCCGCTCGATCATTCAGGAGACGTTGCGGCTCTATCCGCCCGTGCCGCTGCTGCCGCGTCAGGCGCGCGAAGCCGACGAGGTTGGTGGCGTCAAGGTTGAGAAGGGCGGCCTCGTGATGATCTCACCTTGGCTGCTCCAACGTGCCAGCGACCTGTGGGACAAGCCGACCCACTTCATCCCGGAGCGCTTTGAGAACAACGCCAAGGTCAACCCCTTTGCTTACATCCCGTTTACGGTCGGACCGCGGATCTGCCCCGGCATGAATTTCGGGCTGTCCGAGGCGGTGGTGTGCTTTGCCATTCTCGCGCAGCGTTTCCGCGTCACCCCGCGCGCGGGGCATGTCGCGGAACCCGTCTGCCGGTTGACGTTGCGTCCGCACGGCGGCCTCAGGGTTCGCGCCCTGCCGCGGCAGTCGGAGGCGCTGGCGGCGTGAGCGCGCTGGCCGATCGTATCGACCTGCTTGTGCGTCGGGGGTTCTTTCGCCTGTTGCGCTGGCTGCCGACCGAGACCGCTTCGCGGCTCGGCGTGAAGGCCGTGCGCGCCAACGTCACGGCAAACCGGCCCGAAATCATGATCGGCGCCCGTCGCAACCTCGCGATCCACCACCCGGAATGGAGCGCGGCGGAGATCGAGGCGGGTGTGGATGCCTTCCTTGATGGTGTCGGTCGTTTCATGGCCGAGTTCGCCATCATGGACCGTCTCGTTCCAGAAGGGCGTTTCGAGGTTCACGGCGCCGAGGTTTTCGCGGCCATCGCCGGCAAGGAGCCGATCATTGCCTTCGGGCTGCACACCGGCAACTGGGAGACCTTCGGCCCGCAGTTCCGCAAGATGGGCATCCCGCTGGCCTCGTTCTATGCCCCGCCGGACGATGCCTTCGAGCGGCGCATCGCCGAGGAAAGCCGTGCCCGGTTCGGTGTCGAACTGCTGGCACCGGATGCGCGCGGCGCGCGCGACGGTCTCAGATTGCTGAAACAGAAGCGCGTCGTGATGATTTTCCCGGATGAATCGCGCGATGGCCGGTCGATGGCGCCGCTGTTCGGCCGGAAGCCCCATGACAAGGGCAACCTCGCCATTGCCGCCCGTCTCGCCCGCATGAGCGGCGCGCGCTTCGTGATCTGCCATTCGGAGCGGCAGGAAGGAGCACGCTTCCGGCTGTTCTTTTCCGAGCCTTTCGCGCTGCCGCCGGCTGAGGGGGCCGCCGATGTCCTCGCCGACATCGCTTTTCTCAACGCCCGGATCGAACCGATCGTGGCGCGGAACATCCCGCGCTGGTACTTCCTCGACGACTCGTTGGAGGAAATCGGATGATTCCGCAAAAGGGCAAGCTGGCGGAGGCCATTCTCGCGGGCTTCTACTACCTGCTGCGGCTGCTGCCGACGGAGGCCGCCTCCGCCATCGGCTCGCGAGGTTATATCTGGAACGCGCATACCAACCTGAAGGAAGCGGTCGAAGCCGCCAAGGCCAATCTCCGGCGCCATCGCCCGGCTGCGAGCGACGCGGAGATCGATGCCATGGTGGACGCCTTCTACGATGCCGTCGGGCGCGTTGCCGCCGAATTCGCAGTGATGCACCGCTTCTTCGATGAAGGCCGCATCGCCGTTCGCAATGACGAGGGTTTGCTCGCGACCTATGGCCGCCGCCCGATCGTCGCGCTCTGCGTCCATACCGGGAACTGGGAGGTCTTCTCTCCGGTTTTCCAGAAGATGGGCGTCCAGCTCAATTCGATCATCGCGCCGCCGGAGACGGGTTTCGAGCGGCTGGTGGTCGAGCAGACACGGCGCCAGTTTGGCGTGAACACCATCCTGCCGACAGCCGCGGGAACGCGTGAGGCGATCCGGGTTCTCCGGGCGAACGGGCTGGTCTCGATGTTTCCGGACGAGGCGCGGGACAAGGTCTCCTACGGTCCGCTGTTCGGCCGGCCGCCGCATGATCGCGGCAACCTGGCGATTGCCGCCCGCCTGGCGCGCATGACGGACGCCGCTTTCGTCCTCGGCCATTGCCGTCGGATCGGAACATGCCGGTTCGAACTGACCTTCAGTGACATCTTCGAACTCCCGCCGGCGACCGGCAGACCCGACGTGCTGCAGGATGTCGCCTTCCTCAACGGCCGAATCGAGCCGATCGTCCTTTCCGAGATTCCGCGCTGGTACTTTCTCGACGACGCGATAGTTCCAATTACAGTTAAGGAAATAAAATAGAGCAATATCAATTAGTTGATCGTGTTGCAGATATGCCACCTCATTTCGCTATTTACCATGAGACATTTCCTTTTAAGCAGGGCTTGTGTAGGAATGGGCGCGCAGTAGGGGACGGGTTCGCGTGAAGTTGATCGGACAGATCGAGTCGATGAAGCCGAAGGCGGTGGCGCTTGCCGCCGCGCTTATGGTGGCTGGCTGCGCCGCCCTTCCTTCGACGGGGCCGACGACCACCGAGGTTGTCAGTTCCGCGACCGAGGGGGAGAGCATTCGCTATATCCTCCGCGACGTTGACGATTCGATCGTCACCATTCTTTCCTCCGCGCGCGACAGGACGCTCCACGGATCGTTCGGCGACCGCCGCCCGCCGCCGCACCAGCGGATCGGAATCGGCGACACGCTTTCCATCACGATCTGGGAAGCGGCAGCCGGCGGCCTGTTCTCCTCTCCGGTCATCGATCGGGCTTCCGCCGGGTCGCGCACTGCGGCGATTCCGCCGCAGGAAGTCGCCCGCGACGGGTCCGTCACCGTTCCCTACGCGGGCCGGATTCGCGTTGCCGGGCTGACGACCCCCGAGGTCGAGAAGCGCATCGTCACCCAGTTGACCGGCAAGGCGATCGAGCCGCAGGTGCTGGTCACGGTGCCGGCAGGCCTGTCGAATTCCGTCACGGTGCTGGGCGAGGTCACGAATGGCGCCCGCGTGCCGCTTTCGGTTCGCGGCGAGCGTGTTCTCGATATCATCGCGATGGCGGGCGGCATCCGCGCGCCGACGCACGAGACCTTCATCTCCCTGCAGCGCAACGGTCACGCCGTTTCGGTGCCGATGCAGCGGCTGATCAAGAATCCGTCCGAAAATATTTTCGCCCATCCGCGTGACGTCCTGACTGTGATCCGCGATCCGCAGACCTTCTCGGTCTTCGGTGCCGCCGGGCGGAATGCGGTGGTGCCGTTCGACGCCGCGGGCATCACGCTTGAGCAGGCGCTGGCCAAGGCCGGCGGTCTTCTCGATCACCGCTCCGATCCCTACGGCGTGTTCCTGCTCCGTTACGAGAGCCGGGACGTCGCGCGTCAACTTGATCCGAATTTCGCCCTTGCCGCCCGCGATACCCGCGTCCCGGTCATCTACCGCCTGAACCTGCGTGATCCGCGCTCGTATTTCCTGGCGCAGACCATCCAGATCCGGAACCGCGACATGATCTACATCGCGAACGCACCGCTGAACGAGATCCAGAAGGTTCTCCAGCTGTTCACGACCGCAGCCTCTCCGGTCTCGGCGGCAGCGACTGCGGCGGCGGTATTCTGACGGGCTGGCCGGTGGAAACCGGGGAACCGGCACCGGTTGCAGTCATCTCCGGCGGTTCAAGCGGCATTGGCCTAGCTGTAGCGCGAGAACTGGCTGCGCGCGGCTATGTCCTGCATCTTGTCGCCCGGGACCGGGACCGGCTTGACGAGGCGGCCGGTGCTCTGACCGGAACGCCGGTTTTTCTCCATGCAGCCGATGTCGCCGACGAAGTCGCGGCTGGTGCTGTCATCGAAGCCGTGACGCGGCAATCCGGCCGGATCGACTGGCTGGTGACGAGTGCGGGAATAGCGGAGCCTTCGCTGTTTCTCGACGAGGCCGCATCATCGGCCCGCCGCCACATGGATGTGAATTACTTCGGAACGCTCAACCTGGTTCGCCCCGTGGCGCAGGTCATGAAAGCGCAGGGCCGGGGCCTGATCACGCTGATTTCCTCGGCGGTCGCCCTGGGCGGGATCGTCGGTTACGCAGCCTACGCGCCGAGCAAGTTCGCCGTGCGGGGGCTCGGCGAGGTGCTGGAGGGCGAACTGGCCCCATTCGGAATTGAGGTCTCCGTGGCCTATCCGCCGGATACCGATACGCCGCAGCTCGCGCGCGAGCGGGTGTTGCGCCCCGAGGCAACGCGCAGGCTGGCGGCAGGCGGCGGGCTGATGAGCGCCGAGGATGTGGCGCGGGATATCGTCGAGGGGGCGCTCAGCGGCAGGTTCGTCCTGGCGCCGGGCCTTCTGATGCGGGCGTTCGCCCTGTTTCATTCGGTGATCGCACCATTTCTCCGTCGTCGGCAACGCCGCACCGTCGAGGACGTTCTGAAGAACCGGTAGCTTGGAGCATGCCGCGATGAAGTGGAAGCCGGTTCACCGCAAAAGGCATGCGACAACAAAGGTATTGGAGCATGCTGTGTTTCCGTCGAAACACAGCATGCTCTACGCGCGCAGGATCGAGGCGAGCGCGGCGATCGTACGATCGATGTCGCTCTCCTGATGTGTCGCATTGATGAAGAAGCGCAGGCGGGCGGTCCGCTCCGGCACGCCGGGCGGCAGAATCGGGAAGGCGTTCACGCCTTCCTCGAACAGCTTCTGCGCCACCTGCAACGTCTTGATCGTCTCGCCGATATAGATCGGAATGATCCCGTATCCCCAGGCAGTGCCGGTGTCGAGGCCGTTCGCACGCGCCTGACCGAGAAAATACTGGCTGAGCTGCTGAAGCCGCGCGACACGCTCCGGTTCCCGGCGCATGATTTCGAGCGCCTTGGTGGAGGCGGCAGCGGTTCCGGCCGGCATGCCGACCGAATAGACAAAGCCCGGCGCATGGCATTTGAGGAGGTCGACGGCGACCGCGGAACCCGCCACATAGCCTCCGCAGCCGACAAGGGTCTTGGAAAGGGTGCCGAACCACAGATCCGCAAGGCCCGGCGCGAGGTTCTGATGCTCGAACAGGCCGCGGCCGGTCTTGCCGAGGACGCCGAGGCCATGCGCGTCGTCGATCATCAGCCAGGCGCCGTGCCGCACCTTGATCTCGTGAAGGCGGGCCAGGTCGGGCCCGTCGCCGTCCATCGAATAGAGGCCCTCGGCGACGATCAGCACACGCTCGAAGCGATGCCGGTCCGATGCCAGCAACTGGTCGAGCGCATCGAGATCGTTGTGCGCGAAGGTGCGACGTGCCGCGCCGGAGAGCTGCGCGCCGACGACGATGCAGTTGTGGATGAGCGCGTCGTGGACGATGAGATCCTTCGGGCCCATCAGCGCCGCGATGGTCGAGACACCGCCGGCATGCCCGGAATTGAAGACGATGCAATCGTCGGCCTCGTATACCGCCGCGAGCGCCCGCTCCAGAGCGAGATGAACCGCGCGCTCGCCCGCGCTGATGCGGCTGGCGGAGACGGACGTGCCGTAGGTCACGATGGCTTCGGCGGCGGCCGCGTTGATCTCGGCGTGGCCGTTGAGACCGAGGTAGTCGTAGGATGTGAAGTTCACGAGTTCATGGTTGCCGATCCGCGCCCGCGCGCCGGATTGGCCGAGGTGCTCCCGGTAATAGGGCACGACCAGCCCCGTCATCGCCGCGTAGTCGCGCTGAAGACGGATCTTCTGCATCTCCGGCAGCGTTTCGAAGGCGACATCGTATTGCCGTGCCGCGGGCTCTACTCGGCTGGATGCGGCATCGGTCCCGCGCATCGCCGCGAGCAGTTTTTCAAGATCGGCGCTCATTCGGCGACGGCCACACCGGAGCGCGCGACCAGCGCCTTGGCATCCGCATCCGAGAGCTGGCCGACATTGTGCTGCGCGGAGAGCGCGGAAACGAGGTCGCCACCCTCGGCCGGCGCGCCGCCGCCAAGACCGGAAAGGATGAGGCCGGCGAGATCCGCAAGGCGGCGGTCGCCGGCGCCGACCATCGGAACATCAGCGCCGGCGAGACGCTCGATCGCCAGCTGGAGTTCCAGCGCCATCAGCGAATCGAGGCCGAGTTCGGCCAGGGGGCGGGCAGTGTCGATCTGCTCCTCCGGCATGCGCAGGATATGCGAGACCTCGCGGCGCAACGCGCCGACGATGATCTCGATCGCTTCGCTCTGCCCCTTGCCCTCGATGGCTGAAAGCAGGTCGCCGCTCTCCGTGCCGCCTTCATCGCGGCGGGCGAGGCCCAGCCCCGCGAAGGTCGGGCTGTTGATCAGCCGCAGCTTCTCCGCCGCCGCGCCGGGGGCGATGTTGGTGTAGAACTGCATCGCCGGCACGGCGTTGCCCAACACGAGCAGACGGCCGAGGTGTGCCAGCGATTCAATCGAGGAAATGCCGACGACGCCGGTCGTCCGCTTGAGGCGCCGGCCGAGTTCCTTGTCGCGCGCGATAATCCCGACATCCGAGATCGCGCCCCAGCCGATTGCCAGCGCCGGCTTGCCGCGCTTGCGGCGATCACGGGCAAAGCCTTCGAGCCAGGAGTTCGCGGCCACGTAGGCGCCCTGGCCTGGACTGCCGATGACTGTGGTCGCGGAGGAATAGACCACGAAGAAGTCGAGCGGCTGATCGTCCAGCGCACGGTCGAGATTGACCGCGCCGTCGATCTTGGCGGCGAGCGATGCGCGGAGCCGGGTGGGATCGAGGCTCGAAATCATGCCGTCGTCCAGCAGAACAGCGGCATGGACCACCCCGCGCACCGGCACGTGATCGCGGGCGGTCTGCTCGACCAGCGCGCGGACGGCGGCGGCATCGGTCACATCGAGCGCGGCGATAACGATTCTGGCACCGCTTGCGCGAAGGTCTTCGAGCTCGCTCTCAAGGCCGGGTTCGATCGCGCCGCGACGCGAAGCGAGGACGATCGTTCCGGCTCCCTTGGCAGCGAGCCAGCGGGCCGTCGCAAAGCCGAGACCGCCAAGCCCGCCGACGACGATGTAGGCGCCGTCCTTGCGCGCGGAGAAGCTGATTTTCGTCGCATCCGGCACCGCGCGGGCTGCCGGCCGGACGACGATCTTGCCGATATGCTCCGAGGCCTGCATGAGCCGGAAGGCGGTTCCGATCTCGTGCGCCTCGAAGACGCGGTAGGGCAGCGGCTTCAGTTCGCCCGAGGCGAAGAGCGCTGACATCTCGGCCATCATCGCTTCGACGTAAGGCCGGTCATGCGCGAGCAGCTCGTCGAGATCGACGCCGAAGTAGGCGATGTTGCGCACGAAGGGACGCAGGCCGAGCCGGGTATTGTCCAGATAGTCGCGCTTGCCGAGTTCGACGAAGCGTCCGAAGGGCTTGACGAGATGGAAGCTCGCTTCCATCGCTTCGCCCGCCAGCGAATTGAGCACGACATCGACGCCGCCAAGCTCCTGCCGGATGGCTTCGACGAAGCGGTTCTGGCGGGACTCGTAGGCGACGTCCGCGCCGGCTGCCATCGCAATCGCGCGCCGCGCGGGCGAGGAGGCCGTGGCGACGACACGCGAACCGGCCCGGCGCGCGAGCTGGATCGCGGCGAGGCCGACGCCACCGGCGCCGCCATGGATCAGCACGCTGTCGCCCTTGCCGATGGCGGCACGCTTCATCAGCGAGAACCAGGCAGTGGCGAACGCCACGGGAATGGTCGCGGCGGCTTCGAGGCTCACGCCCGCCGGCACCGGGAAGAAATGCCACGCCGGCGAGACGAGATGCGAGGTGAAGGTATTGGCGGCAAAGCCCATCACCGCATCGCCCGGCCTGAGCGTCGTAACGCCTTCGCCGACCCGCGTGATGATGCCGGAACATTCGAAGCCCAGAGCAGCGGCTGTGAGGCCGGCGCCGAGAAGATCGTCATCGAGAATGCCAAGGCCGACGAGCAGATCGCGGTAGTTGAGGCCCACGGCGGCGACCTCGATCTCGACTTCACCCGGACCCGGCGCCTGGCGCGTGCCTTTCACCCAGTCGAAGCTGTCGAGCCGGCCTGGATGATCGAAGCGAAGCAGGGCACGTTCCTCGGCGTCGAGCGGTTGCGGAACGAACAGGCCGCGACGCATGCGCACAGCCTCGATCCGGCCGGGACGGACCGAGAGTTCAAGCTCGTTGCCCGTGAAGGAAAGCGCCTGCCGGACCAGTGGCACCGCCGCGCCGGCCTTGAGCCCGCTCTCGATATCGATCAGGCGCAGGTCGACGTTCGGGAACTCGTTGATCGCGACGCGGATGAAGCCCCGGATCGCCGCGCCCAGCGGTGAGGGCGTGCCCTGCTCTTCGATGGCGCCCTGCGTGATCACCGACACCCGGATGGCAGCGCCGGCGCTGTCCAGCCCCTCGGCCAGTTCCTTGAGCGCCTCGACATGGCGGGCGACGTCTTCGCGCGCCGAATCCGATGTTGTGTCAACGGCATAGAGCAGGTGCGCCGGCGCGCCTTCGCTCGCCGCGAGGCGCGCGGCCTCGCCGGTGCCGACCAGACCTGCCGCGCCATCCGCCAGGGCTTTGCCGAGCACGCCCGGCGCTGGCACGACCAGAAGGAAGGCATCGTCGAGCGTCTGCTTCCTGCGGGCCTGAAGACGGCCCGTCAGCAACGCGCCAAGTCCGTCTGTCGCCTCTTCCGTCGCGATATCGACGGCCCCAGCAACCCCGAGCGTCCGCTGGATGTCGCTCCGGCTCGGAACGCGGGTCAGCGCGGCTTCGCGAGTTTCCGCTTCCTGCAGCCAACCGGTCCAGAAACCGCACAGGAAATCGAGCGTGGAATCCGCTCCCGGCGCGACCATCGAAATCACACCACCATCACGGACAAGCGCGGTGACGGCTTCCGCAACCGACGGACAGCCCACGCCGACGAGCATGTCGTAGGGCAGCGGGGTATTGAGCGCGGCTTCCGACTCGAGATCGATATACTCGATGCGCGGCGAATAGCGGGCCATCGCCCGGGCCTTGTCGATGGTCTTGCGGTTGGGCGCCGCCAGAGTGAGTTCGATCGCGTCGGTATCGACCAGCGGCTGGAGCGCGCGGATTGCGCCGGCATGCCAGGGATGGGCCATCAGCACCCGCAGTTGACGACCGGCGAGGCTCGCGGTCCGCTCGGTCTTCTCACGCAACTGCTGCAGCGCGCCGCGAACGAGCACCGAACCCGTTTCCAACTCTTCGATGAGCGCGGGCGAGGGGACAAGCGGTTTGCCCTGCGTGATGACTTCCGCACCATGGGCCAACGCCTGCGCGGCAAGACGCAATTCGAGCGTTGCATCCGGGAAGCTGCTCATCAGGGTCGAGAGCACCGTTTCCGGCGGCGGCAGCGGGCATTCCGGTTTCAGGCGGCCTTCCGAAAGCAGGCCGAAGCCCTCCAGAACGATCCGCGATGCGTCGAGCAAGTCCCGGGACATTGCCGGAACCTGGCCGTTCTCGACCAGCCTGTCCGGGTCAAAGGCGCCGTCGGGGGCAAGCGCCGCCGCGAGGCGATGGGCGAGCGAGACTGAAAATGCGCGAAGCACCAGCCAGGCGGGCGTGGTTTCGGCCTGCGAGGGCACGGTAGCCGCTGGCAGGCGGATCGGTTCGTCCGTGACGGGCAGGCTTGAGAGGGTGAAGGTCCGGTCGGCCACCGTTGCGCGGGACAGGACCAGCGCCTGGAGGACAGCGGCTTCCACCGTGGCGATCATCGCACCATCGGCGTCGAACAGGTTGATGGCGATGGTCTTGAACCGATCGGTCTCGTGCGTCAGCAACGTGACGGCCTTGGCCACGGTTGCGCCGTGCTTGAACAGCTCGATCCGCCGGAAGCGGACGGGCAGATGCGCCTTCTTCTCGCCTTCCTTCTGCGGCCGGGAAATGAACAGGCCGTGGAACGAGGCATCAAGCGAAAGCGGGCTGAGCGCGTGAACGTCGCCATAGGCGCCCAGACCGCCGGAGTCCGGAGCGGCGAGGGTCGAAACCGTCGTTACGGCGTCCCGATGGCTCTTGGTGACCAGCGCGAAGCGCGGGCCGTAGTCGAGGCCAGCGCGCGTTGCCTCGGCATAGACGGCCTGAGCAGTGTCGTGGACCGTCTGCGCGGCGATAGGCGGGGCCAGCGGCGTGCCAGGCCCGCGTCGCGCCGGCTCGATCACGCCACGCGCATGCAGCACCCATTCCTGCTCGGAAAAGCGTTTCCGAGACCAGATTTCGACGGTACCCGTCGCCTCGGCGTAGCGGGTCGAGACCTCGCGGGTCTCGCCTTCCGCGATCGCCAGAGCGCGCGTGATGTCGAATTCGGCGATTTCCAGCGGCACTTCGCCGAACAGGTCGCGGCCGGCCGAAAGCGTCATTTCGATCAGCCCGGCGGCCGGCACGATGACGCCGCCATCGACGCGATGATCCGAAAGGTAAGGCACAAGCGCGATGTCGATCAGGTTGCGCCATTCGGGTGAACCGTCCGCCATGCGGGCGCCGAGCAGCGGATGCCGTGCGCCGGCACCCCACATGCGCCCGTAGGCGAGCAGGGCCTCGTGCGTCGCCGGCAGGGCATAGTCCTGCCGCTGGAACGGATAGAGCGGCAGCCGCGCCAGCTGTCCGGCCGCGCCGAACAGGGCGGTCCGGTCGATTTTCGCGCCGGATACCACCAGCCGTGCCAGCGTGCCGGCCACCGGATCAATCGCGGGATCGTCCTTCTGCCCGAGGCTGGCGACCACCTTTCCGTTGCCCATTTCCCGAAGGATGTCGGTAGCAGGGCCGGCGAGGATCGCGCGCGGGCTCAACTCGACGAAGAGGCCGATTCCCATGTCGTGCGCCTGACGCAGCGCGGGGTCGAACAACACCGGCTGCCGGACATTCCGCCACCAGTAATCGCCGGAAAGCTCCGAACCGGAAACGGCTTTGCCGGTTACCGTCGAAATGAACGGAACCTCGCAGTTCCGCCCGCGAATCATCGCAAGATCGGCGACCATCCCTTCGTGAAGCGGATCGAGCAGCGAGGAATGGAACGGATAGTCGATATCGAGCGCCACCGTCGCCAGCCGTGCCTTGCGGCAATGGCGGGAGAAGGTCGCGATAACGTCCGCCGGACCGGTGACGGTCGTTGAAGTTGGCGCATTGATGGCCGCGATCTCGATGCCGGCGAGGGCGCTGGCCTCGATCTGGGCTTCGACCGCGGCGCGATCAGCGGCGACAACCAGCATGCGGCCGAGGCCGCGCGCACCTTCCTGATGCCGCGAACGCTCGTAGATCAGCCGCACCGCCTCGGCGCGGGTCAGGGCACCGCTGGCTTCCGCCGCGGCGACCTCGCCGACGCTGTGACCCATGACCGCAGCCGGAAGGATGCCATGGTGGCGAAGCACGCTCGACAGCGCGGACTGAACCGCAAAAATCAGCGGCTGGCTGACCGAGGTGCTCTGAAGCCGCTCGGGATCGATCCCGTTCGCGATGGCATCGCGGATGGACCAGCCCGCCAGCGGGCGGAACAGCCTGTCGATCTCGTCGATCTCGGCGCGGAAAAGCGCGTTTGCCGCGTAGGCTGCGCGGCCCATCTCCGGGAACTGCGAGCCGTTGCCGCTGAAAATGAAGCCGGTCGCCATGGTTTCGGCCGCGGCCTGCGCGGTTTCGAGACCGTTTTTGGTCTCGCTGTCGCGGGCAAAGGCTTCCAGTGCGTCGGCAAGCGCGCCGGGCGAGGAAAAAGGCAGCGCCAGACGAACCTTGAGCAGGTCCTGCTGATGGCCGAGTGCGCGCGTCAGGGCGCCTGCATCCACGCCTTCGCGCAGGCGGCGGGCAATGGCGGATGCCTTGCTGTGCAGCGCCGGCGCCGTCGCGGCCGTGATGAGCAGGAGCGTCGGTTCGTCGAGGCGTGCACCGGCGACCGCCTTGGGCGCGGGTTCGCCGCGGGCCTGAAGTTCCTGGGCACGCGGGGCGCGCAGGACGACATGGGCATTGGTGCCGCCGAACCCGTAATTGCAGATGCTGGCCATGAGCGGATCGTTGCCGGCGGAAAGAAGCGGCAGCGACCGGACATTCGGTGCGAGGTTCAATTCGGCGAAGTCGATCGAGGCGTTGACGCGGTCGAGAAAAAGCGAGCGGGGCAACTCGCTGTGCTCGAAGGCAAGGATCGACTTGAGGAGGCCGGCAAGACCGGACGCCGCCTCGAGATGGCCGATGTTCGATTTCGCGGAGCCGATCGGCAGGCGTCCCTTGCGATGCTGCGCGATGGCCGTGCCGATCGCGGTCGCTTCGATCGGATCGCCGACCTTGGTGCCCGTACCGTGGGCCTCGACGAAAGCGAGGCGGTTCGGGTCGAAGGAAAGGTCGTTGTAAAGGTCTTCGATCAGCCTGCGCTGACCGTCGAGCGACGGCAGCGAGATGCCGGACGTCCGCCCGTCCGAATTCGTGGCCGACCCCATCAGCACGGCGCGGACCGAATTTCCGGCGGCGACGGCATCTTCCAGCCGCCGCAGGACGATAACCACACCGCCTTCGGAGCGGACATAGCCGTCCGCGTCCTGCGAGAACGGTCGCGACAGGCCGGTCGGGGACAGCATGCGGGCCTGCGAGAACCCGATGAAGGGGGCCGGCGACAGCAGCAGGTTGACGCCGCCCACGATCGCCATGTCGATCTCGCCCTCGCGCAGCGCCGCCATTGCCTGATTGACGGCGACGAAGGAGGAGGAGCAGGCGGAATCGAGCGTGAAGCTGGGGCCGTGCAGGTCGAAGCTGTAGGAGATCCTGTTCGAGAGGATCGAGAGCGAGTTGCCGGTCATGAAATGGCTTTCCATGACCGCCGGATCGTGAGAAGCGCCGCTCTGGTAGTCGACGAGCGAGGCGCCGACATAAACGCCGACATTCTTTCCTGCGAGCGACAGCGGCGCGATGCCGGCATCTTCCAGGGCGTGCCAGGTCAGTTCGAGCAGAATCCGCTGCTGCGGGTCCATCTGCTGGGATTCGCGCGGCGAAATGCCGAATGGCGCCGGGTCGAAGGCCGCCGGGTCATCAAGATAGCCACCCGCGAAGGTGTAGGCAAAACCAGGTTCCGGTTCGCTGGCGCGCAGGAACCGCTCGACACTCCAGCGCCCGACCGGCCGTTCACGAACGCTGTTGCGCCCCTCTCGCAGGAGCGTCCAGAAATCGCGCACCGACTCCGCGCCGGGCAACCGGCAGGAAACGCCGACGACGGCGGCCTCGGCAACAACAGATCGAACCTTTTTTACCATCAACCGAATTCAGCCCAAATAACGCCCTGCCAACTTGGTGACGGGATCGAATTTCCTACGCGCAGATCCTCGGTTTTGTTCGGACGAATGCCAAAAGTCAATGCTTACGGCTGTGCAGCGCAACCTAAGTTCCGCCGACCGTCGAGAATGCAACACACGCGAGGCATTGGCGTGTTTTTTACCCTGCATGCCCGTTTTTCGGAGTTTTTTTGAGTTTGAGGACCAGTTAGTTCCCATGTGATCCAACAAGGTCGGGTCTTTTCGCTGTTTGATGGCGTTTCGGTCGATTGCGGAAGCAGGAGAGCTGGCGTGACGATCGGCGCGTGCAAATTTCGGAACGCGCCGGATCGAGGTCGAATTTGCCTTGGTGCTGGCATTTTTGCATCCGAGCCGGTAAAGGCAGGCCGCACATGACGCGGGCGTTCCGGGCCCGTCGGGAATCGACCATGACGAAAACGGCTTTGATCACCGGCATCACGGGGCAGGACGGCGCCTATCTGGCCGAACTGCTCCTCGCCAAGGGGTATCGGGTTCACGGCATCAAGCGCCGGTCGTCCTCGTTCAACACCGGGCGGATCGATCATCTCTATCAGGACCCGCACGAGCAGCATGTGCGCTTCACGCTGCACTACGGCGACATGACGGACGCCACCAATCTGATCCGCATCGTGCAGGAAACGCAGCCGGACGAGATCTACAATCTCGCGGCGCAGAGCCACGTGCAGGTCTCGTTCGAGACGGCGGAATATACCGCCAACGCCGATGCGATCGGCCCGCTGCGGCTCTTGGAGGCCATCCGCATTCTCGGCCTTGAGAAGAAGACACGCTTCTATCAGGCCTCGACCTCCGAGCTTTATGGCAAGGTGCGTGAAGTCCCGCAGAACGAGATGACGCCGTTCTACCCGCGCTCACCCTATGCCGCCGCCAAGATCTACGGCTACTGGATCACGGTGAACTACCGCGAGGCCTATGGCATCCATGCTTCGAACGGCATCCTGTTCAACCACGAAAGTCCGCTGCGCGGGGAAACTTTCGTCACGCGCAAGATCACGCGTGCGGCGGCGGCGATCCATCACGGCTTTCAGGATCGGCTCTACCTCGGCAACCTCGATGCCAAGCGCGATTGGGGCCACGCGCGCGATTATGTCGAGGGCATGTGGCGCATCCTCCAGCAGCCGGAGGGCGACGATTACGTGCTCGCGACCGGCGAGACGCATTCCGTGCGCGAATTCGTCGAGCGCGCCTTTGCCGCCACCGGCGTCGAGGTCATCTGGAAAGGCGCTGGCGTTGACGAGAAGGGCATCGATGCCCGCAGCGGACGCGAACTCGTCGCTGTCGATCCTCGTTATTTCCGGCCGACGGAGGTCGATCTGCTGATCGGCGATCCTGCCAAGGCGCGCGCGAAGCTCGGCTGGACGCATACGACGCCGTTTCCCGATCTGGTGCGGGAAATGGTCGAGGCGGATCTCGTCGCGGTGCGTCGCGAGCGTGCCACGCTTCAGGACTGACCGGCGATGACGAAACTCTTCGATCTTGCAGGCAAGCGGATTTACGTTGCGGGGCATCGCGGCATGGTCGGCAGCGCGGTTGTTCGCGCGCTCGACACGCGTGGGCTGGTGCCGCTGGTCGCGACGCGCGCCGAGGCCGATCTCGAACGGCAGGCCGATGTCGAGCGCTGGTTCGCCGCCAACAAACCGCAGGTGGTGGTGCTGGCGGCGGCGCATGTCGGCGGCATTCACGCCAACAATTCCTTCCCGCGCGATTTCCTTTATCGCAACCTGATGATCGCCTCGAACGTGATCGAGGCCGCGCATCGCAGCGGCGTCGAAAAGCTGGTTTTTCTCGGCTCCTCCTGCATCTACCCGAAATTCGCCAGCCAGCCGATCCGCGAGGAGGAACTGCTGACCGGCAGCCTCGAACCCACCAACGAGTGGTATGCCATCGCCAAGATTGCCGGCATCAAGCTCGCGCAGAGCTATCGCCGCCAGTTCGGCGATGACATGATCTCGCTGATGCCGACCAATCTTTACGGCCCCGGCGACAATTATCACCCCGAGCATTCCCACGTGATTGCCGCGTTGATCCGCCGCTTCCACGAGGCGAAAGAGAGTGGCGCGCGCACGGTGACGATCTGGGGCACGGGCACGCCGTTGCGCGAGTTCCTCCACGTCGACGATCTTGCCGCGGCGACGCTGCATGTGCTCGAACAGTATTCCGCTGAAGGGCACCTTAATTGCGGCACCGGCGCCGACATCTCGATCGCGGACCTCGCCCGGCTCATCGCCCGGATCGTCGGGTTCGAGGGTGAACTCGCTTTTGATCCGTCCAAACCCGATGGCACACCACGCAAATTGCTCGATGTCTCACGCCTCAAGGCGCTGGGCTGGGCACCGAAGATCGCGCTGGAGGATGGCCTCCGGCAGGCCTATGCGGATTTCCGCGCCGGCGGCGGTCGGTTCCGATCATGACGGTCCTCCTGAAACTCTCCGTGCCCCCTGAAACTCTCTGCGAATCAGCCGCGGCTCTGTGCTAACAACGAGCGATGATGCGCTCCATGCAGGATCAGGCCCGAAACCCGCTCCGCGCTGCCCTCCGGCAATCGCGCGGGACTTTCGCGGCCGTTGCCCTGTTCTCGGCGGTGGTGAACGTTCTGGGCCTCACCGGCTCGTTCTACATGCTTCAGGTCTACGATCGGGTGCTGTCGAGCCGCAGCGTCGAGACGCTGGTCGCGATCTCGCTGCTGGCGCTGGGGCTGTTCGTCCTTCAGGGCCTGCTCGATGTCCTGCGCGCGCAGGTGATGAACCGTATCGGCACGCGCGTCGAGCGGGCGCTGCTGAAGCCGGTTCATGACCTCATCCTGCGCCTGCCGCTGTTCGGCCGGCCGGCGCAGGAAGTCACCCAGCCGCTGCGGGACATGGAGGCAATGCGCCTTTTTGCAGGCGGGCCGGCGCCGCTCGCGCTGCTCGACCTGCCCTGGACCCCGCTTTATCTCGCCCTGATCTGGACCCTCCACCCGTGGCTCGGCTGGCTGACGCTGACGGGCATGGCGGTGCTGGCTCTGCTCACCGCGATGACCGAGTTCAGCCTGCGGGAGCCCAACCGGCAGGCGACGATTGCCCAGGCCCATCGTCAGGAGATCGCGGAAACGAGCCGGCGCCACGTCGAGGTGATCCGCGCCATGGGGTTTGCCGCACTGGCCGCGCGCCGCTTCTTTTCGGCGAGCGCTGATCTTTTCGCCGCCAACCAACGCATGGCGGATGTCTCCGGCACGCTGGCGACGGCTTCGAGAACGTTCCGCACGGCCTTCCAATCGGCGATTTTGGGCCTTGGCGCCTATCTCGTGATCCGTGGACAGATGAGCGGCGGCGCGATCATCGCCGCCTCGATCCTCTCCGGGCGCGCGCTCCAGCCGGTCGAGATGATCATCGCGCATTGGAAGCAGTTCGTCGCCGCCCGGCAGGCCCGCAACCGTCTTGCCGATGCGATGCGGATACTCGGGCACGATGACAAGCGCTTCGATCTGCCGTTGGCGAAAAATGCGGTCGAGGTCGAGGATATCGTGGTGGCGGCGCCGGGCTCGACGCTTCCGATTCTGGCGCGTGTTTCATTTCGGCTCAAGGCGGGTGATGGCCTTGCGATCCTCGGGCCGAGCGGCGCCGGCAAGTCGACGCTGGCGCGGGCGCTCGTCGGCGCCTGGCCGACGCTGGCCGGCGAGGTGCGGCTTGACGGTGCACCCCTGCCTCAATGGCCGGAGGCCAGCCTCGGCCGGTTGATCGGCTATCTGCCGCAGGAAATCGACCTGTTCGATGGCACCGTCGCCGACAACATCGCGCGGCTCGACCCGGAGGCCGACGAAGCCGCGATCTTCGCCGCAGCGCAGGCGGCGCAGGTCCACGATCTGATCCTGCGGCTGCCGCACGGTTACGCGACGCGCCTCGGCGAGAACGGGCACAATCTCTCGGTCGGCCAGCGCCAGCGGATCGGCCTCGCGCGCGCACTCTATCGCGATCCGTTTCTGGTGGTTCTCGACGAGCCGAATGCCCATCTCGACACCGAGGGCGAGCAGGCGCTGGCGCAGGCGCTCGGCCGGATTCGCGAGCGGGGCGGCATCGTTGTCGTCGTTTCCCACCGGAAGGAGATCCTCGCGGCGGTCAACCTTCTCGCCATCGTTGCGGACCGGCATCTTCAGGCTTTCGGCGAGCGCGATGCCGTCCTTCGGCAGGCAGCCGCGCGGGCGCAGCCCGGCCCCCGGCCCGTTTCCGATCGCCCCGCCGCGGGGCCATCGCCGTTTCCGCTGCGGATGTCCGCCAGGATGACGTCGGCGAAGCCGGCGGCAATAGCGGGCGGCAGCGAGAGCGACCGGATCGAGGGAACAAAAGGCCCGCGCGGCGGCAGGGGCGACGCATGACCGATGTTTCGTTCCAGCGCGCCGGCAGGGCCATCGAGCAGGATCTGCCACCGTCGCCGTCGGTCAGGCCGCAGATGCTCGCGGGTTTGCTTTTCGGTGTCGGCGGTTTCCTCGGTGTCCTGATCTGGCTGTTCACCGCCGGGATTTCCGGCGCCGTCGTCTCGGCTGGCCTTGTCGTGGTCGAGGGCGAGGTCAAGCTGGTGCAGCATCAGACCGGCGGCATTGTCGCCGCCCTGCACGTTCACAACGGCGACCGCGTCGAGGCTGGGGCGCTGCTGGTCACGCTGGATTCGACCATCGCGCAATCCTCGCTCGCGCAGATCGACAGCCAGCTTGTCCAGCTCACGGCTCGCCGGGCTCGCCTCGAAGCCGAACGGGACGGGCGGGGGGAGGCGGAGTTTCCCGCCAGCTATCCAATGAACGAGCCTGAGGCTGCCGCCACGGCGACCCGCGAGCGGCTGTTCCTGAAGGAGAGCCGGATATCGCGTGCGCAGCAGGCCGAGCAGCTTGGCGAGCGGCTCGGGCAGTTCGAGCGCGAGGTCGAGGGGGTGTCGGCCCAGGTCGAGGCAAAGTCCCGGGAGATCAGTCTCATCGCGGTCGAGCTGCGCGGGATCGAGGAACTGCTCCAGCGAAACCTGATCCCGATCGGCCGTGCGACAGCGCTTCAGCGAGAGACCGCCCGGCTGGGCGGTGAGAAAGGTGCCCTGCTTGCCTCCATCGCCAAGGCCAAGGGCCAGATGGCGGAAATCCGCATCCAGCTGCTCTCGATCGACCAGCGCGCCAGGGCCGATGCCGTGAAGGAACTCGGGGACGTCGAGGCCTCGATTTCTCAACTCAGCGAACGGCGGGTAACGGCGCTGGATACGCTCCGGCGGATCGAGATTCGCGCGCCGCAATCCGGCTACGTTCACCAACTGGCGGTCCACACGATCGGCGGCGTCATCCCGCCGGGGGCGACCATTCTTCAGATCGTGCCGGATCAGGACCGGCTGGCGGTCGAGTTCCGCGTGTCCCCGACCGACATCGATCAGATCCATCTCGGCCAACGCGTCACCCTGCGCTTTTCCGCGTTCAACCAGCGGACGACGCCGGATGTTGCCGCCCGGCTGACCCGGATTTCCGCCGACGCGGTGCGCGACGGGCAGACTGGCAATGTCTACTTCGTCGGCCGGGCGACCGCCGAACCGGAGGCGATGGCCCGGCTTGGCGCCCTGACGGTCGGTCCTGGCATGCCGGCCGAGGTTTTCGTGCAGACCGGCGAGCGGTCGGCCGCCAGCTATTTCCTCAAGCCGCTGAGCGACGCCTTGCGGCGGACAATGCGCGAGGAATAGTCTGACTTTTTTCAGCAAGACCGCCGAATTTATTGTGGCTGGCGGCGGGTTGTTCATGAATGAGCAAGCTGGTTTCCGCGATATAGCTCGCCGACACGGCACAATGCTGCCGGCCATCTTTCGGCTGCCGGCCATCTTTCGATGGACATCGACAAAGGGTTTTCGCTCATGAAGCGCATTCGCAAGGCCGTCTTTCCCGTCGCGGGTCTGGGAACGCGGTTTCTTCCCGCCACGCGGGCCATTCCCAAGGAGATGCTGACGGTTGTCGACCGGCCCGTTATCCAGCACGTGGTGGATGAGGCGCGCGCGGCGGGAATCGAGCATTTCGTCTTCATCACGGGACGCAACAAGCACGTGATCGAGGACCACTTCGACCGTCAGTTCGAGCTGGAATCCACCCTCAAGGGGCGCGGCAAGGAAAAGGAACTCGCGATCCTCGAAGCCGATACGCCGGCGGCCGGCGCGACCAGCTTCACCCGCCAGCAGGTGCCGCTCGGCCTCGGCCACGCGGTCTGGTGCGCACGCGACATCATCGGCGACGAGCCGTTCGCGCTGCTGCTGCCGGATATGCTCCACCTCGGCGCGAAGCCCTGCCTCGCGGAGATGATGGAGGCCTACAACGCCCGTGGCGGCAATCACATCGGGGTTTACCCGGTGGCTGATGACGAGACGCATCAATACGGTATCGTCGATATCTCCGGTTCGAAGGCCAAGGTCGCGCCGATCGCGGGGATGGTCGAGAAGCCGGCGAAGGGCACGGCGCCCTCCAACCTCGCGATTTCCGGCCGCTATATCCTCCAGCCGGCGATCTTCGATCTGCTCGCGAAGCAGGAACGTGGCGCGGGTGGCGAAATCCAGCTGACCGATTCCATGGTGACGCTCGCCAAGACCGATTCGTTCTATTCGGTCCGCTTCGACGGCAAGGTCTATGACACCGGTTCCAAGCTCGGTTTCCTCGCGGCGAACGTCGCCTACGGGCTCGCCAACAAGGAACTGGCGGGTGATTTCCGCGCCATCATCGACGCGCACATCGGCTGAGCGCTCTAGCCGGGATATCGATGCCAGATGCCGGCGGGATCGCGGATTTCGATCTCGCCGGATGGCAGGTCGCGCAAGTAATTCCCATTGATCGGCACCTTGCCGTGGCCGCCCGGAAGGTCGAGCACGTAGGTCGGAATGGCGTGGCCCGAGAGCCGACTGCGCAGGGCGGCGTGGATCGCCTGTCCTTCCGCGATCGTCAGCCGGAAATGGCCGGTGCCCGGTGCGAGGTCGGGGTGGTGAAGATAGGCCGGCGTCACCCGGTTGGCCGCCATCTCGCGGAACAGCGCGATCAGAGCTTCAGGGCTGTCGTTGACGCCGCGCAGCAGCACCGTCTGTCCCAGCAGTGCGATGCCGGCATCGGCAAGGCGTGCCAGCGCGGTGCGGCCCTTTTCCGAGAATTCCTGCACATGGTTGGCGTGCAGTGCGACGTAATTCGCCTTACCGGGAAAGCGCAGCGCGGAAACCAGCGCCGGGGTGATCCGCTCCGGCGCGACCAGCGGCACGCGCGAGTGCCAACGGACAAGGCGGACATGCGAGATCGCCGCGAGCCGCTTGCCGAGAGCGGCGATGCGGCGTGCCGAGAGCATCAGCGGATCGCCGCCGGTGAAGATCACCTCGACGATTTCGGAATGTGCGGCGATATAGGCGAACACGGCATCGAGTTCCGCGTCGTTGAGGTTGCCGTCACCCTTGGGGCCGACCATCTCGCGCCGGAAGCAGAACCGGCAATAGACCGGGCAGGTATGCGTGATCTTGATGAGCACCCGGTCTGGGTAACGATGCACCAGTCCCTTCACCGGCGAATGCGGATGATCGCCGATCGGGTCCGGGCTTTCCTCGGGCCGTGTTGTCAACTCGGCGGGCGAGGGTATGAACTGCCGCGCGATCGGGTCATCGGGCGCGGCGATCCGCTCCCGCATTGCCGGAGTAACCGCGATGGCATAGCGCGCCGCGACCGCGACTAGCGCGGGATCGCGCGCATCGGCGATCAGCCCTTCGGCCGCGAGCGCGTCGAGCGTGATGAGCGCTCTGGTCACGGCGCGGCCCCGTCAAAGGGCCAGGGCGTGAAGATCACATCCTCGACGCGATCCCCCCCCGCCGCCAGCATCGCCAGCCGGTCGAACCCCAGCGCGATGCCGGAAGCGGCTGGCATGTAGCCCAGCGCGTCAAGAAAATCCTCGTCGAGCGGGTAGCGCTCGCCGTAGAGCCGCTCTTTCTCGGCCATGTCAGCCTCGAAGCGGGCGCGTTGCTCCTTCGCGTCGGTGAGTTCGCCGAAGGCATTGGCAAGCTCGATGCCACAGACATAAAGCTCGAAGCGCTCGGCGAAGCGTGGATCGTCCGGGCAGGGACGGGCCAGCGCGGCTTCGGAAATCGGGTAGCGGTCGAGGATCGTTGCGCGGCCCATGCCCAGATGGGGCTCGATCTTCTCCGAAAGAATGCGGGAAAAGATATCGGTCCAGGTGTCATCAGGCGCGACGCGGATATTGATGCGTGCTGCCTCGCTCGCAAGGCCCGCACGATCATCGAGGACAGCACCAAGGTCGATGCCAGCATGGCGCGCAAAGGCATCCACGAGACTCAGCCGCTCCGGCGCTGCGAAGGCATCGCAAACCCGGTCTCGGAACCGGAATTCGCGTCGCCCGCCGATCTCGGCGGCAAGGCGGAGCAGGGCCGCACAATCCTCCATCAGCGCGGTGTACTCCGCGCCGGCGCGATACCATTCCAGCATCGTGAACTCGCCGGCATGAAGAGGGGAGGCCTCCCGCGCCCTGAACACGGGCGCGAACTGGAAGATGCGTGTCTCGCCCGCGGCGATGAGCTTCTTCATCGCGAATTCCGGCGAGGTGTGGAGATAGCCCGCGCGCCTTTCCTCGCCGAAGGCGGTCCATTCGGCGCGCATCGCGTGGAGATGTGTCTCGTTGCCGGGCGAGATCTGCAGGATGCTGGTTTCGACTTCCCAGAAATCGCCGGCCTCGAACCAGCCGCGCATGGCCGCCTTCAGCCGCGTGCGCGTCATCAGGCCCGGCCGGCGTGCGGCATGGCGATGGCGGTTCCAGAAGGGCGTGGCGGCGGACAAGGGGTTTCCGGTTCCTGGGGTTGGCGCGCCGAGGCGATGTTTCAGCTTGGCGTTTGAGGGCCAAGCGTTTATGGGAGCGCCTCGGATTTCATTTCAAAGCGCCGCTTTAAAGCAGGAACAACCGGGGTTCAACGTGGTCAGGGTCATCGCCTCCTCCATCCGCAAGGGCAACATCATCGAGCTCGACGACAAGCTCTACTCGGTCATCTCGGCCGAGAGCTTCTTCCCGGGCAAGGGCACGCCGACGACGCAGATCGACGCGCGTCGCCTCTCGGACGGCGTCAAGACCACGGTCCGCTACCGCACGACCGAGCAGGTCGAGAAGGCCTTCGTCGAGGAGAAGGACTACACCTATCTCTACGGCGACGATGACGGCTTCACCTTCATGGATCAGGAGAACTTCGAGCAGGTCGTGGTCTCGAAGGATGTGGTCGGCGACGGCATTCCCTATCTGCAGGAGAACATGGCCTGCAAGATCGGCGTCTACAACGGCGTGCCGGTGACGATCGTCCTGCCGCAGCGCGTTGTGCTCGATATCGTCGAGACCGAGCCGGTCACCAAGGGCCAGACGGCCTCCTCGTCCTACAAGCCGGCGATCCTCTCGAACGGCGTGCGCACGCTCATCCCGCCGCATGTGACCGCCGGCACACGCGTCGTGATCAACACGGAAGACGGTTCGTACGTGGAGCGCGCGAAGGATTGAGCTTCGGCTTGGTCGACCCTTTCGGAAGGCCGCCAACGGCGGCCTTTTTTGTGTCCTTACGCGGCCGGTATTATTGGCCGGACTTCAATCTCGATCCGAGTGATTGTGGCGCGGATAATGCCGTGAGCTCCGGCGATCGGCTCGATCTCGATTTCGTGGTAAGGACGACCAAACCCCAAACCGACAGGTGCAGGATGCACTGGCGTTTCACTGGCCCGTCGGAAGTAAAGCGCATTGATGACATTGGGCCCCGCCACCCCATCCCGCACAAGAATACCCTCCAGATGGATGCCGACGAGATCTGAAAAAACGAATCGAACGATCCCCTCTTCATCCAATGGGGGCGTTCGGTCACGCCAATAGCGATCCACCTTCAAGGTCAGACCGCTTTCCCCACCTTGCGCGACTGATAGCGAAACGATTTCGGAATCGCCAAACTCGGGCGGAAACCCGCCATAGTTGAGATCGAGCCAATCAAGCAGGCGTTGCCCGCCCGGAATAGTCTGAAGAACCGCAATTGTCTCGTCGCGGGCTTCGCTCATCCCATCGCCTTCCGCACCACCTCTGCCCGCGGGATCGGCGCCACCGCACCGTAGCCCTCGGTCGAGAGCGCGGCGGCGATGCCGGCATAGCGCCCTGCCTCGACGATCGAATCGCCCGCAACCAGCCGCGCGATGAACGAGCCGCCGAAGCAATCGCCCGCGCCGGTCGCATCGACGGGCTTGCACGGATGCGGCGGAATACGGTGGCGCGATTTTCCATCCGCCACCAGCGCCCCCTCCGCGCCGAGCTTCAGCGCGACGATCTTCGCGCCCTTGGCGAGGCACCAGTCGGCGAGCGCGTCCGGCGCTGTGATGCCGGTGATGGCGACGATATCGTCGTAACTCGGCAGCAGCACGTCCGAGAGCGCGATCACATCGCTCATGATCGCCCGCGCGCGGTCCTTCGACCACAGCTTGAGGCGCAGGTTGGTGTCGAATGAGACCAGCGTCCCGCCCTCACGCGCCGCGTGGATCGCGGCGTAGCACGCGTCGCAGGCGCTCACGGAAATCGCCAGCGATATGCCGGAAAGATGGATCGCCTTCGCGGACCGGATCGCCGCGACCGGCACATCCGCCGGGGCATAGAGGCTCGCGGCGGAACCCGCGCGGGCAAAGGTGAACTCGTGCCCCGCCGGCCCATGCGTCACGAAATACATGCCGGTCGGTGCTTTGGGGTTTTCGAGAACGAGGGCGTGATCGACACCTTCCTCATCCCAGAGCTTGCGGAACATCGCGCCGTTGGCGTCGGCCCCGAGCGCGGAGAGATAACCCGTTGCCGCGCCTTGCCGCGCCGCAGCGATGATGAAGTTCGAGGTATCGCCGCCGAACCCTTGCAGGAAGTTGCGGCCGTCGCCCTCCTTCACCTGATTGTATTCGATCATCGGTTCGCCGAGAGCGAGGATATCGGCGGCAGGGCGAGGCATGTCACAATCCGGTCAGTCAGGGCAGGGGTCAGCATTTAGCCACAAAACCCGCGCCATGAAAGTGGTATGGCAGGGTATGCCGACATGGGGCGGCCCGAGGCAGTTGGTCTCATCCGCCGGACCTGCTAGAGCATGCTGCGATTTGGTGGAAACCGGCAAATCGCGCAAAGCATGCGACCATAACAAGACAAACCCCTGCCGGAAGACCCGAGGAGTTTCCTGATGAAGATCGTGATGGTTGGCGCCGGCTATGTCGGGCTGGTCTCCGGAGCCTGTTTCGCCGATTTCGGCCATTCGGTGGTTTGCGTCGATAAGGATCCGGGCCGCGTCGCCATGCTGCGCGAGGGCCGGGTTCCCATCTTCGAGCCGGGCCTCGCCGATCTCGTCACCAAGAACATGCGCGACGGTCGTCTCGCCTTCACCGAAGCGCTTGGTCCCTCGATCAAGGGCGCCGACGCGATCTTCATCGCCGTCGGCACGCCCTCGCGGCGCGGCGATGGCCATGCCGACCTGACCTATGTCTTCGACGCTGCGCGCGAGATCGCCGCGGCGCTCGATGGTCCCTGCGTCATCGTCACGAAATCGACCGTTCCGGTGGGCACCGGCGACGAGATCGAGCGCATCGTCCGCGAGGCACGGCCGGATGCAGAGTTCTCCGTCGCCTCCAACCCGGAGTTCCTGCGCGAGGGCGCGGCGATCAGCGATTTCAAGCGGCCGGACCGGATTGTCGTCGGCGTCGAGGACGAGCGTGGCCGCACGGTGATGAGCGAGGTCTATCGCCCGCTTTACCTCAATCAGGCGCCGCTGCTGTTTACAGGGCGCCGCACCTCGGAGCTGATCAAGTACGCCGCCAACGCGTTCCTCGCGACCAAGATCACCTTCATCAACGAGATGGCCGATTTGTGCGAGGCGGTCGGCGCCAACGTGCAGGAGGTCGCGCGCGGGATCGGCCTCGACAACCGCATCGGCTCGAAGTTCCTGCATGCGGGGCCGGGCTATGGCGGCTCCTGCTTCCCGAAGGATACCCTGGCGTTGATCCGCACCGCGAGCGATCACGACGTGCCCGTGAGCATCGTCGAAGCGGTGGTGACCGCCAACGACAAGCGCAAGCGCGCGATGGCGCGGCGGATCATCACGGCCTGCGGCGGCGAGGTGCGGGGCAAGACGATCGCGCTCCTCGGTCTCACCTTCAAACCGAACACCGATGACATGCGCGATGCGCCCTCGATCGCCATCGTCCGCGCGTTGCAGGATGCCGGCGCAAAAGTGCGCGCCTACGATCCGGAAGGCGTGGAGCAGGCCAAGCTTGTGCTGGAGGATGTCGACTACGCGCCCGGCGTCTATGAATGCGCGGCCGGGGCCGATGCGCTCTGCATCGTGACCGAGTGGGACATGTTCCGCTCGCTCGATTTCGCGCGGCTCAAGGCGGCCCTCAAGGCGCCGATTCTGATCGATCTGCGGAACATCTATCGGCCTGAGGAAATGCGCGGTCTCGGCTTTTCCTATGTCGGTGTGGGGCGGCCCTGATTGCGCCCGCTGGCCGGGTTTCAGGAAAGAGCAAAAAACGGTTCGCAAAGGGAGTGCATGGGATGACCGATCCGGTCCTGGTTGAGATCACCCGTGGGGGCATCGTCGAGAGTTTCCACCATGGCGCCGTCGCCGTCATCGATGCCGACGGCGGCGTGGTATTGGCGCTCGGCGATATCGACCGGCCGGTCTTCCCGCGCTCGGCGGTGAAGGGCTTTCAGGCCCTGCCGCTGATCGAGAGCGGCGCGGCGGATCGCTTTCACCTCACCGATGGCGAGATAGCGCTCGCCTGCGCTTCGCATTCGGGCGAACCGCGCCATGTCGGCGGGGCAGCCTCGATGCTCGGCAAGGCGGGGCTCGACCTCCACTGCCTCGAATGCGGCGCGCATTGGCCGATGGGCGAGAAGGCGGCGCGCGCGCTGGCTGCGGACGGCAAGAGCCCGCTTCCGCTTCATAACAATTGCTCGGGCAAGCACGCCGGTTTCGTCTGCGTCGCGGTGCAGGAGAAAATCGACCCCAAGGGCTATGTGAAGCCCGATCACCCGCTGATGCGTGAGATCACGGCCGCGCTCGGGGCTATGACCGGCTACGACCTCGCCAAGACCGCGCGCGGCGTCGACGGTTGCTCGATCCCGACCTACGCGATCCCGCTGCGCAATATTGCGCATGGCTTCGCGAAATTCGCGACCGGGCAGGGGCTTGCCCCCGAGCGCGCCAAGGCGGCGGCGCGGCTGCGCAAGGCGGTTGCGGCTGAGCCGTTCATGGTCGCGGGCACCGATCGGTTCGATACCGTCGTGATGGAAGCCCTGCGCGAGCGCGTTTTCACCAAGACCGGCGCCGAAGGCGTCTATTGCGCCGCGCTGCCGGAGGTTGGCCTCGGCATCGCGCTGAAGATCGAGGATGGCGCCGGTCGCGCGGCCGAAACCGCGATGGCCGCCCTGCTGCACCGGTTCCTCAAACTGGAGGGCGAAGCGGCGGCCGTCGTTGCCAGCCGCACCGACCATTCCATGAAGAACTGGAACGGCATCGAAGTCGGCCGGATGCGCGCCGGTTCCCTGCTCAGCGCCTGATCCGCGCCCGACCGATCATCGTGCTGACCAGCGCGATCAGCGCGCGCTCCATCGCTGCGAGGGAAGGGCGGGGGTCTTGTTTCCGCTGCCCATCCCGGCGCGGCATCGGGATATGCACGAAGACGACTTCGGTGTTCGCCGGTATCGCGCCGAGCATGTGCCAATAGGCGGCGTTGCAGACATAGCGTCCGGTATCGCGCGACAGTCGGGCGGGAACGCCGGCCTGACGCAGCATCGAGACAAGAACCGCTCCCGGATGCCGGCCGAAGCGGGTCACCTCGCGGCTTCGTTCGAGCCGGAAGGCTGCCGGCCGGCTGCCTGATGCGTCGCGATGATGGATCGAGACCCGGTTCTTCGCCCGTAGTTCGATCCTGAGCCACTTGGCCCGGGCCGCGACGCCGAGCATCACCGCGAAGGCGGGCGGCCCCTCGGCCGCGGCTTCATCGGCGATCATCCGCGAGACGATCGAATAGCCGGTCGGGAACAGGACGCCATCCATCTGCCAGCCGAGCCGTTGCCAGCGTCGCGAGCTGGCGATGCGCCGCATCAGCACGCCGCTCGGATTGTGGGGAACGCCGGGAAATGGGCCGAAGCCGGTGATCAGCGCGCGGGGCATGGGTTTCCTGGATTTCCTTGATTTGGCCGGAATTCGCGGGCATTCCCGCCGGAGCACTCAGCAGGAAATTGGCAGGTTCCACGGCTTCGGTAAATCCGATGCCGGAGGCATAGGGGTTTTACGGGATAATGACGGGGCGGATCGTAAACCCGGGGCTTTCGCGGCGGGCGGTGATGACACTGGCGCTCGGGCTGCCGCTCGGCGGCTGCATCGGCTCCTCGCGCACCTTCAACGCGCGCGCCGGCGCGGAGGACCTTGCCGCGGACCCGACACTCCACATCGTCACGACGCGAAAGCTGGTGAAGGGCGGGCAGAAGTCGCCGTTCTTCGACGCGAGCCGCGGGGCGCTGAAATATGCCCGCGCGCGCCTCGAGGCGCCGGACGGTTCCATCTTCGGGCAGGTCAATACGCTGGTCGCCGGCGAATTCGCGGTGACCTCGGTGGACCTCGTCGAAGGGACGCCGGTGACGGCGTTCACCGAGGCCCTGCGCGGGCGCAACACGCTGCTGTTCGTGCATGGCTACAACCAGACCTTCGAGGCCGCGAGCCACGATGCGGCGATGCTCTCGAACGGCATCGGTTTCAAGGGCAACACAGCCCTGTTCAGCTGGCCTTCCAAGGCCGGGCTGTTCGATTACGGTTACGATCGCGAGTCCGCGATGCTGGCGCGCGATCCGCTGGCCGACAGCCTCGCCGGCGTGGTACAGGACCCATTCGGCGCGCGCCTTCATCTGGTGGCGCATTCGATGGGCACGCTTGTGACGCTCGAAGCCCTGCGCATCTTCCGCGACCGGCATGGCGATGCCGGGCTCGACAGGGTCGGCGCCATCGTGCTCGCGGCGCCGGATGTCGATGCGGACCTGTTCCGCGCGGCAGTCGGTCATCTCGGGCCGTGGCGCGATCGGATGACGGTCATCACCGCGACCAACGACCGCGCGCTCGATCTTTCCCGCCGCATCGCCGGCCGCGAACGCGCCGGCGCGCTCGGGCGCGAGGCCTTCGAGGGCATGGGTATCCGCGTGCTGGACGCGACCGAATTCGCGACCGGGCTGATCCGCCATGATGCCTTCGTTGCCAACGCCGACGTCCGCGCCGCGATCAAGCGGGTCATCGAGCGGGCCTGACAAAAAAGCCGCCCGATGGGGGCGGCTTCGTCAATTCGATTGGAGCCGTCGTTCAGACGAACGGGCTGAGGCCCGGGATCGCGCCGACGGATAGCGGATGCAACAGCAATCCGCGTCCCGGACTGACCGATCGGCGGGCGTCCGATTGCTCAGACGAACTGGCTGAGGCCCGGGATCGCGCCGACGATCGCGCCCATCGTGTCTTCGCCGACCTTCTCCTGCGCGTAGGCAAAGACTTCCTTGGAGAGCGACTGGATCTGCCCCATGCCGATCCCCTCGCTCATCAGCTGCTGGCCGAGCGCCATCACGCCGCCGCCCGCGCCCATCATGTTCATCAGGCCGCCCATCAGCCCGCCGCCGCCTTCGCCCGCGCCATGTGTGGCAGCGAGATCGGCCGCGCCCGGCAGATTCTCGAACATCGACGACACCGCACCCTCCGGCCCGTTCTTCTGCAGGAAGCCGAGGATGAGACCGACAGCCTTCTCCGCGATCGCCGGGTCGAGCCCGACATTCTGCACAACCCGGTTGATGAGCTCTTCCATCTGTTCCTCCAAAGCGCGGCGCGCATCTCTTGACGCGGATACCGGTTACGCCAAGCCCATGCCGGTTGCAAGACAAGATAGTTTATATCTCAACTTAATTTGCGGATCGATTTGCGTCTCTGGCTTGGCGTGCCGGCATTCCAAGCGCGGCGAAAACCCGCTATAGCCAGCGGAACGGCCTGGAGCATGTGGCGATTAAGTGGTAGCCGGTTAATCGCAAAAAGCATGCTCTAACTTATTGATATCGATCACGTTGCCTGCGGTTTGACGATTTCGTCAAAACGCAGCGTGATCCAGGAGGGACTAATGGCGGGTGAAGACGGCACGATCCTGATCGGCAAGAGCGAAACGAAGTTCGAGCGTCTGGTGCTCAAGCTGGCGAACCGGCACGGGCTCGTCACCGGCGCCACCGGCACGGGCAAGACCGTGACGCTGCAGAAGCTCGCGGAAGGGTTCTCGGCTGTCGGGGTTCCGGTCTTCACGGCCGATATCAAGGGCGACCTGTCCGGCGTTTCCGCCATGGGCAATTCGCTGCCGCCCTTCGTCAACCGCGCCAAGGAAATCGGCGTCGAATACAAGGCCGACCAGTTCCCGGTGGTGTTCTGGGACCTGTTCGGCGAGCAGGGCCATCCGGTCCGCGCCACGGTCGCGGAGATGGGGCCGCTCCTGCTCGCGCGCCTGCTTGAACTCAACGATGTGCAGGAAGGCGTGCTGAACATCATGTTCCGCTATGCCGACGAACACGGCCTGCTGCTCCTCGACCTCAAGGACCTGCGGGCGATGCTCTCGGAACTGGGCTCCAACAAGGAGCTTCAGGGCCAGTTGCAGGCCGCTTACGGCAACGTATCCTCCGCCTCTGTGGGCGCGATCCAGCGCCAGCTCCTCGTGCTGGAGAATCAGGGTGGCGCGAAGTTCTTCGGCGAGCCGGCGCTCGACATCCGTGACTTCATGCGTCTCGACGAGGATGGGCGCGGCACCATCAACGTGCTGGCTGCCGACAAGCTGATGCAGTCGCCGCGGCTCTACGCGACTTTCCTGCTCTGGCTGCTCTCGGAACTGTTCGAGATCATGCCGGAAGTGGGCGACCCCGAGAAGCCGAAGCTGGTGTTCTTCTTCGACGAGGCGCACCTCCTGTTCGACAACGCGCCGCCGGCGCTGCTCGAAAGCATCGAGCAGGTCGTCCGCCTCATCCGCTCGAAGGGCATCGGCGTCTATTTCGTGACGCAGAACCCGCTTGACGTGCCGGACAAGGTCGGCGCCCAGCTCGGCAACCGCGTGCAGCACGCGCTGCGCGCCTTCACCCCGCGCGAGCAGAAGGCGGTCAAAGCGGCGGCGGAGACCTTCCGCGCCAACCCGAAATTCTCGACCGCCACGGTGATTACGCAGCTGGGCGTCGGCGAGGCGCTGGTCTCGGTGCTCGAAGGCAAGGGCGCGCCCTCGATTGTCGAGCGCACGCTTGTCGCCCCGCCGGGTGGCCGCGTCGGGCCGATCACGCTGGATGAGCGCAAGGCCTTGATGCGGGAGAGCCCGTTCCGCAACAAATATACCGAGACGATCGACCGCGAGAGTGCGTTCGAGACGCTGGCGAAGCGCGCGGAGGACGCCGCGAAGGCGGCCGAGGAGGCCAAGGCGGGGTCTGGCGGTGTCGGCGGCTGGCTCGGCGGTATTCTGGGCGGAGGCGGCTCGACCACCGGCAAGGGCCGCCAGCCGCAGTCGATGGCCGAGAAGATCGCGACCTCGGCGGCGCGTTCCGTCGCCTCATCGGTCGGCCGGCAGATCGGCACCGCGATTGTGCGCGGCGTGCTGGGGAGCCTGCTGGGGGGAAGGCGCTAGCGCCTCGCCCGCCTAGTAAACGGTCATGTCGATCTGATAGAGGCGCGAGCCGCCGTCGCTGAAAACGATGAGGAAGGAGAAACTCTCCTTCCCCTTGAAGCCCTCGTTCGCCTGATAATAGACCGTGACGCCCTGCGTTTTCCGCGATGAGCAGTCCTTGTAGCCCTCTTCGTTGCCGAAATCCGTGAAGGCGGATTCCGGCACGGCCTTCAGGGTGCCGTTCTTCGGCGGAATGGGAACGGCCATGCGGATTTCGCCCATTGGCTCGCAGTCGGGCCGGATATGGGAGGCATGATGCAACCGGATGGGTTGCGTGCCGGCGGCGTAGCGCGCCCAATGGCGCGTTTCCCCCGAACTTGTCTGAGCCAGCGCCGCGCCGGCCGGGAGCGCCAACGAGAGCAGAAGTGCGAGACGCTTCAACATCGTTCTCATCGCCAGACTGTCGCCTCGACGTCGAAATGGCTCGCGGTTCCGTCATAATAGATGATGGCAAACCGGAACCGATCCGTTCCCTTGAAATCCTCGCGCGCCTTGTAGATGGCGTAGTTGGTGAGCGCCTTCTTCCTGTTGCAGGCGTGGCGCGGGTTGTCGCGCGGGAAATTCGGAAATGATTCGAGCTTTTTCTCGAAAAGCGTGCCACCGCTCGGCGGGGTGATCACGACGATCCGGTTCGGTTCGAGCAGCCCGCACTCGCGGTCCATCGCGTAGGCGCGCCGGACCTGAATCTCCTGCCCGCCGACGGCGGTGATCTTGATCTGCTCGACCTTTTCCTTCTTTGGCTGGGCAACACGCTTCCGTTGCGCCCAGGCAGGCGCTACGAAGAGGGCCGTTATCAGGAATGCCGACAGGAAAGACTTGATCATCTTGCGCTCGCGCCCCCTACTGTTGGGAAAGAATGCACATCGTGACTGGGAGCGGCAAGCGTTGATCAGAGACGAAAAGAGTTGATCCGGGGCGGCGAGCACGCGGAATCGTGATTTTCTCTCCTCTCCTCTCCGGCTTCCTGATCGGTGGCGGGCTGATCGTCGCCATCGGGGCGCAGAATGCTTTCGTGCTGCGGCAGGGCATCCGTCGCGAACATGTTTTTGCGCTTGCGCTGATCTGCTCGCTCTCGGACGCGGTGCTGATCGTGCTTGGCGTCGTCGGGCTCGGCGCCCTGATCGAGCGCTTCCCGGCGCTGCTGAAGGGCGTGACCCTGTTCGGCATCGGCTTTCTTCTCTGGTATGGCGGATTGGCGGCCCGCCGGGCGCTGCACCCGCACGGGATGCGCGTGAGCGATGAGGGCCCGGTACCGCTCGGCAAGGCCGTGACGACCTGCCTCGCGCTCACATTCCTCAATCCGCACGTCTATCTCGATACGGTGATCCTCGTCGGCTCGCTTGCCGCGCCGTTTGCCGGCGCGGCGCGCATCGCCTACGCGCTTGGCGCGATCACGGCGTCGTTTCTCTGGTTCTTCTCGCTCGGCTACGGCGCGCGCGTGCTGACGCCGCTCTTCGCGCGACCCCTGGCCTGGCGGATCCTGGACGGGCTGATTGCGCTCGTCATGGTGACGATCGCGGCCAGGCTGGGGTTCTGGTTGGCCGGGCAGGGGTGATCCGGGGAGTTCTGGTCGCGGGGATGCCCCGACTACTTGGTCAGTGAGACCTGGTTGACGCTCTTCAGGAACAGCGCGTTCATCGCATCGGTGATGCCCTGGCTCGGACTGACCTCGAAAAACAGTCCCTCGCTGGCGCAGGTCTTCATGTTGGTCGCGATATCGGGCTGGAACGGCTTGATCCAGGTATTGTACCAATCGTTCGTCGGCAGCGGGAAATAGGTCGTGTAGAGCACCGCGATCTTGATGCCGCGGTCCTTGATGGTCTTGCACAGCGCCGGGTTGAGCGGCTCCTGGCAGCGCTCGTAGATCTTTCCGGTCTGGCCGTCGGTCGAAAGGGTCGGTGTCTTCGAGCAGATCGACTTGTTGGCGTCGTTGGTACCGTCGGACACGAAAAACAGGATCTTCTGCGGTTTGGAGGACGTCGACCCGTCACCCGGCGTGGAAATCTCGCCGTTCATCTTGCCGAAGGCGGTGTCGAAATCGGTCTGGGTATCGCCCCTGTAGTTGGAATAGGGGATCGTCATCAGGTCGAGGGCATTGGCAGCGGATTTGGCGGAAGACAGGTTCGAGGACAATGAGAAGATGTTCTTCAGCCCCGCCGATTCCGCCTTGTCGCCGAAAGAATAGATCGCCATCCGGAACTGGCTCGTCCGGATCTGGGTCGATTGCGCTGTGTCCATCAGCGATTGGGTCGCCGAACGCACGACGTCGATGCGCGTCTGGACCTTCAGTTTCTTGGCCAGCGCGTAATAATCCGAACCGGGCATATCCATCTGATGGCAGGCGAAGGCGCATTTGTCGCTCGTGTTGGCGACGAGGGTGTCAATGTCCGCAGTCGTCGCGCCGAGTCCCATCGACGGCGTGTTGTCGAGCACGACGTAGAAGTCGATGTACGGAGCGAGCGGACCACGCGCCGAAGCGACGCCCGAGATTTCCAGCGTCCCGTAGCCGTAAAGCCGCATGAAGGACGTCTTGTAGGTCGCACTGTATTTGACGGTGACCGACCGCTCGATGCCGACGTCCTTGACGTCGACGGAATAGGAATTGACCGTCAGCGACGGATCATCCGACAGATTGGCGACGAACGTCTTGGTCGCGCGATCCTGGGCATCCTTGGCTGTCAGCATCCGGGCCTGAACGCCCACAGCGGTAAGCGCTGCCGAATCCGCGGCTGCGTTGAGCCGCGCGTTCTGACCCTTGACCCAGCTGTAATCGACCGCCGCGCCCAGCAGACCTACCATGGGGACGACCGCCAGGCCAAAGCCGACCGCGACATTGCCCCGGCGGCTACTGGAAAGCCCCGCGACCGAGGCCGCAACCGAGCGCGCCACGTCCACGACTTTGGCAATGATCCCTGCAGGCTTGGTCAAGACAAGCCTCCGTATCGGTTTTTGCTGCACCTGCGTTCGACTTGGCGCCGAAAAAAGTAAACAAATGATGGCCTTGGCGAGAAGACGCCGAATTCGTCATTACCAAACCGTGCATACTGTGCTCTCGATTTCGGGGAACGCCTGCGATATGACCGGGCAACAAGGAGATTCCCCATGTCCCAGACCGGCGCCAGCCTCGTTTCCGTTCTCGATCGGATCGATTCCGATCTCGATCATGCCATTGCCCGCCTCGCGACCTTCATCCGCTATGAATCCGTTGGCGCCGACAGCGCCTACGACAAGCAGACGCATGCTTGCGCCGCGCATGTCGTGAAGGATCTCCAGTCGATGGGTTTCGAGGCTTCGTCCCGCCCGACGCCCGGCCAGCCGGTCGTTGTCGGCCACCGCCGCCGGCCCGGCAAGCCGCACGTGCTGTTCTACGGGCACTACGATGTGCAGCCGGTCGATCCGCTCAACCTTTGGGAGGATTCGCCTTTCGATTCGAAGGTCAAGGAGATCGCGCCGGGCCGCAAGGTCATCACCGGGCGCGGCGCTTGCGACGACAAGGGGCAGGTGATGACCTTCCTCGAAGCTTGCCGCGCTACCATCGCCGAGACCGGTGACCTGCCGATTTCGCTCTCGGTGATGATTGAAGGTGAGGAGGAAAGCGGCTCGGTCAATCTGCCGGCCTTCCTTGAAGCCAATGCTGCCGAACTCAAGGCCGATATCTGTCTCGTCTGCGATACCGGCATGTGGGATCGCCAGACGCCGATGATCACCTCCTCGCTGCGCGGCATGCTCTATGAGGAAATCATCGTCCGCGCGGCAGATCGTGACCTCCACTCCGGCATGTTCGGCGGCACGGCACAGAACCCGATTCATATCCTTTCGCGCGTGGTGGCCTCGCTCCACAACGCCGACGGGCGCATCATGGTGCCGGACTTCTACGATGGCGTGCACGAGACCGGCGCGAACCGCCTGGCCGCCTGGGAAGCACTCGGGCTGACGGAACAGGAGTTCCTCGGCCAGATCGGCCTCAAATATGCCGCCGGCGAGAAGGACCGCACCCTGATCGAGAAGATGCAGTCGCGCCCGACCTGCGACGTCAACGGCATCTGGGGCGGCTACACCGGCGAGGGCACCAAGACGGTGATCGCGGGTGAGGCGCGCGCCAAGGTCTCGTTTCGTCTCGTCGGCGATCAGGACCCCGCGGCGATCCAGAAAAACTTCCGCGAATACGTTGCGAGCCAGATCCCGCCGGACTGCTCGGTCGAGTTCATCGGCTACAAGGGCAGCCGCGCCGTCCAGGTGCGCGAAGACAGCGCGGACCTCAAGAAGGCCGTTGCGGCGCTCAAGGAGGAATGGGGCAGGGAGCCGGTGGTGCTCGGCACCGGCGGCTCGATCCCGATTGTCGGCGATTTCAAGCGCGTCCTCGGCCTCGATGCCCTGTTGATCGGCTTCGGCCTCGACGACGACCGCATCCATTCGCCGAACGAGAAATACGACCTCTCCTCGTTCCACAAGGGGCAGCGGAGCTGGGCGCGGATCATCGCGGCGCTGGGAAAATAGGACCCGTAGCGCGAATGCGCGCCCGAGCTTATGCGAGGGGACGGCAGCCCGTCCCAGGAGCTGCGGTATGTGCCCTCACACCCCGCCGAGCCCCGAAAGGTCGCTGACCACCACCACAGGGTCCAGCCCCGGATATTCCGGCGGCTGGCCCGTCCGGTTGCACCAGACGGGCGTGAAGCCCATCGCAGCCGCGCCGGCGACATCCCAGCGGTTCGAGGAGACGAAAACGATCTCGTGCGGTTGGGGGCTGCCGACCGTTGCCCGCGCATGATCATAAACGGCGGGAACGGGCTTGAAGCGCTGAACCGCTTCAACCGTCACGACATGATCGAGCAGCGGGCGCAAACCGGCGGCGTCGATCGCGGCATCGACCATCGCCTGCGTGCCGTTGGTGAAGATCGCGGTGCCGTTGCCCGCCGCCTTGAGATCGGCAAGCGCAGGCGCGACATCGGCGAAAGCATCGAGCGTGAGGTAAGCGTCGAGCAGCGCCTGACGGAGCGCGGCATCGTTCACGTTGTAGCGTGCGAAAGCAAAATCGAGCGCGCGGGCGGTCAGAACCTCGAAGTTCACGCCCGCGCTTTGATCCATCATCGTCAGCGTCCAGGTGTATTCGAGCTGTTTGGCGCGCCAGAGCTGCGAGATCGCGTCGCGGTTGGCACCGAGCGGCGCGCCCACCCGTGCGATCGCCGAGTGGACGTCGAACAGCGTACCATAGGCATCGAACATAAAAATGCGCGGCATGAGCCCCTCCCGAATTCTTGTTTCGGGGGAGAGTAACGAGCAGAAAAATTTTCTGCCAGCACCCTCACGATCTATTGACCGCCCCCGGCAGACCCGGTCGAATGCCGGAAATTTCAGCATTCGAGGAGCGGCAAGATGGCATGGTCTGAAACCTGGACCTTCGTGAATGGCGAGTGGCAGGGCGGCAATCCGCCAATTCTGGGGCCGCGCAGCCACGGCTTCTGGCAGGCCTCCAATGTGTTCGACGGCGGGCGCTACTTCGAGGGCGTGATGCCGGATATCGCGGCCCATGCGGCGCGGCTCGTGCGGTCGGCCGAGACGATCGGGTTGAAATGCCCGGTGACAGCGGAGACCATCGTCGGGCTCGCGCAGGAAGGCGTGAAGAAATTCGCGCCGGGCACCGCAGTCTATATCAAGCCGATGGTCTGGGGCGAGGGCGACAAGGGCTCGGCGATCCTGCCCGACCCGGACGACAGCCGGTTCCTGCTGTGCCTTTTCGCCGCGCCGATGCCGGTGCCGGGCGGATCGTCGTCGATCACGCTCTCGTCCTACCGCCGCCCGACCGTGGAGTGCATGCCGACGGACGCCAAGGCCGGCTGCCTCTACCCGAACAACGCGCGTGCCTTGCGCGAAGCGCGGGCGCGCGGCTTCGACAATGCGCTGGTGCGGGATTTTCTCGGCAATATCGCCGAGACGACGACCTCGAACATCTTCATGGCGAAGGATGGCGTCGTCTATACGCCGATCCCGAACGGCTCGTTCCTTAACGGCGTGACGCGCCAGCGCGTGATCGGCCTGCTGCGCGAAACCGGCGCGACCGTGGTCGAGAAGAGCCTCACCTATGCCGATTTCGAGGATGCGGACGAGATCTTCCAGTCCGGCAATTATTCGAAGGTGATGCCGATGACCCGGATCGACGGGCGAGACCTCCAGCCCGGCCCGTTCTACGCCAAGGCGCGTGAGGCCTACTGGGACTTCGCGCACTCGCGCTGAAATCTGTCTCAAATCCGGCAGGATGCCCTTGCCGGGCGCTTACGGGTCCTTAATTGGCCTCGGTGTATGAACGCAAACGTGGACATCGGGCTTTTCGCCCCCCGAAATGAATTCTCGGTGCCACCGAAGGTTCGAGACCCTTTGAAGGAAAGGCCGCGGTGAAATACCCGCGGCCTTTTCGCATTTTCGCCGGAGGAGACCTCGCGCGATGAAAACTCGCCTGACCGAAAAACTCGCCATTGACCACCCGATCATCGCCGCGCCGATGGCCGGCACCTCCGGTGGCGCGCTGGCCGCGGCGGTCTCCAACGCCGGGGCCATGGGGTTGATCGGCGGTGGCTACGGCCAGCGCGAATTTCTCGAAACGGCGTTCCGCGATGCCGGCAACGCGCGCATCGGCTGCGGCTTCATCACCTGGTCGATGGCGAAGGACGAAGCGCTGCTCGATCTCGCGCTGTCGCACCGGCCGGCGGCGATGATGCTTTCCTTCGGCGATCCCGCGCCGTTCGCCCGCAGGATCCGCGACGCCGGCGCGGTGCTGATCTGCCAGTGTCAGAACCTCGATCATGTGCGTGCGGCGGTCGATGCCGGCGCGGAGATCGTCGTCGCGCAAGGAACGGAGGGGGGAGGGCATGGTGCGAGCCGCGGCACCATGAGCTTCGTGCCGGAAGTGGCGGATCATCTCGCAAGACGCGCGCCGGCCGTCATCCCGGTCGCGGCGGGCGGTATCGCCGACGGGCGTGGCCTCGCGGCGGCACTGATGCTGGGGGCGGAAGGCGCGTTGATCGGCACCCGGTTCTGGGCGGCGGCGGAATCGCTGGCACCGAAAGGCCATCGTGAGGCGGGAGTCGCGGCGAGCGGTGATGCGACGCTGCGCACCAACACCATCGATGTCATCCGCCAGCTCGATTGGCCGCCGGGCTATACGATTCGCGTCGGCCGCAACGCCTTCACCGATCGCTGGCACGGCCGCGAGGATGACTTGCGCGCGGCGCTGGAAACCGAGGTACCGCGTTATCAGGCGGCGGTCGCGGCGGGCGATGCCGCGAACTCCGCGCCGATTTTCGGTGAGGCGATCGGGCTCGTCGGCGCCATCGAGCCGGCGGGCGAGATCGTACGTGCGATCATGGCCGGCGCGGTTACGGCCTTCGGTTGGGCGCCCCGGAACTGACGGGCGATTTTCGGCCGTTAGCCAAGAACCCGAGCCTGACATGCACACCGGCAGGGAATCGGGTATAGGGACGGCGAAACAAGGATGATCCGCCTCATGAAGAACCTCGCCGCGGCCCTGCTCGCCCTCTCCGCCGGTTTCGCCACCCTGCCTGCTCAGGCATGGACTCCGCCTTCGGTCGGAACAGCCTGCAAGGGCACCCGTGGCGGTGGCCCGCAGATCGAACGCATCGCCGGCAATTATCTCGGCGGACGACGTATCCGGGATGGTATCGTCGATCGCAAGTCGTTCCAGTCGTGCTTCCGCACGGTCGAGCGTTGCGAGGGCTGGCTCGCGGCGAAGGCGGCGCGCTATCCGCTCCAGCCGGGCTTCGCGACCTGCACCCGCGTCGTCCTACGCTGAGCGGCGCAGGTTGAGCGGCAGTTTCAGCAGCAGGAAGCCGAGCCAGACGGCGCTGAAATAGAACACCGCGCCGATTGCGCCGATCGCGACCAGCCGCGGTAGCGGCGAGAGTCGGCCGCAGGCCCAGGCGGCGAGCAGCATCACGACGCCGAGCGCCAGTGCCGATAGCGCGATGATGAGCGCGGCCTGCCAGAACGGGCGATCCGGCACGCATTTCCCCTGCCGATACGCGAGCACGAACAGGATCGCGAGATTGACGATCGCGCCGCAGGCGGTTGCGAGCGCGAGGCCGGCAGCACCAAGCGACTGCCACAGCACCAGTTTCAGCCCGAGGTTGAAGGCGATGGCGGTCAGCGAGGCATAGAGCGGCGTCCGCGTGTCGCCGCGCGCGTGGAAACTCGCCACGACCGAGCGGATGGCGACGATGGCGACGAGGCCGACCGAATAGGCCATCAGCACATTGGCGGTTGCGCGCGTCGCCTCGGCGCTGAACGCGCCACGCTGGAAGAACGCCGCGACGATGAGATCGGGCAGCAGCAGGAACCCGGCGAGGAACGGCGCCGCGATCAGCCACGACAGCGTGATCGCCCGGTTCTGCTGGCGATGGGCGATGTCGTCCTTGCCCTCGGCGATGAGGCGGCTCATCTCCGGCAGCAGCACCGTGCCGGCGGCGACACCGATAACGCCGACGGGAAGCTGGTAGAGTCGATCCGCGTAATAGAGCGACGACGCCCCGCCCTGCGGCAGGAAAGTGACGATGATCGTATCCGCCAGCATCGCGATCTGCACGCCGGCGGCGCCGATCACCGCCGGACCGAAGGCCCTGAAGAAGCGCCTCACCTCCGGGTCGAGCGAGGGCAGTTGCAGCGGCGCCAGCAGCCCGGCACGGTGCGCACCCCAGGCCAGCAGCCCCGCTTCGAGGAAGCCGGCGATCAGCACGCCATAGGCGGCGGCATGGGCATAGGTCGCGAACAGGCTGCCGGCGAGCAGGGTGGAGATCATCGCCGCGTTGAGCAGCACCGGCGCCGCTGCACCCTCGAAGAAGCGCTTCTCGGCATTGAGCACGCCCGACCACAGCACGACGAGGGTGATCAGCGCGAGATAGGGGAAGGTGATGCGCGTGAGGTCGATCGCCAGTGCCATCGCGTCCGGCCGTTCGGTGAAGCCCGGCGCGAGCAGGCGCACGAAGCCGGGCGTGAACGCCAGCACCAGCGCGAGCAACACGAGCTGGCTCGCCAGCACCATGCCGAGAATGCGTCCCTGGAAGAGATCGGCCGCTGTGGCGCCCGCCTTCGCGCGGATGCGGGTGAAGGCGGGCACGAAAGCGGTGTTGAACGCGCCTTCCGCGAAGATCGCCCGGAAATGGTTCGGCAGACGGAAGGCGACGGTGAAGGCGTCCATCAGCAGGCCCGCGCCCAGCAGATTGGCGAGGATGATGTCGCGGACAAAGCCGGTCGCGCGCGAGACCAGTGTCCAGAACCCGACGGAGAAGAAGGCGCGCATCATGGCAGGATGCTCCGACGCGTATCCGCCCGCGTGCGCTCAGGCGTGCGGAGCGGCCTGCCGCGTTTCGCTTCCCTGGCTGCCACCCGGTTTCCTGCCCCCGATTTCATCCGCGATCAGATAGAGCGGCCGCCGCTTCACCTCGGCGAAGATGCGACCGATATATTCGCCGATCACGCCCAGGAACACGAGCTGGATGCCCGAGAAGAACATGACCGAGACGATGAGGGACGGGAAACCCGGCACATCCGCGCCGAGAAACAACGTCCGGATCGCCATGGTGATGGCATAGGTGAAGGCAAAGATCGAGATGCCGAGACCGATATAGGTCGCGAGCTTGAGGGGGAGCGTGGAAAACGACGAGAGCCCGTCGAAGGCGAAGCGGGTCAGCTGGCGGTAGCCCCATTTCGAGGTGCCGTGCAGACGCTCCTGCACCTCGAACGGCACGCCGATCGACTTGAACCCGACCCAGGCATAGAGCCCCTTCGAAAACCGGGCCCGCTCGCCAAGGCGGCGGAGCGCATCGACGACCTTGCGGTCCATCAGCCGGTAATCGCCGGCGCCGGGGGGAAGGGGGGTCTCACCGAACTTCGCGAACAGATCGTAGAACATCTGCGTCAGCCGGCGCCGGACCGGACCGTCGGTCGAACGGTCGACGCGCTGGCCGAAGACCATGTCGTAGCCCTCGCGCCAGCGGGCGACGAAGGTGGCGATGGTCTCGGGCGGGTGCTGGAGATCGGCGTCGATCATCACCACGGCGCGGCCATGCGCGTGGTCGAGCCCCGCCGCGAGTGCGATCTCCTTGCCGAAGTTGCGGCTGAACTGCACGGCGCGGATGCGTGGATCGGCCGCTGCGGCGCGTCGGATACGCTCGAAGGTATCGTCGCGCGAGCCGTCGTCGACGAACAGGATCTCGAAATCCGCGACCGTGCCTTCGAGCACCGGCACGAGCCGGGCGGTCAGCGCCTCGATGTTCTCGCCTTCGTTGAAGACGGGCACGATGACCGACAATTCCGGATGAAAATGGTGCGCTGACATTCCTGAAATCAACTCTCGTGAGAACGATCGAAATCCTGCCGGTCGAACACTTGCCTTAATCCGTTGATGCGTTAAGCGCCAGTTGCAATGGATTTCCAGTCTTTCGTCGCCAATTGCCACATTTACGATGAATGAGAGCCCAATGCCTGCGCCTCGCCCCTTCGTGCTCTGCGCCGACGACTATGGAATGACCCCGGCGGTCTCGCGCGGCATCCTGCGGCTGATCGAGGCCGGCCGCATCAGCGCGACCGGGGCGATGACGAACATGCCGGCCTGGAAGCGCGCGGCCCACGAACTCTGGCCGCACGACCAGAAGCTCGATTTCGGCGTCCACCTCAATCTCACCTGCGGCGAGCCGCTGACCGCGATGCCGGCCTTCGCGCTGGAAGGCGAGTTTCCGCGCCTGCCGGAAATCATCGTGCGCGGGCTGGCGGGCCTCCTGCCGCTGGCGGAGATCGAGGCCGAAATCGCCGCCCAACTGTCCGAGTTCGAGGAGCGGATGGGGCGGATGCCGGATTTCATCGACGGCCATCAGCATGTCCATGCCATGCCGGGGGTGCGCCGGGCGCTCGCGGCGGTGATCGCCCGGCGCTACTCTGATGAAAAGCCCTATATCCGCGATGCCGCCGACCGTCTCGCTGCGATCCGCGCGCGGAAGGTTCAGGCGCGCAAGGCGATGATCGTCACAGCTCTCGCTCGCCCGTTCGCGGCCGGGATCGCGGCTCTGGGATTCGCGCTCAACAAAGGCTTTTCCGGCTATTCGGCCTTCGATCCGCGGCAGGACTATGCGGCGGCCTTCCCGAACTATCTGGTCGCGCCCGGCGCCAGGCCACTGGTGATGTGTCACCCCGGCGAGATCGACGACGAATTGCGCCGGCTCGATCCGGCGGTCGACAGCCGCCCGCTCGAAATCGCCTATTTCCTGTCCGACCAGTTCCTTGAAACCTGCGACCGGGCCGGCATGCGGCCCGCCCGGTTCGCCGCTCTCTGAAACCGACGGAGCCATCCATGCCGTTCGCCTCGCTGACCCCCGCCCATCTCTGGCCGGTGGCCATGCTCCTTGTTTCGAACCTGTTCATGACGCTGGCGTGGTATGGACACCTGAAGTTCAAGGGGACGGCGCTGCCGCTGGTGATCGTCGCGAGCTGGGGGATTGCCTTCATCGAATATTGCCTTGCGGTGCCGGCGAACCGCATCGGCCATGAGGTCTATTCCGCCGCGCAACTGAAGACGATCCAGGAGGTCATCACCCTGATGGTTTTCGCCGGGTTCTCGGTGTTCTATCTCGGCGAGAAAATCACGATGAACCACCTGATCGGCTTCTCGCTGATCTGCGCCGGGGCCTGGTTCGTTTTTCAGGGCAAATAACGCGGGAAGACCCGCAATTCGTCATCCGATACCAAAGCGCTACCTGATCCGGCTTGACCCGTGCGGGCGGCTTGGCGATAAGCGAGAAGGAACAAGGAGGCGCCGATGCCGGACAAATACAACCGCCCGAAGGAAATCATCGATTATTGCCTGAAGCCGCTGGCGCTGGACCCGAAGGCCGATGCGACGCAGGAGGTCTATCGGCGCTTCGAACACGTCATCAAGACCTACCAGTCGCAGATCCTGCGCGCCAAGCAGCCGATCGAGGTCGATTTCTCGCAGATGCGCACGCTGACCATCAACGAGGATGCGCACGGGCACGACTGAGCCCGCGATTTTCTGAACATCCGAAGGCCTGTCGCCGGTTTGATGCCTGCGGCAGGCCTTTGTTTTTCCGCCCCGATTTCCGCAGTCCGGAACGGTTCGAAACTGAAAGGCGCGCTAGTTTAGAACTGTTATAAGTTATTGAAATATCATTGATTTTTAGTTTTTCATCGGCTAAGTCCCTTGCCATCCAATCGCAAGGAACTTGACCCATGCCGATTTTCTCCACCGCCGTTCAATCCGGCTCCATTCTGCTTCGCGAGGGGCTCGAAGCGCTCCTCATCATCTCCGCGCTGGCGGTCTTCCTGGAACGTTCGGGCAATGCCCTGCGGATCCGGACGCTTTACTGGGGAGGCGGTCTCGCGGTTCTCGCGAGCATGGTCGCCGCCTATGTGTTCGAGACCTTCTATGGTGGCGCGCATGACGACCGGCTGGAAGCCGTCGTGATGCTGCTGGCGGCCGGGCTGATGTTCTACATGTCCGGCTGGCTGATCCTGAAGCAGGACCCGCGCCGCTGGCAGGGCGAACTGAAGGCGGCGGCGGATCGCGCGCTGGCACAGGGCACCACCTTCTCGCTGGGGCTGATCGCCTTCATGGCGGTGTTCCGCGAAGGCGGCGAGACGGTGCTGTTCCTCCACGCCCTGTCGAAGTCCACCGGCGGCTGGTCGTTCGGCTTCGTGCTCGGGCTTGTGGTGGCTGCGGCGGCGCTGGCGGTGCTCTTCGTGCTGGTGCGGATTTTCGCGCTGCGCCTGCCGCTGCGCCCGCTCTTCCTTGTTACCTCGGCCTTCCTGTTCGTGATGGCGCTTCGCTTCGTCGGCGGCGCGATCAAGGAAATGCAGGAGCTGCAGCTTGTCGCCTTCACCCCGCTCGACCTGCCGGGCTTCCTGACTGATCTCGGCCTCGGCGAGACGGTGGAGGCAATCGGGGTTCAGATCGCGATCGCGCTGATCGCGGTCACGGGCACGGCGCTCGCGCATTTCCGTCAACGCCGGGAGAATGTGGTCGCGGCCCCGGCCGCAGCCGAATAGTCCACGCGCGGAAAGATCGACCACAAGTATCCACGACGTGGAAACGGGAGGCTTTCGGCCTCCCGTTTTTGCTTGGCTGGGTCGGATTTACTTGGTCGCCGCCTCGTACATCTGGGCCACGTATTCCCAGTTCACGAGGTGATCGACGAAGGCCTTGAGATAGTCCGGCCGGCGGTTGCGATAGTCGATGTAGTAGGAATGTTCCCACACGTCGCAGCCGAGGATCGGCGCGGCGCCATGGACGAGCGGGCTTTCGCCGTTCGCGGACTTCATCACCACGATCTTGCCGTCCTTGACCGCAAGCCACGACCAGCCCGAACCGAACTGCGTCACGCCAGCCTGGATGAAATCCTCCTTCATCTTGTCGACCGAGCCGAGGTCCTCGATGATCTTCTTCTCGAGCTTGCCGGGGATCGGGCCGCCGCCGTTCGGCTTCATCCAGTTCCAGAAATGGAGGTGGTTGTAGTGCTGGCCGGCATTGTTGAAGAGCCCGGCATTCTTGCCGAACGAGCCTTTCACGATCTCTTCGAGGCTCTTGCCTTCGAATTCGGAGCCCTTCAGCAGGTTGTTGCCGTTGTTCACATAAGCCAGGTGGTGCTTGTCGTGATGGTACTCCAGCGTCTCCTTCGACATGTAGGGCTGCAGCGCGTCATGGGCGTAGGGGAGATCGGGCAGGGTGAAGGACATGGTCTCGAACCTTTTGCGGATGAATTCAGGGCGGGCGGCAGGCCGCCTCGCTCCTCCCTAATTAGGTCGCGGGCGGGGCGCTGGCAATCGTTTCCGATGGGTGTCGGCGGGCGCCCGGCACGGCGCGATTAACCAAGCGACGGCAAGATCAGTGTTTTTTGCCCCGGTTAAGGCTATCTTAACCACCTCGGTTTGCCGCCCGCCGGCCCGGACACGGAAAGGAACGTGATGATCGCCGGAATTTTCTTGCTCGCTGCCGTGCTGGTGGCCGCTGCGGTCGCGGGGCTTGTCGGGGCCGTCATGCTGGTTCCCACCGACCTCGGCTTTGCCTATCTGCAGGCGGGCAGCATCCTGATCGGCGCTAGCGCGATCGTCATGGCCATCGGCTTTGCCGCACGCGCGCTCGACCGGCGGCTGGCGAGCCTTGCCCGGCCGGTTGAGGCGCGGTTCGTCGCGCCTGAGAGTGCCTCTGAAGCGCCCGCCGCCGCGCCGCCGGAGCCCGAAACGCCTTCCGGCGCTTCCACGGTCGCGCCGGTGGCCGCCGGGGCGGCCACGGCGGCCATCGCCGCCGCCGGCGCCACGCTTGCGGCGACCTCGCTGCTCCGCGAGCGCGACGACGCCCCGCCGGCCCAAGTGCCCTCGCCTGAGTTGCCATCACCTGAAGCGCCGCCGCTATCGGCCATCGCGGCCGATCTGCCGGACAGCGACCCGTTCCATGACATTCTGAAGGATGCGGCGGATGCCGCCGTGGAGCCCGCGCCCGCTTCCGGTGAAGGAGCAGCAGAGGAACCGGAGGCGGTCGACCCCGGAATGCCGGTGCCGGCAACGCTTCCGTTCGAGCCGCCTCCGTTCGATCTCCCCCCGATCGAGTTGCCGCCGGTCGAAATGCCGCTCCCGGTCGATCTCGATGTCATCCGTGACGAGATTGATGATGTCGCGGAGCAGATATCCCTCACGGAACCAGTATCCGATCCCGGTGCTGCCGAAAGAGAATCCGTCGCAGCGGCGGCTTCTGTCGATTCGCCGGGCGAACACGGGCACCTGGAAATGCCGGTGGAAATGCCTCCTGCGGCGCCTCCTTCGACCCCAGGGCTGATCGCCGACGCCGATCTCGCCGCCATCGCGGAGGATACCGGCCCGCCGCTCGCACCGCTCGAACTGCTGACGGCAGTCGGTTCCTACGATTCAGGCGGCACACGCTTCACGATGTATTCGGACGGTTCGGTCGTCGCGCAAGGGCCGGAAGGCGAGCGACGGTTCCGCACGCTCGAGGAATTACGTCGGCATATCGGCGGGGTCTGACAGATCTCTGACCGACCCGATCAGGCGGTCGCGGGGGCGTCGGCTTCCGAGCCGGCCATGCGGGTGACGATCAGCGCGAAGGCATAGACGCGGGCAACGTCATCAAGCTGCTCGAAGCGCCCCGACGCACCGCCATGCCCCGCGCCCATGTTGGTGTGAAGCAGGATCGGCCCGCCGCCCGTCATGGTCGCGCGCAGCCGGGCGACGAACTTGGCCGGTTCCCAATAGGTCACGCGCGGATCCGTCAAACCGCCGACCACCAGCATGGGCGGATAGTCCTTGGCGGCGATGTTGTCGTAGGGCGAATAACTTCGCATCGTCTCGAAAACCGTCTCGTCCTCGATCGGGTTGCCCCATTCCACCCATTCGGGCGGGGTGAGGGGCAGCGTGGGGTCGAGGATCGTATTGAGGCTGTCGACAAATGGCACTTCGGCGGCAATGCCGGCGAATTTCTCGCCCGCCATGTTGGCGACGGCGCCCATCAGCATTCCGCCCGCCGAGACGCCGTTGGCGACGATGCGCTTCGGCGCGGCAAAGCCCTTCTCGACGAGGAAATCGGCGACGGCGATAAAATCGAGGAAGGTGTTGATCTTCTTCTCACGCTTGCCGTCGCGATACCACTGATAGCCTTTTTCCATGCCGCCACGGACATGGGCGATCGCATAGACGAAACCGCGGTCGACGAGGCTCAGCCGGTCGGTCTCGAAGTCGGCGTCCATGGCATAGCCGTAGGAGCCGTAGCCGTAGAGCAGGGCCGGGGCGGTGCCGTCGACCGGCGTCGTTTTCAGGCGCAGCATCGTCACCGGCACCATTGCGCCGTCGTGGCTTGGCGCCTGCAGCCGTTCGACGACATAGCGCGAGGCATCATGCCCCGAGGGAACCTCCTGCACTTTCAGCACGGTTTCCTCGCCGGTGCGCAGGTTGCGGTCGAGCGTGACCTCCGGGTCGATCGGGGAGGAGTAGGAAATCCGCAGGATATCGCTCTCGAATTCGAGGCCGATGGTGGCGGCGATGTCGCCGATTGCCGCGCGCGGGGTGAAATGCTGCTCCTTGCCGGTCGCCCACTCCCGGACATGGATCGCCGGACCTTCCTCGCCGAGATCGGACCAGATCAGCCAGTCCTTGAGGACATTGACGGTCTGGATCATCCGGCCCTTCGTCTCCGGAACGAGTTCGCGGGCCTTGGCGAGATCCGTCTCGCCGACGGGGAGCGAGACGATGCGGAAATCCTTCGCGTCGCCCTTGTTGGTGCGGATGATGAGGTCGCCACTGTGATGGTCGATTTCGTACTCGACCCCGTGCTCGCGCGGGAACACGGGCACGGGCACCTCGGCGCTGTCCGAAAGGTCGAGCAGAAGGATTTCGCTCGTTTCGTGGTCATGCACCGAGATGAAGCCGTAGCGGTCATCCTGCGTGATATCGAGCCCGACGAACCAGCCGGTGTCGGCCTCGCGGTAGATCTCGACGTCCTGCGCCTGCTTCTCGCCGATGCGATGGCGCATGACCCGGTAGGGCCGCTGCGATTTGTCGAGCTCGATGTAGTAAAAGAAGCGGCTGTCTCGCCCCCAGATCAACTCGCCGTTGGTGCGGAAGAGGCGGTCGTGATCCGTGCCGGTTTCGAGATCGCGGACATGCATCACATAGCTTTCAGAACCGGTCGTATCCGCGGACCACACCATCAGGCGATGATCGGGCGAGGGTTGGGCCGAACCGAGCTCGAAATAGTCGTGATCGCGGGCTTCTCGCGGGCAGTCGAGCAGGATCTGCTCGCGCTTCGCGCCGATCGGCCGGCGGCAGAACACGGGGTATTGCTGCCGCTTGCGATAGCGCTCGTAGTAGAGGAACGCGCCGTCCTTCATCGGCGGTTCGGATTCATCCTCGCGGACGCGGCCGCGCATTTCGGTGATGAGGCGCTTCTGAAGTTCGCGGGTCGGGTGGAAGGCCTGTGCGGCATAGCTGTTTTCCTGCCGCAGGTAATGGCCGATTTCCTTGGGAACCGTCGTCGGGTCTTCGATCACCTGCTGCCAGTTTCGCGCGCGCAGCCAGGCGAATTCGTCGTGCAGGACGACACCATGGACCTTGCGTGTGCGCGGCTTCGGTTCGGCCTGGGGCGGCTTCCGCGAGAGGTGTGAAAACGGACGGTCGCTCGAGAGCATCGATAGCCTTCCCGGTTGAAGTCGTGCTTCAGCCAATATCGCGGTGTCGGTGATTTGCCGAGCCTTTTTATGCCGAAGACCGGGCAACGAAAGACCGGGCAACGAAATCCGGGGGTTTCAATTGTCTCGCGGCAAGTTCACGTTGAATTCAGCGAAATCGGAATGGGATACTGCTGTATAGTTGTAGAAAAATATTGCTATTTCCGGGGAAATTGTCGGTTATGGGCTAGGCGAGTGAATCAGCTTGGCGTCGCCAGCGGTGTCAGGCCGGGTCATTTTGCAGAATAACTGTCGATTGCTTTGAAGAGTTGGGATCGGCTGGGGCCTCACCCTGCCGGATGAGGTTGGGAAAGCCTAGTGCTTTGCAATTAAGAAGGAAAAGAGATGTCAACGAATGTTGAGCAAGGAGATCTGATCGAACTGGCCGCGGAAATTGTTTCGGCCTATGTCAGCAATAATTCGGTTCCTGCGGCGGATTTGCCCGCCCTGATCAACGAGGTGTTCACGGCCCTGACGCGAGTCGGCACCCCGATCGCCGAAGTGACCAGCGAGCCGCTCAAGCCGGCCGTCTCGGTGAAGAAGTCGGTCCACAACGACTTCATCGTTTGCCTGGAAGACGGGAAGAAGTTCAAGTCGCTGAAGCGGCATCTCCGGACCCAGTATCAGATGTCGCCGGAGCAGTATCGTGAGAAATGGGGTCTTCCCGCCGATTACCCGATGGTGGCGCCCAACTACGCGGCCGCCCGGTCCCGCCTCGCCAAGGAAATGGGACTCGGTCAGCAGCGTCGCCGCTCTCGCTGAGCGGAACAGCATCGCAGGACGACGAAGGCGCCGCAAGGCGCCTTTTTTGTTAATAATTGCATTTTATTATAATGGAGCGGGGATTACTTTTAATTCTAGCATAAATTTTTGCAAAAAATTTGCTAAATCAGAAATAACGGGGATTACTTTCTTCATGTGAATTGTAAAACTTGTTTCCAAGTTGAATTATTTCGAGGGCGAAAATAGGGTATACATAATATCGATCTCGTTTATGGCAGATAGACATTGACTTACGTCTCTCGGATTTATCAAAGGTCGAAATGTTCCTTGCTGACGGCGCGAAAGCCGATGATGCAGAGACCGTTAGTCAAGCACTCGCGGCCCGATCTCCGGAAACTGCTTTCGGAACGCGCGGTCGAAGCCGGAGCCGCTGCCTGGAAAGCCGTATCGCCCGGCGCGCTTCGGCGGCAGACACGCTCGACCGCACCGGTCGCGCGGGCCCGGCAGGTCGCGATGTATCTGGCGCATGTCGTCTTCGCGGCCAACCTCACGCGCGCCGGGCGGATCTTCGGTCGCGACCGCACGACCGCGCGCCACGCCTGCTCGCAGATCGAGGATTTGCGGGACGATCCGCGTGTGGATCGGGCCTTCGATGCGCTGGAGTTCGCCCTGAAATCCTGGGTCGGCACCTTTTCGGGCAAGGAATTGTCATGAAAAAGGGCACAGGTCAGCTTGGAAAGATGTCGGCCGAGGATGTCGCGGCGGAGTTCCAGGCAATCGGCTCGCGGATTCTGGCGCGTCTCGCGGAACCGCAGATGCGCGCCGAACGCCGGGGCGAGCAACTGGTGCTGTTCAAGGGCGCAAACAACGTGAGTCTCGCGTCCGGCTTCCCGAGCGGTGCGCTGGCGCCGCTGATCGAGGCTGGTGCCGTGCAGTGCGCGGTTCTGAAGGGGCGGACCGCATTCGTGATCACCGAGGCCGGGCGGGCGCGGCTTGCGCGGGAGGTGGCGCGGAAAAAGGCCGAGGTGGCCCCTTTCGCCGCCCAGCACCGTGACATGGTCGAGCGTGTCGTCGAGGTCGAGGGTGAGCAGGAGACCATCCGGGTCAATATCGCGGATGATGTGCTGGAGATCTTCCGCCGTCGCCGCTTCCTGAGCTGGCTCGTCGGGGAGGCCGAACTGGAGGCGGGCGCCCGCCTCCAGCGCGATTTCGCGCTGGCCCGAACCGCGCCGCAGGTCACTGCCAACTGGTCCCGTCTCGTCGTGGATGGCGCTGGGTTTTCCGCCGGCCTGTCGAAAGGCGAAGTCGCCATCGAGGCCGGCAAGCGGATCGACAGGGCCCTGCGGGCCGTGGGACCGGATTTCTCCGGCATTCTCGTCGATGCGCTCGCTTTCTCGAAAGGGCTGGAAGCGATCGAACAGGAGCACGTGCTGCCGGCACGGTCCGGGAAGGTGCTGCTGGCCTTCGCCCTGCGGGGGCTCGCACGGCATTACGGCCTTTCGGGCGAGGCACGCGGCACGGAAACCCGCGTCATCCGGCATTGGGGTGCGGAAGACTACCGGCCGGCGATACAGGCGGGATGATCTTTGCGGGATGACCGTTCAGGCCGCTTCGGCCTTGATGCGGGAGACCATCGAGGCGAGCCCGTTCGAGCGTTGCGCTGTCAGATGGCTGCTGAGCCCGATTTCGTCGAAGAAGGCCTTCGCGTCGATTGCACGGATATCGGCCGGGCTCCTGCCGTCGAACAGCGCGACGACCAGTGCGACGAGCCCCTTGACGATCAGCGCGTCGCTGTCGCCGCGGATAGAGAGCACGCCCGTTGTCGGGTCGCGGTGCATCAGCAGCCAGACCTGGCTCGCACAGCCCTGCACCTTGTTGGCGTCGCTGTAAGCCTCCGCCGGTAACGGCGCCATCGCCTTGCCGAGATCGATCAGGTAGCGGTAGCGATCGTCCCAGTCGTCAAGAAAGGCGAGATCGTCGCGAATGGTCTGAAGAGCGGAATCGGAACCCATCACAGCCTCTGCCCGGCGGCGCCTGCGCCACGCCAGCGATGAGGTTGAGTGGGCGGCGCACGCCGGAAGGTCAAGCCTTTTTCACAAAATCCTGGAGCATGCTGGGATTAAGCGGAAGCCGGTCAATCGCGTCAGGTATGCTCTAACTTATCGGAGCGTGATCTAGAGGCGGCGCGGGGGCAGCGGGTAAAGTCCGGCCTCGACCGGTTCTCCAGCCGAAACCGACGGGGTTTTCCGGGGCGCGCCCGGCACCGCGAGATGCCCGGTCATTCCGGCGAGCGCGCCGCAGGTGGCAGCATTGTCGAGGCAGAGCGAGAGCGCCGCTTTCGGCGCTTCGCGCTGGAGATCGCCGGCGAGCCGCGCCCCATCGCGGGCGGTATTCTCGCTGCCGTGGACGAGATAGAGCGCGAACAGCGCTGCGGCGATCCGAGTGATCATGGTGTTCCCCGAACAAATTCCCCGGCGCAAAGGCATAGCGGAAAGATGTCTCGGGGCCGTTCGGAAATTGCATCGCATTTTAGCGATCGCCGGTTCTGTCCGCCGCATCTGCCGGAGCCGAAAGCCGCTTCGGCATCCGCTGCGGCGATTTGGAGAGGGCTTGTTCACCATAGCGACGAATACCCGCCCGGCTGAGCCGGTCCGGGCCCGAATGTCACGCAATGGCCGGCGGTTCTTAGGCCCTGTTTAAGGAGCGTCGGGCCATCGTCGGGCATCAAGGGTGGCACGACAAGAACGGGAAACCGCCGGGTGATGCGTATCGACTGGACCCAGACGCTGTTGGGGGATTTGACCCCCCGGGGGCAGATGGCCGCTGACCGTTCCGAAGCGGACGGCGGGCGGGCCGCGCGCGCCATGCGCATCGGCGGCATCCTGATCGCGGCGCTATTCATCGGGATCGCCATCGCCGCCCTGCCGGCGCGCGGATCGACCATTTCCTCCACCGATATTCTCGCGCTCTCCGGCCTGCTGCTTGCGCAGGCGAGCGGGCTTTTCCTGCTGGCGCCGGAACGCTCGCGCTTTCATGCCGCCGCTGTCTGCGCGCTGCTTGCGCTTCCTTTCGCCACGCTGGCTGGATTCGACGTGAATATCGTCATCGCGCTCGGGCTTGTTCTGGCGCTCGACGCGGCGGCGATGCTCGCGCATGAAAGACGCGGCCTCCGGCGCATTCTGTTGGCGGCCGGTGTCGCGGTGGTCGGCTTCTCGCTGTGGGTTTCCGCTTTTGCGCTTGGCGCGGTGGCGGTGCTGGTCGCCGCGCTGGTGCCGCTGGCCGTGGCGGCCTTTCTGCCGCCGCCGGCGAAACCGGCCTTGTCGCATGCCGATCCGATGATTCGTCTCAACGCGCTTCTCGGCGTGGCGCTGGCCACGCGCAGCCGGCGCCTTTTCGTGACGGACGGGATCGGCGTCATCGACAACGAGGCCGATCCGGCTTTTTCGCGTCTGCTGACGGCACAGGACTTCCCGGACAATTCGCTGGTCTCGGCGGTTCTGATTGCCGACCGCGTGCTTCTGCTCGACGCGCTCTCCCGGGCCATTCACCGGCGCGAGGGGACCGACAATCTCGAAATCCGGCTGCGTCTCGAACCCGCCGGCGCGGGCTTTCCGGCCCCGCCGCGCTACGTGCCGCACCGCGTGGCGGTGCAGCCGCTGCCCGATGTGGAAGACCGCACGATCGTGATGATCGAGGCGATTGAAGGCACGGCGCAGGAGCCGAACGCGCCGGCTTCCGGGGCGCCGAGCCTCGTTCCGGTTCTTGCGCGGGCGCTTCATGATTCGAACGCGCCCTTCAATGCCGGTCTCGGCTATCTGGAGATGATCGCCGATCCGCGCCTCGCGCCGCGGGATGTTAACACCTACCGCGAGTTCGCCGCCCAGGCCCACAAGTCGGTGCTGGAGGCCTATCGCAACTCGTTGCTGCTCGGGCGCTGGCTGAAGCTGCTGCACAGCCCGCCGGACGAGCGGCTTGAGCGCGGCAGCCTGATGCCGCGCCGCATGGTCAACGACGCCGTTCGCGCGCTCAGCCTGCGCGAGGCGGAGGATCGGGGTGAACTGCGGATTTCGGAAGCCGAAACCCTTCCCGCCGTATCGCTGCCGCCGGCGCTGGCGCGATTTGCGGTCGAGGTCTTCCTTCGGGAGGCCCAGTACGGTGGCCCCGTAAAAGTCGCGATCTCGCGGGAGAACAACGATCTCGTCCTGACGAGCCGCCAGCCCGCGCCGCCCGAAGGCGAGGGCAACGAGGATGTGTTCCGCAAGGTGATCGAGGACGCGGTCGCGGCCGCAATGCCGTCCGCCCGGTTCGGGACAGACATCGACGGTGGGCGCGAATTGCGCTTCGAGAACGCGTTCGAAAGCGCGGTGGGGAAGGAAATTCCGGCCGGCGCGGGTGACGTGGCCGAAATCCGGCGGCTGGCATCCTGACGGGGAAGGGGGATTTCATGAACGAGAGAGCGAAATTTCCAGCCCATGTGCCGGATGGCCGGCGATCGGCCGGGCATGATGCGCCGCGGGGGCGCTCGCATGGCGGGTTCGTCACGCGCCGCAAGGTCATCCTGGCGGCAGCCTGCCTGTTCGGCGGCGCGGTGGTCGCCAATGCGCTGCTGCTCCAGACCGGCAAGCATCCGGCACCGATGTTCCGCAGCACGATCGCTGCAACGCCCGATTTCCCGATGCCGCCGCTGCGGCCCGGTTCCAATCCGGCGGTACGGAATGCCGCCTTCACGCCCACGGCGATGAACGCCGCCAAGCCGATGCCAATCGACCGCTCCGCGGCCGCAGCGCCGGCGATGAATGACCCGAGCGAGGCACTGCTCGTCGAAATCCAGCGCGAACTGGCCAAGCGCGGCTATTACAAGGGCGACCCGGACGGCAAGACCGGCCCGCGCACCACGCAGGCGATCCGCGATTTCCAGTTCGCCCAGCGCGTCGCGATCGACGGCCGGCCGAGCGAGGCGCTGCTGCAATCCGTGCTCGCGACCAAGGTGACGATGAAGGACGAATTGCTCGATCTCGTCCGCAAGGCCGGCCAGCCCGAAACGCCGAAAGGCCCGGTCGTCGATATCCAGCGCGCGCTGAACAAGGCTGGCTATGGCCCGCTCGAGGAAGACGGCCATATGGGCCCCTCGACGAAGCAGGCGCTGGCCCGCTTCGAGGCCGACAGGAAGCTGCCGCCGCGCGGCGAGCCGAAAGGCCCGGTGCTCAACCTGCTGGCCTCGGCGACGGGTATCTCGCTCCGGCAGCCGTGAGCCCGCCATGCGGCTGACGAGCGACTTCTTCGTCTCGGCCTATCTCCGGCAATGTAGCATCGAAGGCGCCTTCGCGGCCCTGCGCCGGCGCGGCGGCGCGGAAGCGGGCGCCATCTTCATCGTGATCGATCGGCTCGACGGCACCGGCACGCTGTATGGCCCCGCGCCGCAATCGAGCTACGATGAGAAGCCGCAGGAGCGCGCCTTCGCGCGGCTGCACAAGCCGGAGACGATCGAGCGGCCAGACATCGAGACACGGCTCGAGAAGGAAATCCGCTTCGACCCGGATTGCTGGATCGTCGAGGTCGAGGACCGCGAAGGCCGGCATTTCCTCCAGCACGTCGTCTGACGCTCTGCCGCGACAGCAAACGGAATGTGCGATTCGAAACGGTACGCCCGTTAGGAAAAGCTTAACCCGTTCTGGCCGAATTTGTTCGAGATGTCTGATTCGGCGCCTCGCGTCGTTGGCATCGAAGGAGCATGGCCATGGGCGAATTGATCCGCTTTCGGCCTCGTCAGGAGGCCAGACCAGCAGGAACGGCGCATTCCGCACGGAATGCGGTGCCGGCAGGCGGCGCTGAGATCCTTCTTTTCACAGGCGTTCGCTACGAGCGCCACGCGGAGGAGGAGGCAGGCGCGGCCAAACGTCCGACAGGACGGAACGGCCGCCGCAAGCGCGCCTGAACGATGAATTCGGGCGGATGACCGCCTTTTCGGGACCGCCGGCAAATCCCGGCGGCCCAGTGTGACAGTTGCGTACCCCCGTCTTCCGCCCTTGCGGGCATTCTGGAGGCTATCCGCAATGTTGCGCGTTCCGCCCTGCAGGCACCGGTTTCCGTTTATCGCCGCTGCGATCATGGCGGTTCCGCTAGCCGGCTGCATCCAGGATACCGGCGATTTCGGTCGCCCCCGCACCGGCTTCACACAGGATGTGCTCCTGCCCTTCACCGGAACCGTTGCGGCGCGCTATCGCGGCGAACCGGCCTCGTACTACGCGCTGACGGAGGACGAAAAGGTCCTGCGCAACCGCGCCTGGAACTTCCTGATGCCGGAAGCCGATGCGCCGCGCGGCGCCTGGCAGGAAAACCATCTCGCCTTCCAGCGCGTGCTGGCGCAGCGCGAACCGGATATCACGCTCTATCACCGCACGATCATGGGTGGCCCGCAGCTCGGAACCGGCGTCGGCGATTCCCCGATCTGGCGGCGGACGATGAACCCGGAAGGGAGCTTCCGGTCGCTGGTTTCGCGCTACAACCGGGTCAAGCAGTCCATCGAGACCGACCATGCCCTGGTGCCGCACTTCAAGCTGGTCGCCGCGCAGGTGACGCAGGCCGACCATATCCGTGCCCGTGCGCTTGGCCATGTCGGCAACCTTACCGAGGAGCAGCGCAGCGAGGCGCTGGAGCGCATCTGCGAGAATGCGCTGATCATTGCCCGCGTCAACTGGGCCTTCTACAACAAGGCCGCGCAATACCGCTATTCGCTTGAGCATCTTCTCGTCGAGGGGCCGGAACGGGAGGCTATTCCGGCCGAACGCTCGCTGATGGCCTTCGAGCAGGATATCGGCGCGTTTACAAAGGGCGCGCTGCTGCCCCAGCCCTGCCTCCGGCAGGCGGAGATGCCGCCGGTGCTGGCGCCGCGACCGCTGGTGCGCAAAGGCTGATCAGTTCGGCAGGGATTCGCTCTCGCACTGGGCCCGTCGCAGCAGCGCTTCGGCCTTCTCGCGCGAACTCGGTCGGTCGATGAAGACCTTCAGGATCGCGAGGCCCTTGGGACCCGGCGCCGCGACGCGGATTTCCTCCACCGCCTGATCCTCGTCGTCGAGCCGCGCGATCCGGTCGAGTTGCGGCGCGGTCGCGACCACCACGTCGAGGACGCCCCTCGTTGCCGCGCGATCGGAGACCGACGAGAAGATGCCCGATGTTCGCTCCGCGAGCGTAATCACCAGAAAGGTCTCGGACAGCGGAACCCTCAGCCGGACCGGTCCCGTCGTCAGATCGTAACGGCAGATGGCAACGGCGAGGTTGGTGTCGGCGAACGGGAAGGACTTGAGATCGGCATTGTCGATCGCGGCAAGCTGGTTCACCGGCGCACCGGCCTCGAGCCGGGAAAAGATGTCCTGATGCGTGACCAGCGGAATGAGGAAGATGCTGACGATATGCGTCAACCCCGCGACGACGGCGAACAGGACGAGATGGACCAGTGCTCTCATGGCAGGCATCCCGTCCTGTCGAGCGCGGGGAGGGTGCGGGCGTCGAACTGGGTCGCCGTAGCGGAGAGCGGGGTCTCGTAGAAGCGCAGCAGGACCACGAAGGCGCCGGTGCGGGCTGAAAGCGGGAGCCAGTTGCCGGCGAGCGGCTCTGGCCCGATCTCGATGGCAAAGCGGCTGCCGGTGCCGCGGATCACTTCCGCGGAGGTAAAGCCGTGCCGGTCGGCGAGATTGGGGAGCGGCCGGCCGGACGGGTCGAAGACCATCGCCGTCCAGTATCGGGCTGGCGGAAACGGCCCCGAGAGCCTGTAGGAGCAGGATGAAGCGAGCGGTTCGCCGCTGGAATCGCGGTCTGCCCGCAGCACGTAACCCTCGCCTGTCGCCAGCGGCAGCTCTCCGGTGGTGAACACCCGTGCCCGGGTATAGGGATCGGCGGTCGGGGCGCCGGCATGGGGTTCGAAATACCATTGCCCGACCTTGCGCGCGACGAGATGTGCCGCCGGCCCTGTCATCTGGAGCGTCATCCAGCCGCCGGCGAGAAGGCCGAGGATGATCGTCGTCAGGATCAGCAGAAGGCGCATGCGGCCAGCCTGTCAGGAGCGGCGCGAGGGCGCTGCCGGCGCCTCCTGAGGCAATGCTTCCGAAAGCGGGGATTCCGGCCTTTCGGCACCGAGAACCCCGATCTCCTGCATCAATGTCCGGCCGCGCGGCGAAAGTCGGTAGGCGTTGCCGGAACCGACGATACCGGTGCCGGCCGTGCCGGCGATTTCGGCGAGCTTCGGATCGCGCACCGGCTTCTCCGCTTCATCGACGCCGATGATCGGCTTGGGTTCGACCTCGAGCTGGGCGAAGGCCATCACCTGCGCGAAGGTCATCGCCGGCAGCGAGCCTCCGGTCATGTTGCGGGTGGCGGTGTAGTCGTCATTCCCGAACCACACGGCGGTGGTGTAATTGCCGGAATAGCCGACGAACCAGGCGTTGCGATATTCGTCGGTGGTGCCGGTCTTGCCGGCAGTGGGAATGCCGGGAAGCTTGGCCCGCCCGCCGGTTCCGGCAGTCACGACCTGCCGCAGCATGCGGTTCATGTCGAGCGCAACGGGTTCGGGCAGCGCGCGCAGATGCTTGGTGATGTCGGTCTCGGCGCGATAGATGGTCTCGCCTTTCGAGTTGAGAATTTCACGCGCGACGTAGGGTTTGGTCTGGTAGCCGCCGCTGGCGAAGGCGTTGAAGCCGGTCGCCATGTCGATCACGGTCACTTCCGAAACGCCAAGCGGCATGCCGGGAATGTCGCGCACTTCGTTGGCGAACCCCATCTTGCGCAACGTCTCGTGGACGCGGGCGCGGCCGCGCTTGTGGTTGCCCTTGCCGATCTTCTCGTTGAGCTGGATCGGGATTGTGTTGATGGATTTCGCGAGCGCGACGATCGCCGGCACCGCGCCGGCATAGGAGCGCCCGTAGTTTTGCGGGCACCACGGCCGGCCGATGTTAACGCAGGTCGGCCGGTCGACGACGATGGAATCGGGCTTGATGACGCCGTCTTCCAGCGCCGTGGCGTAGACGTAGGGCTTGAAGGAGGAGCCGGGCTGGCGCATCGCCTGCGTCGCGCGGTTGAACTGGCTCTGGCCGTAATCGCGCCCGCCGACCATTGCCCGAAGGCCGCCGGTATGATCGAGCACGACGACGGCGGCCTGCTTCACGCCGTATTGCGGGCCGTATTGCCGCAGAACGCCCTCGGTCGCGCGTTCGGCGTGCTTCTGAAGACCGGGATCGATCGTCGAGCGGACGATCAGCGTGCGCTCGTTGCCGAGCTTGCCGGCGGCGGCGAGCTGCTTGATCTCCTCGAAGCCGTAGTCGAGCGCGTAATCGGCGATGTTTTGACCGGCGCGCTCGATCGGCGTCGCCGGATTGCGCAACGCGGTCGCGACCTGCCCCTGCGTGAGGAAACCGGCTTCGACCATGTTGGAGAGCACGTCAGCGGCGCGGGCGCGGGCGGCAGGCAGGTTGACGTTCGGAGAATACTTGGACGGTGCCTTGAAGAGCCCGGCGATCATCGCCGCCTCGGCGAGCGAGAGATCGCGCACATCCTTGCCGAAATAGTGCTCGGCTGCGGACTGCACGCCGAAGACGCCGTTCCCGAGATAGGCCCGGTCGAGATAAAGCTTGAGGATCTCGCGTTTCGAGAGCCGCGATTCCAGCCAGAAGGCGAGGAAAGCTTCCTTGATCTTCCGTTCGAGCGAGCGCTCGTTGTTGAGGAACAGGTTCTTGGCAAGCTGCTGCGTGATCGTCGATCCGCCCTGGACGACGCCGTTGGCGCGCGCGTTCGCCGCCACGGCGCGAACGAGGCCCGAGGGGTCGATGCCGAAATGCTCGTAGAAGCGCCGGTCCTCGGTCGCGAGTGCCGCCTTGACGAGGTGCTCCGGCAGATCCTCGATGGCGATCGACTGCGAATGGAGAATGCCGCGCCGGCCGATGATCGCGCCGGTCTGGTCGACGAAAGTGACGGCGAGATCCTGTTGCTTGAGCCATTGCTCTTCGTTGACGGCGACGAAGGCGGGCTTCGCGAGCGCGGTCAGCATCACGCCGCCGATCGCGGTGTAGGTCAGCGCTTCGCACGCGAGCGTGACGGCGGTGCGCCCGGCCGGGGAAGGCTCCAGCCGGTCGGAGACATGGCGGATGCGCCAGAGACCCTCCATGAGCCGTTCGCCGAGCGCGTGCAGCGAATGCTCGAGCCAGGCATCGAGATCGCGAAAACGGCGCGCGAGGCGCTCGGCAAAGGTGATCTTGCGAAAATCGGACATGGCTCGCGATACCCTGGAGACCGGCTTCCATGTAGCGCTTCCGGGCCGATTTTACCAGCTTTGTGGCGAAGGGCGCCGGCTTGACGCCGGGAGGCTTTGACGCAAGGAAAGGGCATGTCGAAAGAGGACGCGCCGTTCTGGAAGACCAAGCCGCTCGCCGCCATGAACGAGGCGGAGTGGGAGAGCCTGTGCGACGGTTGCGGCCGCTGCTGCCTCATCAAGCTCGAGGAGGAAGAGGACGGCCGCTACTATTTCACGGATGTCGCCTGCCGGTTGTTCGATCGTGAGACCTGCACTTGCCGCGACTATGCCAATCGGGATCGCGAAGTGCCCGATTGCGTGCGCCTGACGCCCGAGAATGCGGGCGCGTTCGGCTGGATGCCACCGTCCTGCGCCTATCGCCTGCTCGCGGAAGGCAAGCCCCTGCCGGTCTGGCACCCGCTCGTGAGCGGATCGCGGGAAAGTCTGCACGCCGCCGGGGCGAGCGTGCGCGGCCGCGTCCACGCGCTGGAGGACGAGGTGACACTCCCTCAGCTTGTGGAACGCATCCGCCAGTGGCCAGGGCGCTGGCCCCGGCGGCCGAAATAGGCGTAAAGTCTTACAAGAATCCGATGATCAGAATTTTTAGGAATTTTATCATTGACACCGTCACGGTAGGCGGCTATGGTTTCGCCATGCTCCGGAATTGCGCCCTAGATGCGCAGCGCCTGCCGGGACTGGCACAGGCGCCCTCGGAGCGGTCGGACACCTCAGGACAATGAAACGATGATCACGATCCTCCAGGGGGAGGGCGGTCGCTTGCCGCTCTGCTCCGAATTCGTCGTGTCGCAAAAGGCCCGGGATCTTCCGGGCCTTTCTTTTGAGACCGGATGGGAGAAGGCCGATGACAGAGCCGCCGCATCAGCCGCCGTCAAAGGCACGAACGAGCGCCGCGACGCCCTCGCGGCGTCAGGTGATCGCAAGGCTCTGGCGTTCCGCCGAACGACAGGTGGCCGAAATCGAGCAACGGATGACGCGCCTTGATGACGACCAGCAGGCGCTCGAACGGGAAGCCAAGACACTGGCGATCATCGCCAAGACGGTGCGCGACCTTGTCGCGATCGACAGCGAAGCCGCAATCCTGTCGCGGTCCCGCCTGAATGGAGCCTCTCCGAGCCATGGCAAGACAGTTTCGCGGGGCGATGCCGGGGATGACCGAGGCGATGCGGTCCGGGATATCGACGGCTTCCGCGCGGAGCTTGCGCGACGCCTTGATGAGTTGCGCCGAGAGGGGCGAAGCGAGGACGCTTCTTGAACGACTCTCGCCGGACGCGGTGGAATGGCTCCTGACCGACTGGATGCTGTTCGCCCGCGCCGAGCAATTGCCGCCGGCCACGGCGCAGGGCGGCGGCTCATGGCATCTCTGGCTGGTGATGGGCGGCCGCGGCGCGGGCAAGACCCGGACCGGCGCGGAATGGGTGCGCGGCATGGCGCTCGGCATTCCGCCGTTTTCCGATGAGCCAACCGGCCGGATTGCGATCGTCGCCGAGACGATGCAGGACCTGCGCGAAGTGATGGTGGAAGGAATCTCCGGTCTCCTCGCCGTCCACCCGCGCGACCAGAGACCGGCCTGGAGTGCTTCGCGTCGGCGGCTGGAATGGCCCAACGGCGCCATCGCGCAGGGGTTCTCGGCGGAGGATCCGGAATCGCTGCGCGGACCGCAGTTCGGCGCCGCCTGGTGCGACGAACTCGCCAAATGGGCCTATGCCGAGAAGACCTTCGACAATCTCCAGTTCGGGCTCCGGCTCGGCGAAAACCCGCGACAGGTGATCACGACGACGCCGCGCCCGACCAAGCTGCTCAAACGGCTGGCAGCCGACCCGACGACGGCGCTGAGCCATGCGCCGACACGGAAGAATGCCGCCAATCTCGCGCCGACCTTTCTGGCGCAGATCGTGGGCCGCTATGCCGGCACGGCGCTTGGATTGCAGGAACTCGACGGACTTTTCGTCGAGGACAGGGCGGATGCCCTGTTTCGGCGCGAGGTGCTGGAAGCCCAGCGCGTGGCGAAAGCCCCTGCGCTGAGCCGGATCGTCGTCGCCGTCGATCCGCCGGCGGGAAGCAGGCGCGGCGGTCGCTGCGGCATCGTCGCGGCGGGCAGGGACGAGGCCGGCACGCTCTACGTGATCGAGGACGGTTCGCTGGAAAATGCGCGCCCCGAGGTCTGGGCCGGGCGGGCGATCGACCTCTACCATCGCCACGCGGCGGATGCCCTGGTGGCCGAGATCAATCAGGGCGGGGACATGGTGACGAGCGTTCTCAATACGATCGACCCCGCCGTGCCGGTAACGGCGGTGCGTGCGAAACGCGGCAAGCATGTCCGCGCCGAGCCCGTCGCCGCGCTCTACGCGCAGGGCCGGGTGCGCCATGCCGGCGCCTTTCCGGCGCTGGAGGACGAAATGGTGGCCTTCGGACCGGATGGATTGGCCGACGGCCGCTCGCCGGACCGGCTCGACGCGCTCGTCTGGGCGATCACGCATCTCGCGCTCGACAGCGAAGCCGGCGCACCGCGTGTGCGAAGGCTGGGATAAGCGCTGAGTATCGACTGAACAAGCCGCCTTCGGGCGGCTTTTTTATTACCTGGTCCATTGCCGGCCGATGAGGTCGGATCACGAGTTTTCCTAATGGAGAAGGAAATGGCACGCTTTCTTGAGCGCCTGTTCGGCGGCGAGACCAAACGCGACAAGATGATCCGGCAGGCGCCGCTGGTGGCCTTCCACCAGCCGGCCTTTGGCTTCTTTTCGGATCGGGCGGGACCGGGGCTGGTTCACGCCGGCTTTCACCGTAACGCGGTCGTCTATCGCTGCGTGCGCCTCGTTGCCGAGGCCGCCGCGAGCCTGAGCTGGACCGTTCTGGTGAACGGCGCGGAGCAGCGCGGCCATGCAGCGGAAAGCCTCCTGGCGCGGCCGAACCCGCGCGAGAGCGGCACCGAATGGCTGGAGGGCCTTTACGGACATCTCCTGCTTTCCGGCAACGCCTATGCCGAACTGGTGACGGCCGGCGGCACAGTCCGCGAGGCGCATGCCCTGCGGCCGGATCGCGTCAGCCTGATGCCGGGCCCCGACGGCTGGCCGCAGGCCTACGAATACCGGGTCGGCGATCGTGTCCGGCGGATTCCGGTCGGGGAGGGCGGGGTGTCGAATGTGCTGCACCTGCGGTTGTTCGATCCGCTCGACGATCACTACGGCTTCGCGCCGCTTTCCGCCGCGCAGGTCTCGCTGGAAATGCATGAGGCGGCGAGCCGCTGGAACAAGGCGCTGCTGGATAACTCAGCCCGTCCTTCCGGCGCGCTGGTCTACTCCTCGGGCGACAATCTCTCGGATGACGAGTTCAAGCGTCTGAAGGACGAACTGGAGAATGCCTTCCAGGGCACCGGCAATGCGGGCCGGCCGATCCTGCTCGAAGGCGGGCTCGACTGGAAACCGCTCTCGCTCTCGCCGAAGGACATGGATTTCCTCGAAGCACGCTCCGGTGCGGCCCGCGAGATCGCGCTGGCCTTCGGGGTTCCGCCGCTGTTGCTGGGCCTGCCGGGTGACAACACCTACGCCAACTATGCCGAGGCGAACCGGGCCTTCTGGCGCACAACGGTTTTGCCGCTCGTGCAGCGGACGCAGGGCGCAGTGGCGCATTGGCTCCAGCCCTATTTCAGCGAGGAAATCCGCTTCGAGCCCGACCTCGACCGGATCGAGGCGCTGGCAAGCGAGCGCGAGGCACTCTGGCGACGGGTTTCTGCCGCGCCGTTCCTGACTGACGACGAGAAACGCGAGGCGCTCGGCTACGGACGCCGGAGCGCCGTCACGGCGGATAAAACGGCAGCCGGAAAATAGCGGCATGAACGCCGTCACCGAATCGATCCTCGCGCGCGGCGATCTCGCCCATCTCGCGCTGTTCCTCTGGGCGAGCGGGGCCTCCGCGCTGCTTGTCCATACGTTTCGCGAGATCGCCGCCGCGAACCGGCGCTTCGACGCCTTCGTCCGCGAACTCGCCCGCTTCAACAACCGTCATGGAGAACAAGCGCCATGAAACGCCTCCGATTGCGCCGCCGGCCCGACGCCGATGCGCGGCATAGCAACGATCAAACGGTCATCCGTCGCTTTTTCGCGCTGATCCAGCGGCTCGAGCGCCCGTTCCGGCGGGAGGACGAGCTGCCCGCGCCGGAAGTGAAGGCGCGCATCACCGCGCTCGGCGACGATCCGATCCGCCCCAACTGACGCGAGGTTTCCATGGTTTCCAATACCCTTTCCGCCCGGCGCTTCTCCCCCGCGGGCGGGAACGGCGTCCACAGGCCTGCCCCCTCCCTCAAGCATGTGGACGCCACCTTTTCATCGAGCGCCGACGACGGCGCGTTCGAGGGCTACGCCAGCCTGTTCGGCGTGATGGACCTCGGCCATGACGTGGTGATGCCCGGCGCGTTCCGCGAGTCGCTTGCGCGGCGCGGAGCCGGCGGCGTCAAGCTGCTCTGGCAGCACGATCCCGCCGAGCCGCTCGGCATCTGGACCTCGATCGCCGAGGACCAGCGCGGGCTCCACGTCCGCGGGCGGCTGAACCTCGAACGCGAGCGGTCGCGCGAGGTGCTCTCGCTCATGCATCAGGGCGCGCTCGACGGGCTCTCGATCGGTTACCGCACAGAGATCGAGCGCAAGGATCCCGAGACCGGCCTGCGCCGGCTCGAACGGATCGACCTGTGGGAAATCTCGCTGGTGACGTTTCCGCTGCTGCCGCAGGCGCGGGTCCATGCCGTCTCTCCCACGCTCGCGAAGAGCGGTTTTTTCGTCTCGTCCGGTCGCTGAACCGGATGTGTCCTCCGCCTCCGGGCGGATTTTCTCCCTCCAGAAGGAATGCAAGGATGGATCACAACCACGAAGGGCTGGCCGCCCCCGAAACGAAGGTCGAAATGAAAGCCATGGAGACTTTCGAGGCCTTCAAGGCGGCGAATGACGAACGCCTCGCGGAGATCGAGCGTCGCCAGCAGGCGGATGTGCTGCTGGAGGAAAAGGTCGACCGCCTCAACCGCGAACTCGACCTGATGACGACCCGCGCCGGTCGCCCCGCGCTCGGCGGCGCCTCGCGGCGCGAGGAGATCGCCTCGATCGAGCACAAGGCCGCGTTCGAGAACTATGCCCGCACCGGGCAGGCCGACGCGATCCGCCTCGTCGAATCGAAGGCGCTCAACGGTGCTGTCGCGCCGGACGGCGGCTACCTGCTGCCGCCGGGTGCGGAAGCCGCGATCCTGGCGCGGATGGCGGCGCTCTCGCCGATCCGTTCGATCGCGACCGTTCGTCCGCTGGCCAACTCGGCGCTGAAGAAGGCGGTCTATCCGGCGGGCGCCAACGCCGGCTGGGCGTCGCAGGCCGCGCCGTCGAACACGGTTGGCGCGACCCAGTATGCCGAGCTGGCCTTCCCGACGATGGAACTCTTCGCCCAGCCGGCGGCGACGCAGGCGATGCTCGACGATGCCGCCGTCGATGTCGAAAGCTGGATCGCGGACGAGATCGTCTATTCCTTCGCGGAAGCGGAAAGCGCCGCCTTCATCGGCGGGGACGGCGTCAACGCGCCGAAGGGGCTGCTCAGCTATCCGACGGTTGACGATGCCTCCTACGCCTGGGGCAGCCTCGGCACGGTTTCGACCGGCGCCGCCGGCGCGTTCCCGGCCTCGAACCCCTCGGATGTGCTGGTGGATTTCACGCACACGCTGCGCAGCGCCTATCGCCAGCACGCGACTTTCGTGATGAACCGCAAGACGCAAGGCGCGATCCGCAAGTTCAAGGATGCGAACGGCAACTACCTCTGGGCGCCGCCGGCGACGATCGGCGCGAAGGCGACCCTGATGAACTTCCCGGTCGTCGAGGCCGAGGACATGCCGGATATTGCCGCAAATTCGCTTTCGATCGCCTTTGGCGATTTCCGCCGCGGTTATCTGGTGATCGACCGCATCGGCATCCGCGCGTTGCGGGATCCTTATTCGGCCAAGCCCTACGTGCTGTTCTACACCACGAAGCGTGTCGGCGGCGGCGTGCAGGATTTCGAGGCGATCAAGCTGCTGAAGTTTGCGGCGTAAGGATGGGCGGGCGCGCGGGCCTTAGCGGAGGCCGGCGCCCCATTTCCGCATCGTCGCGTCGATCCAGCCGCGCTGCGGCGCCACGCGCACAGCCTGCGCGATGGTGCCGCAGCTCTCCGCGTTGCCGAACTTCTCGCGACCGTAGACCACGCCGACGACCAGCCCGCCATCGATGACGGGACCACCGGAATCGCCGGTGCACACCGCGAAATCCGACAGATCGGCATCCGGCCGCAGGCCGAGCCGCAGAAAGCGCGGGTAGAGCTTCGGCAGGACCAAAACGCGCGCGCTCCGCAGCGTGCCGGCACTGGCGTCATCCTGCTCGGCGGCAAGGCCGAAACCGGCGAGTGTCCGCCCGACGCCGATCTCGTGCGCGCTCTCGCCGCTGTCGACCGGCATCGGCTGGAAACGCGCCGGCAGGTCGCTGTCGAGCCGCACCAGGGCCATATCGATGGAGACGCGCGCACGCGGCGAAAAGCCCGGATTGATCGCCTTGGCGGCAATCCGCTGGAGGACGTGCGAACCATCCTCCGGATAGGCGATCGCGACCTCCTTGTTGCCGGCGACGCAATGCGCCGCCGTCAGGATGATGTTGCGGGCAACGATCGTGCCCGTGCAGGCGCCGTGCTTGTTGCCCTGTCGGGACAGCACCATCACGAGATTCGCGCCGAGCGCCGAGTTGCCCCGCACCGAGGAACCGCCGAGGGCCATTGCGCCGGTGTTCGACAACAGGGCCGGCGCGGCCAACAGCGCAACCGAAAGAAACCGAAGAAAGCGTTTTGTCACGGCGCGGACCATCGCACCGGGACCGGGCGCATGCAAGCGCCAATCGGGCGCATCAACCACCAAGAAATGGACTGCCAAGATGATCCCCGTTCTTCTGGATGGCCCCGCGCTCGAACCGGTATCCCTCGCTGAAGCGAAACTGTGGCTAAGGCTTGACGGACCGGAGGAGGACGATCTGGTCCGCGCCCTGATCGTTGCCGCGCGCCTGCTGGTCGAGGCCGAGATCGGCCAGGTCCTGATCGGCCAGAACTGGCGTCTGGTGGGGGACGAATGGCCGGATGGCGAGACGATCCCCGTGCGGGTGGGGCGTATTCTCGGCGTCAACGGCGGGCGGGTTTTCGATGCCAACGGCGTCGCGACCCTGCTGGCGGCGGACCGGTTCACGGTGTTTCCCCATGCTGAGCCGCCGGCGATCCTGCCGCTTGACCGGCCGGTGCCGGGGAGGCTGCTCTCGGGCATCGAGGTCGACCTGCGGCTCGGTTACGGCGAGGCGGCGAGCGATGTGCCGGAGACGATCCGGCTCGCGATCCGCCGGCTTGTCACGTTGTGGTTCCACGAGCGCGACGATCCCCGCGTGATCGAGGCCGGTCTGCCGCCGCAGATCCGCGCGCTGCTCCGCCCCTTCCGTCGCATCCGGCTTTGAGGTCCGGCCATGAGCGAACCCGTTCACCCCGTTCGCGCCCTGCAGGAGGCGCTCAGGAACCATCTTGTCGCGCAGCCCGCGCTTGTCGCGATCCTCGGCCAAGCCGTCTACGAGACGCCCGCCCGCGGCGCGAAGCCGCCCTTCATCGCGTTCGGGGATGCCGTTGTGCGCGACGCCGGTTCGGCGGCGCGCGAGGCCGTGACGGTCGAATTCGACCTTGTCGTGCACGCGGCGGAGCGGGGCACGCATTCGGCGCTCGACATCCTGTCGGCCGTGGAAGCGGCCCTCAGGCTGCCGATGCCGGAACCGGCCGGCCACCATCACGTCTCAATCGAGACCCGGCAAGGCCACGTGCGGCATGACGCGACCCGCAATCTGACCCGCGCGGGCCTGAGGCTCCGCGCCTTCCTCGAACCGCTCTGAAGGAAATCAACATGGCAGCTCAACGCGGCAAGGACATTCTTCTCAAGATCGACGACGGCACCGGGACCTTCTTGTCCGTCGCCGGGCTGCGGACGCGCAAATTCGCGCTCAACGCCGAGGCGGTGGACGTGACCCACAGCGAATCCGCCGGCCGCTGGCGCGAGCTGCTCGACGGAGCCGGCGTCCGGCGCGCCAGCGTGACGGGCGCGGGCATTTTCTGCGACGCCCAGTCCGATGCGCTGGTCCGGCAGGTGTTTTTCGACGGTCTCGTCCGGAGCTGGCAGCTGGTCCTGCCGGATTTCGGCAGCATCGCCGGGCCCTTCCAGGTCACCGCGCTCGAATATCGCGGCGAGCATGCCGGCGAGATGACGTTCGACCTGACCCTCGAGAGCGCCGGCGCGCTCACCTTCACGGCGGCCTGACGCCATGACCAACCGATATCGCGCCGAGCAAGCGCTGGAAATCGGTGGGCGCCGCCTCGTGCTGCGTTTGAGCCTGCGGGCGCTCGCGGAACTGGAGACGATCTTCGAGGTCGAGGGGATCGAGGCGCTCGGCGCGCGGCTTGCCAAGGGCGGAATCCGGACCGCGCATGTCGTCCGGATCGTCGGCGCGCTGGCGCGTGGCAGCGGAGATACCGTCTCCGACGGCGAATTGGCGGTCCTGATCGATGCCGCCGAGCTTCCACGAATGGTGGAGGCGGTGACGTCGGTGTTTGCCGCCGGCCTCGGCGGGGAGGCTGCTCCCGCAAACCCTCTCTAGCCGCAGGTGCCGCCGATGGCAGACGGTTTCCCTGGGCGGAGATCGTCGCCTTCGGGCTCGGAACCCTGCGGCTGCACCCCGATGCATTCTGGTCGCTGAGCCTTCCCGAACTGACGGTCATCGTGAATGCGGTGCTCGGCCGGGCCCCGCAGACAACGCCGATGTTTCGGGACGATCTCGCGGCGCTCATTGCCCGTTACCCCGACCGGATAGCCCTGAAGGAGGAGTGAACCATGGCCGACGATCTTTTCGGTGAGAGCGATGCGATCGACAGCTTGTCGACGCGGCTTTCCCGTCTCGACGACATCACCCAGCAATTCGGAAAATCCCTGTCGCGGGCGCTGGCGACCGGTATCGCGCAGGGGAAGAGCTTCGACACCATTCTCCAGACGCTGGGACAGAAGCTAATCGAGATTTCGCTCCGCGCGGCGTTCAAACCGCTGGAATCCGCGTTGACGGGATCGTTCTCCAGCTTGTTCAGCGGGTTGACGAACGGCCTGACCGGCGGATTCACGGGAACGGGCGGGCTGTTCGGCGATATGTTCGGCAGCGGCGGAACGGCAGGAACCTCCCTGTTCGGGGCGCCCGCTCGCAATGCTGGTGCGGGCATCTCCATCACGATGAACGTCTCGACTCCCGACGCGGACAGTTTCCGGCGCTCGGAATCGCAGGTGAGCTCCGCTCTGGCCCGCGCGGTGGTGCGCGGCCAGCGCAATCTCTGAAGGATGAGGTGACGCCATGGCGATTGCTGCCTTTCATGATGTCCGCTTTCCGCTCGATATCGCTCTCGGTGCGCGCGGTGGCCCGGAACGGCGCACCGAAATCGTGACGACGGCCTCGGGGCGCGAGGAGCGCAACGCGCGCTGGGCGCATTCGCGCCGGAAATACGATGCCGGTTATGGCGTCCGCTCGCTCTCGCGCCTTGCTGAGGTGGTGGCGTTTTTCGAGGAACGGCGCGGCCGGCTGTGCGGCTTCCGCTTCCGCGACCGGCTCGACTGGAGTTCGGCGACCGGCAATGCCACGCCGGCGCCGCTCGACCAGCGTATCGGCGCCGGCGATGGCACCCGTGCGGCTTTCCCGCTGGTGAAGACTTACGGCGAGGTTTTCGCGCCTTACGAGCGTCCGATCACCAAGCCGGTGGCCGGCTCCGTGCGGGTGGCTGTCGGAGGTGTCGAGAAAGCGCCGGGAAGTGATTTCACGCTCGACGCACTCTCCGGGATCGTGACGTTCGAGCCGGAGTCGGTTCCGGCCGCCGGCGTGGAGGTTACGGCCGGGTTCCTGTTCGACGTGCCGGTGCGGTTCGATACGGACTACCTCGAATTCGACCTTTCCGCCTTCGAGGCCGGTGCCATCCCTTCGATCCCTCTGATCGAGATCGGAGGTTGACCATGCGCCCCTTGCCGGAACTGCTCGCCGCCGCCCTGGCCACCGGCGTCACCACCCATTGCCGATGCTGGCTCCTGACGCGCCGCGACGGGCTGCGGATCGGCGTCACCGATCACGACGGGGATATCGAGATCGCGGCGCAGCGGTTCGAGGCCAACGGCGGTTTCGAGGCCAGCCAGATCGAAGCGCGCAATGCGCTGGCGCCGAGCGGCGGCGAAATCGCGGGCCTCATCACCAGCGATCGCATCACCGAGGCCGATATCGCGGCTGGTCTTTATGACGGAGCGGAAGTTCGCGCCTATCTCGTCGACTGGACGGCACCGGCGCTCGATTTTCTCATCGACATCGCGGTGATCGGCGAAATCCGCCGGCAGGACGACAGGTTCGTCGCCGAGATCCGCAACGGACTCGATGCACTCGACGAAGAGCAGGGGCGGCTTTACACCGCAACCTGTGATGCCGAGCTGGGCGATGCCCGTTGTGGCTTCCCGCTCGACGCCGCGCCTTACCGCGTTTCCGGAACGGTGGGTTCGGCGCTGGGGCGCGAGGGGCTGATCTCCTCCGATGCCGCCACGGCCGAGGCCGGTCTCTACGCCCGCGGGCGCCTCGTCTTCACCAGCGGCGCCGCCGCCGGGCACGGCGTGACGATCAAGGACCATCGGCCGGGCGGCGAGCTCCTGTTCTGGCAGGCACTGGTGGTCGATATCGCGCCGGGCGACCGGTTCACGCTTACCGCCGGCTGCGACAAGCGCTTCGCCACGTGCCGGAACCTTTTCGGCAATGCCGCCAATTTCCGCGGTTTCCCGTTCATTCCCGCGCCCGATTTCGTTCTGACCTATGCCCGGCCGGGCGAAGGTCAGCATCGCGGGCGACCGCTCGTCCGCTGAGGAACCCCGATGACCCAACCTGCTCGAGAGCCGGCTCCGCTGAGCCGGGATGACATCGTACGCGCCGTGCGCACCTGGATCGGCACGCCCTACCAGCATCAGGCCTCGCTGCGTGGGGTCGGCTGCGATTGTCTCGGCCTGTTGCGCGGCGTGTGGCGCGATCTCGTCGGCCCGGAGCCGGAGCGGTTGGCGCCTTATGCGTCGAGCTGGGCCGAGATCGACGGGCGCGAGCGGCTGCTCGACGCGGCGAACCGTCATCTCGTGCCTGTCGAGGGAGAGGCGATCCGGCCCGGCAACATCCTGATCTTTCGCTGGAAAGATGGCGCGCCGGCCAAGCACTGCGGCATCGCTACCGCCAATGCCCGCTTCATCCACGCCCATGACGGCGCGTCGGTCGCCGAAGTGGCGCTCGTGCCGTCCTGGCGCCGGCGCATCGTCGCCCGGTTCGATTTTCCTGCTCTGGAGGATTGATGGCTACGCTCGCTCTTCAGATTGCCGGTTCGGCGCTCGGATCCTTCATCGGCCTTCCCTTCGGCGCCGCGCTCGGCTCGGCGCTTGGTGGCACGCTCGGCGCGATGGTCGATCGCGCCGTGCTCGGCGGCGGACGCCGGGTCATCGAGGGGCCGCGCCTCAATGATCTTCATGGAATTTCGGCCTCGGAAGGCGCGCCGATCCCTCGCATCTACGGTCGGGTGAAGATCGGCGGGCAGGTGATCTGGGCGACGGAATTCGAGGAGGAGCGGAGCGTCGAAAAACGCGGCGGCGGTGGCGGCAAATCGACCGGCGGTCCGACCGTCAAGACGGTGCGCTACAGCTATTTCGCCAATGTCGCGATCGGGCTTTGCGAAGGCCCGGTGAACTTTATTCGCCGGGTATGGGCCGACGGCGAGGAGCTCGATCTTGCGGGCATCAACATCCGGTTTTACGCGGGTACGGACGATCAGGAGCCCGATCCGCTGATCGTCGCCAAGCAGGAGACGAGTGACTTGCCGGGGTTTCGCGGCCTCGTCTATGTGGTGTTCGAGCGGTTTCCGCTTGAAAAATACGGCAATAGACTACCGCAGTTCGCCTTCGAGGTCGTGCGCGCGGCGCCCGGCCTGCCGCAGCGCCTGCGCGCTGTCAACATCATCCCCGGCTCGACGGAATTCGGCTATGCGACGAAGGAGGTGCGCGAGCAGTTCGCGCTCGGCTCCTCGCAGGCCGTCAACCGGGCGCAATGGACCCATGAGGCGGATTGGCATGCCGCGCTCGACGCGCTTCAGGCGCTGGCCCCCAACCTCGAACGGACGACACTCATCAGCGCGTGGTTTGGCGACGACCTCCGCGCCGGGCATTGCAAGCTTCGGCCGAAGACCGAGAAGGCAGGCAAGATCCTTTCCGGCGGGACATGGCAGGTCTCGGGGCTGACGCGGGAAACGGCGCAGCCGGTCTCGGCCACGGATGGTCGGCCCAACTACGGCGGCACGCCGGCGGATTCCTCGATCATCGACGCAATCCGCGACCTGAAAGCGCGCGGGCTCAGGGTTGCGCTGCATCCTTTCATCCTGATGGATATTCCGGCCGGCAACGCGCTGCCCGATCCATGGTCCGGTGCCGGCGCTCAGCCGCCTTTCCCCTGGCGCGGCCGCATCACCTGCGACCCCGGGCCCGGCACGACCGCCACGGCCGAGGGAAGCGCTGCGGTGGCGAGCCAGGTGGCTGACTTCATGGGTGTGGCTCAGGCCGGCGATTTCGCGCTCGCCGGCGATGTCATCACCTATTCCGGGCCGGCCGAATGGGGTTTCCGGCGCATGGTCCTGCACCATGCGATGCTGGCCAAGGCCGCCGGCGGGGTCGATACCTTCATTCTCGGTTCGGAGATGGTCGGGCTGAGCCATTGCGCGGGCGAGGCCGGAACCTTCCCGTTCGTGGACGCGATGGCAGCGCTGCTGGCCGATCTACGGTCGATCCTCGGGGCGGCGACCACCATCACCTACGCCGCCGACTGGACCGAATACGGCGCTCGCGTCCGCGACGGCGGGCAGGATGTGGCGTTTCCGCTCGATCCGCTCTGGGCGCATCCCGAGATCGGCGCGATCGGCATAGACTTCTATCCGCCTCTCACGGACTGGCGGGCCGGCCGCGCCCATCTCGACCAGCAGGAGTTCGAGACGGCGAGCGATCCGGCTTACCTCGCGCGGCGGATCCGCGGCGGTGAGGCGTTCGACTGGTTTTACGCCGATGATGCGACGCGTGCCGCGCAGACGCGTGCGCCGATCACGGACGGTGCCTTCGGCAAGCCCTGGGTCTATCGGCCCAAGGATATCGCGGGCTGGTGGAGCGCATCGCATTTCCCGCGGCAGGGCGGCGTCGAGGCTTCGCAGTCGACCGTATTCCAGCCGATGGGCAAGCCGATTTATCTCACGGAGATCGGCTGTCCGGCGATCGACAAGGGGGCCAACCAGCCGAACGTGTTTCCCGATCCGAAGTCGGTCGAGAACGCGATCCCGCATTTCTCGGCCGGTGGGCGCGACGACCTCGTGCAATGGCGGACGCTCGAATCGCTGCTGGCGTTTTTTAACCCCGGTGATGCTGCTTTCAGCGAGGCGAACAATCCGGTCTCGCCGGTTTATGGCGGGCGGATGGTCGATCCCGGCTTTATCGCGCCCTGGGCCTACGACGCCCGGCCGTTCCCCGCTTTCCCGCTGCAGCGCAGCCTGTGGGCGGATGGTGAGAACTGGCTGCGTGGCCATTGGCTGAACGGCCGGCTGGAAGGCGTTCCGCTCGATCGCCTGCTGACGATGGTCGGCGAGGATTTCGGGCGGGAGATCGTGCCCCGACCCGCCTTGGCGGGTTTCGTGAACGGCTATATGATCGACAGGCCGATGAGCGCCCGCGCGGCGCTCGAACCGGTCGCCGGCCTGTTCGGCCTCGGCGCCCGGCCGCAGGAGACGGGGCTGGCGATGCGCAACCGGCCGACGCGTGTCGTGCGGCGTCTTGCGGCGGAAGATCTGGTGCCGCCACGCGAAGGCGCGTTGATCGAGATCACCCGTCGGCAGGAGGCGGAACTCCCCCGGACATTGAGCCTCGGGTTCATCGACGACGAGGGTCAGTTCCGGCAGGCTGTCGCTCATGCGACGACCGGCAGCGACCTGACACGTCGGGAGGCGAGCGAGACGGTGGCGCTGCACATGCCGCGCGGCGTGGGCCTGCGTCTCGCGGAGACGCGTCTTCAGGATCTCTGGAACGGTCGCGAGACTTTCTCGTTTCGGCTGGCGCGGCGCGACCTCGATATCGAACCGGGCGATCTCGTAGCCATCGAGACGCGCGGGGGCGACCGACAGGTTCTCGTCACGGCCATTACGGACGGTCTCTACCGGGAATGCGAGGGGCGCGCTTACGATCTTCACCTCGCCGAACCGGGCGCAGCCTTCGATGAATTGCCGCCCGAGCCCGGCATACCGGCGCTTCCGGGCGCGGCGCACGCGGCGCTCCTCGAACTGCCGCTCGCGCAAGCAGATAAAGGGTTGGTGATGGCAGCCGTCCGCGCCGATCCCTGGCGTGGCCCCTATACGATTGTCCGCACCGATTTTTCGGAAGCCGGCGATGCCGTCGTGGCGGAGGTGCCGGCGCGTTTCGGGGAAACGATGACCGAACTTCCGCCGGGGCCGCTCTGGCGCTGGGATCACCGCGCGACCCTCGACGTGACCCTTGCCGACGGTGCGCTGACCGGCCTTGGCGAACTCTCCGTTCTCTCCGGGCGCAACGCGCTCGCCTTGACTGATGGTGTCGGCGACACCGAGATCATCCTCTTCCGCGAGGCCGTGCTCGTCGGCGTGCGGCGATACCGCCTCAGTGGCCTCTTGCGCGGTATCGGTCTTTCGGAAACGCTCGCGGGGCGGGCACTGGCGCCCGGAGCACAGGTTCTTGTGCTCGACGACGCGCTGGTCGATCTCGGCATGACGGCGGAAGAGATCGGCATCGAGCACGCCTATCGGATCGAACCGGCAGGACGCGCGCTCGACGATGCGACCGCCATCGCGAAGGCGATCACGCCAAAAGGCGTGGCGCTTGTCCCGCTGGCCCCAGTCCATCCGCGAGCCCGGCGGACCGGGGAGGGGGTCATCTTCACCTTCATCCGCCGCACGAGGACCGGCGGCGATTCCCTCGACCTTTACGAGGTTCCGCTCGGCGAGGATCGCGAGGAATACCGGTTCGAAATCCTGAGCGGTGGAACGCCTGTGCGGGAATACACCCTGACTTCGCCGGCGCTGGTCTATCCTTCCGCGAACGAGGTGGCGGATTTCGGTGCAGCACAAACCGAATTGGAGATCCGGGTCCGGCAGCTCAGTCCGACCATCGGCCCGGGCGCGCCATTGCAGATTGTCGTTCCGGTGGCATGAGGGGCGGGCGATGAAGGATACCTTTCCCCGCGCCCTCGCTCTCGTCCTTGCCCATGAGGGCGGTTATGCCGATCACCCGGACGATCCGGGCGGCGCGACCAACTTCGGCATCACGATCGCAACGCTGCGCGATTGGCGCGGCCGGCCCGTCTCGAAGGCGGATGTCCGGGCGCTCGGCCGCGACGAGGTCGCGGCTATTTACCGCGCGCGCTACTGGAACGCGGTACGGGGCGACGAACTGCCGGCGGGGCTCGATCTCGCGCTGTTCGACTTCGCCGTGAATTCCGGGCCGTTCCGCGCCGTCACTGTCCTGCAGGAGGTTCTGGGCGTGCCGGTGGATGGCCGGTTCGGACCGGTCACGATGGCGGTGCTTCAAACGCAGCCAGCGAAGACGCTGGTGGCAGACCTTTGTTCCCGGCGCCTCGCCTTCCTGCGGCGTCTGGCGACGTTTCCCGTTTTCGGCCGGGGCTGGACCCGACGGGTGGAAACCGTGGCACGCGAAGCCGGCATCATGGCCGGACGGGGGCAATCTTCGGGGGAGGACAACAGCAAGCCTCGAAAGGACACCTCGATCATGGACTTGACCAAAACGATCATCTCTTCCCGAACCGTCTGGGCCAACGGGATCGGCCTCCTTGCCGTTCTCCTGTCCTGGTTCGGGTTCGATACCGCCGGGCTGGACAAGACTGCCGTGACGGACAATCTCTTTCAGGCGGTCGCGGCGGTCAGTTTCGTGGCCTCGACCTTTTTCCGGGTGATCGCGTCGAAAAAGCTGCTGTGATCGGCCCTCACACAGATATGGCCCCCGGCTGAGTTGGTGTATAAGCCGCGAAACGGAAGCGGGTGCCCGGTCGGGCGCTCGTCTTCGCGCATGCCATCGCCCGGAGTTCTGAATGCGCCTTCTTGTCGTCGAGGATGATCGTGATCTCAACCGCCAGCTCGTCTCGGCGCTGGAGGATGCCGGCTACGCGGTCGACAAGGCGTTCGACGGCGAGGAAGGGCATTACCTCGGCGAGACGGAACCCTACGACGGCGTGATTCTCGACATGGGGTTGCCGGGCATGGACGGCATCCGTGTGCTGGAGAAATGGCGCCGCGAGGGCCGGACGATGCCCGTGCTCATCCTGACCGCCCGCGACCGCTGGAGCGAGAAGGTGCAGGGCTTCGACGCCGGCGCCGACGATTACGTCACCAAACCCTTCCATATGGAGGAGGTGCTGGCGCGCTTGCGCGCGCTGCTGCGCCGCGCCGCCGGTCATGCCACCAGCGAACTGCATTGCGGCCCGGTGACGCTCGACACCCGGTCGAGCCGCGTCGTGGTCGATGGCACCGCCGTGCGTCTCACTTCGCACGAGTACCGCCTGCTGGCCTACCTGATGCACCACCAGGGCCGCGTCGTCTCCCGGACCGAGTTGGTCGAGCATCTTTACGATCAGGATTTCGATCGGGATTCCAACACGATCGAGGTTTTTGTCGGCCGCCTGAGGAAGAAGCTGGGCGTCGATATCATCCAGACCGTGCGTGGCCTCGGCTATATCGCGGCGATGCCGGACGAGCCGGCGAAACGCACCTGAAAGGCGCGCGGATGCGCTTCAGGCTTCCCGCCACCCTGACGCCGAGATCGCTCGCGGGGCGCCTGTTCCTGTCGGCCGTGGTTCTCTCGGGGCTTGTGCTTGTCACGGCGGCGACGATCCTCTCCACCATCAACCGCCGCACTGTCGAGGCCGCGTTCGACGAGCGCCTCAAGCTCTACCTCAAGGTACTGGTTGCCGACGTGGCCTCGCTGACCGACGGCGGCAACGTAGAGCCGGGCAATCTCGGCGAGCCGCAGTTCCAGATCCCGCTTTCCGGCTGGTATTGGCAAATCATCCGGATCGAGCGCGCGAACGGCGCCACAAGCCTGTTGCGCGCCTCCCGTTCCCTGTTTTCCGCCCGCCTGCCATCGCTTGTCGGTGGAGATGCCAATGTCGCGCGCAGCGATTTCCGCGACGGCTACGTCAAGGGGCCGGGCGACAGGCGCATCCGCCTCGTCGAACAGGAAATCGACCTCGGCGAGCAGAACCGGTTCGTGATTTCGGTTGCCGGCAATGCCGAGGAAATCGCCGACGAAAGCCGGCGCTTCGATTTCACCCTGATCGTGATCCTGACGATCCTCTCGATCGCGCTGGCGGTCTCGGCCCTGTTCCAGGTCCGGTTCGGTCTCGAACCGCTGCGGCGTCTGATCCACTCCCTCGGCGAGGTCCGCACCGGCCAGAAGGAACATGTCGAGGGCGAATTTCCGGCCGAGGTCGCCCCGCTCGCGCAGGAGCTGAACCAGCTTCTCGACGTGAATCGCGAAATCGTCGCCCGGGCGCGCGGACAGGTCGGCAACCTCGCCCATGCCCTCAAGACGCCGCTCTCCGTGCTTCTGAACGAGGCCAATGCCGAACCCGGCGCGCTGGCGGACAAGGTGCGCGAGCAAAGCGCGGTGATGCGTGATCAGGTCCAGTATTATCTCGACCGGGCCCGCGTCGCCGCCCGCGCCGTCGCCACCGGCAACCTGACGGAAATCGAGCCCGTCCTGCGCTCTCTCGTCCGCGCCTTCGGCAAGATCTACCGCGACCGCGACGTCGTCTTTGCGACCAGCATCGAGACCGAACGCCGGTTTCGCGGCGAGAAGCAGGATCTGGAGGAGATGCTCGGCAATCTCGTCGACAACGCCGGAAAATGGGCCAATGCCAGGGTCAGGGTCGAGATCGGCGACGAACCGGATTCGCAGGCCGCACCGATGATCCACGTCATCGTCGATGACGATGGCCCCGGCCTGCCGGAGTCCGCCCGCATCGAGGCCACCAAGCGAGGGCGCCGGTTGGACGAAACCAAACCGGGTTCCGGGCTTGGCCTTTCCATCGTCGTCGATCTGGCGGCTCTCTATGGCGGCTCGTTCAGCCTTGGTGATTCCCCGCTCGGCGGCTTGCGCGCGAAACTCATCCTGCCGGCGCTCTGAGGGTTCGTTTGCGGTGAGCCACGGCCGAATTCGCAGACAAATTCAAAAAAGAATATAAATGGTCGGTTGGCAATCCGGCCTGTCATGCTCTAGGCACAATCTCGATTTCTCTGCTGAGCCGATATGTTGATCTGGATTATTGCCTCCCTGCTGGTTGTCGCTGCGGTGCTGGTCACGCTGTGGCCGTTCATCGTTTCCGGCAAGTCGGAGACGCCGCTGGATCACGCGATCCGGTTCTACGAGGCGCGCAAGGCGGAACTGCAACGTCAGCGCGACACCGGTGAAATCAGTGAGGCCGATCTGGAGTCCGCGCTTGCCGAGCAAGGGCGCGCGCTTCTGACTCTCAATCGAGCGGAGGTCGATTCGGCATCGGACACGCGGCGCGTTGCGCGGCGAAAAGCAGCCGCGCTTCTGGCCATGCTCGGCCTGCCGCTTGTCTCGCTCGCGATCTACGTGAAGGTCGGCGCGCCATCCCTGCCGGACCTGCCGATTGCCAGCCGCAAGATCGAACCGCGCAATCTCGACATCGCCTCCGCCCTGCAGAAGATCGAGGCGCATCTTGCAAAAAATCCGAACGACGGGCGCGGTTTCGAGGTCGTGGCCCCCGTCTATCTCCGCGCGGGTCGGTTCGACGATGCCGTGATCGCCTACAGCCGCGTCGTCGAGCTTCTGGGCGAAACACCCTCGCGCCTCGCGGATCTCGGCGAGAGTCTCGTAGCCCAGGCGAGCGGGGTCATCAGCGCGGACGCCCGGAAAGCCTTCGAACGGGCAGTCGCGCTCGATCCCGGCATGGCGAAGGCAAAGTTCTATCTCGCCGTCGCGCGCGAGCAGGAAGGCGACAAGGCGGGCGCGCTGGAAGATTTGCGGCGCATCGCCGCGGGCCTGCCCGAAGGTCCGGCGCAGGCGCGTGTTATGGAAGAGATCATGCGTCTCGATCCAGAGGCGAAACCATCCGCTCCCGGCGGCGCGGCTGGGCAGGCCATCGCCAATCTGCCGCCAGAGGAGCGGGCAGCCGCCATTCGCGGCATGATCGATGCGCTCGACGCCCGCCTTGCCCAATCCGGCGGATCGCTCGGCGAGTGGCAACGGCTGGTGCGGGCGCTGATCGTCACCGGCGAACGGGCGCGGGCCGGGCAGGCGCTGGAGCGGGCGCGGAAGGCGCTCGAAGGCAATGCCGAGGCCGGGCCGATCCTCGAAGGGTTGGCGAAGGACATCACCGCGATGGCGGACGGAGGGAAGGGCGGATGACGCGGAAGCAGAAGCGATTGGCGATCATCGGTGGCATCGGCGCGGTGCTTGCGCTGGCGATGGGCCTGATCCTGACGGCGCTGCGCGACAAGATCGTGTTTTTCCGCTCGCCGACCGAAGTCGCCGAGGGCAAGGTTCGCCCCGGCGACAGCTTCCGGCTCGGCGGCCTCGTGCTCACCGGCAGCGTTCGCAAGGAGGAGGGGCAGCGGGTGTCCTTCACCGTCACCGACGGCGAGAAAGAGGTGAAGGTGCAATACACCGGCCTGCTGCCCGATCTCTTCCGCGAAGGGCAGGGCGTCGTCACCGAGGGCAAGCTCGATCCGACGGGCCTGTTTACCGCGACGAACGTACTCGCCAAGCATGACGAGAACTACATGCCGCGCGAGGTTGCGGATACCCTGAAGAAGCAGGGGCACTGGCGCGAAGATAAACCGGGAGGAACCAAGCCATGATCGTCGAGATCGGGCATTTCGCCCTCATTCTGGCCTTTGCAGTGGCCGTCTTTCAGGCTTGTGTTCCGGTCTGGGGCGCGCTGCGGCACGACGGCGTTCTCGTCCGTCTCGCGCCACGCGCCGCGCTGTTGCAGTTCGCGCTCGTCGCGCTGGCCTTCGCCAGCCTGACGCAGGCCTACCTGACCTCGGATTTTTCCGTCGCCAACGTGTTCCAGAATTCGCACACGTTGAAGCCGTTCATCTACAAATGGAGCGGCGTCTGGGGCAACCACGAGGGCTCGATGCTGCTCTGGGTGCTGATCCTCGCGCTGTTTGGCGCCGCGGTGGCGCTGTTCTCCCGCCGCCTGCCGGATGACATGCTGGGCGTGACGCTGGCGGTCCAATCCATGATCGCGGCGGCGTTCATGGCTTTCCTGATCTTCACCTCGAACCCGTTCCTGCGCCTCGCCAACCCGCCCTTCGAGGGGAGGGACCTGAACCCGGTCCTGCAGGACCCGGGCCTCGCGGTGCATCCGCCGCTGCTGTATCTCGGCTATGTCGGCTTTTCGATCGTGTTCTCGTTCGCCGCGGCGGCGCTGATCCTCGGTCGGGTTGACGCGGCCTTCGCGCGGATGGTGCGGCCGTGGACGCTGGTTGCCTGGATCGCGCTGACGCTCGGCATCGCCATGGGCTCCTACTGGGCCTACTACGAGCTTGGCTGGGGCGGCTTCTGGTTCTGGGACCCGGTGGAGAATGCCTCGCTGATGCCCTGGCTCACCGGCACGGCGCTGCTCCATTCCGCGATCGTGATGGAAAAGCGCGAAGCGCTGAAGATCTGGACGATCCTGCTCGCGGTCATCACCTTCTCGCTCTCGTTGCTCGGCACCTTCCTCGTGCGCTCCGGCGTTCTGACCTCGGTGCATGCCTTCGCCGTCGATCCCGAACGCGGGCTTTTCATCCTCTTCATCCTGATCGTCTTCATTGGCGGCAGCTTCACGCTGTTCGCGCTCCGTGCCAATGCGATGCGCGCGGGCTCGCTGTTCTCGCCCGTGAGCCGGGAGGGGGCATTGGTGTTCAACAACCTGTTCCTCTCGGTGGCGGCGCTCGCGGTTTTTGTCGGCACGCTCTATCCGCTGCTGCTCGAGGCGCTGACCGGCGCCAAGATTTCGGTCGGCGCACCGTTCTTCGATCTCACCGCGGTTCCGCTGATGATCCCGCTGTTCCTGGCGATTCCCGTTGGGCAGAAGCTCGCGTGGAAGCGGGGCGATCTCGCCGGGGCGATGAGCCGGCTCTGGTGGGTGCTGGCGCTGGCCGTGGTTGGCGCGGCCGTCGTTTCCTTCGCAGTGTCGGGCGGACCGGTGATGGCGCTGGCCGGCATCGGCCTCGGGTTTTTCCTCATTTTCGGCGCGTTTGACGACCTCCTCGATCGCGCCTCGCGCGGCGGCTGGGGTCGGTTCATGCCGCGCCTGCTGGCGATCCCGCGTGCGAACGTGGCGATGGTTCTCGCCCATGCCGGCGCGGGCCTGATGGTGCTCGGCATCAGCGCGACGGCGTTCGAGAAGGAAAAGATCATCTCGGTCAAGGCAGGCGAGACCTTCCAGCTCGCCCATCACTCGCTGACGCTCAACGGTCTGACAACACAGACCGGCCCGAACTATAACGCGCTCGTCGCCCGCTTCACCCTGCGCGATGGCGCGGGCGCGCCGATCGCCGAACTCAATCCCGCCAAGCGCGTCTACGTTGGGCGGCAGATGCCGACGTCTGAGGTTGCGCGCTATCGCGAGGGGTTCAGCGAGGTTTATCTCGCCATCGGCGAAACCTCCGGGGGCGAGCGCGTCGACCTCCGCGCCTATTACAAACCCTATGTCCTGCTGATCTGGCTCGGCCCGGTGCTGATGGCGTTCGGGGGCCTGCTCTCGCTCTCCGACCGCCGCTTGCGGGTCGGCGCGCCGCGCCGGGCGCGCGTCGCGGTTCAGGGCAGCCCGGCGGAGTAGCGACGATGAGGACGATACTGGCCGCGCTCGCTCTGCTGATCTGCCTTGGCCCCGCCTTCGCGGTGAAACCGGAGGAGCAGCTTGCCGATCCCGCGCTTGAGGCACGGGCACGGGCGATTTCCGGCGGCATCCGATGCCTCGTCTGCCAGAACCAGTCCATCGATGATTCCGATGCGAGCCTGGCGCGGGACCTGCGGCTGCTCGTGCGCGAGCGCCTCAAGGCCGGCGACAGTGATCAGGCCGTGCAGGATTTCCTTGTCGCGCGCTATGGCGAGTTCGTGCTGCTGAAGCCCACCCTGAGCGCCCGCAACCTTGTCCTCTGGGGGCTGCCGCTCGCGGCTCTGCTGGCCGGCGGCTTCGCGGCTTTCCGCCTGTTCGGCCGCCGCCGGGCCGAGGAAAGCGAAACTCCGGCCGCCGCGCCGCTTTCGGCCGAGGAGCAGGCGGAACTCGAACGCCTGCTGCACCAGGACCCGCCAAAGCCGGCCGGTTCCTGAACCTTACGAAATTGTCATGTCCCTGTCAGGTTCGGGACACGGGCTTGCCGCTACAAGAAAATTGTGTCTCGCGGGATGAGGTTCCGGCATACCCCCGTCGCCCCCCGCTCCGGATTTGTCCCGCGAGACCGCCTCCCGGCTTGACGCCGCATCAAACCGATGGCGATCTGGTTCCCTCGAAAAGGACAGACCCCCGGCTTCCCGCATGAAAATCCTTGTAGTTGAAGACGATGTCGAGGCCGGCCGCTATCTCGCCCGCGCCCTGACCGAGGCCGGCCACGTCGCCGACCATGCCGTCGATGGCGAGCAGGGTCTCGAAATGGCGCTTTCCGGCAGTTACGACGTGCTGGTCATCGACCGGATGCTGCCGAAGCGCGACGGGCTTTCGCTCATCATGGCCCTGCGGGCCGAGAAACGCACGACACCGGTGCTGATCCTCTCCGCGCTCGGGCAGGTTGACGATCGCGTGCTCGGCCTGCGTGCGGGCGGCGACGACTATCTCACCAAGCCCTATGCCTTCACCGAATGCCTCGCTCGCGTCGAGGCGCTCGCCCGTCGCCAGAACCCGCAGAGCGCGCAGCTCACCTATCGCGTCGGCGATCTCGAACTCGACCGCCTCGCCCACCGCGTAACGCGTAGCGGCGAGGAAATCCTGCTGCAGCCGCGCGAATTCCGCCTGCTCGAATACCTGATGCGGCACGCCGGGCAGGTCGTGACCCGGACGATGCTGCTCGAGAATGTCTGGGATTATCATTTCGACCCGCAGACCAACGTGATCGACGTGCATATCTCGCGGTTGCGCGGCAAGATCGAGCGCGGGCAGGGGCCGGCGCTCCTGCACACCGTGCGCGGCGCGGGATACATGATCCGGGACAATGAGCGCTGAACGGCCCGGCATGCGGCAGGCGGCGGGGCGGATCTTCCGCACCTCGGCCTTCCGGCTGTCGGCGGTCTATCTGCTGATTTTCGTGTTTTTCGCGGTCTTCGTGCTCGGCTACCTCGCCTGGAACACGCGCCGCCTGCTCGATGCGCAGATCACCGAAACCATTGAGACCGAAATCAACGGCCTCGCCGAGCAATACCGCCTCGGAGGCGTGCGCCAGTTGATCATGACGATGGAGCGGCGCGGCCGGCAGAGCGGCTCCTTCCTCTACCTGCTTGTCGATCCGCGCGGCGATTCGATCACCGGCAATGCGATCCTGCGCGTTCCCGCGCTCGATCAGAAGCCGGGTTGGGTGGAACTTCCCTTCAACTGGCCGGACGAAACCGAGGAAGTGCATCGCCTCGCCAAGCTGCGCGTCTTCGTGCTGCCGGGTAACCTGCGCCTCTTCGTCGGACGTGATCTCGAGGAGCGGGCGCGGCTCGAAGAGGCCATCCGGCGCGCACGTGGCTGGTCTCTGCTGATGGTGCTGTTGCTCGGTGGGTTCGGCGCCTGGTTCGTCACGCGCCGCGTTCTCTCGCGCGTCGACGGGATCGCCGGCGCGACCGCGCGCATTATGGACGGTAACCTCGCCGAACGCCTCCCCGTCACCAACACCGACGACGAATTCGACCGGCTCGCCATCCATCTCAACCAGATGCTCGACCGGATGGGCGAGTTGATGGCGGGTCTACGCGAACTCTCCGACAACGTCGCGCATGATCTCCGCACACCGCTGACTCGCCTGCGCAACGGCGCCGAGGAAAGCCTGCGCTGTGCGCAGTCGCTGGAGGAAAGCCGCCACGGGCTCGAACGTGCGATCGAGGAATCGGACCAGTTGATCCGCATTTTCGATGCGCTGCTGATGATCGCGCGTGCGGAGACCGGCAATCTCTCGACCTCGCTTCAGGATGTCGCGCTCGATGAACTGGCGGGCGGCATCGCCGAGCTCTACGAGCCGCTGGCGGAAGAAGCAGGGATGCCGCTGCGTTCCGACATCGAGCCGGGGCTGAAGCTCAGGGCGAACCGGGCACTGATCGGGCAGGCGCTGTCCAACCTCGTCGAGAACGCGCTGAAATACGGTTCTCCCCCTGACGAAAGTGGTCGGACCGGCGAGATCGAGTTGCGCGTGCGCCGGAAAGACGGACAGATCGAACTTTCGGTGGCCGACCGCGGGCCCGGCATCCCGGAGGAGGAACGCGAGCGGGTGCTGGAGCGTTTCGTCCGGCTCGACCGCAGCCGCGCCAAGCCGGGTTTCGGGCTGGGGCTGAGCCTCGTCAACGCGGTGGCAAGGCTGCACGGTGGCACGTTGCGCCTTGAGGACAATTCGCCGGGGTTGCGCGTCGTCCTTGTCTTGCCGGCCCCGGTCGTGAATGATCCGGAGATCGTTCCGTCTCCCTAGGTTGCCTGCCCGATGCCCGCACTTGCCGAACTGCTCCGCCCGGTGATCCGTTCCGGCAAGACGGGGAAGAAATGGCTCGCCGAGTTCCTTGAGAGCGAGGAGGGCGTGCCCGTTGCTCCCCTCGTTGCAGCCCACCCGGCGGCCGGTGTGCTGCTGGCCGGGATCGCCGAAGGGTCGCCTTATCTGCGTCGCATCATCACCCGTTGGCCGGAATGGCTGCCGGGGTTTCTTGAGGCACCGGTCGAAGAGACGCTGGCGTGCATCCTTGCGGAGACCCGCGCCGCCGCGGCGCAACCGGATTTCGACGTCATCTCTCGCACCCTTCGCCACAACCGGGCCCGCACCGCGCTGCTGGTGGCGATGGCCGATCTTGGCGGCGTATTCGATACCGTCGCCGTTACCGAGGCGATCTCGGATTTCGCCGACGCGGCCGTGCAGGCCGCGCTCCGCTTCGGCCTCGACGCCGCCGTGCGGGATGGTGACATCACCGTGCCGGATGCGGCCGAGCCGGAGCGCGACCTCGGGCTGTTTGTGCTGGCGCTCGGCAAGCACGGCGCGCGCGAACTGAACTACTCCTCCGATATCGACCTCACAATTTTCTACGATCCCGACCGGCCGGGCATCGCCTCGGCGCGCGATCCCCAGAAACTGGCGATTTCGCTGGTCAAGGGCATCGTCAAGCTGCTCAACGAGCGCACGGTGGATGGCTACGTCGAGCGGGTCGATCTCCGTCTCCGCCCCGATCCGGGTCTGACGCCGATCGCGATGCCAGATCACGCGGCGCTCGGCTATTACGAGAGCGTCGGCCAGAACTGGGAACGCGCGGCGATGATCAAGGCCCGGCCGATTGCCGGGGACATCGCCGCCGGGCAGGCCTTTCTCAAGGAACTGGAACCCTTTATCTGGCGGAAATACTTCGATTACGCCGCCATCGCCGACATTCACGCCATGAAGCGCCAGATCTACGCCGTGCGCGGCCACGATCAGATCGCCGTGCCGGGGCATGACCTCAAGGTCGGACGTGGCGGCATCCGCGAGATCGAGTTCTTCGTCCAGACCCAGCAGCTCGTTTACGGCGGTCGCCGACCGGTCTTGCGCGGCGCTCGCACGCTCGATATGCTTCAGGCGCTTTCGGCCGAAGGCTGGGTGACGCCCGAAGCGGCGAAGGAACTCTCCATTGCCTACCGCTTCCTGCGCGATCTCGAACATCGCGTGCAGATGGTCCATGACGAGCAGACGCAGAAGCTGCCGAAGAACGAGGACGAGCTGACCGCGCTTGCGGCCTTCGCCGGCTATACCCGCGCCGGGCTCGAAAAAGCGCTCGTCAAGCAGATGCGCATCGTCGAACGCCATTACGCGCGGCTGTTCGAGACCGTGCCGGGGCTCGCTTCCGAGGTTGGCAGCCTCGTCTTCACCGGTGTCGAGGACGATCCAGAAACGCTCAACACCTTGCGCCGGATGGGGTTCCGGCGGCCGGAAATGGTGGCGGAAACCGTGCGCGGCTGGCATTTCGGCCGCCGCCCGGCGATCACGACGCCGCGGGCGCGCGAGATCGTCACCGAATTGGTGCCGGGCTTGCTCGAAGCTTTCGGCAATTCCTCCGATCCGGATGGCGCGCTCATATCATTCGACAACGCGCTCCAGCACATGCCGGCGGCGGTCGAGCTGTTCTCAATCCTCAAGAACAACGACGAACTGCGTCGGCTTTTCGCGGAAATCCTCGGCACTGCGCCGCGCCTGTCGCAGATCGTGGCGCTCGCACCGCATGTGCTCGACGTGCTCGTCGACCCGGAATTCGTCTCGGGTCTGACGATGGCGGCGGCGCGCGAGCGCATCGCGCCGCGCCTCGCTCGCGAGAGCGATTTCGAGAGCTTTCTCGACCGCGTCCGCGAACTGGGCCGTGCGGAACGCTTCCTGCTTGGCACCCGCGTGCTTTCGCGTGTCTTGCCGCTCTCCGATATCGGCGCGGCGCATACGGCGGTCGCGGAGATATTCCTCGATATCGTTCTAGCGCGAACGCGGCAGGAATTCGCGCTGACGTATGGCGAAATCCCCGGTGCCTCGATGATCCTCGTCGGCTACGGCAAGGCCGGCTCGCGCGAGATGACCGCGAATTCCGACCTCGATCTGGTCGTCATCTATAAGGCGCCGCCGGACGAGGTATCGGACGGGCGCCGGTCGCTGATGCCGGCGGAATATTTCGCCAAGCTCACCCAGCGGCTCGTTTCCGCGCTTTCGGCGCCGATGCGCTCGGGCACGCTCTACGAGATCGACCTCCGGCTCCGCCCCTCGGGCCGCAAGGGAACGGTCGCGACCTCGATCGCGGGCTTCCGCGACTATCAGCTCACCGAGGCCGAAACCTGGGAGCATATGGCGCTGAGCCGCGCCCGTCCGCTCGCCGGCGACGCCGATCTCGCGCGCGAGTGGCACGCGGTGGCGACCGATGTCCTTGCGCAGGTGAGCGTCCGTAAGTCGCCGCGCAAGGAGGCCGCCCAGATGCGCGGCCTGATGGCGCAATCGAAGCCCGGTCGCGACATGTTCGACGTCAAGGATTGGCCGGGTGGCCTCGTCGACTGCGAGTTCGTGGCGCAGGTCCTCACGCTGGAAAATCCGGATCTGTTCGGTCGGGGCACCGGCGGGGCGATCGAGGAGGGCGCGCGCCGGGGCCTGATCGGCGCCGAGGAGGCCGAGACGCTGCTCGGGGCCTGGCGGCTCCAGTCGGCCTTCGCGCAGGTGACGCGGCTGTGCCTGCCCGAGGCCTATGACGATGCTTCGGCCAGCGCGGTCTTCAAGCGGCGGCTGGCCGGTCTGCTCGACTACCCGGATTTCAATGTGCTGGTCGCCGAACTCAAGGCCGCCCAGGGCGCGGCGCGAGCCGTCTTCGAGAAGTTCGTCGGCAAGGTGCGCGCCGGCTGAACCTTTCAGCCGTTCATCGGCAGGTCGAGCTGGATTGGGTTCGCCTTGACGGGCAGGTGGATCATGATCAGCGCGCCGAGATCGCCCGATGACCGCATGCGGATCGTGCCGCCATGGAGTTCGATCAGGGCCTTGGCGATCGGCAGGCTGAGCCCGGACCCTTTGCAGCCGTCCTCCAGCATCCGGTCGATATGGCCGAACGGGTTCGCCATCGTGCCGATCTCGCCGGCGGAGAGCGAGCAGCCCCGGTCGGCGATGAAGATGTTGACATGGTCGCCGCAGGCCCGCGCCCGGACGGAAACGCGGCCGCCGAGCGGGGACAGGCGGATGCTGTTGCGCAGCAGATGCCCCAGCGCCTGACGGATCGCGTTGGGATCGACGAAGATCGGGCGCAGCCCGGCCGGTTCCGAGGAGCTTGGGTCGATTTCGAGCTGGATATCCTTCTGGCGGGCGGCTTCCTGCACCTGCTCGGTCGCGGTTTCGAGCAGCGTGCCCAGCGGCACGTCCTCCCGCTCGAGGGTCACGCGGCCGGCTTCGATACGGGCGATGTCGAGGATGTCCGAGATGATGGCCATCAGCGAAGAGCCGCTCTCGCCGATGTGGCGGGCGTACTCGATGTAGCGCTCGGAGCCGCAGGGGCCGTAGACTTCCCGTTCGATCATTTCGGCGAAGCCGATGATATGGTTGAGCGGCGTGCGGATCTCGTGGTTCATGTTGGCGAGGAATTCCGCCTTCATCCGGTTGGCGGAAATCGCCTCGGCCTTCTGCTCGAGATAGCGGTCCGCGAGTTCGGCAAGCTGCGCAGCCTGGCGGCGGAACGCTTCCCGCGAGTTGCCGAGATCGTTGATCGTGATCTGGAGCCGCCGCTCCTTTTCGATCAGGCGGGCTTCCTGGGCTTTCCGGGTTGTGATGTCGGTGCCGACCGAGACATAGCCGCCGTCCCGTGTCGGCCGCTCATTGATCAGCAGCCAGCGGCCATCATGGAGCTGCGCCTCGTAGGTCCGTGCGCCGGTTTCCGGCTGAAGGCCGTGGTCGATTTCGATCTGGACGCGCGGCGCTTCGGCGGTAGCCATCAGCACCGTATAGGGCGTGCCGCGCTGGACGAGTTCGGGCGGCAGACCGTGGAAGGTCTGGTATTTCGAGTTGCAGAGCACGAGACGGTTGTTCTCGTCCCAGAGAACGAAGGCCTCGGAGAGGGATTCGATCGCGTCGCGCAGGCGGGTGTCGGCGCGGCGGCTCTCCTCCTCCAGCGCGCGCTCCTGCGTCACATCCATGACGATGCCGAGCAGGCGTGCGCTTTCGGTCCGCGCGGTATCCACTGCAATGGCGCGCATCCGCAGCCAGCGCCAGTTGCCGAGTTCGTCGCGCATCCGGAAGGTATTGCCGAATTCCCGCTCGCCGGCGGCGATGGACATGCGGATCTTTTCCAGCAGGCCGGCGTCATCCGGGTGCAGACGGGCCGAGATCACGGAGCAATCCTTGCCGCCATGGGCCGGGCATCCCAGGAGGTGGTGCATCGAATCCGACCAGAAAATGGAATCGGCCGAGGTCTTCCAGTCCCAGAGTCCGCACTGGCTATGGGAGAGTGCCAGTTCGGCGAGCGTGCTCATCCGGTTCGCGCTCGCGCCGGCCTGGCAAGCCCGCTGGCGCTGGACGTAAAAGACCAGCGCGAAGGCGAGCGTCACGGCGCCGAAGCTGAGCAGGATGGCCGTGGTGGCGCTGGTGTGTCTCCACCAGAGGTGCAGCTCGTCGTTGATGGGCTGGTAGGCGAGAATCAACCTTTCACCGAGATCGATCCGGGAGAAGGCCACGCTGGCGAGTTGGCCGTCGCGCAGCGGTATCCGGGCAACGGCCCGGCTGCCGATGGCGATGTCGAAGGTATTGGGTTCGCCGAAAAGCCAGCGCGCCTTGCGATTGAGGTCTTCCGCCACGACATGGCCGGCGATGACGTTCGCTTCGCGGTCGAGCAGCAGGAACCGGCGGCCGGGCTGGACGGATTCGTTCGAGAGCCGGGGCAGGGCCGCAGGGGCCGCGCCGTCCTGCGATTGGGCAGCGAGCTTCGCGGCGGCGAGATCGAGAGCAAGCTGCAGGTTGGCCTCGGCCGCGGCCAGTTGATCCTCGCGCGACGAGGTCACTTGAACCGCGAGGCTCGCAGCCGCAACAGTCAGGAAGATCAGAACGAGCGCGATGACGGTCCGGTCAAGGCGATGCGAGGTGAAGCGGAATGCGCCGGGGCTCGACAGTACCGGGGTGGGGTCGGGCGTCTCCTCGCGCAAAAAAATAGCGCTGGCCGCGAATGCTCGCACCATGATTGCCCCCTCGAAATTCCCCCAAGACGGATTCGGAGAATGTGCCGCATCGCTCCGAATCACCCCTAGTTGAATCGAGGTGAATCCGGCTGGCAAGACCCTTTTTTACGTTTGATTCACCTTTGCCGATGGCAAGACCCGCGCTTCGCACGGCGCGATTTCTCTGATCTTGTTACGGATTCATTGTGATCTCTTTTTGTTCTCATTTGATTCTATTTTGCGGAACATGCAAACGGCTTCTTGCATGGCGCCCTGTGTATTCGCCGTGCACGAAGCGCGAGTCTCGGCGTGCAGGCTCAACTCAGGAGAGCGTTCGTTCCAGGATATCGCCGAGGTCGCGCGAGCGTTCGGCCTTAGCGGCCAGAGCGCGCAAGGCGGCCTCCGCCTGCGCACGGCGCCCCCCTTCCAGCCCTTTCCAGCTCCGGAACGCCGTCGCGAGGCGGGCGGCGATCTGCGGATTGCGGGAATCGATCTCGCCGATGAGGTCGGCGACGAGCCGGTAACCCGCGCCGTCCGCCGCGTGGAAACCGCGCGGATTGGCGTTGGCGAAGGTCGCGATCAGCGCGCGCGCGCGGTTGGGGTTGGCGAGCGTGAACTGCGGGTGCGCGGTGAGCGCCCTCACGTGCGCCGGCGCGGTCTCGCCGCCGATGCGGGCCTGAAGCGCGAACCACATGTCGAGAATGAGGTGCTCGCCCTGATAGCGGGTATAGAACATGGCCAGCGCCTGCTCGCGCTCGGCCGTTTCGTACGGGAGCAGGGCCGAGAGCGCGCCGATCCGGTCGGTCATATTGTGCGCTGTCCGGAATTGCCGGAATGCCGTTTTCGCGCCGTTCTCCGGGTTCGCCGCGATGAGATAACGCAGAAGCTGCGAGCGGAGAGCCCGTCGGCCGGCGCTCGCGCCGTCCGGGCTGAAGGTCGTTTCCTTCGAGAAGTCGGCATAGGCCGCCTCGATGTCGTGCACGGCGAACCGCGCGATGGCGTCGCGCAGATAGTCGGCGGCGACACCGATCGCGCCGGGGTCGACATCCGTCGCGATCTCGCGTGCAAGATCGGCCTCGGTCGGCAGAGTAATCGCGAGTGCGGCAAAGGCCGGGTCGTCCTCGCCGGTGGCGACGAGGTGACGGATGGCTTCCGCGAGCGCCGCGTCGGACAGGGGCGCTTCGCCGGCGCGGATCGCGGTAACGGAGCGGCGCAGCAGCGCGCTCGCTGCGTCCTGAAGGCTCTGCCAGCGGTTGAAGGGGTCGGTGTCGTGGCGCGCCAGCGTGAGGAGGTCGCCCGGTTCGCGCTCGATCGCCACCCGCACGGGGGCCGAGAAACCGCGGAACAGCGAGGGGATCGGACGCTTCGTGAGGCCCGTCCAGGTGCGGCTGGTGGTCGGGCCGTCGAGTACCAGGACCTCGTCTCCCGCCAGCACCTCGCCGTCCTCGGCGATGAGGCCGAGCTTCACGGGGATCACCTGCGGTCCCTTCACCGGCTGGCCGGGCGTCGGCGCGGTCGCCTGCGCAAAATCGAGGCGGAAGGTGCCGGCTGCCGCATCGTGGTGCTGGGTCACCGTGACGAGCGGCGTGCCCGCCTGATCGTACCAGCGCATGAAGGGCTTGAGGTCTTTGCCGGAGACATCTGCGAAGCATTGGATGAACTGCTCGACGATGGCCGCCTCGCCGTCATGGCGTGCGAAATAGAGATCCATGCCTTCGCGGAACTTGGCGGCGCCAATCATCAGCCGCAGCATCTGGATCAGCTCCGAACCCTTATTATAAACGGTCGCGGTGTAGAAGTTGTTGATTTCCTTGTAGGTCTGCGGCCGCACCGGGTGGGAGAGCGGCCCCGCGTCCTCGACGAACTGCGCCGCGCGCAGGGTCAGCACATTGGCAATGCGCTCCACCGGGCGGCTGCGCTGGTCGGAGGAGAATTCCTGATCGCGGAAGACGGTCAGCCCTTCCTTAAGGCAGAGCTGGAACCAGTCGCGGCAGGTGATGCGGTTTCCGGTCCAGTTGTGGAAATACTCATGCGCCACGATCGCTTCGATGTTGTGGTAGTCCTGATCCGTCGCAGTCTCGGGCGAGGCGAGGATGTAGCGGTCGTTGAAGATGTTGAGACCCTTGTTCTCCATCGCGCCCATGTTGAAATCGGACACGGCGACGATGTTGAACAGATCGAGGTCGTATTCGCGGCCGAAGACCTCTTCGTCCCACTTCATCGAGCGGATCAGCGAATCCATCGCGTAGGCGGCGCGCTCGGCCTTGCCCTTCTCGACATAGACGTTGAGCTTCACATTGCGGCCCGAAGGCGTGACGTGCTCGCCGGGAAAGGCGTCGAGATCGCCGGCGACCAGCGCGAAGAGGTAGCAGGGCTTCTTGTGCGGATCGTCCCACACCGCAAAATGCCGCCCGTTAGGCAGGTCACCGGTCTCGGCCGGATTGCCGTTCGAGAGAAGAAGCGGGCAGGCGGTCTTGTCAGCCTCGATCCGAACGCGCCAGATCGACATCACATCCGGCCGGTCGAGGAAATAGGAGATGCGGCGGAAGCCGTCCGCCTCGCACTGCGTGCAGTAAACGCCGTTCGATCGATAGAGCCCCATCAGCTTGGTGTTCGCCGCCGGGTTCACCCTGGTTTCGATGGTGAGGGTGAAAGGCCTATCCGGCAGGCCCGGGATCGCGAGCGCCTGCGGCGAGACCGTGAAAGCACCTGCCGGGAGCGCCGCACCATCGAGCGCGACCGAGACGAATTCCAGTTCATCGCCGTCAAGTTCGAGAACCGCGCCGGCGACGCCGGCCGGGTTGCGGCGCATCTCTAGATGGCTGACGACACGCGTCGCTTCCGGTTCCAGCGCGAAATCGAGCGAGACCCGGTCGATCAGGAAATCCGGAACGCGATATTCCGAAAGGCGGATGACGGGCGGATTGTCGGAGCGCATGGGGGAGCCGGAAAAACGTTGAACCTTGCGCCTGACTACACCCGGCGATGGCTACGGGTAAAGGCGGACGCGAGCCCTTTCCGTCAGCGAAGCCCGTGCCGGGCGCAATGCGAGCGCAGGGCGACCATCAGCAGCAGCGCGGCCATCGAGCCCATCAGCATCAGCGTGACGAGTTCCGCCGCGCCGGTGCTGTCGAGCAGCACGCCACCGAGCACCGGGCCGATCGCGCCGGCGATGTTCTGGCCGATGGTGATGCGGTTGATGCGCTCGCCGTAGCCGCGCGTGCCGAAGATCGCGAGCACGATGGCGCCACGTGCGATGGTGAGAAGCCCGTTCGAGATGCCGTAGAGCACTGCGAAGGCAACGCCATAAGCGGTGATGCCCTGCGAGAGCGACAGCGCCATGAAGGCAAGCGGCAGGGTGACGGCCGAAACCACCCCCGTCCACATCGCGCTGATCCGCCCGGCGTAGATCGATTCCGTGACCCGCCCCACCACCTGTGCGATGCCGATCAGGCTGCCGACGAGCACCGCCGCGGAGGGCAGGAAGCCGAGCGCGCCGAGCACCGGGAACACCAGCAGCGACCATGCATTGATGATGAGGCCGTTGATCGTCAGCATGCTCGCCAGAAACGCGAAGGCGGCGGGCTGCGCGGCCGACGGCAGGCCAGGCTCGACGATCACACCGGGCGCGCGCGGCGAACCGTCGGTGTTCTCGCGCCCTAGCATCCGCCAATGGACCGGCACGCAGATGACGATCTGCATCGCCGCGTAGAGAAAGGCGATATTGCGCCAGTCCATCAGGGTGAGGAGCCAGGCCGTCAGCGGCCAGAACAGCGTCGAGGCCAGCCCGCCGATGAAAGTGAGGAACGAGATCGACCGGCGCGCCTGATGCCCCGCGATCTGCGTGAGCGCGGTGAAGGCGGCGGAATAGAGCATCATCGGCGCAGCAAGGCCGATCACGAACCAGGCGAAGTAATAGCTCAGCGGTCCCCGCGCCAGCCCGAGCAGAACCAGCCCGACGGCGACGATCACCGAGCCTGCGGTCATCACCACCTTCGAGCCGGCCTGATCCTGCCAGCGGCCGATTCGCGGCCCGAACAGGGCGGCGCACGCGAGTTGCAGCGAAAGGCCGCCCAGCACCGCCGGCGTCGACATGCCGAATTCGTCGGCGATCGGCCGCGCGAGCAGTGAAAGCAGGTAATAGGTCGCGCCGTAACCGATGATCTGGGTTACGCCGAGGCCCCAGATCGCCCGTCGGGCATCGGGCCCGAGGGAAGCGACCGGCGGAGCGTGCATGGTGAATTCCGGCAGAAGGAGGGAGGCGCCGCAAAACACGGCCCCGGTTGGCACCAGAATGGCGCGAGTGGCGCGGGGCTTACAAGGGAAATCTTGGGAAATCTCGCGGCTTCTGCGCCGGCTAGCTTATTCGACGAAGACCTCGTCCCGCTTGCGGCGGATGGAGGGCAGCACCGCCAGCACCAGCAGTATGATCGAGATGACGAGCAGCGAGGCTGCCAGCGGGTTCAGGCTGAAATCCAGAAGGCTCAGCCAGTTGCCGCGCGCCAGCATCATGGCCAATCGGAGCTTCTCCTCCATGATCTTGCCGAGCACGAAGGCGACGAGCATCGGCGCCGGCTCAAAGCCGAGCTTGATGAAGGCGTAACCGACAAGTCCGAAGACCGCCGCCAGCACCACATCGAACCACTGCCCGTTCACGGAGTAGATGCCGATGCAGCAGAAGATCAGGATCGCGGGAAACAGCATCCGGTAGGGTACGCGCAGGAGCTGCACCCAGATGCCAACGAGCGGCAGGTTGATGACGAGCAGCATCAGGTTGCCGATCCACATCGAGGCGATCATGCCCCAGAACAGTTTGGGCTGCTCGGTCACGATCTGCGGCCCCGGCACGATACCGTGGATCGTCATCGCGCCGACCATCACCGCCATGACAGCGTTCGGCGGAATGCCGAGCGTGAGAAGCGGGATGAACGAGGTCTGCGCGGCGGCGTTGTTCGCGCTCTCCGGCCCCGCGACGCCCTGAATCGCGCCCTGGCCGAACGCTTTGGGGGTCTTCGAAATCTTCTTCTCGACGGTGTAGGACCCAAACGCGGCGAGCGTTGCGCCACCGCCGGGCAGGATGCCGAGCAGCGAACCGAGCAGGGTGCCGCGCGCGATCGCCGGCGCGCTCTCGCGCAGGTCTTGCCGCGTCGGCATCAGGCCGGTCACCTTCTGCCCGACGATATCGCGGCTCTCGCGGTTCTCGAGATTGCGGAGGATCTCCGCGAAGCCGAACATGCCCATCGCCAGCGTCACGAATTCGATGCCGTCCGCGAGCGGCGGATAGCCGAAGGTCATGCGCAGGGCGCCGGTCTCGACGTCGGTGCCGATCGTCGAGAGCAATAGGCCGAGGAAGACCATCGCGATTGCCTTGAGGATCGAGCCCGAGGCGAGCACGATCGCACAGACGAGACCGAGCGCCATCAGCGCGAAATATTCTGCCGGACCGAACGCCTGCGCGACTTCAGTCAATGGCTTGGCCAGCGCCGCGATGAGGATGGTGCCGAAGGTTCCCGCGATGAACGAGCCGATGGCGGCGATGGCGAGAGCTGCGCCGGCCCGGCCCTTCTTCGCCATCTGGTGTCCGTCAAGCGTGGTCACCACCGAGGAGGCTTCCCCCGGCAGGTTGACGAGGATCGCGGTGGTCGAGCCGCCATATTGCGCGCCGTAGAAGATGCCGGCGAGCATGATCAGCGCACCGGTCGGATCGAGTTTGTAGGTGACCGGCAGCAGCATCGCGATGGTCGCGATCGGGCCGATGCCGGGCAGTACGCCGATGAGCGTGCCGACCAGCGCGCCGATGAGGCACAGCAGGATGTTCACCGGCGAGACGGCGACCGAGAACCCGAAGGCGAGGTTGGAGAGCAGGTCCATCGGCGGCGTCCGTCAGAACTTCGGCCAGATCGGCCAGAGGGGAATCGCCTGCGCGAGCCCGTAACGGAACAGCACGGCGCAGAACAGCGTCATCAGAACCGCGAAGATGATTGCTTCCTTGAGCCGGAAGTCCGGCGAGGCCAGTGCCGCGATCAGCATCAGCGGAATGCCGGTGAGGACAAGGCCGAGCGGCTCGATCGCGAAGGCGAAGAACAGGACGCCGCCGAGAATGCAGGCCATGCCGCGCCAGGCGATCCGGCCGACTCCCTCACCCTCGCGGAAAAAGCCGCCGGCCGCGATGATCCCGCCGAGAACGAGCAGGGCGGAAGCCGTGTAGCGCGGCGCGGACCCTGAATTGAGGCCGGAGGCGCCGGAAACCGGCAGATGCCAGCTGAGGTACAGCGCCAGCACGGCAATCAGCATCAGCAGGCAACCGCCGACGATATCCTGCAACGCGCGCGGCGCGTTTGGCGTTCTCTCGCTCACATTTTTCCCAGAATGCCGACTCTGCCCGGCGGGCGAGACGTGCTCCTGCCCCATTTATTTTCGGGCAAACTGCCGGATGCGCCGCTGGAGGGCAAGCGGAAAGGGAGCATCAAAGGGGCAAACATCCCCCGATCCCTCGATTTGCGCCCGGCGGCAACATCGTTTACCCCCTTGGGCAACACATCATTTCAGGATGCCGTCGATGTTCGGAATTCCCGTGGGCGACCTTGTCACCCTGGTCGTGGCGCTTCTGGGCGCCGGTCTTGTCACCGGGCTGCTTGCGGGCATGTTCGGCGTCGGCGGCGGGGCCGTGATCGTCCCCGTGCTCTATTCGATCTTCGGATTTCTGAACGTGCCGGAGGATGTGCGGATGCACCTCTGCGTCGGCACCTCGCTCGCGATCATCATTCCCACGTCCGTCCAGTCGTTCCGCGCCCATCGCGCGAAGGGCAAGGTCCTGATGGATGTGTTGAAGATCTGGGCCGTGCCGGTCGTGGTTTCGGTGATCGCCGGTGGCGCCATCGCGGCCTTCGCGCCGGCGCTGGTGCTCAAGCTCGTCTTCGTGCTGGTTGCGGGCTCAAACGCGATCAAGCTGCTCTCGGGCCGCGACGACTGGCGGATCGCCGCCGACCTGCCCGGACCGACGGCGATGCGCGCCTACGGCGTGCTGATCGGGCTGGCCTCGTCGCTGATGGGCATCGGCGGCGGTGCGATCTCGAACATGATCCTCTCGCTCTACAACAAGCCGATCCACAACGCGGTGGCGACCTCATCCGGCCTTGGCGTGCTGATCTCGATCCCTGGCGCCATCGCGTACATCATTGCCGGCTGGCCGAAAATGGCGGTGCTGCCGCCGCTCTCGCTCGGCTTCGTCTCGCTGCTCGGCTTCGCGCTCATCGCCCCGACCTCGACGCTCATCGCCCCCATCGGTGCCAGGCTCGCCCATTCGATGCCGAAACGTCGGCTGGAGATCGCCTTCGGCGTGTTCCTCGTGCTCGTCTGTTCCCGATTCATCTGGGGTTTCATCAGCTGAGCGATTGCGGGCCCCACCCGGCGCGTTATGCTGCGGCGGGAAAGGAACCCCAAAAGGAACCCCATGCCGAGTGATGTCGCCGCCGAGATCGAGCGTCTGTTCCGCCGGATCGACGCCCGGCGTGACGATCTCGTGCGCCTGACGCAGGATCTCATCCGCTACCCCACCATCAATCCGCCGGGCGATGCCTACGAGGCCTGCGCGCGCTTTCTCGGCGCGCGGCTCGACGCGCGGGGCGCGAAGGTGGACTACGTGCGCGGCGAGGGTGAGCCGGACGATACGGATCTGCACCCCCGCCTCAACGTGATCGGTCGCTTCGAGAGTGGACTGCCGGGGCCCTGCATTCATTTCAACGGCCATATCGATGTGGTCGAGGCCGGGCTGGGCTGGACGCTGCCGCCGTTCGACGGTGTGGTGAAGGCCGGCCGGGTCTATGGTCGCGGCGCCTGCGACATGAAGGGCGGTATCGCCGCCGCGATCATCGCGATGGAAGCGCTGCTCGACGAGGGGCTGCTGACGCGGGGCGCGATCGAGTTTTCCGGTACGGTCGATGAGGAATCGGGCGGGTTCGGCGGCGTCGGCCATCTCGCCCGCAACGGCTGGTTCGACAAGGGCCGCGTCGATCACGTCATCATTCCCGAGCCGCTCAACCCGGATAGGGTCTGCCTCGGCCATCGTGGCGTCTGGTGGGCCGAGGTCGAGATCACGGGGCAGATCGGCCATGGTGCGATGCCGTTCCTCGGCGTCTCGGCGATCCGGGGGATGGGCGATTTCCTGACGCTCCTTGAAAAGGAACTGGTGCCCGCGCTCGCCACGCGCTTGACACGCATGCCCTGCGTGCCCGAAGGCGCACGGCAGGCGACGCTCAACCTCAATTCGATTCACGGCGGCCAGCCGGAACCGTTCGACGGGCTGCCCGCGCCGGTGGTCGCGGACCGCTGCCGCCTCGTGCTCGACCGGCGCTACCTGATCGAGGAGCCGCTCGACGGCGTGAAGGGCGAAATCGTCGCGCTGCTCGACCGGGTGAAGGCGGCGCGCGCCGGGCTCGATTACTCGGTCCGCGAGATCATGACTTTCGCCCCGACGATGACCGAGCCGGACGCGCCGGTCGTCGCGGCGCTCGACCACTGGATCGAGAACCTCTTCGGCCGCCCAGCGACGCATGTCGCCTCGCCCGGCACCTACGACCAGAAACACATCACCCGCTTCGGTGCGGTGCGCGATTGCGTGGCTTACGGGCCGGGCATTCTCGATCTGGCGCACCAGCCGGACGAATGGGTCGGGATCGAGGACATGATCCTGTCAACCAAGGTGATGGCGGCTGCGACGCTGATGCTGTTGCGCCGTGACGGGAGCCGCGTTTAAGTCTCGCGAGAAGCGCAGATGGGGAGGAAGCCATGAAGGCAGGCGTTTTGGTCAAGGTGCTGCTGGCCGGCATCGGTGTGCTGGCGGCGACCGGCGCGATGGCGCAGGGCAAGGACAGCGCGGTGATCTGCCAGACGCTGGAGCCGCCGATCCTTGATCCATCCGGCGGTGCGGCGGCGGCGATCCGCGAGGTTACCTACGGCAATATCTTCGAGGGGCTGGTCGCGCTCGACCAGAACTCGAAGATCGTGCCGGCGCTGGCCGAGCGCTGGGATGTGAGCGCGGATGGGCTGAAATACACCTTCCATTTACGCAGGAACGCCAGGTTCCACGATGACACGCCGATGACCTCGGCGGACGTGAAGTTCTCGTTCGAGCGCGCACTCGCGCCGGATTCGAAGAACGCGCAGAAATGGATTTTCCTGCCGATCGGCGCCATCGCGACCCCGTCGCCGGATATCGTCGAGATTACGCTCAAGCAGTTCGCGTCCGATTTTCTCTATGGCCTTGCCTGGGGCGACGCGGTGGTCTTCTCGGAGAAGTCCATAGCCAAGGCGGCGACCGAGCCCGTCGGCACCGGACCCTACCGCTTCAAGAACTGGAACCGCGGCGACCGGCTGACGCTGGAGCGGTTTGACGGCTGGTGGGGCGCGAAGCCCGCGCTGGCGAGCGTGAGCTTCCGCTTCATTGCCGATCCGCAGGCGCAGGTCGCGGCGCTGTTGGCGGGCGATTGCGACGCGCACACCAATATCGGGGCGCAGGAGGCCGTTCCCCAGCTCAAGGCCGATCCGAAACTCGTCGTGACCATCGGGCGGACGGAAGGCGAGACCATCGTCGCGATGAACAACGCCAAGCCGCCGCTCAACGATGTCCGCGTGCGTCGTGCACTGGCGATGGCGGTGGACAGGAAGCTGGTCAATGAGGGCGCGGTCTCGGGCTTCGGCACGCCGATCGGCAGTCATTTCTCGCCCAATCATCCCGACTACGTGGATCTGACCGGCGAGACGCCGTTCGATCCGGCGAAGGCCAAGGCGCTGCTCGCCGAGGCCGGGTTCCCCAACGGGTTCTCGCTCACGCTGCGGCTGCCACCGCCTTCCTATGCCCGGCGTGGCGGCGAGATCGTCGCGGCGATGCTCGCGGAGATCGGCGTCAAGGCGAGCATCGAGCCGCTTGAATGGCCGCAGTGGCTGGAACGGGTGTTCCGCAACAAGGATTTCGACCTGACGATTGTCTCCCACGTCGAGCCGATGGATCTCAACATCTACACCCGCGACAACTACTATTTCGGCTACAAGTCTGAGGCGTTCAACGCCGCCTTCCAGAAGAGCAAGAGCGCCCGCTCCGATGCCGAGCGCAAGGCGGCCTTCGAGGCGGCGCAGCGGCAGATCGCCAAGGATCAGGTCAATCTGTTCCTCTTCATGCTGCCGAAGGTGACGGTGGCGAAGAAGGGGCTTTCCGGGCTCTGGCAGAATGCGCCCTTGCCGGCGACCCCGCTCGCGGAGGTGCGCTGGCAGTAGCCGGAGCGCGAGGGGCGGAGGGCACCGGCATGGGGCGGTTCATCCTGCGGCGGCTCGCGGGGCTGGTCCTGACGATGCTGGCCGCCGCGATCCTCATCTTCCTGCTGCTGGAAGTCCTCCCCGGTGACCCCGCCGCAACGATGCTCGGCGTCAGCGCGACTCCGGAGACCGTGGCGGCGCTGCGGGTGGAACTGGGCCTCGACCGTCCGGCGCTGGCGCGCTTCCTGAGCTGGATCGCCGGGCTGTTCACCGGCGATCTCGGCATTTCCTACACCTATCGTGTGCCGGTCGGCGGACTGATCGCGGAGCGCATCGCGGTGACGCTGCCGCTCGCGACGATGGCCCTGATCCTCGCGGCGGCGATCGGCGTCACACTCGGCACGTTCGCCGCCTCGCGCGCGTCCGGCCCCATGGACGCCGCGATCATGGCGCTCTCGCAGCTTGGCCTTGCGATCCCGAACTTCTGGTTCGGCATCCTGTTCGTGCTGCTGTTCTCGGTCACGCTCGGCTGGTTTCCCTCGGGCGGCTTTCCAGGGTGGCAGGCCGACCCGGCGAACGCGTTCCGGGCGCTGGTGCTGCCGGCCTTCGCGCTGGCCCTGCCGCAGTCGGCCGTGCTCGCGCGGATGACGCGCACCTCGATGCTCGAAACCCTGGGGGAGGATTTCATCCGCACGGCCCGCGCCAAGGGCCTCAACCGCGCCCAGGTGCTGCGGCGCCACGCGCTCCGCAACGCGCTCATCCCGGTGATCACCATCCTCGGGCTGCAATTCTCGTTTCTCCTCGCCGGAACGATCATCGTCGAGAACGTGTTCGCGCTGCCGGGGCTTGGCCGCCTGCTGGTGCAGGCCGTGGGCGGGCACGACCTCATCCTCATCAAATCGCTGGTCCTCCTGTTCGTCGGCATGGTGATCGTGGTCAGCACGGTGGTCGATCTCGCTTACGGGCTGATCGATCCGCGCCTGAGGGTTTCGGGATGATCGCCCGGGCCTTGCGTCACCCCTCGTTCCTGATCGGCGCCGCGCTCTCGGTGCTGATCTGCTTGCTCGCGCTCGTCTCGCTGGTCTGGACGCCGCAGGACCCGACGAAGATGCACATCCTGATGCGGCTGAAGGGGCCGTCGGCCGCATTCTGGCTCGGTACGGACCAGTTCGGGCGCGACGTCGCCTCCATGCTGATGGTCGGCGCGCGCAATGCCCTGCTGACCGGGCTGGTCGCAGTCGCGATCGGGCTTGGCTTCGGGCTCCTGTTCGGTGTCGTGGCTGCGCAGATGAAGGGGCGCTGGGTGGACGATGCCATCATGCGCGCGCTCGATTTCGTCTTCGCTTTTCCTGCCGTCCTGAGCGCGATCCTGATCCTGACCTTCCTCGGCCCCGGGCTTGTCAACGCGGTCATCGCCATCGGGATCTTCAATATTCCGGTTTTCGCCCGCGTCGCGCGCGGGGCGACGCTTCAGGTGATGTCACGCGATTTCATCCGCGCGGCGCAACTGGCGCGGGTGCCGAAGCTCGCCATCCTGCGCCGCCATGTGTTGCCGAATATCGCCGGGCTGATGATCGTGCAGGCGAGCACGCAGTTCGCGCTCGCGATCCTGGCGGAGGCGGGGCTCTCCTATCTCGGCATCGGCACGCAGCCGCCCAACCCGTCCTGGGGCCGGATGCTCAATGATGCCCAGACGTTCCTGGCGATTTCCCCGCGTCTCGCGCTGCTGCCGGGCATGGCGATCGCGCTCTCGGTGCTGGCCTTCAACCTGCTGGGCGACGGTTTGCGCGATATCCTCGATCCGCGGCTCGAGGAGCGCTGAGCCATGCTCGAGATCGACCGGCTCACCATCTCCTTCCGCGATCTGACCATCCTGCGCGGGCTCTCCTTCGCGCTCGAGCGGGGCGAGACCCTCGGCATCGTCGGCGAGTCCGGTTCCGGCAAGACCGTCACTGCGCTCTCGATCATGGGGCTGCTGCCGGGCTGGCTCCGGATGGAGGGCGCGATCCGCCTCAACGGGCGCAACATCGCCGGCCTGTCGGAGCCCAATCTCTGCGCCTTGCGCGGACGGCGCATCGGTATGGTGTTCCAGGAGCCGATGACGGCGCTGAACCCGGTGAAACGCGTTGGCGACCAGATCGCCGAAGGCTTGGTGCTGCATGGCGTGATGGATCGGAACGCGGCGCGCGGCGAGGTGGTTCGCCTGCTGGCGCGGGTCGGTCTCGACCGGCCGGAGCAGCGGGCGCGGTCGTTCCCGCACGAACTCTCCGGCGGTCAGCGTCAGCGCGTGATGATCGCGATGGCAATCGCCTGCCGGCCCGACGTGCTGATCGCGGACGAACCCACCTCGGCGCTCGATGTCACGGTTCAGGCGGAAATCCTCGCTCTGCTGCGCGAAATCCGTGACGAAACCGGCATGGCGATGCTGATGATCAGCCACGATCTCGCGGTGATCTCGCGCATCGCTGACCGGGTGCTTGTCCTCTATGGCGGCTCGCCGATGGAGATGGGGCCGACGCAGGCCCTGCTCGGCGCGCCGCGCCAGCCCTATACGCAAGGGTTGCTCGCCGCCATCCCGCGCGGCACGGCGCGGACCACGCGCCTCAGCCCGATTCCTGGGCAAGTCCCCGATCTGCGCAGCCTGCCGGCGGGCTGCCCCTTCGCCAATCGCTGCCCGAAGGCGGATGCCCTGTGCGCCAGACAGACCCCGCCGCCGGATCAGGCGATCACGCGCGCCTGGTGCCATCATCTCGAAAGGGGAGGGGCCTCGTGACGCCATTCCTGAAGGTCGAGAAGCTTGCGCGGCACTATTCGCTTCCCTCGGGGGATTTCTGGGGGCGCCGGCAGCGTTTCGTCGCGCTCGAGGAAGCCAGTTTCGAGGTCGAGGAGGGGAAGATTCTCGGTGTCGTCGGCGAATCCGGTTCGGGAAAATCCACGCTCGCGCGCCTGCTCGTCGGGCTTGAGCCACCCGATGGTGGCTCGATCAGGCTGGCGGAACAGTCCGTCGTCGCCGGCGAAGCGCATCCGGGGCCGCTGAGCGATGTGCAGATGGTGTTTCAGGACCCGTTCGGCTCCCTCGATCCGCGGATGCGGATAGGCGACAGCATCGCCGAGCCGCTCGATCACAGCGGATTGTCGCCGTCGGCGGAAGAACGGACAGCGCGCGTGCTGGCGATGCTGGAGCGCGTCGGCCTCGGCAGCGGCGCGCTGCGGCGGTTTCCGCATCAGTTCTCCGGCGGGCAGCGCCAGCGCATCGCCATCGCTCGTGCGCTCATAACCCGGCCGCGCCTGTTGGTGGCGGACGAGCCGGTCTCTGCGCTCGATGTCTCGATCCAGGCGCAGATCCTCAACCTGTTGCTCGACATCCGCGCGGAATTCGGGCTGACGATGGTGTTCATCAGCCACGATCTGGGTATCGTCCGCTACATCGCCGACCGCGTGATCGTCATGCAGGGCGGCCGGATCGTCGAGGAAGGGGACACGGAAACGCTGTTCGCGCTGCCCCGTCACGCTTACACGCGGCGCCTGCTTTCGGCGATGCCGCGCCTCTGATCACACGCAGCGCCCGCCATCCACCTCCAGCACCGAGCCGGTCGTCATGCTCGCTTCGTCCGAGGCGAGGAACAGGCAGGCATTGGCGATATCGGCGGGCGTCGAGAACCGGCCGAGCGGAATGGTCGAGATGAACTTGGCGCGGATTTCCGGCGTGTCCTCGCCCATGAAAGTCGCGAGCAGCGGTGTTTCGCCGGCGACCGGTGCGATGGCGTTGACGCGGATTTTGAGCGGCGCCAGCTCCACCGCCATCGACTTCGAGACGAGGTTCACCGCGCCCTTTGAGGCATTATACCAGGTGAGGCCGGGGCGCGGGCGGATGCCGGCGGTCGAGCCGATGTTGATGATCGCGCCGCCCTTCTCCTTCATGTGCGGCACGCCGGCGACCGCGAAGTTGTAGATCGACTTCACGTTGACCGCGAAGACACGGTCGAACTCCTCCTCGGTCACCTCGGTCATCGGCTTGTTGCGATGCGAGGTGCCGGCATTGTTGACGATGATGTCGAGCTTGCCGAACGCCTTGATGGCCGCTGTGACGATGGCCTTGGCATCGGCCAGCTTCGAGACATCGCCGCCGACGCCGATCGCGCCGTTGCCAAGCCGGGCGGCAACCTTCTGTGCGCCTTCCGCGTTGAGATCGGTCACGACGACCTTCGCACCCTCGCGGGCGTAAACCTCGGCGATCCCTTCGCCGAACCCCTGCGCGCCGCCGGTGACGATGGCGACCTTGTCCTTCAAACGCATTGTCAGATCCTTTTCCTTTCTGCCGGCCTGTCGTGCAGCGAAGAGGCCGCAAGCGCGAATGCGCGCCCGAGCTTATGCGAGGGATCCCTGAACGGGCGAAGCCCTGTTCAGGGGGAGAAAACTACCCGTGTTTCAGCACGATGGTTTTCAGCTGGGTGAACTCGTATAGGGCCTCGAAGCCCTTCTCGCGGCCGTGACCGGATTTCTTGACGCCGCCGAACGGAAGCTCGATGCCCCCGCCTGCGCCGAAGCCGTTGACGAAAACCTGCCCGCAGCGAAGCCCGCGCGCCATCCTGAGCTGGCGGCCTCCGTCGCGCGTCCAGAGCGCGGCCACAAGCCCGTAATCGGTCGAGTTGGCGAGGCGCAGCGCCTCGCTTTCCTCCGAGAACGGGATGGCCGAGAGCACCGGCCCGAAGATTTCCTCGCGGGCAAGGCGCATCTCGGGCGGTACGTTGCCGATCAGCGTCGGCGGTACGAAAAAGCCGGTATCCGGCGTCCCTTCGACGACGGTGCCGCGCGCGAGGATCGGCAGCTTGGCCGCATCCGCCTCGTCGAGGAAAGTCTCGACCCGGCCCTTCTGCCGCGCCGAGATCAGCGGCCCGCAATCGAGGTCGGCGTCGTGCGTGCCGACACGCAATGCCGAGAAAAGCTCCGCGAGCCGATCCATGAACTTGTCGTAGATCGGCTTCTCGACCAGCAGGCGCGAACAGGCCGAGCAGGTCTGCCCGGCGTTCTGAACGATGGCGTTGACCGCGAACGGCAGGACCTGATCGAGGTCGGCATCCGCGAACACGATCTGCGGCGACTTGCCGCCGAGTTCGAGCGTCACGCCGACGTGGTTGTCCGCGGCGGCCTTCTGCACCATCGCGCCGACTTCGGGCGAACCGGTGAAGGAGATGAAATCGATCTGCGGATGCGCCGTCAGCGCGGCGCCGGCTTCCTCGCCGGTGCCGGTGACGAGGTTGAGCGCGCCGGGCGGGAAGCCGACATCAAGCGCGAGCTGGCAAATCCGGACGAGCGAAAGGCATGCGTCCTCGGCGGGCTTGACGACGCAGGCGTTGCCCGCCGCGAGAGAGCCTCCGACCGAACGCCCGAAAATCTGCATCGGGTAGTTCCACGGCACGATATGCGCGGTGACGCCGAGCGGCTCGCGCAGCCCGATCACCGTCATGCCCGTGAGATAGGGGATCGTCTCGCCATGCAGCTTGTCGGCTGCGCCGCCGTAGAACTCGAAATAGCGCGCGGTGGCGGTGACGTCTGCCCGCGCCTGCTTCATCGGCTTGCCGCAATCGCGCGCTTCGAGGTTTGCCAGTTCCTCGCCGTTGTCGAGAACGGCCTGCGCGAGCTTCATCAGTAGGCGTCCGCGCTCGAAAGCGGCAAGCCGGCCCCAGGCGCCCTCGTCGAAGGCCTTGCGGGCGGCTTTCACCGCGAGGTCGATATCCGCCTTGCCGGAGGCCGCGATCCGCGCGAACACCGCGCCGGTCGAGGGTTCGACCATGGCGTGGGTCTTGCCGGAAAGGGCCGGCTGCCAGGTCTCGCCGATGAGGTTCTGATAGGTTTCGAGCCGCGCCGGGGCGCTGCGGTCGAGGGCGTTCATCGCCGTTCCTCCCGATGGAATGTTTCGCGGGAACATGCGCCCGGAACACCCGTCAGGGCAAGATATGTATCGCCACCTGCATACAGAATTTTTCCCGCTCAGCCTTCGAGCGGCCAGTTCTCGATCACCTCGACGAAGCGCGCGAGCCAGAGGTTGGTCTGGTGCCCGTCGACGACGCGGTGGTCGATGGTGAGCGAGACATAGGAGAGCGGGCGGATCTGGATCGTGTCGATTCCGCCGACCTCGCGCACCACCACCCGCTTCTCCAGCTTGCCGACGCCGAGGATCGCCGATTGCGGCTGCACGATGATGATCGGCGTCGCCAGCAGCGAGCCCGAGACGCCGTGGTTGGAAATCGTGAAGGTGCCGCCCCGCAGTTCGGCGGGTGCGATCCGGCCGTCCCGCGCGCGGTCGGTGATATCGGTCAGGCGCCGGGCGATACCGAGCAGCGAGAGTTCCTGCACGTCGCTGACGACCGGCACGATCAGACCCTTGTCGCCGAGCGCGGTGCCGATGCCGATATGGACGCCCTCGAAGATGTCGAGGCGGTCCTCGTGCCAGCGGCTGTTGATCGCCGGCGCGACCTTCATCGCCTCCGCCGCCGCCGCCATGAGATAGGCGGTGAAGGTCAGCCGCGCGCCGGCTTTCAGGAACTCGGCCTTGTGCCGCTCCCGATGCGCGATGATGGCGCTGAAATCCGCCTCGAAAACGGCGGTGACATGCGGCGCGGCGGTGACGGAATCGAGCATGTTCCGGGCGATGGCGAGACGCATCCCGTCATGCGGCACGCTGCGCATGGCGCCGTTCGCCTGTGCCGGTGCGACGGGAACAGATATCGCTGGCGAGGGGGCAGGGGGCATCGCGGCCGGTCGGCTGGCGCGTTCGGCGAGATGCTGGTTGATATCGGCGCGTGTGATGCGGCCGCCGCGCCCGGTCCCGTCGATCAGGCCCACGTCGATGGCATGTTCGCGCACGGCGCGGCGCACGGAAGGCGACAGGAAGGCCGCGGCCGTTCCTTTCCGGATGGAGCCTTGCACAGGCGACACCGGACGCCCGGCGGGAGGCGGTGCGGCGGGTGCTTCGGGGAGAGAAGAGGCCGCGTCGATTTCCCGCAGTTTCCCGAGGAGGGCGCCCGGCAGCGCCTCGGCGCCGGTGTCGAGCAGGATGAATTCGAGAATGCCTTCGCCCGGCGCGGCGACTTCCTGCGTCACCTTGTCGGTTTCAAGTTCCACCAGCGGCTCGTCGGCGAGGACATGATCGCCCGGCTTCTTGAGCCAGTTGCGGACGATCGCCTTGGTGCCTTCCTGCTCAAGGGGGACGGGAACGTCGATCATCGCCGGCTCCTTCAGAAGCGGATCAGGTCGTCGAGCGCGGCCCGGATGCGCGTCACCGATGGTACCGCGCGATCGAGCAGCACCGGGTTATGTGGGCTGGGAATGTCCGGCATGGTGACCCGCGCGATCGGCGCGTCGAGATCGGTGAAGGCTTCGTCAGCGACCACGGCGGCGATCTCCGCGCCGAAGCCGGCGGTTCGGAGGTCCTCGTGGACGATCAGGCAGCGGCCCGTTCGCCGCACCGAGGCGAGCACCGCCTCGCGGTCCCACGGCATCAGCGTGCGCAGGTCGATCACATCCGCCGAAAGCCCAGCGGCGGCCTCTTCGCAGCGCGGCACCATCGCGCCCCAGGTGACGATGGTGACATCGTTGCCCGAGGCGATCGTTTTCGCCCGGCCGAAAGGCAGCGCGTAGTCATCGCCGGGGTAGGCCCGGCGCGCCCAGGCGTGATCGAGCATCGCGCGGTGCTCGAAAAAGAGAACCGGATCGTTGCCGCGCAACGCCGTCCGCAACAGGCCGACGGCATCCTCGGCGTTGGAGGGCACCGCGACCTTCCAGCCGGGATTGTGGATAAAGGCCACCTCGTTGGTCTGGCTGTGCCAGGGATCGCCGCACTTGAAGAAGCCGCCGGGCACGCGCAGCACCATCGGCGCGGCGAAGCGGTTATTGGTCCGCCAGCGCATCGTGCCGCAGTCGTTGATCTGCTCGGTTGCCGGTTCGGCGTATTTGCGGAACTGGATTTCCGGCACCGGCATCAGACCCGCCAGCGCCATGCCGACGGCGCGGCCAATGATACCCTCTTCCGAGAGGCTGGTATCGAAGACGCGGGCTGTGCCGAACTTTTCCTGAAGGCCCAGCGTCACGGCGTGAACCCCGCCCTTGGGGCCGATATCTTCGCCGAACAACACCACGCGCGGGTTGATCTCGAGTTCGTGCTCCAGCGTGCGGCGAATCGCGGTGACCATGTTGATGCGCTGGCCTTCCGGCTTCGGCATGTCGGTCGTCGCCGGCGGAACATAGCCCTGCCGCCATTGCCCGCCCTCGGCCTGAAGCGCCCCATCCTCGAAGAAGACATGGTTCAGAACCGTCTCGGGATCGGCGACCGATCGCGCCTCGGCGCACTCGCGCGCGGCTTCGGCGGAAGCCTCGGCCCGCGCCACGATCTCCTCCCATTCGGCTTCGTCCAGCAGGGCGGGAACGAGGTGCGATTTCAGCCGCGGCAGCGGGTCGCGCGCCCACTCCGCCGCGACGACGGTGTCGGGTTTGTAAGCCTGCGTGTCCTGGAAGCTGTGGCCCTGAAGGCGCGGTACACGCAGCCGCAGCAGCGCTGGTGCGCGCGCACTCCGGACATGGGCGATTGCCCGGTCGATGAGGTCCGCCGCCTCGGTCGGATCAGTCCCGTCGCCGGCGAGGATCGTCAGGCCGCGCCAGCTTTCGAGATTGGCGGCGATATCGCCGCCCGGCGTCTGAAAGCTCGATGGCACGGAAATGCCGAAGCCGTTGTCCTCGATATAGAACAGCATCGGCAGCTTCTGTGTCGTCGCCGCCGTCAGCGCCGCCCAGAATCCGTTGGATGCGACCGAGCCGTCGCCGCCGAGAACCACGGCGATGGCCTTGTCATAGGTGGCATCGGCCAGAACCGTGCGATGATATTCGATCGCCTGCGCCCAGCCAGCGGTCGGTGTGTATTGCGCCCCGACGCCACCGCACATCGGCAGCGCGGAGGCGCCTTTGGGGTTGGGGTAGTTGAACACGACGCCGATGTCGCGCCCGTCCGAATAGCCGCCGGCCCGGCCCATCGCCGAACCGAGCGCATCCGCGACATCGACGCCGAGCGCGAGCAGCAGCGGACGTGAGCGGTAATAGCCGCAGGCCGCGTCCGCCGGATCGTCGAGCCGGCAGCCGAGCAGGATCTGCGCCATATCGTGCCCGCGTGCCGAGAACTGGTAGAGCACCTTCTTCTCGGGCACGAGCCGCGTTTCCTCCATCCGGTCGAGCGCGCGAGAGAGCGCGACCAGATAGGCGACGCGCGGCCAGTCGACGGAAGGATCGGGGGCATTGCGAAGAGCGGGGTCGGGAACGAGGGGTGCCGCTGGCCGTTTCCGGGTCGCAGGAGAAGCCGGCGCGGCGCCAAGCCCGATCACGTGTGGCGCCGGCGCGGATTTTGCCGATTGAGCGAGACTCCGGTTGCCGGACATGCGTCATTCTCCCTTTTGTGAGAATGATCTTTCAATAAAAAACGGATTGCTTTTCAAATTTCACGGATTAATGCCAAAAATTGGATGCGACAATTCACATTCGGCGATCACATGAAAAATTCAAATCAGCCGGCCAATCTCGATGCCATCGACCGGAAGATTCTCCGTGTGCTTCAGAAGCGCGCCGACATCAGTCACGCCGATCTCGCGCTGGAAGTCGCGGCGTCGCAGGCCTCGTGCTGGCGGCGGGTGAAATCGCTGGAGGCGGCGGGCATCCTGCGCGAGCCGGTGCGGCTGGTCGATCCCTATTCCGTCGGCCGCGGCCTCGACGTGATCTGCCAAGTGCGGATGAAATCCCACGAGCCGGCCGCGCGGAAGAGCTTCGAGGAATTCGTCAACGCCCACGACGAGATCATGGAATGCCTCTCGATGTCCGGCGAGTGGGATTATCTGCTGCGCGTCGTGGTGGGGGATGTGCGGGAATACGAGGCATTCCTGATGGGGCAGTTGCTCGGGCACCCGGCTGTTGCGACCTCGGCGTCCCATTTCGCGCTGAAGCGCGTGAAATACACGACCTCCATTCCCGTCTAGCCCGGCCTCCGCGAAGAGGCTTGACCAAAATAAAATCGAGTTTACAAGAAAAATCGATTTTTTCTTGATGTCCTCTTCCCGCCGGAGGATTGCCGTGGGCCTGATCGATATCTCGCCGCCCTTCCGCGCCGGCATGCCGGGCTGGCCCGGCGACACGCCGTTCGAGGTGGTTCGAAGCTGGTTGATCGGGCCGGGGTGCCCGGTCAATGTTTCCCGGCTCGTGCTGTCGAGCCATGTCGGCTCGCATGCGGATGCGCCGCTGCATTTCGACGCCACGGGTCGATCGATCGACGCGATGCCGCTCGAAACCTATATCGGCCCCTGCCATGTGGTGGATGCGCGCGGTGCGGGCGAAGTCATCGGCGTGTCCGATGTGCTGCCGCAGCTGCCCGCCCGCGTCGAGCGCGTGCTGATCCGGCAGTACGAGCGCTATCCGGCCGTCTGGGACGATGCGCTGAAGGGCCTCGATCCCGCGCTCGTCGAAGCCTTGGCTGCGCGCGGTTGCCGGCTGATCGGTGTCGATGCCGCCTCGGTCGATCCCGCGAACTCCAAGACGCTCGATGCGCATCACGCCATCGAGGCGGCGGGCATCGCCATCATCGAGGGGCTGGTGCTCGATCACGTCGCGCCTGGCCCGTACGAACTGATCGCGCCGCCGCTGAAAATCGAGGGCTGCGATGACGCGCCGTTGCGTGCCGTGCTGCGCCCGCTCTCCGGAAAGGACACGCCATGACTCTTGCCATGCCCCTTGCCACTTCCCTTCGCCGCGCCGATCTCGAAGCGCTCGACGCTGTCGATCCGCTGGCCGGAAAGCGGGGAGAGTTCCTGCTGCCCGAGGGGGTCATCTACCTCGACGGCAATTCGCTCGGACCCTTGCCGGCTGCCGTTCCGGCGCGGGTGGAAAACCTCATCCGCCGGCAATGGGGGGAGGACCTGATCGTCTCCTGGAACAAGCACGGCTGGATGGACCTGCCGGGCAAGGTCGGCAATCGGATCGCCCGGCTGATCGGCGCGGAACCGGGCAGTGTGATCTCAGCCGATTCGACCTCGGTGAACTTGTTCAAGCTCGTGTGCGCGGCGCTGGCGCTGAACCCGGGCCGGACGACCATCCTCTCCGACAGCGGCAATTTCCCGACCGATCTCTACATCGGCAGCTGTGCCGCGGCGCTGATGGCGGCGGGCGTCTCGCTGCGCATCGTCGCGCCCGAGGCGGTGCTGGATGCGATCGATGGCGATACCGCGCTCGTCATGCTCACCGGCGTCGATTATCGCACCGGCCGCCTGCACGATATGGCGGCGATCACCGCCCGCGCGCACGGCAAAGGCGCGCTGATGTTGTGGGATCTCGCGCATTCCGCCGGCGCGGTGCCGGTCGATCTTGTCGGCTGCGATGTCGATTTCGCGGTCGGCTGCACCTACAAATACCTTAACGGCGGGCCGGGCGCCCCGGCCTTCCTCTATGTCGCGCCCCGGCATCAGGCGGCGGCGCGCTCGCCGCTTTCGGGCTGGCTCGGCCACGAGGCACCCTTCGCTTTCGACCTCGATTACAGGCCGGCGGAAGGGATCGGCCGCTTCATCTGCGGCACGCCGAACATGCTCTCGCTCGTGGCGCTCGATGCCGCGCTCGACGTGTGGGACGGCGTGGACATGGCGGCGATCCGCACGAAAAGCATGGTGCTCGGCGATCTCTTCATCCGCCTCGTCGAGCAGGAATGCGAGGGGTTCGTGCTCGCCTCGCCGCGCGCGGCGGCGGCGCGCGGCTCGCAGGTCAGCCTCCGGCATCCCGAAGGTTATGCGATCGTGCAGGCGCTCATCGCGCGTGGCGTGATCGGCGATTTCCGCGCGCCGGATGTGCTGCGCTTCGGCTTCTGCCCGCTTTATGTCCGCCATGCCGATGTCTGGGATGCGGTCGCCCATTTGAAGGCGGTGATGGCCGCCGGGGAATGGCGGCGGCCGGAATTCCGGGCGCGCGCGAAAGTCACCTGAAGTCACAGAAGTCACCTGAGGAGGGTGTCATGAGTGAAACCGCAGGCCTGCCGCAGGGCGCTTATACCGATTTCGCCCGGGGAGGGCTCACCTACGGCGACTATCTCGCGCTCGACGAACTGCTCGGCCTCCAGCGCCGGGTCAGCGACGAGCACGACGAAATGCTGTTCATCGTTATCCATCAGGCGAGCGAACTCTGGATGCGGCTGATGCTGCACGAGCTTCATGCCGCGATGACGGCGATCCGTGCCGACCAGTTGGGCCCCAGCTTCAAGATGCTTGCCCGCGTCTCCCGCATCCAGGCGATCCTGATTGAGAGCTGGTCGATTCTCTCGACGATGACGCCGGCGGATTACCTGAAATTCCGTGACAAGCTCGGTCCAGCGTCGGGCTTCCAGTCCCATCAATATCGCGAACTCGAGTTCCTGATGGGCAACAAGCGTGAGGCGTTTCTCGGCCCGTTCCGCCATCGGCCGGAAATCCTCGCGCATCTGGAGGACGTGCTGGCCGCGCCGGCGCTGTACGACGAGGCGATCCGCGCGCTGGCGCGACACGGGTTCGCCATCGACCCCGCGGTGCTTTCGCGGGATCCGCGCCATTCGCACGCGGCGCATCCGAGCGTCGAGGCGGCGTGGCTCAGGATTTACCAGAACCCCGAGGCGCATTGGGAACTCTACGAACTGGCGGAAAAGCTGGTCGATCTCGAGGATGCCTTCCAGCAATGGCGCTTCCGCCATCTTGGCACCGTCACGCGCATCATCGGCCACAAGCGCGGCACCGGCGGCACGGCCGGCGTGGGTTATCTCAAGCGCGCGCTGGATTACTGCTTTTTCCCCGAACTCTGGAGCGTCAGGACGGCGTTGTGAGGATGGGCCGGTGAGCGAGATCGACAAAGCCCGCAGCCAGACGGGCGAAGCCTATCGCACCCTGCGCGGTGCCATCATCTCGGGCGAGTTGCGGCCCGGCCTGCGCCTCAGTCCGGCGGAACTCTCGGCGCGCTTCGCTTTCGGGCCGACGCCGATCCGCGAGGCGCTGGCGCGGCTGGCGGCGGAAAACCTCGCCGTGGCTTTCGAGCAGCGCGGCTATCGCGTTGCCTCGCTCTCGGGGAGCGAACTGCGGGAGCTGCTGGATCTGCGCCTCGGCTTCGAGCGCGAGGCGATGTTCCGTTCGATGCGCGAGGGTGGGGCGGACTGGGAAGCGGGCGTGATCTCGGCCTACCATCTTCTATCCCGCACCGAGGCACCGCACCCCGGCATCGCGCCGGCGGCGCTGGAGGACTGGAGCCGGCGTCACGACGCCTTCCACCTCGCGATCATCGATGGCTGCACGGCACCCTGGCTCCGGCGCTTCCACGCGATGGCGGTCGAGCAGGTCGAGCGCTATCGCGTCGCGATCCTGCGGCATCATGGCGTCCCGGTGGCGGAGGCGCGCCTTCATCGTCTGCTCTCGCACGAGGAGCACGCCGCCTTGCGTGACGCGGTTCTCTCGCGCGATACGGCGCGCGCCGATGCCGCGCTCACCGCGCATGTCGGCGAGACCGCGGAAATCTTCGCCGCCATGTTCGAGGCCTACGAGTCAGGGCTCGCGGTGGCGGGCTGATACCGACTGGCGGAAACAGCGGATGCCACAACAATCAGGGGCTGGGCTCTAAAGCCCGGCGAGGAACAGGTATTTCTTGTCGAGGAATTCCTCGACGCCGTGATGCGAACCCTCGCGCGAGTTGCCGGATTGCTTCACGCCGCCGAACGGCGCCAACTCTGTCGAGATCAGCCCCGAATTGATGCCGACCATGCCGTATTCCAGCGCCTCGGCGACCCGGAAGATCCGGCCGACATCGCGCGAGAAGAAATAGGCGGCGAGCCCGTATTCGGTATCGTTGGCGAGGCGGATAACCTCGGCCTCGTCGTCGAAGCGGAACACGGCCGCCACGGGGCCGAAGGTCTCCTCGCGCGCGATGCGCATCGCGCTCGTTGCGCCGGAGATCAGCGTCGGCTCGTAGAAGGTGCCGCCGAGAACATGGCCCTTGCCGCCGATATGGACCGTCCCGCCGTTGGCGAGGGCGTCGCTGACGTGCGCCTGCACCTTTTCGACCGCCCGCGCCGTGATGAGCGGCCCCTGATGGACGCCTGGTTCGAAGCCGTCACCCACCTTGAGGTCGGCCATCGCCTCGGCGAGGCGCGCGACGAAGCGGTCGTGGATGCCGGCCTGCGCGTAGAAGCGGTTCGCGCACACGCAGGTCTGCCCCATGTTGCGGAACTTGGCCGCCATCGCCCCCTCGACGGCCTTGTCGAGATCGGCGTCGTCGAAGACGATGAACGGCGCGTTGCCACCCAGTTCGAGCGCGACGCGCTTCACGCCGGCGGCGGCCTCGCGCATCAGCAGGCGTCCGGTCTCGGTCGATCCGGTGAAGCTGATGACACGCACGGCCGGGTGACCGGTAAAGACCTTGCCGATTTCCGCTGCCTTGCCGGTGATGACGTTGAACGCGCCGGCCGGAAACCCGGCCTCATGTGCGAGCTGGGCCAGCGCGAGCGCCGTGAACGGCGTTTCCGGCGCCGGCTTGACGACGACCGTGCAGCCGACGGCCAGCGCCGGGGCGACCTTGCGGGTGATCATCGCCGCCGGGAAGTTCCACGGCGTGATCGCCGCGACCACCCCGACCGGCTGGCGCAGCACCATGATCCGGCCGTCGCGGCGATGGCTCGGCAGGGTCTCGCCGGCGACGCGCTTGGCCTCCTCGGCGTAAAATTCGATGTAGGACGCGGCATAGTCGATCTCGCCGAGCGCCTCCGCCAGCGGCTTGCCCTGCTCGGCCGTGAGAATGCGGGCGAGGTCCGCCCGATGGGCGAGGATCAGCTCGTACCACGCCCGCAGGATCGCGCCGCGCTCCTTGGCGGTTCGCGCCGCCCAGGGCTGAAACGCCTTCTGCGCCGCCTCGACGGCGGCCTCGGCCTCGCTGCCGCCGAACGAGGGAACCGAGCCGAGCAGCATGCCGGTTGCCGGGCAATGCACCGGCGTTTCCGGCTCGCCGGTGAACGCACCGTCGACGTAGCAGCGGGTCTGGAAAAGGCGGGCCTGCACCAGCGTCAGGCGACCCTCGCGTGCGATTCCGACCATATCAGAGAGCCCGTTCATTCTAGAGAGCCCCCTTTGCCTTGATCATGGCCGCTTCCATGCGGTTGAGGCCGAGTTCGAGCACGTCGTCCGGCACCGTGAGCGGAACGAGATTGCGGATCGTGTTGCCGGCGGTGCCGCAGGCGAGCAGGATGACGCCTTCATCGAGCCCGTGCTGGAGCACGCGCTTGGCGGCGTCGGCATCGGGCTTGCCGTCGTCATCGACGATGTCGCAGGCGATCATTGCGCCGGGGCCGCGAATGTCGCTGATGCGCACGGTATGGTTCCGCATCGCGATGCGCGCGAGCCGATCCTTGATCCGCCCGCCGATCATGTCGGCGCGCGCCAGCAGCTTTTCCTTCTTGATCACGTCCAGCACCGCGAGCGCGGCGGCGCAGCCGATCGGGCTGCCGGCATAGGTGCCGCCGAGGCCGCCCGGTTCCGCCTTGTCCATGATGTCGGCACGGCCGATCACGCCGGAGATCGGGAAGCCGCCGCCCATCGACTTGGCGATGGTCACGAGGTCCGGCTCGACGCGGGAATGCTCGATCGCGAACATCTTGCCGGTGCGCGCGAAGCCGGACTGCACCTCGTCGGCGATCAGCAGGATGCCGTTCCGCGTGCAGATCTCGCGCAGCGCGACGAACAGCGGCTTCGGCACGGGGTGGAACCCGCCTTCGCCCTGCACCGGCTCGACGATGATCGCGGCGACGCGATCCGGGCCGATGTCCGCTTTGAACAGGAAATCGAGCGCCTTCAGGCTGTCCTCGACGCTCACGCCCTGCGCCTCGTTCGGGAACGGCACATGGAAGACATCCGGCGGCAGCGGGCCGAAGGCGCGCTTGTAGGGCAGCACCTTGCCGGTCATCGCCATGGTGAGCATCGTCCGGCCATGGAAGGCGCCGGTGAAGGCGATGACCCCGGTGCGGCCGGTCGCGGCACGCGCGATCTTCACCGCGTTCTCTGTCGCCTCCGCGCCGGTGGTGAAGAGGATGGTCTTGGCCGGCTCCTTGAACGGCGCGAGGGCGTTCAGCTTCTCGCACAGTTCGATGTAGGGCTCGTAAGCGGTGACCTGAAACGCGACGTGCGTGAACTTCTCAAGCTGCGCCGCGACCGCCGCCATGACGGCGGGATGGCGATGCCCGGTGTTCACCACCGCGATGCCGCCGCCGAAATCGACGTAATGCTTGCCCTCGACATCCCAGATTTCCGAATTCTCGGCGCGTGCTGCCATCACGGGATGGGCCGTCGCGACGCCGCGCGGAACGGCCTTGGCGCGCCGGGCGGCAAGCGCGGCATTGGTGGTGGCTCGGGTATCGGAGGACATGGCGGTGCTCGCGGGATCGGGTTTCGACTGTGCTGATTGTCGCCTGTTTGCCCAATCGGGAGAATTGCATTGAGTCTCGTCCTGTGGTGCATATAAGGTTCCACTCAGGCGCCGACGTTTCCGCGCGGCGCGTTGATCCGGGGAGGTTGCCCTGTCCGCCAAGGCGAAACGTGGAAGCCTGCCGCCGCTCGGCATGTCGAGGGCCTTCGAGGCGGTCGGCCGGCTCGGCTCGATGCGGCGCGCGGCCGAGGAACTGAACCTCAGCCACACCGTGGTGTCGCGTCACGTGAAGAACCTTGAAGCCTGGCTGGGAACCCGGCTGGTGATCGCCGGCCCGCGCGGTATCCGCCTGACGGAGGAGGGGCAGCAGTTCTGCGCCGCGATCGGCCGGGCGCTCGACCTCATCGCCGATGCGACCGTCGAGCTTCGCCCCTCGGTCGACCGCGCGATGCTCAAGCTGTGGTGCGCGCCGGGCCTTGCCGCCCGCTGGCTCGCGCCCCGGCTGGCGAAGCTTCAGCAGGATATTCCCAGCCTCGACCTCGTGATGCAAGCGACCGAGGCGATGCCGGATTTCCGCCGTCACGAAGCCGATGTTGTGATCCGCTACGGGGAGGAGCCGGAGGGCGATATGCGCTGGCTGCTGCTGGCTCAGCCGCGCATGCTGCCCGTCGCCAGCCCGGCATGGTTGGCCACCGCTCCCGCGATCGGCTCGCTGGAGGATCTGGCGAAGCAGCCGCTGATCCACGAAGGAAGCCATGACCAGTGGCGGCGCTGGTTTCTGGCGGCGGGTTCCGCCCGGCCGGCAGGTCTGAGCGGCCCGCGGCTCGGCTCGGCCAGTCTCGCCGTCGATGCGGCGGTGATGGGGCAGGGGATCGCGCTCGCGACCGAGTTGTTCGCTGCCGACGACCTGCGCAGCGGCCGCCTCGTGGAACTGCTGCAAACGCGGGTTTCGCTTGATGGCTATTACCTGATCGCGCCGCGCGAGCGCTGGAACAGCCCGGCCGTTTCCCGTTTCAGGAACTGGCTGCTTCAGGCCATCGCCGAGACCCGGCAGGGCTTCGTTCAGGACTGAAGAGCGCCATGGGCGCCGGTCTTCCTTTGCGATCGCGCCGAACGATGCTACCCATGGCCCGACGAAACGCCGTGCGTGAGGCAGGGAAGGCCCCCAGCAAGACATTGAGAAATCAGGAACAAAACACCAAATTCAATCCTTGGCGCTTTTCTGTGGCCCCGATGATGGATTGGACGGACAGGCATTGCCGCGTCTTCCATCGGCTGCTCTCGCGCCATGCGCGGCTCTACACGGAAATGGTGACGACCGGCGCGATCCTGCACGGCGATCGCGCGCGCCTGCTCGGGTTTTCGCCGGAGGAACACCCGCTGGCCCTGCAACTCGGCGGATCCGAGCCGGCCGATCTAGCAGCATCCGCGCGCATCGGCGAGGATTGGGGCTACGACGAGATCAACCTCAACTGCGGCTGCCCGTCCGACCGGGTGCAGAACGGGCGCTTCGGCGCCTGCCTGATGCGCGAGCCGGATCTGGTCGCGGATTGCGTCGTGGCGATGAAGGCAGCGGTCAAGGTGCCCGTCACCGTCAAATGCCGTATCGGCGTCGACGATCAGGCGCCGGAAGAGGCCTTGTTCGCGCTGGCGGAGAAACTGGTCGCGGCCGGCGTCGATGCATTGGTGGTCCATGCGCGCAAGGCCTGGCTCCAGGGGCTTTCGCCGAAAGAGAACCGCGACATTCCCCCGCTCGATTACGCCATCGTCCGCCGCCTCAAGGCGCGCTGGCCGGCGCTGCCGATCGCGATCAACGGCGGTATCGCCTCCATCGAAACCGCAGCGGAACTGCTGGCACCGAACGCGGACGGTTCGGCGCTCGATGGCGTGATGCTCGGCCGCGCCGCTTATCACGATCCCGCGTTGCTGTTGCAGGTCGATCCGGCGCTGTTCGGTACGCCGGCGCCCGCGGCGAGCGAGCACGAGGCGCTGGAACGGCTGATGCCCTATCTCGAACGGCTCGTTGCCGAGGGGCATTCGCCGCACGCGCTGACGCGCCATGTTCTCGGCCTGTTTCAGGGGCAGCCGGGCGCGCGCGCATTCCGGCGCCATCTCTCCACGGAAGCGGTGAAACCGGGCGCGACCGCCGAGGTCCTGCGCACGGCGGCGGCGCTCGTGAAGCCGCGTCAGCGGCAGGCGGCATGAGGCAGGGATGAAGAACCGCATCAAGGAAAGTTTCGGCCGGCAGGGCTTCCTGTCCACTCTTAATGCCGAGCTTGCGCTCGTCGAGCCGGGACGGGTGATCATCCGCATGCCGTTTTCGCCGGCGATCTCGCAGCAGCACGGCTTCGCCCATGCGGGTTCGATTGCGACGATCGTCGATACGGCGGGCGGCTACGCGGCGCTGACGTTGATGCCCGAGGACAAGGCCGTACTGACCGGCGAGTTCAAGGTGAACCTGCTGGCCCCGGCCATCGGCACACATTTCGATGCCGAAGGCGTCGTCCTGCGGGCGGGCAAGCGCGTTCATGTCGTCGAGGGCAAAGTCTATGCGATCAGCGGCGAGAGCCGGAAACTCGTCGCCGTGATGCTGGCGACCATGATGGTGATCGACAGCGATACCGGCCTGAAATCCTAGAAGCCGAACACGCCCTTGTACTGATAGGCGAAGGCTATCGCAGCGATGATCGCGAGCCAGATCAGCAGATGGCCGACGGCCTGCGAGCCGCTGCCGGTGTAATGATGGAGCACGCCGGAGCCGACGAGGGTCACCGCCATCGCCGCCCAAAGGAAATGGCCGAGGTTGTCGACGGCCGCACCCGGCGAACTGAAGGCGCGGAAGGCGAGCGCGACCGCGAGCAGGATCGCGAGGCCGATGGCAAGGCGGGTAAGGGTCATCGGGTCTCCTTCGTTGTCGACGGCTCCGGACACGGTTTCTAGACCGGGCCGTTCCAGCTGATAGCGGCCGAAAATGTCAGAAGCAGGGTGATTTCCGCCGCCTGCTGGGCAGCCCCGAGAATATCGCCGGTGAAGCCGCCGATCTTGCGGTCGGCGATCCGCACCAGCGCCGCCATGACGCCGATCAGGACAATCAGCCCGGTCGCCGCCGGTGCCAGCATATCGTTGCGCCATGCGCATCCCGCGAGGATCGCGAGGCCGATGCCGATCGAGATGGCAAGTGCGCCAGGGCCGGGCAGCGGCACGCCGGCGCCGAGGCCTTCAGGCCGTGCCGGCGGCAGGATCAGCACCGGGATCAGCGCCAGCGGTCGCGAGGCGGCTGCGACGCCGACCACCAGCAGCAGGGCATAGGGCCCGACGAGGCGGAACATCTCTGTCAGAGCGAAGATGCGCAACGCGAGGCTCAGCACGAGCCCGGCGGCGCCGAAGGTGCCGATCCGGCTGTCCTTCATGATCTCGAGCCGGCGTTCCTTCGTCGCGCCGCCCCAGAGGCCATCGCAAGTATCGGCGAGGCCGTCTTCGTGAAAGGCACCGGTCGCCAGGACGAGACCGGCGACCGTCAGCACGGCGGCGATCGAGGTCGAAAGCCCCGCGAGATAGGTCAGCAGCCCGATTCCCGCGCCGACGGCGCCGATGATCGCGCCGACGAGCGGGATCGCCCAAGCCGCGTGCGCGAAATCCGGCAGGTCGTCCGGTTCGCTTTCGAAGGTGAAGCGTGGCACGGGCAGGCGCGAATAGAACCGTGCGACCCTGAGAAGGTCGCCGGCAAGGCGGGCCGGCCCCGATCTCTCCGGCGCTTGCGGGGGCATCTGGGTACTCATGGGCTCATGCATTCCCGGGTTCGTACACTCTCGGATCGGTTGCGGAACTGCGCAGGTGCATGATAGCGAGCCCGGCGGGGCAGGGCTATCCCGAGCTGGAATCGGCGCCCCGGCGCTTTCAGGGGATCCACGCCATGCACACCGGCCTTCCGTTCGACGATATCCGCGCGCTGTTTCTCCAGCTCCCGGAGCCGGACCGGAACGCCGCGGCTGCGGCAACGGCCCGCGAGCAGGAACTCATCAAGCCGCGCGGCGCGCTTGGACGGCTGGAAGTAATCTCGGCCCATATCGCCGCCTGGCAGGGCAAGGCACGCCCGGTGGTCAATCGTTCGCTGGTCGCGATTTTCGCCGGATCGCATGGCGTCGCGGCCAAGGGCGTTTCAGCCTACCCGTCGGAAGTGAACGCCGCGATGCTGGCGAGCTTCTCGGCCGGACAGGCCGCCATCAACCAGATCTGCAAGACCTTCGACCTCGGCCTCAAGGTGTTCGATCTCGCGATCGCCATGCCGACTGCGGATATCACCGAGGCGGCGGCGCTGGAGGAGGCGGCCTGCGCCGCGACCATCGGCTTCGGCATGGAAGCGATCGCCAATGGCACCGATCTGCTCTGCCTCGGCGAGATGGGCATCGGCAACACCACGCCGGCGGCGGCGATCTATGCCGCGCTTTACGGCGGCGCAGCGGCAGATTGGGTGGGACGCGGCACCGGCGTCGACGATGCCGGCCATGCGCGGAAGGTGGCGGCGGTCGAGCAGGCGCTCGCGTTCCATCGCCACCACCTCAAGGACCCGCTCGAAGTTCTGCGCCGCCTCGGCGGCCGGGAGATCGCGGCGATGGCCGGTGCGATTCTCGCCGCGCGGATGGAGCGTGTCCCGGTAATCCTCGACGGCTATGTCGCCACTGCGGCGGCGGCCGTTCTCCACGCGGTCGATCCGGCGTCCATTGCCCATTGCCTTGCCGGCCATCGCTCGGCGGAGGGGGCGCACGCCCGCGTTCTGGAGAAGCTCGGCCTCGAACCGATCCTCGATCTCGGGATGCGGCTCGGCGAAGGCTCTGGCGCGGCGCTCGCCGCCGGGATCGTCAAGGCGGCGCTGGCCTGCCACAACGGCATGGCGACCTTCGCCGAAGCGTCCGTGCCGGATAGGCCGTCGTGATCAGGCCGCCTGATTGCGGCGCGAGGGCAGGATAAGCGGATCGGCCGGGGGCGCTTTGACCACCGGCGCGATTGCGGCCATGACCCGGCTGGGCGGGAACATGACGGTCGCCTCGGTGCCCTCGCGGACCTTCGATTTCAGGCGGAACGCGCCGCCATGCAATTCGACCAGGCTCTTGACGATCGGCAGGCCGAGGCCGGAGCCCTGGTCGGCGTTCTTGATCGCCTGCGATCCGCGGCCGAAGGTCGAGAGCACGGTCTCGATCTCGTCCTCGGGAATGCCGGACCCGTTGTCCTTGACCGAGAGGTACTGACCGCCGTTCGCGGTCCAGCCCACTTTTACGACGATTTCGGAGCCTTGCGGAGTGAACTTGATGGCGTTCGACAGGAGGTTCAGCGCCACCTGCCGCACGGCGCGCTCGTCGGCCCACAGGCGGGGCATGCCGGCGGTGAAGGAGGTCAGGAGCTTGAGATTGCGACCCTTGGCGCGAATTTCGAGCATCTGGCAGCAGGCTTCGACGGTCGCGGCGAGGTCGATCGCTTCCTCGACCAGTTCGTGCTTGCCGGCCTCGATGCGCGAGAGGTCCAGCACCTCATTGATGAGCTGCAGCAGATGGTCGCCCGAGCGATGGATGTCCTGAATGTAGGACTTGTATTGCTCGTTGCCGACCGGGCCGAAGAGTTCGTCCTTGATGACTTCGGAAAAGCCGAGAATAGCATTGAGCGGGGTGCGCAGTTCGTGGCTCATGGTGGCGAGGAAGCGGGATTTCGCCGCGCTCGCCTGCTCGGCCTGTCGCGTCGCCTCCTGCAGGCGGGCATTCGCTTGCTCAACCTCCGCGAACAGTTCGTCCTTCTCGGCGCGAGCCTTCAGATTTTCGAGGGTCGTCGAATAGAGCCGGTTCGCGAGCCCCACGAAAAGCAGCAGGGCGGTCAGGCACAGGCCGCCGAGCAGCCAGCGTTCCGACGGCTGGCGATCGAACGTCAGGAGCACGATCGCAGCCGCGAGCGGCACTGCCGCGCCGTAGACGGCCGATGGCAGGGTATGGGACAGCACGGTCGCGGCCGCACCGATCACCAGCACCGAGACCAGCAGGAACAGCCGCATCGCCTCGCCTTCGGGGACGCCGACGATCACCGGCATCAGCGCCCACACCGAGACGAACGCGACTTCGCTGACGGCGAGCCTCTTCACCCACGAGGGAAGCTCGATGTCGCGCACGTCAGACCGCAGGAAACGGCTGCACACGAAGTGCTGGACGACCAGCGCGGCGATGCCGAGCGTGAGCCAGGCCATTGCCTGAGCTGGCCGGGCCCAGGAGAGGCTGGTTCCCGCGATGACCAATGTGAAGGGCAGGAGCGCGAGCGAGGCGCTGACGTGGTTCTGCGCGAATTCGCGCGTCAGTTCCTGTTCGAAAGCCCGGTTGAGGCCGGAGGTCGAGGTAATCTTTTCCCGCGCGTCTTTCACCGCGCGCTGAATCCCCCGCCGCTTCCGACTGGCATTTTCGGCAGCGTACTGTTTCCGCTCAATTTCTGTCGCGGTGGGGATATTCGGGTCCATCGGCTTTCGGCTCTGCGCTTGCGCGGATCATGCCTCACAAAAGGTTAAGCGATGACTGACGGGACCTTATGAAAACGCTGTCGTAACGGGTTTCCATGCGGGTGAACCGAATCACCTATGAATGCGAGATGCCCGGACCGCGCTTCACCCTTGCCGCCGCGATCATCGCCTTTGCCGTGCTGCTGCTTGCCCTGTTCGGCCGCGCGCCGGACGAACTTGTCGCCGGCGCCGCCCGCGCGATCGACGGCGACAGTCTCGTCGTTGCCGGGCGCGAGATGCGGCTCAAGGGGATAGACGCGCCCGAATACCGCCAGAGCTGCGAAATCGATGGAAAATCGGTCGCCTGCGGGCGGCAGGCGGCGGTGGCGCTGCGGCGCTGGCTCGCGCGCGGACCGGTCACCTGCGTCGGCGGCGAGATGGATCGCTACGGCAGGCTGCTCGTCGTCTGCAGGATCAACGGGCAGGACATCGGCGCGGATATGGTCCGGCGCGGCTTCGCTGTCGATTTCGGCGGCTATCCCGCGGAGGAGGCCGCCGCGCGGAAAGATGGCGTCGGCATCTGGGCCGGAACCTTCGAGCAGCCCCAGCTCTATCGCCGACGGATGGCGAACGAGCGCGCCATGCAGCGGTGATCGCCTCAACATCATCCCGTCAAGTGGATGCCGGTTAATGGACAAGATGATGCGTAAAAACAAAGGGATGAAGCGGTCGATCTGATTAAATTAGATCGGGATCCGCTCCAGGCTTGACCCTGCCACAATCCTCGTGTCCGCTGGCCACCACTGGGGAGGTTTGGATGAAGCTTTACGATGGCGGTCGCGTGCCGAATGCGCGCAGGGTGCGGATTTTCCTGGCTGAAAAGGGCATCTCCGTGCCGATGGTTCCGGTCGATCTCGGCAAGAAGGAACACAGAAGCGAGGAATTCACCGCGCGCAATCCGCTTCAGCGCGTGCCGGTTCTCGAACTCGACGACGGCACGGTGCTGACCGAATCGGTCGCGATCTGCCGCTATTTCGAGGAGCTGCACCCCGAGCCGGCGCTGTTCGGCACGGGCGCGCTCGGCAAGGCCCTGGTCGAGATGTGGAACCGTCGCGCCGAGTTCGAGCTGTATCTCGCAGTCCAGGCGGCCTTCCGCCACCTTCATCCCGGCATGGCGGGATACGAGGTGCCGCAGGTGGCCGAATGGGGCGAGGTTAACAAGGGGCGGGCAATCGAGGCGATGCGGCTTTTCGACCGCCAGCTCACCGCAAACCGATTCGTCGCCGGCGCCGATTTCTCGATCGCGGATATCACAGCTTTCGTTTCGGTCGAATTCCTGAAGGCGGCGCAGCTTTCGGTGCCGGACGATATGAAACACCTTGCCCGCTGGCGGGATGAGGTCGCGGCCCGTCCGGGCGCCGCTGCCTGACCATGCTGCGCGCCGCCCGATTTGCTCTCGTGATGCTGGCGGCATTCGCCCCCGCGGCGCAAGCCGAGATGCTGAACGGCGCGGCGATCCGCGAGGCATTCACGGGCAACACCGTCGCCGGGAGCTATGTGAACGGCAATGCCTTCAGCGAATATCACGCCAAGGACGGCCGCGCGCTCGGCGACAACGGCTTTGCCCTCAATGTCGATGCCTGCTGGAACATCGACGGCGATCGCGTCTGCTATCACTACGGCCCCTACAAGGACCGCCGGACCTATTGTTTCACGGTCGACAAGCTGGGCGACAGCTATCACCTCAAGGTCGCCGAGACCGGCCGGCTCAATGCCATAGCCACCATCGAAAAGGGCAATCCGCGCGGAGCCGGCGATGGCGGGCGCCGCTGGTCCTGCGATGATCTGCTCTCGCGCGCCGCACCGCTGGGTTCGATGCGCCGGCTGGCATCCGGCGGCCGGACGGGGATTGATCCAGGGCATTGACGTCGGCGGGGCCCGGCAGTCGAATTCATCGTCAGCCAGCGGCCACCGCTTGGCCACGGTTCGTTCAGGCGCCGTTTAGACGGCGGTTGAGACAGTGAGACAGGCGGGGCGGCTTGCGCGACAGACCCCAGAGGGCTCGAAACAGGAGGCTCGACATGCCAATTCTGAGACCGATCGGGCGATGGTTCGCCGCGACCATGCTCCTTGTGGCCGGCCTATTCGTCGGTCTTGCCGACGCGCAGGCGCAGGCGCAGGGCAAGCGGCTGGGCCTCGTCGTGGGTCTCGCCGAATACGGCGAGACCCGCCATCCCACCGCCTTGCAGGATGCAAGCCTCGTTGCCCAGGCACTCAAGCAGGCGGGGTTCGATCTCGTCGAGGGCGCCAACCTGTCGCAGAGCGAACTCCGCGCGACACTACGCGATTTCGCCGACAAGGTGAGCGCTTCGGGCCCCGATGCGCTCGTCGCGGTCTATATCGCCGGCGTTGGTGTTCAGGATGACGGCGAGAACCTCCTCATCCCCTCCGGCGCGCGGCTGCGCCAGAAATCCGATCTCGGTATCGAGGGGCTGCGGGTCGACGATATGCTCCGCGTCATCGGCGGCGTGCCGGCCTCGGCGCGGATCGTGATGCTCGATGCCGCCTATGCCCATCCTTACGCGCAACTGGTCGCCGATGGCGGCCGCGGTTTTGCGCCGATGGAAAAACGCGACGGCCTGCTGATCGCCTACAACGACAGCCCCAACCAGGCGGTGGAACTGCCGCGCACCAACTACGGCGCCTATGCGATGGCGCTGGCCGAGGTGCTGGCCGAACCGGGACTCGATCTCGGTGCGGTCTTCGAGCGCGTGCGTCTGCGCGTCCATGACCAGACGCAGGGTGCGCAAACGCCGTGGGACGTGAACGGCGTCGGCGGCCAGATCGTGCTGGTCGCGCCGGCTGCGGGGCAGGGTGCCGCTCCGCCGGCCGTGCCGGCACCGCGACGTCCGATTGCCGAACTCTCCGCCGATGAGGCCTATGGTCGCGCGGTTGAGATCGACACGATCAAGGCCTACGAGGATTTCCTCCGCGCCTATCCCGATCATCCGCAGGCCAAGCGCATCCGCGCGATGGTCGCCTCGCGCCGCGAAGGCTTTTACTGGCAGCGGGCGCGCCGCGCGAACAACTCACGCGCCTACTGGACCTATCTGAAGCGCTATCCGAACGGCGCTCACGCCGGCGAGGCGGAAGCGCGCCTTGCCCGCCTGTCGGCACCCGTGGAGCCGCCGGCGGATTTCGAGGAGATCATCTACGACGATCTTCCGCCGCCCCCTCCGGCCGAGATCGAGATCTACGAGACCGTGGTCATCGAGGATCGCTGGGGCGCGCTGCCGCCGCCTCCGGGCTTCGGCGTGATCGGCCTGCCGCCGCCGCCGGTTGCTATTATCGACTTGCCGCCGCCACCACCGCCGATCCCGAGCCAGAAGATCCTGCCGGCTGTCGTCATCGGCGCCGGGGTGATCGGCGCCGCGATTCTCGCCAACCGCGTCTGGCGCCGGCCGGCGACCGTTCGCCCGCCGGTTGCGCCGCCGATCGTCCGTCCGGTTCGCCCCGTCCGCCCGATCGGTGTCGGCCCGCGTCCCGGTCCGGGACAGATCATGCCGGTTGGTCCCGGTGCCGGCCGTCCGCCGGTTGTCGGCCCGCGCCCCGGTCCGGGGCAGATCGTTCCGGGGGGTGGTGTCGTCGGCCGCCCGCCGATCACCCCGCCGGGCGCGCCGAACGTCGTGCGTCCGGGCCAGCCGGGTGTCGTTGCGCCGGGTCGTCCGGGTATTGGCGGTCCGCCGCCGGTCACCCCGCCGGGAGCACCGAATGTCGTGCGTCCGGGCCAGCCGGGTGTCGTTGCGCCGGGTCGTCCGGGTATTGGCGGCCGGCCGCCGATCACCCCGCCGGGTGCACCGAATGTCGTGCGTCCGGGCCAGCGTCCGGTCGTGACGCCGGGGCGGCCCGCGATCGGAGCGCCGCCGTCCGGCGGGCTCCGTCCGGGACCTGTGATCACACCGCAGCGTCCTGTGGCGCCCGTCGTCCGCCGTCCGCCTCCGGTTGTGCGCCCTGCACCGCCTGTGGTTCGACAGGCCCCGCCCGTCGTGCGTCAGGCCCCGCCCGTGATCCGGCAGGCTCCGCCGCGCCCGGCACCGGTCTACAGGCCCGCGCCGCCGGTTGCGCGCCCTGCACCGGCCATACGCCCGGCGGCGCCGGCGTTCCGTCCGCCGCCCGCAGCGGCAAGGCCTGCGCCGGCCATCGGGCCGCGGCCGGCGCCGCGTCCCTGCACCCCGCAGATGCGGGCCGCGCGGCAGTGCTGAACAAAAAAAGGCCGGGGGAACCCGGCCTTTTTCATTTTCGAAGGTCGATGAGGGCTCAGCGGTCAAGCCGCGCGATCAGGCTCGAGGTGTCCCAACGCTTGCCGCCCATTTTCTGGACCTCGGAATAGAACTGGTCGACGAGTGCGGTCACCGGCAGATGAGCGCCGTTGCGACGCGCTTCCGAGAGGCAGATATCGAGGTCCTTGCGCATCCAGTCGACCGCGAAGCCGAAATCGAACTTGCCGGCGTTCATCGTCTTGCCGCGGTTCTCCATCTGCCACGAGCCGGCCGCGCCCTTGGAAATCACGTCGAGCACCGCCTCGATATCGAGATCGGCCTTCTTGCCGAAGTGGATCGCCTCGGCGAGGCCCTGCACCAGCCCGGCGATGCAGATCTGGTTCATCATCTTGGTGAGCTGGCCGGCGCCGGACTCGCCAAGCCGCCGGCAGGCGCGCGCGAAGCTCATGATCACCGGTTCGGCCTTGGCGTAAGGCTCGGCATCGCCGCCACACATGACGGTCAGCACGCCGTTTTCCGCGCCGGCCTGCCCGCCGGAAACCGGCGCGTCGATGAAGTGGAAGCCGCGCTTTTTCGCTTCCGCCGCGAGTTCGCGCGCAACCTCGGCCGAGGCGGTGGTGTTGTCGACGAAGATCGCGCCGGGCGTCATCCCGTGGAACGCGCCATCCGGGCCGATGGTGACGGAGCGCAGATCATCGTCGTTGCCGACGCAGGCGAACACGAACTCCTTGCCCGCGGCCGCTTCCTTCGGCGTTTTCGCCATCGCCCCGCCGTGCTGCTTGACCCAGGCTTCGGCTTTCGCCGCCGAGCGATTGTAGACCGTGACGGCATGGCCGCCCTTGTTCGCAAGGTGCCCCGCCATCGGGTAGCCCATGACGCCGAGCCCGAGGAATGCGACTTCTGCCATAGTGTTCTCCATACGTTGAAAATTGTGACGAGTGTTACAGAATCCCCGGCGGGCGGGCAACAGCTACCTCGTGACCGCTCTGGTGACTACCGCAGCACAAGGTGCCGCGTGAGCCGGGCTTCGAGCAGGTCCCAGAAGCGCCGGATGATCTCGACCAGCATCAGGTAGATCAGGGCCGCGACGAGGTAGATCGACAGGTCGAAGCTGCGCGCGAAGGCGAGGCGGGTCGCGCCCATCAGGTCGAACAATGTGACCAGAGAAGCGAGCGCGCTCGCCTTGATCATCACGATAAGTTCGTTCCCCAAAGGCCGCAGCGCGATGATCATCGCCTGCGGCATTTCTACCGTGAGGAAGACGGCGAGCGGCCGCATGCCGAGCGCTCTCGCCGCCTCCGCCTGCCCCGGCGGCAGGGCCTGGATCGCGCCGCGGAAAATCTCGGCCTGATAGGCGGCCGTGTTCAGCGTGAACGCGAGCAGGCAGCAATAGAGCGGCTCGCGGAAGAACCACCACAGATTGAGATCCTGCCAGAACAGGCGGAACGCCCCGAGCCCGTAATAGACAAGGAAGAGCTGCACCAGCAGCGGCGTGCCGCGAAAGAAGGTCGTGTAGGCATGGATGAGCGTCGAGACCACCCGGTTCGACCGCAGCTTCATCACCGCCAGCGCGATGCCGATCACCAGCCCGAGCGAGAAGGTGACGCCGACGAGATAGAGCGTCAGCCCGAACCCGCTCGCCATGCGGCAACCGTATTTTTCGAGAACCTCGAGGCCGATGAAGGCGCCCGGCCATTCGCACCAGGTCATCGGGCGGCTCCGTGGGCGACATGGCCGCGGTTGGCGCGTTCCTCAAGCTTGCCGAAGCCCCAGGTCGAGAGCACCGAGAAGAAGAGGTAGATCAGAGCCGCGGCACCAAAGAACAGGAACGGTTCCTTGGTGACGACATTGGCGCGGGTCGCGATGAACATCGTGTCCTGAAGTGTGATGACGGAGACAAGCGAGGTTTCCTTCAGCAGCACCATCCAGTTGTTGCCGAGGCCGGGCAGCGCGACGCGCATCAGTTGCGGAAACACAACGAGGCGGAAAGTCTGCCATTTTGTCAGTCCCAGCGCGGACGCCGCCTCGCGCTGACCTTTCTGGATGGCGTTCAACGCGCCCAGCCAGACCTCCGATGAGAAGGCCGCCAGCACCATCCCGAGGGCCACCATGCCGGCGAGGAACGGCGAGATTTCGAGATTGGACGTGAAGCCCAGCGCGGTCCACAGCTTCTGGATCAACATCTGGAAGCCGAAATAAATGACGTAGAGCGTCAGCAGTTCGGGCACGCCGCGGAAGATCGTCGTGTAGAGCGTGGAAAGCGTGCGCAGGAAGACCGAGCGGGATCGCCGGGCAAGCGCGACCGCAAGCCCCAGCGCGAGGCCGAACGGCAGGGTCGCCAACGCGATGGAAATCGTGATCCACGCGCCGGCGAGAAGTTCGTCACCCCAGCCGTCGGGTCCGAACGAGAGCAGATCGAGATAGTAGCCCATCCAGGGAACGGGCGCCGACACAACGGCCGGCGCCCCCGGTCCCGATTACTGGATGGCCTTCTTGCCCAGCCATTTCATGGCATGCTTGTCGAGCGAGCCGTCGGCCTTGGACTCGGCGATCGCCTTGTTCAGCAGCGCCTTGAGTTCACCGTCCTCCTTGCGGAGCGCCATGCCGACGCCCGGCCCGTGGATCGCCGGGTCGCGCTTCACCATCGAGATGAGCTTGCAGCAATCCTTGCCCTTGCCCTTGAGGAAGGTTTCGAGCGCCTCGAGATCGGCGATCACGTAGTCGAGACGGCCGTTCAGCAGGTCGAGATTGACTTCCTCCTGCGTCGGATAGGGGCGCAGGGTCGAATCCTTGTAGTAGGCTTCGAGGTAGTTCATGTGGATCGTCGAACCCTGCGCGCCGATCGCCTTGCCCTTGAGCGTGGCGGGCGAGATATCGGTCGAGGCGATCGACTTCGCGCCGATCATGGCGATCGGGGTCGAGGTGTAGACATCGGTGAAGTCGACCTTCTTCTGCCGCTCCGGCGTCGCGTTCATGCCGGCGACGATGACGTCATACTTCTTCGAGAGCAGCGCCGGGATGATTCCGTCCCAGTCCTGCACCACCCAGGTGCACTTCACCTTCATCTTGGCGCAGAGATCGTTCATGTAGTCGATCTCGAAGCCTTCGAGTTCCTTCTTGGCGTTGAGGTTGTTGTAGGGAGGGTAGGCGCCCTCCGTCCCGACGCGGATTTCCTTGATCTCGGCCCGGCCCGGCGCGGTCATCGCCATGCTTGCGGCCAGCGCAAAGACCGTGGCCATCATCAAACGCATCGTCTTCATGTTCTTCTCCCTGATCCGGTCCCGCCGTGGGGATTGCCCCCTCCGGCAGGGATACAGTTTTCAATCTGCCAAGCAATGAGCGCATTTGGCAATGTGAATCCCGCTGTCGCGCAGAAAGAATTTCTGCCGGAACGCCCGTTTTCAGTCCACTTCGCGGGCAGGATCGCGATAAAATCGGCAAATCGCCCTGTCTTTCTGCAGGTCTTTTCTTGACCCGGTCCCGGCGGGCTTCATATCTGCGGCAGGTGGGCCGCTCCGGTGCGTTGCCCGCGAGCGGAGAAAGCCGAACCATGTCCGACAAGAATGCCGTCCTTGCCGCCCTCGACAGGGTGATGATGCCCGACGGCAAGACGAGCCTCGCCCGCTCCGGTGCCCTGTCGGAAATCGTGCTTCATCAAGGCAAGGCCTATTTTTCGATCTCGGTTCCCGCGAGCGCGGTCACGGCGTCGGAGCCGCTGCGCAAGGCGGCGGAGGAGGCGGCCCGGAGCGTCGAGGGCATCGCTTCCGCGCTGGTGACGCTCACGGCCGAGAAGGCGCCTTCACCGGCGGCGGCACAGAAGCCGGCCGCCGCGCCGGCCGGTGCGAAGACGGCCGTTGAGGGCGTAAAGCACATTATCGCGGTGGCGAGCGGCAAGGGCGGGGTCGGCAAGTCGACGACCTCGTGCAATCTCGCGCTGTCCTTCGCGGCGATGGGGCTGAAAGTCGGCGTGCTCGACGCCGACATCTACGGCCCGTCGATGCCCAAGCTGTTCGCGATCCACGGACGCCCGACTTTGGCGGGGGGGCGCGTGCTCAACCCGATGGAGGGTTATGGCGTCAAGGTGATGTCGATCGGCTTCCTCGTCGATGAAGAAGCGGCGATGATCTGGCGAGGGCCGATGGTGATTTCCGCGATCCAGCAGATGCTGCGCGAGGTCGCCTGGGGCGAGTTGGACATCCTCGTGGTCGATATGCCGCCCGGCACGGGTGACGCCCAGCTGACGATGGCGCAGAACGTGCCGCTTGCCGGCGCTGTGATCGTCTCGACCCCGCAGGATCTTGCCCTGATCGACGCGCGCCGCGGCGTCGCGATGTTCCGCAAGGTCGAGGTGCCGATCCTCGGCGTGGTCGAGAACATGTCGACGTTCATCTGCCCCAACTGCGGCACCCGGCACGACATCTTCGGCCATGGCGGCGCGCGGGCGGAGGCGCAACGCATCGGCGTGCCGTTCCTCGGCGAGATTCCGCTGGCAATGACGATCCGCGAGAAATCGGATGCCGGTCTTCCGGTCGTCGTCAGCGAGCCGGACGGGCCACACGCGAAGGCCTACCGCTCGATTGCCGAACAGGTGTGGTCGGCGCTGGCGGAGGGCGGTGCGCGCAAGGCTGCGCCGCGGATCGCCTTCGATTGAACGCGATCATCGCGATCAAGCGATTTGCGCAATTCTTCTATGCAATTTTCGAATGGCTGATATAAGCCAAACAACCAGATAGGGCGTGGCAGCGGCGAGGAAAATGGTTGCCATCGCACGTCGGTTCACTACAAATGCCACCGTGAGTTAAAGAGCGGGGAGCGCCCGTCTTTGGTACACATGTGAAATGAAGAGGGAGAAAACGCATGAAGCGTCGTCAGTTTCTGACCGCCGCCGGAGCCGGCCTTGCCACCGCCGCCGTCGCCAAACCCGCGATCGCGCAATCGGCGCCTGAGATCAAGTGGCGCCTGACCTCGAGCTTCCCGAAGTCGCTCGATACCATCTACGGCGCTGCCGACACCTTCTCCAAGTATGTCTCGGAGATGACGGACGGCAAGTTCCAGATCCAGGCTTTCGCGGCCGGTGAAGTCGTTCCGGGCCTTCAGGCGCTTGACGCGGTCACGAACTCGACCGTCGAGATGTGCCACACCGCCTCGTATTACTATGTCGGCAAGGATCCCACCTTCGCCTTCGGCACGGCCGTTCCGTTTGGTCTCAACGCCCGCCAGCAGAGCGCCTGGTTCGGCCCGGCCGGCGGCATGGACCTCCTCAACGAGTTCTATGCGGGCTACAACGCCTACGGTCTTGTCGGCGGCAACACCGGCTGCCAGATGGGCGGTTGGTATCGCAAGGAAATCAAGACCGTGGCCGATCTCAAGGGCCTCAAGATGCGTATCGGCGGCTTTGCCGGCCGCGTCCTGACCAAGCTCGGCTCGGTTCCGCAGCAGATCGCCGGCGGCGACATCTATCCGTCGCTCGAAAAGGGCACCATCGACGCGGCGGAGTGGGTCGGTCCGTACGACGACCAGAAGCTCGGCTTCAACAAGGTCGCGCCGTTCTACTACTATCCGGGTTGGTGGGAAGGCGGCGCCGCGCTGACCTTCTTCATCAACAAGGCCAAGTGGGAATCGCTGCCGAAGCAGTATCAGGCGGTTCTGCGCGGCGCCTCGGCGATCGCAGACACCGAAATGCAGGCGAAGTACGATGCCAAGAACCCGGCGGCGCTCAAGCAGCTCGTCGCGGCCGGCACCCAGCTCCGTCCGTTCCCGCAGGAGGTTCTGGAGGCTTGCTACAAGTCCGCCAACGAACTCTATGCGGAAACCTCGGCCCAGAACGCGAAGTTCAAGAAGGTCCATGACGCGATGATGGCCTTCCGCAACGACGAATATCTGTGGTGGCAGGTTGCCGAATACACCTTCGACAACTTCATGATCCGCGCCCGCGCCCGCGGCTGACAACGGATCGGGCGGCGGTTTTCCGCCGCGCTGAAGATAGAGACCCGGCCCGCGGAGGGCCGGGTTTTTTGTTGCGCGCCGAACGGGGCGATGCTAGCGCGCACGCCATGCCTTTCGCCTTGGCGGATATCTCCCTCGCGCAGTCCCTCGTCATTTTTGCTACCGCCGTTGTTGCCTCGATCATTGGCGGAATGGCCGGATATGGCACGGGACTGCTGCTGCCGCTGGTTTTGGTGCCGATCATCGGCGCCGAGGCGACCGTGCCGGTGCTGGGCGTCTCGGCGCTCTTCACCAATACCAGCCGCGCCATCGCCTTACGCCGGGCGCTGGACTGGCGCAGGGTCCTGCTGATCCTGCCGCCCGCGATGCCGACCGTGATCCTTGCCGCGACGCTGTTCGCGCGCCTGAACAATCGGAGCGCGGCGATCGTGATCGGCTTGGTTCTGATCGCGCTGGTTCCGGTGCGGTATGCCTTGAAACGCCTGCGGTACAGGCTCTCCGCGGCCGCGACCGTAGCGAGCGGCGCGGTTTATGGCCTCGTCACCGGCGGATCGACCGGCGCTGGCGTGCTTCTGATTTCGATCCTGATGGCATCGGGGCTGTCAGGCGCGGCCGTGATCGCGACCGACGCCGTGATTTCCATCGGCATCGGCCTCGCCAAGTCGATGACCTTCGGCTTCAACAGTGCCTTGCCGCCGCCGCTATTCGTTTTCGCGTTGCTGGTCGGTCTGTCGACGGTGCCGGGCTCGTTCATCGCGCAGCGGATTCTCGCGCGCATGCCCGTCACGATCCAGACCCGGATGCTGGACGCCGTGGTCATCCTCGGCGGTCTGATGATGGTCGTCTCGGCGCTGCGGCGTTGATCCTGTCGCGGCCGCGGATGTCCTGACGGTTTCAAAGAAGAAGCCCGGTCTCCTTGGGGAAACCGGGCTTCGGTCTGAAGAGCTTATTGCGGCTTGGGCGGTTCGAGCCCCGGCGGCGGACCCGGCGGCGGCGTGAGGCCCGGGAGCCCGCCCCCTCCGCCGCCCGGAGGCGCGAGGCCTGGAAGTCCGCCACCACCGCCGCCCGGCGCGTCGAGGCCGGGGATCGTCAGGTTCTTGAGCTGCTGCTCGATCGCCTTCGGGTCGATCTTCACCTGCTGCCCCTTATAGTGCATCACCATCTGCGGGAAGATGATGACCAGCGCGACCATGATGCACTGGATGACTACGAACGGCACCGCGCCCCAGTAGATCTGGCCCGTCGTCACCGGCTGCATGCGCTCGCCGGTGATCTTGTCGAGGTAGGGCACCTTCGGCGCCACCGAGCGCAGATAGAATAGCGCGAAGCCGAAGGGCGGATGCATGAAGCTCGTCTGCATGTTCACGCCGAGGATGACGCCGAACCAGATGAGATCAATCCCGAGCTTCTCTGCCGGCGGTCCGAGCAGCGGCACGACGATGAAGGCGAGCTCGAAGAAGTCGAGGAAGAAGGCCAGCAGGAACACCATCACGTTCGTGAAGATGAGGAAGCCTGCCTGTCCGCCCGGCAGCGAGATCAGCAACTCTTCCACCCAGACGTGGCCGTTGACGCCGTAGAACGTCAGCGAGAACACGCGGGCACCGACGAGGATGAACACCACGAAGGCGGACAGCTTGGCGGTGGAATCGAGCGCCTGCCGGACGAGATCGAGGCTCAGGCGCCGCTTGGCGATGGCGATGATCATCGCGCCGGTTGCGCCCATCGCGCCGCCTTCGGTCGGCGTCGCGAGGCCGATGAAGATCGTGCCGAGCACCAGGAAGATCAGCCCCAGCGGCGGCATCAGCACCATGATGACCTCAGTCGCCAGTCGCGACAGGAGGTTGAGCTTCATCACCTTGTTCAGCAGCGCCACAACATAGGCGACAATCATCGAGGCGAACGCCGCGAGGATTGCTTCAGAGCCCGGCTGGACATGACCGACGAAATGCTCCTGCATGAAGTAGGTCGCGGCCACCGCGAGGACGAGCATCACGACGAGCGACAGAACGCCGCCGCCAAGCGTGCGGGCCTCCTTCGGCAGCGCCGGCGCCCATTGCGGGCGGACGATCGTGACGAGGAAGACATAGCTGGCGTAGAGCGCCGACAGCACGATGCCCGGAATGAACGCGCCTTCGTACATGTCGCCGACCGAGCGGCCGAGCTGATCGGCCATGACGATGAGCACGAGCGAGGGCGGGATGATCTGCGCCAGCGTGCCCGACGCGGCGATGACGCCGGAAGCGAGCCTGCGATCATAGCCGTAGCGCAGCATGATCGGCAGCGAAATGAGGCCCATTGAGATCACCGAGGCGGCGACGACGCCGGTCGTCGCCGCGAGCAGCGCGCCGACGAAGATCACGGCGTAGGCGAGGCCGCCGCGCACCGGGCCGAACAACTGGCCGATCGTGTCGAGCAGGTCTTCCGCCATGCCGGAGCGCTCGAGAATGAGGCCCATGAAGGTGAAGAACGGGATCGCCAGCAGCACATCGTTGTTCATGATGCCGTAGATGCGTTCCGGCAGGGCCTGCAGGAAATTCGGCACGAAAAGCCCGAGTTCGATGCCGATGATGGCAAAGAGCAGGCCGCAGGCAGCGAGCGCGAAGGCCACCGGATAGCCCAGCAGCAGCATCGCCACCAGCGTGGCGAACATGATCGGTGCCATGTAGTGGGTCAGGAAGCCGCTGAAGCCGGAAGGGCCGTTGGCGGCCAGCGCGGGCTCGGCGCCGATTAGTGCCGCGATGGCGACAAGGCCGGCGAGAAGGAAGGCGCTCTTGAACGATGCAAGGCGCGGAAGCGGGAAACTCGAAAACATCGGATGACCTCGGATTGCGCGTTGCGGATCAGGAACGGGGTTCGGACTGGGCGGCCTGCAGGAGGCGCTCGGCCTCCGCCTCGGCCGCGCCGTGATGGCCCGCATGCGCGTGAGGGTCTTCCATCAGGCCGCGCATGATCGCGATGCGCTTGATCAGCTCGGATATGCCCTGGACAAGCAGCAGCACGAAGCCGGCCGGCACGAGGAATTTCGCCGGCCAGACGGTGAGCCCGCCGGCGTTCATCGACGCCTCGTGAATCTCGTAGGAGCGGAGGAAGAACGGAATGCCGTGCCAGATCATGATCCAGGCGAAGGGCACCAGGAACAGGATGTGGCCGATGACGTCGATCCAGTCACGGGTTCTCTTCGAGAAATTGGCCGTGACGATGTCGATGCGGATGTGTTCGTTCTTCAGGAAAGTATAGGCCGCGCCGAGCATGAAAACGGCGCCGAACAGATACCACTGCAATTCGAGCCAGGCGTTCGAGCTTTCATTGAACAGCTTGCGGATGATGGCATTGCCGGTGGAGACAAGAACAGCCGCCAGAATGAACCATTTGATGACGTGTCCGACGCGTGAATTGAACGCGTCGATGGCGGAACTGATTTTCAACAAGGTCTGCACACCGCTCTCCCCAAGCGTTCCGCCCCACCGGGTTCTCCGGTGTTTAAGGCTGTTTATGCATTGTCTTTCCGGCGGTTCCCTGCAGAACCGCCGATGGTCACGCTCTTGCACAGCAGCCGGTGGCGGACAACGCCACCACCCATCCCGATCCGGCATATTAGCTATGCGGAAATAAGATAGCTGAGCTTACGCTGCCCGGAAAATCCCACAAGTTTGACTTGAAATGCAAGCTCTATTGCGACCTTTGACGGATACGTTCGCGATGCAGCGTGTAAAGACCGCTGGCGCCGATCAACGCAATGCCCGCCAGGGCGAGCGGGCGGGGCCAGTCGCCGAAGACGAGAATGCCGAGCAGCACGGCCCAGATGATCACGACGTAGCGGAACGGCGAGACGACGGAGAGTTCGGCATCGCGGCACGCCGAGACGATCGCGTAGTTCCCGATCGCGACGAACAGCGCCGCCGCGCCGACGATCAGCGCCAGTTCGGGCGTGACGGGGCGCCAGGCCTGCCCTGACAGCGACAGGACGACGCCGGCGAGGGTCGTGCCGACGATGCTCATCAGGGCGATGATCGCGGTCGGCACGTCGAGCGGCATCCGCCGTGTCGTGATATCGCGGGCGGCAACCCCGAGAACCGACGCAAAGGCCAACCCCAGCGCGAAAAGCGGAAAGGTGCCGTCACCCGGCCGCACCACCAGCAGCATGCCCAGGAAGCCGACCACCACCGCGCTCCAGCGCCGCCAGCCGACCTTCTCGCCGAAGAAGATCATCGACAGGGCCGTGATCAGCAGCGGGGCAAGCATCAGGATCGCGGTGATCTCGGCGAGCGGCATGAAGCCGAGCGCGGTGATGAAGGCCGCCGCGATGGCGGCTTCGAGGGCGCCCCGGCCCATCAGGGCCGGGCGGAAAACGAGACCGAGCCTGCCGAGCGTGCCGGATTGCCCGAGCCAGATCGCCATGATCACCATGCCGAACAGGCCGCGCACCGCCATGATCTGCCCGGCTTCCCAGTGCTCGCGGGCCAGTTTCACCAGGGTATCGTTGATCACGAACAATCCCATGGCGAGCATCATCGCGATGATGCCGCGCAGGTTCTTCTGGGCCTGAGACACGATCGTCCTTGCGGGAATGCCAGCGTCGCCGCGGATCGGCGCCTGTCGGAATACGAATGTCGCCTATGGCTACAGGGAGGAAGTGCCCGCCGCAACTCTTTCGACGGCCTGAATTCTCGTTTCGGTTGTGAAAGGAAATGGCGGCTGCTCGGGCATTTTTAACAGGAACTTAAGGTTACCATGTTGGTATGTTCGCGCGGCTACTTTCGGATCAGGCGAGAATGATCAGCAATCTCAGGTTGATTTTAGGCGGAAAGACACGCGGGAAGACACGGGGGCCGGGCGCCGAGGCGTTGGTTGCGGCTCCGACCGGTGTTGCGGCCATCGAAGCCGAGGCAAACGGATCCTCCGCTGAATTGACCGAGGCGCTCGATCTCTTCAATCGCGACATCTCGCGGATCGTCAAGAATCTCGATGGCGACATCCTGCGCGCGCGCGATCACTCCGTGCAGGCCGGCGAGCATCTCGGTTCGGTCAAGCGCAGCATCGACACCCTCGCCGACGCGAGCGACAAGATCGATGCCGAGATCGCCGGGGTCGCACGCTCGACCGATGAGCTCCAGACCGCGGCCGACGAGATCACCAACACAGTCAAGGGCGTGCAGGACAAGGCGGCGGTGACGCTCGCCTCCGCCGACAGTTCCGCGACCCAGATCGAGAATCTCGGCCAGGCCGTCCAGCAGATCGGCGCGTTGCTGAATTCGATCAGCGAGATCGCGACCCGCACCAACCTGCTCGCGCTCAATGCCACGATCGAAGCCGCGCGCGCCGGCGAAGCCGGGCGGGGCTTCGCGGTGGTCGCCGGCGAGGTCAAGGCCCTGTCCGTGGCGGCGGCGCAGTCGGTCAGCGCCATCCGCGCCCGGATGGAGGAGTTGCAGGGCGCCTCGCAGAACGCCATCTCCAACATGCATGCGATCCGCGAGGAAATCGTCGGCCTGACGCCGATCTGCGACCTGATTGCGAATTCGGCCCAGACGCAGCGGCAGGCGATCGGCGATCTCGCCGACCGGATGCTCAACGCGCAGGCCGCGACCCGCGAGGTGACGGCGGCGGTCCGGTCCGTGGAAGATCTCACTGTCAGCGCCGTGACGGTGAGCCGAACGGCGGCGGAGCTTTCGGTCAACGCCTCGCGCGAGGCGGAGGATCTCGAACGCCGTGTGGTCACGATCCTGCGGACGATACCTGCGGCAGACCGGCGTCGCCACGAACGCTACCCGATCGATCTTCCGGTTCGCATCAAGGCTGGCGGTGAGATTCTGGCCTGCCGGACCTTCGACATCGGCGTTGGCGGAATTCTGATCAAGCCGCTCGAAAAGGGGAGGCTGGAATCGGGCGTTGCCTACGAGGCCGAACTGAGCCGCGTCGGCGCCGTGCGCCTGCGGGTCGTGGGCCAATCGCCCCTCGGCGTCCATTGCGCCTTCATCGACATCTCCGACAATGCCCGGGCGGAACTCGATGCGACGCTCGATGCTTTCCGCAAGGAAAACCAGCCGCTGATCGACCGCGCGCAACTGTTCGCCGGACAGGTCAGGCGGGCGATCGACGCCGAACTCGCGGCCGGGCGCCTCAGCCTCGAAAACCTTCTCGACACGGATTACCAGCCGATCCCGAACACCGACCCCGTCCAGCTTCGTACGCAGTATCTCGACCGGTTCGAGCAAATTCTCCCGCCGGTCTTCGAGGCGATGCTGGTGACGGACCCGAACATGGTGTTCTGCCTCGCGGTGGATCGCAACGCCTACATCCCGGTTCATATGCGCAAGTTCAGCCAGCCGCAGCGGCCGGGCGAGCGGGTCTGGAACCACGCCAATGCCCGCAACCGCCGCATCTTCGATGATCGTGCCGGCCTGCTCGCGGCACGGCTGATGCGTCCCTTCCTCATCCAGTCCTACAATCGCGATATGGGCGGCGGCGTCTTCGTGCCAATGAAGGAAATTGACGCGCCGCTGGTTATCGCGGGCCACCATTGGGGCGGCGTGCGCATGGCCTACAAGATCTGATCGTCGCCGACATGCTACCGCAGACCGGCTTCCGCTGGTACTTCGCCTATGGGTCGAACATGAACCCCGCGCGCCTCTTCGGCGAGCGGATGACCGGCCACGGCGTGTCGCACGGCCGCCGGCTGGCGGCATCGCTGCCGGGCTGGCGCCTCGCGTTCAACAAGCCCTGGTCGCGCTTCGAGGGGGCCGGTGCGGCGAACATCGTGCGTGATCCGGCGTCGATCACCCACGGTACGATCAACGAACTGCCCGATGCCGGGTTCGAGGTGCTCGATCGCTATGAAGGCGTCGCCGGTGGGCACTACGCCCGCGAGGATGTGACCGTTCTCGATGGCGAGGGGCAACCCTGCGCGGCGATCACCTACGTTTCCCGCTACCGCCTGACCGAGGGCCTGAGCCCGGCCTGCGTCTATCTCGGACATCTGCTCGCGGGCCGCGATCTCCTGCCGGCGGATTATTCCGAGGCGCTGGCGCGCATCCCCTGCATTCCCGATCTCGCGGAAATGCCGCTGCCGCCCTAACCGCCGGTGACGCTCATGTGCCGACCCACCGCCGGCTGGCGCGTGCGGCGGTCGATCACGAAATCATGGCCGCGCGGCTTGCGCGAGATCGCCTCGTCGATCGCCTGCATCAGCGCCTCGTCGCTCTCGCTGGCGCGGAGCGGCTTGCGCAGGTCGGCCGCATCCTCCTGGCCGAGACACATGAACAGCGTGCCGGTGCAGGTGAGACGCACGCGATTGCAGCTCTCGCAGAAGTTATGCGTGAGCGGGGTGATGAAGCCGATCCGGCCGCCGGTTTCCTTCGCAGCGACATAGCGCGCCGGCCCGCCGGTGCGGAACGGGATATCTTCCAGTGTGAATTCCCGCTCCAGCCGGCTCCGGACCTCGCTGAGCGGCAGATACTGGTCGGCCCGCTGGCCTTCGATCTCGCCGAGCGGCATCACCTCGATGAAGGTGATGTCCATGCCGCGCCCATGCGCCCAGCGGATCATCGGGACGAATTCGTCCTCGTTGAAATCCTTGAGCGCGACGGCGTTGATCTTCACCTTGAGGCCCGCCGCCTGCGCGGCATCGATGCCGGCGAGCACCTTGTCGAGCGTGCCCCAGCGCGTGATGGCCCGGAACTTCTCCGCATCGAGCGTATCGAGCGAGACGTTGATGCGTCGGACGCCGCAGTCGTAAAGCTCCTGCGCGAGGCGCGAAAGCTGCGAGCCGTTGGTCGTCACGGTCAGCTCGTCGAGTTGGCCTGACGAAAGATGGCGCGAAAGCGAACGGAACAAGGTCATGATGTCGCGTCGCACCAACGGTTCGCCGCCGGTGATGCGCAACTTGCGCACGCCGCGCCGCACGAAGGCCGAGCACAGCCGGTCCAGCTCCTCGAGGCTGAGCAGATCGGCCTTCGGCAGGAAGGTCATGTTCTCGCTCATGCAATAGCTGCATCGGAAATCGCAGCGATCGGTCACGGAAACGCGAAGATAGGTTACGGCCCGCCCGAACGGATCGACGATCGTATCGTTGCCACCCTTCGGCAGGGGAATATCGGTCATCACGCTTCTCTCCGGCGATTTCGCCTGTTCCCGTGCAATGTGCCTCCAACAGGCCTAAAAACAAGGGGGCAAGTCAAATCAAAGGGGGCAAGTCAAATCAAAGGGAGCAAGTCAAATCCAGTATCAGGCCCGGAATCAAATCCGGGGCAATTCACCCGGATAGCGCGCATCGATCTTGAAATTGACGGGCTGGCCGGCAATTGACGGGAGCGAAGGAGAAAACACGATGTCGCTTCTCGATACGCCGCTCGACGACCATGCGCCCTGGCCGACCGAATTGAGGCTCAGCGCCGACAAGCGCACGCTTCAGATCGCCTTCGAGGACGGTTTCAGCGGCACGATCAGCGCGGAGCTCCTGCGTGTGCGCAGCCCGAGCGCCGAGGTGCAGGGGCATAATCCCGACGAGCGCAAGACCATCCCCGGCAAGCGCGAGGTGATGATCATCGGCATCGAGCCGGTCGGCAATTACGCCATTCGCCTGCGCTTCGACGACCTGCACGATTCCGGCATTTACGGCTGGCCGCTCCTCAACCGCTTCGCGCGCGAAGGAACGGCGCTGATGGCGGAATACGAGACCGAGCTGGCCCTGAAAGGCATGAGCCGCGAGCGGGCACGCCGCGCCTGATGCTCAAACGAAAAAGCCGGCCCGAAGGCCGGCTTGATCTCGTCTCGCCTGTCGGCAGGTTCAGCGCATCACGACGACGCGGGTGCCGATGCGGACGCGCTCGTAGAGGTCGATCACGTCGGCGTTGAGCATGCGGATGCAGCCCGAGGACACGGCCTGACCGATGGTCTCCGGCTCGTTCGAACCGTGGATGCGGTAAAGCGAGCTGCCGAGGTAGAGCGCGCGGGCGCCAAGCGGGTTGCCTTCGCCGCCGGGCATGTGACGCGGCAGGTCGGGACGGCGCTTGATCATCTGCGGCGGCGGAGTCCAGCCTGGCCACTCGGCCTTGCGGGTGATGTTCTTGACGCCGGCCCAGGCAAACCCCGGGCGGCCGACACCGACGCCGTACTTCATCGCCCGGCCGTTCGGCAGCACGAAATAGAGGCGCTTTTCGTTGGTATCCACCACGATGGTGCCGGGGCCATACTTGCCCTTGTATTCGACTTCCTCGCGCGGAATGGCAGCAGCCTGAATCCGGCTATCGGCACTAACAAGCGGCTGATGGGTGATCGGATCGAGCACTTCGTTCGCGGCAGCGCCGGAAACAAGGGCCGAACCGACAACCAGCACAGCAGCGATCGTCTTGCTCAGACGCATCGTCTATCCCCATGTGATTTTCGTGAACTTTGTCCGCAGCGCGAACGTGAATACGAGAATTCCTATGCCTGCTTCGCCCCTTGCTTGACAAGTGCGTCAGCACACAACTGCGTGATTGCTGTGGCATTTCTGTGCGGCACGGGTCACGATGTTGCGTCTTGGCAACAGCGATTGCGCCCTTCGCCGGATCGCCGGCGGGAGACGGGGACGGCGCCGCCGTTTCTTGCCTTGACGCGCAGGGGCACCTGGCCTATCGGGGAGCCTCCGGGCGCGTAGCTCAGCGGAAGAGCACTTCGTTCACACCGAAGGGGTCACAGGTTCGATCCCTGTCGCGCCCACCATTTCCCCGGATCTTGGCCGGGGGATCTTTCCCCGGTTTTTGCTGCCGCATTCTTCCTTGTCCGCTCATTCTTCCTTGTCCGCGGGTCGTCGCTCCAGCGGACGGAAGTCCTAGGCCGCGCGGATCGAACCGAGGAATTCGTTGACCGCCTCTGCGAGAGCCTGCCCTTCGCGGCCGAGTTCGCGCGACGAATTGAGCACTTCCTCGACGAGCCGCCCGGAGTTCCGGATCGCAACGCTGACATTCGAGATGTTCTTGGTCACCTCGACCGTCCCCTTGGCGGCCTCGTCGATATTGTCGGCGATCATGCCCGTGGTCGTCATCTGGTCCGAGATCGAGACGCCGATCACTTCCGAGATCTGATTCACGTCGGCGATCGTGCCGGCAATGGTGCGGACCGCCTCGATCGCGTTGGCGCTTGCCGCCTGAATGGCGGCAATCTGGCCGGCGATCTCCTCGGTCGCGCGGGCGGTCTGGGCGGCAAGTTCCTTCACCTCGTGCGCCACGACCGCGAAGCCGCGTCCGGCCTCGCCCGCGCGAGCCGCTTCGATGGTGGCGTTGAGCGCGAGCAGGTTGGTCTGACCGGCGATATCGCTGATCACCTTGGCGACGTTGCCGATCGAATCCGCGGCAGCGCCAAGCGACTGCACGTCGCGATCGGTCTGGCGGGCCTGCTCGGCGACCTGGCGGATGCGCTCGCCGCTCTCCGCCACCTGCGAGCCTACCTTGTTCATCGCGTCGGAAAGTTCGGCTGTCGCGGTCGCGACGGTGCGGACATTCTCGGTCGCCTCTTCCGAGGCGGCGGCGACGGCGGTGGCTTCTCCCGTCGCGGCGCCGGATTCGCGCGACATTTCCTCGGCGGTCTGCTCCAGTGCGGCGACGGCGCCCGTCACGGATTGCACGACGCGGCCGACATGCTGCTCGAAGGCCTGTGCCAGCGTCGCAAGGCCTGCCTTGCGGCGGTTCTCCGCCTCGGTGCGCTCCTGCTCCTGCGCGAGGCGGAGCGTCTCGGTCTCGCGGAGATTGCGCTGGAAGACGTGAACCGTCTCGGACATCCGTCCCACCTCGTCGCGGCGCTTGCTGACGGGCACCTCGACATCGAAATCGCCGGCGCTGAGCTTCGACATGACATCGCTCAGGCGCGAAATCGGCCGGATGATGCGCCGGAAAACCACCAGCCCGGTGCCGAACAGCGCGAGCACGATCACTGTGCCGAGGCCGACGATCTTGACGAGCGCCTCCATGGCGGTCGCCTCCATTCGCTCCGTCACGAAACGGATACGGCTGTTCATCACCGACAGCATCGCCGTAGCGGCTTCGGACAGCGCCGCCATGGCCGCGTTCTGCCGGCTGGCGAGCGCGACCCGTGTCTCTGCCGAAGCGTCCCCGGTCGCTCCGGCGAGGCTGTCGTCGAGGGCCTTGCGGGCGGCGGCGAGCTTGTCGTTCGTGGCGGCAAGCGTGGTCTTCACCTCCGCCGGGAATTCGGCCGACATCCCGATCAGTGTCTGCCAGTTGGGATCGACCGTGGCATTCCGCGCCGCGATGGCCGCGCGCGCAGCCTCGGTCTTCGCGGGCGTGATCAGCGCATCCGTCACCTCGACATGGTTGCGCCACTGCGCCTCGATCAGGGCGTGGACGGATTTCGGCGGCACCGAGGCTTCCCACACCGCATCGCGCGTGTTGTCGAGAAGGCGCATGGTCATCGACAGGGCCATCCAGCCGGCAATGGCGCAGAGGGTCAGCAGAACGCCGAACGCGAGCAGCATGTCGATGAGAAAGGAATGCTGTTTGGAAAAGAGGCGCATGGGGAGGCCCGAAATCGAGGAAAATCGGGCATTTCTCGCATATTTGCGTTAAGTGCGCGTTAACCACGCTGGATTGCAGGCGGCGCCGACTCGCGCTTTGGTTGCTGGAGCAACGACCGGCCGTGGCCGGTCGTTGCGAGGCGCGTTCCGGGACTCAGGCCGGCCGGTGCGCCATGCCGGCCTGCCGGCGCAGGCGCAATTGCCGGAACCCGAAGGCGATGGCCGCGCCGATGGCCAGCACGATGACCGAGACCAGCGGGCGATAGGCGAACCAGGCGATGGCGATCACCGAGGGGCCGACGATCGCTGTCGCTGCCGCCGCGACGAGGCCCACGGCTCCCGAGACGAGCGAGCCCAGGATCGGGATGTAGCTCGCCAGCAGCGTCACCGGCGCGAACAGGGCCGAGAACCCGATGAACAGGACGAGCAGGCCCACCGCGCGGAAGATCCAGGTCAGCGTGGCGTTGTCGTCCTGCGCCTTTTCGAACATCTCGTCGGTGGTCTTGGTGCCGGATTGCGCAAGCAGGAACTCGCGGCCGTTCGTCGCCCGGTAGGCTTCGATCCCGTCCGGTGTCTGCTTGCCGACAAAACTCGCCTTGCCCTCGGGCACGAGGCGATAGGTGATGCGGTAGTGGCCGATCATCGGGTTGTTGGGGTTCAGGCCGACATAATAACCGCCGTTGTACAGATGCACCTGCCAGACATGCGCCTTCTTGGCGGCTTCGAGGCTCGCCGGATCAACACTGAACTCGGTGCTCTGGGACAGGTGGCCGGCGGCACTGCCGACCGGGTAGGCATTGATGCGCGCGTCCTTCGCGGCGAAGCTTTCGTTCTTCCACTGGAACGGCCCGGCGTTCTGGTGGCCCTGCGGAAACTTGAATCGCGAGGAATCGACGAACTGGTCGCGCCATTCGCGTGAATAGGTGAACTTGCGGTCCTGCCCGGAGCCGCTCTCCTTCTCGACCCACTGATACCGCTCGACATGGCGGATCAGCTTCAATCCGCTCGTCTTCACGCCGAAGACCGGATCGGCGACCCCGCCCGCGCTTTTCACCTCGCCGGAAACATGGATCAGCTTGCCGTTGAGCGCGCTGTCCACCTTGTCCGTTCCGATCGCCTGGACGATGCCCTGTCCCTCGGTCAGCGCGCGGGCGGTCTTGACCGCGCGGCCCTCGTTCCAGAACAGGCCCCAGCAGGCGAGGGGGATCATGACGAGCCCGGCGATGATCGAGCCGAAGGAATTGGAAAGCCGTTCGAAAAAGCCCTGCGGGGCAGCGTGCACGTCCTCGCCGCCATCGGGTGCGGAAAAGGTCTGCCCGTCATTGTTGTCGAGGCCGAACTGGGAATAATCGTTATCGTCGCTCATGTGTCAAATCCTCAAAAGAATATCTTTTCCGCTATTGCAGCCTGACGGTCACGTGGTCGGTGGCGCCGGTGGCGTCGATCACGGAGATCTGGGCGAATCCCAGACCTTCCGGCCTCAATCCTGCCTCGCGGCGGCTCGACGGCGCGTGCGCTGGCGCACCATTCAGGAGGTAGGTGAAGGGCGGCGAACCGCCGTTGATCTTCACCTTGAGCAGCGGATGGCCGTCGATCCGCGTCGCTTCCGCGTCGATCGCGGCGCCGTCGGGCGGGAAGGCGATCTGCAGGCCCGGCCGGCTCATGGCTGCGATGGTTTTCGGCACGTCCTGCCGCACGTGGCGCAGGGGCGGCGGCAGCGTCAGGTTGGTGGCGACGAGTGCCTCCCGCGGGCGGAGCGGCAGCCCGGAATTCATGCCGATGCGGTTGAAGGCATCGAACAGGATCGGCGCCGCGACGCGCCGCCCCACCAGCCCCGGCACCGCGCCGTTGTCCGCCTGCCCGACCCAGACGCCGATGGTGTGCTTGAGATCGAACCCGACGGCCCAGGCATCGCGGTAGCCGTAGGAGGTGCCGGTCTTGTAGGCGAGGCGGGCCTGCGGCGCGTTATCCGGCGGCGGCGCGCCGATCAGGATATCGGCGATATACCAGGCCGGAACATGACCGACGAACTGGAGCGGATCAGCCTTGAGGGGCGTTGCCGCAAGATCACGCGTGGGCAGCATCGCCCCGCCGCGTGCGAGGCCGGCGTAGAGCATCGTCAGGTCGTTGAGCGAGATGCCGAGCCCGCCGAGGCCGATGGCGAGGCCCGGCGCGCCGCCGTCCTTCGGTGTCTCGATCGTCGCCCCGGCCTCGCGCAGGCGCGAGATGAACTTCTGCGCGCCGACCAGTTTCAGGAGGTCGACCGCCGGCAGGTTGAGCGATTGCTGGAGCGCCGAACGCGCCGTCACCATGCCCTGGAAGGTGTTGTCGAAGTTCTCCGGCGCGTAGAGCCCGAACCGGTGCGGACGATCCTCCAGCATCGTTTCCGGGTGGGCGATGCCGTTCTCGAACGCGAGCGCGTAGATGAAGGGTTTCAGCGCCGAACCGGGCGAGCGGATGGCGCGCGTGAGGTCGATGCCGCCGGCGCGCTCGTTGGCGAAGTAATCCGCGCCGCCGATCGAGGCGCGCACAAGGCCGGTCTCGTTCTCGACGACGACGATGGCGACCGAGAGCTTCGGCCCGATCGCCTCGGCGCGTTCCTTGGCAAGGCGCTCGAGCACCACCTGCCAACCGTAGTCCAGCGAGGTCTCGATCCGCGTCGTGCCGGTGTTGGCCGCGAGCAGCGCCTCGGCGCGGTGGGCGGCATGGTGCGGGAAGGGGCGGCGGGCCTCCGGCACGGCTTCGGCCAGCGCCCGTTCGATCTCTGCGTCCGGCAGGATGCCGCCCTGGCGGACACGCGCCAGCACACGATCTCTCGCCGCTTCCGCGCGCGCCACGAAACGATCCGGCCGGCGGCTTTCCGGCGCCTGCGGGATCGCGACCAGCATCGCCGCCTCTGCGGTCGAGAGGCGGGCGGGTTCCTTGCCGAAATAGGCGAAGCTCGCCGCGCGCACGCCTTCGAGATTGCCGCCGAACGGCGCAAGGCTGACATAGAGGTCGAGAATGCCCTCCTTGCCGACGCGGCGCTCAAGTTCGATGGCGCGGGCCATCTGCCGGACCTTGGCCAGAACGCTGCGCTCTTCGCGCGGTTCGACCAGACGCGCGACCTGCATCGACAGCGTCGAGGCGCCGGAAACGATCCGTCCGTGACGGACGAGCTGCCACCCCGCGCGCAGGATCGCGACCGGATCGACACCGTGATGCTTGCGGAACCGCCGGTCCTCGTAGTCGATCAGCATCGCGAGGTAGCGCGGATCGACGTCCCGCGCTGACAGCGGCATCCGCCAGCGCCCGTCCGCCATCACGAAGGGGCGCAGCAGCTTGCCGGACTTGTCGACGACGATGGTCGAGCGTGCCTTGGTGGCGTCGAGATCGAGCGGCGGCAGGCCCGCGGCATAGAGCGCGAAGGCGAGGGACGCGGCGACAGGCGCGGCAGCCAGAGCCACCGCACCACCCGCGAACCAGCGCGCTTTCCGCCCGAACCGCATGGCGCCGTCCTTACTGCTTCTTCTCGGGCGGCAGCACCGTCAGCGCGCCGAAGGCCGTGCGGCCGAACAGTTCCGGCCGGTACATGTCCTCGACGATTCCTGCTGGGTGCACGTAGGTCCCCGGCGTCACGGCGCGGACGAGATAGCCGACGCGGATCGGTTCCTTCTCGCCGCCGTGGCGGTTGAAGGCGGCGACGAACCGGTCATCGCGCGATTCCGCATGGTCCGGCTCGGTGCGGTTCGAGAAGAAGCTCAGCCCCTCCGCCGAGGCGCCGGTGAGCTTGGGGTTCTCGATTTCGAGGCCGGCCGGCAGCGGATCGACCACCAGCAGACGGCCGCCGCGACGGGGGGCGGAGTCGACTTCCAGCGTGACGAGATAGCGCTCGTTCTGGCGGATCTCGTTCGGCGCCACTTCCTCGCCGGCGAGCGAGAAGATCTTCCGCTGGATCGAGTAGCCCTCGTTGACCGCCGGGGTCGGCGTCGTCGGGATGCCCGAAACCGAGAGGATCACGCGCGCCTCGCCCTGGCCGTCATGGCGGATGACGAGCGGCTTGCCGGCAAGGCTCGCCTCGGGGAGGTTGCGGTAGAACGCGCCGCGATGTTCCGCCCCGTTGACGGTGAGACGGAAATTCGCCGCCTCCTTCGAGAGCGCCTGCGCGGCGAGCACCATCCAGTTCTGCTCCTGCGTCGAGGTGTAGCGCTTCGCCGAGCGGGCCTGATCGACGATCGAGGCGACCCGGGCGATGCGCGCCTTCTCGGCGTTGCCCTCCGCGAGCAGCGCGAGCACGCCCGCGCCGTCTCGCAGCAGCGAGCCGTAGTCCGAGCGGTAGGTCAGCGTCTCCTTGGTGGTCTGCAGCGCGTCGAGCGCGCTGGCATAGGCCGTGTCGGCGCGGCCGCGATCCCCGAGCAGGGCGAGCGCGGCGCCGAGCTGGGCCTTGGCCATCGGCAGGTTGAACTCGCCGAGCTTGTTGTCGACGATATAGCGCAGGTCGCCCATCACCGGCCGGCCGTTGCGGGCCAGAACATAGAGGGCATAAGCGATACCGGCGCGATCCTCGGCGTTGAACTCGGTGGAGTTGACGACCTTGTTGCGCAGCCGGTCGAGCGCGAGCATGAACGCGGTCTGCGGCACGGCGATGTTCCGTTCACGAGCGCGGGTGAGGAAGTCGGTGACGAAGGCGTCGAGCCAGATATCGCCGCGGTCGGTCGATATGCTCCACAGCCCGAAGCCGCCGTTCGCCCCCTGCCGGGAGAGAACGCGCTCGATCGCCGCCTCGATGCGCTTGTTGGCGTTCTCGTCGAGCGCGAGGCTTTCCATGGTCGCGAGATTGTTGACGTAGAGCAGCGGCATCGCGCGGCTCACGGTCTGCTCCGTGCAGCCGTAGGGGTAGCGGTCAAGCGCGGCGAGCAGCGAGGGCACGTCGAGCGCTGCGAACGGCGAGACCGACACCGAGACCGAGCCGGATTTCGGCACGAAGCTTGCGAGGAGATCGGACGAGACCTCAAGGCTCTGCCCGCTCGCCAGCGGCCGCACCGTACGGTCGACGATGCTCGGCGCCGAGGGCTTCACGTTGACGCGGACGCTCTGGTTGAGGCTTTCGCCGCCGCCCTTGAGCGTGAGATCGAGTTCGGCGGTGCCGAGCCCGGCCGCGATCACCGGCAGCGCGAAGGAGACCTTCTTGCCCTTTTCGAGGTGGATCTTGCGCAACGCCGGATCGAGCGTCACCGAGACCGGGCCGCGAAGGTCGACATCGAGCACGTAATCGCCGGTCGCGCCCTCGACATTGTTGATGTCGATGTGGAACTGCGATTTGTCGCCGAGCGCGAGGAAGCGTGGCACGGTCGGCTGCACGACGATCGGATCGCGGACGATCACATCCGCTTCCGCTTCGCCGGTCTTGCCGGCGGCCCAGGCGACCGCCATGACGCGGACGGTGCCGTTGAAGGCCGGGATTTCGAACTCGATCGGCACCGTGCCGTCAGCGTTGACCTTCACGACGCCGGAATAGCGTGCGAGCGGTTCCTGCGTCGGGCGTTCGCCCTTGGCCTCCGGCGCGGCGTCGCCGCCCGAGCGGATCGCGCCCTTTGCACCCTGCATGCCGTCGATGAGGTAGCCGTAGAGGTCGCGCATCTCGCCGGAAAGCTGACGCTGGCCGAAGAAATGCCCGGTCGGGTTCGGCGACCTGTAGCGGGTGAGGTTGAGAATGCCGACATCGACGGCCGCGACCGTGACATAGGCTTCCTCGCCCGCCTTGAGATTGGAGAGCGTGATCGGCAGCTTCATCGCCTGCCGCGGCCGCATCTGCGGCGGGGCGTTGAGCGCGACGCCGATCTTGCGCGCCTCGCGGCCGATGCCGAACCAGGCGAGCCCGAGCGCGCGGCCCGGCATCCGCTTGGCGGCCTCGTCGAGCGGACGATGCGCCATCGCGACGAGATAGGCGCCGGCGCCCCAATCTTCACCGACCTTGAGCGAGACGGTCTTGCCGCCTTCCGCGACGTCGATCGTCTCGATATGCGCGACGCGATCCGAAATCACGGCGAGCGTGGCCTTGCCGGTAAAGCGCGAGTTGAGACGAACCTGCATGGTTTCGCCGGCGGCATAGCCGGATTTGTCGAGCGAAACCTCCAGCACGTCGGGCGTATCGGCCTTGGCATCGGCGACATAGCCGACCGTGAAGTCGAGCGCGCTCTCGGCGTCGTCCGCGCCCGAAGCGCGCACCTCAAGCCGGTAATTGCCCCAGCCGACCTTGGCGGCGATCTCTGCCGGTGCGTTTTCAAGCGTCGCGACTTCGCCGTCGGCAACCCGGCGCGAGATCTTGATGCCTTCATAGGCCCAGCGCCCGTCCTTGAAGAACCACTGGTAGTTCCGGGTGATGCGCGAAAGCTGCCATTTGAGGCCCGAGCGGGCGAGGCGCTTGCCCTGGCCGGTCGCGAGGATCACGCCGAACTTGGCGGTGTCGCCGTTGCCGATCTCGTTCTCGTTGAACAGCGCCTTGATGCCGACGGCATTGCCCTTGGGCAGGATCGGCATAACGATGGTGCGCGTCACGGCGCGGCCGCCGGTCTCCGCGGCGGAAATCTGGAATTCCGCCTCCATCGGCACGTTGGTCTCCGGTTCTTTCACCGGAATGGAAAGCGTGACCTTGCCCTCTTCGTTGGTCGTGTCGGATTCGAACTCCGTGCGCATCGGCTCGATGGTCTCGTCGGTCAGGCCGACGGTATAGCCCTCGAAACCGGGGATGGCGCTGCCCTTGGCGCGGCGGATGGCGATATCGCCCGAAACCGTCAGGTCCGCGCCCGGCGCGCCGTAGAGATAGCGGACATCGACATCGATCTCGGCGTTCTGCCCGGAAGTGATGGCCTTTTCTTTTGGCGCCAGCTCGATGGCGAGCCGTTCGGGCACGTAATCCTCGACGAGGAAGGTCACCTCGCCAATCGCCGGACGCTTGGGATCGGAATAGGCCTGCACCCGCCAGGTGCCGACCGGCGCGCCCGAGAGCAGCGGCACCGAAAGCGCGCGTCCGCCGGCGCCCTGATCCTGAACCACCTGCCGGCGATATTCCATGCCGTCCGGCCGGCGCACGACCAGCGTCAGCGGCATGCCGGTGACGGCGACACCGCGCGGATCGCGCAGCAGGGTGGTGACATAGGCCGTCTCGCCGGGGCGATAGACCCCGCGTTCGGCATAGAGATAGGCGTCGAGTCCCGAAGGCGCGACGCGGCCGGAAACGCCGCGATCGGTGAGGTCGAACGCGGTCTGCTGCAGGTCGAGGAAGCCGTAGTCGTCCTTGAGCTGGGCCGTCACCAGCCCCGGCGCGAGGCCGCCGGTGCCGCGCGAGAGCCCGGCATCGAAGCGGGCATGGCCCTGCGCATCGGTTTTCACCGCGGCAAGCACCTCGTTGTTGCGCGCCAGCAGTCGGATTTCCGTGTCCGCCACCGGGGCGGCGGTCGAGAGCGAGCGCACGAAGACATGCACGCCGTCCTGCCCGGTGAAGGCGGTCAGCCCGAGATCGGAAACCACGAACCATTGCGTGGCGATATCGGCGCCGCTCGCGCTGACATCACCACCTTCGCCGTCCTCGCTGGGCGTGACGGTCGCGCCGCTCTCGGTCTTGAAGCCACCGGCCTGCGCCGCGATCAGGTAGACGCCGGGTTCGAGCTTGCCGGTCGCCTCCGTCACCGGGAAGGCGGTCACGACATCCTTGTTGAGCTCGGATTTGACGTCCATCTCGCCCTTCCAGACCTGCTGGCCGGATTCGCGGATGATCTCGTCCACCTTGTAGGGCTCGACCTGTTCGAGGAAGCCTTCCTTGCGGACGGTGTTGATGAGGTTGCGGTCGCCGACCCGCAGCACGCGGATGCCGATCTTGTTGGTGTTGACCGAAACCAGTGGCACGCCCTGCTGGCCGGTGCGCGGCAGGACATAGGTCTTGCCGCTGGCGCGCACCGAGGGGCTGCGGTCGCGGACGTAGATCTCGTAGTCGCCGTTCTTCAGGAGGCTCTCGCCGGGAATGGCGGAGGGAATGCCCTGCCGCAGCACCACGGCGTAGCGCTCGCCGTGCCGGAGGCCATCGACGCAGATCTGCGCATTTTCGGCCGTGATCGCGAAATCGCCCTTGCCGGACACCGCGACGTAGGGCGCGAAATCGACACGCCCGCGTGCCAGCGGCTCGGAGAAGGAGAAGCAGGCGCGGGGTGAGGCGCTGTCGGCATCGACCTCGTTGGAAAGGAGACGGAAGCCGCGCTTCTCGCGTAGGTCCTCGTAGGTCTTGCGGGTGCCCGCGTCGTCCTTCGCTTCGAGGCTGATGCGATAGGCCGTGAGCGCCGGGCGCCACATCTGCCGCCATTCGAAGGCCTGCCCGAGCGTCGCGAGCGCGGTCGCCTCGTCGCCGGTGTTGCGCGCACGCTGATAGGCGAGATAGGCGGCGGCGGTCGCGCGTTCCTGAAGGTCGTAGCGCTCGCGCCAGTCTTTCGGTTCGATGATGCGCGAGGCGATCGACATCACGATCCAGCCCGCCGGGTTGTTCGGCTCGGCGAGAACCGCCTGATTGGCGAGCGGCAGTGCGGCCCGGCCGTCCTTTTTCGCGAGCGCGGCACGGGCGGCGGCGATCAGCCGCGCGGCATCGGTGCCGGCCGGCAGCGCGACCTCGCGCTTCAGTTTCTCCTCGATCGCCGCGCCGGACTGGGCGAGGTCGTCGCGCAGGAATGGCTTCTGCGGGCTCTGCGCAAGCGCGGAACCGGCCAAGATGAGGCCGAAAAGGCCGGCAAGGGCGAAGGATTTCATGGTGGGCCTCGGGGCAGCAGGGGCGGGGCGGGGACGGGAAAGGCCGCAGGAAAGGCCGATGGAAAGGGACACGCGCATGGTGGGGCTCCGATCGAGACAATCCTTCGATCAAACTAGCACGCAGTTTTCCGTCCGCAATGTGCGATATCGCACGGAAATCCCGGCCGGGGACGGGTTGCCATGGGGGCGTGAGCCATGCGAGCCTGCGCCGGCGCGGAAGGCCCGCCGCCGCCCTTGCGTTACCCCTGTTCCGCTGATGGAGTTGGCCGATGAGCCGGGAAAATCTCCTTAAGATCCAAGGTCGTCGCCGCCTGGCGGAAACGGCCGTTCTCGCGCTTGCGCTGGCGGGGTTGTCGCCGGCGCTTGCCTTCGGGCAGGCGGCGGACATGGGGCCGCTCTCCGGCCCAGGCGCGCGCCCGGCGGCGAAGGTCGATCCCGCGTTCCAGGCCGCCGAAAAGGCGTTCCTCGCGCTTGACGTCGCCGAGCGCAAGGCGATCCAGACCGACCTCATCTGGGCGGCGAAATTCGCCGGGTCGCCGTCGGGTGATTTTGGCCCGCTGACCTTCGCGGCGATCCGCCGGTTTGAGACGGAAAACAAGCTGCCGGTGACCGGTATTCTCACCGCCCCGGCGCGGACGCGTCTCGCGGCCGAAGCCGAAGCCCGGCGCAAGGCCGCCGGCTTCGCGCTCCAGAGCGATCCGGTTTCCGGCATGAGGATCGGCCTGCCGGCCCTCCTCCGCGCCAAGACCGCGCCGAACAATCTCGGTGCCTCGCGCTGGCAGGACAAGGACGAGAAGGCGACGGTCGACCTCTCGGTCTACAAGCGCGAGGACGAACTCCCGCAGCTCTTCGAACGCGGCATCGACCCCAAGGTGAAGGGCCGCAAGATCACCTACAAGCTGCTGCGGCCGGATTTCTTCGTCATCACCGGCGAGACCGCGACCGGCAAGTTCTACCGCCGCGTCGAAAAGAACGAGAAGGGCGACATCCGCGGCTTCTCGATCGGGTACGACAAGAAGATGGCATCGGCGATCGATCCCTTCGTGGTCGCGGTCGCCGCGACCTTCGATCCGTTCGGCAAGGCCGGCGGCAAACCGCCGTCTTCGTCCTCGCCCGCCGCCGTCGCCGATGCCGGCCCGCAGAAGCGCCGCGCGACCGGCCTCGTCCTCGCGCCGGACACGATCCTGACCAGCGAGGCGGCGCTCAAGGGCTGTGGCACCCTCGCGCTCGATACCGGCAAGGACGGCGCAACCCTTCCCGCCCGCGTCGTGAAGACGCTTGGCACCAGCGGGTTGATGCTCGTTTCGGCGAAGACCGGCAAGCCGCTTGCGATCGGGATCACCGAAGGCGGCGAGGCAAATGGCACCATCGTCCAGCGCGATGCTGCCGGGGAACTCCTGGCGAGCGGCGCAGAGATTGCCGGCGGCAAGGCGACGGCCTCGCTCCAGCCGGGCGGTGGCGGCGCGGCACTGTTCAATCGCAACGGCGCGCTGGCGGGCGTCATCGCCCTGCCGCCGGTCGAGAAGTTCAAGGTCGCGGGCGTCGTGCCGAGCCTGAGCTACGGTTTCGTTCCTGCGGCGGAGGCCCTGCGCCTTGCCGGCGTCGATGTCCGGCCGTCCGAGGCCCGGACGCCGCAATCGGCCGCGAGCATCGCCGAAGCCTCCCGCGAGGGGATCGTTTCGCTTGTCTGCGCCTCGGACAAATAGAAGGATGCTCCTCTAGGCGCGAATGCGACGCCGAGCTTATGCGAGGGGTTCCCCGGCAGAGCCGGGCACGAAAAACCTTCCCCCAAAGGGGGAGGCGCGAATGTGACGCCGAACCGCCGTTGCAAACGGCGTCGCGAGGGATCGACCGGACAGGTCAGAGGCCAAGGGCGCGGACCGCGCCGCGCAGCTCGTCGAAATGGGAGATGATCCGGTCCGGCGCGAGTTCCTGCATCGGCGTATCCGTGTAGCCGAACGTCACGCCGATCACCGGGATGCCGGCGCCGCGCGCCGCATCGACGTCGGTGCGGCTGTCGCCCACCATGATCGAGCGCGCGGGATCGCCGCCCGCGAGGCGGATCGTCTCGGTGATATGGCGCGGGTCCGGCTTGCAGAACGCGAAGGTCTCGCGCCCGGCGATGGCGTCGAACAGCGGCAGGGCGCCGAGCTTCTCGATCAGCACGCGCGAGTGCGGCTCCGGCTTGTTGGTGCAGACGGCGAGCGCGAAACCTTCTTCCCGGCACTGGCGCAGCGCGGCTTCGGCGCCCTCGAACAGGTGCGAACTGTCAGCGACATGATCGAGGTAATGGACGAAGAAATCCTGGAACAGCGCTTCCAGCCGCTCCGGGCCGAGCGGTTCGCCGGCGGCCTTGAACCCGCGTTCGAGCAGTGCGCGCGCGCCGGCGCCGACGAGATTGCGCGCCGCCGAGACGGGGAGGGCGGCAAGCCCTTCGCGGACGAGCAGGTGGTTGAGCGTCGCCATGATATCCGGCGCCGTTTCCGCCAAAGTTCCGTCCAGATCGAAAACCAGCGTAGCGCGCATCGTTCTTTCCTTTTCGCCCGATCGAACCAGTGCCTACACTGTGGAAGGCGATTCGGGAAAGCGGCGGCGGGAAAACGGCGGACTGACCAGGGAGAGCGAGATGCGCGCAAGGTTCGAACCGGCTCTTGGCAATCGGGCAACTGGCAATCGTGCAGCCAGGATCATCGCGGTTTCCGGCATGCTGGCTGCCGGAACAGCCATGGCGCGGGCGGAGGCCTTCAGCTTCGTGCCGGCCCCGCAGCAGGATCTCAACCGCATCTACCGGGTCGATACCGCCAACGGCGAGGTCGTCGCCTGCCAGTTCGCGGTCAAGGATGACGCGCCGATCGGCCTCACGCTCTGCTATCCCGCAGGGGAAGGCGCGAAGGCGGGCGAACCGGGCGACTACGGGCTCGTCGCCTCCAGCCACCGGCAGGAAGCGGGCATCTTCCGCATCAACCGCCGCACCGGCGCGATCAGCGTCTGTTACGTCCGCGACGACGTCGATGTTGTCTGCACGCCGCCGACGAAGTAGGGAAGCGGGCAACCGCAACCTCTCGTCGGGGACGAACAAACATGAGCGACCATCTCAAGCGCCTCGCGGCGGAAAAAGCGGCGGAAGCCGAACTCCGGTCCGGCATGAAGGTGGGGCTCGGCACCGGCTCGACCGCGAAGCATTTCGTGGACATCGTCGGCGAGCGCATCCGCAAGGGCGAGACCTTCCTGTGCGTGCCGACCTCGGAAGCGACCAAGGCGCAGGCGCTCTCGCTCGGCATTCCGCTGGCGACGCTCGACGAGATCGGCGAGATCGACCTGACCGTTGACGGCGCGGATGAGTTCGACCCCGATCTCAACCTCATCAAGGGCGGCGGCGCGGCGCATTTGCGCGAGAAGATGGTCGCCGTGAATTCGAAGCGCATGGTGGTGATCGCCGATGCCTCGAAGCAGGTTGCCCAACTCGGCAAGTTTCCGCTGCCGGTGGAGATCGTGCAGTTCGCCCATGGCACGACGACCCGCGCGGTGAAGAGGGCCTTCGAGGCGGAGGGGATCACCGTCGAGCCCCGGCTCCGGCTCGCGAAGGACGGTCAGCCGCTCCTGACCGACAACGGCAACTTCGTGCTTGATTGCGTCAATTCCGGCATCGCGCGTCCCGCCGCGCTGGCCGAGCGGCTCGACCGGATTCCCGGTCTCGTCGAGCACGGCCTGTTCGTCGGCCTTTGTTTTGCCGTTTATCTTGGTTCAGAGGAAGGGGTTGCCGTTATCGGCAGGAGGCCGTAACAGGCTTTCTGACCTCGCGGGGAGCCGGAAGGCGGCCCGCCGGCGCATCCGCAAAGCAAGGGATAGCCCATGAATAGGCTTGTCACGTTCGTCCGTTCCATCGCGCTGGGCGCGACGCTTGCCGCCGGCATCTCGGCGGCGCAGGCACAACAGGCGCCCGCCGCGCCGAACCCTGAGGGCGATCTTTCGAAAATCCTCAGTGCGCCGGTCATTCCCTCCCACCTCGCGGTTGCCGAGCAGGTCCTGAAGGCCTCGGGTCTGCGCACGATGTTCGAGAACTCGCTGCCGAACGTGATCGGCGCCTTGCGCGTCAACGTCACCCGCCAGCGCCCCGAACTCGCCAAGGATATCGAGGCGTCGCTGAAGACCGTCGAGGAATCGAGCGGCAAGCTGATCGACAGCGGCATCTCGGGCGCGGCGCGCCTGATGGCCTCGAAGCTGACGGAAGCGGAACTCAAGGAGGTTCTCACCTTCATGACCTCGCCGGTCGGCAAGAAATACGTCGAGGCCCTGCCCGGCTTCATGGACATGGTGATCCCCTATCTGCAGGTGTGGGCGCAGGAGGCCGGCGGGCAGATGACCAAGACCTTCGCCGAAGAGATGGAAAAGCGCGGCCACAAGCTCTGATCGGACGCGCCCCTTCATGTTTCGAGGGCGGGACCGCGCCTGCGGCCCGCCCTTTTTCTTTCGGCGCCCGCCCCCGGTATGACGGAACGTTCACGCAAGTGTGGCGGCATCGTGGGGTGCACATTTGCCGGCGCCTTGCCTAGATTAGGCGCAACAGCAAATGGAAGACGGAGCCTGACATGGCGGATGGGGCATATGACGTCGATCTCTTCGTGATCGGCGGCGGTTCGGGCGGTGTGCGCGCGGCGCGTATCGCATCGGGGCACGGCGCGAAGGTGATGCTGGCGGAGGAATTCCGCATGGGCGGCACCTGCGTCATCCGCGGCTGCGTGCCCAAGAAGCTCTATGTCATGGCCTCGCGCTTCGCGAAGGATTTCGAGGAGGCCCGCGGTTTCGGCTGGCAGCTCGGCAACCGCGAATTCGAGTGGTCGCGGCTTGTCGGCGCCAAGGAAGCCGAGATCACCCGCCTTGAAGGGCTTTACGCCAAGGGGCAGGAAAGCGCCGGCGTCACCGTCGTGAAGTCGCGCGCGGTGATCGAGGGGCCGGGTCTCGTGCGTCTTGTTGCGGACAACCGCCTCATCCGCGCGCGGAATATCCTGATCGCGACCGGCGGCCGCCCCAACCTCGACGCCGACGTGCCGGGCATCGAGCATGTCGTCACCTCGAACGAGGTGTTCGACCTCAAGACCTTTCCGAAGCGGATCGTCGTCGCGGGCGGCGGTTATATCGCGCTCGAATTCGCCGGCATCTTCCGCCTGCTCGGCGCGGAAGTGACCGTGATCTATCGTGGCGCGCAGGTGCTGCGCGGTTTCGATCAGGACCTGCGCGACGGGCTGACGGCGGCCTACGAGCGCATGGGCATCCGCTTCATCTACAACGATGTTTTCGCCCGCATCGAGAAGCACGCCGAGGGCCTCAGGGGCTATCTCACGGACGGTACCGCGATCGAGGCGGACCAGATCCTCTTCGCCATCGGCCGCGCGCCCAATGTCGAGGGCCTCGGGCTGGAGAAGGCCGGCGTGAAGACCGGGCGCGACGGCGCGATCGTCGTCGATGCCGGCTCGGCGACCAATGTTCCGGGCATCTACGCGGTCGGCGATGTCACCAACCGCGTCAACCTCACTCCGGTCGCGATCCGCGAGGGCCATGCGCTCGCCGATACGCTGTTCGGGGGAGCGAAGGGCATCGCGCCTTGGCAGGTGAATTACGATTTCATCCCCACGGCGGTGTTCACGACACCCGAGATGGGCACGGTCGGGCTCACGGAGGAACAGGCACGCGCCAAGTTCGCAGTGGTCGATATCTACAGGACCTCGTTCCGCGCGATGAAGGCGACGCTCTCGGGCGCCGAGGACCGTGTCATGATGAAGCTCGTCGTCGACGGCGAGACCGACAAGGTGCTCGGCGTGCATGTCCTCGGCGAGGGCGCGGGCGAGATGATCCAGCTCCTCGGCATCCCGCTGAAGATGGGTGCCACCAAGGCCGATTTCGATGCGACGATGGCGGTTCACCCCACGGCGGCGGAAGAGCTGGTGACGATGCGCACCCGCAGCGCAAGGCATTTGCGAAACTGAATTTTGCATCCTAGTCTCCCGGCAACTCAACCTTCCGGGATTCTTCCATGCCGATCATCAACTACCTGACGACCATCCGCTTCGATTTCGGCGCGGTGGCCGCGCTTGCCGACGAAATTGCCGCCTGCGGCATGAAGAACCCGCTGCTGGTGACGGACAAGGGCGTCGTCGCCACCGGAATCGCGGCCAAGGTCGCCGCGCTGATGCCGATGGGCGGGCAGACGCCGATCTATGACGGCACGCCTTCGAACCCGACCGAAGAGGCGACGGAAGAGGCAGTCGATCTGTACAAGGCGCATGATTGCGACGGCATCGTCGCGCTCGGCGGCGGCTCGCCGATGGATCTCGCGAAATCCGCCGCCATCCTCGCGACCCACGGCGGCACCTTGCGTGACTACGTGATGATCTATGGCGGGATGGCGAAGATTACCGCCAAGATCGCGCCGGTGATCGCCATTCCCACCACCTCGGGCACCGGCTCGGAGGTCGGGCGCGGGGCGGTGATGAGTTTCCGCGACGGGCGCAAGCTCACCGTGATCTCGCCGCTGATGATCCCACGGCGCGCGATCTGCGATCCCGAACTCACGCTCGGCCTGCCGCCGTATCTCACTGCCGCGACCGGCATGGACGCGCTGACGCACGGCATCGAGTGCTTCATCTCGAACGTCGAGAACCCGCCGGGCGGCGCCATCGCGCTCGAATGCGCCCGCCTTGCCGCGCGCAATATCGAGACGGCGGTGAAGGACGGCGCCAACCGCAAGGCGCGTTATGACATGATGATGGCCTCGATGATGGGCGCGATGGCCTTCCAGAAGGGCCTTGGCTCGGTGCACGCGCTCTCGCATACGCTCGGCGGCATCAAGGAGGCGAAACTCCACCATGGCACGCTCAACGCCGTGCTGCTGCCGGCGGTTTTGCGCTACAACGCCTCGATCCGGCAGGAAGAATATGCACGTCTCGCGCAGGAGATGGCGGTGCCGGCAGGCCAGAGCCTCGATCGCTTCATCGAAGTGCTCAACGCTCGCATTGGCATGCCAAAGAACCTGCGGGAGATGGGTGTGAAGCGCGAATGGTTCGAGAGCGTCGCCGAGCTCTCGCTGGAGGATCACACCTCGAAGACCAACGCCCGCACGCCCAACGCGGCGGATTATCGCGCCATTCTCGATGAGGCCTTCTAAATCCGCTTCGCTACGAGATAACGCCGCGGCGGCGAGGCCGGAAAGTTTCCGGCCTCGATAATCTCGAAGCCCGCCGTGCGCACCCAGCTTTCGAGATGTTCGATCGAGAACGAGCGCACCTCAGGCGCCAGCCCGATGAGACGCATCAGCGGCACCAGCTTCAGGAACAGCCGGATCTTGAGCGGCACGGCATCATCGCCAAGGCAGATGGTCTTGGAGATGAATAGCCCGCCGGGCTTCACGAGATCGCGGATGTGCTGAAGCGTTGCCGGCAGGTCGTCGACGAGGTGGAGCAGGTTAAACGCCATCACGACATCGTAGGGGCCGGGGCCGAGCGCCGGGTCGCACACGTCCGCCGCGACAAGGCGGATGTTCGTGATGCCCCGTTCCGCAGCCTTGCGCTGGCCGATCCCGATCATCTTTGTCGAAACGTCGCTGGCGACGATCTCCGCGACGTTTCCGGCGAGTTCGAGCGCGGTTGAGGCCGTGCCGCAGCCGAGTTCGAGTGCGCGATCCTCCGGCTTGAGGAAGCTCCGCGTCCGTTCGAGCGTATGCGTATAGGCAGGCATGTCCGAAATCTTCGAGCGGGCATAACGCTCGGCAAAGCGGTCCCAGAAGGCGGCGGCATTTTTCATCGAATCTCTCCTCGCGCTTCTGGATAACCGAGCTTTGCGCCAAGGCAAGCCGTGCAGGCCTGATGCGCGAAAGCGCCCTGTTCCGGGCGTTAATCCTTCTTAATCACTCGCCATTTTGCGCTCGCCGGTGTAAGAACCCCTCCCTCCCGCGTGACGAAAGTCATGTCGGGCGGCTGCGCCGTATGTGCGCAGTAGCGTCAATCCAAGGAACAGCGTCATGAGCAAGAACGGCAACAGCACCCCGAATGCAACCTGGAATCCGGGTTCCTGGCGGTCGTTTCCGATCTCGCAGGTGCCGGAGTATCCGGATCAGGACGTGCTGAAGGCCACCGAGGCCCAGCTTGGCACCTTTCCCCCGCTCGTTTTTGCGGGCGAGGCGCGCAAGCTCAAGCGGGCGTTGGGCAAGGTCGCGAACGGCGAGGCGTTCCTGCTTCAGGGCGGCGATTGCGCCGAGAGCTTCGCGGAGCATTCGGCCGACCATATCCGTGACTTCTTCCGCGTGTTCCTGCAGATGTCGGTGGTGCTCACCTATGCCGGCTCGTCGCCGGTGGTGAAGGTCGGCCGCGTCGCGGGCCAGTTCGCCAAGCCGCGCTCCTCGCCGGTCGAGAAGGTCGGCGATGTCGAACTGCCGAGCTATCGCGGCGATATCATCAACGGCACGGATTTCACGCCGGAAGCGCGCACCCCCGATCCGCGCCGCCAGCTCGAGGCCTATCGCCAGTCGGCGGCGACGCTCAACCTCCTGCGCGCCTTCGCGACCGGCGGCTATGCGAACCTCGATAATGCGCATCGCTGGATGCTGGGATTCGTGAAGGACTCGCCACAGAGCGGGCGATATAACGAGCTTGCAAACCGTATCACCGAGGCGCTCGATTTCATGCGTGCCATCGGCGTTTCCGCCGATACGCATCCGGAAATGCAGCAGACGGAATTCTTCACCTCGCACGAAGCGCTGCTGCTCGGCTACGAGCAGGCGCTGACGCGCGTCGATTCCACCTCCGGTGACTGGTATGCGACCTCGGGCCACATGCTCTGGATCGGCGACCGCACCCGCCAGCCGGATCATGCGCATGTCGAGTATTTCCGCGGCATCAAGAACCCGATCGGCCTCAAGTGCGGCCCGTCGCTGACGCCGGACAACTTGCTTGGCCTGATCGACAAGCTCAACCCGGAGAACGAGGCCGGGCGCCTCACGCTGATCGCGCGCTTCGGCGCCGACAAGGTGGGCGAGCATCTGCCGGGCCTGATCCGGGCCGTGCAGAAGGAAGGCCGCAAGGTCGTCTGGTCCTGCGATCCGATGCACGGCAACACCGTCAGCCTCGCGGGTTACAAGACGCGGCCATTCGACCGCATCATGGGCGAGGTGAAGAACTTCTTCTCGATCCACGAGGCGGAAGGCACCTACGCCGGCGGCATCCACCTCGAAATGACCGGCAAGGACGTCACCGAATGCACGGGCGGCGCCCGCGCGCTCACCGCCGAGGGGCTGTCGGACCGTTACGATACCGCCTGCGATCCGCGCCTCAACGCCGAGCAGGCGATCGAACTCGCCTTCCTCGTCGCCGATCTTCTCAAGCACGAGAAGAACGCGCGCGGCCCGGCGGTTCCGGCGGCGGCGGAGTAATCCGTCCGCGTCAATCTCCATCGGGGCAGGCGCTTTGTTGCCTGCCCATGCGTGCCATCATGATGAACGAATGGTGACTCGCCGCGTTCAGCTTGCGGCCAGCGCCACCGCGCTATTGTTCTCCTCATGAAGCCGGGCATCCCGCCCCGAGGCAACGCGCCTTTCGGCTTCGCGACAGGAGATCGACGATGACCACCACTTTCGGCAGGAAGGCCGCTGCGGCGGCGCTGGCGGCACTGACGCTGGGCGCCGGGATGACCCTTTCGGCGGGCAACGCCGAAGCCCGCTATGGCCGCAATGGCGCGGCGATTGCCGCCGGCGTGATCGGCGCGGTTGCTGCCGGCGCTCTGATCGCTGGGGCTGCGAACGCGCAGTCGGCGCCAGCCTATTATTACACCGCCCCGAATTACGCTTACCAGCCGCCGGTCTACAGCTACGAATCGCCGCGCGCGGTCTATCTCGGCGAGAACCCGGCTGTCGGATACGACTACCCGCCCAATCCCGGCTATTACCATCGCCCGATCCGGCGTTATCCGGGCTACAGCGAGACAGGCTACGCCTATCGCGGCCCGGTCTGCAAGATCCGCAAGGAGCGCGTATGGGACGGCTACGGCTGGCGCATGCAGCGCTATCAGGTCTGCCGCTGATCCCGCTTTTCTTTCCGGTCTCGCGTAACCCCGACAACGAAAAGCCCGGCTTGTGCCGGGCTTGTTCGATTTCGGGCAGCAGTCCGGCTCAGAACTTGACGCCGGCCGCCACGCGCGCGGTGTTGATCGAGATGTTCGGGCGCTGACCGCCCGAGGCAAGCTGGATGTACTGCCATTCGACACGGGTGAACGTGCCTGGCAGAAGCTGCATGTCGACGCCGGCGCCGAGCGCGCCGCCGTAGGTGATGCCGCGCCGGCCGACCACGCTTGCGAAGGTCCCGTTGCTGACGAAGGTGCGGGCCGGAGGCGTCGAGACGTCGTAACGCGTCCAGGTGCCGTTCAGCGTCGCGCGGCCGTCGACATTGCCGAAGGCGATGCCGGCGGTCAGGTAGGGCATGAACATGCCTGCGGCCCAGCCGATGCGCCCGCGCAGCGTCCCCCAGTCGGTGAGGCGTGCGCGCGAGGTCGTGTTGGTCGTGATGTCATATTCGTCGGTCGTGCCGGTCGGCCGCGTGGTGAGGGCGGCGGTCGCGCTTGAATTCGCCTTGATGCTGGAGCGGGTGTAATCCATCTCGACGCCGAGAACGATGTCATCCCAGAGCCAGTTGATGCCGGCGAAACCGCCGTAGCTCACGCCGGCCTTGTTGGTTTCCTTGAGATTGATCATCCCGGCAACGGGATCATGCAGGACTGAACTCTGCGGGAGCGCGCCGTCGGCAAGGGGCTGCGCGAAGGGGCGGGGGTCCGTCTGCCCGGAGGTGATCCCGGCGTGGACGCCGCCGTAAACACCGGCCCAATCGACGCCGGCGCTCGCCGGAGCCGTGTCGCCCGAATAGGCACCGCGCAGGTAATCGGCCGCTTTGGCTGTCGGCATCATTCCCGTCGTCGCCGCCGCGCAGGCGATCGCCAGAGCGCGACCGGACATCCATCGAGACTTTACCATGACCTCATCCCCAAAAGCACTGTTCCGCGAATCCGGCAGGGAGGCCGGAACGCTGCGATAGTAAAAAAGTAACGTTACCCGCGCGTTAAGTGCGCCGACGGTGGGGGTGGCCCGTTTTGGGACGGTTGACGGGCCGGCCAACCTCTTATACTCATGATGAACATAAACGGGTCGGCGCATTGCCCGCCACCGCACGGCGGGATAAAGCTCGCCGGGCCCTTCCGCTTCAGGATGCTCCATGACCGACAAGCTTCGCCTCGCGCTTGCCCAGCTGAACCCTGTGATGGGCGACATCGCCGGCAATCTCGCGCTGGCCCGCAAGGCTCGCGCCGAGGCGGCCGGGCAGGGCGCGGATATCGTGATGTTCTCCGAACTGTTTCTTACCGGTTACCCGCCTGAGGACATGGTGACGAAACCGGCACTGGAGGAAGCCTGCCGCGCCGCACTCGACGATCTCGCGCGCGAGACTGCCGACGGCGGCCCGGCCGTGCTGATCGGTCTGCCCTGGCGTGAGGCCGGCAGGCTTCATAACGCCTATGCCGCGCTCGATGCCGGCCGCATCGCTGCGGTGCGGTTCAAGGTCGATCTGCCGAATTACGGCGTGTTCGACGAGAAGCGCGTGTTCGATCCCGGCCCGATGCCCGGCCCCGTCATGCTGCGCGGGGTGAAGATCGGCCTGCCGATCTGCGAGGATATCTGGGGCGAGGAAGTCGTCGAGTGTATCGCGGAAACCGGCGCGGAAATGCTGCTGGTGCCCAACGGTTCGCCCTACGAGCGCGACAAGACCGACATCCGCCTCAACATCGCCGTCGCGCGGGTAACGGAGAGCCGCCTGCCGCTCGTCTATCTCAACCAGATCGGCGGGCAGGACGAACTCGTGTTCGACGGCGCTTCCTTCGGCCTCAACCGCGACGGCTCGCTCGCCTTCCAGATGCCGGCTTTCCAGGAGGAGATCCGCCTCGTCGAGATAGAACGGGCCGGCGGCGACTGGGTGATCAGGCCCGGCGCCAAGGCGCTGATCGAGGAGGGCCTTGCGGGCGATTATGCCGCCTGCATGCTCGGCCTGAGGGATTACGTCGACAAGAACCGCTTCCCCGGCGTGGTGCTCGGCATGTCCGGCGGCATCGATTCCGCGCTCTGCTGCGCCATCGCCGCCGATGCGCTCGGGCCGGAGCGCGTGCACGCCATCATGCTGCCCTACCGCTACACCTCGGACGAGAGCTTCGCCGACGCCAAGGCCTGCGCCAGTGCGCTCGGCGTGCGCTATGACATTCTCCCCATCGCACCGGCGGTCGAGGGGCTGGAGGCAAGCCTCGCGCCGTTGTTCGCCGGCAAGCCGCGCGATATCACCGAAGAGAACATCCAGTCCCGCGCGCGCGGGACGATCCTGATGTCGATCTCGAACAAGTTCGGGCCGATGGTCGTGACCACCGGCAACAAGAGCGAGATGTCAGTGGGCTACGCCACGCTCTACGGCGACATGAACGGTGGCTACAACCCGATCAAGGACCTCTACAAGATGGAGGTGTTCCGCATGGCAGGCTTACGCAACCGCTGGAAGCCTGCGGGCGCGAAAGGGCCGGATGGGCTTGTCATTCCCGAGAACATCATCACCAAGCCGCCGAGCGCCGAACTGCGCGAGAACCAGAAGGACCAGGATTCGCTCCCGCCCTACGAGGTGCTGGACGATATTCTCGAATGCCTCGTCGAGAAGGAAATGCACGTCGCCGACATCGTCGCGCGCGGCCACGCGCTCGAAACCGTGCAGCGCATCGAACACCTGCTCTCGATCGCGGAGTACAAGCGCCGGCAATCGGCGCCGGGGGTGAAGGTGACGCGCCGCAACTTCGGCCGTGACCGCCGCTACCCAATCACCAACCGCTTCCGCGACCGGCTCGGCAAGGCCTACGAGCCGGACAAGGCTCTCGCGCCGGAAGGGGCGAAAAGCCTCGGCGAGGCGTATGACGGGTGAGGTCTAGCCCGCGCCCGCATTCCGAAAGATCAAACAGAAAAATCCATGCCGCCCGTCTTCCGCTTCGCGCCCTCGCCCACCGGCTACATCCACATCGGCAATGCTCGCACGGCGTTGTGGAACGCGTTGCTGGCGGAAAAGCTCGGCGGCACCTTCATCCTGCGCTTCGACGATACCGACACGGAGCGCTCGAAACCGCATTTCGTCGAGGCCATCGTCGAGGATCTCGCCTGGCTCGGCATCAAGCCGGACCGCATCGAACATCAGTCCGCCCGCATCGCGCGCTATGAGGCCGCGCTCGCGGATCTCAAGGCGCGCGGCCTCGTCTACCCGTGTTACGAAACGCCCGAGGAACTCGACCGCAAGCGGAAGCGGCAGCAGGCGCGCGGGTTGCCGCCGGTCTACGATCGCGCGGCGCTGTCGCTGAGCGCCGAGGACAGGGCCGAACTGGAGCGCGAGGGGCGCCGCCCGCACTGGCGGTTCAAGCTTTCGGGGCGCAGCGTCGTATGGGAAGACGGTGTGCGCGGCGCCAGCCACATCGAGACCTCGTCGCTCTCCGATCCTGTGCTGGTGCGCGCCGACGGCACCTTCCTCTACACTTTCGCCTCGGTGATCGACGATATCGACATGGGGACAACCGATATCCTGCGCGGTGAGGATCACGTCGCGAATACGGCGGTGCAGATCGAGCTTTTTCGTGCCTTCAACGCGGCGGCACCGAAATTTTCTCATCATAATCTCATCACCACACTGACCGGCGAGGAGATGTCGAAACGCACCGGTTCGCTCTCGATCCGCTCGTTCCGGGAGGAGGGCGTCGATCCGCTCGCCGTGGCGCTGGTGGCGGTGCTGACGGGCACATCGGAGCCGGTTCACCCGGTGGCGAGCCTCGGCGATCTTGCCGCCCTGCTCGATCTCACGAAGTTCTCACGGGCGCTGACGCGGTTCGATCCGGCGGAAATCCGCGATCTGTCGAAGAAGCTGCTGCACGCCAAGCCCTTCGCCGCGATGGCGCCGAAGCTCGCGGCGCTCGGGATCTCAGGGCCGAAGGCGGAAGCGTTCTGGGCAGCGCTTCACGGCAACATCGACCGTATCGAGGAGGCCGCCGACTGGTGGCATATCCTGATGGGCGAGCAGCACTTCGTCTCCGCCGAACCGGAATTTCTTGCAGAAGCCGCCGCCTGCCTGCCGGAGGAACCGTTCGATGAAACGAGCTGGAGCCGCTGGATCGGCGCCATTCAGGCCCGCACGGGCCGCAAGGGCAAGGCACTGTTCATGCCGCTGCGCCTCGCGCTCACCGGGCGCGAGACGGGGCCGGAACTCAAGGCCGCGCTTCCCCTCTTAGGTCGATCGGCCGTTCTTTCCCGGTTAGCTCCGGCGCCACGTTCCTGACCGTCCGCTTGCCGCCCTGCGCGTCGACAATCTGCTGTTTCACGCCGCCCTTCACATCGATCCGGCGTTCGCTCGTCACGCGCGGGCCGATGCCGGAGGAGGCATTGCCGCCGGTCGGGAGCGCGGTCTCCGGCACCGTTTCGGCCTCTTCGGCGGCGCGGGCAGCCTCGATTTCCAGTTGCTTCTTGCTCTTGCGCGCCGCCTTGGTGTCGGGCGTCTTCAGTTCCTTGGGGCGCGACATCGCCAGCGCCTGTTCCTTGGTGACGACGATATCGCCCTTGCGCGCCTCGACGATATCCTCGACGTCCTTCATCGCGCTGGCCCAGGTCTGCCCCGGCTGCTTGCAGAAACACGCTGGATCGAAGCGCTGCGTATAGGCCTTGGCATTGGGCAGCGACATGTAGGGCGTGCCGTCCCGCATCGCCGCGCGGTCGATATCCGCGCCGCCCGGCATGAAGTAGACCTGCGTCTGCGCACCGGGGCAGAGCGAGGCGCAGACGGCGGCATAGTCGTCGCGCGCGCCGATGCCTTCGAAGTTCACCGGGAAGAAGAAACCGTCGCAGGTGCGGACGCAGACGGCCATGCGGCCCCCGAGTCGCTCCTTGACCTCCGCGTCAGGGTCGACCACGGGGCCCTCGGTCGGCGGATTGACGACACCGTTGGAGCCTTCGCCGAACAGCCGGTCGAACAGGCTGGGCTGGTCCGGCGCGGCATAGATGACGCCGCGCTGCGGCGCCGGCGCGCGCCCGGTGCAGCCGTAACGGTCGAGCGCTGCAAGCAGTTGCGCCCGCCGGCTTTCATTTGCCGCGCCGCCGCCTTCGAGCTGGCGGATATGCGCCTCGTATTGCGCGGCCTGAGCACGCAATGGACCGCAGACCGGCGGCGGGCCGCCGATGCCGAGAAAGCCGGTTCGGCCGCAATCGTTCTGCTGGATGGCGAGACGGATGCGGTTCAGTTCGAGGCGATAGCGGGCCGATTGCGCCGTCTGCCGCCCGCCACCGAGCTGGGCCAGTTCGGCCCGGATCTGCCCGCAGACCGGTGATTGCTGGCCGAACGCCGCGGCAGGGACCACCATGGCGACAAACCCGGCAATCAGCCGCCACAGCCGCGACGGCACCCGGCGCGGGGACAGCCCTGTTCCTTCGGGTCCCAAATCTGTCGGCAAATCGTTCGCCACGCAGCAAGCCTCGTTCCGAATCGTTCTGATCGGCTCCGTTTTCTATGCTGCCCGAATTTGATGCAAGCAAGGCGGGAATACGTCGGGCTCCCGCTGCGGCCGGCATGGCTCAGGCAGGCTTGCCGATCTGGCCGAGCTGGCGCATCAGCTTGTCGATCAGCGCGTCGAGATGCTTCCGTTCGGCGGCGTCGAGGCCCTGGCAGAGCGCATCCGAAAACGCCGTCGCCATCGGCACGATGTCGAGATAGACGCCGCGCCCGGTTTCAGTCAGCTCGAGGAAGGCCTCGCGCAGATCGCTCCGGTTGGCCTTGCGCAAGATGAGCTTGCGCTTTTCGAGCGTCGCCACCGCGCGGCTGACGGTCGTCTTGTGCATGTGGCTGTGCACGCAGATGTCGCGCGCGGTGATGGTGCCGAACTGGCCCAGCGTCGCCAGGACACGCCACTCGGGGATGGAGATCCCGAACCGATCGCCGTAGGCCTGCGCAAGCGACTGGCTGACCTCGCTCGCCAGCAGGCTGAGCCGATAGGGAAGAAAATTCTCCAGCTTCAGCGGCGATGCAGCGGCACCGGTGGAGCTGGCGGGGGCATTGGAAGGCTTGTCGTTTGGCATCGTTTCCGGTTCGGGCAACAGGACAAGGGCGATCCGGCAAACCGGCTGCTGTCATGATGGCCACGGCATTCGCTTTTGTCCACGCGCCGAACCGGAAGAACCATTAGACTATGGTAACACACGCCCCCGATGGTGACGCGCGCCCTAGCGGCGAACGCGCGTCTTGATCATCAAGGTATCGTAGGAATATTCGCTGATCTGCCACCAGACGTATTGCTCGCCGAGGTAGGCGTTGACGGAATCGAGCGCCTTCTTGAACAGCGGGTTCTTGGCGGCGATCTCGTCGTAATAGACTTTCGCTGCCTCATAGGCCGCTTCCATGATCTCCGGCGAGAACGGCCGCAATTCCGTGCCCTTGCCGACGAGGCGCATCAGCGCCGGGGCGTTCACCGCATCGTATTTCGCGAGCATCCAGGTATTGGCTGCGTCGGCCGCCTGACGGAAAATTGCCTGATAGTGTTTCGGCAGGCGGTTCCACTGCTCGGTGTTGACGCAGAGGTGCAGCATCGCGCCGCCCTCCCAGAAGCCGGGATAGTAGTAATATTTGGCGACCTTGGAGAAGCCGAGTTTTTCGTCATCGTAAGGCCCGACGAATTCCACCGCGTCGATCGCCCCCTTTTCGAGCGCGGGATAGATGTCGCCCGGCGCGATCTGCTGCGGAATGACGCCGAGGCGCGCGAGAATCGCACCGCCGGTGCCGCCGATGCGGAACTTCAGGCCCTTGAGGTCTTCGAGCGTCTTCACTTCCTTGCGGAACCAGCCGCCCATCTGCGTGCCGGAGTTGCCGCAGACGAAGGAGACCGCGTTGAACTTGGCGAGCGCCTCGTTGACGATCGCCTCGCCGCCGCCGAACTGCCACCAGGATTGCTGGAGGCGGGCGTTGGGGCCGAACGGCATCCCGGTGCCGAAGCCGAGCGTCGGGTCCTTGCCATTGTAGAAATAGGTCGGCGTGTGGCAGCACTCGAGCGCGCCCGAGGTTACCGCGTCCAGCGCCTGAAGGCCGGGCACGATCTCGCCGGCGGCGAAGGGCTGGATCTGGAACCGGTTGTCCGTTGCTTCGGCGACATATTTGCAGAACGTCTGCGCCGTGCCGAAAATGGTATCGAGCGACTTCGGAAAGCTCGACGTCAGGCGCCATTTTACTTCCGGCATGTTCTGGGCGATGGCCGGGCTGGCAACGCTTCCCGCCGCAACTGCTGTTCCCGCACCCAACCCGGAAAGCAACAGGTCTCGCCTACGCATGGTCTTCACTCCTCGCATGTGCAACATCGATTTCCGCGGCCGATTTGGTTTCATGCGAAACTTTTCTCTTGTGTCCGGCCCGGTTCTTCGGGAAGAATTGCACAGAGAATGCGCGACGTCACCCGAATCCGTGGTGCTTTTTACCGCCGGAACGAAATAATCCGGGAGCGTCGCACCAAGGAAAGGCCGGGAGGAAATTATGAAGCTGGCTTCGCTCAAAGGCGGGCGGGATGGTCGTCTTGTCATTGTCTCGCGTGATCTGACCCGCGCGACCGAGGCGACCCACCTTGCGCCGACTCTCCAGCGCGTCCTCGACAACTGGGACATTTTCGCGCCGGCGCTGGCCGACCTCGCCGAAAGCCTCGAGCATGGCTCGGTGCCAAGCTTCCGCTTTCACGAGCACGATTGCGCCGCGCCGCTGCCGCGCGCCTACCAGTGGGTGGACGGTTCCGCCTACGTCAATCACGTCGAGCTTGTCCGCAAGGCGCGCGGCGCGGAATTGCCGGCCTCGTTCTGGACTGATCCGCTGATGTATCAGGGCACCTCCGACAGCAACCTCGGCCCGCGCGACCCCGTGGCGGTCGCGAGCGAGGAGTTCGGCATCGACTGCGAGGCCGAGATCGCGGTGATCACCGGCGCGGTGCGCGCCGGAGCGAGCGTGGAAGAGGCCGGTCGGTCCATCCGCCTCGTGATGCTCGTCAACGACGTCTCTCTGCGCAATCTCATCCCGGCGGAACTCGCCAAGGGCTTCGGCTTTCTGCAATCCAAGCCGCCGACCGCCTTCTCGCCCGTCGCCGTGACGCCGGACGAACTGGGCGAGGCGTGGGACGGCGGCAAGGTAAAGCTGCCGCTCCTCACCGCCATCAACGACCACCTGCTGGGCTGCCCGGAAGCAGGCGAGGAAATGACGTTCGATTTTCCCGCGCTGATCGCCCATGCCGCGAAGACGCGGCCGCTGGGGCCCGGCACCATCGTTGGTTCCGGCACGGTCTCGAACCGCGACCCCGACGGCTCGCCCGGTCGTCCGGTTGCGGAAGGCGGACGCGGCTATTCCTGCATCGCCGAGCAGCGCATGGTCGAGACCATCCGCTCCGGCGCGGCCAGGACGCCCTTCATGAAGTTCGGAGACACGATCCGGGTCGAGATGAAGGATCGCAGGGGCCATTCGATCTTTGGCGCCATCGAGCAGCGGATCGAGCCGGCCGGCGTGGGAGGGGCGTGAGATGAGCGGCCCTGCCTTCGCTTCCGCGTCCGATCTTGCGGAAAAGAAGATCACCTTCGCCGAGATCGGCGAGGGGCTCTATGCCTTCACCGCCGAGGGCGACCCGAACACGGGCGTCATCATCGGCGACGACGGGGTTCTGATCGTCGATGCGCAGGCGACGCCGGCGATGGCTCAGGCGGTTATCGAGCGCGTCCGCAGCGTGACGGACAAGCCGATCACCCATGTGCTGCTCTCGCATTATCACGCCGTGCGCGTGCTCGGCGCCTCCGCCTACAAGGACGCGAAGACCATCATCGCCTCGGATGCGACGCGGGCGCTGATCGTCGAGCGCGGCCAGTTCGACATGGACAGCGAGATCGGTCGCTTCCCGCGCCTGTTCCGGGGCAAGGAGACGATTCCCGGCCTGACCTGGCCGAGCGTGACCTTCGCCGGTGAGATGTCGATCTGGCTTGGCAAGCGCGAGGTGCGCATCAAGCACCTCGGACGCGGGCATACGGCGGGCGATACCGTCGCCTGGGTGCCGGACGCAGGCGTGATGTTCTCGGGCGATCTCGTCGAATACAAGTCCGCCTGCTATTGCGGCGACGCGCATTTCACCGATTGGCCGGAGACGCTGAAGAAGGTCGCCGCGCACGATCCCGTGGCGCTCGTTCCGGGGCGGGGGGATGCGCTCGTCGGGCGAGAGAAAGTCGGCGCAGCGATCGCCGGCACCAAGGATTTCCTCGAAACGCTCTATGGCACCGCGCAGCGCGCTGTAGGGGCAGGCAAAGACCTCAAGGCTGCCTTCGCCGACGTTCGTGCGGCGATGGACGGGCCGTTCGGTTCCTACGCCATCTACGAGCATTGCCTGCCGTTCAATGTCTCCCGCGCCTACGACGAGGCGAAGGGCATCGACCATCCCGTGATCTGGACCGCCGAGCGCGACCGCGAGATGTGGTCGAAGTTGCAGGGGCAAGGCTAGGGATAGGGGCAAGGGGCCATGCACGCCGTTTATGCCAGCTTCAAATACCGGAAATCGCCCGATCAGGCAGCGACGGTGCCGGTCCGGCGCCCGGTCATCGTCATCGGCGCGGGACCAGTCGGCCTGTCGGCGGCGATCGACCTTGCCCAGCGTGGCATTCCCGTCGTCATTCTCGACGACAACGACCGGATCGGCGAGGGCAGCCGCGCCATCTGCTTCTCGAAGAAGACGCTTGAGGCCTTCGACAAATACGGTTGCGGCGAGGGCCTGCGCGATGCCGGCGTCTCGTGGAGCCGCGGCCGCGTGTTCCAGCGCGAGGGCGAACTCTACGCTTTCGATCTCCTGCCGGAGGCCGGGCACAAGATGCCCGCCTTCATCAATATCCAGCAGTTCGTGGTCGAGAAAGCACTGGTCGACCGCGCGGAAGCCCTCGGAAATCTCGACCTGCGCTGGAAGAACCGCGTCATCGGCATCGAGAACGGTGCGGACGGCGCGGTGTTGACGATCGAGACGCCGGATGGCGACTATCGCCTCGCGGCGGATTACGTCATCGCCTGCGACGGCGCCCGCTCGCCGATGCGCGGCATGCTCGGGCTCGACTTTCCCGGAGAGATTTTCGAGGAACAGTTTCTCATCGCCGATGTGAAAATGACGGGCGATTACCCGGCCGAACGCTGGTTCTGGTTCGATCCTCCGTTCCATCCCGGCGGCTCGGCGCTGCTGCACAAGCAGCCGGACGACATCTGGCGCATCGACCTCCAGTTGCCGGCGACGGCCGATGCCGAAGTCGAGAAGCGGCCGGAAAACGTCACGCCGCGCATCGAGCGAATGCTTGGACACGCGAATTTCACGCTTGAATGGGTGTCGATCTACCGGTTCCGCTGCCTGCGGCTGGAACAATTCATCCACGGCCGGGTGATCTTCGCCGGCGATGCGGCGCATCAGGTCTCGCCCTTCGGCGCGCGGGGCGCGAACTCCGGCGTGCAGGACGTCGAGAACCTCGGCTGGAAACTTGCAGCGATCTTGAAAGGCGAGGCGCCGGCCGGCCTGCTCGCGACCTATGATTCCGAGCGCAGCGAAGCCGCGGACGAAAACCTCGGCCATTCGACCCGCTCGACCGATTTCATCGCGCCGCAGTCGCCCGCCGAACGCGGCCTGCGCGATGCCGCGCTCGCGCTGGCCCGGAAGCACGACTTCGCCAAGCGCATGGTGAACTCCGGTCGGCTCTCGGCACCGACTGCCTACCGCGTGAGCCCGCTCTCGACGCCGGATGCGGAGCGCTGGGAGGCCGGGCCTGCGCCCGGCGCGCCGATCCCCGATGCCCGGCTCAGAAGCGCCGAAGGGCGTGATTGCTTTCTCTCGGAATGCCTCGGCCCCGGCTTCGCGCTGCTGATGCGCGGCGGCGAGCCGGCGGAGGTGCCACCTGGCGTGACGCCGGTCCGGATCGGCGCCGACGGCTATTTCGACCGGTTCGGCGAGATCGCCGGCCGTTTCGCGCTGGAGCCGGGCTCGGCCTATCTCATCCGGCCGGACGGGCATGTCGCCGCCCGTTTCATGCGATGGAAACGGCCTGATATCGAGGCCGCCTTGCATAAGGCACTTGGAGGCGCCGCATGAAGGAAAACCTGAAAACCGGTGCGACCCTGACCACCGCTTCGCGCTTTCCCGATCCGGATCGGGCCTTCCGCCTGCTGATCGAGGCGCGGCGCGGGCTCTCGGCCGAGGAAGCCGCCGCGCTCGATGCCCGGCTGGTGCTTCTGCTCGCGAACCACATCGGCGACGAGGCCGTGCTGGCCGAGGCGGTTCACGCCGCGCGGGAAACGCTCGGGCGGGAGTGAAGTCCCTTTCAATTTGTCCGGCCCGCGCCTATCTCCTTGCTGCAAACCTTGAGGAGCGAACGATGCGCGGATTTGCGGCACCCCTGTTTCTGGCTCTCGGCCTTGTACCGGCTCTCCATGCCCCGGCCTCGGCGCAATCGCCGGACCTGATCTTCAAGAAATCGACGGTTTTCCGGTTTCTGACCCCGGACGACAAGCTCGCGACCTATGCCATCGACGATCCGATCGTCGAGGGCGTCGCCTGCCATTACACGGTGCCGGAAAAGGGCGGCGTCGCGGGCGGTCTCGGCCTTGCCGAGGAGGTGTCCGACATTTCGCTGGCCTGCCGTCAGGTCGGGCCGGTGCGCTTCAAGGAGAAGGCCGATCAGGGCGATGTGATGTTCCGCGCCTCGCGGTCGCTGCTGTTCAAGCGCATGCAGATCGTTCGCGGCTGCGACGCCAAGCGCAACGTGCTCGTCTACCTCGTCTATTCCGACAAGCTGATCGATGGCAGCCCGAAGAATTCCACCTCCACCGTGCCGATCATGCCCTGGGGGCAGGCCGAGGCGCCGCGGTGCAGCGAGTTCATCAAATAGGCTGCGCTATTCCCTGCGAGGTTATTCCTTGCAGGAGATCAGGAAGCTGTCCGTCGCCTTGCCGGCATCGCTTCCGGTCGAGCCGGTCACCTCGTCCCGGTCGAGCTTGCGATAGGCGAGGGCGGCCTTGAAGCCCTTGGCCTCGCACCACGCATCGGCGACGATGCGTCCGCAGTTCGACTGGCTGGCGAGGCATTCCTGCGTGCCGTATCCGTCGCTGCCGGCGACGATGAAATCGCGCTGTTTCGGCTTCGCCGCGCTCTCGACGCCCGACGAGGCGTAGATCGTCGCGGCGGTGGCCGAAACGGCGAGGATGGCGAGAAGACTGACGCGCTTTTGCATGGCCCGGAACCCTGAAAGATACGCGATGCAACTGAAGGTCGGCATTTTCCGGGCAAATGTGTTAAGGATTGATTGACGTTTGGGCGCGGCGGCCCCGTTTATTCCGGGCGCTTGACGCGTGAACGCCGATCGCGCATTTTCGTTGCATGACAATGACGGCAGTGCATCGAATTCCGGTTTCGATTTGTGGCTAGCGCGCTTCGCTCGCTGGCACGCCGTCTCGTTTCCCCTTAAAGGTCACCCCGAGATGACGCCCCCGGCGAGCGGTGGCGCTATAGCGTTTTGCGGCGAAGTGGACACCGGTTCGCCGGACAAAACGCGTGGAAGTGAAAAGAATCGCCAAGTGCGGTTCGTGTCGGGGAAGAGATCATGGCGGGCTTGCGGCTCTACAACACGCTGACACGGCAGAAGGAAGACTTCGCGCCGATCGATCCGAAGCATGTCCGCATGTATGTCTGCGGGCCGACGGTCTACGATTACGCCCATATCGGCAACGCCCGCCCGGTGATCGTGTTCGACGTGCTGTTCCGCCTGCTGCGGCATCTCTACGGCGAGAACAACGTCGTCTACACCCGCAACATCACGGACGTGGACGACAAGATCAACGATCGCGCCGCCCGCGATTACCCGGACCTGCCGCTCAACGAGGCGATCCGCAAGGTCACGGAGGCGACGAACGCGCAGTATCAGGCCGACGTTTCGGCGCTCGGCTGCCTCCCGCCGACGCATCAGCCGCGCGCGACCGAGCATATCGAGGCGATGAAAGCGCTCTGCGAGCGGTTGGTCGCAAAGGGTGTCGCCTATGTCGCGGAAGGGCACGTGTTGTTCTCGCCCGAGGCGATGAATTCCTCCCAGGCCAAGGGCCTTTGGCCGACCTACGGCAAGCTCGCCAACCGTTCGCTCGACGAGATGATCGCCGGCGCGCGCGTCGATGTCGCGCCCTACAAGCGCGGCGCGACCGATTTCGTGCTCTGGAAGCCGTCGAAGGCGAACGAGCCGGGCTGGGATTCGCCCTGCGGCATTCCCGGCAAGGGCCGGCCCGGCTGGCATATCGAATGCTCGGCGATGTCGATGGCGACGCTCCTCCAGCCGTTCGGCGGCGGACTCGCCTGCGACGATCCGATGAAAAACACCTTCGATATCCACGGTGGCGGCATCGATCTCGTCTTCCCGCACCACGAGAACGAGATCGCGCAGTCCTGCTGCGCCTTTGGTTCGGCGCGCATGGCGAACGTGTGGATGCACAACGGGTTTTTGCAGGTCGAGGGGCAGAAGATGTCGAAATCGCTCGGCAACTTCCGCACGATCCGCGAAGTGCTGAACGACTGGCCGGGCGAGGTCGCGCGGCTCAACATGCTCCGGACGCATTACCGCCAGCCGATCGACTGGACCGAGGCTGCGCTGCAGGAAAGCGCGGCGATGCTCGACGGCTGGTATCGCAAGGCCGGCGATGCCGCCCCCGGCGCAGTCGATCCCGCAACGCTCGAGGCCCTTTCGGATGATATGAACATGCCCGCCGCCATCGCGGCCATGCATCAGATCGCCGATCCGGCTTCGCTCAAGGCGACGGCGGCACTGCTCGGCTTGCTCGAACGCTCCGCTGCCGAGCGCGAGGCCGAAGCAAAAGCCGGGGTCGACGCTGCAGCGGTCGACGCCCTCATCGCCGCGCGTCTTGAAGCCCGCGCCGCGAAGATGTGGGCCGAGAGTGATCGTATCCGCGATGAACTCGCCGCCATGGGCGTTGCCCTGAAAGACGGAAAGGATACCGCCGGCAACCCCGTCACGACCTGGGAGGTGAAGCGATGAGCGCTTCCCGCATCACCGGTGGCTGCCAGTGCGGCGCCGTGCGCTTCGCCTGTGAAGGGCTGAAACGCCCGTCGATCTGCCATTGCCGAATGTGCCAGAAAGCTTTCGCCGCGCCGTTCGGTGCGTTCGTGTCTGTCGAGAAACACGAATGGACGCGCGGCGCGCCGAAGCATTTCCAGTCTTCATCCAAGGTCCGGCGCGGTTTTTGCGGCGATTGCGGCACGCCGCTCACGTATGAGTGGCAAGGCGGGGTCGATCTCGCGATCTGCGCGTTCGACAACCCCGCTGCGATTGTGCCCGAGGTGCAGCTCGCCGAGGAAGCGGCGTTGCCGTGGTGCGAAGCGCTTGCGACCCTGCCGACCCGTACGCCCGAGCAGAAGGCGAAAATGGCCGCCTTCACCGCTGAACTCGTCTCCTACCAGCACCCTGACCACGACACAGCCGAATGGAAGGCACGCACATGAAACGCGAACGCCTCTACCTGTTCGACACCACCCTGCGGGACGGCGCGCAGACCACCGGCGTCGATTTCAGCCACGCCGACAAGGTGAAGATCGCGGCGATGCTGGATCGGCTCGGCGTCGATTTCATCGAGGGCGGCTACCCCGGCGCAAATCCGGTCGATACCAAGTTCTTCGAGAAGCCGCCGAAGACGAAAGCCTGTTTCACCGCCTTCGGCATGACGAAGCGTGCCGGCATCTCGGCCTCGAACGATCCCGGTCTCGCCGCGCTGTTGCAGGCCGGCGGGCAGGCGATCTGTTTCGTCGCGAAAAGTTGGGATTACCATGTCGAGTTCGCGCTCGGCTGCACGCTCGACGAAAACCTTGAATCCATTCGCGATTCGGTTGCTGCGACGCTCGCCGCTGGCAAGCGCGCGATGATCGATTGCGAGCATTTTTTCGATGGCTACAAGGCCAATCGCGCCTACGCACTCGCGTGCGCCCGCACCGCAAAGGAGGCAGGGGCGGAATGGGTAGTGCTGTGCGATACCAACGGCGGCACGCTGCCGCACGAAGTCGAGCGAATCGTTGCGGATGTGCTGCGTGAGGTGCCGGGCATCGACCTCGGCATCCATGCGCATGACGATACCGGGCACGCGGTCGCGAATTCGCTCGCGGCCGTGCGGGCCGGCGCGCGGCAGATCCAGGGCACGCTCAACGGCCTCGGCGAGCGTTGCGGCAATGCCAACCTTGTGACGCTGATCCCGACGCTGAAGCTCAAGAAGGAATTCGCGGATCGCTTCGAGATCGGCGTCTCCGACGAGGCGCTCGCCGGGATCACGGCGATGAGCCGCGCCTTCGACGAGTTGCTGAACCGCGTGCCGAACCGGCAGGCGCCGTATGTCGGCGTCTCGGCCTTCGCCACCAAGGCCGGAATCCATGCCTCGGCGCTCATCAAGGACCCGAAGACCTACGAGCATGTCGCGCCGGAGACGGTCGGCAACCGCCGCCTCGTGCTTGTCTCGACGCAGGCCGGCAAGTCGAACGTGCTCGCCGAACTCGAACGTCTCGGCGTCTCGGTCGAGAAGAGCGATCCGCGACTTTCGCGCCTGCTCGACGAGGTGAAGGAGAAGGAAGCGCAGGGTTATTCCTACGAGGGCGCGGATGCGAGCTTCTACCTGCTCGCCCAACGGCTTCTGGGGCGCGTGCCGGAGTTCTTCAAGGTCGAGCGCTTCAAGGTCAACGTCGAGCGGCGCTTCAACGCGCGCGGTGATCTCGTGACCTTCTCGGAGGCGGTGGTGAAAGTGCGCGTCGGCGACAAGTCGCTGATCTCGGCAGCGGAGGGCGATGGCCCGGTGAACGCGCTCGACAAGGCGCTCCGCAAGGACCTCGGCCGCTACCAGCAGTTCATCAAGGGGCTGAAACTCTCGGACTTCAAGGTCCGCATCTTCCAGGGCGGCACCGACGCGGTGACCCGCGTACTGATCGATTCAACGGATGAGACCGGCGAGACCTGGACCACGGTGGGTGTCTCGCCGAACATCATCGACGCCTCTTTCCAGGCGCTGCTCGATTCGATCTACTACAAGCTCATGCGCGCGCAGGTCGCGGCGGAATAGGACCGGCGCGCAAGTCGCAGAGGGGGAGCGCCAAGAGCCTTCTGGCCCTTGGCCAGGAGCGGAGGCGACGCCGAGCAGGGGCGCAGCCCCGTTGCGAGGGAGTGCCCGGGGGGCGAAGCCGCCCCGGGCGTAAGAAAGCCCTTACTCGGTGAAGTTGATGGTCTTGTCGACACAGAGATCGACCTGAGTCGGCTCGAACGGCGCCTCATCGTCGAAGGAAGCGTCGAGCGAGAAGGTGCAGCCGGCGTTCTTGCGCAGCTTGACGGTGACTTTCTTGCCGGGAGCAAGCGCGGTCTTGAGCATCGAACTCGGCTTGCCGCCCGCGCCGGTCAGGGTAATCGCCGTTACCGCGCTGGCGCGGTTGTTCTGGAACACGACCTGCGTCGCGTTTTTCGCGGCGGCCTTGCGGCGCGCGGCGCGTGCGGCAGGGCGGGCCGCCGGCGCGGCGGGGGCCGCGACCGGTGCCTCGTCCTCGGGAGCCGGGGCCTGCTGGGCCTGCGCCGGGAACGAAAGAGCGAGAAGGGCAAATGAAACGCCGGCAAGGGCAGCGCGGACCATGATCAGACCTCAGGATCGCACGATCGACAAACCCGGATTGACCGCCCGATCATGCAAGCCCGCGATCCCCCGTCCGCTCATCCTGACATGGTTTTTGAAAACCGGAAGAGCGACGAAAGAAGACTTTCGCGTCAATTCGGCTAAATTCAGGCGCTTTGCCGGTCGCGCATGGTAATCGCCTGCCGGAGCATGGGAACGACCTCGTCCACCTTCTCGGCAACGATGTAATGGACTTCCAGCCCTTCGCGGATGAAGTGGAACTCGCGCATGTGCGCGAGCAGCACCAGCAGCGGCTTCCAGAAATTGTTGGTGTTGAGCATCAGGATCGGCTTGTTGTGCTGGCCGAGTTGCGCCCAGGTCATCTGCTCCACCAGTTCCTCCAGCGTGCCGATCCCGCCCGGCAGCGCAACGAAGGCATCCGCCTTCTGGAACATCAACTGCTTACGCTCGTGCATGTTCTTGGTGACGATCATCTCCTGCGCGTCGCGCAGCATGACTTCCTTGGCTTCGAGGAAGTCCGGGATGATGCCGGTCACGTGCCCGCCGTATTGCAGCACCGATCGCGCCACGGCGCCCATCAGCCCGTGCGAACCGCCGCCGTAGACAAGCCCGAGGCCGGACTGCGCGAGAATGCGACCCAGCGCGTTGGCATTTTCCATGAAGATCGGGAGGGAGCCGGGGCCGGAGCCACAGAAGACGCAGACATTTCGAATCGAGGTTTCTTGCATCCGCTCACAATGCGGCATGGGCCGTGACGAAGGCAAGACGATGTTGGGCAAGACGATGTTGGGCAAGACGGTGTCGTTGGTCCTCTTCCGTCGGAATGGCGCGGTTTCCGAAGGGGAAAGCAGGTCCGGGGGGTTGGCAGACGCATCGAACCGGACCAGATAATAGCAAACCCGCCCCTTTCGTGCCCGGTTTCGCGTCAGCGCGCCGACAGCATGACATCCGCGTCCGAAATCGCGCCGAAAAAGGCCCCGTCCTTGACCGATACTTCCACTTCCGCTCCTGCCCGCGAAGCCTCGCTGATCTCGACCCTCCGCACGCTCTGGCCGTTCTTCTGGCCGCACGACCGGCCGGATCTCCAGCGCACCATCGCGCTTTCGCTTTCGCTGATCCTCGTCGCGAAGGGCTTCACCATCCTGATGCCCTTCACCTACAAATGGGCGACGGATGCGTTGGTCGCTGTCTCGGGCGGCAAGGCGGAGAGTGTCGGCACGACGGGCTGGCTGATCGGCGCGCCGATCCTCGCGACCATTTTCTACGGGCTGACGCGCATCCTGATGGTGGTGTTCACGCAGGCCCGCGAGGGGCTGTTCGCCAAGGTGGCGATGAATGCCGTGCGTCGCCTCGCGCTGCGCACCTTCGCGCATATGCATCGGCTCTCCTTGCGCTTCCACCTCGAACGCAAGACCGGCGGGCTGACTCGCGTGCTCGAACGCGGCCGCAACGGCATCGAGGAAATGACGCGGATGACGCTGATGACGCTCATCCCCACCATCGTCGAATTCGCGATGGTGATCGCGGTCTTCGCCTTCGCGTTCGACTGGCGCTACGTGGTCATCGTCGTCGTGATGATCGTGATCTACCTGTGGTTCACGGTGAAGGCGACCGTCTGGCGCATGGCGATCCGCCGCACGATGAACGAGAGCGACACCGACGCGAACGCCAAGGCGGTGGATTCGCTGCTCAATTTCGAAACCGTGAAATATTTCGGCGCCGAGGCGCGGGAGACGGCGCGCTACGATCGTTCGCTCGAGACCTACGAGAAGGCCTCGATCAAGACCTATACCTCGCTTGCCGTGCTCAATACCGGGCAGGCGATCATCTTCACGATCGCCCTGACGATCTGCATGGCGATCTCGGCGGCGGACGTCATTGCCGGCAAGAACAGCGTCGGCCATTTCGTGATGATCAACGCGCTGATGATCCAGCTCTACCAGCCGCTCAACTTCATGGGCATGGTCTATCGCGAGATCAAGCAGGCGATCGTCGATATCGAGCGCATGTTCGACATCCTCACCCGCGAGGCGGAGGTCGAGGACAAACCGGGAGCGACGGCACTGGCCGTCCCCGCCGGCCTTATCCGCTTCGAGAACGTGACCTTCTCCTACGTGCCCGAGCGGGCGATCCTGAAAGGCGTTTCGTTCGAGGTCCCGCCGGGCGGCACGGTTGCGATCGTCGGCCCCTCGGGCGCCGGCAAATCGACGCTCTCGCGCCTGCTGTTCCGCTTCTACGATATCACCGGCGGCAGGATCACCATCGACGGGCAGGATATCCGCGATGTGACGCAGGCGAGCTTGCGCGCGGCCATCGGCATCGTCCCGCAGGACACGGTGCTGTTCAACGACACCATCCTCTACAACATCGGCTACGGGAAGGACGGCGCCGACGAAGCCAAGATCGCCGAGGCCGCTACCATGGCGCAGATCGACCCGTTCATCCGGCAACTGCCCGATGGCTATCAGGCGCAGGTCGGCGAACGGGGCCTGAAGCTCTCGGGCGGCGAGAAGCAGCGCGTCGCCATCGCCCGCACCATCCTCAAGGGCCCGCCCATTCTCGTGCTGGATGAGGCCACTTCGGCGCTCGACAGCTACACCGAAAAGGAAATTCAGGATGCGCTGGAACGCGTGTCCCGCGGTCGCTCGACGCTGGTGATCGCGCATCGGCTCTCGACCGTCATCAACGCCGACCGGATCATCGTGCTCGACAAGGGGGTGATCGCCGAGAGCGGCACCTTCAACGAGCTGCTGGCGAAGGGCGGACTGTTCGCGGGCATGTGGAACAAGCAGCGCGAGGCCGATCTTGCCCGCGAGACACTGCTGAACGCGGAAAAGGGCGAGGAGCCGAGCCTGCGCCAGAAGATCGAGATCTGAGAGAGATTGCGGTCAGCACGGAAACGCGAAGCGCCGCCGGTGGGGGCTCCGGCGGCGCTCGCTGGGGACAACCATGTCAGGGCGGAAATTCCGGGGGGCTGGAATTCAGTGCGCCCGGCTGCGCCCGCGTTTCGCCTCGTCACGCAACCGCGCGTGGATCGCGTGGCGGGTCTCGTCGTCGATGCACTGGACCCACTCCGGATGCACTTCTGAAAGGGCCTCGATGCAGAACTGCACCGGGTCGGATTTCTGAAGGATCCAGTGCGAGGGGAGGGAATGGGGGGAAGTGGAGAACCGACGCTCGCGCAGCACGCGAACCGAACCATACCCGATGGCAGAGAAGGCCAGATTGTAGTCCATCGCTTCCTCCTTTCTGTTTTTTCAGTCACATTAAACCAAAGTCGTAAGACAGGTAAGAGACAAACCGGCAAACAGGGTAAAAATCGGGCCTGAAAGTGATCTTGTCGGGAACGCCGACCGCGGAATGGTCACATTACTTGCGGCGGGGCGTGGGTTGCGCTTAAACGTGCCTTCCGAAATTGGGGTTCGTACTGGCCGGGGCCAGTGCCCTCAACAAAACGTGATGGTGGTTTTTCGCCGTGCGCCAGCGCACAGGACCCTCATCGCTACAACAGGGAAGAGTGCCGCATGTCCGTCGTCGCCTCGGTTCGCAAGTTCATCGTTCCGATCCACCCGGAAGGATATCTTTTCATCGTCGCGGCTGTGGTCCTTGCACTGTTCGTGCACTGGCTCATTCCGGCGATCGGCTGGCTGTTCTGGATCCTGCCGCTGTTCGTCGCCTACTTCTTCCGCGATCCGCCGCGCGTCTCGCCGGTGCGCGAGGGGCTCGTGCTCTCGCCGGCCGACGGCCGCGTCAGCCAGATCGGCTTTTTCCCGCCGCCGGCCGAACTCGGCATGGGCGACGCGCCGCGCCTGCGGATCTCGATCTTCCTCTCGGTGTTCGACGTTCACATCAACCGCACGCCGGTAGGCGGGCGCATCTCCAAGATCGTCTATACGCCCGGCCTGTTCCTCAATGCCGATCTCGACAAGGCGAGCCAGGACAACGAGCGCAACGCCATCGTCGTCGAGACCGCGCACGGGCCGATCGCCTGCGTGCAGATCGCCGGCCTGATCGCGCGCCGCATCCTCTGTTTCGTGCGCGAGGGTGAGGAACTGGCACCGGGCGCCCGCTTCGGCCTGATTCGCTTCGGCAGCCGCACCGACATCTACCTGCCGGACAGCGCCCGCGCGCTCGTTGCCGAGGGGCAGCGTGCCATCGGTGGGGAAACGGTGCTGTGCGATCTCGGCTCGAAGGAACCGCAGCGCAGCTACCGCGTCAGCTGACCCTGAGAGAGGGCGCATGGAACCGATCTTCCCGCCGTTCGAGCCGGAGCCCGCGTCGCCGCAGCGGCGCTTCCGGCCGATTCCGTTGCGCCTGCTCATTCCCAACCTCGTGACGCTCGCCGCTTTGGCCGCCGGGCTGACGGCGGTGCGGTTCGCGATCGAGGGGCGGCTCGATTACGCCGCGCTTGGCATCATCATTGCCGCAGTGCTCGATGGAATCGACGGGCGCATCGCCCGTTACCTCAAGGGAACCTCGCGATTCGGTGCCGAACTCGATTCGCTGGCCGATTTTGTCAGCTTCGGCTGCGCGCCGGCGCTGATTCTCTATTTCTGGCAGTTGCAGAACCTCAAGGCGCTGGGTTGGCTTGCCTGCCTGCTGCTTGCTTTCGCCATGGCGCTGCGCCTCGCGCGCTTCAACGTGATGATCGACGGGCCGGAGCGGCCGGCCTGGCAGAAGGCCTTCGCCACCGGCGTGCCGGCGCCGGCTGGCGCGATGATGGTGATGCTGCCGGTGCACCTGACCCTTTCCGGCGTGCCGAACTTCGTCGGCGAGGCGGTGTTGGTGCTGATCTGGACGCTGGTGTCCACGGCCCTGATCGTTTCGCGCTTGCCGACCTTCTCGGGCAAGGGGCTCGGCTCGCCGATTCCCCGTGAGCGCGTCCTGCCGCTTCTCGCGCTGTTCGTCGTGATTCTCTGGCTGCTGGTTTCGCATCCGTTCGAGACGGTGAGCGTGCTGACGCTGATCTATGTCGTGGCGATTCCCGTCGCGATCCAGCGCTATCTGCGCCGCAAGGCCCTCGACGGCGCCGGTTCCGGTGAGAAAGCGCCGCCGGCGCAGGATTGAGCGGGAATCGGCGTTTTCCGGGCCCAATGCCGGGGAAACCAAGCCCTCAAGCCTTAACGAAGCTCTAAAAAACGATTCATTTTGAACCAGTTTGTGCAGAGCAGCAGGATGGGGCGTGACTTTCTCGCAACATGGGTCTGAAAAGCCCCCTTGGTCCCCGCCGAAACCGCTTTCTTCGATTGATCGACAGGCTCCCATGAGTATGGTGCCAATCGCGACGGGAGTTTCCGCTCGCTAGCTTGTCGTTTCTTTCGGGGGGTCCGGGGAAGCGATAGGTGAGAAGGGAAAGCGTAGGCGGCCGAGGGTTCCCAAAGCCAAGTTCGTAAACTCCCGATTGGTCTCGAAATCTTTTGGAGGTACACCATGAAGCTCGTTAAGAGCCTTCTCCTCGGTTCCGCCGCCGGCCTCGTTGCCGTCGCCGGTGCCTCGGCTGCCGATCTCGGCGTCAAGAAGCCGACGGCTGTCGAATACGTGAAGACCTGCCCGACCTACGGCGCCGGCTTCTTCGTCGTTCCGGGCACCACGTCGTGCCTGAAGATCGTTGGTCGCGTCCGCATGGACTACATCTTCGACAACGTCCGCACCCGTGCGAACAACCACAACCGCTTCCGCGCTCGTGGCTACGTTGGCTTCGACCACCGCACCGCGACCGAGTACGGCCTGCTCCGTACGTACGTCCGTGCGTTCTTCCAGCGTGAAAACGCCGTTGACTCGACCACGCTCGAGTATGCGTTCATCCAGTTCGGTGGCCTCACCGCTGGTCGCGTGACGCCGGTCTTCGAGCATGGCTGGAACCAGTTCTACATGTACTCGGGCCAGGGCGGTATCGGCTATCACTCTGATATCTCGTACACCAACTCGATCGGCTACACCGCCAACTTCGGCGGCGGCTTCTCGGCCACCATCGCGATCGACGACGCTGCTGAGCGCCGCGTCCCGGCCGCCGGCCGTGCGCTTCCGGAAATCGTTGCCTCGCTCGGCCTGACCCAGTCTTGGGGCCAGCTCAAGCTCTCGGGCGCCGTGTTCCAGCTCCGCTCTGCCACGGGCGTTCCGGACACCAAGTACGGCTACGCCATCGAAGGCGGTGCCAAGATCAACCTCGACATGCTGACCAAGGGCTCGAACTTCTGGTTCTCGGCTGGCATCGCTCAGGGTTCGGCTTCGTATAACGGCTTCGGCGGCACCTTCACGATCGGCAGCAAGACTGCGACGATCGTTGACGCCACCGCTGCTCTGAAGCTCGCGACCAGCTACGCCCTCATGGGTGCCCTGCAGGTCTATGCGACCCCGACCGTCGCGGTCTCGATCGGTGGTACCTACGCCGTTCACAACCCGTCGGGTGCCAACAACTCGATCCGCACCGCGGCCGTCCTCGGCCAGGTTGCTTGGATGCCGGTGTCTGGCTTCCTGATCGGTGTCGAAGGTGCCTATCGCTCGATCGCGTTCGACGGTGGTGCCGCCGTTGCCTCGACCGGCTCGAAGAAGAACGACTTCGTTGGTCGTATCCGCTTCCAGCGTGACTTCTAATCTTCGGATGGCGTGAATTTCACGCTGATCAGAAGATCAAGGATTGGGGAGCCCTCGGGCTCCCCTTTTCTTTTTGTGTCGACCTTCCGCCTTGAAAAGGGCGGGCTTGACCTTCCCTTAACCAAAGTCGAGATTGCGGCAGATCCGCGTTGCGCGCGGCCGCGCCGGTATGGGTTAGGGGAACGGTTCGTATGGTTCAGCCGAAAAAGTGGGTTCTCGGCCTAGTGCCGCTGGCGGTTCTCGCCCTTGTCGCGGCGTTGTGGCGCCAGGGCGCCATCGAGAAAGATCTGTCCGCACGGGTTGGCGATGCGCTTTCGAAAGGCGGATTGAGCTGGGCTCAGACCGGCACCGTGGGGCGGGACATGACGCTAAGCGGAGAAGCGCCCTCGCCGGAAGAGCGCGCGAAGGCGCAGGCAGCGGCGGATAGCGTGTTCGGTGTCCGCAAGGTCGCCGATGCCATGACCGTGCTTCCCGAAGCGAAGCCCTTCACCTTCACTGCTTTGCGAGACGGCGCGAAAATCACGCTGACCGGCGTCGTGCCGCCCGGCGATACCCGCAAGGCAATCATCGAGCGCGTGACGAAATCCGGTCCCGGCCTGACGGTCGTGGACGAGTTGAAAACAGCGCGGGGAGCCCCGGCGGCGTTCGGTGCTCTGGCGGAAGTTGGTCTTGCCAACCTTGCCCGCCTGAGTCAGGGGACGCTTTCGATCTCGGATAGTGCCCTGTCCCTCTCGGGGCGGGCAGCCGATTTCGATGGTTTCCGGGCGATTCGGGCTGCGCTGACACAATTGCCGCAAGGGACGACACTCGCCAAGGGCCTGGGGTCGGGCGATATTCTGCCGCCCGTCGCCGCCCCCTTCACGTTTTCTGCTGAACTCGCAGGCAACGGTGTGATGCTGTCTGGCTTCTATCCATCTGAAAATGCCCATGAAAAGGTTCTGGCGGCCGTGAAGGCGCTCGGACTTACGCCGACGGACCGGTTGAGGGTCGCCGATGGCGCGCCGATGGGCGATTGGCCGGCTGCCGCCACCCTGTTGGTGGCTGAACTCGGCAAGCTCGAGAGCGGAAAGGCCAGCCTGACGGATGCCCGTGTCAGCCTCGCCGGCAAGGCCAAGGGCCTGCTGGCCGAGGAAGATTTCCGCGCCGATCTGCGCGCCCTGCCGACCGGGTTCGCGCTTGCGGACCTGAAGATCGATTCGCGCGTGATCCGCCCCTATCGCTTCAGCGCGGAGCGCCGCGGCGATACTTTGACGCTGACCGGCCATGTGCCCGATGCCAAGGCGCGCGCCAGTGTGATTGAGACGGCGCGGGCCTTCTTCGAGGGAGACCGTATCGAGGATCGCCTCCAGGAAGGTCTCGGTGAGCCGAAAGGGTTTCTCACCGCCGCGCTGGCTGGGCTTCAGGAACTCTCGCGCCTCGCCGATGGGGCCAGCCTCACGATTTCGGACGGTCTGGCGACGCTGAAGGGCGCGGCTCTGTTCGACGCCGCCCGCGACCAGATCGCGCAAGTGTTTTCGCAGAGCCTTCCGCAGGGATTCGGGCGCAAGGTCGAGGTTTCGACCGCGCCGCTCCCGCCGGCGATCGAGTCGCTGCCCGATTGTCAGGCGCTCTACACCAACCTGTTGAAGACGCGCACGGTGCGTTTCAAGAGCGGCTCGGCGGATCTTTCGGATGCTTCGCGCGCGATTCTCGATCGTCTGGCCGTGATTTCGCTTCGCTGCGTGAACGCCCGGATCGAGATCGGCGGCCATACCGACAACGATGGTTCGCCACAGAGCAATGCCGAGCTGTCGCGTCGACGCGCAGAGACCGTCGGCGCCTATCTCGTCCGCGCCGGTGTGGTGGCCGGGCGGCTCGAACCGGTCGGCTACGGCGAAACGGTGCCGGTGGCGCCGAACGATACGCCGGAGAACAAGGCGAAGAACCGCCGCATCGAGTTCTTCGTGAAATAAGGGGCGGGCGATGCTGTATCTGATCTCGGTCTTCTGGTTCTGGCTGCTCCTCGCCCTCGTGCTCGGTCTTGCCGTCGGGTGGTTCACCTTCTCCCGCGACGGCAAGGGGAGCTGGGGCGGCGTCGTACCCTGGCTTATCGCGCTGGTTGTCGGCGGTCTGGTCGCTTGGCTGAAACTCCTGCCGACCAGCCTCGGCTACTGGTTTGATGTCGCGATGCTTTTTCTCGCGAGCTATGTGGTGGGCTGCCTGGTATCCGGCCTCCTGAAGGGCAGCGGTCAGGCCAGCGGAGATGCTGTTCCGGCGCGGATCGAACCCGTCGTGGCACCGGCGAAGGAAATGGCGGTTGAGCCGGCGACGCAAGGCCAGCCCGTTACCGCCGAGGCGTCCGAGGAGGCGATCACCGGCCTTTCCGCCGCGCGGGGCGGCAAGGCCGACGATCTCACCAAGATCTACGGCGTCGACAAGGAAACCGAAGCGAAGCTCAATGGTCTCGGCCTTTACCACTATGACCAGATCGCGGCGCTGACTCCGGGCAACCGGCGCTGGCTGTTCCGGCAACTGGGCTACGAGGGGCGGTTCCCGTCCTGGTGGTGGCGCTGGCGCTACGATGCCGAGGCGCTTGCGAAGGGCGAGGGCGCGCCGGTGGCGGCGGCATCCGTGCCGCAACCGGTCGAGACGTCCGTGTCCGATGGCCCGACCGAGAAGCCGGCGGGACTTTCGGCCCCGCGCGGCGGCAAGGCCGACGATCTCAAGCGCATCCGCGGCATCGGCAAGCAGAACGAGGGCCGGTTGCACGGCCTCGGCATCTGGCATTTCGACCAGATCGCGGCCTGGACCGCGGCGGAGGTTCGCTGGGTCGGCGCGTTCCTCGCCTTCCCCGGCCGGATCGAACGCGAAGGCTGGGTCGAGCAGGCGGCTGTTCTGTCCAAGGGCGGCGAGACGGATTTCTCGAAGCGCGCCGACAAGGGGCTGGTCGCCACCTCGCGTGACGATACCGACGACGATGGCCAGGGCAACGTGATCTCGATCGACAAGGCCAAGATCGACAAGGACAAGCCCAAATCCGGCAACAAGCCCAAGCCGACGAAGAAATAGCGTCGGCTCGGAGTGGCTCAGCCGAATTCGGCGAGGAAAGCCTTTACCGCGCCGATGGTCGGCTCGTCTTCTAGCAGCGGCGCGTGCCCCTCGTAGGGCACGACATGCAGGCGGGCGTTCGGGTGCCGCGCCACCATGCCCTCGGCTGTTTCCTCGCTCAGGATATCGCTGAGTTCGCCCCGGATCACCAGCAGCGGGAAGGGGTCGAGCGTGGCGAAGGGCGCGGAAAGGTCCGGCATCGGCTGTTCGAGATTGATGTCCGCCAGCGGCCGCATCAGGTCGGCGTCGTAGCGCGCGACGAGCCGGCCGCTCTCCTCTTTCCATGAGCGGAGAGCGTAGCGCATCCAGGCGTCGTCCGAATGATTGGTGAAATGCGTGCCGAACACCCGCCTGAGCAGGTTCGCACCTTCGGTGAAATCCTTCGGTTGCGGTAGCTTGCCGACGTAGGAGCGGATGCGGGCCATGCCGCGCGCCTCGATCACCGGGCCGATATCGTTGAGGATCACGGCATGGATCGTCTCCGGTTTGACGATCCCGGTCATCGCGGTGAGCAGCCCGCCGCGCGAGGTGCCGAAGAACACCGCCTTCGCGACGCCGAGCGCGATCAGCACCTGATGCAGATCGTCAAGTTCGACCTTGAGGTCGTAGTTCCGCCAGTCGGGATCATATTCCGACCCGCCACGCCCGCGGGAATCGAGCGCGATCACCTGCCGCTCGCCGGTTGCTGCCACGGCGCGGCCGATCATCTCGAAATCGTCGACGTTGCGGGAGAGCCCCGGCAGGCACAGCAGCGGCACGCCGGGCGCGGCGGGCGAACCGATCGTGCGGACATGGAGACGCAGGCCGTCGCGCGCCGTGACGAAGGTGGACGTCCAGTCGAGGTTCGTCGGCACGAGTTGCAGATGGGCCTTGCCCCGGTTATCGGCCTTGGTCTTGCCGGGTTCTGATTGCATCAAGCTCGCCTTTCGTGCCGGAATTTCTATTTATCGCATGTTCGGGGCGATACAACCGCGCCGCGCCCGTTGACGCGGGCACGGAATGCGGGGAAAACCGTCACCTTGTCCTGCGTAATCAGTCAGCAACCGGATCGTTCCATGACCAAGCCTGCCAATGCCGCCCGCTTCCGGGGTTCCTTTACCGCTCTGGTGACGCCGTTCAAGAACGGCAAGCTGGACGAGGCCGCGTTCCGGGATCACGTCTCCTGGCAGATCGCCGAGGGAACGCACGGGCTGGTGCCCGTCGGCACCACCGGCGAAAGCCCGACGCTCAGCCACGACGAGCACAAGAAGGTCGTCGAATGGTGCGTGTCGGAGGCCAAGGGTCGCGTGCCGGTGATCGCGGGCGCGGGCTCCAACAACACCGCCGAGGCGATCGATCTCGCCGTCCACGCCGAGACGGCGGGGGCGGACGGGCTGCTCGTTGTCACGCCCTACTACAACAAGCCGACGCAGGAAGGGCTTTACCAGCACTTCAAGGCCGTGAACGACGCGGTTTCGATCCCGATCTTCATCTACAACATCCCGCCGCGCTCGGTCGTCGACATGTCGAACGAGACAATGGCCCGGCTTTATGAACTCAAGAACATTGCCGGCGTGAAGGACGCGACCGCGAACCTCGCGCGCGTTTCGCAGCAGCGCGCCTATGTCGGCAGGGATTTCATCCAGCTCTCGGGCGAAGACATGACCGCGCTCGCCTGGAACGCGGCCGGCGGCGTCGGCTGCATTTCCGTGGTCTCGAACGTGGCGCCGCGCCTCTGCTCGGAACTTCAGTTGGCCTGCCTCGCCGGCGATTACGCCAAGGCGCTCGATATCCAGGATCGGCTGATTCCGCTGCATGACGCGGTGTTCCGCGAGCCGGGCCTTGCCGGCGCGAAGCACGGCCTTTCGCTGCTCGGCCGCATGAACGAGGAAATCCGCCTGCCGATGCTGCCGGTGCAGCAGGCCGCGACCAAGGATGCGATCCGCGCGGCGATGGTCCACGCCGGGCTTCTGAACTGAGCTTTCGATGTACGAGCCCGCCCATTTCAAGATCGAGGACCGCGAGGAGCTGCTCGCCGTCATCCGGGCGAACGCGCTGGGACTGCTGATTTCCCGGAGCGACGACGGGCTCGCGGCCAACCCGATCCCCTTTGTCCTGGCGAAAGACGGGGCGGGCGGCGACGTGTTGCGCGCTCATCTCGCCCGCGCCAACCCGCAGTGGAAGGCCATCGGCGACAATCCCGATGTGCTGGTCGTCTTTCAGGGGATCGATCACTACGTCTCGCCCGCTTGGTACGAGGCCAAGCGCGAACACGGCAAGGTCGTTCCGACCTGGAATTACGTGCATGTTCAGGTGCGCGGCAGGGCAATCGTTCGGGACGACCCGGCTTTCGTGCGACCGCAGATCGAGGCGCTGACGGCGTCCCACGAGGGGGCGCGCGCCGAGCCCTGGGCGGTCGATGATGCGCCGGAGCGCTTCATCGAGGCACAGATGCGCGGCATCGTCGGCCTCGAAATCCCCATCGAGACGATTTCCGGCAAGTTCAAGCTGAGCCAGAACCGCAGCACGGGCGATTATCTCGGTGTGCAGGCGGGCCTCGCCGGCGAGGGCGACGCCTCCGGGCCGGCAATGGCGGACTTCATCCGGCAGAAGAGCGGTTCGATCCTGCCATGACCCGGTTTCAGCCATGAGCGCGCAGAACGAGGCGCGCTACAAGATCGCCGCCGACAATCGCAAGGCCCGGTTCAACTACGAGATTCTCGATACTTACGAGGCCGGCATCGTGCTGACCGGCACGGAGGTGAAGTCCCTGCGCGGCGGCAAGGCCACGATCGGCGAGAGCTATGCCGAGATGGACGACGGCGAGGTCTTCCTCGTCAACGCCTATATCCCGGAATATCTGCAGGCCAACCGCTTTAACCATCAGCCGAAGCGCCCGCGCAAGCTGCTCCTCCAGAAGAAGCAGATGGCAAAACTCGCCATTGGCATCGAGCGCGAGGGCATGACCATCGTTCCGCTCAAGATCTATTTCAACGACAAGGGCCGGGCGAAAGTCGAAATCGCGCTCGCCAAGGGCAAGAAGCTACACGACAAGCGCGAGACCGAGAAGGCCCGCGACTGGAAGCGCGAGCAGGGCCGCCTGCTGCGCGACCGGGGCTGATCAGCCAATCAGTTTGCGGATATCCGCAAACACGGCGCGGAACATCTCGGTCGTCAGCACGCCGGTATTCGTGTTGTAGCGCGAGCAGTGGTAGCTCGAGACGAGGGTCGCTGCGCCCAGCGGCTGGCTACGCCCGTGCGCGAACGGCACGCGCGAAAGCTTTTCACCCAGCGCGCGGACCGTCGACTCATGGGCGATGCGGCCGAGAACGAGAATCGCACGCAGGTTCGGCATCGCCGCGATCGTCGCCGAAAGGTAGGCGCGGCAGGTATTGATCTCGGCCGGGACCGGCTTGTTCTCCGGCGGAACGCAGCGCACGGCGTTGGTGACGCGGCAATCGACGAGTTCGAGCCCGTCGTCGGCCCGCTCAGCATAGGAGCCGCGCGCGAAGCCAAAATCGGCGAGCGTTTCGTAGAGCAGGTCGCCGGCGTAATCGCCGGTGAACGGACGGCCGGTCGCGTTCGCGCCACGCAGCCCCGGCGCAAGGCCGACGATCAGCAGCCGCGAGTCCGGCGAACCGAAGCTGGGCACCGGCGCATTGTGCCATCCCGGCTCGCGCAGGCGCCACGTCTCGCGGAAGGCAACAAGCCGTTCGCACGCGGCGCAATCGCGCCCCGGTTCGCAAGGGGGCGAGTTCATTTGCCGGGAATCCTGTTCTGGCGCCGCTTGTTCACGCGAACCGGAATACACGGTGCCCGGAAATTCTCAATCCTCGTCGCGGTCGCGCGGCGGTCGCACCGGTGCCGGGCGCTCGATGAAGGCTGGCATGGCGCTGCGGCTTTCCGGCTTGCCATCGTTCGCGCGGACCTCGCGCGCCGGGCGCTCGCCGGGGTCACGGCCGATCCGGGACTGGAGATCGACGAGGTCGAGAAACTGGTCCGCCTGCCGGCGCAGATCATCGGCGATCATCGGCGGCTGTGTCGCCACGGTGGAGATCACGGTCACGCGCACGCCCTTGCGCTGCATCGCCTGGACGAGGCTGCGAAAATCGCCGTCGCCGGAGAACAGCACCATGTGGTTGATATAGGGGGCGAGTTCCATGGCATCGATCGCAAGCTCGATATCCATGTTGCCCTTGACCTTGCGTCGTCCCATCGCATCGGTGAATTCCTTCACCGGCTTCGTTACGACAGCGTAGCCGTTGTAATCGAGCCAATCGATCAGGGGGCGGATCGAAGAATATTCCTGGTCCTCGATCATCGCCGTGTAATAAAATGCTCTAACAAGATAACCCTTGGTCTGATATTCTTTCAGGAGTCGGCGATAATCGATGTCAAATCCAAGAGTCCGTGATGTCGCGTAAAGGTTCGCTCCATCAATAAAGAGAGCGATGCGTTCGCTGGTCGACATTTACGTTGTTTTCCTTGAGTCCAGAAAGGAGAATGGCGGTCGACGCGTTCGCTGAGTTGTATACCGAGACGGTTCAACCGAGGAACGGCGGGTGCGTTTGGTTTTCTCGCTGTGTAAAAGAGAAGTCGAGCCAAAGAATTCGAAAGGGCCCGCGCGGTATATATATTTTTATGGAAACGGCAACTGGTCTTTTGTTTATTTCACGTTCCAAAGTGTTTTTTCATTATCGAGGTCCGGCAGGGCGGCAATCGGTGCAGGCTGTCCGCTTAAAAAGCGCGGCTTGAAGCCGGCCGAAACATCGTGTATCAGCCACAGCTTCAATGGAATTTACGGCATTTTGAAGGAGCGCGTCTGACATGGCCCGCGTAACCGTCGAAGATTGCGTCGATAAGGTCGACAACCGGTTCGAACTGGTGCTGCTCGCCAGCCACCGGGCACGGATGCTCGCGAGCGGGGCGGCCACGCTGGTCACGCGCGACCGTGACAAGAACCCGGTCGTCGCCCTGCGCGAGATCGCCGACGAGCGTTTGTCGCCCGGCGATCTGAAGGAAGACTTCATCCATTCGTTGCAGAAGTTCGTCGAGGTCGACGAACCGGAGCCGGAAGCGGTGCCGCGCCTGCCGGGCGCCCAGCCGCAGGTTTCGGTTTCGCAAGTGGACGACAGCGAGGTCTCCTTCGACCGGATGTCGGAAGAAGACCTGCTGCGCGGGCTCGACGGGCTCGTTCCGCCGGCCGAATCAGACGACGACGACTGATTTTTGCATTTCTCCGTCGCGGCTCTGCGTTTCCTGCATTGCACCGGGGCAAATTGCTGACATACTGAAAAAGGGCGGCACGGAAATTCCGGCCGCCTTTTTTGATCTCCGCCGCCAGCCGGGCTGTCGGCGCTGTTTCGAGGCAGGTGCCGCGCGTCATGATGCGCCAATTCGAGCTGGTCGAGCGCGTCAAGCGCTATCATCCCGAAGCCAACGAGGACCTGCTCAACCGCGCCTACGTCTATGCGATGAAGGCGCACGGTTCGCAGAAGCGGGCCTCCGGCGACCCATATTTCTCGCATCCGCTCGAAGTGGCGGCGATTCTCACCGATCTGCACGTCGATGATCAGACCATCGCGGCCGCGATCCTGCACGATACGATCGAGGATACCGGCACCACCCGCAGCGACATCGAGGAGCGTTTTGGTGAGAATATCGCCCATCTCGTCGATGGGCTGACCAAACTCAAGAAGCTCGATCTCGTCTCCAAGAAGGCGGCGCAAGCCGAGAACCTGCGCAAGCTGCTGCTGGCGGTCGCGGCGGATGTCCGCGTCCTGCTCGTCAAGCTGGCGGACCGGCTCCACAACATGCGCACGCTGCATTTCGTGCCGCCGGACAAGCGCGCCCGCATCGCCGAGGAGACGCTGGAGATCTACGCCCCGCTCGCCGGACGCATCGGCATGCAGGACATGCGCGAGGAGCTGGAGGACATCTGCTTCCGTGTGCTGATGCCGGATGCGCACCTGATGATGACGCAGCGCCTGCTCCGGTTGCGCGAGCGCGCCGGCGGGCTGATTCAGCTCATCGAGAACGATCTCAAGGCGAAGCTGGCGGCGAACCACATTGCCGGCGAGATCAAGGGGCGCGAGAAGCGCGTCTATTCCATCTGGCGCAAGATGGAACGCAAGAGCATCTCTTTCGAGCAACTGTCGGATATTTTCGGCTTCCGTGTCGTCGTCACCAAGATCGACGATTGCTACCGCGCGCTCGGCATCATCCATCAGGCCTGGCCGTTCGTGCCGGGGCGGTTCAAGGATTACATCTCGACCCCGAAGCAGAACGATTACCGCTCGGTGCACACCACCGTCGTCGGCCCGAAGCATCAGCGCGTCGAACTCCAGATCCGCACCCGCGAGATGGACGAGGTCGCTGAGTTCGGCATCGCCGCACATGCCGCCTACAAGGACGGCAAGATCAACGGCGAGGGCACCGAATCGAACGCCTACCGCTGGCTGCGCCGGACAATCGAACTCCTTGCGGAAGGCGACAATCCGGAAGAGTTCCTCGAGCACACCAAGCTCGAACTGTTTCAGGATCAGGTCTTCTGCTTCACGCCGAAGGGCCTGCTGATCGCGCTGCCGCGCAACGCGACGCCCATCGATTTCGCCTATGCCGTCCACACCGATATCGGCAACAACGCCGTTGGCTGCCGCATCAACGGCCGCAACTCGCCGCTGATGTCCGAATTGCAGAACGGCGATGAAGTGGAAATCCTGACGACGGAAGGGCAGGTGCCGCCCTCGGCCTGGGAAAGCCTCGTTGTCACCGGCAAGGCCCGCGCGGCGATCCGCCGGGCGACGCGCGAGGCGGTGCGCAAGCAGTTCTCCGGCCTCGGCCGCAAGATCGTCGAGCGCGCTTTCGCTCGCGCCAACAAGAATTTCTCTGAGGAAAAGCTGGTTGCTGCGCTGCCGCGCCTCGCCCGCGCGACGCTTGACGACGTGCTGACCGCCGTGGGGCGCGGCGAGATGTATTCGGGGGATGTCGTCAAAGCCGTGTTCCCCGATTTCAAGGAGGATATCGGCAAGGGCGCCGCGCCCGGCGCCGGCGCCGGCTGGTTCGGCGTTTCGGGCGCCGACAAGCTCAAGTTCAAGGTGCCGGGGCAGGAGAGCGCGGGCACATCGATCCCGATCCGCGGTCTCTCCGACGATCTGCCGGTGCATTTCGCGCCGGAGGGCGGCGCCGTGCCGGGGGATCGCATCGTCGGCATCCTGACGCCGGGCGAGGGGATCACGATCTACCCGATCCAGTCCCCGGCGCTGATGGCCTACGACGAGGAACCCTGGCGGTGGCTCGACGTGCGCTGGGATGTCGACGAGCACGATCCGCGCCGTTTCAGCGCCCAGTTGATCGTCTCGGTCATCAACGAGCCCGGCAGCCTCGCCGAGATCGCGCGCGTGATTGCCGATACCGACGCCAACATCGACAATATCGCCATGCGTGCCAAGACGGCGGATTTCCGCGAGATGCTGCTCGATATCGAGGTGTGGGACCTCAAGCACCTCACCGCGATCATGTCCGAACTGCGCGCCAAGCCGATGGTCGCCAATGTCGAACGCGTCGTCGGCTAGAGCATCCGACCGCCAAGTGGATACCGGTTGGCGGAAAGGCGGATGCGGTGGCAGGAAGATGCGAGCCGCCGCCAATCTGCCATGCAGCCAATCTGTCATGCACGCGACAGGAGTTGTGGCGGCGCCATGATGTCATGCCCGCCTGAACCCGCATCCCGGAGCCGTCATGTCCCGCACGCCGATCTCCCATCCGTCGATTCTGCCGCCCGACTACTATGAAACCATGTCCGGCCTCGAAACGCTTCAGGGCATGGTGGAAGGGCGTCTGCCCGGCCCGCCGATCGCCAGAACACTGAATTTCCACCTCGCTTCGGTATCGGAAGGGGAGGCGGTATTCGAAGGCTCGCCCGGCGAGGAAAGCTTCAACCCCATCGGCTCGATCCATGGCGGTTGGGCCGCGACGATCCTCGATTCCGCACTGGCCTGCTGCGTGCATTCGACGCTCGAAAAGGGCGAGCGCTACACCAGCGTCGAGATGAAGGTCAGCTTCATCCGGCCGATCTTCCCCGGCAAGCCGGGACGGCTGATCTGCACCGGACGCGTCGTCAACCGGGGGCGGACGCTCGCCTTCAGCGAGGCCACTCTTGTCGATGAGGCCGGGAAGGTTTACGCGCATGGAACGGAAACCTGCATGATTTTCCCGAAAGCCGGGAGCAACGGAGCCTGACATGACGCGCGATGAGGTGCTGGACGTTTTCCGCAAGGCCGGGGCCTTGCTCGAAGGGCATTTCATCCTCTCCTCCGGCCGCCGCTCGGGGTTCTTCATCCAGAAAATGCGGGTTTTCGAGAGCCCGGCGCTCACCGAGCAGCTCTGCCGGGCGCTCGGCGAAAAGATCAGGGCCCGCTTCGGCAAGGTCGATGTCGTGGTCTCGCCGGCCATCGGCGGCATCGTGCCGGGTTACGAGATCGCCCGCGCGCTTGGCGCTCGCGCCCTCTTCGTCGAGCGCGAGGACGGCTATTTCCAGCTTCGCCGCGGTTTTGAAATCAATGCTGGCGAGAAGGTGATCGTGATCGAGGATATCGTCACCACCGGCTTGTCCGCGCGCGAGTGCCTCAACAGCCTCGCCGACCAGCCGGGCGAGATCGTCGGCGCCGCCTGCCTGATCGACCGTTCGGGCGGCAAGGTCGACCTCGGCGTACCGCTGGTCGCGCTGTGCGAATTCGCCGTGCCGGATTACGATCCGCGCGAACTGCCGCCGGAACTCGCCGCCCTGCCGCCGACCAAACCAGGCAGCCGCGGCATTCAGGGCGTGAAGGGCTGACCATGACCAGCCGCATTCGATTGGGCGTCAATATCGACCATGTGGCGACCGTGCGGAACGCGCGCGGCGGCGCGCGGCCCGACCCTGTGCGGGCGGCGCTGCTCGCAATCGACGCCGGCGCGGACGGCATCACGGCCCACCTGCGCGAGGACCGTCGTCATATCCGCGACGAGGACATGGCGCGGCTCAAGGCCGGCATTTCCAAGCCACTCAACTACGAGATGGCGGCGACGCCGGAAATGCTGGAGATCGCCCGCCGCATCCGGCCGCATGCCTGCTGTCTCGTCCCGGAAAAGCGCGAGGAACGCACCACCGAGGGCGGGCTCGACGTCGTCGGCCAGCAGGGCGCGCTGCGGCCGTTCATCGCCGAGCTCAAGGCGGTTGGCATCCGTGTTTCGCTATTCATCGAACCGGACCGCGCGCCGATCGAGATGGCGAAGACGCTCGGCGCCGATATCGTCGAACTCCACACCGGCACCTGGTGCCACGCGGTCGAGGTCGGGCAGTCCGACAAGGCCGAGGCAGAGTTTCAGAGGCTGAAGGCTGGCGCCGGGATTGCGGTCGCTGCCGGGCTTGAGGTCCACGCCGGCCATGGGCTCGACTACGAGACGGCGGAACGCCTCGCCGGCGTGCCGGAATTCGTCGAGTTCAACATCGGCCATTTCCTGATGGGCGAGGCGATTTTCGTCGGCCTGCGCGATGCGATCCTGACCATGCGCGTGGCGATGGACCGGGGCAGGAATCACAAAGCATTTTTGAGCGAAGTGGCTTCCGGTTCGCGTGAAAAAAATGCGTAATCGAAAAAAGACCTCACCATGATCATCGGGATCGGCGCCGATCTCTGCAACATCGACCGCATCGCGGAGACACTTGAGCGCTTTGGAGATCGCTTCGTCGAGCGGGTCTTCACCGAAACGGAACGTGTCCGCTCGGAAAAGCGTGTCGAGCGTGCCGCGAGCTATGCCAAGCGTTTTGCCGCCAAGGAGGCCTGTGCCAAGGCGCTCGGGACGGGGATGCGCATGGGCACGGCCTGGCGCGAGATGGGTGTCGTCAATCTCCGGTCCGGCCGGCCGACGATGGAATTGACCGGCGGTGCCGCCCAGCGCCTCGCGGATCTGACGCCGCCTGGCCATCGCGCGATCATCCATCTCACCATCACCGACGACAAGCCGTTCGCGCAGGCGTTCGTGGTGATCGAGGCGCTGCCGAACCCCTGAACGGGCTGTGCGCCGCGAGACAGATCGACACGGAATTCCGCCGCATTGCTCTTGTCAAACCGCGCCTGTATAGGCTTTGGCCGGGGTGAATCTTCCGGTCGGGCTGGCGCTGAACCGCACCAAGGTGTTGGCTGCTCACGGAGACAATTCGGAATGGCGATGGACAATTTGCAGGAACAGGCGAAGGCAGGCCGGAGTAAACCCGAAGCGGACAAGGGCGGCTTCGGCGAAACCCTCCGCGTGATCATCGAGGCCCTGCTGATTGCGTTGGTGATCCGCACCTTCGCCTTCCAGCCGTTCAATATCCCCTCCGGCTCGCTGATCCCGACTCTGCTGGTCGGCGATTACCTGTTCGTCTCGAAATACGCCTACGGCTATTCGAAGCACTCGTTCCCGTTCTCCGCGGTGCCCATCAACGGCCGCATCTGGGGCGCCGAGCCCAAGCGCGGCGACATCGCGGTGTTCAAGCTGCCGCGCGATGGCGAAACCGATTATATCAAGCGTGTCATCGGCCTGCCGGGCGATCGCGTGCAGGTGCTCGATGGCCACCTGCGCATCAATGGCGAGCCGGTGAAAAAGGTCGCGGTTGATCCGATGACGACGGTCGATGCCTTCGGCCGCACCGTCAAGGTGCCGCGCTATCAGGAAACCTTGCCCAACGGCGTCACCTATAATGTCATCGAGCGCGAGGGTGACCGTTCCTACTGGGACAACACGGTCGAATACCTCGTCCCGCCCGGCCATTTCTTCATGATGGGCGACAATCGCGACAATTCGACCGACAGCCGCGACCAGTCCGCCAACGGTGTCGGCTTTGTGCCGTATGAGAATTTTGTCGGCCGCGCAGAGATGATCTTCTTCTCGATCGACGAGGGCGCACGCCCTTGGGAAATCTGGAAATGGCCGACCGAGGCCCGCTGGGGGCGCATCTTCCAGAAAGTTCGCTGATGGAGGGCGCGGGCGACGAGCTGGCGCGGCTCGAAGCGCGGCTCGGCCATCGCTTCGCGGATCGCGCCTGGCTTGAGGAGGCGGTGACGCACGTCAGCGCCGGCGCCGGCGGCATGAGTTACCAGCGCCTCGAATTCCTGGGTGACCGGGTGCTGGGCGTCGTCGTCTCGACGATGTTGTTTGAGGCCTTTCCCGAAGCGCCGGAAGGCGAACTCTCCAAGCGCCTTGCCGATCTCGTCCGCAAGGAAAGCTGCGCGGCGGTCGCGCGTGAATGGCATCTCGGCGATTTCCTGCGCCTCGGCGAGGGCGAACGGCGCACCGGCGCCAAGAAACGCGACGCGCTTCTCGGCGATGCTTGCGAAGCGGTGATCGGCGCTGTCTACCGCGACGGCGGGCTCGATGCCGCCGACAGGCTCATCCGCGCCAGTTGGACTGCGCGCATGCACGCCCCGCTGGTCGTCCCCAAAGACGCGAAGACCATGCTGCAGGAGATCGTGCAGGCGCGCGGGCTGCCGGTGCCGGCCTATCGCGATGTCGGCCGCAAGGGGCCGGATCACGCGCCGGAATTCGAGATCGCGGTGCTGGTGAAGGGCGAGGCGGAAGTCACCGGCTCCGGCCCCTCCAAACGCCACGCCGAGCGCGCCGCGGCCGAGGCCTGGCTGCGCCGTGCGGGGATATGGGACAGCGACGCCGCGCCGGCGTCATCGAAAGAGAGATCATGAACGACGAAACCGCCTCCACGCCCACCCGCTGCGGCTTCGTCGCGCTCATCGGCGTGCCGAACGCCGGTAAATCAACGCTGCTCAACGCGCTGGTCGGCGCCAAGGTTTCGATCGTCAGCCGCAAGGTGCAGACGACGCGGACGCAGGTGCGCGGAATCGCGATGGCCGGGGCGACGCAGATCGTCTTCGTGGATACGCCCGGCATCTTCACGCCGAAGCGCCGGCTCGAAAAGGCGATGGTGACGAGCGCCTGGGGCGGCGCGGCGGATGCGGACATCGTCGGGCTGCTGGTCGATGTCACCCGCGCGGACGAGGAGGAGCAGGAGGCGCTGCTGACCCAGCTTGCAGAGGTGCGCCAGCCGAAATTCCTCGTGCTCAACAAGATCGACCTCATCCCGCACGAGAAACTGCTCGCGCTGGCCGATACGCTCAACAAGCGCATTGCGTTCGAGGCGACCTTCATGATTTCGGCACTGCGCGGGCATGGCGTGCCGCGCATTCTCGAATGGCTCGCCGACAAGCTGCCTACCGGCCCGTGGCTCTACCCGGAGGATGAAATCTCGGACGCGCCCTTGCGCTTCCTCGCCGCCGAGATCACGCGCGAGAAGATGTTCGAGCGCCTGCACGACGAATTGCCGTATCGTTCCACGGTCGAAACCGACAAGTGGACGGTGATGAAGAACGGCGACGTGCGCATCGACCAGACGATCTATGTCGAGCGTGAGAGCCAGCGCAAGATCGTGCTCGGGGAGGGCGGCAAGACGATCAAGTCGATCGGCTCCGCCGCGCGCAAGGATATCGGCGAAGCGGCTGAAGCCAAGGTCCACCTGTTTCTGTTCGTCAAGGTCCGCGAGAACTGGACCGACGATCCCGAGCGCTATCGCGAGATGGGGCTGGAATTTCCGCGCGAGAACAAGAAATAATACCGGCGGGTGGATGGGCGACCGATTGCCGACCCAAGCCGGAGCGGGCGACCGGGCTTGTGCGAGGGATCTTTGCCCGAGGATGACCGCAAGGTCATTTTCGAGGGCCGAAGGCATGAATGCATGGAATGGCAGGATCACGGGCTGGTGCTTTCGACCCGCCGCCACGGCGAGCGCGATGCCATTCTCGAGGTGATGACGGCGGAACATGGCCGCCACCTCGGGCTCGTGCGCGGCGGCCGCTCGTCCAGGCAGGCGCCGGGCCTTCAGCCGGGCAACCGCGTCCAGCTCACCTGGCGCGCACGGCTTGAGGATCATCTCGGCCATTTCACAGCCGAAACGCTGGAGAGCCGCGCCGGTCTGGTGCTGACGGATACGCTCGCGCTTCAGGCCGTGACCCATCTCGCACTGCTGATGCGGCTGCTGCCGGAGCGGTCTCCCCATCGTGCCGTCTACGAGGCGGCGGATGCGATCTGCGCCCTGCTGGCTCGCCCCGATCTTCTCGGGCCGGTGCTGGTGCGGTTCGAACTGCTGATCCTGTCCGATCTTGGCTTCGGCCTCGATCTTTCGACCTGCGCGGCGACCGGCACGCACGAGAACCTTGTCTACGTCTCGCCGAAATCGGCACGAGCCGTATCAAGGGAAGCCGGCGAGCCCTGGGCTTCGCGCATGCTGAAGCTGCCGGAATTCCTCCTCCTCGACGGCCGTATCCGCCCGGAACCGGAGGCCGCCGTGGCCGATGGCTTCGCGTTGACGGGCTATTTCCTCGAACGGCATCTTTTCGAGCCGCGCGGACTTGATCGCGCGGGAGGACGGACTCAGATGGTCGCAAGCCTGCTCTTGCGGGCGCGCAAAGATGATACTGCCTAAAATTCAAGCAAATTCTTATATTTGAACACTGTTGCAACCTTTGATTAGTGACACTTGCTAGGCTTTTTTTGGGACTTCTGGGCTATGAAGGCACGGAAAGGGCAAGGCAATGCTGTCATTCCGCGTCATGAAGGGCGTCCGTTCAAGAATTGAATCGGCCCTGACGGCTCTGGGGCAATTCACTCGCGCGACGCATGGGGCGACGGCGGTCACCCTGTCGCTTGCCATGCCTGTCGTGATCAGCGCCGGCGCCTTCGCGGTCGATTATTCGTCCGTCACCAGCACGTCCAGCCGTCTGCAGGGCGTGATCGACAGCGCGGCGCTGTCCGTGGCGCGGGAAATGACGATCTCGCCGATGACGGCGACACGCGCGCAGGACCTTGCCCAGCGCCATGTGGCGGCGAATATCCCCGCGAACACCCCTTATGCCATTACTGTGACGGCCACGCTGATCGAGAACAACCTCGCGGTCGAGGTGCGCGGCACACAGCAGCCCTATACGCCGTTCGGCCTGCTGGAGCGGTTCGCCAACGTGCAGACCGTTTCGGCCCACGCCGTTGCGCGCGTCACGGCCTCGCAGTCCACCTCCAAGCTGTGCATGCTGTCGCTGGGCGAGAAGATCAACGGCGGCATCTATCTCCACAACGGCTCGAAGATCACGGCACCGGGTTGTGTCGTCCAGTCGAATTCGACCAGCAAGAACGCGGTGATCATCAACCAGAACTCGGTGATCAAGACCCAGCTGATCTGCGCGCGCGGCGGCGTCAAGAACCAGTCCTCGACCGTCGATGGGTCGATCGTTCAGGACTGTCCGTCGATGAACGATCCGCTGGCCTCGAAGGCCGAACCGACGCCTTCGCTGGTCTGCGCCGGCACCAAGCTGAACTACAAAACCGGTAACATCACGCTCAGCCCCGGGACTTATTGCGAGGGCCTGACCATCGACAAGACGGCGAAGGTTACCTTCAACCCCGGCGTCTATCACTTCAAGGACGGGCCGTTGATCGTGAAGAAGGATGCGGAGATCAACGGCAACGGCGTGACTTTCATGTTCCGCGGCAAGGACGCCTATTTCCGCTTCCTCGACAATTCCATGATCAACATCACGGCCCCGGCTTCCGGTGCCACTGCGGGCATGCTGCTGTGGGAATCGACCCAGTTCATCCCTGGCCTCAGCGCCTGGTGGAACGGCGGTTGCGCTGGTTCATTGTCGGATGATGACGATATCAACGGCACGATCTGCGATCCGACCGGCAGTCTTCTCACCAAGGGCAAGAAGACCAACGAAAACCACATCAACTCGAACCGGGCCCGCACGCTGACTGGGACAATCTACCTCAAGCGCTCCTTGCTGCTGATCGACTCGACGTTGCCGGTCGCCGATCTCTCGCCCTACACCTTGCTCGTTGCCAACAAGGTCGACCTGTTCGACGGCCCGAACCTGACGTTGAACTCGGACTATTCGAAGACGACCGTTCCCATTCCGCCGGGGATGACGGCGTTCGGCGGTTCGCAGCTGCGGCTCGGATATTGAGCGGCGATCCGCTCTAACTCTCTGGTTCTCAGCATCATCCTGTCCATCAACCGGTATGCAGTTGATGGGATGATGCTTTACCGGAACATCCGCGACATCGAGATCATCATGTTGTATTCGTTGACGATCCAGGTCGTGCCCTGGCCGCGGGCGCGGCGGGCGTCGCCCCGGGCGCGCTGAAGCTCTTCCTCGTATTCCCGCAGCTTGCCCAGAAGGCTCGCCGGCCGGTCGCGCATCGCGCCGCCGGAATCGGGGTTCGCGCGCATGAAATCGTCGAACTCGCGCACAACCTTGCCGTATTCGGCGACGGCCTTGCTGAACGCCGGCATATCGACGACGGGCTTCTCGCGCGTCGGCAGCAGGTCCATCGCCTGCCGCGCCGCCATCTGCACCCGCTTCATCTGCCAGCGGCCCTTGCGGCCTTCCTCCATCTCGATCGCCGCGAGTTCGAGTTCGAAGACCCGGCCGGCGAACAGCTTCATCAACTGACGCGCCTCCGCATCCTCCTTGAGGAACTCGCGCGCCGCCGGCACCATCTTGGCGTGGATTTCACGGCCTTCGACCATGGCGTCGCTCTTGTAATCCTTGCGCTCGTAGTAGCGCTGGGCGCGGTCGATCAGCGGCGCCAGCGCCTCGTAGGCGCCGACGAAACGCTCGATCGCCCGGTCGAGCTCCGGCACCTTCGGCTCCTTGCCGGCGGCATCGAGCGCTTTCTGGATCTCGGAACGGACGTCGTAGAGACTGTAGAGCCCATAGGTGATGTAGCGCTCGCGGCCGGTGGGGCCTCTCTCGACATTCACCCAGCTCGTGTAGCGCTCCCAGGACTGGTTGGCGCGCTGCGTGCGGTTGAGCAAGCCGATATAGGCATTGTTCTTGGCGATCAGCGCATTGAGTTCGGCGCGCTTGTCGGCCGGGAGGGGCGTTTGCGCGCGCGCCGGTGCAGTCGCGAAGGCCGGGGTGGCGAAAAGAGCGGCGAGGAGTATGCGGCGCGTCGTCATGGGAGGCTCCCTAAGCTGGGACGTGGATCGGTCATCCTGTCCAATGCGGGCAAACGCAGAACGCGACGGTGCACTATCGCACAGCTTGGCTTCTCCCGCGACAGGGCGGGGGAAAACAGGGCGAGGAAAAACAGGGCAGGGGAAAAGCGGGGCGGCCGGATGGCCGGACGCTTGTTCCGACTCAGGCTCTCGGCTAACCGGAAAGCATGGGAAAACCGGTCGATCCACCCGAGGAAACGGGCGCGGAGGTCATCGCGCTGCGTGACGCGCTCGAGGAGCGCTACCTTGCCTATGCGCTGTCCACCATCATGCACCGCGCACTTCCGGACGCGCGCGACGGGCTGAAGCCGGTTCACCGCCGCCTGCTTTTCGCGATGCGGATGCTCCGGCTCGATCCCGGCCAAGCGTTCAAGAAATGCGCCCGCGTCGTCGGCGATGTCATCGGTAAATATCACCCGCATGGCGATCAGGCGGTCTATGACGCCATGGTCCGCCTCGCGCAGGATTTCGCGCAGCGCTACCCGTTGGTGGAAGGGCAGGGCAACTTCGGCAACATCGACGGCGATAACGCCGCCGCCTACCGCTACACCGAGGCGCGGCTGACCGAGGTCGCGCGGCTGATCCTCGACGGGATCGACGAGGATGCGGTCGATTTCCGCCCCACCTACAACGGCGAGGACGAGGAGCCGATCGTGCTCCCCGGCGCCTTCCCGAACCTGCTCGCGAACGGCAGCCAAGGCATCGCCGTCGGCATGGCGACCTCGATTCCGCCGCACAACGCCGCCGAACTCTGCGGCGCGGCCATCGCGCTGATCGACGACGCGAACGCCTCGCTCGAAACCTTGATGAGCCACGTGCCCGGCCCGGATTTCCCGACCGGCGGCATCATCGTCGAGCCGCGGGCCTCGCTCGCCGAGATGTATCGCACGGGGCGCGGTTCGGTCCGCACCCGCGCGCGCTGGCACAAGGAGGATACCGGGCGGGGGTCTTACGTCGTTGTCGTCACGGAAATTCCCTACAACGTCCAGAAGTCGCGGCTGATCGAGAAGATCGCCGAACTTCTCAACGAGAAGAAGCTGCCGCTGCTCGCCGATGTGCGCGACGAGAGCGCCGAGGATATCCGTGTCGTGCTGGAGCCGCGCGCCCGCACAGTGGAGGCGGAACTCCTCATGGAGGCGCTGTTCAAGCTCACGGAGCTGGAAAGCCGCTTCTCCGTCAACATGAACGTCCTCATTGACGGCAAGGTGCCGAAGGTCGTCGGCCTCGCCGAGATGCTGAAGGCCTGGCTTGGCCATCGCCGCGAGGTGCTGCTGCGCCGTTCGCGCCATCGCCTCGGCAAGATCGACGCCCGCCTGGAAATCCTCTCGGGCCTTATCATCGCCTTCCTCAACCTCGATGAGGTGATCCGCATCATCCGCGAGGAGGACGAGCCCAAGCCCGTCCTGATGAAGCGCTTCGAGATCACGGACATTCAGGCCAATGCGATCCTCGACACGCGCCTGCGTCAGTTGCGCAAGCTGGAGGAGATGGAACTCCGCCGCGAGCACGAGGAACTGACCAAGGAGAAGGCCTCGATCGAAGCGCTGCTCGCCTCCGAAGCCAAGCAGTGGAAAACCGTGCGCTGGGAGATCGGCGAGGTCGCCAAGACCTTCTCGAAGGAGACGCCGCTCGGCAAGCGCCGCTCCGATTTCGGCGAAGTCGGCGATGTTTCGGTCGATGTCGCCGAAGCGCTGATCGAGCGCGAGCCGATCACGGTTGTCGTCACGCAGAAGGGCTGGATCCGTGCGCTCAAGGGCCACGGGGTCGATCTCGCGAACCTCCAGTTCAAGGGCGACGACGGCCTCGCTTTTGCCTTCCCCACGGAGACGACCGCGAAGGTGTTGCTCATCGCCTCGGATGGCAAGGCCTTCACGCTGGATGCGAGCAAGCTCCCCGGTGGGCGCGGCTTCGGCGAGCCGATCCGCCTGATGGTCGATCTCGACGCGGAAGCCGAGATCATGGCTGCCTTCCCTTATGCCGCAGGCACCAAGCGCCTCGTTGCGGCGCGCGACGCGCGGGGATTCATCGTCGCGGAGGACGATCTCGTCGCCACCACCCGCAAGGGCCGGCAGGTGATGAACCTCGACGACGCCCGCCTCTGGCGCATCGTGCCGGTTGAGGGCGATATGGTCGCGGTGGTGGGCGAAAACCGCAAGCTGCTGGCATTCCCGCTCTCGGAAATGCCGGAAATGCCGCGCGGCAAGGGCGTGCGCATCCAGCGCTACAAGGAAGGCGGGCTCGCCGACATCAAGACCTTCGCCGCGGCAACGGGCCTTACCTGGCAGGACAGTTCGGGCCGCACCTTCACCCTGAAGGGCGACGATCTCGCTGAATGGCTGGGGCATCGCGCCGAATCTGGCCGCTTGCCGCCCAAGGGCTTCCCGCGCTCGAACCGGTTCACCGGCTAGTACGCGAAAACGGTTTGCATCTTTGCAATAACAATCTCGCTTCCTCCTGTTGAAATTTGCGGTGGCGCATCCAGATGATGGTTCATCTGCTTTTCAACTCACAGGGGGTTACCCATGGCGACTGTCGCCGTTGTCTATCATTCCGGTTATGGCCACACCGCCGCGCTCGCGAACGAAGTCGCGGCCGGCATCAAGCGTGCGGGCGGCACCGCTAACGTGATCAAGCTGGAAAGCGCCGAGCAGGATTTCAGCGCGGCACTTGACGCCGTTTCGGCTGCGGATGCGGTGATCTTCGGTTCGCCGACCTATATGGGTGACGTTTCGGTGCCCATGCGTGCCTTCTTCGTCGCCTCTTCGAAGATCTGGTTCACGGGCGGCTGGAAGGACAAGCTTGCCGCTGGCTTCACCGTGGGCGCGACCTTCGGCGGCAACAAGGATCACACCCTCGGCTCGATGTGGGTGCTCTCCATGCAGCATGGCATGCTGTGGGCCGGTTCGGGTGTGCCGAACGCACAGATCAACCGCAACACGGACGCCGGCACCAACGTTCCGAACCGCATCGGCTCGGCGCTGGGCGTCGTGACGCAGGCCGACAACGCAGCGCCGGATGTGACCCCGCCGGAAGGCGACCGCGAGTTCGCCCGCCTGCTCGGCGAGCGCATCGCGAAGCTGGCGGCCAAGCTGAAGTAATGCGGAAAACCTTGTGCCCGGCGTTGCCGGGGGCAGGGTGCTGCGCCATGTAGGAACGGCCGGGATGCATTCCCGGCCGTATTTCGTTGGAGACGACCATGGAACGTCCGCGCCTGCTCTATTTCGCCGATACCATGTGCTCGTAGTGCTACGGCTTCGCGCCGGAAATGGCCGAGGTGCTCAAGGCCGTCGGCGACCGGGCTGAACTGATCCTGTTCTCCGGCGGGCTGCGCCCCTTCCAGAAGGAACCGATGCCGCCCGATCTCCGCGAGAAGCTGCGTGGCGCTTACGAGCGGATCGGCTCCATCACCGGCCGGACCTTCGCGCCGGCCTGGTTCACCCGGCCCGATTTCGTCTACGACAGCGAGCCGGCCTCGCGCGCGGTGGTGACGATGCGTCACCTCGCGCCGGGCAGCGAGTATGGCTACATGAGCGCGATCCAGAAGGCGTTCTACGCAGACGGCGAGGACGTGACGCAGGGCGAGGTTCTCGCCCGCCACGCGCTGGCCTTCGGCGTGAGCGAAGTGGATTTTCTCGCGGCCTTCGCCGGTGAGGAGATGAAGAACGCGACGCTCGGCGATTTCCGTGTCGCCCAGCAATTCGGGATCGATGGCTTCCCGACGCTGGTGCTCCACCGGAACGGGGAAGGCGGGAAGGACGAATTCGTCCTCATCACGCAGGGCTATTCCAAGGCCGCACCGGTGATCGAGCGGCTCGAAGCCGGCATGGCCGGCGCCCCGGCGGCCTGATTCTCCGCTGGAACTTGAAGGCTCCGATTCGCTTTCTCAGGTTGAAGACCAATTCTTCCGATAGATCAGGAAGATGCTTGGCCGGATTGAATCGGATCGACAGGGCGTTTCAGCGCTCCACCCGGTCCCATCCGGTCATGCCGAGGCGCTCCTGCGGCAGAAACCGTGCCTTGTAATCCATCTTCTTCGACCCCTCGACCCAATAGCCGAGGTAGAGATAGGGCAGGCCGAATTCGCGCGTCTTGGCGATATGGTCGAGGATCAGGAAGGTGCCGAGCGAGCGCGCCGGCAGGTCGGGGTCGTAGAAGGAATAGACCATCGACACCCCGTCTGTGAGGATGTCGATCAGCGCAACCGCGACGAGCTCGTCGGTCTCGTCCGGCGCGGTCGCGGGGCGGCGGTACTCGACGAGGCGCGTCTCGACATGGCTGTCCTCGATCATCGAGGCGTAGTCGAGCACGCTCATGTCCGCCATGCCGCCATCGGCATGCCGCCGGTCGAGATAGCGACGGAACAGGCCGTATTGCTCGGCGTTGGGTCGGGCGGGAACGATCACCGACTTGAGGTCCGCATTGGCCGCGAGCACCCGCCGGAACCCGCGCGACAGGGTGAAATCGGCCACCGGCACACGCACGGAAACGCAGGCCCGGCAGCCGTCGCACGCCGGACGGTAGGCGATCGACTGCGACCGACGGAAGCCGCCCTGGGTCAGGATCTCGTTGAGTTGCAGGGCCTGCTTGCCGACAAGATGGGTAAAGACCTTCCGCTCCTTCCGGCCAGGCAGGTAGGGGCACGGCGCGGGCGAGGTCAGGAAGAACTGCGGGGTGTTCCGCGGCTGGTCGGTCATGGTCGGTCGGTCATGGTCGGTCGGTCATGCAGGGCGTCCGATCAGGATTCGCTTGAGGCCCGGACGATATAGTTTCCCAATCGGTCGCCTGCCACAAGAGCCCGCGCCATCATCCCGCCGGAAGAATGACCCCGTTGGCGTCGATCCGGCGCGGCGAATAGCCGTCCTCGGCGAGATGGCGGACAATCTCGGCCGCGTGCTCGGCGTTGCGCGCCTCGATCGTGACATCGAGCGAAACGCCCTTCGCCGGTACCGAGAGGAAGGTCCGCCGGTGCGTGACTTCGAGGATATTCGCACCGAGTTCGCCGAGCCGGGTCGCGACTCGGCCGAGGAAGCCTGGCCGGTCCTCGCCGGTGAGGCGAAAGGAAACGATCCGCTCGCGCCGTTCGAGTTCGCGCACCATGATCGAGGCGAGGATGCGCGCGTCGATATTGCCGCCGCACAGGATCAGCCCGACGCGCTTGCCCCGGAACCGGTCCGGCCGGTGCAGCAGCGCCGCAAGCCCTGCCGCGCCGGCGCCCTCCGCCATTGAACGTTCGTGCGTCGCGAAGGCATCGACCGCGCGCTCGATCGCGCTCTCGGGCACCACGATGTGATCGGCGACCAGCGCCCGCACCACCGGCAGGGTTTTCGTGCCGACATACTTGACCGCGATGCCCTCGGCGAGCGTCGGCCCGCCGATCGGCAGGGTGTCGCCGGTGAGCGCATTGTGGAACGAGGCATAGCTCTCGACCTCGACGCCGATGATCTCCGTTTTCGGCGAGAGCGCCTTGAAGGCGATGGCGTTGCCGGCGATCAGCCCGCCGCCGCCCATCGGAATGACGACGATGTCGAGTTCCGGCCCGTCCGCCACCATTTCGAGGGCGATGGTGCCCTGTCCGGCCATAATATCGGGATCGTCGAAGGGATGGACGAGTTCGAGCCCGTTCTGGGCGATTTCCTGTTCGACGCGCTCCTGCGATTCGGCGAGCGTCGCGCCTTCGAGGATCACCTTCGCCCCGAAGCGCGCGGTATTTTCCACCTTCACGTAAGGCGTCCCCACCGGCATGACAATGGTCGCGGGAATGCCGAGCCGCGCGGAATGATAGGCGACGGCCTGCGCGTGATTGCCGGCGGACATCGCGATCACGCCGCGCCGGCGCGCGTCGGCGTCGAGCCGGGAAAGCTTCACATAGGCGCCACGCTCCTTGAACGCGCCGATCGCCTGCATGTTCTCGTATTTCACGTAGCACTCCGCGCCGGTCAGTGCCGAAAGCCGCGCGGAAGGGAAAAACGGCGTGCGCAGCACCTGCCCTTCAAGCAGGCGCGCGGCTTCGCGGATATCGTCGATGGAAATGGCGAAGGGGGACTTGTCGGTCATTATTGTTTCCTGTCGTTCGCCGCGGCGATGCCGAAGAAGCCTTCCGGTCTCAATATCAGGAACAGGGTCAGCCCGGCAAAGGAGACCAGTTCCCATTCCGCGATCGGCTGAAGCGCGCTCCAGACCCCTTGCGCGACCGCGATGGCCATCGCGCCCGCGACCGCGCCTCTGAGCGAGCCGATTCCGCCGAGAATGGCCGCGATCAGGGCCGTAAGCCCGAGCATCGTGCCGCCGGAAAACGGCATGCCGCCATAGTTCAGCGTGACGCTCGCCCCGGCAAGGCCGGCGAGCGCGGTCGCAAGCGCGCTCGCGCCGATCAGGATGTGCCGCTCGCCGATGCCGATCAGGCTCGCCGCCAGCGGATCGTCCGCGCTCGCGCGCCAGGCCCGGCCGAAGCGGCTTCGGGTCATGAACAGCAGCACGCCGATCACCACGGCCCAATCGAGCGCGGCCGTGACCACGAGGCGCAGATGCGCCACCACCTCGAAACCGTCCGCGCTGGCGATGTGGATCGGCGCGGGGTCGACTGGCGGCAACCAGATCGTCCCGGAGCCCTGCGCCAGCCGCAGCGCCTCCTGCACCGCGACCAGCAGGCCGACGCCGGCGACGATGATCGGTTGGCCGGAATTCTCCGCCCGGGCATTCGCCATCAGTGCGCCGCCCGAGAGCGGGTGCAGGATCGCGCCGCCGACCACCGCGCCGGCGAGCGCCGTCACCCCCGCGACGACGATCAGCGCGAAGCCGGCATTGAGGGCGGGGTTCGGCACGCCGAGCGCCACCGAGACGAGAATCGCCAGTGTCGTCGCGACGCCGCCGACGGCGGCGAACTCGCCGAACGCGAGGTTGATGCGGCCGATCAGCCCGTAGATCAGTGCGGTCGCCAGCGCGAGCAGCGCAAGGATGCCGGCGCGCGGCAACGTGTTGATGGCGTGCTGCAACACCAATGCGCCTGTGCGCGAGACCTCGAACCAGGCATCGTCGTCGGCCGGTGCGCCCGGATCGGCGGCGACGGCGTCCTGCGTTTCGAGCCAGCCGAACTTCAGAAAATAGAAGCTCGCTTCGCCAAGCCCCACGCCGTCGACCAGCACGGCGACCAGATCACGCTTGGCGGCGGAATAACCGACGCCGCCGAACCGGCAGGAGAGAAGATGCGCGCGCGGATCGTTCCGCTCCATCCGGAACGCGACATGGACCGATTTGCCGCCGCCCGCCTCGCTGCCGGTAACGCGGATGCCGTCTTCCTGAGGGAACAGCGCGGGAATGAGCACGCGGCACAGCCGGGCCTGCTCGGCATCGGCCCACAGGGTCGGGCCGTAGCGGACCCCCATCACGAACGCGACAAAGGCCGCGACGAGCAGCGAAGCCACGACAGCAGACAGCCCGGCTCTCCGCGCGGACGGCGCTTCGTCCATGGCGGCGCGTCAGCCCTGGGCCTCGAGCCAGCGGGCCATGCGCGGCGCGAAATAGGTGAGAATGCCGTCCGCGCCGGCACGCTTGAAGGCTGTCAGGGTCTCGACCATCGCCTTTTCCGGGTCGATCATCCCTTTTTCCGCCGCGGCCATGATCATCGCGTATTCGCCCGAGACCTGATAGACGAAGGTCGGCACGCCGAGGGTCGATTTCACGCGGTGGACGATATCGAGATAAGGCAGGCCGGGCTTCACCATCACCATGTCGGCACCCTCGGCAACGTCGAGTTCTGCCTCCATCAGCGCCTCGGCGCCATTGGCGAAATCCATCTGGTAGGTCTTCTTGTCGCCCGAGAGCGTTCCCGACGAGCCGACCGCATCGCGGAACGGCCCATAGTACGCCGAGGCGTATTTCGCCGAATAGGCCATGATCTGCACATCGGTGAAGCCATTGGCGTCGAGCGCGTCGCGGATCGCGCCGACGCGCCCATCCATCATGTCGGAAGGGGCGATGACATCCGCGCCGGCGCCGGCCTGGATCACGGCCTGCTGGGCGAGGATCGCGACCGTCTCATCGTTGAGGATGCGGCCGTTCTCGAGAATGCCGTCGTGACCGTGGCTGGTATAGGGATCGAGCGCGACATCGGTGATGAGCCCGATATCCGGCACGGCGGCCTTGATGGCGCGCAGTGCCCGGCAGGTGAGATTGTCGGGGTTGAGCGCCTCGCTGCCCATCTCGTCGCGCAGCGATGGCGGCGTGTTGGGAAACAGGCAGAGCGCGGGAATGCCGAGTTCCTTCGCCTCGCGCGCGACGGCGACGGCTTCCTCGACCGAGACCCGCTCGACGCCCGGCATGGTCGAGACCGGTTCGCGCGGCACCTTGCCCTCGTTGATGAAGATCGGCCAGATGAGATCGTCGGTCGTCACGCGGTTTTCGCGCACCAGCCGCCGCGCCCACTCGGCCTTGCGGTTGCGGCGCGGACGGCGGACAAGATCGAGCGAGGGGGAGGCGGAACGACGCATGGGGGCACCTTCTTGATTTCCCCATTCATAGAAAGCGGCTCGCGGAAAGGGAAGGGAATAGCAAAGGGAAGAGCCTGGCCCGTCGGTGTGTCAGGGAACTGATTGACGGGGCCGGACGGCGCGGCTACGCCGCTGGGGAGACAACAGGGAGTGCGGCGATGCGGATTGAATCGGGCGATGTCCTCGTTGAAAAGCGCGGCGCCCTCGGCCTCGTGACGCTCAATCGTCCGCAGGCCCTCAATGCGCTCAACGATGCGATGGTTGACGGCCTTCAGGCCGCGCTCGATGCCTTCCGCGACGATGATGATGTCAGGCACGTTGCCGTCAACAGCGCGAGCCCTAAGGCTTTCTGTGCTGGCGGCGATATCCGCCTGATGCACGATCTCGGCCGGGCCGGGCGCCATGACGAGGCGCTGCATTTCTGGTGGCGGGAATACCGCCTCAACACCGTCATCAAGCGCTATCCCAAGCCTTATATTTCGCTGATCGACGGCATCGTCATGGGCGGCGGAGTCGGCGTCAGCCTCCATGGGACGCACCGCCTCGTCGGCCCCAACGCGCTGTTCGCGATGCCGGAAGTGGGGATCGGCTTTTTTCCGGATGTCGGCGCGACCTATGCGTTGCCGCGCCTCGAAGGCGCGTTCGGCATGTATCTGGCGTTCACCGGCGCGCGTATCCGTCAGGCGGATATCGTGCGGCTCGGGCTCGGCACGCAGGCGGTTCCCGCCGGGCAGGAAGGGGCGATCATCGACGCGCTCGCCGCTGGCGAGGACGCCGATGCGGTTGCCGGACGTTTCGCGGTCGACCCCGGCGCGGCGCCGATCGACGCCCTCCGGGCGCGGATCGACAGCTATTTCGGCCAGCCGACGCTCGAAGCGGTGTTCGCGGCGCTTGAAGCCGCAGCGCCGTCCGACCCGTTCGCGGCCGATCTTCTCGCCGGCATGGCGAAGCGTTCGCCGATGAGCATGGCGATCGCCTTCGAGCAAATGAAACGCGGGCGCGCGCTCGATTTCGAGGCGGCGATGATCCTCGAATTCCGCATTGTCAGCCGCATCGTCCGCGGGCACGACTTCTACGAAGGCGTCCGCGCGCTGATCATCGACAAGGACAACAAGCCGGTCTGGGAGCCCGCGAGCGTCGCGGCGCTCGATCCGGCGGCGGTCGCGGCGCATTTCGAGCCACTCGCGCAGGACCTCACTTTTCGCGGGGAGGGGCGCTAATGGCCTGGCTTCCCTTCGGCACGAAGCAGACGGGCGGCGATCGGCGCCTGTCCTCCGGCGATCTCGTCATTGAGCCGGGCAGTCGCGACGAACCGCCGATCGGCGCCGAGATCGACAATCCCGGCATTCGCTGGGAATTGATGTATGTGCTGTTCCTGCGGCTGATGGCCGGCATCTGGCTTGTGAAGGGGCTGGCGTTCTGGGCGCTGATCCTCGGGCTCGGCGATACGCCGTTCGCCGAAGAAGCCAAGCTGCGCCAGGCGATCGTCACGGCCTTTGCGCTTATCGATTGTTCGGCCGCCGTCGGGCTCTGGCTGGTTTCGCCCTGGGGCACAAGCCTCTGGGTATTTGTCGTCGTCGCCGAGATCGCGCTCGGTCTGTCCGGCATGGGGCAGGCCGTGGGCTTTACCTCGGCCACGGGGTCGGCGCTGGCGCTGTTCTTCTATTTCGTGCTGGCCTTCGCCGTGCGGCGCCGGCATCTGGGGCTGTTCTGATCGGCGGGATCAGCCTTACCCGAGTCTTCCTGGCAATGGTTTACAAGAGATTTCGCCTATCGGGAAAATCCGGTAAATGGAAAATTACGTTCAGATTTCAAAAATACTAAGAAATGCTATCAGCAATTCTCTGTTTACTCCGAAGTATGAACGTCAAATTTACGCTGGAATTTAAACTCATTTTCATTCGCGATCCGTATGTTGGCTCCATAAGACGAGGACGGGCAGAAGCGCGCCTCAAATAAACAGGGGTATGGTGTCATGAAGAACGCGAATGTTGCGCGCAATGTTGAAGAGAAGGTCGAGGTCTCGACCGCCATCCGTCCGGCTTATCTTGAATCGCTGGCGCTGGTCGAACGGCTTCATCGCCGCTTGCTGGACGTCATCAAGGACGAATTCGATCGTCGGGGCCGCGCCGATGTCAATTCGGTCCAGGCGCTGCTGCTCTATAACATCGGCGACAACGATGTGACGGCGAGCGAACTGCGCACCCGCGGTTACTATCTCGGCTCGAACGTTTCCTACAACGTGAAGAAGCTGGTCGAACTCGGCTATCTTTCCCACCAGCGCAGCCGCGTGGATCGCCGCTCGGTCCGCATCCGCCTCGCGCCGAAGGGCAAGGAAGTGCACGAGATCGTCGCCGGCATCTACGACAAGCACATCCGCACCGTCGAGCAGATCGGCGGCATCGCGGCGAGCGATTTCGACGCGCTCAATCAGGCGCTGATCCGCCTCGATCGTTTCTGGACCGACCAGATCCGTTATCGCCTCTGATCGGACCGCGCCGGCATCCGGCATTCCGTCGTGCAAGGGCCCGCTGCGAAGCGGGCCTTTTGTGCGTTGCCGCACTTCCTTTTCGCCCGATCCGTGATAACGACAACGTGATCAAGGTCTTGTTTCGGGCGGATGCCACATTTTCGCCCGACAAGGCGCGCTTTCCCTGTAGGAGAGCGGCGCGTCGGTCACGGGTTTTCGGCACGATGGCTGGCGCTCATTGTTGGTTAATGGCGTTTGGCTAAGGATTGGCCAATCAGGATGGCCATGCGCGGGGAGAGCTCCGCGCGAATGGGGCAGGGCATGAAGATGCGGCAGATGATGGCGATGGATCGCCGGCGGTTTCTCCTCGGTGGCGCGACCCTTGGCGGCGCGGCCGTGACTGGCATGGGCTGGTCGGGCGCGGCCTCCGCGCAGCAGGCGGGGCTGATCGGCGGCCAGGCCGAATGGGCGCAGAGCTATGACGTGGGTGCCCAGAAATCCCGCAACATCATTACCTCGCATCCCATCCTCAGCCCCGCGACGCTGCAGGCCACCGAAGGCGCCATCCGTGTCTATCAGGAGATCGTCGCGCGCGGCGGTCAGCCGCCGTTGCCCGCCGGCCAGCGCCTCAAGCTCGGCACGCGCCATGCCAATGTGCAGGCGCTGCGCGATCGTCTCATCGCTCTCGGCGATCTGTCGCCGAATGTCGGCAGCGGTTCGGTGTTTGACAGCTACGTCGATGCCGCCGTCCGCCGCTATCAGGCCCGCCACGGCCTGACGCCGACCGGCGTCGTCGGCGCACAGACCTTCGCGGCGATCAACACGCCCGCCGAAGTGCGCCTCAAGCAGCTCGAGACCAACCTTGTCCGCCTGCGTTCATACCAGGGCAGCCTCGGACGGCGCTACGTGACGACCAACATCCCGGCGGCCTACGTCGAGACGGTCGAGGACGGTGTGGTCCAGACCCGCCACGTCGCCGGCGTCGGCAAGATCGACCGCCAGTCGCCGATCATGACGGCCAAGATCCTCGACGTGAACTTCAACCCGACCTGGACCGTCCCGGCCTCGATCATCAAGAAGGATCTCATTCCGCTGATGCGGAAGAATCCGAACTACCTCGCCGAGCAGAAGATCCGCATCATCAACAAGCAGGGTCAGGAAGTTCAGCCGGCTGCGGTCAACTGGAATTCGGACGAGGCGACCCACTACATGTTCCGGCAGGATCCGGGCGGCGATTTCAACTCGCTCGGCTTCGTGCGCATCAACATCGCCAACCCGCATGGCGTCTACATGCACGATACGCCGGCGAAGGGCATCTTCGGCGACGATTATCGCTTCGTCTCCTCCGGCTGCGTGCGCGTGCAGAACGTGCGCGACTACATCTACTGGATTCTCAAGGACAATCCGCAGTGGACGCGCGATGCGATCGACGCGGCGCTCCGCTCCGGCCAGCGCATCGACGCGCGCCCGGCCGAGCCGATTCCGGTTTACTGGGTCTACATCACCGCCTGGGGCACCCCGGAGGGCGTGATCCAGTTCCGTGACGACATCTACGGCAAGGACGGTGTCGGCCCCGGCGCCGTGACCGAGGCGCTGCGCGCGGGCGACGACCGGCCGGAGTGAGCTTCAGACATCAACACCCGGCACATCGCGGCGGAGTGTATGCCAGGGCTTGCCATGTTTTTTGCGCATGATCCGCCAACCCGGCCCGAGCTGTGGCAAGAACTGCTTAGCACGCGCGCGGTTCTCTACATCGACCTGCACAAGGCGCGGCAGCCCGCGAAGTGGGGTGAGGTCATAAACTTCCGAAGCGAAGAGAGAGAGCCTTTCCAGCGCCACAATGCCGGAGAGCGGCGTGATGTCAGAAACGCTGGTGTCCGCAAGACTGAGCGCATTCAGCTTTGTCAGGCCAGCAAGCGGAGTGAGGTCTGAGACGCTGACGTTCAAGAGAGTGAGCTTTTCCAGCGCTACAGTGCCGGAGAGCGGCGTGAGGTCAGAAACGCCAGCGTTCACGAGAGTGAGCCATCTAAGCGCGGTTAGGCCGGCGAGCGGGGTGAGGTCGGAAACGCCGGTGTCCATGAGATGAAGGTGCTGGAGCGCCTTGAGTCCGGCGAGTGGCATGAGGTTGGTAAGGTCTGGTCTGAAAAAACCCAAGTTGCGAATAGCCGGGATCCAATGCGCCGGCGGCGTCTCCCCCCGTAGGATCATGTCCTGCGCTCTTTGTTCGACGTCATCGGGGATCGCGAGATCGGATGGCGCAATCGGCTCCGGCGCGGAGGAAGATTTTTCTCCCTTACCTTCCATAGCGTCAGCCGCTTTTCCGAGATTGTCGGCGAAGCGGTCGATGTGCTTGGCGATCATGTTCTTGAGATCGTGTTTGATCTCATGATATTGATCGACAAAGGGTTCTCCGATTTTCTTCGTGACCTTGATCGCGCCGGCGAGCTTCCTCAGCCCGGTCGGCACCGAGGCGATGCCGCGTCGCAACAGGCGCAACCATCCCGGCACGATTTCCGGCGCCCTCAGTTCGCTTTCAGCGAGAATATGCATCTCAAGGCCAACGTGCGCCTCGCGGCGAATGCCTTCAAAGACAGGCTGCCCATCCGATTGGAGTTGGGCTGCGTCTGCTTCGAGTTTTGCGAGGCGGTCGGCATTTTCCCGAGCCTCCCTCGCCAGCGCGTTGTTTTCCGGCGAGGGTGGATCATTAGGCACGTAGGAGGGCGGCAGTTCGGCGGCGGGCCGAGAGCCCTTTTCCCTGTCGATGGTCGCCTTCGCGGTGGAGACCGCCGCGATCAGCAGTGACAGCTTGTCGTCAAGGACGTCATCGCGTGCGGTCGCGCCGCTCTCGACATCCTGCTCCTCGATCGGGAACATCAACCGGCGCAGGTCCGGGAGACGATTCTCGGCATAGGCGAGAATCACCCGCCCGCCATCGGTGTTGCCGTCTTCCATCCGCGAGAGGGACTGGCAGATGTCATCAACTTGTTCCGGACAGTTGTCCGGTTTCCGGTTTGACCGTCCCAAGGCTGCCAGAAATTCCACAGCGCGCTGGGAAACCTTCCGGAACTCGGCGGCAACCTCCTTGCTCGGGCGACCTGAAATATCTTCCGTCAAGACAATCCTCTTCCGAAACTACGCGAGGTAATCCTCGCACGAGGTGATCGCCGCATCGACGCTCGCGGCACCTCGTCGCAACTCTCCATCGGAAAACGGCCCGGTGCAAGCAGGCGACGACCGGCCGGAGTGAGCCCTGCTGACACGCGCCGAACGGCCGTGCTAGGGAACGGGCATGCATCCCGTTCCCCCTGATTCCGAAGCCATCCGCGCGGCCTATGCCCGCATTCTTCCCCACATCCGCGTCACGCCTGTGCTGAACATGGCGCGCGGCGCGCTGGGCGGGGATTTCATCCCCAATTTCAAGCTCGAACTGACCCAGTTCGCCGGGTCGTTCAAATCACGCGGCGCGTTCAACTCGATCCTGTTGAACGAGGTCGGCCCCGCCGGAGTCGCGGCGGCCTCGGGCGGCAACCACGGCGCGGCGGTGGCCTATGCCGCCCGCTGCCTCGGTGTGAAGGCGCGCATTTTCGTTCCCGAGATTTCGAGCCCGTCGAAGATCGCTGCGATCCGCCGGTTTGGCGCTGAGATCGTGATTGGCGGCGCGCGTTACGACGACGCGCAGGCCGCGTGCGATGCGTTTGTGGCGGAGAGCGGTGCGTTCAAGATTCACCCCTTCGCCGCGCCGGCGACGATTGCCGGGCAGGGCACGCTCGGCCTCGAATGGGCGGAGCAGGCTGAACTCGACACCGTGTTGATCGCAGTCGGTGGTGGCGGCTTGATCGCCGGTGCGGCGAGCTGGCTCGCGCCGAAGGGCGTGCGTGTCGTCGGCGTCGAGCCGGAAGGATCGCGCGCGCTCCAGGCCGCACTCGAAGCGGGCGGGCCGGTCGATGTGCCCGTCAATTCGATCGCCGCCGATTCGCTCGGCGCCAAGAATGTCGGCCCGCTGGTGCATGAAATCGCGGCCCGCCATGTCGACCGGGTCGTGCTGGTGCCGGATGAGGCGATCCGCGCGGCGATGGCGACGCTTTGGCAGGATTTCCGCCTGCTCTCCGAGCCCGGCGGCGCAACGGCGCTCGCGGCAATCCTTTCCGGGGCCTACAAGGCGGCGCCCGGCGAGCGCGTCGGCATTCTCCTGTGCGGCGGCAATGTTGATCTCGCGAAGGCGGCGGAACTCATCGGCTGAGGGGCGCTGGCGACCTTGGCGGGCCAAGATCTTGTCTGGTCATGACCTTGCCGACGCGAACCGAGTGCGATAGACCGCCGTTTTCCGTCGCGACCGCGTCTTTCCCAGCCAGACAGGACACCCGATGACCGCTGCTCCTCCGCGTTCCAACTCGTTCTTTTCCGCTTCGCTGGCGGATGTCGATCCCGAGATCGCGAACGCCGTAGCGCTGGAACTCGGCCGCCAGCGCGACGAAATCGAGCTGATCGCCTCCGAAAACATCGTCTCGAAGGCGGTGCTGGAGGCGCAGGGCTCGGTGCTGACCAACAAGTATGCCGAAGGCTACCCCGGCAAGCGCTATTACGGCGGTTGCCAGTTCGTCGATATCGCCGAGGAACTGGCGATTTCCCGCGCGAAGGAGCTGTTCGGCTGCGCTTATGCCAATGTGCAGCCGAATTCCGGCAGCCAGGCCAATCAGGGTGTTTTCCTCGCGCTGATGAAGCCGGGCGAGACCTTCATGGGCCTCAACCTCGCGGCGGGCGGGCACCTGACGCATGGCGCGCCGGTCAACATGAGCGGCAAGTGGTTCAATGTGGTTCCCTACAACGTCGATCGCGAGACGCAGATGATCGACATGGCCGAGGTCGAGCGCCTCGCCCATGAGCACAAGCCGAAGATCATCATCGCCGGCGGTTCGGCCTATTCCCGCTTCTGGGATTTCGAGGGCTTCCGCCGCATCTGCGATGCGGTCGGCGCGTATTTCATGGTCGATATCGCCCATTTCGCGGGGCTGGTCGCAGGCGGTTCGCACCCGTCGCCGTTTCCGCACGCGCATGTCGTCACCACCACCACGCACAAGACGCTGCGCGGCCCCCGCGGCGGCATGATCCTCACCAACGATCCCGACATCGCCAAGAAGGTGAACTCGGCGATCTTCCCCGGCCTTCAGGGCGGCCCGCTGATGCACGTGATCGCCGCGAAGGCGGTGGCCTTCCACGAAGCGCTGCGCCCGGATTTCAAGGCTTACGCGGAGGCCGTCGTCGCCAACGCCAAAGCGCTGTCGGATACGCTCAAGAAGCGCGGGTTCGACATGGTGGCCGGCGGCACCGACAATCACCTGATGCTGGTCGATCTCCGGCCGAAGAAGGTCACGGGCGTCGCCGCCGAGAAAGCGCTCGGCCGCGCGCATATCACCTGCAACAAGAATGGGATTCCCTACGATCCCGAGAAGCCGATGGTGACCTCGGGCATCCGCCTCGGCACGCCGGCTGCGACCTCGCGCGGCTTCGGTGTCGAGGAGTTCCGTCAGGTCGGCGAGATGATCGGCGATGTGATCGACGGGCTCGCGAAGAACGGCGAAGAGGGTAACGGCGCGGTCGAGGCGGCGATCAAGGCCCGTGCCCATGCGCTGACGGCGCGCTTCCCGATCTACTGAAAATGAAAATGGGGGCGCCCGAAGGACGCCCCCATTCCCCCAAGTCGGAGCGCGGTCGCGCCCCGCCCCCTGTCCGGGTGTCAGGTCTCGGAAGAAGCCGCGCTCCAGGTCGAGATCGTCCGGATCATCAACAGGGCAAGCAGCTTTTCCCGATCCGTGAAATCGCGGATGGCGGCAATGATGTCGATCAGCGTCTTGTCGGACGGATCGAGCAGAGGCAGTTGGGTTTCCGCGCCGTCGGCCTCATCGGCCGCCCAGGCAAGCGGAAGCGTGAAGTTCGCGTGCATGGCATTCCTGTGGTTGCGGTGCTGGACTTGCCGGCACCAGAACGACGATCGCCACGAACGAGCTTCTCCCCGCAGTGAGCAGGGCAGGAGCATCGAACGCGTTGGGATGGTCGGTTCACATCTTTATTGGTCAGAGCTATTGACCTAATCGGCATGGAAGGTCCAGCATCAATTTCGCATGGTTAACGTGCGCCGATGCACGGAAGCGGCCAGCGGACTTTCCGCATCGAAGCGGTGCCGTCTCTATTGACCTTGCGCTGCTTTTGACCGACTTGGCAGGTTCAAGACTTGGCAGGTCTGAAACGGAGCGGTCCTCAAACCGGAACCGGCTCCGGACCATGTGATTCCTGTTGAACAGAGGAACGAGGCGCGATGCGCTGCCCCTATTGCGGTTCGCTCGATACCCAGGTGAAGGACAGCCGACCCTCCGAGGATCACTCCGCGATCCGGCGCCGGCGTGTCTGCCCGGATTGTGGCGGGCGCTTCACTACTTTCGAGCGCATCCAGCTCCGCGAGATCACGGTGCTGAAGCGTTCCGGCAAGCGCGCGCCGTTCGACCGCGACAAGCTCGCACGCTCGATCGAGGTCGCCTTGCGCAAGCGGCCCGTCGACCCCGAGCGGGTGGAACGGCTGATCAACGGCGTCGTCCGTCAGCTCGAAAGCCAGGGCGAGGGGGAGATTTCCTCGGAGGATATCGGCAACCTTGTGATGGAGGCGCTGAAGTCGCTCGACGAGATCGCCTATGTGCGCTTTGCCTCGGTCTACAAGAACTTCCGCGAGGCCAAGGAGTTCGGCGAATTGCTCGACGAATTGAGCGCCGACCAGCGCGAGGCCGGCGAGGGCAACGCGTGAGCCGCCGGAATCACGACGACAATCGCGATACGGCGTTCATGCGCGCCGCGATCGCGCTCGCGCGGCGGGGGCTCGGCCGGACGGCGCCGAACCCTTCTGTCGCGGCGCTGGTCGTCGATGAAAGTCGCGAGCCGCCCGTCGTGCTCGGGCGCGGGTTGACGGCGCCGCGCGGCCGTCCCCATGCCGAGGCGATCGCGCTTGCCGCTGCCGGGGGGAAGGCGCGTGGCGCGACTGTTTATGTGACGCTCGAACCCTGCGCGCGCCGCTCCGTGCATTACGACGGGCCGTCCTGCACCGAGCAGCTGCTGAATGCGCGTGTTTCGCGGGTGGTGATCGCGGCGGCGGACCCGTCGCCCTTCGCCTCCGGTGACGGCGCGGCGCGGTTGCGCGCGGCGGGGATCGAGGTCGTCGAGGGCGTTCTGGCGGCGGAGGCGGCCGAGCTCAATCGCGGCCATTGCCAGCGCGTGCGCCTCAACCGGCCGTTCGTGCGGGTGAAGCTCGCGCAGACGGCGGACGGGTTCGCGGCCACGGCCGATCGCAGGCCGCTGGCGATCACCGGCGAACTGGCACGCGCCCGCGTCCACCGCATGCGTTCGGACGTCGAGGCCATCGTCACCGGCATCGGCACGGCGCTGGCGGATGATCCGATGCTGGACGTCCGCCTGCCCGGCATGGCGGCGTTCTCGCCCGTGCGGGTCGTGCTCGATACGGAAGGGCGGATCGCACCCGATCTGCGCATGATCCTGGATGCGGCCCGTGTGCCGGTCGTAATTGCCACCGCAGCGCCGGATACGGTGCGCGAGCGGCTCGCCGGCGCGCTCGGCGTCGAGGTTCTCGCGGTGCCGCGCGGCCAAGGCGGCGGACAGTCCGGGCTCGACCTGCCGGCGCTGTTCGGCGCGCTCGCGGCGCGCGGCATTACCCGCGTGATGGTCGAGGCGGGGCCGACGCTCGCCAACGCGGTGGCCAAGGCGGGTTTCTGCGACGAACTGGCGTTGCTCACCGGGGAAATACGCGTCGGCAACGGCTTGCCGGCGATCGGCCCGGATCTGGCCGAATGGCTCGGCCGTGCCCATCTCATCTCGGAAGCGAGTCTCGGCGCGGACCGGCTCGCGATACACTCGGGAGGCGCTTGATGTTCACCGGCATTGTCAGCGATATCGGCGAGGTGGTCCATGTCGAGGGCGCGGGTGATCTGCGCCGCTTCCGCATCGCCTCGCATTATGATCCCGAGACCATTGCCATAGGCGCCTCGATCGCCTGCTCGGGAGTCTGCCTTACGGTGACGCACAAGGGCGAGATCCGGCAGGGTTCGGACGATGAAACCGCCGAGGCCTGGTTCGAGGTCGAAGCTGCGGCGGAGACGCTGCGCCTTACCCATGCCGGCAACTGGCATCTCGGCACCCGGCTCAACCTCGAACGCGCGATGAAGATCGGCGACGAACTGGGTGGGCACATCGTCACCGGTCATGTCGATGCACTGGCGGAGATCGTCGCGCGCGACGAGGTGACGCCGGATGATGCCAACTGGGGCGCGACCGCGCGGTTCACGCTGCGCGCGCCGAAGCCGCTGCACCGGTTCATTGCCACCAAGGGCTCCGTCACGCTCGACGGCACGTCGCTGACGGTCAACACCGTCGAGGATGACCTGTTCTCGGTGTTGCTGATCCCGCACACGCTGAAAGTCACGACCTGGGGCGCGCGCAAGGCCGGCGACCGGGTTCATCTTGAAGTCGATCTCATGGCGCGCTATGCCGCGCGCCTTGCGGAGACGGCATAAGCCCTCTATTCCGAACTTCCCTGATCCGGAGAACACACATGGCCGAGGCCGCGCGCCGCGCCCTTCCCACAGTTGATGCCGCTGGCGCCCATTTCGTGATCGTCGAGGGGCGGTTCTACGACGATCTCAACGACAAGCTGGTCGCCGGCGCCCGCGCAGCCTTCGAGGCAGCCGGCGCCACCGTCGAGGTTGTGACCGTTCCCGGCGCGCTCGAAATCCCGATCGCCATCGAAATCATTCGCCGGCAGGCGGTGGAAGGCCTGCGCCGCGCCGATGGCTTCGTCGCGCTCGGCGTCGTGATCCGTGGCGAGACCACGCACTACGAGATCGTCTCCAACGAGAGCGCGCGCGAATTGATCGCGCTCGGCACCCGCGAGGCGCTGGCTTTTGGCAACGGCATTCTCACCGTCGAGAACCACGATCAGGCCGAGGTTCGCGCCAATCCCGCGAAGAGCGACAAGGGTGGCGATGCCGCCCGTGCCGCGCTCGCGCTCTATGCGCTCAAGCGGGGAGAGACCCGATGACCCCCGCGACTGGAATTCCCACCGCCTCCCGTGGCGAGAAGCGTTCGAACGCGCGCCTCGCCGCCGTGCAGGCGCTCTACCAGATGGAGATCGCCGCCAAGGGCCTCAACGAGGTTTTCGCCGAGTTCGAGAGCTTCTGGATGGGGCGGGAGATCGAGGGCGCGCAATACAAGCCCGCCGAAGGCAAGCTGTTCCGCACGCTGGTGGAGGGGGTTCTCGCGCAGCAGGTCGAGATCGACCGCAAGGTGGATCAACTCCTTGCCGATGGCTGGCCCTTGAAGCGCATCGAGGCCATCATGCGGGCGGTGCTGCGTGTCGGCGCCTTCGAGCTCGTTCATCGCACGGAGACGCCGGTGCGCGTCGCGATCAGCGAATATGTCGATATCGCCTCGGCGTTTCTCGAGCGGGACGAGGTCGGCATGGTCAATGCCGTGCTCGACCGCCTTGCCAAGGAAACGCGCGCGGAAGAACTGGCCCGGCCGGCCCGGCAAGGCTGAGGAGGAGGTTCCGGCGGGGTGGAATCGCTGTCCGAATTCGAGATGATCGCCCGCCTTTTCGCGCCGATGGCCGGAGAGGGCGCTTTCGAATTGCGGGACGATGCAGCCGTCCTCGCGCCCAACCCCGGCCGCGATCTCGTCCTCACCAAGGATATGCTGATCGAAGGCGTGCATTTTTTCACCGACGATCCGCCGGCGGCGCTGGCCCACAAGGCCCTCGCGGTCAACATGTCGGATCTCGCCGCCAAGGGGGCGAGGCCGCGCGGCTTCCTGCTCGGCCTGGGTCGCTCCGGGAAGCTTGATGCCCAATGGCTCACCGGCTTCGCACAAGGGCTTGCCGCCGCCTCGGGTCGGTTCGGCTGCCGGCTGCTGGGCGGCGATACGGTCAAGGCCGCGCAACTGATCCTGTCCGTCACAGCCTTCGGCGAGGTTCCTGCCGGGCGCATGGTGCGGCGGGAGACCGGAAAGGCAGGCGATGTGCTGTTCGTCACCGGTACGATCGGCGATGCCGCGCTGGGGCTGAAGTTGCGGCTGGAGCCTGATGCCGGCTGGGTCCGGCATCTCGGCGTCGAGCATCGGGCGGCGCTGCTCGATCGCTATCTTCGCCCACAGCCGCGCCTTGCGCTCGCGCCGGCCCTCATCGACCATGCCAGCGCGGCGATGGATATTTCCGACGGCCTCGTCGGCGACACGGCGAAGCTGGCGCCGCACCTTGGCCGGATCGTCGATATCCCGTCGATACCGTTGTCGCCGGCGGCTCGCGCGGCACTCGCGCTCGCGCCGGAACTACTGGACGTCGCGCTGACGGGGGGCGACGATTACGAAATCCTCTGCGCCGTGCCGCCGGAGCACGAGGAAAAGTTCGCCATCCATGCCCTCCAGCTCGGGGTGCCTGTCACGCGGATCGGCCGGCTCGTCTCGGAAGAAGTCGGGACACAATGGCGCGATGCCGACGGGCGGGCACGCCATTTCCTGCACGGGTCCTACACGCACTTCTAGTCTTGCGAATCTCCGGGCAAGCGTAGATTACTTTTCTTCCAAAACCCGGTCTCGGAAATCGACTTCTCTTCATGCCCCAGAATGATGCTCTCGCCCGCCGCAACGCCGTGATTCTGGCGGGAGCGCAGGGCCTCGCCGGCGCCAATGCCTCCGTTGTCATCGCGACCGGCGGGCTCGTGGGCGCGATGCTGGCGCCTTCGACCGATTGGGCGACGGCGCCGATCACCGCTTTCGTGCTCGGCACCGCGCTGGCGACCATGCCGGCGGCTTGGCTGATGCGCGTTCTCGGCCGCCGCGACGCCTACCGCATCGGCGCGGCGATCGGCGCGGTGGCGGGGCTGATCGCCGCCTTTGCCGTGCGTGAGGCCTCGTTCTGGGTGTTCATGGTTTCGGCGATGCTGTGCGGCGGCTATCAGGCCTTCGTGATTTCCTACCGGTTCGGTGCAACCGATCATGCCTCGCCCGCGCTGCGGCCGAAGCTGATCTCCTATGTCACGCTGGGCGGACTCGCTTCCGCCATCGTCGGGCCGCAGCTCGTGATCCACACCAAGGATCTCTGGCAGCCCTACACCTTCATGGCGAGCTATGTCGGGCAGGCCGTCGTCGCCGCGCTTTCGATCGTGCTGCTCTCGGCGCTGCGTTTTCCGCCCAATCCTCCGGTCGTATCGGCGGCGGACGAGGCGCGGCCGCTCGGCGAGATCTTCCGCTCGAAGCGCTTGCGGGTCGCGGTGTTCTGCGGCGCCATCGCCCAGGCGCTGATGAACCTCATCATGACCGCGACGCCGCTGGCAATGGTCGGCTGTTCGCATACGACGACCGACGCCACGCTCGCGATCCAGTGGCACATCGTCGGCATGTTCGCGCCGGGCTTCTTCACGGGCACGCTCATCAACCGCTTCGGCGTCTACAAGATCATGACGCTGGGGCTGGTCCTGCTGGCCGGCTGCGGCGTGGTGGCGCTGGCGGGCGTTTCCGTCCCGCACTTCTTCGCGGCGCTGATCCTGCTCGGCCTCGGCTGGAACTTCACCTTCGTCGGCGCTTCCACCCTCGTCACGGAAGGGCTGCGCCCCTCGGAGCGGACGCGCGTCCAGGGCTTCAACGATCTCCTCATCTTCGCGACGACCTCGGTCGCCTCGCTGTCGGCAGGCAAGATTCTCGCGGGCTTCGGCTGGGGCACGCTGAACATGACGATCTTCCCGTTCGTGCTGCTGGCGGCCGTTCTGGTGTTCTGGCTCGCGCGTCACGAGCGCGAGATCGCCGCCACCTCGTGACGCCCGACGCCCGGTTTCCTGCGCCGCCGGCGGAACCATGCGTGAAAATCCTCGGGAATCCCGCTAAAGGCCCGTGGATTCGCGGTTAAACCTTTGCTAACACGCTTGACGATCAGCGGGCCGGGGCGGGGAGGCCTTGTGGCCAGAGGCTGAGCATCAAAGAACGAGTACGAACATGACAGCTCTTCTCGCTATCATCGCGCTCGGTGCCCTTTCGATCGTCTACGCCATCGTCACCATCAATTCGGTGATGTCGCAGGACGCGGGCAACCAGCGGATGCAGGAAATCGCCGGGGCCATTGCCGAAGGCGCGAGCGCCTATCTCAAGCGCCAGTACAACACCATCGCCATCGTCGGCATCGCCATCTTCGCGGTGGCCTGGTGGCTGCTCGGCTGGCAGGTTGCCATCGGCTTCGCGATCGGCGCGATCCTTTCGGGCGTCGCCGGCTTCATCGGCATGAACGTCTCGGTGCGCGCCAACGTCCGTACGGCGCAGGCGGCGATGCAGAGCCTCGCGAGCGGCCTTGACATCGCCTTCAAGGCGGGCGCGGTCACCGGCATGCTCGTGGCGGGCCTCGCGCTCCTCGGCGTCGCGGTCTATTACCTCGTTCTCACGCAGATCATGGGCCTGGCCCCGGCGTCGCGCACTGTGATCGACGCGCTGGTCGCGCTCGGCTTCGGCGCCTCGCTGATCTCGATCTTCGCCCGTCTCGGCGGTGGCATCTTCACCAAGGGCGCGGACGTCGGCGCCGACCTTGTCGGCAAGGTCGAGGCCGGCATCCCGGAGGATGACCCCCGCAACCCGGCCGTGATCGCCGATAACGTCGGCGACAACGTCGGCGACTGCGCCGGCATGGCGGCGGACCTGTTCGAGACCTATGCGGTGACGCTGGTCGCGACCATGGTTCTCGCGGCGATCTTCTTCGGTTCGCAGGCGAGCCTTTCGGCGACGATGGTCTACCCGATGGCGATCGGCGCGGCCTGCATCCTCACCTCGATCATCGGTACCTATTTCGTCAAGCTCGGCGCCAACGGCTCGATCATGGGCGCGCTCTACAAGGGCCTCATCGCCACCGGCGTGCTCTCGGTCATCGGCCTCGGCGCCGCGACCTCGCTCACCATCGGCTGGGGCGTCATCGGCAAGGCCGGCGGCATGGAGATCACCGGCAAGGCGCTGTTCATCTGCGGGCTGATCGGCCTCGCGGTGACGGCGGCCATCGTCGTCATCACCGAGTATTACACCGGCACCAACAAGCGCCCGGTGAACTCGATCGCGCAGGCCTCGGTGACGGGCCACGGCACCAACGTCATCCAGGGCCTCGCGGTCTCGCTGGAATCGACCGCGTTGCCGACGATCGTCATCGTGCTCGGCGTCATCGCCACGTTCAAGCTCGCGGGCCTGTTCGGCACAGCGATCGCCACGGCCACCATGCTTGGCCTCGCCGGCATGATCGTTGCGCTCGACGCCTTCGGCCCGGTGACGGACAACGCCGGCGGCATCGCCGAGATGGCCGGCCTTCCCAAGGAAGTCCGCCACTCGACCGATGCGCTCGATGCGGTCGGCAACACCACCAAGGCCGTCACCAAGGGCTATGCCATCGGCTCGGCCGGTCTTGGCGCGCTGGTGCTGTTCGCGGCCTATTCGGAAGACCTCAAGTACTTCGTCGCCAACGCCGACAAATATCCCTTCTTCAAGGGGGTGGTGCCGGACTTCAGCCTCGCCAACCCCTACGTGGTGGTGGGCCTGCTGCTCGGCGGCCTGATCCCGTTCCTGTTCGGCGGCATCGCGATGACTGCGGTCGGCCGTGCTGCCGGTGACGTGGTGGTGGAAGTGCGTCGCCAGTTCAAGGAGAAGACCGGGATCATGGCCGGCACCGACAAGCCGGATTACGCCCGTGCGGTCGACATGCTGACCAAGGCGGCGATCCGTGAGATGGTGGTTCCCTCGCTCCTCCCGGTGCTCTCGCCGGTGGTGCTGTTCTTCGCGATCAACGCGCTCGCCGGCAAATCGGCGGCCTTCTCGGCCGTCGGCGCGATGCTGCTCGGCGTGATCGTGACGGGCCTCTTCGTCGCCATCTCGATGACCTCGGGCGGCGGCGCTTGGGACAATGCCAAGAAGTCGTTCGAGGACGGGTTCGTCGATTCGGCTGGTGTGAAGCACCTCAAGGGTTCGGACGCTCACAAGGCCTCGGTGACCGGCGATACCGTCGGCGACCCCTACAAGGACACCGCCGGCCCGGCCGTCAACCCGGCCATCAAGATCACCAACATCGTGGCGCTGCTGCTGCTGGCGATCCTCGCGCACTGAGCGTGGGCGGTATTTGAAACGACAGACCCCGCGGGCAACCGCGGGGTTCTTTTTTGAAAGGAAGATGAGCCGGCGGGTTACAGCTTGCCGAGCAGTTCCTTCCAAGCCGGCAGGGCGCCGGTGACCGCCTTCTCGTTCGCGGCCGAGATCGTCACCATGTAGAAGAACTTCTGGCCGCTCGTCTCGACATGCTCGCCGAACGCCAGCATCTCGTGCGCCTGACGCGGCCGCGACGGGTTGGCGTAGCGGAACACCTGCCATTTGCCCTTGCCGTCCGTGCGTTCGACATCCGGCAGGCGCTCGACCTTCGCGTCCTTCACCATCTCCTTCCAGCGGGCGTTGCTGGTCGAGGCTTGCGTATCGAGGCTGCGATTGTCGTCGTTGTAGCTCGCGCGGACATAGATCAGCGGATCGTCCGGGCCGAGTTTGGCGCGATCGGGGAAGAAGGCAAGCAGGCGGTTGCCGCGGCTGAAGCCGGGATCGACCTTGAAGCCGGCCGGCGCCGGAACATCCGCCTGAAACCAGGGGCAAAGCTTCCCGGAGCCGCAAGGCTCGATGAAGCGCTTCACGTCAGCCGCGGACGCCGGTCCGCTCGCGATCTGGGCGCCGACAGCGAGCGCGAGAAACATGGCCAGGCGATATTTCGTCATGGGACCCTCCGTTCTTGCCGGTTTGCGGCATGACGCGGGCTGAAACCATGCGCTGGCGCACAGTTCCCTGACGGTTTACACCGCGCTCGCGCCGATGCGGCGGAAGAGGCTCGCGAGGAAGTGGTTTTCCGCGCCGCCGGTCGGCGTTTCGCGCGAGATGAAGTCGAAGATCTTGCCGTCCTTGAGGCCGTAATTCGCGACGCGCTCGACCTTGTTGTTCTTGTCGAGATAGATCGCGATCACCCGCTGATCGGTGATCTTCGGCTCCATGAACAGCGCCGGCTGGCTGACGCGCTGCGAGATGTAATAATAGGTCTGCGAGCCGACGGTCGAGGTCGTCGAGGGGGTGCCCAGAACGAGGACGACCTGCTCGGCCGACGAGCCGGGCCGGATTTGGTCGAGCGCCTTGTCGTCGAGCACGAAACCGCGGTTGACGACGCCCTGATCCGAGATGCAGCCGCCGAGCAGCAGGGCGGCAAGGGCGATCCCGCCGAAGCGGGCGGCGGTGCGAACGGAACGGCGGCTCGAAGAAAACGTCGAGGAAAACGTCACAGTCTCAACTCCGGAAAAACGGCTCGTCTCATGCCTCCCGGCTTTCACCGGGATTGAAACGCCGTTATGGATGCCCAACTTTGGCAAGAAACACAATGGCAAGAAACGCAATCATCGGGGCCTCCGGGTTTATCGCGAAGGCGCATTTCGGCGGCTTTGCCGCCGTCCGCGGTTTCCGGCTCCGGTGCGAAACAGTTCTGGCGAAGGCAGCATGATCCGGCTTCCGTTCCTCAAACCCCGTCCACCGTCGGTGGCACCGCTCTACGGCGATATCGTGGCGGCAGCGCGCCGGCCGGCTGTCTATCGCGATTTCGGTGTCGCGGATGATTTCGAGGGGCGGTTCGAATATCTGACGCTGGTGGCGACGCTGGTCCTGCGGCGCCTGCGCGAACTCGGCGCGCCGGCCGAGGTGGCGGCGCAGGAACTCGTGGATCATCTGTTCGCCGATCTCGACAATGGCCTGCGCCTCGCCGGCACGGGCGATCTTTCCGTCGGCAAGAAAATGAAGAAGATGGCGCAGGGCTTCTATGGCCGCGCGGGCGCCTACACCGCCGCGCTGGCGGAGGGGGAGGCAGCCCTGCGGGTGGCGCTCGCGCGCAATCTCTTCGGCAATCGCCTTTCGCCGGATGCGGTCGAGCCCGGCCTTCTCGCCGAGATCGATACGCTATGCGCGCGCCTGAAACCGGCGGACCTCGAAGCCCTGCTGGCGGGAACGGTGCTGGCCGGTGAGGCCTCTCGCGGCGTCGACAACCCCAGCGATCAGTGAGGATGCCATGAAGAAAACGGCGAAAAACACAGGCCCGGCCTGGTCGCATCCCGTCGCGGTCGCGACGCTGCACGGCGAGAACCACCTCCGGCTCGTGCCCGACGAGCCGACGCGCAAGGCGATCGCCCGCGCTCTCGGCCTTCACGCGGTCGACCGGCTGGAGGCGCGGCTCGCCGTCAGCCATGCGCAGAACGGCCTCGTCGGCATCGAGGGCGAACTAGAGGCGGATGTGCAGCCGATCTGCGTCGTGACGCTCGATCCATTCCCGCAAAGCATCCGCGAGCCCGTCAGCCTGCGGCTCGCGCCGACCGAACTCGTCGAGCGCATGACGAAGCGCGCGGAGGAAGACGAGAACGAGGATTTCGAGCCGCCGGACATGATCGAGAATGGCACGATTGATTTCGGCGCGCTGGTCGTCGAGTTTCTGGCCCTCGCGCTCGATCCCTATCCGCGCAAGCCCGGCGCGGAATTCGCCGGCGGCGACCCGGCCGAGCCGAAACCCTCGCCTTTCGAGGCGCTGAAGGCGCTCAAGATCGACAAGGAATGAACGCCGCCGGTCGATTTTCGGGGAAAAGAGCCGGAAGCATGCAGAATTTACCGCTTGCGGGCCGGCTTTCGCGGCAGGCTCCGGCTTTTTCGTCTTGCACCGGGCCGGCACAAATTCTATGCCGTCACACCCGCCCGCCGATGACTGCCCCGCGACAGGGGGCCTCGGCTCCGCCGAAACCGGAGGTTTGACCCCTGCATGTCGAGACCGGCCAACGGGATGGTTCGCATATCTCTGGACGCGATGGGGGGCGATCATGGCCCCTCGATCGTTGTGCCGGGTGCGGCGCGCGCGCTGGAACGGCATCCGGACACCGAATACCTGCTGTTCGGCGACGAGGCCGGTATCACGGCGGAGCTTGAGAAGTTCCCGGCGCTGAAGGCGCGGGCCAGCGTCTACCCTTGCGAGATCGCGATCGGGATGGACGACAAACCGAGCCAGGCGCTGCGCAAGGGCCGCTACAAGTCGTCGATGTGGCGCGCCATCGAGGCGGTGAAGAAGGGCGAGGCCGATGTCTGCGTCTCCGCCGGCAATACCGGCGCGCTGATGGTGATGGCCCGCTTCTGCCTGCGCATGATGGAGGGGATCGACCGCCCGGCGCTTGCCTGCATGTGGCCGACGGCGCGCGGCGAATCCATTGTGCTCGATGTCGGCGCCTCGATTGGTGCGGAAGCAGAGAACCTCGTCGACATGGCGATCATGGGCTCGGCGATGGCGCGGATCGTCTTCGATATCGAGCGGCCGAGTGTGGGCCTGCTCAACGTCGGCGTCGAGGAAGTGAAGGGCATCGAGCAGGTCAAGGAGGCCGGCCGCATTCTGCGCGAGGCCGACCTGCCGACGCTCGACTACAAGGGGTTCGTCGAGGGCGACGATATCGGCAAGGGCACGACCGACGTGGTGGTGACGGAGGGGTTCTCCGGCAATATCGCGCTCAAGGCCGCCGAGGGCACCGCCAAGCAGATCGGCGAATACCTCCGGGCGGCGATCGGCCGGTCGCTGCTCGCCAAGATCGGTTATCTGTTCGCGCGCGGTGCGTTCCGCGCGCTCCGCCACAAGATGGATCCGCGCCGGGTCAACGGCGCCGTGTTCCTCGGGCTCGATGGCATCGTCGTCAAGAGCCACGGCGGCACCGATGCGCTCGGTTTCGCGAGCGCGATCGACGTCGGCTACGACATGGCGCGGCACGAATTGATGGGCAAGATTTCCAGGGCGCTCGCGGATCGCGGCGAATGGGTTCTGCCCGGAGCATCCTCCACGATGGTCGCTGCCGACACGGGGGAGGGAACCGCCGTAGCGCGGAACCCGGCTGAAGGGACGGAAGGGTAAGAATGCGTCGTTCGAGAATCCTGGGCACAGGCAGTTATCTGCCGGCCAACCGCGTGACCAATGCCGATCTCGCCAGCCGGGTCGATACGTCCGATGAATGGATCGTCCAGCGCACGGGCATTTCCGCGCGCCATCTCGCCGCCGACGGCGAGACGACCAGCATGCTGGCGACCAAGGCCGCCGAGCGGGCGCTCGAAGCCGCCGGCGTCAAGGCCGCCGACATCGACCTCATCGTGCTCGCGACCGCGACGCCGGACTACACGTTTCCCGCGACGGCGACGCAGGTCCAGCACGCCCTCGGCATCACCCGAGGCGTCGCCTTCGACCTGGCGGCCGTCTGCTCGGGCTTTGTCTTCGCGCTGTCCACGGCCGACAAGTTCCTGACCTCGGGGTCGCACAATCGCGCGCTGGTGATCGGCGCCGAGACCTTCTCCCGCATTCTCGACTGGGAGGATCGCACCACCTGCGTGCTGTTCGGCGACGGTGCCGGCGCGGTCGTGCTCGAAGCCTATGATGCCGCGGGCACCCGCGAGGATCAGGGCATCCTCTCCAGCCACCTGCGCTCGGACGGCCGGCATCGCGAGAAGCTCTTCGTCGACGGCGGTCCGTCGAGCACGATGACGGTCGGCCACCTGCGCATGGAAGGCAAGGAAGTGTTCAAGCACGCCGTCGGCATGATCACCGACGTGATTATCGACGCTTTCGCCGCTACCTGTTTCGATGCCGAAACGATCGACTGGTTCGTGCCGCATCAGGCTAACCGCCGGATCATCACCGCCAGCGCCGACAAGCTCGGCATCTCGATGGAAAAGGTGGTTCTGACCGTTCAGGATCACGGCAATACCTCGGCTGCCTCGATCCCGCTCGCGCTCGACACGGCGGTGCGCGACGGGCGGATCAAGAAGGGGCAGGTTGTGCTGATCGAGGCGATGGGTGGCGGGTTCACCTGGGGCTCGGCGCTGTTCCGGCTCTAACCGGGTTGACCCCCGCGCATTCAACGAATAGCTATCCGTATCAGACAGATAAGATTCAGGCGGCTGGACAGGAAGCGTATCATGGCAGGTCAAACCATTACCCGTGCGGATCTGTGTGAAGCGGTCTATCAGAAGCTTGGTCTGAGCCGCGCCGAATCGTCCGATCTGGTCGAGGCCGTTCTGCGCGAGATCAGCGACACCCTCGCCAAGGGCGAGACGGTGAAGCTCTCGTCCTTCGGCTCCTTCGTCGTCCGCCAGAAGGGCGAGCGCATCGGCCGCAATCCCAAGACCGGTGTCGAGGTGCCGATCACCCCGCGCAAGGTGCTGGTCTTCAAGCCCTCCAACGTGATGAAGGCCCGGATCAACGGCCAGATCGTCGACGACGAGGATTGATCGGCCGGCGCCGTCGGGGAGGATGATCCAGGATGGACAAGGCGCCTGATGCTTATCGTACGATCAGCGAGGTCGCCGACGATCTCGATCTCCAGCAACATGTCCTCCGGTTCTGGGAAAGCCGCTTCTCGCAGATCAGGCCGCTGAAGCGGGGCGGCGGCCGCCGCTATTACCGGCCCGACGATGTCGAGTTGCTCAAGGGCATCCGCCACCTGCTCTACAAGGAAGGCTACACCATCAAGGGCGTGCAGCGCATCCTGAAGGAACAGGGCGTGCGCGCGGTGCAGGCTTTCGCGCGCGCGGGGCAGGCGGAGGTGACATTCGAGCCGGCGGAGGAAGCCCCGCTAGCAGCGATGCCATCTCCGGCGATGCCGACCCCGGCGTCCTTCGCTCCCCCGCCCGTGCACCCGGCTCCGCAAGCCGAGCCTCCATCGTTCCAGGCCGAGGATGAACCGGGCGAAGACGAACCGGACGATTTCATCCCGTTTTCCGCGCCCACCATGCCCGAGGTGCCGGTGCCCCCGATTGCCCCGGAAGCGGAAGCGCCGCCGTTTGCGGTCGAGCCTTTGCCCGTGCACGATCCGGCTCCGGCCTTCATCGCGCCGGCTGAAGCGGCGCGCGGTCAGGTCTCGATGTTCCGGGGCGGGCTCCAGCGTGGCGAAGCCGGCGCGGAATCGGCCCTGTCTGCGGACCTTTCCGAGCGGATGCGCGCGCAGCTGGCGACGCCGCACGAGGCGCGCGAGGTGCCGGCACCGGGCCTTGCCGCGCGCGAAAGCCTGCATCTGGCGCTTGAGGAACTGCTCGCCTGCCGTGCCCGGATCGACCAGATCCTCGCCCGACGCTAGAGCATTTTCCGACCAAGCGGATACCGGTCGGTCGAAGAAATGCCTCAAATTCAAAATCCGGCGCGGTCGATCTGTTTCGATCAGATCGAGTTCCGCGCCGGGGCTCAGTTCGCGATGATGCCGCGGCGAACGAGATAGCGCCGCGCCAGCCCGCGCAGCGGCTCGAACGTGAACACGACCTTTTTGGCATCGCGCGGCAGAACAATGCCGCGGAACACGCCGTTCGTCCGCAGGATGCGCGACGGCATGCCGTCCACGGTCGCGAACCACCACGGATGGAAGACATCGTTGAGGACGAGCAGCCCGCCATCGGGGGCATCGACCTCGATCTCGACCCGCGTATTCTCGTAATGCGTGATGCGCGCGGTGCCGCTCTTGCCGCCGTGCGGCAGGGGCAGCGAGCTCGGTTCGACGAAGGCGATATGCCGCAGATCAGTCGAGGGCCAGTTCCCGCCCGTGACGAGGCTGGCCTGATCGAGGCTCTGCGCTTCCGGCACGATCATGACGCGCGGCAGCGTATCCTTGTTCTCGTAGATGCGGAATTTGCCGATCTTCGCGAGCAGCGGCAGCGGGTTCGCGGCATTGTCCCGGTCGATCGTCTCGATCGGCACTTCGGAGACGACATAGCGCAGGCCGAGCAGGTTCGCGAACGGGGAGCGGTAGCCCGGCATCAGCGCGCCGAACTTGCGCTGGTCCCAGCCCGCGACGTGGTCGCGCGCGCCGGTCGCCTCGCCGTAGAAGCCGATGCGCAGCGGATTGTAACCGAGGCTCGATTCGATCCGGTGGATCAGCGGCGTGTTCGGCCATTCGAAGCCGATCCCCACCAGCTCCACGCGATCGCGGCGCTGGCCGTCCTGCACGATATGGTCCTTCAGGAAGGCGACCAGCGGTTCCTTGGTATCGGGACGCAGATACTCGAAATTCTCGATCGGCAGGGCCGTCGAATGGTTGGGGCGGATGTTCCACGCGAGGTCAGCGGTCAGGCACAGCGCCAGCAGCGCCGTCACCCGCATCGGATGGCTGCGGGCGTGCCGCATCGCGTAGGCAAGCGCGACCACCGAGAGCGCGACGGTAACGACGGCATAGGCCATGTCCGGCCAGGATTTCCCGACCTTGCCGAGCCAGACCGCCATCGCGACGCTCCCGGCGAAGAACAGCGCCAGCGCGACCGCGAGGCCGGCCGCAAGCCGTTTGGGCAACGGGCCGGGCGATTGGCGCAGCAGCGCGTCGAGCCCGTAGCCGCCGAGCAGCGCGCCCAGCGCGCCGACAAGGAAGGTCGCGTCAGCCGGACGCCGGAACAGGTCGGTTCCCGGCACGAGATGGTAGAACCCCGCAAAAACCGGCGTATAGCGGCCGAGTGCGTAGGCGAGCATCGCCAGGAACATGAGCGAGAACAGCCAGGTCCGACGCGCCCAGCCGGTGCGGGTGGCGAGCGCGATCATGAGGCCGAGCGCCGGCAGCAGCCCCATGTAGACGTTGACCATGTTCCGCGAGAGCCAGGAATAGACGATGTAGGGCCAGTGCTGGCTGGGCGCCCCCCAGAATTCCGCGCCGGGGCCGATGGTGCCGAACAGGTTCGCGACCACGAAGGTCAGGAGGTTGGTCGGGTGGAGCGAGCCGTAATAGGCATCCTCGATGTCGATATGCGCGCGGTTCGAGCCGTCGGCGAAGCTCAGGACCATCAGCAGCGGAATGCTGACGATCAGCCCTCCGACCACCGTGCCGGCGCCAAGCGGCCGCAGGCTGGCCCGCATCCGCGCCAGAACGCCCGGACCTTCAAGCCAGCGGGCAACGGTGAAGCCCGCGAGGACGATCAGCCCGAGGAAGCTCACCTGATCCGGCCCCAGCACCGTCATGGCCGCGAAGAAGCCGGCGAGCGCGCCATAACGGATGGAACTCAGCCGCAGGCCGCGATCGAGCATCCAGAGCGACCACGGGAAGTAGGCAAGGCTCATGATCTGGCCGATATGCTGGATCCGCCAGGCGGCGGCGCCGCCGAACGCGAAAGCCAGCGCGGCGACAAGGGCCGCCGCCGGGTGCCAGCGCCGGTCGCGCGCAAAACCGATAACGCCGAGCGCGCCAAACACCAGCGTCGCGAAGGCGACGGCATCGACCATCGTCATCGTCGGGTTCGGTGTCAGGAACGCGAGCAACAGATAGGGCGGCGAGAAGATCAGCGACTGCGGATCGGCGATCTGCGGATGGCCGCCGAACACGTAAGGCGCCCAGAACGGGCTCTGTCCGCTATGGATCGACTGGGCGAGAAAGGCCGCCTGCGCCTGGAAATGGCCCTTCGCGTCCCACGGGATCGTGTAGCGGCCTGAAAGCCACGGCCAGGTGAGAGCCAATGCGGCGACGAACAGAAGCAGGCATACGCCAAGCCACTGCCGCGTCGATGCCGGCGGCATCGCCTGCGGGTAAGGAACGGGTCCGGAACGGGCGTTTTTTGCCTCGGTTTCCGGGGGTAAAGGCCGCTGCAACATCGCTCCCCCCTTGGGCGATCAGCGAGAAACGGGGCGCGAAACCGCGCCCCGTGCTGTGATTTAATCGGCAATCGGCGCGTGAGCAACCATCGCGTCGAAATCGATGAAATGGCCGGCCCGGTCGCGTTTCGAGGCGAGATAGCGGATATTTTCCGCCGTCGGGCGGCCATAGGCGCGCTTGTCGGCGACCACTTCGAGCCCGGCTGCCTTGAGCGCGCCGATCTTCTCGGGGTTGTTGGTCATCACCTTGACGCTGGTCACGCCGAGCTGTCGCAGCATCACCGCGGCGAAATCGAAGCGGCGCTGGTCGAGCCCGAAGCCGAGCACCTCGTCGGCGTCATAGGTGTCCCAGCCCTGGCTCTGGAGCTTGTAGGCGCGCATCTTGTTGGCGATGCCGTTGCCGCGCCCTTCCTGATCGAGATAGAGCAGGATGCCGCCATCCCCTTCCGCCATCTTCTGCACGGTGCCGCGCAGCTGATCGCCGCAATCGCACTTGAGCGAGCCGAACAGATCGCCGGTAAGGCAGGCCGAATGCATGCGGATCGCGACCGGTTTCGAAAGGTCCGGCTTGCCGACGATGATCGCGACCTGATCGCGCAGGCCCTCACCGCCACGGAACACGACGAATTCCGTTTCGGCCGCGAATTCGAGCGGCACCGGCGCGCGCCCGACGATTCGGATCGCCTTGACCTGACTGGCGCGATAGCGGCGGATGTCGCCGGCCTCCACCTGCACGATCCCAGCCGGAAGCGCTTCGCGCGCGACCGGGAGCACATAGATGGCCGGCGCGACCAGCGTCACGCGGGCGAGTTCGAGCGCGGCCTCGTCCAGCGGCAGGGTCGGCGCCACCGGCGCGTCAATGCGGCCATCGACCTTGAGCGCGAGCATCTCGGCGCGCACGGCGTCGGGCATCGCGAACGAGACCGCGCCGGGGGTCGTCCGTTCGATGCCGAGCCGGCGCAGGCGTGCGGCCGGCAGCACGAGCCGTGCCCGGCCGGGTGAGAGCGTGTCGAACGCCTCCGCGACCCGCTGGTCGAGCACTTCGACATTCAGCGCCAGAAGCGCATCGCTTCCCTCGACGATGGCCACCGGGCGGCCCGCGCGATATTCCGCGATGGCCCGATCGACCGCGCGCTCGCCGGCGGCGTCGAAGAGTTCGAGAATTGGATTTGCATCACCCATTTACGCCTCTTTCGTCCATGTTTACGGTCGTTTCGGTGGGGTAATGCCACCGGATGGACACCTGTTATTGGTTTGGAACGACAACTATGACCACGCTACATGAACATTGGCTGTCTGCCTTTGGTTCCAAGGTGCGGTCACGATATTGTTATGGTCGGGCGGCTGCATGTTACCTGAGGAACAGGAGATAGGTCCGGGAATGAGCTTCGAGACCTTCCGCCGCACCCGGGACGACCGGCCGTTCATCGTCGCCCAGCTCGGACAATCGCTCGACGGGCGGATCGCGACCCGGACCGGCGACAGCCGCTACATCGGCTCCAGCCCGTCGCTCGATCACCTTCATCGCATCCGCGCCCATGTCGATGCGGTCGTGGTCGGCATCGGCACGGCGCTCGCCGACGATCCGATGCTGACCGTCCGCCGCTGCGAGGGGCGCAGCCCCGCGCGCGTCGTCATCGACCCGAAGGGCCGGCTCCCGGCCTCGGCGCGCTGCCTCGACGGGGCGGACGGTGTGGCACGCTATGTGTTCCGGGCGCCGGGGGTAACCGGCGAAGCCCTGCCGGATGGCGTGAGGGGCGTCGAATTGCCGGCCGGACCGGCCGGGCATTTCGCGATGGCCGACGTCGCCGCCGCGCTGGATCGCCTCGGGTTTGACCGGGTGCTGATCGAGGGCGGCGCGCGCATCGTCAGCCAGGCGATCGACGCCGGCATCGTCGACCGGCTCCATCTGATGATCTCGCCCGTTATCATCGGTTCCGGGCGCCACGGACTGGACCTTGCGCCGATCGATCTCCTGAATGACGCGCTCCGTCCGAAGGTGAACGTCATCCCGCTCGGCGAGGGCGACGTGTTATTCGATTGCGCGTTTTCCCCGGCCGAAGCAGACTGAGTCCGTGTTTCGTGCCGAGCCGTATTTCTCGAACATCTCTGGGAGCCTGACATGGCTGGAATGAACGGACGTCCCGCGACCTATTCCGGTTCGCAGAAGCTCTTGCACTGGGTCATCGCGCTGATGGTCCTGATGATGATCCCGGTCGGCGTCTACATGGTCCGGCGCGGTCTTGCCACCAACTTCGATGCCGTGACCAACCAGCTTTACACCGCGCACAAGACCTTCGGCGCGCTGATCCTGCTGCTGATGATCGCGCGGATCGCCGTCCGTTTTTCGCATGGCACGCCGGCGCCCGAACCGAGCCTCAACCGGCTGCAGGTCATCGCCGCCGAGTCCGTGCACGGGCTGATCTATCTCGCGCTGCTGGTGATCCCGGTGCTCGGCTGGCTCGGCGTCTCGGCCTACGGCGCGCGCGGCCTTCTCGGCGGCTGGGAACTGCCCGCGCTGCTTGCCCAGAACGAGGACCTCGCCAAGGTCATCCTGAAATATCACGGCTATGCCGCGTTCGGGCTGGTGCTGCTGCTCGGCGCGCATATCGGCGCGGCGTTCCTTCACCGCTTCATCCTGAAGGACGGTGTCGTCCAGCGGATGCTGCCCTGAATATCTGCCCGAGGGTAACCGGTATCAGAACGTCGCGAGAATGTCGGTGTGGCCGGTGATCATGCGCGAGCCTTTCTCGCCGGCCATCGCCTCGCGGTAGAAGGCCCAGCTGTGCAGCCCTTTCTCGGCGATGAACCCGGTCTCCTCAACTGCCCGGACGATGCCTCTGAGCAGTTCGAGCTTGAGCGGCGCATCCGCTGGCTTGAGAACCCAGGGTGAATCACCGGTCGCGACCGCATAGCCGACCTCTTTCAGCGCCTTCGCCAGCGCCGCCGCCGCGCGCGGCCCGGCCGCCGGGCCGAACCCCTTGTCGCGCTGCTGGTGCATGTCGAAGGCGCGCATCACGGATTCGTCGAACGGATGCGGCGGCGAGAACTCGTCCTGCCCGTTGTAGGTGAGCACGGTGTAGAAATCCGCGCCGCTTGCCCGCAGCGCGCCGGCGAAACGCTTCATCCAGGCTTCCGAGATGAGATCGAACAGCGCCGAGGCGCTGACGAGGTCCGGTCGGCTGGCGAGCACCTCGTCCAGGTCCTTGTCGAGATCGGCGATGCGGAAGGAAACGCCGATGTTCAGCCCGTCCTTGAACAGCGCGAGGCTGTCGCCGACCGCCTTGGCCTCGTCCGCCCAGCGGGTGAGGGCGCGCGCCGCCTCTTCGAGGAGATCCGGGTCATGATCGACCAGCGTCCATTCCTGCGTCTCGCCGAGCAGCGGGGCCGTCGCGCGCAGGTTGGAGCCGGTGCCGGAACCAAGATCGACGATGCGGACGACCGAGCGCCCGGCGAAGTGCGCCGTAAGTTTCGCGGCCAGCGCGCCGTTGCGGGAACGGTGATCGACGCCCTCGCGCAGCGCGAGCCAATCGGCGGAAAAGCCACTCATGAAAGAATCTTCCTCGATTGGGAGACGTGATGGAGGCAACCGGCGATGGTCGCCGCCGTATCCTCCCAGAGCGGGAGGGAGCGGCCGGCCTGCCAGGCGGCATCCGCGAGCCGGTGGCGCAGGCCGGGGTCGGCCATCGCCGTGTCGAGCGCGGCGGCGAGCGCCTCGGCATCGCCCGGTGGGACCTTGAGCGCTGCGCCGTCCGGCACGGTCTGGCTCGCGGCGCCGCCTGTCGTCGTGACGATCGGCAGGCCGCGGGTCATCGCCTCGGCCAGCACCATGCCGTAGCCCTCGAACAGCGACGACATCACGAACAGGTCCGCGCCGGCGTAGAGCGCATCGAGATCGCGCTCGCGCACCGCGCCCACGAGCTGGATGCGATCCGCGAGGCCATGCGCGCCGATCTGCCCCTGAAGCGCGTTGACAACATCGAGTGCCCGCGCGGCGCCGACGATTCGGAGACGCCAGTTGCGTTTTTTCAACATCGAAAGCGCCTCGACGAGAATGCCGTAGCCCTTACGCGGAACGATCGAGCCGATCGCCAGCAGCTCGAGCGTCGCGTTGCCGGAGCCGGCCGCGCGTGGCTTGCGCTCGGTGCCGGGCTCGGCGACCGTGATCTTCTCCGCACCGATCCCGAAGTCGCCCTGCAGGATCTTGCCTGTGAGCGGGGAGGTGACGATGACATGCGCGGCGTGCTGCAGCGCCGCGGCCTCCGACAGGTGGAATTCCTGCGCCCGCTCGGCCGAAATCCCGTTCTCCAGCGCGAGCGGATGATGGCACAGCGCGACGACCGGGCGGTTGAAGCTGCGGATGAGATCGGCCGGCATCGCGCCATAGGCGAGCCCGTCGATCAGCAGCACGCAATCGGCCGGCAACCCGGTGACGATCGCCGCGCAATCGGCGAAATCTTCTGCGCTGGCGTTCGGGAACGAACCGGGCAGCGCAACGTGGATGGCATTGACCCCCAGCTTCGGCAACAGCCGGATCACCGCCCGGTCATAGGCGTAGCCGCCGGTGGGCAGCGAGAGATCGCCGGGGATCAGGAATGCGAATTCGGGCATGGCTCAGCCGACCGGGCCTTCGAACCAGGCGCGGGCGAGATCGGTCTCGTGCAGGGTGACGCGGATTTTCGTCAGGCCCTTGCCGTCCTCGCCAAGCGCGCCGGTTTTCGCGGCTTTCGCGATCTCGTCGAAGATGTGCCGGCACAGGAATTCGGTGGTGGTCAGCACGCCCTTGAACTGCGGCAGGGTATCGAGGTTCTGGTATTTCAGCGGCTTGAGCACCGCCGCCAGCGTATCGAGCGCCGCGCCGATATCGACGACGACGTTCTGTTTGGTCATCGTCTCGCGGAAGAAGGCCACATCCACCACGAAGGTCGCGCCGTGCATGTTCTGCGCCGGCCCGAAGAACGGATCGGGCAGCGAATGACCGATCATGATGCGATCGCGGACTTCAACGGCGAACATACAGTCTTCCTTTCAACGTAGCCCGAACGGGCGTCCGAGCTTATGCGAGGGATCCGCGCCGCAAGGCGCGAACCCAGGAAACGCCGGTTCAGTACTGAACCAGCGTCACGAGACCCGGCGCGTCGGCTGCGAGCAGGCGCGGGATCGCGTCGGCCAGATCGTCGAAGGCAATCGTCTCGGTAATCAGCGGATCGAGCCGATCGTCCGCCAGTAAGCGGAGCGCCGCCTGAAGGCGCGATGAATAGGTCCAGCCGCGCGCCGCATGGCCGGGAGAAACCGTGCCCACTTGCGAGGAAACGAGGCTGACGCGCCCCGCGTGGAAATGCCCGCCGAGCGGTGCCGTGATCTCCCGCGCGCCATACCACGAGAGCTCGACCACCTTCGCCTCGCAGCCCGCCGCGCCGATCGCGGTCGCAAGACCGGCGGTGCTGGCGGAGGTGTGGAAGACGATATCCGCTCCCTTCGGCGCGTGCTCCGGCATCTTGAAATCCGCGCCGAAATGCGCGGCGATCTCCGCGCGGAGCGGATTGTTATCCACGAGCGTCACCTCGGTTCCCGGCATCCGCGCGCTAAGGTATGTCACCAGCAGCCCGACGAGGCCGCCGCCGACCACGACCACCTTGTCCGCCGCGCTGACGCCGGAATCCCAGATCGCGTTGAGCGCGGTTTCCATGTTGGCGGCGAGCGCCGCGCGTTTCGCCGGCACGAACTCCGGTACGAGGTTGAGCCAGTTCACCGCGCACACGAAGCGATCCTGATGCGGATGCAGCACGAAAACGCGCTTGCCGCGCCATTCCTCCGGGCCGTCCTCGACGATGCCGGTGGCGCAATAGCCGTATTTGACCGGAAACGGAAAATCGCCCTCCTGCAGCGGGCAGCGCATCCGCGTTTCCTCGCCGGGCGGCACCTGTCCGGAGGCGACCAGCCGCTCCGTCCCGCGCGAAAGGGCGGTGAACTCGGTGCGAACGAGCGCCTCGCCCAAGCCGGGGTGAGCGAGCGACAACGAGCGCGTCTCGGCCTGCATGACGCCGGTATAGAACAGCGCGCGGGTGGTGACGGGATGGTCCGCGGGTTTCGAAATCGCGCTGCTCATGATCCCCTTCGTCCGGTTGGCCGGTATGCTCCCGTTCAGCTTCGATCGGCGATACGCTTCAACCCGCTCCGCGGATGGCCGTTGACGCGAACGGGGCTTAAACCCATTTCACGCCAACGCCGGGCGCGCAAGCGGCCCGGTTCCTGCGAGCGCCCGATACGAGAGGTTCTGCAACGCATGTCTTCGGACAGTTCCGCCCCGTCGCCCGCCTCTTCGGCCCGCATCGCGCTGACGCCGACCGGCACGCAAAGCGCCGAAGCGCTGACCCTGCGCCGGGTCATCTTCGTGATGCTGAACGTCGCGCTCTATCTTGCGCTCGCCCGCTGGGCCTTCGTGATCCTCGCGAAAGGCGGCTGGTCGGTCGTCGATGTCCTGCTGTTCGTCTGTTTCCTGTTTGGAACGCCCTGGGCGGTGCTCGGCTTCTGGAATTCGCTGATCGGCCTCTGGTTGTTGCACGGAGGGCGCGACGCGATGGCGGAGACCGCGCCCTTCGCCGATCTGCCCGATCCGGACGCGCCGGTTTCGGTCCGCACCGCGATCTTCATGACGTTGCGCAACGAGGACCCTTCGCGCGGACTCCACCGGATGAAATTGATCAAGGCGGAGCTGGACGCGAGCGGGCACGGCGACCGCTTCGCCTATTTTCTCCTGTCCGACACAAACATCGAATCCGTCGCGGCCGAAGAAGAGGCCGGCGTTGCCGCATGGAAGCGGGAGGCGGGCGAAGGCGCACCGATCACCTACCGCCGCCGCACCGATAACAAGGGCTACAAGGCCGGCAATGTTCGTGATTTTCTCGAACGCTGGGGCCATGACTTCGACCTCATGCTGCCGCTCGACGCCGACAGCCTGATGGATGCGAAGACGATCCTCCATCACGTCCGCATCATGCAGGCCAATCCGAAGCTGGGGATTCTCCAGAGCCTCGTCGTCGGCATGCCCTCGAAGAGCGCCTTCGCGCGCATCTTCCAGTTCGGGATGCGGCAGGGGATGCGCTCTTACACGATGGGGCAGGCCTGGTGGGTGGGTGATTGCGGCCCGTTCTGGGGCCACAACGCGCTCGCGCGCATCACCCCGTTCCGCGATCAGTGCGAACTACCCGAACTCCCTGGCAAGCCGCCGTTCGGCGGGCATATCCTCTCCCACGATCAGGTCGAGGCGACCTTCATGCGTCGCGCCGGATACGAAGTGCGGGTGATGCCGGAGGAGGGCGGCTCGTGGGAGGAAAACCCGCCGACGCTGCTCGAGTTCATGAAGCGCAACACGCGCTGGTGCCAGGGCAACCTGCAATACGTGAAGTTGCTGGGCACGAAGGGACTTTACCCGGTTTCGCGCTTCCAGCTCGTCTGGGCGATCCTGATGTTCCTTGGCATCCCGGCATGGACATTCATGCTGCCGCTCGCGGCTCTGAAGCCGTTCGACGGCGAGCCGCTGGCGATTTTCCCGGCCGCGTCCGCGCTCTGCCTCTATCTCTTCTTCACCGTGATGAACCTGATGCCGAAGCTCGCCGGCCTCGCCGACATCATGCTGACCAAGGGCGGTACGGCCCGCTATGGCGGCACGTCGAAGTTCCTGTTCGCGGGACTTTCCGAGATCGTTTTCGCGTGGATTCTCGGCGCGTCGGATACCTTCAAGACGACAGTTTTCATCGTCGGGTTGCTTTTCGGGAAATCCATCACGTGGGGCGGGCAGGCGCGCGACGCGCACGGCATCCCGTGGAGCCTTGCCGCGCAGAACCTCTGGCCGCAGACGCTGTTCGGCGTCCTCGTCGTCGGGCTGATGGCCCTGACCTCGACCCAGTTCGCGCTCTGGTCGCTGCCGCTGACGCTGGGCTTCCTCGTCGCGATCCCGTTCGCGGTGTTGACGGCCGACCCCGGTTTCGGGCTCTGGCTCACGCGGCGCGGGCTCTACGCGATCCCGGAGGAGATCGAGAAGCCCGACATCGTGGTCCGTGCCCAGATGGGGGAGGGGCACTGATGGCGCTGCCGGCGGATGTCATCGACCTGCTTTCGCGCCGCTGGCCGGCCTTGAAACGCTCGTTCGAGGTCTATTACGGCGATCAGCCGCGCGACGACGCGATGGATCGGCTTTACGAACGCTTTGTGCCGCGCGGCGGTCTCGCCTTCGATATCGGCAGCCATGTCGGCGACAGGATCGCCTCGTTCCGCCGCGTCGGTGCGCGGGTCGTGGCGCTGGAGCCGCAACCGGATTGCGCCGAAGCGATTTCGGTCCTCTATCGGGATGATGCCGACGTGGCGCTCGTCCGCTCGGCCTGCGGTCCGGCGGCCGGTTCGCTCACGCTGCATGTCAATTCCGCCAACCCGACCGTGACCACCGCCTCGGCCGATTTCGTCAAGGCGGCGGATGGCGCGGGCGGCTGGGAAGGGCAGGTCTGGGACCGGGACATCGAGGTTCCGGTGACGACGCTCGATGCGCTGATCGCCGCGCATGGCGCGCCGGATTTCATCAAGATCGACGTCGAGGGTTTCGAGGCCGATGTGCTGCGCGGGCTCTCCCGCCCCGTCGCGGCACTCTCGTTCGAGTTCACGACGATCCAGCGCGACGTGGCACTGCAATGCCTCGACATCGTCGCCGCGCTTGGCAAGTATCGCTTCAATATCGCGCTCGGTGAAAGCCAGTCGTTGACCTTTACCGGACCGGTTCCGCCGGAGGGAATGGCGGCGCATATCCGCGCCCTGCCGCACGAGGCCAACTCGGGGGATATCTATGCGTTTCTCACCACGTGACGTGCTGATCGCCGCCCTGACCGTGCTCGCCGGCGCGGCACATGCCCAGAATGCCGCGCCGGACAAAACCGTGCAGGGCGCGCATAACCGAAAGCCGCCTAGCGAGAACGTGCGGGTCGAGAATCACACCCAGCCCGAAACCTGCGCCGAGAAGGACAATATCGACATCCGTTTCGTGAACCCGGCGATCCGCAGGTTCCGCATCCAGGCGATCCATCCGGCCTACATCGGCACCCTTAAGGAAGATCTGGCCCCGCCGGATTTCACCGATTGCGACCTTACCGGCGATCCGGTCCATAATCAGGGCCAGCCGCGCACGGTGACGCTTTACGAAACGCCGTGGATTTCCATCGTCGGGCAGGTCTACCCCAGCTTCTGGCGGCCGGCGGACGTGCCGGTCCGGGTCGGTGATCGCGTCGAGCGGGGGCTTCACCTCGTGCAGGTCTACCAGCGCATCGGCCAGCGGCTGGAAGAGATGCTGGTGGTCTATCCGCCGGACGGCTACTGGCGCGCGCGCCCGCTGCCCGCGAAACACATGGGCTGGACCGCCTATGGCTCGTCGTTCATGGTCGGCCCGGTGACGATGGAGGGACGGCCGGTCGTCGCCTTCAAGGAAATCCGGTTCGAACCGGAGACGAAAACCTTCCGCTTTTCCTTCCGCGATGGCGGCGAGGGCAGCCTGCGCCTCGACAAGCTGGATACGGATCACATCAGCCTTGAGGTCGAACTGTCCGGCAACCTGCCGAAGGACAAGCCCTTCGCGGCCCTCCGCTCGATGTATGTCACCGAGACCAACAACGATGCCGCCCGTGTCGCGTGGCGCGAGAAGGGCAAGCCGCGCTGGGGTGAAGGGGCGATCCTCGATTATCCCGGTGGCGAGGCGACCGAATTCTGGCTCGGCCGCCATATCCCTTCCCGCCACAACATGTCGGCGCCGGACATCACGGTTTCCCGCTTCGGAAAATAACTCCTGATTGCATAGATCAGGCGTTTACCAAAAAGAAAACAACCATAGGTAGTAGTTTTGTGTCGCCTGCTTGTGGGGGAAACCGTGGCCATCTCGATTCGTCGCTCATTTCAGCTCGTTCTTCTGTCGCTGGCGGTGGCTTCGGCCGCGGCCATCGGCACCGGCATCTACTCGACGCTCGAACTCAATCGACGGTTCGAGATGATGCAGAAGGAAATCGCCGAACCGCTTTCCGGACTTCGCGAGATTTCAGACGCCTATGCGGTCACGATCGTCGATACGACCCATAAGGTCGCTGCCGGCACGCTCAGCCCGGAGGAGGGGCTGAAATCGGTTTCCGAAGCGATGAGCAAGATTGAGAAGGCCTGGAAACGGTTCGATCATGCGGGCATGTCGGCGGACGAGCGGAGGATCGCGAACAAATACCAATCCCTGATGGAGGCGTCGCGGCCTTTCATCGAGCGCATCACGACGGTCATCGCCAAGAAAGACCGCGACGCTCTGCGCGAACTGGCCGCCAAGGAGCTTTACCCGGCCATCGACCCGTTGACCGAACAGATCGACGGCCTGATCCAGTTGCAGTTCGCCGAAATGGTGCATCAGCTGGATGCCGCGCGGGCACGCGGTACGCGTTCCATCACGATAGAAGCCGGTCTCGGTGCCGTCGCGCTTGTCGTGGCGCTCATCGGCCTCGTCATGCTCTCCCACGGCGTCATCAAACCGCTGGCCCGCCTGCGCGACGGCATGAAGGCGATCGCCTGCGGCAACACCGATTTTATCCTGCCCGACACGCATGCGCGCAACGAGGTTGGCGACATGGCGCGGATGGTGGAGAATTTCCGCCAGAATGCCATTGCCCGGGCTCAACTTGAAATGAAGGTCCTGCAGGAGCACGCGCAGGAGGTGCATCGCCAGAACCATGTCGCGACGTTGATCCAGCGTTTCCGGGAGACGATCGTCAGCATCCGCGCCTCGCTTGAAAGCGAGCTTGGCTCGATGGGCGAGAGCGCGAACAGTCTCAACGAGATCGCCAGCCAGGCCTTGTCCGGCGCCGAGGCGGCGCGGGATGCCGCCGGCGCTTCTTCGAGCAACGTCGGTTCGGTCGCGGGTGCCGCCGCGGAACTCACCTCTGCGAGTCGGGAAATCTCGCAGCAGGTTCACCACGCCAGCGAATCGGTGAACAAGGCCATGGCTGTGGCCCGCGAGACGGATCGCGAATTCACCAGCCTCGCGGAGCTTTCGAACCGCATCGGCGATATCGTCGGCATCATCCGTAACATCGCCGAGCAGACCAACCTGCTCGCGCTCAACGCGACGATAGAGGCGGCCCGCGCCGGCGAGGCGGGCAAGGGGTTCGCCGTGGTCGCCTCCGAGGTCAAGACGCTGGCGGGGCAGACGGCCCATGCCACCGAGGAGATCTCCGGCCAGATCAGCGCCATCCAGTCCGCGACCCAGCACGCCCTGCATGCGATCCAGACGATTACCGGCTCGGTGGGCGAGATCGAGGCCCGCACGGTCGCCATCGCGGCAGCGGTGGAGGAGCAGGAGGCTTCGACGCATTCGATCTCGAATTCGATCGCGCTGGCCTCCGAAGGGTCGGAGCGTGCCGTGACCAATGCCCAGCAGGTGACCGAGACAGTCGACCGGACCAAGGACGAGGCCGAGCTTCTCCGCAAGACCGCGGCTCAACTCTCGCAGGTCGCCGGCGCCCTCTCGTCGTCGGTCGAGGATTTCCTCCACAACGTCACGGAAGATGTGACGGAACGGCGCCGGGCGACCCGCCGGGCGACGCGTCAGGCCGTTGTCATTCTCGAAAACGGCCACCGCCGCCCGACGCTGCTGGCCGATCTTTCGGAGACCGGTGCGCGGTTCGAGACCGTTCCCGGTCTTGCTTCCGGCGCGGCCCTGACCCTGGAATGGGGGAATGGCCAGCGCACTGCGGCGCGCGTCGTCTGGATCAACGACAACCATGTCGGCGTGCAGTTCGTGGAGCGCCTGGCTCCCGAGTTCGTGCAGCTTGCGGCCTGAGGGCGTCAGGCCGCGGCGAGCATCACCGATCGCATCGAGATCGAGCCGAGATCGAAGCCTTCGGCGAAGAAGGTCGGCCGGTCGCGTTCGTCCGCCGCGCCGAGCGCATAGAGCAACGGCAGGAAGTGTTCGATCGTCGGGTGCGCCATCCGCGTCAGCGGATCGCGCGGGTTGAGTTCGGCGAGCTTGTCGAAGGTGCGCGCCTCGATGTTTCCGGCGACCAGCGCGTCGAAATCCTTCGCCCAGTCGAAGGCCTGCATGCCGTGACGCATCGCCGGCAGGTTGTGGACGACGTTGCCGGAACCCACGATCAGCACGCCCTTGCGGCGTAGCGCCCGCAGTTCCTTCGCCAGCGCGAGATGATCCTGAAGTGTCATAGAGAGATCGAGCGAGAGCTGGTAGACCGGCACGTCCGCCTTGGGGAACATGTGCAGCAGCACGCACCAGGCGCCGTGGTCGAGCCCCCATTCGACATCGGGCGCGGTGTGGTGATGCTGGAGCAGGTCAAGCGTTGCCGCCGCGAAATCCGGCGCGCCCGGCGCCGGATATTGCGCCTCGTAGAGCGCTTTCGGAAAGCCGCCGAAATCGTGGATCGTCCGCGGCCGCCCGCCGATATGGACGAGGCTCGCGCCGCGCGTCATCCAGTGCGCGGAGACGACGAGAATGGCAGACGGGGTGGGGAGGCCGGCACCGGTCTCACTCCAGGCACGCGAAAAGCGGCTGTCCTCGATGGCATGCATCGGGCTGCCGTGCCCGACGAACAGGACGGGCATCGGCGCGGTATCGGGAAGCTTGTCGAGATAAAGAGAGGTCATGCAAGGTATCTGATTTGCGTGAACGCAAAATTCAATGCCCTTCCAACACCATTATTGCCAAGCGGTCTGGCAAATTTGCACGCGAAACAACGATGCTGCTCGCGCCCTTCTGCTCGATCGGATGCTTGCCGCGCATTCGCGACAGGAACCGTTCAAGCGATGTCGAGGTGATGAAGTGCATCGGGATGACGATCTTCGGATCGAGCTGCCGGATAACCTCCTCAATACCGTCGAGGTCGAGCGTCCACGAGCCGTCTACCGCTGCCATCACGATGTCGATCTTGCCGAGTGCCTTAAGGTGTTCGGGGGTCAGCAGGTGATGCAGGTGGCCGAGATGGGCGATGCACAGCCCCGCGACCTCGAACACGAAGATCGAATTGCCGGAGTATTCCGTCGCGCCGCCGTCGCGGATATTGGTCGGCACGTTGCGCACCCGCATGTCGCGTTCCTGAAGGTCGAACACCGGCGGCTTGCCCTCGTGCGACCAGCCGCGCAGGACATGGCGGATCGCCGTATCCGGGCGGTAGGTGAAATGCGTGGAATGCGCGTGGTTCATCGTCGCGATGTCGGGCAGCGCCGGCGGGCGGACGTAATCGTTGTAGTCGGTCGCCGCGACGACGCCCTGCGGGCTTTCGATGGTGAAGGTCGCATGGCCGACGAAGGTGATGCGGACCTCCTCGCGCCCGAGCGCCGCATAGCGGATCGCCGTTCCATCCGGTGCGGAAGGTCCGCGCGCGATTGGACCAAGGCAGGCGTCCGAGCCCGCCGCGAGCGCGGGCAGGGGAGCAAGCAGCGTCAGGAGCGAAAGAACGAGACGCCGGGCAACGGCACTTCGGAGAACCAGAGACCGGACCATGGCGAGCCTCCTTCAGGGAGGCACAGGATCGCCAACACACCGGGCGCCGTCAAGCAACCCGCCGGCTCACATTCGCGCGATGGGCGACCTTACTTCTCGGTCGAGCTGAGGCAATCCGCGGAAAGCGTGAAGACCCGCTTGCCGACGCGCACCTTGTCGGGCGCCATGATCGCGCCGGGTTCCTTGTAATAGCGGCTGTTGAGCCTGCAGGCCTCGCTGGTGCCGACCTCCTTGCGGTCGAACCCTTCGGCGATGCGGAATTCGCCGACCCGCTTGCCGCTGCTGTAGCCGACGATCACCTTGCAGCCCTGTACATGCGGCGATTCCTCCGCTGCGAGCTTGCAGGCCGCGCTTTGCGCAAACGCCGGGCCGGCGCCGAAAGCGATCGCCGCCGCGATGACCAGACCCGTTCCGGATACCTTTCCGACCATGACGACCTCCCTGATCCGTTTGTGCCATCATGGCAGCATTCGGCACGGCGTCGTTGATCCGCGTCATGCGACGCGGACCTGCCCGGTGCAGGCCGGGGCCCTCAGAACGTCACGACCGAGCGGATCGACTTGCCCTCGTGCATCAGGTCGAAGGCGTGGTTGATGTCCTTGAGCGGCATCACGTGGGTGATGAGATCGTCGATGTTGATCTTCCCGTCCATGTACCAGTCGACGATCTTCGGCACGTCCGTGCGCCCGCGCGCGCCGCCGAAGGCCGAGCCACGCCATACGCGGCCCGTGACGAGCTGGAAGGGCCGCGTGGAAATCTCGGTGCCCGAGGGCGCGACGCCGATGATGATGCTCTCGCCCCAGCCGCGGTGGCAGCATTCGAGCGCCTGCCGCATGGTATGGATATTGCCGATGCACTCAAACGAGAAATCCGCGCCACCGCCGGTGAGATCGACGATCGCCTGCACGACCTTGTCGCGGCCGACCTCGTCCGGGTTGACGAAATGCGTCATGCCGAACTTCTTCGCCATCTCGACCTTGGCCGGGTTGAGGTCGACGCCGATGATCTTGTCCGCGCCGACCATGCGCGCGCCCTGGATCACGTTGAGGCCGATGCCGCCGAGCCCGAACACCACGACGTTCGCGCCGGGCCAGACCTTGGCGGTGTAGATCACCGCGCCGATGCCGGTGGTGACGCCGCAGCCGATGTAGCAGATCTTGTCGAAGGGAGCGTCCTCGCGCACCTTCGCCACCGCGATCTCCGGCAGCACGGTGAAGTTCGAGAAGGTCGAGCAGCCCATGTAGTGGAAAATCTCGCCCTTATGCGGCACGCTCTCACACGAGAATCGCGTGGTGCCATCCGGCATGAGGCCCTGGCCCTGCGTCGCCCGGATGGCGGTGCAGAGGTTCGAGCGCTGCGAGAGGCAGGTCTTGCAGCCCCGGCATTCCGGCGTGTAGAGCGGAATCACATGGTCGCCCGGCTTCACCGAGGTCACGCCCGCGCCGACCTCGCGGACGATGCCAGCCCCCTCATGACCGAGAATCGCCGGGAATTTCCCTTCCGAATCGAGCCCCGAAAGCGTGTAGGCATCGGTATGGCAGACACCGGTGGCCATGATCTCGACCAGAACTTCGCCGGCTTTCGGACCGGAAATCTCGATGGTTTCAATCGTCAGAGGCTTGTTGGCCTCCCAGGCGACGGCGGCACGGGTCTTCATCGGCGCTTCCTCGTTTTCCAGATTCGAGGCTGCATTGGGGAGCGCCGGGCCGCAAATTGCAAGAGGCAGGGGGGCGTTCAGGGCAGGCGCTTGCAGGTGAAGCCGTCGCCCGAGGCGGAGGAGAACCAGTTCATGCTCGTTCGGGTCACGTTCGAGAGCGTGATGATGTAGTTCTTGGGAAAATGCAGCCGCACGTCCTCGCCTTTGCCGAAGGTGATCGAGGTATAGCGCAAAGTCTCCGAACCGTTATTGTAGGTGCGGTTCGTGAAGGTCATCGTCGCGACCTCGCAATCCCACTTGCCGACGAACAGGTATTCGGCGGCCTGAGCCGGCGCGGCAAGGCCGGCAAGAAGGGCGAGAGCGGGAGCGAGGGCGCGGGGCATGATGTTTTCCTGCTGTATCCGGCGGTTTCAAGAGCGGCGCTAAGCCTGTTCGTTGCTGGTGCCGGATTGTATCAGTGCAAGTCTGGTCAGTGTAAGTCTAGTCAGTGTAGGGCAACCCGCCGCAATGTCATTCTCCATCAATCCGCGGCTTCTGGCCGTCGAATCGCCCCCCATTCCCGAAGCGCAGGGCTGGCGCTCGCAATATTCCGGGGCGTTCGGCCCGATGATCGACCTGTCGCAGGCGGTTCCCGGCACGCCGCCGCCCGAGGCGATGCTCGAACGGCTCGCCGCTGCCGCCGGCGCCGGCGACATGACGCGCTACGGCCCGATCCTCGGTGATGGCGTCTTGCGCGAGACCTATGCCGGGGAAATTTCCCGGTTCTATGGCGCCACGATTCCCGTCGCTTCCACCGCGATCACCGCCGGCTGCAACGAGGCCTTCGTCACCGCGATGCTCGCGCTCGCCGGGGCGGGGGACAACGTGATCCTGCCGGTGCCGTGGTATTTCAACCACAAGATGACCTGCGACATGCTCGGCATCGAGGCGCGGGCGCTCGACTGCAGCGCCGAAGCCGGTTTCGTGCCGGAGGTCGAGCGCGCGGCGGCGCTGATCGACGCGCGCACCCGTGCTATCGTGCTGGTGTCGCCCAACAACCCGACCGGCGCAGTTTACCCGCCGGAAGTCATCGCCGGCTTCGCCCGGCTGTGCCGCACGCGCGGCCTCGCGCTGGTGCTTGACGAGACCTATCGCGATTTCCTCCCCGAAGGGGCCGCTCCGCACGCGCTGTTTGACGATGCCGATTGGGGCGACGTGCTGATCCAGCTCTATTCCTTCTCGAAGGCGCATGCGATCCCCGGCCATCGCCTGGGCGCGATGGTCGCCGCGCCGGCCGTGATCGGCGAGATCGCGAAGGTGCTCGACAGCGTGCAGATCTGCCCGGCGCGTCCGGCGCAGGCGGTCGTTGCCTGGGCGATCGAGGCGATGCGTCCTTGGCGCGAGGCCCAGCGGCAGGAATTGCAGCGCCGTGCCGAGGCCTGCCGGGCCGTCTTCGCGCCGCTCAATGGCTGGAAACTGCATTCGATCGGCGCCTATTTCGCCTATGCCTCGCACCCCGAGGCGGGCCGCCTGCGGGCGCGCGAGGTGGCGCGCGACCTTGCGGCGACGCGCGGGGTTCTCGCGCTTCCCGGCCCCTATTTCGGGCCGGGACAGGAGGATCATCTGCGGATGGCCTTCGCCAATGTCGGCGTCGAGCGCATCGCTGAACTTGGGGTCCGGCTGCGCGGATAACGGGCAGGCGCTCAGTTCGCCGGCGGGCCGGGAGGTGCGCCGGGGCGGGCCGGCGCTTTCTTGATGAACAGGCCCGCCGCGATGGCGCGGGCGATGTATTCGGCGGTGCAGATCGAACTGGCCTCCGAATTCTGCGCGAAGTCGAACCCCTCGGTGGTGTCGCGGTTCAGTTTCGAGAGCGCCTGTTCGGCGTCGTAGCGCCGGAGCCGGATCACCTTCTCGTCCCGCGCGATGTCGGCGATGATGTTGCGGAGGCCGACGTAGTTGGGGTCGTTGGCGAGCGAGGCCGCGTAGCGCAGGCCGACGAGAATGACGTCGACCTTGTGCTCCTTCAGCCAGCGGATCTGTGCGGTGACGGTGTTGCGGAACTCGTAGATCGGCACATGGGCGAGGGCATCCGCCGTGCCGACTTGCCAGAGCACCAGATCCGCCTTCGTCAGCGCGATTTCCGTCTTGATGCGGCCAGCGGCATCCGCCGCCAGTTCGCCGGAAACGCCGCGATGGATAATGACGACATCGAGCGGCTTGAACGCCTTTTCAAGGATGCGCTCGACGATGGCGTAATAGCCACCGCGGACCGGGCCGCGCGTCGTCGCCGAGGTCGAGCCGATGGCGAGGATCACGATCTTCTTCCGGTCGCGCAGGGCCGCGGCGACATTCGGCAGATAGGGGTCCTGCACCTCGGTCGCGCCGGGGCCGGCGCATTCCTTTGGTATCGCGGCGATCTCGCCGGGCGCCTGCGCCGGGGCGGGCGTCGGAATGCCGGCGAGCAGCAGCATGAGGAAGGCTGCGATCAGCGTCTTCATGCGGCGGTCCTTGACGCGGCAGGCGCCTTGAGCCGCTCGGGCCCTTCTGCCAGCCAAGCGGTCAGGAACATGATGGCGACACCAGCCGCGACGAGGGCGGTGTCGATCCCGTAGCCGCCGCCGGTCTGGAAGCGCGCCACCTGTCCGAGCAGGCTCAGGATCGAGCCGACGCAGAAGACCTCCAGAGAATTGCGGCCAAGCATCGAAATCGGCTCCACCAGCGGGGCGGCAAGTTTCCGAATATAACCATAAGCTACGGAAAATACTGCCACAAGAGCGAGGAACTGGATCAAGCGGATCGGCGTGACGAAAGTCTTGCCGACAATGAACAGCAACTTCGGTTCCGGCATGGTCAGCGGATCGGGATAGACATCGTAGATCACCATGAGCGCGCCGCCGATGACGATCGGCAGGGCGAGCCAGCGGATCGGCCGGATGTGCCGCCGGACGAAGCCGCCGATCCCGCTCGGCCGGGCCATGACGAAGCCGAGCACGAACACGAGCTGCCAGCACAGCGGATTGAAGAACCACTGTCCTTCCGTCGGCCAGGTGGGAATCGTGATCGGCACGCACAGCGCGGTGAGATAGATCGCGATGGAGACCGGCAGCAGCAGCCGGGGCAGGCAGCGGTCGATCGCGGCAACCAGCGGGGCGAAGATCATCAGCGCCACATAAAGCGGCAGGATATCGAAATAACCGAGCTGGTGGCTCAACAGCGCCATGCCGATATGGGTGTTGACGGGGTCGAAGAACACCGCCGCCGCATTGTGCCATTCGAGGAGCAGCGGGTTGTCGAGCAGGATCGAGGCCGAAGCCAGGATCGCGATGGCGATCATCCCGATCATCATGTGCGCGGCATAGAGCGTGAGCGCGCGACCGCCGAGGCGGGAGGCGATCTGCGGCATCGGCTTGGGGTTGTCGTCGCGACCGACGATCAGGCGCAGCGACCAGCCGGCGAGAAAGACGAAAAGTTCGGCGGAATCGGAAAGCGAGAAGTTCTTGCTCGTGAACTTGTCGAACACGATCCCCGGAATGTGGTTGATGAAAATCGTGATCAGGGCGAAGCCGCGCCAGAAATCGATTGCATTGGCTTCGCGCTTCATCCTGAACTCGTCTGCCTGCCGGCCTTGGGGAACACGGTCTCGTTCCCTCACGATTCGGCCGACATTAGGGCGAGAAGCCCGGCAAGGCGAGGGGGAGCGTGGAAACGCTCCTCGCGTGCCCCGGAAAGATCCCGGAAGGCATCAGCGGCAGGAGCAGGATTTTCCCGGCTGCATGTTGTTCTTCTTCGCGAAATTCTCCGCGTCCGAACGATAGTTGAAGGTGCGGAACGTGCAGTAGCTCGAGCCGAACGCGATCTTGAGCTGCCGCTCGTCACGCGAGTCGATATCGTATTTGCCGTGCTTGCAGATGACGCTGTAGGCGAAGGCCGGCGTGGCGGCGAGCATCGCGAGCGCCGAAACGAGGGCGGCGCGCGCCCGGATCTTCGAACGGATGGGCATGGTTCCTCCTGTGGGCCTGGGGCCGGAACGGCTGCGGTGAACGTCCTGTGCCGGAGAACACGCTGCATCGTGGAAAGTCGTGCGACGATGAAGCGATCCCTGTTCGGACGGCGCTGCGGTTTGCGACGCGCCGGTATTCTCGTGCATGACCGGGAGGGCCGTGCTGTGCGCTGGCGCACAGGCGTCGTCTGCCTTGCCCCCGGAACCGGAAAGAGATTGCCAGCCCCGCCCCGAGCACCTATAAGCGCCTCCGCGTCGGAGTGTAGCGCAGCCTGGTTAGCGCACTAGTCTGGGGGACTAGGGGTCGTGGGTTCGAATCCCGCCACTCCGACCATTTCAACCGCACCGTCACCGAACCCACGACTGGTCCTCGATCAGGCGGTCGGCCTCCGGCCGTAGCCTGATCGGCATAGAGGTCGTTGGTTCGAATCCCGCCACTCCGACCATTTCAACCGCACCGTTACCGAAGCTGCGATCAACCTGCCTGCATCCCGTTGACCGGTTTCTTCATCAATTTCCGCTAGGGCGGGGAGGGTGATGGACGGACACACGGGCCCGATGCGCATTCTCCTCGTTCTCGATACCGCTTTCGTGAATGGCGGGCAGGCCAAGGTGGCGATCGATTCCGCGCTCGGCCTCAAGGCGCGCGGACACGAACCCGAAATTTTCGCCGCCGTCGGGCCGGTCGCGGCGGAACTGCGGGCGGCGGGCATTCCCGTCCATTGTCTCGACCAGAGCGAACTCGTGAAAGACGGTTCGATGCTGCAGGCCGCCTGGCGCGGCATCGACAACCGCGAGGCCGCGGTGGCTCTCGAGCGCATCCTCGCGGACCTGCCGCGCGGGGAAAGCCTCGTGCATGTCCATGGTTGGGCGAAGGCGCTCTCATCCTCGATCGCTGGGCCGATCGCGCGCTCCGGGCTTCCCTGCCTCTACACGATGCACGAATATTTCCTGCTCTGCCCGAACGGCGGCTTCTATAATTACCAGCAACACGCGCATTGCCCGCTGGAGCCGTTGTCGATGCGCTGCATCGCCACGCATTGCGATTCCCGCTCCTATCTGCACAAGGCGTGGCGCGTCGCCCGCACGGGCGTGATGAAGCACGTCCATCATCTGCCCGGCGCGATGCGGGACGTCGCCTATTTCCACCCTTTCCAGCGCGCGATCATCGAGCGGCATCTGCCGCCGGGCACGCGCCTTCACGAAATCGCCAACCCGGTCGAGGTCGAGGATCTCGGGCCGAAGCCGGACGCGGCGAGCGGCGAGATCATCTTCCTCGGCCGCATCTCGATGGAGAAGGGCGTCTTCGTCTATGCCGAGGCGGCGCGGCGCGCGGGAATCGTACCGGTTTTCGTCGGGGATGGACCGCTCGCCAGTGAGCTTCAAAAACGATACCCCGAGGCGCGCCTGCTCGGCTGGCACGATGCGGCCGGCGTCCGCAAGCGGCTGCGCGAGGCACGCGCGCTGGTGTTCCCCTCGCTCTGGTACGAGGGCCAGCCGCTGACGGTGCTCGAAGCACTCGGCCTCGGCACGCCGGTAATCGCCGCCGACCAGTGTGCCGGGCGCGAGAGCGTCGTCGACGGCGAGACCGGGCTCTGGTTCCGGCAGGCCGACCCGGACGATCTCGCCCGCGCACTCACCCGGATGATGGACGACGAGACGGTGCGCCGCATGTCGGAGGCGGCGTATCGGCGCTACTGGGCCGATCCGTTCTCGATCGAGCGGCATTGCCGGCGGCTTGAAGAGGTCTACGGCGCGCTTCTCGCGCGGGCCTGATCCCCTTACTCGGCGGGCTGCATGCCTTGTGGGGCCGTGCTCGCCATCTGCGCCTGCGCGCGGTAGGCATGATGGGCATAGGCGCGGTATTCACCGATGAACCGTCGCGAGATCGCCGCGAGGCCCCAGCACAGCCCGTAGATCATGAACAGGTGCCGCCAGCGGTCGGTGTCGATCTGGAAGTTCTGCACCAGATGCGGGATGAGCGCGGCGAACATCACGATCGCATGGGCCTGGAAGGGCGTCCGCATGAAAACCGTTTTCCACGCCGTCACAGTCGTCGAGACGATGAAGGCGAGAAACGTCAGCCCGCCGAGCCAGCCGTAGGAGGAGAACGCCATCATGAAGGTGTTGTGCGGGTTCTCGGGAAAATAGAACGAATGCCGGTTCGGCCCGTAGCCGAAGGGCAGGTTGAGCAGTTCGGGAATGGCCCGCAACTGGTTACCGAAACGCCCGGAGGGGCCGGAATCGTAGTCCTTCTGCAGGGTGAAGCGGTCGGCGAAGACCTGCGCCACGCTGTCGAGGGAGAGCAGCGCGGCGAGGCCGATCGCGACCGCGAGAATGCCGAGCAGGGCCAGCAGCGTGATCTTCGCGCGCATCCCGTCGCTGCGCGAGGTGACGAACATCAGCCAGACGAGCACGCCCGTGCCGATCACCAGCGCCGCCCACGAACCGCGCGAGTAGGTCAGGAACAGCGCGAGCAGGATCGGCGCCGCCAGCGCGAGGCGCAGCAGCCGCAGGCGTTGGTAGCGCAGGAAATCATGGATCAGGTAAAGCGCGGGCAGGACGAGGAAGGAGCCGAGCACGTTCGGATCGCGGAACGTGCCGGAAACGCGCCCTTCGTACATGGTGAAATAGGCGCCGAGCCCGCCGATATCGCGCCAGCCGAGGATGCCTGCGGTGGAGGCGGCGACCGCGCCGAGGATGACGCCCCACTTGATCGCCTCGAGCCGCGGAAGCGCGTTCTGGTTGATCGTCATGCAGAAGAAGATCGCCGTGGTCGCCACGAAGCAGGTGCCGATCATGAAGTCGCGGCTCTCGGCGTTGTCGAGATGCGGTTGCAGCGCGATCAGCCCGGCGAGGTTGAAGACGATCAGGAACAGGATCAGCGGCATGTTCTGCCGGTCAACCCGCAGGCCCAGCAGCGTGAAAAGCCCGATCGCAAGCAGGCTGGTGACGTTGTAGGCGATATCGAAGACGACGAACGCGCCGGTGAAGACCATCAATCCGAGCACGAACAGCAGAAGCGGCTCGGCGCCATGCGGCGGCACCAGCAGCCCCGAAGGGAAGGGGGCGTAGCGGGCCCAGGCCGGGCGGGGGATGGAGCCGGAATGACGCAAGGACAGGTACTCGTGACGCGAACGCATCCGGCTTGCCGGACGGCGGGCATCCTAATCCGGCCGTCTCAAGAACGGGTTAAGGGCGCCGGAGTGCGATCGTGTCGCGATAGGCGCTTTCGATCGTTTCGATCATCAGCGGCACGTTGAAGCGCGTCTTGATCTCGTCGGAGTGGACGATCGCCTCGGCCTTGATCTCCTCGCAGGGGCGGGAGAGAACATCGCGCATGGCGTCCGCGAGCGCCGCCGGATCGTTGGGACGGATGAGGTAGCGGTAGTCGCCGGGCAGGATTTCGGGGATGCCGCCGACATTGGTCGAGATGAGCGGCAGCTTGCCGGCCACGGCCTCCAGCACGATATAGGGCAGCGATTCGAAGCGCGACGGCACGACCATTACCTTGCCCATGCGGAAGGCCTGTGCGGCCGGCGTCACGCCGAACCAGCGGAACTGGCCCTCGATGCTGCGTTCCTCGATCAGCCCGCGGATGCGCTCTTCCGAGGGGCCGGAACCGACCATCGTGATCGTCGGATGGCGGCCCTCGTTCGCGAGAATGAACAGGGCCTCGACCAGGGTGTCGATGCCCTTGGCCTCCCGGAATTCGCCGACATAGAGGAAGTCCGTGGCGTCCGGGTTGGGCTCGACAGTCTCGAACTCATGCTCGTAAAGCCCGTTGAGCGCGATCTTCGTCGGCCGGCCGGAGACGCAGACGAACTCGTAATAGCGGTCGCGGATGAACTGGCTTTCGAACAGGAACAGGTCGGTGCCGCGCTCCAGCAGCCGCTCGACGAGCATGAACCCGCGATGGGCCAGCGAGCCGGGATAGTAGTTCAGCGAGCCGCCGTGGGGCGTATAGCAGCGGATCGGGCCGGAATTCGGGGCCAGCACTCCGGCGAGCCGGGCGTAGAGGCCGCCCTTGGCGCCATGGCCGTGCAGCACCTCGACATCGTGTTCGCGGACGAGCGCGTTGATCTTGCGCAGGGCGGCGATATCGGTGACGTGCGGGTTTCGGTGCATCGGCATCCGGTGAATGCCGAGCTTCATCTTCGGGGCGAGTTCGGCCAGAAGCGCCTCGCCGCGGGCTCCCCCGGTCTGGCTGTCGCACAGGATGCCGACCGCGTGGCCCCGCGCGCTCATCGCGCTCACGACATCGTAGACATTGCGGAACAGGCCGCCGACCGGCGCGCGGAACACGTAGAGAATGCGCATGGAGCTTGCGGCGACGCATCGCCTCCCGAGGTCAGAAGAAGCGTTCCTTGATCACCACCGTGTCGCCCGGCCGCACCGGCGTCGTGATCGGCACGGCGACGGTCATCAGGCCTTCCGGCATCAGGCGGGTGATTTCGGCGTAGCTGCGGTTGGCGCGCGGCCCGTAGCCGCCGGCGATCGCCACGGCGGTCTGCACGGTCATGTTGTTGACGAACGGGAACTGGCCGGAGGAGTTCACCTCGCCGAGCACGAAGAACGGACGGTAGGTCTCGACCTCGACCGAAACCTTCGGTTCGCGCAGGTAGCCCTCGCGCAGCCGGGCCTCGATCTGGCGGGCGAGGCTCTGCGTCGTATGGCCCTGCGCCGCGACAATTCCGATCAGCGGCATCGCGATCCGGCCCGAGCCGTCGACCGCGTAGGAGTTCGACAGGCTGTCCTGCCCGAAAACGATGATGCGCAGGCGATCCCCGCCCGCCAGCGTGTAGGGCTGGTTGGCGTCGGTCGCGAGATATTCCGGCGCGAGGCGCGGCGTCATCGCGCAGGCCGAAACCGCGAGGCTCAGCAGCAGGGCAATGAGGGCATTCATCGGGCGCATCGGGAAAACGAACTCCGGATTTCTTCCGTCCGAACATTGCCTGCGTATGGTTAATGATTGCTCAATGGCGCCCCTCTTAACCCGAAAGAAACCATGTTCGTTCAGATTCCGTCTCTGGTAGAGAGGGAGAAATCCGTATGGACGCCACCGAAACGACGGCCCCGGCACGGGCGCCTGCGGTTCCGCACGGGACGCATCAGAGTGTCGGCTCGGTCGCGGGCGCATTGTGGCGCAAGAAGTTCTGGATCGTCATCCCGACGCTCATCGCGCTGCTTGCCTCGCTGGCGGTCGTCAATATCCTGACGCCGCGCTACACCGGCGAGGCCCGTGTCCTGCTTGAAAATCGCGAGACCGTCTATTCCCGCCCCGACCGCGATACCGGCGCGGGCTCGACGTCGATCGACCCCGAGGCGGTCGCGAGCCAGGTCCAGAACGTGATGTCGAAGGACCTCGCGCTGAAGATCATCCGCGAGATGGAACTCTACAAGCGCGAGGAATACGATCCTGTCCAGAAAGGGCTCGGCATCAGCGGGCAGATTCTCGTGCTTCTCGGCCTTGCCAAGGACCCGCGCACCATTCCGCAGGAAGAGCGGGTGCTGGAGATGTACTACAAGCGCCTGCTGGTCTATCCGCTCGGCAAGAGCCGCGTCATGGCGATCGAGTTCCAGTCGGAGGACCCCAAGGTCGCCGCCAATGTCGCCAACCGCATCGCCGAGGAATATCTCCTGCGCGAGGAGGGGGCCAAGAACCAGACGAGCCGCGTCACCTCCGAATGGCTCGACAAGGCGATTGCGCCGCTGATGAAGAAGGTTCAGGAAGCGGAGGCGAAGGTCGAGGCGTTCCGCGCCTCGAAGGGGCTCTTCGTCAGTTCCAACAATACCACGATCTCCACCCAGCAGCTCTCCGAACTCAACACCCAGTTCTCGCTCGTCCGCTCGCAGCAGGCGGATCTGCAGGCGCGCGCCAAGGTCATCCGCGAGGCGCTGCGTCTGGGGCGGATCTTCGAGACCTCGGAGGTCATCAACAACGAACTGGTGCGCCGGCTTCTCGAACAGCGCGCCCAGCTCAAGGCGCAGATCGCCTTCGAGGAGCGCACGTTGCTCCCCGGTCATCCGCGTATGAAGGAATTGACCTCGCAGCTCGCCGATCTCGAACGGCAGGTCCGGGCCGCCGCCGAGCGTGCCGCCCGCGCGCTGGAGAACGATGCCCGCGCCGCCGGCGCCCGCGTTGCCTCGATGCAGGCCGAACTCAACAGCCAGAAGAAGACGGCCGCGCTCTCCAACGAGGATGAAGTGCAGCTCAAGGTGCTCGAGCGCGACGCCGTGGCGCTGCGCGAGCAGCTCAACTCCTACCGCAACAAGTTCCTCGATGCCGCCGCCCGCTCGACCGAGAGCGCGCAGCCGGCGGATGCCCGCATCATCTCGCGCGCCTTCCCGCAGAGCGAGCCGACCTTCCCGAAGAAGGTGCCGGTCGTGCTTCTGGCAACGCTCGGCACGCTGGTCGTCGCCTCGACGCTGATCGCGACGCAATCGCTGATGGCGCGGGCAATGTCGCCGGATTACGCCTTCGCGCCGGCCTATTATCCTGCGCCGGAGGGTGAGGCGCCCGTGCTGGCCGGCACGGCCGATGTCGAGAGGGTGGCCGAGCCGCTCCCTTGGGAAAAGTCCGCGAAGGGCTGGGGCGGGATCGCCCTGCCGTTCGGTCTCGGCAAGAAGAAAATCCCGATACAGGAAGCCGCCTTTGCTCCGGCGGCAATGCCGGAGCCCGCGGCCATCCGACCGCTCGCGACGCGCGAATCCCAGACTTCGGATCAGGTCGAAACGCTTGCCCGCGAGATCGCGCTGATGGACTTTGGCGGCGGGGGCAAGGTGATCCTGTTCCATGCGCTGACCCCCGGGGCGCGTGCGGGCCTGAGCACGCTGCGCTTTGCCCGACGGCTGGCGCAGGACGGTGCCGCGATTGTCGTCGATCTCGTCGGGCAGGGCTTCGCCGGCCCGGGTCTCGCGGGCAAGAGCGGCAACCTCTATTCGCGCGTTGTCGGCCGGATCGACGGTGTCGGCACGCCGGGCATCGCCGCCTGGCTCGACAGGGTCGCCCCGCTCGGCGATATCATCCATCGCGATCCGCGCACGCGGCTGCATGTCATCCCGGCGGGGGACGCGCTCCAGAACCGCATTGCCAGCACGCCGCTGCGGACGGAGGTGGCGACGCTGATCTCGGCCCTGCGCCGGTCCTACACGCATATCGTCATCGACGGCGGCACGGTGGGCGGTGCGGGCGAATTCTTCGCCGGCATGGCCGATGTCATCGTGCTGGTCGCCGCCGACGGGCGGGAGGACGAATTCCTCGAGCGCACGGTCGAGCGTCTCGAAGCGCTACGCGACGCACCGGTCTACGTGATGGCGGAGGAGGCGGGTATCGAATTCTCGCCGGCGAACGACCCGCTGCCGCAGGGCGGCTATCGCGCGGTCTAGAGCATTTTCCGATCAAGGGGATGCCGGTTGATCGACAGAAAATGCGACAAAACGGGAAGATGAAACGTCGTTTCTATCTCCTTTGAGCGGAAACGGCTCAGGCGCGGAGCCGGCGGCGGACGCCCTTGGCGAGATCGAACAGTCTCGGGTTGCGCTTGATGACACGCTTGGCGCCGCGCAACGCGAGCCAGGCCGCCGCCGCGAGCTGGCCGCGCAGCGTGAAACCCTCGGCGATATCGACGATCGCCAGCACCTGCGGGCAGAACTGGTTCTTGTAGCGCGCTTCGCCGATGCCGAGGTCGAACCCGGTGCAGCCCTCCTGCCGGAGCGTGACGATCAACTCGCCCATCGCCACATCGCCGGGGCTGAAGCGCGCGATCTCGGGCGAGGGATCATAGGCGGTGAACATGCCCGAGACATGCGTTCCGCTCCGCGCGACGCCGACGACGGCGACGGGACGCCCGTCCAGTGCCAGTGTGAAGAGGCGGATCGCGCCTTCCGGGCCGCAGACCGCATTGAAGAGGAAGCGCTTGACCTCCGGCGCTGCGAAGGGGTCGGGAACGCCCATGGCAAGGAACTGCCGCGCCTTCCAATCGAAGAACAGGTCGAGCACCGCTTCGGCGTTCGCGTCGCAGCTGGCCCAGCCGGCGCTGAGCGCGCCGAGTTCGCCGAGCTTGCGGCGCTTGTAGCGTTGCTTCTTCAGGCCTTCGCGGTCAAAGAGCCGCGCCATCTGCTCGTCCGCCGGGCCTTCGAGCGGGAGGAAAGCGGCATCGCTCGGTGCGGGGCGGTGGTCGAGTGCGAGTAGCGGATGGGGCGAACCGGCCCATTCGACCGGGCAATCGGCCAGCATGATCGCATCGATCCCTTCGGCCGCCGCGACATCCCGCAGCGCGGCCCGCAGCGCTTCGGAGGGGATTGGCGGGCTCGACGTGGCCGGCGCGAAGAAGCTCGCGTGCGCGCCGCCGATCTTGCCGTAGGTGACAAGGCCATGCGCGGCATCGCGCTGGAGCGGCAGGACGAGCCAGCTGCCGTTCGGATGCCAAAGATCGAGAAGGCGGAACCGGTCGTCGATGCGCTGCGACCGCAGGCAGGCCTGAATCCAGCCGGCACTCTGGAACGGCGCACCCGCCGCTTCGACGCCGCGCAGGCGCGCAAAAGCGGCCTCGCCCGCCGGCAGGACGGTCCAGGCGCAAAGAGCGATCGCTCCGGTCGCACGGCGCGGGGGAATATTCGATGTCATGGCCGCGATTATGGGGGAGAAAGGACGAAAAAACCGATAATGTCCGCAACGGCAGAATCGGACCCGAAGGCCGGGGGCGCGTCGGCGAACGAAGCGTTGGAGAGAAGGTGTCGGCGATCCGTTACACGATGATCCGTCTGGCGCTCGGCGCGATTGCGGCCTCGGGCCTTGACCGTGTGCTCGCGCCGCGCCTGCGCGGGCGCGGGGTCATCCTCACATTCCATCACGTCGCGCCGCCGGGTGCCTTCCTGCTCGACGAGAACGCGGGCCTCTCGATCACGCCGGGATTTCTCGAAACGACGATCCTGACCCTTCGCGAACTTGGCTACGAGATCGTCCGGCAGGACGAGATTGCGGCCCGGCTCGGGCAGGAGGGCGGGCAGCCTTTCGCGGTGTTGACCTTCGATGATGGCTATCGCGACAACCTGACCCACGCCCTGCCGGTCCTGCGGCGCCTCGCCGCGCCTTTCACGCTCTTTGTCTGCACCGGTTTCGCCGAGCGGACCGCGCCGCTCTGGTGGCTCGATATCGAGGAGGCGGTAACGAAGCTGCACACCCTGCGCCTCGAACTGCCCGATGGCGGCGTCCTCGAACGCGCGGAAACGGACATGGAGAAGCGCCATGCCGCCCGGGTGCTTTACTGGCGGCTGCGCGACCAGCCGGAGGACGTGCTTCAGGCAGCGGTTGCCGCGCTTTGCCGGCAGGCAGGCGTCGATCCGATGGCGCGCGTCGCCCGCCTCTGCATGGACTGGGAGGCGCTGGAAACCTTCGCGTCCGAGCCGCTCGCGAGCCTCGGCGCGCATACGTTGAGCCATCCGCGCCTCGCCCGGCTGGAAGCCAAGCCGGCGCTGGCGGAAATGGCCGAGAGCCGGAAGCGGATCGAGGAGCGCCTTGGCGTGCCGGCGCGGCATTTCGCCTATCCGGTCGGCGATCCGGGTTCGGCGGGCCCGCGTGAATTCTCTTTCGCCGCGGAACTCGGCTTCACGAGCGCCGTCACGACGGTGCCGGGCGTGCTCGGGCCCGAACACCGCGAGCGCATGACGGCGCTGCCGCGCATCTCGGTCAACGGCCTGTTTCAGGCGCCGCGCTATCTCCGCGCGCTGCTCTCGGGCGTGCCCTTCGCCTTGAGGCGTTAATCGGCCTTGCGCCGCTCCATCCACCGGATGATCGGCATCAGCGGGATCGCCCAGGCGAGACCGGCGACCACATAGAACAGCATCTCCGCGATCTTGTTCGTTCCCGACAGGATACGCGGCGCGATCGCGGAGACGACAAGCGCGTAGAATGCCACGAAAACGACTATCACCACCGTGCCGATGAGTTTCTTGACGCGCGGGTTCATGGATACCGGATCATGGCTATCGTCGGGTCCTCTAGATCACACTGTTTTTTGATCGAAGCATCAGAAAACAGACAACGTGATCGATATCAATAAGTTAGAGCATGCTTGACGCGATTAACCGGCTTCCACTTAATCGCAGCATGCTCTATTGGCTCGCGCCCCTTGCTGGATGGGGCTGGTTGTGCATATCGACCAGAACGCGATCGAGAACAAGAAGGAACTCGCCAGTGTCCGCTTCTGCCCGCGCCGCCCAAGAACCGGTCTCCGTGCCGGCCTCCTTGCCGTTTCCGGGCCATCTTCGCCCCGGCGCCGCGCGTGCGTTCCGGATCTGGTTGCTGGTGCTGATCGTGCTCGTGCTGGTGATGGTAACGGTCGGGGGCGCGACGCGCCTGACGGGTTCGGGGCTCTCGATCACGGAGTGGAAGCCGGTGCTCGGCGCCATTCCGCCGCTCAACGCCGAGGACTGGGCGCGCGAATTCGCGCTTTACCGCGAGAGTTCGCAATACAAGAACCTCAATTCCGGCATGACCCTCGGCGAGTTCCAGTTCATCTACTGGTGGGAATGGGGGCATCGTCAGCTCGGACGCTTCATCGGCCTGGTGATGCTGGGCGGCTTCCTCGCGTTCTTTTTGACCGGCGCGATCCGCGGACGGCTTGCGGCTGCAACCTTCGGGCTCGGGCTGTTGCTCGGCCTTCAGGGGGCGATCGGCTGGATCATGGTCGCGAGTGGCCTGAAGCCGGGCATGGTTGCGGTCGCGCCGGTCAAGCTGACGCTGCATCTCGTGTTCGCTTGCCTGTTCTTTATCGGGCTCATCGTGATGGCGACGAAGGCGGGCGCATTCTCAAGCGAAGTGGGAACCGGTTCGCGTGAAGAGAATGCGGAAAGAGAAAAGGGCACTTTCGAAAAGGGATTGCCCGCTTCGCCCGGTCTCGCACGCGCTGCGTGGTGGCTTGTGGTCGCGATCCTCACGCAGATCGCGCTCGGCGGGCTGGTCGCCGGATCGCATGCGGGCTTCACCTACAACACCTGGCCCTTGATGGATGGCGAACTGGTTCCGGGCACGGCCAAGCTGTTCGTCGCGCAGCCGTTCTGGGAGAACTTCATCGACAACCCGACGCTGGTGCAGTTCAACCACCGGATCGGCGCTTACATCGTGCTGGCCTTGACCCTCTGGCATATGCTGGCCGCGCGCGGAACACCGGTTTTCCGGCGTGCGGCGCATCTCTTCGCGCTGGTGCTCGCGCAAGGCGTGCTCGGCATCGTGACGCTGCTGCTGGTGGTGCCGCTGCATGCGGGACTCGCCCATCAGGCGCTCGCGCTCATGGTGTTGGGCTATGCCGTGGTTCACGCGGTGAAGAGTGGCGTTTCGCAGGCTTAAGAGCGTGCAGCCGGCAGGTTAGGCTGCAAAGTCGTGGATGGCCGGGCCAAGCCCGGCCATGACGCTGGAGAACGACAACGCCTGAGAACTCTCTCCCTGCGGAGGCTGAAAGCCGACGCTAGGAGCAACGCGACGCCGAGCCTATGCAAGGGATATTGTCCCGCCGGACGAAGCCTTCGGCGGGACAAAACGATCAGGCCTTCAGCGCCTGATCGAGATCCGCGATGAGATCCGCGACATCCTCGATGCCGACCGAGAGGCGCACGACGTCCGGACCCGCGCCGGCGATCGTCTTCTGCTCGTCGGTCAACTGGCGATGCGTCGTCGAGGCCGGATGAATTACGAGCGAACGCGTGTCGCCGACGTTGGCGAGATGCGAGAACAGCTTGAGGTTCGAGACGAGCGCGATGCCCGCCGCGTTGCCGCCCTTGAGGCCGAAGGTGAACACCGCGCCGGCACCCTTCGGCGAATATTTCTTGGCGAGCGCATGATACTTGTCGCTTTCGAGGCCGGGGTAGGAGACCCAGCTCACGGCCGGATGCGTCGAGAGGAATTTCGCCACTGCCAGCGCATTGTCCGAGTGCTTCTGCATGCGCAGCGGCAGGGTCTCGATGCCGGTGAGGATCTGGAAGGCATTGAACGGCGAGAGCGCCGGACCAAGATCGCGCAGGCCCAGCACACGGCAGGCGATGGCGAAGGCGAAGTTGCCGAAGGTCTCGCCCAGCACCATGCCGGCATATTCAGGGCGCGGCGCGGTGAGCGAGGGATATTTCTTGCCGGCTTTCAGCCAGTCGAACGTGCCGGCATCGACGATGACGCCGCCGATCGAATTGCCATGGCCGCCGAGGAACTTGGTCAGCGAATGCACCACGATGTCCGCGCCATGCTCGATCGGGCGGACGAGGTAGGGCGAGGCAAGGGTATTGTCGACGATCAGCGGGATGCCTGCCTTCTTCGCCACCGCCGAGATCGCCGCGATATCGAAGATCACGCCGCCCGGGTTGGCGATCGATTCGATGAAGATCGCCTTGGTCTTGGGCGTGAGCGCCTTCTCGAAGCTCGCGGCGTCGTCGCCGTCGGCCCAGACGACATTCCAGCCGAACTTCTTGTAGGCGTGGTTGAACTGGTTGATCGAGCCGCCGTAGAGCTTCTTGGCGGCGATAAACTCGTCGCCCGGCTCCAGCAAGGTATGGAACACAAGGTGCTCGGCCGCATGGCCCGAGGCGACTGCCAGCGCCGCCGTGCCGCCTTCGAGCGCGGCGACGCGCTCTTCGAGCACCGCGCAGGTCGGGTTGCCGATGCGGGTGTAGATATTGCCGAAGGCCTGAAGCCCGAACAGCGAGGCAGCGTGATCGACATCGTCGAACACGAAGGAGGTCGTCTGGTAGATCGGGGTTGCCCGCGCGCCGGTCGTCGGGTCCGGCTGGGCGCCGGCGTGGACGGCGAGGGTCGAGAATCCGGGGGCGCGGTCGGTCATTGTCAGGCTCCTTCTGTCTGGAGGAGCGTTCTAAATGTCGGAAATTCGTTCGTCAAGACGGAATGTTCGATTTGAAGAACGAGAGAGGGCGGCCCGACCGGCCGCCCTGCAATCGGTCAGGCGGCCTTCTGCGGCGCAACCTTCGGGAAGTCGATCTCGGTATCGAACAGGTGGTTCGCGTAATTGGTGAAGATGTTCTGCACCGTCACGGCGAAGACCTCGACGATCTGGGCATCGTCGAGCCCGTTCTGCCGCGCTGCGGCAAGCTCGGCATCCGGCACCACACCCTTCGACGAGACGATCGACCGGGCCAGCGACACGATCGCGCGGTTGCGCGGGTCGGCCGGCGTGCCATGACGAGCGGCGGCGATGTCGGCTTCGGTCAGCCCGGCACCCTTGCCGATGGCGGTGTGCGCCGAGAGGCAGTAGGCACAGGCATTGGCCTCCCCGACGGCGAGGGCGATCTGCTCGCGCTCCTTCGCGGAGAGCTTGCCGCCCCCCAGCTTCGCGCCGAATTCGAGGTAGGCGCCGAGCACATGCGGGGCGTGGCCGAGCGTGGCATAGAGATTGGGCACCATGCCGATCTTGGCCTTGACGCCATCGAGAATGGTGCGGGTTTCGCCGGCGGGATTGGCGACGGGATGGATGCGGGGCATGTCGATCTCCTTGGGTGAATGGGACTGACTAACCAGTCAGTAAGGATCGAATACAATTGACTGATTGATCAGTAAAGACGAAAATCTCGACAGGACGCAGGAAGCCGTTCACGACTGTGTGAGGAGATCATGGAGACCGAGTCGATGGCAGGAGTCCGGCCCGATAGCGGAACGCGCGCCCAGCTTCTCGCCATCACCGAGCGCCTGATGAGCGCGGCCGGCTACGAAGGCGTCGCGATCAAGGATATCGCCGCCGTTGCCGGTGTGCGGCCCGCAGCGATCTTCTACCATTTTCCGACGAAGGCGGATCTCGTCGCCGCGGCGCTCGACGCTTCCGTCAAGGCGCTCGCCGGGCGACTCGCCGAACTCGATGGGCAGCACGCCGATCCGATGGCGCGGGTGAGGGCCTTCATCGACTATTTCGGTGCCGTGAAGCGGGCGCGGAACGAGTTCTGCTTCGCCGGAGTGCTGGCGGCGAGCTGCAAGGGCCTGCCGGAGAATGTCGCGGTCGGCGTCAAGCAGTTCGAGGAGCAGATCGCCGAATGGGCCGCCGGGCATTTCCGGGAGGCCTTTCCCGATCTTTCGGGCGACATGGTGCGCGCGAAAGGCGAGGCCGTGCTGGCGCTGGCCGAGGGTGCGCTGCTTGTGACGCGGATGTCCGGGGATCAGGCGGCCTACGACCGCGTCGTTGCGGCGATCCTGCCCAGGCTCGTCGAACGCTAGAGCATCATCCCATCAAGTGGATTCCGGTTGATGGGTCAGATGATGCGGCAAAACAAAAAGACAGGGCGGTCGATCCGACCTGATCAGATCGAAAAGCGCTCTAAGGCCGGAGCCTACATCTTGGGCTCGATCCTACATCTTGCGGTCGATCGAGAGCTTCTGGAAGCCCTTGTTCGAAAGCTGCGGCCGCTTGGCGGAAAGCACGCGGGAGTTTACGCCGGCCCAGGAAATCTCGCCCGAAAGCCGCCCGTATTCGATCTTCGGGCAGCGGTTCATGATGACCTTGATGCCCTTTTCCTCGGCAAGTTCGGCGGCAGCCTCGTTGTAGACGCCGAGCTGGAGCCAGATCACCTTCGGCAAAGGATCGAGCGCCAGCGCCTCCTCGACGACGCCATAAGCGGCCTCGGAATTGCGGAACACCTCGACCATGTCGATCGCGCCTTCGATCTCGTCGAGCGCGCCGGCGAACGGGACGCCGAGGATCGCCGCGCCCTTGCGCGCGGGATTGACGGGGATGACCTCGTAGCCGCGCTCCTTGAGATACTTGAACACGAAGTAGCTCGGCCGCGCCGGATTGTCGCTGGCGCCGACGATCGCGATCCGCCGCACATCCTTGAGGATTGTGCGGATCAGGTCGTCGGAATATTCGGCATGGCTCATGGGGACCCCGATCAAATCAGCCTCGGGTGAAGGGTTGCCATCGCCTCGCGAAAGTCAAGGTGCGGCAAGGGGAGGAAAATCCGGCTGAAAACCGGTCGGACGGAGATAACGGGAACAACTCGTTTACCATTCCGCTACATAGTGGCGAGAACAAGTGTGGGTTGAATGCGATGGCGCGAAAACTGTTCCTGAAACTGCAGATCTCGATGGGGCTGCTGGCCTTGTTGTGTGCGCTTCTGGCGGGCGCGCTCTGGCGGGTCAACGCCCTCAACGACGCGCTTTACGAGCAATCGCGCGCGCTCATGCGCAAGCAGGCCCTGATCGAGCGGGTCAACGGGCTGGTCTACGCGGTGGTGATGGAATCCCGCGGGCTTTACATGGCCGATACCGAAAAGCGTATCGAGACCTTCGGCAAGGGGCTCGAGAAGCACCTCGGACGCCTGCAGGATACCGCAAAGGAATGGCGTGGACTGACAACCGGCGACGAGAAGGCCGATTTCGAGGCGCTGGAGGCCAACCTGTCGCGCTTCGTCACGCTGCGCTCCGATCTGGTCGCCGCCGCCCGCAAGAGCGGTTCGGCGGCCGCGCGCGAAATCGGCGACAACGATGCGAACCGCGCCACGCGCACGGCGTTCAACCAGGCTCTCGAGAAGCTGGCCGCGCGCTATGCGCAATCGCTGGCGGCGACCGAGGCGGATAGCCGGGCCAAGCAAAGTCTCGCGGAAATGATCATGATCGGGGTCCTGCTGGCGACGCTGGCGCTGGCCCTTGCGATGGTGCTCTGGACCAACCGCCGGATCGCACGCCCCTTCGGCGAACTGACGGCGGATCTCCAGCGCGTCACCGCCGGCGAAACCGATTTCGCCGTCCGCGGGCTGGAAAGAAAGGACGAGGTCGGCGTCATCGCCGCGGCGCTGGAAGGGTTCCGCAACGCGGTTTCGGCCCAGCAGGAGCGGCAACGGCAGGAGGCTGCCGAACTTGAGCAGCGCACCCAGCGCCAGCACCGGTTCGAAGCGGCGATCGCGCGGTTCGAGGCCTCGGCGACCGGGCGGGTCGACGGCCTGACACGCACCTCGGCCGATCTGCACACGGCCGCCGCCTCGCTCTCGACCGGCGCGGAGGAAACCGCGCGCCAGGCAGAGATCGTCACCGAGGCCTCCGACGAAATGAACACCAACATCGAGACGCTCGCATCTGCCGGCGACCTGCTGGTCGGCGCCATCGGCGAGATCGCGACCGGCATGAACCGTGCCAGCGATGTCTCGGAACGCGCCCATGCGATCAGCGCCGCGACGGCGTCCAAGTTCTCCGAACTGGCGACGGCGGTGTCGGCCATCGGGCAGGTCGTGGACCTCATCAACTCCATCGCGGCGCAGACCAATCTTCTGGCGCTCAACGCGACGATCGAAGCCGCCCGCGCAGGCGATGCCGGCAAGGGGTTCGCCGTCGTCGCGGCGGAAGTGAAGCAGCTCGCGGGGCAGACAACGCGCGCCACTGCCGAAATCGGCGGTAACGTTGCTCGCATCCAGAGCGTGACGGGCGATTCGATCGCGGCGGTCGAGCAGATCGGCCAGACGATCGAGGAAATGCGGCGCATCGCCGCGGAGGTCACCGGCGCGGTCGAGAGCCAGCGCGCGGCAACGGAGAACATCGCCGACAACGTCCGCAGCGCCTCGGCCGGGACGCGGCAGGTATCGGACAACATCGACGGCGTCGCAAAGGCGGCCGACGACACCGGCAGCGCCTCGATGAAGGTGCTGCAATCGGCCGGAAAACTCTCCGAGGAAGCCGGCCACATCCGCGAGGAGGTCGAGGGGTTCCTCGCCGAAATCCGCGCCGCTTGACCGTCAGGCTCCGCCGGGCGCCTTGCTGCGATTGGTGAAGGCGCCGATTCCGTCCTCCGCCTCGCGGATCAGGAGGTTCTCGACCATGACGCGCGAGGCGTAGAGATAGGCGTCCTCCAGCCCCATCTCCTTCTGCCGATAGAAGGCCTCCTTGCCGATCTTCACGGTCGCGGCCGGCTTCGAGGCGATGAGGGTCGCGAGCCGAAGCGCCTCATCGAGCGCCGCGCCCGCCGGTGCGATGCGGTTGACGAGTCCGAAGCGATGAGCGGTCCCGGCGTCGATCATCTCGCCGGTCAGCAGCATCTCCATCGCGTGCTTGTTCGAGACATTACGCGTGAGCGCTATCATCGGTGTTGAGCAGAACAGGCCAATGTTGACCCCCGGCGTCGCGAAACGGGCTTCCGCGCCGGCGACCGCGAGGTCGCAGGAGGCGACGAGTTGGCACCCTGCCGCCGTCGCCACGGTCTCGACCGCCGCGATCACAGGGCAGGGCAGGGCGCGGATTTCCAGCATCATCGCCGAACAGGCCGCCATCAGCCCCTCGAAGAAGCCGCGACCCTTGTCGTTCTCAGCACGCGCCGCCTGGATTTCCTTGAGATCGTGCCCGGCAGAAAACGCCGGTCCCTCCGCCGTGATGACCAGCGCGCGCAGATGCGCCGCCTTGTCGGCCTCGCGCAGGGCGTGATGCAACTCGCCGATCATCGCCATCGAGAGCGCGTTGCGCCGGGCCGGATTGTCGAGCGTGATGATCCGCACCGCGCTGCGATCCTCGACGCGGAGGAGGGGGGACATCGGTTCGGATTGGAACTGCGCGCCGGTCGATCGCGGGTTTGACATCGGCTTTCCTCGCTGGTTCTGTTCTGTTTTGAACAATCTACCGGACTTGTCGCCCGCTTGCGAGCCCATTGCGAGAAACGTGAATGACCAGATCCCACCGCCCGGCCGCGCCGGCGCTCAACCGCGACGAGATGGCCGCCTATCTCGACGAGGTCTTTCCCGAGATCCATCATGGCGGGCGGACGATGGAGGTCGAGACGGTCGAATACGGTGCCTGCCGCGTCCGCATGGCCTATCACCCACGCCATGTCCGGCCCGGCGGCACGCTCTCGGGCCCCTCGATGATGACGCTCGCGGATTTCGCGCTCTACGTGGCGGTGCTCTCGGTGGTCGGGCGGGTCGAACTGGCGGTCACGACCAATCTCTCGATCAACTTCCTCCAGAAACCCGAGAAGGCGGACCTCATCGCCGAATGCCGGCTGCTGAAGGCAGGCAAGCGGCTCTGTGTCGGCGAGGTGTCGATTTTCTCCGACGGCGGAGAGGAGCCGGTCGCCCATGTGACGGGCACCTATTCGGTCCCGCCGCGCAAGGAATAGGGTAAAATAATACCACAATGCAAAACATATTGAAAAATAAGCTATATCGCCGGATATAGGCCTCAAATGACGCGTTGACGACGCGCGCCGCTTGGCCTATACGCTGCCTCGGTCGCGGCGCATTTCGGCGCCGCTTCGTTTTTTTGTTCGCAACCTTCGAGGATTGACCATGAAGGCCCTCACCTCTGCCACGCGTTCGTTCGTGGCGAAGCCGGCCGAAGTCGAGAAGAAGTGGGTCGTGATCGATGGCACCGGCCTCGTGGTCGGCCGCCTCGCCGCGCTCATCGCCCTTCGCCTTCGCGGCAAGCACAAGCCGACGTTCACCCCGCATGTCGATACCGGTGACAATGTCATCGTCATCAACGCGGAGAAGGTGGCGTTCACCGGCCGCAAGCTGACCGACAAGTTCTACTATCACCACACCGGCTTCCCGGGTGGGATCAAGGAACGCAGCGCCAAGTTCATCATCGAGGGGCGCTTCCCGGAGCGCATCGTCGAGAAGGCCGTGGAGCGCATGCTTCCGCGTGGCCCGCTCGGCCGCCAGCAGCTCGGCAACCTCCGCGTCTACAAGGGTCCTGCGCATCCGCATGAAGCCCAGCAGCCGGAAGTGCTGAACGTCGCATCTCTCAATTCCAAGAACACGAGGCTCGGGTAATCATGGCTGAGGTTCTCAACTCCCTCTCCGATCTCGGCGGCACCAAGACGGCGGCCCCGGAAGCGCCGGTTCACGTCCAGAAGCTCGACGCCCATGGCCGCGCCTATGCCACCGGCAAGCGCAAGGACGCGGTCGCTCGCGTCTGGATCAAGCCCGGCTCGGGCAAGATCACGGTCAACAACCGCGCGGTCGAGGTCTATTTCGCCCGTCCCGTGCTGCGCATGATCCTGAACCAGCCGCTCATCGCTGCTGGCCGCGCCGATCAGTATGACATCATGGTCTCGTGCAACGGCGGCGGCCTCTCGGGCCAGGCCGGCGCGGTGCGCCACGGTCTTGCGCGCGCGCTGACCTTCTACGAGCCGGAGCTTCGCTCGGTGCTCAAGAAGGGGGGCTTCCTGACGCGTGACAGCCGCACGGTTGAGCGCAAGAAGTACGGCAAGGCCAAGGCCCGCCGCTCCTTCCAGTTCTCGAAGCGCTAAGCCATTCAGAACGATCGAATTCGAAAGCCCCGGGAAACCGGGGCTTTTGCTTTTTGCGGGCGATCGTTTTCTATGTGTCCGCATGGAAATCTTTTTTGAGATTCTCGCTTGGCTCGCGACGGAAATCATTTTCCCGCTGATCGGCGAAGCGCTTGCGGAGTGGGGTGCGCATATCTTCCGCCGGAATGCGAAGCGGCCGCCCAACCCCGTGCTTGCGGGTATCGGCAGCTTGTTGCTCGGCTTGTCTTTCGGCGTGCTCAGCCTCTGGTTGATGCCGGAAGCGATGCTGAAGGACCCATTCCTGCGCCTCGCCAATTTAATTGGCGCGCCGCTGCTGGTCGGCACGGTGATGGTTCTCTTCGGTCGTTGGCGTACGATCAAGGGCAAGCGCGATCTTACGATGTCGCGCTTCGCCAATGCCTACCTTCTGGCCTTCGGCATTGCGGTCATTCGCTTCTTGGGGGCCGTCTGAGCAGCTGGATTTCTAGACCTCGTCCTCGCCCACGGCCTCGCTCCACGGGTGATCCATGTCGGTCATGCCGCAATTCATGCCGTCCTTGCGCGAGACGGCGCTGGCGATCGTGAAGGGGTAGGGCGAGGGGTTCGGCAGCGCCTCGGCGGTCTTGTACTTGCCGGCGATGGCGGCCTTGACCGCTTCCGGCAGGCGGATGTCGACAACAAGGCTCGCGCCGGCGGAATGGTCGAGGCGCGGCGCCATGAACGCCCGTTCGAGATCGAGCCCGCGATCGTTCATCAGCGCGAGGATCTGGAACACGGCCGGGATGATCTTGCGCCCGCCCGCGCCGCCGATGGCGATGGTCTCGCCACCGCCGGTCATGATCGCAGGGCAGAAGTTCCCGAGCGTGCGCACCCCCGGCGCGATGCGATTGGGGGAGGAGGGGCGCGGATCGAACCAGTTCATGCCGTTGTTCATCGCCATGCCGGTCGCGGGCGAGAGATAGCGCGCGCCGAAGATCGAGAGCAGCGTCTGGGTCAGCGTGATCGCCATGCCATTGCGGTCGACGACCGAGAAATGCGTCGTCGAGGTCGGTGCGCGATGCTCGCCGCCGTGCCCCATCTTCGTGAAGCGGTGCTTCCAGGCGGCGTCGAGCGCATCGGCATAGCCGAGGAACAGGTCCGCATCGTCGGCCGGGGCGGTCTTCGGCAGGCGTGAATAGGCGACCGCCAGCGTCGGCCCGCCGTTGAGTTCGGGAATGACGTGGATTTCCCGGCCGCGATAGGGGATCGCCTGCGGCGTCACGCGGCGCACGGCGTAGTCCGCGAGGTCCTCGCGCGAAAGGTAACCGCCATCGCGCCGGATGTCGGCGACGAGCGCGGCACCGATCTCGCCGCGATAGAGCGGCTCGATGCCGTCCGCCGCCAGCGTGGCCAGCGTATTCGCGAGCTTCGGATTCGGCAGGCGGGCGAGGCGGCCGGTGTTGTGCAGCGGCTGCCCCGGGGGCACGCGCGCCGGCAGGAACCAGCCCTGCGAGCCCGGATCGGCGAGGAGATCGCCGAAGGCGGCGGAAATGCAGACGGTCGCGTACCAATCGACGTAGAGCCCATCGCGGGCGAGGGCGATAGCGGGCGCGACGAGGTCCTTCCACGGCATCCGGCCATAAGCCTTGTGGAGCGCGGCGAGGCCGGCCGGCTGCGAGGGCGTGACGACGGCGCTCGCGCCCTTGATGTTGCGGTCGCCCTGCACGGACGGCCAGCCGAACATCTCCGAGGCCGCGCCCTCGACGAGCGGGAAATCGATCGGGTCGATCGCCTTGGGCGAAACGCCGCCGAAGTCGAACGCCTCGATGGCCGCACCGTCGCCGGGGCTGACGAGCGCGAGGCCGACACCGCCGGCGCCGCTCATCCATGGCTCCATCACGCCCATCGCGAACCCGGTCGCGACGGCGGCGTCGGCGGCATTGCCTCCGGCCTTGAGGATTTCCGCGCCGACGGTCGCCGCCACCCGGTTCTGCGAGACGACGATGCCGTTGCGCGAGCGGTAGGCCGGTTTGGTGACGGTCCGGCGACGGGACAGGTTCGGCGAATGGACGATGGCGCGTGTCATGGGGTTTTCCGGGCGAAGAGGAATTCGGCGCCGACTATGCGTCCCGTCCGGGGGCAAATCCAATAGAAGTTCGGCAAGGCTTCGTTGCCCAACTGCGAAAGCCTGCGCTTGCCAGCGCCCCCGGCGCGGCGCTATGCGGAATGGTCCCTTCCGGAGCCCCGCCATGCGCGTCTTCTTCCTTGCGCTCACCTTCGCGCTCATCCTGTTGCCGACGCTGCTGATCCTGTTCGCGCCGGAGAAGCCGCTGCGCGCGCGCATCGTCTGGGGCGTGGCGGCATTTCTCGCGCCGATCGTGACGTTCGCGGCCGTCCGCATGATCCCGACGCTGTCCAACAACACGGCCGAGGCGGCGCAATGGGAGCGGTTTTTCGGGCTGATCCTGTCCGGCGGCGGCTTCGTGCTGCCGTGGGTTTTCTTCGCGATCTTCCTGCACCGCATGCGCCGCTCCTAGGACCATGCGCAACGCCCTCTTGCCAACTCGGTGCGGACGCGTCATTTAGGGCGCATGCGGGCCGCAACCGGGGCCCTGCGACGGGACACGGATAGATGGGACACTTCCCGGGGAAAACCCTGCCGGCAGCCACCCTGCCGAAGGCGATCCGGCAGCGACGAGGCTGAGGGGCCGGCCCCTCCGGCCTGTTTTCGCCTGTTCCGGTTTCCCCCGCGAGCCCCATGATCCCCGATGATCCGGCTCGCCTGTCGCACGGGAGTGCAATCATGACCACGAAGAATGCCGCGCCGAAGCTCAAGGGCGCCAAACCCACCGTCTTCATCGATGGCGAGGCCGGGACAACCGGCCTGCAGATCCGCGAGTTGCTCGCCGGCGAGACGGCGATCGAGATCCGCTCGATCGCCCCTGAGGCGCGCAAGGATGTCGCCGCCAAGGCCGCGCTGATGGCCTCGGTCGACGCGGTGATCCTCTGCCTGCCGGACGAGGCCGCCAAGGAAGCCGTGGCGCTGGGCGACAGCCTCGGCGCGGACCGGCCGCGCTTCATCGACGCCTCGACCGCGCATCGCGTCGCGCCGGGCTGGGTCTACGGCTTTCCGGAACTGACGAAGGATCACGCGGCCAAGGTCGCGGCGGCGATGAACGTCGCCAATCCCGGCTGCTACCCGACCGGCGGCATCGCGCTGCTGCGCCCGCTGGTCGATGCCGGCATCATGGCGGCCGACCATCCGGTCACGGTCAACGCCGTCTCCGGCTATTCGGGCGGCGGCAAGTCGATGATCGCCGAATACGAGGCCGGCACGGCACCCGATTTCGAGCTTTATGGTCTCGCGCTCACCCACAAGCATCTGCCGGAACTGAAGGCCTATTCGAACCTCGCGCGCGAGCCGATCTTCGTGCCGTCGGTCGGCAACTTCCGGCAGGGGATGCTGGTCTCGGTGCCGCTGCATCTCGACACGCTGAAGCCCGGCACGCGGATCGAAGATCTTCAGGCCTGCCTCGCCGCGCGCTACGAGGGAAGCGAATTCGTCCGTGTCGCCGGCATGGAAGAGGTCACTGCGCTCAAGGGGCGGATCGAGCCGCAGGCGCTCAACGGCACCAACAAGCTCGAACTTTTCGTGTTCGGCAACGCCGCCAAGGGCAAGGCGGTGCTGGTCGCGCGGCTCGACAATCTCGGCAAGGGCGCGTCCGGCGCGGCAGTGCAGAACCTCAAGCTGATGCTCGGATTGCGCTGAATCGGTCCGCTACCGGACGGCGCGAAGCGATTCCAATGACTCACGAAAAAGGCGGGTGCTGAACCCGCCTTTGAACGTTTTGAGGTGATGCCTGAGCAGGCCTTCCGCGTCTCACGCGTGCCAGGCGTTGAAGAGCTGCTTCTGCTCGCCGAGCCCGTCGATACCGAGCCGGACGATGTCGCCCGCCTTGAGATAGACCGGCGGCTTCATGCCCATGCCTACGCCCGGCGGCGTGCCGGTGGTGATCACGTCGCCTGGTTCCAGCATCAGGAAGCGCGAGATGTAGGAGACCAGGAAGGTGACGCCGAAGATCATCGTCGCGGTCGAGCCGTTCTGCATCCGCTTGCCGTTGACGTCGAGCCACATGCCGAGCTTCTGCACATCGGCGATCTCGTCCGGCGTCACGAGCCAAGGGCCGAGCGGCCCGAAAGTCGGGCAGCCCTTGCCCTTCATCCACTGGCCGGTGCCCTCGGTCTGGTAGGCGCGCTCGGACACGTCGTTGCAGACGCAGAAGCCGGCGACGACCTTCATCGCATCCTTCTCCTCGACGTAGGAGCAGCGCTCGCCGATCACGATGGCAAGCTCGACCTCCCAGTCGGTCTTCTCCGAGCCGCGCGGAATGGTCACGTCGTCGTTCGGGCCGACGATGCAGGAGGGCGCCTTATTGAAAAGGATCGGCTCCTTGGGGATCGCGGCGCCGGTTTCCGCGGCGTGATCGGCATAATTGAGCCCGACGGCGATGAAATTACCGACATTGCCGACGCACGGCCCGATGCGCGGCCTGCCGCGAACGAGCGGAAGTTTGTCGGTCTTCAGTTTTGCCAGCTTCATCAGCGACTTCCGGGACAGAGTACTCCCGGCGATATCGGGAACGATGCCCGAAAGGTCGCGAATTTTGCCATGGCTATCGACGAGCCCCGGCTTTTCTTTGCCCGGTTGCCCAAATCGAACGAGTTTCATTGACTATGCCCTCAGCCCTAGGTCGGATTTTTGAGGCGCCATACAACGCCCGAATTCCCGCGATTGCAACATTGATTCCCGCCGGAATGGTGGCTCGTGTTTCCGGTGGGTGCGAGGCTGGTGCCAGCATGTGGTTATTTTGTTGTTAATCCGCAACACCGCCCATGAAATATGCATCGCGCCTTTCAGAAGGGCGGCGGTCGATCATGGCGCGAACATGGCAAGAAACCGATAAAGTTTACGAATGAACCGTTCTTTTCCGGCGATGGCAGGGTGGCGGCTCATAAATGACCGGAATTTTGCCAGTTTTGCCCGCTCCCGCCCCGCTTCTCATGATGCAGCGCACACTATTGGCCCGGTTGCATGGGCCGTCGGTCTCTGCAAGATGGCCGGAAAGGGGAGACATGGCGGCGGAACCGAGGCGCTGCCGGAGGAAACTGAGGGGGTTTCGATGAAGGGTATGATCAAGGTCGCGCTGGCTGCTTCGACGTCGGTCGTCGCGTTGGCGGGCATGGTGGGCAGTGCGGCCGCGAGCGGGTTCATCAACTCGTCGCAGAGTTCGGTGTTTAATGGCATGGCCTATGCCGGTGCCGCCGCGCCGGGCTCGACCTCCGCGGCCACGATGTTCATGAACCCGGCGACGATGACCAGCTTCAAGCGGATCACGTTCGACACCAATTACACCTTCGGCGTGCCGACCACGAAGATCACCGGCGCCTATACCGGCGCCTCGCCGCTCAACGGTCTGTTGAACGCGCGCCCGCTTTCGGGCGATGTCGGTCTCGATTACTTCGTGCCCGCCACGTATTTCATCTATCCCTTCAATGATCGGGTGTTCTTCGGTGTGTCGCTGAACACCACCTACGGCAACTCGACGAAGGCCGATCCGCTCTCCAGGACGAGCTTCCTCGCCTCGACGACGAAGCTCCGCATCACCACGCTGACCCCGTCGATCGCCTACAAGGTGAACGACATGTGGTCGTTCGGTGTCGGCCTGCAGATCCAGTATGCGAGTGCTCGTCAGGTGGTTCCGCTTCCGCCGGCCGGTGCCGCCGGCGCGGGCATCACGCAGGCGGACGGCTGGGGCGTCGGTGTCACGGCCGGCTTGACCTTCACGCCGACCAAGACCACGCAGATCGGCCTCGGATGGCGCTCGCTCATCGACCAGAGCATCGAGGGCACTACCGTTCTGGGCGCGGGTTCGTCGTCGAACTCCAAGGGCACCCTGAACCTGCCGAACCGCGTCAACCTCTCGCTGCGCCAGACCCTCCACCCGAAGGTCGACCTGCTCGCCTCGGTGGAATGGCAGAACTGGGGCCGCCTCGGCCATGCCGCGCTGAAGAATCCGGCGCCGGGCTTCCCGGCTGTGCTGCCCTTCGGCTACTCGGACGGCTGGTTCTTCTCGCTCGGTAGCGAATACCGCTACAACGACAAGCTCACGCTCCGTGCCGGCATCGGCTATGAGATTTCGGCCGTGACAGATAGTGTCCGCCGCGCTTCGCTGCCGGACAATGATCGCCTCTGGCTCTCGACGGGTTTCACCTACGAGGTTTCGGACCGCTTCTCGGTAAACGCGTCCTACTCCTACCTGCACATCAAGAAGGCGCCGATCACGCAGGCGCTGGCCGCCGGCTCGACCTTCGTCGGCGAATCCAAGGCCGATGCCCACCTCATCTCTTTCGGCCTCACCTCGCGCTGGGGCGCGCCGCCGAAGCGTGAGGACGTGCTGGTCAAGAAGTTCTGATCGGGCATGGTTCCGAGCGGACGAAAACAGCCTCAGGGGGGCTGCGGGGCCGGGTCAACCGGCCCCTTTTTTTGTCTCGAAGATCGCTGACGTGAGGGTTTCGGGCAGGACTGTTTTGGGCATGGCGATCCGCGCCGAGGGCTTCGGCCCGGCGGGACGGCGCCCTCGCGCTGCCGGCGCGGACCGTCAGGACCGGATTTTCACATAGGTCCCCGGCGCATCGCACAGCGGCTTGAGCTTGCCGCCACCGGGTTCGCGGGCGCCGACCTTCTTGTCGCCAGCGGTCACCCACGCCAGCCAGTGCGGCCACCAGGTGCCGGGATGCTCGACCGCTTTCGCGGCCCAGTCCTCGAAGGCGCCCTTCACCGGGCCGCCGGTCCAATACTGGTATTTCGGTTTCGAGACCGGGTTGATGACGCCCGCGATATGCCCCGACCCCGCCATGACATAGGTCACGGGGCCGCCGAAGAACCCCGAGCCGACGAAGACCGATTTCGCTGGGGCGATGTGATCTTCCTTCGCCGCGAGATTGTAGATCGGGGCCTTGACCTTCGAGAGGTCGAGCGTGCGGTTGCCCACCACCATCTTCTTCTTGGTGAGGTTGTTGTTGAGGTAGCAGTTGCGCAGGTAGAAGCTGTGGTTGGCCTCGGCCATGCGCGTCGAATCCGAGTTCCAGAACAGGAGGTCGAATGGCGGCGGCTGCTTCCCCTTGAGGTAGTTGTTGACCATGTATGACCAGATGAGGTCGTTCGGCCGCAGCATGTTGAAAGCGCCGGCCATCTTGCCGCCGGCGAGATAGCCGGTCTTCTCCATCATTTCCTCGACCGCGCGGATCTGGTTCTCGTCGACGAACGCGAGGAGATCGCCGGCGTAGGTGAAATCGACCTGCGTGGTGAAGAAGGTCGCGGACTTGATGCGCTCCGGCCGTTTTCCTTGCGCGATATAGGCGAGCGTGACGGCAAGCAGCGTGCCGCCGACGCAATAGCCGATCGCATTGACCGATTTCTCGCCGGTAGCGATCTCGACCTGCTCGATCGCCTCCAGCACACCCTTCTTCATGTAGGCTTCGAAGCCGGCATTCCGGTGGCGGGTGTCCGGGTTGATCCAGGAGATGACGAACACCGTCAGGCCCTGGCTGACGGCCCAGCGGATGAAGCTCTTCTCGGCGTTGAGATCGAGAATGTAGAACTTGTTGATCCAGGGCGGCACGATCAGGAGCGGCGTCTTGAACACGTCCGGCGTCGTCGGCGTGTACTGGATCAGCTCGATGAGGTCGTTGCGGTAGACGACCTTGCCCGGCGTGGTGGCGAGGTTGACGCCAACCTCGAACTTGGACCCATCCGTCTGCCGGATCTTCAGTTCGCCCTTGCCGGCGTCGATGTCCTCGGCCAACATTTTCATGCCGCGCGCGATGTTTTCGCCCTTCTCCTCCAGCGTCTGGCGCAGGAGTTCGGGGTTGGTCATCACGAAGTTGGACGGCGAGAGCGCGCTCGCGAACTGGCGGATGTAGAAATTCGCCTTGCGCTTGGTGTGCTCGTCGAGCGTTTCGGCCTTCTCGACGAGGCCCTGTGCCCAGTTCGAGCCGAGGAAGTAGGCCTGCTTCAGGAAATCGAAGTAGGGGTTCTCGTTCCACTCGGGATCGGCGAAGCGGGCATCCTTCTGCGGCATCGGCGCGACAGGCTCCACCGCCTCGCCCGTCGCCTTCTTGATCGAGGCGTCCCACAGCGAGATCATGTTCATCGACAGGTTCTTCTGCGCCTCGACGAGCTTGCTGGGGTCTTTCAGCCAGTATTCCATGACAGCGCCGAGGGTCTTGGCGATCTCCGCGCTCTCCTCCGGCACGTTCTTGGATTTCTCCTCGCTCTCGAGCCCGCGCAGCAGCGCGACCCCCGCCCTGCCGGATTCGGCGAGGATGTCGGTGGAGACATTCGTCAGCTTCTCGACGTCGAGCGGCAGCACCAGCGCGGGGTCGAACGGGGCATTGGGCGGCAACTGCCCCTTGGGCTCGGTCGGAGCGGCCGCTTGCGCAGGTTTCGCCGGCGCCTCGGCCTTGGGCGCGGGCGCAACTGTCGCCGCCGGCGCGGTCCGGGGATCGGGCGCCGGAGCTGGCGGCTTTTCCGCCTTGGGCGGTCCCGCCTTGGCTTTCGGGGGTTTGGCCGATCGGGCGGGCGCGGGGGCGATGGCCGCCTCCTTTACGCTGCTGCGCGCGGGAGCCTCGGTCTTCTTCGCCGCGGTCCCGGATTTTGTGCTGCCAGCGGTTGTGGATCTTGCAGCCGCAGCCTTTGCGGGAGCCGCCGCTTTAGGTGAAGCAGCCGACTTGGCCGAAACAGCAGATTTTACGGTTCCCTTGGCCTTCGCCGGCTCCTTGGTCTTCGCGATATCCCCGGTTGCGATCTTGGCGACGGTTTTCGCTGGGGTTGTCCTGACTTCGCCGGCGGATGCTTCCGCCTTGGCCTTTGGCGCGGCCCGCTTCGATCCGGCCTTCTTGCCCTTGCTCATGTTCGCCCGCGTTGCCGCGCTCCCCGTTCCTGCCGGCGGTTATGCCCCGCCGTGTTCCTCTAAATTAGCCATGGATACGGCTTCGAGACCAGCGCGACTTTCGCAGACCCGTCATGTATCGGCGGCGGGTGGCGGCGCGGAGCGTTTTTCTGCCGCATTAGCAAAGGATAAACGCGGATCACGCCACTCTGATGACCCGTTTCCGCGAGGTTCCGATGCCATCCGGCCGCCTGTTTCTTTGCCATCGCCTGATTCCGGCCGCTCTCATAGTGGTCGGGCTGGCCGCCTGCGCGACCGACGGGACCGGTTCGGCGCAAACCCAGGGTGCTTCCGCGCCGCGTTCGATCGGCGTGGTGACGACAATCCAGCCGGTGCCGGAATTCGTCTCGGCCTCGCGGCCCGCGACCGCACCGGAATTCATCCCCGTCGGCGTGACGCCGCCCCCGCGCGGCACCGACAGGCGCAGCGCGGAGGACGTGAAGAAGCTCGAGGCCGATCTCGATGCCCAGCGCACCCGGAGCCGCAGCTATGCCGCGCGCCCGGCGCCGAAATCGAGCTACGACGGAAAACTGCCACCGCGCCCGGCCCGGCCGCCGAAGGAGCCAGCCGCAGAATGACCCTGCAAAGGGGAGGCGCGCGCGTCCGCGCGATTCGTGCTAGACTTTTTTTCGCGGCTCGTGTCATCCGCAGGAGACCGGTTCCCCGACCGGTCTGGGCCAAATCCGAACAGGCAAGGCCCGAACGACACACAGCAACCTAACCAACCTGAAAGCCAGAAAGATGAACGAGTTCCACCGCATCCGCCGATTGCCGCCTTACGTGTTCGAGCAAGTGAACAAGATCAAGGCGCAGGCGCGAGCTAACGGGGCAGACATCATCGATCTGGGGATGGGGAACCCGGATCTGCCGGCACCCCGTCACGTCATCGAGAAGCTGGTCGAAACCGCCGGCAAGCCCCGCACCGACCGCTATTCCGCCTCGAAGGGCATCGGCGGTCTGCGCCGTGCGCAGGCGAACTACTACGAGCGCCGCTTCGGCGTGAAGCTCAATCCCGATACGCAGGTCGTCGCCACGCTGGGCTCCAAGGAAGGTTTCGCCAACATGGCGCAGGCCATCACCGGGCCGGGCGACGTCGTGATCGTGCCCAACCCGAGCTACCCGATCCACGCCTTCGGCTTCCTGATGGCGGGCGGCGTGATCCGCTCCGTGCCGGCCGACCCGACACCGGCGATGTTTCCGGCGCTGGAACGGGCGGTAATGCATTCGGTGCCCAAGCCGATCGCGCTCGTGGTCTGCTACCCGTCGAACCCGACGGCGCTGACCGCCGACCTCGATTTCTACCGTGATCTCGTCGCCTTCGCGAAGAAGCACGACCTGATTCTCTTGTCGGATCTCGCTTACGCGGAGGTCTATTTCGACGATGCCAACCCGCCGCCCTCCGTGCTTCAGGTGCCGGGCGCGATGGATTGCACGGTCGAGTTCACCTCGATGTCGAAGACCTTCTCGATGGCGGGCTGGCGCATGGGCTTCGCGGTGGGCAACGAGCGTCTCATCGGCGCGCTCGCCCGCGTGAAGTCGTATCTTGATTATGGCGCCTACACGCCTATTCAGGTGGCCGCGACCGCCGCCCTCAACGGCCCGGATGATTGCATCCGCGAGATGCGCGACACCTACAGGAAGCGCCGCGACGCGATGATCGAGAGCTTCGGCAAGGCCGGCTGGGACATTCCCGTGCCGGCGGCGACGATGTTCGCCTGGGTTCAGATTCCGGAGAAGTTCCGGGCGATGGGCTCGGTCGAGTTCGCCAAGCTTCTCGTCGAGAAGGCGGAAGTCGCTGTCGCGCCGGGCCTCGGCTTCGGCGAGCATGGCGACGAATACGTCCGCCTCGCCATCGTCGAGAACGAGCAGCGCATCCGCCAGGCCGCGCGCAACCTCAAGAAGTTCTTCGATACGGCAGATGCGAAGCTGCACAACGTGATCCCCATGCCGCGTGCGGGGTGATCACATCGGCGGCTTGATGTTGTCGTAGCTGTAATCGAGCCTCAGCAACTGACTCTCAAAACGAAGGATGCGCCCCTCTGGCGCATCCAGCCAGATCCTGACCTGCATTCCGGGCCCGTTTCTCGCTTGCGGCAGGCGGGCCAACAGGCTGTAGGCGTGCATGGACACACCGCCTTCGGTCTGTTCGCCGTCATCCCGGCATTCCGAAAATTGCGGCGCCGCGACCCGTTTTGCGCGCTCGGCCGGGTCCAGTTCATGCTTTTCCCATGGGCCATCGCGTCGCGAATAGCGCGTGTTGTCGATATAGACGTCTTCCCAGACCTTGTTCACGGCCCGATGCGTGCTGACGACGCGATAGGCCGGTGTCTTGATCAGACGCGCGTAGACGGCGCGGATCGCCGCGCAGTCAATCTCCGCGGCAGGAACGGGAAGGACGGAAAGCGCGAGCAGGCCACCGGCGGCAAGCGCGACCAGAAGGTTCCGGGCAGGGGTCATGGAATCGGCGGGATTTGCGTGCGGAAATCGAGATCGACGCGGGTGTTCGGGCTGACAACGCGATGCGCGAGCCCATCCGCGACGCCGACCCAGATTTCGCTCTCGACCGGCCCGCCCGGTAGCGCTGGGCCGGACTTGGGTTTCAGCGGCGTCATGGTGTAGCGATAGACCTTCATCCGACCGGCGGGCAGCGTCTCGGCGCGGATTTCCGTGCAATCGGAAATCGTCGCGGTTTCGAGGATATTGGCGAGCATCGAGGCGCGTGCGCCAGCCCGCATCGGGATCTTGGTCCACTTGCCGGAGATTTGCGCGTAGATTGTCTCGCCGATCACCACGAATTCCATCTTGGAGGAATTCGGCGCGGTCACTTCCACGACCTGTCGGTAACCCGGCACGGCCGAGACGGCCTTGAAGGAATTCTGGATCGCCTCGCACTCGACCGGTCCGGCCTCGGCGCCATTCGCCAGAAACAGCGCGGCCAGCGCCGTCGCCAGGGAGATCGGATATCGTGCCATCGCGCCCTCGTGAAACATCCCTAAGCTAATGCGCCTGCCGGCCATTGACGAGGTGCGCCAACGCACAAATCCGGCGTCTGAGCCGCGCACGAGGGTGACAAGCCCGCGCGCGATCCTTAAATCTCTTGTCTGTCCCGTCCTCCTTTCGCAACCGCTGGACCTGCCATGACCGAGCCGACCGCCAAAACCGATGTCGACACGCTGCGCGAGCAGGCGCATCTGCCGTCCATCCAGCTCGATAAAGGCCAGATTGATCCAGGCAAGGTCGATGCCGCCAAGCGCGATCTCGATATCGAGGATCGCTCGCGCATCGTCACCTATGGCGACGCCGCCCAGCGGCAGGTCTCGGATTTCGCGGATCGTATCCTCGCCGAGACCCGCAACAAGGAGATGGGACGCACCGGCGAGTTGCTCTCCGATATCCTTGCGAAGGCGAAGGGTCTCGACCCCGCCGCAATCGGCAAGCTCAACTGGTTCCAGCGCCTGTTCACCTCGATGGAGGCGCGCGTGCGCCGTTTCAAGGAGCGGTTCGAGGATGTCGCCGGCCAGATCGACCGCGTGACGATCGACCTCGACAAGCATAAGGAAGGGCTCCGTCGCGACATCGCGATGCTGGACGATCTTCACGAGCAGACCAAGGCCGCGATCGGAGAACTCGACGTCTATATCGAAGCCGGCAAGTCCTATGGCGAAGAGTTCAAGACCGGGCGCCTCGCCGAACTCAAGGCCGCCGCCGATGCGAAGGCCGGTTCGACCGACGGGCTGATGGCCGCGCAGAGCTATCAGGACGCGCTTCAGGCGCTCGACCGGCTCGAAAAGCGCGTGATGTATCTCCAGCAGGCGCGGCAGATCGGCTTTCAGCAACTGCCGCAGATCCGCATCGTCCAGGCGGGCGACGAGACGCTGATCGAGAACCTTCAGGCGACAACGCAGCTCACCATCCCTGTCTGGAAGCAGAAGATGATCCTCCTGCTCGGCCTCTCGCGCCAGAATTCCGCGCTGGAAATGCAGCGCACGGTGACGGATGCCACCAACGAGATGCTCAAGCAGGCCTCCGAGATGATGAAGACGCAGGCGATCGAGATCGAGCGCCAGAGCCAGCGCGGCATCATCGATATCGCGACGCTGGAAAAGACCAACCGCGACCTCATCGACACCATTTCCGGTGTCCTCAAGGTGCAGAACGAAGGCCGCGCCAAGCGCGCCGAGATCGAGCGCAAGCTTGGCGACATGACCAATGAACTGAAGAAGAACCTGAGCGCGCTGCCGAGTGCGTGAGGGTCAACCCGTCATGGCCGGGCTTGGCCCGGCCATCCACGACTTTCTTCAACAGCCGGCCAAGTCATGGATACCCGCCCCAAGGGCGGGCATGACACCCGTGCCATTGAACGCTCTCTCGCTTTCAGGCGAAGCGCAGGGGTCTACACCTGCGCCGCGTCGCCCGGGCAGTGCTCGCCCATCTTGGCAGCCATCGCCTTGAAACCTTCCTCGATTTCCGCCTGCGACAGGTCGCGCTTGTGTGTGGCAAGCGACCAGCTATGCCCGAACGGATCGGTCACCTGGCCGTAGCGGTCGCCCCAGAACATGTCGGTCACCGGCATTTTCACCGTGCAGCCGGCGGCGACCGCCTTCGCGAAGGCGGCATCGACATCGGCAACATAGAGATGGATCGTCACGCTTGAACCGCCGCGCGCCAGCGGGCCGAGCGAACCCCACTCCGGCATCTCATCGACGAGAAAGACGATCGAACCGCCGATGCGGATCGCGGCATGCATCAGCATGCCGCCGGGGCCGGCAAGCCGGTCGATCTCGGACGCGCCGAAGGCCGCCTTGTAGAATTCGATCGCCTTCGCCGCGCCGGCGCAGACGAGATGCGGGGTGACGGTATGAAAGCCGTCGGGAATGGGTTTTGCCATGATCAACTCCTGTTATCGGCATCGGGGGTGGAAGGGGTGGGAAATGGGGCGCGCGCTGGCGCGAAAGCGGCCAGCGCGGCCCGCAGGCGCGCGGCTTCGCCCGGCGGCGCCTCGCGTTCAAGCGCCGCGTGCTCCGCTCTCCAGATCGGCAAGGCGGCATGGACCGTTTCGTAGCCCTTCGGCGTCAGGACCGGTCGGCGGATGCGCTTGTCCTTCTCGTCCCGGACGACGGCGAGGAGGCCGGCGCGTTCGAGCGCCTTGAGCGCCGCGCTCATCGTCGTCTGGTCCATGCCCAGAAAATCCGCGAGTTGCGAAAGCGTCACCGGCTTTTGGAGGTTCAGCCGCATCATCAGCGAGAACTGGTTGTTGGTGATCCCGAGCGGCCGGAAGACGGCGTCGAACCGTCGCGCCAGCCGCCGCGCCAGCCGCTGCGTCGCGAAGCACAGGCACGTGTCGCGGACGTGGAGCACCTCGTCGGCGGGCAGGCGGCCGACGAACTCAGGTTGATGGTCAGTTGGCGGGAAACCGGACATCGGCATTTGACTCTCCCTCAAAAACATTGATATCAATATTTATGTGTTGCTGCAAGTGGCCACATCGCCATTCGCCGCGCGAACCGGATTTGGGAGCGAAAGGAAAATCAATGGCCATCGCCAAGAAGATGATCGCCAAAAACACGATCTGCCTTTGGTACGACAGGGATGCCGAGGCCGCCGCCCGCTTTTATGCGGGGATCTTTCCCGACAGTTCGGTGGAAGCGGTTCAACGTGCGCCGGCGGACTACCCGTCTGGCAAGGCGGGGGACGTGCTGGTCGTCCAATTCACGGTCGCCGGCATTCCCTGCCTCGGCATCAACGGCGGGCCTGCCTTCAGCCAGAGCGAGGCCTTCTCGTTCCAGATCGCGACCGACGATCAGGCTGAAACCGACCGCTACTGGGATGCCATCGTCAGCAATGGCGGTCGGGAAAGCGCCTGTGGCTGGTGCAAGGACAGATGGGGCGTCTCCTGGCAGATCACGCCGCGCGCGCTGACCGAGGCGATGGCGGCCGGCGGCGAAGAAGCCCGGCGCGCGTTCGAAGCGATGATGCAGATGACGAAAATCGATGTCGCGGCGATCGAGGCGGCCCGGCGCGGTTGAGGGCGCGGTCGCCGTGTGGCGAGTTTGCGAACGAATAGAGCTTCTATCACACCAAAAGAGGAGAATTCCCCATGTACATCAGCGGATGGGTCGTGCCGGTGCCGACCGAGAACAAGGCGGCTTTCAAGGGGTGGGTCGAGAAGGCCACGGCCTTCTTCAAGGCCGGCGGGGCGCTCGATGCCGTCAACGGCTGGGGCGATTTCGTGCCCGACGGCCAGTTCACCTCGCTGCCGATGGCGGTGAAGCTGGAGCCGGGTGAGACCGTGGTGTTCGGCTGGATCACCTGGCCGGACAAGGAAACCCACGAGAAGACCATGGGGGCCATGCGCGAGCACCCGGAATTGGGCATGAACGGCACGCTGGCGCTGCCCGTCGATGGCCGCCGCATCATTTTCGGCACGTTCACCGAACTCAACCGGATGTGACTGTCATGATCTCGGAACCGGAAATTCTCGAAACGGCGGCCGTCGAGGCCGCCGTCATTCCCATCACCTGCCGCCGCGAGGATATGCCCAAGGTTTTCGGCCCGGCGGTGCAGGAGCTCTTCGGCGTGCTGGCGCGGCAGGGTATCGGAACCGAAGGCGCGGTTTTCGCCCATCACCTCGCCATGCCGACGGGGATGTTCGAGTTCGAACTGGGCGTGGCCGTCGCCGCGCCGGTCGCGCCGGAGGGCCGCGTGCAGCCCGGCAGCCTGCCCGCTGGCCGCGTGGCGCATACCACCTACACCGGCCCTTACGAGGGCCTGTACGGGGCCTGGAGCCGGTTCGATGTGTGGATGACCGCCAACGGGCTGCAACAGGCCGGCGACCTTTGGGAGCATTACGTCTTCGGCCCCGACAGGACACCGGACCCCGCCGAATATCGTACCGAGCTCTATCGTCCCTTGCGTCGGTGAGGCCCGTCGCAAACGACCGCTGCGAGCGATTTCCACCTGACGCAAGTGCCGGAATGACAGCGCACCGGTCTCGAAAGTGACGAATAATCGAAAATTCGAGGTGATTTTTAACGGATATTTCCGGGTTTCCCGGCTAACCAATGAAGAAAGGGGAATGAAACAGGCGCGACAGATGAACCTTCCACATCTTCTGGCTGGCTTTCTGGTGATCGGGTTTGGGCTGGCTCATTCCTTCCTCGGCGAGCGCAGGATTTTTCCCGAGCTTGCCAGCAAGCGCGGCATCGCATCCGAGCCGCTGCTCTCGCCCTGGCTGTTCCGCGTGATGCGTGGAACCTGGCACACGCTGACCCTGTTCGGTTTCGGGCTGGGGGCGGTTCTTTTTGTCCTTGCGATTCCGGCCTTGGCGACGCCCATCCATATTTGCGGCGTCATTTCAGTCTCAACAGCTATCATCGGTGCATATTGGGCCTATGTGACGCGCTTCTGGCATTTCGCCTGGGTCGCGTTTCTGGTCGTCTCGCTGCTCTGCTGGTGGGGCTGAGCCCCGCGCATCCGGCAAAAAACCTGTTTCCCCGTTACGGGGCTATGCTCTAGATCACGCTGTTTTTTGATGGAAGCATCAAAATGCAGGCAACGTGATCGATATCAATAAGTTAGAGCATTCTTGACGCGATTAACCGGCTTCCACTTAATCGCAGCATGCTCTAGAACGCCTGCCGTGATCCGCCGGAATCGGTCCGGGCGCGATTGGTAAGCCGGTTATCGGGGCAGGGGAATTCGGATATGGCGCAGGCATTGAAGATCGGTATCGCCGGCCTCGGCACGGTGGGCGCCGCCACGATCCGCATTCTCACCGCCGCGCACAATGAACTCGCCGAGCGTGCCGGCCGGCCGGTCGCGATCGTCGCCGTCTCCGCCCGCTCGAAGGGTAAGGATCGCGGCGTCGATCTCTCCGGTTATCGCTGGTACGACGACCCGGTGGCGCTCGCCGCCGATCCGGAGGTCGAACTCGTCGTCGAGCTGATGGGCGGTTCGGAAGGCTCGGCCAAGGCGCTGATCGAGGCCGCGCTCGCGCTCGGCAAGCCGGTCGTCACCGCCAACAAAGCGCTCTTGGCCGCGCACGGCCCGGCGCTGGCGGCTCTTGCCGAGCAGAAGGGCACCACGATCGCCTTTGAAGCGGCGGCGGCGGGCGGCATTCCGGTTATCAAGGCGCTGCGCGAGGCACTGGTCGGCAACAAGATCAGCCGCGTTTCAGGCATTCTCAACGGCACCTGCAACTACATCCTGTCGCGGATGGAGGCGGAGGGGCTGGATTTCGCCCAGTGCCTCAAGGCCGCGCAGGAACTCGGCTATGCCGAAGCCGATCCGACCTTCGACATCGAGGGCTACGACACCGCGCACAAGCTCGCACTCCTCTCCGCGCTTGCCTTCGGCACGGAGGTCGATGGCGACGCTGTCTATGTCGAGGGCATTTCGAACGTGACCCCGCTCGACCTTGAAATGGCCGAGGAACTCGGGTTCCGCATCAAGCTTCTCGGCGTCGCCGAGCGCACCGCGCAGGGCGTCGAGCAGCGCGTGCACCCCACCTTCGTGTCGCGCGCCAGCCAGCTTGCGAGCGTCATGGGCGTGACGAACGCCGTTGCGATCGAGGCCGAGCCGGTCGGCACCATCACGCTGGTCGGCCCCGGCGCCGGCGGCGGTGCGACGGCCTCGGCCGTTGTCGGCGATATCGTCGATCTTGCGCGCGGCAATCAGGTCGCGACCTTCGGGCGACCCTCGCAGGCACTCGAAAAGCCGGTGCGTGCGCCGATGCAGCGCCACGAGGGCGGCTACTACATCCGCCTTCAGGTGATGGATCGCCCCGGCGCGGCTGCAATCATCGCGACCCGCATGGCCGAGCGCGGCATCAGCCTCGAATCCATTCTCCAGAAGGGGCGCGACGCCCGGCGTAACGCCAACGGCTCGGTGCCGGTGATCCTCATCACCTATGCGACGACGGAACTTCTCATCCGCAACGCGGTCGCCGCCATCGCCGAGGACGGTGTGCTCGACGGTTCACCGCAGGTCATCCGGATCGAGCGGTGATCCGGAACGAGAGGTAAGCAATCCGGTGAAATTGTCGCGCGCCCCCGTGACGCGCGGCGGCTGGCCTGCTAGAAGCCGCTCGCATTCGCGCCGACATCGCGCATAACCGAGCGGAACCCGCCATGACCGACCTTATCGTCTCCGAAGACAAGCTCATCGAACGCATCCTGACGATGGAACTGATCCGCGTCACCGAACGCGCAGCGGTTTCGGCCTCGCGCCTGCGCGGGCGCGGCGACGAGAAGGCGGCCGATCAGGCGGCGGTGGACGCGATGCGGCGCGAGCTGAACCGGCTGCCGATCGACGGCACCATCGTCATCGGCGAGGGCGAGCGCGACGAGGCGCCGATGCTGTTCATCGGCGAGAAGGTCGGCACCAAGAAGGGCCCGAAGGTCGATATCGCGGTCGATCCGCTCGAAGGCACCACCCTCTGCGCCAAGGACATGCCCGGCTCGATCGCTGTGATGGCGATGGCGCAGGCCGGCACGCTGCTCTACGCGCCGGACGTTTACATGGACAAGATCGCCATCGGCCCCGGTTATCCGATGGGCATCGTCGATCTCGACGCGGCGCCCGAGGACAATATCATGGCGCTCGCCAAGGCCAAGGGCGTCAAGTCCGGCGAAATCACCGCGCTGGTGATGGACCGCCCGCGACATGCCGATCTGATCGCGCGGCTGCGCAAGATCGGCTGCTCGATCCGCCTGATCACCGATGGCGACGTCGTCGGCGTTATCCAGTGCGCCGAGCAACACAAGACCGGCATCGACATCTATCTCGGCATCGGCGGCGCGCCGGAAGGCGTGCTGGCAGCGGGTGCGCTGCGCTGCGTCGGCGGCCAGATGCAGGGCCGGCTCATCCTCGATACGCCCGAGAAGGTCGCGCGCGCGGCGACCATGGGCGTCAAGGACCCGAAGAAGAAATACGATCTCTCTGAACTCGCCTCCGGCGATGTCGTCGTCGCCGCCACCGGCGTCACCGACGGCGCGCTGCTCAAGGGCGTGAAGTTCCACGGCGACATCATCGAGACCGAGACCATCGTCTATCGCTCGTTGACCGGCACCGTGCGCCGCATCGCCGGCGAACATCGCGAACTGGCGAAGTTCTATCTGGACTGACGCGCCCGGCGGTTGCAGGTTCGGAGCCGGAGGGGATTCTTGATAGGCCTCCCGAAAGGGAGCCCTGCCGGCCCGAAAGGCACAACATGACACTCGAAATCCGCCCGCTTCAGCCCGCCGACCGCGCGGCGTGGCAACCCCTTTGCGAGGGCTATCTCGCCTTCTACAAGCGCCCCGCGCCGGCGGATCTCGTCGAGACCGCCTGGTCCCGCATGATGGACCCCGCGCACCCCGTGCAGGCGCGCGGCGCGTTCGAGGACGGGAAGCTGCTCGGCATCGTCCATTTCTTCACCCATCCCTCGACGCTGATGGTCGCCCCGACCTGCTACCTGCAGGACCTGTTCACCGTGCCGGAAGCGCGCGGCAAGGGCGTCGGCCGGGCACTGATCGCCCGTGTCTGCGAGGAGGCGAAGGCGCAGGGCTGCTTCCGCGTCTACTGGCACACCCACGAGACCAACGCCGAGGCGCAGGTGCTTTACAACAAGGTGGCCACGCGCTCCGGCTTCATCGTCTACCAGTGCAATTTCTAGAGCATGGCGCGCAAAAGTGGGCACCGGTTTTGCGAGCACGACATGCGGCAAACCGAAGAGATGGACCGATGGCAGGCGAGCCCTATCTCGGCGTGACCCGCTCGGCGCTGCAGCGCCGCTGGCATGACCGGCTGACGCCTGAGCTCGCCCGCGAGGCTCAGGCGATCGGCGCGGCGCATGGCCTTTCCGACGTGCTGGCGCGCGTGATCGCCAGCCGCGGCGCGACGATCGACAATACCGCGGCATTTCTCGAACCGCGTCTGCGCGAGGCGATGCCGGACCCTTCCGTGCTCGTCGACATGGACAAGGCGGTCGAGCGCCTTGCAAGCGCCGTCCGCGCGGGCGAGCGGATCGCCATCTTCGGAGACTACGACGTCGACGGCGCCTGCTCGGCGGCGCTGCTCGGGCAGTATCTGCGCCATTTCGGCCTCGAACCGCTGATCCATATCCCTGATCGCCTTACCGAGGGCTACGGCCCGAACATCGACGCGATCCGCGCGCTGAAGGAGCGGGGGGCGAGCCTCCTCGTCTGCGTCGATTGCGGCACCTCCGGGCACGAGCCGCTCGCCGAAGCCGCGCGCTTCGGCATGGATGTGCTGGTGCTCGATCACCACCAGGCGCCCGAGCATCTGCCGGCGGTCCACGCGCTGGTGAACCCGAACCGGCTCGACGATCTGTCGGGGCTCGGCCATCTCTGTGCGGCGGGCGTGGTGTTTCTGGTGCTGGTGGGGCTGAACCGGGCGCTACGCGCTCATCATCATGATCTTCCTGATCTTATCGCCGGGCTCGATATCGTCGCGCTGGCGACGGTCGCCGACGTCGTGCCGCTCACCGGCCTCAACCGCGCCTACGTCGCGCAGGGGCTGAAGATCATCCGCGCGCGCCAGCGTCCGGGGCTGGTGGCGCTGGCGGATGCCGCGCGGCTCGATGCCGAGCCGGAAGCCTGGCATCTCGGTTTTCTGCTCGGGCCGCGCATCAACGCCGGCGGCCGCATCGGCGACTCCGGCCTCGGCGCGCGCCTCCTGATGACCGATGACGTCGAGGAGGCGCGCGAGATCGCCCAGCGTCTCGATCACCTCAACCGCGAGCGACAGGCGGCGGAGGAGGCGATGCTCGCAGAAGCCGAGGAGGAGGCGCTGCGCCTCGTCGGCATGGACGAGCAGGATCGCGCGGTGCTGGTCGTCGCGGGGGAGAACTGGCACCCCGGCATCGTCGGCATCGTCGCCGGCCGGCTCAAGGAGCGGTTCCGGCGGCCGAGTTTTGCCATCGCCATCGGCGAAGGGCAGGGGACCGGCTCCGGCCGATCCCTCACGGGCGTCGATCTTGGCGCGGCGGTGCGCGCGGCGGTCGAGGCGGGGGTTATCGCCAAGGGCGGCGGCCACGCCATGGCGGCCGGCATCACGCTCGCCCGCGATCGCGTCACCGCGTTCGCCGCTTTCCTCGAAACCCGGCTCGCGGCCGATGTCGCCGCCGCGCGCGAGGCGGACGCGCTGCTGATCGATGCCGCGCTGACAGCCGAAAGCCTGACGCCGGCCTTCGTCGCGGATCTCGCCCGTGCCGGCCCGTTCGGGCAAGGCAACCCGGAGCCGGTGATCGTCCTGCCGGCGCATCGCCTGCTCGATGTCCGCGAGTTGCGCGGCGGCCATCTCAAACTGACGCTCGCCAGCGGCTCCGGCGCGCGGGCCGAGGCGATGGCCTTCCGTGCCGCCGACCGGCCGCTGGGCGAAGCCTTGCAGAAATGGCGCGGGCAGAATGTCCACCTCGCCGCCAACGCCGGCCGCGACACCTGGGGCGGGCGCGAACGCGTCAGCCTGCGCGTGGTCGATATCGCCCAGCCGGATTGATCTAGGGCGTTTCGCGCGAACGGATCTGCTCGCGCAGGAAGATATAAAGCCCCGCCCCGACGATGATGGCTGAGCCGGTCAGCACGTTGTTCGCTGGCCAATCGCCGAAGAAGGCGTAGCCGAAGATCATCGCCCAGACGATGAGCGAATACTGGTAGGGCACCACCACCGCCGCCGGCGCGTATTTCAGCGAGCGGTTGACGCCCATGTGCGCGAAGGTCGCGACAATGCCGAGCAGCGACAGCCCGAGGAAATCGGCGAAGCTCGGGGTGGTCCAGCGGAACGGCGCGACCGCGAGGCCGAAGATCACCGCACCCATCACCTGCCAGGAAACCAGCGTCACCTCGTTCTCGCCGGCAAGGAGGCGCGTCAGCACGTTCGAGCCGGCGAAGATGAAGGAGCCGGAAATCGCGATCAGCGCCGGCCAGCCAAGGCCGTCGCCGGTTGGCTTGAGGGCGATCAGCACGCCGATAAACCCGACGAGGATGGCGGACCAGCGCCGCCAGCCGACCTTCTCCTTGAGAAACACCACCGCGAGGATCGTCACGAAGATCGGCGAGGCAAGGTAGAAAGCCACTGTATCCGCGAGCGGCAGATAGACCACCGCCCAGTAGAACAGCGCGGTCTCCGTCACCGAGCAGAACGCGCGCAGGGCGTGGATCCATGGCCGCTGCGGCTTGAAGATGGTAGCGAAACCGGTGCGGTATGCCGCCGGCGCCAGCATCAGGCTCGCCGCCAGCGAACGGATCAGCAGCAGCTGCGCGACGCCATAGGTGCCGACCAGCCATTTGCCGAGCGTATCGTTGAGGGAAAAGGCCAGCATCGCGGCCAGCATGAGGCCGATGCCTGCCAGCATGCGGTCTTTCGTCGGGTGGTTGTCGGGCACAAGCGAGCCTTCGAATAAGAGTTGCTCTCTGGAGAGCACGAACAGGCCGCTCCCGGCAAGCCTGTTCCGGGCGAAAGCGACTTTCTTGGCGGCAGCCGCATTTTTTCGGCCCAAGGGCGCTTGCCCCTCCGGGCGAAGCCCGCTAAGAGCGTGGCTCTCGCGCGGGCGCCCTTCGTCTATCGGTTAGGACGGCAGCCTTTCACGTTGCAAAGACGGGTTCGATTCCCGTAGGGCGCGCCACTTCCTTTCATTGCTGACCGTTATTCCGAGCGTTCCGGCTTTTTGCCGGGCGGGGCCTTGCTGCACCTGTTTTCCGCACCATGCCGCCTCTTCGATCAGCGAACGCGCCGGTGCCGCGAAGACAATCGGTGCGAAACCACCGTGCGTCGGAAGAAGGCTCTTGCCGCCGCCGCGGCTTTTCGGCTTCACTTTCCGGCAGGGAGACATGTCAGGGGAGCGTTCGTCTCCGGAGCCGGGATTTCACGGCCGGGGAAGGCCGACACATCGTGGCATGGGGTTTGCGTATTCCGGGCCGTTCGTGCCCGGCGATGCGGCGCGACAGGGAAGGACAGGAACATGACGATCTTCAAGCGGGCTGCCGGCTGGGCAGCCATGATGCTCGGGCTGGCCGCGGCAGTGCCGGGGACGATTTCCGCGGCTTCGGCGCAGACGCCGGTGAAATTCACGCTCGACTGGGTGTTCCAGGGGCCGACCTCGCCGTTCCTCGTCGCGCTCGAGAAGGGCTACTACAAGGCCGAGGGCCTTGATGTGACGATGGACCCCGGCCAGGGTTCGGCCGGCGCGGTGCAGCGCGTTGCCTCGGGCGCCTACCAGATCGGCTTCGCCGACGTGAATTCGCTGATCGAATACAACGCCAAGAACGCCGGCAAGGAAGTGCTCTGCGTGTTCATGGCCTATGATTTTCCGCCCTTCGGCGTCTATGCGCTGAAGAAGAGCGGCATCAAGGCGCCGAAGGATCTTGAGGGCAAGAAGCTCGGCGCGCCGGTGTTCGATGCCTCGTTCCGCCTGTTCCCGGCCTTCGCCAAGAAGACCGGCATCGACAAGGCCAAGGTCGAGCACGTCAATCTTACGCCGCAACTGCGCGAGCAGAGCCTCGTGCAGGGCTCGGTCGATTTCATTTCCGGCCACTACTTCTCGTCGATCCTCGACCTCAAGGCGCGCGGCGTGAAGCTCGAGGATATTGTCGCGATGACCTATTCCGATGCCGGAATGGACGTTTACGGCAACGGCATCATCGTCTCGCCGGAGATGGCGAAGGACCAGAAAGCCGTCACCGGCTTCATCCGCGCTACCGTCAAGGCGTGGAAGGAAGTCATCGCCAATCCCGCGCTCGGCGTCGCGGCGGCCAAGAAGCGCGATCCGCTGATCAACGACGCGCTGGAGCGTGAACGTCTCGACATGTCGCTGAAGATGAACGTGCTGACGCCCTATGTGAAGGCGAACGGCATGGGCGATGTCGATCCGGCCCGTTTCGCGCGTTCGGTCAAGGACGTCGCGGATGCTTTCGGCCTGCCGAGCGCGCCGGACCCGGCCAAGGTGTTCTCCAGCGCCTATCTGCCGCCGAAGGCAGAGCGCATGGTCGCGCCGTAATCCGGTCGGGCAGGGGAGCGACATGGCCGGAAGCAACATGGCCGGAACCGAAAGCGCGGCGGCGCCGCTGGTCGAGATGAGCGGTGTGAGCCTCGCCTACGGGCGCGGCAAGGAGCAGACGCTCGCGCTCGCCGATGCCACGATGGATATCGCCAAGGGTGAGTTCATCGCGGTGGTCGGCCCGTCCGGATGCGGCAAGTCGACGCTGATGAAGCTGGTGACCGGGCTGCTGCCGGCCACCAGCGGCACGGTGAAGGTGCATGGCGAGGTCGTCAAACGCCCGATCAAGGGCGTCGGCATGGCGTTCCAGAACGCGACGCTGATGCCCTGGCGGACGACGCGCGACAATATCCTGCTGCCGCTTGAGGTCGTGGAGCCGCATAAGCGCCGCTTCCGGTCCAACAAGGCGGAATACGTCGAGCGGGTGGAAAAGCTGCTCGCCTCCGTCGGTCTCGGCGGCTTCGGCGACAAGTATCCCTGGCAGCTTTCCGGCGGGATGCAGCAGCGCTCGAACCTCTGCCGCGCGCTCGTTCACGAGCCCGAAATCCTGATGCTGGACGAGCCGTTCGGCGCGCTCGATGCCTTCACGCGCGAGGAACTCTGGGGCGTGCTGCAGGCGCTCTGGATGGAGCGGCGCTTCACCTGCGTGCTGGTGACGCATGACCTGCGCGAGGCGGTCTACCTCGCCGATACCGTCTACGTGATGAGCAAGCGGCCGGGGCGGGTGATTCTCAAGCGGCATATCGAGTTGCCGCGCCCGCGCACGCTCGACGATACCTTCAAGCCCGGCTTCGTCGATATCGTGCATGAGCTGCGTGACCGGATCCACAAGGAGCACGCTTGATGACCGATGTTCAGCGCAACGCGCTCAAGATCGCGATGCCTTGGCTTGTGACGATCGGGCTGTTCCTCGTCTGGGAACTCGCCTGCGTCGCCTTCGATATTCAGGAGATCGTGCTGCCGCGCCCGAGCCGCATCTTTGCGGTTTCGGTGGAGCGTTGGTCGATCCTGCTCGATTTCTGCCTGCAGACGCTCTGGACCACCGCCATCGGCTTCGGTCTCGCGATCATCGGCGGCGTGCTTATCGGCCTCGCGATCGGCGCCTCGCCTTTCGTCTATTCCGGGCTCTATCCCTTGCTGATCGCCTTCAATGCGATCCCCAAGGTCGCCATCGTGCCGATCCTGATGATCTGGCTCGGCGTCGGCGCCGCGCCGGCGATCATCACCGCCTTCGTGATTTCGTTCTTCCCCATCGTCGTGAACGTCGCGACCGGGCTGGCGACCATCGAGCCGGAAATGCGCGACGTGATGCGTTCGCTTGGTGCCTCGAACTACGAGATCCTCACCAAGGTCGGCATTCCCAGAGCGATGCCCTATCTCTTCGCCTCGCTCAAGGTGGCGATCACGCTTGCGTTCATCGGTTCGGTGATTTCGGAGACGGTGGGGGGCAATCGCGGTATCGGCTTCCTGATGCTCTCGGCCGGCGCGCGCAACGATACCGCGACCACCTTCGCGGGGTTGTTCGCCATCGCGATCATGGGCGTGCTGATGTATGCCCTCTGCGCCTGGACCGAAAAGCGCATGACCGGCTGGGCCTTCCGGGGTGAACTGGTGGGTTGATTCCGCACCTTCAGCAAAATGCAACAATCGGCGCGCATCCTGTTGACGAAGCGGGGCGTTTCGTCGTCACATGGCGTGATTGCTACGTTTCCACGGGCTCACCCCACAAGCGGCAATCATGATGAGCGTCAATCGCAAGGGCCATATCCGGCTCACTTCCCATCCCGAACCCGGCACGGCTTCCACGCGCTTCCCCATCCACTGGGGCGCGGCAGACCCACGTGAGCGCGGCCCGGTCATCGGCACGGTCTCGCGGCCGGGGGATCGCAATGTCATCGGCGCGCATGGCGGAGCCTATTCGCTCTACCGCGCGCTCGCGGTCTCGGCTGGTGCGCTCAACCCGCTGGTGCGATCGGATTTCACCAACACCCATCCTGTCGCGGGCATCGGGCCCCATCCGCAATGGTCCGAGCCGGACAAGATCGTCTCGCTCGATCCGTTCGGGCACATGGTGACGGACCTGTTCGGCCCCGAGATCGCCGAGGGGATCGACATTCGCCCGACAATCGCGATCACCAAGGCGCGGCTTCACCTGCCGGAAATCCAGTCGGCGATGGCAGCGGGGCGGCTCAAGGCCGACGGCGATATCCTCAAGGACAAGGGCGAGATCGCGGTGACAAAGATCGCGATCGACCCCGTGTGGTATCTGCCGGGTATCGCCGAGCGCTTCGGGACGAGCGAGAAGAACCTGCGCCGCACGCTGTTCGAGGAAACGGGCGGCATGTATCCCGAACTCGTCACGCGGCCGGACATGAAGGTGTTCCTGCCGCCGATCGGCAATATCACGGCCTATGTGATGGGCGACCCGGCCAAGCTCGCCGACGGCAGGTCGCGCATCACCTGCCGTGTGCACGACGAGTGCAACGGCTCGGACGTGTTCGGCTCCGACATCTGCACCTGCCGGCCCTACCTCATCCACGGCATCGAGGAATGCGTGAAGGAAGCGCAAGGCGGCGGTTCGGGCCTCATCGTCTACAACCGCAAGGAGGGCCGGGCGCTCGGCGAGGTGACGAAATTCCTCGTCTATAACGCCCGCAAGCGGCAAGAGGGCGGCGATCAGGCCGCGACCTATTTCGAGCGCACCGAATGCGTCGCCGGCGTGCAGGACGCTCGTTTCCAGCAGCTGATGCCGGACGTGATCCACTGGCTTGGCATCCGCAAGATCGACCGCTTCATCTCGATGTCGAACATGAAGTTCGATGCGCTCCATGATAGCGGCATCGAGATCGGCGAGCGCGTGCCCATTCCGGACGAGTTGATCCCGGACGACGCCTCGGTCGAGATGGAGGCCAAGAAGGCGGCCGGCTATTACGCCCCCGAGGGCGCGCGCGACAGCGAAGGCCTCAAAGAGGTGGTGGGGCGTGACCTCGAAAAGTTCTGAAGTCGCCGAAGCCTTGCTCAGCGCTGCCGCCGTCCGTGAACGAACAGGGCGCCTGTTCGCGCTCGGCGAAGCGGGGCGGCTCGAGCATTTCGCGCTCGATCTTGCAGCAATGCCGGCGCTGGCGAAACGCGTCGCCGAGGTGACGCGCAAGGCCTACCCCACGCTCGCGGTGCCGTTTCACGCCCGCTGGCGGCACTTCGTCCATGCGGGCACGGACCGCTGGGCGAAGCTGGCCGACGCCGTTCCCTGGGCAACGCCGGCGGATCGCGCGCGCGCGGCGTTCGATCTCGCCGTGACCTCCGTCCTGCTCGATGCGGGCGCCGGGCCGCATTGGCGCTATCGCGATCCGGCGACCGGCGAAGCGGTCGGCCGTTCCGAAGGGCTCGCGCTGGCGAGTTTCGACATGTTCGCGTCCGGCGCCTTTTCGGCCGATCCCGCCGATCCGCTACGGGCGGATGCGGGAAAGCTGATGACTTTATCCGTCAGCGATCTCGCGTGCGGGTTTCAGGTTTCCGATGGCAATCCGCTCGAAGGGCTAGAAGGGCGGGCGGCGCTGCTCAATGCGCTCGGGCGGGCTCTCAACAGCGCGGCCGCCCCGCGTGACGCCACGGGTGTGGCACGGCCCGGCGCGCTGTTCGACGCGCTGGTCGCGGGCGGTGGCAGTGTCCGCGCGCCGGCCATTCTCGGCGCGGCCCTGCGCTATCTCGGCGGCATCTGGCCGTCACGGCTGGTGCTGGAGGGCATTCCGCTCGGCGACTGCTGGCGGTATCCGCGGCTCGGCGATGGAACGCCGGGAAGCGAACTGGTGCCGTTCCACAAGCTCTCGCAGTGGCTTTCCTATTCTCTCATCGAACCGATGCAGGCGGCAGGAGTAGCGGTCACGGAGATCGATGGCCTGACCGGGCTCGCCGAATACCGTAACGGCGGCTTGTTCCTCGATGGCGGCGCGATCGTGCCGAAAAGCCCGGCGATCCTCGCGGAAGCACACGCGCCGGATTCGGCGGTCGTGATCGAATGGCGCGCGCTGACGGTGCAGCTTCTTGATCGCATCGCGCCGCTCGTCAGGCGGGAATTGGGTGTATCGGAAGCGGAATTCCCGCTTGCGAAGGTTCTCGAGGGCGGTACCTGGGCGACGGGACGCGTGCTCGCGCGCGAAAGACGCGCCGATGGCGGCCCGCCCCTGCGCATCGTCAGCGACGGTACGGTTTTCTGAAGGAGGGCCCGATGAAGGGTGTCACGGTCGTTTCCCACCCGCTGGTGCAGCACAAGCTGACCCTGATGCGCGACAAGACGCGCTCCACCTCCGGCTTCCGCCGTCTCGTGCGCGAGATTGCGATGCTGCTCGCCTACGAGGTGACGCGCGAACTGCCGATGACCACCGAACGGATCGAGACGCCGATGGAGGCGATCGACGCCCCGGTCATCGAAGGCAAGAAGCTGGTGCTGGCTCCGATCCTGCGCGCCGGTCTCGCGCTGGCGGACGGGATGCTCGAACTCATCCCCTCGGCGCGCGTCGCCCATGTCGGGCTCTACCGCGATCACGATACGCTGGAGGCGATCGAATATTTCTTCAAGGCGCCGCACGATCTGGCGGACCGCCTCGTCATCGTCACCGATCCGATGCTGGCGACCGGCAACTCCGCGACGGCCGCCATCGACCGACTCAAGGCACGCGGGGCGCACGACATCCGCTACGTCTGCCTGCTCGCCGCGCCGGAGGGCATCGCCCGGATGCAGGCGGAGCACCCCGACGTGCCGATCTGGACGGCGGCGATCGACCGCGAACTGAACGACAAGGGCTATATCGTGCCCGGTCTCGGCGACGCGGGCGACCGGATTTACGGCACGCATTGACCGGAACGGGCGGTCAAACCGCTTCCGTGCACGCGATACGTGTCCGAAACGATCGCGGACACGGTTTCCGGCAGGTATTGCAACCAGAGAGGGAAAGATAATTATCGAACTAGGAATGAGAGTGTTTTCAAGGAGTAAACGCGATCATCGCCGCCTGATTATCAATTTCTTAATCTTGGAAGGTGTTTCTATTTAACGCGAAGAACTTCGTTCGCGTGAGCAGGGTTTCCGCGAAAGCAGCAACGAGAACGGCTTGGTTTTTTGGGCGAAGGGCCGGCATGTCCGTGAACGATATTCGGAATACCACCTAGGATGCGGTTTCGGTCCGCAACGAGCTGCTTGACGCGCTCTATGCCACGCCCAAGCCGATCTTCATCGGCGCGGCCATGGTCACCATTGTCATCGCTGGCGCAGCCGTGCTCGGGGGCAACGATGGATTTCTCTACGGCCTCGCCTTCGCCATGGCGGCCGTGGGGCTGCTCCGCTATTATTCGCATGCGGCCTACGAGCGTTTCCGGCATTCGGCGCGTTCCGCCTCGGGCGCGCGGCACTTCGAGCGTCTCGCCATGCTCGGCGCCTGGCTGACGGCAGCGGTCGTGACGACGTTCGGCACCTATTCGCTGATCCGCTACTACAATCATCCGATCTCGTTGCTCGGAATCGCCCAGACGATCGGCTATCTCGCCGGTCTTTCGGGGCGCAATACCTCGCGGCCGTTGGTCACGAAGGTGCAGGTTTCCATTGCGGCGGCGCCGTTCTCGCTCGCCCTGCTCTGGACGGGTGAGCCGGTCCATGTGCTCATCGGCCTCACAGTGATCCTGACGATGCTGCTGACGTTCTCGAGCGCGCGCATTCTCTACGAGGTCTTCGTCTCTCGGCACATGACGATGCGCACGCTGGAGCGCGTCGCCAACCTCGATACCCTCACCAATCTTCTCAACCGGCGTGGCCTGCTGCGCTCGCTGGACGAAATCGCCGCCACCAATGCGTCCTATTCGCTGCTCTCGATCGACGTCGATAACTTCAAGACGATCAACGACACGTTCGGCCACGATATCGGCGACGATCTTCTGGTCGCGCTCGGAGAAAGCTTCGAGAACCTCCTCAAGCCGGGGGATGTGGCGGCGCGCATGAGCGGTGACGAATTCATGATCGCGACGCGACGTCCGCCGGGCGAGGCCGTCGAACTCGCGATGCGGATCATCGCGCATGTCCAGTCCCAGCGCTACGTCACCAATCGTAATCTGATGACGACCGTCAGTGTCGGCATAGCCCATGCCGAAGGCGGCAATTCCGTCGAGGATGTCCTGAAGCGTGTGGATCTTGCGCTCTATCGAGCCAAGGCCGACGGGCGGAACCGCTACGTTGCCTATTCGCCCGAACTCAGCGCCGAACACGACGATCGGCTGGCCTTCGAGGCCGAAATGCGCGAGGGGATCCGGCGTGGCGAGTTCTTCCTGGTCTACCAGCCGATCTACAACCCGCGCTCGGGAACCGCGACGCATGTCGAGGCCCTGCTGCGCTGGAAGCACCCGACGCGCGGCATGGTCAGTCCCGGAATCTTCATCCCGATCGCGGAGCAGACCGGGTTGATCAAGGTGCTCGGCGCCTGGGCAATCGAGACCGCGGCGCGGCTTGCCATGGATCTGCCGGGCAACGTCCGTGTCAGCGTCAATGTCTCGCCTCACCAGTTCGAGCTGGACCACGATCTCGTCGGCATCGTTGATGCCGTTCTGCGCCGGACCGGCCTTGCGCCGCACCGCCTGATTCTGGAGATCACGGAATCGGCCCTCATCAACGAAGGCACCGCCGTCGCCAACAGCCTGCGGCGGCTGCGCGACATGGGCGTCGGCGTCGCGCTCGACGATTTCGGGACCGGCTATTCCTCGCTCAGCTACCTGACTTGGCTGCCGATCGACATTCTCAAGATCGACAAGTCCTTCTGCCGCGAGATCGAGACCTCGCAGCGCGCCCATGCGCTGATGGGCGCCATCACGCAACTGGCTCACGATCTCGACCTGCTGATCATCGTCGAAGGCATCGAGACAGAAGCGCAGCTCGCGGCGGTCCGGAAATTCTCGATCCACGGCATCCAGGGCTATGTATTCGCCAAGCCGATGCCGGAAGCCGACCTCCGCAACACCATCGGGGATCGCGTTCCCGGAATGCGTCCCGGCGCAACCGGCAAGGATGACGATTCGGGGAACGCCGCACCGAAGAATTCGAATGTGGCCTGATCCCCTTGTGTCCGGGATCCTAGAACCAGAACGGGATGCAAGGAATGCACCGGCCCAACTACCCGAGCGGCAAGGATCTCCTGAGCGCCGATGCCGTCTCCCGGCATGACCTTGAGGATGTTTTCGCGCGGGCTGACCGGTTCTGGGCCGAAGAGAATGCCGAAACGGCCGAGGCGGTTCCCGCCAACGCGCCATTCCGCCGCCGGCCGAAGGTCGTCGCCACCTATTTCGAGCAGCGGTCGACAAGAACCCGCCTGGGATTTCAGGCCGCGGCGGTGCGGCTCGGCCACCAAGCGATCGACACCCATGATACCGATCGCAGCCGCATGGGAGCGGCAACGGGCGAATCGCTCGAGGATCATATCCGCACCATCGAGGCCTACAGCGACATCATCGTCGTACGCTCGCCGGCCGAGGAGCTTCCCTATCGCATCTCGCGGCTGAGCTACCTGCCGATCATCAACGCCGGCAACGGAGCCGACGAGCACCCGACGCAGGCTTTCGTGGACGTTTACGCCATGCGCGTGATGCGCGGCCCGGTCGATGACCTGTCGATCGCGCTGTCGTGCGACACGCGCGCCCGCTTCGCGCTGTCGTTCGTCAAGCTGCTGCGGCTCACGCCGCCGAAGCGCTTCACGCTTTGCTGCCTGCCGAACGTGCCGATCAATCCGCCGATGCGGGAGGCCATGCAGGTTCTGGCGACGCTCGGCACTCGCGTTTCGATCGTGAACGACGTCCGCAATACGCTCGATCACGACGTCCTTTCGATCCAGATGCAGGACATGAGCCGCTTCGCCCATGCCGCGCTCGGCAACGAGGCCGTCGACAAGGAACGCGAGACCGAGCCCTTCACGATCACCGCCAAGAAGGTGCTGGAAGCGAAGTCCGACATCCTGATCCTCAACCCGCTGCCCCGGTTTTCGGAGCTGGATGTTTCCTGCGATACGCTGCCGAACGCCGGCTATTTCCAGCAGGTGAAGCTCTCGACGCCGATCCGCATGGCCATTCTAGACCGGATGCTGTCCGGCGTGCCTTGGACCGGCCAGATCGAGACCTCCTCCGGTTTGTGAGCGGGTTTTTGCCCGATCGGCCCGCGCTGGCAGCCTCGTTCTCGCTTGACCGCCGTTCCCGGACCTGTCTCGATCGGGCATGACATTTACGCTGCTTTCCGCCTCAGGCTTCGCCCGAAGGCCCTGGAAGAACGGGCTTGGCGAAACCATCACCATCGCATCCGCTGCGGAAGGCGAGGGATGGCAGGACGTGCTCTGGTCGCTCAGCCGGACAGAGATCGTGAATGACGGACCGTTTTCGGATTTCTCGGGCTACACGCGCTGGCAGGTCGTCATCGAGGGGGCCGGCCTCGTTCTGGAAACGCCGGCCGGCGAGATCGATCTCCGGCGGCCTTTCCGACCGGTCCGTTACGATGGTGGTCTGACGATCCGCGCGCGGCTGGAAACCGGACCGGTCGGCGTCGTCAATCTGATCGCGCGCGCGGCTGCCTTCGAGGCCGCGATGCGCGTGCTCGCGGCAGGAGAGACGGTGATGTTGGCACCGGGGACGCATATCCTGTTCGCGCCGGCGTGCGACGTCGGGCTGACGATGGAGGGCGCTCGCCATTTGCTCGCGACAGGAGACGCCGCGCGGCTCGATCTTGCGGTCCCGTCCCGGCTTTCCAGCGCAGCTTCGCCGCTGATCGTCGCGTCCATCGCGAGGCGGGATTAGCGGCGGGCCGATGCGACGCTGAAAGAGCAATTCCGTCAGCGTGTGATTTACAAACATACTTGACGGTTTGTTTTTGATCTGTAACCTTTGACTTACCGGCAGGGCAGGGGCGAGCACAGGTGATGGCAATCAGGGCAAGGCGATCCCAGCAGGAGCGGACGGCGGAAACCCGCACGCGCCTGCTCGATGCGGCGGTGACGTTGCTGCACGACAAGGGCCTTGCCCATACCTCGACCAACGATGTCGCCGAGGCGGCCGGCGTGTCACGCGGCGCGCTGACCCACCATTTCGAGAGCCGGGAAGATCTCATCGCCTGCGCCATCGAGCACATGCTGGCGGGCGTGACGGTGGAGCTTGAAGCCTTCACCGATCAGTTCTCGGCCGGAGAGGCCTCATCGGACGAGTTGATCGATTTTCTCTGGCGGCTGATGTCGAACCGACTGTTCTACGTCACCCTCGAATTCCTGCCCGAGGCGCGGCACAACACCATGTTCCGTGACCGGCTGGTGCCCGTTGTCAGTGATTGGCACTCGGCGCTCGACGTGATCTGGAGCGAACTCGCCCAGCGCTACGGCGTGCCGCCCAGCGAGGCACGCTCGTTGATGAACGCGACCATGTGCGTGCTGCGTGGCATGATCGCCCAGACCATCCTGCGCGACGACCCGCCGTACTATGCGCGCCTGCTCGAATTCTGGAAGGCCAGCGTGCGCGCCCAGCTCGCGCGCGTGCCGCTCCGTGTGGTCGAGGGGCGATGAATCATTTTCTCAACGACCGGAATCGCCTTGCGAGCCGGAACGCCTAATCCACTGAACAAACGACGAAATCGGGAAGCGAAAGATGGGCATGCTGCTGCTGACGAATGGCCGGATCGTGGACGGAACCGCCGATGCGCCCGGCGCGCCGGTCAACGTCCTGATCGAGAATGATATCGTTCGCGAGGTCGGGCCCAAGGTGGAATCTGCCAAGGCGCGCAAGCTCGATCTCGGCGGCCGCGTGCTGATGCCGGGCCTGATCGACTGCCATGTCCACGTGATCGCGTCGAACCCCAACCTTGGTCAGAACGCCATGCTGCCGGATTCGCTGGTGATGGCGCGCGGCATGGAGATCATGAATGGGATGCTGATGCGCGGCTTCACCACCGTGCGCGACGTCGGCGGCGCGGACTTTGGCGTCAAGCTGGCAGCGGAGGAAGGCCTCGTACCGATGCCGCGTCTGGTGATCTCCGGCAAGGCGCTGAGCCAGACCGGCGGGCACTGCGATTTCCGCGGCCGCTTCGACGATCGTCCGACGGCCAAGACCGGCTTCCGCCTCGGCGCGCTCGGCCGCATCTGCGACGGCATCGACGAATGCCGCCGCGCTTCCCGCGAGGAGATCAAGGGCGGGGCTGACTTCATCAAGATCATGGCCAACGGCGGCGTCGCCTCGCCGACCGACCCGATCCATTTCCTCGGCTTCGCGCGTGATGAGATCACGGCCATCGTCGAGGAGGCGAAGAACGCCGGCACCTATGTCTCCGCGCACCTTTACACCGACGAGGCGATCCGCCGCGCGGTGGAATGCGGCGTGCATTCGCTGGAGCATTGCAACCTCATCGAAAGCGATACCGCGAAGCTTGCCGCGAAGGCCGGCGCTTTCGCCGTGCCGACGCTGGTGACTTACGACAAGCTTGCTTCCGAGGGCGCGAGCCTCGGCTTCCCGGAGGATTCTGTCGCCAAGATCGACTCGGTGCGCCTCCGCGGTCTCCAATCGCTCGACATCATGAAAAAGGCGGGCCTGAAGATGGCCTTCGGCACCGACCTGCTCGGCGCGATGCACCGCCACCAATCCCACGAGTTCATCCTGCGCCGCGAGGTACTGGGCGCGCGCGAGGTGATCGCGAGCGCGACGCATGTCGCCGCCGAGCTCTGCCGCATGACCGGCAAGATCGGTGTTGTCGCCCCCGGCGCCTTCGCGGACCTGATCGTCGTCGACGGCGACCCGCTGAAAGACCTTTCTCTGCTGACGGGGCAGGGGCGGCATATGCCGCTCATCCTGCGCTCCGGCCGCATCGTGAAACGCAAGGGATTGGGCTGAACCCTTCCCGCTTCGTGCCTGCCAGCCTCAATTCCAAAGGGAGAACCATCATGAATCTGACCCGGCGTATGACCCTTCAATCGCTCGCCGCCGCCGCGCTTGCCCCCGCCCTCGGCGGCCAGGCCTTCGCACAAGGCGCCACCTTCCGCATCGGCGCGCTCAACCCGGTGACGGGCGCGGGCTCGCCCTACGGCTCGGGCATGCAGAAGATGATCCTTGCCGCCGCCGAGATGGTGAACGCAGCCGGCGGAGCGGGCGGACGCAAGTTCGAGGTCTTCTCGGAAGACACGCAGACGACGCCGCAGGCGGCCGTGCTCGCAGCGAAAAAGCTCATTGAGGTCAACAAGGTGCAGGCCGTGGTCGGCACCTGGTCGTCTGGCATTTCGCTGGCGGTGATCCCGCTCATCAATGACGCCAATATCTTCCTGATGAACACCTCCGGCGCGCCCGCGCTCTCGGTGCCGCCAGCGAACGCCAAGGGGCTCTCCTATCGTTTCCAGGCAACGAATGACCGCTTCGGCCGCGCCTTCGCGGAACTTTGCGAAAAGGAGGGCTTCAAGCGCCCGGCGACGATGGCGTTCAACAACGCCTCCGGCATCGGCAACACCGAAGGCTTCAAGAAGGCCTGGGAGAAGAAGGGCGGCAAGGTCGTCGCCAATGTCGTCTACGAGCCGAACCAGACCAGCTATCGCGCCGAGCTCCAGAAGGTCCTTGCCGAGAAGCCGGACGTGATCGTCACGGGCTCCTACCTCGGCGATACCACGATCATCCTGCGCGAGTGGTTCCAGACCGGGGAGACGACGAAGTGGGTCATTCCGGCCTGGGCCGCGAACCCGCAGCTGGTGAAAGCCATCGGCAATGAGGCGGCGGAAGGGCTTTTCGCGGTCGACTCGATCTCGAACGAAGGCTCGCCCGCCTTTGCGGCCTATGATGCCGCCTACAAGAAGGCGATGAACCAGCCGGGCCTCTCGAACGTCTATGCCGCGATGACCTGGGATATGGTGGTGACGCTGGCGCTCGCCATGGAAGCCGCCGGCCCCAACGCCGATATCGCCGCGATCAACAAGAAGATCCGCGAAGTCGCGAACCCGGCCGGCACCAAGGTCTCGACCTTCGCGGAGGGCAAGGAAGCCCTCAAGAAGGGCAAGATCAACTACGAAGGCGCGTCCTCGGTGCTCGATTTCGACGAGCATGGCGACGTGACGCCGGACTTCTCGGTGAGCCGCGTCGAGAAGGGCGAGATCAAGCGCAAGTACATCGTCAAGATCTGACGCACGCGCAGCAACTTGGCTTCCCCCGGCCCGGCGGCTTTCGCCGCCGGGCCAATCCGGCAGGTTTTCGTGATTTCCTTCATCGAACTCGCGCTCAACGGCATCGTCTCCGGCCTCGTGATCGGGCTGGCGGCGCTGTCGATCACGCTCGTCTTCGGCGTCGCGCGCTTTCCCAACGCCGCGACCGGCGACGTGATGAGCCTCGGCGCCTTCGCCGCGCTCGCCGGCGCTTCCGCCAGCGGCACGCTGCTGGTCGGCGGTCTGGCCGGCATCGGCGTTGCGGCGCTGGTCTCGCTCGCCTGCTATTTCCTTGTCTTCCAGAAGTTGGCGTCGCGCCCGCCTGTGGCCTCGCTGCTCGCCTCGATCGGCGTTGCCTTCGTGATCCGCGCGGCGATGGGGGTAGCCTTCGGCCACCAGCAGAAGGTGTTCGACCTGCCGCTGGCCCGACCGTGGCGCGTGCTCGACATTCGTTTTCATCCCACCGACCTCAAGATTTCGCTCGCGGCGCTGGCGACGCTGGCGGTCGTGTTCTTGATCCTGCATGCGACGCCGATCGGCCGGCGAATGCGCGCCGTGGCCGACGATCCCTCGCTTGCGCGCGTTTCCGGCATTTCCCCGCGCCGGATCATGGTCGCGCTGTGGCTGCTCTCCGGCGCGGTCGCGGGGATGGCCGGCATCCTCGTCGGCATCAAGACGGTGGTGACCCCGGAAATGGGTTGGGATCTCCTGCTGCCCGCCTTCGCGGCGGCGATCTTCGGCGGTATCGGCCACCCGGTTGGCGCGGTGGTCGCCGGGGTCATTCTCGGCATCGTGCAGGAGGTGGCGACGCCCTTCGTCGGCTTCACCTACAAGATCGCGCTGTCGTTCGCAGTGCTGCTGGCGGTGCTGCTCTTCCGCCCCAAGGGCCTGTTCGGAACCGTGGCGGGAGCGAGATGATGGAAGCCTATCTCGTCGCCATCGCCATCGTCGCCGCGATCTATGTGCTGCTCGCGCTGGGTCTCAACCTGCAATACGGGCTGACGGGCATCATCAATTTCGGCCATGTCGGCTTCTTCTGCGTCGGGGCCTACACCGCCGCGCTGCTGGCCGAAAAGGGCTGGCCGCCGCTGCTTTCCTTCCTCGCGGCGGCGGCACTCGCGATGCTGGCTGCATGGCCGATGGGGCTCATCAGCCTCAAGCTGCGCGAGGATTATTTCGCCATCGTCTCGCTCGGCTTTTCCGAGGTGGTGCGTCTCGTCGTCACCAGCGAGAAATGGCTGACGAGCGGCGTTCAGGGCATCACCGGCATTCCGAAGCTGTTTGGTGGGTTGGCCCCGGGGCTGCCCAACAGCCTCGCGGTTCTGGCGGCGCTGGTCGCGGTCAATCTTCTGGCGATCGCGGCGATGCGGCGCATCGTGACCTCGCCGTTCGGCCGCACCATCGAGGCGATCCGCGACAATGAGGAGGCGGTGAAGGCGCTCGGCAAGGACCCGGCGGCCTTCAAGATCCAGGTGCTGATGCTCGGCGCGGCGCTCGCCGGTGTCGCCGGCGCGTTCTACGCTCATTACATCGGCTACATCTCGCCGGATCAGTTCGTGCCGCTGGTGACGTTCCAGATCTGGATGGCAATCATCATGGGCGGCGTCGGCCGCATTTCCGGCGCGCTGGCGGGCACTTTCATCCTGATGCTGTTCCTCGAAGGCTCGCGTTTTCTGCGCGACATCCTGCCGTTCATTTCCGAAGTCGAGATGGCGAGCGTGCGGCTTGGCGTGGTGGGGCTCGCGCTGGTGCTGTTCACGCTCTACCGCCCCACGGGCCTGATGGGGGATTTTACCCGCAAATGACGCTGCTCGTTGAAAACATCACCAAGGCGTATGGCGGGCAGGTCGTGGTCGACGGCGCGACCCTTACTGTCGGGCCTGGCGGTATGGTTGGCCTGATCGGGCCGAACGGCGCCGGCAAGTCGACCTTCTTCTCGCTCGTCACCGGCTTTATCGAGGGGCAGGGCGGCTCGGTCACGCTCGATGACCGCGCGATCGGCTCGCTTTCCCCGCAGGAGCGGGCGCGCGCCGGCATGGTGCGGACCTTTCAGGTGCCGCGCGAATATACCCACCTCACCGTGCGCGAGAACCTGATGGCCGCCGCGCCGGGGCAGGCGGGTGACTCGCTCGTCAACGTGTTTTTCCGGCCCGGCAAGGTCGCGGCCGAGGAGAAGGCACTGGCGGCACGGGTCGAGGAGACGATTTCCTTCCTGCGGCTCGGCGCGGTGGCGGATACGCCGGCCGGCAAGCTCTCGGGCGGGCAGAAGAAGCTGGTTGAACTCGGCCGCGCGCTGATGACCGGCGCGACGCTGATCCTGCTGGATGAGCCCTTTGCCGGGGTCAATCCGGTGCTGATCGAGGAGCTTTCGGCGCGGATCAAGGAACTGAACGCGCGTGGCATCGCCTTCCTCATCATCGAGCACGATCTCGGCGCGCTCTCGCGGCTGGTGCCGATGCTCTATGTGATGGACCGCGGCCGCATCATCGCTTCGGGCGCGCCGGCCGAGGTGCTGGCCGATCCGCTCGTGCGCGAGGCCTATCTCGGGGGCACGACATGAAGGCGCTCACGGTCGAGAACCTCCGCGGCGGTTACGCCGAGGTCGATATCCTCAACGGCATCAGCCTCGATCTCATGCCGGCGGAAATCCTCGTTGTTGCCGGCACCAACGGTGCCGGGAAATCGACGCTGGCCAAGGCCGTCGCCGGGTTGCTGCCGCGCGTCGCCGGCAAGGTCAGCCTCGATGGCGCCGAGATCACCCACCAGCCGGCGGAGCGGCGCGCGCGCTCCGGCCTCGGTTATGTGCCGCAGGTCGCCAATGTGTTCCCCTCGCTGACGATTCTCGAAAACCTCGCGGTTGTCGAAGGCGTGAAGGATCAGGCGACCCGCATCGAGGCGATGCTGACGACCTTTCCCGCGCTCGCAATGCGGCGCAAGTCCCGTGCCGGCAGCCTTTCCGGCGGCGAACGCCAGCAGCTTGCCTTCGCTCGGGCGCTGATGACCGAGCCACCGGTGGTGGTGCTGGACGAGCCGACCGCCGCACTCTCTCCCGCGCTGGTCGGCGAGAGTTTCGAGCGCATCGCGCGGTTGGCGAAGGACGGCACCGCCGTGTTGCTGATCGAGCAGCGCGCGCGGCAGGCTCTCGCCATCGCCCATCGCGGCGTGATCCTCGACGGCGGCAAGGTGGCGATGGAGGGGGCGGCGGACGCGCTTCTCGCCGATGATCGCGCCGCACGGCTCTACCTTGGGCAGTAACCTTGGACAGTAACCTCGGCCCGTAAACGCACAGCGCATTTGCAGAACTCAATTCTGCGTTCTTGACCGGATCGAGGATAAACTGGCAGCCTGCCCTATGCCGAAAGCGCGATGGTCCGTTGCGCGGGCGAGAGGGGCAGGCAAGGCGTGCGCAAAAGAAGCCAGAACGTCACCGATGACAGCGCGCTGCGGGACGACGATGACCTTGCCGGCGGCGACCGCCAGTTCGTCGTCGCGCTCCAGCGCGGGCTCGACATTCTCCGCTGTTTCCGGCCGACCGACGAGGCGCTTGGCAACCAGGAACTGGCGGACCGTACGAAGCTGCCGAAGGCGACCGTTTCGCGCCTCACCTACACGCTCTCCAGGCTCGGCTACCTTGTGTATCTCGAGGAGACGGGGCGCTATCGCATGGGTGTACGCGTGCTCGGGCTCGGTTATGCCTGCCTCTCCGGCCTCAAGATCCGCGAAACGGCGATGCCTTACATGCAGGCGCTGGCCAATCACGCCGGCGATGGTTCGCTCGTTTCGCTCGGCGGGCGCGACGATCTGGCGATGATCTATATCGCCTGCGCGCGTTCGGCCGGCATGGTTTCGCTGCAGCTCAACGTCGGCTCGCGGATTTCGCTGTCGCGGTCGAGCATGGGCTGGGCCTATCTCGCCGCCATCACGGAGGCGGAACGCGCTGAACTGATGCCGCGCCTTGCCGAGAAGGTCGGCTCCGAGCGCTGGCCGGTGATCGAGGCCGGCATCCGCCGCGCCGCGCAGGAGATCGAGGAGCGCGGCTTCTGCATCAACGTCGGCGAATGGCACGCACAGGTGCATTCGGTCGCGGTGCCGTTCCGGATGCCGCATCAGGACATGCCGGTGTTGGCCTTCAACTGCGGCGGCCCGTCCTACCTGCTCTCGAAGGAGCGGCTGGAGAAGGACCTCGGCCCGCGCCTCGTCGAGCTCGTCCGCAATGTCGCGACGGCGGGCGGGATTTACGGTTAGTGCATCCGCCCGCCAGGTGGATACCGGATGGCGGAAAGAAGGGGATGCTTCATCCGGAAACAGGATTGCCCTTGCCCTGCCGGTAGCGATGCGTGCCGCTCGCCTTAGCGACAAGCGTGCCGAGTTCGTCGCGGATCTCGGCTTCCGCAAAGAAGATGCTGCGCCCGCCGCCGATCCTTTTGCCGGTGGCGATGAGTTTCCGTCCGTGCGGCAAACCGACGAAATTGATCGTGAGCGAGAGCGTCATCGCATAGATCGGCGGCTCGGTCTCCGGTCGCCAGCACCCGGCGAAGCCCGCCACGGTATCCAGCAGAACGCCGTAGACACCGCCATGCGGAATGCCGTGGCGATTGGCATGCTGGGGGCCGAGATCGAGTTCGGCGCGCGCGTGATCCGCGGACCACTCCGTGATCGCGTAACCGAGCAATTGCTGGAACGGATAGGGCGGTTCGGGCGACGGCTGGTCGTTCATGAGAGGCCTTGTCCTTGGCGATGCGTCCGGGCGTTTGATACCTCTGGGCGCTTGACTTGCCATTCTGCACTTCTTAGCTTCGAACGTAATTGCAGAAATTAATTCTGCAATACGAAAATGAGGAGGGAGGCCATCGTGAGCGGGCAGGTTGCAATGCGGCGCGAGGGCAGAGTCGCGATCATCGAGATCGACAATCCGCCGGTGAATGCCCTCTCGAACGATGTCCGCGCGAACCTTCTGCGATCCGTGCAGGAAGCGGTGGCGGACAGGGATGTCGACGCGATGGTCATCGCGGGTGCGGGGCGCACCTTCTGTGCCGGAGCCGAAATCCGCGAATTCGGCACCCCGCCGCTATCGCCGCTGCTGCCGGACCTGATCGACGCCATCGAAACGGTGGAAAAGCCCGTCGTTGCCGCCGTGCGCGGCGTCGCCTTCGGCGGTGGCTTCGAGATTGCGCTCGGCGCGCATGCCCGCGTCGCCGCGCCGGATGCGCGCTTTGCCCTGCCGGAAGTGAAGCTGGGCCTCATTCCCGGCGCTGGCGGCACCCAGCGCCTGCCGCGCCTGATCGGTCTCGTGAAATCCGCCCGGCTGATCGCTTCCGGCGATTCCGTCGATGCGGCGGAGGCGAAAGCGCTCGGGATCGTTGATGCGGTCATCGAGGGCGACCTGCTGGCGGCAGCCGTAGCCCGCGCCACCGAAATGGCGACGACGAAATCGCCGCTGCGTCGCCTCTCGCGCGAGGAGATCGTTCTCGCGGCGGACAGGGCCGACCCGGCGGCTTTCGAGGCCGAGGCGGCGGCCATCCTCAAGCGCGCTCGGGGGCTCGATGCCCCGGCCGGTGTCGTCGAGGCCTTGCGTAACGCGCTGACGCTGTCCTTCGCGGAGGGGATGAAGCGTGAGCGCGAGATTTTCGTCCGCCTGCGTGATGGAGAACAGTCCAAGGCGCAGCGCCACCTGTTCTTCGCCGAGCGCGCGGCGCTCAAGGTCAAGGGGATCGGCAAGGATGTGAAGCCGCGCGCGGTTCGCCGCGTCGCCGTGCTCGGCGCCGGCACGATGGGCGGCGGCATCGCGATGTGCTTCGCCTCGGCCGGTATTCCGGTGACAATCGTGGATCCCAACCCCGAGGCGCTCCAGCGCGGCATGGGCGTTGTCGAGGGCAATTACCGCGCGAGCGCCAAGCGCGGTTCGATGAGCAGCGAGGCGGTCGACGCCGCGCTCGCGCTTCTCAAGGGCTCCTCGGATTTCAATGTGGTCGCGGAGGCCGATCTCGTCATCGAGGCGGTCTTCGAGGATATGGCGCTGAAGAAGCGCATCTTCGCCGATCTCGATCGCCTGACCGAGCCCGGCACCGTGCTCGCGACCAACACGTCCTCGCTCGACATCAACGAGATCGCGACTGCGACCAGCCGGCCCGGCGATGTGCTCGGCATGCATTTCTTCTCGCCCGCCAACGTGATGAAGCTGCTGGAAGTCGTCCGCGCAGGGAAGACCGCGCCGGATGCGCTCGCGACCGCCATCGATGTCGGCGCGAAGATCGGCAAGGTGCCGGTCACGGTCGGCGTCTGTTACGGCTTCGTCGGCAACCGGATGCTGCACGCGCGCGGCCGGCAGGTCGAGGCATTGCTGGTCGAAGGTGCCGCGCCGAAGGACATTGACGCCGCCGCGACCGCCTTCGGCTATGCGATGGGTCCTTGTGCGGTCGGCGATCTCGCCGGGCTCGATGTCGGCTGGCGCATCCGCAAGGAGAGCGGCGCCAAGGCGCCGGTGGCCGATGCCATCTGCGAACTCGGCCGCTTCGGGCAGAAGACCGGTGCGGGTTACTACCGCTACGAGCCCGGCAACCGCACCCCGATACCTGATCCTGAAATCGATGCGTTGATCGAACGGATTGCGGTGGAGAAGGGCATCGCGCGCCGTCCGATTTCCCGCGAGGAAATCCATGAGCGGCTGGCGTTCTCCATGGTCAACGAGGCGGCGCGCATCCTCGACGAGGGAATCGCCGAGCGGTCGTCCGATATCGATGTCATCTGGATCAACGGCTACGGCTACCCGGTCGCGAAGGGCGGACCGATGTTTCACGCCGATAGCGTCGGGCTGGCGAAGGTCACCGAACGGCTCGCGCATTACGCCGCGATAACCGGTGACGAACGGCTCAGGCCTGCGCCGCTGCTGGCGAAGCTCGCAGCGGAGGGCGGCAGCTTCGCGGGTTTCGCGCGCAACGCGGGAGGCTGAACCGATGGATCTCCATTTCACGGAAGAGGAAAACGCGTTTCGTGCCGAGGTCCGCGCCTTCATCGACGCCAACCTGCCGGCCCGGACTCGCCAGAAGCTGGTGGAGGGCCGCAAGCCGTCGCGCGACGATATCGTCGAATGGACACGCATCCTTCACGCCAAGGGCTGGTCGACGCCGCGCTGGCCGGTGGAGCATGGCGGCACCGGCTGGTCGGCGATCAAGCAGTATATCTTCCTGGAGGAAGTGCTGGCCGCCCCTGCGCCGGAGTTCCTCTCCTTCGGCGTGTCGATGGTCGGCCCGGTGATCTACACCTTCGGCAACGAGGAGCAGAAGCGGCGCTTCCTGCCGCGCATCGCCAATCTCGATGACTGGTGGTGTCAGGGCTTCTCCGAACCCGGCGCGGGCTCCGATCTCGCGTCGCTGACGACGCGCGCGGTGCGTGAGGGCGACCACTACATCGTCAACGGCCAGAAGACCTGGACGACGCTCGGGCAATACGCCAACTGGATCTTCTGCCTCGTCCGCACCAACCCCGAGGCAAAGAAGCAGGAGGGAATCTCCTTCCTCCTCATCGACATGAAGACACCGGGCATCACCGTTCGCCCGATCATCACGGTTGAAGGTGCGCATGAGGTCAACGAGGTCTTCTTCGATGATGTGAGGGTGCCGGTCGAGAACCTTGTCGGCGAGGAGAACAAGGGCTGGGATTACGCCAAGTTCCTGCTCTCCAACGAGCGCATCGGCATTGCCCGCATCGGCGTTTCGAAGGCGCGGTTGCGGCGGGTGCGGGAATTGGCCTCGCTCCCCGGCGCGGATGGCGCTCGCGCTATCGACCGCCCGCGTTTCCGCGACCGACTGATCGAGACCGAAATCGCCTTGAAGGCGCTGGAGATAACGCAGTTGCGCGTGCTCTCCGAAGAGGCGAAGGGCCTTAACAAGGGCAAACCGAACCCGGCGTCCTCCGTGCTGAAAATCCGTGGTTCGGAACTCCAGCAGGCGACGACCGAACTGCTGATGGATGTTGTCGGCGCCTACGCGCTGCCCTTCGCCGATCCGCATGAGGCGCGCAACGAAGTGCCGGTCGGGCCGGATTGGGCGGATGCCGTTGCGCCGCTCTATTTCAACATGCGCAAGGTCTCGATCTACGGCGGTTCGAACGAGATCCAGAAGAACATCATCGCCAAAGCCATTCTGGGGTTGTGAGATGGATTTCGATCTCAATGACGAGCAGCGCCTCCTGAAAGAGAGCATCGACCGCCTGATGGCCGACCGCTACGGCTTCGAGGAACGGCCGGGCTACATCCGCGCCGAGGGTGGCTATGACCGCGCGCTCTGGCAGGAATACGCCGATCTCGGCCTTCTCGCATTGCCGTTCCGCGAGGAAGACGGCGGAATAGGCGGCGGCCCGGAAGAGGTGATGCTGGTGATGGAAGCCTTCGGGCGCGCTCTCGCAGTCGAGCCTTATCTCACCGGAATCGTCATGGCGTCTTCGCTGGTCAATGCGCTGGCGGATGAAGCGCAGCGCGCGGCGCTGGTGCCGGGCGTCGTTTCGGGCGAGACACGGCTCGCCATCGCCCATGCTGAAATGGGGGCGGGCAATCGCCTGTCCTATATCGCGACCGCCGCGCGCGCGCGCGAGGAGGGTTGGGCGCTCGACGGCGCGAAAACGCTGGTGCTCCACGGTGGCACGGCGGATGCCTTCCTGCTGACTGCGCGGCTATCGGGTGAAACTGGTGATGAATCCGGCCTTGGCGTCTTTCTCGTGCCGGCGGATGCACCCGGCCTCACGCGCCGCGACTACCCGACGCAGGACGGCATGCGTGCCGCCGAACTCACGCTTGAGAATGTGCGTCTTGAGGGCACCGCGCTGCTCGGCAACAACCGCGACGCCTTCCCCGCGCTCGCCCGGATGCAGGACGAAGCCATCGCTGCGCTCTGCGCCGAAGCAGCCGGCGCGATGGAGAAGGCACTGGAACTGACGGTCGATTATCTGAAAGTGCGCAAGCAGTTCGGCCGGCCGATCGGCGAATTCCAGGTGCTCCAGCATCGCGCGGCGGAAATGCTGATCGAGCTTGAGCAATCCCGTTCGATGGCGATTTACGCCACCATGATGGCCCGCGAGGAGAATGCCGCCGACCGCTCCCGAGCGATCTCGGCGGCGAAGGTGCAGATCGGCAAGGCGGCGCGCTTCATCGGTCAGCAGGCGGTGCAGTTGCACGGCGGCATCGGCGTGACGATGGAGGCGGCTATCGGCCATTATTTCAAGCGCCTGACGATGATCGAAAAGGCCTTCGGCGATACCGATCATCACATGGAACGGCTGGCGGAGGCCGGTGGTCTCGCGGCCTAGAGAACTGCCCAGTGCATCCGCTTGCTCCGCCAACCGGTCTCCACTTGGCGAGCGGATGCTTTACAGGCTGGCCGCGGCCCGCGCCGCCTGATCGTAATGGCCGGAGAGCGCGCGCATCCGCTGCGCGACCTCGTGCAGCACCTTCTCGTCGAGGCCGAGCGACCGCACCGAGCGCACCAGCAGCGCCTCGCGGATCTCGCGATAGGCGAGGCAAGCCTGCTCGCCGGCGGTGGTGATCGTCACGGTCTTTTCCTTGCCCGCCCGCCCGCTCTTGATGAGCTTGAGGCGTTCGAGCTTCTTGATGGCGTAGGTGACGGTGTGCGTGTCCTCGACGTTGAGAACGAGGCAGATGTCGGCGAGCCGCTTCGAGCGGCCGCGATGGTTGACGGTGTGAAGCACCAGCACATCGAGCGCGGAAAGATCCTTCACGCCGGCAGCCGCGATGCAGCGCACCATCCAGCGTTCGAAGGCATGGCTGACGAGGATCAGCCCGAATTCGAATTCGGAAAGCGCCGGGCTCGCGCCCGACGCCAGATGCGCGGAGGAAACAATCGGTCCGAGAAGCCCGCCCTCGCGAATTTCGTCCAGGTTCACGGGCAGTGCGTCGTTCTTCGCCAAGGAATCCTCCGTCATGTCCTCCCTATTTCTGCCCCAACATCTGGTTTGGCAACCAGGTCGCGAGGTCCGGGAAGATGACGATGATGGCGATCATGGCGATCATCGCAAGGAAAAACGGCAGCGCGGCGAGGGCAATATAGCCCAGCGAGCGCCCCGTCAGCCCCTGCAGCACGAACAGGTTGAACCCGACCGGCGGCGTGATCTGCGCCATCTCGACGACGAGAACCACGAAGATGCCGAACCAGACGAGGTCGATTCCCGCGCCTTTGACCGCGGGCATCACCACCGCTGCCGTCAGCACCACCATCGAGATGCCGTCAATCAGGCAGCCGAGGATGATGTAGACCACGGTGAGCGCGGCGATCAGCGCGATCTGGCTGAGGCCGAGCGAGTTGACCCATTCGGCGAACATCCGTGGCAGGCCGGTGAAGCCCATGGCCGTGGTGAGGAACGACGCACCGGCGAGGATCAGCCCGATCATCGCATTGGTGCGCACCGCACCCATGATGCTGTCCGAGAACATCTTCCACGAGAAGGTGCGTGTCGCCAGCGTCAGCAGCAGCGCACCGACGACGCCGAGCACCGCGCTTTCGGTCGGGGTGGCGTAGCCGGTATAGATCGAGCCCAGCACGATGACGATGAGCGCGACGATCGGGATCAGCCGGCGGCTTTCGGAGAGCTTCTCGGCGAAGCTCATCGGCGCGTCGGCGGGCGGGATCTTGTCCGGGTTCATCAGCGCCCAGCTCATGAGGACGCCGGAGAAGATCAGCATCAGCACGATGCCGGGCACCACGCCGGCGATGAACAGCCGCGCGATCGAGACTTCGGCAGCGACGCCGTAGACGATCAGGATGATCGAGGGCGGGATGAGCAGACCCAGCGTGCCGGAACCGGCGAGCGAACCGATATTCATGAAGTCGTCGTAGCCGCGCTTCCTGAGTTCCGGCACGGTCATCTTGCCGATGGTCGCGGCGGTGGCGGCCGAGGAGCCGGAAATCGCGGCGAAGATGCCGCAGCCGAAGACGTTGGTGTGGAGGAGGCGCCCCGGCAGGCGCTGCATCCAGGGCGCGAGGCCCTTGAACATGTCGTCCGAGAGCGAGGAGCGGAACAGGATTTCTCCCATCCAGATGAACATCGGCAGGGCGGTCAGCGTCCAGGAGTTCATCGACCCCCAGACGGTTGTGCCGAACGAGAGCGACGGGCTCGCGTTCGTCATCATCACGAAGGAAATGTACGAGACGAGGCCGAGGGCGAGGCCGATCCAGAGCCCGCTCGCGAGGCATGCGAGCAGGACGACGATCAGGACGAGGGCGGCGGTTGTCGGTTCCATGGCGGCCTCCTCAGTGCTCGACCGGCATCTCGTCGCCGGTGTCGGCGACAGCGAGATGGCTCTGGGTGCCGCCGGCGAGGTCCGTGACGAGATCGTCGGCCAGCGCGATGAAGAAGACGATGAACCCGAGCGCCATCAGCGACTGCGGAATCCACAGCGGGATCGCCAGAAGGCCCTGGCTGACCTCGTTGTAGATGTAGCTGTCATAGACGAACTGGGTGGAGATCCACGACGCCCAGCCGACCAGCACCAGCGCGAGCGCGCAGATGAGGCGTTCGAGCAACTTGCGCGGTGCCGAACCAAGCGGAAAGCGGTCGATCAGCAGGTTGACCCGGATATGGGCATTGTGCCGGTAGGCCGGCGTGAAGCCGAGGACGGTGGCGCCCACCAGCGCATAGCCGGCGATGTCGTCGGCGGACTGGAGCTGGGTTCCGAGAAGACGCAAGGCAACCTGCGCGAGGATCAGCAGGCCGATGGTGGCAAGGCTCGCGGCGGCCAAAAAGGCCATGAGCCCATAGATAAGGTCGAGCGCGCGTCGCATGGGCGGCCTCTCTTGATGGGGGACGGTCGGGTTGAACGCAAGTCCGGGAGGCAGCTTTCGCCGCCTCCCGGCCGCGCTCGGGGAGAGCAGGCGGGCTTACTTCATGCCTTCGATGAGCTTTTCGCCATCCGGCCCGGCCTTGGCGGCCCATTCCTTGGCCATCGTCGCGCCGATCGCCTTCATTTCGGCCTTCATCTTGTCGGTGGCCGGCATCACCTTGACGCCCTTGTCGGCCAGCGTCTTCTTGAGGCCCGAGTCGAGGTCCTCGCTCATCTTCCAGCCGCGATCCTCGGCACGGGCGGCGGCATCGAGCACCGCCTTCTGCACGTCGGCGGGGAGGGCGTCGAACGCCTTCTTGTTCACGAAAACCATGTTCTGCGGCAGGAAGGCGCGGACATCATAGAAATGCGTGAGGTAGTCCCACGACTGCTGGTCGACGCCGGTGGCCGAGGAGGTGATCATCGCATCGAGCACGCCGGTGCGGAACGCCTGCGCGATTTCCGGCACCTGGATCGTCGTCGGCACTGCGCCGACGAGCTGGATGAAGCGCGCGGTCGCCGGGCTGAACGAGCGGAACTTCGTGCCCTTGAGATCGGCGAGCGCCTCGATCGGGGCCTTGGTGTAGATGCCCTGCGGCGGCCAGGCGACCGAGTAGAGATACTTCATGCCCTGCTTCTCGAGCCGGGCGGCGATGGCGGGCTTGGCGATGTTGAAGGCCTTGCGCGATTCCGCGTAGGAGGGTGCGAAGCCCGGGATGGAATCGAAGCCGAACATCGCGTCCTCGTTCGCGAGCACCGAGATCAGGATCTCGCCGATCGGCGCCTGGCCCGACTGGATCGCGCGCTTCATTTCCGGCATCTTCACGAGGCTGGCGTTCGAGTGAACGGTGATCGCGAGCTTGCCGCCGGACGCCTTCTCGACATCGGCCACGAACTCCCGGACGTTCTTGGTCTGGAACGTGCCGTCCGAATAGGGGGTCGGCATGTCCCACTTGGTCTGCGCCGTCGCCGCGGAGGCGAGGAGCGAGAGGCCGGCGGCTGCCAGCGATTTCATCATGATCGTCATCCCTGTTCTCCCTTGTTTATGGGCGGCGGCCAGGGGAGGTCCGTCGCCCGGTTTGTTTTCCGCCTCACAAGGCCGCGAGGCGTGAATTCCGGATGTCGGTGATCAGCATCGATCCCGGATAGTGCGTGATGGCAAAGTCCGGCCGTGCGGCGGCGATCACGGCCTGCGGTGTCACCCCGCAGGCCCAGAAGACCGGCAGTTCGTCGTCCTTGATCTCGACCGGGGCGCCGTAGTCGGGCCGGGCGATATCGGCGATGCCGATCAGCTCCGGCTTGCCGATATGCACCGGCGCGCCGTGAACGGCGGGAAAGCGCGAGGTGATCTGGATCGCGCGGATCGCATCGGCCGGTTTGAGCGGCCGCATCGAAACGACCAGCGGTCCGGCCAGCCGCCCGGCGGGGGCGCAGGGGATGTTGGTTCGATACATCGAGACGTTCGCCCCGCATGCGACATGGCGCAGCGGGATGCCGTCCTCGATCAGCGCTTCCTCGAAGGAAAAGCTGCAACCGATAACGAAGGCGACGAGGTCGTCGCGCCAGAATTCGGTGATGTCGGTCGGCTCCGCGACGAGTTCGCCGTTTCGCCAGACGCGATAGCGCGGAAGGTCGCGGCGAAGGTCGATCGTGCCGCCGAGCGCGGGGACCAGCGGCGAGCCGGTCTCGCCGACGCCGATCAGCGGGCAGGGCTTCGGATTGGCTTGTGCGAAACGCAGGAAATCGGAGGCGAGGTCCTGCGGCAGGATGCAGAGATTGCCCTGAACGTAGCCGGGGGAGAGTCCGGCGGTCGGCCCGGTGAACAGGCCGTCGCGAATTCGTGCACGCGCATTTTCCGGCAGATGATGCCAGACTTCCGTGTCCGTATGGTTCATACGGTTCTCCCGTGTCACCCCGGTCTTGTTGCCGGTTTGATGAGGCGTCCTGTTCAGGAGGCGACGAAAGAAGGCTATCCTACAAAAAAATCTTGTCAACAAATTATCGACGTTTTACTGATGATATCAGAAAATCAAATGAAGCGGGAGACTCAAATGGCGCAGGAAATCGTGGCAACCAACGGAAAACAATGGGATTTCTGGATCGATCGTGGCGGCACTTTCACGGACGTGATCGGCTGCGATCCTGCGGGAAAGCTCCATGCCCGGAAGATGTTGTCCGAAAATCCGCGCGTCTATCGCGATGCCGCGGTGCAGGGCATCCGCGAACTTCTCGGGCTTGAAACCGGCACGCCGATCCCGGCCGGCCTCGTCGGCGAGGTGCGCATGGGCACGACGGTTGCGACCAACGCGCTGCTCGAACGCAAGGGCGAGCGGACCGTGCTCGTCACCACCCGCGGCTTCCGCGACGCGCTCGAACTCGGCTATCAGGCCCGGCCGGATATCTTCGCCAAGGAGATCATCAAGCCCGAGCTTCTCTATGCGGATGTCGTCGAGATCGACGAGCGCATCCTGACGGATGGCACGGTCGAAACCCCGCTCAACGAGGTCGCTGCTACCGCCGCACTGCAGAAGCTCAAGGCCGCCGGCGTCGAGGCCATCGCCATCGTCTTCATGCATGCCTACCGCCATCCGGCGCACGAGAAGCGAGTCGCCGCCATCGCCCGCGCGATGGGCTTCGCGCAGGTCTCGGTGAGCCATGAGGTTTCGCCCCTGGTCAAGCTCGTCGGGCGCGGCGACACCACCGTCGTCGATGCCTATCTCTCGCCGATCCTCTCGCGCTACGTGAAGCAGGTTTCCGAGGAACTCGATGTCACGCGCACCGGCATCCGGCTGATGTTCATGATGTCCTCCGGCGGGCTGACGGCTGCCGATCTGTTCCAGGGCAAGGACGCGATCCTCTCCGGACCGGCGGGTGGCGTGGTCGCGCTCGCGGAAACCGGCAAGTCGGCGGGCTTCGGCCAGGTCATCGGCTTCGACATGGGCGGCACCTCGACCGACGTCGCGCACTATGACGGCACCTTCGAGCGCGCCTTCGAGACCGAGGTCGCCGGCGTGCGGATGCGCGCGCCGATGATGCGCATCCACACGGTCGCGGCCGGCGGCGGCTCGATCCTGCACTTCGATGGAGCGCGCTTCCGCGTCGGCCCGGACAGTGCCGGCGCCAACCCCGGCCCGGCCTGCTATCGCAACGGCGGCCCGCTTGCCGTGACCGACGCCAACGTCATGGTCGGCAAGCTTGATCCGCGCTATTTCCCGGCGATCTTCGGGCCGAAGCGCGACGAAAGGCTCGACGTCGATGCCGTGAAGGCGAAATTCGCCGATCTCGCCGCCAAGGTCCCCGGCAAGAGCGCCGAGGAGATCGCCGACGGCTTCATCGCCATCGCGGTGATGAACATGGCGAACGCGATCAAGAAAATCTCGGTCGAGCGCGGCTATGACGTGACGCGCTATGCGCTCAACTGCTTCGGCGGTGCGGGCGGCCAGCACGCCTGCCTTGTCGCCGACCACCTCGGCATGACCGAAATCCTCATCCACCCCTATTCGGGCCTGCTCTCGGCCTACGGCATGGGCCTCGCCTCGATCCGCGCCACCCGGCAGGTCGCGAGCGAGGTGGCGCTCGCCGGCGATGTCGGTGAACACGCCGCGCGCGCCGAGGCGACCATCGGCGCCGAAGCGGTCGCGGAAGTCGCGGGGCAGGGCATCCCGAAGAACCAGATCCGCCTCGTGACCGAATTGCACCTGCGTTATGCCGGCACGGATTCGCCGATCGAAATCGTCTGGAAGCACGGCGATGGGCCGCAGGCGCTCAGGAGCCGTTTCGAGACCGCGCACCGCGCCCGTTTCGGCTTTACCGACAGCGCAAAGCCGGTCGTTATCGAAGCGATCTCGGTCGAGGCCATCGGCGGCGGCTCGGGCTTCGAGGAGCCGAGCGTCACCACGGTGGCGGTCGAGCCGGTGGCCCATGCCCGCACCCGCTTCTTCAGCCAGGGCGCCTGGCGCGATGCCGGCATCCACCTGCGCGCCGATCTCCAGCCCGGCGCCCGTATCGCCGGCCCTGCGATCCTGATCGAGCCGAACCAGACGATCGTCGTCGAGCCGGGCTGGGAAGCACGGCTGACCGCGAAGGACCACATCGTTTTGAAGCGTGTCGAGGAGATGCACCGCGCAAAGGCGATCGGCACCGAGGCCGATCCGGTGCTGCTGGAAATCTTCAACAACCTCTTCATGTCGATCGCCGAGCAGATGGGCGTCGCGCTCCAGAACACGGCCTATTCGGTCAACATCAAGGAGCGGCTCGATTTCTCCTGCGCGGTGTTCGACGAGGAGGGCCGGCTCGTCGCCAACGCGCCGCACATGCCGGTGCACCTCGGCTCGATGGACCGTTCGGTCGAGAGCATCATCAAGAACAACGCCGTCATCAAGCCGGGCGACGTCTACGCGATCAACGCGCCCTATAACGGCGGCACGCACCTGCCGGATATCACGGTTTGCACCCCGGTGTTCGACTCGAAGGGCGAGACGCTGCTGTTCTGGGTCGCCTCGCGCGGGCATCACGCCGATATCGGCGGCATCGCGCCGGGTTCGATGTCGCCGCTGGCGGTAAACATCGAGGAGGAGGGCGTCTATATCGACAACTTCAAGCTGGTCGATCAGGGCGAATTCCGCGAGGAGGCGTTGGTTAAGCTGCTCACGGGGGCGAAATATCCGGTGCGCAACGTCGTCCAGAACGTCAACGACCTCAAGGCCCAGATCGCGGCCAACGCCAAAGGCGTTGCCGAGCTTGAGAAGATGATCGACGGCTTCGGCCTCGGTGTCGTGCAGGCCTACATGGGCCACGTGCAGGACAACGCCGCTGAGAGCGTCGCGCGCGTTGTCGCAAAGCTGCACGATGCCGTCTTCGACTACGAGATGGATCAGGGTTGCCGCATCCGGGTGAAGATCACGGTCGATCGCGAGAAAAGGGAAGCGACCGTCGATTTCACCGGCACCTCGCCCCAGCGCGACGACAACTTCAACGCGCCCGAGCCGGTGACGCGCGCGGCGGTGCTCTACGTCTTCCGCGTGATGGTGGAGGACATGATCCCGATGAACGCGGGCTGCCTCCGGCCGATCCGCATCGTCGTGCCGCAGGGCTCGATGCTCTCGCCGAAATACCCGGCGGCGGTGGTCGCGGGCAACGTCGAGGTGAGCCAGGCCGTCACCAACTGCCTGTTCGGCGCGCTCGGCGCAATGGCGGCGGCGCAGGGCACCATGAACAACCTTACCTTCGGCAACGACAAGTACCAGTATTACGAGACGATCTGCTCCGGTTCGCCCGCCGGTCCGGGCTGGAACGGCACGCCGGGCGTCCACACCCACATGACCAACTCGCGCCTCACCGACCCGGAGATCCTCGAACTGCGCTTCCCCGTGGTGCTGGAGGATTTCCACATCCGTCGCGGCTCGGGCGGCGCCGGCCAGTGGAAGGGCGGGGATGGCACGCTGCGTTCGATCCGCTTCCTCGAACGGATGGATTGCGCGCTGCTCTCCGGCCATCGCCGCGTGGCGCCCTTCGGCCTTGCGGGCGGGGCCAACGGCGAGGTCGGGAAGAACTCGGTCCGCCGCAAGTCCGGCGCGGTCGAGGCGCTTGGCGGTTGCGACCAGACCCTGCTCGAACCGGGCGAGGCGATCATCATCCAGACGCCGACGCCGGGCGGTTACGGAAGGGCGTGAGCCTCAATCACGGAATGGCCGGGCATAGGCGTTCTCGAGAGCGCTGTTCAGGAGCGGCTGAGGCCCGGCTATCCACGACTTAGCGTTCAGGCGCGCTTGCCCGCGCGCCCGTCGCCCGCGATGATGCCTTCGAATTCAACACGAAGGCATCGCGATGGCCCGCCCGACGCTCAAGGACGATCCGTTCTCGGAAGGATGGAGTAGGAAAGAATTGCGCGAGTGGTTCGCGCGGCGGATAATGGGACTGGCCGCTGCTGAAATGTACGCGCTTGGCGCACGGGCGGCTGCGCGCGCTTTGCCGGAACAAGAAAAAAATGTTGGTCCAATCACGGGCTTCGAAAGTCAAATACTAACAACGCAAGTGATCGCGTGTTTGCGTTGCTTCCAAAGCTCTGCAGTTGCCGCTATTTTGCCACCCGATGAGATAGAGCGTTATCGCGAGGCCGCCGGCTCTGCCTACGCCGCAGCCCGGATAGCCATCATCTCCGCAAGAAGCCATCGAGATTTCCGTTCAGATCCATATTTTGATTCTCAAAATGAAAGTGATTCTACGGCCTTGGTAGCCGCTGCTTCCGTTGCCGACGCTGTCCGTTCCTCTATACCCGCCTATATCGCCTCCGCAATCGCGTTTGCCGCCGCCGCCGCCGCCGACTTTGATCCTGCGTTTTGCGCCGCCTTTGAAATGGATTGCCGGTTGTTGGATACAGGTGGGATCAAGGCCTTGCTTCGGGCGCGGCTCTGGCCTCGTTGGGACGGCGAGGTGACCACAGCCTTCGGGGGCGTGGTGAAGAGTGGTAAAGGAGGGGGCATGCCGCCCCCTCTGCGAGCAAAATGGGGACGAATGCACACGGCACTCGAGGAGATGGGCGAAGGGTTCGATATCTGGGCCGGCTGGTATGAGGCCATCCTTGCAGGCGAGAGGAACGGGCGCTACCTCTTCGGCCTTCCCACCGAGCGCGCCTTGCGCCTCAATGTCGATATCGCGCTGATCGACGAAAAACTCTGGAAGGACCCCGCAAAGGTCAACGCCGAAATCCGCCGGTTGGTGGAGGTGGCGCGGGGGGAGGCGGCTAAGGAGGAAGAGGGCGAGACCGATATCCCGACCATTCCGGCGCAAGCGCTTGGCCCGAAATTTGGAGCAGTGGAAGAGCGTCTTGAGCTGATCGAAGCCGGCAATGAGGATGAACGTCCTGACAAGCGCGGCCAGACACTGCTCGACGAATTGCGTGACACATTCGATGATCTCGCGAGCGCGATGAGCCCTCATGATGGCGTTCCCAACGACCATCCGAAATTGCGCAAGCTGCTGACGCGCTACGGCGCGGTTATCCACCTCGACAACCCCAATCCCGATCTGATTTTCACGTGGGGCTTAAGGCTTGAGGAGGCACTACGCGCTGCCAAACGCGAGATCGCGACCCGAGACCAGCCTGAACTGGAAGACGAGGCAAAATCTGCTCTGGAATCTCTGGTCAGACTGAATGCGATTTTTGTGGCGACCTCGGAATCCGGCAAGGAATTGCTCGACGCAGCAGAGCGCTATGCCTATTCGCGAGCAGGAGACGACCAATTCCGAAAAGCCGCCGAGCCGGTTGTTAAAAAGATGGATATCGATGCCATCGCAACGGAAAAGGCGATCGATATCATCAAGGGCGCGGTGGAGGACATTAACACTGGCACTCATCCGCATCGACAGGGGTTGGTAGCGAAAAACACGGTCGGAAACGCCGTGTCATATCTCGGGAATGCCGCTGTTCAGGGCGTTGTCGGCAATGCCACTTTCGAAATCATCAAGGTCGGCGGTGGTGCGGCGTTTGTTGCCGCATCCACTGACATCACCGTCAAAGCGGTCCAATTTTTTGTTGCGAATGCACCTGAACTCGCCGCACTGGTACAGGCGTCACCGGAAAGCCTTGGCTGGGTCACGCATCTGATCCGCTGGATCAGAATGCGGCTCAAGCTCTGACCCCTCACCAGCTCCCCACGTTCGGCGCGCTGGCCCAGGGCTCCTGAACCGGGAGGTTCTCGCCCTTCTGAAGCAATTCGATGGAAATTCCATCCGGCGATTTGACGAACGCCATGCGGCCCTCGCGCGGCGGGCGGTGGATCGTGTAGCCGGCGGCCGCAATCTTCGCGCAGGTCTCGTAGATGTTGTCCACCCGATAGGCGAGGTGGCCGAAGTTGCGCCCGCCCTTGTATTCCTCGTCATCCCAGTTGAACGTGAGTTCGAGTTCCTTGGTGCGGGTGGTGCTGGCCTCGGCGGCATCCTCGGGCGTCGCGAGGAAAATCAGCGTGAACCGGCCCTTCTCGTTCTCGATCCGCCGGGTTTCGACCAGCCCGAGCGCGCCGCAATAGAACTTGAGGCTTTCCTCGATGTTGCGGATGCGGACCATCGTGTGAAGATATTGCATGGCTTTTCCTTGCTGCGGTTCGCGGCAACGGCGGCAAGCCTGCCCCTTGCCTCCGCGAACTTGTATGGTAGACCTCTCCAGCAACATAGTCCGGTCCCCGCTCCGAGCAAGGCGTTCCAAGCAGTTCATCCCATGACAGCCCTTCCGCGTTTCTCTCCGCTGCTCGGCGCTGCCCGCGTCATTCCCGTGCTGACGATCGAGGACGCCGCGCAGGCGGTGCCGCTGGCGCGGGCGCTGGCTGCCGGCGGGATCGAGGTCATCGAGGTCACGCTCCGCACCGATGCCGCGCTCAAGGCCTGCGAGGCGATCGCGCATCACTGCCCGGACGTCGTGCTCGGCGTCGGCACGATCCTGACGCCCTCGCAGGTCAACGAGGCGCGCGATGCCGGCGCGAAATTCCTCGTCACGCCCGGAACGACGGAAAAGCTCGCCCGCGCCGTCGCGGAGAGCGGCCTCGCGGCGCTGCCGGGCGCCGGCACCATTTCGGAAATGGTCGCGCTGCTCGAAATGGGCTTTCACGAACTGAAGTTTTTCCCGGCCGAGGCGGCCGGCGGGGTGAATTACCTCAAGTCCGTTGCGGGGCCGCTCGCCGATCTCCGCTTCTGCCCGACCGGCGGCATCGGCCCTGCCAACGCGGAAACCTATCTCGGCCTGCCGAACGTCCTGTGCGTCGGTGGCACCTGGCTGACCCCGAAGGCCGCGGTCACAAGCGGGAACTGGGCCGAAATCACACGGGTTTCGCGCGAGGCGGCGGCGCTCGGCCGGGCCTGAGGCAATAAATCGGCGATATCGTGCCGAACTTGTCGTGGATATTCTCCGCAAGCCGGAATCCCGCCCGCTTTTTGGGATTGCCGTCCGCCCGGCATTGAATGCTATGGTTAACACCAGATGAAAGATTCGTCGGATTGTTCCCGGCGGACGGGGGAGGGGCCCTCGTTCGTCTGGCGATCCGGGTGGTTTCAGAGCGGGCCAAGAGTAACAATGGGTGACGAATACGGCGCCAAAGGGTTTGGCAATCGCTTCATGGTTCCGGGACCGGCCTCCGCGACCGATCAGCGGCAGGACGATCAGCCGTTGGACCTCGTCGAGATCAGCGGCCACATCAAGTGGTTCGATGTCTCGAAGGGGTTCGGCTTCATCGTTCCCGACAATGGCTTGCCGGACATCCTGCTGCATGTGAGCTGTCTGCGGCGCGACGGTTATCAGTCGGCGCCGGAGGGCGCGCGCATCACCTGCGAGGTGATCGAGCGCCAGCGCGGCTATCAGGCCTTCCGCATTCTCTCGATGGACGTCTCGACCGCGACGCACCCCTCCCAGCTTCCGCCCGCCCGCACGCACGTCCAGGTGACGCCGCAGGGCGGGTTCGAGCCGGTCAAGGTGAAGTGGTTCAATCGCCTGCGCGGCTTCGGTTTCGTGACGCGCGGCGACGGCACCGAGGACATCTTCGTCCACATGGAAACCCTGCGCCGTACCGGCATCACCGAGTTGACGCCGGGCGAAACGGTTCTCGTGCGTTTCGGCAACGGCCCCAAGGGGCTGATGGCCGCTGAAGTCCGGCTTCCAGAATCAGGTAATCCGCCAAGTTCCCACTGATGCAGCCCCGGGGCTGACAGAGCATGACAGAAAAAAAAGAGCCTGAACAAAAACAGGGCCGATCCTTCCTGACACCGGGACGCCTGATTATTGCTGCCTTCGTGGTGGTAACGCTGATCGTTGTCGCGATTTCGCTGACGAGCAATCTCAGCCGGATGTATCAGGGCTGGGATGCCGTCTCGACCCATGGCGAACAGAAGGCGGTCGGCGGACAGGCGAAGCTTGAGCGACTTGAGGTTACCTCCGGCGACCGGCGGCATTCCTTCATGGTCGAGGTCGCGCGCACCGATCAGGATCGCGCCCGCGGCCTGATGTTCCGCCAGCAGATGCCGCAGGACCAGGGCATGCTGTTCGATTTCGAACGCGACCAGATGGTCACCATGTGGATGAAGAACACCTATCTGTCGCTGGACATGGTGTTCATCTTCGCCGATGGCCGCATCCATCGGATCGAAAGCCGCACCGAGCCGGAATCCGAACGTACGATTTCCTCCGGCGTGCCGGTGCGCGCGGTGCTCGAACTCAACGCCAATGTCGCAAGCCGCCTCGGCCTGCGGCCGGGCGATCGCATCGTCCATCCGATGTTCAGGTGATGCGGCGCAAATGATCCGGCGCAAATGATCCGGCGCAAGTGACGCGGTGCTTGTCGCGCGGGCAGGGTCATGCTAGCCCGCCTGAAGTCGGGGCATAGCGCAGTCTGGTAGCGCGATAGTTTTGGGTACTATAGGTCGTAGGTTCGAATCCTGCTGCCCCGACCAGTATCCCGGATCGAGCGATCGAACCGGCGACTGACGGCAATCGGGCGGTTGGCCTTCGGCCAGAGCCCTATTGCAAAGAAAGGATCGGGGTTCGAGTCCTGTTGCCCCGACCATGCCATGCAAGGAGACGTCGCCCGATGACCGCCCGGATTTCCCGCCCCGCGAAGAACGCCATGCAGTCCGGCACCGCCAAGAGCCGGCGTTGGCTGCTGGAATTCGTGCCGGCGGCGCAGCCGCGCTCGATCGAGCCGTTGATGGGTTGGACCAGCTCGGCCGATACGCTCTCCTCGCAGGTCAAGCTGTGGTTCGAGACCAAGGAAGAGGCGATCGCCTACGCCACCCGTAACGGCCTCGCCTACAAGGTCGAGGAGCCGAAGGACGCCTCGCGCCGCACGATGGCCTATTCCGACAATTTCAAGTCGGACCGCATCGGCACGTGGACGCACTGAGCCTTTCGCGGCGAATTCCGGCTTTCCTCGCGGCCTGCGACACGCTATCCGGGACGCGATCCGGCCCCTTAGCTCAGCTGGATAGAGCACGTGCCTTCTAAGCATGAGGTCGCTGGTTCGAATCCAGCAGGGGTCGCCATCGGGTTTCGGCCGGCATCGGTGCCAAAAGGTCGGAAAATTGCCTTTGCTGTCCTTTCCGGCTTGAATCCCTTGTGTAGAGCGCGCAAATAGCGACAAACCGTAAGCTTTCTGCCTGACCGCGACCGCTGTGAATTGGACGTCTCGGCGCGCCAGGCTGGAAAAATCCTTCCCCGTCCGGGCCGGCGCGCTCCGGCGCGTTGAGAGTTCCACCTGATGCGAAACGCGGTATCGGCGCTTCTTCTGCATGATTGGCGCGGCCTTCTGCGCGGCGTGACGCGCAGCCACTGGCGGGCAATCCTTGCGCTGGCGATCGTCTCGCTGTGCTTTTTCGTGCCCGGCCAGTTCCGCCTCCAGCCGATGGATCGGGACGAGCCGCGTTTTGCGCAGGCCTCCAAGCAGATGCTGGAGAGCGGCGATTTCGTCGATATCCGTTTTCAGGATGAAGCGCGGCACAAGAAGCCGGCCGGCATCTACTGGCTTCAGGCCGCCGCCGTGAAGTTTGGCGAGATCGCGGGCATTGAGGATGCGAAGCGCCTGATCGGTCTCTATCGCATCCCCTCGCTGCTTGGCGCGCTGGCGATGGTGTTACTGACATACTGGGCGGCGCTGGCGTTCCTGTCGCGGGAAGGGGCGCTGATCGCGGCTCTGATGATGGCGGGATCGGTGCTGCTCGGCGTCGAAGCGCGGCTGGCGAAGACCGACGCCGTGCTCGGCGCGCTCTCCGTCGCGAGCCTCGGCTTTCTCGCGCGTGCCTATTTTGCGGCGCGGGCGCCGGCCGTCGCGCCGGGGCTTTCGCGCAATCTTCTGATCGCGTTCTGGGCCGTCATCGGCGTGGCGGTGCTGATCAAGGGGCCGATCACGCCGCTGATCCTTGCCCTGACGCTGATCATGCTTGCGGTCCGCGACCGCTCGCTCGGCTGGTTCCGAACGATGCGGCCCGGCATGGGCGCGCTGATCGTCGCGCTGGTTGTGCTGCCGTGGCTGGCGATGATCCTCTCGAAGGCCGGCATGGGGTTCATCACCGAATCCGTCGGCAAGGATATGCTGGCCAAGGTCGGCGGCGCGCAGGAGAAGCATGGCGCACCGCCGGGAGCCTATTTCGGCATCTTCTGGCTCACCTTCTGGCCGGCCGCGCCATTGGCGCTGCTGGCGGCGCCCTTCGCCTTCCGCGAGCGCAAGGATGACGGCGTCGCGCTCCTGCTGGCGTGGATCGTGCCGTTCTGGCTGATCCTCGAGGCGGTGCCGACCAAGCTGCCGCATTACGTGCTCCCGCTCTACCCGGCGATCGCGATCCTGATCGTGCTGGCCGCCGAACGCGGAGAGCTGCTGAAGTCCCGCTGGGCGATGGCTCTGGCGGCATTCCTGATGCTGCTGGTGCCGCTGGTCTTCCTTTTTGGCGCGCCGGTCCTGTTTTACCTCGTCGAGGAAGGCGCGCCGCTCCTGCGCCTGCCGTTCCTCGCGCTGCCTTTCCTGCTGATCGCCGCGCTCGTCGGCGGCTACGCGGCCTGGCGCCTGTTCAGGGCGGATACGCCGGTTCATGCCGTGCTGCTGGCGCTGTTCGCCGCGCTGTCGCTGACGTTCGGCGCCTACGTCTACGGCCTGCCGATGCTGAAGGCCTTCAACCTCTCGCCCCGGCTTGCCGCCGCCGCGCAGGCGAGCGGCTGCGCGAACCCTGCCTATGCCAGCGTCGGCTATCGCGAGCCGAGCCTCGTCTTCCTGACCGACACGAAAATCCGGCTGACGGACGCCAAGCAGGCCGCCGAGTTCATCGAGGCCGAGGGTGTCGGCTGTCGTATCGCCTTCATCGAACGCCAGCATGAGGAGGCCTTCCGCGCCGCGTTGCAGGGCAAGGCCGCGCCGGCGCTGGTGACGCGGGTGCGCGGCGTCAACATCAATGCGGCGGTGGACAAGCAGCGCAGGTTGCGCGTGCTCGACATCGCGGTCTATGTGCGGCGCTGACGCACGAAAAGGAGCCGGACGTGTCTGATGAGACCGCCAACAAGGACACCGGGACGCCGCTCGTTTCGGTCGTCGTGCCGGTGAAAAACGAGCAGGGCAACGTCGCCCCGCTCATCGCCGAGATCGCCAATGCGCTGGAAAACGGCGGCCTCGATTTCGAGATGATCTTCGTCGACGATGGCTCGAGCGACGAGACCCCGGTGATCCTCGCCAACCTGCGCGGAACCTATCCCATGCTGCGTCCGTTGCAGCACGAGGAGAGCCGTGGACAGTCCGCCGCGATCCGCTCCGGTGTCCGGGCGGCGCGTGGCACCTACATCGCGACGCTCGACGGCGATGGCCAGAACAACCCTGCCTTCATTCCCGCGATGATCGAGATCCTCCGGCGCGGTGAGGGAAATGTCGGCATTGTTCAGGGCCAGCGGGTCGGGCGGAAGGACACCGCCTTCAAGCGCTGGCAATCGCGCATGGCGAACCGGATCCGGGGCGGCATCCTCAAGGATGGAACACGCGACACCGGCTGCGGGTTGAAGGCGTTTCCACGCGCGGTCTACCTCGAATTGCCGTATTTCGACGCCATCCACCGTTTCATGCCCGCCCTCGTCAAGCGCGAGGGCTATGAGATCGCCCATCTCGACGTGGTCGACCGCCCGCGACATTCGGGTGTCTCGAACTATGGTTTCTGGGGGCGGCTCAAGGTCGGCATTCTGGATCTCACCGGCGTCTGGTGGCTTATCAAGCGCAAGAAGCCAGCGGCCAAGGTAACGGAAATCACCTGATGCTGATTCAGCTTTCGCAAGGCCTCAATTCGTTCCTGCACGACGTTTTCGTCACCAATTTCACCTGGTGGGCGGCGATGGGCGTGTTCGGGCAACTGTTTTTCGCCGCGCGCTTCATCGTGCAATGGATCGCCTCCGAAAGGGCGGGGCGTTCGGTCGTGCCGCTGGCGTTCTGGTTTTTCTCGATCGGCGGCGCCGCGATCGTGCTGGCCTACGGCATCCACAAGCGCGACCCGGTGATCATCCTCGGGCAGGCGCTGAGCTTCATCATCTATTTCCGCAACCTCGCGCTGATCGCCAAGGAGAAGCGCGAGCGGGGCAGGGTGCTCAGCCAGGGCGAGGAATAACCACGGATACAAAAAAGCGCGGAACACCGCGCTTTTTCATTGTCGGATGATGTCTCGGGTCAGCGGGCTTTTTTCATCGCCTTGAGGCCGCCTTCGAGGTCGGCGAGCAGGTCCTTCGGCGATTCGAGGCCGATGTTGATCCGCACCGCCTTGCCGCCGGGGCGGAATTCCGTGGCGCTGCGATATTCGCTGGCGTCGAACGGCACCGCGAGACTCTCGTAGCCGCCCCACGAATACCCCATGCCGAACAGCTTGAGATGGTCGAGGAAGGCTTCGACCTCGCGGTCCGTGTCCGCGTCGAGCACGATCGCGAACAGACCCGAGGAGCCCTTGAAATCGCGCTTGAAGAATTCGTGGCCGGGGCAGGACGGCAGGGCCGGGTGCAGCACGCGCCGCACGAGCGGGTTGCCGTCGAGCGCCTTCGCGATCTTGAGGGCATTCGCACCCTGCTCGCGGATGCGCAGCGGCATCGTGCGGAGGCCGCGCAGCACGAGGAAGATGTCGTCCGGCCCGAGATAAAGGCCGAGATCGCCATGCGTCGCCTGCACGGCCGGCAGCAGGGCCTTGTTGGCGGCGATCATGCCGATCAGCACGTCCGAATGCCCGGAGGGGTATTTCGTGGCGGCGTTGATCGAGATGTCGACGCCGATATCGAGCGGGCGGAACAGCAGGCCGGTTGCCCAGGTATTGTCGATCAGCGTCGCAATGCCGTGCTTTTTCGCGACAGCGACGATTGCCGGCACATCCTGGACCTCGAAGGTCTGCGAGCCGGGGCTCTCCAGAAAGATCGCACGCGTGTTCGGGCGGACGAGGGCCTCGATTCCGGCGCCGACCATCGGATCGTAATAGGTGGTCTCGACGCCATAGCGTGTAAGGACGTTGTTGCAGAAATTGCGGGTCGGCCGATAGACGGAATCGACCATCAGCAGGTGGTCCCCGGCCTTGAGGCAGGCCATCAGCGCGGTCGTGCACGCGGAGGCGCCGGACGGGCAGACGACCGAACCGGCCGCGCCTTCCAGTTCGGACCAGACCTCGTTGAGCGCGTCCATCGTCGGGTTGCCGCGCCGGCCGTAGGTGTAGCGGTTGCGATGGGCGAGGCAATCGGCCGCATTGGGGTAGACGACGGTCGAGCCGCGGAACGGCGGAACGTTCACAAACCCGAACAGCTCCTTCGTGTTATGGCCGGAGACGATCAGGCGGGTTTCTTCGTCGAGAAGAGATTTCTCTTCTTTTGACATAATCGACATGAATTTCCTCATTCATGGACGGATTGTGGAAGGAATTCCGGATTGCAGATTATCACGGGGATAATTTTCTGCAAGAAGCTCGCGCTGTCCGTTTTTCAGGCGTCGATGCTGGTTCTGCAGTCATTTTGTCCGGATTTGCAGTTCTTGGCGACGTTTCACATGTGATCGTGCCTGAGAAAACGCAGATTTTCCACGGCCAACATGCAAAAACTGCAATACGGCTTGACCTTTCGTCTGAGATCGCCTGTCATGAAGGCTCTTGCCGCGCGAAGGTGCGTCCGCTCGTTTCGGGCGGGCATGGCGGCGGGAGCAATGAAACACTCGGGGAGACGAGTTAATGAAAAAAGTACTGATGTCGGTGGCCGTTGGCGCCGCAGTTGTGATGGCTGCCGGCGCGGCTTCCGCGCAAACTCTCAACCAGGTCAAGGCCCGCGGCGAATTGCAGTGCGGCTCGAACACCGGCCTCGCGGGCTTCGGCCAGCCGGATGCGCAGGGCAACTGGTCGGGTCTCGACGTTGATCTGTGCCGTGCGATTTCCGCGGCCATCTTCAACGATCCGAAGAAGGTCAAGTTCGTCCCGCTGTCCTCGAAGGACCGCTTCACGGCCCTTCAGTCTGGCGAAGTCGACGTCCTCGTCCGCAACACCACCTGGACGATGTCGCGCGATACCTCGCTCGGTCTCGATTTCGGCCCGGTCAACTATTACGACGGCCAGGGCTTCATGGTCCGCAAGAAGCTGAAGATCGCTTCGGCGATGGAGCTTTCGGGCGCCTCGGTCTGCTCGCAGCAGGGCACGACGACCGAACTCAACCTCGCGGACTTCTTCCGCGCCAACAAGCTCAAGTACGAGCCGGTGATCTTCGCGACCTCGGACGAGACGATCAAGGCCTACGACGCCGGCCGCTGCGACGTGTTCACGACGGACGCCTCGGGCCTCTACGCCGAGCGCCTGAAGCTCACCAACCCGGACGATCACATCGTTCTGCCGGAAATCATCTCGAAGGAGCCGCTTGGGCCGGCCTGGCGCCATGGCGACAACCAGTGGGGTGATGTCGTCAAGTGGGCGTACTACGCGATGCTCAACGCCGAGGAACTCGGCGTGACCCAGAAGAACGTCGACGAAATGATGAAGTCGACCAACCCCGAGATCAAGCGCCTCCTGGGCGTCGAGGGCAAGTTCGGCGAGGCCATCGGCCTGACGAACGACTGGGCCTATCGCATCATCAAGCACGTCGGCAACTACGGCGAGAGCTTCGAGCGCAACGTCGGTCAGGGCTCGCGCCTCAAGATCGCCCGTGGCGTCAACGCGCTCTGGTCGAAGGGCGGCCTGCAGTACGCGCCGCCGATCCGCTGATCGCGTCTTTGTGAAGGGGGATGACGCGCGTCATCCCCCTTTTTCTATCCGGAATTCGCCGGCATCGCGGCGCGACGCACCCTCCGAAGAAGGGGTAGCCTCGTGGTGCCGGCAAATTTCCCGCAGCCTGAAACGGCTGCCTGACATTCGGGGGGTGGGGCCCCCTGTTGAAGTGGGGAGACTTCAATGAGTACCAGCGATACCCGCGATCCGCGGTTCGAAGGGAGTGCGGAAAAGCCGCGCGTCGCCTTCTGGAACGATCCGGAAAAGCGTGGCTATCTGTTCCAGATCGTCCTGTTCCTGCTCGTCGGCTACCTGATCTACATGGCCGGCAGCAACGCGGTGGACAATCTGCAAAAGCAGAAGATCGCATCGGGTTTCGGTTTCTGGAACAACACGGCGGGGTTCGATATCGGCCAGCGCCTGATTTCCTATGAAACCACATCCACCTACGGCCGCGCTTTCTGGGTCGGCCTGCTCAACACCCTTCTGGTGGCGGTGGTGGGCATCTTCTTCGCGACCCTTCTCGGCTTCGTGATCGGCGTCGCGCGCCTGTCGAAGAATTTCCTGATCAACAAGCTCGCGACGATCTATGTCGAGCTGATCCGCAACACCCCGCTGCTGTTGCAGCTTCTGTTCTGGTACAACGCGGTTCTGAAGGCGCTGCCGGAGGTGCGGGCCTCGCTGCAGCTGCCGGGCGGAGCCTATCTGAACACGCGCGGCCTCTTCATGCCGGAGCCGGTGCCCGGCGACAAGTTCTCGATCGTGCTCTGGGTTCTCGCCGCCGGTCTCGCCGGCTATTTCCTCTACGGGCGCTGGGCAAGGACGAAGCAGGAAGCGACGGGCGCGCAATCGCCGGTGCTCTGGGTGGGGCTCGGCCTCGTTGTCGGCGTTCCGCTGCTGGTCTTCCTCGCGCTGGGCATGCCGCTGAGCTTCAACTATCCGGATCTCGGCCGCTTCAACATCCGTGGCGGCGTGCAGATCTATCCCGAGTTCGTGGCGCTGACGCTGGGCCTCGTGATCTACACGGCCTCGTTCATCGCCGAGGCCGTCCGTGCCGGCATTCAGGCCGTCTCCAAGGGACAGACGGAAGCCTCCCATGCGCTGGGCCTTCGCCCGGGGCCGACGCTCAATCTCGTCGTGATCCCGCAGGCCATGCGGGTGATCATCCCGCCGCTGACGTCGCAATACCTGAACCTCACCAAGAACTCGTCGCTCGCGGTCGCGATCGGCTATCCGGATCTGGTGCAGGTTTTCGCGGGCACCGTGCTCAACCAGACCGGCCAGGCTGTCGAGGTCATCGCCATCACCATGGCCGTCTACCTCACGATCAGCCTTGTCACCTCGCTGGGCATGAACTGGTACAACGCGCGAAAAGCGCTCGTGGAACGCTGAGGTGGGCGACATGGAAGAAAATCTCGCTCCCGGCGCCGTCGCAGGCCAGATGGCTCCGACCGGCGCTCTCGCCCACGCCTACGTGCAGAACGAGCCAATGCCGCCCCTGCCGCCACCGGCGAGCATGGTCGGTATCGTCGGCTGGGTCCGGCAGAACCTGTTCTCGTCGATCGGCAATTCGGTGCTGACCATCGTCGCGATCCTGCTCGCGCTCTGGATCATTCCCGGTTTTGTCCGCTTCCTGCTGACGGATGCGGTCTGGACCGGTCCCGACCGCGAGGTGTGTCTCGCGAAGGATGGCGTCCTGCCCGGCGCCTGCTGGGCCTTCGTGAAGGACCGTCTCGGCTTCTTCATCTACGGCTTCTATCCGGTCGACCAGCGCTGGCGCGTGGACATCTTCTTCGTCCTCGGCGCCATTGGGGTGGCGTGGATGCTCTGGCTCAAGGCGCCGCGCCGCGACATCGGCATGATCTATTTCCTGATCGTCCTGCCGCTGGTCGTCTATGCGCTTCTGAGCGGCAAGAACCCGCTGGCCTTCCTTACCTATCCCGCCGGCATGTTCGGCGGTGGCAGCATTCCGCTGGGCCTGCTCGTTACGGCCGTCTTCTTTCTCGGCGGATTCTTCGTGGCCCGCGCGCGGAACATGGAGATCGGTCCGTCGCTCGCCGTGGGCGGTGGTGCCCTGCTGCTGCTGACTTTGGGGGGCAAGGCGCTCGCCGGCATCTGGCCGCTGATCGGTCTGGCCTACGTCGACACAGCGAAGTGGGGCGGGCTGATGGTCACGCTCGTCGTCGCCGGGGTCGGCATCGTCGCTTCGCTGCCGCTCGGCATCCTGCTGGCGCTCGGCCGCCGGTCCAAGTTGCCGGTGGTGAAGTTCTTCGCGGTGATGTTCATCGAGTTTGTGCGCGGTGTGCCGCTGATCACGGTTCTGTTCATGGCGAACACCATGCTGCCGCTGTTCCTGCCGGAAGGGGTGGAGTTCGACAAACTGCTGCGCGCGCTGGTCGGCATCGGCCTGTTTGCCTCGGCCTACATGGCGGAGGTGGTGCGCGCCGGTCTTCAGGCCCTGCCGAAGGGGCAGTATGAGGGCGCGATGGCGATGGGCCTCGGCTATTGGCAGATGATGCGTCTCATCGTCTTGCCGCAGGCGCTCAAGGTTACGATCCCGAACATCGTCAACACCTACATCGGCCTGTTCAAGGATACGTCGCTGCTGCTGATCGTCGGCATCTTCGACTTCCTGAAGGCCATCGAGACCGCGCGTATCGACCCGCAATGGGCGGCGCCGACTGTCTCACCCACCGGCTACGCCTTCGCGGCGATCGTCTATTGGCTATTCTGTTACGGCATGGCGAGCTACGCCCGCGCGACCGAGCGCCGGCTCTCCGTGGCGGACAAGAGGTAAGGAAAATTCCTATGGCTCAACTCAATCTGAAACCCTCGCCGCTCAAGCACGAGACCGCCGTCGAGATGATCGGCGTCAACAAGTGGTATGGCGAGTTCCACGTGCTGCGCGATGTGAATCTCAAGGTGACGCGCGGCGAAAAGATTGTCGTCTGCGGTCCCTCGGGTTCGGGCAAATCGACCATGATCCGCTGCATCAACCGTCTGGAGGAACACCAGAAGGGGCAGATCATCGTCGATGGCGTGGAACTCACCAACGATCTCAAGAAGATCGACGAGATCCGCCGCGAAGTCGGCATGGTGTTCCAGCACTTCAACCTGTTCCCGCACCTCACCATCCTCGAGAACTGCACGCTCGCCCCGATCTGGGTGAAGAAGATGCCGAAGAAAGAGGCCGAGGAAATCGCGATGCACTATCTCACGCGCGTCAAGATTCCCGAGCAGGCGAGCAAGTACCCCGGTCAGCTCTCGGGCGGCCAGCAGCAGCGCGTGGCGATCGCCCGCTCGCTCTGCATGGCGCCGAAGATCATGCTGTTCGACGAACCGACCTCGGCGCTCGACCCGGAAATGGTCAAGGAAGTGCTCGACACCATGGTGAGCCTCGCGGAAGAGGGCATGACCATGCTGTGCGTGACGCACGAAATGGGCTTCGCCCGCCAGGTCGCCGACCGCGTGATCTTCATGGATCAGGGCCAGATCGTCGAGATGAACACGCCGGATACCTTCTTCAAGAACCCGCAGCACGAGCGCACCAAGCTGTTCCTCAGTCAGATCCTGCATTGACGCGGGATCGGCCGGAAAAGGGAAAGGCGCCGCAAGGCGCCTTTTTTGTCGGCTGCGCGATGGTCCTTCGCGGCTCACATCGCCGGCGCGAACACCCGCAGGCGATGGCCGTCCGGGTCCGCGGCGGTGAAGGTGAAGCCGAAATCCATCTTCGTGGGCTTCTGGAGGATCGTCAGGCCGCGCGCAGACCAATCGGCGTGCCGCGCGGTGACGGTCACGTCGTTCTCGACCGCAAAGGCGAGTTCGCCCCCACCGGAGGGACCCGCTTTCGGCTCGACGCCGCCGCGCCCCCAGAGGCCCAGCATCACGCCGCTCTCCAGCGGGAACATCGCGAAGGTCGGAGAAGCTTCCGCCGGTGCCTTGCCGAGAAGGTCGGCGTAGAACGTCGCGCTGCGAGCAGCGTCCTCGACATAGAGCAGGATGAAATTCGGGTCGGTCATTGCAGGGTCCTCGTTAGGAAGGCCGCGTCGCGGCGATGAGGAACCTTACAGGGGCATCCTGACAAAAAATGGCAGGAGGCTACCGCGTCCCGACCGGCAGATCCTCCCGCGCCCCCCATTCCGCCCAGGAGCCGTCATAGATGCCGGCGATCTTCGCGCCGGCGCGGCTCATCGCCATGGCGATCACGACGGCCGAGACGCCCGAACCGCAGGAGCAGACGATCGGCTGGCTGAGATCGATTCCGGCCTTCTCCATCTCGGCGCGGATTTCCGCCGGCGCGCGCAACTGGCCGTTGGCGACGACGCTGGGGAAGGGGAGGTTGTAGCTGCCGGGCATATGCCCCGAGCGCACGCCGGGGCGCGGCTCCGGTGCCTGCCCGTCGAAACGCGGCGCAGGGCGTGCATCGACCACCTGCGCGTCGCCGGCTTCAAGATGGCCGCGGATGCGTTCGAGATCGGCCACTGTCGAGGCGTCAAGCCCGGCGTTGAAGGCTGCCGGCGTCGGCACCGGGGTTTCGCTTGTTACCGGCCGCAGTTCGGCGGTCCAGGCCGGCAGTCCGCCTTCGAGGATGCGCACATCCTTCGCGCCGTAGATGCGGAACATCCACGCGACGCGCGGCGCGGTGAACAGCCCGAGCTGGTCGTAGACGACGATCGTATCCTTCTCGGAAATCCCCATCGCCCCAACCTTGGCGGCGAAGAATTCGGCGCTCGGCAGCATATGCGGGTAGGGGGAGGCCGGGTCCGAGATCACGTCGAGATCGAAGAACACTGCGCCGGGAATATGCGCCTCGGCGTATTCCTTCGCGCCCAAGCGGCCCGTGGGCGGGAGATGCCACGAGCCGTCGACGATCTTGACCGACGGGTTGGAAAGCTGTTCGCCGAGCCACGCGGTCGGCACGAAGGGAATTTCAGCAAAGAGGGGTGTCATGATGCACCTTTGGGGCGGTCAGTCGGCGAACGCGATCCGCACACGGCGGTTCTGCTTGCCTTTTTTCTCGATGTTGGTGACGGCAACGCGGCCGATCTCGCGCGTGTTGCGTACATGGGTGCCGCCGCAGGGCTGGAGATCGAGCGGCACCTCGCCGGGCTTGCCGATTTCCACGAGCCGCACCCGGCCGGCGCCGCGCGGCGGCTTCACCGACATCGTTTTCACGAGGCCGGGGTTGGCATCGAGTTCCGCATCCGTGATCCAGCGCTCGGTGATCGGTGCCTCCTGCGCGATGAGCGCATTGACCTTGTCCGTCACCTCTTCCTTGGTGAAGCCGGCCTCCGGAATATCGAAATCGAGCCGCCCGTCCTCGGTGCCGACCGAGCCGCCGGTAACCGGGAACGGCAGCGCCACCGAGAGGAGATGCAGCGCCGAGTGCATCCGCATCAGCTTGTATCGACGCTCGAAATCGAGCGCGAGCGTGACGACGCGGCCGGTCCAGGCTTCAGGGTCTTCCCCTTCCGGCAGGCGGTGGCCGACGATGGTCTTGGCCGGGTCGAGATAGCGCAGGTCGCCGACGGCGAACGAGGCGCCGTCATCCCGCGTGATGGTGCCGAAATCGGAAGGCTGCCCGCCGGACGAGGGATAGAAAATCGTCTGGTCGAGAATAAGCATATGCTCGTGCAGGCCGATCACGCGGGCGGTAAGGCTGGTCTCGTAGGCATCGTCGCGGAAGGCGAGATGGGTCGCGGGAAAATCCGGGATCGGCGCAATGGCGGCCGGCATGCCGGGTGCGTTTTCCTTGTCCACGTCAAACTCCATGAAGGCGAGGTTGGCGGCAGCTTAGAGCATGCCGCGATCAAGTGGGAACCGGTTAATCGCGAAAGCATGCGATGATCACGAGATAGGGCCGTGCTGTGTTCCCGTCGAAACACGGCAGGCCGGCCGTACAGGAGGGTATCGCGGCGGAAATTCGCAGGGAAATTCGCTGCCGCGCTATTCCCGGATCGGGTTCGGGGGCCTATTTTATACCGTAGCATGATCCGGCCCCGGTCATGGTTCGTAGGATTGTCGCGACCATCTCTCCGGATCGCGCCCCAGACGGAGGAATCGCGGAACGTGACCGCCGGAACCGGCAAACCCGATCTCTCCTCGCGGGAGCTGCTGCTCGCGGCCTATGCCGCCGGGCAACTGCCGTGCGCCGCGCATGCGCTGGTGGCCGCGCATCTCGAAATCTCGCCGGAGAACCGGGCGTTCGTCGCTTCGCTGGAGGAATCGCTGGCGAAGGAGCTGGTGGTCGATCGTCCCTGCTGCGAAATCCGCAAGCGCGAGGCTCGCCTCGACGCGATTTTCTGCTGCGACCAACTGGCGGGCAAGGAAAAATGCGATTCCGACGTGCCGCGCGCACTCCGGCATTTTCTCGGCCGCTGCGTCGATGAAATGCCCTATCGCACGCGGCTGCCGGGCATCCGCGAATGCCGGATCGAGGGCGGGAACGGCCTCGCCGCGATGCTCTACCGCATCGCGCCGGGCAAGAAGATTCCACAGCATTCGCATGAAGGCACCGAGATCACGCTGGTGCTGCGCGGGGGCTTCTCGGACGAGACGGGGCACTATGTCCGGGGCGACATCGCCATTGCCGACGACGACGTCGAGCACGTGCCGGTGGCCGACAAGGGCGCGGAATGCGTCTGCTTCGCGGTTCTCGATGCGCCGCTGCGGCTGACAGGGCCGGTCGGCCGCCTGTTGAACCGCTTCATGCGCTAGTCGGCATCGCTTTCTGCGGCTGAGATCGCCTTGAAGGCCGCGAGCGCCCGTTCGCGGGCAGCATCATGCGGAACGATCGGATGCGGGTAGGTCTCCCCAAGCCTGACACCCGCTTTTTCGCGAATGGCCGCCGGCGCCTCCCACGGGCAATGCAGGTATTCGTCCGGCAATGCCGCGATTTCCGGGACGAAACGCCGGACATAATCCCCCGTCGGATCGAATTTCCGCCCTTGCGCAATCGGGTTGAAGATGCGGAAGAACGGCGCCGCATCCGCCCCCGAACCCGCGACCCACTGCCAGCTTGCCGCGTTGCTCGCGGGATCGGCATCGCACAGCGTATCCCAGAACCAGGCTTCCCCCGCGCGCCAATCCTGCATCAGGTGCTTGATGAGGAAGGAGGCGACGATCATGCGCACACGGTTGTGCATGGTCCCCGTCTGCCAGAGTTCGCGCATGCCGGCATCGACGAGCGGGTAGCCGGTTTTGCCGCGTTGCCATGCCCGCAGGGCGACCTCATCAGGCAGCCACGGGAAGGCATCGAACTTCGGCTGGAAATTCGCGTGCGGGAGATCCGGAAAATGGAACAGCAGGTGATAGGAAAACTCGCGCCAGCCGAGTTCCGAAAGAAACTTGTCGAGGTCGCGCTCCGAGGCGCGGCTTCGGCCTTCGAGAACGGCTCGAGAGAGGGAATGCCAGACCTGCCGCGGCGAGATATCGCCGGCGGCAAGGTGGGGCGAGAGCCGCGAGGTCGCGGGAAGGTCAGGGCGGTCGCGGTTTTCGGCATAACCTGCGAGGCCGTCGGCGATGAATCGCTCCAGCACGGCTTTCGCGCCCTGCTCGCCCGGCGTCCAGCTTGCTCGAAGTCCGCCGGCCCAATCTGGCGCGGAAGGAAGCAATGCGAAGTCCTCAAGGGTAGTCAGGCTGGCCACTTCGCCCGGGGGGACCGGGCTGCCCGGAATTGACCGCGGGGGCGGTAGTGGAACCGCCGGTTCGCGCAGGGCGCGGCAGGCGCGCCAGAACGGCGTGAAGACGCGCATCGGGCCACCGGCTTTCGACCGGATCTCCATCGGCTCGTAAAGGAGCGCACCGTTGAAACTTTCGGCGCGAATGCCGCGCCTGTTCAATTGCTGCTTGATCGCGCCGTCGGTCCCCCGCTCGGCGGCTCCGTAGCGGCGGTTCCACGTCACGAGATCGCAATCGAGATGCTCCGCCAACGCGGGGACAAGCACGCGCGAATCCCCGCGCAGGAGCAGCAGCGAACAGCCTTGAGCTGCCAAATTCGCCTGAAGCGCCGCAAGCGAATGGTGCAGCCACCAGCGGCTCGCGCCACCGCGCGGACGATGGTCCGCATTGTCTTCCAGCACGAAGACCGTGAGAAGCGCCCCGGCCGTCGACGCGCGCGCAAGCGCCGGGTTGTCGCCGAGCCGGAGATCGTTCCTGAACCAGTGCAGCGCGCGGCGTGGATTTTCGGCCAATTCGCTCATCGTTGCAGGAGATAGCCCCGCTCGCGGCGTTGTGAAGGCGCGCGCTCCGATTTTCGTTCGCTTCTCGGCTGAGGCGGCCTAAATTCTGCTGCTCGCGAAGGTGGAATGAAGCCATGCCGCTGACCAAACGGGATCTGATGGCCGGAATGGCCGGTTTGGGCGCCGAATTTGGAATGGGCCTTGCCGCCCCCGTGCAGGCGAAGCCCGGCCGCGACTCCGAGCGGATGCTGCTCCATTCGGCCGAGATCGGCGATGCCGATACCGTGGCGCGGCTGATCGGCATCGGCGTGGATATCGAGGTGCGCGATTCCCGGCGGCGCACGGCGCTGCTTGTCGCCACCCACAAGGATCACGTCGAGGTCGCCCGTATCCTGATCGGAGCCGGCGCGGATGTGAATGCGCAGGACGCCATCGAGGATTCGCCGTTTCTCTATGCCGGCGCCGAAGGGCGGATTGAAATCCTGCGGCTCACGCTCGCGCATGGTGCCGACCTCGCTTCGACCAATCGCTATGGCGGCACGGCGCTGATTCCGGCCTGCCATCACGGCCACGTCGAGGCGGTCTACATGCTTCTCAAGACGAAGATCGACATCGATCACGTTAACAAGCTCGGCTGGACCGCGCTGCTGGAAGCGGTGATTCTCGGTGATGGTGGGCCGACGTATATCGAGATCGTCGATGCGCTCGTCCACGCCGGCGCCGACACCCGGATCGCCGATCGCGAGGGCGTCACCCCGCTCGTTCACGCGCGAAAACGGGGATTCGTACCGATCGCGGCGCTTCTGGAGAACGCGCCGAAACGCTGATGACCGGGAGAGGGGGAAGAAGTGGCTCCTCGAGCTGGACTCGAACCAGCGACCATTCGATTAACAGTCGAACGCTCTACCAACTGAGCTATCGAGGAATGAGGGCTGGCGTTTACCAAAAACGCGCGGCCATGCAAACGCTTTTATGGCGTCGTCGGTTAAAAAAATACCCCACCCGCTCGGAAAACCTCCGGCGCGCTCGCGAAAACGTGCCTTGCGCGTGAAAAAAAACGCAGGAGTTGCCCCGGCGTATTGCGCCGCGCGCATGGGGCAGCTAAAAGCCGCATTCGCAACGAGGGGCCTCGTGGCGGAGTGGTTACGCAGAGGACTGCAAATCCTTGTACGGGGGTTCGATTCCCTCCGAGGCCTCCAGCGATTTTTCATCCATTTGACATCACGTCTTTTTCGCCCGGCTGGGCGATCGCTACCGGCTGCCGGACAATTCGTCTTCAGGATAAGCCGCTCCCTCTTGCAATCGCGCCTTCACTCGCGCAAAAACCGGAAGAGGGCAGGGCCGAGAGCTGGTCTTTCGCGCCGCCCGCTGGAACATCGTTCGGGAGCCTTCCATGGCCGATATGCACAATGCCCGCCGCGTGATGGTCGATAACCAGATCCGGACTTTCGATGTCACGGATCGCGATGTTCTCGCCGCGTTCGATGTCGTTCCCCGCGAGCTTTTCGTCTCGGACAGCGACCGCGCGATCGCCTATGCCGACCGGGCGATCGCCCTCGGCAGCGGCCGGGCGCTGCTGCCGCCGCTGCTGCTCGCCCGCCTCGTGCAGGCGCTGCAGCCGCAGGCCGGCGAACGCGCACTCGATGTGCTGGGCGGCACCGGCTATTCCGCCGCCATTCTCGCCGAAATCGGCCTCGACGTGACGGTCCTCGAATCGGATGCGACACTCGCCGACAAGGCGAAGGCCGTGCTGGCCGCGGCCGGAAGCGCCGCCAAGGTCGCGCCGGTTCAGGCTGACCTCGGTGCCGGCAAGGTCGCGGCCCCGGCCGGCGGCGGCTTTGACATCATCCTGATCAACGGCGCAACCGAACGCGAGCCGAAGGCTTTCTATCCGCTGCTGAAGGATGGTGGCCGGCTCGGTGTGTTCGTCCGGGAGGCGGGGGCTTGCCGCGCGCTGGTCTACGTCAAGGCCGGCGATCACGTGAGCCCGCGCCGGGCGTTCGATTCGCTCGCGCCCGTCCTGCCGGGATTCGCGGCGGAGCCGGGATTCGTTTTCTGAATTTCCGGCGGTTTCGCTGCTCTTCCCCTGAACAAAACCATCAATTGTTCAGAAGTGTAACCTTTTGGCCCCAGTTAGGTGATTTTCCCGCCGCGTGGCGGATGGGGGATTAAGGAAAGGTTTACAAGCGGGGTCTGTCCGCTAGAACTGAACCCGGATGCGGCGCTTCGCCTGTTTCGCCGGCGGGGATTTTGTCCCGTTGTGGTTTGAGCGGGCGCCGGAGATTTGTTCGGGAAACGGTTCGGGTAAGCCAACGTGAAACGGTTTCAGTCTTTTGCTGCACGCTCGGTTCTGGCCGCCGGTCTTGGATCGGTAGCGCTGGTGCCCGGAACGGCGCACGCGCAGGATCTGATGGGTGCGCTGGCTCGGGCCTATGCCAACAACCCTGATCTCAATGCCGCCCGCGCCAACACCCGCGCGGTGGACGAGGGTGTTCCGACGGCGAAGTCGGCGATGCGTCCGCGCGTTTCTGCCTCGGCCGATGCCGGCCGGACCTGGCTCGATTCGCGCGTTCCGGGACGGCATTCGCACAGCGAGCTCAACCCCTCGGGTTTCGGCATCACCGTCAACCAGACGCTCTACAACGGCGGGCGAATGGGGAATTCCGTGCGCCAGGCCGAGTCCGGCGTTCTGGCTGCCCGCGAGACCCTGCGCAACACAGAGCAGAACACGCTGCTCGACGGCGTCGTCGCCTATATGAACGTCGTGCGCGACACGGCGATTCTCGATCTGCGTCGCAGCAACGTGACGGTTCTGACCGAGCAGGTGCGCCAGACGCGCGACCGCTTCAATGTCGGCGAGGTCACCCGGACGGACGTTGCTCAGGCCGAGGCGCGCCTTGCCGGCGCGAAATCCGATCTCGCGCTCGCCCAGTCGAATCTGCGCGGCAACATCGCCCGCTTCAAGCAGGTGATCGGCATCGATCCGAAGAAGCTGGCTTCCGTGCGTCCGGTGGCGGCCGGCCGGCTGCCGAAATCCCAGAGCGCTGCCGTCGCGCGGGCCCTGCAGGATCACCCGGCGATCGCGGCGGCGTTGCATGGCGTCGATTCGCAATTCCTTCAGGTGAAGGTCGTCGAAGGCGAATTGCTGCCGACGGTGTCGGTCAGCGGATCGCTGTCGCGGCGTTACGATTCCAGCGTCGAGAAGGATCGCCGCAATACCGCCTCGGTGATCGCTTCGGTGACGATCCCGCTCTACGATGGCGGCTCGGCCTATTCGCGGACGCGTGCCGCCAAGGAAACGCTCGGCGAGCGCCGTCTCCAGGTGGATTCGACACGCGATCGCGTGATCCAGGCCGTCATCGCCTCTTGGGCGTTGATGGAGGCGACCGGCTTCCAGATCGAGGGTGCCTCGGCACAGGTGCAGGCTGCTGAGATCGCGCTCAACGGCGTGCGCGAGGAAGCGCGTGTCGGCCAGCGGACGACGCTCGACGTTCTCAACGCGCAGCAGGAATTGCTCAACGCGCGTGTCGCGCAGGTGACGGCGCAGCGCGATCGCGTCGTGGCGTCGTATTCGCTCCTCTCCGCGACGGGACAGCTTTCGGCGCGCTCGCTCGGCCTCAAGGTCGCGACCTACGACCCGAAGGTCCACTATCTCCAGACCAAGGACAGCTGGCTCGGTCTGCGGACGCCAAGTGGCGAATAAAGCTGGCGGATAAAGTTGGCGGCGAATAATACCGCCGGCCAAGGCTGGCGTGCTGCGCGGGATTCTTTTCCGCCAGGCTGCTTGCCCGCGAAAGCCTCTTGTCCCCAAGCTTCGGCGTGTCTCTCCGGATGCAGGCAAGTCCTTGCTTGATCCGGGTATTTCCCCTGCCATACTTGCAGAACTCGCCGCGTGATTCTTGGTGATTCTTGCCGTCTCGCGTTCGGGATTTGCATTTCGGCATGCCCGGGGCCGCATGGCCTCCAGCGTGGATTTGATCAAGTAGGGTGAACAGCATGTCTTCCAAAGCCGCTGCGGTGCCGGATCCGAAAGACGACAACGAACCGTCGATGGAGGAAATCCTGGCCTCGATCCGCAAGATCATCGCGGATGACAATCTCGGCAAGAAGCAGGACGAAGCTGTGAAGAAGCCGGCAGCCAAGAAGGAACCGGAGCCGGCACCCGAGCCGGAGCCTGTGATGATCGACGATCCGCACCCGGAGCCGGCGGATGTCACCATGGAAGCCGATGTGCTGGACCTTGCCGAGGTCGCGACGGTTGCGCAGGCGCCCGAGCCGGTGATGATCGAGCCGGAACCGCCTGCGGCGCATGAGCCCATTCCCGAGATGGTTTTCGATCCCATTCCCCAGCCCGTTGCTGCCGCCCCTGCGCCGATCCGCGATGTCGCGGCGCTGGAGGATCGCATTGTCTCGGACAACACCGGTTCGCTGGTCAGTCAGGCGTTCCAGTCGCTCTCGCGCCACACGGCGATGCCGGCGGTGGGCCGCAGCCTCGAGGATGTCGTGGTGGAACTGCTGCGGCCGATGCTGCGCGGTTGGCTCGACGATCACCTGCCGGGCATTGTCGAGAAGCTCGTCAAGGCCGAGATCGAGCGCGTCGCCCGCGGCGGTTGAAGCTGGGCTAGGCCGGTCCGGCGCCTGAGCAAGGCGGATCGCGCCGCCGCGATCGGGTATCGAACGCGATTCCCGGCTTGACGTCGGGAAACGCGGGATTACACGGAAAAGCCATCCAGGGTGCCTCATCCGGCGCCCTTTTTCGTTTGTCTGGAACCGCGTGACGCGGATTGGTGTAGTGCGATGATGGAAAAGACGTTCGACCCCGCTTCGATCGAAGCCCGCGTGAACGCCGAATGGGAAAAATCCGGTGCCTTCAAGGCCGGCGCGGAAGGGCGCGAGAATGCGGAGCCCTACACCATCGTCATTCCGCCGCCGAACGTCACCGGCTCGCTGCACATGGGCCACGCGCTCAACAACACGCTGCAGGACATTCTCTGCCGCTACTGGCGCATGAAGGGCAGGGACGTGCTCTGGCAGCCGGGTACCGATCATGCCGGTATCGCCACGCAGATGGTGGTCGAACGGCAGATGGCGGAGCGGCAGGAGCCGAACCGTCACGCCATCGGCCGCGAGAAGTTTCTCGACAAGGTGTGGAGCTGGAAGGCCGAGAGCGGCGGCACCATCGTCAACCAGTTGAAGCGTCTCGGCGCCTCCTGCGACTGGTCGCGCGAGCGCTTCACCATGGGCAACCGCGCCGACGGCGAGAGCGGCCAGATGCAGCGCGCGGTACTGCAGTTCTTCGTGACGCTGCACGAGAAGGGGCTGCTCTACAAGGACAAGCGCCTCGTCAACTGGGACCCCAAGCTGCTCACGGCGATCTCGGATCTCGAGGTCGAGCAGCGCGAGGTGAAGGGCAGCTTCTCATGGGCGAGGGGCGAGGCCGACAAGGACGGCAATCCGAAGCCGTTCGACGCGGCAGCCCTCGCCAAGGTGCTGGATCGCGAACCCGGCGGCCATCTCTACTATTTCGACTACCCGATCGAGGGCGAGACCTACGACCCTGCGAACCCGGCGACCTTTATCACTGTCGCGACGACGCGGCCGGAGACGATGCTCGGCGATACCGGCGTCGCGGTGCACCCGGAGAATGAAAAGCTCAAGCACCTCATCGGCCGGAAGATCGTGCTGCCGCTGGTGGGGCGCGTGATCCCGATCATCGCCGACGAATACGCCGACCCCGAGAAGGGCACCGGCGCGGTGAAGATGACGCCGGCGCATGATTTCAACGACTTCGAGGTCGGGAAGCGGGCCAAGCCGGCGCTCGCGGTGATCAATATCTTCACACGCGAGGCCAAGCTCTATCTTGACGGCGCGGACTTTGCCAATGCGCCAAAGGCGACGCTCGCGCTCTCCGGAGCGGATCGCTTTGCCGCGCGCAAGGAGATCGTGTCGATGATGGAAGCCGATGGCTTCCTCCGCAAGATCGAACCGAGCGTCCAGCAGGTACCACACGGCGATCGCTCGGGCGTGCCGATCGAGCCCTGGCTGACGGACCAGTGGTATGTGAACGTGAAGCCGCTTGCCGAGAAGGCGATGGCCTGGGTGCGTTCGGGCCAGACGAAGATCTATCCCGCGAGCCGTGAGGCGGATTTCTTCCGCTGGATGGAGAACATCGAGCCGTGGTGCATCTCGCGTCAGCTCTGGTGGGGCCACCAGATTCCGGCTTGGTATGGTCCGGACGGTAGCTATGTCGTCGCCGAGAATGAAAGGTCCGCGCGCGCGCAGGCCGATATGAAGTGGGGCGTTGGCGCAGCGATCACTCGCGATCCCGACGTTCTCGACACTTGGTTCTCGTCGGCGCTCTGGCCGTTCTCGACCCTCGGCTGGCCGGACGAGACGCCGGAACTCGCGAAATACTACCCCACGTCCGTGCTGGTGACGGGCGCGGACATCCTGTTCTTCTGGGTCGCGCGCATGATGATGGCTTCGGCCGCGCTCGATCTGGAGGCGCCGTTCCACACCGTCTACCTCCACGGCCTCGTGCGCGACGAGAAGGGCCGCAAGATGTCGAAGAGCGTCGGCAACGTGCTCGATCCGCTCGTCATCATCGACGCGCTCGGCGCCGACGCCCTGCGCTTCACGCTCGCGAGCTTCGCCGCGCAGGGGCGCGACCCCAAGATCGGCCTCAAGACCGCCGAGGGCTATCGCAACTTCTGCACCAAGCTGTGGAATGCCTCGCGCTTCGCCGAGATGAACGAGTGCCGCCGCGTGGCCGGGTTCGATCCGAAGTCAGTGAAACAGAAGCTCAATATTTGGGCGATCTCGGAGGCGGACAAGGCGCTCGCCGAGATCGAGGCCGGCATCACCGGTTACAAGTTCAACGAGGCCGCGCTCGCCGCCTACAAGTTCACCTGGAATACCTTCTGCGACTGGTATCTCGAACTCGCCAAGCCGGTCCTGATGGGCGGCGACGAGACCATGAAGGCGGAAACCCGCGCTGCGACCGCCTTCCTGCTCGACAGGATCGTGACGATGCTGCACCCGTTCATGCCCTACATCACGGAAGAGCTGTTCTCCTCCTACGCCGAGCAGGCCGGTGCGCCGAACGCCGATCTCCTCTGCGTCGAGGCCTGGCCGGCGCCGGTGGGCATCGAGGGCGGCGCCGCGGCGACCGATATCGGCTTCCTCGTCGATCTCATCACCGAAATCCGCTCCGCGCGCGCGGAGATGAACGTGCCCGTCGCCACCACCGCGCCGCTGGTGATGGTGGGGCTCGACGCGAAGGCGCAGGCGCGGATGCAGGATGCGGGCGAGGCCCTGAAGCGCCTCGCGCGCGTTTCGGAACTGCGGTTCGAGGCCGCCGCGCCGGCGCAGAGCGTGCAGATCGTCACGGGTGGCGTCGTCGCCTGCATCCCGCTCGCGGGCGTGATCGATTTCGCGGCCGAGAAAAAGCGCCTCGCCGGCGAGCGCGACAAGCTGACGAAGGACATCGAAGGCACGATGCGCAAGCTCGACAACCCGGATTTCCTCGCCCGCGCGCCGGAAGAGGTCGTCGAGGAGAACCGCGAGCGCGTCGCGAGCGCGGGCGAGCGGATCGCCCGCATCGACGAGGCCTTGAAGCGCCTCGGCTGAGGGGTGGGGGCAAGACGTCCCGGCCTGCAGGCCGGGGCGGCTGGATTTGTAACAAATCTGCAACAGAAGAAAATCAATCGCCGAACCACGGTTTTCGGCGGGTGAAATGCCCCTTTTGCGCCACAAAAGCGCGTGCAAGGTCTCTTTACCAAAGGGCCGGGAGACCGGTGCGCGCAAACTTGGCGTTAAAGCCTGAGCGCTCATCGTTCCGGTCTTCGGGGGTGCGAGGGGTTGGTTGCATGCTTCATGCCCAGGCAGATCAGGCAGAATCGGCCGTAGCCGTTTGGCGGACGGGCCGTTCGTCGATTCCGGGGGCAGTGCCCGCCAATCTGTTGTTTTTCAGCAACGTTTCTTCGGCATCGAACACCGGGGCCGCTTTTTCGGCGGGGGACACGGGCTCGGCCAAACTTTGCCTTGAGCCCGCCCCAGTTGAAGCGCGGGATGCTCTCATGACATCGCGTCAGGCCGCGAAGCCGAGGGCATCGAAGTCTTTTGCAGGAAGGCTTGGGCGCGAACCGCAAAATTCAAATCATCGCACGTTGACGAGCGCGGTCGCCGCGTCCTCCGTCCGGCGTAGAGGAAGCTGAGAAGCAGGAGCATGGTGATCTCCGGACATATGGGCGGCTGGGTCGGTTGCCGGCCGCTGGCGAAACTGGCGCTGATGCTGGCGCTGGTGTTCCCGGTTGCGGCCCGCGCGTTCGACGTCAAGGAATCCGCCGAGGCGCCGGCGTCGAAGGGCACGCTGTTCCGTTCGGTCGGGGATTCGCTGCGGGCGGGCCTCAGGGCGCTGTCGAGTGGCGATCCGGAATCGGCCGTCGAACCGCTGACTTTCGCGGCCCGCGAGGGCAATGTCGCGGCCCAGTGGAAGCTCGGTCGCATGTACAAGGATGGCGACGGCGTCGTCCGCGACGATCTCAAGGCCTATCAGAACTTCTCGCAGATCGTGCGGCTGCGGGCCGACGAGAGCCCGGATTCGCCGCAGGCGCCAATGGTCGCGCAGGCGTTCGTCGCGCTCGGCGGCTATCATCTCACCGGAATCGCCAATTCCCGCGTGAAGCGCAATCCGGTCCGCGCGGTCGAGATGTTTCATTACGCGGCCTCCTATTACAACGATGCCGATGCGCAGTATCACCTCGGCCGCGTGCTGGCCGATGGCCTCGCCGGAACGGTTGATCTTCAGCAGGCCGCACGCTGGTTCAACCTCGCGGCGGAGCAGGGTCACCGCTATGCGCAGGCCCGTCTCGGGCAGATGCTGTTCAACGGCGAAGGGGTTCCGCGGCAGGCGCCGCGCGGCCTGATGTGGATGCGGATCGCGGTTCAGCAGGCCGATCCGCTGCGCGATGCCTGGGTCATCGAGCTTGAGGCGAAGGCGCGCGGACTCGCGACCGACGACGAGCGTCTCCTCTCCGAAACCTATCTCCGCAAGCATCTTCGCGCGTCGCGATAGATTTCCGCCGCCGTTTCCGGTTATTGTTCCCGTTCCGAACTCTAGCAGGGGAGCGGAGCGATGCGGATCGGGCTCGGACTCTCGCGCCTCGGCGCGACTATGGCGATACTATTGACGGTTTGCGCCGGGCTTCATGCCGCCGAGGTCATCGGCTCTGCCGATACAATCGCGAACCGCGTCACGGGCGAGATCGCCAGTCGGAAACGTGTGCTCGCCGAGAGCGATGCTGTTCACCGCGACGAGATCGTCCAGACCGAGCGTGCCGCCTCGGCGCGGATCCTCTTCCGGGATGCGTCGGATCTGCGGCTCGGCGCCAACGCGCGCATCAAGCTCAGTTCCTCGGTTTATGGCGGGCAGCAGGGCGCGACGCTCGAAATCTCGCGCGGCGCGCTCCGGTTTGTCAGCGGCAACGGCCCGGTGGGCTCCTATCAGATCCGCACGCCGGTCGCGACCATCGGGCTGCGCGGCACAGGCATCGGCATCGTGATCACCGCCGGCCGCACCTATGTGACGCTTCTCGATGGCGCGGCTCAGGTCTGCACACGCGACGGGCGATGCAGCCTGCTGGCGAACCGGTGCAGCTATGTCGCGGTCGATCGCGCCGGCGTCAGTGCGCCGCAGCCGCTTCGCACGGGCATCCCTTCTTTTGCGAGCGTCTGCCGGGGGGCGGCGTGTGGCGCCGATGCCTGCGGCGTCAGCGCCGCGCCGTCTCCCGCGCCGAGCCCGCTCGGCTACGATCCTGCCGGCGGCAGGAGCGATGGTTCGGGTAGCGGGGGGAGCGGCAAACGTTGAGGGCGCCGGCAGCGGAGCCGAATGGTGCGGCAGCGCACGGAGAGCTGTCGTATCGAGGCTAGACTGAGGGGGTCCATGCTGAGAAGGTGATGACCATGCGACCCGCTGTTACCGCTTTGGGAATGCTCCGCCGGAGAAACGGCCGGCCCCTGTGGTCCGGCGCGCTGGTGCTGATCGCCGGTGTCGCCGGCTCGCCCGTGTTCGCCGCCGAAACGATCGGCAAGGCCGAGAAGATCGAGAAATCCGTTTCCGGCGAGGTCGATGGCGCCAAGCGCGATCTCAAGGTGCCGGACGAGGTGCATCGCGACGAGATGATCCGCACCGGCAACGAGGCGCAGGGCCATTTCCGCTTTTCGGACGAGACCGATCTCAAGCTTGGCCCCAAGGCTTCGCTCAAGCTCGATGCCTTCGTCTTCTCGGGCAAGAAGGACGCCGCCATGGAACTGGTGTCCGGCTCGATGCGCTTCGTTTCCGGCAAGGGGCCAAAGGGATCCTACCTGATCCGCACGCCGGTCGCGACCATCGGTCTGCGCGGCACCACGGTCGAGGTCACGGTCCGCGACGGCCGCACCTATGTTTCGCTGCACGAGGGGCAGGTGCAGGTCTGCACACGCTCCGGACGCTGCATGGACCTCAACAATGCCTGCACCTATCTGTCGGTGGACCGGCGCGGCGTCACCACGCCTCAGCCGCTCTCGAATCGCGTTCCGACTTATTCCGGTTCCTGTAAGGGCGATTTCTGCGTCGTCGATTCCTGCACGCCGCAGCTCTCCGGCGCGCCGGGCCCCAATCCGCCGGCGGCGGCGCCGCGCACCAGGCCGCCGAAGGCTACTCCTCCCAAGTCACGCCCGCCGCGCAAGGCCACGCGTCCGCCGCGCGGTGCGGGACGTTATGTCGAGGAGGAGATCATTCTCGACGAGCCCGAATACGTGCGTCCGCGCCGGCCGCGCTATCCGGTCGATGTCGTGCCGGTCTTCCCGATCGACCCCGGTTTCATCCGGCCCGGCCGTCCGCCGCGCGGTGACTACCCGACGCGCCCGCCGCGTGGCGATCGTGGCGGCGGCATCAAGACCTATCCGTCCGATGGCGGGCCCCGCATCACCCCGCCTTTCGATCGCGGGCCACGCCGGACCATCAACCCCGGCTTCAACCGGGGCGGTTTCGGGCGGGGCGGCGGCTTCGATATCCGCTGATCAGCGAACTCGGCACCAGACGGGCACATGGTCGGAGGGTTTTTCCTCCGCCCTGAGTGCCTTGTCGATTCCGGCTTCGACGAGACCATCGGCGAGGCGCGGCGAGAGCAGCAGGTGGTCGATGAGGATGCCGTTGTCGCGCTGCCAGGCGCCGGCCTGATAATCCCAGAACGAATACTGCCCGCCGGCGTCGGAGGTCGCGCGGAAGGCATCGGTGAAGCCGAGGTTGAGAAGCCGCCGGTAAGCCGCGCGGCTCTCCGGGAAGAACAGTGCGTCGCCGCGCCAGTTTTCCGGGAACTTAGCGTCCCGTTCCTGGGGAATGATGTTGTAATCGCCGGCGATGACGAGTTTCTCCTCCAATGCCAGCAGATCGCGGGCATGGCGCGTGAGGGCATCGAGGAAGGCGAGCTTGTAGTCAAACTTGGGGCCGGGAGCCGGGTTGCCGTTGGGGAAATAGACCCCGCAGACGCGGATGGCCTCGCCAGTTGCACCATCCCCGGCCGACACACTCACCACCGCCTCGATGTAGCGTGCCTGCTCGTCCTCGAAGCCGGGCAACCCACGATGCTCGACCTCCAGCGGATATTTCGAGAGGATCGCGACACCGTTGAAGGTCTTCTGCCCGTGCGTCGCGACATTGTAGCCGAGCGCCTCGATCTCCTCGCGCGGGAAGGCGTCATCGACGCATTTCAGCTCCTGCAGGCAGACGATGTCGGGCTGCCGCGCCTTGAGCCAGCGCGTGAGGTGCTCGATGCGCTGGCGGATGGAATTGACGTTGAAGGTCGCGATGATCATGGCCGGAAGGTAAGGCCGGGCCCGTCGCTTGTCACGCGCAAGGCCGGCGGTTCGCGTTGGAAAAGCCGCCGTGGCGGGCCATGATCGGCGCAATGAGTCGGGAGCGGAACATGACCGGGAAAAAATCGAACCGGGCGCAGATCGAAAGCCCGTCCTACCGCCTGCCGGCGCTGGACCCGGATTTCATCCTCGGGGATTCGACGCGCGGCCTCAGGATGGCGCTCGAATACCAGAAGGCGGAAGACGCGCTGCGCGCCGCGAAAATCGCCTCGACCATCGTGGTGTTCGGCTCGGCGCGTTGCGCGGAGGATAGCCCCGGCGAGAAGGGGCGCTGGTATGCCGAGGCGCGCAGGTTCGGGCGCATCGCCTCGGAGCGCGGCGGCGCGATCGACGGCGAGGGGGTGCATACCAACGTTATCGCCACCGGCGGCGGGCCGGGCATCATGGAGGCGGCGAACCGAGGCGCCTACGAGGCCGGCGCTCTTTCGATCGGCTACAACATCCGCCTGCCGCACGAGCAGGAGCCGAATGCGTATTCGACGCCCGAACTCACGTTCCAGTTCCACTATTTCGCGCTGCGCAAGATGCATTTCGCGATGCGCGCGGCGGCGTTGGTGGTGTTCCCCGGCGGGTTTGGCACGATGGACGAGTTGTTCGAGCTGCTCACCCTGCGCCAGACCGGGAAGATGGCGCCGATCCCCGTGGTGCTGGCGGTGGAGAGCTATTGGCGGCGCGTCGTGAACTTCGAAGCGTTTGTGGAGGCCGGCACCATCAGCGCGGGGGACTTGAAGCTGTTCGAGTTTGCCGAGGACGCGGAGGGCGTGTGGGGGAAGCTGGGGTTGGGGAGGTGAGGCGTTTAAAGTGCCTCTATTAGATGAAACCATCCAATTCGAATGATCGGGAGCGCCATTCAGCGCATGCGATCCGGTTCATCAGTTCAAATAATGTAATGCGCTGTTGGACAAATTCCAATGGAACGCCACAGTCGATAGCTATTTCGGTTTCAGAGTGACGGGTAAGAATGTCTTCGTCGCGAATGAGGAAGAACATAGCGAATTGATTTGCTTGATTTTCTGCAGATCGATCTTCGCCGTGTGCCATAGCAAAAGCCTTCGGGCTACCATGGAATCCCTGCACAAAGGCCTTGTGAAGGAAGACGTGGCCGAGCTCATGCGCTCCTGTAAAGCGGGCATCGTGTTGGCCAGCTTTCATATTCCGCCAAAGCCTGCGGTCAAAATGCATTACAGGGTTTGGGCGGAACTCCACATAGGCGTATGGGCTCTCGGGGAATTGCTCTGAATTCTGAAGCTCCATGACGCCAGTCTTTGGAAATTTGTAATTGCCAGCGAGTTCCTCGATTGCTGTAGCAACGCAGGGGCAACACCCTTTTTCTCGGACGAAACGCTTACGTGCTTCGTCCGCAATCTTCTTATTTTCGGTTCTAAAAAGGGGATCGACTATATGGTCGTCGAACACTAGTCCCTCCTCACGAACACCCCGTCGTCGAGCCACAGGTATCGCACTTCAAACACGTCCCGTTGCGGACGAGCGTGAAGTTCATGCACTCGGGGCAGGCCTCGCCGACATAGCCCTTCATCTTGGCGATGGAGCGCTTGGTGGCGATGTCATTTGCGCCTGAAAAGCCCATCTTGGTGCTCGCCTCGTCAGTCGTTTTTGCCGCCGGGGCCGCGAAGCCAAGGCTCTCGATGGCTTCGGCCACCGACTGCTCCTGCTTGAGCGCGGTCGCGCCGCTCATCGCGTAGACCGTGGTGCTGCTGGCGGCCGTCGCCGCCACCGCGCCGCCACCGCCCTCGACGACGCCGAGGAAGTTGGTCGAACGCCCGCGCACGAGGCCCTTGGAGACGACGCGCGCCGCCGGGGTCGAACCCGAGGGCAGGCTCTCGGCCTGATCGCCGCGGCCGATCGTGGTCGCGCCGAGGTCATCCATCGTCACGTGGGCGAGGTCCTCGCGGCCGAGATAGGAGATCGCGAGTTCGCGGAACACGTAATCGAGGATCGAGGTCGCCGACTTGATCGCGTCGTTGCCCTGCACGAAGCCGGCCGGCTCGAAGCGCGTGAAGGTGAAGGCCTCCACGTATTCCTCGAGCGGCACGCCGTATTGCAGGCCGAGCGAGATGGCGATGGCGAAGTTGTTCATCATCGCGCGGAAGGCGGCGCCTTCCTTGTGCATGTCGATGAAGATTTCGCCGAGGCGGCCATCCTCGTATTCGCCGGTGCGGAGATAGACCTTGTGCCCGCCGACGATCGCCTTCTGGGTGTAGCCCTTGCGGCGGCCCGGCAACTTCTCGCGCTCGCGCACCTTCTCGATACGCTCGATGACGCGCTCGACGATCTTCTCCGAAATCTGCGCCACGCGCGCGGCGGAGGGCTGCGCGACCAGCGATTCCACCGCATCCTCATCCTCATCCGCCTCATCCGAGATCAGCGCCGAGTTGAGCGGCTGGCTGAGCTTCGAGCCGTCGCGGTAGAGCGCGTTGGCCTTGAGCGCGAGCTTCCACGAGAGCAGGTAGGCGGATTTGCAATCCTCGACCGTCGCCTCATTCGGCATGTTGATGGTCTTGGAAATGGCGCCCGAGATGAACGGCTGCGCCGCCGCCATCATGTGGATGTGGCTCTCGACCGAGAGATAGCGCTTGCCGAGGCGACCGCAGGGGTTCGCGCAATCGAACACCGGATAGTGCTCGGCCTTGAGGTGCGGCGCGCCTTCCAGCGTCATCGCGCCGCAGACGTGGATGTTCGCGGCCTCAATGTCCTTCTTCGAAAAGCCGAGGAAGGGGAGAAGCTCGAACGTCATGTCATTGAGCTGCTCATCCGAGACGCCGAGCGCCTTCATCGCCTCGTCGCCGAAGGTCCAGCGATTGAAGGCGAACTTGATGTCGAAGGCCGAGGGGAGAGCCTTCTCCAGCTTCGCCAGCATCTCCTCGGTGAAGCCCTTGGCGGCCAGCGTCGTGTGGTTGATGCCCGGCGCCTGCCGGATAGAGCCGTGGCCGACGGCATAGGCCTCGATCTCGCCGATCTGCGCTTCGGAATAGCCGAGCGTGCGCAGCGCGGGGAGGGCGGCCTGGTTGATGATCTTGAAGTAGCCGCCACCGGCGAGCTTCTTGAACTTCACCAGCGCGAAGTCGGGCTCGATGCCGGTGGTGTCGCAATCCATCACGAGGCCGATGGTACCGGTGGGGGCGATCACGGTCACCTGCGCGTTGCGGTAGCCGTGCTTCTCGCCGAGCGTCAGCGCCGCATTCCACGACGCGACGGCATGGTCGACAAGGCCCGGCAGCGGGCAGTTGGCATGATCGAGCGCGACCGGGTTCACCGCGAGGCCTTCGTAACCCGCGGTCTCGCCGCGCGCGGCGCGGGCGTGGTTGCGGATGACGCGCAGCATATGGCTCGCGTTCTTCTTGTAGCCGGGGAAGGTGCCGACTTCAGCGGCGATCTCGGCCGAGGTCTTGTAGCAGACGCCGGTCATCAGCGCGGTGAGGGCACCGCAGAGCGCACGGCCCTTGTCGCTGTCGTAGGGAAGTCCCATGGTCATCAGCAGGCCGCCGATGTTGGCATAGCCGAGGCCCAGGGTGCGGAACTCGTACGAGAGTTCGGCGATTTCCTTCGACGGGAACTGCGCCATCAGCACCGAGATTTCCAGCACCAGCGTCCAGAGGCGGACGGTGTGCTCATAGGCCTTGATATCGAACGCGCGGGTCTCGGTGTCGTAATACTTGAGCAGGTTCATCGACGCGAGATTGCAGGCGGTATCGTCGAGGAACATGTATTCCGAGCACGGATTGGAGGCGTTGATGCGCCCCGAGGCCGGGCAGGTGTGCCAGTCGTTCATCGTGGTGTTGAAGTGCAGGCCCGGATCGGCGGAAGCCCAGGCGGCATAGCCGATCTTCTCCCACAGTTCGCGCGCGGCAAGCGTCTTCGTCACCTTGCCATCCTTGCGGGCGGTGAGGTTCCACGGCCCGTCAGCCTCGACCGCGCGCAGGAAGTCATCCGAGAGCGAGACCGAGTTGTTCGAGTTCTGGCCGGCGACCGTGAGATAGGCCTCCGAATCCCAATCCGTGTCGTAGGTGTCGAAGGCGATGTCCTTGTAGCCCTGCTTGGCGAACTGGATGACGCGCTTGATGTAATTGTCCGGCACCATCAGCTTGCGGGCGGCGCGGATCTCGCGCTTGAGGGCGGGGTTCTGCTCCGGGTCGAAGCAGGCATCGTTCGCACCCTCGCAATTGAGGCAGGCGCGCATGATGGCCTTGAGCGCCTTGGCATTGATCTTCGAGCCGGTGACGAGCGCCGCGACCTTCTGCTCCTCCTTCACCTTCCAGTCGATATAGGCCTCGATGTCGGGGTGATCGGCGTTGACGACGACCATCTTCGCCGCACGGCGCGTGGTGCCGCCCGACTTGATGGCGCCCGCGGCGCGGTCTCCGATCTTGAGGAAGCTCATGAGGCCGGAGGAGCGGCCGCCGCCGGAAAGCTTCTCGCCTTCGCCGCGCAGGGCGGAGAAGTTCGAGCCCGTGCCGGAACCGTATTTGAACAGGCGCGCCTCGCGGACCCAGAGGTCCATGATGCCGCCCTCGTTGACGAGATCGTCCTGCACGCCCTGGATGAAGCAGGCGTGCGGCTGCGGATGCTCGTAAGCGGATTTGGACCTGGTCAGCTTGCCGGTCTTGAAGTCGACGTAGAAGTGGCCCTGGCCCGGCCCGTCGATGCCATAGGCCCAATGCAGGCCGGTGTTGAACCACTGCGGCGAGTTCGGCGCGCAACGCTGGGTCGCGAGCATGAAGCACATCTCGTCGTAGAACGCCTGCGCATCCTTCTCGGTCGAGAAATAGCCGCCCTTCCAGCCCCAGTAGGTCCAGCAGCCGGCGAGGCGATGGGCAACCTCCTTCATCGAGGTCTCGGAGCCGTAGCGCTCTTTTTCCGGGAGCTTGGCGAGCGCCTCCTCGTCGGCGACCGAACGCCACAGGAACGAGGGGACGTCGTTCTCCTCAACCTTCTTCAGCCGCGCCGGCACGCCGGCCTTGCGGAAATACTTCTGGGCGAGCACGTCGGCTGCGACCTGGCTCCAGCCCTCGGGGACCTCGAGCTTTTCGAGGCGGAACACCACCGAGCCGTCGGGATTCTTGATCTCCGACCGCGTCTCGCTGAAGGCCAGCCCCGCGTAAGGGGATTTGCCTTCGGTGGTGAAAAGCCGTTCGAACTTCATCGTCTATCCCCTTTTGGCGCGGCGCCGCTCATTGGCCCGCATCGTTCTCTTTCAGGCGGCGTCGCCCTGATGAATGGCGACAAAACACCGTCGAGCCGTGGACAACACGACCCCCGCCCAGCTGTTTGACTTAAAAATACCCCCAAGAGCCCGAACTAGATCTAGCGTTTCCCACCCCGGATCCAGAGCCCCTCCGGCGCCGGGATGTTTCGCCCTTTGAAGTCCGGACCGACGCGCCGCCCTGTGACGGCTTGCCGATCCCGAACCCTCCGTTCGAGCAGACCTTCAGGCTAGGCCAACGGGTTTGATGCCGTCAACATCTAGTTAGGGTCCAACCCAAGGGTGGCTATATCTGGTTTCAAAGTTGTGAATCGTGGGGACAATTGCGCGATTCTTTGCAATCGCCTGACTCCATTCGCTTTTTCCCCGAAGGCACCATACCGGCCCATTGCGCCGGCGAAAAATCAAGACCTTCGTTCATGCAAATTTGCGCGTAGCCGCCTAATTTTGAGCCACTAGATATTGGGGTCAGCCGTCAACCGGATCGCAAGATTGCAACCGATGGGCGGTGAGTCGCTGGTTGGCCGGGATCGGGGGTTGTGAATCTGGGGCAGAATCATCGCCGACGGAACGCTGCCGCAGCCGGGCGAGGGGGGAAGAACGGAGCCAGATGATTCCCTCATCTGATTCCATCAGCGCATTGTTCCGCGCGCCGAAACGCTGGACCTGCGCCGCCAAATTTGCGAAAAGCCAGCGAAGCTCCAGACGCGGCGGCGCGAACGACTCGTCATCGCCGGGGCAGGCATGAGGATGCCGAAACGAGGACGCGATTGCGATGAAGACTTTCCTGCTGCAGTTCTTCACCTGGTGGAACGGCCAGACGCTCGGAACCCGGCTCTTCACCTGGCGCAAGGGCGAGCGCGTGGGGCGGGACGAGTTCGGCAACATCTATTACCGCACGCGCGGCGGCGCGAAGGACCCGGCCCTCGGCCACGAACGGCGTTGGGTGGTCTACGCGGGCGAGGCCGATGCCTCGATGATCCCGCCGGGCTGGCACGGCTGGATTCACCACCGCGTCGATGTCGCGCCGAGCCAGGAAAGCTACACGGCGCGCGAGTGGGAAATGCCGCATCGCGGCAACGCGACCGGCACCGCCGAGGCCTATCGCCCGCAGGGCTCGATCCTTGCGCCGGGCCAGCCGGCGGCCGCCAAGGGCGAATACCAGCCCTGGACGCCGTGACGCCCAAGGGACGCTGTGACTCCCAAGTCCGGACTTTCCGGCATGGCCCTTTTTTCGGCGCGATTCGCGTGTTACTGGCGCCATGCTCGCGCATGGGGCCTCCACACAGGTTCCTGCATGAGCCGGCCGGCACCCGCCGCCTATTCGCGCTTCGCCCCGGCGGCTTGGCGCCCGACTATCTGGATTGGTTGAACATGCGCATTCTGGCTCGGCTTCCCACTGGCCTTCCGATTTTGGCGAAAACGGCGCTCTGCGCCGGGGCGCTGCTGGCCGCCGGCCCGGCGTTCGCCGACAAGATCAAGAATCCGACCGCCGTTTTCGCCGGCCTCGACAAGATCACCGGCCGCATCATCTCCTTCGAGGCGGCGGTGGACGAAACCGTGCAGTTCGGCTCGCTCCAGCTCACCGCGCGCGTCTGCTATTCGCGGCCCGAATACGAGAACCCGCAGACGACCACTTATCTCGACGTCGAGGAAGTGAACTCGGACAACCAGTACAAGAAGATCTTCTCGGGCTGGATGTTCGCCGCGAGCCCCGGCCTGAACGCGATCGAGCATCCGATCTACGACGTCTGGCTCACCGAGTGCAAAGGCGGCAAGGACATCATCAAGACGCCACCCGAGCAGGATCTGGTCGAGGATATCCCGCCGCCGGAAGTCGCCAACAAGCAGCCGCCCAAGCCGGCGGTGCCACTGCCCCGGTCGAACACGCCGGGTGCGACCGCGCGCAACGCGCCGCTGCGCCTGCCGGATGCCACCGGCGCCCCGCCGCCGGCAGCGCTGGCCCCGCGCCCGGCGCCCCAGCAGCGGTTCTTCCCGACGAATTCCAACCCCGGCCGCGGCGGTTACGATCCGGCAGCGGGCGGCAGCGGGCGCTGAGCCGACGCTGCCGGCAAGCGCCTATTTCTTGATCGCGTCGACCTTCACGGTCCAGCCGACCCAGGTTTTTACGCCGTTCTCCTGCTTGACAACCGCCGTGGCGATGGTGCCTTCACCCGTGACTTTCGGGTTCGAGGCGTCGACGAGCTTGAGCTTGTCGCCGATCTTGGCATCCTTGAGCGCAGCAGGGTCGGCAAGAAATACCGACTGTCCAACCGAGGCATAGGCGAGGTTCTTGGCCTTGTGAACCGCGTCAGCGGCCAGTGCCGGCGGGAGTGCGGCCAGCGGGGCGACTCCGAGAAGCGCAAGCAGCGCGAGGGATGGTGATAATTTCATTGTTCCAATCCTTCCGACAAATGGCTTTCCCCTGAAATGAAGTGGGGCGGGCATTCTGGGGGCAGAACAGCGAAAGGGTCAACTACGGGAAAGGGCATCGAGAATGCCCTGCGCTCCGTCCGCCGGCCCCTCTTGCGGCCAGATATCGAACCGCGCGTCGACAGCCAGCGCCTGATCCAGCAGGGTGCGATAGGTCTTGCGCGTCACCTCGGTCGCGCCGAACTGGCGCAGGTGTGGCGTCACGAACTGGGTATCGAGCAGGGTGAAGCCGCCGGCCCGCAGCCGCGCCACGAGATGCGCCAGCGCGAGCTTGGAGCAATCCCGCTCGCGATGGAACATGCTCTCGCCGAAGAACGCGCCGCCCAGCGCGATGCCGTAGAGCCCGCCGACGAGGCGTTCGTCGTCATAGACCTCGACCGTATGGCAATGCCTTTGCTCGAACAGCGCGCCATAGAGCTGGCGGATGGGGGCGTTGATCCAGGTTTCGCCCGTATCCGAGCGCGGCGCGGCGCAGGCCTCGATCACTGCCGGGAAATCGCGATCGACGACCACCGCGTAGCGGGCCTGCCGGACGAGCCGCGCGAGCCGTGCCGAGAGGTGGAACCCTTCGAGCGGAATGATCCCGCGCATGCGCGGCTCGATCCAGTGCAGGTAGGGGTCGTCGGCGCTCTCCGCCATCGGGAAGATCCCGGCGGCATAGGCCCGGAGCAGGATCTCGGGCGTCACGGGAAAGTCCGAATGCGACATCAGGGCACGTCAATCGAGGAAAGGCGGCCGAAGTGTCGCGCGCCGGAGCGAGCCGCGTCAATCGCCGTGCTCAGGCGATTTCGCCCATCCCGCCGTCCTTGAGGAACTTTTCGAGCCAGTGGATATCGTAAAGGCCGTTCTGGATGTCCTGGTTGCGCACCAGCGTACGGAACAGCGGCAGCGTGGTCTCGATACCGTCGACGACGAACTCGTCGAGCGCGCGCCGGAGGCGCATCAGGCATTCGTTGCGCGTGCGGCCATGCACGATGAGCTTCGCCACCAGCGAGTCGTAGTTCGAGGGGATGCGATAGCCCTGATAGACCGCGCTGTCGACGCGCACGCCCAGACCGCCCGGCGGGTGGAAATAGGTGACGAGGCCGGGCGAGGGCCGGAAGGTCGCGGGATGCTCGGCGTTGACGCGGCATTCGATCGCGTGGCCGGAGACCTTCACATCCTCCTGCCGAACCGAGAGAGCCGAACCGGCAGCGACCTTGATCTGCTCGTTGACGAGATCGATGCCGGTGATCATCTCGGTGACGGGATGCTCGACCTGGATGCGCGTGTTCATCTCGATGAAATAGAACTCGCCGTTCTCGTAGAGAAACTCGATCGTGCCGGCGCCGATGTAGCCCATCTCGCTCATCGCCTTGGCGACGATGCCGCCGATCCTTGCGCGCTGCTCGGCGTTGAGGGCGGGGGAACCGCCTTCCTCCCACACCTTCTGGTGGCGGCGCTGGAGCGAGCAATCGCGCTCGGCGAGATGGATGGCGTGGCCCTTGCCGTCGCCGAGAACCTGAATCTCGATATGGCGCGGCTTTTCGAGATACTTTTCGATGTAGACCGCGTCATCGCCGAAAGCCGCCTTGGCTTCCGTGCGCGCGGCCGAGAGCGCGTAGGAGAGTTCGTCCTCGCTGCGCGCGACCTTCATGCCGCGCCCGCCGCCGCCAGCCGCCGCCTTGATGATGACCGGGAAGCCGATCTTCTTCGCGACCGCCTTGGCCTCGTCATCCTCGGTGATGCCGCCGTCGGACCCCGGAACCACCGGAATGCCGAGTTTCACGGCGGTGCGCTTGGCCTCGATCTTGTCGCCCATCGTCCGGATATGCTCGGATTTCGGGCCGATGAAGCCGATCTTGTGCTGCTCCAGCACTTCGGCGAAGCGGGCGTTCTCGGAAAGGAACCCGTAGCCGGGGTGGACGGCATCCGCGCCGGTGATCTCGCAGGCGGCGATCAGCGCGGGAATGTTGAGATAGCTCTCGCGCGGGGAGGGCGGGCCGATGCACACGCTCTCGTCGGCGAGCTTGACGTGCATCGCATCGGCGTCGGCGGTCGAATGGACGGCAACCGTCGCGATGCCCAGCTCCTTGCAGGCCCGCAGGATGCGAAGCGCGATTTCGCCGCGATTGGCGATCAGAACCTTGTCGAACATCCCGCGGCCTCTTCCAGAGATCAGTCGATGATGACGAGCGGTTCGCCGTATTCGACGGGCTGCCCGTCCTCGACGAGAATATGGGTGATGGTGCCGGCCTTTGGCGCGACGATCTCGTTGAAAGTCTTCATGGCCTCGACGAGCAGGAGCTTGTCGCCGACCTTCACCGTGCTGCCGATCTCGATAAAGGCATTCGCGCCGGGCGAGGGGCGGCGATAGGCGGTGCCGACCATCGGCGAACGGACCGCGCCGGGATGCGCGCCGAGATCGACGGCCTTTTCGGCGGCAGGCGTCAGTGCAGCAGCGGGCGCCGCCAAAGGCGCGGCCATCGGGGCCGCTGCCGCGATCGTCTGCATGACCGGCTGCACCGTGATCTGGCGCGCGACCCTGATCTTGAGATCGCCCTTTTCGACCTCGATCTCCGTCAGATCCGTTTCCGAAATCAGCTTCGCGATCTCGCGAACGAGATTGGGGTCGATGGTAAGGTCTTTCGACATGGATTCTTGTCGCCTTCGTCCTGTTTGGTCCGGCGCGAGCAGGTGCAATACTACCCCAGCCCGCGCATCGGAGCGGGTGCACATACCGTGTTGTGCTTCATCCCGCAACCGGCAACGCTAACCCGGACGAGGGCGCTCAGCACTCCGCCTTCTGGCATTTGCGGTAGTTGGCGACGCGGGTGTGCAAGGCCTCGAAGCCGCGCGCGCCCACGACCAGATCGTCCGCGACGATGTAGCTCGGCGTGCCGTTGATGCCGAGCGCCTCCGCGAGAAGCTTGGATTCGTCGAGCGCTTCCTGGATTTTCGGCGAGGTCATCGCGGTTTCGAGCTTCTTCATGTCGGCGCCGAGATCCTTGGCGACGGCAAGAGCCTGCGCCTTGCCGATCGTGCCGCGGGTGTTGAGCAGCGTCGCATGGAATTTCCACAGCTTCTGGCCGTCGAACTGCTCGCGCAACGCCAGCGCCACCACCGACGCCTCGCGCGAGCCGGGGGCGAGGATCGGGAATTCCTTGAGGACAAGGCGGATGTTCTTGTCGGTCTCGAGCAGCTTCTCGACATCGGCGAGGCCGCGCTTGCAGAAGCCGCAGTTGAAATCGAAGAACTCGACCAGCGTCACGTCGCCCTTCGGGTTGCCGACGACCGTGTGATGCTCGGAAACGTAGAGCGGGCTCGTCTTGTCGCCGGTGATCTTCTTCACCGCCTGCGCCTCGGCCTCGGACTGGCGGCGCTGAAGCTCCACCATCGCCTCCTGGATGATCTCCGGGTTCTTGAGGAGATATTCCTTCACGATGGCTTCGATGGCGGCCTTGTCGAGCTTGTCGGCGGCGGTCTGCGCCTGCAGCGGCGCCGCGGCGGCAAGCCCCAGGGCGAGTACGCCTGCGCCAAGCATCGCGCGGAGGGGGGAGAGGGAGAAACGGGGCATGGTGGGTCCTTCGGGCATGGCGAGCTTTTTCTGACGGGTATTTTCTGGCGAGCGTTCAGCGTTGGCGTTCGGGTTTCGATTCGACGATATCCTGGGCCGCTAGATAGGATGGCGTGCCCGGTTTGAGGAGGGGGAGGGCGCGGCGAGCGAACCGCTGCGCCTCCGCGTGGTTACCGGAGATCAGCGCCTCGCGCGCGGCGGCGAGCGCGGCGTTGCCCTCGTCGCCCTTGCGGGCGTAGGCCTGCGCGAGATAGCGGAAGCCCTCGTAGTTGTCCGGGTCGCGCCCGGTGGCGTTCGACAGTTCGCGGATGGCATCGTCGATCGCCTTGGGATTGTCGATCGAGACGAGCGCATGGCCGAGCAGGGTGCGGATCAGCGGCTGGCCCGGCGCGAGCGACACCGCCTTGCGCAAGGGACCGACGGCGTCGCTCGCCCGGCCTGCTTCCAGCAGGGCCTGGCCCTTGAGTTCCCAGAAATAGGGGTTGCGCGGCTGCTCGCCGATCAGCGCGTCGATCGACCGCAGGGCCACGTCCGGCCGGCCGAAGCGGTATTCGGCGATGGCGCGGGCGTAACGCGCGGGGAGATCCTTCTTGAAAACCGGATAGCGCCGGTTGATCTCGCCCTGATCCGAGGTGAAGGCGTAGAGCTTGGCCCGGATCATGTCGTGCTTGAGCTGGCGGGCCGGCGGATCGACCTTGTCGAAGAACGGGCTTTTCGGCGCGACCTCGCGCAGCGCGGCGACGCGTTCCTGCGGCAACGGGTGGCTGAGCAGATACTTGTCGATCCTGGTCGCCGAGAACAGGGAATCGTTCGCCATGCGCTCGAAGGTCTGCAGCATGCCCTTGGAGGACTGGCCGGACTTCTCCAGAAACTGGAGACCCGCGCGGTCGGCGGCCTGTTCCTCGCCGCGCTGGTAGGCGAGCAGCGAGCGGCGGGCGAGTTCGCTGCCGCCGAGCAGCGCGCCGAACGTGCCGGCCCCGTCGCGGCCGACCTGCCCGCTGCGCGCCGAGCCGATCACCGCGGCACCACCGAGGATCGTGCCGATCACCGCGATGGCGGTCGCCTTGTCGATCTCGGCGCGCATCCGCGCGAGATGGCCACCGGCGATATGCCCGGTCTCATGCGCGAGCACGCCGATCAACTGGTTCGGCGTCGTCGATTCCATGATTGCGCCGATATTGACGAACACGCGCTTTCCGTCCGCCACGAAGGCGTTGAACGTGCGGTCCGAGACCAGCACGACGCGGATGAAGCCCTTGCGCAGGCCGGCGGCACCGAGCAGCGGGTCGAGATATTCGCGCATCACCTGCTCGATCTCGGCGTCGCGGATGAAGCTCATTTGCCGGCGCTGCTGGGCCTCGGCCGGCAGCGACGCGGAAAATATCAGGGCACCGGCCAGCATCGCGCGGATGCTCCGTCCTCCAGCACTTGCGGAAACGACCTTTTCCCGTCCCGAAACGGAAGCCATGCCTGCGTCAGTCTCCCATGATCCTTCGAGGCATAGGATATTGCGACCAATGCGGTCAATTCTGGGCAATAATGCTCACTTCTTCGTAAAGCCGCGAAATTGCGGCAGGGCAGGGCGCGAAGCTGGTCACTCCCCGCCGGCGCGTGTTAACAAGAGCGTGTTCCGTTTCATTCGCCGGTTGTGACAATGATTTCGCTCCGTCCTCCACAGGCGCTTGCGCTTTACCTCGCGATTCTTGCCCTCTGTGCCGGGAGCGCCGAGGCCCAGAAGGCCAAGGCGCCGGCCGGGGCGCCGGCCTGCTCCTGCGAGAATTTCGACGCGCTCCAGCAGGAACTCGCGCTCGCGCTGGCGTTGCTCGACAAGCACGCCGCCAAGGCGAAGGACCTGCGCGAGAAATACGGCGACGACCCGAAGGGCGAAAAGCTCGCGGAAGCGCGCCGGGATTACGAGCGTTTCGAAGCCCCGCCGAAGCCGGGAGATTCGCCCGCACCCGGCAGTGCGCGCGACGGTCTTCCGCCAGCGCCAGCCGGCAGCCCGGCGCAGATCGCGTTCATTCCGCGCGGCCAGAAGCTGTTCGAGGCTCATGCCCGCGACGACAGCAACAATCCCGGCAACCTGAAAGGCGTTCCGGAGGCGGTGAAATACACGCCCGACGGACGCCCCGAGCCGGATCTCGCGGCGCGTAAGGAAATCGAGGAGAAATTCCGTCGCGCCAAGCAGGACCTCTGCGATTTCGCGGACGAGGCGGCGATGCGCAAGCAGACCGCGAGCGGCGGCGCCTGCACCGGCATCGGCCAGAGCCTCTCCACACACGAGGCCACGCACCAGCAGACCTGCCGCCGCATGGGCTATTACGCCTTCTCCGAACGCTCGCCGGCCCAACTGGCGGACGACGAGGTTCGCGCCTACAAGGCGCAGGTCGATGCGCTCGCGGCGGAGATGCGCCGGCTGCTCGCCAAGAAGAACCTCAAGCTGGTGAGTGGCGCTGCCGGCGCGGACCCGCGCAGCCTCCTCGCGGTGAAGATCCGCTGCGCGCTGGCGCTCAGCGTCAGCGGCAAGATCGACGACCTCAAGCTCTTCGGCGAGGTCTGCGACGCCGGCGAACCCTTCACCATCAAGACCGCGCCCAACGCCAACATGCGCCTGACGCCGACAGGCGAGAAGACCGGCACCTATGCCTATAACGGCACGGTCGGCCCGGCCCGCTTTTACGGCTCGGGCGGCTATACGATCGACATCGGCGATGCGACCGGCACCCTGACGCTCGACGGTTCGGGGCGTTGGTTTGCTTCCGTGCCGGGTGTCGGCACGGCTTCCAAGGGCGGGCCGGAAAAACTCAAGATCACGAAACTGCGCGATGGCTGCGTCTGAGGCCCAATGAACAAGCATATTTCTACCCTTCCCACCGTTTCGCGGCGTTCTCAGATCGCCTCCTTCATCGCGATGGACGTGATGCGCGAGGCCAAGGATCTCGGCCGCGCCGGCAAAGGCATCGTCCACCTCGAAGTCGGCGAACCTGGCGCGCCGAGCCCGAAACCGGTGCGCGAGGCGGCGATGAAAGCGCTCGAGGCGGGCCGCATCGCCTACACCGAGGCGCTGGGCCTGCCGGCGCTGCGCGAGGCCATCGCCGGGCATTACAAGGCACGCCACGGGCTCGACGTGCCCGCGAGCCGGGTTGTCGTGACGACCGGCTCCTCCGGCGGGTTCATTTTCTCGTTTCTCACGTTGATGGATCAGGGCGGGCGCATCGGCATCCCGTCGCCCGGCTATCCTGCTTATCGGAACATCCTGCAGGCGCTGGGGATCGAGGCGGTCGAGATCGAGACCGGCTCAGCGACCCGTTTCGCGCTCTCGGCAGGCGCGATCGAGGCCGCGCATCGCGAGAAGAAGCTCGATGCCGTGCTCATCATGAGCCCCGCGAACCCGACGGGCGTGCTCACGCCGGCCAGCGAGGTGCGCGCCATCGCTGAAACCTGCAACCGGCTCGGCATCTGGCTCGTATCCGACGAAATCTACCACGGCCTGACCTATGAAGGGGAGGAGGCTTCCGCGCTCGCCTTTTCGGACGAGGCGGTGATCGTGAACTCTTTTTCGAAGTATTTCTGCATGACCGGCTGGCGTATCGGCTGGCTGGTGGTGCCGGAACGGTTGATCCGGCCGATGGAATGCCTCGCGCAGAACCTCGCGATCTCGGTGCCGTATCTCAGTCAGGTCGCCGCCATCGCCGCGTTCGAGGCGACGGAGGAACTGGAGGCAATCAAGGCAGGATACGCCCGCAACCGTGCCGCGCTGATGGAGGCGCTGCCGGCGCTAGGCCTTAACCCGCTGCCGATGGACGGCGCCTTCTACGCCTATTGCGACATCGGCCGACATTCGAACGATTCGATGCAGTTCTCGAAAAAGGCGCTGCACGAGGCCGGCCTCGCCATAACCCCGGGCCTCGATTTCGACCGGCAGGAGGGCCATCGCTATGTGCGCCTCTCGTATGCCGGCTCGGAAAGCGATATCGTTGAGGGCATCCGCCGTCTCAAGGCGTGGTTGGGTTGAGAGGTATAATGCCCATCTCCACACAGCTTTTCCTCGCCTGCATGAGTGTGATGCGCGTCCTGTGCTTTGCGGTGGCGGCGTTGTTCCTGCTGCTGGCGGTGCGTGCGCAGTTCGATACCGAGGTGAAGCTCTCGTGGCTGACCTCGACCGCCGGCGCGCTCGTTTTCATCGCGACGGGCGTCGCCTGCGGGCTCCTGCGCAACGCGCTGCAACGCCGCGTGCAGGGTGGAAGAACGAAATAGCCCCTTCTCCCTTGACGCTGCCGCAAACCCTCGCGAAAAGGCGATAACGCGGCCGTTCCGCAATCCATCGCCGCCATCGAAAGATGAGACCATGCCCCTCGATATCCGTTCCGCCCCCTCGAAATACTGGATCAAGGGCGCGAAAGCCGATTGGGAAATCATCATCGGCATGGAAATCCACGCGCAGGTGAACAGCCGCGCCAAACTGTTCTCCGGCTCCTCGACCGAATTCGGCGGCGAGCCGAACGCGCATGTCTCATTCGTCGATGCCGCGATGCCGGGCATGCTGCCGGTCATCAACAAGGAATGCGTCGCGCAGGCGGTTCGTACCGGCCTCGGCCTCAAGGCGAAGATCAACAAGCGCTCGCGCTTCGACCGCAAGAACTACTTCTACCCGGACCTGCCGCAGGGCTACCAGATCAGCCAGTTCGCCGAGCCGATCGTCGGCGAGGGCGAGGTGAGTGTCGACGTGCCGGGCGAGGCCGAGCCGATCACCGTCCGCATCGAGCGCCTCCATCTCGAACAGGACGCTGGCAAGTCGATCCACGATCAGGACCCGACGAATTCCTTCGTCGATCTCAACCGCGCCGGCGTCGCGCTGATGGAGATCGTCTCCAAGCCCGACCTCCGTTCGGCGGAAGAGGCGCAGGCCTATGTGACGAAGCTGCGCACCATCCTGCGCTACCTCGGCACCTGCGACGGCGACATGGAGAAAGGCAACCTCCGCGCCGACGTCAACGTCTCTGTGCGCGAGCCCGGCAAGCCCTTCGGCACCCGCTGCGAGATCAAGAACGTCAACTCGATCCGCTTCATCGGCCAGGCGATCGAGGTCGAGGCGCGGCGCCAGATCGGCATTCTGGAGGACGGCGGCTCGATCGATCAGGAAACCCGCCTCTACGATCCGGGCAAGCGCGAGACGCGCTCGATGCGCTCGAAGGAAGAGGCGCACGACTATCGCTATTTCCCGGACCCGGACCTGCTCCCGCTCGTGCTGCCGGAAGGCTTCATCGAGGACCTCGAACAGCACCTGCCGGAGCTGCCGGACGCCAAGAAGGCCCGCTTCATCGCGGACTACGGCCTCTCGGCCTACGACGCCTCGGTTCTGGTGCAGGAGCGCGACAGCGCGGATTACTTCGAGGCGGTCGCCAAGGGGCGCGATGGCAAAACGGCCGCGAACTGGGTCATCAACGAGCTCTTTGGCCGTCTCAACAAGGACGGCAAGACGATTGAAACGACTCCGGTTTCCGCCGCCCAGCTCGGCGGCATCATCGACCTCATCGGCAAGAACGTCATTTCCGGCAAAATCGCGAAGGACCTGTTCGAGATCGTCTTCACCGAAGGCGGCGATCCTGCTGATATCGTTGAAAAACGGGGCATGAAGCAGGTGACGGATACCGGCGCGATCGAAAAGGTCGTGGACGAGATCATCGCCGCCAATCCGGACAAGGTGCAGCAGGCCAAGGAAAAGCCGACGCTGCTCGGCTGGTTCGTCGGGCAGGTGATGAAGGCTTCGGGCGGCAAGGCCAACCCCGGCGCGGTCAACGAGTTGCTGAAGAGCAAGCTGGGGATCGAGTGAGCCTTTCGATCCGCTCCGCTTCTCCCGCCGACATCCCCGCCCTGCGGGACATGCTGGTCGAGACCTGGCACGCGACCTATGACACGACGCTCGGGGTCGGGAAGGTCGACGAAATCGCCGCGACCTGGCATTCCATCGACAAGCTGACGGCAGAGCTGGACGAGGCGGAGGCCCATCCGGCGGTGAACGCGCTTCTGGTCGCGACCGAAGCCGGCCGGCTGGTCGGCTCGGCCTCGGTGCATCGGCAAGCGGATGGCCCGCTGGAGCTGGCGCGGCTTTATATCGCGCCGGGTCGGCAGGGCCGCGGCATCGGCAAGGCCCTGCTCGCGGCGGCGGTCGCGCGGTTTCCCGGTGCGCGGACCGCTCGGCTGGAAGTCGAACCGCGCAATGCCAAAGCGATCGCGTTCTACCGGCAATTCGGCTTCGACACGGTCGCGACCGGCTCGGCCTGCGGCGGCGACACCCGCGCCGCGCTGGAACATCTGGTGATGGAGGCGCAGCTGCCGCTGTTCCTCCTCCGCCCAGCCCGTGATTCCGACGCGCAGGACCTGTTCGGCCTGCTCTCGCTCTGCTTTGCCGAATATCCCGGCTGCTACGTCGATCCGCATGATGATCTGCCCGATCTCGTGAAGCCGGGCCACTGGAAGGAGCGGCGCGGCAAGGACGGCCAACGGCTCGGCGGCGAGTTCTGGGTGCTGGAGGATGCGCGCGGCCGCGTCTGCGCCTGCGTGGCGGTGGATTATCCCGAGACAGGAGAATTTTCGAGCGAAGTGGCCTCCGGTTCGCGTGAAGAAAATTCGACCAACTCAAAAACCGCCGAGCTTCACCGCCTTTATGTCCGGCCGGATTGTCGCCGTCGGGGCATCGCCGCCCGGCTGGTCGCCCATGTCGAGGCCGCGGCGCGGGAACAATCCGCGAGCAGGATCGTTCTGTGGTCGGATACCCGGTTTTCTGATGCCCATCGGCTCTACGAGAAATGCGGATATCTGCGTCACACGAGCGAGCCACGCGAAGTCGGCGACATCTCGCGAACCTGGGAATACGGATTCGTGAAGTCGTTGATCGGCAAATAGGAGTCGCCAAAAAGCCGGAATTCGTTCATCCTGCGCTCAGGTGCCCGATTGCACCATGCGTCGTAAGGGGATTGCGACATCAGTTGCCCGCAGGCGGTATTGGCAGCGAAAACGGATTTCACCCGGCCGCCTTTGCGAAAGAATGGAGAAGGAAATGACTGGAGTTTCGAAGTTCACCAAGGCCTCCGCGCTCGGCGCAGCCGCGCTGGCGGCGACCTTTGCGCTCGCGTCGGTCAACGAGGCGGAAGCCCGTTACGGCCGCAAGGGCGCGTTGATCGGCGGTCTCGCCGCCGGTGCGCTGATCGGTGGTGCGCTGCTCGCCGCGCCGCGCCCGGTCTATGGCGCGCCGGTCGTCGTCGAGGAAGGTCCGTCCTGCTATTTTGTCCGCGAGCGGGTTTGGGACGATTATCGTGAGCGTTGGGTTCGCGTCCGCCGCCGCGTCTGCGAATAAGCGCACACGATCCGAGAGAATGAACGAACCCGCCGGAAACGGCGGGTTTTTCTTTTAGAATGGCCACTTGAGCTGGCTGAACAGCCCCCGGAACCATTCCGACGAGACGACGAGATAGCCCGGCGCGAAGAACGCGCAGATCCACCCCAGCGCGCCGAGCAGGTTCGCCACCATGAACGGGGCGGGCGGCATGCGCGAGATGCCGGAAACGATCGGGATCAGCACCCGGATCGGCCCGCCAAAATGCCCGATCATCACGCCCCAGATGCCCCATCGCCGCGTGAAGGCCGCCGCCTTGCCGATCGCCTCGCGATAGTTGCGGAACGGCCAGTAGGAGAGCAGCCGCCCCTCCATCATGACGCTGAGGAGATACATCAGCGAGAAGCCGAGCGAGGCGCCCATCCAGCCCGCGACAAGCGAGGGCAGGAGCGGCACGCCCGCCGCCGCCATGAAGCCGCCGATCGCGAACAGCAGGAAGGTCGAGGGAATGAAAATCGAGACGATGACGATGGTCTCGCCCATCGCCATCAGGAACACGACGAGCGGTGCCAACCCTTGGTGCGCCTTGACGAAGGCGATGATCTTGTCCGGATCGAGATCGAAGGGCATGGGCATCCGAGGGTTTTGCGGCCCCCGTCAGATAGGCAAGCGCAGGGGCGCTGTCCATAGCTGGAAATGGCGCGGCGAATCGCGATGATCGGCAGAAGGCGCAATGCCGCCACTCCCGCGCCGAGGACCCCATGAAAGATCAACCCGTCACCATCCGCTCCGCCGTGGAGACCGATCTGCCGGCGATCATCGGCGTGCTCGCGGACGACAATGTCGGCGGGCATGGCGACGTCTGGTCCGACGAGACCGCGCCGGCCTATCGCGCGGCCTTCCGCGAGATCGAGGCGGACGGTAACAGCGAGATTCTTGTCGCGATCCGGCAAGGAGAGGTGCTGGGCGTGCTGATCCTGCGGTTCCAGCGCGGGCTGGCGGATCGCGGCGGGTTCAAGGCCATCCTGCAATCGGTGTTCGTCTCGGCCCGCGCGCGCGGCGCCGGAATCGGCCGCCGGATGGTCGCGGAAGCGGAGCAGCGCGCGCGGGCGCGCGGCGCAACGCGCGTGGAACTCGTCTCGAACAAGAAGCGGCTCGACGCGCACCGCTTCTATCGCACCCTCGGCTACCAGCAGAGCCACGAGGGTTTCCGGAAACGGTTCGATGTCGATTAGAGCATTTTCCGATCAAGTGGATACCGGTTGATCGAAAGAAAATGCGTTAAAACAAGAAGATCGACCGCCGCCCTAACGCCCTTCGGCCTTGAGCCGGGCACGGCATTCGGCGCTGAAGCGATACCAGGTAAGCCCGCGTCCTTTCAGCTGTTCTTTCTGCGCGCGCCATTCGCGACCGCAGGCGCGCATCCGTTCGTCGTTGGCAAGCTGTGCAGGCGAGCGGGGCCGTTTCGCTTTTGCGGGCGGTTGATCGGGTGTCGTCACAGGTTTGGGTGTGACCTGTGCCGGCGCGAGCGCGGGCGGCGGCGATTCGGCCGGTCGGAGCGGATGCGGCGGGCTGGTCTGGGCCGATGCCACGCTGCCGACTAGCGGAACGGCAAAGGAAAATCCGGCAACGATGAAGGCGGCAAGGCGGCTCATGCGCGGGCCTCACGGGGCGGGGCGGTTGGGCAGGCTCTTATCCTGCCGCGCCGCCGTTTCGGAAGGAAGCCATCACGGGAAAGTTTGCCACGCTTGAAGGGCTGCACCTTGGCGGGAGGGCAAAGCGCGATAGGATAATGCCCAACAGACATCTCAACGGAGCGCGCTGATGAAGCCGATCGATCTTTATTACTGGCCGACCCCGAACGGGTGGAAGGTCTCCATCCTGCTCGAGGAGCTGGGCCTGCCGTATAACCTGCACCTCATCGATATCACCAAGGGCGAGCAGTTCGCGCCCGACTTCCTCAAGATTTCGCCGAACAACAAGATGCCGGCCATCGTCGATCACGAGACGGTTGGCGGCGAGCCGATCTCGGTGTTCGAGAGCGGCGCGATTCTCCAGTATTTCGGCCGCAAGACTGGCAAGTTCTATCCGGCCAACGAGCGCAAGCGCGTCGAGGTCGATCAGTGGCTGTTCTGGCAGATGGGCGGTTTCGGTCCGATGCTCGGCCAGACGCATCATTTCCGCATCTACGCGCCGGAGAAGATCGAATACGCCATCAACCGCTACACCAACGAGGCCAAGCGCCTCTACGGCGTGCTCGACAAACAGCTCGCCAACAACGAGTGGGTCGCGGGCGAATATTCGATCGCCGATATGGCGATTGCCCCCTGGGCGCGGCTCTGGGAGCGGCAGGGGCAGGACATTGCGACCCTGCCGAACGTCAAGCGCTGGCTCGATGCCTTCCATGCCCGTCCGGCGGTTCAGCGCGGGCTCGCCGTGAGCGCCGAAAAGCGCGATACCTCGGGCCAGCAGCACAAGGACCCGAAGGTTCAGGAAGTCCTTTTCGGGAACAAGGCGAAGGCCTGAGAATGCGGGCGGTCGCGGCGGCGGCGTTACTGGCCGCGACCCTTTCTCCGGCGGCAGGCCAGAACGTGGAGATTTCCCAGGCCTGCTTTCCGGGGTTCTGCATCGAATCGAAGCTGCCGTTCATCGCGATCTTCCGCGATCCGGCGAAGCAGCATTACCGGCTGCGCGAATACCGGTCCGAGGCGACGGTCTACCTTCAGGCGGGCGAAGAGCCCGCCTTTCCGCATTGCGCGCCGATGATGTGCCGCACCGACGAGGAGGACGGGGAAAGGCGTGCCTTCCACGTCAAGACCGGGCGGCTGCTCGCTCGCCTCGTCGGCCCTGTCGAGGGATGTGAGGGCGGAAAACCGCTGAGGATCAATCTCTACGTCTATATCCCGACGGTCGATCTGCGCGATTTCACGATCACGCGGAAGTGCCCTTGAAACTGCCTGTGAGCGTCACAAGCGCGCCGTCAGGATCTTGATGGCGGCCGCGCCGAACATCAACGCAAAGGCAGCCTCGATCCAGCGCTTGAGCCGGAGGTAACCCCTGACGGCGACCGGACTCGAAAACGCGAGCGCATAGCCGAGGAATACCCAGAAATTCATCGCGCCGATCGAGGCGATCACCAGTGTCAGCGTCTCCGATGGTGTGCCCGGCGGCACGCCGATGGCGAAAAGCGCGCCGAAGAAAAGGATCGGCTTGGGGTTGGTGAGATGCAGCGCAAGTCCCTTCAAATAGGCCCGGCGCAGCGACATCGGCGGTCCGATCGTCATCTGCGCCTTTGCGCCGGCGATCGCGGAGCGGGCCGATTTGACCGCGAGGTAGAGCAAATAGAACGCGGCGGCATAGCGCATGGCCGTGGCGAGCCAGGCATGCGTCAGCATGAGCGCCGAGAAACCGAGCGCAGCCATGATGGACCAGCTTATCGAGCCGGTCAGCACGCCGGCCGCGAGCGCCAGAGCCGGCCGGCGACCATCATGCATGGCGGTCCCGGCGATCGTGAGGTTCGCCGGGCCGGGGCTTGCCGAATTCATCAGCGCGGCGGCGAGAATGACGGGGAGGTTGATGTCGGAGAGCATCGGGGCCTGTTGTCGCGTGCGGTGTATCGCATCAGCTTAGCAGCCTATACCACCACCGTCAGCTGCTTCGCCGCCCGCGTGATCGCCGTGTAAAGCCACCTTGCACGATGCTCGCGGAAGGCGAAGCTTTCGTCGAACAGCACCACGCTGTCCCATTGCGAGCCCTGCGCCTTGTGAACCGTGAGCGCGTAGCCGTAATCGAATTCCTCGACATGGCGGCGGATTTCCCACGGCACCTCCTCGCCGATGCCGTCGAAGAACGCGCGCGGCACCACGACCTTCACGGTGGGGCCATTGCCTTCCTCCGGCGCGACCCGCATGTGCACGAAATCGGAATTGCGCTCGCCGACAAGTTTGACAGTCCATGTTGAACCGTTCAGCAGGCCCTTCTGGCGGTTGTTTCTGAGGCAGACCAGCTTTTCCTCCTTTTCGGGGAGGGCATCGGCATGGCCGAGCAACTGGCGGATGCGGGCGTTATATTTGCGCCGGGTCTCGTTGCGCCCCACCAGCACCTGATCTGCGGCGAGGATTTGCGCGGCGTCGATCTCCTCGCGGCCGATCACCTTCGATGGACCGTAAGAACCGCGCGGCAGCTTTTCGCCCTCGCGCGCGAGCATCGAGAGATGGATGATCGGATCGTCCTTCGCCTGCCGGTGCACCTCGGTGAGCATGATGTCGGGCTCGTGCTCGGTGAAGAACCCGCCGCCCTTGACCGGCGGGAGCTGCGCCGGGTCGCCCAGCACCAGCACCGGCACGCCGAACGAGAGCAGGTCCTCGCCGAGTTCCGCGTCGACCATCGAGCATTCGTCGACGATGACGAGTTCGGCCTTCTTCACGTCCGACTGCCGGTTGAGCACGAAGGTCGGCTCCTCCGCCTTCTGCTCCTTGGAGCGGTAGATAAGGGAATGCAGCGTCTGCGCGTCGCCACAGCCGCGCTCGCGCATCACCGCCGCCGCCTTGCCGGTGAAGGCCGCGAACAACACATCGCCGGAAATGTCCTCGGCAATATGGCGGGCGAGGGTGGTCTTGCCGGTGCCGGCATAGCCGAACAGTCGGAACACCTGCGGCCCGCGCCGTTTGCGGGCGGCGCGGTGCCATTCGGAAATCGCCAGAAGCGCAGCGTCTTGTTGCGGGGAAAACTCCATGCCCCGCTTCTAGCGCGTGCCTGCTCGATTCGACAGGGGCGTGCCGACCGCTTGTCCCAACCCCTCGTGGGGCTTGCCCGGCGGAGGTCGCAGGTGCGAACGCGCGCCTGAGCTTATGCGAGGACCGACGAACTCAGTTCGCCTTCGCCCAGTTGACGCTCTTGCAGATGAGGCCGCCGAGCGCACAGCCGGCAGTGGTGAGCCGGCTGCCGGAAAGCGTCATCTTGCCGGAATAGGTCTTGCCGTCCTCCGGGTTGAAGGCGCTGCCTTTCCACGCATTCTCGCCGTTCGGCATCATGTTGTAGAACACGCGCTGGCCGACCTTGGCCGGGCCGGCTGTGTCCTTCAGCCAGATTATGTGCCCGCAATAGGCATTGCCGCATTTGGCGATTTTCACGCGGCTGGCGCCGTTCTCGCGCAGCCATGTGCCGCTGGGATCGTCGGCGAGAGCCGGCACCGCGAGCCCCGCGAGGGCCGCCGCCGCGAGCACCGTCCGGATTTGACGAGTGAATTGACGCATGAGTTCCTCCCTTTGTTGTGCTTTGGGATGAAGTTCATACATAAACTTTCTTCCTGTCAAGCGATGTCCGCCCGGATGGGGCTGGCAGCCTCTTTCGCCGGAATGGTTGAGGGAAGGTTCCGGTAACGGAGCTTTACTGTTCCTGAATCATTGAAATCACAGGGGAATTCGGTTCTCCAGCCTTACCGGTTCCTGAATCGCGCGCCAAGCATTGATCGAGGTGAGAATCCGTTAGGGACATCCCTTCAGACGATCTTTCAAAATTTAGCTCAAATTGTCTCCATCGACCGACGGAAACGGACACAAAGTCAGGCTGGCGGTTCAGAAGAAAAAAGAACGCAACAGGTATTCAGGGGTTAGTCAGATGGGACAGATGCAGGAATTCACGATGATCCGGGAACCGGAACTCAATTTCTTCGAGCTTGGCGTCAACTATGCTTGCGGCCGCAGGGGCGATACGGATCTGATCGAGGCGCACAAGTGGTTTAACATCGCCGCGTTGCGCGGGGATATCGAGGCGGCCCGCCGCCGGCAGGAACTCGCTGCCGAGATGAGCGCGATCGAGATCGCCTCCGCCCAGCGCCGCGCCCGCGAATGGCTCTCGGTGCACTGAACAGATCAGGCACCATCCGGTTTCAGAGGGGCGCCCAAGGGCGCCTTTTTGTTGTTTGCGCCCTTTTGCGCATCTGGCCGTTGCTCAATGGCTGTGGGCGCCGCAATAGGCTTCGAGACGGTAGCCATCGGGGTCGATGGCGAAGGCGGCGTAATAATCCGGCCCGTAGTCTGCCCGCAGACCCGGCGCGCCGTTGTCCTTGCCGCCGGCAGCCAGCGCCGCCTTGTGGAAGGCATCGACCGCAGCCCGGTTCGGAGCGGCGAAGCAGAAATGCAGCCCCGAGTTCATATCCGGCGGAACCGGGCTGTCCGTGAGGCCGATCCAGAAATGCACGCTGTCGGCACCATAACCGAGCGATGTATCGCCCGCCGAGAGGCAGGTGTAGCCGAGCGGTGCCAGCGCGACGTCGTAGAATGCCTTGGTCCGGGTGATATCGCGGACGCCGATGGAAACATGGTCGAGCATGGGGGAACTCCGGTGTTTTGCGGGGAAAATCAGGTGCGGGTTGCGTGATAGAGCGATTGCCGCTGCCAAGGGCCGCCGGTCGAGGTTTCGCCGGTCTGGACTTCGCCCGACCACGTGAAGCTGTTCGGCGTGATGTCGGAGAAGCTCCAGCGCGTGCGCGTGCCATTTTCGAGCGTGCCTTCCTGCACGATCCCGCCGCCTTGCGCGCGGCCGAGCTGGCGGGCGTAGAACTGCCGGAGCGGATCGCTCCAGATGATGTGCCAGGCATCGAGACCGGGATCGTAGACCCGCAGGGTCGTGCCGTGGAAAATCCCGGGCAGGATCCAGCAATCGATGATCGCGCGCCCTGCGAGAGCCCAGCCGAAATGAATCTCCCCGACGCCCTTGTGTAAACGACCGTCGGCAAGCCGCGTTTCGGCCTCGAAACGCCAGTCACCGACAAACCGGCCATAGAGCGCAAGTTTGTCGGCGCGGTCGGGCGCCGGAGCTGGGGAGAAAAGCGTCGAAATCAGGTCGGTCATAGGCACCTCTTGACGATGGAGGCGGATGGATAGCGGGCAGGGGCTGGCTCGGGCTTGGGAAAAATTGCTATGCTGGCGCCATGATGAGGCTGGCCCCATGACCATGCAGGTATCCCACGTCGCGGAAGGAGTGGGCTGGCGGGCGGGCCGCTTCGTCTGCACGGCCGGGCCGGGCGACAGGCCGTTCGAGGAACAGCACAATTGCTATTCGATCTCGCTGGTCACACGCGGGAGTTTCGAATACCGCAGCGATCTCGGCCAGCGTTCGCTGGTGCCCGGTGCCCTGTTGCTCGGAAATTTCGGCCAATGCTACCGGTGCGGTCATGATCACGGCAGCGGCGACGAGTGCATCTCGTTCCATTTTACGCCCGATCTCTGGGAAGAAATCGTCGCGGCGACCCCCGGTGCACGCCAACTGGCGTTTTCCCGCGCGGCGCATCCGCCGGACTGGAAGCTGGCCCCGCTTCTCGCGCGGCTGGAAACCGCGGTTGCCCCGGAAATCCTGGAGGAGATCGCCTTCGATCTCGCCGGCGCTGTCCTTGCTGCCACCGATTCCGGTTCCGGGGCGCCGGTCCGCGACCTTACCCGTCGTGACCGTGTCCGGATCGTCGAAGCGGTGCTGACGATCGAGGCGGAAGCGGAGGAGGGGGAGGCCGCACCGGTTTCGCTCGCGGTGCTGGCGCGTGGCGCGGGGATGAGCCGCTTTCATTTCCTGCGGCTGTTCCGGCGCGTCGTCGGCATGACGCCGCATCAATTCCTGCTCCGGCTGCGGATGCAGCGCGCCGCCACGCGACTTCGCCAATCCCGCGCCTCGGTATCGCAAATCGCGTTTCAGGCAGGGTTTGGCGATCTCTCGACGTTCAACCGTCAGTTCAAACGGATTTTCGGCGCCAATCCGCGCGCTTTCCGGGGTGGGGATGGTGCATCTCCGGCCCGCGATAGTGCTTGAATCGCCCGGCAGCCTCGGGCATAGAGCACGCTTCCGGGGATTCATGCCCCGGTGCGGAGACGTGGCCGAGAGGCTGAAGGCACTCGTTTGCTAAATGAGCATACCTCGAAAGGGGTATCATGGGTTCGAATCCCATCGTCTCCGCCACTCACCCCCTCAAGAAGTCTCCATCCCCTGATCCGCCCCGCAAGCTGCGGGAATGCCGTGGCTTTTCGTGACGATTCCGGTTCCGGGCTGACAGAAGGCCCGCCTTGGCACTGTCAGAGCAAAATCGGCATGCCGCTGGCGGGGAGCGCAGCTAGCCGGACCGGATGAGCAACGCCCGCATTTTCCGCTACTTCAAGACGAGCCCCGAGATCATCCGCCTCGCCGTGATGATGTACGTCCGCTATCCGCTCTCACTGCGGAATGTGAGGACCTGCTGCATGAGCGCGGCATCGACATTACGCATGAGACGGTGCGGTTTTTGTGGAACCGGTGTGGGATGATTTTCGTGTCCGAGATCCGGCGGAGCCGCGTCGAGGCCATGCGGTCATTCCAGCATCGACGCTGGCATCTCGACGAGGTCTTCGTGAAGATCAACGGGGTGAAGCACCACCTCTGGCGGGCTGTCGATCACGAGGGCGAGGTTCTGGAAAGCTTCGTCACGAAGCGCAGCGACAAGAAAGCGGCGTTGAACCGAAGGTCCGCGCAGCGAAATTCTTACGAAAATCGCTGCGTAGGCATGGCTTGGTGGACTCGATCGTCACGGATCGCCTCGCTTCATATGGCGCGGCATTGAAAGCCATGAATGCGATCGACAAGCGGGAAACAGGCCGCTGGTTGTACAACCGGGCAGAGAATTCTCACCAGCCGTTTCGACGGCGAGAACGGGCGATGCTGCGCTTCCGGCGGATGCGAAGTCTGCAGAAATTCGCCGCCATGCATGGCTCGATCGACAACGACATCTATCAGGAACGACACCTCTCATCCAGACCGGCATTCAAGGAACGCCGCACGGCCGCTCTCAATGAACGGCGTAAAATTTGCGCGGCCTGATCGACGCTCGGGTAGGGCGCTTTCCGAGGCTTTTTGGGTTGGTCTGACAGCGCCGATCCATCCATCCTACGACGCCGCAGGGCGGCAATTCCGGCAGGCGGGGCCGGGTCAATTCTAGGCTGGCGCATGTCTCGACTTGAAAATCCATCACGGATGGACAGCACTGTTCGAGCCACGAACATGGCGGCGCAGGGATGGGTCGCGGATATTGCGGTCCTGCCCAACCGATTGCGGCGGGGCCGTTTCGGAAAGCCGATGCTGGGTGCGTGCAACTGCTGCAGCACGTTCGGAATCCAGCCGCGACTGCTTCAGACGTTTTTGCTGGTCGGGGGAGAGTTCCTGTCCGCCCGCCGGGAGGTGCGCCAGCACCAGCAGTGCACCGCAAACCGCCAGAGCCTTCACGATAGGGATCATCGCAAACCTCATTCTCAAAACGCGACCGAACTGCCGACGGACATCAGGAGTCCCGTCGAACGCAGTCTTGGAACTGCCGTTCCGGGGATTACAATCGGGCCGGGGAATACAAAATCCGGCCTGGACGTCTCGTTCAACCAGAAGTGCTCGACGCGCGCATTCAAGGAAATGGCTTCGCTCCACTTGTAACGCGCACTCATGCCCAGGGAGAGCTTGGACTTTGCTGGAACGAACTGAACGTTGGTCGGATCGTAGCTGTTCCTGTCGCGAACAAAGATGCTGGCGCTCGCGCCGAGCGTCCATGTCGGCGACAGCGCCCACAGATGTTCGAGGCCGACACGGAACGTTCGGTTGTTTCGGTTTGCGGGCTCCCGAACAAGGCCCAGCGCCGGATCCAGGATATAGTTGCGATGGGAAAACCCGAGAGACGCGACCAGAGTCGTGCTGTGCGCCTCGTTCCAGGCGTAAGCCGCGCTTCCCAGAACGTTGAAGGAGTGTCCCGAACGGGATTCGAAAACACCATCGACGCTGCTCTTGCCACTTGTGGTCAACAGAGCCGCAAAAGACAGGCTCCAGAGGCCGGTCTTGTGCGAAATCTGCGCGTTATAGGTTGTGGAATTGGCCGGGTTCATCCGCGAAAGCGGGACGCCCGGAGGCCCCAAGACAGAATCGCGCTTGTAGGGCTGCATGAAGGTATGTCCCACGCTGAAGGTGACGGCGGTTGCAGCAGTGAAGGAATAGCTGACGCCGATCGTGGGCCCTAAGGCGAGGCCGGCCCCGTAATTGGCGACCTCCACCAGATCTGGGTCCATTCGGGTGAACGACTGCCTGCCCTTCAGGTTTGCGCGGCCTGTCGGCGCGTTCACGGCCAGCGAGACGAAAGGCTGGAAATTCTCCCACCCCGTATAAGTGATCGTTGGGGTAATGGAAGTGTCCGTCAGGGTCGAAACCGTGCCGCTCAGGCCGCCGCCGGAACGCTGCTGGCCAAACGCCCAGCCGGAACGCACGAGAAGCTCCAGCTTGGTTTCCGGCGTCGGTGCCCAGCCGAAGTTGAGGGAGACGGGAATGTAGACCTGGCTGCCACGTCCAGGTGTGCCTGCCGCAAATGCTGCCGGGTATCCGCGGGTCGCGCGCCAGGAGAGGACCCGGACTTCCTGCTCCAATTGCAGCGACCAGTTGCGCAATCCGGGTGCCTTGTCCGACGGCTCGGGGTCAGCCGCCAGGCTCGGAGCTGCGAGCGAAAGCAGCAAGAAAAGCGACGAGGAAAGGCGCATAGGATCAACCCGATACGATTGGCGTTTTGAATTGCTCCTAGAGCTATTCATGGTCTTGGAGGATGTTTCAAGATCGGATTCCCCGCGCCGGCCACGGGGCTGTTTCAATCGGCAAATTCGCAACACTCTACCGGCCGGCCGGGACGGCGGTCGCTGCCCACCGGCCGGCCAGAGAGCTTTGCGCTCTTCAGCGCCTGCGGAAGTTGCCGGCGCCACCGGCAACGATGCCGGCGCCGTCGTTGGCGATCAGGCGCCCGCCACGATTGGACTGGATAAGCTGCGGGTTGGAGCGAACCGCAGCGCCCGGCGCGATGCGGGCCGTCGGAGCCGGCTGCGGCCGGATTGCGGACCTGATGCTCTTGGGCGGGGTCTTGGGCGCGACATACCGGACGCGGGCCTGAGCCTCCGCAGACTGCGGCACCAGCGCCGCAGCCGCAAGGGCGCAAACCGAGAGAATGGCAAGTGACTTGAACATATCATCTTCTCCGTTGGGGAAATAACGGCGGAGACCTTATACTGCTCACAGAGCAAGTCAAGCAGAAGTCGATGACATGGACAGGCCACAGCCTTTCCGTCTCCCCCTTTTGCGCGCCCGAAAGAGCAGGACTAAAGTGGGCACGCTGAGAATCGATCAGGGTGCAAATTTGCCTAATTCGGGAAACATTCGAACGGCGCCTCTGGCGAGCTTGCTCGAACAGGTCGCCCGTGCGCTGCATTCGGCTGGTCATTCCCAGGGTCTATTTCCGGCGCAGTGGGTTGCCTTGCGATATTTCTCCACCGTCGAGCCCCGGCGGGCCACCGCCATACAACTGGCGCGCTTTCAGGGAATCGCATTCGGACCGGTCTCCAGAACGGTCCGGACGCTGATCGAGAAGGAACTGCTCATCAAGGCAGGTTCGGCCGGCAAGGGGCGCGGTGAAGTCATCGCGATTACGCCGGCAGGCCGGGTCATGCTGGAGAAGGATCCGCTCAAGACGGTTCAGGACGCGCTGGAGACCCTGTCTCTGCAGGAGCGCGAAATTCTGGCGCAAACCCTCCAGAACGTCATTTACGCTGTTCAGGGTGGCAGCCGGGACCCGCTCTCTTCCGGCTAGGCCTTTCAGCCGCCGCCGGGCTGCTGACCTCGTCGATGGCCAGGACCAGCGCATCTTCCTCGAACGGCTTGATGAACACCTTTTCCGCCCCCCACACCTGAGCGAGCGAAACGGCGGCCTCGAGCGACAATTTGGGGCCGCCGCCGGTAATAGCGAAGACGCGGATTGCCGGGTAGGATTGCCGGATCAATTGAATCAGCTGAATTCCGTTGACACCCGGCATCCAGATGTCGGCGATCACAATGTCCGGGGCCTGCAGCTGGATCATTTCCATGGCCTCGCTCGCTCCAGCGGCGAGCCTGACGTCATGGCCTGCGCCGATGAGGGCGGAGTGGAGGGAAATCCGAACCGCTTCGATGTCGTCCACAACCAGTACGGTCTTTCCCATGCTCCCCCCTATTTTTCGGCATTCTCGATAACCGGAAACCGGATATCTATCGTTGTGCCCTGGCCGGGCTCCGACTCAATGGAAATCTCGCCTTGATGTTCCCGGACAATGGCAGCGACAATCGAAAGGCCGAGGCCGGTCCGGTGTTCGCTTGAATTGCTGGAGAAGAACGGCTCGAAAATTCGCGCTTTCGTCGCGGCATCCATACCGATCCCGTTGTCTGCGACCTGCAACCGATTGCAAGAGCGGCCATCGGTCATCCGGCCATCGGTGAGGGATACGTGGACCTCGCCGCTGCCGCTGATGGCATAGATCGAGTTCGAAACGAGATTCGCGAGAACCTGGAACGCATCCTTGCTCGCAATGATGGCGGGCTTGGTAATTGAAATCTCGAGCTTGAGATCAACGCCTTCCGGCATGACAGGCTTGAGCGCCTCGAACGCGCGTCCGACCCCTTCGACCAGACTTGCCATGTCCTGCTGCTGGTTTGCAGGTCGCACGCTCCTGAGAAGGGAAGCGACGATCTCGGCGGCACGCTGCCCGGCGTCTGTTACCGTGTCGAGCCAGCGCCGACTTTGCTCATGGCCAGGCAAGGTGGATGCCGCCCGCCGCGTCAGGCTGATGATCGGATGCAGAAGATTGTTGATTTCATGCGCAACGACACCGGCCAATTGCCCGACCGCTGCCAAGTGCTGCTGGTGAGCTTCCCGCTCCACCCGCGCCAGCTCAATGCTTACGTCGCTGATAATGCCCCGAAACCCCTCGAACTTTCCGTCGCTGGCGGAATAAGGGCGCCCGCGCATTTCGAACGTCCGTTCTCCCCCGGGTGCGCGGAAACGAAAGACAAACGGCTCACGCGCCGCTAGGGCGGTGGCCAGCGCTCCGTTGGCAGTTTCGGTGCCGAGGTCCATCGGCTTACCGGCAACGAGACCGAGCGCGCCGGCATCACTCCCTGTCAGATAGCCGACCAAGCCGTCCTGCCCGGTCTCCCAGAAACTGTTTGAGGCACTCAGGGCAATGTCGTGCATCCGGCGTCGCCTCAATTCCTCGCTGCGACGCCTCGACCGCTCCTTGAGATAGATCTCGATTCCAGCCACGATTCCCGCCAACAGAAAGCCGAAGCACATCCAGAAGTGGGTCTGCGTCAGCGTGACCGGATGCAGGCCGATTGACGGCACGGCATCGTGAAGCAATCGCACAAGACTGAAATAGGAAATCGGCGCCCAACACAGATAGAAGATCGCCACCCGCTGCGGCCTTTTCATGAGGACCGCCAATGCCGCCGCCTGCGCCAGCACAAACGAAATCACGCCGAAGCTGGCCGTGTGGACGCGAAGGGAAGTCTGACCATTGAGGGTGATATCGAAACCAATATAGACCGCCACGCCGACCAATGCCCAGGCCGCCGCGCGCAATACCTTCGAAAACACCGGAAAATAGTCGCGAACACCGAGGAAGCTGTCGGCGTAAAAAATTCGGAACGCGAAGATAATGATCGTCGCCGTCAGGGATGCGGTACGCGCCAGGATCAGAGAACCCGGCAGCAGATGCGTTTCCAGGAAAGCCATGTGGGAAGCCAGATAGGTGACGTAGCTGCCAGCTAGCCCCGAAAGCAGGAGTGCGTTGGTATCGCGGGCTGCAAGGCCGGCAGCAAACAGATAGAGCGCCAATGTGCCCAGAAGGCCGATCGCGATGCCGTAATTGAGGCTTTCGTTGCTATACTTATAGAGGAACTGCGAGGCGCTTTGAATATATAGCATTGCACGCATGGAGGATGCCGTCTCGATCTTGAGATAGGCCGTTGTTCCTCCATCGCGCTTCAGATCAACCAAGAACGCCGGATATCGAAACGCGGCCCCTTGAGGAGACTCGGCACTTTTTTCGGCATTCCAGACCCGCGCGAGCCAAGTCTGACCGACTTGCTGATAAAGAGTTGCCCGTCGTATGCGGAGTTCTTCGAACGTCAATGTCGATTGCCCGGCATTTCCCGGAGAAGACTCGGGAAGCCGGAACCGCAGCCAGAGAACAGCGTGTGGGGTTGGGCGGGGGCCGTAATTGGCGGCTTTTCCGCCCGCCAGCGTGAAAAGCGCTGCGCCATTCGGACCTGCCAGTTCGTCGATCCGCAAGCTTCCTTCGACGTCCAGCAGGTGGTCGGCCTGCGGGCCGAGAAATACGGGTTCTGCAGCATGGGCCACAATCGCCGGCACGCACCAGACCAGGGCCAAAAGAGCCAGGAGCCTTACAAACTTAGGCACTGCCAGTATCTTCCATCCCCGCAACCTAGCCTGAACTTGCAGACGCGGCAGGGAGTCGTCAAACACATATTTTGCTCAATGAGCATTTGCCCGGCGCTGTCAGATAAAAATCGGCTTGCGGCCGGGCGAGGGGTGGGTAGCCTCCGCGGCATGAGCAACGCCCGCATCTTCCGGTGCTTCAAGACGTCGCCCGAGATTATCCGCCTCGCGGTGATGATGTACCGGTATCTTCCTCCTACTGATGCGTGCGCATGAACGCGATTAGGCTGGGCCATCGAAATTCACAACGGATCGCAATCGTGAAGAATGGGCCAGCTCAAACGTTTCTGGCATCACGCGACATGCGTAAAGGCGGGAAGAGAAATCCCGGTGCAAATCCGGCCATGACAAGGCGGTCGCGTATCGGCGCCCTTGCCGGGGCGGTGTTCGCGCTCCACATCGGGGCGCCTCTGCCCGCGCTGGCTGCCGGCAGTGCGCTGGAGGCGCTGATGCTCGCCTTTGCCCAGCGAAAGGACGAGAACGCCATGCAGGCCCTTCAGGGCATTGAGTGGAAAGGCATCAGCTACCCGACGGACAGCGAACAAGACAATTCCTACACCTACTTTCTGAAGGGCCAGCTGCGGCTGAGCGGCTTCGGAGAGGTGGATGTTCCCGCCGGTGTGGGCGCGAACCAGACGGCAACGAAGGCCAACGAGGGCGATGCGAGCATCGAAGTCCGCTTCTCGACGTCCAGAAACCCGCTGTTGCGCGGGCCCAACCGGCTAGTGCTGATCAAGCTCTATCCAAGCGCCGATTACGTGGCCATCCTTCGCCGCGATATTCCCGGCGGGAAGGTCGTGCTTCTGGCGGATGACTGCACGCGCGATGCGCTCGGCCGCCCCGCCGGGGACCAGCATGCCGCTTACTTCCGCATCGATCTCCCGGCGGCGCCGACGGCCGTTTTCGTGCGCGCGAGCCGCAACGCGGAAGGCGGCAATTCCGGCCCCGGCGATACGACCCTCGACTTCTCGCTGTTCACGCCGGGCAAGGACCTGACGATGAGCGAATGCATGATCCACAACCCGAACCCGTGAGATGACATGCCCAGGCTTTCGAGACCGTTCTCCATCCGCTGCGCGCTGTTTCTGGCTGCCCTGTCCGGCGCTCTCCTCGGCCTGCTGGTGCGGGCATCGGCGGCGGACTGTCTCGCGACCGACGATGGTGGCATCAAGCGCGCCATCGGCGGGCTGTCGGCCAGCTACAATGATGTTCCTTCCTGTCTCGCCTGCGACACGCAGAAGAAGCCGATCGAAAAGCTGATCTGCCGCAACCAGCGCCTGAAGCTGATGGAGGTGCTGGACACGAAAGCGGCGGTCTATGCCTATGAGAATGCCACCGGGCGCGAAACGCGCCACGCCCGCCCCGATTGCAGTTTCGTGGCCGAAAAACTCGCGACCTGCGCCGACGAGCAATGCGCTTGTCTGGCCCTGAAGGAGCACACCAACGAGTCGCTCGGCGGAACCTCGCCCTATTATCGCGAGGCACCCTGACGATGGCGGGGCTGCATGGAAAATGCCGGGGAGCAGCGACGCTGCTCGCACTTCTGACAGCGGCGCCGGTCATGGCGAGCGGGAGGATTTCCCTTCCGCCGGTCACCCAGACTTTCTCCTCGCACGCGGCCTGCGTGGCCGAGATGGAACGCCTTGCGGCGGGCGATGCACGTCAGGTTTCGCCTCGTGTCATGACGGACGAGACCCTCCGCGAGGTTACGCTGGAAACTGGCGGCATGGCGCGCCGGGGCCCCGAAACGCTCCGTTACGAAGCGACGATCTGGTATCATAACGGGGTGTTTATTCGGGAAAGCGCCCGGTTCGAAATCAGCCATACCTTCGAACGGGTGGTCCGTGAATGCGCAGGCTCGACGCTTGGGATCACAGGGGAGAAGGGCTTCACGCTCAGCACCTTCGAGCCCATGCCGGAACAGCGGTGAGGGAGATGTCCGCTTTTTGGTCCCGCCGCCAATGGCTGGGTGTCTGCCTCGGCGGTTTCCCGGTTGCCGCCGTGGCGCGCGCCGCCCCATCCGCCCACGAGATTTTCCCGGACGCGAAGGTCGCGGCGCTGGTCGAAGCCGCTCTCTCACGTGACGCCGGGCGCGCCGCTGAATTGGTGAGGGCCGGTGCGAACCCGAACGCGCGCGGCGATCGGAATGTCACGCTGCTGCAATGGGCCATGCTCAACAAGAGCCATACCGGCTTCGACATCCTGCTTGATCTCGGCGCGGACCCGACACTCGCCGGGCTCGATGGCGATGGTGCCATCCATTTCGCGGCCAAGGCCGATGATCCCGCCTATCTGCGGATGATCCTCGATCGGCGCGCCGCGGTCGATGCCCGCAACAGCATGACCGGGCGCACGCCGCTGATGGAAGCGCTGACCGGCAACCGCGACAGGCAGATGGACATGCTGCGCGCCGCGGGCGCCAGCCTTGCTGCTGCCGACCGCATGGGGAACACGCCCTTGCACATCGCGGCGCAGATCGGAAATTCCGGGCAGGTTCTGGCGATGCTGGAACAAGGCGCCCCGGCGCGGGCCCGTAACCGGCAGGGGAAGACCTTCCAGACCTACTTCTTCATGACGCCGGAGCGCGTGCTGAACGCTCGGGCGCGCGCCGCGCGGCAGGCGGTCAGGGATTGGCTCATGCGTAACGGGATCGGGGCGGAGCCTTAGGGCTGATCCTGAATTGTCGATTGGCCCTAGCCCTGCATCAGGCGGGCACGCACGGCGGCACCGTAAGTGCGTCCGACGCGAACCTCGGTGCCATCGACCAGAATCGCGACCAGCGCGCCGAACGGGGCAGCTCGCAGGCGGGATACGGCATCGCGCCGCACGATGGTGCTGCGGTGGATCCGGATGAATGCCTCGGCTTCGAGGTCCTTCTCAAGCGCAGCCATGCTGTCCTGATAGAGGTAGCTCGCGCCGTCCGCGGTATGAATGCGCACGTAGTCGCGCTCCGCCTGAAACCGGATCACGCTGTCCACGGCCACCCGCAGATAGTCGCCGCGCGCCTTGATCCAGAAATCGGCGCGGCGCTTCGGCGCCTTGCTCAGCGCGCTCCTGAGCGCTGCCACGGTTTCCTGCAATTCGGCGAGCCTGTCTGTCTGGGTTTGGCTTTCCACGGCCCGACGCGCGCGCGCCAGTGCAAGGGCGAAACGCGAAGGCTCGACCGGCTTGGTGACATAGTCCACGGCATTGGTTTCGAAGGCCTGCAGGGCGTAAGTATCGAAGGCGGTGACGAAGACCACTGCGGGCGGGCTCGGGCCGAGCCGCTCCAGCACGTCGAAGCCGCTTCCTCCCGGCATCTGGATGTCCAGCAGGAGGATATCCGGCGTCAGTTCGGGCACGGCCCGAATGGCCTCTGCGGCGTTCGTCGCTTCCTCGATCGCGCCGACCCAGTCGAGCTTTGCCAGCATGCGCACCAACCTGCGCCGGGCGAGCGGCTCGTCATCCACCACCAGCACGCTGGCCTTGTTCATGCCAGCCTCCACGGCAGGTCGATCGAGACCCGGAATCGCCCCGGCGCAACCGGACCGGAGCTGAACCCGCTGTTGTCCTGAAAGCGCGTGCGCAGACGTTCGGCCACGTTGCGCAATCCCATGCCCATGCCGGGCAGTCTCGGGCCCGGCGCCGCATGGCGCGGCATGTCGTTCTCCACGATCAGATGAAGCCGGTCCTCCTCGCGGCGCGCGCGAAGCGCGATTTCCACCTGCCCGGTGGTGGCATTGACGCCGTGTTTGATCGCGTTCTCGATCAGCGGCTGGAGAATGAGGCTCGGCACGAGCGCCTCGCCGACGTCTTCCGGCATGTCGATGCTGAGCGCCATGCGATCCGAAAAACGTTCGCGCTCAATGGCGAGATAGCCGCTCTGAACGGCAAGCTCCTGCGCAAGCGGCACATCGTGCAGGGGGTCGAGCGAGAGGGTGGTGCGCAGGAAGTCCGCGAGGGCGAACACCATCCTGCCGGCGCGGGTGTTGTCGCCTTCCTCGATCAGCCCGGCGAGCGAATTCAGCGTGTTGAACAGGAAATGCGGGTTCACCTGATAGCGAAGCGCGCGCATCTGTGCCGCGAGCGCCTCTTCTCGCATCGCCGCCAGCCGCACCTCGCGCTCGTGAATCTCGAAGCTGAAAAGGAGGGTGGTGAACAGGCAGGACCAGCCGAAGAACAGCGCCGCGCCGACGGCAATGTCTGTCCGGAATTCCGCCCAGTCGATGACGACCGGCTGCGGCCAGATGCTGACGGCATGAATGCCGTGGCGGAGCAGGGGCCAGAACGGCGCCGCCACCAGCGACAGGATGAAAGAGGCGACGACGAGGAGGGGAAGCGAGGCCTCGAGTGAACGCGCCTTGCTTTTTTCGTGCAGGCGGAACAGCAGCGCGGCGATGCCGGCCGAGATCAGCAGGCACAGAAAATAGCGCACCAGCTTGCCCAGCACGGAAACGATCGGATCGGTGCCGACAAGCCCCCAGAGCGTGCTGGAGACGATAAAAACGCCCCCCCAGAAGATCAGCCCGAAACGGATCGCCGCCTGACGGACGGTGCAGGGATTGGAGGCCTTCTCCATCAGATTCTCTCCTGCTCGAGGCTGCAATCCCGCGACGTTCGTCGGCGTGCCATCGCCATTCGCAGAAAGTTCATGCCGTTCGTCCTTGCCCGTTGACCGGTCGTCGGAACCTCGGTCGCGGCGGGGGAAGCCGATGCTATGCCGAGGCCGCATCGTGTCGAAAAAGGAATCGTCATGCAGGCATTCGACATTCTGTCCGTTCCCGTCTGGTCATCGACGCACCCCCCCTGTCCTGACAAGGCGGATGATCTGGTGCTTGTCGCCTTGCCGGCCTCTGACGCTCCCGATTTTCTTGCGGCGATCCGACGCCTTGTGCCGAAGAGCGCCGTTGTTCTCAACCCGCACGATGTCCTGAAGGCGGTGCGCCCGGCCGGGGCGCGCCGCCTTCAGCCCGAACTCACGGGCCGCCAGCGCGAGATCGTGGCATTGCTGGCGGAGGGGTTGTCCAACAAGAAGATCGCCAGACGTCTCGGATTGTCCCATTTCACCGTGCGCAACCATGTCTCGCAAGTTCTCCGCGCATTCAACCTAGCGACACGCCAGCACGCCATCGCCTTGTTCAAGGCCGGGACGGGCCTCCAAGACCAAAACAGTGCCGCCTTCGAATGATCCGGCCGCCGCCCTTCGATCAGGTTCGCATTATCCGTTGCAAAATCGCGGCCCGCAAACCCTGCCGCGTACCGGTGCCGCAGGCGCCCAGGATATTCATTTCCGGAGAAACACCATGAAGCCGGCGACCGTCCTTGCCGCCCTGTTCCTCACCGTGTCGCCGTCAGTGGCGCAGGATCGACAGGCCGCATTGGAAGAATGGGTCCGCGATCCCACACACACCTTTGAGGGTCGTATCCGGCTGACCGGCGTGCGCCACAACAAGACATACTACCGGGGGTATCGCTGCCGGGACTACGAGACTGCGACCTTCGTTATCGCGACGGTGGAGAAGTCGAAACTGCACGAGAAGACCGCGAAGGGGCAGCGCGGCATCCTTCTGCGGGTTCTGGCCGCTCAGGGCTGCCAACCGGCCGCTCGGGGCGACTACCTACCGATCGAACTCGGGCCGTCGGTATCGCTCGATCTCGGTTATGAGGCCGGCGAGGACTGGACGGCGCTGCGCGTGAAAGCGCCGGATGGCGCCGAGATTGGCCTCGTCTATGACGCCAGCGTCTACGCGATGGATTGATCTGATGCCCCGTCGTACACCGCGCGCGCCCGGAGCGCTCCCGAAAGTTTCCGCAGGCCTTGCGCGGGTCCTGTTCCGGGCAGGGCTCGGGGGCGCGCTTTTTCTTTCCGCTGTCACAACGCCGGTTGTCGGCCGGCCGCTCAAGGCGCGTGATGTCTCGACCCTTCGCGAATGGCAGTTCTCGGCCGCCTATGGGGGCGGGGTTGAATATCTCGTCGATCCTGTTCCTGCCGGAAAACCGAACGACCCCGAATGGGCGTTTCTGAACGGCGCCGGGTTTCGCCTGTGGCTCGGTTGCGACAGCCTGGATCCGGCCAGAAGCCAATGGCGGTTCAGGGTTGAAGTCTCGGCGCCCGCAAGCGGGATGACGGGTGACGAGGAGAGAGCCTTCGACGCCGGAGTCGCCTTCGCGCTGGGGGCGCCGGGCAGCCTTGTGATCTTCGATGAACTGGACAAGCCGTTCAGGCGCGTTGCCCTTGTTCCGCGCAACGGCAGGCTCGAAACCGATGTGCTCAAGGCCGACGATGTCCGGCGCTTCTCCGATTCCCCGATCCTCCGGGTCGAAACGCCCCGTCTGAAGCTGGAAACAGGAACGGCGGGGATCTTTCTCAACCTCGTCGTGAAGAAACCCAGGCTCGCATGCCGGGGTGCCTGATCCCGGTTCCGGCCCGAAACATTCGCAGGAATACCGATGTCTCTCTCTTTGCCGCTTCGTCTTGTCATCGTGCTTGTGACTCTGGTCGGGCCCTTTCTTTCCGGCGCGATTGCCGCCCCGCCCGCGATCGTCGAACGCGATTCCCGCCGCGAATGGATCGAGAGCAATGCTTGGGGCGGTGGCGTCCGCTATGTTTTCGGCGAGCCCGAAAAAGCGGCGACAGTTTCGCTTCAAATTCCGGGCGGGGCCGCGTTCGAATTCGTTTTCGGCTGCCATGATTCCAACCCCGCGACGAGCTACTGGCGTTTCCGCGTCGGCGCCACACCGGCTGGATCAGGTGTCACGGAAGCCAGCGAGATCGCATACGACAAGGCGCTCAAACGCCTCTTCGGCGTTCCGGGTACGATGGTTCTGCTCGACGACCGGAACCGGGAAACCCGTCGGATCGCGCTCAGCCCGCGCAACGATGGCCTCGAGACCGGAGCCCTGCGGGAGGATGAGGTTCAGGCCGTTCTCAACGCCAGCGCAATCCGCGCCGAAGGTCCGGGCTTTCTCCTCGAAACCGGGACATTCCAGCTCGGGGCCACGCTTCAGAAGCAACGCAAGCTCCGGTGCGTGCGCCGCTGACACAATGCCCCGGGAGGTGAGACGTGATCGATGAATTCGTCGGTATCGCGATTCTTGTTGTCGCGGCTCTGGCCGTGGGCTGGACCTGGTTCCTGAGCCGGACCCTGCGACTGGAACGGGGGCAGCTCTTCGTGGTCTCCGTCCTCGCGACCGAACTTTTCATCAGCGCCTTTCTGAGCGTGCTCTACCAGCCCTTCGTCGCACCATCCGCGTCAGGGGAGGGCGCCACGGCCCTTGCGCTTGCCCGCTACTGGCTGATTTTCCAATGGATTCTCAGTCTCGTGATCGTCGTGCCGGCGAGTGCTCTGGCCGCGCTGGGCTTCTGGCGCGATCCGAGAGAGGCGGGTCGGGAACACGGCAACGAGCATGCGTGAACGGGGAAGGCGCGGGCACCTCGTCCGCGATGACCGGTTCCTTGCGCATTCAGGGGCGTTTTTCGCGTTATCCGCCCCAGCGCAGCGTGGCGATGCCGGCATGAATGGCCGGTGACCTGTCCTCTTCGCCACTGATTGCATAGTGAAACGGAATTTCAAGATCGAACGGCGCGCGCGGAGCGGCGCCCGGAGGAAGATCGAAGTGCAAGACGGCTGTCGTCACATCATGCGATTGAAGCTTGATGTCCCAGCTGCGGGCAGACCGCGCACTTGCCAAGCGGTCAGCCCGACATAGGCCGGCGGCGACCAGAAGCAGACCAGCCGCATCCTTGAGGCGCGGCAGGCGGGTGCATTTTTCGTCACCGAAACGCATCAGCAGGGCGTCAGCCTCCGAAATGCGGCGACCGGCCGTAAACTCCAGCGTTGCCTCGATCGCGTTTTCGGCCGGCGTTACCACCACCTTGCGCAACAGGATGGAAACCGCATGGGACCATCGCGAGGGATGATCGCTGACCTGCGCCGACGCGCCCCCTGACGCCAACAGGAGAAGCGCAATGAGCGAGCGGCGGTCGGGCCTGTTCGGTATAGGAGACATGGCGATCATCGGTTTTTGTGCCGGAGCTCGACGGCTGGCCGCACCTTCGCGGGCGGGCCGAGCACGGCGGCAGCGAAAACGGCAAGCCCGAACGCACGAAGCATGGATCATCCTGTCAACATCGTTTCATTCAAATCGTTTCATCAAAGCGTATTTTTCACGTCCCTGGCCGGTCAACGCGCAAGACGTACCGGTGCGGCGGCGCCTCTCAACACGGGAGCCCGGCGGGCATAGTCTCATCGAGGACAACGCCTTTCGAGATCGGAAATGACACGCTCTGCAATTGCACCACGCATCGGCGCCACCCTTGGCCTGCTCGCTGTTCTGCTGTCGGCCGAACCGCTTTCCGCCCGCGGCCCGCGGATGAGCGAAGCGGAAAAGCGCAACTTCGAGCAGCAACAGGTCTCGCAGGCGCAACAGGCCTGCAAGAACTCCGATTACAAGGCCTTCTTCGGTCTCATGGTCCAGTCGGAGGCCGTGCGCCGCCATTTCACGGCGGAAAAGGTCGAATACGCGGAGGTCGATGCCCGCGGCGCAGGACGCAGCACGTTCATCCCCCGTGAAGCCTATGACCGTTTCCCCATCCGGATGGTGGATTTCCAGTGGCGATCCGCCCGTCCGCTACGGCCCGGCGATACCGACGAGCACGTGATTACGGTGATGACCCGAAGCTCGACCAACCACGTCGCCATCGAATGGACCCGTGTCCACTATCGCGCGCCGCTCAAGGGCGAGGAAAGCCTCGGCACGCCTTATGATCTCGACGGCAAGCGCTACAACGCCGAGCGTCCCGGCCACGGCAAGCTCCTGTTGCTTCCCGTGGGGGATTGCTGGCAACTCTCGGCGGATATTCGCCGGACTGCCCGATGAGACCCGGCTGCACCATCCCGGCAAACCGGAAACCGGGCCGCTTGCTCGCGTGCATCGGTCTGATGGCGCTTGTGCTTGTGCCTGGCCTGTCCCTCGCGCAGGAAACGCCGTCGCTCGAACAGGCGCGCGCCCACCTCCATCAGCTCACGGACGTGGAATGCGATCGGCGCAACAATCCCAACCTGATCCGGCAGGACAGGGTGGTCGTCATGTCCTCCGCCGGGGGCATGTCAACGAACCTCTTCGATCTTTACTGCGACAATGCCGGCGCGCAAAAGACGCGGGTCTTTCTCGTCTGGACCACCTTCGGTCGCCGCTTTCGCCTGCTTCACGTCGCGCGTCCGGTCTATTCCCTGCGTTACAAGGATGAGGCTATCGCAGTGGAAATCGCCGAACCCGTTGTAGTGACCGGTTTCGAGACTCTGGCCGCCATTCCAAACGGCAAGTTCGACCCCGAAAGCCTCACTCTTCGGAGCGATATCCCCTGGGGGCAGCAGGGGGATGCCGGTGAATATGGCCAATGGCGGTGGAACCACGCCACCGGGCGGTTTGATCTCGCCTCCTACATTGTCGATCCACATCACGAATCCAATCTCGATCCCGCCCGGCGCGAGGCTTGGGCCGGCAAGGTGATCCGCCTTTTTCCCTTCGGGACGTGACGGCACGGTGAATAGCCCCGAGATATTTAGACGCCTTGAACGTCCGGCTTCTGTCTTAAATGAAAGGGCTTCGAACGACCGAATTGGGCGCGCACAGCTCTTTTTGTCTCATTATCGCGAACTGGCTGATGATCAGCAGATACCAGAACTGCTTTCGGCTGATGTGCCTGCGGAAACCGAAGAAAAAGCCGTGGCAGGTTCATTGCATCGACTCCACGACAGGACGAATGCGGGATCGACGCTCATCTTGATTACAGGCTGCCGGATAAGTTCTTGTGCAGCATCGCACAGTCTCCGAACTGTAAAATTGCTTAGGACACGCTATGATGCCTGCCAGAATCTGGCGGGTTCAAAATTTTCAGATTCCGGCGAAACGGGAAGAAACCTTTGAAGATCATCGCGCTCGTCTCAGTAATCGGCGTCCTCCTTCTTCAATGGAGTGGAGGCATTCCGCTGTCCAGCGTTGGCGGGCCAATGGCAATCGCGCTGGCTTACTTTGGCGCGGCGTTGGCCGTCGCGATCCACGAGGCCTGGACGATGAAACGCGGCGTGCTCGGTTGGATCGTTAACATCGTTGCCGTGCTGGTGGGCGTTTTTGTCAGCGCGGAACTTGGCGGCATAGCCATGGCGTTTCTTCTCAATCCGTTCATGACAGGATCGTCGATCGCGGCCTCTGGAGGCGGTGTTATGTCCGCCGCGCTCGTCGGCGGTATGGCCGTGGCTCTCGCCGGATCCTGGCTGGCCTTGCAGATCGTGAACCGGTGGCGGTGAATTTAGCACTGTCAGAGGAAAACCGGGTTGCCGGTGGCGGGGAGGGCGGCTAGCCGGTTGGCGTGAGCAACGCCCGCATTTTCCGGTAGTTCAAGACCAGCCCTGAGATCATCCGCCCGGCTGTGTCGATGCATGTTCGCCATCCGCTATCCCAACGGAATTTCAAAGACCTTTGAAGGATCACCGCACCGCCGCTTTCACCGAGTGGCGCCAGTTCTGCGCTGCCAGATTAATGCCGGGGTAGGGGGCATTCCGTGACATTTATACTTTGTCTGACAGCACCTTTTATTTTGCCCGACAGCACCCCTCGGTCAACGTCAGGACGATTGCAGCTATGTACACAGTATGCAAAGTTGTGACATTCTGCCTCGTCGGCGGTTCCCACGCAGTCCGGAGATGTCTATGGAGCCTTGCGATCTCGATGCCTTGGCGGCGCGAAGGATGATCGGCTCCAAGGCGCTCTCCCCGAGGGAATTGGTCGCGAGCTGCATCAAGCGAATCGAGCGGATTGATCATGCCGTCAACGCCATGGTCGCGCGGGATTTCGAGCGAGCTACTGCCGCTGCCGCAGTGGCAGAGGCGATGGTGATGCGTGGCGAAACGCTGGGGCCGTTGCATGGACTGCCCATTGGCATCAAGGATCTCGAAGATACCGCCGGGCTGCGCTCGACCTATGGCAGCGTGCTGTTCAAGGATCATGTGCCGACCAAGGATCATCTTATTGTCCGCTCGGTGAAGGCGGCTGGCGCGATCGTGTTGGGCAAGACCAATACGCCGGAATGGGGCGCCGGGGCGAACACGCGCAACGCGGTTTACGGCGTAACGGGCAATCCGTTCTCGCCGGATCGTTCGGCGGCAGGCTCTTCCGGCGGTTCGGGCGTGGTGCTGGCGACGGGTATGGTACCGCTCGCAACAGGCTCGGATACCGGCGGCTCCCTGCGCAACCCTGCCGCCTACAACGGGATTGTCGGGTTCCGTCCATCGCCCGGTGTCGTGCCGAGTGACAAGCGGCCGATCGGCTGGAATCCGCTGAGCGTGCTCGGGCCGATGGCGCGCACCGTGCCTGATGTTGCGCTGTTGCTCTCGACAATGCTCTCCGATGACGCTGTCGATCCGCTGGCGACAACAATCGAAGGGCGGACGATCCGCAGCGCCGGCGATGTCCTGTCTTTGCCGGACGTCGATCTCGCCTCTCTGAAGGTGGCGTTGACGCCTGACTTCGGCTTCGCGCCGACCGAGCGGCATATCCGCGACGTATTTGCCAGAAAATCTGCGTTGTTCCGGCATGTTTTCGCTGTGGCGGATGACGCAACCCCGGATTGCTCAGGCACGGATGAAACCTTCGAGGTGCTGCGCTCGGTGTCGTTCATGGCAAGCTTCCACGAACGTTTTCGCGAAACACCCGAATTGCTCGGGCCCAATGTGCGCGCCAATGTCGAGGAGGGATTGCGCTATTCCGCACTCGACGTGACCAACGCGCTGAAGCAGCAGACCGTGCTCTACAAGCGCTGGCAGGCTTTCTTCGAGCGGTACGATGTCATCCTGTCGCCGGCTGTCACGCTCAGTCCACGGCCTTGGGCTGAACTCTATCCCACCGAAATCGATGGCGCACCGACCCGCAGTTATTTTCATTGGCTGGCGCTTGCCTATGCTGTGACGGTGGTTGGCCATCCTGCGATATCTCTGCCGGTTGGGCTGGATGATCGCGGCATGCCGTTCGGATTGCAGATCGTTGGCCGGCGCGGCGGTGATGCGAAGGTGCTGGCAGTCGCCGCGGCGCTCGAACGGCTCCTCGCTGCGGACGCGCGCACCGCCCGCCCATCGCCGGATATCGCAGCGCTCGCAACAAAGCCTGCACTTTCGCAGAGCCCCGGATTTCTTGGCTTCGATTGATACCCGACGTCTTTTCGCCCCACCAGTCCAAGGGAGACCCCGCCATGCACCGCAGAACATTCCTCAAGGGCGCCGGCGCTTCGATGATGCTTGCGCCCGGCCTCGCCCGGCCAGCGTTGGCGCAGGATTGGCGTGCGACCACGATGCGTTTCGTGCCGCAGGCCAATCTTTCCTCGATCGATCCGATCTGGACCACCGCCACGGTGACCAACAACCATGGCTACTATGTCTATGACACGCTGTTTGCGATGGACATGGACATGAAACCGCGGCCTCAGATGGTCGATCGCTATGAAGCGCTGGATGGGGGACATCGCTGGCGCTTCACGCTGCGCGATGGATTGAAATTCCATGACGGCGCTGCCGTGCGAGCCGTGGACTGCGTGGCGAGTATCAAGCGCTGGTCGCAGCGCGACACCTTCGGCCAGTTGCTCGCCAAGGAGGTAGAGGCTTGGCAGGTTGTTGACGACAAGACATTTGAAGTTCGCCTCAAGCGACCGTTCCCGCTGCTGCTCGAAGCGCTCGGCAAGCCCGATACCCCCGCCTTCATCATGCCGGAACGCCATGCGCTGGTGGAAGCCAGCAAACAGATTCCCGAGGCCATCGGCTCCGGTCCCTATCGGTTCGTTGCCGCGGAGTTCAATCCGGGGAGCCGGATGGTCTATGAGAAATTCGAGGATTATGTTCCCCGCTCCGAGCCGGCGAGCCGTGGTGCTGGCGGCAAGATCGCGCATTTCAAGCGCATCGAATGGCATGTGATGCCTGATCCCGGTACGGCGATCGCCGCTCTTCAACGCGGTGAGGTGGATTGGTGGGAGCGTCCGCCGGGTGATCTTCAGCCCCTTCTGGCGCAGAGCAAGGATATCCAGCGCGAGGTGACCGACCCTGCCGGTCGTTTCGCCATCATGCGTCTCAATCACCTGCATCCGCCGTTCAACAACATCAAGGTGCGGCAGGCCGTTCGGATGGCCGTGATCCAGGAAGACTACATGCGGGCGTCGCAGGGAGACGATACCCAGACATGGAATGAGTGTCGCAGCCTTTGGCCGCGTGGCACGCCCTATTATGCCGGCGAGCAGGAAGACCTCATGCCGCAGAGCACGGCGCGCGCCGCCGAGGCGCTCAAGGCGTCCGGCTATGCGAATGAGCGCTGCGTGATCATCAACCCGACCGATTTCCCGGATATTGGCCCGCTCGGTCAAGTCAGCGCCGATCTCCTGCACAAGGCGGGTATCAATGTCGATCTCAAGGATTCCGACTGGGGCACGGTGATTCAGCGCCGAGGCAGCCGCGAACCCGTGGAAAAGGGGGGGTGGAGCATTTTCCACACCACCGGTCCCGCGATCGGCTGGAGCAACCCCGCCATGTCCCTGCTTGTGCGTGGGCAGGGTGCGCGTGGCTGGTTCGGCTGGTGGACCAATGCGCGTGCCGAGGAACTGGCGCAGGAATGGCTCTTCGCGCCCGACGATGCCAGCCGCAGCAAGGCGGCGGGCGCATTGGGGCGGCTCGCTTTGGAGGAGGTCGCAACGGTCCCGCTCGGCCAATTCCGGATCACTACAGCCTATCGCAAGGGGCTGACCGGCATGCTTCACGGCTCCGCGCCCTATCCCTGGGGACTTAAGCGCGCCTGAAGGCTCTGTCAGAGGAAAAGGGCGCCATCGGAAAGCGCGACGTCGACCGCTGGCTGAGCAACCGGGCGGAGAACTCGCTCCAGCTATTCCGACGGCGGGAGCGGGCGATGCTCCGTTTTCGGCGGACACACGGCCGGCACAAATTCGCCGCGGTTTACGGCTCGATCCACAGTCACTTCAACCAACAGCGAATGCTTGTAGCCGATAGAGTTGCAAGGAACGCCGCGCCGCCGCTCTCAACGAATGGCGCCAGCTTTGCGCGGCCTGATCCATGACGGGGTAGGGCGCTTTTCAGGACTTTTTTTGGTTCGTCTGACAGGACCCGGCGGCCTGATGGCCCGTCTCGGGCTGCCTGAGAGGACGGTCGTTTCCGGGGCGATTTTGCGGGAACAGGGAACGCGACGCGGAGGATCCGCCGGGTCGACAAGTTCGGCGGCGCAGAACCGTCAGGTCGAGCTTCCCCTTGGGTTTCGATTGACAAGGACGCATTCGCCTTTTTATAAAACCAATAAGTTAATTAACTTGAGGGTATGATAACTTGCGAGACGCACTCAGCACGACTTTCGCGGCGCTCGCGGACCCGACGCGACGCGCCATGCTCGCCCGGCTGTCCCAAGGCGAAGCCAATGTTTCGGATCTTGCCGAGCCGTTCCTGGCCGAGATGAGCCTTCCCGCCGTAACCAAACATCTCAAGGTGTTGGAAAATGCAGGGCTTATCACCAAGGGGCGAAGGGCGCAGTGGCGACCGTGCCAGCTTAACGGCGAGCCGCTGCGGCAAGCGGTGGACTGGATGGAGCAGCATCGGATCGCCTGGGAGGATCAGCTCGATCGGCTCGGCGCCTACCTGAAATCAAAGCAAGAGGGGGGCTGACATGGCCGAGAAGAGCAAGTTGCATGTCATCACGATTGCGCGCGTCTATGACGCACCGCTCAAATCCGTATGGGAGGCCTGGACCATCCCCGAAGAGGTGGCGCAATGGTGGGGTCCGCGTGGTTTCACGTTGACTACCCACAGTCGCGATTTGCGGACCGGTGGCCACTGGCACTATACCATGCACGGGCCCGATGGCACCGACTACGAGAACACCACCCGGTATCTTGAGGTCATACCCATGCAGCGGATGGTGTACGACCATGGGGGGCATCAGGATCGCCCGCCGCTGTTTCGGGTGACCGCCCTGTTCACCGAGCGCGCCGGCCGCACACAACTCGACATGAGCATGGCGTTCGCCTCCCCGGAAATCGCAACGGAGATGCGCGGCTTCATCAGGAAAGCGGGGGGCGAGGCGACCTGGGACCGGCTGGCGGAATACCTCGGCAAGCAGCTCGCGGGGGTGGAGCAATTCTTCATCGCGCGCACCTTCGACGCGCCGATCGAGCGGGTCTACGCCATGTGGACCGACCCGGACCATCTCGCGCAATGGTTACCGCCAACCGGCGCCACCATGCGCTTCCTGCGCGTGGAACCGCGCGCCGGCGGCATATCGTTCTATGCGATGACCACGGCGGATGGGACCGTCATGCATGGTCGCCTGAGCTATCTCGCTCTCCAGAAGCCGAACCGCATCGTCTACGCGCAGCAATTCTGCGACGAGAATGAACAGGTCATCACGGCACCGTTCTTCGAGAACTGGCCGCGAACCATGCTGACGACGGTGGAACTCGTAGCCGAAGCGCCCGATCGAACCCGCGTATCTCTGCGCTGGGAACCGCAGGAGGCGTCCGCAGCCGATATCGCCGAGTTCGTCAAGCAGCGTGGCGGCATGACCATGGGCTGGACCGGCTCCTTCGACAAACTGGAGGCGCTCGTCTCGTCGCCCAGTTATCAGATTTGAAGCGATACCGACACCGGCGCGCTGGATCAGGGGCGCGAATGCAACGCTGGCGAGCTGGGCCGGATGTTCAAATCGGCTCAGCCGACAATCTCAAAACATCTGAAGGTGCTGGAGCAGGCAGGGCTTGTCGAACGCAGGATCTTCGGCCGATCGCGCCGGTTCCGTTTGCGGCCCGAGCCGTTGGGCGAGGCGGAGCGATGGATCGAGCGGCACCACCAGTTCTGGAAGGGCGCGGTCGGGCAGCTTGAACGAATGCTGGCGGAGGCTCCTCATGATCCGTCCTGACGAGACAGTCGCCGAAATCCGGCACTGGCTGGCCACTTCGCCGGTACGGGTGTTTGCTGCTTTCGCATCCGCTCATCAGGTCAGCCGCTGGCTCTCGTCGGCGCCGAAGTCGAAGCAGACGCCCTCGGGCGGCCTCATGCGACGCGCGCTGCTTCGGCGCGGGTCGACCGATGGCGGGCTTCATCTGGTCGCCCCGCCGGGGATTGAAAACGACAAGGCGTTGGAGGAGTGGATCGACCGTGCTCTGGCCTATGTCCGAAAGCTGCCTCCAAAAAAGTAAGGCGGTTCCGCTTGGGTATCTTGCCCGAGTTGCTCTGCGGTGTGGTCCCAGCTCGATCTCGCACCGGGACTTTCGGGGGCGCTAAACCGACCGTCCTTTTGCCCGAAACCGCGCAACCTTATTCCTGTTGCCGCAGATGCTCATCGTGCACCAGCGACGGCGGCTATTCTTGCCCTGATCATAAAACACCATTGTGCAGGCGGGGTTTGAGCAGCGCTTGAGCCGCTCCGGTTCATAATCGCAGACAAAGCGCGAAAAATCGGTCGCGATCGCACCGGCAGCCCCGCTTCGACCAGTGTCGAGCGTCTCGACAAGGTGCGCCGTCCCATCCAGCGCCCGATCGAGCCTGAAACGAACGCAGACATCTGCAAGGCAGCGATTGATATCGTTCACGATCTTCTCGGGCAGGGGTTGGCCGAGCCGAAGGGGGTCGAGGGCCGTTCGCAAGGTCTCGCGCAGCTCGGTCAAAGCGTGCTGATCGAGCGTGGAGGGGCGCTCACCGGCCCTGATGCCGGCTGCTGCCAACCACGCGGGTAGCGAATTCGGCTCGGCGACGAAATCCCGGGCGACATCGCCGTATGCCAGGCGTGAGTTCAGCAGGTCGAGCCAGAGCCGACCGCCGAAGAAAGGCATGCCACTGCGAAACTCGCCCGCCTGTTCCATTGCCATGTCCATCCTTCGGTCAGTGCATCGGTGTAACCGATAAAATATAGGTTGACAGGTGTTTTCGCAAGTGACACCTATGAAACATCATTTCAATGGTTACATAGGTGACACATGACATCGAAAACGTCGCTCACTCGCCGAAACCTGTTTACTGGCAGCCTCGCCTTGGGCGTTGCGGCGACCACCAGCGCGCCGTCGCATGCGGCGGTCCGGTCGAGGCCAGTCCTGTCGAAGACCGTCAAGATCAACGGTCTCGAAATCTTCTACCGGGAAGCCGGGCCTTCCGATGCGCCGGTCGTGTTGCTCCTGCACGGCTTTCCCTCCTCGTCGCATATGTTCCGGAATCTGATGCTGCAACTGGCGCAGACGTACCGTGTGATCGCGCCGGATTATCCGGGCTTCGGTTACAGCGCCGCGCCGGGGTTGTCGGAATTTCCTTATACCTTCGAAGCGCTCGCCGAGATCGTGGACGGTTTCGCGGCTGCGGTCGGTGCGCGGAAATACGTGATCTACATGCAGGATTATGGCGGGCCTATCGGCTTCAGGCTGGCGTTGAAACATCCCGAGCGTGTCAGAGGCTTCATCGTTCAGAACGCCGTCGCCAATGTCGAGGGCTGGAACCCGGACGTCGTGAAACAGTTCGCGCCCTTCTGGCAAAACCGCAACGCCGAGACGGAGAAGCCGCTCCGCGCTTTCCTGAATCCCGAGACCACCCGGTTCCAGTATATGCAGGGTTCAACGCGCAAGGAGCGCTTGAGCCCCGACGCCTGGACCCTCGATCAGGCAAGGCTCGACCGTCCGGGCAACGATGTCCTCCAGCTTCAAATGCTGTTCAATTATCAGGACAATGTCGCGCAATACCCGAAATGGCAGGCCTACCTGAAGGCGGCGCAACCACCGATGCTGCTCGTCTGGGGCAAGAACGACCCGTTCTTCACGGTCGGCGGGGTGGATTTCTTCAAAGGCGTGCTCCCCAAGGCCGAGGTTCACCGCTTCGATGCCGGCCATTTCGCGCTCGAAACCCATGTCGATGAGATCGCCGAGGCATCCTTGCGCTTTCTGAAGTCGCTGCCGCGCTGAGGCCCGGCCTGATGCGTTTCAACCCGCTTGCCCTGTTCAAAAGGAAACCGGCCATGACAAAACTTCTGTATATCAAGGCCTCGCCGCGCGGCGACGGCTCCAAATCCGCAGCGATCGCAGAGGCATACCTCGACGCATTCAAGGCCGCGTATCCCGCTGCCAGCATCGACACCTTGGACCTTGCACGCGAGCGCCTCCCCGATTTCGATGGCGACAAAGTCAACGCCAAGATGTCGATCATCACCGGCCAGGCCCATGACGGCGCACAGAAAACAGCCTGGGACGAGATCACGGCCATCGCGAACCGCTTCATCGCGGCGGACTGCTACCTTTTCGCGGTTCCGATGTGGAACGGTGGCATTCCCTACAAACTCAAGCAGTACATCGACCTCATCCATCAGCCTGGCCTCCTGTTCGGGCTCGAACCGGCGAGCGGCTATTTCGGCTTGCTCAACAACAAGAAGGCGGTTCTGGCGCTCACCAGCGGTGCCTATGGCCCGGACATGCCGTCACCCGCGTTCGGCGTTGACCATCACTCGACCTATCTCAGGTTTTGGCTCAATCAGGCCGGGGTGAGCGAGATCGAGGAAATCCGCTTCCAGCCTACACTGCTGACGAACGATCCCGAAGGCGGGCTCAAAGCGGCACTGGATGCCGCCGCCGCGGCGGGCAAGCGCAAGGCGGACCCAGCGGTCTGACTGGTTGATCTCTCCAACGCTTCCGACTTCGCCACTGCGGCAGAATTCAGGTTGAACCCAGCCCCGGAAATGCCCCGGGGGGCCGCAGTGGACGCCGTTCCGGTTGAACAGCTAAAAGATGGGGGTGCTTGACGGGCAACCTTTCAGCCCCCATCCGAAGGAGATGAGCGCACCTCCCACCATTCTTGTTTTCATCGATGCCGATGCCTGCCCCGTCAAGGACGAGGTCTACAAGGTTGCGGCCCGCCACGGCGTCAAGACCATAGTTGTCTCGAACAGCTACATGCAGCTCCCGCGTGATCCAGGGATCGAGCGGGTAGTGGTGGGCGCGGGGCTGGATATTGCCGATGACTACATTGCTGAGCGCGCCCGGCGCGGCGTTGTCGTGATCACGGCGGATATTCCGCTGGCTGCGCGCTGCATCAAGGCCGGCGCGGATGTCATCGCACCCAATGGCCGCGCTCATACCGAGCAGTCGATCGGACAAGCGCTGGCGACACGCAATCTGATGGACGAACTGCGCTCCGCCGGACAGGTTACTGGTGGTCCGCGCCCCTTCGCAGCAAAGGACCGCTCGAATTTTCTATCCGCGCTTGATCTGGCGATCGTCCGGCTGAAACGGGCCGGTCTGCAACCGGAGACATGAATGGTCCCGAGTTTTTGGGGGCGCTTTGAAACTCTGGTTCAGGGTTCATCTCGGAGAGGCAGCGAACGAACGCAACGGGGGTGCGAACCGGTCAATCCGGAAATCGTCCAACGGGATGTCTGTGCGCCCAACCGTGATCAGTTCGGCCATGGTCTCGCCGACACCCGGGCCAAGTTGAAAGCCGTGACCGCAGAAGCCGAAGGCGTGAAACAGGCCGGGCGTGTTCGCTGACGGCCCCATTACCGGCAGCATATCCGGCAGATAACCCTCGGTGCCAGACCAGGTGCGGATAACCGAGACCTGCGCCAGCGCCGGAACCAGCCGGACGACCGCGCGTAACTGGCCGGGCAGCCGCGCGGGATCGGCATGGGCATGGCCGGGATCAAGATCGACCGCGACGCGCTCCGCCGCGCCGCCGAATACCACGTTCCCGCGCTCGACCTGCCGTAGATAAGCCCCCTGGCTATGGTCGCGTGTCCAGATCCCGACCACCGGCAGGATGCGATGGGGCAGGGGTTCTGTCACGGCCATTTGCGGGCCGAAAGCGGCCAGTGGAACCGGTTCGCCGAAAGCCTCGGCCACGCGAGCGCCCCATGCGCCGGCGGTATTCACCAGCGTTTCCGCCTCGAAAACGCCCCTGGCGCATTCGACGCGGAAGCCGGTCGCGGTGCGACTCATGCTCGAAACGGCCGCTTCATCGAGGATCGTGGCGCCCAGCCGATGCGCGGCCTCTGCAAAAGTAGGAGCGATGAGACGCGGATTGCCACTGCCGTCCTCCGGCGAGAACGAAGCTGCGATCGCCTCCGGTCCGACGCCGGGAAAGCGCGCACGGATTTCGTTCGGGCCGAGTTCTTCCAGCGAGAGCCCCCAGGGGCGCGCGGCCTCGGCATAGGCGCGCATATCGGTGAGGCCATCAGCGTCGAAAATGAGGCGCAGATGCCCCGTCGCGCGGAATTCCACGTCGCGGCCGAGCCGTGCCTGCATCTCGCCCCAGAGTCGGCGCGAGCGATGCGCCAGCGGCAGTTGTGTGAGATGCCGCCCCGAGCGGCGGATGTTGCCGAAGGAGGCGACGGTGGCGCCGGCGCCGATGCGTTTCTTCTCGATGAGAGTCACGCGCACTCCGCGCCCCGCGAGGAAATAGGCTGTGGCCGTGCCCATCAACCCGCCCCCCAACACGATTGCGTCCATGCGGCATTCCTTGTGGTAACAACGGCTTACCCGCTTCGGGTTGCATGCTATCGATCTTGCCGGCGCTGTTTGATCGTGTCAAAGAACGGTCCTTGCGGATTCCATAAGCTGTGCCTATGGAGTATATATGCGGGCACGCCAGCTTGAGGTTTTCATTGCAGTGATGCGCGCCGGAACGGTGACCGCCGCGGCGCGCACGCTGAATATCTCCCAACCCGCCCTGAGCCAGATCCTGCTCCATACGGAGGATGAACTGGGCTTCAGCCTTTTCGAACGGGTTCGGGGGCGTCTGCGCCCCACCCCGGAAGCGCTGGAGCTGTTCGCCGATGCCGAGCGCCTCGCTTCCGGTCTGGAAGGTATTCGCCGCAAGACGGCCGATCTGCGTCGCGGCCGCGCCGGGCTCGTGAGGGTCGCAGCCTCCCCGCCGCCGGCCATGGCCATTCTCCCGGCGGCATTTACAGCCTTCCGGGCCTGCAATCCGGACGTGCTGTTGCGTTCGCACATGGCGCCGATTACGGGGATCGTCGAATTGCTGCGCGCGGGCGATGCGGGCCTTGGCCTTGCGCTGGACGATCGTTTGCCGCCGGATATCGAAGTGGAAGTCCTGGGCGATGTCAGTTTCGTGGTTCTTTTGCCAGAAGGGCATGCGCTTGCCGCGCGCGGGGAAATCGCGATGGCCGATCTCGCCGGCATCGAAGTCATATCCTATCGCGGCGACACGCGCCCTGCGGACGAACTGGCCCATGCCGCGCGGGCACAAGGCGTGAACCTCTCTTCTTCGCTGGAGATTGATGTCTCGATTTCCGCCATGGGGTTCGTTCACGCCGGTCTTGGTGTCGCACTGGTCGATGGGTTGCTCCCCTGGCAACAATTCGGCGGCATCGTCGCGCGTCCCCTGGCCATGAGTCCTCGTATCCCGCTGGCTCTGCTCACGGCGCCGAACCGGGCGCTGTCCCGTGCGGATGAGATCATGCGGGAGCAGATCCGCCTGGCTGCAACCGCGCGTCTCGCGACGGCGGGCGCTCTGTCATAAGCGGCGCTTATGCATGGAGGTGTTAACGGTCTTGGACCTTCCACCCACAGCTATGGCAGCTTTTCTCTCGCTTGAGGAAAGGATGCGCCATGGATGGTTTCTCCGCGCAGGTTCAGGATGCCGATTGGAAGATCGGCGTCGATATCGGTGGGACCTTCATCGACTTTTGTGCGCTGGATGCCCGCTCGGGCCGCGTCGCGACCCTGAAGGTCCTGACGACCCCGGATGATCCGGGTGCGGAACTGATGACCGGTCTCGACCTTCTGGAGGCGCGCGAGGGCGTGGCCCCGGCGCGCATCAGTCGCTTCGTACATGGCACGACGGTGGGCATCAACACGATCATCCAGCGCAAAGGCGCAACGCTGGCGCTCCTCACCAATGCAGGCTTTGAGGATGTGATCGAACTCGCGCGTCTGCGTATGCCGGATATGTATTCCCTGTTCTGCGCGCGGCCCGATCCGCTGATCCCGCGCGACATGATCTTCGGCATTCCCGCGCGCCTCCGGGCCGACGGTCGGGAGACCCGCGCACCCGACATGGAAGCGGTGGCGCGCGCAGTGGCCGAGGCGCAGGCGAAAGGTGCGGCGGGCGTCGTCGTTTCGTTCCTGCATTCCTGGCGTGACGGCGCGCAGGAAGCGGCGGTGAAGGCGGAGGTCGAGCGGCTCTCGCCGGGCCTCTTCTGTTTTACCTCCGCCGAGGTCTGGAGCGTCATCCGCGAATATGAACGGACCTCGACGGCCATTCTCAACGGTTACGTTCACCCGCGTGTCTCCGGCTATCTCTCGGCGCTGGAAGAGCGCCTGAAGGCCCGCGGCGTGCCTGCGCCGGCGCTCCTCACGCGCTCCAATGGCGGGTTGATGAACGCCGCCGAAGGCAAGCGTGCCTGCGTGAACATGCTGCTCTCTGGCACCGCCTCCGGCGTCATTGGCGCAGGTTGGCTAGCGCGGCAAGCAGGAGAGCCACACATTCTCACACTCGATATTGGCGGGACCTCGGCGGATTTCGCCCTCGTTGTCGATGGCGAGGCGCAATACGGGACGGGCGAGCTGATCGGCGAGTTTCCGCTCTACATTCCTTCGGTTTCCGTCAGTTCGATCGGTGTCGGCGGCGGTTCGATCGCGAGCGTGGATGCCCAGGGTGTCTTGCGGGTGGGGCCGGAATCGGCCGGCTCCACGCCTGGTCCGGCCTGCTACGGACGCGGCGGCGACCGCGCGACCGTGACCGATGCGATGGTTGTCTGCGGCTGGCTCGGCCATACGAGCATGGCTTATGGCCAGTTGAGCCTCGATGTGGGCCGCTCCCGCGCTGTAGTCGGCGAACTCGCGAACCGTCTCGGTCGCAGCGCCGAGGAAACCGCGCAGGCGATTCTCGACATCGCGGTTTCCGAGATGTTCGTGGAAGTGGAAAAACTCGCCTCCCGCTCGGGCGTTGACCTGCGCGATTTCACGCTTATGCCTTTTGGCGGCGGCGGGCCGATGCTTGGTGCGTTTCTCGCGCGCGAACTCGGCATGCGCCGGGTCATCGCGCCACGCCGTCCGGGCGTGGTTTCGGCTTTGGGCGGGCTCGTCGCGGATCTGCGCGGCGATTTCATCCGCACCGTCTTCACGCCGCTTTCGGTAACGGCGCTTCCCGCCCTGCGCGAGGCCTGTGATACCCTTGCTCGCGAAGGGCTGGCTTGGCTCGCGGCGCAGGGCCACAAGGGCGCGGCCGACCTGCGCCTTTCCGCGGATATGCGTTATGCCGGGCAGAGCTACGAGATCGAGGTGATGCTCGAGCGTGACTGGATCGCTTCCGGAGACCTTGGAAAAATCGCGCAAGCCTTTCATGAGACGCATGCGCGCATCTACGATTTCCATGATTCTGACGGGCTGATCGAACTGGTCAACCTTCGCCTCTCGGCTATCGGCGCGGGTCCACGCCTCGCCTTTCCGGAAGCCGAGGCGATAGAGGCTCCAGCCGTTCCCGCCCGGATGCTGCCGGTCTTCACCGGCCGGGAGGTCGAACCGGTGCCTCTCTACCGGCGGGAGGACCTCCAGCCCGGCGGGCAGTTCATCGGCCCGGCCGTGGTGGTGCAGGAGGATACGACCTTCGCAATCCCGGCAGGGGCCGAAGTGCGGGTGGACCGCCATTTCAATCTGCTGCTGAGCTTCCCGGAGTGACCTCGATGTCGAAAACAGTGAGCCGTTCAGGAAAAGCCTTCGATCGCACCAACCTGCAGGTTCTCGCCAATCACGCGCGCGCCGCAGCCGAGAACATGGCGCACACCCTTCATCGCACTGCGCATTCCGCTTTCGTGAAGGAGACGCAGGATTTCACCGTGATGCTGATGGACCGAGCCGGCTCTACATTCGCGGTGCCGATGGAACTGGGCGCAACGTGGTATCCGGGCCTTTCATGGTCGCGGGCCATCCGCCTCGTGGAGGACTATCGCCCCGGCGATATCGCCTTCACGAACGACCCTTATTCCGGCCATGTCGCTACCCATGCTCCCGATACCCACCTTTGGAAGCCGATCTTCGTCGACGGCGAGATCATCGCCTGGGCGGGCGGGCACATTCACAACACCGACATGGGCGGCGCGGTGCCTGCATCGCTGAGCCGCGCGCTGACGGAGATTCACCAGGAGGGCATTCGCTTCCCGCCGATGAAACTCGTGCGCGAAGGCGTGTTCGACGAGCAGATCCTGCGCATCATGGGCACGAATGTGCGCAAGCCGGATCTCAACATCGGTGATATCAAGGCACTCGTGGGGGCTTTGGCGACGGGCGAGCGAAAGGTGCTGGCCATGGTGAAGAAGTTCGGCAAGGCGGGCTTCCTCGAAGGGGTCGACGCGCTGCTCGACCAGGCGGAAGCACAGGCGCGCGACATTCTCCGCGCCATGCCCGACGGCACGTGGGATTTCGTCGACTACGCCGACGAGGATTCCGTCGAAGCCAATCCCTGCCGGCTCAAGCTGAAGCTCACCATTCGAGGCGATGAGGCTGTGCTGGATTTTACCGGCTCCGATCCGCAGCTTGGCTCGTCGCTCAACGTGCCGTCGGGGGGCGATCCGCGCCACACCATGCTGCTCGTGGGCGTTTATTATGTGCTCTACACGCTGAATCCGAAGCTGCTGCTGAATACCGGACTCACCCGGCCCTTTACCTGCATCACGCCGGAAGGTTCGGTGCTGAACCCGGTGCACCCGGCCGCCGTAGGCATGCGCTCGCTCACCTGCGCGCGGCTGCGCTCGGTGATTTTCGGCGCCTTCAGCCAGGCTGTGCCCGATCGGCTTCCCGCCGCACCCGCCGGCAACAACTGCATCGTCAACGTGATGACAACCGACGAACGCACGCATCGCACGGTAATCGCCGCCGTGAACCCCGTCGTCGGCGGCGGTGGCGGCATGCCGCATCGCGATGGCACGAATGGCTCGGGTGCGGATGCGGCCTATCTCAAGAACACGCCGATCGAGATCACCGAGACCGAAACGCCGGTGGAATTCGTGAAATACGGCCTCGCGCGCGATAGCGGCGGCCCCGGCCGCTGGCGGGGCGGGCTTGCGACGGAAATGGCTTTCCGCGTTTTCGCGCCGGATTCGCGCGTCACCGCCCGCAATCGCGACCGCAGCTTCTTCCGCCCCTGGGGCGTCCTGGGCGGCAAGGCGGCGGGCCTCTCGGACATGGTGGTCAATCCCGGCCGGGCGGACGCGAAAAGGCTCGGCAACATCGATACAGTGGTGCTGCAGCCCGGCGATGTGCTGGAGATCCGCTCCGCCGGCGGGGGCGGGCGTGGCGATCCCTTCCAGCGCGAGCCTTGGCGGGTCGCGGCGGATGTGCGGCGCGGCTACGTCTCGCCCGAATCCGCCGAGCGCGATTACGGTGTCGTCCTGCGCGACGGCGTGGTGGATGAAGCGGCAACGGCGGGTTTGCGCGCGAACCACCCCGTGCCGACCGCGCATTTCCATTTCGGACCGGAGCGCGAGGGCTACGAAACGCAGTGGAACCCTGCGGCCTATGATCGGCTGCATGCCATCCTTGATGCCTTGCCGATCCACTGGCGCTTCTTCACCAAGACCGAGATTTTCCGCCGCATGAAGGGCCGCGCCGGCTCGAAGGGCGTCGATGCGGCCTTCGACGAGGTCTGCGTGCGCTTCCCCGAACTGCCGCACCCCGTGCCGGTTCGCGAGGTCGCGGAATGAGGGCGCAGGGGCGCATCCATCGCCTTGTCGAGCGGCGGCGGCCGCCGATCCATTTCCACCTCGATGGCGAGGCGGTGAGCGCGTTGGCGGGCGATACCGTTCTGACGGCGATCCTCACCCTCTCGCCGCGCCTGCGCGCCTCGGAATTCGGGCCCGAGGGGCGTGCGGGGTTTTGCCTCATGGGCGCGTGCCAGGATTGCTGGGTCTGGCAGGAGAACGGCCCGCGCCTGCGCGCCTGCTCCACACCCCTTGTGGAGGGTATGCGCCTGCTGACCGCGCCGCCGGAGATCTGGCCATGAGCGGGAAGGACACGGCTCGCATCGCGATCGTCGGCGCCGGCCCGGCCGGCATCCGCGCGGCGGAGGTGCTGGTCGCCGCCGGTCTCCACCCCATCGTGATCGACGAGGGCGGGCGCGGGGGCGGGCAGATCTATCGCCGCCCGCCGGAGAAATTCACCCGCAGTCCTGCCGAACTCTATGGGCCCGAGGCCGCAAAGGCCTCGGCGCTTCACGAACTGTTCGATCGCATGGCGGAAGGGCGGCTCACGCATCATCCCGCGACCTCGGTCATCGCCCTGCGCGATGGCGTCCTGCATACCCATGGCCCCGAGGGGCCGAAGACGATCGCCTACGACCGGCTGATCCTCGCGACCGGTGCTTCCGATCGTGTCGTGCCCATTCCCGGCTGGCAGAATGCGGGCGTCTATTCGCTGGGCGCCGCCCAAATCGCACTGAAGGCGCAGGGCGTTGCGCTGGGGCGGCGGATCGTGCTCGTCGGCTCGGGCCCGTTGCTCACGCTGGTCGCCGCGCAGCTCCTGAAGGCAGGCGCGCATGTCGAAGCCGTGCTCGACACCGCAAGCCTCAGCGAGCAGGCGAGCGGTTTCGGCGGACTTCTTGCGCGCCCCGGCATGGCGCTCAGGGGCCTCGCGCTGCGTGTGGCGCTGGGGCGGCGCTATCGGGCGGGCATTGCGCCGGAGCGGATCGAGACCGACGAGGTCGGCCCGGTCGCCTTTCACTGGCGCGATTCCCGAGGGCACAGCCATCGCACCCCGTGCGATATGGTTGGGATGGGCTGGCATTTGCGGGCGGAAACACATCTGGCGGGCCTTGCGGGCTGTGCCTTCGAGTATTCCCCGCGCTGGCGCCAATGGCTGCCGCGCATGGATAGGCTGGGCCGGGCAGGCGCGGGCCTCTATCTCGCCGGCGACGGGAGCCGCCTGCTCGGTGCGGATGCCGCGGAGGTGACCGGTCGCCTCGCGGCGGCGGCCTGCCTGCAGGATATTGGGCTCTCCGCCCCCTCCGTGACGGCCGATCTCGCCGAACTCGCGCGACTCGATCGTTTCGCGGAGGGGCTTGCGCGCTCCTTCCCGTGGCCGGAAGCCATGCTGCGGGATATCGCAGATGACACGATCGTCTGCCGTTGCGAGAATATCACCGCCGGTTCCATCCGTGCGGTCGTCGCACGCGGGGCAGACGAGGCCAACCGCGCGAAGTCGCTTTCGCGCCTCGGCATGGGCCGCTGTCAGGGGCGCTACTGCGAACTCGCCGGGGCGGCGGTGATCGCAACCGCATCCGGCCGCGAACCGCAGGATGTCGGGCGGCTGCGCCCGCAAGCACCGGTCCGTCCATTGCCGATCGGCGCCAGTATCCCGAAGCTTTGAGCCTCAACTCGGCTTTCCGCCGCGTGGGCGCAATGGTTCAAATTGCATCCGCGACGGCCTTTCCGCATTCGACGGTGCTGGCTGTTCCGCCGAGGTCGCGCGTGCGGTAATCGGGTTTTGCGAGTACGGCCTCGATCGCACGGACGATGGCGGCGGCCGCTTCCGGTTCGCCGAGATGATCGAGCATCATTGCCGCCGACCAGATCTGGCCGATCGGGTTGGCGATGCCCTTGCCGGCGATATCCGGCGCCGAGCCGTGCACGGGCTCGAACAGCGAGGGGAATTTCCGCTCCGGGTTGATGTTGCCGGACGGCGCGATGCCGATCGTGCCGGTGCAGGCCGGGCCGAGATCGGAGAGGATGTCGCCGAACAGGTTCGACGCGACAACCACGTCGAACCGGTCCGGGTTCAGCACGAAATGCGCGGTGAGAATGTCGATGTGGTACTGATCGACCGCGACATCCGGATAGGCCTTCCGCATCTCCGCGACGCGCTCGTCCCAGTAGGGCATCGAGATCGAGATGCCGTTGGATTTCGTCGCCGAGGTCAGCTTGCGGCGCGGGCGGCGCATCGCCAGATCGAAGGCGTATTTCAGGATGCGATCGACGCCGACGCGGGTCATCACCGTTTCCTGCAGCACGAACTCGCGCTCGGTGCCGGGAAACATGCGGCCGCCGACCGAGGAATATTCGCCCTCCGTGTTCTCGCGGACGACGAAGAAATCGATATCGCCCGGCTTGCGGCCCGCGAGTGGCGCCTTCACGCCCGGCATCAGCTTGACCGGGCGCAGGTTCACGTACTGGTCGAATTCGCGGCGGAAGAGCAGGAGCGAACCCCAGAGCGAGACGTGATCGGGGATCTTGTCCGGCATGCCGACCGCGCCGAAGAAGATCGCGTCGTGCCCGCCGATCTGCTGCTTCCAGTCATCCGGCAGCATCTTGCCGTGCTTCTCGTAATAGTCCCAGGACGAGAAATCGAAGCGGTCGAGATCGAGCGAGAAGCGGTGCTTCCTCGCCACCGCCTCCAGCACACGGAGCCCTTCCGGCATGACCTCCTTGCCGATGCCGTCCCCCGGAATGACGGCAAGGCGATACGTGTTCGAACGGGCCATGGGGTTTCCTCGGTCTGGAGCATTCAACGATTTGGTATGTTGCATACATGCCTGCTTGGCGTCCGTAAACGCGTTCTTCAACTTGAGCCACCGGGGGTGGTTTCCCGACACCCCCGTGCTATCTGACGGGCAATCCCAAGCTGTGACCAGGACAACCCGATGCCCGTTTTTCTTGCTGATTCTTCTCTTTTGCGCACGCAGTGCCTGATTGACGGGCAATGGGTCGGTTCGCCGACGAGCG